>Ga0209512_1000004_pt1 | contig 848564 bp, 859 predicted proteins | sample frozenSSSSmetaG_FD_184142 | JGI IMG/M metagenome (GOLD analysis project Ga0209512, IMG submission 184142) | Glacier valley bacterial and archeal communities from Borup Fiord, Nunavut, Canada, to study Microbial Dark Matter (Phase II) -... | ecosystem: Environmental > Aquatic > Freshwater > Ice... | reverse complement strand
GAAAATTCACAAAGTCCCGAGGACCAACTATCGTCGAGATAGGCAAACACTGAATTGGATAATCGTGTTTGCCTAGGAGACGAAGGCAGTCTGAATTTTCTTGAACTTTTGGATACTTTTCTTTCAAGAGAAAAGTATCAAGAGTAACGAATATTACTAAGGGATTCCTCCAGCAAGGTCGAAATGACACGAGAAAGATTGTTCATTCCTCACAATGACGATTAAAAAAGAGGCCGAGTGGCCTCTTTTTACTAAACTTCGACGATACGATCGACTCGTACTATGGAGCGGGCTTTGCCGTCTTGTCCTAGATCTATAACCACTGCATTGAACTGAATTGGGCCGTCTGCAAGCTCAAATTTCTGAGGCATACTAGAAATAAATGTATTGAAGATAAGTTCATCTTTTACCCCAAGAACAGATTCCATTGGTCCAACAAAGCCGACGTCAGAAACAACGGCTGTACCGCCTCTTAAAACCCTGTTATCAGCAGTAGGAACGTGAGTGTGAGTCCCAACCACGGCTGAAACGCGACCATCTAAGTAACGCCCCAAGGCTACCTTCTCACTACTCATTTCGGCGTGTAGGTCGACAAAAGAATACTTATAATCTTTTGCTTCGGCTAAAATCTCATCCATTCTAATAAACGGACTGGAAAGATTGGCTTTGATATCATGCTGACCAAGCAGATTAGCAATTAGTAGATTGCCCCAAGGCGTTTCGACTACACGGTAACCTTCACCGGGTGTCTCCCCAACGTAATTTGCGGGGCGAATAATTGGGAGATTGCCGTTCTCTATATGTTTAGCAAAGTCTTTCTGGCGCCAAACATGGTTACCAGTAGTAAAGAAGTCGATACCGGCCTCGTTCATTTCTTCTACAATACTAGCTTCGACGCCGACTCTGTCAGAGAGGTGTTCGCCATTAGCAATAGTGTAGTCTACTCCGTATTCTGTCTTGATAGAGCCGAGTATCTTCTTGACTGCCTTACGGCCTGATTCGCCAACAATGTCCCCAATAAATAGTATTTTCATGTTTTCCCGTCCTTCTTACACTTCCCCGTCATTCCAGCGTAGGCTGGAATCCAGCCTTACTTCGACTTACCCCTGGACCCCAGCCTACGCTGGGGTGACGAAAAAACTATTTTGCGTATTCTATGGCGCGAGTCTCGCGGATTACGTTGACCTTGATCTGACCTGGATATTTGAGATCACTTTCCACCTTGGTAGCGATATCTTTGGCGAGCTTCAGCGCAGCTAAGTCATCGACCTTTTCAGGTGTAACAAAGATACGAACTTCACGTCCGGCCTGAATAGCGTAACTCTTCTCAACGCCTGGGAAACCATTGGCGATGTTCTCGAGCTCGGTGAGACGTTTGACGTAGTTGTCGAGCGAGTCACGTCTAGCACCTGGGCGCCCAGCAGAGATAGCATCAGCAACTTGAATAATGACAGCCTCAACAGTACGGAAAGGTACATCCTCGTGATGAGCTTCGACGGCGTGAACAATCTCGTCACTCATACCAAATTTCTTACAGATATCTCTAGAAATAGTGGCGTGGCCACCTTCCATATCTTGGTCGATAGATTTACCGATATCGTGAAGTAAACCGGCTTTCTTGGCGATAGCGACGTCGGCGCCAAGTTCACTAGCAAGAGCACCAGCGAGGAGTGATGTCTCAACTGAATGTTGTAAGACGTTTTGCGCAAATGAAGTACGGAACTTCAGGCGGCCAAGAAGTTTAACCATTTCGGCAGGAATACCAGCGACACCAGCCTCGTAAACAGCCTTTTCACCAGCTTCCTTGATTGTCTTGTCCATTTCTTCCTGGGCTTTGGCAACGGCTTCCTCGATACGTCCTGGGTGGATACGTCCATCTGAGATTAGTTTCTCGATGGCGATTTTGGCCACATTACGGCGAACTGGATCAAAGCCTGAGATAACGATGGTCTCTGGTGTGTCATCAACGATGATGTCACAGCCAGTAGCGCGTTCGATAGCCTGAATATTACGGCCCTCACGACCGATGATACGTCCCTTGATCTCGTCATTCGGTAGAGCGACGGCTGTAACAGTGTTTTCGGCAGTTTGCTCGCCCGCGACACGCTGAATAGCGGTCACGAGAATTTCGCGAGCCTTAGTATCTGCCTCTTCCTTAGTCGCTTCTTCTATCTTCTTGATGTGATTAACGACGTCCTTCTTGTAATCCTTCTCAACCATCTGAAGAAGTTTATCTTTGGCTTCTTCTTTCGTTAGTTTCGAAATCTTCTCTAGAGCTTCCTGCTGTTTGACCCGAATGTCGCGAAGATCATTCTTAGTCGCCTCTATCTCAGTCTTGCTGGCATCTAGGCCATCACGCTTCTTATCAAGTTCATCACTCTTCTTGTCGAGCGCTTCCTCGCGCTGTGAGACACGACGCTCAGAGGCGGACAATTGATCGCGACGTTCGCGTTCCTCTCTCTTGGTATTTTCGGCGACTTTCATCGCCTCATCTTTGGCGTCCAGGATAATCTCTTTGGCCTTTGTTTCGGCGTCAGCGATTTTCTTTTCTGCCTTTACTTCGGCATTACCTAGGTCTTTTGATGCTTGAACTTTACGATATGCGTAGCCTCCAGTTGCACCAACGCCAAGAGCGGCTATAGCAAAAACTATGCTTAGTATGCTCATACGTTCTCCTTCCTTGTTTCATAAAAGCTGACAGGACCAACAGATGCGGTTAGTTTCAAATATTCAGTTTTGTAGGTTTTATTTAGTTAAAACTTAAATTTAAAATTATGGATTGTGTGTCTCGTCAACTAGTTTGCTTGCTAATTTACTTTTGTATTATATGACTTTTGGGTCTTTTTGGCAAATGAATTTTCCGGCTTCTAACCTTGGGCTTCTTGCTTCCAGTACCACGCTACTTTTCATCCTTGGCTTGACCGAGGATATCCTCACTTTCGTAAGGATGACGGCTTTAGAGATTGCTTCGTACCTCGCAATGACGCTGCTTAAAAAGAACAACGGCCGAAACCCTCCGTTGCCCTCGAGCATGGGGATTTCGACCGTTTGTGGAAATAAGTACTAGGATCAGGTTGTCAGCTTTGGCGCGTCTCTTGCGCAAAGTGCCTCACCGACATGATGGAGCATGACGTAACGTAGAAAACCGGCAGAACCCTTCTTGTAGGGCAACAGTGCGTATTCCTCGGGTGTTATGTAGATCATCGAGGTCATACGCTTGCATTTGTCACATTTAACAGGTCCATGCAGGTCCCCAAGAGTGCAAGTTGCAAACCTTCCTTCCGCAGTGTCGGTGAAGGTGAAGTCCGTGTTGCTGATAGAATAGCACTCGGTTGCCAAAGTGTGCAGATCAGAGAGAGTTACTTTATCGCCGAGGTAGTCACTTCTTGCACGAAAAGCTGGGTCTGAGTTCTGCAAAATTCTACAGTTCTGTTCGTACTCGTACTTGGACTGACCGGCGAACCTCCCTACATCGAGTGCTTCAAAGGTGGAGTTTGCGCGGATGGCAATCTCCCTGACCGCCCCTATCAAAGCGGACCTGTACTCCTCGGGCCAATACTCTGTGAGTTCGTACGAGAGGAGTTGGGCGATTACTCGTCTGGCCATCTCATAGCGTGCGATCGCGTTCTCATGGAACATTATCTCCGCCTCCCTGGTCTGCCTGGGTCCGGCTTCTGCCGAACCACTGGGTATAATTCGAACGGTATTGCGAAGAAGCAGACGAGTGGCAGTTTCCATGCCAGAGTCTTTGCCTCTAGGTTTTTCGAGTTTCGTTTAGCCGATTGCAGAAACCCGCTCGGGGGTCTCGTTGCCATAAGTTGACACCTACCCCTTCTTGGGTCGTGTAATATGAGGTTCACTACCATAATGAGGCGTTACTGCCTCGTCAAATGATGCGCCCCGTGATTTTAGCATGAGTAGACCTTTTTGTAAAAGGTCTTCTGGAGAAATAGAGCTTGCTGGCGCCACAATCGGGATGTCCTGCACATAAGCAATCGTGTTCGCCACTGATAAGCCAATACGCAGCCCAGTGAAGCTTCCAGGACCGGCCGCGACGATAATACCAGTGAATACTTGTCCGTCTATGTGCAATTTCTTAAAAATTAACGAGTTTAATTCACGTCCTCCGAGGAATCCTTCGCGGTTCTGCCAAGAAGCCTTCGTTTCGTCCCAAAGCCCGATGAAGATATTTTCATTGGCTGTGTCCATTACTAGTATCATTGTGTTACTCCCCCGTCATTCTGACCGCCGGAAGAATCCAGGATTTCGGGTCCTGGTCCCTTCGTTCCGCTCAGGGTGACGTTAGAAAATGTAATCTCGCGTTCGTTTTCTTCTAAATATTTAAAGTTTATAGCTAAGTGTTTCTCGGGCAGTATACCCTGTATGTTCTCTGGCCATTCAACCACAACAATGGCCTGAGAGTCATTCTGTAAATCGAGAATACTCTCCCTGATTTCTTGGTCGTTCTCGGTGCGATAGAGGTCAAAGTGGTGTAGGTTGTCATAAACCCTCTCGATAGTAAAAGTCGGGCTGACTACAGTCTCTGTAATGCCTAGGGCCTTCGCAATACCCTTCGTAAATTGCGTTTTGCCGCCACCAAGGTCGCCAGTCAGGGCCAGAAAATCGCCACCACGAAGAGTCGCTCCGATCTTAGAACCGAGCGCTATCGTCTCCTGGTCTGATTTTGTGATATATGTCTTCTGCATAGCTCCTAAAGTACCACCCAATATACCCGAGTAAGAGTAAAATTGCCAGTACTATTAGGCCCCAACCGAGGGTTTTCTTGTCCACTAGCGTCTTTTGTAAATCCGAGGCTAGACCCTGTGTGGTGGCAGCCTTCACTTCTGTTTCTTCGTTTGCCACTGCCTCTGTATCCGTCCCTGGAGTGGTGACTTTCGCTACTGTTTTCTTGCTGGCCGTCACTACTTTGGCCTTAGTGGTCTTTGCCTTCGGTACCGTTTCGGCATCTTCTTCTATAATCTCAGTATAAATATTCTGAGCAGCCGGCGTGAGCGTCGTGGTCCAGCGATATTCACTTCCAAATAGTGAGAGTGAGATTCCCCTATCTGCCGCGCCATAGTCCCCGCCGCTATCTGTCAGTAAATTATCATTCGCGTCATAGAGTTCGAGCCAATCGCCACTATTGTTCAGGGTAATTTTGGTCAGAGAAGCTCCGTAAATTTTATAACTCCCACCGGGTATGCTGTCCGATTTGTCGAAATAATAGCAATGCCGGCTACCCAGAGCATCGCAAATCTTTAGATTGGCGAGTGAAATCACGAGATTCGTCGGATTATAGAGTTCGAACCATTCCTCGCCCGTAGCTGGGCTCGGTAGAACTTCGCTAATAACTAGTTTATCGACATTTAGGTCTAGAACAACCGGCTCTGTAACGATACTAAAGTCCATATTGTTGTTATCGGTATCAAATCCGTTTGCCCGGGAGAGAACCTGGTATGCGATCGGGCTTGGATCTATCGCCTCACCTTCCGACCGCGTGATGGGTTGTGTCCCATTCGTGCCAAAACCGACCAGATCGACGACTACTCCCTTGCTATCTAGTAGAGAAATAGAATTATTTGACGCCATCGAAGCTGAAGAATTATAAATCAAAGTTTCTGCTAGCCTCGTACCATTGAATGCACTATGGCATAGCATCAACCGTTTACCTGGTTGTAGAAGATACTCACCAAACGACGAAAACATGCTCGAGGCATTACCAGGGGCGGTATATTTCAATACTTTATAACCAGTAAGAGAGACGGGACTAACACCATAGTTTGCGAGAACAAGGTATTCATCAGTGGCGGTCTTCCCCGCAATCATGAACTCGTCAATCACAAGCGTACTTGGCGCCGCCCACATCAGTGAGGGCACGATAACAGTGGCAACCGTGAGTGCTGTAAATGAGGCTTTTAGCTTGTCACGTGGGCTAAAATTCATAATTAAATATTAACAAGCAGTAAATCTCAATGCAATAGTTTTATTAAATATATTGCTACAGGTAGTAATATGTTTGCTGGAGCAAAGATTTTACTACTTTAGTTAACTATCTTCAAACTAGTTATCATATGATAACCATTCCATCACCGTACGAGTAGAATCTATACTTATTTTCGACCGCATGTGAGTATGCATTCATTATTTCATCTCTGCCCGCAAAGGCAGCCACCAGTAGTAGGAGTGATGACTTTGGCAGATGGAAGTTTGTAATCATCCCATCGACAAACTTATATGTATAGCCTGGGTAGATATAGATACTAGTATCCCCCGATTGAGGCAGAAGAGCGTGCTTCATGTTACCAGGATTCGTCAGTCCGCAAGCCTGAATCTCCGCCGCGGCGCTCTCGAGCACTCGTACTGTAGTGGTTCCAACGGCAATAATTCGTCTCCCCTCTGCTTTTGCAAGGTTCAACCTTGTAGCTGTCTCTAGATTGATCTCATATATTTCCGAGTGTATATCAAACTCTTCGACCACTTCCGTCGTGACTGGCTGGAACGTCCCAAGGCCGACGTGCAGAGTAACGTATTCGAGCTGGACTCCCCTTTCACGCAATCTCATCATTAAATCACCTGTAAAGTGTAATCCCGCCGTTGGTGCAGCCACTGACCCCTCTGCTTTCGCGTAGATAGTCTGATAATCATCGGCGTCTTCTGGCGGCGAAGTTTTGAGTTTCGAGTTTCGAGTTTCGAGTTCGCGGGCCTTCAATATATAAGGCGGTACGGGCATCTCCCCGATTTTCGCGAGTTCGGCGTAGAATTCGCTTCCAGTTAAATTGAATTCAAGAAAAAATAAGTCGTCCTCGCGTCGTAGCATGGTCGCCGACAGCTTCGCGGAAAAAGTGAAGACATCTCCCACCTTGGCTTTGCGGCCAGGCTTCACCCAGCACTCCCAGGTCGAGCCCTCGCTCTTCTTGATTAAGAGAACCTCGAAAGAACGAGGAGACTGGATTCCCGCCTTCGCGGGAATGACAGGAAGGTTGATGGTGGCCATAAGCCGGGCCGGAATCACCTTGGAATCGTTAAAAACTAGCACGTCTCCAGATCTTAGTAAGTCAGGGAGATCTGTAAAGCGCTTATCCATAAGCTCGCCGCTAGCCCGGTTCATCACTAAAAGCTTGGCCGAATCTCTTGGCTCAACTGGATGGGTGGCGACTAGCTCACTTGGTAATATGTAATTAAATTCACTTATTTTCATATTTTTGCTAGAATAGAGTATAGCACACGGAGGGGCATGAAACTAAGTTCGGATGAATTAAAGAAGCTCCTGGTCACAAACAACGTTGCGACTCAGGAAAAGCTGGATGAGATAGCCAAACTTGCTAATCAAAGCAAGGAGTCTTTTCTTGATGTTCTCTATCAGAAGAAAGTTATCAACGAAACCGAGTTCTCCAAACTTTATGCTGCCAGTATCGGCACTGAATTTGTCGAAATTGGTGGCCTGACTATCCCAAGAGACCTGCTAGACAAACTGCCGGAGCGAGTCGCCAAGAGATACCAAGCCGTTGTTTTTGGCGAAGAAGATAGCCATCTCAAAGTAGCTATGAGCGACCCTGAGGATGTGGAAGCCGTTCAATCAATTCGGAAACAGTGTGGTTATGACATCCAGATTTACCTTTCTACACCTGGAGATATCGGGAGCGCCCTAGAACAGTATAAGGAAGGCCTCTCAAGCGAAATCAGTAAAGCGATCCAGGAGACCGAAGAAGAGGTTTCGATAGACAAAGAGGAGCTCGGCGCCGATACGTCCGCTGACAAAGTCGAATCCATTATCTCGGATGCTCCAGTCGCAAGGGCAGTGAATATCCTTATCGAATACGCCATCAAATCACGCGCCTCAGATATCCACATCGAGCCTCGGGAAAATTATGTCCAGGTCCGCTACCGCATCGATGGAATCCTCCATGACACTATGACCCTACCAAAAGCACTGATGAGCTCGATTATTTCTAGAATCAAAATTCTTTCGAGCCTGCGTATAGACGAACATCGCATCCCTCAGGATGGTCGTATCAAGATTAATATGGCTGGAACCAATATCTCGCTTCGTGTTTCGACCCTACCAGTTATGGATGGCGAGAAGGTAGTGATGCGTCTTTTGGACGAATCGTCCAAGGCCCTGACGCTCGAAGAACTCGGTTACAAGGGGCAAGCACTCGTCGCGATCGAAAGAGCCCTCAAAAAACCTCACGGCATGCTCCTCGTCACTGGACCGACTGGTTCTGGTAAATCGACGACTCTATATAGTGTCCTTTCGGCTCTCAATACGATTGGCGTGAATATCTCAACCGTGGAAGACCCGGTCGAGTATCGAATTCAAGGAGTTAATCAGACTCAGGTCAGTGCCAAAGTCGGCATGACTTTCTCCTCAGGTCTGCGAGCCCTACTCCGCCAAGACCCAGACATTATCATGGTTGGTGAGATTCGTGATGGTGAAACTGCAGAAATGGCCGTTCATGCGGCCCTGACCGGTCACGTAGTCCTCTCAACTCTGCACACCAATGACGCCGCTGGTTGTCTGCCCCGTCTCCTCGATATGGAGATTGAGCCTTTCCTGATTGCTTCGACCGTCAACGCCGTGGTCGGACAACGTCTCGTCCGCAAACTCTGTCCGCACTGTGTCGAAGCCTATACTCCCGACGAACGCGTGATTGAAGAGATAATAGAAGATTTTGGCCTTCGCAAGGAATTCCTTACTAGTGATAAACCAGTCGTTGCCGCTCCTGTGGAAGTAGCCAAGGAAACCGTGGTCGTCACTGAGCTCGGTGAACGTAAGATTCCCCTACCGGCTGGCCTAGACCTAGATAAAAAAACAATCCTTGATCAAATCGCTAAAGACCCAGAGATGGTGAATCGCAGCGAAAAGGAAGCCGAGGAAGTGGCCCTCCGTAACACGGTCTTTCTAACTGAAGATGAAAAAGACAAGAAACCTACTAAGCCAGCAAAAGAAGGCTCCCTTAAACTGACCCTATATCGCAGTAGTGGCTGTAACAAATGCGACAATACCGGCTACCTCGGTCGTATGGGTATCTACGAAGTGCTCGAAATGGATGAAGAAATTGGTAAGCTCATCGTTAGCCGGGCCTCTACCGAAAACATCCAGCATATCGCCGTTAAAAACGGCATGATTACGATGCAACAAGATGGCTTTCTAAAGGCGCTTGAAGGAATTACTACTGTCGAAGAAGTCCTAAGGGTAACGAGGGAATAATATGGGAACATTTTCATACAGCGTCAGAGATAAAGATCAAAACCTGCTCAGTGGTAACATTGAGGGGCCCAGTAAGGATGACGTAGCTAAAGTCCTCCTCGACCAAGGTCTGACCCCGATTACTATTACTGAGACCACTAAGGCCACCCTTGGGGCGATGCTAAACCGTGTCAGCACCATACCGACGGCGGAGAAGGTTCTCTTTTCTCAGGAGCTTTCCACTCTTGTAAATGCGGGCGTACCTATCTCTCAATCTCTGGGAATACTCGAAAAGCAGACAAAAAATGTTCGTTTTAAAGGAGTCCTCGAAGAACTCTCGAAGGATGTAGACGGGGGCCTCACTCTCTCTGGGGCACTATCAAAACATCCTAAAGTTTTCTCTCCGATATTTATCTCCATGGTTAAATCGGGTGAAATAGGTGGTACCCTGGACGAGGCCCTCACTAGGCTCGCTGAGCAAATGAACAAAGACCGCGAACTCTCGGCCAAAATCCGGGGCGCGATGATCTACCCTACAGTTATCTTTATCGCCATGACTGGCGCCCTTATCTTTATGCTAGTGACTATCATTCCAAAACTGACAGCCATGTTTGACGAACTCGGCGGAGAACTACCGGCGACTACGAAGTCGCTCGTCCTCCTCTCGAAAGCTTTCACAAACTATGGATTCATTACCGCCAGTATCTTTGCTGGAATCTACTTTGGCTTTAGATACGCCCTAAAACACGTAATCCCCTTCCGCAGATTCATGCACAAGGTTCTCCTAAAAACGCCCGTTATCGGTAACCTCAGCACCAAGATAAATGTAGCTCGTATCACGAGAACCCTCGGCTCCCTGCTCTCGAGTGGCGTGGGTGTCGTCGAAGCTTTAGACATCGTCTCTGAATCTACTGAGAACCTGCTCTTTAAGGAAGCCATCGAAAAAACCTCAGAAAAAGTGAAAAACGGTAGCACTATCGCCGAAACCATCAAGACATTCAAAGTCTTTCCCATCCTCGTGCCTCAGATGATTTCTGTTGGTGAGGAGACTGGTTCACTAGACGTCATCCTGAAGAAAGTAGCTGACTTTTACGACAGTGACGTTACAAATATTACGGCTAACTTGACAACCTTACTAGAACCGCTGATTATGATAGTGATAGGACTGATGGTCGGATACGTGATTGTATCCATTATTACCCCGATATATACCATGACGGACATGATTTAATAGCTTGTTGACGCAGCAAAGGCTGTGTATAATAAAAATTAACAACAAGGGGAGGAGGTGAAAAAAATGTTAAAGGCAAAACGCGGTTTTACACTGATCGAACTTTTGATCGTAATCGTTATTATCGGTATCCTCGCAGGTATCGTAGTCGGTGTTGTAGGCACTAGTGCAAACAATAAAGCACAGGATGCTAAGCAGAAAGCTGTTGTCCACGAGGTACAAAACGCTCTAGAGCAATACTTCCTAGATAACACTTCTACTTACCCAGCAGCAGCTGACAAAGACGCGATGAAGACAGCCCTAGTAAGTGCTGAGCTACTTGGCTCAACTGTAAACGTAACAGAGCTTACTTACGTGCACACTTCATCACCAGAGGGATACACTCTTAGTTTCCCACTGAAGAACCAGAACGATTCTGGCGACAACATCACTGGTACAAAACCAGCTAAGGTATACGCCGTTACTGCAAAACAGCAGTAATAGTTGTGTCATGACACAAAACAAAATGGGTAGCATGTATTTGCTACCCATTTTGTTATATAATAAGGTTACTTTGGAGGGAGCTTGAAGAAAAAAGGTTTTACATATATAGAAGTGGTCATGGCTGTGACTATCTCGGCTATGATATTTTCGGCTGTCTTCCCGCTCCTTTTCGCCACTATCACTAAGAACCGAGACACCCGTCTTAGGCTAGTTGCCTATGAGGCAGCAAGCAATGAAGTCGAGAAATTAAGAGAGTCCAAGATCTCCTCACTGGTAGCGCCGAATCACATCCCTTTTGACGTGCCTGAGATTCCAGGCTCCGTGGGGGATGTTTATGTCACAAAGACCCTAGGCGATCAAAAAATTGCGAGCGTGGATGTCACTGTTCGTTGGACTTTCCGTAACAAACAACAGGTTGCTGAGATAAAAACATATCTCTATGGGAGTATCGAATGATAAGGAAAAAAGGATTAACCCTGATTGAACTACTGATTACGATGGGCCTAATCGGTAGTATTCTCGTTGTTATCACCAGTGTCTATCTAGTGGGTTTTCGGACATTCAGAGAGGAACTTGCTAGCTCAACTGTTCAATCCGGCGCACAAACCATCCTCGACGCCGTCGTTACTGACGTAAAGAATGGCATGCTAATAGAGCAAAGTTATACTTCTGATGATAAGACTTACACCACCGGCCATGACCCGGAGATGATCATAATCCGCGTACCCGCAATGAATTCCAGTCAGCAGATAATCTATGATGGTACCGACATGGCTTTTGATAGACTGATTTATTATTACTTGGACAATGAAATCCACAAAGTAACCTTTGCCAACCCAGCCAGTGTCCGATACAAAAATAACGGCAATGACGCCATCCTAGATAAACACGCTCTCAGTCTCAGTTTTGCCTATGACCCAGACCAATTCACGGCCACTCTCGTCACGGTCACCCTAAAATCAAATATTCAAACCGGCAACCGAAACAAAGAAATAACTATTTCTGGATCTGCCAGATTAAGGAACCACATATAATGAAAAAAGGTAGTGTTCTCGTAGCCGTACTAATCATCCTCTCTGGTCTGATGACAGTAGCCATCAGTCTGACTTCCGTGGTCACCTCATCTTCGATCAAGATACAGAGGCAATACAAACGCCTCTCGGCTCTTTCCTATGCTGAAGCGGGGGTCAATAAAGGTCTCTGGAAAATCAATGTCCCCGACCTTGCCTATGCCACAGGGGTAAACGGAATGCTCGAAAAAGATATTTCAGGAGGCGAATATCGCGTGAAGATTACTGACTGCCCTGGTATTAGCGACTGTAAATACATCGAATCCACCGGTTCGGTCCCAACCGAAGCAAAACCAGATGCCCAGAAGACAGTCCGAGTCAAAATTAATGGCGTAAGCGGTATTACTACCCTAAATTTCAACTACGCCGCCCAATCTAACGCAAACCAAATTGCAATGTCTAATGGGGCCACTATAAAAGGTAGCGCCTTCTCAAATGGGCCAATCCTTATGAGTAATAATTCCCTAATAAGCGGTAATGCAACTAGCACGGGCTCTACGCCAACCACCAGTTATATAAGCGGCGGTAAAGTCAGTGGCTACGCAAAGGCCTATACGGTTACCGGAACTACCGTGAGTGGCACCAAAACCACGGGGTCTTATCCACCGACACAAGCTCCGCCAATAGCGCCTGCAGACCTCCTAACCACCGTAGACGCCTGGGAAGCGTCTGCCACTGCTGGTAGCATCTTTAATGGGAACAAGAGCCTGAGCGGTACCAATAATACGCTAGGACCTATACAGATAAACGGAGACCTTAACCTCTCAAACAATGCCGAGCTCAGGGTCACGGGGACTATCTGGGTACAGGGAAACATAAACATTAGTAATAATGCCAAAATATATCTAGATCCTAGCTTTGGTAGTAATAGTGGTGTAATCATTGCGGATTATAAAACTAATCGCGCAGATTGGACAAAAGGGTTAATCAACCTTAGTAATGGAGTCACTATTAGCGGGACCGATAAAAATAATCCCAAGACACCCAGTTATTTGCTAATGTTTTCAACCCAAAGTCCAAAGGCTCCGGCCGAGCCCAGTAACTGGAAAACTTATCCAGCCATAAATGTTTCCAACAATGTACACGGCGGTGTTTATTATGCTCCATATGGTTCTTATGCTCAAAGTAATGTTGCTCAGATCAGAGCTGTCGTAGCTAATGGCTTAGTCCTCCTAAATAACGCCACCCTCGACTATGACGGCAATTGGGGTAATAGCGGTATCTCCACGGGCCCAGCTGGCAAATGGACTATTACTGAATGGCTGATCCTAGACTAGGACTGACAAAACCCTAGAATCCAGAGAAAGGATCGCGCCCGCCTTCGGTTCCGAGCTTAGCTGGACTCTTGGTCGTACCAAGTTCGTTTAATAATTTAATATTGAAACGAATATCAAGGCTTCTCAGGTTTGTTTCGCTTGCTGAAACAATACTTGCATCTGCTCTTGGAGTAAGAACTAAGTAGGTAAGAATCATAAAGACAACCGCAATCGTAGAGACAATAAGCAGCGGCAAATACTTTAAATTAGCGGCTATAAACTCTCTTATTTTATCTATATCGAATTTTATTTTCATAAGTCCTACTTCTTTAAATAGATAGTGACGAAAAAGGTCGCCTTTACCTTGCCGGAATTTGTCTTGTCCGAGAGGTCAGCGGTCACGGCAACATCGTTCACCGTATTTAGCCTCCTTAGATTCCCGAGATCCGAAACAAACTTTGTGAAACTGGCATACTGACCAGTAACCTCATATCGAATAGGCAGTTCATAGTATTCCTGTTTGTTCAGGGTCTGACTAAATTCACCTGTTTTAGCCGCCTTCGTTTGGGAATTGCCAACAGAGCTACTCGTAATAGTTAGACTATTCGCATTCGCTACCGATTCGATATCAGCCATAAAGGTTGATTCGTCTTTACTAGTAGGAATAGCCCCGTAAACGACATTTTTCTGAGGCATCACCTTCTGTAATGAGATAGAGAGACTAGAGAGCTTGCTAGACTGGTGTCTGAGACCCAGAGCTTCCGTGCTATAAGCGCTTACTTGATTACTCATCTGGAATACGTAGAACCACCCTGCCGCAATTGCGAGCATACAAACAACGGTTGTAATCGCTAGTACCGCTAGAAGGACTCGATATGATGCTTTTGGTGACTTCATTTCTTGGCCTCTACTTGATTCAAATTCATCGTTATTCTAAAGACCAAGACTTTCTTTCCACTATCGGCAGGGTCTGTGGCCGAAGCGACATTCTCGATGTCGACAAACTGGAACAACTTCGACTTAGAGAGTATTTCCCGGAAGGTACCTATGTCTGTGTTTGAGATAGCGTAACCGGTAATGCCGACTCGGTCCTTCGCATTATTAGTGAAATCAAAGGCAGAGAGTTTAACGTTCGAGGGCATACTCTTCTCTATCTCAGCAAAAATAAGGGTCCAGTTTAATTTCTCTGACCGAATTTTATCGACAAGGTTCAAGCGCTCTGCGAAGGACTTTGCATCCTTCTCTGTATTCTTCCACGAGGCGAGCTGAGCTTCAGCCACGGATCGCTCTTCTCTGGCTATTTGCTGGTTCGTGTAGACAATATAGCCAACCACCGAAACTACCGCCACCATCACTACAAAACCAGCCACTAGCTTGATCAGCAGCTGATAGAGAGCAGCATTCTTCTTGGCATACGCGATATCTTCTTTTATCTCGGGTGGAAGTAGGTTTAATCTAATCATCGATAACCCCCAAAAGTGCCAGTCCGACTGCGTTTGTATAGGCTGGCGCATCTTCCTTCGGCACGCTTTTTAGTGGATAGATGGAGATATTTGCCCAAGGATTACCAACTTCAGTCGGGATACCGAGCTTCTCTTTGAAGATTTCGCTCAGCATGTCCAGGCTGGCACTACCGCCACTCAGGATAACGCGGGTAATCTGGTTCGCCTTCTTGTTCTTCTCTTGGTAGTAGTTAATCATTTTGGTAGCCTCTTTGGTAATCTCCGTAACCTCTACGTCAACAGCTTGGCGAAGCTTTGTCTTATCGGCGTTCTTTTGCTTCTTCATTTTCTCGGCTTCTTTCTCATCGATTCCGAGAGCTTGTGAAATCCGGTAAGTGATATGATCTCCGCCAATGAGAGTACTACCAGTCAGGCGGATAACACGATCAAAGACCGCCAGGTTAGTGGTTTTTCCCCCGATATCGATGATCAGAACTGCCTCTTTACTGCTCTTCTTGGTCACGACCGAGCGAATAATAGCCGTTAGACTTGTCTCTATCCCCTCTATTTCGAGTCCAAGGATATTAAAATACTGAATGTATGAATCCACAATCGCCCTAGGCGCCGCCGCATAGATTACTTCGTCGATCTTCGGGTCATTCAAAGTAGGTCCAATGACGCGCCAGTCTAGATAGAGGTCGCTCATTGCCATTGGTATCGTCTGGCTGGCCTCCCAACCGACAGCCTCGGCCAATGCCTTTTCGTTCATATGTGGCAGCGTAATAGTGCGTGTAAAAATCTTTGATTCTGGCAGGGAAGTACAGACCCGTTTGGCGAGAATCTTCCCCCAAACCTCCATCGCAAAGAATTTTTTAGTAAGCTCGGCGAGCTTCTCTGGTTCCGCGATAATCCCCTCGATGATGAAGTTCTCAGGAATCGGCATTTGACCATAACCAATAAGTTTAGTCAGCAGGCCTTTCTTCTTGAGTTGGACCACCTTTAAAGAGCCGGAGCCGATGTCGATACCGACCACGTCCTTTTTCTGCCATATAGGATCTATTTTTGTTCTTGATTCCACTCTGCTCCTGGATATTCAATCGTTGGCTCAGGCGTGACTGGGTTCGCTACCTCCGCTCGTTGTGCCTCTGCATTAGCGACACTCTCGTGTACAGCGGCGTTACCGCCTAGGCTATCTCCCCGTAAACCATGTCTGCTGCTGTAATTCTCTTCGGTTTCCATAATAGTCTGACAAATTTTCGACGGATTTGGGACAAAGTGAAGTTCGAAATTCGGTGCCTCACCTGCCGTCTGAATCTGAACAAAACCAAGATTGAAGAAGGTATTCACTAGTCCGTGCTGATCGTTGCTCACATCCTGAATCTTATCGAGAGTCAAAGCTGAAATCTTACGCCCAAACAGACCGTACTGGTCAATCTCGACAAAGTGCTCGTTCGTCAGGAGGGAGACATGCAAATAATGAAGCACCCAATTACTAAAAAGAAAGATCGTATTGAAGAGGAAGAGCAGGCTCACGATCAAAATGTAGACATTTGAAGCGTATCCAGTGACAAACGACGGTAAATAGACTGGCAGCATAAAGACTAGTAAAAAACCAATTAAATATATAAAAAATGCCATTGAAAGGACAGGAGCCAGGGCCAGGATGTGTCTTCTCACAAGAAATATCACTTCCTCGTCGGGTTGTTGAGATTCAAAGTACTTCATCTGCTTATTTTCACCCATACTATACTCCTACTCCACCGAGGAAGGCTGGGACTGTAACCCAATCCGCTCCAAGTATAAATCCAATTGATACAATAAAGATAAGGACAGAGACTATCCAGAAAATAGCCAAGGAAATCCTCCCCATATTATCGGGGTAACGATAGCGCAAAAGCAGATAAGTAAGTATCCCGGCCCAGAAGAACCAGATTAAACAGATAACTATATATATAAGTAAAAATATTGCCATAACACCCTCCTAGTTAGTATAAAGTAAAAAAGAAAAAGTTAAAAGTCTTTCGCTGGCAAATTTCGCTCACGGAGCGAGTGCTTACAACCACAGTACTTTTGCCTATATATCGGAATAAACCTAGCCTCATCCTGACCTTTCCTAAAATATGGCCGCCAGTCGCTATAATAGAACTCGATGCCAATAGCTTTGGCAATTTCTTCGCCAAGAGCCTTTAAGCTCTCGTGCTGCTGGTACGGACTAACAAGCAAGGTGGTCGAAAAAGCGTCAAACCCATTCGCCTTGGCGTAAAGGGCGGCCTGCTCGAGTCTAATCTGGTAGCAATAGACACAGCGCTCCGGAAAGGCATTTTCGTACCCCGATACAGCACTGTCGTAATCTTTTGGTCGATACTCCCCGACCACCACCCCGGCTGTTTTCCCGCTGGCTGCTATTCTCAAGTTCTCCAGTCGCTTCTGATACTCTGACTCTGGATAAATATTGGGGTTGAAATAAAAATTAGTTACTTCCAAGTCCCTAAGCTTGGGGTCTTCCCAAACCCCCAGAAAACACGGCCCACAACATGTATGTAATAGCAGCTTCATCAGTGTACAGCGCAGGTAATACAGGGATCATAAGCCCTGATAAGCATCTCTATTTCGTGGTAAAGCTTCTCTTCCGAGAGCTTAGCGTGGTGAGCCATCAGCCAGTCTGCATCCTCCTCTAGATTGACTAGATTTTGGACGGTCGGTGTGACGATATCATAGAGAACAATCGTGCCTTCTGCATCGGTCTTCACAGCGTGATAGAGAGTGCCACGCGGAGCTTCGATTGCTCCGACGCCAGAACCCTCTCTTGCCTTGAATGGTACTCTGGTGACCCTACTCATATCTCCAAGATAGCTATCTATCATGGCAACTGCCTCTTCAATTAGATGAACAATCTCTATTGCCTGCGCCACATTGTTATGAAAAGAGTTATAAGTCGGTAAGGTTTCACCCCAAACTTTATTATAAGCATAAGCTGCCTTCGGGTTAAGCGCAGCACTATCGAGGGTCAAACGGGCAATCGCTCCAATCATAAAGCCGTGACCGTCCCGAGTGCCATATTTTGCCTGGGAATCAGCCCGAACGGTTTCCTTAAAAGCATAGGCATAGTTTTCTATAGGCGTATCGAGGCCCTTGTTCGAGATAATCCGGCCTTCTCGGCTCATCAAATACTCTGTTTCCCTTCTCATAGCCGGGTAGGTAAAACCAGCAAAGAGCTCCACCGCGGCTATCGCCATAGGTAGATGAGATTCAAGCTCTTTTTTAAGAGCCCGTAATTCTTCGTCCTTGGGGACGCTTGTAAAACCACCGACTACCGCTGTTACTGGATGAACGGCTCTGCCGCCGATCACTTCAACCACCCTATCTCCAAGCTTCTTTATGGCAATCGCCATCCGATAAACCTCTGGGTTTTCGTGATGAAGCTGGACGGCATTGGCCACATTCATATAGTCAGGTAAAGCCAAAAAGAACAGATGTAAGGCGTGGGATTGGATGATCTGCCCCGCCTGCAGGGCTTTTCTAAGACTTGTAATACTAGGCGTGACCTCCACTTCGAAAGCATTCTCGATAGCGGCGATGGAGGCCAGAACATGAGAAACTGGGCAAATACCGCAAATACGGGCTGTGATAAATGGCGCATCTTCATAGGGGCGGCCTAGCACTAGCTGCTCAAAGAGGCGCTCACCTTCATCGATGGTTAGCTTGGCTTTACCGCTCTTGTAATCCAGTTTCAGAGCCCCGTGGCCCTCAATTTTGCAGACATAATGAGTCAAAACAGAACTATTCATTCTTTCTCCTTAGGCTTAGCGACTGAGATTCGGACTGCACCCTTCCCGTCATTCCCGCGAAGGCGGGAATCTAGAATTTTCGAAGGCTGGTTCCCTGGCTTTTGACCAGGGAAGACGGACGAAGAAGGATACAACACCTTAAATTCGTCCTGCTGCGAGTAAAATATCTCTAATAGTTGCTTGGTGCGCTTCGCGCCAAACTTCACTTCTAGCAGATGTTTCATGGCGACCGTATTTCCGCCACGTAGTGCCCCAAAACAGCCCCAACAACGTAGCCCCTTGCTTGGACAGGCGGCCTCACAGCCACCCTTTGTCACAGGACCGAGGCAAGCCTCACCATTAAGCAGCAAGCACTCGTTCTCTCTCGCCTTACACTCCAGGCAAACCGGATATCTGGCCTCTGTCGGAAACCTGCCCGCTAGGAGTGCACCTAGGACGCCTTCGAGCTCGTTTACATTTATGGGACAGCCCGGTAGGTGGATATCTACCTCGACATAGTAAGAGATTGGTTTTGGAGCTTGGCTATTTGACTTGTACTTCTCACCATAAACCAGAGCCACCCCTTGCTTCCTTGCATTACCAGCCAGTAGAGCCTGAACACCACCAAGGGCAGCGCAAGAACCGAGCGAAACCACGATCCGAGAGACCGCTCTGGCCTGTTTGACAGTGGCAATGTCTGCGTCTGTAATTGGGGAACCCTCAATAAAAGTAATATCGAAGGGTCCAGGGTCGTTGTTGGTACTGCCCAATCGCCAATTGGCTATCGAGGTTTGACCGACGATGCTCGTCAGCTTTTCGCGCAAGTTTATAAACTCCAGCTCACAACCTTCGCAATCGGTAAGGTCAAATATCGCTATTTTTGGTTTCATCGTAATGCTTCCGGATTATTTTTTATCTCTTGGTAAGTAAAAGTCGGCCCATCCAAACAGACATATTTGTCGCCACAAGTGCAGTGTTGGCATTTACCAATACCACATTTCATCCTGCGCTCTAGCATAAACAGGATTTTCTCATCCGCCAGACCCTTCGCCTGAAGAACCTTTACAATCGATTGATACATCACCGGTGGTCCACAGACAATGACTACAGTCTCAGGGGTTAGCTTCAGCTTCTTTAGCGAATCTGGGACTCTACCGGTCTCACCCGTCCATTGGTGGTCTGCCTTGTCTGCAACAAGGTGAACTGAGGCAAACTTGCTCCAAGCACCTAACTCAGCCTTAAAAAGGAGCTCTTCTGGCACCTTGGCACCACAAAGGATGGTCAAATCACCAACGATAGTCTGGTCGTCACGAATAGTATGAATCATCGATCGAAGTGGGGCCAATCCGATTCCACCGGCTACTAGAACGACTGATTGACCATAGATCTTCTCGGTTAGAATGCTGTTACCGTAAGGACCTCGAAAATAAAGTGTGTCCCCGATCTTCAGTCGGTGCATCGCCTGAGTCGCCACGCCAGCACTGCGAACGGCGATCTCAAATTCTGGCAGTTCGGCAGCAGCGGTCGTAATTGTAAGCGGTGCCTCCCCAAACCCAAGGATACCAACCATAATGTACTGGCCAGGTTCAAAGGTAAAATCTTTTGCGACTGTCTTGTCGGTAATACGAAGTCGGAGCGACTTAGTCGTTTTGTTTAAGCCATTGATAGCTACTACCGAGACGGCAATCAGGTTACTTTCGTTTTTTGTCATCTGCTATAAGCTCCTTTAAAACCTCCCTGTAGTTGATTTTCGCGGGGCAAAATACAATACAACGGCCACAATCGATGCAGCCAGAAAAGCCGTATTCGCGAGGCATGCGTACAAATTTGTGATAATACCAATTATAGATTCTGTCTCTGACTTCTGGTCGGAAATTGTCAAAGGTCACCGCGGCAAAATCAGGCAGCATGCAGCTGTCCCAGCTTCTTTCGCGTGAACCAGCCATGTCCGTCGCCACATCAGCCGTAATCTTCACCGTGTCGTTCTGGTCATGACAATAGCAGAGCGGACAGACATAACTGCAGATCCCACAGGTAAAACAAGTCTCTTCGAGCCGTTTCCAGACTGGATGCTCTCGGGAGTTCTCAATGATTGTGGCTAGTCTTGGGTGAAAGATTACCTCATCCGGCATGTGCCGAACGGAAATAGTGCCCACTTCAGCCACGTGTCCAAAAAGTTTATTTCCGGTCACTAGAGCCTCGCCAAAATCAGTATATGGATAGGCTTCCAGGTGTTTCTCATCGGCTATCTGTAGATATAGGTCACAATCGATGTTGTTTGAAGGAGGGAGTGAATCGACGATGACTAGGTGCATATTGGCTCGTTTTTGGGCGTAATGGCTATCCGCTATCGGCTCAGTCATCACTCGGTCCAAATAAAAAAGCCCCTCCCCGTCTCGTTTACTAACCCCAAATACCACAAAGGGTTTATTGATTGGCGGCAATATCTCGCCCTTCTCAAACTTGAAGATGTCTTCACGCGCTGGGAAGAGATACTTCTTTGGTGGCAAAACCGTCGTGCCATATCTCATCACGTACTCTTTGGCGGAGGCGAGACGAGCAAATCGGAAACGCGCATTCGTGGCGAGTTTGTCCTCAGTTGGACCATAGGTAGGCCACTGGGAAATAATTTCACCCAGAAAATGCTTTAAATCTTTCGTCTGTATACTTAGGCTCATTAGGAAATCACCTTATCTATGCGTTGTAAAAGCTCTGCCATGCTTACCTCTGACTTAACGATGTAATCCTTCGCGCCCGCACGTATCGCCTTTTGCATGATGGCCGAATCGGAGACATTCGTCAGCATAATCACTTTAGTCTTTGTATTACAACTATCCTTCTTGATGCGTTCGAGGATATGCAACCCGCTAATTTTTGGCATAATCACGTCTAGAAGCACGATGTCAGGCTGACTCTTACAGATTTTCGCAATCGCCTGCTCTTCGTGATTGATACACTCCACTGCATAACCCGCACATCTCAGTGTGTCGGCGTAGATACTGCTGGCATCGCTACTGTTATCTACTATAACAATCTTTGTCATATCTTAATCGCCCTTCGTGAAGAACGTATTACATCCCCTACCGTGTGTTTCCCAGCGACCAAATACTCAAAAGCATCTAAAACTTTGATTTCTTCATGATGCTTATGACTCTCATCGCTCAGGTTTGTGGCAATTATTATCGGCATGTTGTCAGGAACATCTTTTTGGAGTCTGGCCAATAGGTTCACGCTGTCAAAGTCTGGGACCATTTGGTCAAAAAGAAGTAGTTCTGGCTTGAAATCGCGAATAATGGCGAGGCCTAAATGCATCGTCGGAGCTGTCCTAACTTCGAGATTTTGAAAACTAAGCGCGATATCATACAGATACCTCGCTCCTTCGTCGCTCTCTATTATCAAAACTTTTGGCATAAACCCTCCCGCTAGTTAGCTTAATTATAGAACAGAGAGGCGAAAACCGCTAGCCCCAGATGGTGCTAGCGGTTTCTTTTTGAATCCTCCTTATGTGCGAGGCAGTTAAGGGCATAATAATACTGCTCCGGAATCACGATAGTGCTGTCTATCTCCTTTAGATAGTCGACGAAGGCCTCGGAGCCAGCCTGTTCGGCAAGTATCTCCCTTACTACGCTAGCACTGATTGGAACGTTGATCACTACGCCGAGGTGGAAACAAGGTACCCCTGGTTTACCAGGATTCAGCTCATAGGTATTCTCGAAGATTATCTCCTGACCCGCGTTGCGGTATGTTCTTCCCTCTAAAGGCAAGAAGACATGCGTGACGAGTCCAGCTGCTTCTCCCAAAAAGCGGGCTAAACCAGCGTGGCTGGCGTGCTCACACATAATATCTATGTGGAGCGTACCCCCAAAGTACCTTGCAACATCCGCAACCTCGATAGTCTTCAAGCCTTCCTGGTTGGCGTAGTGCTGCAGACGCTCGAAGACTTTGAGGCGATAGCTATAGCCTTCGATTTTCGAAATAGAATCGTACGGTACCGTGCCTGTTTGCGAGTCTAATAGCTTCATAGTGGCGACACATCCAGTGCTGCCGCAAGAAACCACCATCGATCGAATCAGCTTGGCCGCCTCGCAGGTAATGTCTTGACCGCCTGACAAAACTTCTTTTCCTAAAACTGCCATTCCACTACCTCCTAATGTTTTGAGTTGGTTTTGGCAATAAGGGCTATAATTTCGAGTGCATCAGCCTCTGGCACTCTGCTCACTGCTATCTCTCCGTGCGCAAGCAACCAATCACCGACAGTTGGCTCGTCAATGAGAGAAAGTTCGACTCGGTATTCCTTCCCTCCATGTTCGACAAAACCATATTCTTCTTCAACTCTGACTAGCTTCATGGGTGTAGCAAGACACATAATAGATCCTTCATATTTTACACGGTAATGCTTTTTCATACTAATTGTACACGAAAAAGCGCTTCTTGGGGCGCTTTTGGCTTAGATCTGATTACAAAAGATTCAAAATAGATTAATTCGGGTCTCCACTAGGGTATTAACAACCGATATTAAGCGAACATTGACCCTAACTGATATAATAGAATGAATAAATGGAGCTAAAAAATGGAAAAGAAGTATTCAGACCTGAAGGCAGTAATTATAAACTGCACCCTCAAAAAGTCACCCGAGATCTCCAATACAGAAGGGCTATTCAATATAACAAAAATGATTATGGAAAAACAAGGCGTTAACGTTGAGGTCGTCCGAGCTGTTGACTATGAAATAGCTCCTGGAGTATACCCTGACATGACAGAACACGGCTGGGAAGTAGATGAATGGCCAAAAATACAAGACAAGGTAATGGATGCTAACATACTAATCATTGCGACGCCAATATGGCTAGGCGACAAATCTTCTATCTGCACAAAAGTTATCGAGAGACTTTACGGATTTTCTGGCAACTTCAACGATAAGGGTCAATACGCATACTACGGCCGCGTCGGTGGCTGTGTAATCACTGGGAATGAAGATGGTGCAAAGCACTGTGCTATGAACATTCTATATAGCCTCCAACATCTTGGCTACACTATACCCCCTCAGGCCGACTGTGCTTGGCTAGGGCCGATCGGTCCGGGTCCATCGTATTTAGACAAGGAATCACACGCTTTCGAAAGTGATTTCACAAACAGGAATACAACATTTATGACTTGGAATTTAATGCATCTTGCTAGGATGCTCAAAGACAACGGTGGCATACCAGCTCACGGCAATCAGCGTTCTGAGTGGGATGCAGGCTGCCGTTTCGACTTTGAAAACCCTGAATACAGGTAATCGTCCCACACCATAAATACTAAAATAATGTCCTTTATAAGCCATTATTTTACTTGGTGAGCCTGGTCTGAATTCGTTTACACTCAATCTTGGACGAAACAAGACGTTGGTGTTTTTTTCTCGACCCCGAATGAGAAATCTTCGAATGGACCGAGTAGTACTCCCCAGAATGAGGCTGCACCCCACTTGACATATCTATATGTAGAGAAGTATCATATCAATGATGATTGATACGTTAAAAGCTTTAGCAGATGAAAATAGACTAAGGATAGTAACCTTACTTTCCAGGGGTTCTTTGTGTGTCTGTGAGATTGAGAAAGACCTTAAATTATCACAGAACCTCGTATCTCATCACCTCTCTGTGCTTAAGGAAGTGGGAATAGTTGAGGATTGCCGTTGCGGTAAAAATAAATACTACTCTCTAAACAAGGAGACCATGAATTTGCTTACAAAGAAATTAATTAAACTAGGAGAAATAAAATGAAAATCGCCGTACTCGGTTCTGGATGTCCAACCTGTAAGAAACTACACCAAAACGTCCTAAACGTTGTAAAAAATAAAGCTATTGATGCCGAAGTGGAATATTCTACCGATATCAAGAGAATTGTAGAGCTCGGCCTGATGATGAGTCCAGTCCTGACAGTTGATGGCAAACCAGTTACCCTCAAATCTACTTCAGAAAAGGACATCAAAGACGCTCTTAGCGGCATCATAACAGAGCCCGTGGAGATGCCTAGCTGTTCCTGTGGAGGCAAATGTTAATGGATATATTCGCACCCATCCAGTGGTTTGCCGATTGGTTTACTTATAATGTACTAAACATTGTCAAAGGTACACCGCTGGGCAATTCACTAAACTTCTTTATCTTTGACACCCTCAAGATTCTGATATTATTGTCCGTTATCATTTTCGTAGTTTCTTTGATCCGTTCTTATTTCCCGCCAGAAAAGACAAAAAAATACCTTGGGAAGAGAGCTGAAACGATAGTCGGGAACTTCTTAGCGGCACTGCTCGGTATTGTGACGCCTTTTTGTTCCTGCTCGGCCGTGCCCCTGTTTATCGGCTTTGTACAGGCAGGCGTTCCTTTGGGAACGACATTCTCGTTCTTAATTTCATCACCCATGGTGAACGAAATCGCGCTTGTGCTTCTGTGGGGACTCTTCGGTTGGAAGATAGCCTTACTATATATAGTCACGGGCGTCACCATTGCTACTATTGCCGGTTGGGTAATCGGCAAGCTAAAGCTCGAAAAATGGGTAGAAGGCTTTGTCTATGAGATGAAAGCCGGTCAAGCAGAAGAAACCAAGATGGCTGTGAAAGAACGGCTTGTCTACGCTCGTGAATACGTATTGGAAATTGTCGGTAAAGTCTGGCCTTACATCGTAATTGGAGTGGGCTTAGGAGCTCTAATACATGGTTACGCCCCAAACGATCTGCTAGTTCGATATGCTGGACCAACGAACCCCTTCGCAGTGCCTATTGCCGTTCTCATAGGTATTCCGCTTTACTCTAACGCTGCTGGAACGATTCCGATTGTTTCCGTACTAGTTGCTAAAGGCATGGCCATGGGGACAGCCCTTGCTTTCATGATGGCTGTCACCGCGCTCTCACTACCTGAGTTTATTATCCTGAAAAAGGTTCTGAAGCCGAAATTGATTGTAACCTATGCGTCCATCGTGGGTCTTGGGATTATCTTCACGGGTTATTTATTTAACTTCGTTCTAAAGTAAAACTTTGACAGTACATACTCACGCTGAACCAAAAGCAGACAATAGTAATTTAAAAATATCCATCGGTCTCAATGTAGTTATTACCGCCTTTGAGATCACTTTAGGCGTAATCGCCGGTAGTCTAGCCCTCATCACTGACGCCCTACATAACTTCTCCGACGTTGGGGCCATGGTTCTCACTCTTTGGGGTGAGAAAGTCAAAGAGAAGGGTAACACCAACGCCAAGACATATGGCTACAAACGGGCGGAGATTATCATAGCGTTTGTGAACGCACTTGTCCTTTCATCAATCTTGGTCTTCATACTTTATGAAGCAATTCTTCGTCTAATTCATCCAGCTACAAATATAAATGGACTGTATATGATGGTTGTGGCTTTAGTGGCGCTAGTCGGTAACGGGATTGCGACCTATCTGCTCGAGAAAGATGCCCATAAAAACCTCAACCTCAAAAGTGCCTGGATGCATTCTCTCCAGGACGCTCTTTTATCGCTCGGAGTTGTCATGGGGGCGGTGTCAATCTACTTTTTCCACTGGGAGATTATAGACCCAATTATCTCAATTGTGATCTCGCTTTACCTCTCTAAAGAAGTTTATGGACTTATTGTACAAACAATAGATATCCTCATGGAATCAGTCCCCGACGACATATCTTTTGAGGAAGTTAAGGGCATACTCGGGAACTACAAAGGCGTTACTACGGCTCATGATCTCCATATCTGGCAAACAGATTCTAATAGCCGTTTTTTGAGCACCCACCTAGAGGTAGCGAATCTTGCGAGTGGTGATAGAAACAAATTACTGAAAAAAATACAGAACGACCTATCGTCAAAATATAATATCGGGCACGTAACTGTGCAAATGGTAGACAACGCAGATGGAAAAACTGACCTAAAATGCAACCATTGTAACTGACAAATAATCCATGTCCAGCAATTTCAAACTTAAAGTATATTCATAAAAAACTGTATACCCATTAAAAAAGAGCCATTAAATGACTCTATTTACAATCTGGTGGGAAAGACGCATATTACTTTGAACTACTCAGCAACTTGGTCGATTGGCTATTTGCTAACAAAGTTGATGAAGTTTTTCGTATGCCCAATATTGACCTTTTATACCTACAAAAGCAGAAAATACGAGAGGATTATTCATACTGATGTTACTAACAAGAAGGGGTTTGAACCTGTTTACCCAACAATGGGTAATATTTGTTAGGATAAACAACACAATAGAAGATAGGGGCTGATACCCCCCCCTACTACTAGTTATAAAAATTAGAAAACAAGCGTAAACGCACAGACTACCTAAATTATTGTGCGTAATAGTAAATGCTTTGTTTTGTATCCCCAACAAACCAATTAAAGATGAAACAGTCAATATTTGACCTTATTTTGGTGAATAAATTTGAACTCTTGTAACTACTTGCCCTGTTCGTTTCGTATATTAGTATTTGTGAAACCTCTTTTTGCCATAGCTTCATCGAAACGCTTATCCATATAAAGTAAGTCTTTATACCAACCTAGCGTCATATAATTAAAGAACAAGATACGTCCCAAGGATACTTTCTCACCGAGATAAAAACGGTTGATTGGGAACACGAAACTACAGCAGGTTAAAATTTTGTAAGTTTGACGGTCTTTCATTTGGATACCCCTTTCGTTTTTAATTACTTAATCCGTCTTGGTGTCTAATAAAAAGGGACACCGCCAACGGTGTCTAAACTGTTCTTTCCGCAATAGGTTTTCACCCACTGTTTCGGGCGATGCCCCTTTTTAGGTGAAAAACCACACGGTAGAACCGACGGTTACTATTGCGTTTTTAACAGTTTAGACAAGGTTATTATAGCATCTTTTCTTATCGAGGAAAACTGTTTGACTGTTAATTTTGGCTTTAAAATGCTATAATAAACGAAATTTGTTATAGCACTTACAGACAGGAAGAACTAATGACGGATCTTGATGAGTTTTACAAGCTACTAGGTGTAAGTCAAACACAAAAGAAAACAACATCTTTTGACGCGTCTTCTTTTTTGCTCCCCACGAAACCTAAAATGTCGGCTAATGCATTCGTTCGGAGCCTAGCAAAGCCTCAGCCAAAACCTACCGTTTGGGTTAGAAAACCAAAAGTATTTGTTAGTTTCGATTACGAGAATGACCGTCACTACAAGTTGATGCTCGATGCGTGGGATGCAAATAAACGCTTTGACTTCACATGCAAAAGCCACACACCAAGTGAAATACAGTCGGAAGATACAGGCCGCATTAAAGCTGTTCTTACCACAAAGGTTAAAGAAGCCACACATGTTATTGTTTTAGTCGGTAAATACGCAAACCAAATCCATCCTGACGCAAACATGATAGGATTTCGGAATTGGATAAACTTAGAGGTTAATCAGGCTAGGCTGTATAATAAAAAGGTCATCTGCGTGATGCTAGATATGGATAATACGTTACCCGAACAGCTGAAACAATCAGGAGCAAAGCTAGTTAGAAGTTTCAATGAAAAGGAGATAATCGAGGCACTAAGATGTTAAGAGGACACCATGAGTAAGCTATCAGAAGATGTAAAACTAACTACATTGAATGAACATTACAACAGCACCGTGGCGGACTTTAAAGAACTCGGAAAGTCCCGTGAGCGGAACTTTTTAGCAATACTTGTACTTCTAGGTGTAATGGCATTTCAATTTATATCACCAAACCAATCAAAAGATATTTTAACGCAATTTGTTCAAAACCAGCTCAATATTGATGTCAGTCTTAGTATAAATATAATTGGGTCTCTTGTATGGTTTTCGTTGCTGTACGTTTCAATTAAATATTTTCAAACGGTCATCAATATTGAAAAACAATATAACTATACTCACAAACTTGAAGCTGAATTATCAAAAAATTACGACGAAGAAGTTTTTACTCGGGAAGGGAAAGCATATCTTAATAATTACCCAATCTTTTCAGAGTGGGTACACATTTTATATTGGTATATTTTCCCTGCTCTTTTCTTTATAACAATCACAGCGAAGATCATTGGAGAATATTTGGTTAGTACTGATAAACTACCGTTTATATTTAATGCGATTATTTACTTATGTTTGGTAATATCAACAGGTTTGTATGTTTATTCTCTAGTTAAGTCAAAAAAGAATACTGAAGATGACCTAAATCATCATATTTCCTAGTGCCAATAAGATTGTTTTAATTCAATATTGTGTAGTCAAAACCAGTATGATCACTAGGTATTTCGCTATTACCTGTTAGCGTTTCTTTCTTTGGTGGGAAGACCCAGCATACTAGTTCCGTATATTTTGCGTGATTTGGTGTTACGGTGATACTTACTGTCTCCCGCTTTTGATTACCGAAAACTCCCCAAACATCACAGTCGCCATTTTTGTAAATTATAGGACAGGTCCAAAATGGAGAGAAGTACTCTTCAGTACCATCACTATACAATGCCTTACACTTAAAAATGTTTTGGCCTTCTTTTAACTTGAATGGTTTTTGTATAGGAAATCCATTCTCATCCGTTAGTATGAGATTAATAATCATATAATCATTCTTTTGGAAAGGCTTTATGATATTCATGTCGAATAAATTACTCCTTTGTTTTATAATCATACTATGATTAGAGAATTCACTCCAGATCGTGCAGAGAAAACAAGTAAAAATAAACCCCTGTTAAGCTTTGTTCGTTCAGAGAACAGGGTTAATAGTATTTGGCAGTATTTAAAACGTTATGAAGATCCAACATTTGTAAATAAACGTTTACGGGCGGACTATCCTTCTATAGGAACTATTTTAAGAAAAAAGAAGGCTCAGCACGTTGCTGATTGTATAAGACAAGCAGAGGCTTACTTTGAGACAGCCAGAACGAGTGATCTCTCTATCAAGCCGCTGATTATTTACTATGGGATGCTCGACCTAGTTAAGGCACTAATGCTTTTTGGCGATAACCAATTAACGCTAGATGATGACACCCTAAAAAATGAAGGTCTAAACTCACACGGTTTGACGCACGGAACTAGGTGCCCTAACGACGTAAGTATAAGGGATAATGTAAATAACCTACTCAATGAGTTCTGCTATATTTCGTTTGGGCGTAATACAAATACAGTTTATAGCTTGCTGCACGAGTGTTGGTCTACAAATAAGCCTACAAACAGCACTAAGGTAGTTCTTGGCGATCTACTTTCTGCTCATCCAAGCACTTGGCGAAGTTACGCAGAGCATACTTCAAAAATGCCAAGATATTTTAAAGCAACTGACAGTTTTAGAACAACGGCGAATGGGTATGAGCATTTTATAGGCTTTGAGGGTACTTTTCGTTTTGACACTTATGGCTATACACCCATTCCTGGCAACAGTAATTTGTTTTTTACGCAGCAAATGCCGAGACTTGCTTCATCATATACTAACGATACAGTTTATGGGCCCTACGGATATGCCTCAAAAAGAATACCAACGTCTCTTGAGGAATACCAACCAGTGTATAGAGCAACAACAGGGGGAAGCTATACTATGGCCGATCCAATACCAAATATGCCACTACATCCCATAGAGATTGAGTTTTTGGCGATGTTTATACTCGGAAGTCTAGCAAGATATGCTCCGCAAAAGTGGTTAAAAAATGTCCAATATGGAGGCGGTGGAGAGATGTTTGTAGTTGAAGGAATTATCAATTCTGCAACAGTTTCCTTCCCTAAAATGATTTTAGAAGAGCTGGATAACCGTACGTACACCTTTACTGGCGACAGCTCTTATTGGGGCTAACGTTATGGGAATATCTGAGATTGAATTTGTCGAAGCAGATCCTAAGCGGAATGATCCAAAGTACAGTTACGGGATTTTACCAGAGCAACCCAAGCCCGACGATCTACTCTACAGGCTTTCTTATGATGCCGACAGAAGCTATTTACTACTCAATAACTTTGTTATTCAAACATTTAAGTGGGAAAGCAATGCTGACTGCACATTGAGAAAGTTATTCGAGCAAGTTGGCATTGTCAAAAGTATAGACGTCCCTCATCCTGCCGATGCAACAATCATCGTAAATAACATTAAAATGCCCTTGTCATTGCGTAATGCATTCTTTAGAACCGGCAGTGATGGTCATAGAATGCAGGTTACAACAGAAATAACTCGTGATCGTGCTAAGAAATATAACATCAAGAATTTAGAAATAGAAAATTACATAATTAAAAGCAGAGATAAGCACTACAAGCTACTAGACGGTAATAAACGTAAATAAACAGCTTCGGTTATCTGACACTGGTTAATAATTTTGACATTATTGGCATATGAATACTCCAATGCCAGAAATTAAAAACCCAGCAGAAGTCTTACTCGATTTTATAGAATGCCTGGGCAAAATTGATAGCAATCCACAAAGGATTATGATAAATAGCGTTACTATGAAAAGCACTGACGGCGTTTGTATTAAGTTTTAATGAATATTGTTATAAAATGTGAGTGATGAATTATTACGACGATGAAGAAACAGTAGACCGCCGTTCGCTACGCTATGTCCTTTACGCCCGCAAGTCTACGGAAGACGAAGATAGCCAAATGCGATCTATCGGCGATCAAATTGAACAGTGTAAAAGACTTGCTGAGCGTGAGGGTTTACATATTGTTTCTATCGTAGAAGAAAGCAAATCAGCTAAATCACCTGATAAAAGACCACTATTTACACAAATCTTAAAAGATATTGAAAACGGTAAATATGACGCAATTTTATCTTGGCATCCAGACCGCTTAAGTCGAAATATGTTAGAAAGCGGTAAAATTATCGACCTACTCGACAACAATATCATAAAGGATCTTTCTTTCGTTACTTACCGTTTTACAAATAATGCTAGCGGCAAGATGATGCTAGGCATGCTATTTGTTATTTCTAAGCAATATTCAGAAGACCTCAGCGAAAAGGTGCGACGTGGTATAGGTGGAAACTTCAGGGATGGCAAATCAGCTGGAGCACCAAGGTGGGGGTACGACCGCGACGAAGTATCAGGTTACTATAATCCAAATGAGCACTTCGATCTTATACAAGAGGGATGGCTTATGAGGGCTGGGGGCGAAACAATTGCCAATGTCATCAAGTACTGGAAAGTAAACGGTGTAGTTAGAAAAACCAAGCTAAGCCGAAAAAATAAAAGTATCCGAGATATATACCCTAGCCAAACTGGAGCGACAAAGATGTTCGCCAATCCTTTTTATTTCGGGATCTTAGTTCAGTCTGGGCAGGAAGTTGACCTTCGTTTACCACCTTTCGATAAGTATCATACTCCGATGGTCACTAAGGACGTTTGGGATGCAGTTCAAGCGCTAGGCTATAACAGGTCTCGTATGAAGCCAAGGACGACTAAAAAGGATGTCTTCTACCCATTCAGGGGTATGGTCCTCTGTGATGTCTGTAAAAGCTCTGTAGCGATGCGTGTTGGCAAGGTACGGTCTGCTAATGGTACCTATTCACTACGTTATCGCTGTGACACCAAAGGCTGCCAGCGAAGTCTTAAAAATGTAAACGCTCATTTTATCCTAGATGGACTTTATAAAGAGCTGGAGAGATTAAAGTTTACAGAAAACGAATATGAAGCATACAGTAAGAAGATGGATGAGGTGACCAGCGATCGTCTGGACGAAATTAAATCTGAGATTAGAAGTCTTAACGGTGCCAGATCAGCAAAAATACGACAACGTGATGATTTAACTCGCAAAGCTCGTGATAATATGGAAAAAACTTCAACAATTTACAAAGTAACAATTAGTGATATAGAAAAACTTCAAGATGAAATAATTGATTTAGAAGCATCAATAGCAAAATTGGAAGAAAAGAACATAGATCCACGTAAAATCAAAATGAATAAAGAAGAGTTTTTGAACTTGGCAAATTCAGCCGTAGATAAGATGAAAGCAGGCTCAGCAGTAGAAAAGGACATACTTGCCAGAAAAATGCTTTTGAACTTATCCCTAAATAACAAAAATGCCCCTTCCTTTATATGGAAAGAGCCCTTTGCTACGCTACTAAAAACACGTAAATATTCTTCTGGTGGGCCTGGTTGGACTTGAACCAACGACCAATCCCTTATGAGGGGACTGCTCCCCGCCCGAACGTACCGTTCGGTACGGGCGGGTAACCACTGAGGGCCTACGGCCACCCGTAGGGTCTACAGAACTTATCCGTTCTAATGAAGACAAGTTGGTGGGCCTGGTTGGACTTGAACCAACGACCAATCCCTTATGAGGGGACTGCTCTAACCACTGAGCTACAGGCCCACTAACTTGTCTTTATTCGCTAACTTCTTTTTCAAGATACCGCCTTCTGGCGTATTCTTTAGGCGCCACTCCATTTTGGCCGCTTCCTTTTTAGGATAGGAAAAACTCTTTTCTAAATACTGAGGGTCTACAGGCCAGCGTGTTAATTTGTAATTTGTAATTTACAATTTGAATTCAAACTTCAAATTTCGAATTTCTAATTTCTAATTACCAAAGGATTATAGCAAAAAAGCCCCTCCTCGGCAAGAATATGTTATAATTTAGTTATGAACACTGTATATAACTGTATTGAGTGCGGGCATCCCCTATTGGGTAAGCAAAGAGCCTATTGTTCTATAGAATGTAAGAATGATCATTTTTTGAATTATGAAGTAGTTAAAAAGCGGGCCCTCGAACGCAAAGAAAAGTTGATAGAATCGAAGCAAGGCGGTTGCCACAGATGCGGCTATAGCACTAGTTTAGATGCCCTATCTTTTTACAATCAAAATGGTGAAACGCTCCATATCGATACCAATATTTTGGCTAATTCGAGCTACCAGAAACTGTACCAAAAGTTGGCTGGTTCGCAGGTGCTTTGTCGCAATTGTGTAGAGGAGATTGGGGGCTTAAATAATGTGAACACACCCCCAAATGCCCCCATTTGCGAGGGAACTGTACAAAAAAGTTACTCAGCCATTTCGAAAACAGTTTTAGAAAAGTTCATAATTAATTTGGGCGAATTCCCCTTCAAAAATAACAAAAATGTCGTTCTCGGGGTCTCCGGCGGACTCGACTCTATGGTGATGCTCGACCTCTTTTCGAAACACTTCCAAGGCTCAAAACTCATGGTTGCACATGTCAATCATGCTGCCAGAAAAGAGTCCGATGCGGATGAAACATTTGTCATGGGAATGGCAAGAAAATATGGCGTTAAATTTGTCAGCAAGAAACTCTCACCACACCAAGATGGAAATATGGAAGAGTACTTTCGTGATGAACGCAGGCGGTTCTTGCTCGACACGGCGAACAATAATGGGAGCGGATATCTCGCCCTTGCCCATAACGCCGACGATCAAGCCGAGACATTCATTATGAATGCAGTGCGTGGCAGTGGCCCCGCTGGCCTCGGGGGAATGAGCCTCTCTGAGGATGGGATTTTGCGACCACTACTGAATATTAGTCGGATTGAGATAGAAGCCTACGCTCGGGAAAATAAGCTAATATGGCATGAAGATACGACAAACAAAGACACCAGTTATAATCGAAGTTATGTGCGCCATCGAATTCTACCCCTACTAAGTAAGCTAAATCCAGAGTACCTAGAAGCCTTGGGGCGCACGACTTATTTGCAACGAGGGATTGATGAACATTTGAAGGCGGGGGCACGCGAAATCATTCAAAATTCCTTTGTCATCCCAGCGCAGGCTGGGATCCAGCGGGTAAAAGGACTGGATTCCAGCTCACGGGCTGGAATGACGGAAGGTTTTGGATTGTCCACAAAAAATCTGACGCATCTCGACAAGCCCCTTCTCTACGAAGTCCTCGGACTACTCTACGAACAGGCCAAAGGAGACCGCAAAAACCTATCACTGATTAACCTGCAACAACTCGAGGAATTGATTAGTGATAGCGCGGGCACGAAGAGCTTAGATTTGCCTGATAACATCACCGCCGAAAGACGCTACGAGAAGCTTGATTTTTACGTTAAAAAGGCGCATAATAACCCTTCGGCGCCAAGCACAAAAAAACTCGAGCTTGGTGAGCAAGTATTTGGGAACTGGAAAGTGACGGTTTCGCACATTCGTCATCCTGAACCTAGTGAAGGATCCAGGACCCAAATCCTAGATTCTTCGGTCCGACCTCAGAATGACGAGAGAAAGAGAGCGATTGCCGAACTAACCATCGACTCTTCACTTCTCCCCCATCTTCTCCTCCGCACCCGTAAAACTGGCGACCGAATCGCCACCAAGGGGCTCGCGGGCAGAAAAAGACTGCAGGATTTGTTCGTAGATGCTAAAATAGATAGAGTACGCCGTGAAACTTGGCCCGTGGTCGTAAATACTGCCACAGACCAGATAATCTGGGTGCCAGGGCTAGCAACGTCGAATATAGAGAATATCAGTAAGAAATTATTAACCATAAATATAGTTGAGGTGCCCCATGAAACCATTACCAAAGAATAAATATACAAATTTCGTCGTTCTGCTAGTCGTAATAGCAGTAGCAGCGATTGCCATAACCTACCTAAACAAAGGCGCCAAACCAGAACAGGTTCCTATTAGTAAGGTGGCCGAAGAAGTGAAATCTGGTGGAGTAAAAGACATTACCGTCGCTGGTTCTAGTGTGACGATAAACCTAAACAACGGTGGCAAACAGACGTCAGAGATCGGGGCTAACGAACAAATCACGACGACCCTGAAAGACCTCGGTGCTGATCCTAGTAAAGTTCAAATCGACATCAAACAGGGTAGCAACAACGCCCTCTGGGTCACTCTGCTCACAACTCTAGTTCCATTTATTCTGATTATCGGTTTTTTCTGGTTTATGCTTCGTCAAGCTCAGGGTGGTAACAACCAAGCCATGTCTTTTGGAAAATCTGGTGCTCGACTCAATGACGCCAGCAAAGACAAGGTTACCTTCGCTGATGTAGCTGGAGCCGCTGAAGCCAAACAGGACCTATCCGAAATAGTCGACTTTTTAAAACACCCCAAGAAATATCTGGCCCTCGGCGCCAAAATACCTAAGGGTGTCCTGCTCTTCGGCTCTCCTGGAACCGGTAAAACCCTGATGGCTCGCGCTGTGGCTGGTGAAGCTGGTGTGCCTTTCTTCTCGATCTCTGGTTCAGAATTTGTCGAGATGTTCGTCGGTGTTGGTGCTTCTCGTGTTCGAGACCTCTTTGCTAAAGCCAAAAAGAATGCCCCTTGTATCATCTTTATAGACGAAATCGACGCAGTCGGCCGCCAACGTGGTACTGGCATGGGTGGTTCACACGATGAGCGCGAACAAACCCTCAACCAAATTCTCGTCGAGATGGATGGTTTTGAGACAGATACAAACGTCATCGTCATGGCCGCCACTAACCGCCCTGATGTGCTCGACCCTGCTCTTCAACGTCCAGGCCGTTTCGACCGCAAGGTAGTCCTCGATATGCCTGACATCAAAGACCGCGAAGCAATCCTGGTCGTCCACTCAAAGAACAAACCACTAGCCAAAAACGTCAACCTCACAACTGTTGCGCGACAGACACCTGGTTTCTCTGGTGCCGACCTGCAGAACATCCTAAACGAGGCCGCTATACTCGCTGCTCGCGAAAACAAAAAAGAAATCTTCGCTATCGACATTGAGCACGCCGTGGAGCGTGTCTACCTCGGGCCAGAACACAAAGGTACTGGCATGAATGAAAAAGAAAAGAAGGTTACCGCTTACCACGAAGCTGGACATGCAATCGTCGGTCACTTGCTCGCGGGCACCGATCCAATCCATAAAATATCAATTGTTTCTCGTGGTATGGCTCTCGGTGTTACTTGGTCACTGCCTGAAGAAGATAAGAAAATGTCCTCTCGCTCACAGCTCGAAGACGAAATTGCAATGATGCTCGGTGGCCGAGCCGCTGAACAGATCTTCTTCAACGAGATCTTTACTGGCGCTTCCAACGATATGGAAAGAGCAACAAAACTAGCTCGTGAAATGGTTACGAGATACGGTATGAGTGATGTCCTCGGTAATCGCGTTTATGGTCGCAAGAACGAAATGGTCTTCCTCGGCCGAGATCTCGGTGAACACGACAAGGATTACTCAGAAAAAGTAGCTTCAGTAATTGACTCAGAAGTTGATAAACTCGTCGAAGACGGTTACAAAAAAGCCTTCACTACCATTACAAAAAATAAGAAGAAAATGGAAACAGTCACGGCGGAACTGCTTGAAAAAGAAACTCTCGATGCTGATGAATTCCGCACCATTATGGACAAAAAGGCATAATGAATAGAGTCAAGAAGTTTTGGTACTTCATCAGTGAACGCAAGCTCACTATCGGCAATGCCGCGTTTGTCCTTGCTGCCACTGGACTGATTTCAAATATCCTTGGCCTCTATCGGGAGAGGATGATTGCCGGAGCATTTGGCGCCGGGCGCATGACTGACGCTTTCTACGCCTCCTTCCGTCTACCGGATATGATCTTCAATCTGCTTATCCTTGGGGCTCTCTCGAGCGCCTTTATCCCTGTCTTTGTCGAGAAACTCTCTGAGAAGAAGAAAGAGGAAGCCCAGGAAGTGGCCAACTCCTTCCTAAACTTTATCCTGCTGACGGCCATAGTCTTCGGTGTTCTCGTCTTTGTATCGGCTCCAAAGCTAGTACCCTTCCTCTTCCCTGGTTTCTTCAACAGGCCAACGACAGACAGCATCAATATGTACCAGCTGACCGTCAACCTTACTCGAATTATGATTCTATCACCGATTTTCTTTGCGATTTCAGGTGTTTTCGGTGGAATCCTAAACTCTTATAAAAAGTTCGTCGCTTACTCCATTGCGCCACTTGTCTACAACATCTGTATCATCCTTTCCGTGGTCTACTTGCGTGGTTATTTTGCCACCCCTATCTACGCCGTGACGGTCGGTGTTATCGTTGGCGCGATTCTCCACGCCCTCGTCCAGCTCCCTTCAGTCCTTGCAACTGGCTATCGATGGAGACCGATGATTGACTTCAAACACGGTGAAGTGGCAAGAATTATTAAACTGATGATCCCTCGAACTCTAGCCATTGGAGCTAACCAGATTGTGCTACTCCTAGACACCTTTATTGCCTCCTTCTTTGTCGGGGGCATAACCGTGCTGACTTATGCGAACAATATCCAAACCGTCCCGACGGTTATCTTCGGGATTTCGATTGCGACTGCAATCTTTCCAGTACTCTCCGAGAGCTTTAGCAAAAATAACATGAATGAGTTCATGAAAAACTTCTCCTGGAGTGCTCGTCGCATCCTCTTCTTTATGATTCCTTCTACTGTTGGCCTGATTGTTCTGCGCGCTCAAATCGTGAGACTGATATATGGTATCGGCAACTTTAGCTGGGATAATACCTACTGGACGACAAAAGCCCTGCTCTTTTTCTCGATCGGCATTATCGCCCAAGCCCTCATTCCCTTACTCGTCCGGGCCTTCTACTCAATCCAAGATACGCGCACACCTCTCTATATCAGCCTAGTTTCCATGGCCGTAAATGTGGCTCTCTCTCTGTCACTGCCATTTATCTCCGCACTTCAACTCGGTGTGGCGGGTATTGCCCTCGCCTTCTCGATTGCTAGTATTCTAAACGCCGTCCTGCTCTTCATTTGGCTAAACGGTCGCATCGGTGCACTCGACCCAGATCACCGGATTTTTGAATCGACAGCTAGGCTCGTGCTCGCCTCAGCCCTAATGGGTTTTGTCTGTTATGGTTCACTCTACTTCTTCGATATGTTTGTAAATACAAGTTATGTCACTGGTCTAATTATCCAAACCGCGGGTGCGGTCCTTGCTGGCGGACTAAGTTATTTTGCCATCACTTGGGCCTTTGCCTGTGAAGAGACCATTTATTTACTAAAGAAAGTTGGCCTCGCCCGTGATACCTCAAACTAAAATTCGTAACTTTTGCATTATCGCGCATATTGATCACGGCAAATCCACGCTCGCTGATCGTTTCTTAGAGGTCACTGGCACTATCGATAAACGGGATATGCACGCCCAGTTACTAGACACGATGGAGCTAGAACAGGAACGAGGCATCACAATCAAGCTTCAACCAGCCCGAATGGAATACAAAGACCATATCCTAAACCTGATTGATACGCCTGGGCACGTCGACTTCGCCTATGAAGTTTCGCGATCACTGGCGGCGGTTGAGGGCGCTATCCTCGTCGTTGACGCCTCCCAAGGGATCGAAGCTCAAACTCTTTCCAATATCTATCTGGCCCTAGAGCACAACCTCGAGATTATTCCCGTTCTCAACAAGATCGATCTGCCTCACGCCGAGCCAGAACGGATCGCGCAAGAAATTATTGATCTCCTCGGGGTTAAAAGAGAAGAAATTATCCTGGCCTCAGGTAAAACTGGTGAAGGCGTTGAGGCCATCCTGGACCGTGTTATCGAACAGGTACCGCCGCCAGCTGGAGAAGCCGAAAAACCCTTTCGAGCGCTGATTTTCGACTCTTTCTATGACGTTTATAAGGGCGTGATTGCTTATATCCGCGTCGTTGATGGTAGCCTCGGTAAAAATCAGAAACTTCACATGATTCGTAACAATACCTTTGCCGATTCCATCGAAATTGGCTACATGAAGCCAGTTTTTATGCCAAAGGATCGTCTCAACACCGGAGACATTGGTTATGTCGTCACTGGTCTAAAGGATGTCTCTGGCGCCAGGGTTGGTGACACCATGACCCTAAATACCGACAAAGACGTAGTACCACTTCCGGGCTATAAGACAGTCCAGCCCTTCGTCTTTGCGGGCATCTATACGATAGAGGGCGATGACTTCCCACTCCTCCGCGAAGCTCTCGGCAAACTGGCTCTCTCTGATGCTTCCCTGGTCTATGAACCAGAGGCCTCGAGTGCGCTCGGTTTCGGTTTCCGCTGCGGTTTCCTCGGTCTCCTCCATATGGATATCGTCAAAGAGAGACTAGAGCGTGAATTTAACCTCGACCTTATCGTCACTACCCCATCCGTTTCCTACGAGGTACAAAAAGATAATGGTGAAATGCTGACCCTAAATAGCCCAGCCGAACTGCCAGATCGATCTCAAATAAAGGAGATTCGTGAACCATGGGTGCGGGTAGAAGTAGTCACCCCCAGCGAATATATCGGTGCCATAATGGAGCTGGTGGCTGGCAAACGCGGCGTCTTCAAAAATATCGACTACCTCGAAGAGACGAGAGTGATCGTCAAATGTGAGATGCCTCTGGCACAAATTGTGACCGACTTTTACGACATGCTAAAGAGTATCTCGAGTGGTTACGCTAGTATGAACTACGAATTTATCGAGTTTCGCGCTGGCAATCTAGTTAAGCTTGACATTTATGTCGCTGAGACGGCCATTGACACTCTTTCTTTGCTTATACATAACAGCGAGGCCCAAGCGATCGGCAAACAAGTTGTTGAAAAACTGAAGGAACTGATTCCAAAGCAGATGTTTAAGGTCGCTATCCAGGCCGCTATCGGCGGCAAGATTATCGCTCGCGAGGATATCTCGGCCATGCGCAAAGACGTGATTTCCAAACTCTATGGCGGTGATGTGACTCGCAAAAATAAACTTCTCAAAAAACAAGTCGCCGGCAAAAAGAAAATGAAGAAACTCGGCAAGGTAGAGATACCAAGTAACGTCTTTATGGAGCTACTGAAAAAGAACTAGGAAAGAAACGAGGGGCGGTGCCGCACCTCGTTTTTTAAACGTGTGTGTCACCGCCCCTTTATATTCATCGTCCTCATGTATCGTGGCAACCGGTAGTTCTTGGTAAGCTTGTCATACTTGATCCCGAACGATGACATAACCATCGAGAGTTCATCCGGAGTAACTCCCGCCCTGGTCATCTTTGGTACGTGCAGATGTCCGTCGTGAAGGTTTCCCTCCCACTTAGCCAGCTCAATCGCCTTATTGGCGATACCTAGGTGTTGGTCGTCGAGGAGCTCCAGAGTATCCTCTATCATCTTACGCTGAGCAGCCTCTCTGGCCGCCTTCGTTTGCCGAATCAACGACTCAGTAGTGTTGGCTTGGTTCTCAAACTGTCCAACGTCACTGGAGATGAAATTCTCCTGCACGATGTTGGGACGAATCAACTGGACGATGTCACCCGGAAACTCTTTCAGAACCCCCGCTACGATTAATCGGCGCATAACTGCTGCCCCCATAGTGGCACTGAGCGCAGCCTTCGTCATCTTGTCATTGCGTTTGAATTTCTCTCGAAGTTTGAGCCAGGCGTCCATCTGAATTCCAGACAGACACGCTGTCTTGGCTTTAGTTGCAGACTCAGTCACCGGTGTCCCCTTTCGGAACGGTGCTAGAAAGCTCTTTGACTTTCTCAAGAACATGATTATAACAGTAATTTATTTATTAGTCAATAAAAAACAGCCTAATAGGCTGGTTTTATTTTGGCTCCCGGGGTCGGATTCCCTCCAGAGGCGGATAAACTTCCCGACGACCAATTCAAGATAAAAAAATAGCTTCTCTGGCTCCCGGGGTCGGATTCGAACCGACGACCAATTGATTAACAGTCAACTGCTCTACCGCTGAGCTACCCGGGAGCGAAGAAGCTATTTCTTGACAGTCCCAGCCAGAGGCTGGTCCGCCTTTGGCGGAAACTGCTCTCCGCTTTGTATATCTACTTTTTCGTTCAACCATTTCCGGCCCTGTCCAGACTTCAAAAAATGTTCTCGCTGTATTGCTTCTGTCCTGGTTTCAAAACATTCGCTGTGAATGACTTTGAAGGGCTTATTTGCCCTAGTCCAGGGATTACTTCCAGTATTATGATCGTGAAGTCTATCGAGGACATCTTTTGAAGTTTGGCCAACATATCTTTTGCCATTTTTTAGGCTTTTTAGAACGTAAACTTTAAACATATCTGTATTTTTCTATTAATGTACAGTCCCAGCCAGTGCTGGTCCGCCCTTGGCGGAAACTGCTCTACCCCTCCGAAGGCGGGCGGAGCGCTGAGCTACCCGGGAACGTCATAAGCTGCTTCGAGGTTCCGTGTCAGTCTATTGCCAGACAACTCCACCTCTTCGCGTTTCTTCCTCTTCCCCTAAAATCCTTCGGATTTTGGGGTCCCCTTTTTCTTTCGGGGGTACTTGAAAATTACTTTTCAACTCGCAAATTATAGCAAATTTTCGACATCTGGTCAACGGTAGTGTTTTACAGAGGACTTGTAATCATGCGCAAATTGCTTTAAACTGTAGTTACAAAAATAATGCGCCACACCGTGTTTGATGACGCATTTTTATGTGGGAGTAAACGTTTATGGCTGACAAGCAACAAAAAAGCTTCAACCCTTACATGTACACCCTAGAGATAGGTTTCCGCATTAGCATCCCCCTCGTTGCATTCATGCTTCTAGGGATCTGGCTAGATAAGAGACTCGGAACCGGCCACACCATGCTCTTTGTGGGCATTGGCCTCTCCCTTCTCACTTCCGTCTACGGTATTAAACAAATGATTGATAATATGAAAAAGGACAGTTAGTGCACATTTCCATCGCCGCGAACCCCGTTCTAGAGCTGGGTCCCATCCACATTACAAATAGCTTGCTCGCATCGACAGTAGTACTGATTATTCTCTGGCTTGTGTCACTTTTCGCTACCCGAAAGATGGACCTCATACCAAAAGGACTACAGAACGCAGCCGAGATGGGTATCGAGAAGCTAGTTTCGCTCGTTGCTAGTATCGTTCATGACAAGGCCTACGCCGCCAAAATATTCCCACTAATTGCGACTTTCTTTATCTTTATCCTGGCAAATAGCTGGTTTGGTCTAGTGCCAGGAGTTGGTACGATTGGCTTCAACGAAGTAAATGCTGAAGGGGCTCATGTTATGATTCCCCTGCTGCGCGCTGGCACAGCCGACCTAAACACCACGGTTATTCTCGGCATTATAGTCGTGGTAATGACCCAAGTTTTCGGAATCGCGGCTATCGGCGCCTTTAGATACGGCAAGAAGTTCATCAACTTTAGTAATCCTATCAATTTCTTTGTCGGTATTATCGAGCTAGCCTCCGAGCTGGTCCGTATCATTTCATTCGCCTTCAGACTCTTCGGCAACGTCTTCGCTGGTGAAGTGCTACTAATAGTACTCGGCTCCATCGCCCCATATATCGCCCCAATCCCTTTCTACGCCATGGAGCTTTTCGTTGGCTTTATCCAGGCGCTCGTATTCACGATGCTAGCCCTCGTCTTCTTCTCCATGGCCACCATAAACCACGAAGCCCATTAGATTTGTTAGTTAATAATTAATATATAAAAAGGAGATCAACATGAATCCAGAAGTAGTCGGAATACTCGCACCAGCCCTAACCATCGCCCTCGGCGCTATCGCACCAGCCATCGGTATTTCAGTTATCGCTAGCAAGGGTCTAGAAGCTATCGGTCGTAACCCAGAAGCTGCTGACAAAATTCAGCCAAATCTGATTCTTACCTGCGCTTTCGTCGAAGCTATCGCAGTATATGCCCTAGTTATCGCACTTATCCTAAAGTTCGTTTAACAAGAAGGGTTCTCCCGTTATGGAAGCATTATCAAAACTAGGTATAAATCTGACCGCCCTTATCGCCCAAGGAGTTAACTTTGGCCTTCTCTTTCTAATCCTTTGGAAATTTCTCTACAAACCAATCCTCAAGATGCTAAATGCTCGCACTGAAAAAGTGGAAGCAAGCCTCGTCCAAGCAGAGAAAATAAACAAGGAATATGAAGACATCGAACGACAGAAGGAAAAATTGCTCGAAAAAGCCAAGGCCGAAGCTGCAAAAATTGTCGAAGATGCTAGGGTAGATGCCAAGGAGACAGACAAAGTCGCTACCTTTGAAGCCGAAACTAAATCAAAGGTTATCATCCAGGATGCCGAGATCGCCGCTGAAAAGTCCAAGGTCGCCATTATCGAAGGCGCCAAAGACGATATCGCGAAGCTAGTCGAAGCATCACTGACTTCTCTGCTAAAAAACGACACTAAGAAATACGATGACGCGCTCATCAACGAAGCGCTAGCTGGATTCATCGAGAAAGGATAGTTATGGCCAACAATTTTGACCTCTCTGCCATACTCGGCCTCATCACAGAAGACGAGGATCCAAAGTTTGTCGAACGCTTCGCCAAGAAGCTAGTCGAAAAATACCCACAGAGAGCGGCGATGCTGATCAAAAAGCTCTCTTTAGATGAGGAGTTTCGAGATAGCTTTATTACAATCACGAGCGCGCATGAGCTTTCAACAAAACAAAAGGGGCTCATCAAGACGATTATAGGCAATAAATCTAAGCATGAAACCGAAATTACCTATCTTATAAATGAGGACCTGCTTGGCGGTATCGTTATTCGCCAAGGAGAAAACATTATCGACAACTCACTCCGAAACCGTGTGGGAGAGCTGAGTGAATTTATCAAACAAACTAAACTGAACGTAGGGGCAGAAAATGCTAGCAAATAGAGACATCTTACTCCAAAAAATAGAAGAACAATTGCGCGACTACAAACCAGCCGTCAGTTCATACAAAATTGGTAAAGTCATATCAGTCGGTGATGGCGTCGCCAAAGCCGTTGGCTTGCAAGCGGTCATGTCCTTCGAGATGGTCGCTTTCGCTAACGGCATCTACGGCATCGCCCTCAACCTTGAGGAAGATAGCGTCGGTATTATCATCGTTGGTGACTCGAAACTGATTCGCGAAGGCGATGAAGTTCGTTGTACTGGCAAAGTAATTGAAATCCCAGTCTCCGCCGAACTTATCGGCCGCGTGGTAGACTCTCTCGGTAACCCAATAGACGGCAAAGGTAAAATCAACAGTAGCGAGTCATATCCAGTAGAGAGAGTTGCGCCCGGCGTAATTCAGAGAAAATCCGTCAACGTACCACTGCAAACGGGTATCAAGGCTATCGACGCAGTTATCCCAGTCGGCCGTGGCCAGCGCGAACTGATTATCGGCGATAGACAAACCGGTAAGACAGCGATTGCGATTGATACTATTATCAACCAGAAAGACACTGGCGTAGTCTGCGTTTATGTTGCTATTGGTCAGAAAAACTCCAAAGTAGCTCGTATTGTTTCTCAACTCGAGGAGCATGGCGCCATGGAAAACACGATTATTGTGAATGCCTCAGCCTCTGACTCTGCCTCAGCACTTTACCTAGCGCCTTACTCCGGCGTAGCAATTGCTGAATACTTTATGGACATGGGCAAGGACGTTCTCGTGGTTTACGACGATCTCTCCAAGCACGCTTGGGCTTATCGCGAAGTTTCCTTGCTTCTGAGGCGTCCACCAGGTCGCGAAGCCTATCCTGGCGATGTCTTTTACCTTCACTCCAAACTTCTCGAACGCGCTTGCCGTCGTGACGCTGAATTTGGTGGCGGCTCAATTACGGCCCTGCCAATCATCGAGACTCAGGCCGGTGACGTCTCTGCTTATATCCCGACTAATGTTATCTCAATTACTGATGGACAGATTTATCTAGAGAGCGACCTTTTCTATCAAGGTATTCGCCCAGCTCTTAACGTTGGTCTCTCTGTTTCACGTGTTGGTTCAGCGGCTCAGATAAAAGCCATCAAGAAAGTGGCCGGCAAACTAAGGCTGGAACTAGCGCAATATCGTGAGCTTCAGTCGTTCTCACAATTTGCCTCTGACCTAGACGAAGAGACCAAGAAACAAATCGAACGCGGTAAACGTATCGTCGAGGTTCTCAAGCAAGATCAGTACAAGCCAATGACAGTCGAGGCCCAAGTAGCGATACTTTATGCCGTCACAAACGGTCATTTGGACGCTATCCCAGTAACTGAGATTAAAGCCTACGAAGATCGCCTCATCGAGGAGATTAAGAAGCACAAAGATTACACGCGCATCTTCAAAAAAGAGCTCGATCTCACTCCAGAGCTAGAGACAGCCCTAAAAGAGATGATGGTTATCCTGGCTCCAACGGGAGAAGAGGCTTAGTTTGGCATCCACAAAAGAGATAAAGCGCCGCATAAAGTCAGTAACCAGCACTAAGCAAATTATTAGTGCCATGGAACTTGTCTCTGTCGTTAAAATGCAGAAAGCGGTGGCCAAAGACCTCGCGTCGAGGAACTTCACTACCCTTGGGACCGAGGTACTGTCAGAAGTCTGTAGCGGTATCGACCTAGCCATGAGTCCGTTGCTCGAAAAGCGCGAGGGCAAGCGGAAACTCGTCATTGCGATTACCTCCGACCGTGGTCTCTGCGGTGCCCTAAACGCCCGTATCATAAAGCAGGCTATTGCTGAGACGGAAGACTTCGAGACTGACTTTATCGCCATTGGCCGTAAGTGCCGAGACTTTCTCACCACCCATCAGTTCCATGTCATCGCGAGTTACACCAGTTTCGGCGATGATCTCGAATTTTCAAAGATTATTCCGATTATCCATCAAGTCGCCGATGACTATCTAGCGGGTAAATACGATATCGTCCGAGTGGTGTATACTCACTTCGAGTCGAGCCTCACCCAGGTACCAACCGCGGCCACGCTTCTTCCGTTTGAGCTAGACAGTGAATGTGAACCCGCCGATAACATTATCTTCGACCCATCAAAGGACGAGATTATTACCGCCCTGGTTCCAAGAATCCTGGAAGCGCAAGCCTGGCAGTACATCCTCGAATCAGCCGCTTCCGAACACTCGGCCCGTATGGTCGCCATGAAAAATGCCAACGAAAACGCAGAAGACCTTATATTCGATTTAACATTATCATTTAATCAGACTAGGCAGGCTGGAATCACTCGCGAAATCGCAGAAATATCCGCCGGCAAGATGACACTGGAGGAATAAAAAATGGCAAAAGGTAAAGTAGTACAGGTACTCGGACCAGTCGTCGACGTTGCTTTCACAGGCGGTGTTCCCTCGATTTATAATGCTTTGAACGTAGAAAACGGTCCAGTTTTAGAAGTACAACAACATCTCGGTGACGGAATCGTCCGCACCGTCTCCATGAGCTCCACTGATGGACTCAAACGTGGCCAAGATGTCACGGATACAGGCAAAGCCATCTCGGTTCCAGTTGGCGAAAATGTTCTCGGGCATATGTTCGATGTTCTCGGTAATCCTATCGACGGCGTACCGTTCGTCGCCAAAGAAACCTCCCCTATTCACCGCGAAGCTCCAACTTTTGCCGAACAATCGAAGAAAACTGTCGTTTTCGAGACCGGTATCAAGGTGATCGACCTCATCTGTCCTTTCATCAAGGGTGGTAAAGTCGGCCTCTTCGGTGGTGCTGGTGTCGGTAAAACAGTCGTTATCACGGAGCTTATCCGCAACCTCGCGGCTGAGCACGGCGGTTACTCAGTTTTCGCCGGCGTCGGTGAACGAACTCGTGAAGGTAACGACCTCTATCACGAAATGAAAGAATCCAAGGTTCTCGACAAGACAGCTCTCGTCTTTGGTCAGATGAATGAGCCACCAGGAGCCCGTCTCCGCGTTGCTCTCTCTGCCCTGACTATGAGTGAATATTTCCGCGACGTAGCAGGAAAAGACGTCCTTCTCTTCGTTGACAACATTTTCCGCTTTACCCAGGCCGGTTCTGAAGTTTCAGCCCTACTTGGCCGTGTTCCTTCGGCTGTAGGTTATCAGCCAACTCTCGCCACTGAGATGGGCCAACTCCAAGAGCGCATTACTTCGACCGACAAAGGTTCGATTACTTCAGTTCAAGCAGTTTATGTACCAGCCGATGACCTGACAGATCCAGCCCCAGCTACCACCTTTTCTCATCTAGACTCGACTGTTGTACTCTCACGTGGTCTCTCGGAGCTTGGTATCTACCCAGCTGTGGACCCACTCGACTCTACTTCAACAGCGCTAGACCCAAAGACAGTTGGCGAAGAGCACTACGCTGTCGCGCGTGATGTTCAAAACATTCTTCAGAAATACAAAGACCTTCAGGACATCATTGCAATCTTGGGTATGGACGAACTCTCAGAAGCGGATAAACTAACCGTTTCTCGGGCTCGTAAAGTCCAGAAATTCCTCTCTCAGCCTTTCTTTGTCGCTGAAGTCTTTACTGGTGTAACCGGTGAATATGTTTCACTCGAAGATACTATTACAGGTTTCCGCGAAATCCTCGACGGTAAACACGACGATAAAAGCGAGCAGTCTTTCTACATGAAGGGCTCTATCAAGGGAGTGAAGTAGTGTCCAGACTTCACCTTAGAGTGATTACCCCCGAACGAACCCTAATCGATAGTATGATTAGTGAAGTGATTTTGCCGACCAAAACTGGCCAAATCGCTATTCTGCCGAACCATATGCCGCTCATTGCCGAGATCATGCCGGGTTCAATTGTCATCAAATCCAAAGAGGAAGAGCGCGTGGCTGTCGTCTATGGTGGCTTTATCTATGTCAAAGAAAATAGTGAAGTTCTCGTGCTGGCCGATGCCGCCGAACACTTGCACGAGCTCAATGAAGCCGAGATTATGGCCGCGAAACAGCGAGCCGAGGATGCTCGAGATGCCGCCAAAGGCAATATCGCCCTCACGGCTGTCTCAGAGGCCGAACTATCACGCATCACCACCCAATTACGTTCGATACACCGCCACTCTGGTATCAAGCGTCAGCGTGGTAAGGACATCAAAGAACTTTAATTTTTAGTGCGGGTATTTATCAGGTGAATCGTATTTGCTTGTGAATCCCTTATTCTCAATTAGTTTCCCGGCCATATCATAGACGTGACGATAGAAAGTTGCTGTAAATGAGTTAGGTCCCCTAGCGCCGAGCTCGGTCAGAGACGGAGTAATCTTCTCCACCGCATCGACGGCCCCAAGAGCCTGTTCATTACCCGAGAAGGTAATCCGAACAGGCTTTTTGGTTCCATAAAAGTCGAAGAAGAGCTTCTTGCCCTCTATCCGAGTCTGAATCAGAACGTACTTGCCAGTATCGTTTTTGTAACGCAAATCGGGGTTAGGTAGGTAAATCGTAGCGTCCACACCATAGGGCTTGTAGTAGCTTACTGGATAGCCATGGGCATATCTCTCTAAAATAGGTAAACCGGCGTTCAGGGCGGCTCTGAAGGCCGTAGAGGACACCTGGCAGAGGCCTCCGCCGTACTCTGGGACAGTTTTGTCAGCGAGGATTACTAGTTCTGGCAAATATCCGGTAATAGCGTCCACTGGGCCAAGCGTTTTGTTAAAGGAGAAGTCTTCGCCTGGCTTCATCAGAACGCCATTAAAACGGGCCGCACCAACCGTAACATTATGTACTCTACTAGCCGAGGAACCGCTAAAATCGGTAGTTCCAGTAGAGATCAGCTCCACTAGGCCAAGCTCGACTAGGTTATCGGCTCGAATCTCTGGTTTTATGGTTGAAATCTTTAGCTCGGCCACGCGTTCGCCTGTGACGGCTCGTTGAATCTGCAAGATAGCATCCTTTCGGTCCACAGTCCGGCCAACCTGCTCTGGGGCAGAAACGGTTACTTTGCCAGCCACAGCGGCGAGTTTGGCATTTAGGGCTGGCTTATCGATGCCCTTGGCCAAATTATCAACATAGATGAGCACCTTGCTTGGGTTTAGGAAGTAATACTCACTGGTTGGTGGCAGAAAGTTCTCGATAGCAACCAGGGACTCTGGTCTCTCAGGAGTGATTTTGAGCCAGCTACGTAAATCAGAGGCCGATATAGTATAGCTCGTCCCTGCGCCAAGCAGGGTAATTGGGTCAGCTACGTTCGCCTGGGCTTCATTTACTACAGCTGCCGCCTCGAGGGCTGTCAGGCCCGGCGCCTGTGACACTACTTTGAGGGAGATATTTGCATTCATCACGGCTAGGCCGTCCTGGATTTTCTGCCGACTCTCGGTCAGCAAAAGGCGTTGTCCGTTCTTCTCTGGAACAATAGTGACTTTGCTATTTAAATCGATGTTGGCATCCACTGGAACCACTGAAAGTTTGTCGTAGTCTGCAAACAGCAGTTTTGTAATGGCCAAATCGTTATATTCCAGGTCCATCTGGTGGTTGGCAGGCTTCAACTTCGAAAAATTAAAGTAGCCCCGCTGTTCAGCAAGCACCGCTTCATCTACCGTCTCCGCGATGCGGCCACTTTTCACATAATCCCCAGCTACGACGATATCACCACCGATAACCATTTTGCCTGTGGAATATTCAGTAAAAACCTTCTCTAGCCGCGTCTTTGCAGCCGCCGTTGTCAAATAGCTAACGTCCACATTCGCGATATGCGAAAAGGAACCAAATCGGTCCGTAAAAATCAGCGACTGCACAATCACAGCCAATATATAGAAACCTAGGAAAAACCCTAGTCCAGAAAGTAATTTTTTGGTAGTATCAGTCTTCATTCCTATTCAAAAGCTCGTTTAACATTGTCTTCGCGAGCTCGGCTCGGTCTTTGGTGGCATCTACATCTCGCTTCGCCACGAGAATCATAGAGTCCCCTTCCTTGGTATGTTCCGGTAACTTGTCCTTTGGCCAGATCAGCTCCCCTTCACCATGCGTAAGTACCGCAAAGTGACCTTCAAATCGATCCACCACGACCTTGAGTTCGTTTATAGTCATCTCAAATCTCCCATATCAATAAGGTTATTTTAACCCATATTTGAGTATGTGTCACGGAGAGGAAGAAATTACTTAGACTTAATCTTGGCTTTATTATTATTTGCAAAGTAATCTACCCCGCATATTGCTACAAAAAATGGGGTAAGCCATACTATTACGAAAGCAAAAAACGCAGAGCCAAAACTAACTTCATTAGCATTTGACGTGAAAGGCCCAGGAACTGGAAGATTAATTCTAAAATAATAGAAATATATCTCAATAAATATTAAATAAGCTATTATCCCCGATAATAGTGGCTTTTTAGAGTGGTATTTTATAGATAGATATGTAACGAGCAATCCCATAATAATACAAACAGATAGAACGAATATACCTATCGATAGAGTTGGCCATATAATAGCTGTGAGTCCTACATATATTAAGGTTAGTAATATTATAATAAAATCTACTCCATTAAAATTATTTATACCCTTCATTTCTCCTCCAAAATATATTTAATATCTTTATTAATCATATCATATCCAACAGCGCTTAATTTACCTTTTGCTAGCTGTTTATCCAACGTCGAGAGTACCTGGTTGAGTATTTCTACGGAGATTCTCCTCATGCTAAAAGAATTAAGTAAGCTAGATACTTGAACCTGGGCTATTAAGTTAACTGCATCGCCCCTAGACTTAAAGTGTTTGTTTTCGTACAACCACCAAATATCCAGTACTGTGGATTTATAATTAGCGACCACTCTGTAGCTTGTTTCCCCTGAGGTTACGTTGCCCGCCTTGTCCCTAACCATATACTCTAATCTATGATCTCCAAGGGATTGACCCCATAGTTTTACTGATTGATTACAATTCAATGCTACTCCATCTAACTTGACCACAAACTCACTAATCTCAGAGTAGTTATCTTTTGCCTCACACCACAAAGTCAGACTATCCCAGTGAGTCAAAGTCGGTTTATCAAAATTCACACTTGCCACTGGAGGGGTCTTATCAATTTTGAAGGTGATAGTCTGGGCACTTTCGACATTACCGGTTTTGTCGACTGAACGATAACTAATAGTTGTTTCACCATCCGTTGTAAAAGATAGTTGTGCAGTATAATTCAGCCACAAAATTCCATCTTCCGAGTATTCTATCTTCTGGACACCGCTTTCAATATCCAAAGCGGTCAAGGAGAAGGTTACATCCGAATTATAAAAACCGTTTATTTCACTACCCACCAAACTTGCTGACGTTACTGGGGCGATCCTATCATCGATTTTTGTTTCTAATTTATGGGTATCTGGTGCAAACTCAACAAGAAGTTTATCCTCCTTGCCTGGGGTTGCTTGTCCGTAATAGCTAGACGAGACCGAGGTATTGTTTTCGCTGTCAGCGTAGGTAGCCTCAATTTCATAACTGCCCGTACCAGTTCCATATGTCATCACTTTATACTCACCAGACTGAGGATTCGGAATCGTCAGGAATTCTGTTTCAGTGTTATTCCCAGTGTAAAAAGCACCATTAATTTCGTTAAACATAATTCCGTCTTTGTTAAAACCGGTTTTCTTACCGTCTGGTGCTATAACCTGAAAGTCTATCGGTGAATAAGCCGCGATGAAAAGATATTTATTTATCGCCTCTATCGTCTTAGTAGAAACATAGTCTATACCTAAAGAGCGAAATATTTCATTAATTGAGAACTTAGGCAAATCGCGGTGTATTACTTTGTCCTTTATTATGACTTCCCCGGGAACAGCGACCTGGCTAGCAAGTGTAACGGTTCCATCGCCTGAATCAAGGCCGTAACTCATCGCTTTTCCGTTAGGCCAATATATTCCAAAGTCCCCATTAAGAACCTCTATATTACTCATTGTAGGAACATTATTTCCTACAATATTTGTAATTCTAATGCCTCGTAATTCGAGCCTCCCTTTACTGTCTTCAAGAGATTCCAATAATTCATTTCTAGGATACCCTTCGGGGTATGTCCTTCCGTTTATATATGAGTATATCGGTAGCAACTGTTGAATCGATGGTACATTATTTCTAATGTAGTTAAGTATTTCGTTTTTCGAGTATCCGAATTGCCAGGCTTCTTCTCTCAAAATCGCCCACAACACTACTCTTGACATTAGATCATTGTTAGACAAGTCCGCACCTTCCCACATAGGGTATGAATTTACAGAACCTATTTGAGGTGCACCAACAAAAGTTATTTGATCAATATCGTTTTGGTAGGAATCACTTTGAGCGTATATTCTAGTAACGATTCCCCCCATACTATGGGCTACTATATCTACTTTCGTTGCACCACTCATACTTTTCGCTTCATCTATTTTTTGCTTAAGTAGATAAGCTGTTTCTCTGTTATCTGACCTCCACTGATATGGGAACTTGAAGAGCGTTTTTCCTGGCTCAAAACCTGCTAATAGAAATTGATTATAAAGTTCGGTATAAGTATTGAAAATTGGTTCGAAATCCCAGTCTCCAACGGGAGCAGTGCTCCAACTCCCCAATATCCCTGGCACTATAATAACCGGGTGCTTTTTCAGATATTCCGGTACTACAGCGATGCCGTCATTCCGCCAGAGACCCTTGGTCCAGCCGGCATTCTGTGCCCAAGCATACACGACACCTTGGGAGATAGTAATATTACTCGTGGATTGCGCTACGACCAATTCCTCAGGGATTGCAGACCCGGATTTATAGTTGTATATCTTAGTATCCAACCCGCCCCAAGTCCCCGCGAGCACTAGCAAATTCGATTCATCGTCCGGATTTTGCACAAGTTGGTAAAAATGTTGATACTCCACGGGCTTAGCTAAGTTCGGTGAGACAAATGCAGACCAAGTGAATCCCCCGTCTGTGGAGCAACCAATTCCTGAGGTACTGACAGAGGCGCAAATTTTACCAGATGCTTCGAAGGTCATCTGCGCCACGCCACTGCGGATTTGCTGTTGATTATTGATAAGCGCAAAAGTCGCACCCAAATCTATGCTCTTATACAAACCAGGGGAAGTTCCGCCCGAAACCGAAAGGTAAATCTCGTTAGCGGAGTGATTATTTAGAAATATTACCGGTTGATTGTTGTTACTTGGCGGACGGAGCGCCTCCCAGACTACGCCATCGACGGACCGATGTAGATTATTTCCCATAGAAGTTATATAGATCACGCCGCTTGCGGAAATACTGACATTTACGAGTTGAGTGTATTTATAATTCGGAATAACGGTGAAACTCTTACCACCATCAACAGAACGAAACAGTCCGACGGCACAACCAGCCCATATTTCGCTGGGTGTTTTAGGATTCCTGGCAAAGTTGTTGCACTGCGTCATGGCTCCGCCCATATTCACAGGAGTCCATGACGAGCCGCCATTCTCGGTGTAGTGATTGTAATTATTATCCTGGTAGCTACCGAGTGAGACTATGATGTGCTGATTATTTTTCGGATCCACAAAGACCGTTTTGATGTTTTTATCTGGAAACCCAATATTGGTCCAGTCCGCCGCAAGGGTGAACCGGGGCATACATAATAAAGCTGTTAACAAGAGCAGGGGCCAATATTTTCGTAATATCTTCGCCATCCCAACCTCAATTTATGGCTTCATTATAAAATAATCGAAATATTTCTGTCAATAACTATTTTTTATTTCAAAAGGTCTGACCTAGTACTCCGTACAAAGTCAGACTTTTTGACGCGGTTCCCTTCTTCCCTTCGAAAATTCACAAAGTCCCGAGGACCAACTATCGTCGAGATAGGCAAAATCTGAATTGGATAATCGGTTTTGCCTAGGAGACGAAGGCAGTCTGAATTTTCTTGAACCTGGCGCCACCTACTTTCAAGAGGAGGTGGCAAAAAGAACAAATATCCTAGATCCTTCGTACCGCTCAGGATGACAACGGAGAGATCCTGAAACAGGTTCAGGATGACGTGTATGTAAAGTGAAAAGACCCTAGCTGGTCTTGTGTTCGTGATTGGCGAAGTGTTCCTCGAATGGAGGAACAATTTGTTTTTTACGTGAGACCAGTCCAGGAATGCTGAGTATATCATTCTTCATTTCACCCTTAAACACGTGATCTAGCAGGGCGGCGTCCTCGCCAGAGGAGATGATGAAGTGAGCCACCTGATGAATAATATCTACGATGGCAAAGAGCATATAATCTAGCCCTTTGTTTGCTTTAAACGCAATGAGTTCTTCAATAAATTCGTCTTTTCGGGCCAGCGGACCGACAGCATTAACTGTCTCAAACATGGCGATACCGACTTTAGCGTGTTCGTTGAAGTGAAATTCCTTGAAATCCTTATTAATAACGTCCAGAAGAGGCATATCCGAGATATCTGATTTGGCCGCAAAGACCTCTTGGGCATGTTTCATCATGTCTATCTGCGCAAATGTATTTAACCAGTCAGCTGCCTTACGGTCAAAATCAGTCGCAGTCGGCGACTTAAAAATAAGCGTATCTGTTAGTACGGCAGAGAGTAGCATACCCGCTACGCCACGTTCAGGCACTTCGCCACACTCCTGATACATCGTGGCGATAATCGAAGCTGTGGAACCGACGGGTTGAGTCCTGACATAGATTGGCTGGGCGGAGGAGAAGTCTCCGAAACGGTGATGGTCGATAAGCTCGGTGACGTGTTCTTTGACAATGCCATCAGCCCATTGGCCGGCTTCATTGTGGTCCACCAGCACTACCGAGGACTCCTGGAAATCGACAAAAGAATCTTGCACAGGTTCCGCTACGCCGAATTTGGCCAGTGCCAGGAGTGTGCCTTTGTTTAATTTACCAGCAACCAGAGGTATCGCCTCTTTGCCTCGGCGTTTTAAAAGTTCTGCATAGCCGATAGCCGAAGCTACTGAGTCAGTATCTGGATTTTTGTGACCGATTACGTATAAAGCCATATTATATTCCCCTTAATTGATATATTTGCTCTGCCATGACCAGTTGTTCCAAGGTATTCACCCCGATCGTTTCAGAAATATCAGAAACTTGAACGGCGATAACTTTGTGCCCCGCTTGCTTCGCAAGCGAAATCACGTCTGTCAGATAATACTCACCCTGAGAATTATGATTATTTACCTTATCAATTAGGGCAAATAAGACTGTTGCGTCAAAGCAATAAGTGCCCGTGTTTATCTCCTGGATAAGACGCTCCTTACTACTGGCGTCCTTCTCCTCAACAATACCTTCCACCGTACCTTCAGTCCCGCGAATGATGCGTCCGTAACCAGTAGGATTGTCAGAAATAGCCGTAAGTACAGTCACTGCCGCCCCTTGGGCCTCGTGTTCGAGAAAGAGATTCTCGATTGTTTCCTGCGTAATAAGTGGAACATCACCCGCTAGAACCATGATGGTGCCACTAAAGTCGACAAAGCTATCCTTAACTACCGATACAGCGTGACCTGTACCCAGCTGTTCTGACTGAAGGACGTATGTAGGACCTTCACCTAAGGAAGCCATAACTTCTTCTGCTTTATAGCCAACGACTACCACGATATTATCGATACCCGCTGCCTGAACAGTATCCAAGACATGACGAACCATGGTCTTGGACCCAACCTGGTGCAACACCTTTGGCATGTCAGATTTCATCCGCGTCCCTTTGCCCGAGGCGAGAATTATAGCCGCTCTTTTGATCATGATAACTCCTTATAAAAAAATAGCCTTTCGGCCAACCTATTTTAACAAATTTACAGAACTGAATCCAGCTTAATTGGTTTTTTGTGGCATATTCAGGGTCCTTTCCTTGAAAATCAGGAAACATCTAACCGCGAATTACAAAACACAGTGGCCATCCCTCCTTCCCCCCGAGAATTCACAAAGACCAAGGCCGATTATCGTCAAAAGCCCTTCGACTGCAGCGTAGGGCGGAGAAGGGTTCCCGCGAAAGAGTCTGAATTTCCTTGAACCTGGCGCCACCTACTTTCAAGAGGAGGTGGCAAAATAACGCAAAGATTCCCTTCTTCAAGGGAATGACAGCGTGAGAGATTGCTTCGTTCCTCGCAATGACGGTGCGTTAGTTCTCGACTACACTCGAACGATAACGATAGAGTTCCTCACTTTCGTAAGGATGACGAAGAAAAGTGACCCTTGCGCTCCACCTTTATCAGCCCCATGATCCAAGCACTAAGGACAAGCGTGACTACAACGGCACAAAAGGTATAGAGGGCTTGGCCATTACTCATCTGGGTCGAGAGGACCGCGATAATGCCCAGAATTATATTTACCCCATAGATAATAAAAGTAGTCTGCTTTTGGCTGTAACCGCGATTCATAATACGATGATGGAGGTGGAGACTGTCTGGCTGAAAGGGACTCTTGCCGGCAAGGGTGCGACGGATGATAGCAAAAGCTGTGTCAAGGATTGGGATAGCCAGTATCAGGATCGGGATTAACATCGAGAAGACAGCGGCAACTTTCACCATGCCGAGAATTGAGATGACGGCCAGGGAGTAACCCAAAAAGTTCGAACCAGAGTCTCCCATGAATATCTTATTCTTATCTGAGAAATTAAACGGGATAAAGGCAAGAGAAGCCGCTGCCAGAGTAAAGGCCAGTACCGCCGCGTCATATCGGCCAGTAAGTAAAGCGACTGCGCCAAGGGTAGTAGCCGAGATGCCGGCTACGCCAGCAGCGAGACCATCTAGACCATCGATGAAGTTTATCGCATTTGCAATGCCGACAATCCAGAGAAAGGTGAATGGTAGGGAGAGAAAACCGAGGTTTAATAGTCCCCCGCCGTTTGGATCCCCTACAAATTCGATACGTACCCCGGAGTAGATCACGATCAGGGCTGCTAGTATTTGGCCAAAGAATTTGGTAGCTGGTGGCAAATCAAAGATATCGTCAAGTAGTCCAATACCCGTAATGACAGTGCCACCGATCAGGAAGCCGAGAATTTCGGGTGAAGTACGGTTGAAGAAAAGAGCCGCCGAGAGAAAACCAGCAAAAATCGCCAGTCCACCACCGGACGGAGTGATGTTCTTGTGGATTTTGCGAATACTCGGTATCGCGACGGCACCGACTTTGTGCGAAAAATTTCGAACACTCGGAGTTAGAAGAGCTGTCACCGCAGCTGCGAGAACAGGCAGGATTATTAATTTGGGTGTAATCAGTTGTATCATATCTGTATCTATTCTAACACTCCTAAGGTTTCCTTTGTAGTCAAGTATCCCATGAGGAGAAAACATATAAATGATATTTGATAAAACTGGAAGGTATCTATGAATATTCCTAGAATAAAAAATCCCGTTACTAGAATCTTATACCTACTTCGCGACCTTAGAACTTCTAATATTATCAACAGATACAGCATAACACCCATAATTCCCTGCTGAGCGTATACTTGTAGCCACTGGTTGTCTGTATTCCCCACCCCGACCACACCGCCCTGTACCCCTTCTAAATAAGTCGGGCTAGCTTTCCCATATGCATATTCCCCACCATATGAACCCCAGCCATTACCAAATAGAGTATGGTTTCGATTAATATATAGCACATTCTTAAAAGACCAAAGCCGGCCCGAATCCTCAGAGAACGATAAGTGTTCCGAACTAAAGATGTTTGTTATTCTTACTTGAAAAGGTTTAGGTGCAATCAAGAAAAGAATAAAAGAACAGACCAGAGCCACTAACAGAAGCTTATATTGCTTCAAATTGATTAGATAAATAACCGTTATGACTCCAAGTACTATGAGAGCACCGCGAGAGAAAGTTAAAAAGAAAGTGGCAACTGGTATCAGTAACAGCAAATATAGCAGCTTATTTTTGTATTGTTTGGCAAAGACAAAAAATAAAACCGAAAATAGGAGATAACCCGCTAGGGCATTGGGATTTTCCAGTGGCCCATAAGCTCGCCCTTTGATTAGTTCATATGATTCTATAAAGTATGGGGTATTCTTTAGAATGAAGAGTTCCAGTAGGGCCCAAAGTGAAACGAGATTTACAATTATCACATTCGTAAACGAAAGCCTATTTAAAAAGGCATCATCTGCTTGTTTGCCTAATAGATAAAACCCCAAAAGCTGTAGCCATATCAAGAAATCTAGCACCATTGCGCTTCTAAAGCCGTGTATTATTGCAAATCCCATGGATGAGAATAAAGAAGCTAAGAAGATGAAAAACACAAGCAGGTCAATATTGGTTACCCGCATCTTCTTCCTAGCAATAAGAGGAATACCGGAAGCTAGCATTAGTACCGGCAATACGAAGGTGAGTTGTTCCGAAGGTATTTGGGGAATACTTCTAAGAAATGCCTTAAGAGGAATAAAAATTAATAGAAAATAATAAAACCACTTGGGTTTATAAAAGAATAGTATAAAAAGACCTACGAAGATAGTGCTGAACGCTGTCACACCAAAAAAGTATAATAATAGCAGAATAGATAAACTTTGTAGGGAGATAGCCAAGACCCTGTTCTCTATAATCAGAGAGGAGATTGCCTCCAGAGAAACGAATAGTTTATTTAGTACCGATTTAATCATTTAAAATTTTTGTTACTATACCCTCTAGTTCAATAGCTCCATGAAGCCTTACTCGACTGTTAAGTCCGACGTGTTGCCCGGCGAAGACTATCCTCGAGTCACTTGTCATCCCCTTGTCACGTAAGAGTACCTGAACCTCTGAAGGACTCACTTTCACAATAGATATAACCGAGCTAGTTGCTGCCGCGTTACTGAAATACAGTGCATTTACTTTTGAAAGCTCTGTATCGTTCACATTTTCATCAATCGGTGCTGACACTTGGACTAAAAGATTTTTTTCGGAAATAGGTGCTGGCTTATTAAGCAGTGTTAGTTGACCTATGTAAGCAAATCCAAGCAGAAGGATAAACAGCAAGATCCAGTCAAATTTGTCCAAAAAAACCTTCATTGTATTCAAAGCCATCTCTCTTTTATAACATTCCAGGTAAAACCCATTAGGCTTGGAACTTTTCTTATCCTACTAGGAGACCACAGTATTCGCCAAAACCATTCTAAGCCGAGGGTTTGTAGAACCCTTGGGGCTCGTTTCGATTCCCCCGCATAGAGATCTATAACACCCCCCACGGTAACAGCACTGACATTTAGCTTATCCCTGATTTCGTTTACTAAAACTAACTGTTTCTCTGAACCGCCCATCCCGACCAGAACAACTTGGGGGCGAGCCTTGCTAATTGCCTCGAAAACGGTTTTCTCGCTGTATTCGTAGCCAGAGGAATAGCCCACCACAGATGCCCCAAGAGCCCTCATCTTAATTGACGCCCTCTGCACCACTTGCTCCGTACCTCCAAACAGGAATATTTTCATCGGTTCACTCTGGCTGAGGATTTTCTCTACTATGTCCACTCCGCTTTGCTTCTTCCTGTTTACTCCTAGCAAATTCAGGCCCCAAATAAGGCCAACTCCGTCCGCAGTAATAATATTAGCCTTCAGCATCGGTTTACGATAGGAAAATTTATTTAGAGCACAAAAAACCATCTCTGCATGTGCAGTAACGACGGATATGGGCTTTTTTGTAAGTTCTCTCACTATAACGCTTGAGTCAAGCTCCGTAAAAGGTATTTCAGATATCTTCATACTAATTATTATACAACATTTTTTGCGGAAGCGGTTTTTTATGGTAAAATAGACAAGAAATAAACGGAGAATCCATGAAAGTCTGTATAATACTCGGCACTAGACCAGAAATCATTAAATGTGCTCCTGTCATCAGGGAGTGCCAAAAACGAGGAATTCCGTTCTTGCTAGTTCACTCAGGCCAGCACTATTCGTATGAGATGGACCAAATATTTTTTGAAGAGTTGGACCTACCAAAACCTCACTTCGCTTTAGAGGTTGGTTCGGGTAGCCATGGCGAACAAACCGCAAAGATATTAGAAAAGTTTGAAAAAGTTCTTTTAGAAGAAAGACCATCAGTGGTTCTAGTCCAGGGTGATACTAATACCGTCGTAGCCGGCGCTCTGGCTGCAGCTAAACTACATATTCCAGTGGGTCATATAGAGGCAGGGCTCAGAAGTTATTTCAGAGAAATGCCTGAAGAATTGAATAGGCTTGTTGCCGACACTCTCTCTGATTTCTTATTTGTTCCTACGAAAAACTCAGCCGATATCTTGTTTGGTGAAGGTTATAAAAAGGATCGGGTATTCGTGGTTGGGAATACAGTCGTAGATGCGACCCTAGACCATAAGGAGATTGCTAACAAGAACTCACACATCTTGAAAGAGCTTAACCTGGAGCCAAAGAAGTATTTCGTGGTCACTTCGCACCGTCCGGAAAACGTTGACCATAAAGATCGACTCCAAAGTATCCTAGAATCACTTATAGAGGTAAGTAATAAGTATAAATACTCTGTAGTCTGGCCTATTCACCCAAGAACACAGAAGATGATCGAGGAATTTGGTCTTTCACCACTTCTTGATAAGATCCATGACTTAAAGAAGGTAAAACCAATCGGATACTTTGATATGCTCAAATTACAGATAAACGCTAAGCTAATACTGACTGACTCCGGTGGATTACAAGAAGAAGCCTGTATACTAGGAACCCCTTGCGTAACGTTAAGAGATAACACGGAACGTCCTGAAAGCATTGAAGTGGGAGCGAACAAACTGGCCGGGGTAGGTAAAGACGAAATTATTGCCACTATCGAAGAAATGATTGTGAAAGAAGGTCCCTGGAGAAATCCTTTCGGTGATGGTACAACCGCAAAACAGATAATTGATATCTTGGAAAAGACTATTTAAGAATAACAACGTCGGTGCAGTCATAATATGACTGCACTTTATTTTCTTTAACCAGTAAATCATTAAAGTCATTGTCGAAATAAACTCCGCGACCCGTGAATAGGCTGTTTTGTAAATTTATCGAACAAGTAGGTGCAGTTGGTACACTGCTACTTAATACTGATATATTCTGGCTACTATTATAGAAAAGTTTCTCGATACTATTTGGGTGGCTAGGTTCAGAGATAATAAGTTGACTATAACTCCAGTATCTGAATATCACCCTGCCATAAGAAGATGGGACTAGAGCGATATTGCCAGGCTTTGCCCTTGATAATGATGACACGAATTGCTTAGAATAACCGGAGCCCGCCATAACCATCTGAACTCGCTGATAGGTAATCGATCCGGCGAAAATGGTCATAGAAAATAAAAGTATTATCCCTAATATTTTCACTCTAGATAAAACTACTTCTGATAAAATTACAGCAGTACAAATGCTAAGCCCTAAAAGTGAAAGATAGAGATAACGATCAAAAACATAGTCGACGGTGATGACAGGTATAATAGAAAGCACCATCAGCACGTAGCCCAAGATATAGAAAAGTCTCTTTTTCAAAAATAACACCGGCACAGCTAGCAATATATATATCACTGCGACTAAGCCACCCTTGTATAACAAACCCAGGTCAGTCGGAAGCAGAAAAAGACTACCAGAGAGATCAACACCGGTCTTAATATATTTAACAACACCACTAAGTGCAAAATCCTTGTAGCTCGTAGCTATTAAGTGAGTTTTTATATATTGTGAGTAACTAAATCTAAGAATGATATACGAGATAAACGGTACAAATATCGAGCCAGCCAAAAGTAATCGATTCCATATATTTGCCTTTTTCAATGCTGGAATTAGCATGATTATCACAGCAAACACTAGGGCAACAGCGGACTCCTTACTAATAAGGGCCAGGCATAGCGAGCAAAAGATCAATCCTAAATATATTTTCCGAGGCTTAAAGACGTAGTAGCTTGCCGCAATTAAGGCAAAAACCGCAAACAGACCCAGGAGTGAATCACAGATATTTGCCGGCCAACTAAGCGGATCGATCCTGAGCGGACTTAAGGTAAAAAACAGAGTTACAAGGAACGAAACTACTCTGTTTAAGGTAATCTTGTACAGGAGAACATATACCGCCAACGATGTCAGCAATCCGATGAGAAATAGTTCAAAAAAGTATGGTGCTGGGTTTAGCCCGAATAATGTCTCGTTTATGGAAAAGAAAAGGTTTGTAGTGGGCCGGTACAGATTAGGATTTGCAAACGCTTGTGTCGAAAACTTGAATGATTCTATTAGCCCCATCGACTTATTGACTAGGAGGTGGTGAAAATCATCTGAGAAAAAGAAGAGCGAAAGAAATCGATAGTAGAATGCTGTAAAGAGAATGGTCAGTGCTGCAAGTGGCAACAGATAGTTACTATTTTTGCAGCGCGCGAACAATTGCTTTAGCTCGGTTTTGCCAGCTATTTTCATTCGCCTCCTTTTTTTCAGTTGCTGCGTATTGTATATCATTCTTTAGTTTCAGGGCAGATTCTAGCTGGATAACAAAGTCCAGTTTGTCTTTGGCGACTAGAACACTCTGATACTTTCTGCATTCTGGCATATCTGTTGTCACAATCGGTTTTCCGAGGGCCATATATTCGAACAGCTTTATCGGAGAAGTACTTTCGGTTATCTTATTGATTTTGAACGGAATAGTGGCAACGTCGAATAAATTACCGTAGCTAGGGAGCTCATCATATTTCTTTGCTCCTAGGAAATACACGTTTTCTGGCATTTGTGACTTTATCTTCTCAAAGCTTCTGTCGTAATCAAGAGGGCCAATAAGGACGAAGGACCACCCAGGTTTTGTCTCTGCGGCTAGTTTTACCATATCGTAGTCAAACCACTCGGCTAACGCCCCGTAGTAACCCATAATAGGGGTTTTCTTGGAAACAATCTGCTTCATATCAGGTGGTATAACGGAACCGATATTTTCGAAATGAGATACATCAACTCCGTTTGGCACTAAAAGTGCTTTCTTACTACCAGGAAGGATGTCAGCATAGAGTTTGTCAGCAGTAGCCACTACCATGTCAGCATTACGGACTAGCCAGTCATGGTCTCTTTGTAGGTCCGCCGCTTCACCATCAAATACATTAAGTTCATCCATATATTCGTATATCACAAAGGAATCTTGGAACCTATCCGCATAAAACTTATTGATTGCCCAAGATATCAGAACAATTGCGTTCTTGGAAATAGCGCGGAGAATAGCCGTATTGTTGACTAAGTACAAGTTCTTTTCAATTTTCTCAAAACCTTTTACATTGTCATAACGAATGTTGTTGGTACAAAAAAGCACTAGATACCCTTCTCTCGCAAAAGCACGGGCCATTTGGTGAGGCCTCTGATATAGCGTTGTATGCCAGTCTATTGTCGGTGGGCAGATTACTATGCCCTTACGCTTACTAGTTTCTTTCAAAATTGTTTGTAACTCTAGGACAAGTTTCTTCTTTCCAAAGATTGCCAAGGGACTAGCTATATACGGATGGTATGCAACAAATACCTTTAGCTTCGACTTAGCCTTCTGTGGTAATATTTTTTTAAGCGCTCCAACAAGCATTCTCTTCATAGCTACTTCAGTTCTTTGAGCATCTGATCTACTCTGGCGTCCCAAGTATTGTTTAGTGCGTCTTTTTTCAATTGGTCCTGGTAGTTCTGGTCTTTTCTCAGCGTTAGCGCAGTATCGACTTTGCTGACAAAGTCGTTATGGTCATTACCAATAAGGACGCTTTTGTATTTTTTACATTCGTGCATAGCTGTTGTTACAATAGCACAACCTGCTGCCATATATTCGAACAATTTTACTGGTGATGTACTTTCAGTAATACGATTTACCTTAAAAGGAATGGTTGCGACGTCTAGGCAGTGAGCGTAGTCAGGCAGATCACGGTAGTCCTTGGACCCCATCAGATGTATGTTCTGAATACTATCCAAGCCGTGCTCATGCATTGTTGAGTCATAGTCCGGACCGATTACCACTATTTGATACTCTGGCCGGTCTGCAGCCAGTTTTTTCAGTAGTTCATAATCAAACCAACGAGCCAATGCCCCGTAGTAGCCTATTACTGGTTTTCCTGATGCCATTATCTTTTTCATATCCGCTGGCACTATGTATTTTTCTCTTGCAAAGTGATCGTAGTCGACAGCGTTAGGAGAAAGAATCACACCACTTTTGCGCTTTGCATTTGCTTCATTGTAGAGCTTATCGGCGGTGGTAACTACAAGGTCTGCATTCTTCATTAGCCGATTATGTTGTTTTACTAGTTCTGGGCCATAAAGGTGAAAAACATCCAACTCATCTATGTAGTCATATATCAGTTTTCCATAATCGTACTTCTCAGTGTAAGGCTCATTATTTGCCCAGCTTATAAGTAGGTTCGGTTTTTTTAGTCTTTTTAGTAGCTCATCCTGATTCGTCACGATTACGTTCTCGGCAACTTCTTTGAAACCGTGAATCTTGTCTTGTTTAAAGTTTCCTGTGCAGTAAAAGAACAGGTAGCCCTTTTTACCAAAAGAGATTGCAAGCTGGTGTGGCCGTTGAAAAAGCGGCATATTCCAGTCTACTGTCGGCGGGAATATAACATAGCCCTTGATGTCTTTATGACTTTCGAGTATTTTATCCAGCTGCTTATTATATATTTTTGAGCCGAAGAATCCAAAAATCTTTTTCTTTCGATTTTCATAACCCTCTCGAATAGCTTTAGGAATAAGTCGACGAAACACTGCTCGAACTATACGAATAATGATCCGAGGAATCTGAAGCGGCTGTTTTATGGCAGTACCTACAAGTAAGCCGATCTTCCATGTATTCGATTCCTTCATTTCCTTCAGTTCTTTTTCTAACCCTGTGAGCTGTCGTTGTTTTTCATCTGAAAGCTCTTTGTAGTCTATATCTGCTTTTACCATAGCTATTTTATCTTCCAGTCATGTTCTATAAAAACGAGGCCATGTTGCTTCTTTTCTGAGTCCTTGATCTTGAACTCTGGTCCAAGGTCGATAAAGTCTAGGGTCTCTTTCCAGTAGTCTTTGTAGAAACCAATCTTGAAGTAATAGTTGCCCTTTTGTAACATCATGTTCTTGAAGGAAAGAGTAACGACACCGTCTTTCTCAAGGGCCTTCGGGCTTACCTTATCAAGGTCTGTATTTATGTCAAAACAATAGATTCCATCTTCACGAAATATACTGACACCAATATTGGGCTTATCTATCTTTTTATTCACACTATATTTAACTTCAAGTGTCAGGTCATCGCCTGTAACAAATGTTGTTTGCTGAGCACCAGAACCGTTGAGAACGGCTGCTTTAGTAATTTTTACATCGCCGTTACCCCATCTAGTACTACCGACTTCCAATATGCCCGACTCATTCTTGGCATCACCAAAGTTGATTTCGTTATATCGCTGTACTGCCTTATCAACAGAGCCGATAACTTCTATCTTTGAATTATGGATCAGGGCCGCACGGTCACAAAATTCACGAATACTGTCCATGTCGTGACTAACAAAAACAATTGTTCTACCTTCGGATTTCATTTTCTTGAAAGTTCGGAAGCACTTTTCTTGAAAGTTAGCATCGCCTACGGCTAGCACTTCGTCAATTAGTAAGATTTCTGCTTGTGCCTGGATGGCAACCGAAAAAGCCAATCTTACCTGCATTCCCGAAGAAAAGTTCTTTAGTTTCATGTCGACAAAATCTTCGAGCTCTGCAAATTCGATAATGCTCTCAAACTTGTCAGAAATCTCCTTTTTGGTCAGTCCCAGGATGGCGCCATTTAGAAAAACGTTTTCTTTCGCAGTTAACTCTGGGTTGAAACCGACTCCAAGCTCAAGGAAGGGTGAAACCCGACCATCTATGGACACTTTCCCGATTTCAGGCTGATATATAGTAGCAAGTATCTTGAGTAATGTGCTCTTGCCACTTCCATTTCTACCAATTATTCCGAAAAACTCACCTTCTTTGACTTCAAAGTTGATATCAGAGAGTGCCTGAAAGAGCGAATACGAGCTACCACCAAGTCTTAGAGTAGATGCAATTGAGGACTTCAGTGTAGTATTTTTCTCATGCGGAATCTTAAAAGACTTAGAAACATTTTCGACTTTTATCATCACCCTATCGGTTGCTTTTGCCATTACACTTCCTCCGCAAACTTAGCCGACATCTTGTTGAAAATATAGTAACCAACCGCAAGAATTACGAACGGCAAGAGATATGGCACGAGTACTAGAGGAAAGTGTAGAACATCCCCTACGCGTGTTGTTTCTGCGGAAAGCAGAAAATAACGAGAGTCCTGGATTATTTGCGCCACTGGGCTAAGGGTAATTATCGTATCATAAGGCGCAGGTACGAAACTCATCGGATAGAGTATTGGTGTTGCATAGAAGAGTGCCTGAAGCAAAACTTCCCAGATATGAGCAATATCTCTAAATTTTACGTACAAAGCTGATAGTATCAGGGCCACTCCAAAGATAAAGATGTATAGCTCTATAATAATAAGGATGAAAAAGAGGGCTCGCGGATGTAGCTGTATACCACTACCAAACATAAAGACAAAAACGATAGCCAGATTCAGAACAAAGGTTATAAGCGAGGTGATGCTATTTGCAATTACTAGAAGGATTCGCGGAAAATATACCTTGCGAATCAGATTACCCTTCCCGACAATGGCACCCATACACAGCCCTGTTACTTCTGAGAAGAAGGTCCAGATTACTATACCGAGCAGCAGATAGACTGGATAGTTTGGAATGCTATTACCAAGCTTGAAAACCTTGGTGAAGACTAGGAACATGATACCGAAAAGCATCAACGGTTTCAGAAGAGACCAGAGATAACCAAGGACAGATCCTTGGTATTTTAACTTTAGGTCGGTCAGAGCAATTTCTCGGACCATATTAATATAATGATTATTTTTATTCATAAACTTATGATATTTTACCTTAAATTCGCCCTACAATCAATCCATATCCTTTATACTATTTGTTAGTAATGAAGAGAATTACTCCCTCTTTATCGTTTTGCATCTCTTGAGTTAAAGTATCAGTATAAATAACGTTCTTTTGTTTTCTTTTATCCAGATCAAATGTATCTGTCAAAAACATTGTTGGCTGAGCGGTCGTCGGCACCCCTCTTACCATGCCGCCTTTCTCCGAAATCACATATTTTCTAACATCTCTAGGTAATGAGTTTATCTTTTCGGCAGCTCTGTTTCCATCTAAGTAGTAGAGTTCTTGAGCATTTTTATCATTCGCCCAAACTACAAAATACTGATTATATACAGTTACAAAAAGCATAAAACCATAAACAATCAGCAATATATTTACAATTTTGTACTTAAACAATTTTTCATATAAATAACTAAAACCTATACCAGCTAAAGTAAATACGAACGTAATCGCAAGGAACGACCTAAGGGCCAAAGATGAACTATCTACAGTAAGGATTGCCGGTAATACCCCCAAAAACATACCCACAAGTGAGAATCCTACCAATATTCTCCGCCGAATTTCCAACTCATCATTACGGGTTATGTTCGCTAAAACTCCCAAAAAGCCAATAACTATCAGGAGTTGAGTAATGCGGTCAATTGCCGGCGCCTCAAAGAAATTCTGTCTTGGCATACCGTCACCGTGAACATAAAACATATCAAATACACGTAATGAATTCCTCGCCAGGAGCCTTTTCGTCTCAGCTGCTGTAGTGCCTTCAAATACTGACACTTGCTTTGTCCTTCCCCAAAAGTCTGCTGGATATCGATAAAAATGAAACAACATCGGTAGCGCCGTCAAAATGGAGCAAAACCCAAAAATCAACAGTGACTTTAGTGCTATCTTCCAGTCAATTCTTTTAATAAGAAACAACAAAACAAAGTATGTAATTATCATTAGCGGCATACTTCTAAATGAAATATAGGTACTTACTCCTATTCCAAATATAAGCCCTGAGATGACCGTATTCAGGTAAAAGCGCTTGCTTTCGACTTCGCTATTTAGAGCCCTAGCCAAGAAGTATAGCGAATAAATAATTACTAAAGGACCGGAGATTACCCTCAAGCCAGTTCTAGAAAATATTAAATCCCAGAAATTGAATGCTAATAGGGCCGAAGTAAAGAGCCCAACCACACTTGATATCTTGTTATTCAAAAACTCTTTTAGAAATAAATATACGCCTAGTATAGTTAGTGTACCCACTAGTGCACTAGCGAAGCGAAGTACCCATATTTTTGCCCCTAAAAAGAAGATAAATAACGCTTGAATGTTTATAAATAAGCCTTCTCGGCCATTATTGTCAAAATAAAAAGTGGCAAATTTATGATTACGTAACGCTTCTACGGCATTATTTCCGTTCATTGCTTCATCGATATATATGCCCGTAGGGAGCTTATCGAGCAGGAAAACCCTCAAGAATAGTGCCGCAAAAATAACTATGATAACCAAATAATTTTCGCGGATAAAAGCTATGGTCTTATAAACTAGCTTAGACACATTAGTCTTAGTACACATTTATCCATGCAACATCTTCAAAGCCGGTCGTGTGATACATCTGATACCAGTTGCCGCCGATAGAATATGGGGCCCAGGCCCTATATCTTCCGGGCTCAGTAAGGGTCTGAGGTGCAAACAGAATCGTCCGCTCCTCTCCTGGTTGTAAAGTCATTGGCTGGAAGCCAAAATCACGCATATTCGGCTGTGGCCAGTCTTTCCAGCAAGCTATACCAACGGCATCTAGGGTTACTGGAGATGATTCGTAGTTGATCACCCTGAACTCTGGCGTGAAGGTACCACTACCCATATTCTCAGGGACCAGGAACCAGCTAGCACGGATGTTTGGCTGACCAGTATTCATCCAAACAACGTCTTCATATCCAGTTGTATGGACTAGCGTTTCCCAGTAGTTTCCTACTCGATACAGAGCCCAAGCCCTGTACTTACCAGCCTCTTTTAGGGTAACTGCTCCAAAAGGTACCGTTATCTCAGTTCGTGGTGGGATGGTAACACTTTGGAAACCGAAGTCTCTGTTGTTCGGTTGTGGCCAGTTCAACCAGTTCGCAATACCGACGGAGTCTAGAGTCACGTAAGAATATTCGTTATTTACCAGCCTTAGTTCTGGGGTAAAACTTACTCCCACAGCTGGGCTCTGCGGTACTAGAAACCAGGTAGCATTTACGCTTGGTAATCTAGTAGAAAACGCGTAGTCCCGGCGTACGTTACTGGAGTTGCTGGGAATAAACCAGTTTCCATTTACTGCCAATTTTATCCATGAGTACCAGTCACCCTTTTCTCTAAATATATAGTTGACCGTCAAAGTTTTTTCTTCGCCAGGGTTCAAGCTCACTGGTGAGCCGTAGCTAAAGTCGCGATAGCCTCCGCCGTACTTCATGCCTACCGAATATGAACTAAGTGTAATCTTCGAACCAGCATCATTTCTTACTGTAAAGGTGGCGGGAATATTTTCCCCAATTGCCGGGGTATAGTATGGATTTCCATTGAAGGTAAGTGGAGAGATGATTGTAAGTGAGTTTTTATATGACCCGTCCAGTCCAAACCAGCTACTATAGAAATTAACAAAGTTATAGTTACCATAGTAGGTGTTACCGTCTGGTGCGGTGATATAGGCACTGTCAGGCCTATGTGGAGTGTATTGATAAAGTGCAGCAGTAGCACAATTGCTCACATAAGTGTTTTTACCGTCTAAAACACGATATTGTCCGGCGAAAGTATTGAAGTAATCGAACTCATATGTCGGGCCGCCACAAGATTTGTTGTAAACAGCCATCAGGAGCCTAGATCCACTCTCTACCTGATTCGTAAAACCAGCTCTCGCAGCGTCACAACCGGCACTTTCGGGACAACCCATACCCATGGCTCTGTTGAAGTTCCACTGCCATGGCCAATCGTCACGGACCAGAGACTGCTCTTTTTCTAGCGTAACCAGTATAGTCATTGGGTTGATATTGTAGCTCTGAGCAGTATCATAGATTATTTGTGCCGAAGACCTACCATTCTCTGAGTAATCCTTTAAGCAAGTAAAGGGTGTACTTGCTCCCCTACGGGCAGAATATACCTTACGAGTAACAGTATCCCCATTCGCAGAATCGTAAATATATTTATCGCCATTCGTATCACACGTAGAGACCTTCCCATTCAAAAAGCTTTGAATATCAGAAGCTGACATTGAGCCCTTATTAGTAAATTCGAAATCACTGATAATCTCGTTATTAAATCCATCCGCTATTGCAGTAGCAGCATGGGCCTTTACCGGCATAGCAAGAATAGCGAGTACTGGAAGTGTGACCATAATGGAGGTTAGATAAATATATCTCTTCATCGTGCCCATATTAGAAGTCTACCCATAGTGTCTGTTCGGCTAACACCGTAGTACCATCCATCAGTTTCACATTTATATTTCCAGAGCTGCCAGCCGGGACCGTCTGTTCTGGAGCATAGGTAAAGACAACTTCACTCTTGGCATCCATCGTATTCTCATAGACTGTTCCCCATTTGTCGCTAGAGACGACAATCCTTACCTTTGCAGTAGTGCTGTTGGTTTTTATCTTGATGCTGTTACCGTCAGCGAGTGTGGCCCCTTTTACTGGCGAGATAATCTCTATAGTAGGAGCAGCTGACTTCATAGTCTCACCCTGGGTTGACACATTATTAACGTCAGGCGTACTGGAATTACCTGAGTTATCAGCTACGATCCCATTAGTGCCACTACTATCCGTGGTGAACTTTTTACTAGCGTATTGATATAAAAAATAGCCTGATACGATAAGCAAAAGTGCAACCGCCCCGACTATTAGAAACTTTTTCGTTTTTGATGAAATCTTCAACTTAATTCCCTCCCTTTAACGGCCGCAAGACCAGTTCCTACAACTTGACCATTTTAGCACAAATGACGCCTGAATGAAATCGTCGGTGATTTTACCTTGGTCCGGGGATTATCTATCGAAACAGGTTCAAGTATTTGATTATGAAGGTAAATTTTGTTACGATTTATATATAAATTGAATATTCATTAAGGGAGAAATCATGAAAAAAGCTTTGATTACTGGCATCACAGGACAGGATGGATCTTATCTAGCGGAGCTATTACTTGAAAAGGGATACAAAGTATTTGGTCTTGCTAGAAGAATAAGTACACCAGACTTTAGTAGAATCGGTAAAATACTGGATAAAGTAGAGATTATTGATGGTGACTTACTAGATCAAGAAAGCCTAGACCGTGCACTTAAGATTAGTGATCCAGACGAAGTATACAATCTTGCAGCACAATCTTTTGTGGCGGCTTCCTTTACACAGCCAGTACTAACCGCTGAGATTACTGGCATTGGTGTACTACGGATTCTTGAGGCTGTAAGAAAACACAACCCAAAGATAAGGTTCTATCAAGCGAGTAGCAGCGAAATGTTCGGAAAGGTTCACGAAGTCCCCCAGAACGAAGAAACTGCCTTTCACCCTAGAAGTCCCTATGGCGTAGCTAAGGTTTATGGCCACTGGATAACAAAGAACTACCGCGAAGGTTACGACATGTTTGCTGCTAATGGCATCCTATTTAATCACGAGAGTCCGCGTAGAGGCATAGAATTTGTTACTAGAAAGATTACTGACGCCGCGGTGAAGATTTCACTCGGTAAACAAGAAAGGCTGATTTTAGGTAATTTAGATTCTCGAAGAGACTGGGGATTTGCAAAAGACTATGTAGAGGCAATGTGGCTAATGCTGCAAGCAGATAAACCTTCTGACTACGTGGTTGCCACTAACGAAACCCACACTGTTAGGGAGTTCGTAGAAAAAGCCTTCATAGCACTAAATATAGTAGTTGAATGGAGAGGCAAAGAAGCAGACGAAAAAGGATATAACAAAGAAACTGGAGTGCTTATTGTGGAAGTTTCAAAAGATTTCTTTCGACCAGCTGAAGTGGATCTACTTATTGGGGATTACTCAAAGACGACTAAGGACTTGGGCTGGAAACCAAAAACAAGATTCGAAGACCTTGTAAAACTAATGACACTTGCAGACCTCGAGCTAAATAAATGAAAATCATTCCTATTATTCTTGCCGGTGGTAGCGGCACTAGGCTTTGGCCATTATCAAGACAGCTTACACCAAAGCAACTTATCAACTTAAGTGGTGAGGGTTCTCTTTTACAACAAACTATTGATAGAGCATACTTGCTTTCGGAACAGTCGCCAATAATCCTTACCAATAAACAAATTTTTGATCAGATTGATAAAAGTAGAATCGAAAATAAAGTTGATTATCTGTTAGAACCATCTGCAAAGAATACGGCCCCGGCTATTGCCCTAGCAGCAAAAAGAGGGTTAGAAATAGACCCAGAGGCTTTATTGGTCGTACTTTCCGCTGATCATTATATTGATGACACTACTTTTCTACCATTTTTCCAAAAGGCGATGAAAGTAGCAGCAGAGACAGAAAGCATAATACTGATTGGTATCAAACCGACTAGACCGGAAACCGGCTATGGATATATCAAAACCGGGAAAAAAACGGACGAAGGAGTCTTTAGTCTCGCTAGTTTTAATGAGAAGCCGGACAAAGAGACTGCAGAAAGTTATATCAAAGATACTGCCTATCTCTGGAATGCTGGTATTTTTGTTTCAAAAGCTAAGGTCCTAAAAGCTGAGATAGTTAAACATATTCCTGCATTAGCTGGTATTTTTACTGAAGCAGTTCCCGAAAATATTTTTAGTAAGATAGAGCCGCTCTCCATCGACTTCGGGCTTCTGGAAAAAACAAAAAACATTGCAGTAGTTCCCGCTGATGCGACCTGGAACGATCTTGGCAGCTGGGGTTCAATTTACGACGTTTCCCCGCTTGATAAAGACGGTAATTATTTTGAAGGTAACGTGGTTAGCGAAACTACCAGCGGGTCACTAATCATGTCCCGTGGAAACAGACGAATCGCCACAATCGGACTGAAAGACGTAGTAATAGTGGATACCGAAGACGTTACCCTTATTTGTGACCGAGACCAGTCACAGGATGTTAAGAAAATAGTAGATAGGATCAAGCTTGAACCAGACAATAGAGACTATATCGAACACAAAACCATGCACAGGCCTTGGGGTAAATATACCGTTCTAGATGAAGGTGAGGGGTTTAAGGTGAAATTTATTCATGTTCAACCCGGCCAGAAGCTTTCTCTGCAGAAGCACAATCACCGAAGTGAGCACTGGGTTGTTGTAAAAGGAACCGCTATTGTTACAGTTGGTGATAAAGAGACGACCCTGAATCAGAACGAAAGTACTTATGTACCAGTAAATACACTTCATCGACTTGAAAATATTGGCAAAGGAGAGCTCACAATTGTTGAGGTAGCGAGCGGTGACTATATAGACGAGAGTGATATTGTGCGAATTGACGATATCTACAAAAGAGTCTAAGGAGGATTGCCGGCATTCAAGGAGACTTTATTTTTACCTAAATTCAAACTATAATTGGTTAGTATGAAAAACTTTATCAAACGAACCCTGAGTGACGACTTTCTAAAAAATAATATTATTTTTCTAGCCGGATCCCTAGCCGTCTCGTTTTTTAACTATGCCTACCACCCTATCCTTGGCCGGATGCTTTCCCTCGAGGATTTCGGGGAATTACAGGCCATTATTTCTCTATTCACTCAGATAACTATTGTTACGAGTGTTTTTGGCATTATCGTAATCAACACTGTCAGCAACCAGAAAGACAAAAAAATAACCCGCTATATTATGACCGAACTTCAGAGAGTGGCTCTGCTCATAACTTTTCTGCTTTTCGGGGCAATCGTCCTCTTTAGTAAGCAGCTCGAGTCTGTGCTTCAGTTCAAATCACTAACTCCATTCTTGATGTTGGCCTTACTTCTCCCTCTCGGAACTACTCTTGGCTTCCGATCAGCCTTTCTGCAAGGAGATCATAAATTCAAGGAAGTTTCGTACATAAATATACTCTCTTCTTTCATGAAGCTACTTGCCGCTATAGTACTAGTCTATTTCGGATTTAGGACTACCGGAGCAATTGCCGGTCTAGTTATCGCCCAAGTTATAGCAATAGTCTATGCAATAAACATCAGTAAAAAAGACCTCCCAATGATGAGCAAGATTCCTTTCTTCCCTACAAAAAACCATAAAAACGAAAATATAGAGATCAAGGATGAGCTGAAGTACGGCGTATTTATCTTTCTCATGCTCTACTCCATCACCTTTCTATATACAGCAGATATCTTGGTCATCAAGGGGTTCTTCGACCCTACCGTCTCGGGGCTATATGGCGGTGTCTCTACGATTGCTAGGATCATATTCTTTGTAACTGCCTCAGTTGCCGGCGTTTTACTGCCATCGATAAAACTAGATGACAAGAGTGGTAATAATCAAAAGATTCTAAAGAAATCCATTATGATAGTACTGGTAATCAGTCTACCGGCCTTCGTCGTCTTTTATCTTTTCCCGACGCTCATAATCACCGTCCTGCTCGGCAGTAAATTTGTTTCATTTGCACCTTATCTTTCGCTGCTCTCACTATCTATTATCATTACGTCTGTCATCAACTTATTTATTTACTATTTTATCGCCCTCAGAAGGTATGCTACCGCTGTTTTCCCAGTGGCCGGACTGCTACTATTTTTATTGCTTTCAAGCACGAATCATGCTAAAGTTACATCAATTATTTATGATTTAATTTTCTCCAACATAGCTGTACTCGCAATGCTCCTAGGATACTATTTTTTCAAAGAAAGACGTCTACATGGAAAATAACAAGCTCATATCCATAATCATCCCTGTTTATAACGAAGCTGAAAACATAACTAAGTTATTTTTTGAGATAGAAAAGATAACTAAGACTCTCAAATACACTTTCGAGTATATCTTCGTAAACGATGGCAGCACCGACTCTAGTGAAGCGCTGATGAGCAAACTTGCCGAAACTCATAAGAATGTTACTCTACTGAACTTTTCGCGTAACTTCGGCAAAGAGATGGCTACTACAGCCGGCATAAACAACTGCAAAGGTGTTGCATGCATCATTATCGACGCGGACCTACAACACCCACCAAAATATATCAAAGATTTCCTTTTCAAGTGGGAGGAGGGTGCAGATATTGTTGTCGGCGTAAGAAATTCAAATGAAGGTGAAGGGCTTATCAAGAAGTATGGCTCAATCCTCTTCTATAAAATTATAAACGGTATGGGTGATACTAAAATGATTCCTTCTTCAACGGATTTTCGTCTTCTTGACAGAACTGTGATCAATGAATTTAACAAACTAGCCGAACACAACCGCATTACTAGAGGACTGATTGACTGGTTGGGGTTTAAAAGAGATATTATTTTTTATGACGCCGCAAGGAGAACGGGTGGCAAGGCAGGATATGACTTTTTTAAGCTTACCAAGTTGGCTTTCAACGGTATCGTCTCATTAAGTATTTTCCCGCTTAGACTTGCTGGTTATTTAGGTATCTTCATAACTTTATTTTCAGGCATCATCGGTTTAATAGTTTTTATATCAAAATATTTTTTCAAGACTGATTGGGGTACTAGCATATCAGGGACGGCTATTTTAGCAATCATACTTATGTTTCTTATAGGTATAGTTTTAATATCTCTTGGTTTGATTGCGCTCTATATTGCGAACATTTATAGCGAGGTCAATAACAGACCTTTATATATACTTAAAAGGAGGAGATAAATTGAAGATACTAGCAATTTCAATTTATCCATTTAAAGGAGAGAAAAACTCAAAAACGGGTGGCGTAGCTGCATATACACAAAGCCTATTACTCAACTTGCCCTTATCTAAAATGGATAGGCTATTTGTTTTATGTGACAAGGTTGACGGCAAAAGATCTTCCTATATCGAAAATAATATCTCTGTCGTCAGGGGTTTCAGCAGAAACCCGTCTTTTATTTTTTCGGTTATAAAAGAGGTTCAACAAATTAAGCCCGATATTATTCACCTTCAGCAAGAGCTCTCCTTATTCGGGAATATTCTAACATCATTTCTCTTGCAAGTACTTATTATGACCTTAAGATTTATGGGCTACAATGTTGTTACAACTCTTCATGGGGTAGTTTCAATCAACTCAATTGATAGGGCATTCATCAAAGAAAATAATTCCAATCTGCCTGTACCGTTGGTAAAAACTGCTTTTTATTTAATTTATAGACCCATTTGTTTCTGGTCAAAACACATTATTGTACATGAAAGCCCTTTCAAAACCACGCTGTGCTCTGAATACGGGGTAAAAACAACTAAAGTTTCTGTTGTGCATCTCGGGATAGAGGACCTTAAGGGCGTAAGTAAAGATGTGGCAGGAAAAAAACTCAAAATCGACCCTCAAAAAGAGATTGTTCTATTTATGGGATATCTGACAGGCTATAAGGGTATTGATTTACTGATTGAGTCTTTCGCACTACTTTCAGCAAAGAATAAAAAGGCTTTTTTGATTATTGGCGCCGGAAAACACCCTAAATTATCTAATGACCCTAAATATTTAAAAGAATACAACCGCATCGTGCAAAAAGCTTCGACCTTACTGAGAGCCGATTCTTATAAGTGGGTGGGTTTTATACATGAAAAGAACATTCTTGACTACTACTCCTTAGCCGACATATCCGTATACCCATACACTGTAAGTATGTCTAGTTCTGGTCCTATGGCTTTCTCTATTGGAATGGAAAAAGCTTTTCTAGCGAGTGATGTTTTCGGAAATGTATTTTCAGAAAAGCAAATACTATTTAGGCGAGATGCAACCGTACTGTGTGATAAACTTTTACTTTTTTTCAAAGACGACAAAAGTAAAATAATTTCAATAATCCATCAGTTAAAGACGGAAAGAAGCCTTGAGTCAGTCGGTGTTAAAACTTACGAGATTTATCGGAGACAAAAATGAAGATATTATTAGGCGTTCCTGAATTTCCGCCTTTCAATATTGGTGGTGGTGGTTATGTATTTGAAGAACTCGCAAGGGCATATACAGACCTCGGACATGAAGTTGTAGTTGTTTATGGATATTACCCTAACAAAAACTTTTTTTCAAAAATTGTAAAACACAAAAGTCGCGACATAACTTGTTATCAGGTCCCAGAAATTCCGATCCCTTTTGGTGCTAAGTATCTTAGAACTGTGATGCCCCCCACGCCTATAGCGCTTTTTCAGTTATCTAGAATACTAGAAACCGAAAAACCAGACATCGCCCACATCCATGGTTATGGCCACATGTACATAGACTACCTTGCTTTTCTTCTTAAGAGAAAAGGGATTAAATACATATTCACGAATCACGGCTTCCCAAAAGTCCCAAAAGCAAAGGGGGGGATTGCTCTTATTCTATGGAAAATCTATCAATATGTGGTAGCGGAAAGAGTTAACTATGGGGCAGAGTCTATAACCTGTGTATCGGCTCATACAAAAGGTGAGTATGTAAATAAAATATTATTAGATAAAACTAAGGTTATTTCTAACGGAATCAGATTAAATAGCCAACAAGGGAAAAAAGTAACCCGAACTTCACTAGGCATAACTAATAATAAACTACTCCTACTTTCTGTTGGTAGGATGGCTAAATATAAAGGTTATCATGAAGTTGTGGGGGTTCTTAAAAAGTCTCCTAACGCAGTTTATCTTATAGCTGGTGAGGACGCAGGTTATAAAAATAAAATACTAGACTTGGCCTCAAGACTAGGAGTTGGAAATCAGCTTTTTTTTGCTGGGCATATCCCCAATAAAGATATTAATGGTTACTACTCTATGGCAGATGTAGTTGTTATTCCCTCTGAGGTTGAGTCGTTTGGTTTAGTAGGACTAGAAGCCCTTAAAAATAAAAAATGCGTGATTACCTCAGGCGCCGAAGGCTTGGACTATCTAAAAGAAAGCACAAACGTCTACTTTTATAATAACAACGAGGATCTTAGTAAACTAATTAATACAAAACTGATATTTAAGAATGAAGACTTCATTAATAAATATTGTTGGAAAATTATTGCTCAGGAATATCTTACGTGTCTAAAAGACACAGACAGAATAAGCAGACTAGCAGAGGCTGTTAGTAATTTATGAAGAAATATCTAATTAAATATAAATATTGTCTCATTATTTTTTTGACAACTTTGGTAGTTTATATAATTAACTTTCCTCTACACTCACTTTGGATTGGAGGTGATGCTTTTCCTTTCTTCTACACAAATAACTTTATTTTTACTCAACCTTATGTGTGGACACATCTCGCTGGCCTAGGAGGAGTCGGTACAACCGCATCCTATATTAATTATTTTCCGATAATTTTTTTTATTAACGTTCTTATTAAAGTCTTAGGTGCTTTTTCTGCTCAATACTTATTCAATTTTCTTATCTTCCTTACGTTGCCGCTTTCTTCCTATTATTTTTTTGAAACGCTTTGTGAAAATAAAAATGTATCTCTAGTTGTTGCTGCTTTTTATTCGCTTAACTTTATTACCTGGTTTGGTATTTCCAGAAATGTTATATTCATAACAATACTTTTTACTTTGACACCTCTTATTTTAGCTTTAATAAATAAATATTTCACAACTAATAATAGGGTTTATCTATTTATAATTTTTCTACTGTCATTTATAAATGCAGTCGTTGCAAGTAATCCCTGGACTCTTCTCATACAAGTATTGATGATTCTAATATTTCTTGGCTATTCCTGTATTTTCATAGCAAAATTGCCTTTTCGAGCCTTGGTTACAAAGGTATTTCTAATTCTCCTTTTGTTATATGCTGCCTCAATTCCGACACTTTCAAGTAGCTATATCTTCTTACGTCAAAACAACAGTATTGCCACCGATTATTGGAATAAAAAGATTCTTTTATTGGACCCTTTGGAGAGACAGAAAGTGGATTCTGTGATGTTTAATAGCATTAGAGGATTTCACCAAGATATCAGCGCAGAATGGGGTTCTTATGATGGGAAAGCATACTATCCCTTTCCACTAAAGGCAGAGTTCACTACCACTCCGTACTCTGTTCTGTCTTTTTTGCCGGTCCTGCTAGTGGCCCTGGGAGGGTTTTATATAAAAGATAAACTTACCCTTAAAAAATACTACTACTGGTTGACTGCTTTTCTTTTTTCTATTCTATTATTTAAATCAGCTGCACCCCCCTTTGGATTTATTTTCAAATACTTAATCTTAAACATCTCGGTTTTTAATATTTTCAGAAACCCGCACCTAAAGTTTTCTTTCATTTACATTTTATCGCTTTCCGTTCTGTTGGCTTTATTCTTTTCGAATTTAAAGAAAAACTCTTTAATGCTTAAGGCTTTATTTGTATGCGTATTACTATATACGGCATTTTTCGGTCTTGAATATGGTAGAGGTTCATTTATACCTAGAAACCTACTTGTTAAAAATATACCAAACGACTATACCCAAGCAGCTTCATATATAAATAATAGTAATGACATCCAGAGAACATTTCTACTCCCCTATCAGGAAAGCACTTGGACCAATACTGACTTTAATTATGAGGGCTACAGTCTATTCGAATATCTAATTCCTAAAAAGCAGATATTTAATCGAAACGACACTTCTTTTTCGTCTTCAAACGCTCTTTTTATTGACTATTTAGGTGCTTATTTTAAAGGCGAAAAAGGTCCGCTTAGCGAAGGTCTCCAGACCCTTAACGTTGATACACTTATTATAGACTTAAATACTGATACCCTTACTAGGTTTAATCTAGATAACCAGAAAGAAGCTCTTCTAAAGTTTTTGGACAAACAGGAGAACATAACCTTAGTAAAAGAGTTTAGTTCAATAAGGATATATAAATTGGATCGTTCTTTAGTAAAACCTGCGGTATCTAGTAATACAAAGACACAATACACCATGATAAACCCTACTAAATATGAGATTACCCTATATCACGTCAAGGGTAAAATACCATTGATGTTTCTTGAGTCTTTTCATAAAGAATGGAAGATATACCTTCAAAAATATGACGACTCTCCGTGTGCTCGAGTAGTTACTTTTAATGATAACCTTTCCCTAGCATGTAACCGCGAATATAAATTTACTTCGTTATCAGACTTGTTCTTGTTGTTTAATAATCCCCTGGCGGATAAAACACATGACTTAGAGGGTTCTTATGCAAATAAATGGGTTGTTGATGAAAACTATATTAGAGATAACTATGGCGCTGATTTCTTTCAATCGAACTCCGATGGAAGTATTAACATTAAAATATTATTATATTTTAAGCCTCAGCTGTTACAGTTGATCTTTATTATACTAGCGGCTGTGTTATTAGCTGGTATTGGACTTATCTTTACCTTCCTAACTTTAAAGGAACACGCTAAGTGAATAAATTATGTCTAACTATAAGCAAATACTATGAAAATTGTATTTTTTCAATTTTGTTGTATTTTATTCTATTAATTCCCTTTGATGTATTTTTTCTCCATCCTAGTTCTTATCTTATTGGCAGTGATATCGACACCTCTTACCTTTTTCCGTTTAACCTAAAGGGTAGCTATTTATATGTATGGGATCAGGTTCTACACCCCCTGGGTGCATATTTTGGCGCTTCATCATTATTGAATCTTCCGCAAGATCTTCTTTTTGTCTTTTTAAAAATTTTAGAGATAAGTACAGATAACATTTATAAAGTAACCTTAGTGATTTTTTTGCTTTTCTCAATATTTTCTGTCTATGTTTACACATCACTATTTACGAAAAGTAAAATCGCGCGGCTTACGTTCGGCGTATTCTATGTATATAACACTATCTTTCTTATTATCTATCATTGGCTACCAATCTACAAATTCTTGACTTTTTGGTCAATAATTCCTCTTTTTCTGTATTTCTGGTCGAAGTTTTTATCCAAAAATATCCAAGCTAAAAATCTTTATATTTTGCTTCTTCTAGGCTTTTTTATGGCCCCATCTTTTACAAACCCTGTATTTATTATCATATTTGTTGTGATGGTTGTACTCTCTTCCTTAATTAATATCCGTGATATTAAACTTGATAAGTATAAGTTAATAGTAGTTGCCCTTATGGTAGGGTGTTGCGCTTTCTTTTTAATACCAACCGCTCACCAGGCCCTCTCTGAACTACAGTCGCTAAAACAAACTACTATATTTAAAACCCAAACATCACAGTCACTGAACGTTGATAACATAAACAACACCCCAGTTAATGCGATTAAACTTACCGGGGGTTGGGGATATTTCAATAAATGGTATGATAATGAATGGGCTATACAGTTTCACTCACTTTATGTTGGAATAATTCAGTGGCTCTTAACTATTCCTTTTATTCTTTTTGTAATTTTTGTATTTTTTGAATGGAAAAAAACGCCGTATTTTCTGGTTTTATTGATTTTTATACTTATGATGTTGTTCATGGCCCAACAGTCGCCCTTTCCAGTTATATACGATCTGTTTTTAAAGTTACCATTTTCTTTTGGATTTAGGTCAACTATAAGCAAAATCGGTCCATTAATAATATTTTTTTTGATTACTTTTTTCGCTAAAAAGTATTCTCAAAAACTAAAATTCTTTATACCACTTATGATAATATACTTTTTTGTATTAAGTATAATATTTACTAATGGCCTTTTCGTACGCAATTTTTTGTACCAAAAGGATATTTCTGACTTTACTAAAATACAGTCTAAGATCTCAACCCCAGGGAAGATTGCGTACCTGCCACTACCAATAGAAAACAATACCTATAGGTTTAGACTTGCAAATAATGGTGAGAGTATGTGGATACCTCCAGAGACTGTCATTCACTTGCTTCATACAGAACAGCCCGTTATTAGCGTAGGTCAGTCTGCCACAAACTATTATGAAGACCTGTATCTTTCAAAGATTCAATCTCAGGCGGAGGGGCAATTATTTCTTGCTGATGATTTCTTCCAAAAGTTTAAAATAATGGGAATATCTGAAATAATTATTGACAAGAGATACTTCACTCCCGAATTCGACAAAGCAAATTACAGAACAATTCTTCGGCAATTAGTTAATAGCGGCCTCACGATTAAATATGAAGACGATAGCTTTGTAATAATCGACTTTCCTTATGAACAAAAAGCTCAAAACCCTAATATTCAAGTTAGCAAGATAGACAGTGTTACATATGCGGTTAAAATTGGAAATTTAACACAACCAACTGACGTTACGTTAAATGAGTCATTTGATAATGGCTGGAAGGTTTATAATACGCGTAACTTTCTTCAAGAAAACGAAGTGTTGAGCGGGACTCATCGACCATTTGAGTATAAAAATCAATGGACCGTAGATAAGGATATTCTCATAAAAAGTCGTCCCAAAATCTATTCGGTGGATAAAGAAGGGAGTGCTAGCGCCACCCTTTACATTTACTTTAAACCGCAAAATTATTTCATAATTGGCCTTTTTGTAAGCGCCCTGTCTTGTGTTGGACTATTCACCATGGCTCTGTTAAGAAAGGCGAAGAGGGGTATATGCTAATTATTTCTTTCTTTATACTTTTAGTTTTAATGTTGTTTAAATCTGTTTATACCGTCTTGCTTGTCTTTGCGGTTTTAATATATTTATTCCGTTTAAAATCAAAAGATTGTTTCATTCTAGCGTTCTTATTCGTATTGTCTACCGTGACTATCGGTTTTTTATTTAACAAATTCGCCTTTGCAAACATAGCATCAATCTATGTATATTATTTACTTATATTTGGAGTCCTATTGGGTCTGCTGGAGACTTTGGGATATAATCGAGACAGAAATTAATTTTAAGAATAGTGTGCATTAGTGCTAGTATGGGGACATCCCGCTCCTTCAGGCATATAATTGTCTTTATGGTTTAACTTGTTTTTAACAAAGTATATCCAGCTCTATATGGTCTACACAAAAATTAATTGCTTTACCCTCAGAAACAGACTTAATACACATTAATCCAGGCTACGTCGGCGAACCCAGTAATATGGTACATCAGATACCAGTTACCTCCGATGGAGTACGGTGCCCAGGACCTATATCTGCCTGCTTCGGTAAGGCTTTGGTATATTTGCTTTTAGAGAAGTTAACGTATCGCTAACAACGGCGTATTGACCAAAAGGTCTGGTAGAAGCATAAACGAGACTGCTAGAGTACCGCCTAATATATATTTCCAATAATCCTTAGGGTGTCTTCCTTGGCCCAAGCTTTACCTCCTCCGCACCGCTATATAACTTCTTTTAGATATTTCTTGAAATCGCTGTTAAGTTTCTCGTGCCTAAGAGCCATACATACAGTAGCCTTCAGGAAACCAAGCTTGTCACCCGTGTCAAAGCGTTCATCAGTCAACTTATAGGCCGACATGCCTTCGTGACGAATCAGCTCTTGTATCCCGTCTGTGAGCTGAATTTCGTCCCCTGCGCCTGGCTTAGTCTGCTCTAAATAGTTAAATATCTCCGGCGTCAGAACATAGCGACCGATAACCGCATGGTTTGAGGGAGCCTCCACTGCTTTTGGCTTCTCTACAATCCCTTTGAGGGCGAAAAACTCGCCCTCTGTTCCGTCTACAGGTTCCACTACCCCGTAAGAAGATACCTTTTCAAGAGGGATTTCTTCAGTCAGAATGACCGATTTGCCAGTTTTTTCAAAAACCTCAATCATCGTACCAATACAAGGCTTATCCCCGACCACGAGGTCATCTGGCAAGATGACGGCAAAGGGCTCGTCTCCGATAAAGTCTTTGGCGCGCAGGACTGCATGACCAAGGCCAAGCGGTTCCTTCTGGCGAATATAGACAATATTTGCCATATCCGAAATAGCCTGAATTTCTGCCAGTGCTTCGTGCTTACCCTTTAGCTCCAGGGTGTGTTCGAGTTCATAGGAGTGATCGAAGTAGTCCTCGATTGAATTTTTACCACGACCAGTAATGATGATGATGTCGGTAATACCAGAGCGGACAGCCTCTTCCACGGCATAGTGAATGGCTGGTTTATCGATAATCGGCATCATTTCCTTTGGCATGGACTTGGTGGCTGGCAAAAATCTAGTGCCAAAACCGGCGGCTGGAATAACTGCTTTACGGACAGGCTTAGTGCAGTTTGTATTAGGTAGTTGGTAGTTAGGACCCATAGAACTCCTTGTTGTTGATAAATCAGTATTAAGTAGGTGGAAGCTTGTAGTTGGAACGTAATTAGCTGTTTCGGATGGAACGTATAAGACCGTTTAGAAGCTTTTGTGCTAGTACTGACTGCTCAAGTATTTCGTCGCGTTTCTGCTCGTCCATATAACCAACATCTTTGGCTAATATTAGCTGATTCTGTACTTCGGTGAGCGAACCAAGGGCAATATAATAGAACTGCATTTTCTCTTTGGCTCCTCTTCTGGAGAAACCCTCTGCGATATTCGAAGTAATTGAGATTGAAGCGCGTCGTAGCTGATCAGCTAAGCCGAAACGTTCCTCGTGTGGTAAATCTGAGAGGAAGCAGTAAACCGCCTTTACTAGGACGTGGGATTCCTGCCAGGCCTTGAGATCCGTGAAAAGTAGTATCTTCGTCACTTCCCCGCTGCCATCTACTAACTGCAAACTACTCACTACTACTAATCCCTGGTTTAATCGTTAGTTTCCTCTCATGTCCATAACCGATTGACTCACTCACAAGTCCTTCACGGGTGACTATGCTGTGCACAAGTCTGCGTTCATAACTATTGAGACCATCTAGGGTTTCTGGAAAACCACTTCTTTTCACCTTCTCAATAGTTCTTTCGGCAAGCTCTGTGATTTTTTTGTCCTTGCCCACAAGGTAGCCACCAGCGTCTACCCTCAGAGGAAAGTGTTTATCTAGTTTATGGCGCAGGATATTGCCTAGTACATAGGAGAAATCAGCCAAGGTCTCGCCATGAAAACCAATGATGATAGGAGTGTCTTTACCAACCAGGTTTACCTTCACTCCCTCGGTATCACCGCTGACTTCTGGCTTCAAATCGACATGAAGTCCCGAGAGCAGTGCCGTGGCTACTTCTTCGGTCTTCTTGATATCTGTGTTTGTAATGGCCATAATTGTTCCTTTCGTCATTCTGAACTGTGTGAAGAATCTAGGATTGGGTCCTGGTTCCTTCGTTCCGACTCAGGAAGACGGAACGCTCTGCGCCAGAAAAATACTCTTATTTCTTCTTAGCTACCTTCTTCTTTGGGGCAGCTAGTTTCTTACTAACTTTCTTCTCCTCGGCTGCTATCTCAATAACGGCTTCCTCGTCCAACTCCTCAACGTCGTGGTTCATAATCAGGTACTGTTGAAGTGCGGCCATACCAGAGGTCACGATCCAATAGAGTGGTAATGCGCCTGGCATAGTAGCCCCGATGAAGACTGTAAGCAGTGGGAACATATAGAGCATCATCTTCATGGTCTGGGCTGCCTGTCCGGTGCCTTGGTCCTTAGGGGTCATCAGTTTAGTTTGGAGGAATTGTGTTCCACCGGCTATCACGGCCAGGATTAGACTGTTTTTTACCAGGTCTATCCATAAGAAGTAAGTATTGATTGGTTGTGAGAGAGCTTCTTTCACAAAACCCAAATCCTTAACCCAAGGATAAAGCTCTGCGAGCAAGCCTGAGTTTGCATTCATGAGGCTGTAGTAATTAGGGTCCTTGAACTTAATTAGGGCATAAAATAAGGCAAAAAGGAGTGGTAGCTGAATCAAGGTTGGCAAACAAGAAGAAAGTGGATTTACCTCTTTTTCCTTATATAGCTCAAGGGTCATCTCTTGAACCTTCTTCGGGTCATTCTTATATTTCTCTGAAATTACCTTGATCTCGGGTTGAAGCTTGTTAAGCGCTTTCTGGCTGCGGAGTGTCTGACTTTGGAGTGGCCAGAGCGCGAGGCGAATAAGCAGGGTAAGTAAGATTATGGCTATACCGAGACTGTGGATTGGGAAAAGACTATAGAAGAGGACGAGGGCATTGATCATCGGTTGGACAAGAATCGTGTTAAACATATATTTGACTCCAATTATGTAAATTTGCTAGGTTATATTATCACTTTACGGGGCTTCGTACTAGCTTCTCCTTAGACCTTTCTTTGCCACCTCATTAAATCCTGTCATTCTGAATATTGTGAAGAATCTAGGATTGGGTCCTGGATCCTTCGTTCCGACTCAGGATGACGTGTAATGAGTCGCGCTTCCTATAGAGGTGGACAGGCGCTGTGTTTTGTAAGTCGCGGTTAGGGGGCTCTTTTCGCTGAAAATCAACCTGCCGGCGTGAGGCACGAATATCAACGAACGTCACAAACACTGAATTGGATAATCGTGTTTGTAGTGAGTCGAATGAGAACTTGATTTTCTTGAACCTGGCGCCACCTACTTTCAAGAGGAGGTGGCAAAAAGAACGCAAAGATTCCCTTCTTCAAGGGAATGACAATCGCGGAGATTGCTTCGTTCCTCGCAATGACGTTATAGCCGAGATCCTTCGTCTCCCACTTTGCCGTCGAGGCAGGTTGCTCAGGATGACATGAGACTTGTCCCCTGAATTGTGGATAAAACAAAGGGGTTGTGGAAAACTTTTTGTTGTACTATAATGAGCGTAATAAAGGCCTTTTCGGAGGTCAGTTGGGCAAATTAACGGCTTTTTTGGTACCACTTTTCGGTACGAAAAGAGAGGAACGGCGGTGAAACCATGGAGAAGGAACAGATCTGGAAATCAGTTCTTGGGGAGCTTGAGATATCTCTATCGAAGGCTAACTTTACTACTTGGTTTCGAAATACTCAGATAGTCTCCGCCACTGAAGACTTAGTCGTTGTTGGTGTACCAAATGTTTTTACTAAGGAATGGCTCGAGAAGAAATATCACCCACAGATTATGGAAGCCTTGGGTCACTCTCTTCCAAGCGTAAAACAAGTCGAATACAGAGTTGGTTCACTAAAAACCCTTGAAAAAGAAGTTATCGAGAAAGAAGCGGTCAAGACTATAAATGCAGAAGCCCAGGATCACGAGGCAGTCGAAGAAGTCCGCGCCAGTACTGGTGATATGAACCAACGATACACCCTCGATACCTTTGTCGTTGGTAATAGTAATAAGCTTGCCTTTGCTGCCTGCCAAAGTGTAGCCGAAAACCCAGGGACTAAATATAATCCCCTCTTTATCTATGGTGGGGTGGGACTAGGTAAGACCCACCTGATGCAGGCTGTCGGTAACGCTATCCACGCCAAATCACCTAGTAAAAAGGTTTTTTATGTAACTAGTGAGAAGTTTACTAATGACTTTATCTCCTCGATTACTGACAAGCGAACCAGCAGCTTCAAGGATAAATATCGAAAAGCGGATGTACTAATCGTCGACGACATGCAATTTCTGGCCGGCAAAGAACAGACCCAAGAAGAGTTTTTCCACACCTTTAATGCCCTTCATCAAGCCAATAAACAAATTATTATCGCCAGTGATAGACCCCCTAAAGCTATTCCAACCCTAGAAGAGCGTCTTCGTAGTCGTTTCGAATGGGGCCTCATTGTCGATATCCAACCACCTGACCTCGAAACCCGTATTGCTATCTTGCAACGCAAAAGCCAACAACGAGGTTACGCCGTACCCCTAGACGTACTCGACTATATTGCCCGCAACATTCAAAACAATATTCGTGAGCTCGAAGGCGCTTTAAACAGAATTCTTGCTTATTGTGAGTTAAATGGCAATCAACCAAGCCTGGAAGTGGCTAAAACGGTACTCACAAGCCTGATTGCTGGTAGCCGTAGACGTGGTTTTAGTGCCAGACAAGTAGTCGAAAAGGTGGCTAATTTCTACGATATCTCGGTAAATGAGATTCTTGGTACCAAACGTGACCGAGAAATTGTTCTTCCTAGACAGATTGCGATGTACTTGATGCGCGAAGAGCTCCAACTCAGCTACCCAAAGATTGCCCGTGAACTAGGTAAAAAAGATCATACTACAGCGATTCACAGTTGCGATAAGATAGAGAAGGAACTCGATCATAACGAGGTTCTCCGCCATGAAATTGGTCTTATAAGAGAGAGATTGTATGGTTAGTGTCCCTCGGTTGTCATCCTGAGTCGGAACGAAGGATCCAGGACCCAATCCTAGATTCTTCACACGGTTCAGAATGACGAGAGAATATCTGTGGAAAAGTCTGTTGAAAAGATATGTATTTGTTGCGACTTCTCTCCGACTCAAAAACCAAAAATTTCACACGTTTAGAAGTTAGTCACAATGAAGCCCTGGGTTGGTCGCCCACTTGTACAGGTGAATTTGAACAGGTAACATGTTAAAATCAAGTAGTAAAAAGGCGTTTTACACAGTATGCACATACCCTATTATGATGAATACTAATATATAAATACTAAAAGATTAGAGCGCGGTCTGTGGAAAGGATAAAAAGATGAAAGTATCAGTACTAAAAGAAAATTTGGCAAAAGCACTATCTACTTGTGGCAGAGTTGTCAGTACTAGAGGAAGTCTAGAGATCCTCAGTAATGTTATGCTCACTACGGAATCAGGAAGACTCAAAATATCCGCTACAAATTTAGAAGTTGGTATAAATTACTGGTTAGGGGCAAAAGTTGAGAAAGAAGGCGCAATTACAGTTCCTGCAAGACTCCTAACTGATATTGTAAATTCCCTCTCTTCAGAGAAAGTAGAACTAGAACTAGAAGAGCTTAATCTTCATCTGAACTCTGACAAGGATAAGCTCACTATAAAAGGTATTTCAGTGGATGAGTTTCCTCTTATTCCAAGTATCGAAAATACTTCTTTCAAAATTTCATCTAAAGTATTTCGTGATGCACTAAACCTCGTTAACTTTTCCGCAGCGCTCGACGAGGCTAGACCCGTCCTTTCAGGTGTTTATATGAACGTTGATGGCGATATACTTACTCTCGCTGCGACTGATAGCTATCGACTAGCCGAGAAGATTATTAAACTTGATAAAAAGGTGACCGATAAATATGAAATTATTATTCCAGCTCGCGCTCTTATTGAACTAGCTCGAACCCTTGGTGATTTTGATGAGGACATCAAGGTTTGTATTGGAGAGAACCAAATTCTCTTTGCTGCCAGTGAAGTTGAATTTACTTCACGTCTAATAGAAGGTAATTTTCCAAATTATAAACAGATTATTCCAGAGAATAATGATACTAAGGCTATTGTAAAATCAAGTGACCTCGCGAGCGCCCTGAAGGTAGCTTCCCTTTTTGCCAAAGAGAATGCTAATAGTGTAAATATATTTATTCGTTCGAAAGGTAAAATAGAGATTAATGCTACCTCTTCTCAAATTGGTGATAGCTCTTCTGTAGTTGAAGCAGAAGTAGATGGTAAAGACGGCGAAATCTCATTTAATAGTCGTTACATCCTCGACGTTCTCAGTAACCTGAAGGATGAAAAAGTAGAGTTTGAGATATCAGGCAAGCTTAATCCGGGTGTTATTCGTCCTGAAGGCAACAAAGATTACACTTACATCATCATGCCTTTGCGTTCGTAGAACGCCTCTAGTTCCAAGTTTAAAGTAAAAAGTTATAAAGTTTGTAGCCTAGTTTGCGCAGCAGAATGAACAAGGTCCGACCTTGAACAGACCCGAACAGCGTGAGGGAAGGTCGGACTTTGTGAAGAAGGCGCCCATAAAAATTACAACCTTACAACTTACCAATTGGAGAAACCACTGGAAGTACTCTTTTGAATTTGATGGGATTACTATTTTAGTTGGACCGAATGCTTCAGGGAAAACAAATTTTCTGGAAGCCATCTATTATCTTGCCTGCGGCCGTAGTTTTCGGACTAAAGATGAAAATTTAGTCTTGTGGGAGTCAGATTTTGCAAGGATTCAAGCAGAGATAAAGAAGAAGAATACAACTGAGTCACTCGCCGTTATTCTCGAGAGGCAAGATCGGCTAAAGAAGACGGTTATGATTAAGGAGCAGAAAGTGCCTTCGAGTAAACTACTGGGACACCTTAACTGTGTTCTTTTTACACCAGAGGAAATTGAGCTCATCTCTACCCTACCAGAAGCTAGACGGCGCTACTTGAATATGATTATTAGCCAGTCAGACATAAATTATGCCTATAATCTTATTCACTTTCGCCGAACCTTGGAACATCGAAATGCCCTCCTGAAGCGAATATTTCTCGGTAATGCAAAAGAAGAAGAACTTGAAGTCTGGGATGGTAAGCTAGCGGAATACGCCTCACTTATCTCAGAGAAACGGGCTGAGTACGTGGAGAATATAAATAAATTTATTGGCGGTTACTATCATGATCTTTCAGGAAAAGTACAGAATTTGGAAATAGTTTTCAAACCGAGTGTGCCAGTGTCAGAAGGTTGGGCTGGCATACTGACTAGGCTCACAGAGAGGCGTGCTCACGACATTTTAGCTCGGGTTACTAGTATCGGCCCCCACCGTGACGATATGTCCTTCTCACTGGACGGACGTAACGTTATAGAGTTTGCCTCCAGAGGTGAATTTCGGACAGCGATACTGGCACTTAAGTTAGCCGAAGTAGATTTTTTAACCGGGAAGACTGGCGAGAAGCCAGTCTTACTACTAGATGATGTTTTTAGTGAGCTTGATGAGTCCCGTCGAGATTTACTCTCTCAGATATTCAAAAATCAACAGACTATCGTCACGACCACAGACCTAGATCATGTTAGCCCCAATATACTAAAGACCGCAAAAGTAGTGGAGATGAAATATGAATGAAGGACTATTCTCTAGAAGGCTCGCTCAGCTTGGAATCAAAAAACAAGTAGATGCGGCGATGGTGGTCACACGAGCTCAGAAAATCATAAATGATAAATTTGGCGAATCTAGGGGCGGTAATAATCTGCAGGCTGTTTCCTATCGCAAGGGAGTGTTGAAAATTGCTGCTAGTAACACAGCCTGGGCTGCTGAGGCCCAAGGGCTCACCTCTAAACTAAAAACACCACCAGTGGAACGGGTGATGTTTGTGGTAGGCCTCCGAGAAGAGGTTTAGCCACCCGCTTCAATAAAAGTAATTACGTCTGTATCTTGGTTAACCCTTAAGCTCAAAAGATATTTTACAGCCGCTTCTTTTGCGGTTTCGTCTGCGTATTGGACTATATATTCAACTTCTTCATAGTCATTATATCTAGACGTGATTTGATAACCTATTTCCCCATTAAAAATAGTAGCTTTCTCTATAGCCGACTTAAGTTCAGGTAATTCCACCTGCAGTTTCGTCTTGCCATAACTATTAATATGGATAATTTTCTCTTCGTGTTTATGATTTAGGGAATAAAAGACAGCCGAATAATCACCGTCTGCTAACTTGATGGAGGCTGGCGAAGTGTAGGTTTCCCCACTTATAATCATCTTTAAATCTTTGTCTTGGGAATTAACAATAAGCCGTGTATTAAAGAATGGATAAGTGACAAAACAAAGAACAGCTAAAAACGTTGTAATAACCAATATAGTATAGACCACCTTCTTCAACTGATTTCTAGAATTTATCATATATTAACCACCATCCTGGCCGACAGACTTGAGATAAGCATCTCCTTTTTTACCCCCAGCACTCTCAGTAAATCCACAACCGGCTGCGTAGAGAGATGGATCCATACGAACGTGAAAATGGTTTTCATGGCCCGGCCAGCTCTTCATAACGCCCGGTAACTTCTTCTCAGTCGCATAAGCATTAACAGCCGCTTGAACCTCTTTGTCGTTATAAAAGATAAAGGTGATGGCCTTAGTATCAAAAAGTTGTTTTGCGAATTCTATAGCTAAGCTCTTCTCGTAATTTGAGACCGTACTAATGAAAGAAGGGTTTCCATGTGAGGTGATATCTACGTCGTTACCAGCTTGATGGGAGGCATGACCACCTATTTTACCGCCATTCTCTAGACTGAGATCTCCGATTGTTATTTTAGATGTAGGATGTTTTGCGGCCCAGGTATCTGCAGCAGATGTAAGAAATGAAACCAGTTCTGGGCTACCCCATTGTTGGGAGGCAGGGCTACCACCATTCACATTAAAAGTATCTTTCTTTGGAAGATGAAGGAAGCCAATACTGGAGGTCCCTGGCAGGAGGGCCTGGCAACTTCCACTAACACCGGAAGTTGCTGGAACGAAACCCTCGATGCCATCGGCAAGTGCCTTGACTATCTTCTTTTGGTTGTCTGTATTTTTAATAAAGTTAACACTGCTACCGCCCATATCAGACATTTCTAAGAGTGTGGTTGGAATGTTGTATGTGTAACCAAACCCATTATTATTATTCTTTTGACCATCTGTTGAAGTGGAGTTATATGCATAAGAGTATTTTGTCTGTCCGTCAGAAAAGGCCTTTTTGAGAGCCTCTTTCAAGTCTATGGCTGAACTAAAGGTGGAATCTGACATCTCGTAGGCGACACTGTTGTCCTTCGCTTTACTGTCCGCGATAGATTTATTGGGATAATAAAAATTCATGCCATTATATGCACCACTCCCCCCGTCGTTATGAACTTTTACCATCACCGCGGCTTTTGCATTACTACAGGTTTTACCGCGGTCTAGGTTGGACATAAAGGTCTCGGAGTCTGATTTTGTTTCTACTACCGAATAGCCCCTGTCTCGGAGTTCCTGAACAAGTAGATCCGCTACCTGTTGATTAATTTTTCTTTCAGTAACTCCGCCACCAGAAGTACCTCCATTTGCTCCTGTCTTATTGCTCTCCCAGCTCGCTTTATCTTTTGCATAATCTGATGCCGAAGTCGATGAGGCAAGTTCGCTTGGATGTCCCGGATCAACACAAATTACCGTTTTAGACGCGCCAGTAGTTTCTCCCCCCTTGGCATCTTCTGGGTTCCAAAAAAAGAACAAAGTTAGGGCAACGAGAAAAATAAAGATAGCCCCAATAATAAGTAGTATACCCAGTGGACTAACAGTTGCAGCAGCACCAACAACTACGGCCCCTTCGGCTACGGGAGCAGCCGCTGCTAAGCCGGCAACCGCGGGTGCAGCCGATCCGGCAGCTGTCGCTGCCTCACCGGCTAAGCCGACGGTTTCGCCTGCACCGCCTACGGCATTAGCGGCTTCACCAGCTGCATTTGCGGTCGTTTTTCCTGTTTTTGAGCCACTTAGTCCAGCGCTACTCGTAGTTGAGTCACCCGTTTCGTTAAGCACTTCACTCTCTGTGGAATCTGGTTTTTGACCCACATTATCTTCCGTTGAGGTGTTATCATCCCCAGATTGACCGCTAGTTTCATCTATTCCGTCTGAAGTATCTTCGGTATCTTCTTCTGGCCGTTGCCTTCTATTTACTTGTTGATTTTGGTCTTCTCCCTGCTCTTCTTGGTTGCTACCATCGTCTTCTTCTTGTCCACCAGTCCCAAAGTCAGACCACATATTACGGTCCGTACCAGCACCCCAGCCTTCTGGCTTGGCACCGTCCCAGAAATTAATGCGCCCCATCTTCTCTTTGTCTTCTTGGGCGGCTACTTTTTGGCTATTTTGACTGCCTAGATACCTTTTTGCTCGTGGGTCGTCCTGGTAACGCGAGGGGTGGGCAGTAATCCCCCGTCTCATGATATCTTCATATTTTCTTAATTTTTGGTCGTCTGGCCTCGAGTCAACTCTTGGGTCAGCCGGTGTAGAATTTCGATTGTTGCGAAGTTTACGAAGATTGGTACTAGTGCCTATTTCACTAGTACGTAGAGCCTGTCGTTCTAATACGTCAAATTCATTTGCCATCATTGTATGTTTGTTGTCCCACAGTGATTCATTTGTTCTTCAGTTACTTCTATGTCTGCCGTAACAAAACATAAGTAAGACGTTTTTTCCGGATCTAGGCCATGTTCCTTCATCCACGCAAGAGCCTTCGCCTTGTTTTTTTCAAAAGGATTCTTCGTTATGGTTACAGAAAATATCTGTTCCGTCTCCATGTAGCTTAGGCTGAAACCATCTTCCGTAACATAACCGCCTTCAGTGGCATTAATTTGTCCCACAATAGTACTCTCCGATTGCATTCTATTCTCAGTGTCAGACTGGGACTCTGGTCTTGGCTTTGTCGCAAAGTACCATAAAAGAGTCATAATAATAAAAACAAAGGCAAGAGAGCTAACAATAATAATTATTCTAGATTTAGGGCTACGCATTTCCGCTCCTCTCTGTCATTAATCAATAGTGGTGGTAAATACGATAATGATCCGGATACCAGTTTGTAATGACGAAGCATTTGGTCGCAATAATTATAGCCATGCGTACCACAGGCTGGGCCATCACATGCTCCACAATAGGATCTTCCAACTGCTTTGATGCAGGCATCATTCCAAGTAGTTTTTCCATCCTTGTCGACTTTGCACTCTCTTCTCGTGTCTGGCTGACTCTTGATTTTATATTTGATTACGGCAGCGCCTCCCCATATAGCGTCCCTATATTTGCACCTATCTGGACTGGCGATTCCTGCCGCCTTCAAGGTCCTTGCGGTCCCAGTCCAAGTACTATCAATTATTTGCATTGGGCCCCTGGCTCCAGAACTGTTTGATTCGCAGCCGCTCTCAACAGCATCGAGGCTAGGAATATCCTTACCGAAGGAGTCTGTGTGATGCTCTGTAAGATAGATGCCCGCTACTATGGCAGGGTCGAGTTCAAACTTAGCAGCAGCTTCTTTAAAGAGGGTCGCAAAATTTGGCGGTACTTTCTCTGAAAGGTTCCCAGATTGTGCGTAGTTTGCATCAGTAGTGTCTATCGTATCTGCAGCTGCATCTGGATTTGCCATTGCAGTAGCTAGTAAAATTACAAAAACAAATATAAATATCTGGACCAAGCAACCTATGGCTAGTCCCTTACCTGCTTTCTTTGCCACTGTTTCTACGACGACAGGAGCTTCCTTTACTAGTCTGGCCGTTGCCATAGGGTCAGCTGCAAGACTGGCACCGCCAGTTTCGACAGCTTCGGCGACAGTCTTTGTGGCGTCTACCACTTCGCCAATGGAAGCTTCTCTGTGTTCTGGCATCACTGTCTCCCGAGTGCGTTAAGTTGCTCCGGGTTAGTGGTAATCAGTAAATCTTCTTGGTAACTTGGTGTAATCTTGATGGCCACGTGATTCATGCCAGCGAAGAAGAGGCCTTCCCCTATCTCACAGTTGAGTAGGAACATTTTCTCGGCTTGAGTCAGGTTAAAGACCTTGGCGATCTGGTCTGCTGTGGCTGGGTGCTGTTTTAGTAGCAAGGTTAAGGACGAGTTATTGATAATGGCTCTACCATAGGCAGAACTAACAAATTCATCGACATCTTGGCTGATTGTTGTGAGGCCGAGGAAGTATTTACGGGCTCTTTTGGCGATACTGTAGATAAATTGAGCTGAGTCTTCGTATTTCATCATCAGCCAGGCTTCATCCACGATGAGCATACGGCGTTTGCGTTCGCTTTTGACTCTATTCCAGATAAAGTTGAGGATGATGTGCATCGCAATTGGGCGGAGTTCGTCCTCTAGGTCGCGGATAGAGAAGACGATAAATTGGTTATCCATGTTGATATTTGTCTGTTGATTGAAGAGGCCAGAGAATGTGCCGGTGGTGTACTTTTGCAGTCTCATCCCCATCGTCTCGCCACCCTGAATACTAGTGAGAACCTTTTCGAGGTCGCCCATCGTTGGTGGTGTCAGGCCGTGAGTTCCTTGATCACTCGTGATACCGCGGGAGGCATAAGCCTCGATCAGGGCACGGTCTAGGACGTTATCTTCGAGGGCGGTCAGCTTGCCACCGAGCATGATGCGGATTAGACCATGCAGTACGATAATGTTACTGCGCAGAATATCATCACCCTCAAGAGAGCCAGCGGCACTTCGTGGTAAGTCGAAGGGGTTGATACGGTAGTTGCTGTTCAGTGAGACATTGAGGTAGGAGCCTGCGACGGCATCAGAGAGGGCTTCGTATTCATTCTCAGGGTCGATAATGATCACTTCAGTGCCGAACATCATTGAACGTAAGGCCTCGAGCTTAATAGCATAACTTTTACCCGAACCAGACTTCGCTAGCACCACCATGTTGGCGTTTTCTAGGGTGAAGCGGTCAAAGAGCACTAGGCCGTTATTGTGCCTATTGATGCCATAGAGAATACCTTCGTTATTCGAGAGTTCACTGGAGACAAAAGGAAAGCTAGTCGAAAGCGCTCCTGTATCAAAATTTTTTGTAATCTGCATCAGGTCGTTCGAGAGTGGCAGGGTGCTATTGAAACAATCCTCTTGTTGAAGACTCGCCTGCTTCGTATAGACGAGCATGCCGCCAAGGTTAGTCTCGAGCATGTCAGTCAGTTGGTCGAGTTCTTCCTTGGATTTGGCATAAAGGCTGATATAAAGGGACATTTTGAAGAACTTTGATTGCCCTGTTTGCAGCAGGTCTCGTAGTTCCTCGACATCGCCATAAGCGGTTTGTAGGACAGGATCACGGACTTGACCCTTCTCTTGTTGCTCTGCCACTGTCGATTCAATCTGACCCACCTTGGTCTTTAGCTTCTCCATGATTTCTTGGCTGTTCACGGGATAGATAAACATCGAAGTATCGGATTCAAAGTCAGCATTGATGATTGGCGAAAGCCACTCAGTGTAGAGGTAGCGAGGGTAGGTATAGACAAAGAATGAGCGTACAAAATAGCCGCCAAGTTGAATGTAATTAAACTCCACTTGTACGGAGGCTGGTGCAATGATGTCACGCAAGCTGGCGACACCCTCGGAGTAGACTCGTCTAGCCTCCTGCTGGCGCGCAGCTGCTTCCTGTGCCGCTTTTTTGTCAGCCGCGGCTTGTGGGTCTAGTAGACCATCAAACATGGCTAGCTCCCGTCTGTGGTGGTGGAGTGCCTGAAGTCACTATCTGTGCCTCCATGTCCCCGATGTTGCTAATTTTCTCTTCGCCAGAGGTATCTGGATTATAAACTGTGTAGTAAAGCTCGATTAGCTCTTCAGTATTTAGAGCCACCACTCGGACGCCAATGCCAGTAAGCCCCGTGATAATCTGGTCTACCCTAGCCATCAGTTCTGTTTTTTGGGTTTCGAAGGTGGTGTCGACGACTGAAGCGCCAGAGAAAAGTTTATTCATAAAGCCTTCCTTCTCGATGCCAGAGGGATAGAAAGGGACAATCACGAAGAAGCGTTTCTCCATGATGCTGGCGTATTGGAGTAGTTCGCCGATGAAATCCTTGTATTGAGAAGTCTGTAAACGTAGTAGTTCATTAGTCTGAGTGGCGAGTTGTTTATCGAGAGAATTTAGGTATCCATCGAGATGAAGCTTGCGTGATTTAATGTATATTTGGATTGCGAAAGGTAGTGAGTTGAGGAAACTTTGGTAGCTACTTATAATGCTATTCTTCTCATCTTCACTCTTTAGAGCAAAGTTGATTGAGGATAACATTAGGACTACTCTGAGGGAACCATCGCGCATCACAACTACACCCTCTTTTATCTCCTTTATTGGGACAAAAGCTTGGGTTGATGGGGCTTTATTTTTTTTTGGTTGTTTATTTTCGGCCATATCCCTCCGGTAGCATAAGACTATTCTAGCATAAAAGGCTGTTGGGCAACATCAAATTGTTGTAGGAATAAAGGAATCTACGGTTACACGGATTCCACGTTTGTCTGCCTTGCGCCCTTTACTGTCATTCCCTCGCAGGCGGGAGCGGACACCAACTTCGTCATTCTGAGCCGTGCGAAGAAACTAGGTCAAGCCAATCGGGGTTCTCCCTCTCGATTAGCGATAGCTTTTTTGCCCTCGTCCAGCCCTTCAACCTCTTCTCAGAAGCAATTGCGTCCTTGATGTCGGTAAATAGTTCAACGTACACTAATATATCTAGAGAATATTTTTTTGAAAATCCATCTACTAACTTTGCTTTATGTTCAAAAATACGGCGCTCAATATCGTTAGTAACTCCAACATATAGGGTTCCATTTTTATGATTCGTAATTATATAAACGTATGACGATTTCATTAGGTCCTGGATCCTTCACATTGTTCAGGATGACGTGGGAGGTAATTGGTACTTTGTAATTTGTTGTTCCTTTAGTCTCTACTAAACTTCTCTATCTTAGCGTTATCCAGCCTCTCCTCATCCGCCTTCTGTTTGGCCTTAGCCTTATCAAGGATATCCTGAACTTGCTTCTCATCGGTTAGGCCAATTTTGTCGTACCTAAAGTCTGCTGGCTGAGTGGCCGCAGTAGTGATGGTGCTAATGGTCCCCTCTTTTTTGTTTTTGCCGACATAGTCACGAGCCTGAATCATCATCTCCTCTAGATGGGCGGGTTTTTGATCGGCCTGAGTCAGGACATCGGTAAGGCGAGAGGTGTCCTCTACCTCTCGTGGTTTCACATTGGTCATATGACTATCCGCAATATTTGTTTCATGGGCGCCACCAGAGTCTACGATAGTGGCGAGGCGCTCGAGGTTGCTTTTGATTTCTCCGATACTTTGCTTTTTTTGGATTTCTGCAATCTTTTTGACTGTCTCTGGATGGGGCGGTTCGACATTGAGATCCTTACTCCAAACCCTACGATTCGGTGTCACTAGCGTTTTAGCCGCAGAGATGAGAAATATCTCGAAGGGACGATCGTTAATCCTGACGAAGGCTAGTGCCACACCTAGGCCGCCAACCAATATTGCCGATGGTAGGAAAAGAAAGCCAATACCGCCAATAAAGATATATCTCATGATGAGCACGGCGCCACCGGCCACCATTAGAAACATGAACTGTCTCAGCGTGAGCCCAGCGATAACCTTGTCTTCGATGTCTACGTTTTGTGGGACTTTATATTGCATACTTTATCAGTCTTCTTCACCCTCACCATGATAACCACCAGGCGTGAAAGCAGCACTTGACGAAGGTGTTTGTGGGCCACTACTAACATGTGCAGCGTTTTCGGTTTCTGCTTGAGCTTGTTGTTCATTCGAAGCTGATAAGCCAGGCAAGCCATTTCTTATAAGCTCTGCATGAAGCCGTTGCCTAGCTTCAGGCTGAAGATGTTCTACACCTCCTCCTTTGACTAAGCTAGTAAGATGTTTGTCCGCGCTGCCCTGCTCAGAGGCTCTCTTGATTTGTTCAGAGTTGATGCTGTTGAGTTTGGTAATAGCAGCCTCTCTTTTTCTTTTTGTAAGTTTATCATCACCTACAAGGGCTGCATTTAAGCCAAGTTGTTTAATCTCTGCCCCACCCAATTCTTTCAGTTCAGTTCCGCGGTTCTTAGCAATACCAGCCTCTGCCATACTCTCATTTGAACTGTTCAGAAGAAGTTCACGCTGTTCTTTTACGGCTGCGCCTTGCAAGGTTCCGTTGCCAGGTGCGTATTGGTCAAATAGCTTTTGTGCATCATATTTATGGTTATCGCTACCAAGCAATCCCCCCATAGTAACTAGTTGTGTAACGGCGGCCTCCCTTTCATATGGGTTGGTGTTTGGATCATCTATCATGTCGTCAAGCTGTTTCTTATCCATGGCCGCAGTCCCTTTGAGCGAAGCGGCAGCCGCTACCGAACTCATATGTAGATTGTGAGCCTGAACTTCTTGTTCCCGGCCGGTTACTCCTGTTGCTGCCCAACCAGCCAAGCCACCTTTCTTTGCTTGATCGGCCTGAAATTTACCTACGATAGCTTTGTCCCTAGCTGCTTGTATGCCAGCCCTTGAACCAAGAAAAGTCTTTCCCATGCCAACCGCACGTCCACCGGTTGCACCCCAAGCGGCCTTCCCTGCAGCCCCACCAGTCTTACCCCAAATCTTTTTCCCTACTCCTGAGAAACCCTTCATTATGCTACCACCCCACTGTTTTGGTAGTGTGGCACCCATGTACATAGAGGCAGCGAAAATTACGAGACCAATAAGTAGTCTGCCGCCACTGTCGCCACTTGCCATTGATGAGTCTAGGGTAGTTGTATCACCGAAGCCACCACCTGAACCAGTTGCGCTGGCAGCAATTACTGCACCTAGAGAGATAATTACCATGGCAATTGGTCCCATAAACATCCACTTGAAGAACTCATCCCACCATTGTTTGTATAGTTTTGAGGTAAAGGGGACAATGTTGAGAATAAAAGCTAGTGGCGCCACTGCAAGTAAGAATGAGAGCATTACGATTCTCATAACCAAGGTGAATAATAGGATTACGCCACAGACAAGGGTACCGCCCAAGATACCGAGAAGTAGTATTATGGCCCCAGAATTCGCGACTACATTGCCAGCACTAGGTGTGGAGATAGAGAGAGATTGCATAAAATTTAGCCCGCCGTAACCACCACCACCGCCAGTGTCCAGCAGGGCGATTGCCTGATATTGGATGGCTTTACTGAAATCGAAGAAGAATACGACAATTATCCAACTAGTAAAGGCTAGGAAGATTGAAACTATAATCTTTGGAATCATGCGGTTCATACCGTATTGCTCTATATCTACCTGAAGAACATTTGCAAAGGCAATGATGATTAGCGCCATCACGAGGAGCGAGAGGCCAATATTTCTCATGGCAGTCCATGGTCCAATCATGCCGCATTCAGCTCCGTCGCAGTCTGTCCTACCGACAACGTAGTCAGCAGTACTCTCTAAGAGGTCTTTTACCATCCCCATAACCCACTTCAGACTTGCTTGTACCCAACTGCCTAGGGTGCCAATAGCACTGGCGAGGGCTTTTGACAGAGGAGATATTTTTACCCTTTCGACGTCTATCCTTTGATAGGCAGGTTTCTCGCCAGCTTTTACTGTGACCACGGCACTTCCGACAAAATAGTCCTCACCTTTAATTTCAGTATCTGCCTTGTCTTTGAGTATAATAGCCCAGCCGACAACAGGTATCATTGACTTACCGATCATCTTACTAGCTTTTTCCCAGAAGCCCTGTACCGGCTCCTCTATTTTTATTAGATAGGTCCCGGGTGGTAGGTTTGGTTGTGAACGAAATAAACCGCCTTCGCCAGAATCGCCCCCGTTTTTACCAGCCGTTGTGGCTATAGGGTCGTTGTCTCCCTGTATTCCCCAGGTAAGTATGGTTTTACCGTTACTATCTACCTGTGTAAGGTCGATACTAAACCCACCCCTTGCTTCACCTTCAAAGTAGGTAACACCGCTGATATAGGGGTCATCCGAAACTTCTATTGCAGCGTCACCGATGATAAAAACAGGTGTTCTGTTTACGCCCGCACCTTCACCCGTAACGTATAATCCCTTTGAGGTATCTTCTGAGCTTACAAACAATGAGAACCTATTAGCAACACCTGGTTGGGCTTCTGGGGCATCAAATCTCATTACACTCTCAGGACTAACACCTAACGGGTCCGAATTTTCTTTTGTAACGGCTGCTGACATAGAGCGTGTATATATAGTAGTTGATGACGTAGAACTTCTGGGAGGGAAATAAGTATACTCAATAGAGCTTGGGCTTTTCCATGTCCAGGTCTCACCTAATGCGACAGCGGGTGGGGCGATGAAAAATTGGCCTGCAATTAGTATAAATAGCAGAAACCTCAGTAACCCTTTCTTGATCTTGATGTTTATAGTTTCCCTCCCCATTAAATTCATTATATAAACATTTGAGAAAAAAAACAATAAACAAAGAAGGCACCAAGGTGCCCTCTTTTTGGGGCGCCTGGTGCCTTATTCGATTTTCCAATCTCCTGTCGCTGTTTCCTTGTAGACGATATATACACGAGGAAACTCGTACGCACCACCAGACTTCTTGTAGGTGGGGGCGACCTTGTAGTAGAAGTGGACACCATCCTTGGCCTTGGCAGCTATAGTCATAAGCCTGGCGGGTCCATTTTCGCCTGCAGTGATAGCCGCTTCTCGATACATCGCATCTTCGTCAGGCAGGTTTTCTTGAGAGTAGTTGATCTCTTTCATGAAAACCGGATTGAATAGCTTTGCGGCGGCGTACTTCTTCATCGCCTCGGCAGCGGAGGCCTCACTATTGCTGGCAGCTATTTCTTCAGCCTTACCGTTGCTCACGTTCTGAGAAACAAGAGGCAGGGCCCAGAGAACTAGAATTGCAAGGAAGGTGATGATGGCAAGTCCAGCTGCTGCGTTGACGAGCTTTGGGTTGATACCCTGGTGGGCGCCTTGGCTAGTTGTAGGCATATTGCTTATCCTCCTTGGTTCCTAGGCGGTCCCCCGCCATGTTTTGTGGCGGGTTCCTTTTGGCTACCCGTGGAGATTACACGAATATCCTAACATAATGTGGTGATTATGTCAATGCCCTCCTATTCTACAACAAGAAAAAGAACCCTTTCGGGCTCTTTTCTATATTCTTGATTCCGCATTCTCCCTTGGAGATTAGGCTACTTTGGCTACATTCTGTGAAACGAAAGTAACAATTACGAACGAAAGTGCAATGACAATTAGGCCAATAACGGCGTAAAGAATTGTCTGTTTGGCTTGTTCAGCCTTATCCTTGTTACCAGATGATGTGATGTATTGTAGTCCACCAAGGATGAGGAAGAGGACTGCGATACCACCGGCTAATCCGAGGATCCATCCGATAATGTTCCCAAGTACCGCTGCGATGCTCAGGTCCCCTGATGGCGTGACTGGTGAAACTATTGGGATATCTGCTGCAAATACGCTAGCAGGTAGCAGGCTGATAGCTGCTAGGCTGATTTGGGTGAATTTTTTCATTATTTCTCCTATTTATTAACTTGTTATACCAAGGTCAGTGGGTAGACCCATCGCTATACTAATAATTACATTTGCCAAGACTATGATGATTAATCCAAGAACTGCATAAGTAAGTGTCTGCTTAGCCTGTTCTGCTTTTTCTTTGTTTCCTGCTGAAGTAACATACAGTATGCCACCATAAATGATAAAGAGGACCGCAATCGCTCCTACTAGTAAAACAACCCAAGTCTTTACGAGACCAATTACTTCTTTTAGGGTGTCAGCAGTAGGATTCGGATCTTTAATCACCACATCGTTAAGAGCTAACGCGGAAGCGGGTACTAGGGCAAATAGTGCCAAAGTAACTCTTGAAACCATTTTTTTCATTGTATTCTCCTTTTTAATCATAAGTTTATATTCCCAAAAATAAAAGTAAGAAAGTCACCAGTTAAAATTTCAAAGATAACGCCAGCCAATGCTACTAGAATTAATCCCAAAACAGAATAGGTAAGCGTTTTTTTGGCGGTTTCTATTCGTTCTTTGTTACCACCGGAGGTTATGTATAAAAAACCACCATAGACGATAAAAAGCACCGCTAAACCAGCTATTAAGCCTAATAGCCATGACTGTATACCACCCAGAAACTGCACCAGGGTTTCAGTACTGCCGTCGTCTTTCCTGTTTTCCATAAGCTTACCGTCACCTAGGGCAGCCAAAACGCTTGCCGGCAAAAAAGAGATTATTGCTAGAGTGTAGGCTAAAATTTTCTTCATACAATACCTCCGCCAATAACATTAGCAAAGATTACGATAATTGTGTATGACAAAGTTACAATAATAAGTCCGGCAATGGCCGCCGTGAGTGTTTTCTTAGCCCTGTCGAGTTGCTGTTGATTCCCCCTAGAAGTAATGTATAGTATCCCACCAACAATTAACATTATCAGAAATAAGGTTCCCACAATTGGAAGTAAAAATATAAAGATAATATTTTTAACAAGTTGTAGAACTTCTTCAAGAGAATCAATAGCGCCATAACACGGAATACCGTGCATCAGGCCACTTGTATAAACGGTACTACCCTCTGGACACTTGGTCTTGTCTAAACCAAATGTTGGTAACTCGGTGTCTGAGAACCCTACTGTTACTCCACCTTCCGTATCGGCCGGGACAGTGCTACTACCCCCAGTGTCAGCCCCCGTTCCCTCTGTCTCAGCAACCTTAGGAGCACCCGTGGGTTTTGTTCCAGTGCCAATTGTCTTAGCACCATCGAAAGCCACTAACTGGGTTTCATTTTGACTAAGAAAAGGAATATTATAATATGCCTTAACGATTTGGGCGAATCCAGACTCAGTCCGTTCTGATTTGGTGATCCTCGCCGTCCAACCGGTTGAGGGAAGTGTTTTAGTTCTAGTCGCTGTAACGTCGTAGATATAGTAAGGGAAAGAGGCGGTGGGATCCGAGGTTTTTGTTAGTGGATATTCGAGATAGCCTTGATTAGCGGGACAACTGGTTCCTGCTAAAAGGCTCCCCGCTGGGCAAGCGATCCAGATAGCCACTTTATCAAAGGTACCCTTTCGGTCTTTGTGAACATAGGCTTTTACGTTTACCTGAGTCCAGGTGCTTGAGCCTCCACCAGAATCAACTGCCGCAGAAGAGAATGCGGGCATAAATAATGAAAACCCCATAATCAGACAAATACTTGCTACTATCTTTTTCATTACCATAGCCATTCCACTCCTATTACTTGTGTAAGGAACAATCGACCGAGTACCATCACAGCTACTCCGGTTAGGGCCCCCATAATTAGTTTCTTTGCCATTTCAATTTGTTTTGGGTTGCCAGCACTGGTCATGTAGACAATACCAGCTATTACGATTGCACCGACTGCTAGGACTATAATTGCGATCTGGGCAAAGCTAAAAACTTCTTTTGTAAAACAAGTAAGGGGTTGCGCCTCATCAGTGCAGGAGAGTGACCTAAATAATCTATAACCACCAACCGAACCACTTCCAGTTTCTGCGGTTATGGTTGTAACGGCAGCCGAAGTAATGTCGGAGATTGGCACCTGATTTGTATATGTATTTTCTTTACCGGCCACCGAAGTTGTTTTTTTAACCTCAGCTACCCAACCGGCCGCCGGTAATGACTTTTGAGCAGCGCTTCTGTTTATACTCACGGTATATTTGGTTCCAGCCTCTGTGGGTACGCCTGTCGGAACAGCGAGATACTGGAAGTAACCAGCCTGTGGACATTTTGCTGTCCCTGGGGAAACTGTGGCACCCGCCTTGCAGGCTAATTTGATGTTTACGGTGGAGGGCGAAAACTCCTCAACGACCTTTTTCTCAACGAGTACCGTAACCGACGCCTTGAAAAAAGCAGAATTTGCAGCACCTGTGACTTCAGCAAACGCGGGAGTACAAATAGCCATCGATACTAGAACGGTGGCTAATAGTGACAGATTGAGTTTGCGCATACTTGTTTGTGTCCTTAGCTTGCGTTTACCTTAATTTTTCTAAGCTTGTTGGTCTCAGCTTTTGGTATACGGATAGTTAGAATTCCTTTAGCAAAGCCAGCTTTAGCTTCGTCAGCTAAGCCCTTCTGAGGTAGAGAGATAGTGCGAGAGAAAGAACCCCAGTAACACTCTTGTGCGTGGTAAGAACCCATATCGACTTCGCGCGCATCTTTGCGTTCGCCACGGATGATGACCATCTCGTCTGTTACTGTAATGTCGATGTCATCGCCGTCTACGCCAGCCACAGGAGCCTTCACAACCATTTCCTTCGCAGTTTCGTAGACATCTACGGCTAGTTGGCCGTCTGCAGTGGTCTCTTCTTCTACCAGTGTGGTGCTAGGCAGATCAAGCCAATCATTATTCATCACCGTCTCTTCGAGGAAGAAACTCTCCTCCGTGACAGGACTTGGGGTGACTTTTTTCTTCAAGTTTGGCATCATCATGGTAATTCCCTCCAGAATTAGTACTTTTTATATCTGTATACATATTAAAGCATCCGATTTTATTAATCAATAGCAATTATTTCTATCCACTGAGACCTTTTCGTGCTTAAAAGAGCAGAATATGAGCGATAGGCTAGATTCTGCTCACTATATTTTGTATACTTGTAAAGCAGTAAGACCTCGGGATATTATAAATGTAGATTTCTAATGGAGAGCTCAATTGGTAATAGAAAACAACGACAGAAAGTACCGCTACGAAGCCACAAGAGGCCTGCTCCTTGATTTGCTAAAAGCTGCCTGTGGGCTTAGTATCCTCATGGCTAGACCTTCTGGCTCCATGTATCGGCCCGTAAACTTTTTCTCAAATGGAGAATTTGATCGTACTCGTTTTAGACGTACAGTTCGCCATGCCAAAAAGCAGGGCTATGTGGACGTGCTCGAGAAGCAGGGAACGATGACTATTACCCTAAAGGAACTCGGACGCTCTAAGGCCATGCTCTACGCTCTTGAGGATATACAAATCGCCGAACCAGCTATATGGGACAAGAAATGGCGAATGGTGATATTCGACATCCCAGAAAAGATGCGGCCCCAGCGAAAGATATTCAAAGCTAAACTAGACGAACTAGGCTTTGTACAGGTACAAAAAAGTGTTTATCTGCATGCTTTCCCCTGCCACAATGAAATTGAATATATACGCTCAATGTACTCTATCGGGCAGTATGTCCGCCTAGCGATCCTGGACAAGATAGAAGGTGACGAAGCAATACGTAAGCGTTTCGGAGTGTAGTATGTTGCCTGAGTATAAAAGAGCAGAATTTGAGCGGTCGCCCCAATTGTGCTCAGTAGTCTCAAAAGTACGAAATTTAGTACTGGATGCTGTATTTCCTCACAAATGTGTCTGCGGCAAGTGGGGGACGCTGCTCTGTGACGAGTGTCGGGCTGAGATTCGGGTCGACAAGACTAGTCTCTGCCCCGTCTGTAAGCGAATATCAGATTTTGGTCGTACCTGTACTGCCTGTAGACATCGATCAAACCTCACCGGGGTGTTGATATTGGGGCCACACAAAGGGGTTCTCAAGGACCTCATTTGGAAGTATAAATACAAGTTCGTCATCGATATCTCGGTTCCACTGGCTAGCCTGGTGACCGACCATTATGGCGAGTTTCTCTCTGACAAACGCTTCCTGGTGACTTATGCACCGATTAGCCAGTCCCGTTTGCGTTGGCGAGGGTTTAACCAAGCTCAGAAACTAGGGGAGAGAGTGGCTGAAAACCTGGGGCTCAGTAGCGAAAATCTGCTATCCAAAGTGAATAATGTTACTTCACAAGTAGGGCACTCCCGGAAGGAGAGACTAGAAAATATCAAAAATAAGATTAGTTATATTGGACCCAAGGACCCATTAAATAGAAAGGTTCTAGTAGTGGACGACGTCTATACCACCGGGGCCACACTAGAGGAGTGCGCTAAGGTTTTGCGTGAAGCCGGTTATCGGGAGGTTTGGGGACTCGTTCTCAGTAGAGACTGAGAATACCAGCTGGAAGTAAGCAGTTTGTAGTTTGGTTGGAAGCGGAACTGGGTTCCTGGCCACTGACCAGGAATGACACCAGGGAACGCAAATCCCCGGACTGACTACTAGCTACAATCTACCCACTGCTAATTTGTTTCGATATCGATATGTTTGACTGAGGGAACCTCGGTCTCTATCTCTTCTTCGAGAAGGTCAATTTCTTTACCCAGCGTGCGAGTAACCTCGTCGCTAAAGCCAGAGCAGAATTTCACGAAGTCTGAATAATCATGGATTTCTTCATAATCCTGTTTGAAGTCCCTGCTAGCAAAGATTTTTTCGGCTAAGTAGTGGCCATTTACTTCAACTTCAGCTTTCACTCTATAACCATCGGTGGCAATCATTACCGTTTTGAAATCGTGCACTTCGTCAACTACCTTTTGGTTCATCAGAACAGTAAATATGCGTTTGCGTATATGCGCAGGAATGGCGCGACCTATCAGCAGTTCTCTGTTTATACTCATCAGCGAAACCGCTACAAACCCCAGGAGGAAAGCTATCAGAATAGAGCCGATTGGATCCCAGTAGTGTGCTCCTGTGATCTCGGTTAACAGTATCGAGGTAGTCGCAATAATTATGCCAACTATGGCGGCGGAATCTTCGTATATGACAGCGAGCAGCGTAGGGTCCCCAGAATGCTTGGCAAATTTCAGAAGGGCTTCATGTCCAGCTAATTTCTTAAGCTCTTTCACGGCTCCCAGCAGAACAAAGCCTTCGAGGAAGAACGAGACGAGCAAGACTACCAGGATCCACAGACTAAAAGTGGTCGGTTGCGGGTAAAGCAGAGAGTGAACACCCTCGTAAAGGGTTATCCCAGCACCGAGAAAAAAGACACCACAGGCACTGAGAAGTGACCAAAAAATCTTTCGTTACGATATCCGTAATTGAAGCTCTCATCGGCCGGTCTCTTGGCTTTCTTTATACCCACCAGTAGAAACCCTTGGTTTGCCGTATCTGCGATCGAGTGGATACCTTCAGAGAGTAGAACGCCGGATCCTGTGAAAAAGAAGGCGATAAATTTCAAAATTCCGAGGAAGACGCTGCCCAAAAGAGCCAAGATGACACTCTTTTTTCCTATTGAATGAGGAGATTGTGTTTGACTTTCTATTGTTTTCATCTTTACTCCCTTACAACCCTAAGAACTTCGGTGATCGTGGTGCTGCCTGCCAGCGCTTTTAGGACACCATCTTGTTCCATCGTAATGAATCCTAGGGAACTAGCGGCTTCGCGTAGGTCAAAGATTGACGAACGTTCATTGATTAGTTTTTGTAGTTCGCCTGTCATTTCTAGTACTTCAAAGATTCCGAGACGCCCCTTGTAGCCGATGTGCTGACACTCGAGACAGCCGACGCCGTGATAGAAGTGATAAGGTTGGGCTGGTTTGAGCTGTGGTGGGAGTTTGGCCATTATCTTATCAAATTCTTGCATCTCAAATGGAGCCGGCTGGTAAGCTTCCTTACAGGCTGGGCAAATCTGGCGAAGCAGGCGCTGGGCAATAATAATGTTCGTGGCGGCTGTAATCATAGTTGGGTCACCAATCATGTCGTAGAGACGAGTAATCGCCGTGACGGCATCGTTTGCATGCAGGGTGGAGATTAGTAAGTGACCGGTGAGGGCGGCTTGAACGGCCGTTTCGGCAGTACTGGCCTCACGAATTTCACCAACCATAATGATATCTGGGTCTTCACGTAGCACCGCTTTTAGCCTATCTGCAAAGGATTCGCCGTCGTTAATCTGAGATTGGGTAGTGCCAGGCATTTCGTACTCGACTGGATCCTCGAGCGTAATAATTTTGACTTCTTCGGTGTTGAGCTCGTTTAGAATCGAGTAAATGGTTGTGGTCTTACCAGCGCCAGTTGGTCCGACCACTAGAATCATCCCGTGTGGCCTAGAAATGGCATTACCTATCCTCGGTAGTGCGTAGCCAGAAAAGCCCAACTCCGTCAACTTGAGCGTCTCTGACTGGGTATTGAAGAGGCGAAGGACGATGTCATCACCATGAAGCGAAGGCATAGTTTCGATACGGACACCGAGGTCCTTCTCATTGAAGCGAATCGAAAAACGACCACCCTGCGGAAAGGGGGCATTAAGTTTGATATTCGCATTTAGCTCAACTTGAGATAAAACATAGTTATATTTGTCTTCCTCGAGTGTAGCCACCTCATGGAGGGTGCCATCGAGACGGTAGCGAATCCGGCAGTAGTCCTCACGAGGCTCAATATGGATATCAGAGGCTCCGACGTTGAAGGCCACGTATAAAATCATCTTCAGTAAGTCCTGAATTGGCGCTTTGTTTAGCTGGTCAGCGAGCTCTTCGAAGGTATCAATCTTCGCGATGGCCCCAAGGTCAATTCGGTCGTCCCCATTATTCACCGGCGTCATTTTCACCAGCAAATTATAGCGCGGCAACCAATCTAGGTATGACTGTTCAGAAATCAGCGCAATTGGAACCTCACGGATGTTGTAATCACGCTTGAGGTTAGCCGCCAGAGTACTAATGTCTTTTGTGGGGTCGACGATGCCGATAATGAGCTTCTTCGGGTCACTCTTTAGCGGAATGGCCTTGAACTGAATTACTTCATCACGAGAGAGGTATTCTAGGATTTCATTTGGGATATTGCTTTTACGAAGGTCTGCGTAACCAACGCCAAGATTGCCGGCTTTCGCTCGAACTTCAGCTTCCTGACCGTTTCGATACAAGTCATCCGCAACCGTATTTAGGTGTGATTTATCGTCCAATTACCCTCCGCATCTCCTTGTCATCCTGAGGAGCAAAATGGAACTTTTGTGACGTGAGGATCTCGTATTAGATAACTGTGTCACTATGTTCCTCGCAATGACGAGAAGACGATATTTACTAACATATTTTAGCACAAATAAAAAAAGCCCATAAGGTAATTATGAACTTTAGTGGCGGAGAGGGAGGGATTCGAACCCTCGATACCTTGCGGTATGACGGTGTTCGAGACCGTTCGATTCAACCACTCTCGCACCTCTCCGTGCTGGTAGAATTATTTATTTGGTGCGCCTGGGAGGAATCGAACCTCCGACCTTACGGACCGCAACCGTACGCTCTATCCCCTGAGCTACAGGCGCAAATACTTAATAAAAAGCCATCTGATTATACCCTAAAGATGGCTTTTGTTCAATGATTAGAGGCGAAAGAGTCTTACGAGTCTGTCGAGCATAGTTTCGGTACGAGTGCCTTCCTCGGGAATGTGCTTGCTCAGCGTCTCTCGAATCTTGACTGGATCTATCTTGTCGAGCAGGATAGTCAGCTGAGGTAGATACTTTTTGGCAAAGATAATATTTAGTGCCTTATAGCTACCGTCTAGCAGGAACCAGTACGAGTAGATCTCGTTATATTGATAGAATTTGTTATCCTCATAGATGCCGAGCTGTGTAATACGATAGGTCTTTACCTGAGGAGTTTTGCGCTGATACCAGATTAGAAAACCAGCTAGGATAAGGAAAATGACGATTACGAACCAGTCACGCGTGTAGATAGCATAGCCAATAATAGCCACAAAGAGTACCGAGAGAATTGCGTAGTAAACTAAGCTTCGTTCGTAGAGCTGATATTCCGGCGCTTTCCAACCTACGAGCACGCTCTCTTTGACTTGTTTTGTCTCTTCTTCGGCCATCCTATTAGTAAACCTCAGAAAGTAGCTGATAGAAGGCCTGTGGGTGTTCACAGACTGGGCAAACGACTGGTGGCTCAGTTCCTTCATGAACGTAACCACATTCACGACACATCCACCAAACCTTTTCGCCACGTTTAAAGACCATATCCTTCTCGAAGAGGTCGAGAAGTTTAGAATAACGTTTCTCGTGGTGAGCTTCGGCCTCGGCGATATCCGTGAGGCGATTAGCGATAATGGTCAGGCCCTCTTCTTTGGCCGTCTGGGCAAAACCAGGATACATTTCGCTAGTTTCAAAATGTTCTCCGGCTATGGAGGCGCGCAGATTATTCGCCGTAGTACTGAGTACATTTGGAACTTCTGCCTCGATGGAGATATTTGGATAATTAACTTCGCTTTTCTTCAGTTCTTGGATATGACCCATCAGCATTTTAGCGTGAGTCTTCTCTTGGTTGGCAGTTTCTTCGAAGACACTCGCAACTTGTTCATAGCCTTCTTTTCTTGCTATAGAGGCATAATATGTATATCTGTTTCTCGCTTGGCTTTCGCCAGCAAAGGCTTTGGCTAGATTTTCAATTGTTTTTTGCATATGGCCTCCTTTTGAAATATTGTAATAGCTATATTTTAACACTACATGCCAAGAAATTCTAATAACAAAAAAATGCCTCTAAATGGCATTTTTTTTAACTAATGGCGGAAGGGGTGGGATTCGAACCCACGATACCCTTTCAGGTATGACAGTTTTCAAGACTGTTCGATTCAACCGCTCTCGCACCCTTCCATGTCGGAATCTGCTTGCGGACTACGACGTGGCCTTACGGCAACGTTTTTATCCTATCGCGATTCCTCCTCAACCAGAAAAATTTGTAATTTTTCTGGAAAAGGAAGCGCCGCGAAAGCGTATAGTAGTTCGGTATTAGCCGAATCTACGGAATGCGTCAGCCTGCGCTGACGTTGGCGGAGAGGGAGGGATTCGAACCCTCGCGCCAGGTTGCCCCGGCCTACAGGTTTAGCAAACCCGCCCCTTCAGCCACTTGGGTACCTCTCCGCATTAGTGGTCGCATGCTTGTGAGCGACGAGGCATATTATACCCGAATTAGTGCCTAAAAACAAGCCAATTAGCTAGACATAGACGCTAGTTACTTTATAATCAAGGCATGAACAGAAACATACGAACTCAATATATAGTGTTATTTATCATTATTGTGATGGTATATGGTACCCTGGGGGCTATTTTTACCATAAAAATTGATACTTGGCGCCACGAAAAGGCCGAAGAATACCTTAGCCAAGCCAGAAATAGCCCAGATAACACCGAGAAATTGTTATTATCCGAGAAGGCGGCCTTGCTGTTAGCGAATGAAGAAACTTACCTCTTCGCTGGGGTAACTGCCCTTAATTTTGGTGACAACAACCTAGCGCAGAAGTATCTTGGGCGAGTAAAGACAGCCGAGGGTTACGCTCAGCTCGCCGGTGCTTACTACAACCTGGAACGTTATGATCTAGCTATTAGCGCTTACATTAAGGCTCTAGCTATAAGAACAACAAGTGCTGGCTATCTCGGGGTCGGAAGAAGTTATTTGAAAACAGGGGACTTAGAGAGAGCGCAAACTGCTTTTGCGCAGGCTAGTGAGCTCCAGCCCGCACCAGAAACTCAGGGCTTATACATACTCGCTGGGGGAACATTAAGGACTGGCGAAGCAGCACCTTTGGACGAGACACTGTTAAATGTTTCACGTGAAACAAGTGAGTCAAATAAAGCAGTTTTACGATACAATGAGCTAAATAAGCTCGGTTATCCACAGTCGGCAAACAAGGTCATTCAGTCAGCTTATGAGCAGGGCCAAGCGGGGAGAGACACCCTGTTTATGCTTGCAGAAGAGCGTTTTAACGTTGGCGACAATCAAGCTGCATACGACCTGTTAATAAGGGCAAAGACAATTGACCCGTATTATCCACAGATTTATAACCAATTAGCAATTGTCTCTGAGAAACTTGGTAAGACGAATGAATCAAAGCAGTATCAGGCATATTACTCCAGCTTAACATTCTAGTTCTCACGGTGTTCGAACAATACTCACACGTCATCCTGAACTAGTTTCAGGATCTAATTAGCGAGTTTGAGATGCTGAAATAAATTCAGCATGACGTTTTATGACTGATTTTGAATAAATAGCTATTTAGGCCACTCGGTTATAATGAGAGGCGTTTTCTCGTCTAAGCCGGTCCAGATAGCTTCTGTGACGAAGGGCATGAATGGGTGAAGTAACTTAAGAGAAGCCTTTAGGACTGTCTCCAGTGTGTAGTGCGCGGCTAACTTGCTCTCCGCGTTATCGCGAATACGAACTTTAGTATCTTCGATACATTTATCACAGAATTCGTGCCAGAAGAACTCATAAAGCATCTCTACGGCATGTTGAAAGTCATATTTGTCGAGGTATTTGTTGGTTTTCTTAATAGTTTCGTCTAATTTAGCAAGAATCTCTTTATCTGCCTTGGTCAACTGCTTTTCAATTGTTTCACGTGAAACACTCTTATAATCCTCTAGGTTCATCATCGTAAACTTAGAAGCATTCCACAGTTTATTCACAAAACGCTGTGACATGAGCAGGGCATCTTCACCGAATTTCATGTCTTGACCCTGGGCAACCTGCCAGAGTAGGCCAAAACGAGTGGCATCGGTACCATATTTCTCGATTAGCACGAGGGGATCAACGCCAGTCCCGAGGGATTTGGACATTCGTTTGCCAGCACTGTTGAAGACAGTGGCGTGGATATAGACGTCTTTGAAGGGCACTTTACCTTGAAATTCAATTCCTGACATAATCATACGGGCCACCCAAAGGAAGATGATGTCCCGGGCTGTGGATAAAAAGGTAGTGGGGTAGTATTTCTCGAGGTCAGGAGTCTTGTTTGGCCAACCGAGGGTAACAAAAGGCCAGAGCGCGCTCGAAAACCAGGTATCTAGTACGTCTGGGTCCCGTGTCAGCTTAGCAGAGGCACATTTCGGACACTTTGTTGGTGTTTCACGTGAAACAATGATCTCGCCGCACTCACAATACCAAGCAGGTATCTGGTGACCCCACCAGAGTTGACGACTAATACACCAGTCGTGGATGTTTTCCATCCAGTCCATATAGACTTTCGACCACTTGGCCGGATGGAAGTTTACTTCTCCGTTTTTGACGGCCAAGATAGCTGGTTTAGCGAGTTCCTTCATATTGACGAACCATTGCAGGCTCAGAAGCGGTTCAATCACGGTATGGCAGCGGTAACAATGACCGACGCTATGTGTGTGAGGCTCAGTCTTTACAAGCCAATTACCCTCGGCTAGTAGTCGGATAACCTCTTCACGGGCTTCGTAGCGGTCTTGTCCAGCGAACTGTTCGCCAGCTGCAGAAGTCATTTCGCCCTTTAATCCAATTACCACAATCTTCTCGAGGTTATGTCGTTCGCCTATCTCATAGTCGTTAGGATCGTGTGCTGGAGTAACTTTCACGGCACCAGTGCCAAACTTGGCATCGACGTAATCATCGGCTACAATTGGTATCTTTCGGCCCTGTATAGGTATAATAGCGGTCTTACCGACTAAGCCCTTATAGCGTTTGTCGGTTGGGTTTACCGCGATAGCAGTGTCCCCAAGCATGGTCTCTGGTCGAGTAGTGGCTACAATGATCTCGCCACCGCCCTCTACCTCATAACGAATATGCCAGAGGTTGCTAAGTTCTTCTTCGTGCTCAACTTCTAGGTCAGAGAGAGAGGTACCACAACGAGGGCACCAGTTTGTAATGCGGTTTCCTCGGTATAGGTAGCCTTTTTCGTAGTAGTGGATAAAGGTGTCTATAACTGCCTCTGAATAGCCTTCGTCCATCGTGAAGCGTGTGTGACCCCAGTCGCAAGAACAACCCATGGTCCTTAGCTGGCCAAGGATTCGAGATTCGTAGTCTTCTTTCCATTTCCAAGTCTCTTTGATAAAGTTTTCTCGGCCGAGGTCAAAGCGAGTTTTGCCCTTTGCAGCGAGTTTTTGTTCAACTTTGTTTTGAGTGGCGATGCCGGCATGATCAGTCCCTGGAACCCAGAGGGTTTCGTCGCCGCGCATTCGATGCCAACGAACGAGTACATCCTGGATGGTGTCGTTCAGTGCATGGCCCATGTGCAAAACTCCGGTAACGTTTGGTGGTGGTATAGTCACGACGAAAGGTTTGTCTCCACCACGATTTACTGGCTTAAAGTAGCCTTTTTCTTCCCAGTCCTTATAGATGATGGGTTCTTGTTCTTTGGTGTCAAAACGTTTTGGTAGTTCCATGTTGTGCTCCTTTTCTCAGTTGTCATTCCCGCGAAGGCGGGAATCTAGCCTTCGGCATTAAATTGCTTCCTGGATCCCAGCCTGCGCTGGGATGACGGGAAAAGAGTAATAAAAAAATCCGCGCTGTCTAGGAGCCCTCTCGGGCGGTACCATCCTAGGTCTGCGTGGATACTTAATCTCCTGCTATTACGGGCTTACCCGGCGAGGTCTACTCGGCAATTGCCTTTCTGCTCGCAGCTTGCTGGTGACTAGTCAGCTCAAGTGCTTTTATGTAGTTATCATAAAGCATTCTATAATAAGTGTCAATAAAGGTATTGACAGAATATACATAATATGTTAATATATATAGTCATTTGAGTTCTATACTCTTCTGACGCCTTGAAAAAGTGTATATACCCGATGTAGGGAGATGTCACCATGGAGAACGCATACGATTTGAACACAATGTTGATATCCGTTGCCGCTTTCTCTTACGTAGCACAGGGGGTTTTGGCCCTTGACAGGCCGAACAAGGCACAAGAAAAGCTAATCCCACTCCCTATTGCTTTCCTGGGACGTGTGGCCGTGGCCGTCGCACAAGTCGCTATGTTGTTCATCGCCTTCAATATCGTTATCACGAGGGTGTTGTATGTCGGAGATGGGATCTGGGCCGGTATCGTGTTGTTCTCGTGGATTCCTATGTTCTCCAAGAACATCAAGGCCCTCGCTGAGGTATACTTGGTCCTCAACGACCGCACTCCTGACCAGGAGGGATTGGTTGCAGAGGAAACTGGTTCCCTCCCCGCTGAAGTGCCTCAGGCACAGTAGACTGTTTCAAGGCAGACCGCCGCACCCCTATGGGGGTAGCGGCGGTTTTGCGTTTATCTTAGTTTTAAGTTCGGATCAGGAATGAGATTCTGCGGGTCTGTATAATCACCCTTGAGAGCGTGGAAATGTGCCGCCGCCGCTATCATCGCGGCATTATCGGTACAACAATTGATAGGTGGGTAGTAATACTTTATCTTTGGATAGGCATTTTCGATTAAAGTACCTATCTTGTGTCTAAGTACAGTATTAGCAGCGACACCGCCAGATAGCAGTACCGATACCGGTTTGTATCGCTTGATAGCCCGCTCTAGATTACGGGTGAGCATATCTGTTGCGGCCGCTTCAAACGAGGCTGACAGGTCATTTATTTGGCTTTGGGTCAATTTTCTTTCACCATTGCCAGTAGATTGCTTTACGGCCCTTAACACGGCTGTCTTGAGTCCTGAATAGGAGAAATCGAGACTCTCGTCAGGGCGGACTAGGAAGCCGGAACCGTCGCGGGTTGGGTCTGGAGTTAGATCAACGCGCGGGAATGAAAAAGCCTCTGTATGGCCGCTTTCGGCCTGTTTGGAGACCAGTGGTCCGCCAGGGTAACCAAGTCCCAGGAGTTTAGCGACCTTGTCAAAGGCCTCTCCGGCGGCATCATCGATAGTTTCGCCGATGATCTGATAGTCGAGATGGCTTGCCATATAGATTAGGTTTGTGTGACCGCCAGAGACCGTGAGGCACACCAGGGGGAACTCTGGCTCGCTTACAAGGCCGGACCTTGTAGTATTACAAGGTCCGGCCTTGTAAGTTGATACACCTTTGTGAAGCCAATTCGCGTAGATATGCCCCTCGGTGTGATGGACGGCAATTAGGGGTTTGCCGGTCTGGAGGGCAAGGGCGCGAGCGGTATTTACTCCCACAATAAGCGAACCAATCAGTCCAGGACCTTCAGTTACGGCGATAGCGTCCACCTGATCAAGGGTGATTTCGGCAGTCCTAAGCGCCTCGTCTAGTACGGGAATCATATTGGCTACGTGTGCGCGGGCCGCTACCTCTGGTACGACGCCACCATACTCGCTGTGCTCGAGTTGGGAGGAGACTATGGAGCTGAGCACAAGAGAGCCGTCCTCGACGAGGGCGACTGAAGTGTCATCACAGCTAGTTTCTAGAGCGAGTATTATCATGGTGAGTATTATAGCTTATTTCTTAGTTACTTTTTAGGCTTAAATTCAGTTAAAATATTAGTAATTACTTTGGCCTCGTCCCACTCTACCTTCTTATCCCCGCCAGTGTTACGGTATTTCTGGTGACCCATACCGGTAACGACAATAGTGTCACCAGCTTCAGCGACTTCGATGGCCCTCTTGATAGCATCGCGCCTATTTAGAATAATTTCATAATTACCTTTGCGAACTGTTTCCAAACCTTCAGCTATGCTGTCCACGATTACACTAGGATTTTCGCTATAAGATTCTTCGTCAGTAAGGATGGTGTAGTTTGTCATTTTACCAGCAACCCTACCGAGTTCTGGTCTTTTGGCCTTGTCGCGGTCCCCTGTGGCTCCAAAAACAGAGATTATGCGGCCCTGACAGATGCGCCTGAGCTCTGTAAAGAGGAGTTCGAAGGCGTCTGGAGTGACGGCGTAATCGATAAATATTTTTAGGCCAAGTCTATTTGGGATTTCTTGCATCCGGCCCTCAACGAGCTTTACGGATTCGATGGCCTTAATCGTCTTTTTGGGGTCTAAACCAAGGGCTTTACCTACACAATAGGCGGCGAGTTCGTTGTAGATATTGAATTTAGCGGGTAGTAGGGTCGAAACTTTGTATTTTTGCTCCTCATCGACTAGTTCGTACTCGGTTCTTGCGCCGAGAGCGATGTTATTCGCCCAGACTTCACCTTTGGCGATCCCGAAGCTAATTTTCTTCTCGGCTGGAAATGAGTGAAAGTATTTAAATTGTGCATCGTCGGCATTTGCGATAATGGTTTTTGCTACACCCTTTGACTTCGATTTAGCTAAATTCTTGAAGAGTAGGCCCTTGGCATTGCGATAATTTTTCATGGTTTTGTGTGTATTCAAGTGCTCTGGAGAGAGATTGGTGAAGACAGTAACGTCGAAGGGGATTCCCCAAACTCGGTGCATAATCAGCCCCTCGCTGGCTACTTCGATCACTACATGACTACAGCCCGCTGCAACCATTTCTCTGAGGTATCTAGGTGTCTGCCAACGACCGAGGCTGGTGCGGCTAGTGGTATTGTCCATTCTCTTTCCCGCAATCTCGATAGCGACGGTGGAGAGCATCCCCGTCTTTAGGCCGTTTGCCTTCAGTATCGTATTGGCAATCTCGGCTGTGGTAGATTTGCCATTTGTGCCAGTAATGCCGATAACTATTAGCTTGCGGCCAGGGAATCGGTAGACGACGTTACCAGAAAAAGCCAGCAGCCAATGATAAATTGGCTGGCCAGCGTGGAACAGCGACTTTGGGATTACTTTGCGACCGACGCTCAATATAGGTTCTAGTTTCATTATTTCCTAAGCTTTTTCCTCAAAAAATTGTAGACGTGTAACATATTATACCAAAGAGGCGAAAAAGCAAAGTCGAAAGCACCCACAAAGTGGATAGTTTCTCCGCCAAAACCCTTCTTGAAGCGGGTAATGCCTGACCAAGGATGGCTCTCCGAGTCGTCTGGAGCAACACCCCAGAAGTCATAGACAGTACAGCCGGCGCGTTTGGCGTCTAGCATAGCCTCCCATTGAACTAGGTGATTGGGCATGAATTCACGGAACTCATTGCTGGAAGCACCATGAAGATAGGTAGCTACCTCGCCGTAATGGGTCACGAGAATCATTGAAAGGGTCTGTTTTTGATACTCGGCGATATATAATTTGATGTTTTTGTCCTTAGTCAGGGCATAGAGAAGGCGTTCGTAGTGCTCCAAACCAAAAGGGGTGTAACCACGATCGTGCATCCCGACTGAGAGTTCGTGAAATCGTTTGATGTCAGCGAGCTTATTACTGGTGCGGACAGTGACACCTTTTCGGTACGAGAGTTTGATGTTGTAGCGCCACTTTGGTTTCATCTCGAGGAGAAGATCGTCGTCACGCTTAGAAATGTCGAGAATTTGAGTATCCATCGGTGAGAATTGTTTCGATAAAGGTGAGTATTCACCGACTTTGCGGAATTTTAGTTCATCTATGATACCACTAGGTAGGGAATAAGGCTCCACACGGACAAAAACACAGTTTTCACGTTCGGCTATCTCACGAACTTTCTTTAGAAAGACGTGCCAGCCTTCTTTGGAACAAATTGGTCCCCGAGGACAGTAGAGAAAGAATTTGTCTTTATATAGGGGTAGTTTAATTAGTAGCGCAGTCGATTTATCGCACGAAACGCGAAAAGTGTCGTTTCCGAGCGACTCCTCGTATTCTTGCCAAGCCTCTGATTGCAGTAGGTTGTTTACTGGGTCTGTAAAACTGGTTAGAAGTTTGTTCATAGATAATATTCTACGCTACACGGAGGCACGAAGCAATCTCTCTGTTGTCATCCTTGCGTAAGCGAGGATATCTATCGTTCTTTTGCCACCTCCTCTTGAAAGTAGGTGGCGCCAGGTTCAAGAAAATTCAGACTCTTTCGTCAAAACCCTTCTCCGCCCTACGTTGCAGTCGAAGGGCTTTTGACGATAATCGGCCTTGGGCTTTGTGAATTTTCGGAGGGGATGGAGGGAATGTAGGCCATAGAGAATTCGTTTGTATCAAAAAGACCCCCGAAGGGGTCTATAGGGTTAGGGTTGCCCCTCATCCCCCGCGTAAGGCGCGGAAGATGAGGGAATGGGTAGGGTGTTTTCCGGCAGGAAATATGAGATACCCTCGGTGCGGGTGCCAAAACCGCTCGGCTGGATCACCTCCTATGTCAGCAGACGATCTTTCGCTACTCCCTGGTGATGACCAACTCTACAGGTGTACACAAGAGCTCCTAACCTGTCTTGAGGTCCAATTTTTTTGACCTCAAGGCGTCAAAGCCGGCAGGTTTGCCTCGTACTGGTTCTACCTTCGCTGGTTCCTTGGACTGGACGTAGGTACTGCACTTGTGAGTGCGGTCTTGACCATCCTTTGGAACGACCTTGCTCCGTTTGTGGTTCATGCCCCTCCCCTAGGTCTCGGTCGGGATTTTCCTTAACTCAAATATATACCTGATGGACTTTTCTCTGCAAGAGCTTTAGAATATCCCTATGAATAAAGAGATTTTTAGAGCATATGACATACGGGGAATTTACCCGACAGATTTAAACGCAGCTGATGTAAAAAAAATAGCCAAGGCATACGCTTCATGGCTCAAGCCAGGCAAAGTCGCCCTTGGTCGTGATGTTCGTCTTTCTGGTGAGCAACTTTGGCAAGCTGCTTGCGACGGTCTAACCGAGATGGGTGTAGACGTAGTCGATCTCGGAGTTATCAGTACTGATATGTTATATTTTGCTGTTGGTAATTATGGTTTTGATGGCGGTATTACTATCTCAGCCTCCCACAATGCCACGGAATATAATGGTATGAAGCTTGTACGTGAAGGTTCCCGCCCAATCTCCATAGACACGGGCATAGCGGAGATTCGAAATTTGGCTATCGGGGATGACTTTCAGTTAGCTGTGAATCCGGGTTCTGTCGAAAGACTAGATTTCCTATCCGAATACATAACCAAAATGACCTCTTTTGCCGATAGGGACAAAGTTAAACCACTCAAAGTTATCGCCAATGCTAATTTTGGCGCAGCTGGCCCAGCTATTACCGCTGTATCTAATTTTTTCAACTTGAATTTAACTAAATTAAACTTCAACCCAGACGGTAGTTTTCCCAAGGGAAAGCCGGACCCAACCCAGGCCAGTAATCGCCAAGAGACAGAAAATCTGATAAAAGCACGCCAGGTTGACTTTGGAGCTATCTGGGACGCAGATGCTGATCGTTGTTTCTTCTATGATGAGCTTGGAAATTTTATTTTGCCGATTTATATCACGGGCCTACTAATGGATTACCTACTCCAGGGAAAAACAGGTGAAACAGTCGTCGTGGACCCTAGAAATGTTTGGCTACCAAGTGCCGTCGTAGCGGAGAATAATGCCTCCGTGGCAATCAATAAGTCTGGACACTCCTTCATAAAAGAACGAATGAGGGCTGAAAATGCAATTTTTGGAGCGGAAACGTCGGCACATTATTACTTCCGAGACCTCTGGTATACAGATAATGGTTTGGTGCCATTTGTTATAATGCTGGAGGTTCTTTCCCTTTCTGATAAGTCTTTATCAGAGCTAGTAGATACATACAAAAAGAGATTCTTTGTCATAGAAGAAACAAATTTTACTGTTTCAAGTGTTCCAGAGACTATTTCTAGAATAACAAAGATATATAAAGACGGAAAAGCCGACTACACGGACGGTGTTTCCATCGAGTTTGGAGATTGGCGCATGAATCTGAGAGGTTCAAACACTGAACCCCTCATCCGCCTCAACATAGAAGCCAAAACAGCAGCTATTGCAGAGCAAAAATTAGTAGAATTAACGGAGGTAATCAGTGGCGAAAAAAACTAAGGCGAACAAGTACGAAGAGGGAGCTATTCGTGGTAAAAAAGTATTTTTGCTAGGGGCATTACCAGTGCTAATTTTTCTCGGTTTTATGGCCGTCATAGCCCTCATCTTTACAAATTTCGCCAATAAAATGTCTGTAAACAAAGATAATGGGGTCTGTAATACAGTTAGACGCCTTTATGCTGGTAGTATCCAGGCCGAGTGGCCTTGTGATCTCGCAGACCGTGGTGACTATTACCTAGTGACATTCAATCAATCCGCCAACACTGGTCAGATAGCCACCCTAATGAGTTTTAAATACTTCAAAGACTCTAAAACCGTAGAACCGGCCATTAATATCAAATAGGTTTGAGAACGGGCTGACTAAATACCGAGACCGATGGCGTCCTTTACGCGTTGTAAGGTCTTTTGTGCCAGTGGGGCGACCTTTTCGGCACCTTCACGCAGGATTTGTAGTACATATTCATCGGTAATGTCGTTATAGCGAGCCTGAAAGGGCGTGAGCAGTGTCATAACGGCTTCTGCGACGTCTTTTTTGAACTCCCCGTAACTTACGCCTTTATACTTCATCTCTAGTTCTGTGACCTCTGTAGCGGTGCAGGCAGCCATGATATTGAGCAAATTACTGATACCAGGTTTGTTCTCCTTGTCGAACTTAACCTCGTTCTCACTATCAGTAGTGGCCTTGGCAAGTTTGGCTCGAATCCTCTCTGGGGTGTCGAGGATATTGATGCGACTACTGTCGCTCTCGTCAGATTTGGACATCTTAACAGTTGGATCAGTGAGGGACATGATGCGAGTAGTCTCTTTATTCGTTGTAAATGTGGGAATACTGAAGACTTGGCCGTATTTGTGGTTCATACGCTCAGCAAGGTCTCGGCAAATCTCGACGTGCTGTTTCTGGTCAGCACCGACAGGAACCTCGTCTGTGTCGTAGAGGAGAATGTCCGCAGCCATAAGTACTGGGTAATCAAAGAGTCCAACGGTAACATTTTCACCCTTGTTGGTGGATTTATCCTTAAATTGAGTCATGCGACTCACTTCGCCGAAATAGGCGTGACAGTTTAAGATCCAGGCGAGTTCTGAGTGTTCGGGACGGCAGGATTGGACGAAAACACTCGATTTGGCAGGGTCGATACCCGCGGCGAGAAAGATTTTGGCAATTTCCAAAGTTCTGGCCTTTAGTACTTTGGGCTCCTGAGGAACCGTAATGGCATGTTGATCAACAACACAGAAGATGTTCTCCTTGTCGTCTTGATCCTGTACCCATTTGTAAATAGTGCCCAGAAAATTACCGAGATGTAGGTCCCCGCTCGGTTGAATGCCTGAAAAAACTCGTTTCTTTGCCATAGTTACTCCTTGCTCATATATTAGCACAATGAAGGGAAATGAAAACGGTTGACAAAAGACAGCTATTGTGCTAGAATATCTTTCGAGTGCCACGCCGTGGCATTAGTACGAACGCTTCTACACCCAGCCAAATCGCAGATAGGGAGCGTTAAATGAAGCATCCGGGACTTGTGACGGCAATCATGATATTGCTTGTAGCTACTGTAGTGGCTGCACCAGTAGCCTGGTCTGATTACAAGTATGGTCCTGCAACATGGGCCAGAGAGGCTAGACTGGAGGAACCCACGGCCATTGGCAGTGCCGATGTCCGGTCGATAAAGCTCTCGAAGCTTATCGATGAGTCTGAAAGAGACGGCCAGGGCCTAGATAAGCTTGACACCATCATCGAGGGGCGTTCTGATAACCCCTCGGGAGCTTTGCTGCCGATACCTTATCGGCAATGGCTTCAGGAGCAGACTGACCCTTGGTGGGCCGGCCTAATCCGCAACTAGCACTCGACGAGGGGTAAGTGGAATACCACGCGTGGAAAATAATTCACGTTTAGCCGCGAAACGGCTCCCTCGCAACGCTTTCCGGTCAGGCGTTATAATCCCGACAATGATATTGAATACAGCGTTTCATTGTTGACGAGCCTGACCGGTACAACATTTCGAAGAGATTTTCTTGCGTAGCTCGGCTATGCGGGGAGGTCTCTTTTCTTTTTGATCATTATGCGCAAAAGGTCTGACCTGACACTACGTGTAAAGTCAGACCTTTTTCTAGATGTGAGGCTTTTAACTTTTAACTTTTAACTCTATACTTAGGTTATGAGTATAGCCATAAACAAAAACCAACTTATTTACGACAAAACAGAATACACACCCGCCATTGACTGGTCCAAAACTTTTGAAGCAGGTAAATACGCATACCAAAATTCGAAATTAGAAATTAAAAATTCGAAATTGTTGGAAACGTTATATTTCGGCGCTCGTTACATGGAGAAGACTGCAGACGAGGACACATTTGTAAAAAATGACTTTATGGCGGATATGACGGTGATAAACCCAGGCCTTGTAGGCCAAGAATACATTAAAACTGTGGGGCACTATCATCAGAACAAACTAGGTACCAAAGTAGCCTACCCAGAAGTTTACGAAGCCCTCACTAAAAATGTGGAATATTTGCTGCAATCTGAGCCTGATAAAGATGGTAAAGTAGCCGTCATCTGGGTTGTGACAGAACCTGGTGACAAAGTTGTGATGCCGCCAAACTGGGGTCATGTCAGTATGAATGTCGGCGATAAACCAGCGCTCGAGGTTGATTTGCAGAAACGTGATAACCCTAATGGCTCAGACTACTCTATATTTAAGGAGAAAGTCGGTGGAGCTTTTTATCGCACCGTGGACGGACTGGCCAAGAACCCAAACTACGAAGTCTCATCCCTTCGCATCGTGAAACCATTAGAACGCTCTGAGTGGGGTCTTACCCGAGACAAAACCCTTTACCATTCTTTTATTGAAGACCCTAAGAAATTTGATTATCTGCTAAATCCAGAAAAGTATGACTTCAATTTGGATGGACTTTTTACTGATATCGAACTATAATACGCGTTGATTCAAACACGGAGAGGTCGCATAGTTGGCCTAGTGCGCACGCTTGGAAAGCGTGTAAACCGCAAGGTTTCGAGGGTTCGAATCCCTCCCTCTCCGCCAAAGTTATTTGAATCACACTTTAGTCTACTAGTGGTGTTATAATCTAACTATGATTAGTAACAAAAAGTTAGACAGTCAAGCAATACGTTTTTGCGTTCAAGAGGACGGCCAAGAAGTTGGACGTGCTTTTTTGTATCTGATCAGAAATGACCTTAACGAACAACCTTATGGCCTACTCGAAGACGTGTATGTTAGTGAAGATTTTCGAGGAAAAGGCCATGCCAAAGAATTGATTAACCAGGTGCTGAAAACTGCTAAGCAAGAGAATTGCTACAAACTAATTGCGACTAGCAGGTACGCTCGGCCGAAGGTACACGAGCTATATCAGAACCTAGGCTTTGTAGACCATGGCAAAGAGTTCAGATTGGATTTTCCTAATGAAAATATTTAAGGCTTATTTGCCATTAGCGATAGCAATTACCCTCATTTGTGGGATTATTTATGTCTCTTTGCAACAGAATTATCGATTAAATTTGTATTATCCCCAGGTGCAAGTGGCCGAGGACGGGGCAAAGTTACTAGAAAATGGTCGTAGTCTCTTGTCGGTGGTCCAAAACGAGAAGGTTGATATAGCCGAAAGTCTCGCGCTTTTTACTACAGTTTATGATAACGAGAGGAAAGTGGTAGCTTCGTCGGCCCAGCTTGGCGATGAGACTCCCACAGTTCCAACGGGAGTATTTGATTATGTCGATAAGCACGGTGAAGACCGTATCACCTGGCAACCAAAAGAAGGCGTTCGTATTGCCACTATTATAGTAAAATCTAAGGACGGTTATGTCCTTGCCGGAAGAAATATGAGAGAAGGTGAAAGCCTAATTATCCATCTCGGCTGGAATATTCTCATTGGCTGGGCTATCACGATGTCGGTAACCCTCGGAACGATAATTATTACTAGATGGGAGAGGTAGATATGAGCTACGATTCACTTATAGTCAGCATATCAGGAGAAGACAAGGGAGATATCTTTATGTTTACTCTGAGTACCTGCATCTGGTGCAAGAAAACCAAAGCGCTGCTAGCCGAGCTGGGCGTCAGTTACAAATATATAGACGTAGACCTTGTTGAGGGAGAAGCTGAGGCAGAAGTAATGGCTGACTTTGAGGCCAAAAACCCAGAAACTTCATTCCCTACCATCGTCTTAGACGGCGAGAGGGTGATACTAGGTTTCAAAGAGGCGGAAATTAGGGACTATGTCGCGGGCAGATGATCTTTACAACGAATTAGCGGTTCTTAGTAAAAGGCGAGGTTATTACTTAGGACCAGATTTAGAATTTACAAAGGATTTGGTCTCTAGCCTAGTCAAAAATGAAGAACGTTATGGTCACCCATCTTGTCCTTGTAGGCTCGCTTCTGTCGAACGCAAGCAAGATCTAGATATAATCTGCCCCTGCGACTATCGAGATCAGGATGTCGTAGAATTTGGTGCCTGTTACTGCGGTTTATATGTTTCACGGAATGTTTCACAGGGCTTACAAAAGCTCGAACCAATTCCAGAGCGTAGACCAAATAAAGAAACGAGGTTAAAGATGGCTGAGGAAAAATCGAAACTCGAAATTCAAAACCCGAAACTCGGTAGCGCACTACCCGTTTGGCGATGTAGCGTTTGCGGTTACCTGTGTGCCCGTGAGGATGCCCCTGACATTTGCCCTATTTGTGGTGTCTCGCATGATCGTTTTGAACGATTTATATAGGTAGGACTATAATATATAGGGAGGTGTTCTATGATTTTTAAAGATAGAACATCGGCAGGCAGATTACTTGGAGCGGAACTAGCTGGCAGAAACTATCCTAGTCCGCATGTTTTCGGATTGGCCAGAGGCGGGATGGTGGTAGCCGGTGAGGTAGCTATGACATTGGGAGCTCCACTCGACGCGCTGGTAGTGCGCAAACTTGGTTTACCCTCCTATCCAGAGCTTGGCTTTGGCGCAATTGCGCCACGAGACGTTGCCGAGCTAGACGAGATGATTGTCCGTAGATATCGTCTAAACATTAATGATATTAAAGCCATTAAGAAGCTTGAGCAGGAAGAGCTTAGTCGTAGACTCGAAGCCTATGGAGTCCAGCTACCGATTATTGGTTCTGAGGAGACGGTTATATTGGTGGACGACGGTATTGCCACGGGTATTACGATGCTCGCTGCCATAAAGTACCTCCGTACTTTCCTGCCAACTAGACTCGTAGTCGCTGCGCCTGTCTGTCCCGACACCTCCGAAAGTCAATTTCGCGGACTAATAGATGACTTTGTCTGTCTCGATATAGAAGAAGACTTTGATGCTGTCGGTAGCTTCTACGATTCATTTGATCAAGTTACTGACGCAGAAGTTGTAGATATTCTCGGGACCAAGAGTCTATGAAAAGATAAGCTTTTGCGCTATAATACGGTCATATTACAAGAACTAAACTAAAACTTAGGAGTACAATGGGTGAAAAACCACAGGTTGGAGTTGGATTTGGTGTCCTAATTCTAAATAATAGAAAACAGATTTTACTGGGCAAACGAAACACTGGTACAAACGAGATTTGGACTATGCCTGCTGGAAGAATTAACTTTAGCGAAGGACTCGAGGAAGCAGCGGCTAGGAAGACTCAGGCCGAGACTGGGCTAGTCGTGGACCTAGATCACCTGAAGATAATCAGCCTTTCGAATGACATTATGCCAGATTCACATTACGTAACTGTTGGTTTCCGTTGCACGGACTTTACCGGTGAACCTCGAGTAATACAGCCAGAGAAGATGAAAGAGTGGAAATGGTTCGAATTGGACGGTTTACCACAGCCACTTTTCAAGCCATCAGCAGAGATAATCGAGAACTTTTTGCACGACCGACTTTACCAGAGATAAAGCTCTTCAAAAATGACTATAACTCGGCTATAATGCGGGCACAATGAGGTGGAATTGAACGAACTAGAGGAAATAAAAAATAAGATCGATATAGTCGAATATATCGGTAAATATGTGCCACTTAAGCAATCTGGACGTAACTTCAAGGGTTGCTGTCCTTTTCATAATGAAAAAACAGCGAGCTTTATGGTCAGTCCAGAGAAGCAAATATTCCATTGTTTCGGTTGCGGCAAGGGTGGCGATGTCTTTACCTTCACTGAGGAGATAGAAGGCGTCGATTTTCCAACGGCTCTCCGTGAAATGGCCGAAAAAGCTGGTGTGAAGCTACCTGAGCGGGGTGGTATTCGCAAGGAACCGACAGATAAACTCTTTGAAATCAACGAACAGGCCTGTGATCTCTACGAAAAGGAGCTTTGGAACGAACGAAACAAGAAAGTTCTGAAGTATTTGCTCTACCGCGGGATGCTCGAAGAGACAATTCGAGATTTCCGCTTGGGTTTTGCCCCTCAAAGTGGTGATATCGTCACGAAAGAGCTTGGAACTATCGGCTTTGCCAGTGAGGATTTGCTAAAGACTGGCATTGTAAAAGAACGAAATAATCGTTTACTGGATCAGTTCTACAACCGTATTACCTTCCCGATTATGAACGCCGGTGGCAGAGTCGTCGGTTTTACAGCAAGAGTGCTGGATGATTCTTTGCCAAAGTATGTCAATACACCAGAAACGCCTATCTATCATAAATCACAGGTACTTTTTGGCTTCGATAAAGCGAAGGAACACATTCGCAAGCAGGATCACGTTATCGTGGTTGAGGGCCAGATGGATGCTATATTCTCCTATCAGGCAGGTGTAAAGAATGTTGTAGCTTCTAGTGGTACGGCTCTTACGGAAATTCAACTTGATCTCATTAAACGTTTTACGAAGAACATCAAGATTGCTTTCGATGTCGATATGGCGGGACAGAATGCCACTAGACGCGCTATTGAGCTAGCTTGGGAACGCGAATTTAACATTAAAGTTATTACAGTACCTGAGGGTAAGGACCCGGCTGACCTCGTGAAAAACGACCCTAAGAAGTGGGTAGAGGCTTGCCGAAAGGCCAAATATGTGGTAGACTATATCTTTGACAGCACCTTTGAAAAATACAACACCACGAATATTTTAGACAAAAAACAAGCGACCAGAGAGTTGCTTGCTACTATAAAAAAATTACCAGATCCAGTAGAGAGAGATCATTATCTCACCCTTTTGGCCACACGAATCGGCGTGAATATAACAGCCCTAGAAGCTGCACTCGCCAAAGTGAAGGTTGTTGAGCCAAGAAAAACAAAGTCTACCGTGGAACCAACTCTGGTAACCAAAGTTCCAGCGCTAAGCCGTGAGGAATATACGCTTTCAATTCTCTTACTTTCACCAAAGTATACCGACTTCTTCTATAACAAGTTGGAGCTAGTAGACTTTCGTGAAGAGAAAGTTCGAAAGCTAATTGCTTCTATCGCAGAATATACGAGTAAACAGGGACAACTGGAGATACCAGCTTGGCTAAAGACACTCGATACGGTAGACAAGAACTATGCCAATAAATTACACCTGCTAGCCGAGGATGCGTTTCCTGACGCTGATGATGATATAATCAGCGAGGAAATATTTAATTCTGTGCTCAGGCTGAAACACGAAGCCATCGAGCGCGAAAAAAAAGAGCTGGGAATCAAGATGGAGACGGCGGAACGCAGTAATGACGCAAAGGAAATGCACCTACTGATGGCTGAACTTCAGAAAATTATCGAAAAAGAACGCAACGTATAAAAGGAGAACCATGGCCAAAGAAAAGGATTTTGATAAGATCGTAGAAGCACTCGTAGCAAAAGGCCGCGAACAAGGTTTTGTAACTCAAGAAGAAATACTCGGACGTTTCCCTGAAGTTGAGGAGAACGTGGAGAAATTAGATGAACTCTACGCCACGCTCACTGAGCAAGGCGTCGAGGTTATGGATAACCGCGAAAAAATGATTTGGGGCGAAGATAGTGAAGAAGAAGGTGTCGACACTACTTTTGACGATATCTCAGAACTTGCCGATGACTCTGTTCGTATGTATCTCCGCGAAATCGGTAAAATCCCGCTACTAACAGGACTTGAAGAAGTCGAACTCGCAAAAAAGATCTTACTTGGAGACAAGATGGCCAAGAAGAGGCTCGCTGAGGCAAATATGCGTCTCGTCGTTTCAATTGCGAAGAAATATATCGGCCGCGGACTTGACTTACTCGACCTCATCCAGGAAGGAAACACAGGACTTTTGCGTGCTGTAGTCAAATTTGACCACACTAAGGGCTTTAAGTTCTCTACTTATGCTACCTGGTGGATTCGTCAGGCTATCACTCGCGCCATCGCCGATCAGGCACGTACTATCCGTATCCCAGTCCATATGGTTGAGACTATCAATAAGCTTGTCCGTACCCAGAGACGACTATTGCAGGAGCTAGGCCGCGAACCTCTACCAGAGGAAATCGCCCTAGAAATGGGTATTGAAGTTGAGAAGGTCAACTATATCCTGAAGATTAAGGAAGATACTGTTTCTATCGAAGCTCCAGTTGGCGAAGAGGAAGATTCTAGACTCGCAGACTTTATCGAAGACCGAGATTCGATTACCCCAGATGAAGCCGCTACTTATCAACTTTTGAAAGAGAATATTGCCGACGTTCTACAGCTCCTCACGCCGCGTGAACAGAAGATTTTGCGCATGAGATTTGGTCTAGATGATGGTAGGGCTCATACACTCGAAGAAACTGGCCAAGAATTTGGTGTGACTCGTGAACGTATCCGTCAGATCGAAAGCAAAGCCCTGCAAAAGCTAAAGAAGCACCGTGAAAGCAAAAAGCTAAGAGATTATTTATACTAAAAAGAGGCCCCGCTGGGGCCTCTTTTATTGTTCGAGCATGTTGAGAATTACTCCCCCCATTGTCATCCTTGCCGATTCGATTCTGAGCCCGTGTATCATCGCTCACGGTTCGAAAAGCGAAAGCGAGGATATATTACTTTTCTTTGCCACCTCCTCTTGAAAGTAGGTGGCGCCAGGTTCAAGAAAATCAAGTTCTCATTCGACTCTCTACAAATGCGATTATACAATTCAGCATTTGTTACGTTCGTCGATATTCGTGCCTCTCGCCGGCAGGTTTGATTTTCTCAGAGGGAGCGATTACCACATTGGTTACTCGCCCAATAATTAATTCTTAAATTTATTCGAAATTCAGAACTCGAAATTCGAAATTAACTCTCATGGTCATTGACCAAGAGAGTCTAATGTGCTAAAATACTTGTCATGAGTAAAGCAACTTTTCAACCAAAAAAAGCAAGAGTCGGTAAAGTTCACGGCTTCCTAGTACGTATGGCAACTAATGGTGGTCAGAACGTCATTAAAGCTCGTCGAGCAAAGGGGCGTAAGCGCCTTACGCCAAAAGCAAGTGCTTAAGCGTTTATTTAGACTTACAGAGAACAAAGACTTTCAAACCGTATATAGGCGTGGCCGTTACAATGCGACCGCGCTTTTTAGTGTTAACGTGCTTCCAAACCGTCTCGGTTTTGTGAAGATTGGCGTGGTAGTGAACAAAAAAGTCTCTAAGCTAGCCGTGGTTAGAAATACGGTTAAGAGACAAACCCGGGAAATAGTCCGAACCTTACTTCCTCAGCTCAAGAAGGGTCAAAGCGTTGTCATCACTGTACGGAAGCCAGCTCTAGCAGCTGACTATACAACTATGCAGAAAGAGATACTAATATCTTTTAAGAAATTAGGACTGTTTATAGATGAAAACACTCCAAAAAATAATTAGAGCGCCATTTCTCGCGCTCATCTGGATCTATCAACACACGCTTTCGCTCGACCACGGTCCACTGAAAGTGTTTTTCCCCATAGGTTACTGTCAGTTCCAGCCTAGTTGTTCGCAATATTCCTACGATTCGATTGAGAAACACGGAGTCATCAAAGGTTCTATCCTGAGTATTTGGAGAATTATTCGTTGCAATCCCTGGGCAAAAGGTGGCATCGATAAGGTTCCTGACCATTTCCATATGGTTAGATTCGAAAAACGTTGATTTAACCTTCTCTTTGGCATATAATCCCACTGTAGAAACGTTCTTTACCAATACAGAAGTTCGAAGGGGGAGTTAACGTTGAGTGGTCCAATCTGTAGCGGAACTTGCAAGCGATGTACCCATCCCACGTGCGAAGCCAACACCGAGGTCTTTGATGCTGAAAAACGTAGGGAGCAGGACGAGCACGTCAAGTCAGTCCGGCGTCCTCCCGTGATCTGGACACGTGGTTTCGGCAATACGGCGCGAGCTTACAACTGCTAGTCAGGTGTCTTGAGACACCTATAAGCCGGCTAGTCCGGCCAGGCGACCTTGCTGGAGAACAACCCTGCCCGGGTGTTCGACATTGGTCCGTTGTGCTCCCAACACCTCCTTGGTGTAACGGACAAGCTGCAGCCGCAGCAGTGATCTAAGGGTCGCATGCGGTTTTCTACCAGAGGCCAGGTCCCGCACTTAGGGACCTGGCCTCATTACTTTGTAATAATTTTGAAGCCTTCTTGCTAGCCACTAGCCACGAGCTGCCGTATAATATAAATATGAAAAGACCAAAATTTGTACTTATAGATGGGCATGCACTCATCCACAGGGCGTACCACGCCATACCGCCACTCACCACCAGAAACGGTGAGATGGTCAACGCAGTTTATGGCTTTACGACAATTGTCTTAAACGTTCTTCGCGACCTCAAGCCTGAATATGTGGCTGTAGCGATGGATTTACCAGGCAAGACTTTTCGCCACGATGACTATGCAGACTATAAAGCTACTAGGAAGAAGGCAGATACTGAGCTTGTATCGCAATTTCCTCGTGTATATGACGTTATTGAGGCTCTCAACATCCCAGTCTATGAGCTTGCTGGCTATGAAGCTGATGATATCATCGGTTCTGCCGCAGAGACATTAAAGCAAAATCACGACGTTTATATAGTAACCGGCGATTTAGACGAACTTCAGCTCGTGGACGACCATGTCAATGTCTACACTATGAGACGTGGTTTCTCGGATACCTTCATCTATGACCGCGCAGCTGTCATGGAGCGTTATGGGCTCACTCCGGAGGAGTTTGTGGTCCTGAAAGCGCTCAAGGGTGATACCTCTGATAATATACCTGGCGTTGCTGGCATTGGAGAAAAGGGTGCCATTGAGCTTGTATCAAAGTACAAAACTCTCGACAATATTTACGTCCATCTAGATGAGCTAAAGCCAGCCATGATAAGGAAATTAACTGAAGGCAAGGATAGTGCTTACCTCAGTCTACACCTTTCAACTATAGTTCGAGATATTCCGCTTAATGTTTGCGTTAAAGATTGTCAAACACACGAATTTGACCGATCCAAGGTGGCAGAGTTGTTTAGAGTGCTTGAGTTTAAGTCCTTGCTGGCTAGGTTACCGGGGGTTCAGGTCTCTGACGTACCAGTTGTCATTCCTGGTCGCAAGCCAGGAACTCAGCCAACTAACGTGGCCCAAGGACAAATAAACTTTGGTGGACCAGATTCCCGCCTTCGCGGGAATGACGGAGGAGATGGTCAGGAAAAATCGCCTCAACCACATTATAATTCTGAGAATTATCATTTAGTTAATACTCTAGAAAAAGCGACAGAACTGGCTAAAGAAATCGAGAAGCATACGGTTATTGCTATCGACACTGAGACAAATTCACTCGACTGCATTACTGCCAAGATGGTGGGTATTTCCATCTCATTCAAAGAAGGAGAGGCATATTACATACCGACCGCATATGCTGAACCACTTCGAGGGGTTATTGAAAATCAGGAAATAGCCAAAGTTGGTCACAATATCAAGTTCGACTACGAGATATTCGCTGGCAATGGCTTCCACTTGCAGGGCATCGCTTTTGATACCATGATTGCGGCTTATCTGATTAATCCAAATGCTAGGGCGCAGAGTCTCGATCAGCTGGCTTTTACTGAGCTTGGGATTGAGATGGCAAAGATTGATGAACTTATCGGAAAAGGTAAAGAACAAATTACATTCGACCTAGTGGACGTGGAAAAAGCCGCCCTCTATGCTGGCGAAGACGCCGATATGACCTTTCGACTTTATAATCACTTGCGGGCAGACCTAGACCAGGGTGGATTTAACGAACTTATGAGTAGAATAGAGGCTCCACTCATCACTGCCCTCGCTCATATGGAGATGAACGGAGTCCTTGTCGATTTAAAGCTACTTTCGGAACTTTCTACCGAATTTTCCAAACGCATTGAAAAACTCAAAGTTCAAATTTTCGAAATAGCCGGTGAAGAATTCAACATTAGTTCGCCTGCCCAAATGCAAAAAATACTTTATGATAAACTAGATCTACGTAATAAAATACCCTTTCCTAAAGATATAAAAAAGTTACCAAGTGGTGGGTATTCCACTGGAGCAGAACAGCTCGAACGGTTAAAGGAGTCTGGGGACCCAATTATTGACCTTATTCTCGAATACCGTGAACTAACTAAGCTCACCACTACCTATGTTGATGCTTTACCAAAGATGGTCAATAGCAAGACGGGACGCATTCACACCAGTTTTAATCAGACGATTGCTGCCACTGGTCGCTTGTCTTCTACTAATCCGAATTTACAGAACATACCAATTCGGACAGATACAGGCATGCTTATCAGGAAAGCTTTTATCGCAGATAAGGGCTTCCAGATTATGTCGGCCGATTACTCACAGATTGAGCTCCGAGTAATCGCGCATATGTCAGGCGATGTCGAGATGACCAAGGCTTTCCAGGAGGGTCAAGACGTTCACACAGTTACCGCTGCTAGAGTTTATGGTGTCCCAGAGGCAGAAGTGACCAAAGAGATGAGACGGACCGCCAAGATCGTAAATTTTGGCATCGTTTATGGTGTCTCGGCTCACGGTCTTCAGAGACAGAGTGCTTTGGATTATGCCCAAGCTAAGGACTTTATCGAGAAATATTTTGAGACTCACACTGGCATCCGAACGTATCTAGATGATGTCGTTAAGGTAGCCCGTGAGCGTGGATTTGCGGAGACTCTTTTTGGCCGTAGGCGATACTTACCAGAGCTTGGTAGCAGTAACTTTGCTGTCCGTGGTTCCGCCGAAAGAATGGCCAGTAACATGCCAATTCAAGGGACAGCCGCAGACCTCCTAAAGCTGGCTATGATTGAAATCGATAATACGATCGCTAGCGTCAGCCCAAAGACGAAGATGCTACTGACAGTGCATGATGAACTAGTGATGGAAGTACCAGATGCAGACATAGAGAAAGTTCGTGCATTTATCAAAGAAAAGATGGAGAATATAGTGAAGTTAGATGTACCAGTCGTTGTCGAGATTGGGGTGGGTAATAATTGGGGAGAAGCAAAATGAAAAAATGGCACAAGGTAGGTCTAGTAATCGGGGTGTTGCTGGCGGCTGCCAGTTGGGCTATCGCAATATACTATTGGGGTAAATTACCCTCAGTAATTCCAACGCACTTTGGTTTTAACGGCTTGCCAGATAGTTGGAACGAAAAAACCCTTTTCTACGTGTTTTTGTTACCCTTCGTTCAAACTCTTTTAGCGGGTGGTTTCTTTTTTCTTTATTTCCATCCTCAATACTCGGATATGCCGACTACTCTCTGGCTAATGACAATGGAAGAGCATAAACGTGACCATGCCTTCGATCTCATTCGCACCATGCTAGTAGGCACTGGCCTCTGGGTTGGCGTACTTCTAACGTATATGACCTATGCCATGAATGCTTCAGCGCTTCAGCAGGGATTGGGTATGAATCCATGGTTATTGCTTGCCGTAGTTTTTGGGATGATTCTCTGGCTGATTTGGTGGACGGCGAAAGTTTACCAGGCAACAAAAGAGGCGATGGAGAAGAGTAGCAAGTAGCTGGTAGTTTGCAGTTTGCAAGGATAATCCATGAAGTGTTCCGCTCTCGATTAGGGTCGTTCCTTGCCGACATCGCAAGGTGCGACCCTTTGAGACTCCCGCCGTTTTGGCTCTGAAAGGGTCAGACCTTTCCTCCCGCTGGTCGGAGCTGTTTAAGGACTGACCCTGAACCGATGAAAATATCGGACGAAAAAAGAGGCCTAGGCCTCTTTTTTAGTAGTAGTTTTCTTTGGTGCTGCTTTAGCTGCTGGAGTCTTTTTGGCGACTGGTTTAGCAGTAGTTGCCTTCTTTGGGGCGGCTTTTACGGCTTTTTTGTCACTTTCTAGCTTGATTGTCTTAGTGACTACTGGCTTACCAATAGCTTTATTTACGGCAAGCATTAGTCTAGATTTACGACGATCAGCAGCTTTTTTGTGGATAACTCCGTTTTTGGCAGCTTTGTCGATTGCTTGAACAGCAGTGGCGAGTAGCTTCTCAGCATCTTTACCACCAAGAGCAATGTCTTTGCGGACTGTTTTTACTTTACTACGAAAATTCGCTTTAGTAAGGCGATTACGCTCACGAGCGGTTGCATTTTGTTTCATGGCTTTGATAGCGGATTTGATGATTGGCATATATTTCCTATGTGTTATTTACGCTCCAAGATTTTAGCATAATCTGCGGGCTCTGTAAAGGGAAACGACCCTGTTTTTCCACAATACACGCTTGACACCCCTGACGCTTGGGCATATAATAATATGCGCGCGAGATGCGTAGAAGTGAGGTAGGATGTTACCATTACTCATGTGGGGAGCCGCTTTTGCGTTTACCTACAAGGTGCTAAGCGTACAAAATTAAAAGCACTAAAAAACCGGTTCTGACTAAGAGCCGGTTTTTTTATTGGTGTAATTCTTCTCTAACGTCATTGCGAGGAACGAAGCAATCTCTTTCCATTTTTTGCCACCTCCTCTTGAAAGTAGGAATGAGCTGCCTGGGTTCAAGAAAATCAAGTTCTCATTCGACTCTCTACAAATGCGATTATACAATTCAGCATTTGTTACGTTCGTCGATAGCCCGCCTTGCCGTCGAGGCAGGTCGTGCCTCACGCCGGCAGGTTGATTTTCAAGGAAGGGCAAGCTACGTGCGATTATCCAGGGCTTTCTTGATAACTTCGTAACTAAAGCCACGCCTGGCGAGTAGGCCGCCAAGTTTTTTAAAGCGTTCCTCTGGAGTGAGCTCAGGTTTATCTTTGGCTCTTATAGCCTGCTTGGCTGCCAGAATTTGTAATTCTTTGTCATAGCCAGCTAGTGCTAAGTCGATTATATCTTTCTTGAGACCTTTCTTGATGAGCTCGGTCCTCAGCAGATTTGGGCCACGCGAGTTCGAACGCGACTCTATCCATAAAGTAGCAAATCTGGCATCATCAACATATCCAAGTTCCTTGAGTCGGAGAATTACACGATAGATATCAACTTTCTCACTTCTTTTACCTAATTTTTCCCAAAGCTCGTGCTCGGTTTGCATCCGAATACTGAGAAGCATGAAGGCTTTATCGAGACAGCGCTGATAGGGCTTGTCCTCGGAAGTATCAGTTTCCATCTATTTAGCGGCGTTGCGAACCAGCTTCTCTATCTCATCGGCAGTTTTCACGTTATCACGAAGATATTGTTTAGCAGCTTCTCGGCCTTGACCAATTTTCTGTTCATTGTACTCATACCAAGCACCGGATTTACTGACAATATTGAACTTCACACCTAGATCGACTATCTCACCCTGTTTGGAGATGCCTTCGTTGTACATAATGTCGAATTCAGCGGTACGGAATGGTGGCGCAACCTTATTTTTGACCACTTTTACCTTTACTCTGTTGCCGATGACATTGTCCCCATCTTTTAGTTGTTCACTACGGCGGATATCCATACGGACAGAGGAGAAGAATTTGAGCGCTTGGCCACCGGAAGTTGTTTCTGGATTACCAAACATTACCCCAATTTTCATACGGATTTGATTGATAAAGATCACGACTGTATTTGATTTGGAGATAGCGCCAGTCATTTTACGGAGGGCCTGGGACATTAGCCTGGCTTGCAGGCCCATGTGACTGTCTCCCATATCACCCTCAATCTCAGCTCTAGGGACTAGTGCGGCGACAGAGTCGATTACTAGTACGTCAATCGAGTTCGAACGAACGAGGGTTTCGGCAATTTCTAGCGCTTGCTCGCCTGTATCAGGCTGAGAGATCAGTAGTTTATCTATATCTACGCCAATATTCTTGGCATAATCTGGATCCAGGGCATGTTCAGCATCAATAAAAGCTGCGATGCCACCATTTCTCTGGGCCTCAGCCACGACATGGTAGGCGAGTGTGGTTTTACCTGATGATTCTGGACCGTAAATCTCGATAATCCTGCCTTTTGGAACACCGCCACCAAGAGCGAGGTCCAGTGACAATGAACCCGTGGATACGGTTTCCACCTGACAACGGCCAGCCTCTCCTAGTTTCATGATTGAACCTTTGCCGAATTGCTTCTCAATAGCATCGACAGCGGTCTGAATGTTATCCGTCCGTGCGTCATCACGGATTTTTTTGGCGTCACTGAGTTCTTTCACGTAATCTTTTGTTTCTTTAGTTGTCACAGTTCCCTCCTTGGAGATCCTCGCTTGTGCAAGGATGACAATAATTAATTACTTTTAGCTATAACTTTTAATAACGTTAACTACCTTACCTTGTATCATGAAGGTGTTTTCGTCTGGAATAATGTCAGAATTTGCGGGGTTAGTAGACATCGGACGAAAGATTGGTAGATTGTTTTCGATCACGAGTTTCTTGCAAGTAGCCTCGTTGCCAAGGAGTACCACAACCTTATCACCGTTATCTGCGTATTCTTGTTTGTGAAAGACGATTAGGTCGCCATCATCAATGCCAGCTAGGTTCATGGAGTCACCGGTGGCGCGTAACATGAAGACATCTTGTGTATAGCGGACAAGAGAGCGAGGTAGTGTCATAATCTCCTCAATCATCTCTTCTGCCCAGATAGGCATACCGCAAGCGACGTTGCCAACTAGAGGAACCTGTACTAGATCATCGTCAGAACGCTCATCGCCTCGTGTGTTGAGGATTATGCCGCGGGCCTTCCCATCAACCTTCGTGATGTATCCCTTAGCTTCTAGAGCGTCTAGATGGGCGACAGCACCCATGGGTGAGGCACAACCAAGTTTCTCCTGCAGTTCTCGAACCGTAGGGGCTTTGCCTTCACTCTGAATCGATTCCTCGACCCATTTGAGAACTTGTGCTTGTTTAGGCGTCAATTTCTTCATAAAATCTCCTTGTATACCAAAAGTGTATAGTATACTTATCCACATGTCAAGAGTTATATTTGTTACTTTCTCCTGAAAGAAAGTAACGCAAAGTTCTAGAAAATTCAGACAGCCTTCGTCTCCTAGGCAAAACCGATTATCCAATTCAGATTTTGCCTATCTCGACGATAGTTGGTCCTCGGGACTTTGTGAATTTTCGGGGGGAAGGTGGGATACCCTATGTTTTGAAACTCGCAAGAAAGAGAATAGGAGATACGGAAAAACCCGCTCGCCGGAAGACCGACGATTGGGTCTCCTGTAGAACGGGTTATGAAGCGAAATCTTGATCGATGATTTCGAGTATACGCTGCGCTGCTTCTAGGCCGCTGTTGATTACCTCGTCGCAGCCAGCATCTTTAAGTTGTTGTTCGCATCCTTCGCAAAGGCCGATAATCGGTCCGGTGAATTCAAGACCTACTGGCGGCGATTTGCGAACCATGTTTAGGAACCAAACATATCCGTTATTTTGGTTGTTATCGCCTAGACAGCCGATGGCGATAATGTCCGGGCCACCAATCTTACGGGCGCGAAGGAATCCTCCAAATGGGTCGTGACCAGGTAAGACGATTTCTGTTTGATCGTTTATTGCTGCCAGAAAACCTTCCCGAAGGACACTGATATCGGAGATCACGAGCACAACAGGTTTACCTTTTAGAGTCGGCAATCCACTTACCTCCTTCTTAACAGCTTTGGTGATAGGGTCCGTATTCGTCATCAAAGATGATGTCTATGATTGGGTCATCAGCATCCATCGGGCAGCCGCAACGGGTACAATGATACCATCTTCCAGTCCGTTCTCCGTGCCAGAGCGAGCCTTCTCCCGGAAGAGCAAAACGACCCTGTCCACCGATGCGCCAATGTATCGCTTCGCGATACTCGAAAACAAAGGTGGATGGAAAGAAGCCGCTCTCCCATTGTCTGCCGATATTTGTTATACCGGCCTGGATCCTCTTTGAATCAGTGTATGGGCGGTAGTAATTGTATTCCAATGGGCTGTAGCCATCGCCACCAAGTTGAGGTGCTCCGATGTCTGTACCAAATAGCCTTATTTCAGGCCTACCGTTGTACTTGACTTCATCATTGTAGAGCAAGAAGACGATAGGAAATCTGGGACAGTCTAAGAGATACCTTGCCTCATCCCGGCTTTCCGCAATCTCCATTGCAAGGTAGTAGACAGTGATCTCTTCGTCGTTAGAGTCTGCTACCAGGATGAGTTTGGCGGCTATCCGGGCTTCTGCAAGGGAGCTGAACGGCTTGAAGCCGTTTGCCCGTAATAGCTGGCGATGCTCTCCCAAAGTGCTCTCGTTCAGCTTCGGGCCATAAATTCCCGTCACCTCTCCGTTGCTGTGATCGTGTCGGATGACGTAGCCTTCTACAAAATTCACGCCGTTCACCTCATTTCAATTTCTGGGTACACATACAGTTTGAGCCACGATAAATCGTGGCCCCCCGAAGTTCTGTACTTACGAGGAAATATTAGCATGGAAACAGGGTTTTGTTAAGAGTAAGATTCCCGCCTGCGCGGGAATGGCAGAGCAATTATTTAGTTAAGTACAACATCTCTCGACCCACACCCATTTCGGCTGTTTGGGCGTCGATGGCTTGCCAGAGGATATTCCAATCGTAATGGTGACCAGGTCCGTTGCCAACGCCGGCGTCGTTTGTGATGACACCAGTAGAGTCGTAGCCTTTGATTAGGAGTACATGATAGGTAGTTTGAGGTCCGTACATTGTATTTCCAAGCGAATGAGTCATGACAGGTACAATAACTGGGTGGCCTGCCACTATGGCTGCCTTGATATCAGCCTCGACAATACCTTTTTTCACGGTTGGGACATATCCGTAATAACTACTCGCAAAGGCTCCGAGGGCCGTCATGGTCAGGTCTGGTTCCTTGCCGTATTTGTTCACTTGCCAGGCCTTCATCGCTCTAAAAACCGGGTCAGATTCCGCATCTGGAATTCGATTGTTCGGATAAATGGTACCCTCGAGGAGGCCTCGATACATATAGAGGGCAGCTTCTTCACAAGATTCCTCGTGAACAGTCCAATTACCAAATGGCGCTTGGGCCGCATACGGAACGACGAGATCTTTCGCATCAGGCAAAGAAATGGGGATTTGTGTTTCAGCCTCATTGTTGTTATCTGTTACTTCGGTTCTCTCATTTGGGGCGATCTTACCTTCAAAAGAAAGCAAGGTGGCCTGGTAATAGCGAAAAGCCCAGAATGATACCCCGATTAGGATTATCGCTACAGCAATAAGGGCGAAAATCTTGTTTCGTTCGCCGTGGGCCGTCTGTCTATGATTTCTCTGTTTCATTATCGTATTATAACACCAGAATAACCGAACCAACTCCAATCACCGAGTAATTTCGAGCTGTCCCAATAGATATTGCCATAAATCGGGTCCACTAGATAGAAGCCAAGCGGATTGCTCGCCAGACCACGATAGCCTTTAACTACTCTGGCGTGTTCACCCTTTACGGCTGAGACGGTTTCGCCTGGGGAGCCACTATCGGTCCAACTCATTGAATATGGATTGCCAAGTGTGCCCCAGATAATCACTGGATTGCCAGCATCGATAGATGAAGTGAGCTTCTGCAAGCCGCCTCCGCTAAAGGCTTCCCCACGGACATTAAAGCTGTTTGCCGCTCGGGCGATAGGACCCCAGTTTACCCCATATCCGGTGGTTGTACCGTTGCCGTTAACATTACCAACAAAGCCACGGTTTGGATTGCCCCACTGGTTGTCAGACGTCTTTTGCGAGGGTCCGTCATAGCCAAGTACGCCAAAGATATTATCTTCTGAAACGTAGACCCCTTTATTCGCGAGGGCCATCTTCAGCGAAGCAATTTCGCAGGAAAGATTGTAGTTTTGCCTGTAGAAAGGCACATTAATCATACTTACGGGTGTAACGGTGGTATACGAGGTAGAGTAGGCTTGAACTGAATCAAGTCCATTGACACTTCGAACCCCAGCTCGTACGGAAGCCTGATAATTTGTCAGATAACCTTGGCCACTAGGTGAATAGATCATAGTGTTGCCACTCCAAGAGAAGCCGCCACTAGTAGCTGGGTTAATGGAAAAGCTATTTTGAGCGCTGGTGTGGTCTACTGCTTGATTGAAGTTGACCCTAACCTGGCTATTTGGTTCGATTTCACGAGAACCCCAGCCGGGATTTAGATATGCTGAAATGTGGCCGATAGTGGCAAAGGAATTAGTATAATTTTCTTCTAGCACACCCTTAACCGAATTCTGGGCTCCAGCTGCAAGGGCGACATTATAAGTCGTATTTAATGCCAGTACGCTCTTTGGCGTGAAAACTACACTTCGATTGTCGGGCCAGCTAAAAGTACCTTCTACGGTAGGAGTTATAGCGAAGGCCTTCTCAACGGTTTCTCGCTTCATATCGTTGTCAAAAGCTATCTTTAGCGTTGAGTCTTTTAGGTTCATATTGCCCTTGAGCGAAAAATCGGTAACGGCAACTTTGGGCACGGTGCTGAATTTACCTTCGTAGAGCTTCGACTCTGGTTTGTCAGCGGGTCTATATTTGTCTGTAATAATAAACTGATAGGTAGTGGACTGCTTTAATTTCTCGTCGAATATAACGTTATAGCTCATTTTGTCTGGGGCTAGGTTGGTTTGGTATTTGGCCTCGGGTGTAAAGACGATTTTAGGTGAAATTAGGTTCTCGTTGGGTGAATCCATGGTCAGGGTTAGGCTGGTGTCAGGCAGAATGTCTTTCGAATCATTTCCAGGCGTGATGGAGACGATATTGGGGGCTCCTTGTGTTCTGAAAGTATAATCAAGCTCCGCCACTGGTTGATTGAGGGTGGTCTTGGCATCTGCCAAGCGAAAGTCGTAGTTTGTGCCAGTTTGCCATCTCGACTTGGGAATGATGCTAGCGCTAGTAGTGAGGAGTGAATCACTCCACACGATATTGTATTCGGACGAAGGATTCATGGAAACAGCCGCCGCGTGAGAGACTCTCTTGGTAAAGTTTATTTTGAGAGGCTCTGTTACGGATACTTCTCTATTGTGTCTAGCGACCTTGGCTTTGTTCATAAAAACGACGTAATAAAAAAGCGTGACGAGGCAGGTAACACCAACTAGAGCTAGCAAAATGAACATAACACGGCGAAAACGTTTACCGCGAAATGCGTGGTTAGTATCATCGCCTGGCGAGGAAACATGTTTAGTAAAAAAGCTTAAATGCATCTAGGTTAGTATAGCTCAGTTCGGTAAACTGGTCAAAGAGCCTAAAGGGTCATCTCGCTCACAAATTTCTGGAGTAGAGCCTTGGGATCGGTGCTGGTAGATTTTAGCGTTAGATCGAGTTCCGCGAGTTTACCATGAAGGGTGAGTAGTTGGTTCTTGGTGAAGTTTCGGCTCTGTGAGAGGGATTTTTTAATCACAAACGGGTGCAGATGAGTCTTACCGACTATTTCTCCTTCACTTAGACGATGATCAGCGAGATCCTTGACGATGAGGAGATTCCGAACCTGGCGGGCTAGCATCGTAACGAGATAAATTTCGTTTTCTCCTGATTCAAGAGTTCTGGTGAGTATGTCTAGGGCTCGCTTTGGCCGTTTCTCTGAAAGTGCGTCGGTGAGCTCGAAGATGGTGTTGAAAAAGCCGGCATCAACCATATTTTCCACCGTAGCCTTCGTTACGTGTTTGTTGTAGTTTACGAGTTTGTCTAGTTCGTTTGTCAGTCTAGTCAGATCGCTACCGCAGTATGCTTGAAGCAGGCTAGCCGCATTAGCATCGATCGTGGCTTCTCTGGTTCCAACCTCATCCTTGATCCAATTAATAGCTTCAAACGATTTTAGTTCCGAAAAGGCTTCGACTTTACCATTCTTGACGAGCGATTTATAGAGAGCCAGTCTCTGATCGGGTGCGTCGTCCTCGATAAAGACAATGTCTGTAGATACAGGGGCGCTAGGTAGCCATTTGCTAAGCTTTTCAAGTAAGGTTTTGTCCTTAGCTTTTAGCACATTTCTAACAATGAGTAGTCTCTTGTCGGAAAGGAATGGAAGCGACTCGGCTTCGCTTCTGATCATAGCAAAGTCATACTTTTCGCTAATCTTAGATATATTCATATCTCCAGCGCTTCCCTGGTGAGAGGTTAGGATAGTTGCGAGCCTCTTGTTTAGGCGGTATTTATCTTCTCCGTAAAATAGGTAAATCATATGTTCTCCTTTTGACAATCTGGACAATAATGAGTGCCACGGCCTCCAACTACAATCCGCTGAATGGTACCCCCACAACCAGCGGGGCATGGCTCGCCAGCATGGTGGTAGACTAGTAAGTAGTCTTGCATGCCACCTTTTTTACCATAGGCATTTACATAGTCACTATCGGTGGTGCCACCCTTTTCGACGGCTAGAGTCAGGATTCGAACGGCATTATCTGCAAGGGAAATCCACTCGGCGTCGCTTATAGAGCCTACTAGCCGGCGGGGATGGATGCGGGCCGCAAAGAGAGTTTCGTCGGCATAGATATTACCAATTCCGGCAATGACACTCGGGTCCATAATAAATTTCTTGATGGCTGATCGGGGCATTCTTTTGGCTCTAACTTTGAGTTCCTCGAGATTGATTCTAGGGAGCGGTTCAGGACCGAAGCGCTTGAAGTATTCGTCTAGCTCTGACTCGGTCACAACTTTACACCAACCGAAGCGGCGCATGTCATTGAAATAAAGGGTTCGCTCTCCTTCTATATCAAAGATAATTCTTGTGTGGGTGTTCGGCAGTTTGGCATGCCAATCGTGATCGGCATGGCCGCCAGCAATCCTGATAGACGGGTCAATATAAATAAGTTGGCCAGTCATCTTAAGGTGGAAAATTAAATATTTACCGCTCTCTAGCTTTATATATAGCACTTTGGCACGCCGTGAAACCGAGATAATGGTTTGACTGATTACATCATTCTTACTCCCAACAAAAGAGCTGCTCGAGAGAACACTGAGGCCGACAATCTTTTTGTCGGCCAGGTTCGCATCCAGCTGCCTCGCTATAGTCTCTACTTCTGGTAATTCTGGCATGTCTACCTCAAATAAGTTCTGCCGCTTCGTTGATTGCCCTCGCTGGACCATTCTAGCGCTTTTACTATGCTTTCTGCAAGTTCCCTGGTGGCGTATGGGCCCGTGGCGGTGATAACATCGCCATCCTGTTCGACCAGTCGTCCAGTAAAGAAAGCGCCAGAGTCTTCGATTTCAGTCTTGATTTCGACTGGACCGGTTACTTTTTTGCCAGAGAGATGGCCACTATAACCAAGAATCGGAACTGCGTGACCGATGGCAGCCACAATCTTGTGAGTAGTAATGGCGTTTACAACTAGTCTAGTGATGTCTGGACTGGCAAAGTATTCGCTGGCTGCTTCCTCGCCGATAAAGATGAAGGCGTCGTAGTCTGCGGAAGAGACAAAACTAATAGCAACATCTGGTACAACGATAGTGCCAAATCGTCCCTGGGCTTCGGAGAGGTGGCTTGAGGCAACTTCGTGCGCAAACCCAGCCTCGTTCAACCTTTCTACAATCCATGTATACTCCTTGTCACGAAAATCATGGTGGGGAAGTATAAATAGAACTTTCTTACTCTGCAGATTCACTGTTTACCTCTTTTCGTAAAACTCGTTTAGACGGGAATTTTACAATGTCTAATTCCTTTTTACGTCTCCCGTGAATAAGGGTATTAAATGAACTTCGCAACCCTGTGGGGAGAAAGAAGTAAGCATACCTGAGGACACCCATGGCGTCCCATTTATCATTCATAGCCTGGGTTTGATGACCCAGAACGGCTTCTTTGAATGCTAGAGCCGTCTTTCCTTCAAAGAGGGTGTATCCTTTGGCAATCGCTTGGAGAATGTGGGCATCACTCGAGCCAGTTTCGGCCCGGAGTAGGAGGAGGCGGTTTATATATTTTGCCCTTAAGTTCTCTTGTTCGAAGGTTGGGGTGGCATTAACTGTCTCGATAGCATTGAAGTGAGTCTTCTCTTGGATTAGGGTGGTGGCGCCGACACCCTTGGCCCAAATTACCTTACCATTGTTCATTCTAGATTTATAGAAAGGGTGTGCTGCAATCGCGATACCGCCTTGGGCGTGAATCTGTTTGATGACTTCATGGGCGGGTTGGTTCGGCTCAATTTTCTCTGTCAGAAAGAGTCCTAGGATATGACCTTCGTTCGAAGAAACTTCTTCTCCGACAATTAGTTCGAACCGATATTTCTTCTTCGCCATTAGTTCTTTTGCCAGTAGCGCGCCGGTAATAGTGTCGTGGTCTGTGATTGCGATAACGTCCAGATCGGTTTGGTGCTGAACATAATAGAGAATCTCTTCAATAGTGGGCCGTCCATCCGAGTGGTTACTATGAATATGAACGTCTGCCTTCGAGAGATGCTTCAGTTGTTCGTGTAAGTGCCGTCTAATTGGTTTATTCATGTGTAGATTATAGCCTAAATACTCATCTTAGAAAAGGCTGATAGCTACAAATATGTCTGCAATCACGTGTAGACCGATGGCTGGGATGAGACTGCGGGTCTTCCTAGTCAAATAGCCCCAGAGTAAGCCGAGGAAGAAAGTCAGGATGACGAAAGGCCATGGGTTCGAGGTCATTGGGTTGATGTAGTGAATAGCCGCAAAGATAAGTGATTGGGCTACGTTTGCAATCCAAAATGAGGTTTTCTCGCTCATAAAGTGTAGCGTAATACCGCGGAAGAAGATCTCTTCAATAAAGGCGTTGCTGGTAGCATAGAGTAGAAAAATCGGTAGTAATTCTAGAAATAGGAATGGATTTAGGGTGCTACTGCGGATAAACCAAGGATAGAGAAGAAGTCCAATAACAGTGAAAGCAAAGGTGCCCCAAAAGGTGATCGAGATGACTTTCTTGTAATCGCCAAGACTAAGGTAAATGTCTTCGTGTTTCACCCCACCACGAGTTATTAGGGTAAAAAGTAGCGGAATAACTATAAGAACTCTTAGTAGACCCCAAACCAGAAGGTAATTTGGTTGTATGCTGAGGGCGCTTTGATGAAGCACGAGCTTCATAATGCCCGAGTAGGCTGGATACTGTATGAAGATCAGGACATAGACGACGGCTATGTAGATGAGGCTAGCATTCTTTTTAATAAAGGCAAACATTAGTTCTGACTCGCTGCCGATTGGCCGGCCAACTTGCCACTGGACCAGGCCCATTGCAAATTAAACCCACCTGAATCACCATCGACGTCGAGAATTTCCCCAGCAAAGTATAAATTTGGGACAATTTTGGATTCGAGAGTTTCCCCAACTTCAGTTGTAGAGACACCGCCGGCTGTCACTTGGGCTTCTTTTAGCGGACGAACCTTGCTTACTGTCAGCGGGAAGCTCTTGATGGTTTCAATAATCGCGAGTCTCTGGCTCTTTGATAGTTCTGCGGCTTTTATTTCACTGTTTATAGAGGCTAGCATGAGGATTCGAGGCACTAAGTTCTTGGGTACGAGTCCGGACAGAATACTCTTAATCATCTTCTTGCCATCTAATGAAGTTAGGTTAATCAGGGTAATCTCAAGTTTTTCACTAGTTAGCTCTGGCGTTATATCAAGCGAGAGTGAGACCTTTTGGCCTGCTGTTAAGAGTGGGTCGACTTCTCTAGCGAGCCCCATAGCGGCTGGTCCGGAGATACCAAAATGAGTAAAGATTACGTCTCCTGTCCTGCTCCTTAAAAGCTTACCGTTTGAGGAAAGACTGGCCTGGGTATTTAGTTTGATTCCCATGAGCTCCTTGACCCACTCTTCCTCGGTCTCTAGTGGGACGAGGGCGGCATGAATTGGGATAACAGTGTGACCCAAATTTTTCGCCCAAAAGAGGCCATCTCCGCTCGAACCAAATTGGTGGGCAGCCTTACCGCCAGTGGTCAGAATAATTTTATCAGCCGTAAATATATTTGTGTTGCCGTCAGTAATATTCCAAAAATCACTGTCATTCCCGCGAAGGCGGGAATCTAGATCCCCGGTCAACTTATCATATTTAATTTGACTAGCCGGGGATGACAACGAGGGGTTTGTGATGCTTTTGACCGTGAAGCCTGTCTTTATTGTTACATCTAAGGCTTTTAGCCTGGCCGTCAGTGCATCTACGACACTAATAGCCTGATTGGTTCTTGGGAATATTCGCCCAAGTGCTTCTTCCTTGGTAATGACTCCGATAGATTCAAAATATTTGATCGTTTCATTCTGATCGAAACTACCCAGGACTTTGCTAACGAAAGACAGATCAGACCCGTGATAACGTGAAATATCGATGTTTGAGTTAGTCAGGTTACAGCGGCCATTACCGGTGGCGAGTATCTTGCGACCAACCGCCTCATTTTTCTCGATGAGAACTACCCCAGCCCCCTTTTCCGCCGCGGCGATAGCGGCCATAATGCCAGCGGGTCCTGCACCAATAATGGCGACGTTGAAATGCCCCTTTACAACGTCATTGCGAGAAGCCATAGCGACGCGGCAATCTTCCTCGGTAGTTAGAGATTGCTTCGTTCCTCGCAATGACGTAGATGAAATGACGTTTTTTTTTGTGTTTTGTGTTATCACTTTCGCATTAGCCCTTATCTATAGTTACCAAATTGGAGAGGCATCTCGAGGTCGGTACCGCGCAGTAGGTCCATAATCTCTTGGAGTTCATCCTTTGATTTCGAAACTACGCGGACCTCTTCTCCCTGTATGTTTGGCTTAGCCTTTGGAAAGTGTTCGCGAATGAGCTTCGAGATGGCTTTAGCATCCTCTGTCTTGAGACCACTTCTGAGAATAATCTTCTGGCGGACGGTACTGCCGGCAGCTGCTTCGACTGGAGCGCTTTGATCTAGGATTTTTAGACTAAGATCGCGCTTAACCATCTTTGATTCCAAGATATCTAATAAAGCGGTGAGTTTGTAGTCACTGTCGGTTTGAATGATAAGTTCGTTAGCTTTGTCATTGTGATTAATCTCTACCATGACACCTTTGAAATCGTAACGGTTCTCGATTTCTCGTCTGGTTTGGTCAATGGCATTCACCATCTCCTGATGGTCAAAGTCACATGTTACGTCGAATGAATAATCGCTGGCCATATATACCTCCTATTTTATCTGCATTCCCTTGTTGAAGTCTCTGGTGACGGCTTCGTTGTCTTTGCCAAGCTTACCGATATCTTGGCCATTTACTGTGGCGGTGACAGAACCCCCATCGGTTGTCGTGATCTTGATGGTACCAGTCCCTTTATACGTTTGAGTAACGCCAGCGAGCATGACCACTGGTTTCTCGGTCACTTTTTTGCTGTCAACCTCGACTTGGACTGAACTAGAGCGAGGTCCGACCAGTATCCTAACCTCAATTCCGGCTGCCACCACGGCAGAAGCAGCTACATCACTACCATATTTCGCTACTACCGTACGCTTCACTTCGACGAATTTACCCATTCTGTTCTGGGAGCGGACCTTGATAGTGTTTACGCCACTTCCAAGACTAATATTCTCTTTAAAGGTGCCGTTCTCGTCGATACCGACTTCTACGTCATTTATAAGTAGGGTTGCTCCGGAGTCTGTCTTTCCCTCGACACTGACCGAGTTTCCCTCGATGTTGACATTGTCTTTAGGGTTAACAACTGTTAACCGTGGTGGTGCTGTGAGAATCACTACTTGCCAGCCAATATAGAAGAATATTGCCAGCGCGCCCATGATAATTCCCCAGAGGGTTACTGTCTTAGGAGTTATGACCAGGTGTGGGGCTTCGAGTGGTTTGACAACTGGAGCACCGGCCTTAGCTTTGCGGACGTTCTCGATTAGGCCACGTTCACGCTCATAGAGCGCCATTACCTTGACGGAATCAAGCTTTAGATAGTTGGCGTAGTTGCGGACAAAACCGCGGACGTAAACATCTGGTGGCAGATTGCTGTAGCGTCCATTCTCAATCGCTTCAATGTGCGTAGCACGGATGCGAATAGCCTTCTCGATATCCTTGGGATCTAGTCCGAGCGAGATACGTTTTTTAGCGAGCTTTTCGCCTAAACCCTCCTTTTGGGGGAGGGTTTTCTTGGTAAACTTAACTGCAGCAACCATTAGCTTTCGCTCCCGTCCTCTACAGTTACGATGTCACTGATATCATCTACCATTACGTCTCTTGGGCGGGCGCCGTCTTGTGGTCCCACCACGCCGCGTTCCTCGAGGAGGTCTAGGAGTCTAGCCGCTCTAGCATAACCGATACGCAGTCTGCGCTGGAGTAGTGAAGCCGAAGCCTTACCAGCTCTGATAACGCAGTCAGCAGCATCAAAGAAGAGCTCATCATCGACAGCGCCATATTCGCCGCCACCGCCACCAGCCTTGGTGTGTTGCATCAAAATTTCGTCATTATAATCTGGCTCAGCCTGTGATTTCACAAATTCAGTAATTTGTTTCACTTCAGTCTCTGAAACATAAGCACCTTGGATACGGCGTGGTTTCGAGAGTTCGGCTGACATAAAGAGCATGTCTCCCATGCCGAGGAGCTTCTCGGCGCCACCTTGGTCGATGATAGTGCGAGAGTCAGTATTTGAGGCGACCGAGAAAGCGATACGAGTGGCGATATTGGCCTTAATTAGACCCGTAATAACGTCCACAGATGGTCTCTGGGTGGCTACGATGAGGTGCATGCCGACGGCACGAGCCATTTGGGCGATACGGCAGATAAGCGACTCCACTTCGTTGGCAGAGACAGCCATCAGGTCAGCCAGCTCGTCGATAACTATAATGATAAATGGCATCGCTTCGCCACCCTTAGTCTCGTTGTACTCAGTGATGTTTCTCTTGCCAGCCGTCTGGAGCACCCTGTATCTGCGTTCCATTTCGGCTACAGACCATTTGAGAGCGCTCACGGTCTTATCTGGTTCTACGATAACTGGTGTCAGTAGGTGAGGAATGTTGTTATAGAGCGAAAGCTCTACTCGTTTTGGGTCTACTAGAATAATCTTTACTTCTTCAGGAGAATTTTGATAAAGGAGAGATAAAAGTAAGGTATTGATACAGACCGACTTACCGGAGCCAGTAGAACCAGCTATTAGTAAATGGGGCATCTTGCCGATGTCCGCTATCTGAGGGTGACCAGCAGTATCGAGTCCAAGCACGACTGAGAGTTTTGATTTACGATTTTTGAATGTTTCTGAGGCAAGAATGTTGCGCATGCGCACTATTTGAGCGGTTTTATTTGGAACTTCGATGCCGACAAGGCTCTTACCTGGGATCGGAGCTTCGATACGGATAGGGTGCATTGCGAGTGAGAGAGCCAGATTCTTGTCGAGGCTGACTATCTTTTCTAGTTTGACGCCGTCATCTGGCTTTAGGGTGTACTGGGTCACTGTTGGACCGACGTTGACATCTTTCATGCCGACTTCTATGCCAAAGTTGGCGAGGGTTTTCTGAATTGTATTGGCGTTTTCACGAACATTGCCACTATCAGCCCGAGTTGTCATCTCTTCGAAGAGACCCAGAGCCGGAAGTTTCCAACCACTGGTGTTTACGTTCGCCATTACTGGTTGTTCCTTCTTCTCGGCGCCTTGGGCTTTCTTGAAGTCAGCTAGATTGGTTCGTGGAGCAGGACCAGTCTGATTGATCTTGATATCATTTTTGCCGCCAACTTTCTCATCAGCTTTATCTCTTTTATGAAAAAGTCCACCGATTGGAGTGTTGGTCGCGAGTAGTGCACTTGCAATGGCGATGGCCAGCAAGACTACGAAAGAAACTGGCACATTTAGAATCATGAGCATGAGCTTTTGAATATAAAGACCGGCATATCCGCCACCATTGCCAGCGTTTGCGGAGACTTGTGCCGTTGTTGGGTTTATAAATATGTGAAAAATACCGGAGAGGCTGAGTCCGAGAACCGTAAGTCCGCCAATAGTAATGCCGGTAATCTCATACTCCTCAGGTTTGAAGAGGGAGTAGGCAATGCCAACGAGTAGCAGTGGCAAGACGTAGGTCGTCCAACCAAAACCGAGACGAAGATAACGGTCGAGATAGATACCGAGGGTGCCGCCGAAGCCGAAGGAACTAACCAGTATCACAAAAGCCAGCACTACCAGGACAATCCCGATAATCTGGTTACGTACTACTGGGTCGATAGACGAAGGGGTACTTTGTTTGGTTTTCTTGCTAACCGAGCCTTTTGGTCGGCCGGGTCCTCTGTGTCTTCCCATTTTAGTCCTATTTAAACGTGTTTATTGTAGCACTTTTCCACGGGGGAATAAAGAATGATATTTTTTATAGCTTTAGTGGAAATTAAATAACACGTCATCCTGAACTTGTTTCAGGATCTCGCCTCGCTGTCATCTCGACCGAAGCGGAGAGATCTCTTAGTAATATTCGTTTTCTTATTACTTTCTCTTGAAAGAAAGTAACACAAAGTTCAAGAAAATCAAGTTCTCATTCGACTCACTACAAACACGATTATACAATTCAGTGTTTGTCACGTTCGTCGATATTCGTGCCTCACGCCGGCAGGTTGATTTTCAAAGAAAGAGCGACGCCGTTTTGCAAGTCGCGGAAAAGCATTAGCGTTATTGTTCGAGCGTAGTCGAGAACTACTTCTCGTTGTCATTCCTGGTCGCAAGTCAGGAATTCAGTCCTTCGACTTGACACTTGACTACTACTACTACTACTACTATATATTCATAAAGAAAGGGATATTTATGCCTAACGCTGAGTGTTACCAACCAAGTCCTGCCGAAACTAGAGCCGCTGAAGCGACAATGGATGCTAGACAGCAGGAGCTTACTGAAACGAGGGAAGACGCACTTTTTGAAGGCAAAAAGAAAGCTTTAGAATCTATCGAGAATACAGAAGAAACTGCCGAATTTTTAGGTTTTACACTGGAAGACGTGAATAAACTAAAGGAGTTTATTAACGAGAGAATTAATACGGGTAACCATAGAAGTGATATAGATGTTTATTATTTAGCGAACGCAATTAATAAAAGCCCCGAAACTACGGAAAGAATTTTAGATTATTTACATATCCGTGTTCCCGTTAGAGGTGGCTTACACAAGTCCGCTAGACTTCCTGAAGAAAAACTAACGTAACTATTATAGACTTTTAATAAAAGCCCCTCGTTTGAGGGGCTTTTCTATATCTCGAGTTATACCTCGATAACAACCGGGACGACCAGTGGACGTCTCTGAGTTTCGTTGTAGAGGAAATCGCCGATATTTTCACGAAGTTTGACCTTGAGACTCTGGTGATTGGAACCAGAACTTTCTTTGCTTACATTCTCCACGATACGCTTAACTTCGGCGCGGGCGCTCGAGACTAGCTTTTCGTTCTCTCTCATGTAGATAAACCCACGCGAGATGATGTCGGGGCTAGTGAGCATCTTGCCGGTCTTGCGATCAACGGTACAGATAACGACGAAGATACCTTCTGTTGACATCGATTTACGTTCACGAAGAACGATTTCACCGACGTCGCCGATACCGAGGCCATCGATTAGGATAACGCCGTTTTGAACTCTAGTCTCGCCCATGCGAGCACCACGTTCGTCGATAAGGATCTGGTTACCATTGTCGAGGACAAAGATATTTTGTTCAGGGATGCCGACTTCCATCGCAATTTCTGCATGACGGACCAGCATGTGTCGTTCGCCGTGCCAAGGAGAGAAGTATTTTGGTGCCAGGAAGGCAGCCATCATCTTCACTTCTTCACGACAAGGGTGACCCGTGACGTGAGTACGGCTGCGTTCAGCATCGAAGACCACGTTGGCGCCTTCGCGGAAAAGGTCATCGATTACATCTGTGATAGAGGACTCATTACCAGGGATTGGCGAACTAGAGAAGATGATGGTATCACCTTTCTTTACCTTGATGTTTTTGTGCTCACCACGAGCCATACGAGCCAGAGCCGACATCGATTCACCTTGTGAACCGGTGCTCATGACTGTCACCATATTGTCTGGGAATTTGCTAATCTCTTGAACACGAACGACCATCCCGGCTGGTACCTTTAGGTAACCGAGGCGGACAGCGATTTCGACGTTCTTTAGGAGCGAACGACCAGAGAAAGCCAGCTTGCGACCGTGGTCACGGGCTGAGTCTATGATCATCTGGATTCTGTTTATCTGTGAGGCGAATGAAGCCACAATGATGCGACCTTTGGCCTTATCAAAGAGGTCCTCAAAGCTCTGTTCGAGTGATTTCTCACTCATTGAGAAGCCTGGTTGCTCTGCATTGGTACTGTCAGAGAGAAGTAAAAGTACCCCTTCCTGAGCAAAACGCGAGAGTTTGTTCCAGTCGATCTTGCGACCGTCCATTGGCGAGTGGTCAATCTTGAAGTCACCCGTGTAGATGACGCGACCAAGTGGTGTCTTGATGCTATAACCGACGGCGTCTGGGATAGAGTGAGTCACCCGGAAAGCTTCGACTTCGAAGCTACCGAGCTTCAAGATGTCTTTTTCTGGGTCGATAACCTTCAAGATTCCTGAAGTATCGAATTGATACTCTGAGAGTTTGGCTTCAATCATGCCCATGGTCAGCTTGGTTCCGTAGATAGGGCAGCCGAGCTTTGGCCAGAGGAAGGGGATAGCGCCGATGTGGTCTTCGTGTCCGTGAGTAATCACGATACCGCGGATTTTATCCTTCTTGTCCTCGAGATAACCGATATCTGGAATGATGTAGTCGATTCCAAGCATGTCGCTATCTGGAAACATGAAGCCCATATCGACAATAATAATGTCGTTTTCGTATTCGTAGGCGGTCATGTTTTTGCCGACTTCTCCGAGGCCACCAAGTGGGGTGATTTTCAGAAGGCCGTTCTTTATGTCTCTGGTTAGAGAGGAGTTTTGAACTGCGTCAGCGTTAGTTTTGATATTCATTCTTTTGAGTGTTGGGTCATCCATTCGTGGGCCCTTTTGTTGAAAGTTTCGCTTTCGTTCTGGTTTTTTTTGAACTTTTTCCATCATCTGGGGTTGTAGTTCCTTTCGTTTTCCTTTGTCATCCTCGACTAGTCAATAACAAGTATGATAGTTGATCGGGGATCTAGATTCCCGCCTTCGCGGGAATGACAACGTGGAGTGTTTAATTAATTTTTACTTTTTAACTTTTTGATTATCTTAGGAATTCTCATGAAGTCATCTGCTAGGGTGGACTTCAGTTTGCCGTTATAGAGAGCTGCCGCAGGGTGGTAGAGTGCTAGAAAAGCTTGATTCCGGCCCCATTTTTCGGCTTGGAATTCCTGGCCGTGAGCCTCAGATATTTTGAGCTCCGGGAAGAAACGATTCATGGCATGTCGCCCGAGAAAGACAATTAACCTCGGATTAATTAGCTCTATCTGGCGTGCAAGGAATGGCCAGCAAGCTTCGGCTTCACTCGGAAGCGGATCTCTGTTGGCTGGTGGTCTGTGCTTCAGCACATTGGCAATATATATGTCACTACGTACCAAATTTATGCTCGCAAGCATCTCATTTAACAGTTTGCCGGCGGCACCAACGAATGGCTCACCGAGCAAGTCTTCCTTTTTTCCTGGGGCCTCTCCTATGAACAGAATTTCAGCAGTTTCGCTACCAACCCCGACGACGTCAGTGGTCTTGGTTTTGCAAAGTAAGCAACGCTCGCATTTGCTTACGAGTTTCTCGATCTGGGCGAGAGAATTGGCACGACTAATTTCTTCTTCAGTAATGTTCATAATTTGTGTTGGAGAGCTAAAACGTTAGAAACATATTACCAGACTATGGTCAAAAAGTCAATACTGGCGTAGCAAGAAGCCCCAGAATCAAGTTGAGCAGAATTTGGGCGATCGCCCTTATTTTGCTTAATTACTGTTCCTAAACGAGGACTTTTAGTTCGCCTTTCATCTTCTCCAGATCGTAGATGGCGAAAGTGGGGTGACCGTCACGAGCTTGGAGCTCACCTGGGTTTAGGAGAATAGTTCGGCCAATCCTCTTCTCCCACGGTTTGTGGTCATGACCGTAGAATATAACATTGAAACGACCAGATTCAGCAAGTTTATCTGCATATTTAGGATAATGGCAGAAGGCGAGCTTGGTGCCCCCAATGTTGAGCACGCCATAATCGAGGAAGACTTGGACGTGTTTGGCCAGGAGACGACCACTTTCCATCTTCTCTCGTAGGGCATAATCGGCGTTGCCAAAAGAGATGTAGACCTTTTGCGTCCAGCTGTCCAGCTCGTTGAAGGCTTCCTCGTCTTGAATGTCACCACAGCAAACCACTATCTCGAGTTTTCGTTCATCGATAACGGCCTTCGCCTTAGCGAGGTAGGCCATATTTCCGTGGATGTCAGAGATGACGGCGATTTTCATAGTTTATGAGTTCCAGCTTACCAAAGCACTATATGAGACTAACTTTTCTTTTCCTAAAACCTCGTTTACAACCAACACATCCATGCCGGTATTGTCTTTATTTCTGGAGAATTTATTAATCTTCCAACCTGGCTCGGGAACACTTTCTCCGGTTCTCAGGACAAATACTGAAGAGCCGATACTGAGGGGTCTTTCTTCTTCCTTATTTTCGCCGTAACCGTTCATTTCTGCAAGTTCATCGATAGTAAAAACGTTCTCGAGCCTCTGTACTTTGCCGTTATTCTCAGCCACTTTAATAACAGCGACTACTGTCAGACAACCTGGTTTACTGGTAACTTGGTCTACTATCCAGTCGTTCTCTATGGCACCACTACTTCTCCTCACTGAGACGGAGTCGTTTGTTTTTGGCTCAAATTCCTGATATCTATTTTCCCCAGGACGCAATCTGTCCATGCGCTCTTGCGAAGTGGCAGAAAGAAACCTGTGGTCCAATTCCGCTATACGACTAGCTAGGGCTGCGCTCTGGTCAAATGACGACTCGCTGCTACGGTTTATTTCAGACATATCATGACTCCTATCAGAGTTTATTATATCAAAAAAAGAGGCAGAGTGGCCCCTTTTTAAGAAAAGTGTCTTATTCCTTTGGCAGAACTGCCTTCATCGATAAGTTCTTGCGACCTTGTGAGTCGATCTCAGTCAGTTTAACTTGAACAGCTTGACCTTCCTTGAGCACGTCAGAGACTTTATCTACACGGTCATTGCTGATCTGTGAGACGTGAACCAAACCTTCTTTGCCAGGCATGAATTCGACGAATGCGCCGAAGTCCATAATCTTGACTACGTGACCATCGTAGATTTTGCCTACTTCTGGCTCTGCCACGATAGATTTGATCCAGTCGATTGCTTTCTGAGCGGCTTCACCGTCTACAGCAGCCACAACGACTGTGCCGTCGTCTTCGATATCAATTTCAACGCCTGTTTCAGCGATAATCTTGTTGATAACTTCGCCACCCTTGCCGATAACTTCACGAATCTTCTCTGGATTGATCTGTAGAGTAGTTAGTCGTGGAGCGTATTTCGACATTTCAGGATTTGGCTTCGAGATAGCAGCGTCCATCACGTCTAGGATGTGAAGCTTAGCCGTAGTAGCGCGTGCCATGACTTCCTTTAGGAAGGCGATGGTGAGGCCTTTGACCTTGATATCCATCTGAATGGCAGTAATGCCCTTTCTAGTACCAGCAAGCTTGAAGTCCATATCACCAGCAAAGTCCTCGGCACCTTGGATGTCTGTCAGGATTTCGTATTTCTTGGAGAGGTCACCACCTTCGGTGATCAGGCCAATAGCGATACCGGCTACAGCATCTGTGATTGGAACACCAGCATCCATAAGAGCGAGTGAGCTACCACAGACTGAACCCATGGAGCTAGAACCATTACAGCTGAGGATCTCTGAAGCAACACGAATGGTGTAAGGGAACTCTTTCTCGTTTGGTAGAACTGCTTCGAGGGCGCGTTCAGCGAGGAAACCGTGACCAACTGCGCGACGTCCAGCACCGATACGGCCTGTTTCGCCATAACTAGCTGGGGAGTCAATGTAGTGGTGCATATAGCGTTTGCTAAAGTCTTGGTCCATGCTTTCGACGATCTGAGCCTTCGAAGGTGAGGCGAGCGTAACAGTAGAGAGCACTTGGGTCTGGCCACGTTGGAAGAGGGCTGAACCATGAGTACGAGGTAGTAGTCCGACTTCAGCGGTAAGGTCGCGGACTTGGTCCATCTTGCGGTGGTCAGGGCGAATACCGCCCTCTAGTATTGATTTACGAACTTCATTCTTGATTTCCTTCTCAAATGCAGCTGAAATCTCGGAAACTTCGTATTTATCTAGGAACTCTGTCTGTACGAGATCTTCGATGTCGGCAATCATTAGGTTTCGTTCAATCTTGTCAGAGTGACGAATGCTTTCGCCAAGCTTACCTGCGAGGAATTTCGAAACGTCTGCGAAGGCGTCTTCGTTTGGTAGGGATAGTTTGTATTCTTTGGCTTTTACATTAAGCTCTTTGACCATTTCCTGCTGGAGCTTGATACTAGCTTGAATAGAAGTGAAGGCAAGTTCTAGTGCTTCTGCAACACGTTCTTCAGAAAGCTGTTGTGAGCTACCCTCAATCATTGTAATTGCATCTGCGGAACCAGCAACCATTAGGTCGAGGTCGGAGAGAGCGGCTTGCTCTTCAGTTGGGTTAATGACGAAGGCGCCTTCGACTTGAGCGACTCGGACAGCGGCTAGTGGACCCTCAAATGGAGCGCCAGTCAGCATCAGTGCTGCTGAAGCAGCGTTCATACCGAGTACAGCTGGGTCGATAGTCATGTCTAGTGAGAGAGGAGAGATAATAATCTGAACCTCCGTTAGGTAGCCCTTTGGAAACATTGGGCGAATCGGGCGGTCGATCATACGTGAACGAAGGACGGCGAGGTCGCTTGGTCTAGCTTCGCGCTTTATAAAGCGTGAACCAGATATCTTGCCAGTGGCATACCACTTGTCTTGGAATTCAACTGAGAGCGGGAAGAAATCTTGTCCGTCTCTTGGTTTTTTCTTGGAGATAACAGCTGTTGCCAGTACGACTGAGTCGTTATAGCGAACAACCACTGCGCCATCGGCGAGTAGGCCCATTTTGCCTGTTTCGAATACCATCTTGGTACCGTTAAAATCTGTCTCGAATGTCGAGACTTTGTTTGAGCTCATAATGCTCCTTTCTTGTGGTAGGAGTCAGGGTAAGAAGCTTCTGCTCCCTGCTCTGATGCCTACCAGTTTTTTATAATGTACTAATTAGGGGCCCCGAGTAGGGACCCCGTATCAGTAAATTATTTTCGAAGACCCAGTTTCTTGATTAAGATTTCGTAAGCTTCGTGATTCTTCCGTGAGAGGAAGTCTAGAAGGCGACGACGTTTACCAACCATCTTTAGTAGTCCACGACGGCTGTGCTCGTCTTTCTTGTGGGTCTTCAAGTGATCTGTAAGCTGTTTAATCTTTTCAGTGAATAGGGCAACCTGAACTTCAGGGGAGCCGGTATCCTTAGGGTTTCTGGCAACTTCTTTTAGGATCTTTTCTTTTGTCTCTGGTTTTAGTGACACAGTTTTTTCCTCTCGCCCGACCTGAAGGGTTAGCCTCGGGTGGGTGTTAATTAATTCTGTACCTATTATAGCTCATTTTGCCAGTTTTTTCAACCCCTCTCGTCGCAGGCAGTACGGGGCCCATTTCGAGGATTGTTTGCAGACCCACTTTGGACTATCATGTTGGTATGCAGGAAGTATTTGAATCTGAAAAGTATCGAGAGACCCTAGACTATATCCGCCGTAGTTGGTCAAAAATTACCTTTGAGAATAAGGTTGATAATGGTACTCAAATTGGCCTTCCAAATAAATATATTTCACCTAGCAGCGAGTGGTTTGCTGGGGATATGTTCTATTGGGATAGTTATTTTATTATTCTCGGACTTGTGGATACCGGCCAGGTAAATCTGGCTCGGGGAATCGTTGATAACTTTGTTTATCTATATAAACGTTTCGGGATTATCCCATCTCGGAATCGGTTCTTCAATCTAGGCATTTCACAGCCACCGCTACTTACTTCGATGGCACTAGAAGTTTTTGATAAAACGGGGGACCAGGAGTGGTTACTAAATGTTGCGAAGGTTGCTGAACTGGAACTATCCGAGTATTGGGCCGATAAGCACCATGCTACCGAGACAGACCTGGCGAGATATTGTGACCATTACATTCTCGATCAAACGGCAGAGCAAGAGTCGGGTTGGGATATGACCTCCCGTTTTAGTGAACGCTGTCTCAACTATATCCCAGTCGATTTGAATTCATTTCTCTACAAATATGAGGCTGATTTAGCCAAGATTTACGAAATAGTTGGTGATAAGAAGCTATCCAAACACTGGGAGAGAGCGGCTAGCAACCGAAAAGCGCTTATCTATAAGTATTGCTGGAGTAAGCGACGGGGCTACTTCTTCGATTACAATGTGACTAGAGGCTGGCGCTCGCTAAACTATTCCCTAGCTGGCTTTGTACCGATGTGGGCAGGTCTAGTGGAACCGAAAGATGCGGTTCGAGTTTGTCGACACCTGAAACGATTTGAATACCGCGGTGGTCTCGCGACAACCGAAAAACCCATCACACCAAAGAAGATCTATCAGTGGGATTATCCCAATGGTTGGTCGCCACTGCAATGGTTAGTGGTGAAGGGGTTGCTAGATTACAACTATCAAAAGGACGCGCTGCGGGTCGGAGTGAAATGGCTCAATTTAAACACAAAAGTGTTCGAGGAAACAGGGCATCTCTGGGAGCGTTATGACGTCGTTCGGGCCGTTGTCCCAAAGAATGAACGGTATCCACTGCAAGTCGGCTTTGGCTGGACGGACGGGGTCTATGTTCGACTCGTAACTGAACTTAGCAGGCTAAAAACAGAAGATAAGACTTAAGTTTGAACGTATTCTGCTATGTCTGAGAGTGCAGCTTCGACAGTTTGCGCTTTTTTAATCTCAAATTCGCCGATTTTAGTTCTACGCAATGCTGTAAGATAAGCTCCGGTGCCGAGGGCTTTACCGATATCTTCAGCCAGAGTTCGGATGTATGTTCCTGAGCTGCACTTCACACGTATGCCCAGTTCTAACTCATCTGGGTAGTAAAATGTTTGCTCCAGCAAAGATATGACTACCTGGCGTGGTTTCATGATTGGAGTTTCACCGGACCTGGCTAGCTTGTAGGCGCGTTGGCCATCCACCTTGATAGCACTGTAGATAGGCGGAATTTGTTCGATTTCGCCCAGGAATTGTTTCAAGACATTATCGACTTGTGACCTATCTGGTAATTTGAAATTAGTAATTAGTAATTCTTCGACAAGGCCCTCAGGGTCCCCAGTCGTGCTGGTAAATCCAAGCTTTAGGGTAGCCACATATTCCTTGTCCTGCTTCATGAAGCTATCTTGATTCTTGGTCTCATTACCGAGAAGGACGATTAGTAGTCCTGTGGCAAATGGGTCGAGCGTGCCTGCGTGACCAACTTTAATCTTCTTATTACCCGTGGCGGCTCTGGCGGCCCCACGAATCTTGGCAACCACATCAAAACTGGTCCAGCCAGCAGGTTTATCTATTAGTAAAACTTTATTCATATATATAGTATACATTAAAACGAAACGCGGCCGGAGCCCGAACACGAATTGCTTCGTGTCGGACCCCGGCCGGTTGGTCTACATCTTTTTGATTGCCTCGACGCAGACCGGACGGCCCTTCACCTCTGTGGTTTTGGTGTCAGTGTCGCCGCAGATCGAGCAAGCGTCCTTGTGCTTGGTGAGGATGATGTGCTCACCTTCGACGAAGATGGCCAGTGGGTCTTTCACATTGATGCCGAGGGTGCGTCGAAGCTCCATCGGGATGACGATGCGGCCCAAATCATCGACGCGACGAACGATTCCGGTGTCATGCATGGTGTCTCCTAGTGACGGGTTGGTTTTGAACGTGCGATGGGCGGGACGTATTCCTGCGCATCGTTGGTCCAAACCCTTGTGCTGGCGCCCCGCCAGGGAGATCCCCGATCAACTATTTTATTTGTTAATGACTAGTCGAGGATGACAACGAAATTACTTCCAGATGCTTGCGTCGACGGGTTGTTCACCCTTTTCTTCAACGGGACGGCCTGGGTTATAACCTCGAATTACTTCGCCAATCTGCTGGAGGGCTTCCTTTTTACTTTTGGAATCCTCGACGTCGATATTCGGTGTCTCTTCGACTACACCCTCTATCTCATCGTCGATAGACTTGATAGCTTGAGCAATCTCATCTTCATGGGCTGTAGTGACCGCGGCAGGAGTAAAAATTTCTTCATAAGCTGGCTCAACTGGAGTTTCTAGTTCAGAATTTAGCATCTCAATCTCAACGAGGGCGTCGAGTGAGGCGAGTTCTTCTGGGGAGGCCAAATCCGCTCTGGCGGATTGAATTTCGAGTTTTGAATTTCGAGTTTCGAATTCGGGGACAGCCCCGTTGTCATTCTTGCGAACGCGAGGATTTCCTTCGTCCACTTCGGGAAGGTCCCCGATCTCAGCCATAGGCTGATCCGCCTTTGGCGGAAACTGCTCAGTAAAAGGTTTTTGACTAGTCGGGGATGACAGAGGTGCTATGTCTGGTGTCGTTTCTGGTACAGGAACCACAACTGGCTCGTGTTTAAGCACAACTTCTTCGTTATTGTTCGAGTGTAACCCGCCTTGCAGCGAGGCAGGTCGAGAACTATCTTGTTCCTGGATTCCAGCCTTCGCTGGAATGACGGATAAGGCTCTTCCGAGTTGCTTGTCGCGAATTGCCTTTACCTTTGTCAGAATAAATTCTTTGTTACCAGCAAGCGTGGCGTTTACCATATCAAAGCCAGCAGCGAGGATTTGGCCACTGCCATTAAAGGCTTGTGCGATAACAAGGACGTCAGAGCCATTCATACCTTTTAGACGAGCTGTAATCTTGCCTTTTTCAGTCTCTGCGAGTAGAAGCACTACATCGGTACCAGGGGCTTTAGCGAGTAGTTCGTCCATGACGCCATGAATTTCTTCCTCGTTTCCACCCGTTTCAGTAAAGTCGGCAAAGTTAATTGTAGAAACCACCATGCGGTGTTCCTGATCGTATTCCATATTGGAGAGAAGTCTGCCCCAGAGCTTTAGCGTCGCTAGTGGGCGAGTCTTGTAGAGGTTCTGGATTACTTCTTGTTGTCTGGCACCGGCGGCGAGCATTTGGGCCGAGATAGTCAGTGCTTTTGGAGTGGTATTGGTATTTTTGAAGCTGGCTGTATCGGAAATAATACCAGTTAGCAGACATGTAGCCACGTCAGCATCGAAATTTCCAGGCCCCATAGCTTCTATAATAGAAACCAGGATTTCGGCCGTAGAGGTAGCGGTTAGGTCCACCATATTGACCGTTCCAAAGTACTCATTGCCACTGTGATGGTCGATATTTACTATAGGAGTCTCGAAGAAAAGCTCGGTGTATCTATCATATATAGAGTCAATTTTCTCAACATCTGGAGTATCGAGTACGAAGATAAGGTCAAACTTGAATTGGCCTTGAACAAACTCAAGATTATTCTTATCCAGAACGCCCTTTGGCGTCAGAACGATATTTAGAAAACCGTCTTCTTCGGCGTAACTTAGCTTATCAACCGGGTATTTGTCTTTGTTTATGCGGATGATGAGGTCACGGGCACCAGAAATGTCGGATTTAATCTTCTCAATTCCAGGTAGAAAAGTCAGGTTCTCATCGAGTTTCTCAGAGAGAACGAGGGTAACTTCTTTACCAGCCCTGGCAAGAACGCGTTCAAAAGCGAGCATAGAACTAATAGCATCACCACCAGCATGCTTGTGGCTGACCACGAGGATGCGCTGATTCTGCTTGATGAGCTCACTGATTTGCTGTTTTGGTGATAATTCCATCTGTATCTCTCTCTACCCGGCCTTTATAATTGACCAATTATCATAACGCCGGACGAGGGTTTTGTCAAGGGGAACGGTTGACAGTTGTCCTGCTTGTGGCATAATTAGTTTAGTTAGCTATTAAAGAAAGGACATTCATGCCTGGAGAAGATTTGGGAAAAAACGCCCCAGAGGGAGCAGCGGGTTGGAAGGGGTATAAAGGAAACGAAGAACAAACGGCACAATATAGGGAGTATGAAGTTGGTGTTCGTGAAGAAGTGGCGGCTGATCACAACGCAGAGCGACCCTTAATGAAAAAGATAATTGAAAAAGCAACCTTTACAAAACTACCAGGTGAGGTAGAGGTAGCCCATGCTGAAGCAGACAAAGTGGACGCAAACTTTGAAGCACATAAAGAATGGCAAGCCAATGAAGAAGCAAAAATTAAGGAATCTAGAGAAAAATTTACACAGGAGTCTAGAGAGAAGCTTCAAGCACAAGTATCAGAAATGAAAGAAACACTTGCGGAAAATGAACAAAAGCTAAGAGATATTGTCCGTGAACGTGAAGACGGCCTACGTGATGTTAAGGATAAATGGAAAGATTACTCAGGCGGGGATATGCACATGCGAGACACTGGGTTTATGGAAAATCTTAAGGCAAAAGAAGATGGTATCAAGGCAGAATCCGTTAAGCTGGAAAGAGAAATTACTAAACTAGAGGAGAAGATCGAATCTGTCGTCGCGGCATAGTTGTTTACCGTCTAAACTCTTAAAGTGGCAGCCAAACTATAGGCTGTCCTTTTTTTTGAAACCTCTTGACACTCGTTATACGAGAGTGCTAATATTGTTTTAGCACTCTTTTATGTTGAGTGCTAATGGAGCACAAATGGACGCACGTAGAGAAGCCATACTGGACGCGATTATCCGCGAATACGTCGAGACTGCGGAGCCGGTCGGTTCACTGACCCTAGTCGAGAAGTACGAGTTCCCGCTCTCTCCTGCCACTATTCGTGGCGAGATGGCTGAGCTCGAGCGCGAAGGCTACATTATGCAGCCTCATACTTCGGCTGGACGCGTGCCTACTGAACAGGGCTATAAGCACTTTGTAAAACTGATATTATCTGAGTCGACCTCGCTCACGGTCCGTGACGAGAAGAAGATTCGAGAGCAACTCCTCGGCCAGCACATTCGTTATGAGAAATTACTTGATTTAGCCGCCAAAACTCTGGCAGACGCCACGGGTAGCGTCGGCATCGTCGGTGTATCTGGCCTGGTTTACTCCCACGGCTTTAGCAACCTCTTTAGTCAGCCTGAGTTCAAGGATAGCGAAAATGTCGAAAAGGCCGCCGGTATTCTCGATCGTATGCATGAGCTCGTCGAGGATTTACCACCTCTCAGTCATCCACTGGTATTTGTAGGTAGTGAGACACCCCTAGGTGTGTCATCGGGCTGTTCCCTGGTAGTTTCGGGCTTCGAGACCCCGTACGGGGGTATCGGCAGATTGGCCGTCCTCGGTCCGACGCGCATGCCTTATAGCAAGGTCATCTCGGTCGTTGAGGAAGTAAAGGAGTTATTAGAGTCTATGGGTGAAAAATACAACTTCCCGTCATCCTGAGTCGGAACGAAGGATTAAGGATTAGGTCCTAGATTCTTCACTCGGTTCAGAATGACGATGTAAGATTCCCGCCTTCGCGGGAATGACAGAGCTAAACAGGAGAAACACATGAAAAAAGAAAAACCAGCCAAGGTCGTAGAAGTAGATTTACAAGCGGAGTTTGATGAGTTGAAGTCCCTCTTGCAGCGCACACAGGCCGACTTTGTCAATTATCGTCGGCGTAATGATGAAGATAAGGCGAAATTTGTTCGTCTCGCAACTAGCGATTTCATCGAACAGCTCTTACCAGTGATGGACAACTTTGCCCTAGCCGCCAAACACGTCCCAGCAGAGCTGGCCACTAACAACTGGGTTGTTGGAGTACAGGCCGTCGAACAGCAGCTGGAGCAAATCTTGCTCACAAACGGTCTCGAGAGAGTGGAGACAGAAGGCAAAACTTTTGACCCGAACTTTCAAGAGGCAGTCGGTGAGGTACACCAGAAGGGTCTGGGTCCAGGCATTATAGTCAGCGAAGAAGCTCCAGGCTACATCTTGGGCGGCAAGCTGATAAGACCCGCGCGTGTCATCGTGAACAAGACTCACGCTGGAATTACTAAGTAAGAATAACTAATTACTAAGTAATTTCTAAAAAGTATATTGAAACAATAAAGAGTACATTCCCCGCCCTGTCATTCCGAGCGTAGCCGAGGAATCTCGGAAATACTAAGAGATCTCTCCGCTTCGGTCGAGATGACAGACGAGGAAAAAGAAAAATTAACAAAAAGGAGTACAAAATGGGTAAAATTATCGGAATAGACCTAGGAACAACTAACTCAGCCATGGCTGTTATGGAAGGTGGCGAACCAAAGGTTATCGCTAACTCAGAGGGAAACCGCACCACTCCATCTATAGTAGCTGTCGCCAAAGGTGGCGAACGCCTAGTCGGCCAAGTGGCCAAACGCCAAGCCGTTATCAACTATGAGAACACAGTTTTCTCAGTCAAACGCCTCATCGGCCGCGAAATAAATGACCCAGAGGTAAAGCGCGACATTGAGCTTATGCCATACAAGATTGTCAGTAGTGGCAAGGGTGTCAAAGTCAAAATGGGCGACAAGGATTATAGTCCTGCAGAAGTATCGGCTATGGTTCTTGGTAAGCTAAAGGCAGATGCCGAAGCATATCTCGGTGAACCAGTTACTGAAGCTGTGATTACGGTTCCAGCTTACTTTTCAGATGCACAACGTCAGGCTACTAAGGATGCAGGTAAGATTGCTGGACTCGATGTAAAACGCATCATCAACGAGCCAACAGCAGCCGCCCTAGCTTATGGTCTCGACAAGAAAAAGGAAGAGAAGATTGCCGTTTATGACCTTGGTGGCGGTACCTTCGATATCTCAATCCTCGAGCTTGGCGAAGGCGTCTTCGAAGTGAAATCCACTAACGGTGATACTCACCTCGGTGGTGATGACTTCGACCAAGTAATCATTGGCTACCTAGCCGATGAGTTCAAGAAATATCAGGGCATTGACCTGAATAAAGATACAGCCGCACTACAGAGACTAAAGGAAGCCGCTGAGACTGCTAAGATCGAGCTTTCGAGCAAGAACGAGACAGATATCAACATTCCATTCGTGACTGCAGATGCTACCGGTCCAAAACACCTCAACATCAAGCTAAGCCGAGCTACTCTTGAAAACATTATTGGCGACCTTATCAAAAAGACCCTCAAGCCTTGTGAGATTGCTCTTAAAGATGCTGGCCTGAAGAAGGAAGACATCAACGAGATCGTTCTCGTCGGTGGTATGACTCGTATGCCAGCCGTCCAAGCCGCAGTGAAGGAATTCTTTGGTAAAGAGCCTCTAAAGGGCGTCAATCCAGACGAAGTCGTCGCTATCGGTGCAGCTATCCAAGGTGGTGTACTCGGCGGTGAGGTCAAGGACGTACTCCTACTAGATGTCACACCTCTATCACTTGGTATTGAGACACTTGGTGGCGTCTTTACGAAGCTAATAGAGAAGAACACCACTATTCCAACTAATGCCTCTCAGGTATTCTCGACTGCTGCAGATAACCAAACAAGTGTTGAGATCCATGTCTTACAGGGTGAACGTGAGTTTGCGGCGGACAACAAGACTCTGGGCCGATTTATCCTAGATGGCATCCCACCAGCACCACGTGGTATCCCTCAGGTCGAGGTCAAGTTTGACATTGATGCCAATGGTATCGTGCACGTGACTGCTACCGATAAGGCCAGTGGTAAAGAACAGAAAATCACTATCACCGCTTCATCTGGTCTTTCGGATGATGAGATTAAGCAGATGCAAAAAGATGCTGAAGCTCACGCCGATGAAGATAAGAAGCGCAAGGAACTGGTCGATCTCCGCAATATGGCCGACGCCCTCGTCTATACATCAGAGAAGACTCTGAAAGACGCTGGCGATAAAGCTAAAGAAGAGGACAAGTCTCTTGTCACTGAGAAAGTAGAAGCCCTGAAGAAGGAGAAGGACGGCGAAGACAAAGAAGCTATCCAAAAAGCTTATGACGAACTCTCAGAAGCGATTCAAAAGGTAGGTGCTGCCATGTATGAGCAGCCTGCAGCTGAAGGCGAAGCTACCGAGGAAGCTAAACCTGAAGAACCAGTCGAAGGCGAAGTAGTCGACGAAGAAGCTAAATAACTCCATTTTATCGTCACCCTGAGCGGTACGAAGGGTCCAGGACCCGAAATCCTGGATTCTTCCTGCGGTCAGAATGACCGAATGGATGTCCGTAGGTCTCCCGAGTGTCTCGGGGGACCAATCGGGTAACACACAATATCACCGTCATCCCAGCGAAGGCTGGGATCCAGGATTAACGCCGCAAGGCTAGATTCCAGCCTTCGCTGGAATGACGAAAGAGAGTTTATGGCAAAAAGCGACTATTACGACATTTTAGGCGTTTCAAAGACTGCGACGGATGCAGAGATCAAGAAAGCATACCGCAAAGCAGCGATGAAATATCACCCAGATAAGGGTGGTAGCAAGGAGGACGAAGAGAAATTCAAGGAGGCCAACGAGGCCTACTCTGTTCTTTCTGACGCCCAAAAACGTAAGAGTTACGATCAATTCGGTCATGCCAATCCGGGTGGTGCTGGTAATGGTGCCGCTGGTGGTCAGCAACAATATGGCGGTTTCGGTGGCTTTGGCGGTCAGGGTGGCTATAACGTCAATATGGATGACCTTGGTGGTTTCGGTGATATCTTCGAGACTTTCTTTGGTGGTGGAGGCGGCCGAGGCCGTTCTCGAGTCCGCAAGGGAGCCGACATCGAGGCAGACCTACGCATCTCATTTGAAGAAGCCGTTTTTGGCGTTGAGAAAGATTTTGCCCTACTGAAAATGAATAATTGTGATCGTTGCAAAGGCAATGGCGCAGAGCCAGGGACAAGCCAAAAAAATTGCCCGACTTGCCACGGCCAAGGCCAGGTACAGACTGAGCAACACACTATCTTTGGGACATTTGCCAGTGCTCAGGTCTGTCCCGAGTGCCACGGCGAAGGCAAAGTGCCTGAGAAAAAGTGCACTAAATGTCACGGTGAAGGTCGCCTAAAGGAGCAAGTCGAGATCAAGGTAAAGATTCCCGCCGGCATTAATGACGGTCAGACTATTAAAATTAGCGGTAAGGGCGAAGCGGGCGAAGTCGGCGTGCCAGCTGGGGATCTCTACCTCCATATTCGTGTAGCGCCAGATAAACGTTTTGTACGAAACGGCTACAACATCGAGAGCACAGTGGATGTCTCATTCCCACAGGCAGCTCTCGGCACTACTGTAGAAGTGGAGACCATCGACGGCATGGTCAAGCTCAAGGTTCCCGCCGGGACCCAGAGTGGTAAAGTCTTTAAGCTTACTGATAGAGGCGTACCCCAGCTTCACGGACGCCAGCGCGGTGATCACCTCGTCACCGTCATCGTGAAGACTCCGACTAAGTTATCTATAAAACAAAAGAAACTGCTTGAGGAGTTCTCTGAGGGTAAGGGCTGGTTCTAATTCTTACTTGACTAAATCAAGATAATATGTTAAAGTAATTAGTTCCTTTTGGAGATAGAAAACTGATAGGTATTAGTCTTGTGTCTCCAATTAATTGGATTGGAGCAAGTACACCCTCTGAGGAGGTTGATTCAGATGCCGGAATGGCTAGTTTCTCTTTTGCACAGTCTGCTGTTTTGGCAGCTGAGCACCTCGGTCCTAACGTTTGGACTGGCTCTCTCTCTTTGGTATTCTGTTCGAGTCAGAAAGAGGGAAAAGAAGAACAAAGGAGATGCCACCACAGACCACCTGACGGGTCTTGCCAACAGGAGAGTTCTGGACGCAAGACTTCAGGAGCATGCAGTGATGTCTTCCCGATATAGGGTCCCGATTTCCATAGCATTAGTCGACTTGGATTTTCTCAAGGAAATTAATGACACTTTGGGGCACCCAGCAGGAGATACCGCGTTGAGATTGCTCGCTACTGCACTCTCGGGGGTAATTACGAGAGAGGCAGACTTGGCAGCCAAATACAGCGGTGGCGACGAATTCGCATTACTGCTGTACGATTGCTCTGAAGAGGGAGCTCGCAGTGTTACGGATAAGCTCTTGCAGCGAATCCAAACTTCGAGCCTGAAGAACGGTCAAAACATCAGTGCCTCAATCGGGGTACTGACATTCTATCCTGAGAAAGGAGTAGTTGTGTCGCCACAGAACCTCCTAGATTCTGTGGATAAGGCCCTCCTGACCGCGAAGAGGGCTGGTAAAAACCGAGCCTACTTCGTTTCTGAGGGAACACCAAGGGCGTAGAACATTTGCGAAACTGCAGATGGGCTACGTCCTTTTGCATAAGAGTAACGAATTGACTAGATATAGATACGGCACTATAATTTGGGTAGTACTAACATAGGGGATAGACCCATGACACTTACTTGGGATTTGTTTATAATACTTGCCTTCGTCGTAATGGCTGTCTACGGCTTTTTACTCGGTCGTAACCGCGTTTTCAATATACTGATAAATAGTTATGTTGGTTTTGTAGTCGCTGCTGAACTAGGGGATTATGCCTTTGATTATCTCTCCCGTGCCTCTCAGATCTCACATTCGGTCAATATTACCCTCTTTGGCGCCAAGGTCTTCGTCTTCGCTCTCGTTATCTTCGTTCTGACTCTAAATAGTGAACTGATGGGCAATAGGGAGGCTTCGGATAGTAAGGTCTGGACTATTCTCTACGGCATTCTGGCTGCGGGGCTCATCCTCTCTAGCGTTTTTGGCTTCATGGGTAATGCGGAGCAGTTTAGCCTATATAGTAGTAGTACCCTCGCTATTCGGGTAACTGACCTTCGACTACTCTGGCTCACAGCCCCAATCGTAGCTGTAATCGTAGCGAATGTAATGGGACGATTCGGTAAGAGATAAGTAAACTATATCAAAACAAAAGGAGCCAACTGGCTCCTTTTTGAATATTTATTTGGTGGCTGCGGGTGGAATTGAACCACCGACCAACAGCTTATGAGTCTGCTGCTCTACCCCTGAGCTACGCAGCCACGTCGAAACGCGTTAGCGGGTTTTGACGTGGCCTTACGGCCAGTCTGCACCCTGTCACGGTTTCTCCTTTTCCCCTTAAATCCTGCGGATTTCGGGGGCCCCAATAAAGGAAATGTGGCGGTTTTTCGAGAAAATGGTGGGCCCGGCGCGACTCGAACGCGCGACCAGTTGCTTAAAAGGCAATTGCTCTACCAACTGAGCTACAGGCCCGTACCAACGGTTCTATAACAAAATTTTCTCCGAGTCAAAGACTGGTGGCTCTTGCCACGGCTTGTGTTTATTGACTTGATTGGAGAAAACCTTGAAACGAGAATATTATAGCTAATTTTAAGCCCATAGTCAATCCAAACGTGCTTCTGTTATAATAAGGTAATGAAGAAGGAACACGGTTATTTGAAGTTTGCGGTCGGAGTAGTGATACTCTATCTTTTCTATGTTGTCGGTAAGACGCTTTACCAGAGCTACCTCGTGCGTAAGGAAGTCGATAACCTAGAGGTCACTATTACCGAGCTTCAGCAAAGCAACAAAGAGCTCTCAGAGAAGATTATCTATTACGGCAGTCCTTCCTTCCGTGAGCGTATTGCCAGGGAGCGCATGGGCCTGCAGAAGCCTGGCGAAGAAGTAATCGTGATATTGCCAGAGGCCAAGTCCAAAGTCGCAGAGAAGGATCCAGAAGACAGCCTACCTAATTACGAGAAGTGGTGGAAATTCTTCTTTAAATCGTAATCCCGACTTCCACCCGAAAATTCACAAAGTCCCGAGGACCAACTATCGTCGAGATAAGCAAACACTGAATTGTATAATCGTGTTTGCCTAGGAGACGAAGGCAGTCTGAATTTTCTTGAACTTTGCGCCACTTGCTTTCAAGAGAAAGTGGCAAAAGAACGAAATAAAGATTGCTTCGTACCTCGCAATGACGTAACAGCAGACGGTTGACGCTAAGCACAAAATATGCTAATATCAAACAGTTATAACGCGGGGTAGAGCAGTGGCAGCTCGTCGGGCTCATAACCCGGAGGTCGTAGGTTCGAATCCTACCCCCGCTACCAAAAATGAGGTTTTCACTTCGGTGGAATCCTCATTTTTGTTTAATAGTGATATTATCTTTATATGAATTTACGAAGTTACTTCTCGGCTATATTTGTTGATTTGACTCTTTATGCAGTCTTCTTGTCTTACATAGTATTCAATTTCCGCTTAAACCTAATCAACATACTTATTTTTAGCTTTGTTATGCTCATGTTGGCCCTCTGGCTTAGGGCTCGCCTGGATCTGGGTAGTTCTTTTTCAGTTCTCCCAATAGCAACAGCCCTAAAGACGAGGGGAATGTATCGTAAGTTGCGCAATCCAATGTATTTATTTACCATATTGGCAAACATCGGAATAATTTATCTACTGGGTATCCCATATTTATATCTCCTAATCCCTCTCTTGTTATTAATACAAATATTTCGGGTAAAACGTGAAGAGATAGTGCTTACAGAAAGATTTGGCCAAGAGTACCTAGATTACAGAAAGAGGACTTGGTTTTAGGTACTTATCTTGTTTATATAAACTGGTAGCTTTTTTTAGACAAATGTGGTATAGTGTATTCGGCCCTTATTTAGGAACAGAACAAGGTTTTACCCCAATCTGCACTAAGTCGAGCCCCACGCCGGATGGCGAATCTACTGAAAGGAGACCCGACTAATATGAGTTACGAAGACAAAACTCTCAAATGTGTTGATTGTGATAGCGATTTCGCGTTCACAGCCCGTGAACAAGAATTCTACGCCGAAAAAGGCTTTGAGAATGAGCCAAAAAGATGTCCTGATTGCCGCCGCAAGTTCAAAGATTCTAAGAACGAGCGCCGCAGCTTTGAGGTAGTCTGCGCCGATTGTGGCCAGACAACTACAGTGCCTTTCGAGCCAAAAACAGACCGCCCAGTTTACTGCCGCGACTGTTTCGCTAAGCACAGAGCCTAATTATTCAACTATTTAGACTTAAGAAGAACCCCCGCAAGGGGGTTCTTTTGTATTCTCTTTCGTCATTGCGAGGAGCGGAATATAAAGCGACGCGGCAATCTCTAATGTCCGAAGAAGATTGCTTCGTATATTCCTCTCGCAATGACGTGGGAACGGGAAGAGCAGAATTAGAGCTATAGGCAGAAAAGTGCTCATTAAAGACAATTTTTAAGCGAGCTAGCAGAATATTCTGTTGATTGATGATTGTTTATTGTATTCTGTAACCATGAGGGCGAGAATATTTACCATTTGGCTGCTCGCGTATATCTTGGGTTCGATGATCGCACCTCTATTTGAAAGTGTCCCGGACGTCTATCTCTATCTTGGACTGGCCCTCGTGGCCAGTTCTTTTTTTATATATCGAATGAGGTATGTCTTTGCGGTTATCTTTGGCATTGGTCTACTCTTTATCTCAATTGGAACTTTTCAGCGGAGAGAGGTGGGCCTCTTTCACTAGAATGAGGTACTCTCGAAGCAAGAGATTTCTGCGACTGGCTACGTAGCGAGCGTGCCGATCACAAATGAGTTTGGACAAAGTATGCCGGTAAAGCTCACGAGCGTGAATGGTTTCACTGAAAACGTCAAAATTAAGGTTTATGCGCCGTCATTTCCGAAATTTGGACAGGGACAGGTCATTCGTTTCGAAACGAAGGTAAAACCCTATGGGGAGAAGAAGTGGCGTCTGGCCAAGGATGGCTACGCCGGAGAGGCAAATCTAGGCGAGTACGAGATTACGGGTAAAGAGAGTGGCCTACCTGCCACGGTGAAGGGCTGGCTCTTTGGTCTGCGAGTTAAGTTCAACGAAGCGATTAGCTATAGCCTGCCCGCGGCAGAAGGCGGACTCGGCAGTGGACTTATCCTTGGCGAGAAAGCGCTTATTACACCTGAAGTCACTAGACAACTACAGATAAGCGGTACTACTCATATTATTGCCTTATCTGGTTATAATATAACTATTATCCTCGGTTTATTTGTCTTTCTCGAGGGGAAACTGTCACGGTTTTTACGAGTCCTGGTTCCACTTCTGTTCATCATTCTATTCGTAGTGATGACAGGAGGTGCGGCCAGCCTAGTACGAGCCGCCATCATGGGCTTTATGCCCCTGCTTGCTATCTATCTTGGGCGCGAGAGTGACAGCTTCATCGCCATCCTTCTCTCGGCTACAATTATGATTTTGTTTAATCCGCTTCTGGCACTCTATGACGTTGGTTTCCAGCTCTCATTTGCCGCCCTGGCCGGTATGATCTATCTGGCACCGATTATAGCTAGAGTGCTCACAAAAAGTCCTGACTACGTCGCAGGCCCACTTTCTGAGACTATTGGGGCTCAGCTCGCCGCTATGCCACTACTGGCCTATTATTTCGGCAGCGTCTCTCTAATATCTCCGATTTCAAACTTGGTGATACTTTCCCTGGTCCCGATTGGCATGATTGTGGCATTCTCGATTGGACTAGCGGGGATGATATGGCAGGTATTTGCCAGTTTTGTTGCTATCCCTGGTTTTGTCGTGCTGGCTCTAATTAATCATCTGATTGCCTTCTTCGGCAGTATCCCAGCTGCTAGTCGGACCGTAAAAATAGAGAATCCAGCCTGGATTCTCATTATGTATTTCTTATTATTCGATATGTGGCTTGTGCTTACTAAAGTGAGGCGCGCACGCCCCACCGATTAGTGGTGATATAGATAAGATTAGGCTAAAATAGATTTATGATTACTTCAAAAAGAACTTTATTTAGTCCACTAGCGCTACTCCTTCTCGCTGGAACTCTTCTCTACCTGGGTATTACTCTCGTGAAACCAGCAGATGCAGCGCTTAAACTGACATTTTTAAACGTCGGTCAGGGTGACGCCATCCTGGCCGTGACGCCAAAAGGCCAAGATATCCTAGTAGATGGCGGCCCGAATGACAGTGTGGTGGCGAAACTCGATGCGAACGTGCCCTTCTATAGTCACAAACTAGATGCCGTTGTGCTTACTCATCCACATGCCGATCATGTCGCCGGACTGGTGGGAGTGGCTGCTAAATATAAAATAGGGAAAGTTTATATGAGCGGTGTTGTTCATACTGCTCCAGAATATCTGGCTTTTCTCGATGAACTAAAGCGGCAGAATGTGCCAGTGCAAATAGTAAAAACCGGTGATAATCTAGATTTTGGTGAGGGAATTAAGCTAGATTTCCTCTACCCGATGACAAACTTGCAGGGGCAGACAGCAGAAAACCTAAATCTTACCTCTGTGGTAACTAGGCTTTCCTGGGGTAAAAGTTCAGCACTTCTCATGGGGGACCTCGAGGCTGAAGGACAAGACAAATTGCTCGCTAGTGGCCAAAATGTGAAGTCTGATATCCTGAAAGTCTCTCATCATGGCAGTAAAGATAGTGTGGATGAGAAGTTCCTTGCAGCAGTTGACCCCAAATATGCTGTTATCTGTGTCGGCAAGGATAACCAATTTGGTCATCCGAGTCGTGATATGTTGACCTCGCTTGTGGGACGGATAGTCTACCGTACGGATTATGATGGCGACGTCCGATTCGAGTTGACTAGCGGTGGCGTCACGAGTAAGATGTAGGAACTATGTTAGTAATTATTTCAACACTACTGTTAGTCTGTATCCTCGTGTTAGCCATCATGGGCAGCTACCACAACGTTGCTGGCGAAAAAGTAGAAGCCACAGAAGAATAATAACTGTTTATTGTTCGAGAGAACGCAGTGAATCGAGAACTACTCTTAGTTCTCACGTTGTTCGAACAGTAACAACCGACGGAGGAGCGACTTATGTCAGGACATTCTAAATGGGCCAGTATCAAACACAAGAAAGCAGCGACTGACGCCAAAAAAGGTAAGGAATTTACTAAGGCAGCCGCGATGATTACTATTGCTGCCAAGCAGGGCGGCGGCGACCCAAAGACGAACTTCACGCTCCGTCTTGCTATCGATAAAGCCAAGTCGGTTAATATGCCCTCTACAAACATTGAACGTTCCATCAAGAAAGGTACCGGCGAACTAGGCGGTACGGCGCCAGAGGAGCTTCTCTATGAGGGTTATGCACAGGCTGGGGTGGCAATACTCATTGAGGCCCTAACCGATAATCGAAATCGTACCGGTCCAGAAGTTCGCGCTGCCTTTAGTAAGGGTGGCGGTAGTATGGCTGAGACTGGGGCGGTGGCCTTCCAATTCGACCGAAAAGGACAGATATATTTGCATGCCAGTGAACAAAAGATGCTTGGTGACGAGATTGAACTTACAATCATTGATTCCGGAGCCGAGGACTTCGACCTTCATGAAGGTGTTTATACTGTAACAACTCGGGCCACGGACCTACAAACCGTGAAAGAAGCGCTGGAAGCCGCTGGGCTGAAGGTTGATGAAGCTGAGCTCGTCTACATTGCGAAGAATGAGGTGCAGGTCACTGATGAAGTGATTGCCGGGAAGATACTTAAGCTTATTGATCATCTAGAAGACCTCGAGGATGTGACTGCAGTGCATGCGAACTTTGATATCTCAGAAGAAATTTTGGAGAAACTCTAAGATGATGGTAGTCACACACGCCTTTTTGGGTGCTGCTGGAGGTGAGATTGTTCGCAATCCTATTCTAGCCTTTGTTTTAGGTGTGGTTATTCATCTCTTAGTGGATAAGATCCCTCATCTCTTACCCGAGGACAAAAAAGCGAGATTCCAAAACCAAACCCTAGACGGAGTATTAACTATTATGTCGTTGGTTTATATATATTTTTTGGCCGACAAAAACGGACAACTAGCACTGCTAACGGGCGCCTTGGGAGGTGTTTCGGTAGACGTGTTGCTCGTTTTGACTCCATTATATTTCTCGAAGTTAGGTCAATGGCACACTAAGAGGCAGTATCACAAAGAAAATTACTGGTTTCTAGGAACAGATATTGGCTTAATCGTATTGTCATTAATTTTTCTTCTCAAGTGATTATACTCGGAATTGATCCAGGCACGGCTACCACTGGCTATGGTCTGATCGAGGAGAAGAGTGGCAAGCTGATGCTCGTTGATTACGGCGTCATCACCACTGAGGCGAATCAGCCCCTAGAGGACAGATTAGCGCTTATCTACGATCAGCTTGGCGACATTATAGATGAATATGACCCAGACGAAATCGCCGTCGAGGAGCTCTTCTTTAGCAATAACGCCAAAACTGCCATGTCGGTCGGTCAAGCTCGTGGCGTAATCTTGCTAGCGGCGAAGAAATCAGGCGTTAACATCGCTGAATATACACCAAATGAGGTCAAGAACAACGTTTGTGGCTATGGTGCCGCCGGTAAGAAACAGGTTCAGAAGATGGTGGTAATGCACCTGAAACTTACAGAAACGCCGCAGCCAGATGACGCCGCAGATGCTCTCGCTATCGCGATTTGTCATGCCGGAAGCAGAAAGTTTCCGAAGCGTTAATCTGTCTACTTGTTTTATATACCATAAGTACTAGAATTGACTCATGATTGCTTATTTAGAAGGTGATATTGAACTTGTCAGGAACGGTTACGCCGTTCTCAAGGTTGGGGGTGTTGGCTATAAAGTTTTCGTGAACCCAGTTTTTGCAGAATCTCTGCATACTGGCAGCTTCTCGAAGATGTTTATCTACACGCAGGTTCGTGAGGATATAAGTGCACTTTATAGTTTTGAGGACATTGAAGCCTTAGATTTCTTTGAGCTTCTTATCTCCGTTTCCGGTATCGGACCAAAAGCTGCCATGAACATATTGGCTTCAGCTAGCGTGGATCAGATTCGAGCTAGCATCTTGGCACAAGACCCAACTCTACTCTCGAGCGTTTCAGGCGTCGGCAAGAAGACTGCCGAGAAGGTTGTTATCGAGCTTAAGGGCAAGGTAGGCGCCACGGCTAGTATCTTTGACCATGGTAATGGCGAGAAGGCTGAGGACGTCTATGAAGCCCTTCTTGGACTTGGCTTTAGACCACTAGAGGCGAGGGAGGCGATTGCCGAGATGTCTCATGATTGCGTTACTACCGAGGAAAAGTTGAAATATTGTTTGTCGAGTTTGAAAAAAAGTAATACATAATTCACCCGTCATTCTGAACCGTGTGAAGAATCTAGGATTACGGGTTCTGGATCCCTCGTAACGCTCGGGATGACGGAAGAGAGAGCGTGATGACCGAAGAAATAGACCACATCCTAGAAGCTATTGAGCTACCAGAGGAGGAGAAGTTTGAAGAAACTCTTCGTCCGCGTAAGTTTGGTGAGTATGTGGGCCAAAAGAAGGTCAAAGATGGCTTAAATATAATGATTCAAGCGGCTAAGAGCCGCGAGGAACCGATTGACCATGTCCTACTCTACGGGCCTCCAGGGCTGGGTAAAACTACCCTAGCTAACGTGATCGCAGCCGAGATTGGGGCAGAAATCAGGGTTACGAGCGGCCCGGCAATCGAACGTGCTGGAGATCTAGCCTCCATTCTCACTAATCTTGCCGAGGGTGATATTCTCTTTATCGACGAAATACATCGGTTGAACAGAACCGTAGAAGAGGTACTCTATCCAGCGATGGAGGATTTTGTTCTGGATATTGTCATTGGCAAGGGCCCGGCGGCCCGTTCGATACGACTAGATTTGCCTAAATTTACTATCATTGGTGCGACTACCCGTATCGGAAGTATTTCTTCTCCTCTTCGTGATCGTTTTGGCCTCGTGAATCGACTAGAATTCTATGAAGACAATGAGATTGAGCGGATTATCAAGCGATCAGCGAAAATACTAGGTATTGAGATTGATGAGGGCGGCGCCAGTGAGATAGCAAAACGCGCCCGGAAGACCCCTCGTATCGCTAACAGGCTACTGAAGAGAGTGCGGGACTATGCCCAAGTAAAGGCCAAGGGAATCATTACACAAGATGTGGCCAATAGAGCCCTCGATATGCTCGAAGTCGACGAGTGTGGACTCGATAATACTGACCGTAGGCTTATTGCGACCATAATTGAGAATTTCAAGGGTGGACCAGTCGGACTCTCGACACTTGCGGCCGCCACGAGTGAAGAGGTGGAAACTATCGAAGACGTTTATGAGCCATATCTTATTCAAATCGGTTTTCTGGAGCGAACCCCAAGGGGTAGGAAAGTCACTGATAGGGCTTACTCACATTTAGGATATGAGGTCAAAGACCGTCCTACGCTACCTTAATAATTTTCTTATCTTCCTTACGTCATCCTGAACTTGTTTCAGGATCTACCTAAGATGAAAAATAACTCATACATTTACATTATAGCGAACAAAAATAATACTGTTTTATACATAGGCGTAACAACTAATATTATAAAGCGGATTTTCGAGCACAGAAACAAGCTAGTAGACGGGTTTAGCTCCAAGTACTGTTTATATAAGCTTGTTTACTACGAGATCTTTGACGACCTTGAAAGTGCTCTAAACCGCGAGAAACAACTAAAACGCTGGCACAGGGAGTGGAAGAATAACATGATTGAAAGCATTAACCCAAACTGGAGTGATATTTATGACGAGATTAGATCCTGAAACAAGTTCAGGATGACGTAGGGTTTGGTTCTAAGACGACGTTGCTTTAGGTCTACGATCGCGTGGTTTTGGCGTTAGGGTGACGTAGTGTTTAGGTTCAGCAAGACAATTAAGTTATAATGTATCCATGAACAAATTCGCGTCAGAACTTGTGAAGAAGCCAGTGCTCGTAAAGAGTGCTATTCAGAATGGCGAGGGCGCTCTAGTTGGTTTGGTGGAAGAGCTTATCATGAATCCAGATAATGGAGAGCTTGCAGGCCTGATTATTCGTGAAGGTTTTGGTAAAAAAAGCCTGAAAACGCTTGGTGCGAAGGATATCCTAGGTATATCTTCGGAATTTTACCTGGTTCCAAATTATGAAACTCTGGGTGAGATGGATGAGATCGTTCGCCTAAAGGAGATTATGGACCGCGAGATCAAAATTACTGGGAACAAGGTTTACACGGTTAGCGGCACTTACTTAGGAAGAGTTTTTGATTATACCATAGACCTTCGAGATTTTAAGCTCTCTCGCATCTACGTCGGGGCCCGAGTTTTAGGCGCTTTCGGATCACAACACATCATTGCCTCTAAGCAAATAGTTTCTATTGAGAAGGAAGGCATCACCGTCGAAGACGTCTTTGTTAAGAGTCGTAAACCGACACTGATTAAGGCTGAAAAAAGAGTAGTGGCTAATTAATAGCTTTCTCTGTTACTTTCTCTTGAAAGAAAGTAACCAAAGTTCAAGAAAATCAAGTTCTCTTTCGCGTGATCCCTTCTCCGCCCTACGTTGCAGTCGAAGGGCCTCCCGCGATAGTCGCGCCTCACGCCGGCAGGTTGATTTTCACAGAGGGGACCCACTCTTACCGCGACCTCCCGCTTACTTTTGCTGCCAAAAGTGGCAAAGAATATCTTTAAGAGGAGGTGGCAAAAGAAAGGTAGTTAGTCTGCGGTTGATTGACAAATCGGCTAAATTTTGCTAAAATACGACCATAAAGTAAGTATTAACCACTTTCGCTCCATGTCGCTCTGGTGAAAAATCTAGGGCTCGCAAATAGCGATCCACGAGAAAGGAGTTTTTTTGATGCAAAAAAACTATGAACTGCTCTATATCGTCCATCCGGACCTAGAGGGCCAAACAGAAAAGGTTACCGAGAAGGTCACAGGCTTTGTCACAAAAGCCGAAGGTAAAGTAACCTCACAAGAGGACTGGGGCAAGCGCAAGCTCGCCTACCCAATTGCCAAAAACGATTTCGGTGTCTATGTTCTAGTGAACTTTACTATCGATACTACTAAACTCTCTGACGTTGAGCGCGATCTTCGCCTCTCAGAGGAAATTCTACGGTCAATGGTCGTAGTGGTTCCTGATGTCAAAGAAGTCGTTCTGAAGCCTCGCAAAGAGAAGGCAGAAGCCAAAGCAGAGAAGACAGAAGCACCCGCTTCTATTATTGTTGCTGAGGAAAAGCCAGCTTCTATCATCGTTCCAGCCGAGAAATTAGCCAAAGCCACTAAGGTGACTAAAGCTAAGGTAGAAAAAGAAGAGAAGGCTCCAGCCGCCAAGAAGCCAGCCGTCAAAAAAGCCGCTCCTAAGAAAGTTGCTAAGACAGCTGAAGCAGACGAAGCTACTAGACTGAAGAAACTCGACGAGAAATTAGACGAATTGTTAAAGTAATTTGCTTATTCTTCGAATGACAACGGGTATGAGAAGTTTAGTTCTCGGCCCAACACTCGAACAATAAACGGGAGACGAACATGAAAAGCGTAAATATGGTAATACTCATGGGTAATATGACCCGCGATGCCGAACTGCGTTATACTCCAAACGGCAAGGCTGTAGCAAGTTTCGGACTCGCTATCAACAGAAGTTACAAGGATGCTGCTGGCGACAAAAAAGAGGAAGTAGACTTCTTCGACGTTGTAGCCTGGGGCAAGCTCGGTGAAATCATTAGCCAGTATGGTGGCAAGGGACAGGGAGTCCACGTAGTCGGAAGATTACAGAACCGTAACTGGGAAGGCACCGATGGCACCAAGCGCAACAAGACCGAGATTGTTGCAACAGAGCTCACTCTCGTTGGTGGTAAAGGGACTCACGGTACTTCACCACTTCCAGCTACTCCAGCTGAAGGCACGGACAAACCAGCCCCAGCTGCCGAAACACAAGTTCACGATGAAGAAATCAACATCGATGACATTCCCTTCTAGGTAAATTTTAAATCAAAATAATTACGACTGAAAGGAGCCAGATGGCTTACCAAAAACAAGAACAATCAACATTTGTCCGCAAAACCTGCCGTTTCTGCGAAGCGCGCATGGAATACATCGATTACAAGGACGTCAAGGGACTACAGAAGTTCACATCCAGCATGGGCAAAATAGACACTCGCAAGAAGAGCGGAACTTGTCCAAAACACCAACGTGCGCTAGCCTCTGCTATCAAGCGAGCTCGCATTATGGCACTTATGCCATTTGTAAACCGCTAAATTATCTGTCATCCTCGGCCAGTCAATAACGAATATGATAAGTTGACCGGGGATCTCCCCTGGCGTGCGTCGCCAGAGATTCCCGCCTACGCGGGAATGACGCTAGGATGTGAAAGGAGCACGCATGTACGGAATTACAGACCTCAAAACAGGTACAACCTTTGAGCTGGAAGGCTCTCCCTTTTCGGTAATAGAATATCAGCATTCAAAGAAGGGCCGTAGCGGCGCAGTCATGCGTACTAAGCTAAAGAACCTTCTTACTGGAGCTATAGTTCAACGTACCTTCTCGGGTAACGAGAAGTTTAACGAAGTCGACATCGAACGTAAGAAAGTTCAATTTCTCTACGGAGACGGTGGCCGATATTATTTTATGGATCAGGCTGATTACTCTCAGTTTGATTTGCCAGCCGAAGAACTGGGTAATAACATTCACTATCTCAAAGATGGTGGCCTAGTTCAATTTCAATTCTACGGCGACAAGCCAATCAATCTAGATTTACCGGTAAAGATGGACTTTCTCGTGACTGAATCTAGTAAGGGCCTCAAAGGCGATACTGCCAGTGGTTCGACTAAGGTGGTTACGGTTGAGACAGGACTCAAGGTTAACGTGCCTCTTTTCATCAAGGAAGGCGACATGCTCCGCATCAATACTACCGATGGCTCGTATGTTGAAAGAGCTAAGTAAAAAGTTATAAAGTTTTACGTCATTGCGAGGTACGAAGCAATCTCTCCCATTGTCATCCTCGACTAGTCAAAAACAAATATGATAGTTGATCGGGGATCTCTCTTGTGAGACAAGATTCCCGCCTACGCGGGAATGACAGGTAACAACATGAAAAAACGCTTAGATCAAATACTTTTAGAGAGAAACTTTGCCGAAAGCAAAACCAAAGCCGCCGCCCTAGTGATGGCCGGTCAAGTTTTTGTAGACGGACATCTCTCGGATAAGCCCGGCAGACCAACTCAGGAAGAGGCTGAGATTTGCGTCAAGGAGCTCTTTCCTTACGTCTCACGCGGCGCCCTAAAGCTTGAGAAGGCCTACCAAGCCTTTGGTTTAAGCTTTGAGGGCAAGACTATCTGTGACATCGGTTCCTCAACTGGTGGTTTTACCGATTTCGCACTGCAGAATGGTGCCGTGAAGTCATATGCGATCGACGTTGGCACGGGCCAGCTGGCTCAGAAGATTCGTGAAGATGACCGGGTGGTGGTAATGGAACGGACAGACTTCCGTGACGTAACCCTACCAGAGCCAATCAACATCTTTGTTTGCGATGTCTCGTTTATATCTCTGAAGCAGATTATTCCGAAGATAGAGCAAATAATCAACACACAAGGCGCCATTCCAGCGACCAGCCTCGCCGAGTCTAGGCGGGAGGCTGGAATCCAGGAAACAAAGATTGGTCGAGAGGCTAGATCCCAGATCAACTCTGGGATGACGAAAGAGAGCGTTGACATCATTCTCCTCATCAAGCCCCAGTTTGAGGCCGGGGCCAAGGAGGTTAGTCGTGGTAAGGGCGTGATTAAGGATGATGTCTTGCGACAATCAATTGTTGAGGACATCAAACTTTTTGCGGTCGAAAATAGCTTTAACGTCACGGCCCTTGTCGAATCTCCAATTACTGGGGCCAAGGGCAATGTGGAGTATTTACTCTATCTCACAAAATAGGTCGGACCTATATCTGGTTATAGGTCCGACCTATTTACGGTATTTACCGAACTATTTACAGCCGTTTCGACTTGGTATATCCTACATTTATGCCTAGTAGAAATGTTGTAAAAGACTACATCGAGAATGGCGTTTATCATGTTTATAACCGTGGTATAGACAAGCGCATTATTTTTGTAGATGATTCTGATTACAAATTCTTTTTATATATAATGAAATCTTATATCTTACCGCTGGATAAACAAAAAGAACTCAAAATGATTAAAGAGGATGAGGTGTTTAAACGTGGCTATTTTGCTGGTAAAATTGAAATTCTTGCTTATGCACTTATGCCCAATCACTACCATCTGCTTATTCGTCAAATCGGCAAACATGATATTAGTGAATTCATAAGATCGGTCATGACTACGTATGTTAGTTATTTTAACGAAAAGTATGATAGAGAAGGACACCTTTTTCAGGGAATTTACAAAGGCATTCTCGTTGAAAGCGATGACTACTTACTACATCTATCGAGATATATACACCTAAACCCAGTCAAAAATAGGTCGGACCTATCTAAAAAGGGATTAGTGAACCAGTATACCAGTTACGGAGATTATGTGGGTGGAAGAAAGTCGGGCTGGGTAATGCCTGAGTTTATATTGATGTTCTTCGCGAAAATGGACAAGGCAAGTTTATATGAAGCAAATTCATATGAATTATTCGTGAGAGATTTAGATATAGACGAACGAGACTACCTCGGTCAATATGCACTGGACTAATTCGCTACAAAATAGGTCCGACCTATGTCTGAGCACAAAGATATAGGTCGGACCTATATTCACTACCTATATTCACTATATTCAAGTTCTTAATTTATTAGAAGTGCGTGATTATGCTTCTAGTCTTTGAACCATTTTCGATTTTATCTACGCATCTTATCTTTAACGGCAAGTAGATGCCAGCTTTTACCAAGTCTGACATGGTTTTATCGCTTGTTAGGAATAGCTGGTCTTGGATTATCTGTGCAATCTTACTTTCGTAAATCTTGCCGTTAGGTACTATTTCGAGAATCAACTTTGGCAATATCTCTTTACCTTGATGCCTTTCATAAACATGCATTCGAAACTCCAGCTTGATTTGATCTTTAAGCCCACTGAGTGCTGATTCTATTGCGCGACTGTGAATAACGGTTCCATTAAACTTTAGGACATCGAAGTCTTTCCTCCCACCAACGTCAATTTCAACATTATTGCCACACGGACATTTATTCTCTTTGGCGATAGCCATATCGGCCGTTCTGTATCGTATCAGTGGCAAAGCTTTTGGTGAAAGATGAGTGTAGACAACTTCGCCTACCTCATCAAATGAATCTAATCCTTCACTGTTTACCACTTCGACTAGATCATTCTGACTTGGATGGTAAATACTTTGTTTGGCTTGTGAATTTAGGGTTTCGCATCGATAACCGATACTGCCACCTATCTCCGTATTCCCATAAAGATAGTAAAACTTAGCTTTAGTGAAAATGTTTTTGAAGTATTCTACTTTTTGATTACTCGCATATTCTCCGACCAGTGTAACCCATTTTATATCTTCTGCGCAAAAATCTGTCTTTATTAGTTCTTGGGTAAAATGGTAGAGGGTTGTTGGTGTAGAAATAATTCCTTCAGTACCCATCTCCGCAACTATTTTTGCCATTAGGGATGGCTTATTGACGTCAATTGGAATAAATGGAATCGTCCTATTGGGTTGCGCAAGTATCTTTTGTAGAACAGCTGACGTTGGGGTCAGTAAACCGATGACTTTATTTACGCCAAGTGATTTTAGAATTTTTTCATCGAAGTAGAACTTGCCATTTTCATGTTCGTAACTGCTGTGAGAAACGACTAGCGGTCGAATAGCGTTAGTTGTCCCGCTACTGAAGGAGTACCAGACCACTTCTTCGCTTGGGACAAAAAGTCTGTCCTTTGGTTCTGCCGACAGTATTTCGTCCTTTGTTAGAAAGGGTATCTTGGCAAAATCTTCATAACTTTCAATTTTGCCAGGGTCAATGTTCAGATTCTGATATTTTTTTCGATAGAAATCGGAATAATTATTATTTATGGCAAAATCTAGCTGTTTTCTGATTTTCTCGAGATATTTCTCTGTGAATTCTTTTTCTATCATAAATGAAGTATAATCTATTTTGTGACGAATAAAAACAAGCTTTTATCTATTCAAACAACCGTAATTACGCTCTGTATTTTGGGGGGCGTTTATTATTGGTTCTCCAATATCCGTTTACCAAATGGATTAAAGAACTTCAAAGAGATCACTGCTGAGGACCCACTTTTTGCAAGCCCAGAGATAAATGCAGAAGAAATGGACAGCTCAATTACTTATCTTGAGAAAAAACAAAGTGATCTCATGAAAGCGATGAATGTCAACGAGCAGTTCACACCTACTCCGTTTATGAGGGCGATGGTAGAAGTGAAGAAATCTGATGATATCTTTAAGCAGAATCCTACGCGCCAAAATGCAATTAATCTGATTGGTAGTTATAAGTCAGCTAGTCATGATTATGGCCAGGGGGTACAACAGATTTTGGATAAAGTAAATCAGTACTTTCCGACTGAAGGCAAGGTGCAGCCGTTCATTTATGTAACATCTGCGACTACCAATAAAGTAGTTGGAGACGACTTGCGACTGATGCTTGAGAACAAGTTGGCTCTGGACAAAGAAATTCAAAAACGAGAACGCAGATTGGACGGTTGGGAGTGGTATATTTCCCCAAACAAAAATCCTATCCCAAGCATTGCAACAAAAAATGACCCAGCCCTGAGTCCTGAAGAGGCTTTTAGGAGCTTACCTGGTGCAACGGTCTCACCCGGAGTATATCAGGTTTCTACGAGCTGCTATACTAACGATGGAACGGAAACACCATTCTATTACTTGCTTCTCCCAAGCCTCCCAAGCAACGATAGGCCGATTTTTTCTCCAAAAGAGGCGAGCACTTACTATTATGAGAAATTTAACAGTAGCGATCGTTCTGGGCAGAAATATCTGAGTCAGGGGATAGAATGGCACGGCTTGCATGAGGGGACTACCTATCGTTGCAATAATCTAGAGTATCAACCGCAAATCATTATGATGGACTCATTTTTGGCTAGATACCAGGTAAAGCCAATTTTTAACAATGGAACAGACGATAAAATTCAGGATGCAATGGCCCAAGAGAAAAGGGTTCTTACCAGCGAGACCCATAGTTTATCAGAGTTTGAATCACTGTCTGACTACTACTATTATTTTTATCGTCAGGAGCGTGACAAGAACTCAGTTCGTGCGCAAGCCCTGCTGGAGCGATATCTGTTCATTAGGAATAAGCAAGCAGATTTCAATCTGATTTTGAATACTGACTTCTACTTTGATAACATCTCTCATCGTATAGAAAAAGGAGCTGTTTCTGATCCCAAATTATATGCAGCTTATCTATACACTATGAGAAGTAACTACTCGGTTGCATTCTTTAACTTCTCAGATTCAGTTTGGCGACTGAGTGAAAAACCAAAATACACTACGAGTGGTTACGAGAATGATAGAGCTGAAAAATACCAGACATACAATGAGCTTTTAAAGTCATACAACGCCGATCAAATAAAAAGGTTTGAAAGCATTACTGAAGCAGAAATAATCAGTGGGTATTAGTTAGAAGAAGCCGTTACAGCCAATAAACAAACACTCATTTGAATTTTTGGCAATTTGATTTTGACAAATACTGGGCTTACCGTCTTTGCTCTGTTCGGTAACGGCTTGTTTCACCTTGATTTTTTCCTGATATTTATTGTAAGCAAAAATTGATACAAACACGATTACTATGAGCGCGCATATAAGTAGTATGACTTTTTTGTTGCGATTTAATGGTTTCATTTATTGTTATTATGGCTTTTCTAAACAGCTATGTCAAGGAGGGTTAGAAAAGTTGCAGCAAGGTAGAAAAATGTAGTATAATTTGAGCTTAATTGGTGAGGGAATGAAAAAGCATTTTTTACAAAAAAGTACTCTGGTAAAAACCACTGATAAATCTTTAAAGAACGGGTTTTTTGGGGTACTCGGAATAACTATAGTCTACACTAGAATAGCTTACATGGAGCTAAACCTACGGGCTCATCTCGCCATCAGACTTGTTCACGACAAGCTCTACCACAGGGGCAAAATGTATAAGCTTTGGAGTGACAAGCCATATTCGTCCACCGTCCACAAGGCGGCTGTCTGGGGCTTCATCCTTTCTTTTGCTACTTTTACGTTTCTACAGTATATTACTCCGGAAGTTTTCAATAGTTTAGCCCCAAACAAGGTCTATGCAGGGGCAAATAACAAAACATGGACGACTCGGGGCGACTTCGGCACTGGCACAGGGAGTAGTGGATTTGCTATCACGGGTACCCAGCCGACTGATGATGCTAGTATCGGGTTACCGTATACGATAAATCAAAACCTCAAATCCATTGCAGCTGGTGATAACTATACAGTTGGTCTCAAAAATGACGGGACAGTGGTTGCGGTAGGCAGTAACGACTCAGGACAACTAAACACCTCGACCTGGACCGGTATTACGGCCATCGTCGCTGGATATAGATATACAGTGGGTCTCAAATCTGATGGTACAGTGGTTGCAGTAGGTACTAACACCTCTGGTCAGTTAAACACGGCTAGCTGGACAGGTATCACGGCTATTGCAGCTGGAGATAACCATACTGTAGGTCTCAAATCAGATGGCACAATGGTGGGAACGGGTGATATGAGTCGTTATACTAATTGTCTGATTTATGACTACGGTATCTGTAAAAGCTGGGGCGCGGATATTACCGCTTGGACTGGTATCAAGGCTATTGCAGCTGGATATAATCATACTGTAGGTCTCAAATCAGACGGCACTGTGGTTGCAGTAGGTATGGACTACTCTGGGCAGCTAAACACGGCTAGTTGGACAGGTATCACGGCTATTGCAGCTGGATACATAAATACAGTGGGTCTTAAAGCTGACGGTACAGTGGTCGCGGTGGGTGAAAGGGCATCTTATACCAACTGTTTGGCATACGACAAGAACGCCTGCATTAGTTATAGCGCGGATATCTCCACCTGGACCGGCATCACATCTATCGCCGCTAAAAATTCCCATACAGTGGGCCTCAAATCAGACGGTAAGGTGGTTGCATTAGGTACTAACACCTCTGGTCAACTAAACACGGCCAGCTGGACAGGCATCACCGCCATCGCCGCTGGTTATAACCATACCGTGGGTCTCAAATCAGATGGTACAGTGGTTGCAGTTGGTACTAACTTCTCTGGTCAGCTAAACACCACTGTTTGGACTGGAGTGAGACAACCCACCCATAGTTATACCTCTCCGGCCACCATGACTGCTCTCAAGGCCAATGCCGGAGCCAAGGTCTCATGGACGGGCGTGAGCTGGAATACGACGGCACTCCCTGCCGGTGGGACTGTGAAGCTTCGCGCCCGTAGTGCTGATACCGATGCGGGGCTATCATCTGCTACCTGGACAAACTACTATATCCAAAATACAGCGAACAGTACCACCGGTACTGGTAACCTGAAGCAAGCTCTACCAAATGGTGTGGCAATCTCTCAGTGGATAGAGCTGGAGCTTACCCTCATGACATCAGTCCCTAGTACAGCCCCCTTGCTGAATGATATTACGGTTTCCTACAACACGCTCGAAGCGCCTCCAAATGTCAATCTGGCCCTTTTGAGGACAAACTCTTCACCACTGAAAACATCTGCGGGTGCCAACTTGACAGCGGGCGTCCCCGGCGGTTGGACCAATGAGGCCTCAGTCAAGCTAGTAGCCAGTAACCTCACTTGTGGTACTACGGCTGGAAGCAATCTCTGTACCGGCTCTACTGGCCGTAAGCCACAGGTGGAGATAAGGCCAGTAGGGACTGCCTTCAACGAAGCGACTATGGTAGAGGGGACCTCCTACTTCTCTGGTAGTACCTCCATGGTTTCTACCGGTGAGTTTCAAACGGGAGAGGTCACACTTATTGGTTTGGCTAATAATACTGGTTACCATGTCCGTGTTCGCACAACTGATGATTCGGGCGGCGTATCTGGTTGGACAAGCTATGGCACAACGCCAGAGAATGTGAATGAGGCAGATTTTACAACTGATCAGGTACCACCTTCAGCAGTACTTACTTTAAGTATTTCAGTAACGTCCAAGAATCCCGTAAATCTAACCTGGACGGCCGTCACTGACGCAGCTTCTGGCATAAATCATTACAACGTTTACAGAAGCACAACACTTGGCGTACTCGAAACACTGATAGGCAACCCGACTGCATCTCCCTACACGGATTATCCTACACCAGATGGAACTTACTACTATACTGTCCAGGCCGTGGACAATGCCGGGAACGAGCAGACAGTCGGGAATAATCAAAAAGCAGTCCTCGTAGATAACGTGGCGCCTACCTACACTGGCGCTATTGGACTTTCGAACGGCACAAGCTGGGTCAAACAAAATCAGACACAGATTGTGACGGTTAATTTTTCCGAAAATATGACGTCTAGTCCAAAGATATCTATAGACTATGCCGGGACTGGCAGCGACATTTCAGGTGCCAATATAACACAAGGTGCCAATGCCAGTGTTTGGACATATTCGGCCACTATCCCGTCAGGAAATGATGGTACGGCGACAGTGACATTTTCTGGAACAGATATTGCCGGCAATGCGATATCAGGTGCGCCGAGTGGCAATACCTTTAGCATTGATAACTCGGCGCCGACTGTAACTTCCCTTGTCTACAACTCTGGCGCGAGTAGTATACGCAACACCGCAACAATCGGAGTTACTTTTGCTGCGACCGATGCTAATTCGGGTGTAAATACGGTGGACTTTAATTTGGAATATCAGGAGGCAATTCTGTCCGCTGGCACTCCGGGAACATTTGGTGCCTGGATCAATGTGGGAGCTATAAATGGTGATACGAGTCCCTTTGTTTTCGCCGGCGCTTCTGGCAAAGCCTATAAGTTTAGACTTAGTGCAGTGGATAATACCGGAAACAGATCAACTGTGACTACTGGTAGTAACTGGATTGGTGTGGACACTGATAATCCGGCCGGTACAATCGTCTTGAACGGTGGGGAATTGGCAACAGACAATCTGAATGTGCTCGCAAACCTGACCCTCAGCGATGCCGGTGGGTCGGACCTAAAACAGTATGAAATGTCGGTAGATAATGGCGGCACTTGGGCCGCACCGGTTGCTATCTCTGGTTCTAGTTTCAACGCACCGACATTGTCGTTGCTTCTGCCTAGTGGTGAAGGCACAAAAACAGTCGTGGTCAGGGTACAGGATAATGTCGGTAATACGGTTTCCAATATCTCGGACACAATATTTGTCGATACTGTCATTCCAAATGACCCGACTGCGATTGCAGCCAAGAAAAGTAGCGTAGACAGTACTACAATTAACCAACTCACTTGGTATCCGGTCACGAAGCCATACTTTAGCTGGACAGCAACTGATGTAAATCCAGGCTCCGGTATAAAGGGATATTGGGTTTATTTCGGAACTAATTCTAACGGAGACCCGCTGAACTCTGCCCTGTCCGCCACCGAGCGATTCTTCATCACAGATAACTATTTCAATCCGAACTTGCCGACGGATGGCTACCTAGAAGGCAAATATTTTCTAAAGGTAAAATCGGTGGACAATGTGAATCTAGTTTCAGCGGGAGATAGCGAATTTATCTATTTTTATGACAAAACTGCCCCATTCAATGTCTCGGGGTTGGCAGCGACAAATGACGTTTTGAACAAGATTACAGTTGCTTGGAACGCTTATAGCATTACGACGCAGGAAGCACCGATAGAAAAGTACGAGATAGAGCGAGTGAAAGCGCAGTTTTACTATTTGAATAATCTTCAAATCGAGACAGGTGACTGGAGTGCGGGAGCTGGATATGCTAAATTCTCCATTTATCGCAATGATCCTATATTTAATACTCGTATATTTGATGACACGACCGTAGACGCTGGCGTCCGTTATCATTACCGTATCAGGGCGAAGGATATGTCTAATACAGAGATGGGTCCATGGCAGATATCGGGTCTCGTATATGGTCTGACCTTAGATAATGTAGCACCGGAGACGCCACCTAGTGCCGTGACGGTAGGTGTTTGTAGTTCTGGGAATGCGGGAAATTGTACAAATATCGCCAACGTTGGTCATGAGGTCAGGGTAACTTGGCTGACAGCTAGTGACGCTGGTTCTGGCATGCTAGGATATAAAATTTATAGACATGAAGTGGCTTCTTCGTCCGAATGGGTTGTGGTTGGATTTTTGGATGTATCTGGGCCCGGACCGCACAATCTTATCTGGCAGGATAATGATACAAATAATGCGGCTACCTGGGCTGGGTTCAAGGACGTGGTATCGCCTAACGTAAATGATCACACGAGTTACGAATATCGCATTACTGCACTTGATGCCGCCGCTATACCAAACGAGACTGCCATAGTGTTAGAAAACCCTTTGATCAACTGGAATGCAGCTACAGAGAGAACCCCAGACGTGACACTTCCGCCGAAGCCGATTGGGCTCACAGCCGCCGCCCTCGGACTGGATGACTCAGATACGAATAATGACACTATCGGTCATCAATGGATCCGTGTCAGATGGACTCAGACACCGGACACAAATCTCTACAACGGTGATGGTAGTGGAATTACCGCTATCAGACTCCTGAGGTCTGGCTCTACAAACGGACCATTCGTTGATGTTACAGACGACACAACATACCCTGTCACTTGTTCGCTTGTGAATTGGGAATGTACTCAGAAACGACTTCCAGATATCCAAACCTACTATTACAAGATAAAAGTTATTGATGCGGTTGGACTATCCTCTGGCAACAGCGATGGGACTGCTCCTGTAAAAACTGCGCTCAGTACCGCCCCGACTCCTCCACAGAACGTCGTTGTCTCGCATGACAATGGAGACCCAGGTGTCAACGGCTCTACGGTAGGCAAAAAGCTCCATATCAGCTTTACAGGTAGTTACGCCAAGGGCTGTCTAAATAACATTAGTTGTGTGGTTGCCTATGAGGTTTACCGTTCCACTGCCAATCTCGACACCCCAGAGAAGTGGCTAGATTCCGACCTAGCTACCCGCCTAACCGATGTAACTGTCAATTTCGCTCGTGATGAGCGTGGTTTCCCGAGAATATTTGATGATAGCACTGTAGTTGATGGCACGAGATACTATTACAAGCTTCGTGCGCGGGACAACACGCCAAGTGACGTGACCACCAATACGGTTGGTCCTTTCTATTCAACCTTCTCCGAGATTGATGAAACTAGCCCGCAGGGACTTCGCAAGGGCTGGGATATCACGCCATATGTAACACAACCGGGCATCACGGCCACGGATGCCGACGGTGGCATCTATAGCAATCTAGAGGTCAAAGTAAGAGATACTCATCCAAATTCTTCTGATCTCAGAAATATTGTCAGTTGGCGTCCGGTAGATATGCCACTTCGTCGTAAACTGCCATTTGAAACCTGTACCGGCAAGCAAGTGGATGGTGTCGACTACTGTAACAACTTCGCCAAATACGTAATCTATAGAGAAGAGCTGGCGAGTGACGGGTCAGTAATGAAGGATAGTAACGGTTCGGAAATCATCGTTAAAGTAGCAGAAATCGCTGATCAACAAACCAATTACGTCATCGATACCCTACCGCTTCTCTTTAAGGATAATACTTATAGTTATTACGTACAGGTCGTAGACAAATCCGACTCACTCAGATACCCGTCTCCGTATAGTTCAAGCCTAGTAAACATAGATGCCAAAGCGGCCAATGTCAGCATACCTTCTTACGCGGCAGATTCTATAATCCCGGGTAAAACCACACCAAAGATAGAGGGTAATGTTACTGTGCCAGAGGAGCTTATCGGGGTCTCTTCGGCCACCGTGGTCTGGACGACTGATCAGCCAACAGATGGAGTGGTGGACTTTAGACGAAAGTACAAAGTTGGCAACAGCGGTGAATTGAATGACGGAAAATATCAAGTGATTGGTGAAGATACGTCGCCGACGCAGGGTTCTAGCAAGCCGATTCATACCGTAAAACTCTTCGGTTTGGAAGCGAATACCACCTACGACTATCGTGTGGTCTCCAAAAATTACCTTAGTAATGCGGCCATGATGGGCGGAAATAATGTTCCGGCTCTTATGACAAAAGGATTTTCAATCACCGTTCTGGACACAAAACCAGAGGACATCACTACGGTCTCGACGACCGTTCGTTGGACGACCAACATGCCGTCTAATACCAATGTGTTGAACTTCAGACAAACCGACGGCTCTCAGGCCGGTTCGCCCGCTGAAACGTCTCTGGATCTCTCCAAATTGGGTGATAGCCAGAGGAATTGTACGGTTACACCACAGCTCTGTAATCATGAAGTCAGCATTTCACCACTCAAGAAAAACACCAAATACGGCTTCAGTATTGTCTCGGTTTCTCTGGATAATTATTACGCGAGTTCCGACATTAAATACTTTACGACTGCGAATTCTGACTTGAAGCAATTCACGGTGGTGCCTTCTGCTTCAAACGTGGCAGAGAGAAATATAACTTCTACTTCGGCTCAGATTGTTTTCCAGACCTCAGAAGAGACCACGGCAACGCTGTTTTATGGCAACGAAACTGGCGCGCCAGATTACAAAGAGAGCAAGTATAAGCTAAGGTCCACTGATTCGCTAAACGCGACGACTCACGTAATCTTGATTGACGGCCTGGAACCTGGAAAAAAGTATTTCTACGTTGTGAGTGTGAGCAATGGCTTACTCACCTATACATCGCCTGAGGCTTCATTCACGGCTGTTTTGAAACCAAAAGTTTCCAATTTCGAAATAGCAGAGGTAAGGCCATATTTCTTCAGAATAACCTGGGATACCAATATAGAGACAGATTCCCTAATAAATCTAGGGACCAGTACAAATTATGGCGAGAAGAGGGGCAAACCAGGGTTGGTAAAAGCACACGATCTCTTGGTTGAACAACTAAACGACAATACTGAGTATTACTTCCAGATTCTGGCTAAGGACGAAACTGGTAACGAGGTCGTTACTCAGGATTATGCAGTCAGAACCCCAATGGATACCGAGGGACCAAAGATTTCTGGCGTAAAGATAGATGTTCTACCGATGGCGGAAAATGACAATACCTCGTCGGTGATTATCAGTTGGCAGACAGATAAGCCTGCGAGTACTCTTGTTCAGTATGATGAGGGAGTCATTGGTGGTGCTTACAATAAAACATCGGTTGAGGATACTTCACTCGCAACTAGCCACACAGTTATTGTTAAGGGACTGACTCCAGCTAGCTCATACCACTATCGTCTTGTCTCGTTAGATAAACGAGCCAACAAGACCGTCTCGCAGGACTATACTTTCGTAACACCTTCAAAAGAGAAGTCTATTCTTCAGCTGATCTTAAAATCGTTAGAAGAGACTTTCGCTTGGACCAAGAACCTGAATCAGTTCTTTGGCAATATCGGTAAGAGAGTTACAGGTAACTAAAACTCGTTGTTTCGAAACTCGATAAGTAATTGACCAGGGCCCTGAATCTTGAAACCCTTGGCGCCTTCGATATTAAAAGTAGTGAGTACGCGGTCGGTAAATAGCTTCTTTACATCGGCAATATCTTTTACCTTGAAGCAGACGTGTTCGACATAACAATCGTATTGCATAAAAACCTCGCCAGGATGGGGCTCGATGAGCTCCATCTTGTCGTCTGTGCCATAGCCAAGATAGAATTTACCGAGACGACGATTGTGATAGTGTAGCTCACCTTCGAATTTACCCCGGACTATAAAGTAGCCCTTAAGGTCCCAGTATTCCTCAGTTGTCAGCGCCTGCAGACCAAAATGATCAAAGATAAGCTCATCGCCTATCTCGTAATCAGCTAGGTATCTCCGAGCGGAGATTTCATGGTTTTTGATTTCTTGCTTGGTAATTTTCACACGTTCTCTTTCGTCATTCTGAACCGATGTGAAGAATCTAGGATATGGGTCCTGGATCCTTCGTTCCCACTCAGGATGACACGGGGACGTCGCTAAACGTTAAATTTGAATATCATCACATCACCATCTTGGACTATATAGTCCTTGCCTTCGAGACGAACTTTACCGGCGGTACGGGCACCAACCCAGCCCTTATTATCGATAAGGTCACGGTAGTTTGCGACTTCTGCTTTGATAAAGCCTCGTTCGAAGTCCCCGTGGATCACGCCAGCTGCTTGCGGTGCCGTCCAGCCCTGGTGGATAGTCCAAGCCCGTATTTCCTTTTCACCGGCCGTAAAATAGGTTTGCAGTCCGAGGAGGTCGAAGCCTTTACGAATGAGGGTGTCGAGACCAGGTTCGTCCTGACCAAGCTCCTGCAAGTATTCCGCTTTCTCTTCGTCGCTGAGTTCATTTAGCTCTGATTCTATCTTGGCCGAGATACGAATACTGTGCTCTGGAAAAGGGTTGAACCCTTTTGTGCCTAGTTCGCTATCATGAGGGTTCAACCCTTTTTCATCACAATTTAGAACATAAATGTGTGGCTTAGCTGTAAGCAAGTTTAGGTCGGCAGTATATTCATTTTCTTTCTCGGTCAGTTTCAGTTCTCGCACCGGAGTACCTCCATCGAGAGCGGTTTGGATTTTCTGGACAGCCTCTAGTACCGGCTTCAACTTCGGATCTCGTTTGGCCTCTTTCTCAAGTTTCTCGAACCTCTTCTGGACAGTTTCGAGGTCAGCGAGGATTAGTTCCATCTTGATGGTCTCGATGTCAGAGACTGGGTTTATACCGCCAGCCACGTGTAAGACTTTGTCGTCCTCAAAGACCCGCACGACTTCGGCGATAGCGTCGCAAGAGCGAATATTAGCCAGGAATTTATTTCCGAGCCCTTCACCAGTACTAGCGCCTTTGACGATGCCAGCAATATCAATGAATTCGACGATGGCAGGGACAATCCTGTCAGTCGTGACCACCACTGAAAGTTTCTTTAATCGTTTGTCTGGAACACTAACCACTCCCACATTGGGGTCAATAGTACAAAAAGGATAGTTTTGGGCCTCAACTTGGTTTTTGGTGATAGCGTTAAAAAGCGTTGATTTACCAACGTTTGGAAGTCCGACAATACCGATAGATAATCCCATAATTTTCCTTATTTAGCTTGGTCATTTTAGCATCACCGGCTATTAAATGGTAGGGAATTATTCGCTGAAGTTCTATTCTAGGATCATATTACTTTAGTAAAACGAGTAATATATCGTGGTAACGGGAAAATAACCTTTTCAAGAGCTTAAATAAGTTGTAATCTAGACTTAGATTGTTTATTGGAGGGAAAATGACTAATCCTAAAATTGAAAACTTCGTTTGGTCGAGTTTTATGCAAAAGTACTCAAGGCTGATAATTATCTGCTTGTTTGCCCTGGCCTTACTCTGTTCAGTAACAGCGCTTGGAATGTGGTGGTTTCAGCTGAAACAAGATACGATTGCTACTGTTAATGGTGAAAAGATAACAAAATCAGACTACTCCAAAGAGTATGAGAACTTTAGTAAAAAAGCTGCCTTTATGGAGGAGCCTAGCATTAATAGTCCTGAGAATATTAAAAAATATTTAGTAGAAAGAAAAATTTTAGATATTGCCGCAAGAGATTACTCTATAACGGTAAGTGAAGGCGAAATTGAAAAAGAAATTGATAGGAATAAGACTTCATTCAATAATGACCTCGAACAACTAAAGACTTCTTATGAAGATGCTTATGGTCTAGACTCAGAAGAATTGAACAAATCAGTTTATTACAATCTGTTAAAGGAGAAAGTCTCTAAGAAGGTTGTAGCCACAAAAACGGGTAAGTATCTCTATGCCCGTTATGGGACAGCTAATGGTGTCGAGGCTTTAGCCGGCGTCCCGACAGAGAAGTTAGATCCTTGGGCCCAGGCAAAGATTTCGACCTGGACTGGACAGCTAGATGCTGGGGCTGACTTCCTTACTTTGTATGACCAAGTAGTGGCAGAGGCCAAATATCCAGCCTATTATGGCTCGGACTTTATTGAGGACAGTTATTCTGAAAGTTCGTCAGAACTGTTGAAGTCTTTAGATTCATTAAAAGTGGGTGAGTATAGTGCCCCAATAAAGTTAGACGGCTTCTATGCTGTCTATTATCTAACTGAGAAAAATGATGGTCAATATAGGGACTGGGATGCTTTTATAAAAGATTATAGTGAGAAATATGTAAAATACTCATTACAGCTCAATTCGAAGCTCTCTTTTACTCTCCCTAAAAACAATTTTTTAAAAATGGTTGCGACAAATGTCTTCGGATTACGTGAAGCCTTTGCTTCATGTGCTCAATGTAGCGGCTGTAACGGTTACAGGGTTTATGGATACATTTCTGACAGCCTTACGGGTGACGCAGTGGTTGGAACCATATCTGGTACTTCGGCCAGTTCAGATTTCTGCGAAGGCAGTACGAGCTCCAGCAAAGTAGCCTGGTGTGGCTATCGTTCAGCGAGTGATAGGTCAGACGCTGCTGGTTACTACAATATTGCGAGAAGAGATGGGGCTGCTTGTAACTTTAACTGTGCCGGCGGTACAGTTACTCTGACGGCCACCGCAACGAACTATTCAGATATCGTTGTAACAAAGAATGGCACCAACGGTAGTTATGTACGCCAAGACTTTCATATGGTCCCAGATAACCGCACCCTGAAAGTAAATATTTCTCCAGCTTCCTCGGGAACAGTAAGCGGCACTGGGATATCCTGTGGAGCGGATTGTACTCAGGTCTGGGGCTTTAGTGGTCCAAGTACAACTATTACAGCAACGGCAGCAGCAGGCTACGTTTTTGATCATTGGGAAGCTCATTCGGGTAATCTTACTTATACAGATCCCCACACTAGATATACGCCAAATCCTTTAGGGGTAAATCATGCAGCCAATTGGTCTATTACGGCAGTCTTTACCGTGATACCGCCATCGAATTTTACACTCAACGTTGGTGTTCAGACCGACACTAATCGTGATGGAATATATGAACCAACTAGTGTTGGTGGAAATGCTACTTGGGCAACTAGCCGAGTTTGCCCAGGTGACTGTACTAGTAGTTGGGCAGCGGGCGCTTGGGTTGATCATCGGGGTACAGCAAACGGCGGGTATGAATTTGTAGGCTGGGATGTTGCTGGAGATCAGGTTTATCCAAATAATCCGATAAACATCTTGATGAATTCTAGCAAACAAGTTACAGCAAGATTTCGAGCATTACCTACACCACCGACGCCTGTACTAAACGTAGGAATAGTAACTGATACGAATAACGACGGAATATTTGAGCCGAGAAGCGATGGTGGGACGGTAACGACAATCGGGGCCGCTTCGCCTTACGACATAAACTGCCCGACACCTAAATGTACCGCAACCTACCGTTATCAGGACGCCTACGACATCATAGCCAACCCTGTCTCTGGCGCAACTTTTATAGGTTGGTCATTCCAACAACCTAACGGTCCTTATTATGACGGGTCTGGCGACAGGAATGCGGATGGTTCACAGGAAGTAATCGATACGACTACGATTCCTGGTATCCCTCTTCATAAAATTCAAAGACATGGTATCTATTTTGACCGTAGTTGGAATGTCACGGCACACTACAGACTAGTGCCCGCTTTGACTTGCAACGTTATTCCGACAGCGGGAGTTACACCTCTTGTCGTTAGGGTTAACTCGGTAATTACGAATGTCGTGGGCGGAACCTTTAGCTACGACGTTCAGGGCGGTAGTGACTACGAATATACCGGCCGGGGTAGTTCAATCACGCATACTTATTTAGAAACAGGTGTTTATACTGTAAGGGTGTTGCACTCGCCTAGCGGCTTATCTGCTTTCTGCTCACCTGGTCCTGTAACTGTTGGTTCACCGACTGGTGGATCTGGAGGAGAGGTTAGCCCTAACTAAACCCACTAAGTTAACACGTTTCTCGGATATACTTCGACAGCTCATCTATCCACAAAGTTCTTGCTAAAGAAAACCGACAGTGTACAATTATATTAGATTAATATTAGCAGGGGGGGAAATGGCTAAAGAAGGAATTGAAAAGTTTGTTTGGTCAGACTTTTTAACAAAGTACTCTAAAACAATTTTGTTAACTTCACTTTTGGTCTCAGCGTTGGCTCTGACTGTACTTGGTGGCTTTTGGTATTACGACACCCTTAAAAATAAAGATGTGGTAGCGGTAGTTAATGGCGAGAAAGTGACAAAGGAAGCAGTAAACAAGAACGCAGAATACAACAAAAAGTTTTTTGAATATTCTCAGAACACTGCGGCCCTAGACAGTGCTTTTGAAACCGCAAAGGTTTCCGAGATTGATAATACAATTGTCCGAACGGAAGCAGCTAAGAGGGGTCTTACTGCCTCACCAGAGGAAACCACTGACTATTTGAAGACAAGCGGTGAACAATACGATACACGGGAAATCTTCTTAGCCACCATGGAATATGCTTATGGATGGGACTTAGCCGCGGTAGAACAGAATGCTAAGATGGCTATCCTCAAATCCAAGCTTGAAGATCAAGTCCTGAGTCAACGTAGTGGCCGTTTGTTATATTTTAGATACGATATGCTCGGAGCGAAACCAGCTGACATGGTAAAGACTGAGGCTCAAGCCAAGGTAGCCAAAGCTGACCTGGAATCTGGAAAGAAATTTGACGACATCTATGCCTCTTACCAGATAATTCCAGAATGGACTAAGCCATATTCCGGAAAATTTTCATTCGAAAACATCAATGAGACTGGTCATGATATCTTTAAGGGTGAGAAAGACTGGGAGGCTATCAAGGACTTAAACAAAGTCGGTGATATCTCTGCGGTTTACAAATCAGAGGGTGGCTACTATGCAGTGGCTCAGCTGGAGGCAATCACGAATGGCCAGTATGATAACTGGGCCAATTTCTCGGATTCTATCCTTGGTGTCAAAAAGACAGCCTTTAATATATCTACTATGCTACCTGGTCAAAAGGCCTATGCAGCGCTGACTACTGGTGCAGCTTGCGAAACAATTAATGGACTCAAGACTGCTGGCACTTACTGCACTTGGTCATGTCCAACCTGTCAGGTTTCTGCCCAAGCAGCCTTTAGAGGTTTAGTAAGAAGTGGGAATTCTGGTGGCCCTGGAATAGTGGGGGCTAGAGTAGTAATTACCTTTGATGATGACAGAAACTTCAACTTAACACCAACTGTTTTGGATCAGCTCAGAGCAATGAAGGCAGATGTTACAACTGTTCAGGCCAATACATATAAAACAGTCACTTCTCCTTCTGTCGGCACAGCGACAGGTAACAAAAATGGTTATTATGGTACTTCGAATGTCTTTAACTGTTCTGTCGACTGGCAGGGAACTGCCTCTAAAGATGGTTATATCTCACAGACAATTACTGACAAGGATGCTTTCAATGATGGCATTACAGAACTTCACTTTGTCTTGGCCCCAACTCCTCCTCCAGCTTATGCTGTTAGCTACAATGGTAACGGTAATACAGCTGGTAAGGCCCCCGTAGATAGCAGCAGTCCTTACGTAGTAGGCCTAAATGTTAATTTACTTGGAAACACCGGTGGCCTAACAAAAGATAATTATGATCTAGTGGGTTGGAATACTAATTGTAGCGATTCGACAACTTGCGTTGGTACAGCCTACCACGCAGACGGAACGGAGTATTTCAAGATGCCAAGTCAACCACTGACCTTCTACGCACAATGGAAATTGAGAGACACACCGCCACCAGTAAACACCGTAACCCCTACTCTTAGCTGTTCTACTACTCCTCAGACGGGTTTATCACCGCTCGTAGTTAAGGTTTCTCCTGTTGTGATCAATCCAGAAGCTGGGAAAACTTATAAGTTCAACTATGTCATGGAACCGGGAATTACTTTGCCAGACAGACCATCACCACTTTATTACACCTACGCCACAACCGGCACGAAAAATATCACTGTATCAACAACACCATTGACCTCGACTTGTACCGCAAGTGTCACTGTGACAAATCCATCTGATGGTTCAGGCGGAGAGGTTAATCCGAATTAATTAACACATATTGGAGTAAGTTTTGGGAATTTTCACAAATAGTAATGATTTCATAGGCATCGACGTTGGCAGCAATGCTATACGTTTAGTACAGTTAAAGAAGGTGGGTGATAAATATTCACTTGTTTCTTTCGGTAGTGCCCAATTGCCACCGAACGTATCACAGAGTGATAGTAAGTTAGACATGCAGAAAGTGGCTCAAGTCATGCAACAGTTAGTAAAGTCTTCTAAGGTTAGTACAAAGAGCGTAGTGACTGCTCTTCCGGGTTCTGCAGTCTTTTCAACTGTCATCAAGATGCCACCGATGAGTCAAAGTGAACTTTCTCAGGCCGTAAAGTACCAGGCAGAACAAAATATTCCACTTAAGGTTGAGGATGTTCGAATCGATTGGCAAATTGTGCGTAAGAACAACGAGACTGGTGAATCGGCTGTAATGGTTGTGGCAGCACCAAAGGCTAAGGTGGAACGCACAATGGAACTTTTCGGGATGGCTGAACTGGATGTAGTCTATTTAGAGACTACTCCTATTGCAACAGCTCGAGCTCTGTCGAAGACTTCTGATCCACTATTTATGATTGTCGACATTGGCGGTAGTAAGACCGAGCTCTCAATCGTAGAGAATGGTGTTGTCTCCCATGTTCGTACCATGCCCTCGGCAGGCTATGCAATGACTCGCTCAATCGCTCAAAATTTAGGCCTTGACTCAACCCAAGCGGAACAATTTAAGCTTAAATTTGGACTCTCTCAAGATAAACTCGAAGGCCAGGTGTTAAAGTCGATGCGACCGATTCTTGGTACGATCACAGATGAGATACAGCGCTCCATTAAATTTTATCAGGAGCAATATGGTAATAACGTCGGCCGGATAGTTCTTACCGGCGGAGGTTCTAGAATGCCGGAACTTACCTCTTACCTCAAGTCTATTCTTAATATTGAGGTAGTTTATGGCAACCCTTGGGGACGAATTGTCTTTCAGCCAGAGTTAACTGAAAAATTAAATGGTAATGCCGCTGAATTTGCTTGTGCCGTTGGCCTAGCTATGAGGGAGAATTAATGTTGAATATTAACCTAGTTCCTGAGGTCAGAAAAGAACAGGCTAAGGTCAAAAAAACTAATTTGGCGGTTACAACTGTCGCCATTATAGTGGGAACTATACTCTTAGCTGCCGTATTGATACTTGGCTCAATCCTTGGTTACAGAAGTGCTAAAATTGCCTCCGTGGATAAAAATATTGTCAAAACCGAGAATGAGTTGAAGGCCTACAAGGACCTAGAAGACTCGGTGGTGACCTTAGAAAATGGCTTAATCGATATTAAGCAAATTACCTCAGGTGGTCGTAACTGGACTGATTTCTATGAAGAAATAGAAAAAGCAACGCCGGCAGATACACAGTTCGTCACCTTCAAGGTGACGGGTAATGCAGTTAGCGCAGATATCAAAGGCAAGGACGTGAAGTCAATCGACCGCTTTATGAAGTCATTTGCTAACTACAAAGATAGTGATGGGAATGACATGTTCTCTGGAGTAACTGTAGATGGCTACACAACCAAAGATAACGGTGAGGTTTCATTCCAGGCTAAGTTTGAAGTAGTAGGAGCCACAAAATGAATTTAGAGAATAAACGATTTAAAGCATATAGCTATGCACTTATCCTAGGTGCCTGCGTGATTGTTGGTACCCTCGGGGTCTGGTTTCTAATTGTTAGTCCACTTTACAAGACTACACAGAGGGCTGGTACAGAACTGACAACTAAAGAAAATAAGTACAGTGAGCTTACAAATAAAAAAGATAGGCTCGACGAGCTAAAAGATAAGGAAGTCGAACTGAAGAAACAAGCGGAGATTGTCAGCAATGCTCTTCCAAAAGAAGAAGAGATAGGTAGGCTTTTTATTCAGCTTGATGGGTTAGTTCGAACCTCTAACGGTAAATTAAAGTCTGTTAGCAAGTCTACTAGTGTCTCAGATACCGGTAATACCTCTAATCTAGACTCAGCAGGAATAGTAAAGACTGTATATTCGCTACCCCTGGATTTGCCGACATACTATGACCTAAAGAGTTTTATTTTAAACTCTAGCTCAGCCTTGAGATTGTTCAGTATCAACGATTTCAATATTACTGCGACTGATGCCGGAGCCTTGACCGTGAACCTTACTGCTAATTCATATACGAGGAAATAATATGAAAACAAAAGATATCATTACGGTATTAGCTGCGATAATATTGATAGGTGGCTCCTGTTATCTCGGTTATCGGATGTTAGCCCCAGCCCAAAAAGCAAAAACAGCCGAAGAGACTGCTACAGTTCAGCCTGACAGATTCACCGGTAATATCGACGAGGATACGCTCAAGATGATCTCTGAAAGAAAAGACTATGGTGAAGCTACCCTTGATAATATAGGCCGAACCAATCCTTTCGGTCCCCTAAACTAAAAACTTTTGTGAGGTTACTTGACTACTAGATATGAAGCAAAATTAGAAGAGGTGCTTCAGAGCCTCAAGTTGCTCACACCCGAGCAGTTAGATTTGGCAAAAATTGAGAGTGCCAGATCGGGAAAAGGACTCGAGAGTGCGATCTTAGACTTGAATATTCTGAATGCCGAAAGCTTAATGAAAGCACGCGCAGTCAGTGCTAATTTGCCGTATATAGATCTAAGAAACGCGGCAGTCGACCAGGAAATTTTGTCTATTATTCCTCGAGAACTCTCAGTAAAATTCCAGGCTGTGCCTTTCGAAAAGACGGCGGATTCTATAAGCGTGGCGATGCTGGACCCGAATAACGTTCAAGCCATAGAGTTTATTGAAAAAAAGACTGGTTTGCGAGTAAGCCCTTATATGGCTTCTTCCGAAAGTATTAAAAAAGTTCTCGATCAATATCAGGATATTTCAGGTGAGGTGGGGGAGGCATTAAGTGGGGTTGAGAATGATAATGTAAAGCCTCTTGACTTAGATAATGGGTCAGTCGATCTTGTACAAGATGCGCCGGTCACACGTGCGGTAAACACTATTATGGAATACGCTGCTAAGGCACGTGCCTCAGACGTACATATAGAGCCACGTGAGAAATCAGTTAAAGTTAGATACCGCATAGACGGTGTTCTTCACGACACGATGAATCTACCAACCCATATATTACCGGCCCTGGTTTCACGTATAAAAATTCTTTCGAATATGAAGATAGATGAACACCGCATCCCCCAGGATGGTCGTTTTGGGATTAAAGTCGATGGTAGAGAGGTTGATTTGCGTGTTTCAATGTCCCCAACTGTTTTCGGGGAGAAAGTGGTTATTCGTCTCCTGGACAAGTCGGGCGGACTCATCACTCTAGAGGCACTGGGTATTCGTGGGCGAGCTTTTAAGATCATAGACGCCGGTATTAGCCGACCTCATGGCATGGTCCTTTCTACGGGACCTACGGGCTCAGGTAAGTCCACTACTTTGTATGCAATTTTAAATAAAATGAATAAACCTGAGGTAAATATTATTACTCTTGAGGACCCGGTTGAATATCAAGTGGATGGAGTCAATCAGATACAGGTAAACCCAGCTGTCGGTCTGACTTTTGCATCAGGCTTGCGCTCGGTTCTCAGACAAGATCCAGATATCATAATGGTTGGAGAAATTCGCGATGCAGAAACAGCCGGTTTAGCAGTCCAGTCAGCCCTTACCGGCCACACTGTGTTATCAACTCTCCATACCAACAGTGCAGCTGGAGTATTGCCAAGGCTCTTGGATATGGATATAGAACCATTCCTGGTTTCATCCACGGTTAGTACCGTAATCGGGCAACGTCTGGTTCGCAAAATTTGTATTAAGTGCAAGGAAAGTTACCAGGCTTCCCCGGCGCTAGCCGAAGCGATATTAAAAGAAGTTGGTAAATATTTACCGAGCCAGTCGAATCCCAAATTAAATATCGATACTGGCTATGTTAACTTGCCTACAATCGAGCAGAAAGAGGTTACCCTCTATCGAGGCCATGGTTGCGACGAATGTCGAAATACCGGATTCCAAGGACGTATCGGTATCTTTGAAGTCTTCCCTGTGACACCCGAGATTGAGAAGTTGTTGCTTACCCATGCCACAACCACCGAAATTCAAGCTTTAGCAATGTCACAAGACATGATTTCGATGCGTCAAGATGGCTTCCTAAAAGCACTGGAGGGTATTACTACGATCGAGGAGGTAGTCTCAAAAGCTACAGAAAGCTAGGCAAAGAGTACTATTTGTTGCTATAATAAAGTTATAAAAGTGAGGGTACCATGGCAGAACTAAAAATTGAAAATTTACTCGAAGAAGTCGTCAAGAAAGATGCTTCTGACTTACATTTGACTGTTAATAACGAACCCACCATACGTGTCGACGGCCGGTTACAGAAAGTAGATGGCTATCAACCATTGACAGAGAAGGAAGTCGAGACACTGATTTTTTCAATTGTAGATGATGTCCAAAAAGACATTTTGCTAAAGGATAAAGAAGTCGACTTTTCTTTCGCTTTTGGGGACATTGCTCGTTTTCGTGCCAATGCCTTCCACCAGAAGGGTAACCTTGGACTTGCCTTACGCTTGATACCGACAAAGATTCGAACCATTGATGACCTCGGTCTACCTACAATTGTAAATAATTTTACCGAAATTCCTCGTGGACTCGTCCTCGTCACTGGACCTACCGGCTCAGGTAAATCTACGACTCTTGCAGCTATGATTGATAAGATTAATACTGAGAAACCGGTTCATATCATTACTATTGAAGACCCTATCGAATACACACACGTTCATAAGAAATCTATAATTGACCAGCGTGAGGTTCATTATGATACACGTTCCTTCTCAGCCGCTCTTCGTAGTGCGCTTCGTGAGGATCCAGACGTTGTGCTCATCGGTGAAATGCGCGACCTAGAGACTATCTCTGCCGCTATTACCATCGCGGAGACGGGACACTTGGTACTGGCAACTCTACATACCAACAATGCTGCTCAATCTATCGACCGTATGATAGACGTCTTCCCTCCGTATCAACAGCAACAGATTCGCGTTCAACTCTCAAACATTCTACAGGGCGTTGTTTCACAGCGATTGATTGCTTCCATTGGTGGCGGCCGTGTCGCTGCTGCCGAAATCATGGTTACTACTCCAGCTGTTCGTAATATCATTCGCGAAGGTAAGACTCATCAGCTAGACGCAGTCATCCAGACTAGTGCCGACCAAGGGATGGTCTCGATGGACAAGGCACTAGTGAACCTCGTTAAGTCTGGTCGCATCAGTACAGAAGAAGCTATTAGTTATGCCATCGATACGGCTGAGTTCCAAAGATTGATGCACGGTTAAGGAGATAGATGAGAGACTTTAGTTATATCGCTAAGAATAGGGACGGTGAGGTCGTTAAGGGTCAGATGGAGGCTCAAGACGAAACTTCTGCAGCAAAACTTCTCACCAGCAAGAATCTATTTCCTGTTTCAATCTCTGTAAAAGAAAAATCTTCTTTTAACTTTTTTAATCGAGTCTCACTTAAGGACAAGTCATTTTTTGCTCGCCAGTTGGCTACTACTATCAGTGCCGGGCTACCTATTACCCAGGCTCTAACTATTATTAAGGACCAGATTACGAAAAAAGGTTTCCGAGACGTTATAGAGCAACTGACACATGATGTAGAGGGTGGTATGCAGCTCACAGCTTCAATGAGCCGTTTCGGTGATGTCTTTACAACGGTAGAAATTACGCTTGTTGCCGCCGGTGAGACTAGTGGTACACTTGATAAGGCGCTTATTAGAATGGCAGATACCTTAGAGAATGACTATAGACTCAATCGTAAGCTCAGAAGCGCGCTTGCTTACCCTGGCTTTATCCTTTTCGTAGTTCTTTTAGTCGTTGTGATGATGACCGTATATGTCATGCCACAGATGAAGGGTCTTTATGCTACGTTCAATGCCAAATTGCCCCCATTAACTTTATTTATGCTCGCAATTAGCGATATCTTACAGAAGTTTGGGGTTCTCGTGCTAGCAGTTATCATTGGAATCTTTCTCGGTTTGCAGTACTGGATTAAGCGCACTGACCAAGGTCGATATGCCTGGGATACGTTAAAGATTAAAACGCCGGTCATTAATAAGTTTTTGATGCAAGTATACGCTTCGAGATTTTCTCGTACAATGTCAGGTCTGATTGGCTCTGGAGTATCAATTATCGATTCGCTTAACATTACATCCAGGGCTATTGGGAATGTCATTTACCGTGACTTTTTACTAGCCGCATCCGAGAAAGTAAAGGGCGGTATACCACTATCGACTCCTCTCAAGCAAGAGGGACTCTTTCCTACTATTGTGCCACAAATGTTACTAGTAGGCGAACAGACAGGAGAGATAGATAATATGCTCACCCGTCTTGCAGACTTTTTTGATGAGGAAGTAGACAACACGGTTAAGAGTATTACCAGTATTATTGAACCATTTATTATCGTATTGATGGGCGGAATCGTATGCCTTCTATTGGTAGCAATCATGCTTCCGATATATAGTATTGGCAAGGTTTTATAGTTGACAGTGGTTTTCTAGCGGGTTTATACTAAAGTTAATAATAAACGGAGGAAAAATGACAAAACTTAAAAAAGGTTTCACGCTTATCGAGCTGATGGTTGTGATGGCAATTATCGCAGTACTTGCCGTACTTATGATTGGGGCAATCCAGCTGGCTCGTACTACTGCAACGGAGACAATACACAGAGCTAACGCTAAGACAATTCAGACTGCCTTAGAGGGGAAATATGCAAAGGACAAAACTTATCCAACTTTAGCAACGGTTTCGTTTAAGGCTGCCGCTACTACTCTCGGCGTCACTCTTACTGACACTTGCGCGGTCGCGGGTAAAGAAAACGGTGGCACCGTACAGTCTGGTCCTACAACATATACGATTACCCCATTCGATTCTAAGTGTGGCGGCGCTCTTGGCGTAACCGACATTATTGAAGTAAAGTAACAAGCTTGTATCTAAAAGAGCGCTTCGGCGCTCTTTTTTATTTTATATATTTAAACTATAATATATATATGATTTATTGGTTTTTATTTGTTTCTATATTTGTCCTAGGCCTTGCGATAGGTAGTTTTATTAATGCACTTGAATATCGCATAGGCACCAAGCTTTCGATCGTGAAAGGAAGAAGTATCTGTCCGAAATGCAATAAGCAGCTCTCTTGGTATGATAATGTCCCGGTGCTCAGTTTTTTGTTTTTACGAGGTAAATGTCGCCAGTGCAAGGAACCGATTTCTTGGCAGTATCCAGTGGTTGAACTGCTGACAGGGTTTGTGTTTGTGGCTGTGACCCTGAAGGCAGGATGGGGACTAGATTCCAGCTCATGGGCTGGAATGACGTGGGGAAAACTACTCTCGTTCTTTATTCTTTATTCTATATTCTCTATTCTAATCCTTATCGCACTTCACGATCAGAAGACAACTTACGTACTCTCTGCCTACATTTACGTAGCCATATTTGCCACACTTATTTATCTTTTACTCTCATACTCGGGAGCATGGAATGTAAGAGAAGTAGGAATATTCTTACTGCCAAATATTATTGGTTCTGCTGTTGCAATGCTACCATTCGCAGTACTATATTTATTTTCCAAGGGTGCTTGGATGGGGGCAGGGGATATAGAGATTGCGGTTTTACTTGGTTTTCTCCTCGGCTGGCCGAATCTCTTCGTGGCTTTATACTTTGCTTTTATCGTGGGTTCAATTTGGGGCCTCGCCAAAGTGTATGTATTAAGGAACGCAGGCCTAAAGAGCGAGATACCCTTTGCGCCATTTCTCATCGCCGGTACTATATTTGCCTTTGTCTTTTCGGAGCAACTTATCTCGATTTATGTTAGAATATTTTTAGGATAAATATGAGCAAAACTACAAGGAGAGGGTTTACATTAGTTGAGTTGATGGTTGTTATGGCCATCATCGCAGTTTTATCTGTGCTTAGTATTTCAGCTCTAATTAATATAAATAGTAACAATACTTTAGATAGAGCAGCGGAGGAGATTGTTGGACTTATCCGTGAGTCTCAGAATAAGGCTATCTCAGTAGCAAACGATCCAATTAGCCCGGCTAATCCTGCGCCGTTGGCTTGGGGCTTGACTATCAATCCAGATACCAATACGGTCCAGGGTTTTTATCTAGAAGCAAAAACCAAAAAAACAGCAACCTACGGCACGAATTATACCTATCAAACCCTAGACCGTATCTCTTTCACTGGTAGCAGTTCAGATAAAAACTATTTTTTCACATCACCTTTTGGGAAATTCTACTCGTCTAGCAGTTTGCCAGCAGTTGCATCATCTTGGGTGACGAACTTGCAACGTCCATATGACGTCGTACCGAGTGGCATTACTTCAAATTTAAATACCATACATTTAAGCTACCGCAATAGCACAAAGACGATTACCATCGCCACGAATGGAGATGTCCATGCTGAATAATAAGAAAGGCGAGACACTGGTGGAAGTGATTGTCTCATTGGGGATATTTGCCTTCATTTTTATTGGAGTAGTAAACATCATAGCTAGCTCAATTACATTAAATTTATCTGCTCGTCAACGTACCGAAGTGGTTTCGAAGGTCCAGAAGGGTTTAAATGAGTACTTAGCTGGTAATACCAACCTAGGTGCTTGTACTATTTCTGGCAAGTCGGTTGCGCCTATCGTAACTGGTACCATTATCGGGGACTCAGGTTGCTCTGACAGCGGGAAGGTTAATAACTCAACCAAGACTTGTTATTGGGTTGAGCTCAAGAATCTCGAAACTGTAGAATCAAATATAGCCCTTGGTCTTAAAAGTCCTGAATTTATTAAAGTGATTTCCCATGGCAAGTGGTATACCCGAATTCTAGGCGAACAGAGTTTCGAAATAAGTAGAGTGATTAGGAATAATTGATGGAAAAAAGGGGTATGACACTTATTGAATTAATGGTTGCTGTATCGATATTTATTATCGTTATGACTCTTGCGATTGGGGGGTTCATTGCCATAAGTCGTTCTAGGATACTGATAGGTAATCAAAAGGATACCCAGCAAAAGGTTCGAATTGCAGATGAAATGATTGTACGTTACTCGAAGCAGGCTAATTATGTGAAGCTAGCATCAGACGGCTCATCTTTGGAATTATACTTTGACATCAGTTCTTCTCAGCCAACTGCAAAAAAGTTTAGCTTAAAGGCCTTAACTATTGATACTTATGATCTTATTTATTCGGAATGTAACAATGTTGTGGCGGGGACTCTAGTTTGTCCAAATAATACCTGGACCTCTGAGGCAAGTTTGCTTGGTGGGGACAACAATTCTCTTTTCTTAAAGAAGCCAGCTGTCGTCCCAGACGGCAAGACATTTAAATTAAATGGTGTACTACCAGCTGTGCTAGAAGTAACTTTGGAGATTCACAACCAAGTGCCTGGTTATGAAACACTTAGTGACGCAATGACCGTCGAGAATGCTATTATTTTGGAGAGCTTAGAATGAAGAAAAAGGGTGCTTCTTTAATTTGGGCAATGGTCATGTCGGTTTCACTACTCTTTATTGCTGCTACAACCGCGACTTTTGTTATCAAAGAATCTCAAATGAGTATCCGTATGGATGACTCTTCGAGGGCTTATGCCGCAGCTGAATCAGGTATTACCTGGGGTAGGTACTGTGTTGACTCATTACCTCTTATCTGTGATCCGGCGAAACTTTCGACCGATGTGGCCAATCCAACCCTTCTAGGCACATTTAAGCTAGCGGAGGGAGAGTATCGGGTCTCTTCGTATAAAACTATCGAAGGTCAAGATACAAAGATTACTCTAAGTAGTAGGGGCATCACTGGTGGTGTGAATAGGCAGATTGAGTATGTCATAAAGCCCGCATCTTCACCCGAGGTAACTCCGAACCCTCTGGTTGGCTCTATTGGTATCGCTGGTAGTTATGTTCAACAGTTTGATTACATGACCGATGGTAGTGGCGTAAGCAGTATCGGTGTCGGAAATAACCAATCTCTTTCTGCTGCAACCAAGGGAATCTATTTTGAGCACTCATCGATAGCTGGGGGTTCTCAGGAGCTCCGCTTAGTGGCCAAAAACTCTAGTTTCTTAGCCGAACCCATTAAGCGAAGTGCGCGGATTCCTTTGCCTAGCAATTTCTTTGCCTCTACTGAAGTCCCAACAATTAGGGTACGGATAGAATATTTCAAAGATCTCTCGGCCAAGATGACAGTTTCGAAGTTTAATTTTGGGACGGGTGCTTATTTTATTTGTATGGAGCCAAATCTAGTGCTCGATCTAAGCCAATATGGTATAACATCTTCGGATTTAACAAGCTATCTCTATTCTGGTACAGCAAGTGCTTCCGCAGATGTGGGAGATAGATCAGTTTACAAAATAATTTCTGGAGCAAATTTCACCTACTTCGATAACATGGCGACTACTGGAATTAGTGCAACGGCATTGCCTAAATATACCTTGACCACAATCTCTAGTCCCAATGCTGCAGGGACATTTACGGTAACAGTTGATGGTAAGGTCCCTACAAGCAATTCCTTTGATGTTGGAACAAAAGTTGTGCTGACTGCTAACCCAGCTACTGGAAAACAGTTTTCTTCATGGAGTGCTCCTTGTTCCGGTCTTGCCACTACGACGGTTACAATGGACGTTAATAAAACATGCACCGCCAACTTCACAGACATCGCAGCTGCTCCTCTTACCGGTACAGTAGCCTATGTCAGTCGTTCTTATTCTGACGGTCGGTGCAAGTTCACCTACACAGTCTCGGGTGGAAAAGCTCCTTATACTTATCCTCCACCAAGCGGACCAATCGGGTTCAGTGGGGGAAGTATCGTTGCGGACGGCACCGACTCATATTTCTATAATAGTCATTCCAGTTATGGCTATTGCAACGCCCCTGTAATCACTTTTACAGATGCGCTTGGCGCAAAGGTTACTCTTAGTATCTACAAAGTAACCGTATATGAATACGATGAAATAAATTACGCTTATATATTTGGTCCTATTTAGTAGTTTGTTCTTTACCCGGCTTAACTTATTTACTGTGAAATGCCTGGTGCACTTCCCGTAATTGCTTGTTAGTTATATGAGTGTAAATTTGGGTAGTGGTAATGGAGGCGTGACCGAGCATGTCTTGGACGCTACGAATGTCGGCGCCGTTAATTAGTAGGTCGGTGGCAAAACTGTGTCGCATCACATGAGGCGTGACATCTTTTACAATGCCAGCCAGTTTGGCATATTTTTTAATAATCCTCTGTATGCTACGAGGGGTCAGCCGCATGTATTCACCACTCTCGTCGTCATCATTTAGCCCGCCGTAGTGGATAAAGAGCGGTGCAAAGTCGTCCGAACGACCCTTCAGATAGTCAGAAATGGCATCTTTGGCATTGTCGGAGAGAAAGACAATTCGCTCCTTATTGCCTTTGCCAAGAACCATAAATTCACCGCGTTCGAGGTTCGTTTTATCTATATCGAGACTAGTAAGCTCGCTGACACGCAGTCCAGTGGAGAAGAGGGTCTGCAGAATGGCTTTATCTCGAAGCGTAATCTGGCTATTCTTGTTCGGATTCTTCTCTGGTGCACGAAGGAGTTCCTCGACCTCGGTAATCTCGAGGAAGGTAAATGACTTCCGCGTGGCATCTGAGAGTTCGAGCTTCTCAGCGGCGAGGCAGGGGATATCTCGACGGGCCAGGTACTTGAGGAAAGCCCGAAGGGCAATGACGTGGTAATTCTGAGTAATCTTGGCTAGAGTTTCCCCTTGATCGGTTGTCAAACGATTTAGGTATAAGCGGTATTTACGAACGAGGTCCATGGTGATGTCCGCGGGCTTAATCTGCCTGGAATAGGTCGGACCTATCATAGATAGGTCCGACCTATCTGATGAAAGAGTGGGATTCTGAGCAAATTCGAGGAAACGACCCAAGTAGTGCTCGTAGTTTCGGATCGTAAGCTCACTGTGACCCCGTTCAATCTCACAGTATTCCAGAAATTCACTAATTAGAGTTTCGACGTTCATATCTAATATTGTACGACACGTTAAACGCACTCGCAATGGTCAGCTACAAATGATAAAATATGAAGCGTGAATATATTACAAGCAGCCATACTTGGTCTCGTGCAGGGATTAGCCGAAATGTTACCGATTTCAAGCTCGGCACATCTCGTCCTTTTGCCATGGATTATGGGGTTTACTGACCCTGGACTTGCCTTTGACGTGGCACTCCATGTAGGCACGCTAGTAGCTATCCTGGTCTACTTTTGGCGAGAATGGCTAGATATAGCTGTTTCACTCATAAAGCTCGCCAGAGAGCGCCGTATCACGTCACAAGGCCAAAAACTTGCTATCTTGCTACTGATATCGAGCGTACCAGGGGCAATACTGGGAGTTCTCCTTGGTGGTTACGCTGAAACTGTCTTTCGAAACCCTATTCTAGTGGCCGGGGCACTAGTGGTGATGGGCAGTCTGCTCTGGTATGCGGATCATCATGACAAGGGCCAGAAAGATATTACGAAGATTACTCGAATGGACTCATTCAAGCTCGGCCTCGCACAGGCTGTCGCTATAATCCCTGGTGTTTCTCGATCTGGAGTTACCATGACTACTGGGCTCTTCCTCGGGATCGGGCGCTCCGATGCGGCTAAGTTCTCGTTTCTGATGTCTGCTCCAATTATTGCAGGCGCCGCTCTCGTAAAAGCGAAGGATCTCGCGCCAGCTATGCTCACAAGCCTGCCTTTCTGGGTCGCAATGTTGGCCGCCCTCGCCTCATCGCTTTTCGCCATTGGTTTTCTACTAAGGTATGTTCGTAAGCACAATTTCAATATATTCGTTTACTACCGTTTTATACTGGCAGCGGTGATTATAATTACTTATTTAATCAGGAGTTAACGTGAATTTTGTAAACATGATTATCGATTTTATTATAAACATAGATAAACATCTCGTGACTATCTTACAAAACTTCGGAGCTTGGTCTTATGTGATTATGTTTATCATTCTTTTTTCGGAAACGGGGCTCGTGATTCTACCTTTCTTACCAGGCGACTCGCTCCTCTTTGTTATTGGCGCACTTTCAGTAAAGGGCGGCTTCAATATTTGGATTATCTATCCGATACTAGTGGCAGCCGCTATACTTGGAGATAGTGCCAATTACTACATTGGGCACAAGGTGGGTCGAAAAGCCTTTAAAAGTAAATATGTACCGTTCATTAATCAAGAACACCTGGAGAAGGCAGAGCGTTTTTATGAGAAACATGGTGCTAGGACTATCATTATCGCTCGATTTATCCCAATTATTCGTACTTTTGCCCCATTTGTTGCTGGCATCGGTAAGATGCACTATCGCACTTTCTTTATGTACAACGTCGTTGGTGGCACACTCTGGGTTACACTCTTTACCTTTCTTGGTTTTTTCTTCGGTAATATACCAACTGTAAAAGATAATTTCACTCTCGTTATCTTTGGCATAATTATTCTTTCTGTATTACCTCCATTTTATGAATATTACATAACCAGAAAAGAAGCGAGGCAAAATGCAAAAATATCAGCTAAGTAATGGTCTGACCGTTATAGAGGACCCAATAGCGGATGCTCAGTCGTTTACAATTCTCGTCATCTTTAGAACTGGCTCCAGGAACGAAACACCCGATATTTGGGGTATTTCCCACTTCTTTGAGCACATGGCTTTCAAGGGAACTCCTAGTTTTCCTTCCTCGGAACTCCTTTCAAAAGAACTGGATAGTCTGGGTGCGATGTACAATGCCTTTACGGGGAAAGAGTATACCGGCTATTATATCAAGGGCAGTAAGAACGTCCTTGATCGGGCAATAAATATTATCTCAGAGATGACTCTCACTCCAATCGTCCTCGAAACAGAGGTAGATAAGGAACGTGGCACGATAGTCGAAGAGCTTAATATGTCCGAAGATGACCCAAGACGCAAGATCTATGATTACTTCGAAGAGTGTATATATAAAAACAAGCAGATATCCCAAGAAATCATTGGCTCGAAGCAGTCTCTCGCTGGTATCCACGCTAAACAAATTCACGAGTATCATGAGAAATACTACCTTGCCGGTAATGCAGTAATCGCGATTTCTGGTTTTGTACCAACGGGCATGAGGGACCAATTACAGGCGGCTTTTGCCTCGATGCCTACTGGTGAGACTAGTTACCTGTCTGAACTTCTCGAAGAACGAAAAAAGGTGAATGTTTATAACAAAAATACTCAACAAACACATATGGCACTTGGTTTCCCAGGGGTTGATATGCGAGATGAGAATCGCGATACAGCACAAATACTCTCAATCTTACTTGGTGGTAACATGAGTTCGCGTATGTTCTCTGAAGTCCGTGAGAAGAGAGGACTCGCTTATTATGTAAAGACTTATAGCGACAACATGGCCGACGCTGGTTGTCTGGTCACTTTTGCCGGCGTAAACAACGAGAAAGTGGTAGATGCCGTCGCCCTCATTCTCGACGTCTATAGAAGTGTAAAGGGAGAGATCCCAGCTGATGAGCTAAGACGAACCAAAGACTACATCATCGGGATTACCACGCTTATGTACGAGGATAGCGAACAACGCAGCGAGACGAACGCGATGACACAGCTCTACGGGCTCGACTATCGCTCGCTGGAGGACAAGATTGCGGCGGTAGAGGCGGTAACAGCCGAGCAGGTTACTAAAATGGCCAACAAGCTTTTTGATGAGGAAAAACTCTGTCTCGCCCTCATCGGCCCCTATGAAGATGATTCAAAATTTGTTAAGATACTCGAAGAAAAGTAAGGAGAGATATGGAAAGAACACTAATTCTAGTAAAACCAGATGGCGTCCAACGCGGGCTAATTGGAGAAGTAATCAGCCGTTTTGAGCATAAGGGGCTGAAGTTAATAGGGTTGAAAATGATGAATGTAGATGACGCCCTTCTCGAATCGCACTACGCTCATATAGCAGACAAACCATTCTTTGGAGAAATTAAAGAATATCTCAAGGGCTCGCCGATAGTAGCGATGGCTTGGGAGGGTGGCGCTGGTACGGTTGCAGCGGTTCGTATCCTAGTCGGACCAACTAAGGGACATGAGGCTCCAGCTGGCACGATCCGTGGAGACTTCGGTCTATCTGGCAGTAACAATCTAGTACATGCTTCTGATTCAGTTGAGAATGGTGAGATTGAGGTGAAGCGTTTCTTTGAGTCAAACGAAGTTTTTCAGTACGAAAAAACAAATTATATTCACATCTACGGTAAATAATTTCTTCAAAAAACCCCATCTTTCCTAACTGAAAGATGGGGTTTTTTAGTTTATCGTGACGGAATACTACAAGGTCCGGCCTTGCAGAATGCAAGGCCGGACCTTGTTTATGGCTCTATTGGTGCCCTTGGAGGGAGTCGAACCCCCAACCTCTTCCTTAGGACGGAATCGCTCTATCCATTGAGCTACAAGGGCTTGAATACGTGGGTAATATTAGCATAAAAGCTTCGTCATTGCGAGGAATGAAGCAATCTTTTGACAAGAAGTCTTTTAACTTTATACTTTTAACTCTATACTGATGTTATGGCAAATATAACACCAAGAGAAGGCGAGGAAGTGCTGATGCACTTACACAAGAGTATCTTTGTAATGAGAAAACAGATGCTAGTATTCGTTTTGTCAGTAGTAATCTCGGTATTACTACTGACATTTTTGTTTCAATACCTAGTAGCAAGTATAGTGGCGGCAATATTACTACTTGCCTCCCTTTTATACGCTTTCTATTATTTCGTAATCTGGTTTTATGATGTTTACACGATTACCAATATGCGAGTCCTCATAATCGGCCGAAAGAAGCTATTCCACACCGAATTTACAGATGTTTCGTACGGCGAGATTAGCAGCGTCTCCTACAATGTCGTTGGTATCTTAGCGACGATATTTGGCTATGGCACGGTTACTCTGGGGCTCGCTGATGGCGCCAAAGTCGAACTCGTCAATTTATCTGGTCCGGGGGTGGTGCAGGAAACTCTGAAAAACTTAATTGAAGTCACGAAGCGAAAAACTAGCTAAATTTCCCCCGTTGTCATTCCCGCCTTCGCGGGAATGACAAGGAAAGTATAAAAAATAATGTTGCCATTGACGACAATAAAAAGTATCATTAAATAGTAAGCTTAAAGGAGAGGTGAGTATGGCATTTGAACTCAAAAAATCCCTCGAAGGAATCACTAAAAAATTAAAGAAAACCGAGAAACCAGAGAAACTCGAGAAGAAATCTCGAAAGTTCAAGCTCACTAATCCAAAAGTAATAGTGGGTGTCCTAGTAGCTCTAGTAATCGTTTTTATCGGAGTTATGGGCGTCGGGATATACGGATACAAATGGGAAGATAAATTCACCAGTGCTTTTACGCAGGTAGTGCCTTTCCCAGCAGCTATTATAAACGGACATGTTATTTTCTATCACACTTACTTGGAACAACTTTCTATCGTTGAAAAATACCAGAAAGAGTTCAAGAAAGTAGATTTCAAGAGCGACGAAGGCAAGACTATCCTCACTCAGGCGCGCACGGATACTATGGATCGTCTCGTCGAAGATACTCTAGTCGGCGCAGAGGCGAATAGACTCAAGGTTACTGTTAATGACAAAGAGCTCACTGACTCTTTCAACCAGCTAGTTACCAGTAATGGTGGTGAATCAAGTTTTGCCAGCGTACTAAAACAGTATTATGGACTGACACCATCAGAATTCAAAGATGAGATCTATAAATCCAGATTACTTCGTCAGAAAGTAGCAGAGAAATTTGCCAGCGATGAGTCTGTAAACGCGGATGCCAAAGCCAAGGCAGAGGAAGTTCTCGCCAAGGTTAAAGCTGGTGAAGATTTCGCAGCACTAGCTAAACAATACAGCCAAGACACTACTGCCTCAGCTGGTGGAGACCTCGGTTTCTTCGGTAAAGGCAAGATGGTCCCAGAGTTTGAGACGGCCGCTTTTGCCCTCAAAGAAGGTGAAGTCAGTGGTCTTGTAAAGACTGTCTACGGCTATCACATCATCAAGGTTACTGCTATCAAGGGTGAGGAAATTCAAGCTTCTCATATCCTGATAAAGACCAAAGACTTCAATACCTGGATTCAGGATGCAGTTGCTGGTGCTAAAAAGACAATCTACATTAAGTTAGGCTAATTGCCCAAGAGAAAAGGCCCACCAAACGGTGGGCCTTTTCTTATGAAGTTTTGTTTATGTCAGTGGGAGCCTGATAATGAAAGTACTACCCTCGCCGAGCTTACTCTCGACAGCTATAGAACCGCCGTTTGCAGTGGTTATCTTCTTGGCAAGAGCTAACCCTAAACCATAACCAGGGGTAGTGTTCTTGGTTCTGCTCTGTTCGGCCCGGTAGAATCTGTCAAATATTTTGGGCAAATTCTCGTCTGAAATACCGACCCCCTCATCTCTTACCTTGATAATTGAGTTTCTACCCTTAGTGGCAGTCTCAATAGAGATATTGCTTCCTTCAGGACTATATTTTACGGCATTGTCTAGAACTATGAGGAGTAGTTCCTCTGTTTGAGACTTACTAGCTCTGAGTTTTATGTTCTCGGTCAGGTGTTGTTCTATGGTAATATTCTTAGTCTTGGCGTCATCTTGTATTTTGCTTATCCCCTGTTTGACGGCTTTCGTAAGATCAAAGTCACTCTTCTCGATACCTTGGCCGTTGTCTCTAGATAGCTCTAGTAATCCATCAGAGAGAGTTCGGAGACGTTCAACCTCCTCTAGGTTACTGACTAGCAGCGCAATCGCATCTTCCTTCGTTAGACCTGGGTCACGAAGCGCAACTTCAATCTCCGCTTTCATCGCAGCGAGAGGGGAACGAAGTTCATGAGAGGCATCTCCAGTGAATCTACTCTGTGATTCATGAGCTTCCTCAATTGGGTTTAAGGTTCGCCCAGCGAGGTAGTAACAGAGACCACCGCCGAGAACGAGGATAACGATATTGGTGTAGAGCAGATTGTCTAAGATATTTTGATTAGCCGTGTCTACGAGTCTCTGTCTCTCGGCGAGGAGGGCTGGGTCATCCATCATTGTATCGCCACGCCCAAGCTTAGTAATGACATTCTGTTGGCGGCCCGCATTGTTGGCAATCTCGATCGCGGAGACATTGTAGATGATAATCGAGAAAAAGACACTAATCGCCATAATGATGAGGAGGTAGAGGAGGGTTAATCTGACAAGGGCTGCTCTAAACATCCTTCTTTTCTCCAAATAAGTATCCAAAGCCTCGTCTAGTATGGATTAGGGGATTAGTTTTGTGCTTCTTATCGATTTTATTTCGAAGATATCCAATGTATACCTCCACCGTATTTGGGAGGATATCGGCATCATAGTCCCACACATGGGCAATAATATTTTCTTTTGTGAGAATTCGCCCTTGATTTCTCATCAGATATTCGAGTAAAGCAAATTCCTTTTGGGTCAGTTCGACTTCTTTGCCACCTCTCGACACTCTGAGGCTCGTCAGGTCAAGCGTTAGGTCGGCTTCAGTGATAATGTTGCCAAGAGATTCCTTTGGTCTTCTAAGGAGCGCCCTGACCCGAGCTAGCAGTTCCTCAAAAGCGAATGGCTTTACTAGGTAGTCGTCCGCGCCAGCATCCAAACCATTTACTCTGTCACGGGTGCCGTCTTTGGCGGTAACAAATATTACTGGTGTGTAAAGCTCTTCTTTGCGCATTCTTAGGAGTATATCTAAACCATTATTTTTACCGGGAAGCATATAGTCTAGAATGACGAGGTCATACTCGCCGGAGGTAGCGGAATCCATGCCCTCGTCGCCGTCATAGGCCACATCTACGGCGAAAGACTCTTGTTCAAGACCCTTCTTTATGGCATTGGCTATCTTGTATTCATCTTCGACAATTAAAATTCTCATAATCACATTATACTCGGTTTGCTTAGAAACAGCTGAGAATAGAAAAGTTAGTCTTTGTAGATAATCTTTCTAAAGCGGCTAGAGCTTATGAGTAGTGTGAAAATACAGAAACTGATCATCGCAAGTACGTAATTTATTAGGATACCTTTAAGATTATAACCAGTAACTGGAAGTACTAGGGTTTGACCACCTAAAGTACTATTGGTGGAGTTCGCCGTATTCGTCGGTACAACTACAGGAGAACCAGAGTTCACAGTATTAGTTGCTATACCAAATTGTGAGAAGTGGGTGGTCTTAAACGTAATGTAATAAACTCCATTGTTGGATTGATTTATAGAGACCGTTTCGATACCTTGACTGGTCCAGGTATTCCCGTTCCAATACATAGCGCTGTCAGTCATTTTTGCTACTTGTCCCTCGGGATAATAGAGATTAATCAGCGCAGAGAATCCTTCCGTTAAGTCCTTTGAAGGAGTGATGTCTTTTGAAAGAATGATTGTCTTATCGCCCGTCTTACTAAGGAATGACGAGGGAGTTGATACATCCATATTAAAACCATCGGCTACATTCGTTGGAAGCTCTTCAAAGAAGATAGCAACTCCGTTGTTTACATACATATTGTTGTTCTCACTGATATCGTATTTTTCAGGATTTTGCGAGGCAGTAATAGTTAAGGCGTCCGAAAAGTTACCGTCCTCTGTAGTCCCGGTGATAGTAACTGTTCCTGCTGATGAAAAAGTCAGACTACCCTGGTCAACGGACGCAATATTTTCATTGCTGGAGCCCCAGAGGACTGTTTTGTTTGTTGCCTCTACCGGCTCAATGCTATAAGGTATTTGAGCCCCGTTTAGTTCAGCTAAAGTGCCTAAAAGTACAGATGGTGCTATTGCTAGGCTAGTTACAGCCACCACTTGGCCTCTATTTGCTAAAAATATTTGGACGGCATCTGAGGTCGTGTTATTTCCCGTCACATCGTATGCTTTTGCCGTAAGTTTATAGAAGTCATTATCGTAGCTTGTTGTGTCAAAATCAACCATATATGGTTCTACCGTGCTTTCACCTATTTTAGTGGAGTCTATATAAAATTCTACTTTTGCCAAATTTATGTTGTCGTCGGCTGTGGCCTGAATACTTACCGTTCCGCCAATTTCCTCGCCTGAAAGAGGAGACGTTACGGTAACAGTTGGTGCGGTACTGTCTATAATAGAGGTGGTGCTGAATGTTACGTTTTCACTGGTTTGCAAGTTACCTGCATAGTCCTTACTCTTCACTCGAAAATTATAATCAGTAGAGGCATTTAATCCGCTTAAAATAACCTTGTGCAGAGTAGCTTTTGAGTTATTTAGAGCCGAGGAGGCCCCGTAACTCACAGAAGTCCCGTATTCTACTTGGCTATCTGACGCTTCGTTGGTTTTCCAGTTGATTGTAGCGGAAGTCTGACCAAGACCAGTGATAAGGATTTCGCTGATAACTGGCGGCGTGCTGTCCACCAACTCAAGGGTATTAAAGGCATAGTCTCCACTGGTACGTAAATTTCCGGCAGTATCCTTACTCTTTAACCTATAATGGTAGTTTGTCCCCGTCGTAAGTCCAGAAAGGCTAGAAATATGATCAGTGGTTTTTGTTGTGTTTAGTGCTGTAGATGAGCCATAATCCGTAGTTAGACCATAATCCACCTGTGTATCAGACAGCTCATTCGTCGTCCAGGAGATAACTGCTGACGTCTGGGATATGGAGCTAGTTGTCGGACCTGCAGAGATGGTAGGAGCTATAGTATCTGGATCTAAAACCACGAAAGTTCTCCCACTCGTCCAGACTGAATAGGCCCCAGTGAGCGGTACTGATTCGGTAGTAGCCTGAACAACCCATGTATACGTTCCGGCGGCAAGGCTTAAGTCGGTTGAGCCTCCGGGGAAAACCTGACTACTGCCACTTGTGATATAGTCCAGTACGCCATCTTTGTTTCTGTCTGTCCATCCAGTATTGCTAACTCCATTAGCGCTAGCGGTAGCGCAAGAATAAAGTGGTAGGGAGCTGTTCGCTGAATCGCCATCTCCATCTGGTGAAGAACTTTCATGACAACCAAAGTTGTGCCATCTGTCCGTAACAGGGGCCCCGTTTTTATCCTTCGTTTTTTTATATTCTACTTTTAAAGAAATTTTTTCCGATACTGGACTAGTAGCATTAGCGACGAGTCCACCTACAATTTTGCTAGTGCCTCCAATGGTAGTAGTGTTAAATATTGACCCATTAGTCGGCGAAACATAAGAAGCAACGGGTATAGAAGCGACATAGACAGGTTGAGACCAGGCCACCTCTCCGCCAGACGAGTTTAGAATTTCGAATCTAACATATTTCTCAGTTCCCATTGCTGGATATACCATTGTCTTCCCGGTAATTGTTGTCTCGGTGATGGTACCGTTTTTGAAACCGACTACTCTCCTAATACTAGTGCCATTTGTAGTGGATGTTGTTATTGTTTCACCGGAGGTTTCCACTTTTAGGTCGTAGAATCCCGACGGTGCTACATAGCTAGCCCCTGTCGTCTTATTTACGTTACCTACACTGTAGGGGCTGGATGAATAAAAATTTCCAGCTTTCACATTTGCGACAATATCATCTTTGCTTGCTGCAATATTTGAGTTTACTACGTTAAATCCGGTACCTCTATTGAGATAATATTCATTGGTAGTAGCACTTTGATTTACCTTTTTGTGACCATCGTCATTTGCAAAACCCCAGACCTTCTTTCCAGCAAGAAGCATTTCATCCCAGGTACTTTTTTGATTGACTGTATTGGAGCTTAAGCCATTGGGATTTGTTGCATTTTTACTACCATTTTTTATTTCTACACCGGTTAAGTTGTCAAGTTGTTTCGCGGCATCTACAGCCGCTGTAGTAGAGCAACCATCAAAGTAATACGGATGATTTAATATAGTAATCCCACCGCCATCATTGACAGCATTGATGGTATTTTGAGCGTTTAGGTCGGTTAAGATTGACCTGTTACCCACCTGCTCTGTTTTCCCGAAGAGGGTCTGGCTGGAGTATAAATTACTACTGAGGTTAATTAGGTTGGTATGGGAGCATTCACTTCTGTTCCCGACGGTATTTAAGTGGTCTTCCATGGAGTAACCCATCCAGACAATGCCGTTTACGTCTGGATTCGGGGTTAGGGTTGCTCTGGTCACTTCTGGACCAAGCCAGCTACCGTTCGTATAGGAGAAGGGTCTATAGTGGGGGGTCAGTGCATAAAAATCAAAACCGTTATCGTTGTACCAGTTTCCTACTTCGGTCCGAGTCTCTTTTCCGTCGTCATTATTGTCTGCATTATTGTCGCTAGGACCATAACTTGAGTGTGCGTGCAAATTCCCTTTGTACCAATTTTGGTAGTTCTTATAAGGGTTTACAAGGCTGATAGCAGCATAAGCCTTGTCTACAGTAAGAAAGCCGAGTGGCGAAAACATCTGGAATAGCATAAAAAATAGGGTAGTCATCGCTATTGATTTCTTAAGGTCAGGAAGGTCGAATTTATTTCTATGGGTAAGGCCCTTTTTATTATAGACACTTCCTCGGTATATCGGTCTTTGCCTGTTGATATCTCCCATAAAAGACCCCCTCCGTTAGTTCTGTTGAATATAGAATAATTTTACCATGATTACATTTTAGCAACAACAAAAAGTCGCTATGAGTAAGCGACTTTTTGTTCTATATTGTTTAATGCTTATGCTCTGTTAAGAGTGGTTGCCCATTCTTTGACCACCTTCGTGGTGATTGTTGTTGTCGTCGTTTTCATTTTCATTGTCGTTGTCATGGTTGTTCATCTTTTGGCCCATACCCATACCATTACCTGGTAGGACGAGCTTTAGGTCTATTCCATTGTCAGTTGCCCACTGTTTGAGAGCATCTCTGCTGGCTTGCATCTGTGTTTGTCTTTCCTCGTGAGTTAAGTCCTGATCCTTATTGGCCAGTCTTTCCGCATCGAGTTCCTTTAATCTGTTCTCAATTAAGGTCTTTTGTTCTGCTGTAATTGTTCCCGCATCTACTTTGGCCTGGAGGTTGGCCGTTCTCTCGACTTCCCGATCGGCTTGATGCTCTAGACGATACTCGTCGACTACTTTTTGTACCTCAGTTTGGTTCAGATTGAATTTGGTGGCAATCCTAGCGGCGACGCTTTCATCGCCGGCATTGGCGGAGGCTATGCCTGTTCCTAGGAGTGTAATGGTGCTAATGGCTGCTACAGCGAGTCCAAGAGCCACTTTTTGTTTACGTTTCATATTGTCTCCTTTCCTTAAGCCAGTGATTATCGACCTGCCCTCTACATGAGGATATCCTCTGGTAAGTGCTAGTCTACAGCGCTAATCTGTGAATAAGCTTAGAATTATCGCGATATTCTCTCAGTTTCTTCTCAGCAATAAAAGCGGCCATAACGATAGAGTTAAATGACCACTATTTGAACGATTGGGAGATGAATAAGAAGCCGATGCTAGAGCTGATGTCCGGGTCTAGCGGCCTGCTTACTCATCCAATCCATAAAGCGCTTACGATGTTTATCGATAGACCAGTCACCATTCTTAAATTCATTGGGATGCTCTTCGCGATACTGAGTACAATTAAGGGTATTGGCCTTGTCTTTAGGCACGTTAAAGAGGAGGTTGTAGTCTACGATAAATTTATTTATGAGTTCTTCGGAGGAGTTTTCCATGTGACTAGTATAGCACGAAATCCTTTATTTAGCGAACGAGCGGCCTTCACTAGCCAGGACTAGGCGCCTGGCCAAAGCCTTCAAAGGTAGTATTCCGAGTATCGAAAGGGTTCCTATGGTGACGCCACAGAGAACCTCGAATATCGACAATGGCGCAAAGCGGAAGAGCTCTCTTAGAACAGGGATATTGAAAACGATCACTAGTGATAAGGCGGTAAGGCTAAGGATAATGAGCATGGCCTTGTTTTCACGGTGAAAAATATTTGCAAAAGCTTGTTTTCCAGAGATACCAAGGATTAAGGAGATGTTGGCGATTACTAGAATGAGGAAGGTGAGTCCTCTGGCCTTGTCTTCGCTCCAACCCAGGTTAAGCAGGAATTTAAATGAAAGCACCACAATAAGGGCAACAAATGCCCCTTGGATCACACTCCCAAGTACCATGTGCTTGCTAAAGATTGGCTCCGATAGTTTGCGAGGAGGTCTCTGCATAATGCCCGTGGCTTCTTTCTCATTTTCAAAAATAATGGTACAACTTGGGTCAATCACAAATTCGAGGAAGACGATGTGGATGGGCACAAGCGCAATTGGCCAGCCAAAGAGGATAGGGGCCAGCGAGAGCATCGCAATCGGTATATGAATAGAGAAGATATAGGACATGGCCTTCTGCAAGTTTGCATAGATGCGGCGGCCCAGCCTGACACCAGAGACTATCGACGCGAAATTGTCGTCTAGTAAGACTATGCTGGCGGCTTCTCTAGCAACATCAGTGCCTTTCATGCCCATGGCGATACCGATATGTGCAGACTTTAGGGCCGGAGCATCGTTGACGCCATCTCCGGTCATGGCAACGATCTCGCCAACTTCCTTGAGGGCATTTACTATCGTCAGTTTGTTGGCTGGTGTAACCCGGCTAAATACCGACACTTCTCGAACTGAGGCTAATCTTTCCGTGGCCGAAAGCGCTTCAAATTCGGCCCCCGTAATCACTGTTTTATAATCTAGGCCAATTTCTCTGGCTATATGAGTTGCTGTTTCAGGGTAGTCTCCCGTAATCATGATGACTCGGATGCCAGCTTCGTGACAAAGCTTGATGGCTCCTGGGACTTCTTTGCGAATTGGGTCTGCGAGACCAACAAGACCGATAAGCTTAAAATCAAATGCACTTCTCTCTACCGGCAATTTCTTTAGTGGTTCCGCTTTTGCCACTGCCAGGACCCTGAGACCTTGGCCCGCGAGCTTGAGTACTTCGGCCTTGAGTTTGCTAGATTGCTCTTTATTCAAGTGACAGAGGTCGAAAACTGCTTCCGGAGCTCCTTTGCAGGCGACTACTTCGGCTATTTCTCCATGGCCCCAAACTTGTACAATCGAGAGGGAATCATCCTCGAGCGGATACTCTCGGATAATGTCTAAGTTTTTGTATACGCGTTTTAGGTCGCCAATACGTTTTTTGCCCTCATCGATAAAGGCTTCTTCCATTGGGTCAAATGGTTTCTTCTGCGAGGCTAAAATACCATATTTAATTAGTTCCACTGAGAAAGGAGTCATAATCTTCATGCGGTTCTCAGTCAGAGTACCAGTTTTGTCGACACAAAGGACAGAGGCACTACCGAGTGTTTCAATAGTATGAGCTCGACGAGCCAGCACCTTTGTTTTGGCGAGCCGCCAAGCCCCAAGAGTAAGAAAGATAGTCAGAACAATCGGAAATTCCTCTGGTAGCACGGCAATCGCCAGAGTTAGACCGGCTAGGAAACCTTGCACCAGACTGCCCCGAGTTAGCCAGTAAACTATAGTTAGTAGAATGGAGGCGCCGATAGCCAAGCTTGCAACGATTCGGATAGCTTGATTTACTTCTTTTTGCAGAAGAGTTTTCTCCGTCTCGATAGATTTGAGGGAAGTCCCGATTGCTCCGAGTTCGGTACCGAGCCCGATGCTCGTAACTTCGGCAATACCGTGACCTTTCACAACAAGGGTGCCAGAAAAAACTGAATTTACCCGGTAATCCTTCACTTCCCTGGTGTGCTTCTCTACCGCTACCGATTCGCCCGTCAGCATAGACTCGTCAATAAGTAGGTTATCGGCGGAGATGAGTGTTGCATCGGAAGGGACTCGGCTTCCTTCGGAGAGAATGATGATGTCACCGACGACAAGTTCGCGGCCAGGAATGGTAAATTGTTTTCCATCACGAATCACCACAGAAATCGGACTGGAGAGATTGCGAAGAGCCTCTAGGGATTTCTCTGTTTTGCGGTTTTGGTAGAGCTCTATGCCAATGATGCCGAAAACGGAGAGCAGGAGCAGGAGAGCTTCGTTTCTATCACCGAGGAAAAAGTAGATACTAACAGTGGCCAGCAGTAGAAAAATCATTGGTTCAGTAATGAGTTCGAAGACAATCCTTGCTAGATTCTTCTTCTCTCGATTTGGCAGTTCGTTGTACCCAAGGCTTAGTTGCCTCCGTTTCGCTTCACTGCTAGTGAGACCATTTATATCGTTTGTATTCACCTAACCAGTTTAACACGTAGGAACTTTGTGTACAGAGCGAGCTATTTGTTATATACTTTCGTGCGGGAAGTACAACTTTGATTAGCATAGAAAACCTGACCTACACCGTAGGCAGTCGAACAATTATAAATAACATTAGCGGCTCTATCGCAGATGGCGACAGAGTCGCTATTGTTGGTCCCAATGGAGCCGGCAAGAGTACGCTTCTGAAGCTTATCCTCGGCAACCTAGACCCAAGCGATGGTAAAATCATCTCCACTAGGGGCGCCGGTGACATTGGCTATATGCCACAGCACCTGGCCGACCTTGGGGACTTACCTGAGATCAGTGTGATGGACTTTATGTTATCAGGACGTAAGCTCGATACTTTGATGGTCACTATTGAGAAGAAACTAGCTGAGATGAATAAGCCAGGACTCTCTGAGGCAGATTCGATGAGACTAGCACACGAATATTCCGAAGCCTTCGAGACATTTATGGCGAGTGGTGGTTATGATGCCGAGGGGGAGCTCCTCGAAGTCCTGATGGGTATGGGACTCTCGGGCCTTGATCTTGATCAAGACATCAACACTCTGAGTGGTGGTCAGAAGACCAAGCTTGCCTTCGCGCGTGTCCTTTTCGCCGAACCACAAGTAATGATATTAGATGAACCAACGAATCACTTAGACGCAAAGACTATCGATTGGGCCGTTAGTTACCTGCTAAAGTTCAAGGGCACTCTGGTGATGGTCTCGCATGTACCGAGTATCCTCGATCAACTGGTGACCAAAATTATTTCGCTCGATGGTAGCGGTAGTGCCCATATCTATCGCGGTAACTTCTCAGAGTTTCAGAAGAAGAAGGGTCAGCAAGACGAAGTCATGGTCAAAGTGCGCCACGAACAGCTCAAAGAAGAGCAGAAGCTCATCGCCTTTATCGACCGTTGGCGCAGTCAGAAACCGAAGCAAGTTCACGATAGAGAGCGAAAGCTCGAGAAGCTTCGCAGCGAGATGGTAGATGCACCGTTAGAACAGAATCAAATATCAATCAAGTTCCCAGTGACTGTCCAGCCGGTCCATAAAGTGATGGTAGCGAAGGGACTGGTGAAAAGCTATGGTAACAAGCGTGTCCTCGGCGGTGTGACGATAGACTTTGAAAGAGGTGAACGAGTCGCCATAATGGGTCCAAATGGTGCCGGTAAGAGTACTCTTATGAAAATCATTGCATCCAAGATAAGCGCCGATGCTGGCTCGGTCACTCTCGGCGACCGGGTGGACCTGGGTTATTATGCTCAGGAACACGAGTCGCTAACACTCTCAAACACTGTACTCCAAGAAATGTTCGAGGTCACAGATATCTCTCAAGCTAGAGCGCGGTCTATCCTAGCTCATTTCCTCTTTCAAGGAGACAGAGTCACTACTAGAGTTGGTTCTCTTAGTCTCGGCGAACGTAGTCGACTGGCAATGGCGAAACTTGTGGCCTCTGGTCACAACCTATTACTGCTAGATGAACCGACTAATCACTTGGATGTTTTTGCCCGTGAACAGGTCAAGCTAGCGCTAGCCAACTATGAAGGAACAGTCCTGATTATCTCCCATGACCGTGAATTTGTTGAGGGTATTGGCGTCGATAAGATACTACTTTTACCGGAAAATAAATTCGGTTATGTCGGACAGGTGCACGAGGACTAAGCGGACTGCGGGTGTATAATTATATCGGAGGTAGGTATGGAAAAAGAAGAAATTTGCTGCTCCGAGTTTAACCCTAACGTCTGGAATGAGAAAGTTCAGGTTTGGCAAGATAAGGCTTTTGTTCGCGAGACAATTCCTCAGTTTTTGCATATGCCACTCCCCGGTACTTACGGCAAAGCGGTGACGAAGATGATGACGGCTATAGAGTCAGCTCACGCTAAACCAGAAGAACCAGACTACCTTACGCTAGCTGAGGACCCTTCGCCCTGGAAGAGCAATCTCTACATTAGTACCACTGGCCCGGTAGAGGGTCTGGAAAACGTCCCACTCTCTGGTACCTTCCATTCGAAAGTATTTGAAGGCCCGTACCAAGACGTACCAAAGTATATGAGAGAGATGGAGAACTACGTTACAAGTAAGGGTGGAAGAGCTGAAAATTACTTTTTTTATTATACTTATTGCCCTAAGTGTGCCAAAAAATATGGCCATAATTACATAGTCGTCTTTGCGCGGACAGCCTAGGCAGAGCTACCCTATTTAACTAGTAGTAGCAAAGAGCAGTATAATATATGTATGGGGAATACATATATGCCAAAAGTTATGCAGCACAACATGATACAGATGGGGGAGGGTGAGAGTCACCCTATTTTTAACTGGGCTTATTTTCCTGAGAACCTAGCCTCGCTTATTGAAACTGCAATTCTGACGCTGCTCTGGATCTTTGGTTTTTGCGTTTTGGGTGTGTTAATGGTAAACGCCTTTCATATCTATACTGGAAACAGTGCTTTACTATTTATCTTTCACGAAAGTATGGGCCTTCTATTTATCAAAATTGGCCTAACAAATACTGTTTTTGGAAACATGGTTGCGTTGTTTGGATTAGCGGTAGGCTATTACTTGGTACGAAAGTATTTTGAATTCGTGAAGTATAACTTGCACGTAATACGAAACAAGGAAGAGAACGGGCAGTAACTCTCTACAAAAAGGTCGGACCTTTTTGGTTCTAAAAGGTCCGACCTTTTTTAGCCTTTTAAATTCGTAATTAGCTCGTACACTTCCCGTTCTAGATCGGCACTACGCAACTTCAGGGCGTAAGAGTAGCCGACATAAGTTTTTATGTGTCCTTCATCGACTTTGCTCTTTGACGCTTCGTTTTTCTTCTTTTGCCAGTCGGCGTAGTACTCGGCATATTTATCGGCCAGGTCGTCGGCCACAAAGTATTCTATAGAAGAATAGTCTTTTACTAGCTTAGTTATCTGCTCTTCGTATACCTGCTCTGAGCTAACGGCATCTTCTAGCACAACGAAATAGGCGAACTGTACCATCGCTTTGGGTTCAATTAGCCAGGAGTTTTTTCTCAGGACCGTTTCACCCACGGTCCCCTTGGCCAGAGTCGCTTCGTAAGTCTCGATTATCTTGTTTGCTTCTGCTGTATTCATATGATGATTATAACAAAAAAAGCCGTATTCGGCTTTTTTTGTTGAGATATTTTGCTAATTACTATTTAGGTAGTAGTGACTTCATCTGCTTGGCGATGAGGTTTGTGGCAAAGACAGGGTTTAGTCTATAGAGCTTATTCATCATATTACTGTCTTTACCGGTAAAGATCTGGAGTTTATTCTTCTCCATTCCGGCTATGATAAGCCGAGCTGCTTCGCTGGCTGGTAACATTGGAAACTCTTGTGCTTTTTCGCCATTCTTTGGTGTATTCGGGATTTTCATACCCGAGTTAGCGGCTATATTTGTCGCCGTGGCTCCTGGGAATACTACCGAAACATGTACATTAGTTTCGGCCAGCTCAGCATAGAGGCCTTCGGTCATTAGTTTCACGGCTGCCTTGGAGGCGCCATAGATGCTCTGGCCTGGTACGGGTAAAAATCCGCCCATACTGGAGACATTCACGATATAGGCCTCTGGTCTCTTTAGTAACTCTGGCAAGAATGATTTGACCATATAGAGAGTGCCGAAGAAGTTAACGTTCATGACTCGTTCGATGGCATCATACTCTAGATCGTTTATGCGAACGAAAGGTTGAATAATACCAGCACAGTTGATGATGCCGTCTATCTCACCTTGTTTAGTAATGACGTCCTTTGGTAGGGCCTCTACTGTTTTCTTGTCCGAGATGTTAGCCACGTGAGTCGAGACTCGGCCTTTATCTTCTCCCAGACCTCCGACGAGGGCTTTTAGTGTTTCTTCGTGCATATCTACGGCGGCCACTTTGGAACCCTTTGCGAGTAACGCTAGAACTATTTCTTTACCGATACCGCTTCCTGCACCGGTGACGAGGATTGTTTTGTCTTTTAAAATCATGAATTTCTCCTTCTAGATAATTTTAACATAAAAAGCTGACCGAAGTCAGCTTGGGTTCGTCATTTGTTGATAGATTAAGATTTGCCTATTTTTGATAGGTTTATTATGTCTGCGTGTATTTCAGTCACTTGGGCATTATCTATTCGCTCTGCCAACTTAGGGATGGCCACACTGCCAAAGCCGATAGTGCTAGCCATAGAGATTATGAGTAGGGCGGTCATGAGTATTAGTGACCAGAGTGGTAATCTCCATTTACGTTCGATCAGGGCTATACCAGTAGCATAGAGGAGAATGCAGCCAGTGAATCCTAGTAGAAGACCCGAAGCAATAAAACCATAGTCGATATAATTTATTGGGAAGATACTGAGTCCCCCAAATACGTTACTAGGGTTTAGTAGATAGTAAATGCCTCCAGCTAACGCGCTGATGAGGCCGATAGTAGTCATGATAATGATAAATAGCCCAGTCATAATGGCCAGGACTTTGGCGGAAAACTTTAGTAGAGAGTGAATTCGCTGTGCTAGAGTCGGAGCGTCAGGGTTATACTTAACTAAGTTTTTGGTGTAGTTAGCAATATTCTCTATGGTTGGGACTTGGCCTTCCATCTGAAGTTTCTCGCTTGAAGAGGTGGCAATGGGGGTAATAATCCACATCAGGACGTAGGCTACCAGAATCGTGCCCCAGCTCATGAAAAAGAGGACGATGACAGCTATTCGGACCAGAGTAACGTCTAGACCAAAGTAATTGGCAAGTCCAGAGACAACACCACCGACGACGGCTGTATCCTGATTGCGATAGAGTTTCCTACCTTTAAGGTTAGATTCTTTTGGTTTGTCTTCATCCGCAAAATCAGAAGGTTGACCGAGCTCAGCTTGAATGTGTTCAATGTCACTGGCTAGTACTATCTTATCTGCGCCCAAGCCTTCCTCTATGAGGAGTTCAGCGACACGATACTCTATCTCTTCCAAGACCTCGCTGTTGTCGATTCTTTTTGATACGGCGGATAGGTAGTTCGTTAGTTCTAGATAAGCATCTTCGGTGATGATGAAGGGGGTACGGCCTATATTTATATTATTTGTCTTGTTCATTCTTTAATCCTTTCTCAATCTGTTTTATCGAGCCGTCTAACGCTTTGTAATGTTTTCTTAATTCCAGTAGAACTTCTTGTCCGAAGGGGGTGATTATTATGTATTTACGTGGTGGACCGGACAGGCTTTCTTGCCATTCGTAGGCAAGCAGAGAATCCTTTATTAGACGGCTCAGCAGGGGATAGAGCGTGCCCTCAACTACAATTAGTTCGGCCTTTTGCAGGCTCCTTATGATGTTAGCGCTATATATCTTCTCTTTGCTGCAAAGCATGAGCACGACATAAACGAGCATTCCTTTTCGCATTTGAGTGGCGAGGCCTTTTGTGTATGTGTTAATTGTTTCCATGACTAGTATGTTATACCAAGTACTATGGTTTGGCAAGTAGATTATTTGAATGATATATCTAGGTCTGTCATATGTTAATCTCTACATACTGATTCAACTAAATTATTTAATGCCTTCAGCAAGGTAATACTGTACCAAGTGATAAATATTTGATATCATTCATTTATGAAGAATGCGGCTTATTCATTTTCTGATAAGGAATACGGGAGGGTGCTTGATAATTTTGTAGTTGCCTGTGTTGATGTCGCAGTTATATATAAGGATCAAATTTTACTTGAGAATCGTACTAAGCATCCAGACAAGGGGGGCTGGTGGATTTTTGGTGGGCGGGTCCATGTTGGCGAGTCTTTACAAGAAACCGCAATGAGGGGTCTTGAACGAGAGCTTGGAATGAAGGTAGGGTATGACAGAATAATCAAAATGGGTACTTATAATCTTTTATGGCCAATTCGGAGAGAACCAACGAATAAAAATGGTTGCCATCATCTGTTAGTAGCTCACGGAATAATTTTGACGGGTGAAGAATATAAGACTATAAATAATTATATTCTTAATAATAGCATTAAAGCTAGGTGGTTCAGCTTATCCGATTTGGAGCAGGAGCTGACAGAACCCAATATTAAGTTATTAGTAAGTGAATGTAAGGAACTGGTGGAGGCGCAAGCTAATATTCCCTTTTAATGTTGAACACGCCAGTTTATCTCGAAAGAGATTGAGTACTTTCCGGGGATGTCCCACTTTGAGAATCTCAGGAAGAATAGTTGAAATTTGTTATCAGAGATTTTACCGAAGCCGAATCTATTTAGGGTAAGTTCTATGTCTATAGTCATTTTGGTTCCTTAATAATAACTGATTTTAGCATAACATAAACCCTTCTTCGGTAGTATATACTATATGTATAAGTAAACAGGGGGCACGCCATGAAACCAAGTGAAGAATTAGACAAATATATCGCCCTGTACCCTGACTGGCGTGGAGAAACGTTGGCCAGTATCAGAGAAATGATATTGGGGGTAAACCCAGATATTACAGAGGAGTGGAAATGGATGGGCTCACCTGTCTGGGAATTAGGCGGCATTATCTGTGTTGGAAATATCTTCAAAAATAAGGTCCAGCTTGTCTTTATGAACGGAGCGGCACTAGTAGACCCCGATAAGCTCTTTAATGCTGGCCTGGAAGGTAGTCAGAGGCGTTCGATTGATATCTTCGAGGGAGAAAATGTCGACAAGAATTTCTTTCAAAATCTCATCCGTGAGGCAATCGGCTTTAATCACGCAAAAATGAAATAGTAGCTCCTAGGTGTTAAGTCTGGTGAGAGCTAGCGATTTAGAAAAGTTATCGAAATCTGAAGGACAGTCGCAAAGCCAACCCACAGAAGATATGGGATATTTGAGTAGACTATCCAGCGCAGGTCTGGTAGCGAGTGCCAAGTCGAATAAAGTGCCCAAACCAGGGTCACTAATATGAGTACGATATCGATAGATGCGAGGACATTACTCCTCAGTCCAAATTGCAGTGGAGTAAAGGCAAAGTTAAAAATCAAGTTCAGCGCAAAGGGCAATGCTATGACCCAAGCGATTTCCCTGGTATAGAAGCCATAAAATATTCTCCCGAAGGTAATAAAAATAATTAGATACAAAGCTGACCACACCGGGCCGAAAAGCCAGTCTGGTGGGGCCCACGAGGGTTTCAAGAGTCGTATATACCAGTTTGTTGTGTCCATGCTTACATTATAACATTATTTACATTTTACGACTGTCGTAGGCCCAGTGGAGAAGAGCCTGTCGTTGTCTCTTGCGACAAGAGAGGTCGCCTGGTTGGCAGTTCATTTGAAGCTGAGTAATGTGTCGCTTCATCGCTAACCAGCGTCGTATTTGGCGCTCGTCTTCGGCGGGGATACGTCGCCCCATATAATAGCGACAATACCATTGGAACCAGCCTCTTGGGTCCTCAGGGTAAATCCAGCCCTTACTTTGCCAGACAGAGAGGGGCTGGGAGGCATTCACCCCAAAAAAGTTGAGTTCTGGATTGTGAAATTCATGGCAGAGCTTGGCATGCGTAAACCACTCTTTGGGGAATTCATTACCACAGTCGGTCATATATTTACCACCGAAGACCCCGAACGAAAGCATTTCCGCGGGCGTTAGTTGTGGTAAAAATCTGCTATCGAAGTTTTCCCCAGCGGGTTCGCTGAGACGATAAGTATAGTTCTGTTGCATCAAATCGTTTGCTAAGATCGTTTTCATTATTGTTTCTTTACCGGCCAAGGTATGAGGGCACTAGTCTTTAACTTATACTCTGCCCACAACGCATTGCCCTCGAAATGTTTCTCAGTGAGTGGAATACCTGAGACGAAAACTATTAGATAGGTAATAGTAATCGGCGTAATTATAGCCCAAGCTATGCCAGTGTTTAGTAGTACATAGACGAATATACCCCACCACATAATCACTTCGCCAAAGTAGTTTGGGTGTCTGGAATATTTCCATAGGCCTTTATTCATAATTTTACCCTTGTTAGCAGTTTCTGACACAAACTTCCTTAGTTGATTATCTGCGATAACCTCAAAGCCAAAGCCAGCTATCCAAATGAATATGCCGATAAGTGAGAGTGGGCTCTGGTTGGATGGGGAGAATATTAGCAACATAGAGCTTATGCCAAGCAGGTACATTAGGACACCTTGGAGCAAGAAAACATAGATATAAGATTTAAGCCTAGGGTATGTCTGCCAATTCGCCTTCATCTCGGTGTAGCGCATATCATCGTTAGGGCTCTTGGCATGTCTTTTATGTAGGTGCCTAAATAAACGAAATCCCCAGATTGAGGTTAGCAGAAGAAGGATAACAGAAGTGACGGCATTATTTCGTGTCCACAATATCGCAACCATGACGATTAGTGGCTGGGCTAGGCCCCAGGCTTCATCGGCAACATCGAGCTTGCCAACTTTCTGGCCATAGAGATACCATAAGGTAACATAGACTAGTACACAGATAGCAACGATTAAGAAATTAGATAGCATATGCCCTAGAATATCTTTTTACCGATGAAGTATGATGCCGTTGAGACAATTGCTGTGAGAGTAGTGCCCCAAGCAAGGTCGATAAGAGTAATAGAGAGTGGCCAAGCCTTCATGACGGCATAGTTTGTCAGGTCATAGGTGGCGTAAGCGAAGAAGCCGAAGAGTGCCCCATAGAGAAGCGCCTGTGCCCAGCCCTTGTCTAAGTTCGGTAAAACTGCAAATATCAATATGCCAACTATGTAGATTAAGTAAAATAGAATTGCCGCAAACCAATTTGGCTGAGGACTTAGGCCGGGAATAGTCTTGAAGTAGAGATCTTTTGCGATAACTCCAATCCAGAGCATATCGATAGCAAAGAATATTGGGATGGTAGTTATGTAGAGTAATATTTCTTTCATATTTCCACCTTTCTTTTATTACATTTTAGCACAATACAGCAACTATAATAAAAGAGACCTCATTGAGGTCTCTTTTTAGGCGTTGTTATTTTGTGTCGTTGTCGCAGGTGCCGTCACCGTTTGCGTCTGCAAAACCAGTGCCATTACCAGAACCCATATGAGTTCCTGATCCACCATTCCCGTTACCGTTTCCGCCCCAAGCAGGTTTACCGGCAGCTGTGCGAATAGTGACTTGGCTACCGTCTGCCTTAGTCAGGTTCCAGGCGCTGACAGTTCCCGCAGTACGTTCTGTACCTTCGACGCTGATAGCGTCACCAGTCTTGACGGTAGTGTCTACGTAACCACGTTTACCGAGGTTTACGCTGTAGGTAGCTCCGTCAACGTCTTTTACCTGGATCTGGTTTTTACCAGTAGTCGAGATACTTTCGACTGTTCCAGACAAACCAACCTTGGCGATTTCTTCACCATTTGGTGTCTTGACTGTACCTAGTGAAGTCTTCGCGAAGACTACACCTGTTGAAAGCAGGGATACTGCAACCAACGAACCGACGATTAATGTTTTATTCATCTTTTCTCCGTTTCTAGAAGGTTCTTTATAATCCTTCTACTAGTAATACGACAAAACAGAGGAAATATTTCAATATTTAGTTTCGGCCACCACGATAACCACTACCAGTTCCCGCGCCTTGATGAATGCCTTGAAGCTTGCCAAGACCCTGTCCAACAGTTTCGTTGAAATTGGAGACAGAGAGAAGAAAGCCAGCAATTACTATAACTACTGAGACGAGACCGATAATCCAGGCGAGTCTCTTCTTGTAGGCTCCAGTATAACGATATATAATCCAGACCAGCATGCCTATACCAGCTACGCCGAGGATTACAATCCACCAAGGTATGACGCTCAGCAGGTGAGCCCATCGATTACTATTAATGTTTAACCCTAGACCTTTTCTTGGCAGGTAGAAGCTAAGATTTACTAGGAATATGACCAGTATGCCAAAGGCAACTATACCAATCTCAGTTAGCGCTCTTACTACTTTGAAAAATCTTTTAGAGCGCATAGTCACTTCGTTTTTATCGATGCTTCCCATGATTTTGTTTTTTAAATCACTCATAATATTTCCTCGATCTTGATATTCTTAAATTGCTTCTTTATGGCTGTTTTGCCTCTACTTAGATAGGTTCCGACTGTGTTTACTGGCAGATGCAGGATGTCTGATATCTCATCATAACTTTTATCCTCGTAGTATCGGAAGATGATTACTTCTCGATATTTTAGAGGAATAGTCAGGAGGGTCCTTGCTAGTAGTTCTTGCTGACCGCTAGAGTCCAGCCTCTTCTGAATTAGGACCTCGTTATCTGTGGCATCTGGTATCTCGGAGACCTCGTCTAGCTGTATGTGTTTGGCGTTTTTTCTATAGTGGGTGATAGCTTCATTGTGGGCAATGCGATAGATCCAAGAAGAAAACTTTTTCGTTAGGTCAAAAGAGTTAATGTTTCGATAAACCTTTATAAAGGTCTCCTGAAGCGCATCAGCACAGTTGTCTCTGTCCCCGAGCATTCTAAAGATATAGGCGCAGAGGGGCTTCTCGTATCTATCAATTACTTCGCCAAAAGCGTCCTTGTCTCCCGACTGAACCTTCTGGACTATTTCTGAGTCTGTTTCCTTCATAGGGCTATTATATCCTTTTTTTCACCAGAGCGACAAAGTATCTCCAGTGCCAAATAATGTGGAAAAATGAAATCATGGTCATGGCGATACCGGCTTCGACATGCCAGTAAAGCATATTGAAGGGTAGGGGAATGATAAGTCCGTTACTAATGCGTAGTGCTAAGAAGGAGCCGAGAACGCAAGAGACGATAAAGAAAGCAAGCAGCAGCCAATTCCAAATCTTTTTGTGTAACATATAAGTGATTACCTTGAAACGCGATAGGGCGAAGCTAATTGCGTAAGCGAGTAATAGGCCAATCGCGATAGGGAGGAAGTTGTACTCCTTCTCTGGCGTTGTAAATTTCGTCTCGGGGTCAGCTACTGTCTTAGTAGTCTCATCTTTTGCAGTTATAGCTTGTCCTGCCTCAGCCTGTAGTGCCGCCGCAATGTCCTTGATGTCACTAGTTTCAGCGCCGTAGTTATCTCCAAGTAGTTGAAATGTGTCGCTTGTCTTGACGTTTACGCCAATCTTCTCGGTTAGCGCGGATGCAAATAAGTTCGAGTCTATTGTATAGAGAGCTGCCACTTCGGCGACTGTTTTTGCCTTTAATTCCTTACCTGAGAGCTCTACTGTGGCAGCGCTGACAGATTGTATTCCCATAACAAAAAACCCTACGACGAACAGGGCAGTGAATATGCTAGTGGTGATTTTGTTCATAATTATTTTCCTTTCAACTGTAATACGGTAAAAGTGGAATAATATTTCAAGAATAATAATAGCAGGAGTTGTTTTGAAAAAGGCCCACTGTCGGAGTGAGCGCCTGGATGACTCCAGTTCACTTCTTCAGTGGACCACGATTTCGAGCTGGGGGACGGTTCGTTGACACTCCTCGGCTAGCAGTCTGCGATGGCAGAAATCAGGTGATTCTTCAATGCACATAATCGTGATGTTCCGACTCACCGCTCGGGTTGCCAGTTCTTTGACCATTACTGCCTGCTCGTTTTCCCGCAAAAATTCCAGATACGCCTCCTCAAAGGCCTTCCATGGTAGGTTTCGCTTGTAGTAGGCGCCAACCAACTTCGGAGGAGGGGCCAAGCCCTGGAGCCATTCGTCGAAAAGAGCATCCGTGATGGCGTGATTAGGTGTTATCCCGTCGTCCAGTGTGTGCCTCGACATAACGGATATCCTTAAGCCATCATTGCGACTAGTGGGTGTCAGAATTGATTTTGAGAACAAGGTCATGTGAATCCTCCTCCCTAGGTGCGTATACGATTCGAGCCACGACAACGTCGCGGCCCTCCTGTAATATCTAGGGTTATATTACCATAATAAATAATCAACCTAAAGTCTCTTTTGTATCATTTCTCAGGCACTTTCCGTCTGACAAGTAGTCCAGCGAAAGCGCTGTAAATAAAAGAAAGCATCGTATTCGATGCTTTCTTTTATCCCCTAGAACGCTTGGGCTAGGATCCAGATGGTACCGGCCAACGCTAGGAAGAAAAGTCCCAACCCGACTGGAGAACCCCAGCTGAACCATGATCCCCAAGAACGCCAGTGCGCCGCCCCAAATTTCGACCACTCGTCGATTTCTGGGTATTCTTCGGCAGGTGTCGTTTTTGCCATGGAAGACTCCTTATTATTAAGTTAATAATATGAGCCTCATTTCCTTGTTTGCCAGTAGCAATGTGTTCTCGAGGCGAAGATTGCCAAAGTTCTGGTCTTAATAACACGATTATTATAGCATAAAGTTTATAAAGTGAAGACCGCCTCTCAGCGGTCTTACTTGAAGATTCGTTGATTGGCGGTCTATGCCGAAGGTGTTTCCACAATCTCCGATATTTCCTCCGTAGGTTCGTCGTTTCCGCTGGGTCCTCGAATGATGTAGTTTCCTCCTATGAATATTGCAGAGCCGATGGCAACTACGACTCCGACTAGGGTACTGAGCATGAGGATCTGGTCTTCGCCAATTGAGAATATTGGCACCACAGTGGCGACCAGGAACTCTGTGGGATAGTGCCCAGAGGAGACAATCGCGTATGCCACCATAACCAAGAGCAGTGCGACAAGAAAGACCACTCCCAGCAAAACGCTAAGAAGCACCGTACCGACAGCGCCTGCAAACCAGCCGACGATTAAAGCGAACAGGGTTTCACCTAGAAACCCCATTACACTACTTTTCTCGTGCATGTGAGCCCCCAATCAAAGGTACAGGACAAGATTGAAGATTACACCTAGTAATTCCATGGGCATATTAACACAATTAGCCTTTTGCGAAAAGATCAGTTAGTTTTTTTCACAAAAAGAACCCAGTATCTATCAAAGCCACACCTTCTCAATGCCTCTAGCCGGTGAGTGCCGTCTGAAACTGAATTTCTGTTATCGAAAATACCTTCAGTCACAATAAGTGGTGGTGGGTTCCAGCCGGATTTAATCATCTTTGTATACTCGGATACGGTTACTTCCCACTGATCGGGATTAATAGGGAAGTGGAAGTCTTTACTAGGCCCAGCAACCAAGACTAGACTATCTAGGGGCATCTCAATGAGCGTAACTGTAACATTTTTAGCCTGAGATATATGGTTAGCAAGTTTCTTGTTATGACCTGGACCGCGTAGGTAGTCCTGAGTCCAAGAATAAAGGTCTTTAACCTTTCTTAAATCCTCTAAATTATTAAAGTTATACTTTGATTCCATGGCTAAATCCTACCAAACATAGGTTTAAGTTGGTAGACTTTTTTACTTCTTTATTAGGTAAAAGCTATGCGGGTCAACTTGTTAGTTTCTTCTATTCGGCGAAATAGCCTATTTAAAGTATTGTTGGACTAGATTCTACTTTCTTCGAAAGCTTTCGCGACACTTGGGCTGTTGGTTGTCAGCCTTTTTATCGAAAGGTCAGTGGCCTTGTTATTAGCCAGTCTCAGGTTGTTGTCTGATTTCAGCAAGTTATCTTTCACCTTATTCAAATGATCGATTGTCTTGTCTATCTCATCAATTGCCTTCGTGAACTGATCTGAGGCAAGGCCGTAATTTCGGCCAAAAGATTCTTTGAAAGCATTCATGTTATTCTCGAAGTTAGTCACATCTATGTTCTGATTGTTAAGGACATGAATCTCGCGACGTAGCTTCTGAGATTTCAGATTCCCTTGTCTTAGAAAGCCGATAGTGGTGATGAAGTGCTGGGGGCGGATGGAGTACATATTCGCAAATTCGTGAACAGTGACAATGTCGTCAAAATATTCGTTGTCTTTCTCGAGCAGACTGACTAGGACTGCAAATTCACAGTTTTTCTCTTTTCTGTCCTTGTCGAGCTCCTTGAAGAAGTCTTTGTTCTTGTGCTTTGAAGTAGTATTGTCGTCTTCATTCTTCATTTCAAACATAATCGAGAGGACTTCGTTGCCGTTCTCATCGTTTTCACGGTAGATATAGTCGCCCTTCGAACCGGTCTCTGAGATTAGATTATCTTTGCCAAATTCCGCATTTGGAAAGGCGAAAGGACGAATTCGATTAAACTCATTCTCACAGTGAAGCTCGAGTGATTCGCCAATCATCTTCGTACTCATCTTGGAGCGCATTTCCTTCAGCGAAACTAGGGCTGTTTCACCGGATCGGACTTGCTCCTTCAGTTTCTCTTCGCTCAGCTCTTTGTCGTGTTTTATCTCACTGATCTCAGTCTCTTTATCGCTAAGCTTCTGGCGAAAGTCTGACTCAAGCTTTTGCTTTTCTTCAAGAGACTTTAGTCTCACATCGGACTCAGTTTGTTTGGCGATGTTATCTAGTTTGAAGTTCAGCTCGGAGATTTCTTGGTCTTTTTTTGAAATGGCACTTTCGGAACGTTTGAGTATCTCCTGCTCCTTGAGCTGAATCTGCAGTTCCTTCTCGCGCTCTAAATTCTTTATCTCTTTTTGAAGCTCAGTATTAAATGCGTCTTTTTTTATAGAGTTTACAACGCTAGAAATAGTAGATTTGTCTATATCTGTCTCGTGAATCGATTTCAGGTCCACCAGGTCACCCTTTTGAGCGTCCTCTTGTAGCACTAGCGTGTCTTCGTCTTGTATCGATACCTTTACTGTCTTCATGAATGTCCTTTTCTGTTAATAATTTCGAAGTTCTTATGTCTGAACCAAAATCTTACTTTATTAGTCGAAACAGCCCATCCGTTTTAGAAATCCGATCTGGATATTTCTGAGTAAGTTTCCAAACGGTGCCGTTTATTGTTTTGGGGTGAAATTTGGGGTTAGATTTCTGAATCATAGCACTCAGTTCCGACCAGCGTATGCCCTCGGGTTTTTCACGAAGCAATCGAAATACTATCTCTTCAATTTGTCCAGTGATTGTTGTTGGTTTCATGACTCAATCTTATCACAAAAAAAGTCCTAAGGAGATTATCGTTCGGATCTATTAATAGAAATATGCTACCTTGTGGCAGCTTACCTTGTGTTCTATTCTGTGAAACGAGAGGCCCGAAGACTATTGACTTTTTACCTATATGAGAGTACAATCCGGCCATCAATCTAGTCTGCTCCCGAAAAATCAATTCGGGAGTTTCTCGTATCCGAAACTAGTCCGTACCTTGAGAAGGGGAAGATCATAATGACTGCAGAATACGATTTCAACTGTCACCCAACCGCATCTTGGCTAACTGTAAATCGTGCCTGTAACCTCAGGTGCAAATGGTGTTATGGTGAGAACAGCCACTTCGAGGTAGGCAAGACTATGTCGTTTGAAGAGGCCAAGGAGCTGGTCCTAATAGCTCAGAGTATGGGCGCAGACTACTTCAATATCATTGGAGGAGAGCCGACCCTGTGGCCGCATTTGCTACCGTTCAACGACTTCTGTCGTGAACTCGGCGTGAAGACGTGTCTGATCACAAATGCTGTCAGGTTCAGCACAGACACCTATTGGAAGGAGTACAAGAAGCACCCGTGCGACGACATCTCCATCTCCGTCAAGTGTGCCGACCCGCTCCAGTTCGAGAAGATTACTGGAGCTGCCCTATACACTCAAACCATGAAGGGTATCGAGCGGGCCATCAACTTTCATCACGAAGGAGTCAGCTCGGTCTACAACAGCCTTGTCGGAATGAAGGGACTTTTGGACATCGCCGTAGCCTGTCGTGAGCTGGGAGCGAATTCGTTTACCGTCGATCTCTGTAATCCCGTTGTTGGGGACGATGGGATAACTAGCGGGTACTCTATCGAGCCTCAACAGCTTGCCGATGACGTCGTTGCGATGCAGCCGTTCATCAGTGACCTGTACGACGGAGCGGTTGAGTTTTCGCTTTACCTTCCGCTCTGTCTCTTCCCGGTGACTTTCGTCGAGAAGTTGATAGAGACGCACCAGGTCGGAACTATCTGTCACGTCTACAGTCGCCGCGGGATGAACTTCGACACAAACGGCGATGTCATCCCTTGCAATGCGTTGCTTGACAGCGTGATAGCGCGGAAGGGAGAGGACTATCACGACGGGCCTAGCCTGTTGGCTCATCTGAACAGCGATGAGCTCCGTGAGGATTATAGGCAGCTCTTACGGCTCCCCTCTAACGAATGCATCGGATGTCGTTGGAACAAGATATGCCGGGGAGGTTGTCTGCTGAACTGGTGCGTGTTTGACCCTTCGATTTGTCACGCAGTCAAGTAGTCACGATAAGGGGGTGATGCCTGCAATCCACGGTCCAGACTCTTCTAGGAAGCGTCATGGGGGTGAAAAGCATGAAGCTTATGATCGCGAAGATGAACAAGGTTGGTCCGACCACGGCAGTACCGGTGGTCCAGGTCTCTGGCAATGTCGCTTGTGGCAGCCAGGGCAACCGCTGCCGCTGCTAATAACGGCAAGTCATGGTGTCCATCAAAATCGGACCCGGTGCCCCTTTGGGGGTGCCGGGTCTTTTTGCTTTATACAAGAGCGCTTTGCAGACAGTCTATTTTGATGAATATTAAGGGTGTCACATTTGGCGAGCCATTGGCTGTGGAGAGCACAGATCGGGTATATAAGAGGTGCCTAAAGATAAAACAAAGATATCTAACGCTTAGACTCTCAGGTGATTAGTTCTATGAAAGGTTTCAAGTTTTCTACTTTAACTGCATTCTTTTCAGGGTTCAGTGTCTGTCCAGGCAACTTGATGTAGGTAATCTTTTTTTGAATGTTGTTTGGGATCAGGTTATAGGATGCCTTGCTTCCTTCGGAATCGGCAGCTGCCGCCCCAACGGCAACCACTATTACTTTCTTGGTCTTTATTTTATCCCAATGTTCTGTCAAAAACTTTACTAGCGGCATCTGACCGGCGTAAGTCCCACTAAGTACAATTACATTTTCTGCCTCGGCCAAATTGTCGTCCGTAGCCTCGTTATATTTAAATATATTTGAGTCTAACTCGTCGTGTAACCAATAAGCATACTTCTTAGTCGAGCCGAATGTGGATTTATAGTAAATGCTTGTTTTCATCTTATGAATTCTCTAATTTCATTTTCCAGAGTTGTACAACCGCTCCGGCGAAGAACAAACCGGCTAGAGTGAACGACATTATCATGCTGGCTGTATCTGGTGTCATATTAAACCTTGGAAGCATCTTTGCTAGCTCCCCAAGGCCCAATGGGAATATTACGAATATGCCCAAGATATACATTATAGGAGTTAGGACATAGCCCATTGGCTTTTTCAGAAAAGTCATGATTGCAGTGATGAAGAAAGCTGGCATAGCGAAGGCAAGGTCTAGTAGATATATGGAGTATAGGCTGTCAATTTGATTTCCAGTTCTCATAAGTGGTAATAACGCGCCAATCCAAAGAAATGAAAACAATATGCCGACAATGACTGAAAATACGGCCGTGGAGTTCCTGACTAGTTTTGGCACTTCAATTTTTGCGACTAGTTCGGCGCGAAGTGACGAGATAGAATAGATCATGGTAAAAACTGCTATGCTCAAGATGGCTAGATAAACAAGGTACATGGAGTTATAAATTCGTTCGATGGAAAAGATTCCATAAAGATAAGCCAAAGATCCAATAATTCCGATGATTACTATAGGTGCTTTGTAGCTCTTCTCGGTGGTTCTAGCTATCAAAATGGCGAGTATGACGCAGACTATTATAGTCAAGATATCTTGTGTGTATTGGGCAGCGACAAACCCGGCTGGCATCAGATTTCGGTAAATATTATTATTTAGTAGGCCATAAATAGAGGCTATTAGCGCGAGTATAGTGGTAGCTGACCATAGAATCTTGTTGAGTCTTAGATTTTTCATATTGTCTCCTATTTTATTTGACCTTTAATGTTGATTATTTGTGTTTGTAATCTATCTATATGCTCGCTGAGTCTGTCTAGTTCATCTCTATCGAACTCCCCGAAGAGTAGAGCCATATTGTCCTCATCTTTTTTGCCACGTTCCTGGTCCAGGGCCTTTAGTTTCTTGGTAGCAATAACTAGGGTACTCCTTTTATCACTAGGATCATTCACGAGGTTCACAAACCCCGAACCCTCAAGGTTTAGAGTGATGGCTTTTACGTTCTGATGTGAAGTGTTTAGCGCTTTTGAAATATTTTGGATGGTTGGTCTATCTATATTTGCAGCTACTGCGAGTACTAGCCATTGCTTAGTAGTAAGACCGTGTTTGGCATAAACACTGTCAAATAGATTGGCGAGTGACCTTTCTATTATAAAAAGGTCAAAGAATATTTTAGCCATTATGGGTTGGAAACCGTTGTTTGTTTTCATGATAGGTAGTATATTACCTATTATTTATTTTGTCAAGAAATATTTCTTTGGGAGACAGTTTTCATTATTGTGAAGAACAGTTTAGAGATATAAAAAAGACGAAATTCGTTGGAAAATCGTCTTCTTATACTTAGGAACTCAGTTCCAAATAGTGCATATTGGCGACCTTGATGCACTTTGTTTCGAACACCTTTTGGCTTGGATTGATCAATTGATGAAGGCATATAAGGTCGAGTAACGGGTACGCCTTTAAATATCGAGCGACTTTATCTTTAGAACCCTCAGAATACGATGCAGCTTCTCGAAGGATAGGTTTACTTCCCCACGTTCAACTCGGGCATAGTAATTAACATTCAATTCAGCACTCTCTGCAACCTGCGCTTGCGTAAGCCCAGACTTACTTCGTGCCTTCTTGAGTTTTTGCCCCAGATCTATCCTTAAACTTTCATTGCTCTTGTTTACCATATGACGATAATATACCATATTTAGTCATGGAAGCCAATTTTCTGGTATAATAATCCTGTAATTGAAAGGGTCAAAATGGCAGATATTGAAAAGATCAGGCAGATGCTCGGTAAAAACGCTAATGGTATATCTGACGAGAAACTTTTAGAATTTCACGACAAGTTCGCTGTTACAGCAGTGGGCGCTATTGAAAAATATGAAAAAGACACCTATGGGATTACGCTTAGGGAGCTGATGGAAGGGACAGAAAAGGATCGCTTTCTTAAAATGTTTAGCTATTATTCAGACAAATTCGTTGCCGCTATACCAATTGATCTTCGAGCCAATGTAGATTGGCGAATCTATTCAGATGATTTTGCAGAGTTTGTGAAAACCGGTAAATTGTCGAGTAGTAAGTCAGACAAGGAATAAAGTATACAAATAGATTTTCGGTGTAGCGGGCCACGATGGTCATGCACCCACCACATGACGAGCTAAAGATAACGAATGAGGCGCTAGAGAGAGAAAAAACCTCTGACACAGCACATGCAGGAAGCTTCTATGGTCTTCCGCGAACATATGCTAGAATCCCAGAAAATCGCTTGGGAGGTATCAGGAATGTGCCTGACGTACGCAGAAGCATGGGAGTGTGGGCATACTTTGATCAATTTCTTCTATCTGTTGATCAGAACCGATAATTAAGTTGAGGAGTAAGCAGAATTATTCAAACTTAGCTTACTGTAAAATCAAGGGGCTTATACGGAGGGGCGGATTGTCTCGACGGAACGCTGCTACCGCTAGAAATCATGGCTGGTTTAATAGGGATGATGTATTCTTCACCATGCCTAAGCTGAATTATTAATTCAAGTGTATCTCTGTCTATGTCTGGCATGGTTTTGCTTGCCGTCCCTGTCGGGTCGTTTGAAATATAAACACGGGTAGACGAAATATTGTCTGGTTCAATTTTATGGAGTGCCCCAATTGCTTCTCCTTCGAATTTAAAGATTTCTCCCTTCCATCGGTTCCCAGTTTTCTCCTCTAGCTTAATTGCCATTATATAATCGCCCTCTTTTGAGTCAGCACTATCTATCTCTAGTCCCAATAAAAAAGCTGGTCCATTATATTCAGAATAATTGCCTGCCCATTCGATTTTCTCGGAATTTATATTGATCTTTATCTTCCGCTCTTTAGTGACTTTACTTTTTGATTCCACTTGAGGGAGAGTGGAGTTATGTTTTACTGCGCAACATTCGTTTAATAGTGCAGAAAGACACTCAGATCCAGGCAACCCGCCTATTTCGAAAGGGTCAGCTTTTGGTGAGATTTTTCTATGCAAGCTATCATCTGCCCTGTTTCTAAATTCACTTAACCTTTGCATATATTTAGTATCAGTTTTGTCCCAAGAATAATTGCTAACCACTTCACTGAAATTATTTAAACCGAGAATGGGTGGAATGTGGTCTAAGATAGAACGTATAAGTATTGAGGTACTATAGGGGTTTTCCAAAGAATAATTAGTGTTTAACTCATTAATCAGAGATATGAGCTTGCCATAGTTAAGGCCATCATCTTTTTTATTAAGGCACTCAATTATTTTTTCACTCACATAATTATTCTTTTCGACTATATTTTCTTGATTCTTGCCCATCTATATAACCTCAGCCGTCTTTAAAAATTCCCATATTTTGTCAGTTTTTAGATCACATTTAACCGTTATGAAAACAGCCACCCCCTAGTGACCCTCATGTCTATTATATTCCTTATATTCTGCTAAAAAAAGTATACAAAACCGAATCAGCTACCTTCAGACACGTCACAGACCCCTTCCCTGGCCGCTCGTAGCTCGGATGCGAAGGAGGCTGGCCTTGTTTTTGGCTATTTCTCTTCGGCGTATATTCTGTTTAGTTCTATACCAAGCTTTTCGATAACCCCTACGACTAGGGCATTCCCCATACAGAAGTATCGGAAGTTCTCAGGCATTCCTTCTGTCCAGCCAGGCTTAAAACCATCGATTTTTTCACATTCTGCAGGTGTAAGTAGTCTTAAACGTTTTGTTTGAGGGTCTTCAATTACGTGCGTACTTCTATTCTTTTTTCCCTCACTGGTTAGCATAGTTCTGGCTGGTCTGTCTAAAAAGTCAGGATGAGCAATTGCTCCCTCAGTAAAAACGTAGGAATGCCCCGCTTTTGAGGTTCGTTCAATTCTCTTAGGGCCTTTCATAGTTACCCACTTTTCAAAATCCTTCGCGTCTATGTAGTATTTTTCAGCTACGTTTTTCTCTAGGATTTCTCCTAAGCGTTTTGGTTTAACCTCGATTGGGCTAATCTTTGCTGTAAATACTTTTTTGCCGAGCAGAACACCGGATTTCTCAAAAGGGAATTGGAATGTGTCAGAAATCCTCTTGATGTCTTTCTCGGAGTCTTTAATGTCAAACAGAGTCTCTTTGATAGAGCTTTCATCGATTGTGGCAGGGAACTCATTCGCGAAAATACCGCTAGTTTGTAGTATGTCGATAGGGGCTTCCTTGATATGTTTTTTGTAATATTCAGTCTTCTTGTTCGCAGCAAAGATAAAAACACGTCTTCTTCTCTGCACAAAGCCATAATCAGCCGCATTTATTACTCGCCATTGAACGAGATAGCCGAGTGAACTTAAACAGGCTAAAATAACACCAAAATCCCTACCTCTTTGTGAGGCTGGGGACTTCAAGAGTCTATCAACATTTTCCAGAAGAATAAACTCTGGGTCATTGGCTTTTAGTATTCTGTAAATTTCCCACCAAAGAACACCTTTTTTGCCATGAATCCCCTTTGCGTTGGTAGCAGCTACCGAGTAATCTTGGCATGGAAAACCACCGACCAAAAGGTTGTGTTCTGGGACAAACGCAACTCGATTCAGGTCCTCATTGGAGATAATTCCAGGGCCTTTGCCGAAATGTCGTACATAACAATCGAAGGCATGTTGAACTTTGCTGCCTGGTTCCCATTGATTTGCAAAAACAGTCTCCCAGTTCTTGTCAGCCCTTTCAAGACCGACTCGGAAACCGCCGACTCCAGCAAATAATTCACATAACTTCTTTTCCATCGGATGGCCCTTTAATTTACTTAAATATCAGTTAATGTAATAATGTTAACATGAATAAATCAGCGGATCAAGTGTACAACAAGAATAATCCAAAAGATATCGAAAGATTCGCCAAATTACTTATTGGCAAATCGCTTCGCAATCTTGTTGACCCTTCAGACGTTGAGCAGATGACACCGGGGAAGGGAAAACTCGGTACTGCCACGGAAAAGTACTACTTTCATATAAACCCAGGAAATTCCCCTTTGCCAGACTTTCTAGAAGCTGGCGTTGAACTCAAAACCGGTCGCATAATCGAGAGAAAGAGTGGCTGGTGTGCAAAAGACCGTATGGTATTGAGTAAAATTGACTTCGATACAATTCACGGTGAATCTTTTGAAACTAGCAGCTTCTGGAAAAAGAATAAATTGTTACTGATGATGTTTTATCTGCTGGAAGGTGAAAGACATGGGCTTGAATATCTCGATGCTATTTTCAAGCTGGCTAAACTATTTGAGTTTCCCGAAGCAGACTTGAAAATAATAAAGCAGGACTGGGAGAAAATTGCCGAAAAAGTTCGGTCTGGACTGGCTCACGAACTTTCGGAAGGTGATACGAATTATTTGGCTGCATGTCCAAAAGGTATAAATAAAGAAGACACGACTGCTCAACCGTATTCCGAGGAAGAAGCTATGAAAAGAGCCTATTCCTTGAAACAAGGCTATGTAACCTCAATAGTCAGAAAGATGATTGATGCTGAACCGATTGTGAAAGATACTTCACTTATCGATGAGGCCGTTACTTTTGAGGATTTAGTTATAGGAAAATTCAAACCATATGTTGGTAAGACGATAGAGGCCATTGTCCAGCAATTGGATTTGCCGATAAACTCACAGGACAAAGCGTTCCTCGATAAGGTTTCCAGGACAATTTTGGGGGTTAAGACCAAAAAAATTGAGGAATTTGAGAAGGGAAACATCCAATTAAACACTATGAGGTTACGGAAAAATGGTACACCGAAAGAAGATATTTCGTTCCCTTATTTTAGGTACAAGGATCTGGCAATAGAAAACTGGGTAGAGTCACCACTTCGAGAGAAGCTAGAGAAACGATGGTTCTTTGTGGTTTACCAATATAATAACGAGAATGAACTAGTGCTGAAGAAAGTATTGTTCTGGGCTATGCCGTACAAGGATCTAATGAACGCCAAAAAAGTTTGGGTAGAAACAAAGACAAGAATAAGCGCTGGCAAGGCTGACAAGCTACCGGGAATGACTGAAAACCCTGTTTGTCATGTACGACCGCATGGAAGAAACAGTGCCGACAAAAGTGAAACGCCGCAGGGAGTCATGCTTCCGAAGAAGTCCTTTTGGCTAAATAGGCAATATATTAAGAATCAGGTTAGCTAACCCCGAATAGGGTCTTTTAGACACAGCTGATGACTTAGCTAAGATTGGGAAATCTGGTAGCTATACCTATTTGGGGCGTTTTGGGGTTGGGTGGACATTAGAACTCTGCTTTGCAGAATCCAGGTATGTCCATACAACAAACGCCATGCTCTTTGCAAAGATCGGGTATTTTTGGTGTCTGCGCACCTCCCGAGGGCTTTTCGGTGGTTAGAACAGTTAGCCCGTGTTGTTTCGCAAGAGCTACAACAAATGGGTCAGCACCAGACTCAAAAGTCAGATTCTGGTATTTATTCACGATCAATTCTACCATAGAGGTCTGATTGAGATCAACATCAAAGAACATGCGTTTGTTGCCCTTAAGCCAGCGTACGAGTTCTTTTTTGTCGTCGTCTTTAAGTTCCTCGTAAATTTCTTCCGTCGAAATAATTTCGCCATTATTTACTAGGGTGTCTATATGATTCCAGATACCCTTGAATGGTGGTACATCCTTTGGATAGCCATTACCATCATTCCAAAAATCGAGAATGAAGCTACTGTCAATTACATACCTACTAAACAAGGTTAATTCAGCTTTGCTCGTGGAATTAGCCATGCTCTATCAAACTCTCTACCCTCGCTATTTGTGTTGATTTCATGTGTAAAACCCTTCTAACTTCTGCATATGAAATCTTATTTTCATAAATTCGATTAAAAAGTTCTGACGTGAGTTTTTTACTGTTCTTTTTAATCAAGCTCTTAGTGTAAGTGTTTTTATTTGGGAAAAAGTCTGGCTTTTTGTCCTTCAGCGCCTTTAATAATTCGTCCTGTTTTTTAGAGTAACCCTCTTCGTTTATGACCCTTAAAGCCAAAAGTCTTCTTAGTGTTACGTACTCGCTAACATTGTATTTTCTTGAGAAATCTCGAAGGACATCAGCATTGAAAGGTTCTTTAATAATCACATTATCATTTGCAAAAACAGACCTCGGCAACAATAGGTTACCGCTGAATCTATTACAGAAGATTTCAACAGAAGGAACTTTCTTTAGCAAGATGTCGGAAGGCTTCATGTCGCAAATAGCAGAGGTTCCCATAAGTATATGTGCCAGCTCATGTATAATTGAGAATATTTTACTATTAACATAATCGGCGCTGTTAATAACAATAACCGCTCTATTTTTCTCAGTAATAGTAAAGGCCCGCACTTCATCTAGAGGCATTTTCATTTGCAACACATAGATTCCTAAACCTTCGATTGCATCAACCCAACCCTTAAAAGCAGAAAACGAATTACCTGACTTTATCTGTTCAGTGATTGAAAAATTAAGAGTAGCTCTTACTGATTCCGTCAGCTCGTCAATATCCATAAGAGTCAAGTTGGAAGATAAATACTTACCAAGGTTTTTGCTAAGAGTGTTTCCTGAAATCTCCTTACTGGTTTCTAGCACTCTTTCTGCATAATGAAAGGCGGAAAGAGTATCGTACGAAAATTCAATTGCGTTCGACGACCTCAGGTCTGTCTGCTTTTTGCCTTTTTTTGCAACCGGCTCTTTCAGTAAAAAAACGCTCCAATGGCGCTTATAGAATTTCGCTATCTCCTTGAGAGCTTCTTTGTCGAATGTGTTTTCTTCGCTTTCCCACAATCTTACTACGTCCTCGGTAACTCCTAACTTTTTTGCGGCAGCAAAAGACGGAAGACCGAAGTTTTCTCTAAGAGTCTTAAAAACAATTGGTTTTACTGTAATATTCATGGTCACATATTAGCATACTGTCGAGGAAAAAGCTCGAGTAGCCCTGAGCATTATGACGAAGTTAAAGAATTGATTTAAGCACTAAAAGTACCAGATAAAGAATAAAGAAAAGAACTTTCGGTACAAGACGAAGAAATGGTTGAATCTAAATAAAATGAAAAAGCTTTTACGAGAGCTATTTTCGTACTGAAATAATTTAGAACTTTGGAGTGTTTGGGTTTTTTTGACCTCCTCCTACTTCTCATCGTAAGAACAGATCTAGACACGTCAAGGTGTTCCTTTCCTCTATTTCTTTTAATGTGGTGCGCTCCGTGACAACTTCCCCCAGAAGGTTAGTTCGAGGTATAATCATACTATGAATACCAAAACTTTATATTTAAAAGAAATTGAACAGTCAGATGGCGACAATGTATATGAAATGTTTCAGGAAATTCCTAAAGCAGAACTTGGCAGTGAAAACATGGCAAACGGAATGAGCTTAAAGGAATTTGAAAAGTATAAGAGAAAGTTAGTTGATAACGCTAAAGGCGAAAACCTTAAGAAGAACGAAACCCAAAAGATTAACTACATTATGTACGATGACGGTTACCCAGTTGGAGGTATAGCCCTAAGACTAAAGCTTAGTGAGTATTGGAAAAAACATTCAGGACATATAGGATATTCGGTTAGGCCCTCCGAAAGAGGCAAAGGGTACGGCACAAAAATGTTAGCGTTGGTCTTAAATGAAGCAAAGTCTAGGGGTATTAAGGAAATTTATTTGCAGTGTAATAATAAGAACCTAGCATCCCAAAAAGTCATCGAAGCTAACGGCGGGGTAAGAATCAAAGAAGACATTAGCATCTATTATACTATTTATTTGTAAAGTTCCCGCCAAAGGCCAGAAAGTCTCTTTATCCCTCAAACCTTACAGGCAAAGTGGTTTCAACGTCATCTTGGCTATAACCGTATTTTGCAAAGAAATCTAGGACCCTAGTACTTGTTTTCTCTTCTTCTGAGAGCTCAATGTAGGCACTTAGGACATCTTGATCGAAACCTCGTCCAAGTTCTTCGTGAAGGACTTCATCAAGTAAATCGTCAAACTCATGATTATCCTCCATCTCTGCAATCGTTACTTTCAGCGGCAGTGTGACAAATTCTTCAGTTTCATCTTCAGCACCATTCCTTAGGGCCTGGCGTTCTAATATCTTTGCGTCCTCTTTCTCCTTAAAGTCTTTTAGGGCTAACTCATATTCTGGGCTCTCTTTGCCATAGATTTCCCCTGCGATCAGTAGTACTGAGCTAGGGTTCCCTTCATCTATAGCTTTTTGGTATGCTAGCACTCCTACTTCTCGTATCTCTTCAGGTGTTGCGTACTTGGAGTTCTTTAGCAATCTGTACTGATATTCTAGATCAAATTTATCAATCATGGCTCGTTCCATAGCCTTAGCTTCGGTGTCTATATCTTCAGTTTTCTCGCCCTGATCTGGCGAAGTGGCATGTAAATGGCCTTCTGTGGCCATGGTATGTTCCAATGCGGCGTCAATCACTTCCTTACTCGGAACTTTCCAATCGACTTCTTGGGGAGAGTACTTTTCTTCCATAACAATCTCCTAACTTTGGCTTAATCCTAGCATTATTGGGTCTAATAATAAAGCCATAAACGAGAAGAGCCCCTCCGCCGTGATGGCGAAGGGGCCCGTTGGTAGTCCCTCGTAGAACTTGTGGTACAAGCAGCTGCGTGCTGCTAGGCGTTGGCGGCGGCGAGGTCCGCGTCCGTGAGACCCTTCACCTTGCTCGGATCGAGCTTGCTACCGCCCTTCGGGAAAATGGTTCCCTGGCCAAGCGACGGCATTGTGAAGAAAATCCGGCCGCTACCGATGTCGTGAGGGCTGATGAACTTCGGGTTGAGCATCACCGGGCCGTTGGGCCACTTGTTCCACTCCCCAGAATCGGGGTCCTTGCGGGCGACCCAGGGGCTACGGATGTAGACCAGGCCGTCCTCCTTGATCTCGATGGATGAGATGGGGCCGCGGAAAACCTCTCCGCCGTCCGCGATCTCAAGCTCGCCACCGATGAAGTCGTCACGATTGACGACGTCCTCCCATGTCAGCTGCATTTCGAGCTCCTTCCTCACTCTTCTTGGCGAATCGTGGTACTTGGTGCTGGTAGCGATCCTACTCGACGTAGTCGCCCTCGCTGTAGCGATAGAAGTTGAGGCCTGCGACCCCGAAAGCGTTGGTGGTGGCATTCTCGATATCGAGGAAGAGCTGACGCGGCATTCCGCCGGGGTCGAGCCTGAACGAGTGCGAGGTGCCGAAGTGAGTCCCGTAGTGCAGTTGCAAGCCGTTCACTCCAATGGAGTCGAAAGGGATGCAGTGACCATCGCCACGGAGGCCCGCGAGAGCCTTCTCAACGAACGCATCCGTCTCGCTAGCCGTCAGGGGCTTCTTCGTTACGTCGTCGACGAACCTGGAGCATGATCATGATGATCGTGAGCAGGTTCGGTCGAGTGGTAGGAGGAACGGGATTAGCTCGGCCAGCGAAGCCCTTGATGTTCGCGCGTTCTTCCGCACTTCCTGGACCGCTGCCAAAACCTAGCTGATCATAGTTCGGCTTTTCGGGCATAAAACCCGCCTCCTTGGCGTTTAGTAGCTCTCGATGTAGTCCTTGAACGCTTGCCACTGGGCGAGACGCTCATGCCAAGCGGCCTTTTCCTCACGGAAGAGAGCTATCTCGGCCATTTCGACGTCGTGCTTTTCCTCCTCTGTGACAAAGTACATCTCCCAGCTGTCATCAACGTTCCAGTTCGTGTTGCTTGCGTACTCACCCCTGAAGTCCGCTTCGGAATCCAGGTAGTAGCACCGTCCCCGAATGGGGTTCACGAGCATCGATGTACGTCGACGCCAGAGTCGGCATGAACGCCACTTGGGCGCCCAAGGCTTCGGCTCCTGACTTGGTACATGGCCAAGATGGCCGTACTTCAGAGCCTCTCGGTACTCCGGCAGGCTGAACACGTCAGTCCAGCCGAAGCAACTAGGAATGGCTCCGATGATGATGTCAGCGACGGTCTTTGTCCTCTCTTCAGAAAGGGCTGGCGCCAGGCGAACATCGATACGGAAGGCTGTGACCAACACAGCGGCCACGTAGTTCTCTTTCATCACCTCGTAGCAGAAGTCGGCTGCTTTCGCGCCGATCTTCGGCGCGATCAGGGCATCGCTACGGAGCGGATAGTCTACCCGCTCACCCTTAACGAAGTCCTTCAACGGATCCTGCAGAAAGATGCACACCTCCCTTCGTTCCTCGTCAAAATCGACGATGGCGTCATGTTTGTTCTTGGGCAAAGGGTTCGGATGTTCCATGGCGGTTTTCCTCCTCGTCCTATGGAACAGTGTTACCTCTCGCTTGTGCGGGCGGCAGCTGGCTTCATCGAACAAACGACAAATACAGCTTGCGCCCGTAAAGCGGGAATAGCACCAATTTTTAAAGGTACAATAACGCTTTACTATACAACAAAGTTGCTAATTTTACAAGGGTTTTGTGTTCAGAGCGAGAAGAGCCCCTCCGCCGAATTGGCGAAGGGGCCCGTTGTTAGTTCCTTGTGGAACTGTGGTGGGCGTGTTGCTCTCCTAGAGGTAAAGGACCTTGCCTTCTTTGTCCGCTGCTTCGCGGAGCTCACGACTCTTGTTGAGCGCGCGCATGTGCACGAACTCGAGCAGCATCATGGCGTAGCCGTGGTCAGTCTCGTCCTTGGCGCTGTAGCTATATTAGACCTAGTACATTAAGAAGGAGGATTACAATCCCCAACAAAAACAAAGCTCCGAAAACATAAAAGGTGTTATCTGCGATTTTTTTTGGCATAAATATGTCCCCAACATAGCCTTTATCGTCTCCATATTTTTTGGCCAAGTTCGTAAAAGGACAAGTTTTGCCATTAGCGAGATATACCGCAGATTCACCTAAAAGAAGCAATAGGGAAATATATAACCAAAGATTGTAGGTTTCTGTTATTCCTGAATAAAGGATAATAAAGATCGCAATAACCATAACAATATAAATTAACGTGTGCGCCAACTTGATGATAAATATCTTCTGTCTATTACTCATAAGTTAATTTTATAGGAAACGTACTTAGTAGACTAGTGGTTTGTAGTCATTAATAGAAATAAGCTACCCATAGGTAGCTTATTTCTCCGTTCTATTTGGCGACCGACTCAGCGCAGAGACCACCTATCAGAGGTAAGCGTTCGGTATCTGATTAATTTTCGATTGCTATTTTCTAAAAAGCAAGAATGGACGCAACAAGTAGTATTGGGGCTGTATAGATTGCTGTTCGGGCATATCCGTTAATTTTTACTATATTTTTCGACGTTATAGTTAATCTCTTCTAGATTAAATTTTCCATAAACGAACTCCCCATCTGTGTAGTGCCAAATGGTCTCACCATAGGCTGGTAGTATGTAACCGTTAAATTCCCTATAGTTTGATACTGGTGTCGAGAAGCGATATTGCTTGTTTTCATTTACTTCGATTCTGTCATCCGAAACAAAATTATTTAGACGACCCCTGTCGTCAAAATATAGTGTAGCTGATATAGTAATCCCGTTATTGGTAAAGGTCGCCTTTGTCGATTTACTATCAATTTCTTTCCATTGGATCCTCTTGTCGATTAAAGTAGCTGGAGCCATAAGACACATGTCGTTAAATAAAGTAACTGTCTCGGCTTGATTCATCTCTTTTCCAGAAATTTTGACTACAGATATTAGGCCAAAAGGCTTGATATCCATAGTTGCTTTTGTTTCCATGTATTTATGGTAACCAGGTACCGTAAGGCCAAACATCTTTGCCTTCATGTAGAAGAGACGGGTAGGGCTATCGAAAAAATTGTATTGTTCTGATTTGAATGAAAAGTATTCCTGTCCCTTACCTCGCATCTGACCCTTGAACACAATATTCACATTTTTTAGCTTTGGTTTTCCAACTGAACCTGTAAAAATAATATATTTTTGAACAGATTTGGGTAGATTGTTCAAATCCTCTGTTGTTAGTAAGTCGGTAGATTGAGAATTATTTGTATTCAGGTTGCTCTTAACGTCTTGGATATAACCACTTTCGAAAAAATAGCTTCCCATGCTTAAGATAATTACGACCAGTATTATTAGGTTTGGAATAGTTCCAAATTTTGCATCTGTCCAATTGGATATAATAACTGCTTGAGATAGGACTATTGAAACAATACCAAGCGCCCACCACCAATCTACGTTCAGCATAAATAGTAACGCCGTGGCAAGAAATAATATTGCCACAGCTAACCATAATATGCCAACTGGCTTTGATATACCCTGAATAAGCTGGGGGACCTTTGCTGGATCGAAGGCTTTAAAATAACCCATAATGTGAATCAATCCGTGTACAGCGATTAGAAATATAAACGAATATTTAAGCATGAAGTGATTCCTTTCTAATAACAGCTTTAGGAATACAAATCCAGGCCACTATATATGTGGGCAATCCAACTCCACAAAAAAGTAATAATACGAATATTAGCCTTATGATAGTAGAATCTACTTCAAAGTATTCTGCAATTCCTCCGCAGACACCTGCGATTTGACGATCGGTTACCGAACGATAAAGCTTTTTGTTTTTCATATTGTCTCCTATTTCATTTGATCTTTAATGTTGATTATTTGGGATTGTAACCTATCTATATACTCGCTGAGTCTGTCTATTTCACTTTTATCGAATTCTCCGAAGAGTAGAGCCATATTGTCATCATCGTTTTTGCCACGTTCCTGGTAAAGGGCTTCTAGTTTCTTGGTAGCGATAACTAGGGTACTCCTTTTATCACTAGGATCATTTACAAGACTCACAAATCCCGATTTCTCTAGGTTAAGAGAGATGGCCTTTACATTCTGATGTGTGGTGCTTAGTGCCTTTGAAATATTTTGGATGGTTGGTCTATCTATATTCGTCACCACTGCTACTACCAGCCACTGCTTAGTAGTGAGACCATGTTTTGTATAAACACTGTCAAATAGGTTGGCGAGTGACCTTTCAACTACAAAAAGGTCAAAGAATATCTTAGCCATTATAGGTTGGAAATCTTCGTGTGTTTTCATAATAGGTAGTATATTACCCAATATATATTTTGTCAAGCATTATCTTTCTGAGAAACGGTTTTTTTATTGCGAACAAACACTTTAGGGGTATTGAAAAAGACGAAATTCGTTAGAAAATCGTCTATTTTTAGTTCGGAACCTCAGTTCCACCTTGCTTACTTTAGCGAAGCACTCAGTGCAGAGACACATACCGAGTATAGATGAGACGCTTAAAGATAAAATATAGATATCTACCGCTTAGACTTTCAGTTGATTAGTTCTAGGACAGGCTTCAAATTTTCTGACTTAACCGCATTCTTTTCTGGGTTCAACATCTGTCCAGGCAACTTGATGTAGCTTATCTTTTTTTGAATGTTAAGCGGGATCAGGTTATGGGATGTTTCGCTTCCTTCAGAATCAGCAGCCCCCGCTCCAACAGCAACTACTATCACTTTCTTAGTCTGTATTTTATCCCAATGTTCTATCAAAAACTTTACTAGTGGCATCTGGCCGGCATAAGTCCCACTAAGTACAATTATCTTCTCTGCCTCAGCTAAATTGTCACCCGTAGCCTCGTTAAATTTAAATATATTTGAGTCTAATTCATTGTGTAACCAATAAGCATACTTCTTAGTCGAGCCGAATGTAGATTTATAGTAAATGTTTGTTTTCATCTTATGAATTCTTTAGTTTCATTTTCCAAAGTTGTACAACCGCCCCAATGAAGAATAGAGCAGCTAGAGTGAATGACATTATCATGCTGGCAGTGTCAGGTGTCATATTAAATCTTGGAAGCATTTTTGCTAGTTCCCCAAGACCTAATGGGAATATTACGAATATACCCAAGATATACATTATAGGCGTTAGGACATAGCCCATTGGCTTTTTCAGAAAAGTCATGATGGCAGTTATAAAGAATGCTGGCATCGCAAAGGCAAGGTCTAGGAGATAAATCGAGTACAGATTATCAATCTGGTTGCCTGTCTTCATCAGGGGAAGTAGTGCGCCTATCCAGAGAAAAGAGAATAAGATACCAACAATGATTGAAAAAACGGCCGTAGAATTTCTAATCCACCTCGGCACTGCTACTTTCGCGATTAGCTCATCGCGAAGCGAAGAGATGGAGTAGATTACGGTAAAAACAGCGATACTTAGAATGGCCAGGTAGACTAGGTACATGGAATTGTATATTCGTTCAATTGAAAAGATTGCGTAGAGATACGCAAGAGACCCGATGATGCCAATAATTACTACTGGCATTTTGAAACTTTTCTCGGTGGTTTTGTAAATCAAGAAAGCAAGTATGACACACACGAGTATTGTCAGCATGTCTTGGGTGTATTGTGCCGCCACAAATCCAGCCGGCATCAGATTTCGATAGATATTATTATTCAGCAAGCCATAAACAGAGGCTATCAGCGCGAGCATAGTGGTCACCGACCACAGAATTTTATTGAGTTTTAGATTTTTCAAAGTTTTTCTCCTTATATAATTTATATGAAAATATACCTAGCCAAAGTATGAATGAGCCAATCGTGATCCTCTCGAATACTCCAAAGTAGTTCGGTAGTGCACTCATAATATAGGGTGTGGCCCCGCCGCATATCAGGACTACACTGCCGAGAAAAACAGAAGTGAATTTAAATTGCCTGTCGCTAGTTGCCTTGGCTAAACCGGAACCACCCAAATAAATAGCAACAATGGTGCCAAGCGCCTCCATACCCGCTAAAACAAAATGCATCAAGCCATCAAAAGTGAGGGCCACATTCAATGGGTCTTGAGGGAAGAAATACATTAGAAGTCCAGAAAATCCTACAAGTGAAAGTAGGATAGCCGATATTTTTAGTGGTTTATTCATAGCCTTTTTAAATAGATAAATAGCAAAAATCAAAAGAGAGAGGTTGTAAATCAGGAATAGGGGTTGAATCAGCCATTGATTCGGAGCGGTTGTCATAGTAAGTTCGCTTATCGCCTGTCTTAAATGGGAATAGGCGGGCCACATGATTCCGCCTAGTATGACCGCAATAATATACGCAAACGATGCGACAAGTCCTGCGAGATAAAATTTTTTACTTTTCATTCTATTTTCCCTTTTCAGAAAAAAGCTAAATTGCTTCATATTTATCTCCTTACTAATATCTTACCAAAAAAAGAACCTAGCATATAGACAAAAATACGGCATTTCCCCGACATGGGGTTTGACCTCCTGCCATTCCTCTAAATTATAAGAACAGTTCTAGCCAAGCTCAAGATAGTCTAAGATAGTTTTCTTAGCTCCATCTTGACTTGCCTAGCGTGCTGTTCTTCCCTTCTCATCAAAGTCAAGAGGTCGACTTGCCTTAGGAAAGAAAAGGAAGGAGAAAAGAAATGGTAAGTGCGTTAGATGTTCAGGCTGCTAGCATAGCGGTCGTAAATGATCGGTTTCGAGAATCAGGTTTTGGGGTTATCTTGACTCAAGGGGTTCAGGCCATAAGAAATCTTGAGGGTTTACTCGGTAAGGTCAGGGTGTTTAATGACTTTAACGAGGGCAATGATCCCTACGGAGAACACGACTTCGGAAGTTTGAGGTGGGAAAATGATAAAGTCTTCTGGAAAATCGATTATTACGATCAGAACATGGAATATGGAGCGGAGCCTCTCAATCCAGAATGCAAAAGAGCAATGACCGTGATGTTGGCGGAAGAGTATTAGAAATTAGGCCTGGGAGTATATGACTCTCGGGCCTTTTTTCATGCACTCTTCCAGATGTCTCCAGTGAATCCAGGTTCTTTCATTTTATCAACCGTCGTCAGGTTAACTGATAAGGTTGGCTCATCCGTGGTGGCCAGCTGTCTCTTGGTGTAGTTCAGAACATAGTCTAGTACTCTGTAACTAGGGCAGATAATAAGGATGTTTGGGAAATCTCTCTTTGTTTCGGCTTCCCATTCACTGCTCTCATAAAGTTTGAGGTATTTTTTGATTCTTTGCCTTAGCCACTGAGCTGGCAGGTCGGCCAGAATCTCAATAAAGTAATACTTCGTTTCGCCGGATTTTTTCCTGATCAGATAGGCATCTGGGCTAAGGTCGGCAAGAAAATCTTTAATTACAGGGAGACTGGGGTAATCACATCGGAGATAGAGAGTGTATTTCAGTTTGACGGTTTCCTTGTCTTCTAGCTCCAGAAAAATATCAGCCAGGAGCATACAGCGATTAGCAAAAGTTTCGGTTCGAAGCTTCTCATTATATAGATTTTTGAGAACTGTGGGTTCATACCCTCCAGGGTCTTTGAGATAACTAATGCCATTGTTCGCGAGATAATAAATAGCTGGTTTGAGACTATCTGGGTACTTTGAGGAATAAATAGAATTGATATATTCTTTTTCTGTCAGATCTTTTAGTAAACGGTTTATTGCTCCTGGACTTTTATTATCTAGTAGCTTTTGGATTTGGTTTCTGTTTAGGAATCTAAATTTAAATAGAAGGAGGATTATCTCTTGTTGTTTGGTTGCTATTTTGGGAAGTTTTGTTTGACTCATATGTTTTGTCTCAACTATATCTTTTTGCCATTCCCGACCTTACACCGTACTTATATAAGGTAGAGAAGAAAGAATTAGTAATATTTGTGCTTAAAACTACTAAACTATTGGCGCAAGGCTTGCGCTAATTCATTGCTTCTATCAGACAACATCAGCAACCTGTTTATTCTTGCTCTTGGCTGACTTCTCAGGGCTTTTAACGGTAGTCTTTTTGCTCTCTTTTTTGCCCAAAGCCTTCTCTGCTGTTTTTAGTCTTGTTTCCGCTATCTCCTCTGCCTTGGTACTGTAACGTTCTCGTGAGCTTTTAATAACTGCTTGTGCGGTCTTCCAGCTGTCCTCTGGGTCAAAGTAATCAGCTTGAGCTAGAAAGGTGTCCTCGGCCTGTCCCACGGAAACCTTCATGTAGAAGTTATAAAGAGGGAGATTAGATATTTCATGCTTGGCGACTTCCGGGGAAAATATTGGGAGGATAAACTGTTCGTCTTCGGGATTGGCGGTCTTGAAGCAAATCACCGTTCCGACGTTTGCAAGGATTACTTTGACAATATCGCGGTCATCGATCTGAGAGATTGATTGGTGAGCGATGATTGTCGAAAGCCGGTATTTGCGGGCTTCAGAGACGAGCTCTGCGAAGGTTGCGGTCGCAAAGTTTTGAAACTCGTCAACGTACAGATAGAAGTCTTTACGATTATCTTCTTTAATATGCGCTCGGCGAAGCGCCGCTAACTGGATTTTGGCTAGTATCAGCGACCCAAAGAAGCTCGATTCGTCTTCTCCTATCTTTCCCTTTGATAAATCACACAAAAGAATCTTGCCGCTATTAATGACATCCTCGAAATCAATCTTCGATTTGGTCTGAGAGAGGATATTATAATTAATCGGAGAACTTAATATCCCACCGATCTTGTTGGTTATCGGAGAGATTACAGTATTGCGCTGGAGGGTGCCTAGTTTCTGGAATTCATAGACCCAGTAATCCTTGAGGACCTTATTCGTGAGGTCTTGGACAACTTGCTTCCTATAGGCGGTCTTGGTTAAGAGATCAAGGATGGTTTGTAAGGTAGGCTCAGGGGTCTCCAGTGCTGTGAGGATAGTATTACGAAGCACATACTCCATCCTAGGACCAAAGAACTTGGCATCGTAGAACTTTTGGATAATAGAGATCAATGAACTTGCAATTAATGACTTCTGTTTCTGAAGTTGGCTCGGGGTTAAGGTTTCATCACGCGGTAACTCTAACAGGTTTAGCGCAATCGGAAAGCCGTCATCATCAGGGGCAAACCAAACCACGTCCTTGATCCTTTCTTCGGGGATGACTCGAAGGAGCTTTTCGGTCAGGTCTCCATGGGGATCTACGACCGCTACGCCCTTGCCACTCTCAATATCGTTAAAGATCATCTCTGAAAGGAGATTGGTTTTCCCTGAACCAGTAGCTCCTAAGATATATGTATGCCGTCTTCGTTCCTCTAGGGTTTGACCGATTGGGGTTTCGGTTCCGCCGTAGCTATTGGTAGCAAAGATATTATCCAGTTTGGTTTTGGACTTCTTGAACGACAGTGGGGCTGGCAGTTCCTGGCTCTTGGATTTAACTAGATCTTCGGTCCTAGTGGTAGCCGTATGTGGGAAATGGTAGATATCGGAGAGTTCTGAGGCGGAAAGAATCGGGTTTGAGGTTATGGAGAGCTCCCTACTTAAGAAGTGCTTGAGGCTTAACCTTGAACCGATTACAGGCAAGCTTTGCTTCTTTACCAGCGATTGGTTAGAACTGGCCAGAGAATCAACGGAAGCCAGAAACCCCGAGGTTCTAAGGTCATATTCGAGATTAGTATCAGTTTTGACTAGCAATCTGATTGAGGTTTCAAATAACGGCTCTGAGATTTTAGTCTTAACTTTGTTCTGAAGATCTTGCTCATAAGGGTTAAGGACCGTTGCTCCTTGCTTTGGCAGGTTCGCCGTGTAATTAGTTGGTAAGGGAGCGTCGTTGAAGATACCTGATGCGATCTCTAGGGGAATTTTAATAATGAAGCTAAATACTTTGAGTAGAGTTTTTAGAATACCTAGTGGTATCTCAAAACTTCTTTCAAGTGGACTGGCGAAGAGCTCGTCATTCAGAGGTTCGCTCCTACAAATATGAGCGCCTAATCTGTTCATATGCCTCATGAGTGATTTGTGAGTTGAACCCTTGACTGGAGTAACCACCGCCTGGAAGACTACAAACTCATTTGGCCTTAGCTTGGTCATCTGCCCCGTTAAAAAAGAAATCGGGTCGTGTTCCTTCAAGTTTTTGTGTTCTGCAAGCGGGAGGGCAAAATCACTAAGAAGCTTTAGTTCGATGATGCCAGTCTTTTGTCCCTCTGGTTGCTCGTCCTTGGTATTTTCAAATTCGGTTGTCAAATAATCATCTATCCTTTTGATCTTGAGTCCAGGTAAATATGACAACAGGGATCTCTCAATAATCAGGGACTCTGAACTTGAAGCCCCGAGAATATACCGAATTCCCTCCTCCTTTGAAGCGGCAATCTCCAGAGTATATCGTTTCTTGTATCTTAGAACCTTATGAACCAGTTTATGCTGACGAGCTAATGAGTTGAGCAATGTGAATAACTGCTCGGTAGCATAAGCGCTTTTCTCGGTATTCGAGGGAAAGGTTAGCTCCAAATAAGTTAGGGGCTCTTTTTTAGATAACCTCTGGTGTAAATACTTGCGAAATAAATAGAGCAAAGATAGAGCCACTATGATCAGCGCTATTGGAAGGAAATATGCACTGGCTGGCGGGAGTGTATACAGCCAATTGAAAAATGAAAGTTTCCAACTAAGCGGCCCGGGACAAAGGACGGTAAAGAGGAAGGTATTTTGCAAGACTGTTAGATGAGCATGATGCTGAAGAGCAAACAGAAGATCAATCGCGAATTTGCCATCGTGAGGTCCCGGGGTATAGGTTTTTAGAACACTGCCCACATTTGAGTCTAAGACAAGATTTTGGAAAGAAGGTATAGCCAAGACATTCTCCCTACCCTCCTTAATTTGAGGATATATTATCATAAACAGTGTATATAGCAAGTGTTTTATTGACGTTATGGAGATTTTAAAAAGACAAATTTCACCGTCCTACAGGGGTTTTATGGGTGTTCGAAAAAGCACTTGACACTATCCACAATAGGATATAACATATATCTATAACAGGATAGTTCAAGGAGAGTAAAATGAACACTATATCAGCCGACAACCGACATGACTTCATCACTACAAGAGGTGTGAAGTCTGTTGAGGCAGCACTAAAAGATATATTCCCCACAAGACAGGAGGAAAATCGACTACAGAAAACTAGAAGGATTATGGGAAGTAGAGTGGATGAGCTCACAGACCACGAACTTGAGGTGTATATATCCGAGTTTCAGTACCTCATAGATTCATTTATGGACGAGTATGAAAGAAAGGTATTTGGTAATAAAACATTAAAAGAAATCTTAAAGGAGGTGTGAAATGGATCAGTCAGAGTCAATCAAGGTTCAGGCAGAAAGAGCTGTAATTTACGTTCGCGTATCAACAGAAGAGCAGGTCGAGAACTATTCCCTCGGTACCCAGGAAGACATTTGTAAAAAGGAAGCTGAAAGAAGAGGTTATACCGTTACCCAAGTATTTCGAGAGGAGGGGAGGTCGGCAAAGACTATTAAGGGGCGACCAGTTCTTGTGGAGATGCTAGCCTATTGCAAGAAACATAGGAGAGACGTAGACGCAATAATTGTTTATCGTCTCGATCGTATTTCAAGGCAAACATCTGATTACCTGGCGATCAGGAAAAAATTACTGGAGAGCGAGATAAAACTAATATCTGCCTCTGAACCAACAGGGGATAGTCCAACGGAGAAGTTTATCGAAACAATGCTGGCAGGTTTCGCTCAGATGGATAACGACGTTAGGAGTGAGCGAACAAAGAATGGAATGAGGGCCAGATTTATGGCAGGACTAAATAACGGGACCGTTCCCTTGGGTTATCTAAACAAAAATGGCTATGCGGTAAAGAATCCAGAAGCTTTTGAAAAGATAAAAGCTGCGTGGGAGTTAATGGCAACGGGGACGATTACGCTAAGAGAAATAGCAAAGATACTTGAGCGACAGGGCATCAAACAAAGGAAAAGAGATGGTCTAAGACATCAATCGGTAAATAGGCTATTTAGAAATAAGTTTTATACTGGTAAAGTGATGTCGCCCAAATATGGCCTTGAGAGACAGGGGCAACACCCCGCTATGATCTCAGAAGAGGTGTACTATCAGGTACAAGCAGTCCTGGATGGGAGAAACACCAATAAGGCGGCACCAATAATCAGAAAAAATAGAGACAACCCAGATTTTCCATTGAGAAGGATAGTTAAATGCAAATGTGGGTGTTCATTTACTGGTGCATGGAGCAGGGGCAAACGTGAAAGATTTGCTTACTATTTTTGTCCCAAAAGATGTGATGCAGGCAAATCCGTGCCCGTGGAAGTGGTCAACGAAAATACTAAGAAACTGTTGAAGGAGGTTACTTTATATCCGAGTACGACAAACCTTATTTGTGACTTCCTGCGCAATAAGTACTACCAACGATCAGGGGGCCTGCAAAAGCGTATAGAGAGTGCTGATGACGAGTTAAGAAAACAGTATGAGCTTCGCCAGGCGCTAATTGAGAAAAACCTCGCAGGTGTCTACTCTGATGAAATGTTTAAGGAACAGAACAAATTAGTTGAATCAAGGATAAAAGACATACAGATTACTAAGAATGATGAATTGCTTGAAAAGTATAACCTAGAAAGTATCAGCAAATTCGTAAAAGACAAGTTCGAAAATCTTGTCGAAACATTCGAAAAATCGGATCTAAATGAGATTAGAACACTGATGTGTTCGATATTCCCATCAGGTGTGGTCTGGTCCTCAAACGGTTATTCGAACACTAAAAAAAGCCCTTTCTATCAGGCTTTTCTAGATATCCAGGATGGTGTTGGCAACTTTGGCGAACCCGACCAGACTCGAACTGGCGACCTCCACAGTGACAGTGTGGCGTTCTAACCAACTGAACTACGGGTCCGCGTGTGGTGCATATTTCGATGAAGCTTGTAGCGCTGTCACCGCAATATAACTATCAGATTATAGCAAATAATTGGTTCCTGGTCAAGGATGACAAAGCCGAATAAGTAATGGTATCATAGATAATGTTGATAAAGAGGGAGAAAATATGTTTGAAATTCTGAGAAACATGTTTCGTAGGAAAATGCGAACATTGCTGACAGTTTTTGGTATAACGATCGGAATCCTGGCTCTAGTCGTCATGGGTGGTATCGCCGAGAAGCTGAATCTGCTCGTTGATGGGGGAGTCAAATACTATAAAGATAAGGTTACTGTCTCGGGTGAGATTAGTGGCTATATGCCAGCACCTTTGCAGATAACCAAGAAGGCCGAGATTGAGAAGATTGAAGGCGTTCAGGCTGTCTTTGGTGAGACCTATGTCACGCTGAACAAAGACCTAGCTTCAGTAAACTTTGGGCCACCGGCCGCTGTAGTAGCGACCGAGCCTGGCAGTAGCCAGTATGAGAGCTTCAAACTGACTCTCTCGAAGGGGCGCGAACTTACTGCAACAGACGATCACAAGGTTGTAATCGGTTCTGACCTCGTCAAGAAACTTGATGCAAAGGTTGGTAAAAATATCAAAATCCGCGACGAGGATTATGAAGTCGTTGGTATCTACGAGAAGACATTTAGTAGTCCTGATACCTCAGCCTCTATTCCTTTCAAGAACGGACAAGCTCTAATGCTGGCCGATCAACCCGAGCTCATCCGTAATAATTTGAAGGCAAATACACTCGTCTATGACTTCGTGGTTTATCCTAAGACTGGGGTAAATCCTGATGAGCTATCCAAGAAGATTCAGGCAGAAGTAAAGGGCGTTTCGGCTATCGGACCAAAGGCTTTTCAGGACCAAATCGCCAGTACTGTTAAGATATTTACTTCAATAATCTATGGTATTGGAGCTATCTCTCTGCTTGTTGGTTCACTATCAATCATCAATACTATGACGATGTCTATCTCGGAGCGAACTAAGGAAATCGGCATAAAGAAAGCGTTGGGCGCCAAATCTAGCTCGATTATGGCTGAGTATCTCACAGAAGCCGGTATCATCGGCCTACTCGGTGGCCTCTTTGGTATCGGTCTCGGGACTCTGATTGCGAATGGCATCAACGGTATCCTCGAGAAGACGGGCGATCGGGTCTTCCTAATGTCGCCACGACTCCTAATTGGGTCACTCATATTCTCCGTGATTTTGGGAATAGTCGCAGGGCTCTATCCTGCTTACTACGCTACCAAAATCAACATCGTTAAAGCACTGAGGGAGGAATAATGGAAACGATACTGAAGCTCGACAATATAACAAAGACCTACATAATGGGCGAAAACAAAGCCGCCAAGAAAGCCCTCAAGGCAGTTCACAAACTGCATCATAACTATGAGCAGGCCTGTGCCGCTGGCAAAACAGAGATCAAAGAGCTTGAGAAGAAGCTAGTCGCGGCGCAGAAGTATTTTGCTGAAGACAAGTATCCCGAGAGCTACCACGCTGCGACTGGCAAAGTGCTCCACATCCGCAAACCAGCCAAGGGAATTGTGGTTCATGCACTCCGTGGCATCGACCTCGCTATAAAACCTGGTGAGCTCGTTGCGATTGTCGGTCCCTCTGGTTCTGGTAAATCAACACTCCTAAACATGCTTGGGCTACTAGACGAGCCAACCTCGGGAGCTATACACATCCGCGGTGAAAACATTACCAAGATTAAAGCTAGTAAGCTACCCGAAGTTCGAGCTAGTGAGCTAGGTTTCGTCTTTCAGTCTTTCAATCTAATTCCAACTCTGACGGCTCTAGAGAATGTCATGTTGCCGCTAAAATACTCCAAAGTACCACTTGGCGAGCGTAAAGCTCGAGCGGTTGCGGCGCTAGCGTCGGTCGGTCTCTCCGATCGCACTGGACATACTCCAAATGAGCTCTCTGGCGGACAGAAACAACGCGTCGCTATTGCTCGTTCACTCGTCAATAAACCAGCCATTATCTTCGGAGACGAGCTCACAGGTGAGCTGGACACCAAAATGACTAAAGAAGTGATGGACCTAATTGTGAAGTTAAACAAAGATGGACAAACCTTCATCATAGTCACTCATAATCCAGAGGTGGCCAAAATGTGCGGTCGTACGATCACGATTATCGACGGTAAAGTCGCCAAATAGCGCTTTATTAGTCTAATAGCCCTGCCGGTCCTGGTAGGGCTATTTTGTTAAATGAGTACCTACTCACTGGCGGGTATATAATATATATAAGAGAAAACTATAATATAAGAAAGGTGGGCAAAATGGAGAAATTTGCGTTGCTTTATATCGGTGGGAATATACCAGATGACCTAGTCGAGGAGAATAATATTGCTTGGAGCGAGTGGATGGACATGCTCGAGGAGCGAGGGGCCTTGGTCGAAGTAGGAGCACCTTTTGCCGCGTATGGTAAGGTGATTACGCACGAAAATATGCTTAGTGACTACGACAACGAGCGAGACTCAAATGTTAGTGGCTACACTATAATCAAGGCTGAAAATATGGAGGACGCCGTAGACCTCGTTATGAGTAGCCCTCAATTACCGATGAAATATGGGGACGGTTCGATTGAGATTAGGCATCTCACGCCCATGACCTAGCTTTTCTGCCACTTTTGGCAGCAAAAGTTGCGCAAAAATGCCATTTTGACTGATGAGGGTACTGGATTCCAGCCTTCGCTGGAATGACGGTGGAGGAGTTATTGTTTTCTCTGAAAATCAACCTGCCGGCGTGAGGCACGAATATCGACGAACGTAACAAACACTGAATTGTATAATCGTGTTTGTAGTGAGTCGAATGAGAACTTGATTTTCTTGAACCGGGCGCCACCTGCTTTCAAGAGGAGGTGGCAAAAGAATAACGAATACTCCTAAGCGATTCCTCCAGCAAGGTCGGAATGACAAGATAAAACGGTTTTGCTTTACTTTTGCTGCCAAAAGTGGCAAAGAATGATGATATAATACCTCTATGAAATATCTGCGATATATCGTGACCACGCTGCTCGTAACCACTATTTTTGGTGGTTACTTCTATTACCTAACTGTCTCTGGTCAGATAGAGCAGAATCCCATCTCGAATACTATCGTGGCTGCCATTAGACCATATCCGACTCTCTCCGAGCCGAAAGAAGTGATTCTTAGCTGTGATTATCATGGCAAGCCAATAACGGTAAGTGAGACTCTCTATGGCTCACTCTATCGTTACTACCAGACAGATCCAGTGAAAAAGAGCGCCTACTTGCATAATAACGAGAAGGACTTTGTCTTTTCTTATGACAGAGACGGTACTATAAAGGAGCTTGCCAGCAAGATTACGGCCGCAGGAACTGAGAATGGACTGGTGGGGGACCAGGTTCTCGATCTTGGCGCCTGCCTAATGCAGGGAATCCCATATGACGAAGCCAAGGCCGCTCGCATCCTCGGCCCTGATTTCTCGAAGCTACCCGTGTCAGAAGTGGTACCACGTTATCCTTATGAAACCCTCTATGACAATCTCGGCATCTGTACCGACAAAACTTATCTCGGCGCAGCCGTAATTCGTGAACTCGGTTACAGTACCGCGATTATGACTTTTGATACTCAGAAACATATGTCACTCGGCGTGGCTGTACCAGCGGGCTACGGCTCCTTCGGTTCTGCTTATGGAATAATGGAACTGACGGGTAATAATTTCCTAGTGGGTGACATCCCTGACTTAAATGCCAGTGCTGGTCTCGCTATCAATAACTTCCAGACTTTGCCACAGGGCGGTACTGAGGCACAGACAGCTAATCAATTGCAGCTAGCAAAACCGAGCCAGGTAGTCCCAGTTTCAACGGGTAGCTCCTATAACCGGGTCATTGAACGTACAGCTACGAGACAGAAGTTAGTAGACTTGCGGGCTGAGCTGGAAACACTTCAGACTAGCTATAAGCAGGCCGGCGATACGCTTGCTACGGCTGAAGCGGATCTAAACACCGCCGAAACTAACTATAAGCTTGTTCCTAATAATGCGAATTACAAACTCTATCAGCAGTCATATGGCGCCTACACCGCTAGCTATAACGATGCGCAGAACAAGATAAACCAGTATAATAATGCGGTGAACCTTTATAATAGCTACGTGGCAAAATATCGCCAATTTTAGTTGAGAACGAGCACTATTTGTGCTAAGATTTGTCCGTTGTATCCTCTTTAACACCAGGTAGGGGCCCCGAAATCAGAAAGATTTAAGGGGAGGAGGAGAAAGCGCGAAAGGGACAGACGGCCGCTACTAGTGGCTCGATGAAACCCGCCAGCAGATTTAGACGAGCGGGTATGGTTAAGTGGTATAACGCAACCTTCCCAAGGTTGAATCGGGGGTCCGATTCCCCCTACCCGCTCCACGCCGAAGTAACTCAGGGGTAGAGTACCTCTTTCGTAAAGAGTAAGTCGTGGGTTCGAATCCCACCTTCGGCTCCACGTCAGCTCAGGCTGACGCATTCCGTAGATTGAACAAGTTCAACTACTAGAAATGCTTTCGCCTAGCTTCCTTTTCCGACAAAATTAGAAATTTTGTCGGTGCCGTGAGACTAATTACTTTTAACCTTTTACTATTAACTACGACAAAAGGAGCGCATGAAGATACAGGCCTTATACGACAAGTATAGAGATAAATACATTCACCTGTTTGGTAGATCTTTTTACGGTGATATCGTGATGATTACCATGATCACTATCTATGTACTAATAGTCGTGACGATACTCCTAATTCTGATATTTCGGGTCAAGGCTGAGTCTGGAGTCATTCCGCTTAGTTACAACGTCATTTACGGCGTGACCTCGCTCGGTGGCTGGTTAAACATGTATTTGTACTTAATCGGATATACCGTCCTGGGGGCACTGAACTTGCTGGGAGCTTGGGCTTTCTTCGAGAAAGAACGCTTGATTAGTTATCTGATGGGCCTGACAAATATAGTAGTCGGTGCACTTTTCATTATTATTATCTTCAACCTGACGGCTTTGGTGGTTCGATGAAGAAGAGAGATTGGATCGACGGACGCTTCTTTACTCGTTTCTTAGAGATATTACCTGGGTTTACGGCTTGGTCTATCCTACTCTTGCCATTCGCACTCGCTAGAGTCTTGCCAATCGCTGTAGCTTACTTTATCTTGGGCTTTAACCTTTACTGGTTCGCAAAGTCACTAAATATAATGCGCTACATGCTGAGAAGTTTTAGACGGATGTGGGCCAGTATGAAGATAGATTGGCTAAAGCGTTGTGTAGCTGTCTCCGCCGACCCGCTCGCTTATAAGGAGAGTCTCTGGCGAGAGTACCAGAAGACAAAAACTGACTTTAGTAAGAGAAATTGGCAAGAAATTGAGAATATCGGTGAGAACCTTTCAAATATAAAGGATTGGAAGGATGTTTATCACGTTATCTTCCTCACCAATTACCGCGAGGCTTTTGAGATTACCGAGGGCAACTTTACAGCGCTTCGAGATTGTAACTTTCCGAACGATCACATTATCATCATCTCTTGCGGCGAAAAACGAGACGAAGCGGGATATCTAGAAGTGAGGAAGAATATAGAGAAAAATTTTGGTCATGATTTTCGCGATATCCGGTTCTTTATGCACGAAGTAGTTCCAGGAGAGGTGCTTGGTAAGGGTTCAAATCTCTATTCCGCGGGGCATAAATTCAAAGACTACTTTGCCAAGAACTGTTCTGACATAGACCCTGAGAATGTACTGGTGACCACTCTGGACGCTGACCACATCGTTCACCGGGAGTATCTGGCAAACCTAACTTACAAATACATAATTGACGTCAACAGACACCGAAAGACCTACCAGCCGATTGCGCTGCTCTTCAATAATATCTGGGATGCGCCAGCCCCAAGTCGTATCCTGGCCATAGCCTCAAGCTTTTGGCAGATGGTTGAGTCGGTCCGTCCCTATCGGTTACGTACTTTTGCCGCCCATACTCAGAGCTTGAAGACACTCCTTGTCACTGACTTTTGGTCCAATAAGACAGTGGTAGAGGACGGTCATCAGTTCTGGAGAACCTATTTTGCCTACAATGGTGACCAGGAGATGGTGGGCCTGCAAGTACCGGTCTATCAGGATTGCGTTATCGCAGAAAGTTTTTTCACTACACTCAAGATTCAATACCTACAACGTCGCCGTTGGGCTTGGGGTATCTCTGACTTTCCTTATATCATCAAGAATTTCATCCAGCACCCAGAGATCCCATTCTTCGAGAAATTTATTCAGACATTCCGCCATTTTGGAGGTAGTATCTCTTGGTCTACAGCTACTTTTCTAATAGCATTTGCCTGGGTGCCCCTGGCTTTCAACCAAGCTTTTCAGGATACGGTTCTCTCACACAATGTCTCCATCTTTACTTCCAACATGCTTCGTCTGGCCTGGGTCGGTATCTTTGCCAACATGTGGGTCTATCTGATCTTGCTGCCACCTCTACCAAAACACAAGAAAAAGATTAGCTATGTGGCCATGCTCGCTCAGTGGCTCATTGCTCCAGTGGTTTCAATTCTCTTTTCGTCATTACCAGCGCTTGAATCTCAGACTAGACTGATGTTGGGTCAATCTCTAAACGTCTTCTATCTGACGCCAAAGTACAAGGCTAAGCACAAGGATTGACCTAGACGGTTTATTCTGCTAGAATAACCCAGTTAATATAGAGCTATCAAAGAAGAAATAGGAGTACACGTGGCAGACAAGCAGAAACTAGTTGCGAAAGAACGAAATGTAATTGGCAAAGAGGTCAAGACTCTTCGTCGTGATGGTGGTACGCCAGCAGTAATCTATGGCGGCGACCGTAAACCTATGGCTCTAACAGTTGATAGCCATGATTTTGAACTACTTTATCGTAAGGCCGGTGGTAATACTATCGTTGCTATCGATATCGAACACCTTGATGGTACTAAAGAAAAGAAAAATGTCCTCGTGCACCAGGTAGATATTCATCCGGTTACTAGCAAGATTTTACATGCTGACCTAATCCAGATCAAAATGGACGAAATTATTACTACCACGATTCCACTTAAATTTGTTGGTGATTCGTTAGCCGTTATCGACCAAGGTGGCTCACTCCTGACTCCTCTTACAGGGGTCGAAGTTGAGTGTCTACCAGCAAACCTTCCTCATGAAATAGAGGTTGATTTAGCACAACTCGTAGACTTCGAAGCTGTCATGCACGTCTCTGATCTAGTAGTAGGCGAGGGCGTCACTGTCCTAACTGACCCAGAGTCAGTTATAGCCCACGTAGAAGCCCCACGTAGCGACGAAGAGCTCGAAGAGCTAGAAGAAGCCGTCACTGAGGTAGAAGCTCCTGAGAGCGAACATGGTGAAGGTGAAACTCCCGCAGAAGGCGCTGAACCCACTACCAAAGAGTAATTAAAATCATATAAAACCGCCCCTATACACTGGGGCGGTTTTTGATTATAATTAGTTTAATGAAATCTATAAAAATAAAACTACGTAAATTCAGAGGATTTATCTTTAGACACCGCATTAGTGCGATTGCTATTTTCCTAGCGGTCCTGGTGGCTATTGGAGTGACCTGGTATATGCTTGGTAAGAATATCAATTTTGTTGCACCTGCCATAAAGACAACTCCTCCCAAGGAGACTCGGGTCGAAGCCCCACTGACGGGTTTACTCGTTGACCCCTTGGTTGCTGATAGACGCGTTCTTGCAGTTGTAATCGAAAATCACCCAGATGCTAGACCTCAGTCTGGATACAATGAAGCGGATGTAGTCTATGAGGCCCTGGCTGAAGGTGGCATTACGCGCACGCTCGCTCTTTTTCAGTCCAAAGACTCCACCGAGATCGGGCCAGTTCGCTCGGCACGTGACTACTTTATCGAATGGCTCAGTGGCTTTAGTGCCATCTTTGCCCATGTCGGGGGGAGTTCAACGGCAATAGCAACCATAAATTCGGCTAAAATTCCTGACCTGAATCAGTTTTACAATGCTGGAGCTTTTTGGCGTTCGAATAATCGTTATGCTCCTCATAATGTCTATACAACCACGGAGAAACTCTATGCCACCGCTAAGGCAAATGGACTCGCAATATTGGGAGCTCCGAAAGCTTTCAACTTCAAGGAGGAGGCCGTGGAAGCCGATCGAGCAACCGCGCAGAAGGTTGTCGTCAATTTTTCTGGACCTCTCTTCCAGGCCGTTTACAATTATGAGCAGAAAACAAATGTCTATCTACGCTCAGTAGCCGGAGTTCCTGCTAAAGACAAGAATACTGGTATTCAGGTCGCTCCCAAGAATATCATAGTAGAGTATACCTCCGTTTCGTCTTATGTGAATGCCGCAGGGGAGCAGGCTGTCAGGATCGGCACCACTAGTGGCAAGGGCCTACTCTTTCAGGATGGTAGGGCCACCGAGATTACTTGGAATAAGGCTAGTCGAACCGCGAGAACGGTTTATACAGATACCGCCACTGGCAAAGAAATTTACTTAAATCGTGGCCAGACTTGGATCGAGATCGTGCCTGCTGAAATGGCGGTAACTTACTAATATGAAAAACTATACCCTCAAACAAGCCAAGAAAATATACAAGATTCCCGTCCGTAAGCTGGCCTTCCTGATTCGCAAAGATATCATAGAACCGGTCATTGAGGGCGGAAAAATCTTCTTACCAGAGGCAGAGATACAGAAGTATTTGGCACTACCAGGCGAAGCAAAGAAAAAGCATCAGAGTTCATTCCTCAAGACCCTTGGGCCAGGGATTGTCACCGGGGCTTCTGATGATGACCCGTCTGGTATCGGGACTTATTCTACAGTGGGCGCAACCTATGGTCTTGGACTAACTTGGCTCTCGTTATATCTCCTACCTATGAACTCAGCCGTTCAAGAAACGGTTGCAAGAATTGGAATTGTTACTGGCAAAGGTCTGGCTGGTAATATTAGTAAACATTACAACAAAAAAATCCTTTTTGCGCTGGTTTCCCTGCTGGTTATCGCAAACACCATAAATATCGGCGCGGATATCGGTGCCATGGTGGCTTCATTTCAACTACTCGTACCAGTAAACTTTTACATCGGAGCAATCGTCCTGACTCTTTTCATGCTTATCCTGGAGGTATTCTTCTCCTATCATCGATATGCCAAGATCTTGAAATGGCTCACACTCTCTTTACTCGCATATATCTTCACCGGTATCATTATTCATCCGGATTGGTTGGCAGTTGGGCAGAGCATGATTGTGCCGAAGATCGTATTCGACGGTTCATTCCTGGCTGCGCTAGTAGCCGTGATGGGAACAACCATTTCGCCATACCTCTTCTTCTGGCAAGCCTCTGAAGAAGTCGAAGAAGAGCGTGACAAAGGGGTACTCTCTGACCACCACGTCGCTGCCTACAAGGTAGAACTCAAGAATATGCGCAAAGACACGATTATGGGCATGGCTTATGCCAACATAGTCTTCCTTTTCATCGTGATGACAACCGCTTTTGTCCTGCACGACAATGGTATAACCACTATCAATTCTGCTGCCGATGCCGCTCTGGCGCTTAAACCGCTTGCGGGTAATCTCACTTACCTCCTCTTTACTATTGGTATCTTCGGAGTGGGGCTGTTGGCTGTACCAGTACTCGCTGGCTCGTCTGCGTATGCAGTCTCGGAGGTTATGGGCTGGAAAGAAGGCTTGAATAAGAAATTTAGTAAGGCCAAAGGGTTTTACGGCGTCATCATTGCCTCGATGCTGGTCGGTCTCTCCATGAACTTCTTCGGAATTAATCCCATAAAAGCACTCTATTATGCCGCTATCGTGAATGGTACGGCTTCACCAATCCTAATGTACTTCATCTTTAAGGTTGGTAATAACAAAAAAGTAATGGGGCAATTTACAAGCCCTCGGTGGGTTAATTTCTGGGGTTATATTGCCACGGCTCTGATGGGCGTAGCCGCTATTACTCTGTATGTCTTCTTACTCCTGGGGAAATAAGATGATAGGACTGCTCGATTCTGGAGTCGGCGGGCTCTCAATCTACCAAGAGATTGTGCGAAGAAACCCAGGAACAGCTGTAGTCTACTTTGCTGATAAGGAAAACTTTCCTTACGGTGAGAAAAGTGACATTGAACTGGCTATAATTGTCCGAAAAGCTATCAAGACACTTATCAAATACGGTGCAAATATTGTAGTTCTGGCCTGTAATAGTGCCACTGTCTCTACCGTAAAGAAGCTTCGGACTGAATTCGAGATACCAATTATCGGTATCGAACCTGCGGTAAAGCAAGCCGGTAGGGTCTCGAGAAACGGCCGAATAGGGGTCCTAGCTACAAGTCGGACAACGGCGGACCACGACAGTGAGGTTTTAGCTCCTGATTGCAGTCTTTGCAAGGTTCATCACGGTTCTTTGGTGGCCATGATCGAGAATGACTATAAGGGCGTGACAGATGGGGTTCTTGCAGATGCCATGGGACCATTTATTTTGGCAGATGTAGATACCATTGCTCTTGGATGTACACATTACCACTTTGTAAAAGACAGACTAGAGTTACTTTACCCTAATATTACATTTTTAGCCCCAACCGAGGCAGTTGTAAACCATTTTGAAGATGTGGTAAGAGATAAAGAGATTGAACTCGGGGTGGGTAATGATATATTCTTGGTTTCGGCAGACCACCTAGGATTCGAAAATTCATTACATAATTTGTTAGGAATTGAAAATGCAGATATTAGAAAAATATAAAGGTAAGAAACTTGCTATCTTGGGTTACGGACTTGAGGGGCAGGCAACTCATAACTATCTATCTAGTCACGGTGTTTCCGCTGATGTTTTGGATGAGAAAAACTCATCTGACTACCTGCAGAAGTTGATAGATTACGATATCGTCTTCAGAACACCTGGTATCTCACCTCTGCGGCCAGAACTCGTGGCTGCCAGCAGAGCTGGAGTCGTTTTCACGAGTCAGCTGGAAACGTTCTTTGAGGGCTGCGCCGGCAAGATCATCGGCATCACTGGCACGAAGGGTAAGGGGACAACTAGTACGCTTATCTACGACATTTTGAAGGCTGAGGGGTTTGACGTATTCCTGGGTGGTAATATCGGCGTACCGGCTATTTCTTTTCTCGACGAAGTAAAGGCCGAATCCTGGGTAGTTTTGGAGTTATCATCCTTTCAGCTTCAGACTTTGGAACAGAGCCCATATATGGCTGTCGTCCTAAATATCACCAGCGAACATCTTGATTATCATCAGGACACAGCGGAATACCGTAAGGCTAAATCAAACATCGTCAGCCACCAATCAACGTCCGATTATGCCATTATGAACGATGACTATGATGTCTCTCGAGATTTTGCCAAACTGACTCCAGCCAACAAATACTTTTTCAGTAAAGAACACAAAGTGCCGGGCTGCTATGTTGATACTAAGGACCAAATCATTTTAGACGTCGAGGGCGAGAACTTATTAATCGCTAAAGCTGAGGAGCTAAAACTTCGCGGTAGACATAATCTGGAGAATGTCGCGGCCGCAGTTTGTGCCTCTTACCTGGCAGGCGTAAAGACACAGACTATTTCCGCTGTTATTCGCAATTTTCAAGGCCTAGAGCATCGCCTCGAACTCGTAAGGGAAGTAGCGGGCGTTCGTTATTACAATGATTCATTCTCCACAGTACCCGAGACCGCCATTGCAGCCTTAAATTCATTTACCGAACCCATTGTCCTGATAGCTGGAGGGAGTGATAAAAAGTCAGATTATCGAGAGCTTGGCCAGAAAATAGTTAGTTCACAGGTGAAGGCAATTATCTTAATGGGTGATATGGCAGAGACTATTCGAGCGGCTATCCCAGCTACCTTTCAGGGGGAAACTATTATGGGAATATCGAAGATGAACGAAGCGGTCAATAGGGCTGCATCAATGACCGAGAGTGGGGACGTGGTTTTGCTTTCTCCTGCCTGTGCATCATTTGGTCTTTTTGAAAATTACAAAGATAGAGGGAACCAGTTCAAAGAATCTGTTAATAATCTTTAGTGTTCAAATAAATTGTACAGAATAAGCATAAAGTAGTAGACATTTTTGTTCTACTATTTTATAATGCGAGTAAGATTATATGAAGAAAGGGGAACTATATGTATGATACACTTTTCGGCAGTAAAACCAGAGTAAAGCTACTTTCTTTGTTCTTGGCAAACCCTGGACACGCTTATTTTGTCCGCGAACTTACCCGGAAGATTGATGAACAAATCAATTCCGTTAGACGTGAATTGCTTAATTTGAAGTCCATCGGACTAGTGACTTCACAGGACAAAAAGGGGAAGTCGTATTATGAGGTAAATACACACTTCGAGTATTATGCCGAACTTAAGAAAATATTTAGTAAGAGTGAAAAGGACCAAACCGACGAGGATAAGCTTGCGACCGCACTTCGAAGGTCTGGTAATGTTATATATGCTGCACTGACTGGTGGTTTTGTCGGTGACCAGACCAGCCAAGTAGATGTCTTTATTGTTGGTGAGATAGATAAGCGCAAGTTGAAACCAGCCTTGTCTGAGCTCGAGAAAGAGCTTGGGAAAGAGCCTAACTACTGTATTATGAGTGAATCTGAGTACGAAGATCGCTCCATGCTCTTTGACCGTTTCCTCACAGAGATTATGGCCGGACCAAAGAAAGTTATTGTGGATCACTTGAAGGTAGTAACGGAGGTAGACAATGGATGAGCGTAAGGTAATAATAGAATTTTCTTATAAGACCATTCTTTGGGTCATTGCTGTAGTTCTAACACTTTGGCTAGCGATTACGCTGAAGGAAGTGCTGGTAGCACTATTGCTCTCGTTTATCCTAGCTATGGCTATAAATCCACTAGTTGATTGGTTACAGAAGAAGAAGGTGCCGAGAACTCTAAGTGTCGTCGGTGTTATCCTGGCTGTCATCGCTGTTATCTTCCTGGTTATTCGTCTAATTCTGCCGCCTTTCGTGAACGAAATAACAAACATTATTAGCAATAGGTCAGATTATGTTCTCAAGATAACCGGCTACCTCCAGCATCTCAGTCCAGTACTCAGGGATAATCTCACGGTTTTTCTAAATAACTTTCTCGGAACTCTCGGTAACTTGAACTTCGACGGTGTCATTAGTAGCGCCAAGGGCGTCTTCAATGGCATTATTGAGGTAATACTAGTCTTGGTTCTGTGTTTCTACTTGCTTCAGAACAATAAGGGTATTGAGGGCGCTGTAGTCGCTTATGTCCCAAAACAACACCAGAAGAGAACTCTCTCTATCTATCGCAAGATCTCTGGCAAGATGACCTCATGGCTTCGTGGTCAGGTTATCCTCGGCGTTATCATTTTTGCCATCAGTCTTATTGGTCTAAGTATCCTCAAGGTGGAATACGCCCTGACCCTTGCTATTATGGCAGGACTACTCGAGGTTCTACCAATCATCGGTCCAATTGTGGCTGGTGGTTTGGCAGTTCTGATTGCCTTGACTCAGTCTCCGTTACTGGCCCTCATCGTTCTCGCATTTTATGTGCTCATTCAACAGCTTGAAAACCATATTCTAGTACCGCAAGTAATGAAGAAATCACTCGGCCTCAATCCGATTGCCGTTATCCTCGCTATCATTGTGGGTGGTAAACTACTCGGTTTTGTTGGTATACTTATCTCTGTGCCTATCGCTGCTGCAGTCGGGGTACTACTAGAAGAATTCATTAAGAAACAGGAGGAAACCCGCTAATGGAAATCACTTATCTCGGACATTCATGCTTCAAAATAAGCGGAAAAAAAATCAACATTTTAACGGATCCGTTTGATCCAGCATTTGTTGGACTGAAACTTGGCAAGCAAGACGCGGACGTTGTGACAATCAGTCACGCTCATCCTGATCACAATTATCTTGGACTTATGAAAAACGATGATTATTTACTATTGGATTCTGCCGGTGAGTTTGAAATCAAAGAATCGGAGTTTATCGGTGTTGAGGCCTCTCACGGCGTAGTGGACGGAGTCGATAAAGGCAAAATTAACATGTTCTCTTTTGAAGTCGATGGCGTTAAGATTGCACACCTCGGGGACTTAGGAACTGAACTTTCCGGTAAGCAGCTTGATTGCCTTGATGGGGTAGATATCTTATTAATCCCAGTCGGTGGTTATTACACTCTCGATGCAGAAACTGCAGTGAAAGTAGTTACACAAATTGAGCCAAAGATTGTCATACCAATGCATTTCAAGGCCGGTCAGAAAATTGAAAATATCGATAAACTAACAACCGCAGAGGACTTTTTCAAAGAAATGGCAGTTAACCCAGAACCACAAGATAAATTCAAGGTTACTCTAAAGGATTTACCGCTAGAGCTACAAGTAGTAAATTTAAAAGTTAGCTAAGATCGTATACTAAGCAATTCAAAAAGCCCCCAGTAGGGGGCTTTTTATCAATAGCTAAATAAGTATTTGCTCTTTTAAGGCAGATATTTATAGTGAAAAGTCGTAAGCATTTACCGGCATGGTGTGAGTGCCGCACTTTGTTTTATCGCCCCATTCAAAGGTATCGGTGAATACGCTATCACTCTCGGCCATCCATAAGACATAACTCTGGCCATCTGGGGTACAATATCTACCTGTCGCCTTTTCACGCGCTTTTCTAAGAAATTGAGCATCCACTATTTTCCCAACATTCACCAAAGCGCCATTTAGCCCAGAGCTCCCAGTATCACAGGTATCGCCAGTACCTTGGCACTGATATGCTGCGTGCCAACCTAAGCCGGGATATGTCTTGTACCTTGCCCGATATGCTTCAAGGGCGGTATTTAGAGTACGGGCATCATTCTTAATAGAAGTAAGTGTAGCGGTTTTCTTTGCTATGACAATAGCACTTACCGTAAGCGACCCAAGAACGGCTATAATCGCCATTACTACAACTAATTCAATTAGAGTGAAGCCTTTTTTAATTGTATTAGTTTTCATAAATATAATTATATAGATTAAACCTTGACCCTACAACAAAAAAGCCCCCAGTAGGGGGCTTTTTTAAAGTAATTATTTTACTTTGCTGGCTGTTTTGATGCACTTAGTGCAAGCCTTGACGCGTTTCTCGGCGCCTAGTGGCTTAAACCATTGCAAATTTGGTAACCATCTTCGTCTAGTCTTTCTGTGTGAGTGACTGACGTTGTTACCGGCGATTGGCTTCTTGCCACAAATAGTACATTCGATACTCATTTTTTACTCCAAAGGATTGAATTACAACGTCGTAAATGTTATCATTTGTGGAGCATAAAGTCAAGGAAATATGGGTCTACTACAGCTATTAGATAATCCACTAGATTTAGTCTTTTTCGCGGGTGCACTGTTACTCGCGATTACTATTCATGAGTTTTCGCATGCCTGGGTAGCGAACTATCTGGGTGACCCAACCGCCAAAAGGGCTGGACGAGTAACCCTGAACCCACTAGCCCACCTCGATCCGCTCGGTACCATTATGCTCCTACTCGTTCGTTTCGGCTGGGGCAAACCCGTGCCAATAAATCCAAATAACTTCAAGAATCCACGCATGGGTTCTGCCCTGACGGCTTTAGCCGGGCCAACTTCAAACTTTCTATTAGCGAACCTGCTCGCTCTTATCTACAAACTTTCGAATTTGGGCGGTTCCAGCCTCGGAACGTTTATCGTCCTCACTATCTACATGAATCTTGTCTTAATGGTCTTCAACCTCTTACCCATACCTCCGCTAGATGGCTCCAAGTTTTTCGCACTTTTCTTCCCAGCCCTGGATAGTAGAAAAGCAGAATCCTATGGTCCATTTGTGCTGATTGCATTCATATTAGTCGGTGGTACCGTGTTTATAATTCCAGTGATACAAGTACTTCTAAAATTTATGGGCATAGGGGTCGCGTTTTAATAACCCTCGGGCATAGGCACAACGTTCAGAATGACGAAAGAGAGTAGAAAATTATGCAGAAACTAATAATCAATACAGACGGGGGAGCCCGCAACAATCCAGGACCTGCTGGTATCGGGGTTGTCTTTAGCGACGAAAAGGGCGAAGTCATCGCCACCTTCAAGGAATACATTGGCGAGGCGACGAACAATGTTGCTGAATATAAGGCACTAATCCTAGCACTCGAGAAAGCCAAAGACTTTGAGGTCGAAGAGATTGAGTGTCGTCTCGACAGCGAACTGGTGGTAAAACAATTGACTGGTCATTATAAATGCAAAGAGGTGACACTGCAGGGATTAAACGCTCAAGTAAAGGACCTCTCTTTCTTTAAGCCGATTAAGTATGTTCACGTCAGACGTGAATTCAATAAACTGGCCGATAAACTGGTCAACGAATGCATCGATGAGGCCGGCTTCTAGCTTGTATTTTTAACATAATTGTGCTATAATAACCCTTGTTCAGTTAGTTGGATGACCGCTGGTCTGCTTGTCAGACTTGAGGAAAGTCCGGGCACCACAAGATCATGATAGTCGCTAACGGCGACCGGTTGTGAGGCTAGGGAAAGTGCCGCAGAAACAATACCGCCTATGTTCGCTGTAAGGCGAGCAGGTAAGGATGAAAAGAGTGAGGTAAGAGCTCACAGCTGGCAAGGGTGACCTTGCTGGGAGGTAAACCCTATCTGGTGCAAGACAGGTGGGCGGAAGACTTTTGGAAGCATGCTTTGTCTTAGGGAAATCTGAGACTAGGAACTTCAAACACTTGATCTGGTGTAAAGTCCGAAGTCCTGTCGCTTAGATAGATGGTCATCAATGGATTTCCGCCACGGCGGATAAACGTCCAAAACAGAACCCGGCTTACAGACTAGCTGAATACAAAAAAACTCTCGAACTTGTTCGAGAGTTTTTTTTAGTTTAGAATAGTTTAATTTTGTTGGCGAGCGTAAATATTTCACCATTACGACCGACCAGCCACCAAAGTGCGAATATCGCTATTAAGAAAACCCCGATGATTATAAGTGTCATGCGTAGGTCTGTTCTAATTTCTTTATCGAGTGGACTCTTTGTTTCGCTAGTCGGTTCTACCTCGGCAGCGATGACCTTGGCGGCCGTCTTTGTCTTCAGCAAATGGCTAAAATCATGTCTCGTGGCTAGTTTATCTGTTTTGGTCTTCAGTTTTTTCTTGCTCATCTTGTACCCCTTATTTCCCATATTATACTTGAAATAATAGTAAATGTAAGCAATAATATGTGGGCAAAGGAGCTAAAAGGTGGACACAACTTCTATAATCATGTTTGCGTATCTAGGAATCCTAACGGTTTGGAGCATAATCCTGACGGTTGTGACTCTTAGAATTAAATCTGAAAACAGTCTCTTTTTTGACGACAGTAGCAAGAACTTACGCGAACTAGTAACTCGGGCAATCACCGATAACAAGAACCTTAATAGTCGAACTAATAAGGTAGAGTCTAGCATCGAAGAGATCGTGAAAGTCATCCAGGGGAGCTACCAGAAGTTTGCCATGATTCGTTATAATCCCTTTCGGGAGACAGGTGGCGATCAGAGCTTTAGTATGGCGTTACTAGATTTGCGCGATAACGGCATTGTGATTACCAGTATCCACGGGCGCGAAGTAGATCGTATCTATGCCAAAGAAATCAAAAATGGGAAATCAAAAAATAATTTAAGCGCTGAAGAAATAGCGGCGATCAAGGAGGCCATAGGTGCGAAATAAAGGAGATAAAATGTTCGAACGCAAAGAAGAGCTCGTGCACGCAGGCGTAGCCGAGACAGTAGTCGGGACTTCGGTAAAACTTAAGGGAAACCTGAAGAGTGATGGGGATATCACAGTAGATGGCTCAGTAAATGGTGAAATCAAGACTAAGGGTACGGTCAATATCGGACCAAATGCAAATATTATCGCTAATGTTCACGCGAAGAACATTAACATTTCGGGAACAGTACAAGGCAATGTCCTCGCTACAGATCGACTCAGTATCACTGAATCAGGCCGAGTTTATGGTGATATTTCAGCTAACATTCTCTCAATTTCAGCAGGCGCACTCTTCACTGGAAAATCAGCCATGGCCGAGAATGTGAAAAACCCAGAGATTGAACTTGTCGTCGAGAAGGAAGAAGTCATTGCTGAAGTAGTGGAAGAGAAGAAATAGCTTCAGCAATTTGAAATTTGAAATTCGAAATTTGAATTCAAATTATAAACTTAAAATTAGAAATTTATAAACATGTACTATTATATTATCAACCCTGCTTCAGGCGGTGGTAAAATCAATAAAGTTCAGGACAAACTTAAGGATCGCCTTAAGGAACTTGGCATTGCCGGCGAATTCGCCAAGAGCACTGGACCTGGAGACGTCGCTAGGCTGACCCGGATGGCGATAGAGCGTGGGTATAAAACCATCGTCTCTGTTGGTGGCGACGGAACGATCAATGAAATCATCAATGCCATTGGCGACGCTAGGGTTGCGCTCGGTATTATCCCAATGGGTTCTACGAACGAGCTTGCCAGTATGCTCGGGATACCTGATTGGCAAGTAGCTTGTAATATACTCGCGACTAGGAAAGTAGAAGAGCTGGATCTTGGTCTTATCAATGATAAACTTTTCGTCACGGCCGCTTCAATCGGTTTCGATAACGTCCTCTTTGATCTGAAGCGAAAGCAGACTAGTGGCGCTCTCGGGCGGATTGCTTTTAATACCAAGCTCTCGGCAGCTACGAGACTCTTCAAGCCAATCCATCTCGAATTTAACTTTGATGGTAAGTACTCAGTCGAAACAGATTGTTTCAACTTCTCACTTTCAAACGGTGCCTTTTTACCTTACTTGCCACAGCAATCAAGACCACAAGATAACATGCTGGACGCAGTCCTTATCAGCCACCTTAGTCATAGTGATGCCATGAGATTTGGCCATGGAACGCTAAACTTCACGGGTAAGTCGGGCCAAGTATCGGTTTTCCATACTAGAAAGATTAAAATTACCTCAAAGGAGCCTGTGGCTGTAAGTGCCGACGGTCAAGTGGTGGCCGAAACACCGGTTACAATAGAAGTTTCTGACCGTAAGCTTAGGGTTATTGTTTCCAAGAAGCGCCACTTCTAGAGTCCTTCGTTGACAGATGGACCAAAATTTGTTAATATATTACCTGTTTTAGGGAGATCACATAGAGAAAAAATCAAGAATTAACGAGCACATCAAATCGCCTGAACTGAGACTTATCTCAGAAGAAGGTGAGCAACTTGGTGTTGTGTCCACGGCCAGAGCAAAAGAACTGGCCAAAGAGTCTGGACTTGATCTCGTAGAGGTTTCTCCAAACGCAGTTCCTCCAGTCGCCAAAATCATGGACTGGGGTAAATACCGTTACGAACAACAGAAGCAGCAGCAGAAAGCTAAGTCAAAGCAAAAGACGACCGAACTAAAGACAATTCGTTTGGGAGTGAAAATCGGGGCTCATGACTTGGAAACAAAACTTAAAACTGCTGGTAAGTTTCTAGAACACGGCGACAAAGTGAAATTTCAATTACGTTTCCGAGGACGCGAAGTAGTTCATAAAGAACTCGGCGAAAAGATACTTCTAGGAATTGTAGCCACTTACGCAGAAAGAATCGATGTCGATCAGGCTCCAACTTTCGCCGGCCGCGAAATGACCCTAGTCGTTTCCCCTAGAAAAATTAAGAATTCATAAAGTTATAAATTAGAAAGTCATAAAGATGCCAAAGATTAAAACACATAGCGGAGCTGCAAAACGTTTCACTATCACAAAGACAGGGAAGATTAAGCGTGAGAATGCTTTTGCTAATCACCTTTTAGAACACAAGACCCAAGATCAAAAGCGTAATTATCGCGGTACAAGCGATGTCTCTGCTGCCGATCGCAAGAATGTTAAGAAAATGCTAGGAGTCGGTTAAGATGAGAGTTAAACGCGGAGTCGCCAGTCACGCCAAACATAAAAAGGTAATGGCCCAAACTAAGGGTATGATCAAGGTACGCCGAAGTAGTATCAAGAAGGCTAAAGAAGCCCTACTAAAGGCATGGAGCTATCAGTATCGAGACCGCAGAACAAAGAAGCGTGATTTACGCGGACTTTGGATTATTCGTGTCGGTAACGCAGCTACAGCTGCCGGTATGAGCTATTCTCGCTTCATTGGTGCCCTGAAAGCTAACAACATAGAGATTGACCGCAAGATTCTCGCTGAGCTCGCTGTAAGCAAGCCAGGCGTCTTCAAACAGATTGTGGAAAAGGTAAAAAGCTAGATGAAAATTTACGATTGTAAATGTGAGTCTTGCAAGGCTGAATTCCAGGCTGTCCTCGAGGACGAGAAGGACACAGTAAAGTGCCCATCATGCGATACCGATAAAGTAACTATGATTGAATCAGAAGCAGCTACTGGTTGCGGTGGCGGTGGCGGTTGCGGTGGTTGTAGTGGTTCTTGCAGTTAACAAATAGTAGTTGGTAGTTTGGCCGTAATAAAAAAAAGACCCCTCTGGGTCTTTTTTTGCTAACTACTTATTACTTACTACCAACTACGTGTGCTACTCATAGCGCAGGGCTTCGAGTGGGTCTAGCTTGGCCGCTCTGACAGCAGGCATAATACCAGCGATAGTACTAATGATAAAGGCAAAGGCAACTACAAATGAGCCAAACCAGAGAGGGGTAAAGAAGAGGGGATTCGAGCCTCCACCGACACTCGTCGCTACGAAGTTAATGAGCAAGTTTATCAGTACTCCCATTAGCCAACCACTCGAGAGACCAATTATGCCACCAAAGAAGCCAATCATTGAGGCTTCAGCGGTAAAGACGAACGCCACGTCCGTGTTCCTACCACCAATAGCTTTCATGATACCGATCTCATGAGTACGTTCAAGTAGGGCAATCGTAAGAGTGTTAAAGATACCGATGGCAGCTACCATGAGCGCAATCATACCAAAGCCACCGAGAACCCACTGGACAACAACAAATATCTGATTTATCTGATCGACAGTGTCTTTGACTGAAGTAGTTGGGAAACCCATCGATTCAACTGTCTTTCGAACCTCAGTCATGTCATCGCGAGTTGCTGTTTTTAGTTTTACTCCGTTGTAGGAGTTACCGTCGAATTTGTTAATAACGTTTATCGGCATATAAGCATACTTTGTAGCTTCTTCCTTGGTGATACCAACGATCTTGAGTTTAACGATATTTTCTTCCTTTTTATCGCCTTCAGAGAGTTTAACTATCTTGAAGTCAACTTCTTTGCCGAGGGTAGTAGATGGGTCAGTCATGTTTAGGGCCTTTAGACTGCCGATAGAGACAATCGCTTCGTTGGCATTGTCACCAGAGAATTCCTTACTGCCGTAATCAGCTTTGATGTCTTCTAGACTAAAGTATTTTGGGTTTACGCCATAAGCAATAGTATCGCCACTGGCAGCGGGAACGACTATTTGAGCCGGATAGCTAAGCAGAGGGCTGACGGCCGTGACGCCTGGAATGCTCGTAAATTTCTCCACAGCCTCTTTGTTCAGGCTAATCCCTTCTTTTTGACTCGCATTTACAGTTAGTAGGGTTAGGGCATCTAGGTTGGCCACTTTACTGACGGCTAAGTTTTGTAATCCAAAGCCTAGAGATACGAGGAAGACGATGGTGCTAATACCAACAACCACGCCGGAAATAGTTAGGACAGTACGCAACATATTGCGGCGTAGATTGCCAAAAGAGAGTCGAAGAATATCTATAACTTTCACTTTTTAGCCTCAACTTTCTTTTCTTCTACCACTGGAGCGGGAGCTTTGTCTTTGCCCACGGCACCAATCTCAGTCGCAACTTCCTTTAGCTCGTCGCTGATGTGTTCTAGGTTAGTGACGTCATCTTCGGTCTTTACCTTGCTATTGACCTGAGTTTTCACGATTTTACCATCCTGCATAAAGAAGACGCGATCGGCGTAGTCCAAATACTCTGGGTTATGGGTAATAAGGATAACGGTACGTTTGGATTTACGGTTTAGAGAGATAAGTAATCTCATAACTTCATTGGCCGATTTGCTGTCTAGGTTACCAGTCGGTTCGTCGGCTAGAATAATCCAAGGTGCAGTCACGAGTGACCTCGCTATCGCAACACGTTGCTGCTGTCCACCAGAGAGCTGGGAAGAGGTGTGGTCAGCATATTTTGTCAGGCCAACAGTCTCGAGCAGGCTTTTGGCACGTTCTAGACGCTGCTTCTTCGCAATACGGGCAAAGGTCAGCGGTAAGGCGATGTTCTCGACTATATTCATAGAAGGAATCAAGTTGAATGACTGGAAGACAATACCGATCTTACTACGTCTGTATTTGGCTAAACCCTCGTTATTGAGGCCGGATAGCTTATCACCACGAACATAGATCTCACCAGATGATGGATTCTGCAAGCCCGCTATAAGACTAAGGAGTGTAGATTTACCGCAACCGGACTGTCCAAAGAAACAAATAAATTCACCACTGTAAATCTCGAGGTTCACACTCTGAAGTGCTTTTACCTCGATATCACCGAGTTGATATGTTTTTGTAACATTAACTGCCTTAAAGACAGGAACTTTTGCCATAAACCCTCTAAAACAAGTATAGGGCAAAAAAGAAAAAAGAAAAAGATTATTTTATATGGCGAGCTTCGACTTGGGCCGATATTGTAAGGCTTCGGCAATGTGCTTAGTTTGAATAGTAGCCGAGTCATCGAGATCGGCAATTGTCCGAGAAAGCTTCAAAATTCGATGGAAGCCTCTAGCGGATAGAGCTAGTTGTTTGCTAGCAGAGAGAAGGAGTGTGTCACCCTCGCGGTCGAGCTGGCAGTACTTCTTGATTTCGGGAAGGGTCATCTCTGCGTTACAGAGAGTTTTGCCTTTTGTAAATCTATCCTTCTGGGTTTTCCTAGCACTTACGACGCGAGCGAGTATATCCGAGGAGGGTTCACCAGATTTCCCTTCTGATAGTTTAGCGTAATCAACTCTAGGAACTTCGAGATGAATGTCGATACGATCAAGGAGGGGTCCAGAAATTTTCTTTTGATACTTCACGATTTGGGCCATATTACAGGTGCACTGGCGTTCGGGGTCTGTCGAGTAACCACAAGGACAGGGATTCTGAGCTGCTACCAAGATAAATTTGGCGGGAAAACTGAGGCTGCCATTCGCTCTCGATATCGTAATACTGCCTTCTTCAAGCGGTTGGCGCATCACCTCGAGCACCGAGCGAGGAAACTCTGGCAATTCGTCTAGGAAGAGCACTCCCAGATGGGAGAGACTAATCTCGCCTGGTTTTGGCCAGGTACCGCCTCCAATGAGGGCGACGCCACTGGTGGTGTGATGTGGATTACGGTAAGGTCTAGTCTTGATGAGGGACTTCTTGCCAGAGAGAGCCCCGGCTACTGAATAGATTTTGGTCACCTCGAGAGCCTCTTCGTAAGATAAGGGCGGTAAGATCGAGCAAAGAGCCTTCGCTAGGAGCGTCTTGCCAGAACCAGGGGTGCCACTCATCAGGATGTTATGGACGCAATGTCTACTTTGTTCGGGACTTCAGTTAGCAAGGGTATATTGAGCGTCATGGTTAGTTCCTTTTTCTTGAGTACAATGCGGTCAATAAAGAGCTGAAGTAACTTTTGTTTGTCCTCAAACGTCAAATCTTGTAAACCCGTACGTGCTAGTTTAACTAGGTTTTTAATAGCTATCATTATGTCTTGTTTGTCAGGTTTTTCAACAGTTATCGCTGTTACGTTCGCTGTTAATTTAAGTTTTTTCTTTATCGGGGTTATTCTATTCTTTAGCTCTTCTAGATCAATTAAGTCTGCCTTATAAGCATTTAACCACTTTTCTTCCTCTTTTCGTAATCTGGTTACATCTTCTAATGCTTTGTTGTAATCTTCTCTAGGTTTTTGATCCTGTTTAGCGAGATACTCCCTTGCTAATTGGTTAAGTAATTCTCGACTGTTCAGTAACTGTTTTACAGAGTCCCAGACAACATCTTCGAGCTTCTTTGAACTATGCGTCTTCTCCTTACATTCTTCTTGTAATGTGTAGTTTTGTGAATGACTTCCACAGCGGTAATAGGTCCTATCGTGACAGGGTGTCCCATAAACAGGGGAGTTACACGACCCGCATCTAATAAGGCCTCTTAGCAGGTATTGATTCTTAGTATTTCTCTTTGAAAGTTCAATATTCCGCCTTAATTGTTTTAAGGCAGCTCCATAGGCTTCAACACTTAAAATGACCGGTATGTTCTTGATTGCTATCCATTCATTCTTTGGTCTCAGTCTTTTGCCACTTTTAAGTCGTTTCTTGTGCTTCTTCTTTGGATTATCTAGTTCGATAGAGTAGTTCTTGTTGTACCAGGTAGTGCCGGTATATGTCTCATTACCAAGTATTCTGGCTATTGTACTTGTACTCCAGGTGTCCCTACCTGATCTGGTAGGAATATTTCTTTTGTAGAGCTCTTTAACAATGCCTCTAATACCTTTCTGTTCAACTGTAAATAGAGTAGAAATTAGTCTAACGACCCTGGCCTCTTCCTCGTTTATCTTGTAATAGCCGTTCCCAGTATCAGACTTCTTCACGTAGAAGTACCCGTATGGTGGTATGCCACCAACGACATTCCCGCTTTGTGCTTTATGGCGTCTACCGCGCCTTGTCCTTTCAAGTATTTTGCCCTTTTCGTATTCCGCTATCAGGCCTTGCATTCCTATAAACATATTGTCTTCAAGTGAGTCGCCGATATTTGTCATATTGAGGAATACGCATTTAACTTTATTTTTCCTAAAATCTTCTAGAACCTGACCTTGGTTAATTTGCTTCCTTGATAATCTATCTGGGCAGGTAACAATTACCATATCAAGCAGGCCCTTAGGTAGGTCGTCTCTTAATCTATCAAGTTCGGGTCTATCTAACGATTCGCCGCTCCAGCCGTCATCAAAGTACTCACCCAGAATGTCGTAGTCGTTTTCTTTCGCGTAAGTTCGTAATAGTTCGACCTGAGACTGTATTGTTTGTTGTTCTTCCTGTTTCTCAGTTGATACCCTTGCGTAGAGAGCCACCTTCATCGTTACTCCTTTGTTTATAATCAAAGAGGGGTAAACCTGTTGGTTACAGCACTCTTGCGAATACATGTCAGGAATACCCCTCAATGATAATATTCGCCATTATTCATGCTGTAACCATAGATATTTTAACATTTCCTACTATATAACTAAATGATAATAGCTACTTAATAGAGAAACCATATAGTTCAACAGTAACCATATAGTCTCTATAGAGAGATATAGTTACTATAGAGGGGACTATACAGAGCGTTCTTCTGAATTAAAGCCCATGTTCTCTGCATCGTAAGCGGCAAAGTATTCTTCCTTTACTCTTTGTTCCATTTGTTTTGTTAGGTCTTTGTCTAGAAAGTAGATCGCGTTTGAATACCCTCTGCCAGTTCTGAAGGTTGGAAACTGTACCCAAACATCGTCATGCTTACTTTCACTGATTCTGATTCCATTAACTTCAAACACTTCAGGTATGATTATTTGTGCCAAGCCCAGTAATGGAGGGTTATTCTTTAATGTAATCGGTACCCTTGCATTCAAAAATGCTTCTTTCGTTTGTTGTTTCATTGTTGTTAATTCAGCGTTATCCATTGTTACCTCCTTTGTTATTTACCACTTATCGTCTGTCGCATATTCAACTAGATCTGGTTCCAAAAATGTCTTTACATCGGCTAGTGCCAAGGTGATGTCGTGATACGTTCCGCTGTTAGTTACACCTTTCTGATATCTCACTATGACATCGACTCCCTTTACCCACTGTTCTTCCGTTAGCTGTGCGAGAAACTCAGCTAATTTTGTCTTTTTAGATGTCCAGAGTAGGGTAGCTCCATGTTGTATCTTTACAATAAGCTTTACCCCAAGTTTCCTACTTGTTTTAATTGACCTTCTTTTATGGGTCTTGGTTTCCTTTATCTTTGGTGTTTTCACTTTGTGTTTCCTTTGTGATTAATAATTCAAATATCTCGCCTAGAATTGCGATATTTGGCGAATTACTTTGCTCGATAATTATTTTGTATGGCTCTTGTTTCATTGCATCCTCATAAAATAAAAAGACTCAAGTTGTCATTTTTTGAGTCTATTTTCTAATATTTATGAATTTGCGTCGTTGTGGTGATACTGAAAATTACTAGGTCATACTACTTATTACCTAATTTAAGCTCCTTAATGTTTAGCGCTTCCAGATCCTTGCGATAGATAGGGTTCTTGAAACGAATTCCCTGCTTTGAGACATTAAAAAATACTTTCCTTATATCGCCAGTGAATCCAAGATTTTGCACAACACTGTTGAGTGTTCTCCCTAGCCTCTGTTTGAGGCACTCTTTTTCAAGCTCATCTATTGATATCCTACGATTTGGGTGGTTGTAAATGTAGGTAAATATTTGTTCATTTATGCTGTTAAAATCAGGATTTGCAATTAATTGTTCTCCTAGATATATTTCACATACCTGTTCCCGATAGATAATTTCATAAATAGGTTCTTCTTCGGACTGGTCCACCTTCTTCTTTTCATTCTTCCAGTGTGTTTTTCGGGGATATTTAGCTTTAAATGTTTCCGCATATTCATCAAGTTTATCAAAATCAATTATAAGTCCAACATAATTGCCAAAATAGTTGAAGGGCCCTCTTCTGCCATATATCTCACTACCTTCGATATTTGACTTAAGAATATCTAATATTCCTTTGCTTTTGAAGTCTTCAAGGATGTCAAAAAGAAAAATAATGCCAAGGAATGTTTCATTGTAGGGGTTAATTACGAAATAATCGCCAGGTGTCAATTCTCTGGCGCATTCAAATATAGTTAATACTCTATATGTCTCATCAACTAATTGTTTATTCATAAGTACTCGCTCAATTTTGTCCTATTATATAGCTATAAGTAGTGCTTTGAAAGTATATTTGTGAACAAGAGTTCGTAATTGTTCGGACTTGCTGTTATCACGTTGTTATATCAGCAGTTATCTCACAGTCTAACTGTGTATTTTTCTTGTTACGTACCCGTTAAACAGGGCGTTTATCTAACGTTTTCTTGACCAAGGGCTTATAATTATAATATGGCTACAAATAAGTAAAAAGGAAGATATTGTGAAAAGTGAACCAGATAAGAAAGCAAAGAAAGAACTGGATCTAAATATACTTAAAAAACCTAAGTTTTATATACCGATTATTGTTATAGCATTCTTTTTTATATCCGCGATTAGTCTAATCCTTTGGAGACCAGGAATTGCTAGAGGCGAGTACAGTCTACAGGCGATTATGGACATGCTACTTAGCCAGAATCAAAGAATAGAAAAAATAGAAAATCAAAACGATAATAGCGTTAAACAAACTCCCGCCGTTGTAGAAACTCCAGTTGTAGAAACCAAACCAGAAGCAACTGCTCCGACTGCTCCCGTAAACAATAAGCCTTATACGCCACCAGTCTATACTCCGACAGTGGTAGTTACTCCGACACCTCCTGCACCGATTCCAACCTGTGATACAGTGGCACTAGCAACATATCAAGCACAATATTCAGCAGCCTTAAATGCTTCCGAATCACAGTTTCAAAGAGATCTGTTAACTATACAAGGTTATCCGCGAGACAGCTCTTACTATTGGAACGCTTTTGATAGCTTTGCATCAAGTGCGACCGCCAGAAGCAACAGTATCGTCGCCCTATATAACTCACAGCGCGTTTCCATTCACTGTGACCCAATTAATTAAGGACCCCTTATTAAAATTAATACTACAAAGCTTTGAGTTATTTTATAGTGTTACTAAACCAGCCTTTTCAATTACTACGCATTAGTGACTAATTCCACGTTTTTCCACCCTTTCCCACCCTTTTTATCGTGTCAGAAAACTAAGTTATGATAAGGTATATCAAGTTTTACCAAGTTATACGGCCGTAGAATCTAATTCGATAAAGACTTTTTGGCTTTTAGTTGACTAAAGGTGTAAAATCTAAAACATGGAAGCATCAAAGAAAGAGCAAGAATACGGCTGGGTATGGGTCGTAATTATTGTAATAATTATAATTGCAGCTGCTGTAAGCACCAACAGTAACGAAGCAAGTTCTAATGATTACTCTGGATCGGGTTCAAACTATAACTCTACTAGTGACTATTCAGAAGATATTTCGGATGAAGAAGAACCCGCAACTTTTAATGGTTATGAATGCACAAGCGATTGTAGCGGCCATGAGGCTGGTTACGAATGGGCAGAAGAGAACGGAATAACGCAAGATGATGTTGACGGTTATTCAGGTAATTCTAGCTCTTTTGAAGAAGGAATGCAGTCATATGTTGATGAAAATTAAGCAATACCGAGCCCTAGACAGTTTGTGGGTGATTGTTGCCGTTGTTTGTTTCTCCTTTGTTATTAATCTAGCTATTCCTTTTACTGGTCTGGCGCCCAAAGGTATAAGTGAATGTAATGCCCAGAGGGGCTGTTGCTCGTATCATGGTGGGGTTTCTGGCTGTGATACGTCAGTAGGTAGGCAGGTGTGTAATGACGGCACCTACAGCCCTTCCTGTGGCTGTCAGATAGTGTATGTTTATGGTTGTATGAATTACAACGCTTTGAACTATAACCCTAAGGCTACTAAGGACAATGGCACCTGTAAGCTAAAGACTAGCGGTTGTATGGACAAAACAGCAATTAATTATAACCCATCAGCAAATACAAATGATTTCCAGTGCCAGTTTAAGAAACAAATTGTAGTAGAGGAACCGATATTTTACGATCTAAAATACATAGATAATCCAAATTCTAAAGTTGGCGTTGAAAACACTCTTAAGGAAGGAACTAATGGTATCTCCGCGGTTACATATACAATAACAACCAATAACGATGGAGCTGAAATCAGTAGAGTTAAAGCCTCTGAACTTGTTAAGATTGAGCCGTTGCCTAAAGAAGTATCACGCGGGACGATGCCTTACCCTGAATATTACCTGGGAGTTATTAAACAGAAGACTGACACCAAGGATGTTATTAGTTGGTCTTTCTTGATAGGGGTAGTTTTACTGATATTGAATGCCGACAGAATTAAAATAATAGCTAGAAACCTGAAAAAAGAATAATAAAGGAATGGGAGACAAACTTTATTTGTCAACATCTAATCTGGATAAATCCACCTTTTTCGACTCTTTTTATCGTGGGGAAAAACTAAGTAATACCAAGTTTTAGTAAGCCCAAAAGCAAGGTTAATAAATGCTATTATTCGTGCTCAATTAGTGAATATATTTAACCAATTTTTACTTTGTTGACCCATGATATATAATATGGCTATGGTAAAAGAAAAAAAGAAAATGCCTGTAAAAAAGATTCTTGGACTGATACTTCGTATTAGTGGGATAATTATTTTAATCTTTTTAGTAACTTCGTATTACTTCTACACTAAATTTTTGACAGGCGAAGGTAAATATCCATTATACCCAATGAATAAAAAACAGTCACTCTTAGCTGTAACTACAATGGTAAAAAACTAAGTTCCGAAATTTATCTATATCAAAATATCAATAACTTTTATGCAACAGACAGTAAGAGATTCGACTTAGCCCAGCAAGGTAATTACAAGGGTTTTACCGTATCTGCAGAAAAAGATACATCAATTGATGAGATTGCAAACAAGATTAATTCACTTGCTAGCAAGAATGGGTATTCAAGAGATCAGGCTGTTGAGATCGCTGGCTGTTTCGTACAAAACATACCCTACGATGAACAGAAGTACCAAGAGTTTATGGCTAATACTTCTTCAAATTACCTAGATAGATACCCATATCAAACCCTGTACGACAATAAGGGAATTTGTACCGAGAAGGCATATTTAGCAAGTGCGATTATAGGCAAGATGGGCTACGGTACTTCGCTGTTCGAATTTAAATGGAAAGATAAAGAAATCGGGCATATGACGCTAGGGCTAAAAGTTGATAAAAAATATGGGTCTTATAATTCTGAATATGCGATTTATGATGTTACTAGTGACCCAAGCATTTACCCAGGAGCGGTTGCCTATTCAATGGATGAAAAAGGAAGACCTACGATTATCCAAAGTAAGATAGAAACACTAGATAGTAATTCTGGCTTGCAAGTACCGGATTTTGGACAATCCACTTTTGCAGAAGCGAAAGTTTATATAATGAATGAAGGGAATCCATATTTAAAGATATCTAAAATTAAGGAACTTGAGAACAGCGTTATTAAGGGTTTAAGCTATTTAAACGTTCTCAAGTCGAACATAGCGAAAGCAGAAGCTAATGTTTCAAGTAATAAGGCCTCAGTCGACACCTGGAAGCTTAAGATGCAGCTAGCTCCTGATTCAGCTCGTCAGTGTGTAGGATTTTCAGCCATTCCAAGTTGTTATGAATTCTACGACTATTATAAAAACAGCATGATAAATTTATATAATATATCCGTTCAAGGATACAATAAGGCTCTAAGCAACCAAGAAATTCAAATAAAAAACTATAATGAGACCTTAACAATAATTAGGGGTCAACTTGAGCAAATATCGCAATATAATAAATAAACAATTTGCGATTCAAACAACTTTTACTTTTTATCGCACAACTTGTTAAATTTCTATTGGTTAATACTAAGTAGACTTGTGAAGTAGTTCCAAACTTCTTCTACTATGCTCCACCAATAACCACCTTTTATAGGGTTACTAAACCAGCCTTCCACATATTTCCACTCTTTTTATCGTGTCGAAAAAGTAAGTTATGATAAGTTATACCAAGTTTTATCAAGTTAACTAAGCATATATAACAAATAAGTACACTAAAGATTACGCTTTATCTGTACTTTTATGTATCTATTGTGTCTATAACACCAGTAGATTATGACCACCCGCGGCTGCTATCTCGAGAGCTCTCTTTGCATGCTCTTGACCGATAATTTGGGCAAAGTCGATTTCGTAATTCCCGCCTTCTTGTTCCTCGAACTTTTTATACGGTGTCGGCTCGATGGTTACCTCACCACGATAGTGGTCGATGAGGGACCAGAGTGAATCAGCGGCGATGACTTCGATCCCTTCAACGACGGAGGCCTCGGCAGAATCTCCCTTTGGGATAATAATTCTTTCAAAACCAAGCTCGCGAGCGGCGATGGTCATGGTTAGGATACCATTGGTGTGTCTGATCTCACCATTTAAGGAGAGTTCGCCAACGATAATTGTTTTAGTCGGATCGAAATAGAGTTGGCCACTAGCGAGAAGTATGCCGATAGCGATGGGTAAGTCATAGGCCGGGCCCTCCTTACGAACGTCTGCAGGGGCTAGATTCACCGTAATCCTCCGAGAGGGGAAAGTGGCCTCGCAATTCTTAATTGCACTCCTAACACGCTCTTTGGACTCCTCAACGGCTTTGTCGGGTAGGCCGACGATGTTAAAGGCCGGCAGGCCACCAGATAGGTCGACTTCGACCTCTACTTTCTCGGCCGCCAGACCAATGACCGCCACCGAGTTAATTTTAGCTAACATGCTCCCTCCTTCGTCGCAATTTCGAATTCCGAATTTCTAGTTTCGAATCAATTAATTAATTCATGAATTTAGATTTCACTCGAAATTAAAAATTCAAAATTCAAAATTATTAAACTTTTTATAAAAAGTTTAACCCCGTATACCATACAAAACAAGTAGACAAAATAATATTTAAATTGAAAGCGTTTTCGCTGCTTTGCTGCGTTCAATAGCCGCGTTATGGGCCGCAATCTCGATTGAATCATCAATAGTTTTTAGAGGCTCTACATTACCATAACGATGGAATAGACCGCACATGATCAGGTGATCAGCGAACCAAGGGTTCTTGGGTAGCAGGCTGCCATGAAGATAGGTGCCGAAGGCATTTTTGTAGACAGCGCCTTCATAGCCGCCATCACCCTTGTTACCAAAGCCACGGATGACATAGCCAAATGGTTTGGTGTCAGCCTCGAGGATAGTTTGGCCACTGTGATTCTCGAAACCGACAAGTGTCGTATAGCCACTTTCGTGCAGTTGGACGTTGAATTGGGTCTCCCATTCGGTAAGGGCGTGCGCAATATCCACCACCACATTACCGATAAGCCTTTTGTTACCACCGACGGTGTAGGCGTCGAAAACGCCAATTCCTGGTAATTTCTCGTTCTCGCTAGTCTGGAAGTAGTGTCCAAAGAGCTGAAAACCACCACAAACAGTTAGCGCTGGCATGCCTTCGTCAATCTTGCTCTTGATGGCAGGACCATGTTTTACGAGATCATCTGTAACTAGTTTTTGGCCACTGTCTTGTCCACCACCCATAAAGAGAATGTCGCAGGCGGAGAAGTCTACCTGGTCACCAACCTTAACGTTGACCACTTCAACATCAATCCCGCGCCATTCGCAACGCCGAACTAGCGTAATAATGTTACCTAGGTCTCCGTAGAGATTCATGGCCTCTGGATACATGTGATAGATTGTAATTTTCTGTGCCATTACGTTAGTCTTCCCTTCACGAGTCCCTTAGTCGACATAATCCGGCGCAGTTCAAGCATGGCCGTGTAGGTCGGTAAGATGTAGAGTGTTTCGCCATTTGTGAGATTTCTCATGCCGAGCTCTAGTGCTTTTGCCATATCTTTTTCGAGGGTCACCATGCTCATGTTGAAACCAGCGTATTTGAGTCGTAACTGCATGTCTTCACCGCGAATCCCAGAGACTATAATTTGTTTGGCCACTCCCTTGATAATTTCCATCTCGGCATCCCAGATCCAAGACACGTCTGTACCGTCGGCAAAGTTATCGTTAAGGGCAATTAGAATGTTCTTTGGTTTCCCATCAAAGGTCAGGGTTTCGATAGTTTGGGTAAAGCCAGTAGGGTTTTTGACAAGCATTAGAAAGATTGCTTTATTATCTGGAAGTTTAACTTTTTCCATGCGACCAAAGGCGGCCGATATTCCCTGCAGAGCCTGAGCGGTTGTAGCTAGGGGAACCCCAAAAAAGTCGGCGACAGTCCCGGCAGCGAGGGCATTGTACAAGTTGTAGAGTCCTGGTAATTGAATAGAGACATTCTGTTTACCCGCTGGAGTATTTAGTGTTGCTCGTGAGTCTTCGACGGTAAACCCGAGGCTTGTCAGCGAATAATCTAGCGCGGGTCTGCCGAGGCCACACTTGGGGCAGACGTAATTGCCCAGATGGCCGAAGAAGCGTGGGTTGAACTCAAGTTCTGCCCCGCAAGAGATACAATTGCGACTATCGATGGCACCCTTTGAAAGAGTTTTGTAGTCGTCATCAATGCCAAAGTAGAGTACGTTCTTGTTATATTTTACAAGTGAAGCCACCAGAGGGTCGTCTGCATTCAAAATAACCTTAGCATCTGGCGCCATCTGTAGAGCAGAGCCAATGATTGAGGCTGTTTTATCAACTTCGCCATAACGGTCTAGCTGATCGCGAAAGAGATTCGTCACCACGATTGCCTTCGGTCTGACTAGGGCGAGAATCTCAGGCATAGTCGCTTCGTCAACTTCGAAAAGTCCGATATCTCCATCCAACTTGGTACCCCAAAAATTGGTGTGCTGAATTAGGAATGAGGCGATACCTCGGCTAAGGTTACTACCACTGAAATTATAGATTACTTTGTGTCCAGCCGCTTCGAGAATGCCGGCGAGCATTTTGGCTGTTGTAGTTTTGCCGTTAGTTCCTGTAACGAGAATAATCCCACCGGGTAACTTATCGGCGAGTTTGGTGATGATATTTGGATCCACTTTCTGCGCTACCAGTCCGGGTAGGGCAGAGCCGCTACCACGTTTACTCATTTGACTGAGTGCTCGGGCAGTTTCGGCAGCAAGTATGGCTAAGAATTTACGCATAACAGTATTATACACGTTTTCGTCTTTCCAGCGAAGGCTGGAATCCAGTCCTAAAGTCGGGCCACCCCTTGTACAAGGTCCGGCCTTGTAAGCGCTCTGTTCTTTGAATTTATGGTAGTAATATTTTTGCTGGAGCAATAATATTGCTACCTTTTCATTTTAAGAAGTTAGAAATAGCGTTCTCGGCTTCAGCTGTATCTTTGAACCACATAATATCTTTATTGTTCCTGAGCCAAGTCAGTTGGCGTTTGGCGTAGTTGCGGTGAACTTGTTTAGTTTTAGCCATAGCCGTCTCTAGGTCAATCTCACCATCGAGGCACTGGATAATCTGTCTGTAGCCAGCGGCCTGCATGGCGGTGTTGTGGTCGTACATACTATGGAGAGCTCGAACTTCGTCTACAAAGCCATGACGAAACATCTCGTCGACTCTTTTGTCTATTTGGGCATAGAGTGCGGCGCGTTCACGGTCGACCGCCATATATAGCAAGTTATGTGGGAATGGCATTTTCTTCCGTTGTGAGGCTAGTGGTTTGCCACTGGTAGTACAGATTTCGATGGCTCGAATAATCCTACGCTTGTTGTGGCGGTCTACCGTCCATTCACAGTCCGGGTCGCAATCACAGAGCTGGGTAAATAACTCTTCGGCACTTTTTTCTTCTAACTTTTTTCTTAATTCTTCGTCTGGGGCAATCTCTGGCATTTGATAGTCGTAAATATAGGCGTCTAGGTACATGACCGAGCCACCGACAAGCATGGGAACGTTGCCACGTGCATGTATGTCCTCTACTAATTCCTTTACTTTAGTACAGAAAATAGCGGCATTGAATTCTTCGTCAGGATTTACGGTGTCCAAAAGATGGTGGGGAATGCCATTCATATCTTCTTTTAAGGGTTTATCAGTACCAATGTCCATGCCGCGATATACGGTCATCGAATCTGCACAAATAATCTCGCAATTATATTTCTTGGCGATTTGTAGCGATATGGCGGTCTTGCCACTAGCAGTGGGACCGGTAAGAACGATGATTGGATTATTCATAACTTGTGTATTATACTAGCTTTAAGCATAAATTAGGAGATTTAAATGACAGAAAAACCAAGCAATTTTGACAAAATGATGTCTGGGCGAGTTTCTGAACACCCACTTGAAGCAATTAAATCTATACCAAGACCAATACTCGCTGAGCAGGAAGTCCCAGTTTTCACAACCCCTGAAAGGCCATCTAAAACACCAGAGCAAATCGCGCAAATGGAAGCTATTAGAAAAAAATTAGAAGCCGCAAATATTTACGAAGAAACCGCAAAAGACGTTAAATTCGGCATGACAGACAGTAGTTTGGCTGAGACCATAAAACAAGGTGAAAGGGAAGATACCCGCAAGCGCACACTGAGAAAAGCTATTATACAACGTATCGGTCTTGTTTTGGCAGGTCTGGGTATCGTCTCTGGTTACGCTGGGGTAAAATCGGCTGCGTCTGACAAGCCACTGGTTAATAAGGAGGCTGGATCTAATGAATATGTGGTTAAGCCTAATACAGTAAACCAAGATGCAGCCAATAATCTAAAGAATGGCAATAACGTTGAAGGTTCAACGGTCGTGACAGAAGATAGTGATGCAAATATAAATGCACAGGACAATCTGGATAATCAAAATAATACAGAGAACCTGACCGGGGAATAATTAGCCTAAGCTTCCAAATAGTTTCCAACTGCTAACGGATTCAATATTTACATTTATAAACTGGCCAAGCTTAAAAGTTTGGTCAGTTTTAATTTCCACCACCTTAAATCCTTCAGTCCGGCCAAAGTATTTTCCATTCTTGATTTCGTCTATTAGGACGCACTGGGTCGTGCCAATGAGCTTCTTGTTGTGCTCAAGAACAGTTGCTTTTACGATTGTCTGGAGAACTTTCTCTCGTCTAATTTTCTCAGTTTTAGGTACGTCGTCTGGCAGTTTGGCGCTGACAGTACCGGCGCGAGGAGAGTATTGGGCGATAAAGGCCATATCGTATTCAGCTTTTTCCATAACCTCTAGGGTGTCGGCGAATTGCGCCTCGGTTTCACCAGGAAAACCAACGATAATGTCTGTGGTCAAGTTTACGTCAGGTAAGAATTCTCTTACTTTTCTTACAAGGTCGAGATACTGCTGTTTGGTGTAGTGGCGATTCATGGCATTTATTATCTCATCATTACCGGATTGTAATGGCAGGTGAATATAATGAGGGAAGTGCTTCAGCGTCGCGAGGACCATTATCAACTCTTCGGTCATGTCTTTGGGGTGATTGCTATAAAAGTAGATTCGGTGGTCACCGGGAATGGAGTCGAGACTAGTTAATAAAGAAGCAAAAGTGCTATCGTCATTCTGAGCGCACGAATAATCTAGGGCTGGGGTTCTGGATCCTTCACTCGGTTCAGGATGACGTGAAGAGGTGAAGTCGTGGCCATAACTGTTCACATTCTGACCGAGCAGCGTAATTTCCTTAAAGCCTTTCTCGACTAGGTTCTTAACCTCCCCGATAATGTCTTTAGTTGGTCGGGAAACTTCCCGCCCTTTGGTGTAAGGCACGGCGCAATAGGTACAGAAGTTATCACAGCCGGTGGATATAGGCACGAAAGCACGGAAGGTGGAGTCGTATGTCGGGGTGACGGAGAGGTAATCAACCGAATTTCCAATTTCCAATTTCCAATTATCAATCAAATCTAAATTATTAAACGTTGAAACGTTATTTTTATGGTTATTGGTTATTGGTAATTGGTTATTTAACAGCAATGGCAATTGCTGTAAATCCTTCATCTCGAGCAGAATATCAAAGACTTTGCTGAGCTTCTTCTTATCTTTATCGAGGACACAACCCGTTAGCACGGTCTTGAAATTCGGGTTAGCTACCTTGAACTGGTTCAGGTCGCGCATTTTACCGTAAATACTGAGAGCAGCTGATTCACGGACGGTGCATGAGATTACAACGAAAAGATCGGCCTCAGTTTCCTGGTCAGTCCTTGTGTAGCCAAGGGATTCGAGGACCGTGGCCATGCGCTCTGCGTCTGAGTAATTCATGGCACAGCCAATTATCCAAAAGTAGCATTTCATAGAGTGATATTTTAGCACAATTATACGACTTATTAAAGCATAGAAAAGGGTCTTAAAATACCTTGACAGAGTATTATTTGGCGCATATTATGTTGATATGATGGAAAAAGTTAAAAGACCTGCTTATCTAGAGATTACCAAAAAAATGTTGTCATATTCACTGGGTTTGATCATACCAACTTTTTTTATTTTTCATGTCTTTTTAATCATTGAAAATGAAGTTATATTCAAGGGGATAAGCGAGCACAGCCATTTACTTTGCTATTTTGCGACTTTACCTACGATTTTAGTACTGGTTTGTGCTTTCTTATATATTCTTTTTAAATTCAAAAAAAATTAGGAGAAGCGCTTAAATACTTTTGAGATAGATTCTACAACCATTTCATTAAATATTGACGGAATAATATTTTCTGCGGTTGGGTGTTCTATCAACCCAGCCAGGGCTTCAGCTACAGCGATCTTGATCTCAGGTGTTACCTTGCTAATGTTGTTATCGAGAAGACCACGGAAGAGGCCGGGGAAAACTAGGGCGTTGTTCACTTGGTTTGGGAAATCCGTTCGGCCAGTAGCTACGACTACGGCACCGCCAAGCTTGGCTTCCGCTGGCATAATTTCAGGAATCGGGTTCGCGAGGGCAAAAACAATCGCATCCTTGTTCATAGTCTTTATATTTTCAGCAGTAAATTGATTTGGTTGGGAGACGCCGATAAGGACGTCTGCGCCAGTCAGGGCATTACTACAAGGCCGGACCTTGTTAGCACCACCGTTACAAGGTCCGGCCTTGTAGTTGGTATTACTATGGTTAACTGTGATTTCTTTTTGGCCATTCAGTCCTGGCCTGTTGGGACAGATAACGCCTTGACTATCACAGAGATAATAGTTTTTGAGTCCATAAGCCGAGAGCAGATTAGCAATCGCTAGGCCAGCAGCACCAGCACCTGAAATAATTATTTTGACTGATTTGTCTTTACCGACTACTTTGAGTGCATTTATAAGGCCAGCAAGTACAACTATAGCTGTACCATGTTGGTCATCATGAAAAACAGGAATTTTTAGGTCTTCGGTAAGCCTTCGCTCAATCTCGAAGCAACGGGGCGCGGAGATATCCTCGAGGTTGATACCGCCAAAAGCAGGGGCGATATGCCTGACCGTCTCAATAATCTCTTCGGTGTCTTGGGTATCTAGGCAAATCGGCACGGCATTGACCCCGGCAAAGTCGGCAAAGATAGCGGCTTTGCCTTCCATTACTGGTAGGGCGGCTTCTGGACCGATATTACCAAGTCCGAGCACAGCGGTGCCGTCAGTGACGATAGCGACCATATTGCCACGTCCCGTAAGTTCATTTAGTCGTGATATGTCATTTGCAATGACCATCGAAGCTTCGCCAACACCTGGAGTGTAAGCGAGACCGATGTTCTCTGCGTCTAGTTTCTCCTTGGAGCTGATAACGATTTTACCGTGTAGATCTGAGTGGTATTGTATAGGATTTGTTGTTTTCATTCGTCCATTTTACCACTCTTCACCTATCTGTTACAATGGACGCTGTAATGAGGAGATATGGATGTCAGAGACAAATGCTTATGATCAGGCGCTTGCGCAACTCGCAGGTGCAGCCAAAGTAATGCCCATGGATGAAGGCGTGCTAAATATCTTAAAAACGCCAAAGAAAGTGATGCTTGCCAGTATTCCAGTAAAAATGGATGATGGGAGCGTCAGGGTCTTTGAAGGTTATCGGGTACAACATAATGACGCTCGTGGGCCACACAAGGGCGGCATCCGCTTCCATCCACACGTAGATCTATCGGAAGTAAAGGCACTCGCTTTCTGGATGAGCATCAAGACAGCTGTCTTGGACGTTCCTTTTGGTGGAGCCAAGGGTGGCGTGACTGTGGACCCTAGAGAGCTATCGAAGGGCGAACTGGAACGACTAAGTCGTGGTTATGTAAGGGCTTTTCATCAAATTATCGGGCCAAAACAAGATATTCCAGCACCTGACGTCTACACAAATCCACAAATTATGGCTTGGATGATGGATGAGTACTCAGCCATTGCCGGCAGCTATGAACCAGGTTCATTTACGGGCAAACCACTTGAAGTTGGTGGTTCTATAGACCGTGACACGGCTACGGCTCAGGGCGGCGTATATGTCCTCGAGGAAGCGCTCAAACACTACCTGCCAAATAAGAAGCAGTATACAGTAGCGGTACAGGGCTTTGGCAACGCGGGTTCGGTCGCTGCTGAGATTCTGTTCTATCTTGGTGAGAAGTACAAAATTGTGGCTGTTTCTGACTCGAAAGGCGCCATCTATGACAAGAAAGGCCTTGATATACCATTTGCCATTGGGCACAAGAAGGAAACCGGTGGTCTCGCCGATTATGATAAGGCGAAGATGATTACCAACGAAGACCTTTTGGCTCTCGATGTTGATATTCTCGTGCCAGCCGCTTTCGAGGATACTATTACCTCCAAGAATGCCGCCAAGGTCCAGGCAAAGATAATTCTCGAGCTAGCCAACGGCCCAGTGACAGGTGAAGCTGAAAAAATATTACTAAATAATAAAATAGTTATATTACCAGACATACTCGCAAATGCTGGCGGAGTTACAGTGAGCTACTTTGAATGGGTTCAGAATAACAGTGGTCTCTACTGGGATTCGACCGAAGTGCAGGCACGATTACTTACAAAGATGCAGTCATCCTTCTCTGATGTTCGGGATTTGGCGGCTGAATATAAAACAGACTTAAGGACAGCAGCCTACTTGCTCGCTATCTCTAGAATTGCTAAAGCCCAGGATTTAAGAGGGCTATAGTGTCAAAAAGTTCTGACTTTGCACGAAGTGCCAGGTCAGAACTTTTTTGTATCTAGAAGAAAACGCCGAGAGTCTGAAAGGGTCGCACCCTGCGATGTCGGCAGGGAATGACCCTTTAGTGTGGACAAGATTCCCGCCTTCACGGGAATGACAATATGGTTCTCGTCCCCGGCTAGTCAAATAGAAATATGATAAGTTGACCGGGGATCTCCCTGGTGGTCGCCGCCAGAGATCCTCGCTTTCGCAAGGATGACAGACCTATCTACTTCTGTACTAACTTAACCAGTTCAGCAACGCTCTTCTGTCCGAGATCACCCTCTGCGTAGCTACGCACCGAGAGCTTTCCTGATTCGATCTCTTTGTCACCAACTACTAGCATGTAAGGGCTTTTTTGCATTTCAGCGTTACGGATCTTCTTGCCGACAGATTCCTTGCTTTCGTCCATAAATACTCGGATTCCAGCTGCTTCAAGTTCGGCCTTGATGGTTTTGCTGTATTCTACATGGCGATCGGCCACTGGAAGCAGCGCGACTTGGATAGGGGAAAGCCAAGCTGGCAGAGCACCGGCGTAGTTTTCGAGCAGTACACCGATAAAACGTTCGAGTGAACCGAGAACGGTGCGGTGAATCATCACTGGGCGTTTGCGTGAGCCGTCTTCGTCAACATATTCAAGGTCAAAGCGTTCTGGCATGGAGAAGTCGAGTTGCACGGTGGCACACTGCCAAGTACGACCGATAGAGTCTTTGATATGGAAGTCAAACTTTGGACCGTAGAAAGCGCCGTCGCCAGGATTGAGCTGGAAGTCCAGTTTGAGCCCTTTCGCAACTGCTTCCATAGTATCTTCGGCGTGTTTCCACATTTCGTCAGAACCAATGGATTTAGCTGGCCTAGTAGAGAGTTCGACGTGATATTCGGTAAAACCAAGCTTGGCATACATTCTCTCAATAAGTTGAATGACACCAGTTAGCTCGGCCTGAATCTGGTCTTCGCGACAATAGATATGAGCATCATCTTGGGTAAAGGCTCGGGCACGGAAGAGGCCGTGGAGCACGCCAGAGAGTTCGTGACGGTGAACGAGTCCGAGCTCGGCGTAACGAATTGGCAGCTCGCGGTAACTATGTAGGGTATTCTTGTAAACTTGGATACCCCCTGGACAGTTCATTGGTTTTACGGCATAACCTTGACCATCGATCTTGGTAAAGTACATATTACTTTTGTAATTATCCCAATGTCCGCTCTGGTGCCATAGCTCCTCGCGCAGAATAATTGGGGTATTTATTTCTTCGTAACCAGCAGCCTTGTGCTCCGCTCTCCAATACTCAGTGAGGGTGTTGCGTAGAGTCATGCCTTTTGGATGCCAGAAAGGGAAGCCTGGACCTTCATCATGGAAAGAGAAGAGATCGAGCTCGACTCCGAGTTTGCGGTGATCACGTTTCTTGGCCTCTTCTTGTTGCTTTTTGTAGGTTTCGAGTTCCTCGGCAGTTTCAAAAGCAAGGCCGTAGATGCGTTGGAGCATCTTGTTCTTCTCTGAGCCCTTCCAATAAGCGCCGGCGATAGAGACAAGCTTCATGCCCTTGGCGTCTAGTTCTCTGGTGTTTTCGACATGAGGGCCAGCACAAAGGTCGACGAAGCCATCTAGTCTATAGAAGGAAACTGTTTTCTCACCCTTAGCAGTAAGGTCTTTTATCAGTTCAGCTTTGTAGAGTTGTCCTTGCTTCTTTGCTTCGGCCAGAGCCTCGGCGACCGGGACTTCAGTCCGTTCGAAAGAGTAATTATGTTTAATGATCTTCTTCATCTTCGCCTGGATAAGGGGTAGGTCTTCAGGAATAAGAGTTCTAGGCAGATCAAAATCGTAATAAAAACCATTATCAATGGAAGGCCCGATGGCGAGCTTCGCCTCTGGGAACATTTCTAGAACGGCGGCGGCTAGAACGTGGCTGTATGAATGGCGTTTTGTTCCAATGTTAGTTTTCATTTATGACTCCATGATTTTTTAAAATTTGTGCAACTTTTGCTTCTGTATATTCTTTATATTGTGCGAGAACTTCGGGTGGGGGAGGAGTTTTGCCCCAGGTTTCCTCTGATATATTGCGAAACACTTCTGGGCTAGTATTTATTTCGTGTTCTCCGAGTAGTCTATCTAATCTGATGAGTTCAGTTGCCAGTTTTGCGAGGAAGACAGGGTCAGGAGACAGTTCACCGAGTTCGGAGACTGATTCAAAGGTCTTTTTAGCTCTTGCTAGTCTGCCTTCACCAATTGCTTCTTGCCTCCTGAGATTACTAATCATTTCTTGTGTTGAAGCTACTTCTGGCATTGTTTCCATAATGAATCCTAACTTTTTAACAAAAAAACGGCCAAATTTGGCCGTCAAGTCCCAGATAATCCACCTGGGAGGTTCCACTCGACTTTCCCAACGCTTTGGTCGGGACTCTCTTTGGCCCAAATACACCTGGGCTCCTGGGTGAGACTCGGAGGTTAGTGATGCCTCGTCTGTGTCTGTATCTTGCATCTATTATACCAAATGACTCTATATAAAGCAATTTGGTGGGCGAAAGAGGACTCGAACCTCCACAACCTTGCGATTACTACGACCTGAACGTAGCGCGTCTACCAGTTCCGCCATTCGCCCGGAAAATTCTTGGTGGGTGATACAGGGGTCGAACCTGTGACCTCCGCAATGTCAATGCGACGCTCTAACCAGCTGAGCTAATCACCCACGTCAGCAATTACTATCGCTTTCCGTATATTGCCTTTGGCAAATACTCCAAGCTGTCGCATTGCTCCCTTCTCCCCTAAAATCTTGCGATTTTGGGGTCCCCATACCGAGGGATTTGACCAGAGTATTCTAGCAGAAAAAGCGCGGTTATTCAAGAATAACGTAAGCGTAGTTCTCGTTTTACTCGAACAATAAGCAACTAGAAATTCATTCAGAACTCGAAATTCAGAACTCGAAATTCGCCAACCAACGTTGCCGAAATACCATTGACAAAAACTTTTATATTTCTTTACAAGTGGTCTATACTAAATCTGGAGGGTGTCAATAAAACCCACAAGTGAAAGGAGGTGAAATAAAAATGAACATAGAAAATTCAGCACAACTTACTTCGAACGCTGTCACAGATCAGTTGGTTAAGGTTGTAAATTACCTACCAAATATCTTGTCTGCAATCGTCGTAATCCTCGTTGGTGTCATCGTCGCTTGGGCTGTCAAAGTTGTTATTGTGAAGGGTCTTGGGTTTATTAAACTTAAGAAATACACCGACTCAGTAGGACTTGGTAAGGTCTTTACCGAAAAGGTAGAGTTCGCAACCCTGATTGGTGATATCGCCAAATGGACTATCGTAATCGTCTTTTTGATCCCAGCTCTAGAGATTCTAGGAATCTCAGAGGTGAATATCGTGCTTGAAAGCATTTTGGCCTACATTCCAAACGTTATCCTCGCAATTGTGAGTGTAATGATTGGTGCCGTAGTAGCTGACTTGGTTTCTCGTGCCATTCGTTCTGCAGCCCTAACAATGGGTACAAGAAACGCTGACTTACTAGCAGACCTTGCTAAATGGTCAATCATGGTTTTTGTTATCTTGGGTGCATTACAACAGCTAAACATACTGCCACAACTCATTAGTACGCTTACTATTGGCGTTATGGCTTTCTTTGTTATTGCTGGAGGTGTTGCTTTCGGACTGGGTGGCAAGGATGCCGCTTCTAGCCTGATCGCTGGCCTTGGTAAAAAGTTCAAATAAGTAAAACCACATAACTTATTTACATATAAAACGGCCTACACTAGTGGGTCGTTTTATATGTAAATAAGTTATATTTGAGTTAGAGTTAAGATAGAATATTGTTATAAAAGCGAGGGGAAGATACTAACTACAGTATTATGAACCTAGCGAAGGCAACCGGGAACCAACTTGTTAAGATTTTCTATATCCCTATGTTTGTGGCGGTTATGATACTAGGACCGTCTATTTTGAATAGTTTAATTACCTGTTTTACACAGCTCGCAGAGGAGCATGTATTAGCCCACGAGATGCTTTGAGGTAAGATTAAATATTGCTATGAAAGTAAATTTGTTTTATTATACAAATATAAATACGAGAGGGACTATAATTAAATGAATAGAAATGACGGCGTAATAAAGTTATTTTCAGTTATTTCCTTAATTGTGCTCGGTTTCATACAGGTACCAGTAGCTACTGCCGCTGGGTCGTTGTCTGCACTATCTGATACTATGAGTCGTATATCGGACTCGACACCAACATCTACTTTATCAAACCATACTATTAAATACACTACCCCTACTGGTGTAGCGGCTGGTCAGAGTATGACCGTTACTTTTCCGACTGGTTTTACTATAGGCACAGTCGACTACACAGACATAGATGTTTCCTGGGGCGCATCTACCGGAGCTGAAACAGAGTTGACTCTAGGAGCTACCGCAGCAACTAGTACTTGGGGTGCGGCTTTCGTTGGTCAAATACTGACTGTTACATCTGGTACGGGCACTATTACGGCTGGCTCCAAAGTCATTATAGAGATAGGTACGAATGCTACGGCCGTAGCAACAGGAGACCAGCAAATCGCTAACCATGCAACAGCGGCAACGTATTCTTTGACAATAGCAGGTACATTTACTGACACTGGTACGATAGCTATAGTACTTGTGACAAATGACCAGGTAGCTGTTACTGCTAGCGTAGACCCATCCATCAGTTTCGCAATTTCTGCCAATACAGTTGCTTTGGGAGCTATGACTACTGGTGCAGTAGCCACAGCCTCCCCCGATATCACACTTACTATAGGCACGAACGCTGCTTCTGGTTATGTAGTGACTGTTCAAGACCAGGGGAATGGGACAACAGGGGGTCTGTATAATAACGCAGCGACTTATAATATAGCTTCTAGCAGCGCTACTTTGACTGCAGGAGCGGAAGGATATGGTATACAGCCAAGCTCTGCTACAGCAACCCTGACGGCTCCATATAGTGGTCTCGCAGGCAATGGCGTTGGGCAATTGCAGCGAACTGCACAGAGCATGGCCACCTATACTGGACCAACTGCAGCAAATCATACTGTGACGGTTAAGACTATGGCAGCAATATCTGGCTCATCGAAGGCCGGTAGTTATGCAGATACACTGACGTATATCGCGACTGCGAATTTCTAGACTTGACGGTACGAAGGAGCTTTATGAAAAGATTAATTTTTCAACGCAACATACCTAAATTTTTGCTATTGATATCTATAGCAAATTTGTTCTATTTACTTCCAGTCCAGGCGGAAGCCTCAGATAGGGGACTTACGATTTCGCCCCCTATTATGGAACCAAATGTCAAACCAGGTGAACAGGCTGACTTTGTTATTAGGGTCAACAATCCCACTAGTAATCTCATTGAAAACAATGTCTATGCAAAGGATTTCCGCTCAAACGGGGAAACAGGACAACCAAGTTTCTATACTTCCACAGATGAGAATGACAAATATGCTATTTCCAAGTGGATAACCTTTAACCAATCGAAGATCGCTTTAGCCCCAGGACAAATAGTTGAATTTAAGTTCACATTGTCTGTGCCCAAAGATGCTGAACCAGGCGGTCATTATGGAGCTGTGTTTTTCGCGGATGCTCCTCCCGATATTGAGTCAGGTACTTCTCAAGTAGCGCTTTCGAGCATGATAGGCACTCTTATCTTAGCAAAAGTTCCTGGAGACGTGGTTGAGAGCGGTTTGGTCCAAGATTTTACTAGCGATCAATTTCTTTATCTAAAGAATAAAGTAGCTCTGGACCTTAGGCTCACAAACACTGGGAATGTACATTTCAAGCCTAGTGGTGAGATACTTATCAAAAATATTTTTGGTAGCGTGGTCGAGCAAGTGAGCTTAAACAAAGAAAATGGCAATGTTCTTCCTAGTAGCACTCGTAAATTTTCTACGAACTGGGATTCTAAGAAGTTCCTTTTTGGGCGATTCACCGCGGAAGCAAAAATACTTTATGGGGACAATAAAACCCTAAGTTCGAAGACGAGCTTTTGGATTATACCGCTATGGGCTATCATCGTACTCTTCAGTTTAATAGTAATCATAGTTGTACTAATTATTCTATCAATTACTCGGAAGAAGAGAAAAAACAAAGTAAAAAGCCGCCTGAAATGAAAATACCCCCTAGCAAATTAAATAACAATGGCATAATTCTGAGATGAAACGGTTAATATTTACTATCTCTCTGATATTATTGTCTAGCCCTTGCTTTGCTGTCGGTACAGTCACAGTAGGAGCACTCGTTCCGACAAGGGCCTGTGCACAGTACTCGAGTGTTGTATCAAATGTATCAGAGGTTCTCTCCGACGCTTCTCAGAAAGCAACAATCACCGTAAAGGTAATGGACTGTGCTAATTTGGCATATTCTGGGGCAGAGGCTACCTTGACATCCAATAGAGGGGCCATAGATAAGATTAGTCAAGTTAGCTCAACAGGTGATGTTGTAAAGTCAGGCGACGGCCAAGGGCTTAGTGCTCTTACGGACACCAACGGCTTTATCTTTTATCAAGTATATTCTAGTGTGGCCGGCGAAGCAGTCTATAGTGCTAGAATCGACTCGGAGTTGAATATCGGCCAAGTAAAAATCGTCTATCTTCCACTTCCATTTCCAAAGAACATAAGTGTTGTTGCTGAAGTACCAAAGTTGATTTTTCCTAGTGGAGCAATCACTCTATTTAAACCGAAAAATGATGACATTGATCGTGAGAAACTGGTTAACCTTACAATGGAACTTCGTGTACCAGTTTGGGTGTTTTACCTTGTGGTTTCGTTGGTAATGACTAACCTAATTATGTTTTTTGTCATCATGCTGCTTATTTTCAGGGTCAGAAAAATGCAAAAACTTGAACTTACGAAAATAGGTGAAGAAACAAGTCTTCTAAAAAAGGAACAAGAAGAGTTAGAGTCATTAATCGAAATCGAAAATAAATAATTCGTTATGGCTTTATGTTATAATGACCCAATGTTGAGCTTAAAAAACCTTTCCATAACTTTTAAAAGTACTAATCACAGCGTTATCCACAACCTTTCCATAGAAGTGGGGAAAGGCGAAATCGTCGCCGTTATGGGGCCAAGCGGTTGTGGCAAAACCACTTTACTCAATGCTATTCAGGGAATTTTATCGCCAGAAGAAACCATTCTTGGCGGTGAAATAAGAGTAAGAAAAGCTGCGAAAATTCATACGGTTTTCCAAGAGCCGAGACTACTACCTTGGAGAAATGTGATTAATAATATTACCTTTGGCCTAGAGACAAAAGGTAATATTATTTCAGAAAGTAATATTTTAGTTGACAAAGTTATGAGCCGTTTATCATTAGATGACTTTAAAGATTATTTTCCTAGACAGCTCTCGCTTGGGATGAAGCAAAGAGTAAACTTTGCCCGTGCTCTTGTATGTGAACCTGATATTTTGCTACTGGACGAGCCGTTTTCGTCATTAGACAGACCCACAAAATTATTAATTATGACTGACTTTAAGAAAATTATAAAAAACAAGAAAATTGCCACGGTTTTCGTTACTCATTCTCTGGAAGAAGCTAACTTTATAGCAGATAAGATAATAAAGGTTTCTAAGTGAACAATCCTTATCAAAAAATACAAAGAAGCTTTAGGGGCAATATAATTAGTATTATTTCAGTAATGGTATTCTTTATAATCTGGGAAATTGTGAGTGCTGGCGGATACGTAAACCCTTTGTTTATAGGTAGACCCACAAAAATTTTAAATGAATTACCAATATTATTTAATGATAAACCATTTGTTGAGGGCCTACTTGGCAGTGTAATTGTCCTTCTATTGGGATATGTTATTTCAATAGTTTTAGGAATTACTATCGGTTTCGTAGCCGGCCTAAATAAAAGAATTTACTATATTTTTCGGCCTTTTATATTCGCTATCCAAACCATTCCCTTCATCGCTTATTTACCGCTAATAATCATCTGGTTTGGCGTGGGTCTAACAGCCAAATTAACCGTTATCGTTTTGATGGCCATTATACCCATTATTATAAACACAATTGAGGGCGTTAGGTCTGTAGACGAAGATTTGACAATTATGGCAAAATCATTTTCTGCTAGCAGACTATTCATTATGAAGAAAGTCGAATTTAGGCAGACACTGCCTTATATTATCTCTGGGTCTAGAATTGCCTTTGGAAAGGCATTTATAGCCGTGATTGTGGCTGAATTTTATGGATTTGGCAAGGGACTTGGTTACTACATTTCATTTTATGGTTTAACCTTAAAGCCAAATAAGCTAATGGCTATAATGCTAATTATATTGTTCATAAACGTGGCGATTTTTGGTATAATTCGTTTTATTGAGTCTAAATATCTTTTTTATATGAAAGGTCTAAATGAATAAGCGTACAATAGAGGTTATTTTGATAATTTTGGCTTTCGGCCTTCTCGGAGGGTTAGTTTATTTGACGACTAGTAAGAGAGAAACCTACAAGGCAAGAGAAACTATAAAAGTGGCTTATACAGCAGATAGCGTGGCTACCCAGGTACTATTTGATCTCGCTAAGGAAAAAGACTACTTCTCAAAATATAATCTAGCGGTAGAGGAAACGGTAAATGATAAGACCTCTCACATACTAGTAAGCACTGGTAAGGTGGATTTAAGTATTTCTGTTATTGTGCTGCCGCTCAATAACTATCTTAATGACGAGAAATTACTTTGGGTAAGTAATGTTTTTTCAAATACACCAGACTTGTATATGGTCTTAAAGGACAGGAATGCTACCAACATCAAATTTGGGGTGTCAAAAATCGGGGGTATCACTAATATCATAGCAGATTCAGTCGCTAGTAATCTCGGCTGGAAAAAGGACAACATTGAGTACGTACAAGCCGGTGATATTACAACAAGATTTGCTTACTTGGAAAAAGGAATTATAAATGCCACATTTATTTATCCAGGTGAGGGACTTGATCAGGCTAGGCAAAAAGGTTACACCATACTTGAGCCGAAGGAAATTTACGGCAATGTTACTGTACCGGTTGGAGTTTTCACTAGCCAGACAACTCTGGATAATCGCAGGCCTGCGCTAAAAAGATTTGTGCTTGCGATAGATGATTTCAAGCAATATTTGCTAGATAATAGAACAGAAACGATCAAATATATTCAATCAAAATATAATATTTCTGAAGATGAAGCAAATGGTGTATATAGCGGGATAGCGAAATATACGACCTTCGAAAAGCCGAAAACGACCCAGATAGACACGATAAAAACGGGTATAGTAGAAATATTGAAGCCAAAAAATCCTGATAGGGGGACTACTGGCTTTATTAACTTAATTACAAGTGCGAAATGATGTGTTTTTGTTTTGGGGCTGTTTCAAAGCTTGTGACATATTCGACCATTAGGGGATAGAAAAGACCTTCTTTTACTAGATCAGTCATGATTTTGTCTTGTGAAAGGTAGAGATTTTTCTCTATTACAGAAGCTACCCTCTGCTCGCTTTCTCTGTCTATTTTGGGTTTGAGCTTTAGAACAAGCCTTGTGCGTATCTTGTCGTTGAAGCTTTCCTCATATACGTGCATTTCAAATTCTAGTTCAATGTGCTTATTCACTGCTTCTAGAGCATTGGTGATTGCTTGGCTATGTATGATGACTCCAGAAGTCTTCAGTACGTCAAAGGCATGTTTGCCATGAGTAGTCATCGTCCTTTTTTGTCCACATTCACAGCTAGACTCTGTTTCAGTAGCGAAGTCGCCAGTCTTGTACCTGATGAGGGGGAAAGCTTCCTTGTATAAGTGCGTAAATACAACCTCACCAGTATTACTATTTAGGTTTTCATCTGGGGTTATTTCAATTAGGTTCATATCATTTGGATGGAATATTTGAGGGTTTAATTCTTTTTGCTCTAGAAATTTACATCGATAACCGATATTGGCGCCAGCTTCAGAATTGCCATATCGAATCTCTATAAACGCCTTTGGGTAATATTTTTTAAAATATTCTAGTTTTTGTACCGTACAAACTTCAGTTCCAATAGATATCCATTTGATAATATTTCGATCAAAAGATGTAGCTCTCAATTTCTCTGTAAAGATGTACAAAATAGTTGGAGCGCTGATAATGCCCTCTAACCCAGTCTCCATCGTTAAATTAACCGCTAAATCCATTTTGTTCAGCTCAATCTGAATGATAGGTATGGCTAGTTTGCCACCTAATTGAATTTTCTGAATCATTGAGTTTACTGGTAATAAACCAAGAATTTTTTTAACACCAAGACTTTTGATAAAAACTTCGTCGTGAGAGCCCACGCCATCTTCTTGTTTATTAATGACAAGATGGGGCAAGATAAGTGGTTTGTTTTGGCTCGTTGAGCCGCTAGATATTCCGTAACGAATGATCTCTTTTCCATCTGCAAAAGATCGCTTGTCAAAGGGGATCGACAAGATTTCATCCTTGGTGAGATAGGGAATGCAGCAAAAATCGGCATAAGTCTGTATGGCTTCTGGATCTATATTTAAATTACTATATTTTCTCCTATAGAAATCTGAATGAGGATCTTCTATGACAAAGGTCAGAATCCTCTTTATTTTCGGCAATATTTTCTGAAATTCTTTCTCATTCATATAGTTATAATATTATCAGATATGCTACTATAGGTCTATGTATAAACTTAAATCTGTATTGTTGATTTGTTCCGCGACCATAGCTATCTGTTTCGTTGTCGTATCATCGGTGTACTATCCCTATATAAACAAACAACTTTTATGGAGGGATATAGATATAGCGGAAGGAGCAATTAAATTGTCTTTTGACCCGGTCGTTGCTGTAGGTAATGATAAACAGATACGAATGGCAATTTTTTATCAAATAAATAAGGAGAGGCCACTGTTTAGTGCACCAGGGCTGGATATAGATGAGTTACATGCATCTGTAAATAAGCTTAGGACTAGCCAAGCTGATCTTTTGAACGTTCTCGGACTTAGTGATGATATGTACCCTCTAGATTACTTGCAGGCTTGCGCAGAGGTCTCACAAGCCTCGGAAAGGTTTGAAGCCGACCCAACTAGCTTAAACGCTAAAGAGTTATTGAAAGCTGAGCGTAAAGCTACTTCACTGTATCGAAATTACGCCAACAGTTTAAAAAGTAAATTATCAAGAATAAAGCTGCCTTCTTCACTTTTTTCTCAGGCTGGGGCCACCACTTCTAAGGATATAATTATAGAAGATTTAGAAAAAACAATTACTAATTCTAGAAAGTTAGACTTAGAGATCGATTCTAGAAGTAGATGCTTGTCGTGGTCTTCACTATTTTGCCATCGTAAGGCACTGAAGCCATTTGCTACCCGCTCAGATGATAACCTCCAAAATTCATCATTATTTCCTGCCCAAAATCTTCAAAGTGGTGCCACATTTACAACAAATGGTGTTTACCAGATAGATAGTCCTTGCTGGAAAAAAGATGAGAATTCTACTGAAACTCATCTGGTATATGCTCTAGTGAATAACGATAATAATGTATTAATTCCTCAATTAGCTAGCAATCGGTTTTTTGAGCCCCTAACACCCGAGGCTTTTGGGGAGCCACTTTTTGACGAATATAAAAAGCTGGGAGTCGATTGGCAGGTGAACTATATGGATAACGCTTATACGTGTAATAATCTAGAATATCAGGCGGGAATAACTACCATAAATGCGTACTATAATAGATTTGCCAGCAAACCGCTACTAAAAGATGTAGAAGTAACATTGTTCCCCTCTACTTTGCAGGAGATGGTTAGGAGTGCACAGCTGAACGAATCAATTTTTGCCAGCGAGAAGTATCCTAGTGAAGCAACCTTAGGTAAAATAATCAACGATTATGCCAAGATATACAACTATTTGGTTTTAGATACTAATAGGGCCGCTAAGACAGACAAATTTGTAGGCTTGGCTCCACTAAGGGATGAAATGCTTTTTAGATTTAGTTTTTTTGATAACCAACTAGCCGATTATCCTGAAAATTTAAATTATCTTTCTTTGCGCGACAGTTGGCATGCGCGTATTAGTGAGGTAAATATAAAGGGCAAGGTAGAGTCAGAATACGTGTATTTTATGAGAAATGCTTATAGTATAACTTTGCTTGGGTTTTCACCTAGCGTTTGGCAGAGCGAGGCGCGTCTCCAATATCTTGATAAAAACTCAAAAGTTAGCTCAAACTTAATTGACAACAACGACTTTGTGAAAAAGTTTGGACAACAATATACCGATAAAGTGGCTTCCGTGACTCGAGAACTTGTTATCGGCAAGCTAATTAAATAATAATTTAGTTTAAGCTTAGTATTTTACCATCTATGTTCGCGGGTTTGGCTATGTTGAACAAATCTAGTACAGTAGGAGCAATATCCATGATGTTCTTATCGTTCTCGCCAAATTTTGAGTTTGAAATAAATATCCCCGGTACGAGCTTGGAATCGACAGAAACATGGTCACCGCTGTATTTACTGTTATTGGGAAATATAATTTGTTTTGGAACAGAGCCGAAAGTCGTTTGCCAGCTAACTCTATAGCCTTTAGCAAAACCAGCCATGAGATCGGGAGCGTCTCCTAGATATTCTCCGTTCATCACGTCTTCGCGTTTATAAATGTTTGAGATAACGTTCGTTTCACCATCCTTTAGATCTAGCAATCCGCTTTGAATCTCGTTACGAAGAGTCGGATAGTCAGAGTCTTTTACTATACCTTGGCCCTCGCGTCCCTCTAGATTTATGTACACACTGCCAAGCCCTATGGCATAAGCTTTGGTTTTTGACCAATCTACGTTGTCCCATAAACCTTCTTTGCGCATATCGCTTATCCAATCACTGCGTTTTGAAGGATCTTTTAACGTCATATAGCCGTTATCAACAAGCCAGGAGTTTATATCTACACTCTTATTGTATGAAGAAAACCCGTGGTCACTTATAACCATAAAGGTAGTATCTGTAGGAGATAGTTTTTCGGCATCTCCAATCACCTGATCCATTTTTTCATATACGGAGAGTATGGCATTTTGGTATTTGGAGTTTTCTTCATATCGTGGACTACTTGGGTCTAAATATCGCCAAAACATATGTTGTACCAGATCGGTTGCTTGAAACACCTGGACATAAACATTCCAATCGTCTTTCGACATTTCGCTTTTCATAATCCTTATTTCTTCATCCAGAGTACTGTTTAGGTCTTGGAGAAATACTTCGTCAGAAATTCGTTCTTCTTTTAGAGCCCAAACATCAACACTAAGACCAAGTGTTTTGAACATGCCATTTTCTTCCGCTAGCGTTTTTGCATAGTCTGAGGGATAGGAAATATCATAAAAGGGCTTTCCTGGGTCAAAACTAATAGGAGAGAGATAGAGCTTCAGCTCGGGGCTTGATTCTTCTAGATAAAATTTGGCTTTGCCATGTTCTTTGTATAGCGGTCCAAGTAGATCAAAGTCTACGTCTATATAGTCAGTCCACTTACCGACTTCTAGATTTGTAGTTTTACCGCTAATAGTAAGATCTACTGAGTTTCCTTTCCTCTTTATGACCAGTTTCTCAGTGTATTCTTTTGGACCCTTTATGCTAGTTATTATATTTTCTGTATTTTCTAGTCCGTACAAGCTGTATGACATATCGTTATCCAAAAATCCAGTATTTGAGGTAGTATAATAGCCAAAAGTGCCGAAAGTACCCATAGTGTCTGGTGTTCCGAGTCCAGTGAGAAGCTTACCATTTAGAGGCTTCGCCGGGAAAGATACGGGGACCTGAATAATTTTTGATTTTATGCCATTTTTAGATAATATATCCCAGAAAGTTTCGCCCTTTTGTGTAGAAGTGATAGTGGGTTTGCCAAACTTGTTTTGTTTTGCGCTTTCTATTCCAAGTGTTGGTGTGTATGTTTTTGGATCCCTGATTACAAAATCCATTACATCATGCTTGCCGGGGTTGGTGCCTGTTGCAAACGAGCTCCATGCCACTGGCGATTGTGCGGGGGTAGTGGTCTGTAGAGGTGAGTAAGTGCCGGTATTTATTAGCCTCGCTATATTTGGTAGCTTACCCTCTCTTACCCATTTATCTAGTAGCGTGCCCTCTACTCTGTCAAAACCAAGTATTACTACCTTCTTCTGGGTATTGTTTTGTGGCCAGACCTCAGGCCTGTTCATGTTGAAATAGTATATTGAAATTGCCGCACCCACGATGGCTATAACGAGGATTATCGAGGCAAAAATGCGTTTTTTAAAGCTCATTATAGGTACCCCAAACCTTGTAGTGTTTTGTATTTTAGGTCGCTTTGCGTTTCTGTCTCACTGGGTAATGGATTTTTGGAAATCCATAAAAGTAGCTTTTCTTTGTATTCACTACTGATTTTACCAATAATGTTGTTTAGCTCTCCTGGGTCGTTGCTAGTATCGTAGGCCTCGGTTTTACCGCTATTTTGGTTGTAAATAATTCTTTTGGTACCCGTAATTTGCCCATATAGCTGACCGATAAATTTTCCAAAAGGACCTATCTCTTGAGAAGTGCTATCTTCTCTGGGCCTGTTGGGATTAGCGGGGTTTGTACTAAGTGGGTTAGAAACAACGTAGATACTTTCTCTTGAATCTTTTATGTTCTTTGGAGAGGTGTTTATATCTATACCATTTAAATCGTAACTTAGGGGTCCAAAACCAACTCTTTTTGATAAAGTCGGGTAGATGTCGAGGAGTGTAACGTTGCTATCCACAGATTTACTGTTAGTTTCTCTTGGATCATAGATAATCATAGGTATTTTTATAGAGCTATCGTAGAGACGCCAACAGTGCCCAAGAGTATCGTTCTCAAAACTTTCACCGTGATCGGCCGTCAGAATAATCACTGTATTTTTATCTAAGTCACGAGCTTCTATTTGTTTTAGTAATTCGCCAATTTGCTGGTCAACATAAGCAACGTTTTCGTCGTATTTATCACGAAGATAAGCCGTATCCTCAGAATTCGCGGTGAGTTTGTCTATGGCTTTTAGTTGTAACGAAGGGTCGGATAATGGATTCTCTTTATCTCCTTCTACGTATTTGTCTTTAAAGGGGGCTTCTTGACCGTATGGTAAGTGCGGATCGACGTATTGTACAAAAAGGAAAAATTGATTCGCGTCATTTTTTTGAAGCCATTTTGTGGCTTCTTCTGTAGTTCTGTTGCCCTTTTGAAAGGCTAGCTTCTCCCCATTTAGTCCATATGTATTATCTCTGCCTGCTCTAACGTCTGTTTGGTCTGGTCCATCATAAGTATCAAAGCCGCGAGCAAGTCCACTAATGTTATTGTTCAAGAGAGCGTTACTGTATATAGCAGCGGTGCTGTAATTTAGCTGTTTAAAATTACTTGCAAGCGTAGTGAACTTCTTGTTTAAAGTTGAAACAAAAGATGCATGTGTAGCGGGGTTTAAGCCAGTAAATAAAGATGCATAGCTGGGTCCAGTACAGGGAACGGGTGTAAAGGCGTTTTCATAGACTGTGCTCTTTTTTGCGAAAGCATCTATATTTGGAGTTGTATCGCGTTCGTATCCATATACGCCTAGATGTTTTGCGCTCAATGTATCTACGCTTATCAAAATAACATTAGGCGAGCTAATACTGGCCTGCTTCTTTGTTTTTACGAAGTAAAAAGAGCCTATAACCATTAGCAGTAAAGCAATAATAGCTGCGGCTATAGTAATAGTGGTTTTTCTATTTAAAGGTGTAAATTTCAATTTCTGAGTCCTTGTAGAAGGGGACGATGTGCCCTTCGAGGGTTAGTTTTATATTGTCGTTTAGGATTGAATATGCGGATTCCTTTACCACCACCAGATATTTATATGGATTTTCGTACAACAAATTATTTATATATGTTTCTTTGTATCTAATCATATTGCTTCTTAGAGCACCTGGCAAATTATCTTGGGCTTTACTGGTTACAAGGTATTTTAAGAGGGGAGTGTCTGCATAAGAATCCAGTAAATCGTTTGTGCCTCTGGTTACATAACCGTTTGCCATTTTTTTCTGATGAATCGTCTGATAATACAGGCCTTCGATCGGATAGTATGCGGCTGAGTTGTCTAGGCCGGTCATCCATAGAGCAGGAGACTCGAGTATCGAAAAGTCAGACTTATCCTCCATAATCATTTTGTATCCTTTGGGCATGTAAAGATCGGTTTCGGGAGCGTTTACCGGGTAATATTCGATTAGAAGACCGGCAAGGGCCATGGCAAGAATTATTATTGTAGCGGTCCTAGATTTCACATGCTCCCAGATAAAACAAACTCCATAGCCAGAAAGTATGGCCAGACAAAGGAATACCAGCACCATGAATCTACTTGGAGCGCGAATGATATTTAGAATAGGAAGGTATTGCAGGATACCAAAGGGCAACCAGGCACTTACTTTCAACGTTGAGATTTGAAGCATGGGTCCAAGTGCTAAGATAAAACTAGACAGTAGGATGCCAAGCCAAAGCCAGAGTTCTTTCTTCTTCTTTAAATAAATTACTCCCAGACCAGCAAGTAACAAAACCGTTACTCCAACATACATAGTCTTATCGGAAAATATCCCAGAGTAATTTTGGTAGCTATTACCAAAGAATTTTTGCCCGACAATTGTAAAGTTAGGAGGGGTAGCCAGTGATACTATATTGGTAGAAGAATATTCAGCATTCCATTTTGTCACACCAGAAAGTGCAAAATGTTTCATTTTCCATATATTTACAGATGAGAGTAAGAGAAACGGAATAGAAAATGTGGCGAGAATTATTAGATTCCTTTTCATGAGTGAAGACAATATCGTTCGATTTGAAAAGAATTTGTATAGTAGGAATATTCCCCAAACCATAAGGGCAAAAAGTAGGTAAACGTAGTCGTTTAGGCCTAGAAGTAGCAATGTTATCCCACAAAGTATTTTGAAAAGGTGACCCTTTTCATCGTCAGATTTTAGCAAAAATAACAAAAATAGTGGGAAATACTGAACGTTGACTAGATTCAGCTGACCATCAAGTATGTGGCCAGTCACATAAGGGGAAAGAACAAAAACAATAGCCGCTATCATACTTGCCGTTGTTTTATTTGTCAGGTGATAAGCCAAGAAATAGGTAGCAAGTAAAGATGTAATAACGGCAAAAATTAAACTAAGATTATATGCCGTTACGGCAGTAGCTCCTAAAAAAAGTAGAGGAGTAAATAAATATAAGCTAGGGTAGCTCCACGTTTCGAATAAGAGACTAGTACCCTGTGGAAAAAATTGGAAATTCGTATGCCATATATTGCCACAAAATCCAAGACAGTTTTTCCCAGCCCACCAAAAATTCCAAATATTTTGATAGGCATCCTTGGCATTACCAGTATTCAGTGCCCCGAGGACTCTATTCGGCAGGTCGCTCAAAATAGGCCAAAAGATTGATATCCCCAGTGCACTTAATATCAGTATTGGTATGAGATGTAGTTTGGCCCAACTTTTCATAGTTACACAATATCAAAATTATAGGTAAATATCTAGTATCTAGAAAAATCCATTGCAGCCAACAAAAAGCATGTTGTTTTTATTGGGGTTACAAACGTCGTTGTCTTTGGCTATTTGCTCGGAGCAATTTGAGGGGTTTTGTTTTGCCGTGGTTTGTTTTTCGTATACATAAACAGAGATAAACGCCAATAAAATGATGACGACGACTGCCAACACCAGCTGATTTGTCTGTATTTCTCTAGTACTCATACTTTATATCTTATGGCGAATCAATTCTTTAGTCAAATATACTACTATCAAGCCCCTGAAAGTGGTAAAATTTTAGTATGAAAAAGGAGCATGATATAAAGTAGAATTATGGCGACAGACAATCAAAAAAGACGAGTAGACACTATCTCGGCCAGAACAGTCAAATACGCTCAAGTAGCTTGGTCGGATCCAGCTATGAGACGGAAGATAAAGACCTTTTCTGGCATAGTTTTGGTTGCCAATATTATTATTTTTGGTTTAGTGTTTTATTTTTCTTCTAGAGGCACTCCTATTGAAGCCGCATTATTCAAAAATAATAAAAAAGTAACGATATCGGCAGAAGAGCTCGAGAAACAAATCAAAAAGGCGACCATAAGTAACAAAAGTACCGACATCAGGTCTTTTATGAAAAATGTTACGGATATTGGCAATGGACAGCGGAAAGCAGAGGTATACAGTACCCCCGTTCAATATCAGGATGAAGCTGATGGTAAGTGGAAAGATATTGATCCTGAGCTAAAGACCATAAAAAACGGTAAAGAGCAATCGGCCACGCAAGTAAGCGGTAAAAAGGATAAAGAAATAAGTGTCGAACAAAATCTGGCAAAAACAAAATTTTCAACTAATCCAGGGACAGATCTTGAATTTCAGTTTGAAAACAAGACTATCACTAGTGCCTACCTCGATGTGGCGAATAGCCCAGGCACAATCATCGGTGAGAATACCATACTTTATGAAAATATATATGACAAAGTCGATGTAGAACGCATCGTTTTACCGGGTGAAATAAAACAAAACATCATTCTAAAGGAACGCGGACACCCACTAGTCTTTAGAGAAAAATTAGATACATCACTTCGGGTAGAGCTACAACCCGATAACTCGATATTGTATTACGAGGGTGACAAGGTGGTCGCCAAAACTCCGCCTATCTTTATTTCGGATATGGATGGAGCGAGAAGAAACGTGACGCTTAAGTATGAAAATAAGATTCTTGAGATCGCATTACCCGGGAATAATCTGAAGCGCCTTACCTATCCTTTGGTTATAGATCCATCAACTACTGTTTATAATCAGTCTATTGATGACGGCTTTGTTGTCAAGGGTATCGATAGCTATGGTAATATATCGTATAGTAGCAATACAGTTCGTGACCTCCTTATGGCATATGGTGTAAACTCCGATTGTAGTACGTGGGGCACCTCTTGTAACAGAGCATATCTCCGTTTTCCTCTCTCTGGGCTGGGGCCCGTGACCTCTGCCACCCTAAAGACGTATGGGGAAAGCTATTACTCTACCAATAATGGTGTTTTGTATCATTCGGCACCCTTCGATTTTGCGGTTGATTCATCGGCCACCATATGGGGACTAGCTACCGATAGCTCTCAAACGTTTACTTCTATTGCGGGTACTCAAAGTTCACACACTGTGACCCCTAGCGTAAGCGGTGACTATAATGCTGGACGTGCCTATACTTACTTTACGATATGGGCGGGATCAGGAGGTGCAATTGTTAATACTCGATCCCAGGATTCCGGGGCTGCTGATGCTCCCCGATTGGATGTGACATATGACGTCAATAGTTTTTCTATATCCGGTACTTCTGGTCTCGCCTCGGGGACAGTAAAGGTAGCTGTTGCGGGGGTCTTGCAAGCTCAAACCGGTTCTATCTCTGGAGGAGCCTGGACTATTAGTGGTGTCACAGCGCCTATGACTGGGACGGTGATTACAGTTTTTGTAAATGGTGTTTCGGCTGGAGTAAGCAAATATAATGGAGTCGGAAACGTTACCGGGATGGTCCTAAATAGCCATGTTACTTCTGTGGGTAGTGCCTCGAACCAATCTTTAAGTTTAACCGATTTAAATAACTATGATTATGATAATGGTACTGTTGGAAATGTGATTTTCCAGGTTTCTGGAACATCGCCAAACCTTACCTTAAAGTCAGATCCGGGCAACGCATTTTCTGATGAAGCTCTAAATGTTCTTTCTGGTAACACACTTACAATTGCCGGCACGGAAACGGTTATCACCCTGGGAGTTACTATTGGCGGGACCCTAACCTCCAGCGGCAACAGCACCTACAACGTGGCCGGAGTGTGGACCAATAATGGGACATTCAATCAAGGTACCAGTGCTACAAATTTCAATGGGGCTGGTACTCAAATCATCGGCGGTTCAGCTACTACTACTTTCAACAATGTTACCACGGCTAACACTGCAAATGTCACCACCGGCATCGGCACCAATATCGGTGGTACTCTAGCTATCGGAAACGGCTCCACTTTCACGGCGGCCGGCTACAACCTAACCGTGAACGGATCGACCACGGTGGGTGGCGGTGCCAGTGGTTCGCTCGTTATTTCATCTTCATCTGGAACCAAGATATTTACCGGTCTGGTCACGACTGCTGCCGGTAGCACCTGGAATAACTCTGGCAACTCTGCTGTCACCTTTAGAGGCGGCATCACCAACCATGCTACCGCTACCTTTACAGCTGGCTCCGGTGTCTATACCTTTGACACTAATTCTCAGGCTTTAACCGGTACTCTTTCCATCCCATCTGTTACAGTGACCGGAGTGACCTTAACCAACAATAATACCCTAACTGTGGCTACCGCTCTTTCTGGAATAGGGGAATTGGCCCAGGCTGTCAGTGCGGCACTTAATCTTGGTGGGACAGTTGGGATTACTACCTTCACAGCCATCAATACTGGCAATACGGTTACTTACAACTCAGCTTCAGCTCAAAACGTTCAGGGCGCGTCCTATTACAATCTAAACCTCGGTGGCTCAGCCACCACCGCCACTTATACTGCTGCCGGAACGATGATGGTTTCCAATGTTTTAACAATTGTCAGTTCCTCCGGGGTCAATACTTTTAATGGTTCCAGCTACACACTGACTCTTGCTGGGACTGGTACACCCTTTGTGATTGGGACTAATGGGGTCTTTGTCCCCTCAACATCTACGGTTAAATATCCCGGTTCCAGAGCTATTGGAGGTACGGTTACATACAGCGGAGGTAATGAGATCCATACTTTCACTAACAGTGGATCGCTTGTGTTAAACACGGGGACTATTAGTAATGCTAGTTACTTGGTAGTTGGCGGCGGTGGTGGTGGAGCTGCAGGCGGTGGTGGTGCCGGAGGTATGCTTACAGGGACCGCTACCGTCTCGGGGGCATCTACCATTACGGTTGGTGCCGGTGGTACGGCTGGTTGCTCTAACAATCCCTGTACACCGTATGCTGGAAGAGGTGGAAATAGTACTTTTGGCAGTTTTGTGGCTGTCGGTGGCGGTGCCGGCGGTGGAGTAAATGCTCAGGGTGTTACAGATGGCGGTTCTGGCGGCGGTGCTGGTTACACCGCAGGCTCGGCTTCTGGCGGATTCGGAACAGCTGGTCAGGGTAACAAGGGTGGTGATGTCGCTACGGGAACCTCTTTCCCTTCTGCTGGCGGTGGTGGAGCTGGTGCTGTAGGTGTTAATGCAGCTGCGGATAAGGGTGGAAATGGTGGAGCTGGTTTAGCTTCTTCAATCTCGGGAAACTCAACTGTATATGCAGGCGGAGGCGGTGGAAGTGCCCAGACGGGTATTTTGGGCACTGGTGGTACCGGTGGTGGCGGCAACGGAAGTGTCGTCGGCAATGGTACTGCTGGTACAGTCAACACTGGTGGTGGTGGAGGTGGTGGGAAAAGCTTTGGAGCTTTTAGTGGTGGTTCTGGCGGTAGCGGGATTGTTATTATCAGCTTTCCAGTGGCGGCCGTTCTTTCCAATGCTACCGGTGCCACCTATTACAATCTAAACCTCGGTGGTTCAGGCAACAATACTACCTATACCGCTGCGGGGAACATTACTGTATTAAATGTTCTAACTATTGTTTCATCTTCGGTTGCCAATACTTTTGATGCTTCATCACATACTCTAACCCTTTCTGGTACCGGGACACCATTTGTTATTGGGACTAATGGGGTCTTTGCGCCATCAACCTCAACCGTGGTTTATGGCAACACGACATCAGCAAACGTTACTGTTGCACCTTACAATAACTTGTCTTTAACCCCTCTCACTGGTACCCCAACTTATACTCTTGCCGGGAACCTCACCGGAGCTAACGCAATCGCAGGGAATCTGTTGATTAGTAGCGGTGCAGCACTAAATAACTCTACAGTAAATAAATATAGTATTGAAGTTAAGGGAAACTGGACGAATTCGGGAACGTTCACCAATAACTCCGGAGGTACAGTAACGCTAAGTGGTGCAGGTGGCTCAACTCAGATAGTTACTGGCAACACCTCTTTTTATAATCTTACTTCAACTGCTACTTCTGCCAGAACAATCAATTTTGCCTCGGGTTCTACCACTGCTGTTACAGGAATATGGACCTGTACTGGCACAGCCGGGCAACAAATAACTCTTGGTCGGGCCGGTGGTTCCGGCTCAACTCAATGGAATATCAATCCGACTGCATGGTCGGTCGATTATGTCACTCCTGCTAATTCTAATAACCAGGCGGGTTCAACGATAAACCCCGTTCACTACACCGATGGTGGCAATAATACTAATTGGTTTGTAACAAATCAACCTCCAAGCGCACCAACTAGCTTGACCCAAGGTAAAACTACAGGGGCGAACAACATAACTGAAAGTGCTTGGACCAATACAAATCAGCCTTGGTTTGGCTTTTCCGTTACCGATATGGACAGCTCTGACACGGTGAAATATCGAATTCAATTAGATAATACAGATTCTAGCTTTACTCATTTGGTACTTGATTATACCTATGGCTCTTTGTCTGCTCGAGGCACGGTCTTCGCATATCAAGTTGGACAATCAGGAATATATGCAGTCGGCTCAGCCGCGATGGCCTTGCCGGATAGTGCTACCGGTTATTGGTGGCGTGTTTACGCCATAGACAACAGCGCTGTGGTTTCGGTCAGCCCGGCTTACTTCGGCACCCAAACCACTGTTGATATGAAGGCAGACGCCACAGCCCCAACGGGTGGTAGTATTTATGATGGAACTAGTGGCGACCAAGATTGGAATGACGGTTCGCTGACTAGTATTTCTGGCAACTGGACAAGTATCGTTCCTGATTCAAATGTCTCAGGGCTTCAAAAGTACGAGTATTCTATCCGCAGAAAACCAGATAATTACTATTGGACTCCAGGTAGTCCTGGCTCGTGGTCTTCTAGTGAATATTGGTATAATAACACCATCAATACTTCTTTTACTCAAAATTCGTTGAATCTTGCTACGGGAACAATATATTTCGTTACTTTAAAGACTACGGATAATGCTGGCAATACGAGTACTATAGATTCCAACGGACAGCAAGTGCTCCCGGTTTTGTCTTTTTCTATTAGTACAAATCAAATAACATTTAATAATCTAAACAGTTCAAATAGCTATACCGATTCAAAAAATGTGACTCTTAGTACATCTACAAACGCAGCCGGTGGGTACAATATAATCGCTTATATGAATGATTTTCTAAAGTCTGATGCTTATCCGACGAAGCAAATACCCGCATTTTCTGGTACCTGGGCAACGCCTATTACTTGGGGAGCAGGACAATACGGATTTGGTTATACTACGAATGACTCGTCCGTTCAGGGCTCCAACAGATTCTTGGGAGCAACAAAATATTGTTCCTATAAAACAGTAGCACCATTCGACATCATTGCAGATAATGTTGGTCCTATAAATGGAGTAACTGGTTCTGTTAGTAATGAACAATTTGTAGTTACAAATAGAGTTTCAGTATCTAGCTCACAAGAGGCAAGCAAGTACAGCGGAACGATATTATATTTAGTTACTGCGAACTATTAAATTACATAGAAACTTTGATATGCCCAGATCTACTAGGGTCATCCTGAATCTTTATCTCACCTCTATAAAGTTTGGCTGCATACTCTGGAGGTATAGGGTTGATAATCACTCCAGTGCCGAGCTCGAGACCAGCCCAGACATTAGGCCGTGGGGAGAGTTTTATATGCATATGATAGTCTTCACAATTGACTGCGTTTTCGATGAAATAGTTGTAGGAAATAGCTAATTCGTCCAAGATCCCTAGAACCACCTTCATTGCTTTCGCAAAAGATTCTTTTTCGCCTCTTGTAAGCTCAGATACGAGCCTCAGGTGACGTTTTGGTATGAACCAGGCCCCATAAGGCGAATCGCTGGCATAAGGCGCTAGAACGAAGAGATTCTCGTCTTCCCAGATTACTCTAGGTTTGTCAGTTTCCTCTTTGATTATGTCACAGTATGGGCAAGTGCATTTATCGAGGCGATATTTGTTGTAAGCGCTGGCTTCTGCCTGAACCTTTGGCGGCAGTAGGGGAAGAGCCATGATTTGTGAGTGAGTATGGGCAATCGAGGCTCCAGCCTTGCCGCCCTCATTTTTGAAGAGGATTACGTGTTTCACGCCATCCATGTTTCGTAAGTACTCAAATCTATCTATATAAGCATCAAAAATACGAATTATGTGGTTAGTAGAGAAGTCGTTGATGTCGAGCCCGTGTTGGCGAGTCTCGATAATGACTTCGGCTTGACCGAAGGCGCGTGGATTATCGGTGCTAAGAGCGGCGAATTTGTTGATTACGGAGATTATCTCCCAATCACCTTTGGCATTGTTGTCCTCATAGGTAATGATTTCATCAGAGAAATTCTGCGGACAGAAGAAGCAAGCCTTCTCTGGTTCTCGGTTGGCATCTGCCTTATGTGGACGCTTGGCACGCTTTGGCGCTATAATGACGTATTCGTCTTTAAAGTAATCCTTACGGATCTCTGATTTATTCATGTACCCTCCGTATTAAGTTTAATGTAAAAAGTGCAAAGTTTAAAGTAGTTAAACTAACAATGAGGGTTTTCGCCAGATAGCGTCTTGGCGGTAGCATCTGTAGTTATTTGATGAGAAAAAGAATAATAAATCCGATTAGTGTATAGACGCCCAGCCAGCCGATGCTATAAATCGCAGACTTTACGCCGTCCTCCTTCTTGCCCTCAATGAAGAGGAATAGAGATTTGCCAAAAACAAGTCCGCCGACAACCGCCGTGGAAAGGCAAAATAGCATCAAGACGACAAAAGGAGTGAAGGCGTTATCGGTTTCGCCAAACAGCTTAGAGCCGTTTTGCATCACTTGTGAGAGTAGAAAGATGTAAATTGCCGCGAGGGCCGTATTTCTAAAGGTAACGGTAATTAGGCTTTTATTCATGAAAATTCCTTTCTCTTCTACAATCATTACCCTTAGAGCCAACTCTATGGCTGAATTCCAAAATATCTCCAGGTTGACAGTTTAGGGCATCGCAGAGGGCTTCTAAAGTAGAAAACCGAATGGCCTTTGCTTTGCCGTTTTTTAACACCGAAATATTAGCCATGGTAATGCCAACTTTTTCAGAAAGTTCCGTGACGCTCATTTTGCGCTTGGCTAACATTACGTCTATATTTACTATTATTGACATAGATTCTCCTTAGACGGTTAAGTCGTTTTCGATTTTTATATCTACCGCGTTTTGTATGAGTTTTTGAAGAACTGCTGCAAAGGTAGCAATCACGGCTGAGGCAAAGATAATCACGAACCCGAGAGCTACTACGCCAGGAGCATCATCTCTGTCAGCAACGTAAAAGATATAGGGCATACCCATAGAAAACAAAAGAGCGATCGAAATAGCGCAATATTTTATGTACTTAAAGGCCAGTACGGACGATACAGTGAATGCATTATTTTGATCTATGTAACCTAGTAACTTCCAGGCCTGATATAATGCGATAAAGAAGGGGACTGTAGGCAGATACAAACCCAACAGCAGGGGACGGTAGAAGCCGGTCAAATCTGTTCTTATACCATAGGGCAGGCCTAGTAGACAGAAAGCCAGTACTAGTAACCCAATAAGTCCGATGACTGCCCTTAGAAAAATTGTCGAGCCTTGTTTCATACTATTCTCCTTAATAACGTCCTCATTATAGTCCATAGTTTATCGATATACAATATAAATTTATCGAAGTACGTTTATTTAGGTATTGTCTTGGTGGAGCGTGGCAGATGAGGTTTGGAACTGCTATGCCTTTATGGCTAATAACATCATTATCAATTAATTACATTTTGGTGGCTATATATCACCTAAAACTTTTTAGAGCTCAGATAGTAAAATTTACACTTGAACCCAAAATATCTCACACTAGTGGGGTATTTTTGGTTAGACTATTTTCTTGAGGTAAATAGCTTTCAGAAAGGCCTCCTCATATCCCTTAGCGGCAGTCTTCGGAGAGAAAAGAAATTCAGCTCTCTTCCGAGGTACGCTCGATGGAATCCGGTCTACATCATTTATCTGACGAATAATTCTCAGGATGTATTCATGTTGAGCGTCATCGACTTCGAGTACATCTTCTGTGAGTCCCAAATCGTCAACTTTTATCAATACACCCGCAAATTCAATTAGTTCTGTCAGCGAGCCTTTCGCGGGACCGATAACGGGTGTACCTGATGCCATAGACTCCGCCAACACCATACCGAAGGGTTCACTCCACAGGTTCGTCATGAGGGTAGTTCTCGCGTTACGGAGCATCTCAGCTTTCAAATCAGGAGTCGGTTGATCTAGATATAAGTCGGAGTCTCTTAGCTGAGAGGCGATAAATTCGTTGAAATATGCCTCCTCATGAGGTTCGGATTTTTTTCCTATTAGAACAATCGGATAGTTTATGGCGTGAGCCACTTGAAGTGCGATGTGGGGACCCTTCTCCATGCCGAAACGACCGATCCAAAGCAGAAAGTTATTGCTCTTTTTCTCAGATGGTTTATAAAAATCGAGATCGACAGGGTTATAGATGGTTCCCAGATGTTGCCCAAGACTGATGTAGCCGAGATAGCCGATAGACTGATCTCGACTGATGGTCACAAAGTAGTGCCCAGCTTGTGATAGTTTCTGGGCAATTGTAGTTAGATGGCCCTTGGTCGGTCCATGAAGGGTATGGACCACGGGGATATTACCAGTGTCCATAACGGCGTTTAGTCTCAGTTCCGCGTTAGATCCTAGGGGCATTTCTGGCTCAGATGTTGCTTGAGTGTGGGTGTGTAATGCTAAAGTATTGTCCCAGATAACATCCGGACGTTCAGCTATTGCCATCTGGTAGGCAAGCTTGTTGCACTCGATTTCTTTCTCAAAGGAAATGCCGAGTCCTAATGATATTTCAATTGTAGGTATTAGCTTCGCTTCAATATTTGAGTCACCCGAGGCAAAGACTATGACCTCATGACCGATGCGGGTGAGCTCCTCGATGATCGTGGAGATGACGACTTCTATCCCGCCATAGCGCTGATTGCGGCCTAGAAGAGGTATGACGACTGGGGCAATCACACAAATCTTCATACAAAAATCCTATTTCTGCCTAGCGCCAGCTCTACCAGCGTGATGTTTACCATATTCTATGGCCAGAGCTTCTTTAATGGCTTTCTTTTTGGTCTCGGGATGGTATTCAGCTCTCGAAGTTTTAATCTCACCAGTCTTTTCCCATTCGCCGACCATTTTGCCAACATCCTCGCTGATTTCTTTTTGTTCGCTTGTATTTGGTTTTTTAGTCATGGTTCTCCCTTCTTGAATTAAATAGATGGTTATCATGTTTAAATCGAATAAATAATTACGACTTCGTATATCCATTATACCTTCAATGTCTCGGATCTGCTGACACACAAATTCGGCAGCTGGTTTATAATTAACATAAGGTAAAATGATATTTAAATGGCAGATTGGAGTATTTATGAATCTTCAGTCCATCTTTTACATCACTCTAAGTATCGAAGCGATAGTCGTGACACTGGTTGTAGTTGTAGTAATCTACTACTTTGCACGATTTATGCGTGAAATAGGGCTCCTAAATAAAAAAATTTTGGAAGTGGTGGGCGATAGTGTAGAGGCCGCAGAGGAAGCCAGGGAATATATCAATAAAATAGGGAAATCTATCGTGAACTACCTCACGATCAAACTGATAAAAATTATTAGAGGAAAGAAATAAGGAAAGGAGTCTTTATGGAAGCAAAAAATTTCACCGCGGGAGCGATACTGGGCGTGGTCGCTGGGGTACTCGGGGGAATTCTATTAGCGCCAAAATCTGGTCCAGAAACCAGGGGAAAACTTATGAATAGTTTCAGTGAAATTAAGGATAAGGTAGCCCATAAGTTGGAGGCAGCCACTGAATTCTCTAAAGGCGTTTACGATCGGATTGTCGGAGAGACCGTGGCAAGTTATAGAATTGCGGACAAAATTACTCCTGAGGAGGCTGCTAAAATCTCGGAAATTTTCGAGAAGGGTTTTGCGGATATTGAGAAAATACTAGAGAAAGAAGTGAAGAAGGTGGTAGCGCCGATGAAGCAGAAGGAGAAGTAAACCGTTCTAGTCCTACCGCTTGCAGGGTTTTTCCAGCTCTTCTTTGTATTCCTCATCAGTAATCACCCTCAGATCAGCAAGATCCTTTAGATGCCGTTTTTCATAATTACATTGTTTCTTTTCTGCGGAACTTACCTGTGAATCCTCATCACTTCCGCTGTTATCGCTCTCAGAGCGCAATTCATATTCTATTTGGCTGATGGCTTGTTGGACTTCATGCACAAAAACCTCTGCTTCAGGCCATCTGTTCTTTATGATGTGAAGTTCATAAATCTCTTTGCCATTAAGTAGAAATGTTATCCTGTTATAGAATCCTATACTGTCTTCAAAAAGCTCTATAGTCATCCCCTGCAAATAAAATTCAAAAACTCCGATACCCGGAATCTCGTGCACAAGAAATATAAGCTTTAGGTTCGTTAGTACCGTCCATTTTGGTAAAACACTATCCCCGAAGAAACTAAAAGATTCGCGGAAGGCAAAAATAATCCGCTCGTCTTTTAGTAACACTGGCTCGACAGCATTACGAAATCTTTCTGGTATTTTATACTCTCTTTTTGCCATCGGAAGTCCTTTAAAACTGCTACTCATAATATTATTCATATATATATTATATAACGGACGTTTAGTTACTCAAAAATAACAAACGCACTTATTTATAATATGGGTTTTCCCCATCAGGGCTTTAGAAAAATAAACCCAAAGAGCTTCTCATAGTATTGAAATATTGTCTTATTATGTTATAATAATATCTCGGGGGCTGAATTAGCTTCGACGGGGGACCTTGAAATCAAGATGATGCAATTCGCGGTGGCTTGTCCGCGTTATTCAACAAGTCAAAACATAGTTGCAAAAAACTTTGTTAGCAAGATTGCAAGCGCTTTCAGCGTAAACAATTTTGCGCCAGTTTTAGCCTAACAGCTAAAGCCGATCACTCTCTGAAGGCCTGAATTTGGGGTAAGATCGTTATATATGTCAGGTTGCTATACGTGATTTCTCTAAACGTATCTAAGACTTAGAGGATAGGAAAGGTGGCTTTTCTCTTGTTTTTACCACTGGACAGAAAACGAACAAACTTGAGTAAAATTGCTAACACTCATCTTGAGATCACCTTCGGACGTGGGGGCGGTACCCACCAGCTCCACCAATTGCAATTATCTGGCCTATTGGCCAGTATGTCATAAGGCATTTTGTGCTCAAAAGAGAGCTTTTTATCGTTTAAAACGAGGTTCAAACCTGTTTGGCGAATGAGTTCTCTTTTTTGTTCTAGAGTACCGTTTTCAAATATCTCTTGTGCTTGAAATGCTGTTTTGAAGTAACCCTCAGCTAGTTCCAACCATTTATTGATGTTGGCGTCGTTGTCACCTAGAAGCTCTGTCAAACGCCTCTCTTCTGCCTGTAAACCCTCTTTCTTTTGTAGGTATTCCTCATCTGTATCCACTATTCCCCTAATGCGAAGGTCCAGTAGATTACCAAGTTGAGTTTTAATGCCGGTATGCTGTCTTTGAAGTCTTGCCATAGTCGCCACCTGATTATCCATCTCTACCTTGTGCTTCTCTCTGAGAAGTTTCTTACAAAGGTCCCACACCTCGCCGTCAATTCCAATCTTCTCTATACTCTCCTTCACCTGTGTTATAAGATCAGACTCTTTCATTGCGGGTTGATGGCAGGCAACGTTTTTCTTTCTTTTCCCACAACTACAGTAAACATAAATTGCCTTATTATCTGTCTTTTTATAATGTTTTCTCTTTTCGAAGGTAACTATGGAGCAACCACACTCGCCACACTTTATGAACCCCGGCAACAAGAAACCAAACTCCTTATAGGTCCTGGGCCTCTGCCTATATCCTCTCGCATATTGTATTTCATCCCACCAAGACTCACTAATAAGCGGTGTAAAATCTGCTTTGTAATACTCTCCTAATTGTTTGAACCACCCGCACAGAACCTTGTTCTTTAACCATCTATCCATAGTGCTCAAAGCAAAGTCACTGCCCGACCTTGTTTTAATTCCCAACCGTAAGGCCATCGCAACGAGAGCTTTGGTAGAAATATCTGGGTTTTTTGCTTGTTCCAAGAGTTTTAAATACCCGGCGATATTTGCCTCGTCTATTTTCCAGGTTTTTGTACCACCCTCAAGCCACACATTCTTGTATCCAGTTAGCGCTGGCCTCGGTGGTTGGCCGATTACTGCCTTCCTTGCGTTACCACGCTTTATATCAACTGAAAGCTTGTCTGTAGTGTATTTTGACTGACTCAACGTCATACTTAGGAACATCTTGCCTTCTGGTGAGTTTTCAAATGAATAAGTACAAAACTTCAGATCTTTAAGAGAGCCGGTATCTAGGGCATACAAGATGTTACCTGCGTCGACAGGGTTTCTAGATAACCTATCAGGGTGCCAGGCTATAATCCCATCAGCCTCACCGTCTTGTATTCGTCTCATCATATCGTTAAATACCGGTCTACCTGGCTTACTTGCGCTGTAAGACTCCTCTAAAGTAGCAACTACAGTGAGGTCAGGAAACCGTCTTTGGTTCTCGGCTTTCTGAGACTCGATAGAGAGAGCTTGTCGATCATCTTCTTCTGAGGACTTTCTGTTGTAAATAAAATACTTCATCTTATTTTCTTTTCTTTTTAATAATCAAAGAGGGACAACCCTGTTTGAACACAGCTCCTTGCGGAAACTATACAGGATTGCCCCTCAATGACAATTTCCGCATTTATTAAGCTGTGTTCAATAGCTATTATATCACAATCTCCGTTTTACTTTTGCCTTTGGCGTAATCTACCAATAGCTCTCCGTATGAAGCTAGATTATCCGCTAACTCCTGAACCTCGTTATCAGAAAGAGAGCGCCCGTAGTATTCTGGCCTTTCAAATATCTCTCTTATTGATACTTTTAATTCATCGCTTAACTTCATAACTTGCTTAATAGAGAACCATATAGCTTATATTTCTATACGGCTATATAGTAATATCCTATATAGCTATATAGGGAGTCGCTAAAAGGCCAATTCGCTACCCTCCCTCATTAATACTGCTTTTTCATATTCCGCCATAATTTTTGCGTCGATCACGTCTTTGAGTGTCTGATCGGTAAAGTATATAACCTTACCGCTATCGTCATTCTTGTAGCTCGGGTAGCTGACCCAGAGTTTTTTCGAGTCTTGCTTATTCTTCAGTATTCGCCAGCCGTTCCACTCCATTTGACCCTCGAGGAAGGTAAGTTTACCTATGCCGACTATATAGCCTTTATCCATAAGATGAACTTCCACATTCGACTGTTCAATTAAATCTAATAAGATTGTTTCGTCCATTACCAACCCCTACCTGTTGCGTACTCAACCAAGCTTGCTTGAGTCCAAGTATTTAGGGTGGTTAGAAGTGTCTCTAGGTCATAGAATGTACCCGAGTTCACAACACCCGACTGGTAAACCACCTCTAAACCCATCCCCCCGGCCCATTTATTCTCCGGGATGAGCTTGACTTGGGATACTACCTTTGATTTTTTGAGGTAGGGCCTAGGCCTTGTACCTTTTTCAGTAAATAGATAGAGTTTAACCCCTGAAGCCCTGTATAATCTTTGTTTCTTTATTTTCATCTTTTAATCTCCTTTTAAAGTAGCGGTTAATAACCTAGCGACTTAGCGCTCCGAATAAATACGCGTCTTCAGCATCTTTGTGTTTTCAAAGTATGTGCGTGCGTCGACCTGTAACTTGTTTTTCCAGAACCTATCTAAAGACGTCTCAAGTTCGAATGTATAATCAAAAACAAAACCAACTCGCTTGTAGTCAGTTCTGTCTAGCTCGATTAAATTAGCGCCGGTAGTGATTAGGGCACTTGCGCACCCGAGGTCGTAGGTCTGGTATGTTTTGTTTGCCATATACATCTCCAAATTAAAAATAAGCTCTATTTAGAGCTTATTTCCTTGGAGACAAATTGTGGGTAACGATTAGCTATTCGCTTAACAGGTACCCCTCCTTAAACTTATGATGATAGCTTTTAATTACTTCTTTGCCGTATTGATGGCATTTTGTATATCCAGGAAGGCTTCCCTCCCAAATTAAATCTGCAATTCGGGCATAGGTCATACCTTTCTTCTTCGAACGGTGTATCGCATATAGCATATCTATATTTTCAGGTTTCTTCCTGCGTCTATCCACCTTACCCATCTCCTTTTGTTGGGCCTCAATAACTGGCCATAGATCAAGCAGTTGTTTTTTCTTTGTATCGGGCCACAGCCTAACGATAATTTGATTACGTTCTTCGTCAGGATAGGTAAATGGATCTGTAAAATTTGTATAATACGTACTTTTTGAAAAGATAAAAAGCTCATCGAGGTCATTCGGAGAACAATCAAAATCATCCGCAAGACTTTCCACAATCTCTATTGCTTCCTTTGGCTCACAATCCGGATGAAAGGTTCCGACAAAAACTTTACCTGGGTTATTACTTAGATAGTGATCAATTATGCTTTCAAGCTTTTTTAGTTCTAGCTTAAACTCGGGGTCCTTAAAAACACACTGTAGATAATCACCATAGTGATTTTCGTTGCGACAGTTAAAAACATCATTATTTCTCTTCATTTTCATCTCTTAGTCTCTAAAGGTCTTTAAGTATCTCCGCCAAATCGACTTCCATAGCCTTTGCCATACGCCAGACGGTATATACGCTAGGTGAATATCTTCCCGTCTCGATATGACCGATATAGGCGCTGTCGTATCCAGCAATCTCAGCTAGCTTCTCCTGAGTGAAACCGTTCTGCTTTCGAACGTCCTTTATTCTAGCGCCGACTAGCTTCGCAAATTGCTTTTTCTCGTTGGCTTTTTCCAAATTGTTTAAGTCTCTAAATTCCATAGTTAGATTATCGGCGTATTCGTAGATAATTCTTATGGCGTATACATAGACTTATTCATAAATATAGAGTATATTTTGCTTAGAAGGAGATGAAAACAATGATTACTAGCTCACTCATTATTTCCGCTATAACTCTAATTATAGGAATTATTCTAAAAGCACCACTAATATGGCTCCCTATTTCCGTGCTTATTACGAGTATCGTCGACTCATTAACTAGAAGCTGGACTACATCAGACAGATTGGGTAGAGCTAGAACCGCAAGCACAATTATAAAAGGCTTATTCTCACTTATGGGCATATATGCCACTATCGGCCAATTGGCCTGTGTTGGTTTGATTATATTTTGGATATTAAAGTAGCGAGATATGAATAAGAAATCTAAACTAGATGATTATTTCAGCGTTGAAAATAAATTAGTAATTGAAAAGCCAAAAACCTGGCCAAAAATACTCAGCCTATTTCTATTAGTATCAATTGGATCTGGTTTATTCTTTCTGTCTTATCAATACGTATTTGGTCTAGATGAAAGCAAGGAGATAACCGCCAAATCTAAAATCATCTCAACTCCAGAAGCGGAAGAAACAAGGAGCACAACGGATGGCCCGGGAAGTCTTAGTTGGATACTAGCCAAAGCACAAAAGAATATTGATAACCAAGCTAGTACTCCCGACGATACATCCTCAACGATCGCTCTTCCAGGGGGTTTATACATCTCGTCGCCGGAAAGCGTAGTAAACAGTGCCCCCAAAGCCACAGCAAGCCCCTCAGAGACACTGGACACAGGTTCTCTGGCACAAGCTTGCCTTGAAATGTTCAACGCTCGTAAAACAGCCCTGACACCCTATAAACAAAAACTCTATGATATACAAAACCAAATCGACAATGTCGAAGGCTCTGTTCGTGGGCGTACTATGGGTTCACTTATGACTGAGGCTCAAAGGCAACGACAAATTGACGCAGAACGCCAAAGACTCATTAATCTTTACAACGTGGCAGTCAGTGAATATAACGCGGTCTCTAACCAGTACCCGGCTTGTTAGGATAAATATGAAGAGCGATGAAGCTGACTTAAGCGAAGAAGAGCTAGATAAAGCCTACGAAGGCCTACATATGCACTATAAATATGGCTACGGTCCCGATGGTAGTATATTCAAGATTATTTTGAGCAAGTTCTGCGACGTGCTCTTTACACTGGCGGTCATAGCCATACCAACCTTAATTTTAATAGGCATTGTTTCTCTAATAATGAAGCTCGTTAAGTAATTTGTAGGAGATGAAAATGAAAAAGATTAAACTTAGTACTCTAAAACAGTCAAAATATTTTATACCCGGGATAGCTATTACCGCCATCGTTGTAGCCCTTGGCGCTGTTCTAATAGTTAAACCTAGTCTTATATTCGGAAGGTTCGCACAAGACCTGAACACGGGCACCATAAGTGAAAATACTTCACCAAAAAGTGAACTTCAGACTACACAGGATAAGATCGATAACGCGTCAGCGGAACAGGACCAAACAGCAGTTGAACCTCCTAGTACAAGTGGGGCCACAAGCACAACCTCAACTGACGCTCCTACGCAAAAACCCCCAACCTCCCAAGTAACACCTCCGCCTAGTTCGCCTACTCTTCCTCTAGAAGATACATACCCAAAAAATTGGGCAATGGCGCCAATTGATACAGTTACTGATACCTGGGGAATGATGAACAGAGAAAGCGTGAGCTACACTGCTTGGAAGGTAAACGAGAAGTATGGCAGTATGCCCAAGTGGGGCTTCGAAGGCCTTGGAATGGCCCTACGATGGCTAGACGGTGCTAGGAGAGACGGTATACAGGTTGGTACAACCCCTAAACAATTCTCAGTTGGCATCAAAGAAAAGGGCGCCTTACCCGGCATAGGGTTTTCCGGGTGGGTAGAGAAAGTAAATACCGATAATAGTATAACCATAACCTCGTATAACTGGGGATATGCTGAGTTTAAGACAATGACTGTCCCGCCATCTTTCTTTGAGAGCTATATCTATTTTCAATAGCGCCATGACTTTTCGGACACCGTTACGCACGCATATAACAGGTTGATCTAGTAGACTTTCTTTCCTCCGTTACACGTGTGCGATAATGACTTTCTTAATGCCGTTACGCGCACGCGTTAGCGCTTGTAGAAAGTCGACTTTTTTGACTCCGTTACGTGCGCGTGTAACCGCTTCGGAAAAGTCACGCCGTTTGGGTTGATAAATATGCTCAAAAGTGTTATGTTTTCCCTAACAATTAACTAAAGATGAAGATTGACCTATGAAAGAAAACACATTTATTTTAAAAAACCACTGGGACCTACCCCAACAAATTAACGCTGTCGAAAATAATGAAGACACAATATTCTCCGGCAGAGAAGCCGAGAAAAACCTTTTAAAAAACTTTGTTAACCAAAAACAGACTGGATCAATACTCGTCTGTGGGCATAGGGGTGTCGGTAAGACCAATTTAGTGTATAGAGCGATCAACGAGCTAGAAGACAAAAGTATTCTACCAGTAATAGTTAATGCCTCCCACCTACTAGACGGCAAGGCAACTATAAGTGAACTGAACCCAAAGATTTTAATTGAAGGTGTTAGCAGGCGCCTATGCGACGCGCTTGAGGAAGCTAATTTATACAAAGAAAACAAAGAAGCTGAAACACTATATTCCATGGTCTCTGGTACATACGAACAGGTTCTACGGTATACAAACAATGTCCAGAATACTTCGTCTAGGTCGGGTGAAGCTGGAGCAGAGATTGAGGTGAATGGAAACGTACGCACGCGAGAAGCTTTTGAAGCAATTACGAAATCAGTTGGGGTTGTTGCCACAGTAGGAGCACTTAACCTTGCCATCGTTAATAAGACTACTAACATTTTTTGGACAATAGCACTCTACCTAGTGGGACTTTTGGCATTTTTGGTCCCAGAGGTTACCTGGAGAGTATATGGGAAAATAAAATCGTCAAAAGAAGAAAAACAACAAGAAGACAACTTGCTTGAGCTAACGAGAAGAATGGATAACTCAACTGGAAATATAGAGGAGCAGTTGAACAAGGTATTGAAAGGGCTTTCAACGACAAGGAAAGTGATATTCATAATTGATGAGCTAGATCAAGTTGTTGAGACAGAGATACCTGCTCTTATGAAGCTAATAAAGTTTTTCAAGAACCTATTTGCCTTTTCACCCGCTTTATATATTTTCATCACCGACGGTGATTTCTATGAAACAATTTTAAAAACACCAGGTAATAAAAGGATGTATAAAACCGTGTTCCCTGACGTTATGTATCTACACAAACCCCCCTTTGATGATATTGAGAGGTATCTAAGGGAGATACTTGAGCCAAGATATTCTGCCAAGATAGATCAAACGGAATGGCTTAGAATTGGGCATTTTCTAGCCTTTATAGCAAAAGATGACTTTTTTGACTTAAAGATGGCCATCAAAGACAGATTGAGAATTGATGACGATGGTGACCTATCGTTTAGCATTACAGACTTTGACGCAAAAGATAACGCCAAAATACAAACACACCTAGCCATCGCAGATATTGCAAAAAGAAACTATTTACCAGAACTTTGTAACTGGAACCTTAACCAAAGTAGACTTGACTGTATGTACCAGCTTGTGGCTTTTTACGATAACCCGAAACTGAATATTACAGAGATATTTGGGAACACATCTGCCGAAAGTCGAACTCTTGCTGAATACCTTTTCGATCAACTCAAGGCTCAAGATGTTATAAAGGTCGAGGAGACAGATGCTAAACAGCTAATCACCTGGACAGGGACATCTCCCGATTTCAGTAAAGGAACAACTAAACCATACCCCGATGAAGAGAAATTGATAGCCAATTGGGATACTTTCAGCAAAACAGTTGAGCTCTTCTCTCGATTACTGCCGATTGATAAACTTGACGTTTATAGTTGGACGGAAAAAGTATTTGGGCTAAGCGATATAAAGGGACTCTACCGAGACTGTAAAATAGCCGTAACGAAGTCTAATGATACTACGCACAACCAACCAGCCGATCTTACTAAGTTAAACGACCTCCTCTCCACCTACCAAAACAGGATAAAAGATGATATAAATAAAGCAATTGGGAATTATTTGATGGCAAGAACAAATGCTTCTCCATTTACTCTTGAACAAGACATCTCACTTAACACGAACCTTAGCGGTGAGATTAAACGTAAAGTCACAGAGGGAATAAACTACGTATATGAAATAAACGGGGTAAAACTTCTTTTAGTAAATCAAACTGACAAGATTGAAGCCGATAAGTTTGCGAAAAGATATAATAAGACAGCTGAGTCACCAGTTGTGATAGTACCTCTTCCGGACGGAGCCATAACAAGCGCTTATGCTAATGGCTTAAATGTGAGGGTAAATAACCTTATTGAAAATTATCTAGAAGAAAGCTAAATCTGGGCCTATAAAGTTAGCAGGAGCAAATATGAGTGAAAAACCAAAAATTTTACTAATCAATTATACGAAGAGCGATGCTGATGCTATCAAAAAGAGTACTGGATTGAACGTGTTACGCGGGTATTTGAGCGAAGAAGAAACAATTCGCATTACTGGGATTGAAAGTAAAACCATCACGAGATTTTACTCACCTGAAGCATACTACGAATGTGCTATGATCTTCTTTAACTTACCTGCAAACAAAGAGTTAAAAGAAGAGTTTAATAGTTTGGCTTGCGATCTTACACAAGAAGATGCGGGTAATATGCTGAGATATTGGCGAGCAAAAAAACACCTTACTGTCATCTTTGCTGGAAATACCAATATCAATGATCTAAGGACAATAGGCATCGTTCAACTTCTCAAAAAGTCTTCAGGTAATGACACTAGCACAACACTGCGTATTGGTGAGGATAATAAACTCTACGATCTAGCAAATATGCTAGAGAAACAAATTAAAATGCCTAGTGATAAATACATCCTAGGTGGGCTAAAAAAGAGCAAAGACACATCGGACCCATATTACGGTTTTGGGACACACTGGAACACATATATAACCAACGCTAACGGGGACGCTTTAGTCTGCTCTTTGAGTAAAAATAATACCGACTGGAGCGGGGAAAACCCCGGTATTTTGACGCTACCGGTACCCAAGGGTATCTCAAGGACTACGACAAAGATTATTGAGTTTTTTGGGGAACATTTTGATATCTACACTCCTGGTTCAGACTGGCAAGACTCAGATAAATTCTATCCACAAACCGAACTGGTTCGACTCACGAAAGAAATAGATGAGATCCAACACAAGGCACAAGCAGAAATGGTTAAAAAGCTAGCTCTTCTTAAATCTCATAAGGAAAAGTGGGAGTTCCTCAAGGAGCTTACAACTACCCAAGGTGACAAGCTTGTTGACGCGGTTTATAGGGTGTTAGTCGATGTACTTTCCCTTAAGGTAACAAAGTCAGATGATGAAAATAAGGGTGAACCGATAGAAGATCTACTGGTCGAGTTTGATGACCGCAAGGTTCTACTAGAAGTTAAAGGTACAACTAAACCTAACGCGCCCCTTGAATACACTCAACAACCCTTTCAGCACATTGTTAGGCGGGGCTATGATGGTAAAGTGGAGGCTGGGTTAATCTTAAACCACGATATGAAAAACGACCCCCAATTCCGCAAAGAGGCCTATACGGACAAGGACAAGGAAGGATTAATCACTAACCTATACTTTATCGACACTTACACGTTATTGAATGTTGCCCTAGCGGTTATAGATAAAAAGCTAACTAAAGAAGATGCTCAAAATATCTTGTTTGCCTCACTGGGTAGAGTCAATTACGAACCAAAATAGCAAAGCATAACTAGGCTCGCCCGTCAGCTATTTCAAACATAAAGTAGTTCCAAACTTCATCTACTACGCTCCACCAAAAAGACCCTATAGCTATAGGGTCTTTTTGTATTTGTGATTTAGGTAAGACATTTTTAGGAATTGCCAGCCCACGCTATAGAAGGGGAAGGCGCGGAATATATTGAAAACCATCGTCAAGTCTGACCACGTGCCTTTCCAGTACGGACCTTTCTCGCTTTTTGGAGTGGCATATAGATTTGGTAGATAGACGCTAATAAAGGTTTTATGGCGATCTAGGAAGGAATCATTCATCAGTACCTCCAGACCATAACCAATGCGGGGTTTGCTCCAGATGAGGGGATCCGCCAGAAGAGTCTTTCGGATGGCTCTTTCGCCACTAACAAAGTCTACGCCAAAGAGTTTATAGATGTGTGACGAGTTACCACGCATACTAAAGGTAAAATCAACCTTGTGTTCTAATACAGGGGTAGCAAGCGCAGTGATGTTCTCTGCTGTAAGGCCTTTTAGGTCTGCATCTAGTAGTACTACTACGTCATATTTAGCCAGCTCAATGCCATGTTTCACGGCCAGGGTTTTGCCTTGTGGCTTATCTTTGTCATGAACGATAGCGTTATATTTTCGTGCTACCTCCGAGGTGTTGTCCACCGAGCCATCGCAAAAAACTATAACCTCGCCAACTAGGGGATGGTTACAGGCTACGCTCAGGACTTTACCAATTCTAGGTGCTTCATCCCTGGCTGCTATGATGACTGATACTTTTTCTTTCACCTGTTCATTATAGCGAAGATTATGCTAAGATAATAGTATGAGAATAGCTTACATTACAGATACTTATCTACCAGAAACTAACGGTATCGTCACGAGTATTCATAACTTTACTGAAAACTTGGCAAAAGATGGCCACCAAATACTCATTATCGCGCCTAAATATAACAAAAAACACGACCACCCAGTGGAAAATATTACTATCAAGCGTTACCCTAGCTTCTCCTTTGCTTCAAACAAGAACACTCGAATCGCTTACCCATACATCACTAGTATTGTCTCTGATCTCCGTAAGTTCAAACCCGATGTTATCCATATTCAGACGCCGATGAGCATTGGGGTGGCCGGCATTATGGCCGCCAAGATCCTTGGTATTCCGAGTATCCAAACTTATCACTCCTACATCCCTGATTTTATGGTTTATCTCAGCCCATATAAAATATTTGGTTTCGAGAAAGCCACTGATGCAATCGCTAGTTCGAGAGTGGTGAAGAAGATTATTGAGTCTGGCGCTTACAAAGGTTTTGATAAGTTTAATGAAGATATCCGCGAACGTTCGGAGGTAATTAAGGGAATCAACAAACTAACGCGCCGATTTCGACATCAGGGCGAAACTACCTTTAGCGAGCGTTTTGCTTGGGATTTCACTCGTTTTCTCTATGGCAAATCCAATATTGTACTTACTCCATCGATAGTGTTGGCCAAACTTCTGACGAGGCACCGCATGCCAGTGCCGGTCTATGATATGAGTAACGGTATCGAGTTTCACTCATTTGCCAAGAAGAAGGATTATCATATACGGAATAGCATGATTTACGTCGGTAGGCTTGGGCTCGAAAAAGGGGTAGATGTTGTAGTAAAGGCCTTCGCCAAGGCCCATAAGACTAAACCAGAGCTACGTCTAGATATCTACGGAGATGGACCAGCCAAAGATGCTCTTCATAGGCTAGTAGAGAAGCTAGGTCTCACAGAAAGTGTTGGCTTCGTGGGTTTTGTTTCCAGGGCAGAGATCAAACGCTCACTCAAGCGACATGACTTCTTTGTCACCGCAAGTCCCATGGAGACCCAGGGCCTTGTCATACTCGAAGCTATGGCTGCAGGGCTACCAGTACTGGGAGTAGACGCTCTAGCGGTTCCGGAACTTATTCATGATGACAAGAATGGGTATCTGGTGGAGCCACATAATTATACTCAGATGGCAGAGGCGATGATCAAACTCACGGAGAGTGCCGAGAGAAACAAGCGCTTCGGCGAGCAATCCGTAGAATATGCTTCGGTACATGATATTTCTAAATGTGTCGCGAAACTGGAAGATGTATATATGAGCTTAATTGAGAGTACTAAAGAGAGAAAGCGTTAGGCCTTACCTCTTACCGTTGTCATTCCGACCATAGTGGAGAGATCTCTTAGTAATATTCGTTATTCTTGATACTTTTCTCTTGAAAGAAAAGTATCCAAAAGTTCAAGAAAATTCAGACTGCCTTCGTCTCCTAGGCAAACACGATTATCCAATTCAGTGTTTGCCTATCTCGACGATAGTTGGTCCTCGGGACTTTGTGAATTTTCGGAAGGAAAGAGGGAGTGCCTTTATCCGCGACTTACAAAACACAGCGAGTGACGACCTAAGTGACTATCGTAAAAACAACTGTTTGAGTGAGGCGAGTGAGCGAGTTTTGCTTTTTACGAAGGAACGCAGTAGGAACGACACTGGCGGTTTTGTACGGAGACGGCAGTTTTGCGCTACTTTTGCTGCCAAAAGTGGCAAGCTACCTCCCGATGTTCTTCATCTCGACTGCAACGTCGCGGTTTTGCTGTCTATCTTTGAGGAGTTGGCGTTTATCGTGTAATTTACGGCCTCGTGCGAGGGCGATTTCTACTTTTATAATCCCGTGCGAAAAGTATATCTTCACAGGGACTATGGTGTAGCCACTAGCTTGGGAGGCACCGATAATCTTGTCTATTTCTATCCGCTTTAGTAACAGTCGTCTAGCCCGAGTCGGCTCGGCATTGTTCCCGGCTGCTGGTTTATATGGTGAAACATGGGCATTATTAAGCCAGACCTGATTGTCCTTTACACTGGCAAAGGACTCTTTCAGGCTGATGTGACCGTCGCGGATTGACTTAACTTCTGGGCCTATTAGCTCGATACCAGCTTCATAGGTTTCCAGGATTTCGTAATCAAAACGGGCTTTTTTATTCTCAGCAATTACTTTTATATTTGTCATAACTAGGCCATTATACTATCAAATAGGCACAAAATCGAGCCCCTTCTCTCTCGTCATCCCCGCGTAGGCGGGGATCTATCCGACATGCGCTCTGGATTCCAGCCTTCGCTGGAATGACGATGGTGAGAGGGATGACAGGCGGGCCATTTTCAAGTATAATAAAGGCCATGATAGAAGAAAAACTACAATCCGAAATAGAAGTGGCCGTCCAATCGGCATATCCTACGTCTAAGTTTAAGATGGCAGACATCGAGGTTACTAGGCCAGATGGCAAAGGTCATGGCGATTTTTCGACAAATATAGCCTTCAAGCTAGCTGGTGAACTAAAGAAAGCGCCCGCAGAAATAGCAGAACGTCTGACAACTGCTTTTCCAGCTGGAGCCTTCGAGAAGGTAGAATCTATGAATGGTTTTTTGAATTTTTACCTCAAAAAAGAGCATTATTACCAAGTTCTCGCTGAAATACTGGAGAAAAAGGATAAATATGCCGATCTTGAGCTTCTAAAGGGTCAAAAAATACAGGTAGAGTTTATCTCAGCAAACCCAACTGGACCACTTACCCTAGCAAACGGTCGTGGTGGTTTTGCTGGAGACGTACTCGCTAGTGTATTTGCTAAGATTGGCGCCACCGTAGAACGTGAGTACTATGTCAATGATGGCGGTAATCAAGTCACCATCCTCGGTAAGTCTATATTAAACGTAGATTGCCCAGAAGAGACCGAAGAGGAGCTGTATAAGGGTCCCTACATCGAAGAATGGGCCAAAGCGAATAAAGCGATAGTCCTAGAGCACAAGGATAGCCCTTATGAACTCGGTCTATTGGCATCTGCCTATCTTCTAGAGAAGCAAATTAAGCCATCTGTAGAAAAGATGGGGATCCATTTTGACAATTGGTTCTCTGAGAAGGGGATGATTGAACGGGGCGAAGTGGATGAGGCAATTGAGAATCTTAAGAAATTTAAGTACACCAAGGAAGAGGAAGGTGCTCTCTGGCTCAAAACCACAGCATTTGGAGACGATAAAGATAGGGTGCTTGTAAAGACCGACGGAGAGAAGACATATTTTGCGAACGATATAGCCTATCACTTTGACAAATTATATAAACGTAAATTCACAACCGTAGTAAATTTTTGGGGCGCAGACCATCATGGCTATGTTGGCAGGATGATGGCAGCGGTTTCTGCTCTTGGCTGTCCTGGGGCCGTTAAAATAGCTATTTTCCAACTAGTCCGCTTAATTAAGAATGGCGAAGAGTTCAAGATGTCTAAGCGTAAGGGGACTTACGTCACTATGGACGACCTCCTGGAAATCATTGGCGGTACCACTCGTGAAGCCAGTGACGTAGCTCGTTTCTTCTTCCTGATGCGTTCATTAAGTACTCATATGGACTTTGACCTTGATCTCGCTACTGAACGTTCAGACAAGAACCCGGTCTTCTACGTCAAATATGCTTATGCTCGAATTTCGAGTATTTTGCGCAAGGCGAGTAAGCTCAAACTTCCAGAGGCTAACTTAGAATTACTGACGGCTCCAGAAGAGATTGAACTCATCGACCAGATGTCTCAGCTCCCGCAAGTACTGGCTAGCATCGTGATGTTTGATGAATACCCAGTACACTACCTGACTTATTACTCTATCGAAGTTGCCAAAAAGTTTCACAGTTTCTATGATAAATGCAGGGTGATAGACGAAGATAACTTGGAGCTTACCGCTGCAAGGTTGAACCTTGTAAAAGCCACGCAGATTGTTCTCGGTATTGTAATGCGGGATTTGATCGGGATTGATACTCCAGAAAGGATGTAGCCGTTCCCAAGGGTCAGTCCTTAAACAGTTCCGACCAGCGGGAGGAAAGGTCTGACCCCTTGAAACCCGCGGAGGTCTGAAAGGGTCGCACCTTGCGATGTCGGCAAGGAACGACCCTGTCCCGTCAGAACTACTCTTAGTTCTCGGCCGTACGCTCGAACAATAAATAAGATCCCCGCCTTCGCGGGGATGAAAATTATGTGTGATTAGATGGTAGTCTTGTAGATCTTGCCGCCACTGACGGAGTAGAGTACTTTGCCAGCTTCATCGATATAGATACCGGAAGTACCCTTGTAGTTATCGGAGATGTATTGGTTTTGGTATGCGCCAGCCTTGTCGATGTGCAGTATTCGAGAAGCGTCACCCTCTAGCTCATAGATCCCAGCAGTATCCTCGTCTTTGAAGATTGCAGTTACTTTGTTTATAGTGATAGGCAGGTTGGTGAGTGAGAATTCTTGTTTCTTGCCACCGAGGTATTTGTCTATTTCGCCGTTAGACTTCATAGCGTAGACGCTGCTATCAATAGCGAGTGAGATAGCGCCACTTGCCACAGAGCCGTCATTTATATATTCGCTTCTGGTTCCATAACCAGCGCCACCCTTTAGGCGTTTGTAGATTTTACCAGTAGCGCCATCTAGTGAGTAGATGTTGGTGGAGAATGAAGCAAGTGCAGTAGCGTTCTCAAAATCGCCAGCCACTGTCTGTTGAGTTAGTTTTACGTCTTTGGTGTCGAACTCATATATCTTACCGGCATCAGTGAAGAGGACTAGGACACTTCTCAGAGGAACTGCGGTTGCGGCCGTTACTTTGCCGTCTATACTTGGTTTGTCTAATACTCGGGAAACTTCTCCGCCAGTGACAGAGATGCTAGCGATACTAAAGTCTGACTTGCTAATAAGGTATAGGTTTGTTCCGACTAGGTATGGTCCAAAGGTTTCACTACCCACTACTTGGTTTGCATCCGCGAGAGTAGTTGCCTGAACTCTGACGATACCTTCAGCCGTGTCTAGAGCTGTTTGAATCTTGGCAGATAACTCATTTGCAGAAGTCTTGAGTTTCTTGTTGTTTTGCAGACCAGCTGTGAGTGATTGTGCAGTTCTGAGTGATTCTGCAGCTCCCCTTTTGTCGCCAGCAGTAATCTGATATTGTCCAGAGTCATATTTGGCAGTTGCTTCGGTGTATGCTGCTTCTGCCAGTTTCTGGTTTTCGGCGCCCTCGCGTACTTTCCAGATCGAGAAGATGCTGATAGCAAGCACCAGAACGAGTGCTACGGCCGCTATCAAAGTGGCTTTTCTATTCTTACCAAGTTTTTTAGTCAGCTTCTTGAATTTACCAGCAAGTCCCTTGGCCGAAGAGAAGTCTATGTTTAGAAGCTTAGGCTTGTTTACCGTCTCCTTTATATAGAGAGAGTTTGGAGATGGTGTTATAACCCCAGATACAAGGTCGTTGGTAGCTTCATTTACAGTGATGTCGTCCAGGTTCACTTTGCCACCGTCGCTCACTATCGCTTCCTTTGTAGGTACGATAACTTTTTCTTTTTTTACTAGGTTCTTCACTATATCTGCGGCATCTAGTGCAACTACCTTTACTTTTGGTAGGGCAACTGTGGTCAAAAAGACGCCAGCAGTCGAGAGCCCCTTCTTTATATATAGATAAACCCTTTTCATGAAAGGAGTAGATGCCTCGATAGCATTTTGAACTGGTCTCGGTGGTTCAGTAATCCAGATCTCGTCCTCGAGCTCTGGGATAGTTTCTTCTGAAGCGGCTTCTGGTGTAATGGCCTCTATTAGAAGAACTGAGTTTGGATGAACTCCACCAGTGTTATCCTCAAGTAGGTCAGCCAAGTGACTGATGGCTACCTTGGGCTGGAATTCTTGTACATATTTTTGTAATTCGTCTTTTGAAACATGATAGAAAACACCAGGAGTGACGATAGCCATCTTGTCGCCCTCTAGTAGCTCTGCAGAGCCTGTGTATGCAAAAGTACGAAGAGGATTGATGTTATCTCCCTCGATACCTTCTGTGGCATGTCCGGCCCGACCACCACGATAGAGGTAAGCCTCGGCTTTACCGGTACGAGTCAGATGAATCATGTCGTCGGAGATTACGGCTAGGACAGCGTGCAAGTTACCCAGCCAAGCAGTGTTTCCCTGATGGGTGATTTCAGCCAGTTCTTCATTTACGCGCGTGAGAACAGCTTCAAAGCTCGCTACGGGGTCTCTGTTTAGATCCTGATAATATTCCCCGTGAAAAGTATCTACTATAACTTCGCTCACTTCTTCAGCTAGAGCTGCGGGAGCCTTGACATTGATTACTGCATATATCGCACCATGCTTGCGCTCGTCGATGTCCTTCGGGATGTGTTCATAAGCAACAGCAACCCCCTGATGACGGCGGCTCTTCTTCGATTCGCTATGGAGTTTAGCAGTGCGTGCTATTAATTTTTTTTGCATAATTTAAGCCTTGATACCTTCAAAAACTATACCATTTTTGTCGAAAAGAAACAAATATTATTGCATTTTTTCTGTTCAAGCGTAAGATAATCTCATTAGGAACACAGTTCTTGGCTCTTTGGCAACGTTTTCCAGGAATGGGGGAGTGGTAGATATGGGACTCGGACTGCTGGGTTGGCTCGCAATCGTAGTGGCGTTCATCGTGGTGATTTTCGGAAGCGCCATCGAAGTCGGCGGAGCTTCTGGTAAGGTCAACAGCATCGACGAATAGGGAGAAGTGCAACCATGTTCACGGGCACTGAGTCGGGACCTGGGTGGATCGCGATTTCAATATTCCTTCTTCTGGTTCTCGGAGGGCTCTATCTGCTTTGGCGGGCACGGAGCATTCCGAGTGAACAGAAGATCGCATTTGAACCCGACGACCTAGAGTCGGCTGTCCTGTTGGGAGAGCGATAGGCTCCAATCCGCATCTGTCACATCTTTCAGGCCCAGTACCGCTCATGCGGTACTGGGCCGTTTCTTTGTACACTAGTTTTGTATAGTATGTCAGAGTAGTATATAGAAGATGTATACAAAAGTAGAAAAAAAAATAAAGATGATTGCACTCTTCGAGAACGGCAAGATTATTCCGAAGATTTTTAAATATTCAAACCGCGACTATAAGGTAGTGGAGATTAGCCTCGCCTATGAGGAGCGTGATGGTCGAAGTGTGAATTATTATTTTGGTATAGCTACAGATAACGGCAACGTCATGAAGTTGCGTTATAACGACGTCGGGCTCACATGGTGGTTAGATGAGATATGGGGAGACTAATACTTCATATCGATATGAATAGCTACTTCGCGACCGTGGAACAGCAGGCTAATCCGAAGCTTCGTGGCAAGCCCATCGCTGTCATGGGCAGTAGCGCCAAGCGTACTATTATCGTAGCCGCGAGTGTAGAGGCCAAAAAGTTTGGTGTAAAGACCGCGACCAGGATAGAGGAAGCGTTTGAGCTTTGCCCTCAACTAATACTGGTAAATGGTGAACCCCGCAAATATAGCTGGGTTACCAAAAAGTTTATCGAGATATTTGAGGACTATACCGACAAAGTCGAGATATTCTCTATTGATGAAGCTTTTCTAGACGTTACGAAGACGGCCGGTCTATATGGTGGGGCAACCAATATCGCCAAAGAGATCAAACGGCGCATCAAGTCCGAGATAGGCGAGTATATCACCTGTTCTGTTGGAGTTTCTCACAATAAGTTTTTGGCCAAGACTGGGAGCGATCTGCAGAAGCCAGATGGTCTAGTGATTATTACTCCGGAGAACAAGGATGAGATACTTTTGGCACTACCACTATCTGAGTATTGTGGTATCGGTAGCCGGTTTCATCAGCGACTTGGGGCTCTCGGCATACATACTACGGCTGACCTTCGCAATGTCACTAACATTGTCTTAAATCGAGAATTTGGCATTACCACTGGCGAGAAGCTGAAACGAATGGTTCATGGCATGGATAGCTCGCCGGTGATTAGCTGGCACGATAGGGCCGAAGCGAAATCATATAGTCATTCGCGTACTCTAAATAAAGACGTTACTGATCAGAATGAGATAAGGAAACATATACTACTGCTTTCGGAGAAGGTGGCTACTCATATGCGCAAAGACGCCATGATGGCGCAGGAAGTGGGTCTATGGATCCGTTTCAAGGACTTTACGGGTACTGGTAAGAGTATGAAGATAAGCAAATGGACTCATGATGGACTAGAGGTTGCAGATTACGCCAGTAAAATACTGAAACAATTAGATCTTAGACAGCCAGTACGCGCTATCGGTGTCTATGCTGGACGAGTCCAGCGAGCCACCAATGTACCAACGAGCCTACTGCCAGAAGACGCCTTAAATGATAAAATTCTCGCCGCTATGGACTCAGTGAATAATCGGTATGGTACAAACGTCGTTACTCGGGCTAGACTGACAGGGGTGAAGATAAAAGAGATTGTTAGTGGGATGGGTAGGGATAAGTTCTAATTTCCTAACGTCATTGCGAGGAACGAAGCAATCTCTTTCGTTGTCATTCCCTTGAAGAAGGGAATCTTTGCGTTATTTTGCCACCTCCTCTTGAAAGCAGGTGGCGCCAGGTTCAAGAAAATTCAGACTGCCTTCGTCTCCTAGGCAAACACGATTAGTGGGTTCAGTGTTTGCGTATCTTGACGATAGCCCGCCTTGCCGTCGAGGCAGGTCGTGCCTCACGCCGGCAGGTTGATTTTCAAAGGACAGTAGAAGAGAAAACGTTGACAAAAACACCGTTTTGCGGTATTACATGGCCTCACCGACACTAGTCGGCCCGGGATGTAGCTCAGTTGGTAGAGCGCAGGTTTACAAGCCTGAGGTCGGAGGTTCGAGCCCTCCCATTTCGACCAAAATCTTCAGCCACCGCAAGGCGGCTTTAGATACTCGGCACCCAGAAATGGGGTAGACGGATGCAGCTTGTATTTGCCGAGGCCAAGTTGCGCAGATCGGTAAGACTATACTGGTGAATCTGGCTAACCCTCCGCGTGAGCGGCAGGAAATAGTCACACTATGTATAGAGTCACAGGTGAGCGCGAAAAATTCCCACAGAGATCTGCCCTCTGTAGGAGACCCGCCCCGTCGGGAATGCTCTACGGTTCTAACTGGGATTAGAGAACCATCGTCTGTTGTCATCGTGCAGGTGACAATGAATGGGTATTCAAGTTAAGGGGGGATGCCAACGCCAAAATCGTTCAAGTGTCACTTGGACACATTACGACTGGCTACTGCACAACTTGGCACACCTATTGGGTGGTAGACGGATCGTGTTGGCTTCCATACGCCAAGGTGGAAGGTCAACCGGATCCCGCTGGCTAAACCAGTGGGAAACGCAAAAAATACGCCTTAGTGGCGTTGCACTTTATAGCTAGTATCGCTACTAACTCGGATTCCTCTGTTGCGCTGTTCAGCGCCGGAGATAACTAGACTCGACGCCCCCGCCCGATGGTCATGAAGCCCCCCCGTAGACTGACCATCAATCCCGCAAAGAGAGAAGTCGAGGCTCTCGAACATAAGACCCAGGTCTCCGTGATAAACGGGGACCTGGGTCCTTCGCTTTTATAGAGCTATTTTTTTAGAGCAACAACCATTAGGTTTGGATCTTTTTTACTGTCAAATCTTTTTTCAGAGTCTGTAAGTATTTTTATATTTGTAAAACCCGCTCTAGCAAGTTCGCTTTTAATCTCTGACTTTCTCCAAGCATGAAAATATCTGCTTGTCATAACGTTTCTGTGAATGGTTTTCCAGGGCATATAAAAATCGCCAAAATCAACATCAGACTGACCTAATATTTTACGCAGGCCCTCTTTTATTATTTCCTTAGTGTACTTTGGTTCGTTCCAAAAGTACCAGTTAGTAAGAATGACCTTACCGCCGGGTTTTGTAACTCGGTACATTTCTGTCAGGGCAATCCTTCTTTGTTCTCTACTCGGGATGTGATGTAAGGTAGCCACTGACAGTGAAACATCAAAGAAATTGTCTTTATATGGAAGGGAAACGACACTTCCGACGACAAATCTGCCTTCGGGATGGTTTTCTTTCGCAATATCAATCAATGATTTGCTAATATCGAGACCATAATAATCAATATTTTTATCGATAATTTCGTATATTCTGCCATTGCCACAGCCAAGGTCAGCTATACGTAGGGGCTTGTCGGATAGATTATTCGAAAGCACATTCTTTAGCGCCGGCCAGTTGTACTTGCGAGTACTGGCGAAATGATGCGCTATTAGGTTATAATCATCTCTGGTCTTATCGATTAATTTTTTGGCGGTAGCTTTGTCCATGAATCCTCAAGAAGAAATTATAATCCAACTTATTACACAGAAGGCACGAACTCGGGCTGATTTTCGTCGTGTGGTAGCAACTGTGTATAGAGAGTGTAGCACGTCCGGTTATGATTCGAATATCAATTTGCGCCGGGTCTATGATGGCATGGTCGCGGCGGGGGATCTAGAACCAGATGAGAATCTGGAGAAACTACTAGTAACCAAGAAGATGCGATCTCTATCGGGTGTTTCAGTCATCACTGTCCTGACAAAGCCTTATCCTTGCCCGGGTAAGTGTATTTACTGCCCGACTGAGGAGAACGTGCCGAAGAGCTATCTCTCGGACGAGCCTGCTGTCATGAGGGCAATTCTGAATGAATATGACGCCGCTAGGCAAGTAACTACTCGCCTAACCTCACTTGCGGCCCAGGGTCATCCTATAGATAAGGTAGAGCTCATTATAATCGGTGGTACTTTTAGCTTTTTAACCAGGAACTATCAAGAGCAATTCGTAAAGGAGTGCTTCGATGCTATGAACGCTTTTGACCAAATAGGTCAGACCTATTCCGTTGACCATAAGAATAGGTCTGACCTATTCTGTTCGCAAAACCTTGCTGAGGCCAAAATCTTCAACGAAACTGCGAAAAGTCGCTGTGTCGGCCTGACCCTAGAGACTAGGCCAGATTACATTCGCGAGGAAGAGGTGGATTGGTTCCGCTATCTTGGCGCTACTCGAGTAGAGCTAGGTGTCCAGACCGTCTTTGACGATATCTTGAAACTGAATAACCGTGGCGAGAAGATTGTTGATACGGCTAAGGCAACTAAGCTTCTAAAGGATGCTGGCTTCAAGATTTGCTATCACCTCATGCCGAACTTGTTTGGCTCTACTATAGAGCGTGATATGGAAATGTTCCGAATTGTTTTCGAGGATGACCGGTTCAAGCCAGACTATATAAAGATTTACCCTTGCATGATTATTGCCGGTACTCCGCTTCACGAGTTATGGAAGCGCGGTGAATACAAAAGTTATACAGACACAGAGCTGAAAACCCTCATTAAATACGCCAAAACTATTGTGCCATATTGGGTGCGCATCATGCGCACTATTCGAGATATCCCTGCACCAAATATAGTCTCGGGCTCAACGCTCTCAAATATGAGGCAGATAGTGCATCAGGAGATGGAAGTGGAAGGTTTGAAATGTCGCTGTATCCGTTGTCGAGAGGTGGGGGCGCAGGCCCCTCTCCCCGTCACCCTGAGCGGTACGAAGGGACCAGGATCCGGAGTCCTGGATTCTTCCTGCGGTCAGAATGACGTAGTTTTATTCACCGAAAAATATTCCGCTAGCGAAGGGACTGAGTACTTCCTTAGCTTTGAATCTAGTAATCGTGAAACAATATACTCATTACTTAGACTACGTCTTTCCGACAAGGCCATTATTCGCGAGGTTCATACTTATGGACAGCAGGTAGAGGTAGGCGAGAGCGGTGAAACACAGCACCATGGTTATGGTCGAAAACTAATCGTTGAAGCAGAGAAAATCGCTGTGAAAAATGGTTTTTCGGAGATATCTGTGATCTCTGGTGTGGGTGTGCGCGACTATTATCGCAAGTTCGGCTACGAGCTAATCGGCGAGTATATGGTCAAGAGACTGGACTAAATCTGGGTTTTCTGGTATAATTATTCGGTTACTTTGAGTTATTCTACGAATAAGGCGAAAAGTTTCACGGAGCCTGTGCTGAACCCGATTCAGTATTCGAACAATAACTTATTTTTATTTGGAGAAGAACTAATGAACATTCGAAACATCGCCATCATCGCCCACGTTGACCACGGCAAGACTACTCTTGTTGATGGTTTCTTAAAGCAAACTAAAGTCTTTCGTGAAAACGAAGCCGCTTTTTCTGCTTCCCTGATTATGGACTCAAGTGATCAGGAACATGAACGTGGTATCACCATTACCGCCAAAAACACGGCTGTAAATTACAAAGACGTGAAAATCAATATCGTTGATACACCAGGTCATGCAGACTTCGGTGGCGAAGTAGAGCGTACTCTCAACATGGCTGACGGCGCTATCCTCGTTGTCGATGCCCAAGAGGGTCCTATGCCTCAAACTAAGTTTGTTCTTGGTAAGGCACTCGAGCTTGGTATGAAAATTATCGTAGTTATCAACAAAATCGACAAAAAAGATGCTCGTGTCGGTTATGTTATCGATAAAATCCATGACCTTTTCCTAGATATGGCCACTGACACTGATCAGCTAGATTTCCCAATTTATTATGCTATCGCCAAAGACGGTAAATCTTGGGCTGAAATGCCAAAGGATTACAACGAGGAAGCTGACCTCTCGCCTATATTCGAAGCTATCGTAAACTTCTTCCCAGCTCCTGCTATCGATAAAGATAAGCCTTTCCAGATGCTCGTCACTACACTTGAGCGAGATAATTTCCAAGGTAAATACTCTATTGGACGTATTACTCGTGGATTTGCAAAGCCAGGTATGGCAGTAACGCTTATCTCCAGGGACGGAACTATGGAAAATACCAAGATTGATAAAGTTTACATCAGCCAAGGTCTCAAGAAGGTTGAAGTGACTACTGCTGAACCAGGGGACATAGTTTCACTAATCGGTATCAAGAACGCAAGCATTGGCGACACTATCGCTGATTCTGCTCTGCCAGAAGCTCTACCAACGATCACAATCGAAGAGCCTACTCTGAAGATGTCTATCTCTGCTAACACTTCACCTTTTGCAGGACGCGAAGGTAAGTTTGTTACCGGTAGACAGATTCTCGACCGTATCAATAAAGAGCTGGAAATCAACGTCTCACTAAAGATGGTACTCGGCGAAAATGGTGACTACGTTCTTTCTGGACGTGGCGAACTTCACTTGTCTGTATTTATTGAAACACTTCGACGTGAAGGTTTTGAACTTCAAGTTGGTAAACCTCAGGTCATCATCAAAGAGATTGACGGTGTCAGATGTGAGCCAGTAGAAGACCTAACCGTAGACGTTGCCACTGAATATGTTGGTGCAGTTACTGGTGAAGTTGGTCGCAGAAAAGGCGTGCTCTTGTCTCAGTCAGATAATTCAGATGGCACCAGTCGTTTAACTTTCGAGATTACTACTCGTGGTACTCTCGGACTGCGTAATCAGTTACTGACTATGTCAAAGGGAACTGCTATTACAAACTCAATCTTTAAACGCTTCGATCCACTCGGCGGGGCTTTGCCTAGACTACGAAACGGTGTTCTGATTGCTTCGGAATCCGGTAAGGCAGTTACCTATGGCCTAAATAATGCCCAGGGACGTGGCGATATCTTCATCGGGCCGCAGACACAGGTGTATGCAGGAATGATTGTTGGTCTCAACACTCGTGACGAGGACATCGAAATCAACGTTACTCGTGAAAAGAAACTTTCAAACACTCGTGCCTCAGGTTCTGACGATACACTTCAGCTGACTCCTCCGACTATCTTCTCACTCGAGCAGTCACTCGACTTCCTTGAGGACGATGAGCTGCTAGAGGTAACCCCAGTCAGTCTGAGACTTCGTAAGAAGTTCCTCGACGGTAACGTTCGAAACCGCATGCGCAAGCAAAAATAATTAAGCACACAACTATTGACAGCCAGGCTAAAATGTACTATAATAGCCTGGCTTTTCAATGAGCCTACTATCCCTAGGAGGGGTAAGATATGAAATTTCGAATGTTCATTGAGGATTGCTTGACGGCTGTATTGCGAGGGCTCTTTTCGCCGCCCCCGTGGCGTCTCTTGACGCAGGAAGAAGCCGCCCCTCAGACCAGAGGGGAGATATACGCTGAGCTGCAGCGTGAAGTCAACGATTCGCGCCGCTAGGTGCCCGAAGCTATGAAGCCCGTCCCGACACAAACATTGTGCCGGGGCGGGCTTTCGCCAATCCAGTGCTAAATATGTTATTATGTTTGTATAAATAAGGAGTAGACATGGCAAAAAATGAACCGGAAATGCTAAAACACTTTAAAACTTCGGGCCTCGAGATTATCTATACTTTATTTCTAGCACTGCTAATCTCCCTCTTCTTCGGCCTTGGGGTCTCCGCTTTCTATACAGCTCCAAAATCTCCGGAATATCCTACAGTCCTATCAGTACCGGTAAAGGATAACAGCGGAATTCAGACTAACGAGCAGATTGCCGTTCAAGCCAAATACGATCAAGAGCAGAAGGACTATACCAAGAACTTTTCAACCTATAGCCGCAATGTATCTATGATTACTCTCGGTTTGGCTGTCGTAGCTCTGGTCATTAGCTTGCTGCTATTCAATAATATCTATGTCATCTCTAATGGTTTACTTCTCGGAGGTGTTTTCACTCTCATTTACAGCATCATCCGTGGATTTATGACCGATGATAGTAAGTACAGATTTCTAATAGTCACAGTAGGATTGGTGATTACTTTAGTTCTTGGTTACATCAAATTCATTAAGGCTGATAAGGAAATACAGTAAATGAAATGGCCAAAGTATTTGGCTCTCGTTCGTCACGATGTTTCTGCTTATAATCAACTGAAGTGTACAAAACAGGCTCAAGGAGATTACCAGTCTTTCGTGGCCCAGTTCGAGAAGGATTGTGAGTCACCACTTACCCGAGCAATGGCTCAGGAAATGCAGGATATATATAAGCTCGGGATGGGCGACCATGACACGCCACTGGCACATAATGGGGTACAGGCAAAAACTGTTGGAGAAAATCTTCAGAAAGAATTAGAGTTACCTGATGTCATCTTTGTTTCACCGTATCTTCGGACAAAAGAAACTTTAAAGAAGCTTATCGAGGGTTGGCCAGAGTTAGCCACCGTGAAAGTTGTAGATGAGGAGCGCATCCGAGAGCAGGAACATGGACTCTACATTCTGTATAATGATTGGAAGATTTTTTACTCTATGTTTCCAGAGCAAAAGAAGCTTCATGACCTAGAAGGTGATTATTGGTATCGCTGGCCACAGGGTGAGAATGTAGCCGACGTTCGTCTTAGGGTCGGTGCTTGGTTTAATACGATTGTGCGTGACTACGCGGACAAGAAGGTGATGGTAGTAACTCACCACCTCACCATTTTGTCCTTGCGGGCATCCCTAGAGCGCATGAGTGCGGCACAATTTATCGAACTCAATGAGGCCGAAAAACCCATCAACGCCGGTGTAACACTTTATCTCGGGGACCCGAATAAAGGGAAAAATGGGAAGTTAGTTCTGGACTATTATAATAAAAAGTTTTACTAATTTTGGAGTTATCGATTTGAATATCTTTGAAGTTCCATATTTTAAACAAGAAGAAAAAGATACTTGTGGTGTAGCTTGCGCGAGAATACTACTAGCTTATAATGGTTTTGAGATTTCGGAAGAAAAACTTCGGAAGGAAGTTTTCTTACATAAATTTGGTGCTTGGTACTCAGACTTGGCGAAACTATTCATTAGTCGTGGCATGAAAACTAGAGTCTCTACTATAAACGTAAATATGTATTCACATACTTGGGCGGACAGGTCCGAGACCGAATTACGAGGGCTCTTAGTTAGTCGTTCGTCGGAGCTACTTGGACTTCTGAAGACAGAGGTGGAGAAGGCTATTGAATATATTGATCTTGGTGGGCTACTAGAAGTTCGCATTCCAAGTCCTGAAATGATTGAAACACTTATAAAGACCCAGCCCATTATGATACCTGTGTTAAAATCGCTACTTAGTAAAAGTCGTTTTGATGAAGCTGGTCATTATATAGTACTTACAGGCTTCGATGGTGAAAAATATTCTGTCCTAGATCCTAGCACGGGTAAATACGAAATAAATAAAGAAACACTCTATTATGCATGGTTGGGGAATAATCGTGATTCAGATGGTTATTTAATGGAGATAATGAAATGACAAAAGAATATAAGCCCGAATGGGCGAAGAACCTCGAGGATTGGGGCAAACGGATGGAAGATAGGTACGGTTCAAAGAGTAGTTCTCGACCTTGCTCGAACGATAACGGGGGCTGCAAAGGGTCGGACCCTGCACAGGGTCCGACCCTTCAGGACAAACCAAGTTGGAAGAAAAACTTTAGCCCACTTGGTGACATTTTTGGTCAGCTGATCTCTTACTTTGTCGTAACTTACGCACCAGCGTATTTTCCTAACTTCTTTCTAGAAGGCTGGTCAGCCGTCTATATCGTGATTATCTTCTCGATAATAATACATGTGGCCGTAGATTTAATTTTGATACTTCTACAGTACCGACCGTTCTACTATCTCGGGCAGGTCATTAGAGATATCGCCGGGGTTATATCTATGGTGGTTATGGTTACAATCTTCCCCTTTAACTTCCCCGGAAACATCGGCGCCATAGTCCAGTTCGCTCTCTGGATTGCTATTGTTATCGTGGCTATCTGCATCATTTTTGACTTTTTAAAGATATTCATACCAGAAAAAGATTTTAAGTGAAACGGGCCCTCATTATTCACGGGTTTACCGAAACACCCTCTCAATATTGGTACGCCGAGGAAGTTAAGTTTCTAGAATCGCTTGGTTATGAGGCAACTGCGCCTCAGATGCCTCATCGCTTTACTCCCCTTGAGAATAGTTGGCTGAAGGTAATAGAGGACTTCGCACCAGACGAAGAGACTGTTCTTATTGGCCATTCCTTGGGCGGTAATATTATTTTAGAATTTTTGGAAAAGACTGGCCAGAGAGTCGACAAATTAATCTTGGCCGGTACCCCGATTCGTCACTCGGAAAAGCTTAAGATAGGTGATCAAAATTCCTTCAAGCTGTACAGGGAGGCTATTGCCATAGAGTGCTTGCTAGACCTTTGTGGTTATGAGGAAATTTATGATTGGGAGAAGATAAAGGATTCAGTAAATACTGTTCATCTTGTATATAAGAAAGATGACGTCTTGGTACCTCTCGATGACGGCAAAATTCTTGCCCAAAGGCTTGATGGAGTTTTACAGATTCTAGAGGGCCACGACCACGTAAATTATGTCGAAATGAATGTTTTAAACAAGGGACTACTATGACCGATAAACAAGTAATCAAAAAATTAGAATCACTCGCCAGCCACAACCCGAAGGACCTCGAGGGTATGGCCCACTTTGGGATAAATGTTGATAAAGCTTGGGTGATTAGTATTCCGAAACTCAGAGGACTCGCTAGCGAGGTTCGAAAAGAAGTCTTTGGTTCTGATAGACACACTTTGGCGCTAGAGGTGTGGAAATCAGACATCCATGAAGCAAAGATACTGGCTGGGTTTATAGATGACCCTGTGAACGTCACTGAAGAACAGATGGAGGATTGGGTCCTCGGTTTCGACTCTTGGGATGTGACGGATATGGTTATCGGCAACCTCTTTGATCGAAGTGAGTTTGCCGTACAGAAGGCTCGGGAATGGTCTGTTCGACCCGAAGAATATGTCAAAAGAGCTGGTTTTGTCCTGATGGCTGGACTGGCTACACATAACAAGACTATGTCAGATGAGCAATTTGTGGAATTTTTGGATATTATCAAGAGGCAAGCAGGGGATAGTCGAAACTTCGTTCGCAAGTCTATCAATTGGGCTCTTCGGACTATCGGCAAAGCTAGAAATAATTATTTGTACAACAAGGCGATGGATGCGGCGAATGAGATCCTGAAACAAGTTCAGGATGACGTGAGTGGTGGCGCCGACGGCAAGACTACTTGGACCGATGCTGAGAAAAAGGCTGCCCGTTGGATAGCCAGGGATGCCATTCGTGAACTCGAAAAAGATTACATAACTAAAAGATTTAGATAGCAGAAAGGGAGGCACGCAGCCAACCTTTCTGGTTGGAGCAAGTCTCCCTTCTATAGGATTCTCTTATAGTCTGAACCCAGTCTACGGCTCGCAGTGGCCCTGTTTGTCTCTGTGAAAGAAGGATTAAGCCTTCTTTTTAGGGCGGCCAGCTCCTTGTAGTAGGTCTCCCGCCAAGCATCTCTGGTGGCGGCAAATTCCTTTCTATCAGCGAACTTTTGGATATCTACGAGATCTTCTTCCGTGAGTTTGGCCTGGTATATTGCGACAGGTATAACGCGGGTGTTGCGGAAGGTGATTAGCCCAGAGTTCTTCAACTCCAAGTAAACATTTGCCGGCAACTCAGCGAATCTCTTCCCGACAAAGAAGTCTCGCTTGCGGCTGTAGAGAATACAGATTGCCAGAGCGAGCCGACGTTCCCGGATGGGCATGGTAACCTTCTGCCCCTTCACTTTTAGGGGGCCAGCGAGTATCTTTGGGACCATGGGTCCTCCTTAGAATCTACAAGGTGCGTTCAGGGATTCTACCACGGAATGTCATTATCTTCAATATTGTTATAGAATGGTATGGTTATGAAAAAGTTTATCTTTCGACTCTCCATACTGTTAATTTTAATCCTGGGTATGATTTACTATCTCGCCAGAAATTATGGTACTTTAGAAAAAACCTTAAATGTCACTCTTTCACAGTCACTTCGATTTCTAGTTTTGGCTTTTGTTTTTTCTGTTCTTGCTTATATCTTTAAAGCTATGATGAATCGCGAGGTATTCAATCGCATGGGCATAAAGCGTGGCCTTAGTGAAATGGCTTTTTTGCAAATGTCCGCTCTCGCTGTAAACGTAGTTGTCCCCTCGGCTGGATTATCAGTAGGGCTCATGTTTGCTGAGGATGCCAACAAGAGAGGAGAGTCCAAGGCTGCAGCTATAACTGCCGTTATCGTCTCACTACTCCTCGACTATATAGCTATCGCAATCTTTTTACTTATCGCCATTGGGTATCTTACCTCGGTCGGTTCACTCAGTTGGCCAGTCGTCATCCCAGCGCTACTCTTTTTGGCTCTCGCCATCGGTCTCTTCGTTCTCATTTGGTTGTCGGGTAAAAATCAGAGCCTCCTCAGAAGACTGCTTAATCGTGTGAAGAAACTGATAAATTTGGTTCTCGTGAAGTTTGGCCGAAAAAAGGTGGGTGTCGGTAACGGGATAGATCAGTTTATAGTTGAGCTAGAGAATGCTTATCATGTGATTCGAACCGACCGCGGCAGTCTCTATCGCGCTATGGGCTACATCTTGATTTCCCATTTGATGTATCTGGCCGTCCTCTACGTTCTTTTCATATCAGTCGGTATAACGCCCTTATATAGAGTCCTTATCTCAGGTTATGCCATCGGGCTAATGCTGATTGTCATCTCACCCACCCCTAGTGGAGTCGGCATCGTAGAGGGTTCTATGGCCATCGCTTACGCTTCTATGGGTATAGCTGGTGCCGCTGCAGCCACCGTGACTTTGGTTTTCCGTGGCTTTAGCTTCTGGCTACCTTTGCTTATCGGTTTTGTCGCGATTCAGAGAAGACACCTTATGGATTTTGTTTCATCCAAAACAGAAGAGGCAGCTCGCTCATGAGAAAATTTTTACTTAGAATCTCTGTAATCGTCGTACTAATCGCGCTCTTTACTTACTACATTGGCCGAAACCTGGGGACAATTAAAAGTACCGTGCATATAACTTTTTCACAATCTCTTGGTCTTATTTCTCTAGCGCTTTTATTCGCAGTGATTGCTTTTTATTTTCTGGTAGCTATGAATCAGAGAGTTTTCTCCATGCTTGGTATCAAGCGAACTATATTACAAATGTTCCTCTTGCAGACACAGTCGCTCGCTATGAATGTCATCGTGCCATCGGCTGGAGTTTCGGTAGGAGTTGTCTTTGCGAGTGACGCCAAGGATAACGGCAACTCAGAGACAGCCGCCCTGACGGGGGTAATACTTGCTCTACTGGTCGATTACATCTCTATCTCGATTCTGCTCCTCGTGGCCATCTTCTATCTCTACTCCTATAATGAGCTGGCCCCACATATCGTGGTCTTGGCTGGTGCTTTCTTTGCTGTTACGTTTGGCCTATTTCTACTTATATATTTGGCCGGTAACGACAAAAACACCCTCAAACGAATACTTGATTGGGCCAAAAGAGTAGCCAACAAGACCTTAGTGCTCTTCAGGAGAAAACCAATTGTAAAGAACGAGACCGTGATTGATGATTTGATCTCGGAGCTTTGTAAAGCGAACGGAACCATTCGGAAAGATCCGAAGTCACTCGTGGTAGCTCTTTTCTTTGTCCTTGTCTCACATCTTATGTATTTAATCTCTATCTACATTCTATTCTTCTCTTTTGGTATCGATCCACTCTATCGCGTACTGCTCACTGGCTATGCCGTTGGGGTAATGATGGTAGTCATCTCACCCACGCCGAATGGTCTTGGATTCGTAGAGGGCTCGATGGCGCTTGTGTATACATCTATGGGCATACCCGGAGCTATGGCCGCCGCCGTCACGCTCGTCTATCGTGGTTTCTGTTTTTGGATTCCTCTCTTCATTGGTTTCTTCGCGCTACAGAGAAAACATCTTTTGGACCTAATCACAAAGATAAAAAAGTAAAATCTTTTGACAGTTCAAGGCTCCCTAGACTAAAATATAATCATTAAGTGGGGTGAATTTTGAGCAAGCAGACAAAGTACATTTTTGTTACTGGGGGAGTTCTTTCTGGTCTCGGCAAGGGAATATTTGCTGCCTCTATTGGCAACATTCTCAAAAGTCGGGGCTTTTCTGTAAATATGCAAAAGTGTGATCCATACCTCAACGTCGATGCCGGAACTCTAAATCCAGGCGAACACGGTGAGGTTTTTGTTACGGACGATGGCGCCGAAACAGACCTCGATCTTGGTCACTACGAACGTTTTACGGATACTTCTATGTCAAAATTGTCTTCAGTCATGACCGGTCGCATTTATTCCCAGGTTTTAGAGGACGAGCGTAAGGGTAAATATCTCGGCAAAACTGTACAGGTTGTGCCTCATATTACCAATAAAATTCAAGAGAACATCATTCACGCCGCCGGTGACTTCGATATTCATATCGTTGAGATTGGCGGTACTGTAGGCGATTATGAAGGACTGCACTTTATCGAGGCAATTCGACAGATGAGACGTAGAGTCGGACGCCATAATGTTCTCTACGCACATCTAGTCTATTTGCCCTACTTAGAGACCTCAGAAGAACTAAAGACTAAACCAGCTCAATCGAGCGTTAGGGATCTTTTGGCTCTCGGTATCCATGCCCAGATTATCGCTTGCCGTGCAGATCATGAGATGAAATCAGAACATTTGCAGAAAATAGCACTTTTCTCGGACGTAGACGATGAGGCAGTGGTACCACTTCCTACTATTAGTAGCGTTTACCAGATTCCAGGGAATCTGGAAAAAGCCGGCCTGGCTGAATATATCAGCAAGATGCTTGAATTGCCTGAGCGGAAGCGCCAAGCAAATGGTCTAGAAAAGTATATGGCAGATCTCGCTCTTGCTAAGGGGGAACTCAAAATTGGTCTAATTGCAAAGTACATGACAAATGCCGATACCTACAAGAGTATCAACGAGGCCTTACAAGCAGCCTCGGTGGCCAACGGTAAGCTCGCCAAGATAGTTTGGGTAGATGCCGAGAAGATTGAGAAAGAAGGTACAGGGGTGCTTGAGGGGCTAGATGGCATCATCGTTCCAGGCGGTTTTGGTAATCGCGGTACCGAAGGTAAAGTTATCTCAGCTCAGTATGCCAGAGAGAATAATGTGCCTTACTTGGGCATTTGTCTGGGTATGCAGATAGCGACCATCGAATTTGCTCGCAATGTTATCGGCTGGAAAGAGGCCAACAGCGAAGAGTTTACTCCGGACGGTAAGTGTAATGTGATCCACATTATGCCAGAACAGAAAGCTATCATGGACAAGGATAACTATGGTGCTACCATGAGACTCGGCGCTTACCCATGCGTTCTAGATCCAGAATCTAAGTCATCTATCCTCTATGGAGAGAAGAAAATTAGCGAACGACATCGTCACCGTTTTGAGTTTAACAATGATCACCGCGAAGAATTTACAAAAAATGGGATGATTTTTGCCGGACTTTCACCTAATCATCACCTCGTAGAGATAGTCGAAATTCCTGAACATAAATTCTATATCGGAGTCCAGTTCCACCCAGAGTTCAAATCTCGTCCCGGCAAACCACATCCACTCTTCGATGGGTTTGTGAAATCCATGTTGTCATAAATTATTCATTTAAATATCATAGGAGGCGCCATGAGCAACACGGACTCTACTGTTAAAGTCACTCTACTTTCGTATACGAAGGAGCCTCTGGCAATCATCGCGGCAGCCATCAATCAGTGTTATTCTCAAAAGAGTGGCGCGGAACTGACTGCAGTCATGCCTCATGACAAACGGGTCAGACTATTAAAACAAGTTCTCTCCTCTGGCCATACTTCTACGGTTGAACACGCGTCCTTTACTTTCTCCATCGAGAACGTTTCTAGGATTACTGAGGTCCAGCTGGTTAGACACCGTTTGGCTTCATATTCGATAAAGTCAGGCCGTTATAACCCGAGCCATACAAATTTTGTCTTGCCAGCAAAGATTGCCAAGAACGAAACAGCAATGGTAATGGTGGAAGAACTAAAGACAAAGATGGGCCAATTCATCGAGGTCTGTCGGGCCGAAGGAATTGAGTTCGAGGATATCCGTTACCTCATGCCTCAGGGTACTAAGACAAACATCATGGTGACGATGAACGCACGTGCTCTACTAAACTTTTTCCAGGAGCGAATGTGTAACCGGGCTCAGTGGGAGATTCGGACGCTGGCAAACCTTATGCACAAAGAGGTCGTGAAGATATTACCTGAGCTCTTTCTGTACGCTGGTCCAAGCTGCAAAAGCGAAGGTATCTGCTGGCAATCAGAGAAGATGAGTTGTGGACTCTGGCAGACAATTGGAGCTGAGAGAAGGGATGGGGTCGCTATATGAAAGGAAAACTAATTGTAATCGACGGGGTAGACGGCTCGGGTAAGGCGACCCAAACAGAGATTCTCTTGAAAAAATTACTTTCAGAGGGACTTAAGGCCGTAAAAGTTGAATTTCCGCGTTATACCAAAGAGTCTTCGGCTCTAATTCGTGACTATTTGAATGGTAACTTTGGAACTGCGGCAGAGGTGGGGCCATATCGAGGTTCAATTTTCTATGCTATAGATCGCTATTCGGCATCATTTGAGATTCAGAAATATTTGGATGACGGATATGTAGTCTTGGCTGATCGTTATGTCTCGGCTAATAAGGGACATCAGGCTTCCAAGATCTCTTCTCGGAAAGAACGGGCGAAGTTTTTACTTTGGATTAATGAGCTAGAATACGACATTTTTAAAATCCCTGTGCCAAACTTAACCATCTTTTTGCACCTGCCAGCAAAACTTAGCTACGAGCTGGTTCTGCAAAAAGCCGAAAGAGAGTACATCAAGGGTAAAAAACAAGATATACATGAAGCCGATATAAATCACCTGAAAGCGGCGGAAAGGGCCTATCAAGAAATGGCTCTTGGTTTTGACCCTTACGAGACTTGGAAAAAGATCGAGTGTTCCGAGCGTGGCCAAGTCTTGTCAATTGAAGAAATCTCCACAAAGCTCTACGCCTTGGTAAAAAAATACATCTAGGGAGTATAATATATATAGGTCGACCTGATTATCTAACGTAAAGGAGAACAGTATGTCAAAAACATTTCTAATGGTAGTTGGTGTACTCGTTGCTCTCATGGGTCTCTGGGGTCTAGGGGTTTATCTCGCTTGGCTGCCAGCAGTGTCAGGAGTCGTAGATCCATGGTGGCATGCAGCCCTCAAGGTTATCCTGGGAGTCGTTGCAGTCTACGTCGCTTATACAGATAAGTAGGTAAAGTTTTTATAAAGAGGTCATAGTTATTGGCCTCTTTAATTTTTAAGGAGTTTATATGATTACAGAGATATATAAGTGTGATATCTGTGGCAAACAGGTCGAGGTCGTAGCCGAAGGTGACGGTGAACTCATCCGTGATGGGGAGCCTATGGTCTACCAAAAGCCCAAGAGTGGAGAACTCGGGGAGAAACACATCCCGATAGTGACAAAAACTGATAGGGGATACTTGGTCAAGGTTAGCTCTGTCACGCATCCCATGTTACCTGAGCACTTTATTCAGTGGATTAGATTCGAGATAGGTGGTGTGGTCACTCATGTACAGCTATCACCATCTGATAATCCCGAATATGAGTTTGTCACAGATATTGAAAGCCCTGACTATATAGCGACGGAATACTGCAATATCCATGGCCTTTGGGATACTACCTCGACGCTATAAGTATGAAAAGTATGATTTGACATACATGTGTAGCTGGAGCTACAATTAGTAAGTATAAATTACTAATTTTTAAGTGAGGAAATATGGCGAAGACACAGGATAAATCTTGCGATAATGAGATAAAGGAATCTTTTTTCAAGAAGTGGGGTGTAGTATTCGTGCTTTCACTAGCACTGGCTATCATCCTCATTGACGCTACATTATTAAATGTATCGCTCGCTACTCTAGTTCGGGAATTAAATACAGATATTCAGAGCCTACAATGGGTGATTACCTCTTATTCGCTGACGCTAGCCGCCCTTACTATCACTGGCGGACGTCTCGGTGACCTCTTCGGACGCAAGAAAATGTTTATCGTCGGGGCGATCCTCTTTGCCATTGGTTCTTTCATAGCCTCTATTAGTATGAATGTTGGCACTATGGTTATCGGAGAATCTATCATTGAGGGCGTTGGTGCCGCTCTAATGATGCCGGCCACCGCTTCACTGCTTATCTCTAAGTATAAAGGCAGAGATCGAGCGATTGCCTTCGGTATTTGGGGTGGGATCGCTGGAGCCGCTACAGCCATCGGGCCACTGCTCGGTGGATGGCTCACTACTAACTATAGCTGGAGATGGGGCTTCCGCATCAATGTCGTAGTCGCTGCTATTCTCGTCCTTGGCTCAGTGCTTATAACAGAGTGTCGCGACGTCGAAGAGAAACCATCACTAGACTGGGTCGGAGTGTTACTCTCATCTTCAGGCATGCTTCTTGTAGTTTATGGCATCATCGAGGCTTCTACCTATGGTTGGATAGTTACCAAGAAACCTTTCGAACTACTAGGCCATTCGTACCCACTCAGTGGATATTCGATTACTATAATTGCTATACTTTTGGGTCTAGCCCTGCTGGCCGTCTTTGCTTTTTGGCAGAAACACCTCGAGAAATTGGGTAAAACACCGCTGGTAAATCTGGCTCTCTTTAAGAACAAGCAATTCACTTCTGGTATGGCTACCACTGGCGTGATGGCACTGGGCCAAGCTGGTCTGATCTTCTCGATTCCAATCTTCCTTCAGTCAGTACGGGGAGCATCGGCTTTTGAAACTGGCCAAGCTCTTATCCCAATGTCGATTATGGCCCTTATTGTGGCTCCTATCGGCGGGGCTCTCAGTCACAAAATTGCGCCAAAGAAACTTATTCAGCTTGGGCTGCTACTAAACCTGATCGGTTATGTAATTCTCAGACTATCGCTGACTGTAAATAGCGTCTCGGCAGATTTCATCATCCCTCTAGGGATCATGGGCGCAGGCTTGGGACTGACTATGTCTACTATCAACAATCTCACTCTCTCGGCTGTCTCTTCTCAACAATCTGGTGAGGCTTCCGGGGTCAACAACACCTTTAGACAAGTTGGCGGTTCTCTCGGAACTGCAATTATCGGGGCAGTGCTTATTGGGGCGATCTCTTCAAATCTACTCTCTGGTATACAAGACAGCACCAAGATACCAGCACCTGTTAAGACGGTGATTTCAGATAATTTTACTAGCCAAACATCGAGTGTTGAATTTGGTGGCGGAGCTAAGCTCCCTACTGGAACCCCTCAGGTTCTGGTAGACGAAATTACTACTATTAGCCGCGTTGCGATTACCGATTCGACAAAGAGTGCCTTAAATTACGCCGTTCTCTTTGCTATCCTCGGGTTAATCTCTTCGTATTGGTTGCCAGGAGGCATGAATATTGAGACTGAACAAGAAATAGCCGTAAAACAGCCAAAGGAGGCTTAGTGTTCCATAAGACAAAACCAAAAATGTGGGGTGTCACTACTATAGGCGAAAAAGGTCAGATTGTTATCCCTGCCAGGCTCCGTGAGGAACTAGGCGTTGATAAAGGGGACCAGTTTGTAGTGGTGACAAAAGATAACTTCATCGGCCTAATTCGTGAAAAAGATATGACGGGGATGCTCCGTGAATGGCTTGTGAGTATCGAAGATATGAAACAAAATGAAGAAAAATAATTTACTAATCGGGGGGATATTTGTCTAAACTAGTTAAATTTCTGAAACCTTATACTACAGGGCTTCTACTGGTTTTAGTTTTGACCTATATCCAGGTAGCGGCCACTCTAAAGCTGCCTGATTATATGGCGAAGATTATAAACGAAGGCATAGTGGCTGGAGATAGTGGTGTAATCTGGAGAAACGGGTTATATATGTTAGCCTTTGCTCTAGTCGGAGCGGTTTGTACTATCGGCATTGGTTATCTCGCCTCTAGGGTAGCGACTGGGTATTCTAGGGATTTGCGCGAAGGAGTATTTACAAAAGTAGAGAGTTTCTCGATGCGTGAATTTGATACATTTTCCACAGCATCGCTAATCACTCGGTCTACAAATGACATCCAGCAGATCCAAATGGTATTTCTAATGATTTTGCGAATGGTAATCGCCGCACCAATTACGGCCGTTTGGGCCGTATATAAGGCATATCATCTGGCGCCTTCGATGTCTTGGATTTTGGCTCTAGCCGTGATGGTGCTGATGGGCATGATTGCTATTATTTTCTCAATCGCTTTACCAAAATTTAAGATACTGCAAAAACTAGTGGATAAGCTAAACCTCGTTACTCGTGAAAACTTGACGGGTCTACGGGTAATCAGGGCCTTTAACGCCGAGAGCTATGAAGAGAAGAAGTTTGGGAAAGCTAACCGCGAGCTTACAGATGTGAACTTGTTCGTAAATCGCCTGATGGTGGTGATGCAACCCCTGATGACTCTAATCTTCAGCTTATCAGCCGTAGCTATAGTCTGGTTTGGGGCACAACTAATAGACGTCGGTAGTCTAGAGGTAGGTAACATGATTGCATTTATGCAATATGCTATGCAAGTAATCATGTCGTTCCTGATGCTCTCATTTATCTTTATTATGGTACCGAGGGCTTCTGTCTCTGCGGGTCGTGTCGCTGAGGTGCTAAACACTGAGCCGGTGATAACTGATCCTAAGAAACCGAAAAAATATATTGCTGGAGTCAAGGGAATCATCGAATTTAAAGGTGTCACCTTCTGTTATCCAGGAGCCGATACTCCAGTGCTTCAGAACATTAGCTTTGAGGCGCACGCGGGCGAAACTACAGCCTTTATCGGTAGTACCGGTAGCGGAAAATCAACTCTTATAAATCTAATACCTAGATTTTATGATGTAAACAAGGGTTCTGTGCTTATAGATGGTTTGGACGTTCGTGAAGTAATCCAAAAGGATCTATGCAACAAAATTGGTTATGTGCCACAACGGGGAGTTCTCTTTTCTGGTTCGGTCAAATCAAACGTGAAATATGGTGCCCCTAAGGCGACGGAGCTAGAACTAAAGAAAGCAATTCAGGCGGCACAGGCTAACGATTTCGTGATGAGTCTAAAGGATAAATATGACACCAATATCGCGCAAGGGGGGACGAACGTCTCTGGCGGACAGAAACAGAGGCTCTCTATAGCCAGAGCTATTATCAAGAAACCAGAGATATATATATTTGACGATAGCTTCTCGGCGCTTGATTTCCGTACGGACGCCAGTTTACGGGCTGCCCTCGCTAAGGAGACTAGGAAGGCCACTGTCCTCATAGTGGCGCAGAGGATAAGTACTATCCTCAAGGCCGATAAGATAATCGTTTTGAACGAGGGTAAGATAGTGGGTCAGGGTACTCACGCAGAGCTTATGATATCTAGTCCAGTCTATAAGGAAATTGCACTTTCTCAACTTTCCGAAAAGGAGCTCGCATGAGTGAAGATAAAGAAAAAATAGTTACTACACCCAGACCGGCTCCCGGACGCGGTGGTCCAATGGGTGGTGGCATGATGCCTGGAGAAAAAGCAAAGAACTTCAAGGGCACCATCAAGAAACTAGTTGGTTATGTGAAGCCATATTGGATTCCGATGATTGCAGTTTTTGTTTTTGCTATAGCTAGTACGATCTTTGCGATTATCAGCCCAAAAATATTAGGCAATATGACTACCCAGGTGGTAAATGACTTTGTGAATATGAAGGCTTACGACGGCATTGTGGGCGCGCTACCAAAAGGGATGAGTATTCCTGCTGGTACTACTGGTGCAGATTTACTCTCAAAGGCGCCAGTATCTGTAACTGCTAAAGTACCTACGAATGTCATCGAAAAAGTGAAAACGTTAGACCTCTCCAAAAGGCCAGGCATGAACTATGAGAAGTTACTTGGTTTTGTAAAGTTACTTGTGACGCTTTATCTTCTGAGCGCGCTATTTAGTTTTATCCAAGGTTGGATCATGACCAGCGTTTCGCAGAAGATTAGTTTCCAACTGAGAAAAGATATCTCAGACAAAATTAATAGGTTGCCACTAAAGTACTTTGACACCAAATCTTTTGGCGACGTACTGAGCCGGGTTACTAATGACGTTGATACTATCAGTCAAACTTTGAACCAGAGCATGACCCAGATAATTACTTCGATTACTATGATTATCGGTATTCTCTATATGATGTTTACGATCAGCTGGCAGCTAACCTTAGTTGCTCTTGTGACTGTGCCACTCAGTTTTGTCACCATTGGCTTTATCGTGAGCAAATCGCAACGTTATTTCAAGGAGCAACAGTCTTCACTCGGAGCCATAAACGGCCACGTAGAAGAGATGTATGCCGGTCACAAAATAGTGAAAGTATTTAATGGCGAGAAACAATCAGTCGACATCTTCAAGCGAATCAATGGCAAGCTCTATAACAGTGCCTGGAAATCTCAGTTCCTCTCTGGACTAATGATGCCACTAATGAACTTCTTTAGTAATCTTGGTTTCGTCGGAGTATCGGTCTACGGCGGATACCTAGCTGTGAAGGGAACTATTAGCATTGGGGATATCCAGGCTTTTATACAGTATGTAAATCAGTTTAATCAGCCAATCATGCAGACTGCCAACATCGCAAACGTCCTCCAGTCCACGGCGGCAGCGGCTGAACGTGTCTTCGAATTCTTAGGCGAAGCCGAGGAGGTTCCAGAGTCGACTAAACCTATTAAGCTTGGAAAAGTGGCTGGAAATGTAGAATTCGATAATGTCGAATTTGGTTATAGTAAGGGTCAAAAAGTTATAAATAATTTTACAGTCAGGGTAAGCTCTGGACAACGAATAGCGATAGTCGGGCCTACGGGCGCAGGCAAAACAACGATGGTCAACTTGCTCATGAGGTTCTATGACGTTAACAAGGGCGCTATACGGGTAGATGGTGTGGACATTAGAGATATGAAGAGAGCGGATCTAAGACAAATGTTTGGCATGGTTTTGCAGGACACTTGGCTCTTCCACGGAACCATTAGAGACAATATAGCTTATGGTAAACAGGGAGCGAGCGAGAAGCAGATAATAGCGGCTGCCGTTGCAGCACACGTAGACCCTTTTGTTCATTCTTTGCCCGATGGATATAACATGGTAATTAGTGAGGAGGCTGACAATATCTCTCAAGGTGAGAAACAGTTAATGACCATTGCTCGTGCCATGCTTGCAAACCCACCCATGCTCATACTCGATGAAGCCACTAGCTCGGTAGACACGCGCACAGAAGTACTAATACAGAAAGCTATGGATAAACTGATGGAAGGCCGTACTAGCTTTGTCATCGCACACAGACTTTCTACTATCCGTGGAGCGGATCTAATACTGGTCATGAACGACGGAAATATTGTAGAACAGGGTAAGCACGAGCAGTTACTCGTTGCAGGAGGCTTCTATGCCAATCTTTACAATAGTCAGTTTACAGCACCAATGACAGAATAGGGGTTTATATGCGTGATGATAAATGGTTATTTGGTCAGCTGGATGAAATCTGGGAAACATTTTTTCCAGACATGCCACAAGATAATGATGTTCGGATTGTTTGGGGACGGAAAGCGCGTCAACGTCTCGGCAGTATCTCCCGCGACCAGACGAATCAGGACGGAACTCTCATAACCATCAACTCTCTCTTTAAAAGTAATCAAGTTCCTGATTTTGTCGTACAGGCCACGATTGCCCATGAACTGGCTCATTACGCACACGGTTTCCATTCACCGATAGAACAGAAATTTGATAAGCCTCACGAGGGTGGCATAGTTCACAAAGAGCTTGATGACAGGGGAGCGAGAAAGCTGGAGGTGATGTCGAAGAAGTGGCTGAAAGAGAACTGGCGCGAATACTTGGAGAAGCATTTTCCAAGGAAAAACCCAGTCAAAAGAAAAAGGCGTATAATTATAAAATGGATATAGTAGAGTCTTTAAAAAATGGCGCCGTTGGGCTTTTCCCTACAGACACCATCTATGGTTTGTCGGCATCGGCTTATGATAAGGAATCGGTAGAGCGAATCTACGACATCAAAGGACGAAGCCACCAGGCACCGATGATTGTTCTGCTCTCAGATATAAATGATTTGAAAGCTTTTCGTCTCTCACCGAAGGCTGACACGGATAGGTATCTTAGGCAGAATTGGCCAGGCAAGATTACCTTCATCCTGCCGTTAGAAAAGGGCTTTGACTACATCACCCGTGGTTCTGGAGGCATAGCCTTTCGTGTTCCCGGGGATGCTAAGCTCCGGGCAATATTACAAGAGACAGGGCCCCTAGTTTCTACCAGCGCTAATCCAAGTGGTCAGAAACCAGCTAGTAATGTAGCCGAAGCAAAAGCGTATTTTGGCGACAAGCTAGATTTCTATATGGATGCTGGCGATTTATTTTCGGAACCGTCTACTCTAGTGGACCTGAATAGTAATCGGCCTGCCGTTCTGAGACAAGGCGAAACGCCCTTTAGGATATGATGAATAGGGTAGAGATTCACAACCAAGTGTACGACCTTGTTCGGCAAATCCCACGAGGTCGTGTAGCAACTTATGGTGATGTGGCTAGGGTCTTGGGTATTAATCCTAGGTATGTTGGCTATATCCTCCACTATAACCCCGCGCCTGGAGAGATACCCTGCCACAGAGTAGTCAATTCGGAGGGGCGTGTTGCTGTCACATTCGCTTTTGGAGGTGGTATGGCTCAACAGCAACTACTTGAGGCCGAGGGAATTATCTTCAAAAACGGGAAGGTGAAACTAATTGATTTTAGACATTTCTTTTAGCTCGTTTGGATGGTGTATAATGAATGTATAAAGAGGAGACAGATATGAAAGTTTCAAAAGGTCGCGGTATCCAGTTCTTCAAATTGCCTTCATTTAAAGGTTCCCAAAAATTTGTAGTTGATACATATAACCTGAGTAAGAATAAGATTGCTGATCTGGTTAGATTTAATAAGAATAAGGATGGTAAATAAAAAGTCACAACGCTAGGCCTGTGACTGAACTTATATAGGAGTATTCATGAGTGACGAGAAACATTTCATGCTAGAGGAAGCTAAGCGATTTGGCACGGCCCTGGGACTAGATTGGAGCCGTTTTGAGGCCGAAGAATTCCGCATGGGTATGGACGTAGAGCTCGAGCATGGCACCGTAGATATGAATACTAATGTTACGGATAACGACCCCTTACTTACGGCTAAGATTGCCATGGCTCATTTGAATGAGTACCCGGATTACTACACCAGACTAGAGTCCATGGAGCAAGAGGCTGAAAGCTTCTGGAAGGACAAGTAAGTGATACAGGCTATACTCTTTGGGCTAGCCAGTGGTTCTTCGCTACTCGTTGGTGCCGTTACTGGTAGTAAATTTAATTTAAAACAAAAAACTATAGCTGGATTTATGGCTTTTGGTTCCGGGGTGCTTATCTGCGCTCTGACCTTTGGTCTGATGGAGGAAGCTTTTGGTCATGGCGGATTTGATGCGGTTATCATCGGGTTTCTCTTTGGCGGTTTGACTTTTATCGCTGGTGACTATTTCGTTCATAAGCAGGGTGGCCGTAAACATCGTCGAAAGCAACTCTTTACGACAGATCGAAACGCTAATGGCAAAGCGATAACACTGGGGGCCATGCTTGATGGTATCCCAGAATCAGTGGCGCTCGGTATCGCTCTTTTTAACGGTCAGGGTAGGGGAATACTGATGCTCACGGCTATAGTTCTATCTAATTTTCCTGAGGGAATTTCCTCGGTGAATGGTCTTAGACGCGAAGGTTTCACGAAAAGGAAAATATTTGGCCTCTGGACTATGGTTGCCATAATAACAACCGCAATTACTATACTTAGCTTCGTCTTTTTACATGATATGCCGCTAAATACCATTGGCATTATAGAGGCGTTTGCAGCGGGTGCAATCCTGGCAATGCTTGCCGATACCATGATGCCCGAAGCCTATGAAGAAGGTGGTTTTAATATTGGAATGCTGACTGTATTCGGGTTTTTGACCGCATTTATTATCTCTAGATTTTAATCTCTTCGCGTTTGTCATCCTTGGCTTGACCGAGGATATCCTCACTTTCGTAAGGATGACGGCGGGAAGAACGAAAGGATTTCCCCATGAAGGCATTTGTACCAGAAACAGTTACCCTACCTGATCGCAAAGTTCTTACGCTTACTAGCATCGGTAACCCAAATAAAGTTGGGGAATCTGTTTTTAGTACACTATACGGCACTGCCTATGGGACGAAATTCAAGACATTCAAACCAAAGGGAGTCAAGATGGAGCTGGGTAAGCTTTGCGCTCATTGGCCAGATGCACACCTGAAACCCAAAGACGAGTGGACGGGTATTTGGGCTGTGCCGGTACCTGATTATGTAGAAGCAGAGGACATCGTTCAAAAAGACCCGAAGAACCCCGTAAGATTAGAAATTTGGCCTGGCGGTACTTATGCTCAAATCCTTCATGTTGGAAGTTTTGCCGAGGAGGGTCCAACTATAAAAACCTTGCATGAATATATAGAAGCCCAAGGTATACCAATGAAAGAGGTCATAGGCTTGCACGAAGAAGAGTATCTGACAAAGCCTGATTCGAAGCTTGTGAAGACTATTATCAGATATAGAATTGGGTTATAATATTCTACAATGAATCAAACCACAAAACGCCTAGTCGGAACCATAATAGTGCTTTTACCAGTACTGTTCTTGGTGTCGGTTTGGGTAATGATGACTCCACTTTCTGCGCGTTTTACAGATCTTCAGACTTCACTACTTAGTCTAGGTAGAATATCTGGACTTATAGGTCTGGCACTCTACTCTATTAGTCTGGTATTGCACGTCCGCATTACTTTTCTAAAAAAGTTGTTATTGGACGGAGCTTACATCTGCAAGCTTCATCATAATCTAGGCTCTTGGGCTCTTGTCCTGTTGCTCATACATCCGATAGCACTAGCCCTGAGGTTTGCTTTAAATGATTTATATTACGCTGCCAAATTCCTAGTACCTACGGACAACCTAGTCAATCTGGCTGGATTTCTGGCATTAATGATTATGATTGCGGCTATGCTAGTAACTTTTTACTTGAAGAAAAACCATAAACTTTGGCTGTGGGTTCATCGCTCTATGTTAATTGCGTATTTAGGCTCATTTCTGCACTTATTATTTGTAATTAACGATACGTCGTCGAATCCGCTGTTGAAGTATTACTTGCTATCGCTTATGCTAGCCGGCATCCTGGCCTTTAGTTATCAGAGGCTCTCACGATATAGTTCAAAGGCCGGTAGTACAGCGGAGGTATGCGAGTAATGAAGCGCCTTGTCACCATTACCCTGATACTTTTTTGGACCACCTACGTGGCTATAGTTGCTGGTGGGCTGGCTGTACATAAGTTCGGGGCCGGTGCGACTGTCGGGAGCACGAACTCTACGCCGATAGACACTACCACTCTCGGGAAAATCACTTTAGACACAACTGAGGTGGCAAAGCATTCAAACCAGGGTAGTTGCTGGCTTATCATTGATAAAAAGGTTTATGACGTAACCACATATTTTGGTAATCATCCAGCTGGAGATGTGATTATGGCTCAGTTCTGTGGCAAAGAGGCTAGCACTGCTTTTCATCTCTCTCCTCATCAACATTCTGCATATGCAGAGTCTCTGCTGTCGAAATACTTGCTGGGAAGCTTGGGAGAAACTATAAACAGTGGCGCTTCCCCAGTTACCGTTCCCGTTCCCGCCGTAACTAATAATACGGGTGCGAATACTACAGCAACACCAAAGTCGAGTGCTACATATACCTTAGCCGAAGTCTCCAGGCACAATTCCTCCGGAAACTGCTGGATAATTGTCAGTAATAATGTGTATAATATTACAGGATATTTGGGCTCCCACCCGGCCGGAGCATCAATCATCGCTGCTTTTTGTGGCAATGAGGCAACAAATGCTTTCAAGTATTCTCCACACGCTCATTCTAGCTATGCGTCAAGTCTCCTCGCTAGCTACAATGTCGGCACTGTAGGAAGTGCCACTACTGGGAATGGAGCTGTCGTGGCACCAACCGCAGGAACTGGTACGACTATTACTCCGCCACGCGGAAATAGTGAAATAGACGACTAAAAAGTGTATAATTATCAAAATGGAGGGAAACAAATGAAGAAAATAATGGCTATCTGTACTTTGAGCCTTGTTGGGGTTCTGGTCTGTGGTACGGTTCTAGCACAATCCACGGGGACACAGCTAAAGAAGGCCAAGAGCATCGCTTACTGTAATGATATTAGTAAGAACGTCGACAAGCGCATCACCAATTTTGAGAATAATAAAGCAAAACACGTAGCGCAATACGAAAAAACTCAAAAGAAGATGGTGGCCCTAGTTGATAAGCTCGAAGCAGAAGGTAAGGACGTTACTATTCTCCGGGCAGATCTGGTCACTTTTGAGCAGAAGATAGCCGATTTCAAGGCTGATTACTCCACTTACGTTATAAATCTTGGCGAAACGAAGGACTTCACTTGTGGTAAAAGTGAAGGTGAGTTTAAATCTAAGCTCGCTATCTCTAGAGGACAACTGAAGGTCGTTCATGATGATTCAGTCTCTATCCGTACCTATTGGGCACAGACTATTAAGCCCCAGATTGAAGCACTTAAAACAACTCCAGTTGTTACTCCAACTGTTGAGGAAGGAACCATCTAATGGCAACTGAAGGTAAGACTCCTATTCATAAACACGCACATCCTGCATATGCCTGGATTGCCCTTATTGTCTGCGTTACAGTGATACTGGGACTCTCAGGTTGGTATTATCTGACATTATCAGATGGCTATAATAATGATCTGGTTTACAGCTCACAGGAACTCGCTACACCGACAAAGGAAACATCATCGGCAACAAACGCGAGTCCGGTGGATGTATCTACTGAAGTCCAGGCTATTGATGATGAGATAAACGGCATTTCAGAGAGCGATTTCTCAGATACGCAGTTAGATAACACAATTCTCGGTATCCAATAAAATTAATAAATAAAGAGAGGGAAACATGGCAGCAAAGAAAACTACTAAAAAATCCACCAAGAAGGTAGCACCAGCAGGGTTACACAAAGAAGTACATCACATCTGGGGATGGGTAGTACTAACACTCGGTGTTACAATGATCTTCGCAGTAGCGGGATACTATTACCTCAGCTTCCTCGTCGTTTAGTTACGCAGGTTTTTATACAGTAAGCCCTGGTCTAGAGATAGGCTAGGGCTATTTCTATCTCACTCTAAGAAAAGTGTTGACAAAAAGTAATAAAAAGAGTATAATCAAAAACAAGTTTTGGTGCCTCGGTACCAACTAGTACGTTCCAGAGCCAAAAGCTCTGTTTACAACTCACGTTCAATAACCTCAGGGAGGTTCCAACTCTCCCGAATACATCCGAGATCACCTGGCAGAAGGCCAGTTGACTAGGCGACCTGCCAGATTGGCAGGGACAGGAGCGCAGATCAATGAAGAAGTGGGCCACGTAGTGTTTTCTCACCACGGCACCGGCGCCGAAGCCGGGATCAAAGCTACCTATATTCTCTCACCGTTCGCGATCTCCGGCCACAAGCGCTGAGACGGCGCCCACGCTGGCGAGCTCGGAACAAGAGAAGGGAGAGCACTGATGAAGGCCAAACGCTAGTGACGCCCGTAGGTGCCTTGGAAAGCATCTCACGGAGTTCCAAAAGGTTGGCTCAATCTCAGGACATGGTCAAAGCCAAAGATGTCTGATTGCGCCAGTCTCCACAGCTTTTCGTGGGCGAGGCACCATAGAGACTTCCCTCGCCCTTACAAGACTCGGGACCCAGGACCAGCAAAAGCCGATACCGACGGGACCCGACTTTGATCCGCAGGCCTTAACTAACTTGTAGAGATCTAGTAAAAGAAAGTCGCCCCCGCGGGGCAGTTGAACGTGAGATCGGGGCCAATTCGGCCGCACACCCTTCGGGGCTTTGTGCGGGTCCGGATTGGCCCCTTCTCCTTGTCTACTTGTTTTTGCTCTTATATAGAACTAAAATTGAATGGCTTTATTATTTTTTCGTCATTCTGAATCGAATGAAGAATCCAGGTTTACGGGTCCTGGATCCCTCGTACCGCTCGGGATGACGCGGACAGGACGCAGTGGATACAAACACACTTATTATCGCTATTATACTAGTTGCTGGTTTCGGCCTTATTTTCTATTATTTAAAAACACAGTTTGCTCAGAGTGGAAAGCCAAAGGAAGATGACAAGTCATTACTTTTTCTGCAACAACAGCTAGCTCAAGTCTCAGAACAGCTTAGTAGGGGTATGGTAGAGTCGAATCGCTCCGTTCAGGAGCAGTTTCGCGCCAGCAGTAACATCATAAAGGACGTTACTGAGAAGCTTAGTAATCTCGAAAATACCAATAAACAAGTTCTTGGCATCGCTGATCAACTTCAGGGCCTCGAAAACGTGCTCAAGAATCCGAAACAACGCGGTATTCTGGGCGAATATTATCTAGAGACCCTGCTCAAGAATATGTTTGGCCCGAAAGACTATCAGATGCAGTATCCTTTCAAGAATGGTGACATCGTCGATGCGGTGGTCTTTATAAAGGATAAGATACTGCCGATTGATTCGAAGTTTTCACTAGAAAACTACAACCGAATTATTGCCGAGAAGGATCCAACCAAGAAGGAACAGCTGGAGAAGCTTTTCAAGCAAGACCTCAAAAATCGTATCGATGAGACAGCTAAATACATCAAGCCCAAAGAGGGGACGATGGATTTTGCGTTCATGTTTATTCCTTCCGAGGGAATCTACTACGATCTACTGATAAATCAAGTCGGCGCCCTTACGGTAAATACCAGGGATCTCATAGACTACGCCTTTCGCGACAAGAAAGTTATTATTGTATCACCAACCAGTTTCGCCGCTTACCTTCAGACCGTGCTTCAGGGGTTGCGAGCTTTGAAGATTGAGGAATCGATTCATGAGATTGTTGGTAATGTAAATAAACTCTCTACTCACCTGACTGCTTATCAGGCCCATATGGGTAAGCTGGGAAATTCTCTCGGTACTACCGTCAACGCCTACAACACAGCGAGCAAGGAATTTACAAAAATTGATAAAGATATTACGAAAATCACTGGAGACTCTATTGATTCAGAGCTCCTGGTCCTCGATAAGCCTAGTACGGATGAGTAGTCATTGCTATAATTGAATTATGAAGAGAAAATCATTTATCAGTACCATGGTTCTTGGTCTAGTAATATTTATGCCACTATTTGGTTATTCAATCTATTTTTTGAATCCAAAGATGGGTATTGGGGCAATATCGACTTTACTCATCTCAATCTTTTTTGTTTTGACTTGTCTAGTTTCACTGCTCGGGTTTCTAGCTAGGAGTAAGGCGAGTAACAACGAGGTTATTTTTGACTCATATAAATCTTCGCTGAGGCAGGGCACGCTAGTGGGTGTCTATGCCCTGGGTATACTCGGTCTCGCCTCCATTCGGTTACTGACTTGGTGGGATGCCGTCCTTTTGGCTTTGAGTTTAATATTATTTGAGATATACTTTAAGTCTAGTAAGGAGACGAGAGTTTGAATAGTTTCTTATATATTTTGATGGGTCTAGTGATTATCTTCGTTTCATATCTCATAGTTGTCGGCACCCTAACTGCTCTTTTCTTTTGGGTCTCTCACGAGGACGTAGATACAGCCAAAAATCTAAAGATTTCCTCAATGCTAGCTGGGACCGGTCTACTCGTTACCATCCTATCGATGGTAGCTTTTTCCTCATTACACATCTACTATTTTGCCGGTCTCATGTTTCTTTTGAACTTTGTAGTCTACTACAGCACCCTCCATTTATTTTGGAAGTTTAGCAATTTTGACGCTATCGTAATCTCGGTTACTCTTGGAATAATCTTGAATCCAGCCTGGCTTAGGCTTATAGGAATGCTTTAAATGGTAAAAGACAATATATCCGAAATATTTGCCAGTTTCCAAGCTGAGCTTTTGAAAGTCACTCCTGCGACTCTCGAGTCTTTGCGTACCAAATATTTAGGCCGTAAAAGCGAACTAAACTTGGTACTAAAATCACTTTCAGACCTCCCAATAGAGGAAAAAAAGGTTATTGGGGCTGCGGCAAATAAAGCTAGAGTGGCGATGGAACAAGCTTTCGTCGCAAGAGAGCAGGAGCTCAACTCTGTCGTTGATGAAGAGAAGATTGATATTACAGCACCGGGTAAGCTCTATCCAGCGGGACACATCCATCCGATCTCCCAGGTTCTAGACGAGATGGTTGAGCTCTTCACTTCCCTTGGTTATGAAGTAGCTGATGGTCCAGAGGTAGAGGACGATTGGCATAACTTTGAAGCCCTCAATATGGGGCCAGAACATCCAGCTCGCGATATGCAGGATACCTTCTATCTGACAGACAGTAATTTGCCTCGGACGCATACTTCCTCTGTCCAGATTCGTTATATGGAAGAGCACAAGCCACCGATAAAGATAATTTCGATTGGTAAAGTACATCGTAATGAAAACGAGGATGCTACCCATAGTTGGATTTTCCATCAAGTAGAGGGCCTAGTAGTGGCAGAGGGCATTACTTTCGCTGATCTAAAGGGAACCCTGGACCTAGTAGCCAAACGAATTCTCGGACCTGGGACGAAGACCCGCTTCCGACCAAACTTCTTTCCATATACAGAACCAAGTGCCGAGATGGATGCTAGCTGTCCACAATGTGGTGGTACTGGTTGCCGTAGCTGTGGCGGCACTGGTTGGCTCGAGCTACTTGGCTCTGGTATGGTTCACCCCGATGTCTTGCGCAAGATGCACATAGACCCCACGAAATATAGTGGTTTTGCCTTTGGCCTTGGCGTAGAGCGCATTGCCATGATTCGTCATAACATACCTGACATCCGCTATTTTTGGCATCCAGATGTTAGATTCCTAGAACAGTTTTAACCCCCCCCATTGTCATCCCCGACTAGTCAAATAAAATATAATTCAGTTGATCGGGGATCTAGATTCCCGCCTTCGCGGGAATGACGGAGAAAAGAGTAAATGAAACTATCAGTTAATTGGTTAAAAGAATATGTTGATACACGGCTAAACGCGGAGAAGATTGCCGACCGGCTAACTATGGCTGGACTTGAAGTAGATGAAGTTATTTCTGGGCAGTCTTTTACTGGAGTAGTTGTCGGACACGTCCTTTCTGTCGATAAGCACCCAAACGCAGATAAGCTAAATGTGGCCCAAATAGACATAGCTGCCTATAAACTCCAGATTGTTTGTGGAGCAGCTAACCTAAAAGTAGGTCAATTAGTTGCAGTTGCCCTCGTTGGAGCTAAGCTGGGTGATTATGAAATTACCAAGGCTAACCTTCGCGGTGTTGATTCCTATGGCATGATTTGCAGCGAGAAAGAGCTAGGCCTCGGCAATGATCATGATGGAATTATGGTCCTCGGAGAGGGTCATCAAATAGGAGAACTGTTCGTCAGTGACAAAGGTACAGATAACATACTCGACGTTTCCGTACTCGCGAACAGACCAGACTGTATGAGCGTTATCGGTCTAGCACGAGAGGTCGCTGTAACGACTGGCTCAAAGAGTAAGATTCCCGCCTACGCTGGAATGGCAAAAGGGGATGGTCCTAAAGTTGACTTTTCAGTCACTGTAGAGGATACCAAGCTTTGCCCTCGCTATATGGCCAGATTCGTTACCGGAATCGAGACTCGAGACTCGAAACTCGAAACTCCTCAGTGGATGCAGGAGAGATTGGTCTCATCCGGCGTTCGACCCATTAGCCTTCTCGTCGACATCTCAAACTATGTCATGCTTGAGTACGGTCAGCCTCTACATTTCTTTGATCTGGGCAAACTTACTGACAAAAAGATAGTCGTTCGGCCAGCAAAGGCTGGAGAGACCATCACGACCCTAGACGGAACAAAGCGAACACTAACTAAAGAAAATTTAGTGATTGCCGATAGTAAAAAGGCGTTAGCCCTAGCCGGGGTGATGGGTGGACTTGATACAGAGATTGACGATCATACCACTAGTATTCTGATAGAGGCCGCTGTTTTCGACAAGGCCAGCATTCGCAGAACCTCTAGAGCCCTGGGGCTGAGGTCAGAGGCCGTGGCCAGGTTTGAGAAGGGGATTCCGGTAGCCCTACCAGAAGTAGCCTTAGAAAGAGCAGTACAATTACTCGCTGAGCTAGCTCATGGGCAAATTTCTGAGACAGTGATAGATATCCAGGATAAAAAGAAACCAGTGGAACCGGTTAGTTTCAGCGTTTGGAAAATGAATACTTTCCTAGGCACCAGTATCCCAGAGGACAAAGCTATCGGCGTACTAGAGTCTCTTGGCTTCGTCGTTGTAAAGACTGATGAGGGTTACGATGTGACTTCCCCATACTGGCGCATAGACGTCGTCCAAGACGTTGATTTATACGAGGAAGTGATTCGCATCCTCGGTTATGAACAAGTTCCTTACACACTACCTCTGAATGTAGATTCTGTACCAACCGCCAATCAGTACTTTGGCCTGGCTAGTCGGCTTAGAGCTCGCCTCTCGGCCATTGGGTTTGACGAGATTCTCACTTATTCTTTTATCGGTGCCAGTGAGATGACTGCCGTCGGAGTGGATGTGACCAAGTCACCTAAGGTACAAAATCCGTTAGTGAGTGACCAGCAGCATCTTCGTTCGACTTTAGTACCACAAATGCTTGGTGTGATTCGTGATAATCAGTTCAATCGGGACGTATTGCGATTCTTTGAAATCGGTAAATCGTTCGAGATTACAACCGCTGGCAAGCTACCCACAGAGACCAATTGGCTAGTTCTTGGCATGACAACAGATTATTATGATGCAAAGGGCGCTGTCCTCAATCTTCTCGTTAGCCTTGGCTTAGAAGAGGGTGATATCGTCACGAAATCTACGACCCGAACATTTATAAAGAGGGGCAAGGGAGCAGATTTCTTCGTTCACGGTAAGAAACTTTGTTCACTGGGGGAAATTCGCGAGGAAGTTCGTGAGAAATTTGATATCAAAAGGGCTGTCGTCGTGGCAGAGCTGAACATTGATAGCTTACTAGAGCTAAGGATCCCAGAGGTAAAATTCGTTCAGTTTAGCCGCTATCAACAGGTCACAAGAGATGTCTCTTCAGTCTTCCCAGGAACCTTAAGTGCTGCCGACATCTCAAAGAAGCTTTCCCGGGCTGATAAACTAATTACCAAGGCAGAGATTACCGACATCTACTCTGGAAAAAATCTTGAACCTGGTACTAGAAGTATCACGATACGGCTATATATTCAGAGCGCTGACCATACCCTGACAGATGCGGAAGTAGACGAGACTATGAAAAGCGTTCATAATAGACTTACTGAACTAGGAGGGAAGCTGCGGAGTGGTAACTAAAACTAAGAGCGTGGATTCGGTAGTAGCGCCTACTATCAAGAATCACAAGGATGCTGAAAGAGTAGGTAATGAAACGCCTCTACTTTCTATTATCGAGCCTGTTAAAAAAGAAAAAAAGTTTAAAATCGAGGACATTCAATCTGACAAGTCAGCGACTTCTTTGAAGAAGCCCAACCTGCTTAGGCGCCACCCTAAAATCATAATGGCCTCATGTGGGGTTCTTGCTTTTCTACTTGTACTTGCTGGACTTGTTGGTGGTGGCGTTTATGCGCAACAATCTATGTATGAGAACAAGGTTTTTCCTGGTGTCGTAGTTTGGGGTGAGGATGCTTCCGGCAAGAGTATGACCGAAGTTCAGAAACTTATCACTGAGAAAGTTTTAAAATATGAGATTACAATCAAGGGACCAGACCAGGATTATAAAGCTACGGCGATGGACCTTGGGGTGAATTATAATTCAGATACCATGGCTCTAGGAGCTTATTCTAGAGGCAGAGCTAGCTCTAATCTGGAGAATTACCTTATACGAGCCAGGCTGTTAGCTACTAAGATTAATTACGCCCCTTGGCAGAAGCTGATTCGGGCTGATGACCTTACTATTTCACCGAGTTATATCATCGATGAAGAAAAGTTTAACTCCTATCTAACTAAGATCTCTGACAACATCAACATTACTGCCCAGGATTCCCAGGTGAATGTGTCTGCAGGACAGGTACAGCTAAAACCCGCTATTTATGGACGAGAAGTTCAGCTGGAAACCCTAAAGGCAGAGCTCAAGGGCTCTATTGCCGGTTTTACAACCAAACAGATTTCGGTGGAGACAACCTCGATTAAGCCAGCCATCGTAGATGATGCCGCCCAAGAAGTGATGGTTCAGGCTCAAGGAGTCATGAAACGGCCGGTAGTATTAACTTACGCAGGTGTAGAGTATCGCCCGAATCAAGAGACAGTTGCTTCCTGGATTACTTTTACTAAAAAAACAGGTGACGCCAAATATACCTTGGTAGTGGATCCGACCAAGATGAAGAGCTACTTTGATTTTATCGGGACCAAAGTAAATGTTTATCCTGTCTCGCGTAAGGTCAGAGTCGAGAACGTAGTCAAGGAGACTGAGATTTCGCCCGGTGCGAACGGTACCCTTGTAGACACTGCAGTTCTTGGTAAAGCCATCGCAAACCAGCTTCCAAATCAAGCATCAGTTACGGTTGCCATACCTACCTACGTAGCTCCTTTCAAGACGGATTACGAAAGAGTTGTCATAGCAGACTGGGCTAAATATGTCGATATAAATCTTTCCTCACAAGTAATGACGGCCTGTGAAAGAGGTGGGGTAAATTGTCGCCAATGGAGCATCACCTCCGGTAAAGACGGCGCTGGCACCACCACACCGACGGGCACTTTCCTAGTGCTTGGGCGCAGTGCGAGTTTTTATATGACCGGCGGTACACCTGGTGTAGATTACTATAAAGTTTGGGTAGATACTGCAATTTGGTTTACGAGTCAGGGGCACGCCATTCATGACGCTTCTTGGCGTAATGGCTCCTTTGGCGGACAAGACTATCACTATAACGGCTCACATGGATGTATCAATTCACCAGATGAAGCTGCAACATTTATTTATAATTGGGCGGTGGTAGGCACTCCTATCATTATTCACTACTAAAAACCTGAATCAGTTCTTCGAAAACATTGGTAAGCGCATAACAGGTCGTTAGCGTCTGTAATCTATATTGTTCGAACAAAGTGAGAACTAATGTCCGTTAGGACCAAAAATAGGTCCGACCTATTTTTGCAGATACTGTTGAGGCTTGTTCTTGCTTTTGCTTCGTAAAAAGGGGATAATTTAGCTATTAAAATTGTACTTAGGAGGCTTTGTGAATATTCAGAAAATTACACCAGAAGTTGTGGCTAGTCCGGAAGAAAACGGACAGACAGCTGTCGAAGCTTCTCCATTGGCAGAACTCGTGTCCACTGCTCCAGATCCATCTGTAACAGCACCAGTAGTCGCTACTCCAGTAGTAGATGTGCCGGTCCTGGACGACACTAGATTCGCGGAAACAGTTGTTCAGGAAGAAGTAAAAGATCTCACGAGCTCTAGTGTCGAGAAGGCAGATGAAAATTGGACAACCAAGGTTCGTACTGTTATCAAAAATGATGAAGGTCAACCCTTCAAAGAGGAGGCAGATGCTGAAATCCTCAATAAAGACTATATGAAACAAAGATTTAACGTGGACGTCGATGCCCCAGTGGAGGAGAAGTAGGTGACTGTATTCGGTTTCTTCATTTTTACTCTGGTTTTGCTGACGGCATTGGCTGGCGGATTCACCTTCTTTAGAAAATCAAAGTACTGGAAGAAACAGATGGAGCGCTCTTTAAAAATGGTGCCACTCCTTGTGACTATACCTAGAGACGCCGGCTCCAAGGATTTCCAAGCCCAGAATCGGGATAACAGGGATTTGATGCGAGAAACAGTGGCTGTAGCGGAAGCTTTCTATTCTAATCTTGCAGGCTTATACAGCAAGTATCACATTGTAAAGAATTTCTTTGTCGGGCCGCCACACATCGTAGCTGAGATTGTCGCTAAAGATAACGAAATCTTCTTTTACATCGTGGCCCCTTTTGCCTTCCTCGACACTATCGAACAGAGTTTGAACGCCCAGTATCCTGAGTGCGATATCGAGCGCTCCAGTGAGCACAATATCTTTAATGCCGACTTTGGAATAGAGAACATTGCCGGTGGTGAGATTCGAGCTTCGAATTCTTACTATTTCCCCTTCCGAACTTACCAAGAGCTAGACAGTGAACCCCTTGAGAATATTACCAATGCCTTTACTAAGCTAGCGGCAGGTGAGGGAGCAGCCCTCCAGATACTCTTTCGACCGGTTGGTAGCAAGATTGCAAAGAAGGTGAATAAGCAGGCTCGTGAGATGCAGCACGGCAAGAAAGCTGGTCTTCTAAACAAAATGGTAGATCTAGCTCTTGTGAACGAGTCCGAACATGAAAAACAGGGCAATAGACAGAACATGACACCGATGGAAGAGGAGGCTATAAAGGCGATTGAACATAAGGCCAGTAAGAAAATTTTTGAAGTGATGATAAGGGTGGTAACTTCTGGTAGTACTCCAGAGAGGGCAAAGTCACTGGCTAAGCAGATCGCTGGTACCTTCAATGAGTTTGGTAACCAGAATTTAAATAGTTTTACCTTCCGACCAGCTAAAAATATCGAAGAATTTGTGACTGACTTTGTCTTTCGTTTTTTTGTACATCGTATATTTAGCGCCAACACCCGGTTCAGATTTTACAGAGGCTATAACCTGTTTTTAAACACCGAAGAGCTATCAACCATCTTCCATCTGCCAAACTTCCTAGTCACAACACCAGGCATTCGTTGGTTACCTTCAAAGAAGGCCGCCCCTCCAACCTTCGTTTCCAAGGATGGGGCAGTTATCGGGCATAGCGTTTATCGGGGTGAGGACAAGGTTATCCGTATCTCTGAGAATGACCGCAGACGTCACCTCTATATCCTAGGGCAAACGGGTACTGGTAAATCAACCAGCATGATAAACATGATTATTTCAGATATGAGAGAAGGTAAGGGGCTTTGTTATATCGATCCTCACGGCCAGGACCTCGAAGAGCACGTACTGCCATATATCCCGAAGGAAAGAGCTGAAGACGTTATTATTTTTGACGCCTCGGACACTACTAGACCAATGGGACTTAATCTCTTCACGGCTAAGACTCCAGAACAGAAAGACTTTGTTATAAATGAAGCCATTTCAATGCTTTATCGCCTTTATGACCCAGGACACACAGGTATTATGGGCCCAAGGTTTGAACATTGGTTTCGAAATGCAGCGCTTGCCCTGATGGCTGGACCGAACCCAGGTACCTTTATAGACGTCCCAAGGATATTCACTGACGATAAATTTTTGGCTGAAAAACTAAAGTATGTCACCGACCCAGTAGTTCGAAACTTCTGGATTAATGAGATGGGGCAGACTAGTGATTATCATAAGTCTGAGATGCTCGGTTGGTTTGTTGGTAAGTTCGGTGCCTTTATGACCAATACGACTATGCGTAACATCCTCGGACAGACTGAATCATCGATGGATATTCGTAAGGCTATGGATGAGGGTAAGATTATCCTTGTGAAGCTAGCCAAAGGACAAATCGGTGAGATGAATATGCAACTACTTGGCATGATTATTGTCGCCCAGATTCAGATGGCGGCTATGGCTCGCGCTGACATGCCAGAAGAGGAGAGACGAGACTTCTATCTCTACGTTGATGAGTTCCAGAACTTCGCGACCGATTCATTTGCAGCGATCCTCTCTGAAGCTCGTAAATTTCGTCTCAATCTAATTGTGGCCAATCAGTTTATTGGTCAGTTAAAGGATGAGATTCGTGACGCCGTCTTTGGTAACGTTGGTAGTCTGATGTGTTTTAGAATTGGGAACGACGATGCTGAATATATGGCCAAGCAATTCGTGCCACTATTTAATCAGCAGGACCTAATTAACATAGAGAATTACAGCAGTATTTCCAAGATTCTAATCGACAGTAAACCAACCCGCCCATTCAGTTTGCAGGGCTACAATTATCCCCCTGGAGCAAGTAAAGAAATTGGTGAGGCGATAAAACAACTTTCCCGTTTGAAGCACGGTCGCCCTCGTGATATAGTAGATGCAGAAATCGAAGAAAGAATGAGTATCAAGATCTGATGAAACCGGAGGGAAACAAAGAGTATCTGGCCTACGTTCAGGCAAACGAGAAGTATCTTACTGTGGGTAGGAGGTACTCTACTTTGCTTTCTCAAATGATGAAGCTTGACCCAGATATCCTCAGGATTGCTGAAGAGATTTTATCCACCGGTGATGGTCTCTCTACTTACGATAACAAGTTTTTAACCGCCTTCTATACAGACTTACGCCAGAAATCTAAAATAAACAAAAAGTACTACGACTTTCTTTTGAATCTAAAAAAGACAAGAATGGACCTAGACCGAGCCGTTAGAGACCTCTCGAAGGCAAGGATCGGCTATCTATTGCGTAAATCAGGCATCCCACCACGACGCACTAATGCAGGCCGAGATATTATCGCGAGGCAAATCAATAACCCGGACATTAGTTTGCTAGAAAAAATCTCACTCCCAGAGATCCTGGACATTCGTTCAGCTGAGGGCATAGACAGTCTAATGGCCTCTGGGGACCTAACTCTAAATGCCGGCACTTTTGTGCCTAAGACTAGAGACGCTAGGCATTTTATAAAAAACCTTGATCTGAACATAAAGCAGAGTGTGAATAATCAGTATTTTTCGGGTGAGAATTCAGATTTACTAAGAGCTTTTGGTAATCTGGATACTAAAAACATTCTAGACTTTGTTCGTCTGGCTGGTGACAGAGACCACATCCGCGAAATTGAGCGGAAGATAGAGGCTGGAGATATTCGTCTCACCGAAGATGGCTTAATGGCTGTGGGTCAAAAAGGAACCAGATACCTTGCCCTACTTATGGAGGAGCTAACTGGACAATACGAAAAGAAGTTAAATAATCTTCTGCTAACTAGGAATCAAGAGCATACAAAGAATGACCCTAGGCTCACAGCGGTAAGGACAAGCCTAAAAGACCTTGATATCACGCTTGACCGCCACGCCAACGTCGGCCGGATGGTAGATGCAGGCAGTCCCTTTCATGATTTTTTGAAAAAGAGTCAAGATAGTAGAGATAGGGCTGGGGAGCTCTTGGCAAAATTGTTGACCCTGCAAGAGACTATCTCTGTTTCGTTTGTGGATATAAAGAAGCAGATTGTTGCTACCCTGGATCGAGAGAACCTAGATATCGATAAGATTATCTCTCTAATTGTCGCAGTTCGGTATCTCTCTCTATACGAGAAAGATTATGAAGCTAGTCTTACTAGTCTAGAGCACATCCTTGGTGTGACGCCGGTTAATAGTAGCAGCGTATCTGCCGGACCAATCTCTCTGACACGGCTATCAGAAAAATATCAAGGTGAAAGCCAAGAGTTTGATGAAGAAGCTAACCAAATTTTACGCAGTCTAATCGGGAGTCGCCTGAATGGGCGCAAAGACCTTGGAAGTAAGACCAGTGAGACTTTGACGGCCTTTTTGCTTACTTCACCTGGACACCGAGAGTACAAGAGTATCCTTTCAACTCAACGAGTTGCGAAGAAGCATATTGTGGATACTCTGTATGCTAGTAATTGTCTCTATTCAGGACTCGGGAATATTAGCGAAATACTTTCAGAGATCACAGAGCTTGAACTACAGAAAAAAGAGAAACTGGCAGATCTAGCTCATGAGCTTGAGCTAGATCACAAAGAGCTTTGGCTAGCTAATATCAAGAACAAGAACAAAGAATATATAGATACTAATTTCGAAACTTTACCACAGGAGACTAGGGAGAAGGCCAGAATTGCGAACGCTGTAGCTATTAGTAGTGCTAGAAAAGAGATTAGGGATACTTTGGAGAAATACAGATCTGAACATCGAGCCCACAGTGAAGAATTTGGCACAACACTGAGAGAGTCCCTGAAACAAATTACTAAAGGCGGAGATGTTACTAAGATCTCAACGGATCTTAAGAAAGAGTACAAAAAAATGTCTTCAAACCACGATGAGCTTATCAGTAAGATGGAGAAAGATATCTTAAAGCTAGAGAAGCGACTGACTGATTTCGAGGCTGGCACGCCAGCTGAGATAGAGAAGATTTTGATGACAGATATACGGGCCAGTATCTAGCCTTTTTACCCCCGCTAATTATGTGAATAATCTATAAATATACGCCCCATTCGTGGGGCGTTTCTTGTGCTTAAAACCCCTTGCTTTGTGCTTGGAACAGGCGTACAATTTAAGGGTAATTTGTGATGGTTGTTTAACTAGAAAAAAGGCGGAAAATGGCTGAAAAGAAAAATACTTATGATGCCTCCTCAATCCAAGTTCTCGAGGGTTTGCAGGCTGTTCGTAAGCGTCCGGGTATGTACATCGGCGGTACGGGTATTGCGGGTCTGCATCATCTTATTTGGGAAGTCGTCGATAACTCTATCGATGAGGCAATGGCTGGTTATTGTAAGAACATAGACGTTACGATTCACGCAGATGGTTCTGTTTCAGTGGAAGATGATGGACGTGGTATTCCAGTAGATAAACAAAAACAAACTGGTAAAAGCGCTCTAGAAACAGTTATGACTGTGCTTCACGCTGGTGGTAAATTCGGCGGTGACGGTTATAAGGTCTCAGGTGGTTTACATGGTGTAGGTGTCTCGGTTGTAAATGCGCTTTCGAGCTATGTGAAGGCCGAGGTCCGTCTCAACGGTAAAGTTTATATACAAGAATTTAAGAATGGTGGACATCCAGTTGGTCCGCTTCGAACTGAGGGTACTAGCACTAAGACTGGTACTACAATTACTTTTGTTCCGGACCCAGAAATCTTTGAAGTAATTGATTTCAATTGGAGCACGGTGCTTGATCGTATTCGTCAACAGGCTTACCTCACAAAGGGAGTGAAAATTAAGCTTACTGATGAACGCGTCGGTACCACATACGGTTTCTATTTCGAAGGCGGTATCAAGTCCTACGTAGACCACCTCAATCGAGCTAAAACCGTCGTAAATGAGCCAATTTTTTATGTAGAGAAACAGACAGATAATGTGAATGTCGAAATCGCGGTTCAATATATGGACGGATTCAACGATAACGTGCAAACTTTTGCAAACAACATTCACACTCCAGAGGGCGGTACACACTTAACCGGATTTAGAACTGCTCTTACTCGCACTCTGAACGATTATGCTCGTAGCCACAGCATTCTAAAGGACAATGAAGGCAATCTAACGGGTGATGATGTGCGTGAAGGACTGACTGCGGTTATCTCAGTCAAGCTACCTAACCCTCAGTTTGAAGGACAGACCAAGGCAAAACTGGGTAATCCTGAGATCGCCAATATCGTTCAAAGTGTTTTTACAGAGTATTTCTCTTATTATATGGAGGAGAACCCGAACGAAGCTAAGAAGATTATTAGTAAGTGTTCGCTCTCTGCTCGCGCCCGCATGGCCGCCAGAGCCGCTCGTGACACTGTTATCCGTAAGGGTGTGCTAGAGGGTATGACTCTGCCTGGTAAGCTCTCGGACTGTTCTAGTAAGAACCCAGAGATCTCTGAACTCTATATAGTAGAGGGAGATTCTGCTGGAGGTTCTGCCAAGCAAGGTCGCGATCGTCGTTTTCAAGCTATTTTGCCTCTCAAGGGTAAGATTCTAAATGTAGAGCGTGCTCGTATGGATCGTATGCTTGCCAGTGACGAAATCAAAGCACTTATCATCGCTCTTGGTACTGGTATCGGTGAACAATACGATCCAGGCAAGCTTCGATATCACCGCGTAATCATCATGACAGATGCTGACGTCGATGGTGCTCACATCCGAGCGCTACTACTGACTCTCATCTATCGACATTTTCCTGAGCTTATCGCTAACGGGAATATTTATATCGCCCAGCCACCTCTCTATAAGATTCAAAAAGGTAAAGAAAAGCTTTATGCCCATGATGAGGCAGAGAAAGATGAAATTCTGGCTGAATTTGAGGCCAAGATAAAAGCAAACAAGGCAAAGGCTGGAGACGAACTCTTTGAGGTCAAAGAAATTGTCGCAGAGGATGAAGTCGAAAATGACACCGATAGCGCGGAGCCAGTAGAGGAAGTTGACGAAAATGATGAGTCACCTTCTGACCACAAAATCCCTGGTGTCAGTATTCAACGTTACAAAGGTCTGGGTGAAATGAATCCAGAACAACTTTGGGAGACTACTATGGATCCTGAGAATCGAATCTTACTCAAGGTAACTTCTGACGATGCTGAAAAAGCAGATGAAGTACTGAGTATCCTAATGGGGGATGAGGTCGAACCACGCAAGAGATTTATCCAAACACACGCTGCAAATGTTAAGAATCTGGATATCTAGGAGTATATGATGGCAAAAAAACAAATTGACGAAAAATTATTTGGTGAAGAAATTGGTTATGTCCGTGAACGCGACTTCAGCACAGAGATGCAGGAGAGTTTTCTAGACTACGCCATGTCCGTAATTGTAGCTCGTGCGCTACCAGACGTTCGTGATGGTCTAAAGCCAGTTCATAGACGTATCTTGTACGCAATGAACAGTCTCGGTATTCGCTCGACGACCAAATACAGAAAATCAGCTATGGTCGTTGGTGAAGTCCTTGGTAAGTATCACCCACATGGTGATAGTGCCGTTTATGAATCCATGGTTCGTATGGCTCAACATTGGTCCATGCGCTATCCTATGATTGATGGCCAGGGTAACTTTGGTTCAATGGACGGAGACAGTGCTGCTGCCATGCGTTATACAGAAGCTCGTATGGCCAAAGCGGCCGATGAGATGCTCTGCGATATCGACAAGGATACTGTAGACTTTGTACCAAACTATGACGGCTCCCAGAAAGAGCCAATGGTCCTACCAGCTAAGCTTCCGAACTTACTCCTAAACGGTCAAATTGGTATTGCTGTCGGTATGGCGACCAATATTCCGCCACACAACCTAGGCGAACTAGTCGATGGTATTGTTACCCTAATCGACAAGCCAGACTCTACAGTAGAAGACTTGATGGTTCACATTAAGGGTCCCGACTTTCCGACTGGGGCACAAATCTATGACCCAGAAGTAATCAAGACAGCTTACGCTACTGGACGTGGTTCTATCATTATGAGAGCCGTTGCCGAGATCGAGGAAACTAAGTCTGGCGGACAACGCATTATCATTTCCGAGATTCCTTATCAGGTAAATAAAGCCAATCTAATCACAAAGATTGCTGATCTAGTAAAAGAAAAGAAGATTGTTGGTATCTCTGATATTCGAGACGAATCAGACCGCAAAAGCTCAGTTCGTATCGTCATTGAGCTCAAGAAGGATGCTTTTGCAAACAAAATTCTAAACCAATTATACAAGCTTACTCAGATGCAAAGTTCATTCGGTGTAAATATGATTGCTCTAGTGGACGGGATTCAGCCTCGCATTATGACACTGAAGGGTATCCTGGAAGAATTTGTGAAACATCGCCAAGTGGTTGTGGTACGCCGAACCGAGTTTGAACTTCGAAAAGCGAAAGACAGGGCTCACATACTTGAAGGCCTGCGAATTGCGCTAGACAATATTGATGAAGTCATCGCGACTATCAAGAAATCTGCGACTCAAGAAGAGGCCAGAGCGAATTTGATGAAAAAGTTTGGCCTCACTGAGATCCAGGCAAATGCTATCCTCGCAATGCAACTTCGTACTCTAGCTGGTCTAGAACGAAAGAAGATTGAGGACGAGTACAATGAACTGATGAAACTGATTGCTAGACTTGAGGAACTACTAGGCAGTAAAGCCAAGATTCTAGAAGTTATCAAGTCAGAGCTAGCTGAAATCAAGGATAAGTATGCAGATGCTAGACGGACCAAGATTGTCGGTCATAGTCTGACTAAATTTAATGAAGTTGACTTGATACCAAACGAAGATGTTATTGTCACTATGACTCAAAGTGGTTACATAAAGCGTATTTTGAGTTCTACCTATCGCGCACAAGGTCGCGGCGGTAAGGGTGTTAGTGGTACTAGCCTAAAGGAAGAAGACGTCGTCGCTCATCTTCTCCACGCCTCAAATCACGACAACATCCTCTTCTTTACAAACCAAGGTCGAGTCTTTTGTAACAGAGTTTATGACTTACCGATGGCTTCTCGTATCGCTAAGGGTTCACCTATCGTGAACGTAGTTCAGCTAGCACCAGAGGAGTGCGTCACTGCAATTCTGAAACTAGCTAAGTTCGAAGGCGAAGGTAACCTCTTTATGGCCACAAAGCTTGGCACAGTGAAGAAGACTCCACTGGCAAACTTTGCAAACATCCGTAAGACCGGTATTATCGCTATTAATATAGACAAGGACGATGAACTCGGTTGGGTCAAGGAGACTAGCGGTAAGGATGACATTATTATGTCGACTGGCCAGTCTATGGTGATGCGTTTCAACGAGACTGATGTTCGTCCGATGGGCCGAAGCGCTCGTGGAGTACGTGGAATTCGCCTGAAGAAGGGTGACGCAGTCGTTGGTATGGATATCGTCGCTGAAAAAGGTGAGCTCATGGTAGTTATGGCACATGGTTATGGTAAGCGAACAGCTCTTGAACAGTTTACGCCACATCATCGTGGTGGCATCGGTATCAAAGGTGGTGTTGTGACCGCGAAGACAGGTAATTGTATTGATGTTCGTGTGATTACTTCGACCGAAGATGACTTGATGATTATCTCTAACGGTGGTCAAATAATTAGGGTGCCTCTGGGTAGCGTCTCTAAGATAGGGCGCGCAACACAGGGAGTGCGCATTATGAAACTTCCAGAGAAAGAAACCGTCTGCTCCGTCGCTCTGGTCCACGAGCCAGAAGAAGTCGAGCAACTTACAATCGCAACGGAATAATGAAAGGGCCCTTCGGGGCCCTTTTTGGAAAAGTTGCACAGGGTGTATAATATATATAGATGTAATGCTGACAGTGAACTAAGAAAATTAAATAGAAAGGAGTAACAACTATGGAAAGTCAAAACTTGTATGAAGTTGCGGCGAGCAATAGCTCGTTTAAAACTCTGCTTCAAGCAGTAGAAGCTGCTGGAGTAAAAGGAGTACTAACTGGAGACGAGGCTTATACTGTTTTCGCTCCAACTGATGACGCCTTTAGTGATCTTCCAGCAGGTACCCTAGATACGCTTCTAGAGGATCCGGTAAAACTGGTAGAGATATTAAAATATCACATTGTCCTCGGGAAACACATGTCGACTGAGGTTGTAGATCTCACTATGATTGAGACTTTATCAGGTGGTGAATTATCTATAAAGGCAACCGATGATTCGGTTATGATAAATGACGCGAAGATATTGATTCCAGATGTAGAAGCAAGTAATGGGGTGATACACGTAGTAGATAAAGTATTGCTTCCGTCATAAATTGCATACCCTCCAAAAGATGACACCTGCAAAGGTGTCATCTTTAGATATTTCTGACTTTTTTCTAAAACTTGCATAGGGTGTATAATATATAAGCGGACAGGTAAGTAGCTAAAAAACTTAACCATCAATACTAAAAAATTGAACAGGGCGCCTTTGACTTGCAGCTAACAATGTTTCTAGAAAAGACTTGGTCACTATTTCAGCTGCGAGGACTTCCTAAACAAGGATAGGCATAATTGTGAAACCAACCTGCATAACACTTCGTTACGAATGGTTATTTTTTTGCTCTAAATTTTGTGGTCGACAGCTTTGGCGGGGTGGCCCGAGATATATAATTACTGTCTCGCCCCGCTCTACCAAGCTGACTTGAATATAGAAAATCTCTTGAAGGGAGGTGAATAAAATGAAAGGTTTAATTGCAAAACTTGCTATCGCGGGTCTTGGGACTTTGATCGCAGGTGGGTTCACATTTGCAGCAGTTGGAAACGATCATACTGGTTTTGATTCTGATAACAATGCCAGTATTGAAGGTACTAATACTGCAGCAATAGATGTTATCAATGATACATTGCTTACAAATACCGTCGATGGAACCGCCCTTAGTGGTACCAATGACTCTAGTTACAACACGGGTAACGGCGAGGTAAAGGGGGGCGATGCTTCATTTGATATTAGTGTAACTAGTAAGGCTAACGACAGTAAACTGTCGATGATAGCTGATACTATGCCACTTGGCATTCAATCAGTTACTAACAGCACTACTGGTGCAAGTTCTACCAATGATGCTTGGATCTCATTTGACAACAGTTTAGACGTAACAACGACAAATACTGTTGACGTAGCGAATGTCTCCACATTAATGGCAGACACCGGGCTCAATACTTCTAGCTATAATACTGGAAACGGTCATGTAACTAGTGGTAATGCAGCTGTCAGTGTTTCATATAACAACACTCTAAACACAAGTGATGTTTCGATTCACTAAGCTGTTGTATGGCAGGGCCCATGGGTCCTGTCCGTCTTTATCAAGAAAGGGGAGTCATGAAAAATAACTTAGAAAAGTTAACACACCTATCAGCCGTCATAACAGCGGTTGTGATGACTCTTTCCCCTTTGTTTTCTGTCTATGCAGAAGCTCCAAATGTACCGATAGCTCCTACAAAACCGGTTTACAACGAGGTGATTCCAAATAGTCCAGCGGCACCGGCCTCTCCTCTTTCGCCTGCCGGTACGCCAGTCGTCGAGGAAACAACCACCCCAGTGGTCTTACCAGGTGAGTCTGTTCCAACAGGATCTCTTGGTACTGATATTGCAGTGATTGATTTAGCGGCACCAAAAACCAGCGAAGACGCCGTAATTCCTCTAGCTGGTAATATGGCAAGTCTTGGGGCCGAAGTATCGAATAGTAACACCGGTAGCGGTAGCGAGAATTCGGCTGGCGTTGGTCCACTAGCTAGCCCACTCTTTGGGATCGGAAACAGTGATACAACAATCAATAACAACAACACCGCCGTTGTCGACAATATCTTTGATCTTATAGCTATGAGCGGTGGAAACCAGTCTAGCTATAATACTGGTGATGGCAGTGTTACTAGTGGGGACTCTAATGTAATGTTGTCTTTATTCAACCTCATAAACACAGTATTCATTGCCCCTAATGGTGGCAACATTGGTATCGTTATGGGGAATATACTCGGAGACCTCATCGGGGATTATCTGGTAGGGCCAGCTGGTGAGTACTATTCGCTTTCCGGCAGCAGGCTAGACGTGGGCAATAGCGATACTGGAGCAAATTCTACTAACACTGCCCTTGTAAATGCAGGCAGCAACACGACTGTAAATAACGTAAATGATGGTACCCTGGCCAACAACATAGACGTAAATGCCAACACTGGAGGAAACCAGGCTAGTTATAATACGGGTAACGGCAGTGTTAGCAGCGGTGATGCAAATGTGTCATTGAATCTCCTGAATTTCTTAAATAGTTCGTTTTACGCGAGTGACTTTGGTCTCTTCGGTATCCTGAATGTATTCGGTGATTTTATTGGAAATTTAATTATCCCAGATAGTTTATCTAGAAGTGCTGGAGCGGGTGGCTCCTTCGATCTGCAGGTTGGCAACGACACTACCGGCGCAGATTCAGTAAATACTGCTTCCGTCGATGCAACTAGTAACTTAGATATAAACAACGATAATAGTGCTGATATATTAAATAACATTATTGTCTCTGGTCAGAGTGGCAACAATAACTCGGGATATAATACCGGCGATGGCAGTGTCGCCTCGGGAAATGTAAATACAGACCTAAATGTTGGCAATAACGCCAATCAAAACATCGTTGGGGACACAGTGTTCTATGCCGTGATAAACGTACTCGGGGAGTGGACAGGCTACAACGCTCTAGCCTCGTTATTCCGAACCTTAGTTCTACCAAACGCGGACGGAAATGGGCAGACGATTATAGTGACGAATGCAAATACAGGCGCCGGTTCTGTAAATGAAGCCGAAGTAAATCTCGACCAAAGCACGACTATTAATAATGACAACACAGCCGCCATAGCCAATAATGTCAATATTGATACTAACACTGGGAGTAATAGCGCTAGCTACAATACCGGTGATGGCAGCGTGAAGAGCGGAAATGTGGATATTCTCGCCAACATATTCAACCTAGCCAATCTAAACGTGGTGGCTAACCGATTTGCCTTCTTTGTGGTCAATATCTTTGGCGATTGGAAGGGGAATGTTGACAACAAGGCAAGTACCACGGCAGACAAGGGCACCGGCAACATACAGGCGGCTGGTATGGGTTCATCGACGGATCTCTCCACTTCGAGTCGTTCAAATATTCGTCAGACAGACAGAAGATATCTCTATACCAGCAACAACGAGCTAATAACCCCAGAGACGCCTGATGCCATAGTGTTAGCCGCTAACTCTCAGAATCCATTCTATGTTGAAGAAACTGAACCTGAGGGGATTAATCCACTGCTAGCTTTCCTGGACGATAACCTTTGGAATATTCTCATATTAATCGGTATATCCATGATTACTCTTGCTGCATATTTATTTGAAAGTCAGCGCTTAAAAAACTTAAATAATTTCTGATAGGAGGAATTATGAAGAATAATAAACCAATTAAATTTCTAGCGGGTAGTATGTTAATGTCATTAGTACTATCAACGGGGGTCTTTGCGGCCGATGTTCTAAACGAGAACACTGGCAGTGAGTCGACAAATACAGCTTCAGTGCTTATAAACACAGTTACAAACTTTCTGGTTGAGAATTCAGCCACGGTCAATAACGTCGATGATTCACTTCTGAATACTGGAGAGAATAGCGCCGACACTAACGTCGGTGATGGTACTGTATCCAGTGGAAATATCGATGGATCATTTACAGTTAAAAATACGCTAAACGGAGTCGAGGTTAATGTCGACCCAATGAATAATTTATCTACGCTAGGAGCTGCTGCAAAGAACACTTCTACTGGTGCAGGTTCCGACAACTCCACCCTGTTTCAAGTTAGTAATGACAGAAACATAACCGTCTCAAATACAATGAACGTACAGAATATAGATCCTACTGTCCTTACAACGGGCGGTAATTCAGCTGATAGCAACACCGGAAATGGCAGCGCTAGTTCTGGTAATATTCACTTTGCTGTTTCCTTCGAAACCATTGGCAATATAGTAAAGATTAATCTCGCGAGAGCTGGTGTTTTGCCAACTGACGGCAAGGGTGGTGGTTTCTTCCAAGATGAGCCGGTTCTTCTCGCTTCTATCACAGAGCTATTACCAACTTCTCTCCCTGTCGCCGGAGCAAATAACCTTATGCTACTACTGATAATTAGCGGCGTTGGAACCTTGCTCGTGGTACAGCTACTGGATAGATTATTCCCTAAAGAACCTGCGTTCAGGTAAACCAAATTTGATACCCTCCGCATTGAGATCCCCACTGAAAAGTGTGGGTCTCTTTATTGTTGTTGACAAGGGGGTGTATACTAGAGCTATACTTTTGATTTACTGAAGTGTAAAGAAACAAAAACAAACAGATATAATAAAATAAGGCACTTCTATGGGCACAAGCTTATGGGGGGAATATAATATTCTTCTCCTTGGTTTGTGCCAATTTTGTTAAATGAAAGGAATTAGTTATGAAAATATTAAATATATTTAAAAAGCCTTTATCAATTCTCGCAATCATCACTCTAGTATTCCAGATGCTATTTATCGGAGTAACGCCAGTAATGGCAGCAACTCCTCAGCTTCCGACGCTTTCACCGGCACCTGGCTTTGGCTCTGTAACTACCGTGGCAGCCGGGATTACAATTCCATTAACGGTGGATGTGAATAATACAGCTGTAAATACAAGCTTTGTCACACAGACATATACGGACACTCTAACTAATGTATATCCGACTGTCGGTGGATTTGATCCATTGCCAGGTGACATTACCTATCTTCCAACACCTGCAAATGATATGCCAGTTTACGCAGATTCAGCCGGTGGACTTTCATTTCGTTCTCTTACAGGAGTTCCAGTTTCTGGCCTGACCATCGCAGCTGAGACGAATTATCATAATGTTGTCAGTACTACGTTTAATACTCCTGGTACTTATGATTATGTTGCAACTATTCTTGATTCGAGTAATGCAATAATGGATACCCAAAGCTTTAGTATAGTTGTCACTCCTGTTACTACTATCGTTGCTACTGGTGTACCAGCTACGGTTTCTAATGATCCAGTGACCCCCGCTAACTTTAGCTACAACATTGATAATACATATGGAACGGACTTTACAGCGCTTAGCTACTTTGTACAGATTCAAAACGCAGCTTTGTCAGAAATTAAAGTGTTTAATTATGTTGATGGTGCAACGGTTACTGATCTGAAGCCTTCGTTGGTCGTAGACGGCACCGCCCTTGATCTTGTAGGCGTACCAATTACAAGCGCGTCGACACTGGCTCACGGAGAGGTGAAAACGTTAAATTTTCAAATTTCCTTTGTAAATCCAACTCCATCGGTGCTCAAAATCTATTCATTATTCTTAGGTATTGTGGACCATTCAGTGGGGTCCTGGGTTTTTGCTTCAAACTCAGATGCTGTTTTTACAGTAAACCCGGTTGTATCTACCTATACACTTACATACACAGCAGGACCAGGCGGGACTATCTCGGGTGTTTCACCTCAAACAGTAAATAGTGGTGCGAATGGCACAGACGTCACTGCCCTAGCCAACACTGGCTATCATTTCGTAAGCTGGAGCGACGGCATGTTAACAGCCAACCGTATGGATACAAATGTAGTAACCAATAAGTCGTTGACTGCAAACTTCGCTATAAACACTTACATGCTTACCTATACATCCGGTGCAAATGGCTTAGTTACAGGCGTATCAACTCAGACAGTCAGTTACTTAGCAAATGGTTCTACAGTGAATGCAGTTCCAAATGCCGGTTACCACTTTACTGATTGGAGCGATGGCGTACTCACAGCTACCAGAACTGACTTGGCCGTTACCGGCGATATCTCGGTGACGGCAAACTTCGCTGTTACTACCTATAATGCTTATTTTAATGTTGACGGGTTAATAACTACAGTTCCTACAGCCTTTGGCGCAACTATAGTGGTACCTCCAAATCTCACTAAACCAGGCTATACCTTTGCTGGATGGCTACCAGTTGTTCCAGCTACTATGCCTGCTGCAAATCAGACATTTGTTGCTCAGTGGATACTGAATAACTACACAATCTCATTCAATTCAGCTGGTGGTTCTGCCGTTGCTTCTATCATGCAGGGTTATGGTACTGCAGTATCTACACCTCCAAATCCAACTAAAGACGGTTACATCTTTACTGGTTGGACACCTGCAGTTCCTGCTACCATGCCGCTTGACGGTGCTAGTCTGACAGCGGGTTGGAGTATTAATACTTACGTTGCGAGCTTTAACGTCGATGGAACGATCACGAATGTTCCTACCGTATTTGGCGCAACTATAGTGGTACCAGCAAGCCCAACCAGAACAGGTTATACCTTTACGGGATGGTTACCAGTACCTAGCACTATGCCAGCAAACGATGCCATATTTGTGGCACAGTGGAGCGTGAACAGCTACATTGCCAACTTTGTCGTAGATGGTGTGACTACCACTGTTTCAACTGCGTTCGGTTCAGCTATTGCTACACCTTCAAATCCTACTAAGCCAGGCTATACTTTCGCCGGATGGCTACCGATTGTTCCAGCTACTATGCCTGCTGCAAATCAGACATTTGTTGCTCAGTGGACTCTGAATAACTACACAATCTCATTCAATTCAGATGGTGGTTCTGCCGTAGCTTCTATCTCACAGGGTTATGGTACTGCCATTACTGCGCCAGCAGATCCAATTAGAGCTGGTTACGCTTTTGCTGCCTGGTCTCCAGTTGTCCCAGCTACTATGCCAGCTGGTGGTGCAAACTTAGTTGCTCAATGGACCATTAATACCTACACTGCCAGTTTCGAAGTGGATGGAACAATTACAAACGTTCCTACTGTATTTGGGGCAACTATCACAGTTCCTGCAAGTCCAACTAAAACAGGTTACACTTTTGCGGGCTGGCAACCGGTTCCAGCTACTATGCCAGCGGGTAATATCACTTTTGTTGCTCAGTGGAAATCTGTAGCACCAACACCACTGGTAAATCCTTCGGACCCGGGTAATGTTTTAACTCCTCCAACGGTAGCAAGGATTGCTGACGAAACTACAATCGGTTCTGCTTTGCAAGATAATACGACAACACCTGTTGCAGATAATACGGACAAGCCGACAGTAAGGAATAACGAGAATCAGGGAGTACAGGGCGCTACTGATGATACTAGTAATAAACCGAGTCAACTAAGCTTATTTTTCAACTACAAAGTACTTGGGATTAGAACTTGGGTTTGGCTCTTGCTTCTAGCACTTGGTGCGTGGGGATGGTGGTTCCTCGCATTCAGAGGACGTAGCGAAATCAAATAGCTACATATAAAATAGGAGCCTTATGGCTCCTATTTTTTAATATATTTATTTCTTTTATGAAGCTAAAAGAGTTTATTTTCTCGTGTAAATATTATTTCCTATTGCTAATACCTAGGAATAGGAATAAGTTGTAAATACCTTTCGGTTTTCTGAAGGGAAAAGATACAATCATAAATACGCGACAAACACCAAGCTAGAACAAAATAATAATTAGGTACTTCTATGGGCACATGCTTATGGGAGGAAGTGTACACTTCTTCTTTTAGGTTTGTGCCTAATTTTATAAAAAAATATTAACAGTTGAGGGTGGAAAGAGGTCTAATATGACATTTCTGGAAAGAATGAAAAAACCAATCTCCTGTCTGGCGATTGCAACGCTAGTAGGACAATTATTGTTTATAGGAGCAACTCCAGCTCTAGCGGCTGGGGTACTTCAAGTTGGGGCTGACAAAGCTTACAAAACTATCCAATCCGCGATAGATGCAGCAGTGTCTGGTAATACTATATTCGTTTACCCTGGTGAATATACCGAGAAAGCAGCGGATAGAACTATATTAGAAGGTACTCCAGATGCCGGATCTACATATCAGTTTGGTTTATTCCTACCAAATAATAAGCCCGGCTTGAAAATTGTGGGGGTTGATTCTCTGGGCACTCCTCTTACAGACCCAAACAGCGCTAGCCTACCGGTTGTTACTACCGAGGCAACCAATAATTTTGGACCTAGTGGTATATGGGTTGAAGGTACTAATGACACAATTCAAGGTATAAAAATTGGTGCTAACATTGGTGGTAATAATAAGACCATTGAAGTTATCGCTGACAATTTCACTCTACAGTATTCACAAACCTCTGTTTTTGATGGTGGTGGTTCAATTTATGTCAACGATTTTACACCAGCAGGAAACGTAATAAAGTCTTATCACATACTAAATAATATTTTCCCAGACGGTACGAGTGTTGATCTCGCAAATGGTGCTGGCTTAACCGGACCTGTTAGTGGCAGAGAGATTCTGAATAACTCATTCAATTTGCAGGACAATGGTTACAATGCCATTAGTTTTAATGGAACCAGTAATGTCGCTTGGTTCACTCTGCCAGTTGGTGGCGCAATTATTAAGGGCAATAACTTCTCTAATAGCAGCCAGTTCATTCGTGCAAGAGGAGTCTATGATAACTCTCAATTTAATTGGAAAGCATACTGGTACGACAATACTTTTGACAAAGCAGTTGTATCTGTAAAAGACGCAACGACATTTGATGTTCAGGACTATTCCTACAATGTCTTCACTAATGTAAGAAGAATAAGCACCAGTATTCAGGAAGAACTCGCCAATGCCTCTGAAGGCAATACTCTTCTCGTTGCGAAAGGAAATTATGTACTCGATAGCCAGATTCGAATTAATAAGTCCATTAATATCGTCGGTGCAGGTGACTCCACTGTAATCACCAAGGGCTCATTGCCCTGGGTTAACGCTACTGGCTCAAAGGGGTACGCCCCTATAATCACTGTAGCTGGTGTTAGTAAGCCGGTCAAACTGGAAGGATTTAAAGTCACTGGTGCTAAGAATATAGTCATGTCACCCTCAGGGAATGACTTTGGTTCTGGTATTAACATAGTGAGTTCCGCCCAAGTTACTCTGAATAATATCACATCTAGCGGTAATGCAGCTGTCGGTTTAATCGTAAATAGCTCAAACGTAATGGCGAATAACTTCAATACTAGACAGAACGGTTGGAATGCTGGTGTAAACATCGATAGGGCTGACAGTGGCGACGCCACCTTTACCCTTAAGGGTGACGGCGTTATTTCAGAGGTGACCAAGATATATTCTGACAAAACCCTTGGCGCTACTGTGGTAGCATCCGGCTACCAGTCTTATCTTTCTGGAGGCAAAACTATTTGGACTAATATACTTCCTGAAGCCCCAATTTCTCTAACACCTTCAAATGGTTCCTATACAACCAACCCTGCATTTGATAACACTTGGGCTAAAGTAGCTGGCGCTGCTAAGTATGAATATCAAGTATCAAATTCAGTAAATAACGGTGTCCTTGGACTAATCGTCTTCAGTGATGACAGTTCGGCAACAAATTACGACTCTTCTGATACACAAATAACCCGCCACAATAATGCTGGTACACCGCAGGGTGACTATTTCTGGCAAGTGCGCGCAATTAATCCTAACGGCGTTGTCGGTTCTTGGAGTGAAGTTAGTAAAGTAACTGTTGACACTACGACACCAGTTCTTACTATTACAAGTCCTGTGGCTAACCAACTAATAAATGGCAGAACCATAACCGTAAGTGGTACCGCAACAGATGATAATTTTAACTACTATTATTGTTATGTATCTAACATCAATGGCCATGAATATGGGACACGTGATGCTTCATGCACAACCACCTGGCATTCAGTAGGTGATGCAAGTCTTCTTGGTAATGTGACTCTTGCTAACGATTTTGCCGACGGTAGCTATGTTGTTCACTTAATCGCCTTGGACAAGGCTAAAAACATTAGCGAAACGACACAGTTATTCATACTCGACAATACAGCCCCAACTACTCCGGAGCTTAATTCTCCTGCAGATAACACCCTTCTTGCTACAAATAGTTTTGATTTCAATTGGGCTCCTGCTGTAGATGAAACTTCAGTAACCTATGAATATCAATCCAGCATGAGCTCTGTTTCAGTTAATGGCGTTTTAACTACGGGACTTTGGAATTCTGCCATTGATGGCAATCCAGAACAACGAGTTCTAAATAATCCAACTATTCATTCGGTGGGAGCGCCTGATGGAACTTGGTATTGGCAGGTTCGCGCTATCGATGCCGTTGGCAATATGAGCCCATGGAGCGCTATCTGGCAAGTAACATTGGATACGCTGGCACCTGTCGCTATCATTACTAGTCCCCTTACTAACCAAATAAGTGGACCAGTTCTAAATATACAGGGTACTGCCTCAGACCTAAACTTCAACTACTACTATTGTTACGTTACGGACTCCCACGGCGAGGTAGGGATACGAGACGCAAAATGTGTCACCGCTTGGTCTGCGAATTCTCCGTTTCATTCAGCCTTTGCACAAACAAATACAGGTACTAACTCTGGACTTCTTGGCTCAGTTGATTTGACTGGACTCGAGAATGGTACTTACCAGGTTCACCTTGTAGCTTATGATAAGGCTGGTAATTTAACCGAAGCTGCTTCGGTTTCTTTTGAACTGTTAAATCCTCTTCCGATAGTTACACCAGAACCTGTGCCCACACCAGAATTAGTGACACCCGTTGAGTCAGCTACAATAGTAGCTCCAGTCCTCGCCGCTACAGTAGTTGCTCCAGTGGTTCCAGTGGAGCCCGCCGCAGTTCTAGGTGCTCAAATAGTTGGGGAGCAGAAAGCTCCAGTGCAGATAAGTGATCAGGAACAAGAAGTCAAAGGCAGTACCGATGCACCAAAAGCAGATTCAAGTTTCTTCTCTAAATTCCTTGGCTACAGGGCGTTTGGCCTTAACTCTTGGATGTGGTTGTTACTCGTAATCATTGCATTCTCGGGGTATTGGTATTTATCACCCGTTCTGCGTAAGAAGAAATAGACTAACATTGGTAAGAAAATAGAGGCCCTAGCGGCCTCTATTTTTGTTGACAAACAGTCAGTGGTTGCTATAATAGTTTGTGCAGTCTTTTGGAAACAAGGGACTTGAAACAAACATAGACAAAACAGACATTCAGACGAATATAAATAGAATAATGGAAGTGATTGCTTCGACCTATGGGTGCGCACGCTGTATATAGAACTCGGTTGTTCACAAGTGCCTATGGGAAATAGCAAGTGGTGAAACCGGTCACATTTCCTCGACTTTATTGTTGATGTAATTCAATTTTTTCGAGGGAGGGTGATCGGTTTTTCAATTATAAAAATGTTATTAAATTCGGTAATACAGGAGGAACTTAGATGTTCAAAAACTTAAATAAAAAATTTGCTAAAGTCGCCCTAGTGGTGATGGCTATGCAGCTTTCACTAATGGGTATTGGGACCGGCGCAACGTTGGCTTACGCGGACGATGACGTTAACCCACCTACGGTTATTGCACTTACACATAATGAAGCTGCCAAAACTATCACTTATACATTCAGCGAGCCAGTACGGCTTACAAGTAACGATGGGGCTATTGTCTATACTGCATCTGAATACGCAGACAAGTTAGGCATCTATGCGTTCGACGATGTTACTATGAGCTATGGTCCAACCGAGGCAATCGGTACTGACGTTGTTTCTACAACTATGGTTGGCAACGTTATGACAATTGGTTATACAGGTTCACTTGTTAAGGCCGTAGTATCTAAGTATGTAGTAGATGCATGGGGATCACGAATTGCTGATATGGCTGGCAATAAGATGGTTGCCGATCAAGCTACTCAGGTATTTACAGTTGCTTCAGATGTTACTGCACCTACGGTTATTGCACTTACACACAACGAAGCTGCCAAAACTATCACTTATACATTCAGCGAGCCAGTACGGCTTACAAGTAACGATGGGGCTATTGTCTATACTGCATCTGAATACGCAGACAAGTTAGGCATCTATGCGTTCGACGATGTTACTATGAGCTATGGTCCAACCGAGGCAATCGGTACTGACGTTGTTTCTACAACTATGGTTGGCAACGTTATGACAATTGGTTATACAGGTTCACTTGTTAAGGCCGTAGTATCTAAGTATGTAGTAGATGCATGGGGATCACGAATTGCTGATATGGCTGGCAATAAGATGGTTGCCGATCAAGCTACTCAGGTATTTACAGTTGCTTCAGATGTTACTGCACCTACGTCTACTGTCGTACACGACGAAGTTGCAAAGACTATTACTTACACATTCAGTGAGCCGGTAAAGCTTACAAGTAACGATGGGGCTATTGTCTATACTGCATCTGAATACGCAGACAAGCTAGCTATCTATGAGGTTATGGGACTTGATTACACCACTCTTACAAAAGTAGAAGCTAGTCCAATTACAGTAGCAACACTAAACCCAGCTAAAACCAAGCTGGTACTTACATATACTGGCTCTCTAGTTAAATCCATTGACGCCAAATATGTTGTGGATGCTTGGGGATATCGTATTACAGACGAACTAAATAACAAGATGGTTTCTGACGCATCACAAATGTTTACTGTTCTTGGTACTCTATCTCGAGTGGTTCCAGCTACAGTAACTGATCTAGTCTCTTCGGTAGATGCAGATGGTCACGTCACTCTAACCTGGACCAACCCACCGGCTGGTACCTTTACAAGTATCCGAGTATATCGTGAAGGAGATTTTTACATAGATCTACCAGCGACTTCTACCCGTTACACAGATATGTCTACTGAAAGAGGAGTTACTTATAACTATGTTGTAAGAACTATAAACAGCGTAGGTAACTTTGCGAATACCTCACAACTCCCTGTAACCGTTCCAGCTGCCACACCTGTTGTAGCTACAGCGTTTACAGACAGTTCAAACACTTGGGCAGCAGATTATGTTGCTCCAGAAACAAACACAAACAACGAAGAAGTAAAAGCTCAGACTGCAGAGACTGACGAACCTATCGAAGAAAAGAAAGATGGCTTTCCAACCTGGGGAATCATCATGCTTCTCATCTTGGCTGCAGTAGGCGGTTATCTAATCTGGAATCAGAACCCAGCTCCAGCACCAGTTGTTGGAAAGACAAAAACAGGAACTACTACAAAAAAGAAATAATGGTTTACTGTTCGAGAGTATTTGAGAACCAAACTTAGTTCTCACTCTGCCTGCTTGCCGGCAGACAGGTTCGAACGATAGCATAAAGGGTGGCCAAAATAGCCACCCTTTGTTATTTCTTATAGCACAAAAAGGTCCGTCCTTTTTTCTATATGTTTTAAAAAGGACGGACCTTTTTGGACTCGGCCAAGGACTACTGGTGACAACTTCGGCATTATTGGTTTCAAAGGGTCGGACCCTGGACCGACTTAGAGCCAAGAAAACTTTATACTTTTAACTTTTTACTTTATACTATAGGCATGAATAAAAAACCTCAATTTATTTCTCCAGAGAACGTTCTATCAGAGGTGGGTCTGAAGCCTGGCATGAGCGTAATCGATTATGCCTGTGGCGCTGGACACTGGTCCTTGTATGCCGCTAAGATGGTATCGCCAAACGGTAAGGTGCTAGCACTCGAGAACGATATCAATATGCTTAGCATGCTTCAATCAAAGGCCGAGACACGGCACATCTCCAATATAGAGATAGAAGAGATAGAGATTGAGAAGGGGACTAGTGCAGAGGCTAAACCGAGTGATCTCGTGATAGTTTCAAATATTCTCTACCTGATAAAGGATAAGCAAGTTTTTGCAGAAAAAGCAGCGGCTCTAGTGGCACCCGGTGGTAAGCTGCTCTTTATCGACTGGACCCCAGCCAAAACACTTTTTGGACCCCCTAGTACACTCCGCATCAAGCAGGAGGAAGCAGTTACCCTCTTTGAGCATGAAGGCTTACAGATGGCTTGCAGCGTCCTTACAGGTGTAGATCACTACGGTCTTGTGTTTGAACGAAAGGGTGCAGTAGATGAAGGCTAAAGAAATCGATATCATACCAGAGGCACAAGGAGAGGTTCTTTGCCCGGTTTGCGGTTCGGTCAAGATATTAGAAGAGGGCAAATACATCTGTCCTAGTTGTGACGTAAAGATTGATTATTTTGGAGATGACGATGAAGACATTGCTTAGTAGGTTCAATGTAAATTATTTTTTTGGCATCCCTGCCGAGACTCAAATTGTTTGGTTCTGGTTCGCCTGTTTCGCTTTACTATTACTAGTTAGTGTCGGGGTATATCTATATTTAAAGGCGAAGGGCTTAAGTAGAAAACCTTACAAGAAATATGCTAAGAGTTTTCTTTGGCCTAATCTCACACTTGCTATTATCGGTCTAGTGCTTACCTTTGCACGTTATGAGAAACTGGCTCTATTTTCCTACAGATTCTGGGTTTACGTTACTATACTGGGTGTGATTACTTTTAATGCCTGGTTTTTCACTTTCAAGCGCAGTCAACTAGAAGACGAGCTACTAAAATTCTACAATAACGCTCGTAAAGCCAAGTGGCTGAAAAGTAACAAGAAATAGTTCACGACTATACTCATGTAATTACTAATAAACTTGTTGACACGGCCTAAGAAAATTGATAAGATTAACAAGCTTTTTGCGAAGCCGAATGAAGCGAAAAAATAAAGCCCCGATATGGAGCTTGCGGATTTTTTTTGCCCTGGGTCCTTTGACAGCAGAATAATAGCAGAAAACAAGTCCAAACCCTTAAATTTTCTTTGAACAGTAGAGTATGATCTACTCAAAAAACATACAGAGCAATCTAGCTCTTCATTTGGAGAGTTTGATCCTGGCTCAGGATTAACGCTGGCGGTATGCCTAACACATGCAAGTCGAACGAACCTTCGGGTTAGTGGCGAACGGGTGAGTAATACATTGGTATCTGCCCCAGAGTAGGACATAGCTTGTCGAAAGATGAGGTAATATTCTATAGTCTTAGTAATAAGTAAAGCAGCAATGCGCTCTGGGAGGAACCTTTGGCCTATCAGCTAGTTGGTGAGGTAACGGCCCACCAAGGCGACGACGGGTAGCTGGATCGAGAGGTTGACCAGCCACACTGGGACTGAGACACGGCCCAGACTCCTACGGGAGGCAGCAGTGAGGAATCTTCCACAATGGGCGAAAGCCTGATGGAGCAATACCGCGTGAAGGATGAAGGTCCTCGGATCGTAAACTTCTTTTATATGTGAAGATTATGACGGTATCATATGAATAAGCATCGGCTAACTACGTGCCAGCAGCCGCGGTAATACGTAGGATGCAAGCGTTATCCGGAATTATTGGGCGTAAAGAGTTTGTAGGTGGCAAGTTAAGTTGAATGTTAAATCTCAGGGCTCAACCCTGGGGCTGCATTCAATACTGGCTAGCTCGAGGTATGGAGAGGTAAGCGGAATTAGTAGTGTAGCGGTGAAATGCGTAGATATTACTAAGAACACCAATGGCGAAGGCAGCTTACTGGCCATATCCTGACACTGAGAAACGAAAGCGTGGGGAGCGAACAGGATTAGATACCCTGGTAGTCCACGCCGTAAACGATGATCACTAGCTGTTCGGGGAGTCGACCCCCTGAGTAGTGTAGCTAACGCGTTAAGTGATCCGCCTGGGGAGTACGGTCGCAAGGCTAAAACTCAAAGGAATTGACGGGGACCCGCACAAGCGGTGGAACGTGTGGTTTAATTCGACACTAAACGAAAAACCTTACCGAGGCTTGACATCTCTGGAAGAACCTAGAAATAGGATTGTGCCCGAAAGGGAACCAGATGACAGGTGCTGCATGGCTGTCGTCAGCTCGTGTTGTGAAATGTTCGGTTAAGTCCGTCAACGAGCGCAACCCTCATCGTATGTTATATTTCTCATGCGAGACTGCCCTGGTTAACAGGGAGGAAGGTGGGGATGACGTCAAGTCAGCATGGCTCTTACGCCTCGGGCTACACACGCGTTACAATGGCCGGTACAATGGGTCGCCAAATCGCAAGATGGAGCCAATCCCAACAAAACCGGTCCCAGTTCGGATTGGGGGCTGCAACTCGCCCCCATGAAGTCGGAATCGCTAGTAAACGTGAATCAGCATGTCACGTTGAATACGTTCCCGGGTCTTGTACACACCGCCCGTCACACCACGAAAGTTGGAAACATCCGAAGTACGGTTTACCGTCCTAAGGTGGGGCCAGCGATTGGGGTGAAGTCGTAACAAGGTATCCGTAGCGGAAGCTGCGGATGGATCACCTCCTTTCTAGGGAGCAAGAACTTACATTCGTGTAAGTATCTAGGCCGAAACGAGAACTTGTTTCTCGTAGGTTCGGACCACTGTTTCTGCTATTATTCAGCTGCCAAAGGCTAAACTGAATTTTATAAAAGACCACTACTTACGTAGTGGTCTTTTTCTATCCCGTCATTGCGAGGCACGAAGCAATCTCTTTCGTTGTCATTCCTGGCTCGCCTCGCGTCGAATCGGGTCGTAGGCCAGGAATCCAGTCCTGTTATCGTTCGAGTGTAGTCGATAACTAACGCACCGTCATTGCGAGGAACGAAGCAATCTCTCACGCTGTCATTCCCTTGAAGAAGGGAATCTTTGCATTATTTTGCCTCCTCCTCTTGAAAGCTGGTGGCGCCAGGTTCAAGAAAATTCAGACTCTTTCGTCAAAACCCTTCTCCGCCCTACGCTGCAGTCGAAGGGCTTTTGACGATAATCGGCCTTGGGCTTTGTGAATTTTCGGGGGGAAGGAGGGAGCCCGTGCGGTCGTTTTGGTCTGAAAGGGTCAGGCCTTTCCTCTCGCTGGTCGGAGCTGTTAAAGGACTGACCCTGGACCGCGAAAAGTCACTTCCGCCAAAGGCGGACAGGCTGCTGTGTTTTGTAAGTCGCGGAAAGAGGGATTAACGTCTACCAAATAATTGAATATTTACTTCTTCGGCCGAGACTTGTTTACTGGCCTTGGCAAGTCTGACTAGCTCATCCGTATTGTCGTCTCCAGCAATTCTATTGTTAGAAACTTTGCCGCAGAGTTCACAACGGTGGACTATCATCACTTCGCCATCTTTCTTGGTGGTTAGGTCTATTGGTCGCATGGAACTCTGACAGCTAGATAAACGGTCTCCAATACTTTCATCAACGTGCAGTGAATACAGACAAACTGGGCAATGGTTTCGTTGTCTCGTGCCAATCGCAGTCCCCGGTACCTCGGCGCGACAGTGTCGGCAGCGGAAGTCTTCGCTCTCGTTTTCTCTTGTGTGTTTTTTCATGAAATAGATTCTTTCAGTAATTCCGGGAATTCTTTAGTCCCCATATGTTTAGTCACAAAGTGACCATAGTTATGGAATTCTTGATATTTAATGTCAGGATTACTTTCTCTAATAACTTCTACAGTTTTTTGTACAGTCTCGTCATCGTCGTCGGAGTTAAAAACAGTGATTCCATTAATCGTTTTATCTGTGAGGTTTACGCCAGTCAGGAAACCTGAAAACATTTTGATAGTATCTAGGGGATCTAACCAAGGCGCCACCAGTATTATTTTATTGACCCTAATATCACTCTCGGTAAGCCATCTGACCAAAAATCCGGCACCACAGCTATGACCAATAAGGACCGTGTTCTTGTTTATCGTAAACTGATTTAAAACGCTTAACCAGCTTTCGTAGTTCGGTTCATATGGTTTTGGCATTTCCGGTGTTTGAGTAAGGATGTCTTGCGCTAACAATTGCTGTTGTATCCATGGTAACCAATTGCTGTTGGACATCGAGTTCCTTGTTGCATCATAATAGTGTTTCGAATCAATAGAAAGTCCGTGAATTATAATTGCATTTCTCATTAATCAATTATAACAGCTTGTGACTTCAAAATCATTGATAAAAGCGCTCTAATCTGCTAGAATATTAGCTGTTCTATCACTGTCATCCTTGAGCGAAGCGAAGGATCCCGAGATTCTTCATTACATTCAGAATGACAAGAGGATTTGCGGGCGATTAGCTCAGACGGTTAGAGCGCGTCACTGATAATGACGAGGTCCCAGGTTCGATTCCTGGATCGCCCACCATCGTCAGCGTAAGCTGACGCACTACACAGATTCGCAGATGCGAATTATTGCGTGCTTATGCTACGCTTCCTCCTCCAATAAAATTACAAATTTTATTGGTAACGAGGCTAAACGCCGCAGGTATAGCTACTAACTACCAGTTACTAGCTACTCCTCGACAGAATGGAGAGGTTGTGTTCGGACAGATAGTTTTTGGGATTATCGGCATACCACTAGGAGTGGTAATCATGCTGAAAACAAACTATATTGTAGATCAAATCACCGGCTTTCTAGATTTTGCAGAGCATTATCTTGGTAGCGGCGGTACTTACACATTCTTCCGAATCTTGGGTTTTGTAATCACCCTACTTTCACTCTTCGTAATGTTCGGTCTCGCTGGGAGCGTATACTCGTCTATCGTAGACGGCCTCGGAGGTATCTCCGGGAGATAAGCTCCATGTATACAGTATATGTTTTATCAGATGAATTAGGAAAGTTCTACAAAGGATATTCTAGTAATCTGAAAGAGCGTTTAAAAGATCATAGATGTGGGCACACGAGAACAACTGCTAGGATGTCGGGAGAATTGACAGTTAGATACACGGAAGAAGTAGAGACTTTAAACGAGGCGCTGAAAAGGGAAAAATATCTCAAATCGGCGGCTGGTAGAAGGTTTTTGAAAAAGGCTCTGGATGAAAAGACCATAAAATAGAATTATGTTTGCAAAATAATGAGGGCCTGTAGCTCACCTGGTAGAGCGCCTCATTTGCACTGAGGAGGTAGCAGGTTCGAGTCCTGTCAGGTCCACCAATTATTTTGCAAACATAATTCTATTTTTATTAGCTCACCTGGCACCCGCCCGAACGGCTGAACTCGTTCATCCGCCCGGCCTAAGCCATTCGGACGGGGTCGGGCGGGGAGCGCCTCATTTGCACTGAGGAGGTAGCAGGTTCGAGTCCTGTCAGGTCCACCAAAAGAAAGTCCCCCACGAAAGTGGGGGCTTTTCTTTTGGTAAGTCTGTTAGCGGCAATCGCAAGTCCTGCCTGCCCGTTCCGTAACGCAGTGAAGGAGGGTCAGGTCCATGGATCTACGCCAAGGCTTCGGCGCCACAAGCCATTTTGAACATATCGAAAGTACTTGGAATTGAAAAGAGACCCGTTTGGACCTCTTTTTAGTATAACTATTTTCTTGTGCTGAAATCGCCGAATAACTTGTAAAGAAGACAGAATCCGGTTGCAGCAGTAAAGAGAGCTACTAAACCTAGTACATCAAATACTAACCCTAATGTGTTGTTACCTAGATAAAGCCACCCGATGCCAATCAGCACTACACCGACTATTGCTCGGATTAAGCGGTCTGTGTTGTTTTCATTTTGTTTCATATTTCCTCCTTCTCTATATTATACCCCTACCTAGAGTATAATAAGTATATGAAAACAGAAAAAGCATATTTAGCGGGAGGGTGCTTCTGGTGTCTAGAGGCGTCATTCAAATTGCTACCGGGAGTAATCAGTGTTATTTCTGGTTTTTCCGGCGGAACAACCAAAAACCCAACCTATGAAGAAGTAATATCGGGGCTTACTGGACACGCGGAAACTGTGGAGATACTCTTCGATCCCCAAAAGATAAGTTATCAAAAGTTACTTGATTTATTTTTCACGATCCATGATCCGTCACAGAAGGATAGACAGGGCTCAGATATCGGGTCTCAGTATCTATCTGCTATCTTTTTCGCCAATGAGAGTCAAGAAAAGGTTGCAGTGGATTCAGTTGATAGATTAAAGAGCAGCAGTAAATATCCAGAGATATACACTGAAGTTTTGCCACTAGAACATTTTTGGCCAGCCGAGCATTACCATCAGAATTATTTTGAAAAGCACCCAGAACAGGCATATTGCCAGACAGTGATAAGACCCAAACTAGATAAAGTGCATAAATATTTAAAGGATTAGTATATGGCAATAGAGACACCACACTATGAAATTTTACATAAGGTAGGGATATTTGAAGTTCGAAAATATTCTGGCTATATCACGGCAAATGTTAAGTTAAAGAGTGGCAGTTATAGCCAGGCAGTGAATTCAGGTTTTGGTTACTTAGCTGATTATATCTTTGGCAACAACCACCTTGCAGATAAAATCGCGATGACTGTACCCGTAAGCGCCGAAAGGTTAGGCTCTCAGAAGATAGCAATGACCGCGCCCGTTAATGCTACTATCGAGGGGGATACGTATCTAGTTAGCTTTACCATGCCTAACAAATACACCTTAGATGACTTACCAATACCAAACAATAAAGCTGTATTTATCATGGAAGTAAAACCATATTGGGCGGTTGCAACTATTTTTTCTGGATACCTGAGCGATGCAAGGCTGTCTCTTACAGAACTGAAGCTCAAAGACTGGGCCAGAGTAAATAAACTAGAAACCATTGGGCAAGTTGTTTCCTCACAGTTTGATCCGCCTTGGAAGCCCTGGTTTATGCGTCATAATGAAGTCTCCATAGAGATAAGGAAACCAAATGGTTAAACAGATTAATCCAGATCTTACAGAAGAGCAAAAAAGCGTTCTACTTGAATCCAAGACAGAACCTCCCTTTTCTGGAAAATTTTATCTATCAGATGAAGTGGGCGCCTACGTTTGTGCGAACTGTGGTAACCTGCTTTTTAGGTAAGATGCCAAATTTGATAGCAGCTGTGGGTGGCCTAGCTTCTTCGAACCATATAATGATAAGTCTATAACCTCAAAGATTGATGATAGTTTGGGCTTGTCACGGACAGAAGTTACTTGTCAAAAATGTGGTGCTCATCTGGGGCATCTCTTCGACGATGCACCGCAAACACCCACTGGCAAGCGCTATTGTATCAACTCACTCTCCCTCGATATCAAGAAATAAATTTTTGCTTTATGCTATAATATGTCTAATATAAGCAAAAAGGGAGATAGTATGTTAAAAGATTTTAAACAATTTTTACTTCGCGGAAATGTAGTAGACCTAGCCGTAGGTGTTGTCATCGGTGCTGCCTTTGGTACCGTAGTTACCGCCCTTGTCTCTGATTTTATGACCCCACTCATTGCGGCCGTGGCGAAGACCCCCGATTTTGGTGGCCTCTCATTCACCATAAATAGCAGTGTCTTTATGTACGGACATTTCATCAATGCTTTTATCTCATTTCTACTGGTTGCTACGGCTGTTTTCTTCTTCGTCGTGAAGCCTATGAACATGCTAGTTGAACGCTCGCACAAAGGAGCGCCTCTCGACCCTACGACCAAGAAATGTACCGAATGTCTGAGTGAGATACCTATCGGTGCCAAGAGATGTGCTTTCTGTGCCGAGCCTCAACCCAAGAAGTAATTGCGCTTGCTCGAGCTAGTTGATATTATGTAAGTATGTTAGAACCAATGGTATTGTCCAGTGCATTCAGAAGAACCATAGCGGTTACAGATAACGGCGAATCGCTCGTCGACCTTCGAACTCAATGTCCAGAGGTGCAATACCAGATAGCCGATTACCTGGTAACCTCCAGCTCAGCCGAGAGTGAAGCCGATGACGCTCACTTTGTCAGAAGCACAGTTGCCGAGATGATAAACACAGCCCAGGGCTTACTACCTAAGGGTCTTTTTTTACTAGTAAGGTGTGGCTATCGTACGCCAGAAGTTCAGTCCAGGCAGTACCATCTCGATTATGAGGATTTACAGGCCGAGCATCCAGGTTGGACTACCGAAAAGTTAGATATAGAGATTGTAAAGCGTACTGATCCCCCTGATATCGGGCCACATTGTACGGGTGGGGCTATAGACCTCTCGCTAGTGGACGTACGCGGTAATCAGCTAGATATGGGCACCCAGATGGGAGAGTTCACTAGTAAGTCTTTTACCCGTAGCCAATCACTGACACTAGAGCAAAACGCCAACAGGAAGATCCTGCTAGATGCCATGGAGTCCATCGGCTTTTTGAACTTTCCAGCAGAGTGGTGGCACTTCTCATACGGCGACAGAGACTGGGCTTATGTACATGAGAGCACGCCGATATATGGTCTTCTAGAATCTAGATTCTCGAAACCAAAAGAGGTTTTTGAGGAGAACACTTTCGCCTCAATCTATGAAACTGCCTAATTAATCGGGTCTTTCCTCTTGCAAAAAGTTTTCCACAATACAAGGGTATTGACAGATATGTTTTTTCGAATTATGATGACAATCCAATCAGAAAAAGCTTTCGTTAGAAAAGCTTTCTGTCACTCGGCCGAGCCGTTCGGCGACCTCGGCCCAACATTAACTGAAATCCTATGAACATCTTTCATAAGATTTGTTTTGTTAAAAAAAATAATAATTTCACCTCCGGTCGACAGGTGCTAGTGGCCCGCTAGAGACGGGTAGAAAGGGGAACACATGGATAGCAAAGAAAGAGCTGTAGCCTTGCTAGCTAAAGCAGAAACAATCGTATCGAATGCCAGAGACGTCATGGATGATAAGAAACATTTTGACCTTTCAGGAGAGTTACTCGCCATCGACACCATATTGTGTAATATATTAAAGTCCCAGCGACAGGGATATTAGGGAGGCCGCCATGGGAAAGAATCAAGTAATCGAAATGCTCGATCAGGCCCATCTCGACATTATGGATGCCAAGAACCTCATGGATGAGGAAAGGCATTTCCATCTAGCGGGAGAATTGCTAGCTTGCAGCGAGATTATGGGCAAGGTAATCCGCGAGACGCAGAAGGAGTATTAAGCGAAAGCAGGAACTACTGTTATGACAACAATCTAGAGAACGACGGCAATGTACAGTGCCGTCGTTTTTTTTATGGACAAATAGGCAACTCAGGGCTATAATCTCCCTTGTCTTGTATCCCAGAGGAGGGGCAACCCATGGATGTTCGGGGAGAAACCAGGCGGGTAATCATTGCTCATCCTGACAGGTTGGTACGTGAAGAGTACAAGGGGTGTTTCGGGGAAGGAATGCAGGTTGTATCCGTCGGCAGTATCGAAGAACTCGAGGAGGCCGTCAGCCGTACCAGTCACGGCATTATCGTCGCCAGCACTTTCAAGGCCGGCACCTTGGACGGTATAGACTGCGCCGTCAAGCTCCGCGGAACAAACATCGGCAATTTCGACGGAGTGATCCTAGGGCATGCATGTTCCTGGGATCACGTGAATAAATTTAGTAACTTCGGGATTACCTCTGGTGAGGAGTGCGCATTCGTCGCACGCGTGATGAAGGTTGATCTCGAGTTCGTCTGTTAGACGAAACACAGGCCATCTTGGCTGCGACTTACTTTTACCCGAAAGGGTGATGGGGGACGCCTGCCGAGGTGGCCTCTTTCATGCCAAAAAAAGGGTTCAACCCTATTAACCCTCTGTCATCTCGACCGTAGCGGAGAGATCTCTTAGTAATATTCGTTCTTTTTGCCACCTCCTCTTGAAAGCAGGTAGCGCCCGGTTCAAGAAAATCAAGTTCTCATTCGACTCACTACAAACACGATTATACAATTCAGTGTTTGTTACGTTCATCGATATTCGTGCCTCACGCCGGCAGGTTGATTTTCGAGGCTGGGAACGACGTCAAAAAAGGTCTGACTTTGCACATAGTGCCAGGTCAGACCTTTTTAGTTTCAACTAAATCTAGCAGCTCTTGTTCTTATTCTGAGAAGCCTTGGCTCCACCGCCGAGGGCGACGCAGAGACCGAGTATGTAGCCGAGGTTGTACCAAATACCGACGTTACCCGCTTGATAAATAGAGATATCCTTATCGAACCAGCTAACAACAAACGAGATAAATACTATGCAACCCTGCCAAAGGCCAAGCCAAAAGCCAGCCGTCTGGGCTGCTACAGTAGCCATACCGAGGCGATTTACTACTATATAGATACCGAAACCTACGAGGGCCAGTCCCATGATGACAAATAGGGGAATGAATTTTTTCATCTTTTCGTCCATTTTGTACTCCTTTTGCTTATGTACCAATTATATCAGAGCTGAGAAGCAATTACACTCATGGACAATGTTTATGTTTAAGAATAAAATAGTTTTATGCAGATTATAGAATATACATCAGAATACCGAGACAAGTTTGCCAAGCTGGTTAACGACTTCAACAACTATATAGTATCCATAGACGAGGCAAATCAGTTTCGTGAGTTTAAGGACAGTGAAAGTTTACTTACGTATACGGATCAGTTGATACAGGACTCAGAAGAGATGAATGGTTTTATTTATCTAGCAACAGTTAATGATAAGCCGGTTGGCTTTATTCAGGGAGTTATAAAGGATAATTCGTCTGATCTTATGTATATACTCACCCACAAGCCCAGTTTGCACGGCTGGATCGGGGTGTTTTATGTAAGCGCCGAAAACAGAGGTTTAGGCATTGGTAAAGCCCTTTTTGAGAAGACAAAGGCTTATTTTGTGACAAACAAATGCACCGCTATACGCCTGTACGTGCTCGGTTGTAACGAGCTAGCTATGAAAACATATCATGCCATAGGTATGAAGCCTCGTCATATAGAAATGGATTTAGAGATATAAGCAGCTGATACTGAGAAGCTATGAGGTAATAATTATGAAAATACCAAACAGATTAGAAACAGAACGACTTATACTAGTCCCGATATCCCTAGAGTATGCAGAGACAATTTTCCGTGAATTTACACCAGAAATTACAAAGTACATGACTCCTCCATCCCCGAAGGTGATAACAGAAACGACGGATTGGATTACTAGCGCCATGTCCGATAACGAGGCGGGTACAAATTATAACTTCGTCATACTGGATAAGCAGACGGGTGAGTTCATCGGCGGCGGAGGCATTAATCATATAGATACCAGGACTCCAGAATTTGGTATCTGGACCAAGAAATCATCACATGGCAACAAGTATGGCCGAGAAGCCATCCACGGTGCTAAGAAATGGGCCGATGAGAACCTGGATTATGATTATCTACTCTATCCAGCTGTAAAAGAGAATGTTGCCAGCTGCAAGATTGCTGAGTCTATGGGGGGCGTAGTCGATCACGAATACAAGTCGCAAAACGGTTCTGGTGAGATGCAATTACAAGCAGAGTACCGAATATCTAGAGAGCTTTAAAACACTTTAATCTGTAAATGAAAGAGGCTCACCCGGGAGGGCGAATGCCTCTCTCGAATGAGCCTTGGGTTTGCGACTAGATGTCGCTATAGATAGCCGGCGTTTCTACGGTGCCGTAGCTCTCGAATTCTTCCATGAAGAAGAGTTCGGTTTCCCCGTAGGGCATAATACCCGAGAGACGGGGGGCTTTGATTCCTTCTGGGATGATGATGTCCATTCTCGACGAACCGGAGAATTTCGGGACGACAGGGATGTCCTTCCGGGCCACGAACATCAGCCCGGATGGGTAGAGTGGGTGGTTGTAAGCGCGAATCTTATCGACATCGCCACCGCCCTCGACGAATCGCTTGGTCCAACCTTCGAGCCAGGCCCTGTAGTCTTCTACGCTGGCCGGTCGCAGATAGTCCTCTATGAATATCCTGCGCTCATGCACTTCGCTGCTAAGAGTTAACTCATGCAGCTTTCGAAGTTCGTTTTTGTCGTCTGGTGCACTCATCTAGACACTTCCCCCGGGATAGGTACTCTTTTCAGTTCTGAGATTATAACATAAAAATCCTCATTCTGTCAATGATTGCTAAGTTGACACCATTTTATAGACAACGAGGAGCAGAAGTGTTATTCTATGTGGTCCGAAAGGAAGCAGCCCGACTAACAGTCGGTAGACAATTAGGGGGAGCCATGAGCGCATACGTAAACCAAATTGTGATGCTCAGCGCACTGCTCGTAACCGTCGCTCTGTTCTTGAACAGGCGGAATATCTTAGTCTCTCTGGCCATGACATACAGAAACATTGTTGATGACATGTTCCGTAGAAGTATGGAGAAAACACCAAAGCTGGTGGTTCAGTACAAGTACACGGTACCTGCAGGACGCCCCAAAAAGATAATTCGTCTGCGACATGTTGACCGCTTCCCAGTAGTGCGGGTCGAAGATGGTTACCCGAAGACTGACCTTTGGGTTATCGGTAGCTTTGTCAGGATTATCGGACCGTATTACTTCGACGTTCCTGGGGTTACAGTGGATCGGAAAGAGTATTTGTTGCTTGCTCCCGGGGACACCGTGGATAATCCACACTTTGGGGGAATGAAACCTGAGGCGTTGGTAAATCCTGAGATCAGCCGCAAATACAGACCTAGTCGGTAAGTGCCGACACTACTAGGCCGCAACTCGCAAAGAGTTCTTCATACGACGAAGGACCGCTTGTGGGAAGCGGCCTTTGTCATATCTATTTCCTGGAACATTGTCTCCATTTAAATGAGTAGGGGATGCAGATAAAACCCTTTACAAGGGTATAAAGTGGGCGTATAATTCGGGCCGTCGAGATAACTCGACGCACATTGACTGGTGCAGTAATATTCGAAACACGGCTGGGTAAGCCGTCAAGACACTGGGAGGTAAGGATGAAAAATCCTACTCTTCGTTTGACCAGGCGCCTCGCGCCTTACGTGCTCTACAGCTTCATCATTCTGGCTTTAGTGGTACTGATGTTCGCCGCACTTTTCCTCGGGAAATTCCATCACAGCAATCTGCTCATCCTTTTGGGTGGCATCTGGTGTGTGGCCATATACAGGATGATTATCCTGTATATGGGTGGTACAACGCTAGCGCGTGAGCTCAAAGAACGCGCAGGAAAGCCTATCAAGGTTTTCTATCCGGGAAGGAAGAACTTCCGCTTTCTGAAGGGCCTGGGCTGGATTAGTGCGACGGGGACTTATTACCCCGTTTTCATCAGCCCTTGTCAGGACAAGTACACCTTCACGAAGCACCTGTTCATGCTCGACCCAAGCTCGGATGATTTCTCCGACCAGCTTCTCGAAGTCGCAGCGACTAACGAGAAGGCATTTCAGGAGATTTCTAGCAAGGTTAGTACTGGCAAGTATCGCGCTTCAAGAGATCTGAGAATGTTCGAGGACGCAAATGCGGTCTCGGAAGCAATCACGGATACCATGAAGTAGAAAACTTCCAGCCAATCTAAACTCGGCTGACAGATATAGGTCCTAGAGGGCTCTTCAGTCCAGGGGAGTGGCCTCTGTCAGAGCAAGAAACCAGTCAATGTGCCAGGGGTCGGCCGCGTTAGCGGTCGGCCCCTTTGCCGTATATTAATATTGCTAAATAAAGACATTTGTGTTATAGTATCTCAGAAATGTGAAGGGTAGACAATCGTCTACCCGTAAACACCGCACCTGAAGGGGTGATTTGGTTGGAGAGCATAGAAGCTACTAACCGCATTACAGGGGAGAGGAAGACCGTGGCACGCTACGACGGCGAAACCAAGGTCTGCCACGTCCGTTTCAACTTCCACGAAAGTCGTATGCGGTTGAACGACACTTACAACATTCAGGACGACGTCATGGAACTGCTCGCTCTCAGGGGGTGCCAGATTATCCAGATCTTGGAAGTCGAGCGCCCTGGCATCCCCGACACGGAGTACGTGGTCCCGTTTGCCGACTGGTACAACAGCGGCACCATCGATTACGGCTTCGGCTGTGCCCAGCAGTATGCCATGGCTTCCGAGACCGTTCGCAAGACCAAGGCCGCCTAAACACGGCCAAAATGCGCCCACAAAGAGTGTTTCTACAAGAAACGCCCGATGTGGGCGTTTCGCATTGTTAGTCTTCTATCAAAAAAACGCCCGTCTGGGCGTTTGTTGTATTTAGGGGGCCACTACAGCCCCAAGTTGTCACCCGAAGGCGACGGTCTGGAACTGTAGCAGTAGAACCCGCTAGTCTTCGGGACTTTGGAGCATTTCCTCGACGCTAACGCCGAATGTTGCTGCCCAGTCTTCGAGCGATACAAAGGGAACACTCCCTTTCTCGCTGCGATTGTAGTCGTCATTTGCGTTTTTTGGAGCGTGAAGCTCCGCACAACGCGTGTGACGCGCACAACGCAAGCACTTGCGGTTGTCCGGGCCGAACAATTGTTGGCACATTGCCTACCTCCTCTCTGGCCTGATCCATAGCACCCCGGTGGGGGATCCATGTCATTACCGCTTGCGCGGCGACCAGTGAGAAGAACATTCGTTCGACGTTCGGACGAGAAACATAATACCATTCTTTTGCTTTTCCGTCAACGTTAATTGTGGAAAACTGTCTATATTTGGATTGCCAGATACGGTAATTTGTTGTATAATCTCGCCAGATGTCATCACAAGAGCCGACCCTAGGTCAATCTCTTCTAGTGAAAGGACGTGTACCGAGATGGGAAAGGCAAACCCGCGCAAGAAGCTTTGGGTCGAGGCCGTGAAGCACGATATTGCGTTTTGGCTTTCGATCTACGACTACAACATTTTTCAGAAGGTGTCACTTGAGATTCTTGACTACTTTGCCTCAAAGGCTAGGGTCCGCAAGAACGCCAAGGACAGAAACAAGGTCTGGTATGAGGGCTACCGCGACTACGTCGTGAAGCAGATGATTCTCTCAGAACTCACGGAGCGCAAGACCGTCCACGGCGCCACACACTACATGCTCGTACCCGATCTGAAGATGGGTAAGGACGTAGACGGCATGCGGCGTTTCCAGAACCTCATCGACATCATTGGTTTCACAGAGGCCGAGAAGCTGGTGAATATCACTGTTCGCCACATTCCGGCCTATGAAGTCGAGGTCACAGTTCGCGACCCTCGCATCCATGATGGTGAGGAGCAGACTCAGACCGAGCAGGTCCTCGAGAGAATTGAGGCGATATACACCTTCATCAGTGAGGGTGGCACTAGGGAGCTACTCTTCTGGACCGTCGTCTTGGGCAACAAGCCCAGCTTCGATGTCGGACCGGCACCGAAGCGCGTCAAGGAGGGAAAGAAGCGCAATCAGCGCTAACAGGGCCCGCAGACCACAATTACCGCAAGGTACCCGTGGGAGGCGGGCATTTTGCTTATGTATAATTCGCCGAGTCCAAATAATCGTGTCACTCAGGGGCTCTAGAAGGGTCACAGACCCCTTTGGGCTTGATTTATTACTATAAATAGTATATAATAATCTGTCTTACGAATGTAAGATAGTTCGTCCGAAAATCTGGGGAGGAAGTGAGCGGGTTGAAACTCATCACAGGTGGCGATATGCCACTTAACATCCGTGAACATAGTTACCTGATTGGCGAAACTGCCATGACGGTGTGGTTTACGATGTATGGCATTTCCATGGATCGTCTCGATGGGGGCATGGGTCTTGTTCGGGAGCAGTCTGCCGAGCAGTTGGACCAGATCTCGCCTTACAAGATGGCCCCAGCTACGGTTAACCCCGTAGCAAAGGGTCTTGAGTTTGCCGAGAAGGAAGCTCGACTGAATGACCTCTTCGTACTGGGCAAGGATCGTGATTTCGATGCTATCGTCCGGGCCACAGTGGTGATAGTGAAGTCGACCGCGCTTGCCTCGGTCGATTACGTACCTATCGAGGAAGCCACGATGCAGTTCATCAACCAGATCGGAACGGACGAAGCCCCGCAGCGCGAATAGCGCTGCGGGGCTTTCCGCATTTTATATAATCTACGGGTTCAAATAGTCCGGTCGCCTCAGGGTACCAATATATTAGACAAATTCTCTCTCTCGACAGATAATGAGTGGGGAGAGATATTATGAATGAACAAAAACCAAAGCTCGGCAAGACAGAGTCTGGGGAAGACCTCCATTACAGTGTCGGGGCTATCATAAAGAACGAAAAAGACGAAATACTTATCCTTGAGAGGGCGATCTTTCCACCTGGTTTTGCTAGTCCTGCTGGGCATATAGATGAGGGTGAAACACCTGAGGAAGCGCTAGTCCGAGAGGTCAAAGAAGAAACTGGACTAGACGTCACTAAGTTTACACTGGTAAAAGAGGGTGGCACGAACGTAATTCCAGAGCCGTGCAGTAGGGGAGTCCATCACCACTATTGGTATCTTTACAGCTGCGAAGTGACCGGAGAGGTGTCTCGTAACCTCAGAGAAACTAAATCTATCGGCTGGTACTCACCAGAGCAGATAAAAGGCCTAGTTCTCGAAACCATTTGTGACTACTGGTTCAAGGAGCTCGGAATTATATAATCCGCCGGGGTCAAATAATCTGCTCACTCAGGGGCTCAAGAGAAGCTACAGGCCCCTTCTAGCCTTGTTAAACTCCTCTTTCTGTGGTATAAATACGCCAATCAACGTCGTTCCTTGAACAAGAAGGTTGGAGGTATCCCATGCCCGTAGTGCCAAAAGAGATAAGGACTGTACGCGATGCCATTCTCTTGCAAGCAGATGCTATCTCGGTCGAGCTTGAGGAAGTGTGCGAAGGTGGAATGAAGTGCGAAGAGTATTTCCTGCTTAGTCCCGAGGACACAAGTTTCGCGGATGTCCGCATTCTCGTTAATGCGGCGATCGACGTGTGCAGGGAGGAACACATCAGGCTCTTTTTCGCGCTCTCCTTCTTCGGTCTTCAGACTGACGAAGGTTTTGCCGCGGATGAACTGATTCGCGTTTACGAAGCAGCAGTCAAGCCGCACGAGCTCGTCATCGAGAGGAACAGGCTGAACGGGGATCTGGATGTTTGCTATGAAGGCGACGAGTTTACCCCGGAAAGTTTCCAGAGCCTTCTGGACGCCTTCGAGCCATTTGTTTCCGAGGAAGGCAATTTCTATCACCTCGCTATCAGGTTGGTGTCTGACTGCTAGCGCATACGCCCCAAAGGACGTTTCGATACTGAAACGCCCTGAGGGGCGTTTTCAATGCTTCCGTTTGCCCTGTTTTTACTTGCGATAAGCTCAAATGGGGATTAATATTTGTGTTATGGAAATAAGACAGCTTACAGCAGACGACTGGGAAATATACAAAAGTATTAGGCTTGATTCTCTAATCAACGAGCCTCAGGCTTTTCAGTCGCGTTATGAAGATGAAGTGCTCTATACAGAGGATCGCTGGCGCAAAAAGACTACCCCTCAGACCAATCCATTATCTGCGTTATTTTGTACTATATTTAACCAAGAGGCTTTAGGCGTATTGGGGCTATACCAAGACCGTGACGGTAAAGATCCAGAGGTAGCTAACCTTTATGCCGTATATGTCAGGCCCGAACATCGTGGTAAAGGACTCAGCAAGAAGTTACTTGCTCTGGCAATCGAGACCGTTTCCAAGGACAAACAGATTCAAAGGATAGATCTATGTGTCGAAAAGGGGCAAGTGGCTGCCAAGGGTCTCTACGATTCCATGGGATTCTCCGTGACCGGGGAAACACCAGGCCACAAGCAATACATCATGACCTTAGACGTAAGCTGATTTATATAATCCCCACCTTACTGGGTCTGCTTAGTGACTGCTAGCACATACGCCCCGCGGGGCGTTTTCAATTATGATATAATCACAACATGAAACACATTAAGCTGAAATTTCGGGAATATCCTATTTTTGAGCAAATTAAGAACGGTTCAAAGACGGTAGAAACTCGCGCCCTCAACCCAGATGAGCCAGAGCGTTACTTCGGGAATGCCAAGGTTGGTGACACGCTGGAGTGTCTCGCTGTAGATACCGGGGAGATGTTAAATAAGAAGATTATTCGCGTCACCCTATATGAAGACTTTGAAGAGTATCTAGTGTCGGAGGACCTGGCGAAGATTTTCGGGTCAAGGATATCCATCGAAAAGGCCCGTGAAAAGCACTTGTCGTTTCCTGGGTATAAGGAAAGATTAGAAAAGTACGGCATAATCGCATTTGAGATAGAATAAACAGTAATTCCGCCGGGGTCGGTATAATCTATCAACTCAGAGCCCCTAGTGAGGCTACAGGGGCATTGTGGCCTTGTTTTCCTTGCAGAAAAGGCTTTTTGGGTGTAATATCCAACCACAATTCCTAGCATTGGCTAGGTCGCCGGGTTACCGGAGATGGCGGTCTTTTCCCTGCCGCAACTCAGGGATGCACAAGGAGGTGTCACGGATGTGGCACGATGATGGATTGTCATGGGGCTTTCCAAGGAAGGTGATAAATGGACCCAGGTTATTGGCACTTTTGGGTTCTCAGGTCGCCTATCTTGGTAAGGTCACGCAGTTGCTTGAGTTCACGGTGGACACTCTTTCTTCTCATCACTGCGACCGAGAGAAGAAGCTATGTGTCGAAATCGTCATTCCCCAGAAGGGCGAGCGAGTCGATATCTATCTTCGGGACAAGTTCGATGGTTCGTCGAGGTATCGTATCCTCGGCTACAACCCAGTCAAGAGGAAAGGGGTGCTTGAGACATCTCAGCAGTCACGGGAGCCTATCCCATACCTGCCTGTCAACAGAACCTGCTATACCTCTGAGATGATGCGGTTGTCTGATGCGGAGTTTGTGATGGCCTATGCCTTGCAGATGGCTACCTACGAGCTCCCGACACGTTGTCGGTTTCCTGGGTGTGATTTCTTCATACGTTTCCCAATGGACCTCAGGAAGAGAGGTGGGCAATGTTTCTGTCCGGTGCACTTTCCGGAAAGTGTGACCAAGGACGATAGCAAGTATCTCTTGCGTGCTGCTAAGCTCCTTCCCAAGGTTCCCACGTCTACGGCTCTGTTTCTCGACCCTACATACGATGGGCTGAACGAGACTGACTGAGCCTTTACGCCCCGCACACGGTAAGCGATAATGCATTCGCCCGCCGGTTGCGGGGCGTTTGCTTTATACAATTCGCCGGGGTCAAATAATCTGGTCACTTGGGGGCTGTAGACACGCTACAGACCCTTTCTGGCTTTGTTTTTGATTGCATTCAATTTCTATGCTGCTTTTTCATAGATTTGTTGCTATAATAAATACATGCAAAAAGAAGCTTTTAGAACAATAGATTTATTCGCAGGTGTTGGAGGGATTAGAATCGGATTTGAAAATGCTGGATTCAAAACAGTATTTGCAAACGATTTTGATAAATACTGTAAGGAAACCTACGATTTCAATTTCAAAGACGTGAAAATGACAGTAGCTGATATAGCTGAAGTTAAATCAGGAGATTTGCCTGACTTCGATATTCTTTTAGGTGGGTTTCCATGTCAGCCATTCTCAATTGCGGGCATGAGAAAAGGATTTGAAGACGAAAACAGAGGAAACATGTTTTTCGTAATAACAAAACTCCTGGAAGATAGAAAACCAACGGCATTCCTACTGGAGAATGTAAAAAACCTAAAGAACCATGATGGCGGACACACATTCAGAGTAATCGAAGAAGAATTAAGAAAACTCGGTTACTTTGTGAAATCGGCTGTATTGAACAGTGCTGAGTACGGGAATGTACCCCAGAACAGAGAAAGAATATACATTGTTGGGTTTTTAGACGAAAGTACTCGCGATAAGTTTAAATTTCCTGATAAAATTAAATTAACAAAAAAGATATCTGACATGCTCGAGGATAAAGTTGATGCTAAGTACTACTATGATGGCAAACCACTTCACGCCAAATTGAAAGATGATGTGGTAAATAGTAATACAGTTTACCAGTGGCGAAGAAAATATGTAAGGGAAAATAAGAATGAGCTTTGTCCAACATTGACTGCAAATATGGGTATGGGTGGGCACAATGTTCCAATAATCTTGGATAAAAAAGGTATTAGAAAACTTACGCCGAAGGAATGTGCTAATTTTCAAGGGTTTCCCAAGAACTACAAATTGCCTACAGATATAGCTGAATCCAGACTGTATAAGCAATTCGGAAACTCAGTCTCTGTTACAGTTGTACAGCGTGTTGCAGAACAAATGAAGATTGCGCTAGAGAGTTAAGATGTTCTACGAAAGCCAAGATGAGAACCAAAAAAGATATTACGGCAAGATGCTGACCGTAGTTGGTTCTCTATCAAAGCTTTTCTCAGAGAATGAATCACCCTACTTAGCTCCTAGGCTAGCAGAGAACCTGTTCTGTCGATCATTCCAGGCAGATAACGTCTCTCGTGGAGATGTTTCTTATGATGCGGTTAAAGACGGCATGGGTATTGGTATTAAAACTTTTCTACATAAAAACGGTGGAAGCTATGAAAAAGTAGCAGAATTTAACTCTGCTTTGAGTCATTTCTCGAGCCTAGATCCTTTCGAAAAGGTTAAGAAAATTGCAGAATTACGAAATTTGAGAATTCAGACTACTCAGAATATTTACGGGACAACTAGCGCGATTTACCACTGTATTGTTAGGGAACCAGGCAAAATCGTCGCTTACGAAAGTCCTATGGAGCTTGTGGATATTGCAAATATTAGAATAGTTTCGCAAACTCATAACGTTATTACCTTTGAAGACGGCATAAATCAGTACAAATTTAGTGTTTCAAAGAGTGTTCTTATTAAGAAATTTTCTAATGCAGGACCGCTCTTTGAAGTTCCAGTTGATATTATAGTAGACCCTTTTGATGTATTAGAGAAACTTCTCGGAGGAGAGGCCCAGGAAATCTTGATGGCGGTTCCACCAAGAGCAGAACCCCATATCGTGCTTCCATTGTATTCCTACAAAGAGGGTGAGAAATACGTTTATCCTAAAAGTGGCCTGAACCAGTGGAACGCGGATGGGCGTCTTCGAGACTTCGATGAGGTTTATATACAAATACCGGCAGAAGTTAGAAGGAAGTATCCGGATTTTTTCCCGCCCCGCAATGTCCACTTTACCCTTGAACTCCCAAATAGCGAAACCATGAGTGCTAAAGTTTGTCAGGCAGACGACAAGGCCTTAATGTCTAATCCTAACAACGCACTCGGAGAATGGCTTCTACGTGGAATCCTGAACTTATCTGAGGGTGAGCTATTAACTTATGAAAAGCTAGAAGAGATTGGCTTGGATTCTGTTATTATCTATGAGAAAGATGATAGTACTTATGAAATTGATTTTGCTGAGGTTGGCTCATACGAGAAATTTATCTCAGACGAGCAAACTACAGAAGAAGAATAGAATACGTAAAGTATTTGCCAACTAACAATAAATAGACCCTTCCTGGTATAGCTTGTGATTTTGCTAAGATTGGGAAATCGGGAGCTACATCAGAACGGGGTGTTTTGACTATAGGTGGACATTTAAGGCTTATGGGAAGATAATATTTTTATGAGTAATATTTCTAAAGATAAAGAAGGCCTTACCTCCGTGCTTTCGGGCGTGGCAGGGGAATATTTTGTGGCTGCTGAACTTACAGCTCGTGGATTTATAGCTTCTATTACTCTTAGAAATACTAAGGGGGTGGATATACTTTGTTCTAATGCAAGCGCAACAAAGTCAGTTGCTATTCAAGTTAAAACAAATAAGGCCTCTGATCGAACTTGGGTGATGAACGAAAAATGTGAACACTATTTTGCTGATAATCTTTTCTATGTCCTAGTAAACCTGAATAATGGTCGGAAAGCCCCTGACTATTTCGTGGTGCCTAGCAGTGTAGTTGCAGAACAAGTTAAGTCCGGTCACCAGAATTGGTTAGGTACTCCAGGCCGTAATGGGCAGGCACATAAGGATAACACAATTCGCAAATTTGCAGATATCGAGGAAATGTACTTGAATCGTTGGGATTTGCTAGAACTATAGAGGTTACTAGCCGACAGAGCTGGTAATTTACCTGGCGTCGAATAATTGAGAAGGTTAGATTAGGGAAGGTAATTTATGTTAAGTACAGGAACGGATAACGATACTATTGTTAGGCTAATGCAGATGTTGGAGTCTTCACCAGACAATTGTTCTGAAATCATTCCAAAGGTAAAAAGTTTGTTTCTACCAAATTTACAGGCAACCTATGCTTTATATAATGACCTTGGTAGCTTTGGGAAAAAAGATGGGACCGTGGCCTTGGCTAAATTTTATCTTATGGGCCGTTCGCTTAATGATCTTATCTCCGGTTTTCATTTGGCTACCCAGGGTTATATAGTTCAGTCTTATACGGTTCTTAGGCCATTGTTAGAAAGCATCGATTTAATCAAACTCTTCAGTATTTGTCCTGAATACGCAGATCTATGGACCGAAGGGGGTGAATCAGCTTGGAATAAATTAAAACCTTCAGAGGTTAGGAAAAAGCTAGGTGAAGAGAGCACTAGTGAGGTATATGGTCATTTTTGTGAGAATGGAACGCATCCAACTTTCGGTGGTGGGGCAAATATGTCAGCCTTAAAAGTTGGTGAAAGCAAGCCAGAATTAACTATTTGGATTGGTGGGATTCATAATGCCTACGCCGAGCCTAGGTTGTTATTTCTTTTTTCGTTCATATTTGTAATGCAAGGTGTCTTAATGGCGGAAGTAGTGAAATTGAAAATTGATAAGACGCCAGGGGACTATTCGAAATTTGCAATTGAAAATACCAGGAATTTCTCGGCATTTAACGCGTATCTTTGCGAGAAGTTGGATATGGAGAACTCTGCACCGTCAAAGGCTATCTCGAAAATTTTTGATGATCTCGAAAGCGTTTTCGAGTAATCCGAAGTAGTGGGTCCTACTGTTCAGATGCGAGATTGCTGTTAATCTTCCACTCCGACAGATTTGTAAGTATCTGGTTTCAACGAGGTGACACGTAGTCCACCAAATAACCATAGTTTTTGTTAGTTGATAATTTTGCTAAGATTGGGAATTTCGGCAGCTACATCAAATCAGGGTGTTTTGACTATAGGTGGACATTTTTGGTTTTTTGGGATTATAATCTAACCATGACGAAAACACGCTGCCCCAAATGTGGTGAAAAAAACGATATCCAGAATGATGAGTGTTTTTATTGTGCATCCGAGATTGATCACAGTTGTAAGTCGAATAAACCTGTCTTAAACGAAAGCAGAAACCTCGGTGTACTAGTAGGCGTTCCATTATTTTTTGCAGTTATGATTCCCTTTGCACTGAACAGCAACCCAGAATTTTCCTGTTCAACGCCGAATCTATTACAGAGTTTTGTTTATTTTCTTTTCTTCTTTATTATAAGCAAGCTAGCTTATGAGAATGGCAAAACCTTCAAGAATGAAGAGACTCACAAAACGGGCGAAAATTAGGCCGCTACAACAAACCTGGGTGTTTTGACTATAGGTGAACAATGGACCTTTATAGAAAGGAAGGAGCAATTGGAAACAGAAATTGTTGATTTTGAAGACAGGGGCCAGGTTGAAGCATTTCTAGATAAGCCTTCTAATAAGTTAGGGCAGTTGATAACTGGGATATTATCCGCGGATAAGAAGAGTTATTTGATAACTGGTAGTAAGCTAGTTGGTGCGTGGCAGAAAGGCAATTTTTTTCGACAATTTGGGAGGGAATTGTCTGGGTATATTGAAAAGGGCATCGTAAAAGAGGATTATTTCTCTAATAGTTATTCTAGGCAGTCTTTTATCGAGCTCCTTAAATTTATTGATGAAGATAATTTTGATGCAATTAAATTTAATGCTATGAAGTCGATTTTCTTCAAGGGAATAACAGTAAAAGAAAGTCAGGAGGCCCTTAGCTACGAATTATTTCAGATTACCAAGAAGCTTAATAGTAACGACCTCCTGGTTCTTCAGGCAGTTTTCGAAATTTCAAAAAGTGAATTTAGAAATAACCTTGTTATAGAGGATGTCTCTAAGGTTAATTCAGTCGATGAGTGGCTTAGGTACACTTCAAAACAGCTTGGACATGAATTGCCAGGTTTGGTGGAACTATCGGAGCAACCGCTTATGGATTTGAAATTGATTTCGGGTAGGCGATACAGTGACGGAAGCGGCTTTGATGGCAGTTCTAATTTCCGTTTAACTAGCCTGGGAACCACGCTCTGTGCTTTTATATTAGAATTTGAGTGGACTCTCTAGCTTACGGGCCAAACGACTGGCGGTTTTCCACGTAAGAACACTTGCCACAGCACCAATTGATGTAGGATGGCCTGGATTCCAGCCTACGCTGGAATGACGAGGGGGTTTTGGGGATAAAAAGTCTTGCCACAGCACCTTATCCATTAAAAGATGCAGGACAGGCACCGTCTAGAATAGTTCTCGATTACTCTCGAACAATAATTATATGATTTTTCCACATAAAAACACTTGCAATGTCCTAAATATCTTGATACAATTTGCAAGTCACTAAATAGGGATGGGGACAATGACAAAACAATATGAGCCAGAAAGATGCGGGAAACTGTAAACGTCTAGTTAATATTGTGTCTAGCGTCCCGCACAAAGAAGCGGGATTTTTCCTTTTTCTAGGGGTGACAAAGTGCTCTGGATTCCAGCCTTCGCTGGAATGACGGAGACGCCTTGACAGTTGAATACCAGATAGATTGAAATCCCAAAGTAAATCTATTTGTTGAAAATAAGGGTAAACGCTTAAACCCAGCAAGCTGTGTTTAACAATTTGAAATTCGAAATTCGAAATTTGAAACGAAGAGCACGCAGAAGGGTTTAAGATACGAATGGCAGTTATAAACTGCCAGTCAACGGTCATTAATAGCAAATATTGCAAATTCAAGAACGACGGAACGAGGTTCAAGACTAGGATTCATGTCCTAGGTACTACTCTCGGGAAGTCCAAAACGAAACAATGAACGACAAATTAAGTCGAGTAAGGGCACACAATGAATGCCTTGGAGATTCGTACCGAAGAAGGACGTAGTAGGCTGCGATAAGCCTCGGGGAGCTGTCAAACAAGCTTTGATCCGGGGATTTCCGAATGGGGCAACCCGGCTAGAGTCATGTCTAGTCAACCATATCTGAATAAAATAGGATATAGGTAGGGCACGCGGTGAACTGAAACATCTAAGTAGCCGCAGGAAAATAAATCAAAAGAGATGCCGTAAGTAGTGGCGAGCGAAAGCGGTACAGCCTAAACTTTTTACATGTTAAAGCCTACAGGCGTTGTGTAACGAGGGTTGTGAGGTGAATGTACATCAGTATTTATACTGGTGTCTGGAGTAGAGATAGTGTTGTTTACAACTAAGTCTTTACTCTGGTTTCTAGGACTGTAGACCTAGAGTAAAGTTACAAAACAAAGAGTTAATGGAAGGAACCTGGAAAGGACCGCCATAGAGGGTGATAGCCCCGTACATAAAAATTCTTTGTCTTTATACATTTGTTCTCGAGTAGGTCGGGACCCGTAAAATCCTGACTGAATCTGGGTGGACCACCATCTAAGGCTAAATATACGAATCTACCGATAGTGAACAAGTACCGTGAGGGAAAGGTGAAAAGAACCCCGGTAAGGGGAGTGAAATAGAAACTGAAATTGTGTGCCTACGAGGAGTCGGAGCAGACTTGTTCTGTGACGGCGTGCCTTTTGTAGAATGAGCCAACGAGTTAATTGATGTAGCCGCTTAAGTCCAGAGGACGGAGGCATAGTGAAAGCGAGGATTAACAGTCCGTACATGGTTGCATTGATTAGACCCGAAACCAGGTGACCTAACCATGGTCAGGCTGAAGCTTCTCTAAAAGGAAGTGGAGGGCCGAACCCACCTCAGCTGCAAATGGGGGGGATGAACTGTGGTTAGCGGAGAAATTCCAATCGAACCTGGAGATAGCTGGTTCTCTCCGAAATAGCTTTAGGGCTAGCGTCGTATACTAACATCCGGGGGTAGAGCACTGACTGGGCTAGCGGGCGCAAGCTTAGCAAACCCAAACAAACTCCGAATACCGGATGCAATTACTACGGCAGTCAGAACGCGGGGGCTAAGCTTCGCGCTCAAAAGGGAAACAGCCCAGACCGTCATCTAAGGCCCCAAAATCTATACTAAGTGGAAAAGGATGTGGAGTTGTATAAACAACCAGGATGTTGGCTTAGAAGCAGCCATGCATTTAAAGAGTGCGTAATAGCTCACTGGTCAATCATGATTCTGCGCCGAAAATATAACGGGGCTAAGTATAGTGCCGAAGATACGGATCCCGCATTTTATGTGGGGTGGTAGGAGAGCGTTCCATGCTGCTGTGAAGCTGAACTGGAAAGTTTGGTGGAGTGCATGGAAGTGAGAATGTTGGCATGAGTAACGATAAGGCTGGTGAAAAACCAGCCCACCGTAAGACCGAGGTTTCCTGGGCAACGATAATCGTCCCAGGGTTAGTCGGGCCTAAGCCGAGGCCGAAAGGCGTAGGCGATGGACAACTGGTTGATATTCCAGTACCGCTATTATTGTTCCCTACATGACGCCGGGCATAAACTCGAGCAGATTCCAAGGCTATATCTGTTTAAGGCAACCAAAGTTGTCGAGTAAGACTGTAGTAATACAGGATTCGAGTGAAGACACGGACTAGAAAATCTGTAGGTTAATAGATAATGGCGTCCGTACCGCAAACCGACTCAGGTGGTCGAGGCGAGTAGCCTCAGGTGATTGGGAGAACCCTCGCTAAGGAACTCGGCAAAACAGCGAGCGTAACTTCGGGAGATGCTCTGCCTCCAGTAATGGAGGCCGCAGCGAAAGAGATCAGGCAACTGTTTATCAAAAACACAGGTCTGTGCTAACACGTAAGTGGATGTATACGGATTGACGCCTGCCCAGTGCTGGAAGGTTAAGAGGAGAGGTGCAAGCTTTGAATTGAAGCCCCAGTAAACGGCGGCCGTAACTATAACGGTCCTAAGGTAGCGAAATTCCTTGTCGGGTAAGTTCCGACCCGCACGAATGGCGTAATGGTCTGATCACTGTCTCAGCGAGGGACCCAGTGAAATTGCAATAGCGGTAAAGATGCCGTTTACCCGCAGCAAGACGGAAAGACCCCGTGGAGCTTTACTATAGCTTGGCATTGGATTAGGTTATATCTTATGTAGGATAGGTGGGAGACTTTGAAAGTGGGACGCTAGTCCCAGTGGAGTCGTCCTTGAAATACCACCTTTGATATGGTTTGATTCTAACCTTCGCCACAAATTGTGAATAATCGAAAGATTTAGAAGTGCTTAAGTTTGGTAAAGTTACACATAATGTAATTTTATCAAATTTGAGTAAGCACTTTCTAAACTTTCACCGACGTATTATTCCCAATTTCTGGCGAGGGAACAGTGTCTGGTGGGTAGTTTGACTGGGGCGGTCGCCTCCTAAAGAGTAACGGAGGCGTTCAAAGGTATGCTAGGCCCGGATGGAAATCGGGTTGATAGTGCAAACGCATAAGCATGCTTGACTGCAAGAGGTACATCTCGCGCAGAGACGAAAGTCGGAGTTAGTGATCCGCTGCACTTCGTGTGGAAGATGCAGCGCTCAACGGATAAAAGCTACCCCGGGGATAACAGGCTGATTTCTTCCAAGAGTCCACATCGACGAAGAAGTTTGGCACCTCGATGTCGGCTCGTCGCATCCTGGGGCTGAAGCAGGTCCCAAGGGTTTGGCTGTTCGCCAATTAAAGCGGTACGCGAGCTGGGTTCAGAACGTCGTGAGACAGTTCGGTCCCTATCTGCTGTGGGCGTTGAAATTTGAGGAGATCTGTTCCTAGTACGAGAGGACCGGAATGGACGAACCTATGGTGTGTCGATTGTTCTGCCAAGGGCATTGTCGAGTAGCTACGTTCGGAAGGGATAAGCGCTGAAAGCATATAAGCGCGAAGCCTACTCCAAGATTAGATTTCGTTATTAGACCCCATGTAGACTACGTGGTTGATAGGCACTAGGTGTAAGTACGGTAACGTATTCAGCTGAGGTGTACTAATAGGTCGACGACTTAATTTGAATCTATTTATTCGGCATTCGTGCCAAATAAATAGAGTTGACTGGCAATTTGTACCTTTCATTCATTACTCTGGAAACTTTTATAGTTTCCGGGTTGTAGTGTGTCTCTTTCGAGATGCACACTACAATCTGGTGGCTATAGAGAGGATGTAACACCTGTTCCCATCCCGAACACAGAAGTTAAGCTCCTCTTCGGCGATGATACTTGGATTATCAAGTCCTGGGAAAGTAGCACGCCGCCGGTTTATGATTTAGGGCTCCGCAAGGAGTCCTTTTTCTATACCTACTTTTTGGTGTGACTGCTGGTTATTTTGTCATCCTCACCCCCCCCTACGTCATCCTGAACTTGTTTCAGGATCTTATCCCGTCATTCCCTTGAAGAAGGGAATCTTTACGTCTTTCTTGATACTTTTCTCTTGAAAGAAAAGTATCCAAAAGTTCAAGAAAATCAAGTTCTCATTCGACTCACTACAAACACGATTATACAATTCAGTGTTTGTGACGTTCGTCGATTTTCGTGCCTCACGCCGGCAGGTTGATTTTCACAGAGGGAACGCGCGGTTGCAAAAGGTTATTTTACGTATTTACGTATAAAAGTATTAGTTTTGTAGCTATTTTTTAGTTTTATAGTCGCTTTTTGGTCTTTTCGGCCAGGATTTATCTCAGTAACGATGTCATCTATGTCTAGAATAGCTGTGATTTCATCGTGAAAAATCTCGTTCGGAGTGAGTATCTCTACCTTGTCTCCCACGGATATCTTGTTTTTAACTATTATCTGGCCCTTATCGTCTATAAATTGACCGACATATTCCCATTCGCGGATAGGAGAGCGACCGTCATAGGTTTCACCCTTCTTGGCATCGCCGTAGATAAAGCCTGTGCTATAGCCACGGTGGTTAATCTTCTGTAGTTCGCCCTTGAGCTCAGTCTTGAGCTTGTCATCATAGGTACCTGCCGCGATAGCGTCTAGGGCTCGTCTGTAGGTATAACCGATGCTAGCGAGGTAATACTCACTCTTGTTTCTGCCCTCTACCTTGAGGCCCATAATACCTGTTTCAAGCACCTTGTCGAGCTCGGTCACGAGTGCGATATCCTTCGAGCTCATGATGTTGGTGCCATCTGAGCTTTCTTCGATAGGGAAGTACTCACCGGGGCGCATCTTTTCCTCGAGGTAAAACTTTTCGTCATTGCGAGGAGCTTGCGACGCGGCAATCTCTTTCGTCATCCCAGCCCGTGAGGTGGGATCCAGAGCTCCGGAATCCTGGCTTCCAGCTTTCGCTGGAATGACGGGAGGGGGAGTGTCCGAATAAACCTTATAATTCCAACGGCAAGGCTGTGAGCAGTCACCGAGATTGCTGTTTCGGCCGGTCATATAACCTGAGAGGAGACAGCGACCAGAGTAGCTGATGCACATGGAGCCATGGACAAAGGCCTCGAGTTCAATCTCTGGGACGGCATCGTGAATCTCTTTGATTTCTACTAAGGTTAGCTCTCGGGCCAGGACTACGCGCTTGGCGCCGTATTCTTTCCAAAACTTAACGTCTTCTATATTGACCGAGTTTGCCTGAGTGGAGACGTGAATCGGTACGTTCGGCGCTACTTTCTTCGCCAGATTGATAACCCCGAGATCGGCCATGATAAAGGCATCAGGCCCAAAAGCAGCAATCTTGGCCATATCTTGCTCGATGTCGGCAAGATGTTCATTGTGGGCAAAGATATTGAAAGTGACGAAGAGACGTTTACCGAGGGAGTGAGCATACTCGATAGCTTCACCGATCTCGGCTACGTCAAAACGAACTTCTGCTTTGCGCAGAGAGTGTTTGTTCATACCTACATATACTGCGTCAGCGCCGTACTGAAAGGCTACCTTGACGCGTTCTAAATCTCCTCCTGGGAGTATAAGTTCTGGTTTCATAGCCTATGGAGTATAGCAGAAAATGCTGCTCTTGTCACTGCGTGACATGTCTCTTTGCTGTCGTTCCGACCCCCGCCTGAATGTGCTTCAGCTCGGGCAGGTTGCTGGAGGAATCCCTTAGTAGTATTCGTCATTCCTGATACTTTTCTCTTGAAAGAAAAGTATCCAAAAGTTCAAGAAAATTCAGACTCCTTCGACTCGCTACAAATGCGATTAGTTGGTTTAGCATTTGTGACGCTCCTCGACAGTCGGTCCTCGGAACTTTGTGAATTTTCGGGGGGAAGGAGGTACTCCCTTTATACGCGACTTACAAAACACAGCGAGTGACGACCTAAGTGACTATCGTAAAAACAACTGTTTGAGCGTAGCGAGTTTTGCTTTTTACGAAGGAGCGCAGTAGGAGCGACACTGGCGGTTTTGTACGGAGACGGCAGTTTTGTGCTACTTTTGCTGCCAAAAGTAGTGAGAGTTAAGCACGAAATAAGGGGTTATCCACAGGTCAGTGAGAAAAGACTTGACAAAAGCAGAACCGTGTACTATAATATGTTTGTAAGTTACGAAAAGTAGTTTACACCTTAAAAAATTAGATTTTGGTTGGAGGGTTCGACTGAACTTGTGCCATAAGGTCACGGGAAGGACGCGTACCGCGTCAAAAAAAGCGGGATACATCATTAACTTGATCCCATGCTTCTTCCAGGATACATGAGCCAAGCACAGTTAGCCCTCTTTTTGATTCTAATGGCTAGAACCTATATGTAAGCCATCAAAAAAGGACGTGAAATCTCTAGACCGTGGGCTACGAACCCTGGTCCGGAGCTCATGTCTTTTTTAGTATGTTATAATAACCATAGTTAAGAGTATAAATAATAAAGTTAAAAGTTTATTGTTCGAACGAAGTGAGAACTAAGTTAGTTCTCGGGCGTGCACTCGAACAGTAACGGGGCGAGGTGGATTATGACAGGAAGCGATTTTTGGAAAGCATTTAGTGTGCCACTGGGACTGATAGTCCTCTTCGTGATTGCCCTTTTTGGTGTCGGTACTATTACGAAGAACATGACAAAGCCACCAACAGTAGAGGTTACCTCTGGTGCAGAGGTAGTGACTGATCAGGCTGAAGTGCCTATCACTGGAGTTCTAAAAAATACAGATAAATTACAGGTCGCTGGGAAAGATGTCCAGCCGGCTGGTGACGGCAGCTTTAGCGCCGTAGTACCAGTCACTGTTGGTGTAAACACAGTTGATGTAGTCGCTGGAGATAAGACCAAGGCCACGACAAGCGTGAAGGTTACCCGTGAGGAGGCTCAGACCGCTGTCGCTTCTGCCGGAGTTGTTTCTGGTGAGAATGGGGCTGGTAGTGATCTTTCTAGCAGTGGCCCTACTGAAAACGTGATGGGCTCCATCGGGCTTGCCGCTTTAGTCGTTTCGCTATTTGCCTACAAACGATCTATAAAATTTAAGACTCAAAACAGAGCTTAGAGTTTTCTTTTGCCACCTCCTCTTGAAAGTAGGTGGCGCCAGGTTCAAGAAAATCAAGTTCTCATTCGACTCTCTACAAATGCGATTATACAATTCAGCATTTGTTACGTTCGTCGATATTCGTGCCTCACGCCGGCAGGTTGATTTTCGAGGAAAGAACCCCTTACCGCGACTTACAAAACACAGCGCCTGTCCGCCTCTGGCGGAGGTGACGATCTATTCAACCGTCATCCCGAGCGTTATGAGGGATCCAGGACCCAAGTCCTAGATTCTTCACACGGTTCAGAATGACGAGAAACGGGAGAATACGAGTTCCCGCTTACTTTTGCTGCCAAAAGTGGCAAAGAATAAGTAGAAAGTAACTAAAGAGATTGCTTCATCCTTCGCAATGACGCAGTAGAGTGTATATTACACCGAAAGTCTTTACAAAAGCCCTAAAATCCACTATAATAAGTATATTCTTTTGACGGGTTAAGAACCGTCAGCGCCTGCCCATCTGTAAGGATGGACAAATTTTTGCGCATATGGGGGAATAATGACTACAAAAGAGACCAAAATGACAATGGCGGACTTACTAGCTGAAAACGAAGCAGCCTTTAAGACGCTCGAAAAAGACGATGCCGCAGAGGGAACAATTGTTTCATTTGCTAAAAATGGTATCTGGGTAGACCTCGGCCACTTCGGCTCAGGTTTGATAGTTGGTACAGAAGCTGCCGACCGCAAACTTCTTGGTGAAGAGATGGAAATTGGTTCACTCATCACAGCCAACGTGCTAGACCCAGAATTTGAGGGTGGTTACGCTATCCTTTCAATGAAACGCGCTTCTAAGGAAAAGGCCTGGGGATTACTCTCCAAGATGGTCAAGGACAAAGAAGTTGTTTCACTGAGCCCAGTAGACGCCAATAAGGGCGGACTCTTAATGGAGCTCGAGGGCGTCCGCGGATTCCTACCAGTTTCACAACTCTCAACTGAGAAATATCCAAGGGTTAGTGATAAAGACGAGATTCAGGCTAGACTATCTGAGCTCATTGGTAAGCCAATGAACGTAGTCGTTTTAGACGCTGATGAGCGCGATAACAAACTTATCTTCTCAGAAAAAGCTGCCCACAAGAACGAAATCAATAAGGTTCTTGATAAATTCGCTATCGGTGACAAGGTCTCCGGCCGTGTTACTGGTGTCGTAGACTTCGGAATCTTCGTCAATGTAGACGGCGTCGAAGGCCTGGTTCATATCTCTGAGATTTCATGGGATCGTATCGATGACCCTAGCAAGATTTACAAAGTCGGCGACGGGGTCGATGCAGAGATTATTGGTATCGAAAACGATCGTTTCTCACTGTCCGTAAAACGTCTTACTGATGACCCTTGGGCTGAAGCCGCCAAGAACTTTAATGTTGGCGACAAGGTAGAAGGCGAAGTAACTCGTGTGACTCAATTCGGCGCTTTCGTCCGTATCCACGACAATATCGAAGCACTAGTACATATCTCTGAGCTTTCTGAGAACCACGTGGCTAATCCAAGCGAAGTAGTCGAAGTGGCAAAGCGTTACAAGTTTGTAATCCTCAGCATCGACAAGGGTACACACAAGATTGCACTTTCACTAAAGAAGGCCGGTCAGACTATTAAACCAGCTGAAAAGGCCCCTAAAGCAGAGGTAAAAATCGAGAAGGCTCCAGTAGCTGAGGCCGCTGAAGTTGTAGAAGAAGCCCCTGAAAAACCTGTAAAAAAGGTAGCAACCAAGAAACCTGCAGTTAAAAAAGCAGAAAAAGAAGAGACAAAGGCGTAACTTAGAATGTAGTTTGCATTTCTAGTTACTGATTTTTATTACAAAACCCCTTTGTCACAAGTCGTAAGGGGTTTTGTATTTGAAAGGCAAAAATGGCAGAAAAAACAGAAAAAGTAATCCAGTTACCACAAATTATATCAGTCGGGGATCTAGCACATAAGCTAGAGGTCTCTGCTGCTGCAGTTGTGGCTGAGCTGATGAAAAACGGTGTTATGGCCACAATCAATGAGAATGTGGACTTTGAGACAGCCGCGATTATCGCTGAGTATTTGGGAGTCACCGTAGAAGAAGAGGCCGGAATTGTCCCACCAACTTCTTGCGAAGGCGAGCTAACTCAAGCGCAGAAAGATCTCCGGACGGAGAAGCGTTCACCGATAATCGCCGTCATGGGACACGTAGACCATGGTAAAACTAAGCTTCTCGATGCTATTCGTTCAACAGACGTAGTTTCTGGTGAAGCTGGTGGTATCACTCAGCACATCGGTGCTTACCAGATTGAGAAAAAAGGTGAGAAGATTACTTTCCTCGATACTCCAGGACACTCTGCTTTTGAGGCCATGAGAGCTCATGGGGCCAAGATTACTGATATTGCTCTTATTATCATTGCCGCCGACGATGGCATCAAGACTCAAACTATAGAAGCTATTAATCATGCCAAACGCGCCGAAACGCCAATGATTATGGTTATAAATAAAATAGACAAACCTGGTGCCAATGCCGATCGTATCTATACACAACTCGCCGAGCTTGGTTATACGCCAGAGGTTTGGGGAGGCAAGACAATCTGTGTTTCTGTCTCTGCCAAAGAAGGTAAGGGTATCGATGAGCTGATTGACATGATTCTACTCGTTTCAGAGATGCTAGACCTAAAGGCTGACTATTCAGCACTTGCTAGTGGCGCTGTAGTAGAGTCTCACATGGATAGTGGCAAAGGCCCAGTCGCTACGGTACTAGTACTAAACGGTACCCTAAAAGTAGGGGACACAGTCCAGATCGGTGAAACTTACGGTAAAATCCGTTCTATGGATGACTACCGCGCAAAACGTGTCAAAGAAGCTACGCCAGGTATGCCAGTGAAAATCGCTGGTATCAAGGCCGTCGCTCAAGTGGCAGAACCATTTACAGTTTTCTGCGAAGAAAAAGAAGCAAAAGACGCAGCTGAATTCTACAAACAATCCCTTAGCACGAAGCGCTACTCTACTGTAAAGAAAATCAACCTGGAGTCTATTACAAATTCCATTGCAAACAGCGACATCAAAGAATTCGCACTAGTGGTGAAGGCCGATGTACAAGGATCTCTCGATGCGATCACTACAGCTCTCGAAAAGTTTAACAATAGCGACGTCAAAGTTCGTGTCGTTGGTGGCGGAGTCGGTGATGTAAATGAAACTGACGTGTCTATGGCTGCTACTACAACGAAATTGATTGTAGCTTTCAACGTAGCTGCTTCGGGTAATGTCATAAGTTACGCCAAGACTGAAGGTGTCAAGATTTCCTCATACCGTGTTATTTATGAACTTTTAGATGATATTAAAGCTGCAGTTGAGGAGCTTCTCCCACCAATTATTACCGAAATGACTGTCGGCAAACTCGACGTCTTGCAGGTATTTTCGACTACCAAGAAGCTCACTGTTGCTGGTGGTAAGGTTACCGAAGGCAAGATGGAGAAGGGTAGTACCGCGAAGGTCATCCGTAACGGCGAAGAAATTGGTCATATCAAGGTCGCTACAGTCCATAAGGGTAAAGATCAGGTAGATAGTTGCCCAGTTGGTACTGAATGTGGCCTAGGTGTCGAAGGTAAAGTCGATATCCAAGCTGGTGATACTATCGTGATATTCTCAACTCAAACTCAGAAACAAACTTTGGATGTCATAATTTAATGAGTGAACGCGTTCGCCAAGTTAGCCAACTTCTGAAACAAGAAGTCAGCGGTTATCTGCAGGAACATCTACCAGACCACGCTGGTTTTCTGACGATTACCGTAGTAGAAGCTGCGCCGGATCTGAAAACGGCTACTATTTGGTATGCCTATGTTGGCGACGATCTGCCAGTCGTAGTGAAGCTGCTTCGCAAAGAGAAGCGTGGCTTGCAAGCCTACATCAACAAAAGACTTAGCATGAAGAGTGTTCCGAGGCTTTTCTTCAAATACGATAGCTCGGGCGATTACGCTGTTGAAATATCACAAGCGATAGATAAAGCTCAGAGGTAGCCCCATGAAGCTCCAAGATATAGCAAAACAAATCCAGCTCGCCAAACACATTGTTCTTATGGGACATAAAGGGGGAGATGCTGATTGCTATGGCTCTATGTTCGGTCTGAAGCTTGGGCTTGAGACACTGGGTAAGAAGGTGGATATAATCTCAACAGAGGACTTTCCAGATAGCCTGAGTTTCCTCTTCTTTTATTTCACTGGAATATTAAAAACAGAATTTGACCCAGAGGCGGACCTTTTCATACTATTAGACGGTTCAGACGTTGGCCGGATGGCTTCACCGACGATTATAGACAGTTATAGAAAAGCAGGCATACCGATTGCTCATCTCGACCATCACACTCGCGGAGACCTCGCCACATATGCGAATTACTCCTTTGCTGATGAGAAGGCTTGCTCTACGTCCGAGATAGTCTACGACTTGCTTACACAGATGGGGGCTACTCTCGACAAGAATTGCGCCACTTGTCTGCTCACTGGCATCGTGGGTGATACCAGTAGTTTTCAAAATCAAAATACTACAGAGTCCTGCTTTGCGGTGGCGTCTGAACTGATGAAACGAGGCGCCAGGCAGCGCGTGATCACGAACCACCTCTTTGGTGGCAAAGAAGTTGATTCACTCAAGGTTTGGGGGCTAGCTATGGAGCGGCTTCACCTGGATAAGGCTTCTGGCGTGGTAACTACCTACTTATCGCATACTGATATCGATGAGTTTGGATTGTCCTTAGATGTTCTCTCGGGCATCGTGAATTTCCTTAACTCCATAAAGGGGGCCAAGGTGGTTATGCTTATTGCCGAGGAGGAGGTCGGTACCATCAAAGTCAGTTTGCGAACCAGAGACGAGCATATCAATGTTGCTAGCCTAGCCAGGCAATTTGGCGGCGGCGGCCATGTCAAGGCAGCAGGATTCTCCTTTCCTGGGAGTTTAAATCAGTTGACAGAGGGCACAAATAGTCATATTGTAATTACATAACGGAGGGAGACTGCATGGCAGCCAAAATACTAATTATCGAAGACGATCGTTACATCTCTAAAATGTACCAGCTAAAGCTGAGCTTAGACGGTTTTGACGTCCAGGTTGCAGACAACGGTCGCATCGGCGTTGATAAGGTCAAGGAATTCAAGCCAGATATCATCCTCTGCGACATCCTAATGCCTGAGCTAGACGGATTTGAAGTAATCAAGATGGTGAAAGCAGATGAGGAGTCCAAGACTATTCCAATCCTCATCATGAGTAATCTCGGTCAGGAAGATCACATCCAGAAGGGTCTAGCCCTGGGAGCTCTCGGTTATATCGTAAAGAGCCAATACACTCCTTCGAAAGTGGTAGATAAGATCAAGGAGATCCTCGCCGGAAAATTTGTACAAGAATAAGTAAAAGGGCCGAAAGGCCCTTTTTTAGTTTGCTTGGAGCATTCTTTTTTCCCGTCATTGCGCCTGTCCGCCTTTGGAGGAAGGCAGGAAGTAATCTCTTTCGTTTACATGATACCTTTCTCTTGAAATAACTCTTTGCCACTTTTGGTAGCAAAAGTAGCGCAAAACTGCCGTCTCCGTACAAAACCGCCAGTGTCGTTCCTACTGCGTTCCTTCGTAAAAAGCAAAACTTCCCCGGCCGTTACGCCGGGGTCGAACAGTTGTTTTTACGATAGTCACTTAGGTCGTCACTCTCTGTGTTTTGTAAGTCGCGGTTAAGGGCTTCCCTCTATGAAAATCAACCTGCCGGCGTGAGGCACGAATATCGACGAACGTAACAAATGCTGAATTGGATAATCGCATTTGTAGAGAGTCGAATGAGAACTTGATTTTCTTGAACTTTGCTCCACTTTCTTTCAAGAGAAAGTGGTAAAAAAGCTATTATTTACGCTAGTTTCATCCCGTCCAAGTCCTTATTCCCATTGATGAAGTCTCGGGCTGCCATGGGTTTTCTACCTTCAGGTTGAAGTTCAATTATCTCTAGTGTGCCATTGCCAGTGCCGACGTAGATGTGATTTTCTTTGAAATTCAGGAAGCCGACGTCGGAGATTGCCGCGTCGCAAGGCTCCTCGCAATGACGTGATCGAAGTATCTTAATTCTTTTCTCATTAATAAAAGTATATGCAGTTGGCCATGGCGTGTAAGCTCGGACCATTCTCTCTATTTGGACGGCTTCATGAGTCCAGTCGATGTGACCATCTTCTTTGGCAATCTTGCGACAATACGTAGCCGCTTTCTCGTCCTGAGGGGTGGCCTTTATCTCGCCTGAAACCCAGTCAGGTATAGCTGCAACGATTGTCTCTGCTCCGATGCTAGCAAGTTCGTTGGTTAAGGTTTCAGTGGTCTCGTCGGCGTGCAGGGTATATTCAGCGCTGCGGTAAACGATATCGCCTTCATCCATGCCAGCGGACATTTTGATAATCGTTATGCCAGTAGTCGGCTCACCGTTTAGGATTGCCTCTGAGATAGGGGAAGCGCCACGATATTTTGGTAAGATCGAGCCGTGGATGTTTAGAGCTCCGTATTTGGGTATGTCGAGAGCTTCTTGCGGTATAATCATGCCGTAAGCCGCGACCACTACTAGGTCTGGTGCCACAACATTCACTATTTGAGTCAGCTCTGCCTTGGTGGTTGGTTGATAAACGGGTAAATTGACTCTTTCGGCCTCTATTTTGACCTCTGAGAGGGCTAGCTTGCCGCCACGGCCCTTCCCTTTGTCTGGTTGCGTAACTACTCCAATTACCTTAAAACCGCTCCCTAGCAGTCCCGTAAGGGCTCTAGCGGCAAAATATGGGGTTCCCATGAACAGTATCTTAGTATTTACAGTATTCAACGGACCATTTCCCCTCTGCATTCAATACATATTTAAACAAATTCTTTCTTTCCACGTGATCTGTGAAAAGGATTCCGTCAAGGTGGTCAATCTCGTGCTGTAGCACTTTTGCAAAGTAACCACTAGCATTAATCTTGATAGATTTGCCTTCTTGATTTAGCGCTTCCACGCGGATTTTCTTTGACCTCTCAACTGGACCGTAATAATCTGGAACACTGAAACAACCCTCGTCGAAAGTTTCTTTTTCTTTGGAGTATTTAACAATATTTGGGTTTACTAGAACCGTAGTAGGGATTTTATTTATAGTTCGGCCGTTCTCGGAATTCTCACCGTTAAATTCAAGCACAATGACTCTTTTGTTAACACCAATTTGCGGTGCTGCCAAACCGACACCAATTCTCCCTGGGTTATCCCCATTTCTCATGGTATCGAGTAGATCTTGGATTAAAGTTTTTGTTTCTGCGTCAACTATTTCAATCGCAATTGATTTTTGACGTAAAACCTTCTCTTCCAGAGGGTCTGCTATAGTAAACATTTTTCTTGTTGCCATTATATTAAGCTCACGGGGTCAACATCAATTGACCAATTATCATTTAATAGTTTTGCGACTTTGTGCACAGTTTTGACAAAGTCTTTTTCGTTTTCGACTTTTACTTTCAAGACAATCTGGTAACGGTATTTGCCAGAGAGTTTCGGGATGAAGGCAGGGGAGGGACCCAGTAATGAGTATTCAGACATTAGTCCTGCGACGCGTTCTGCTTCTAGCTCTGCCTTATCATTGCTTTCGTTATTATATAACAATTTGATGAGTTTTGCAAACGGAGGGTAGTCGAGATCTCTTCTGGTCTCTAACTCAGTCTTGTAGAAGGGAATATAGTTATGAGCGCCAATCGATTTGAAGATTGGATTATCTGGCGAATATGTCTGTAAAACAACTTTCCCGGCATGTTCACCACGGCCTGTGCGACCGGCAATTTGGGTAATTAGCTGGTAAGCGCGTTCGTTGGCTCTATAATCTGGATAGTTCAGCATCGCGTCAGCAGAGACCACTCCGACCAGGCGGACGTTTGGCAAGTCCCAACCCTTAGTAATCATTTGCGTGCCGATGAGGATATCTACCTTATTCGTAGCGAAGTCGTTATATATCTGCTCGTGAGAACCGGTTTTCTGAGTCGTATCGTGGTCCATGCGAGAGACACGGACATCACCAAAGAGTTTATGAATCTCTTGTTCTACCTTCTGAGTCCCAGAGCCGAAATAGCGGATGGCCATACTTTGGCATTTTGGACACACTACGGCTGGTTGTTCGGTATGGCCACAATGATGACAAGTGAGTTTGAGGTCATCATAGTGAAAGGTCAGTGGGACGTCACAGTTCGGGCATTTCGCCACGTAGCCACAGTCCCGACATGAGACAAAAGTCGCCATTCCGCGGCGATTGATGAAGAGCAGTATCTGGCCTTTATCCGCCAGAGTCTGTTTGATCTCTAGCTGAAGTTTTTCAGAGAAAATACTTTTGTTTCCATAGCGGAACTCGTGCCGCATGTCGACAATTTCGATCTCTGGCATCTTATCTTGAACAATTCTTTTGTTCAACGTTCTCAAATCATAGAGCCCTTCGTCGGCCGCGAAAAACATCTCTACGCTTGGTGTAGCTGTACCAAAAACGAGGCCACAACCGGTGAGTAGGGACAGCTTTTCGGCGACCTTGGTGGCTTCATATCTAGGATTCTGATCTTGCTTGTAGCTAGACTCATGAGCCTCATCGATAATGATAAGTCCCAGGTTTTGGACGGGGGCAAAGAGAGCACTGCGAGATCCAATTACTATTTTCTTCTCTCCATCGAGAATTTGTTTCCAGGCGGCATAACGCTCGGTCTCCTTGAGGTAGCTATGGATTAGAATCGCCTGGTCTCCGAAACGGGCGGAGTAACGGGCGAGTGCCTGTGGCGTTAGTGAGACTTCTGGGACAAGAACTATTACAGATTTTCCAGCCTCAATCTGTTCTTTTATTAGTTGTAAATAGATTTCGGTTTTACCAGATCCAGTGACTCCATATAGAAGTTGGGGTCTCTGGCCCAGATTCGATTTGATGTTTTTTAGAACTTTTTCTTGGTCCGGGGTCAGTATTTTATGTTCGTCACTAGTCGCTGGGATAGTATCCAAAACAATCTTTCTTCGCTTCTTGGTGATACCGCTAGGCAGGAAAGTCCCGAGCACGCTTGGTAGGGAACTGGCATAATAATCACTAATCCAGCTGGCCAGCTCCAACATCTGCGGACCGAGAACCGGTTTATCGAAATCGACGCTAAGTATCTCTTTGGCGGCAAAGCTGGGTTTGCCAGTTTCTCGCACCACGAGACCAGCAACCTCTTTACCTCGAATGGGTATGCGAACCAGCATACCAGCTCGTATATCTAAATTACTGCTATATGTAAGGACATTTGTTTCACGTCCAATATATGTAAGTGGCGCCACCTCGTAGTATTTCATATGTACATTAAAGCTATAATTGTGTAATATAGCAAGGATGAAAAATAAGAGAAAAAACCTATTTCGTGTAGTAATACTGCTTGCCTGTATCGTCTTCGCTGTTAGTATCGATTGGCCAAAAGGAGTTTCTTTCCAGATACCGAAGCCAAAAGTAACCTTTGAAAAGAAGGTGCCTTTCGTAGCGATTACGAAAAACGGCACTCTGATAAACTACAATAAAAATTTAAATATTCGCCAAGGACTAGATCTCCAGGGTGGCAGCCATCTGGTTTATACTGTGGACATGTCTGGCGTCGCTGAAAACGAACGAAACACTGCTCTTGCTTCTCTGCAGAAGGTGATTGAGAACAGAGTAAATGCTTTTGGTGTCGCCGAGCCCGTGATCTATACCGGGAAAAATGGTAGTGAATACCGTCTCACTGTGGAGCTGGCTGGAGTGAAGGACACTGACCAGGCCATGAGCCTCATCGGCAAGACAGCCAAGCTCGACTTTCGTGAGCTAGACGCCGCTGGAACAGATTTTCAAAAGACAGATCTGTCTGGTAGCGAACTCACTAGCGCTACGGTTCAGTTTAGCCAGACCACCAATGAACCAGAGATTGCCATTGAATTTAATGCAGATGGCGCAGCGAAATTTGCCGCTATTACAGCTCGTAACATCGGTAAACCAGTCGGAATCTACCTAGACGACGCCCTTATCTCGTACCCAAACGTGAATGCAGAAATCACCGGAGGTAAGGCACAAATTACGGGTAAATTTACTTATACAGAAGCCAAAGACCTCGCTATCCAGCTAGACGCTGGACGATTACCAATGCCGATCTCGGTGGCTGAACAACGGACTGTAGAGGCGACTCTCGGGCAGGATTCTATCCACAAGAGTCTTATCGCTGGACTTATCGGCATCTTCGTTGTCTCGCTCTTCATGATTATCTATTACCGTATCCTCGGACTCTTCTCAACGGTAGGACTCGTGCTTTACCTAGTCTTCAGTATTGCTCTTTTCAAGTTGTTCTCGATTACCCTGACGATGGGTGGAGTAGCGGCGCTTATCCTCTCTATCGGCATGTCGATGGAGACTGACGTACTGGTCTTCGAGCGAATTCGTGAAGAAATGCGTAACGGTCGCCCTTTTGCTTATGCCTCGACTCTTGGATTTAGCAGAGCTTGGACCAGTATTCGCGATTCCAATGCTGTTAGCCTAATCATCTGTGCCTTGCTCATCTGGGCTGGTGGTTCTATCCGTGGTTTCGCTATCATCCTCGCTATCGGTATTGTCGTTGGACTAGCGACTACCTTCTACGGTACAAAAGCCCTCATAATGCTTATCGCGAACCGTAAATTTGTGCGTAATGGTTGGCTTTTCAATGTCAAAACAGAGGAGACGAAATAATGGACCTTATCAGATATAGAAAGTGGTGGTATCTTCTCTCCCTTCTAATTATTATCCCAGGAACTTTATCTTTAGCTATTTGGGGGCTAAAGCCTTCTATCGACTTTACTGGCGGGACACAAATTGAGTTCTCTGGCACAGTTGACAAGGTAAAGGTAGAAGAGATTGCTAAAACCGGCAACGTAGAGAACTTTACCATTACTACCAGCAATAATGGTCTTATCTTCAGAACAAAGACTGTGGACCTGGAGAAGGAAAAGAAGCTTAAGGCTGACGTAGAGGCGCAGATTGTTGGTGCAAAGCAGATTCGTATCGATACCGTTGGCCCATCTATCTCGAAGGAAATCACCAGAAACGCTTTTATCATGACACTTGTGGCCAGTCTAATCATCGTCATCTATATCGCCATTATGTTCCGTAAAATACCGAGGCCAGCAAACTCTTGGGAATTTGGGACAGCGGCGATTATCGGTCTTCTACATGACGCGCTAGTAGTGCTCGGTATTTTCTCACTGCTTGGCCATTTCTACAATGTAGAAGTAGACCCACTCTTCATCACCGCCATCCTGACCGTGATTGGCTTCTCAGTACACGATACCATTGTTATCTTTGACCGAATTCGTGAGAACTTAATCAAGGGTTCTTATCCTGACTTTGAAACTACCGTCACATTGAGTGTTAATGAAATGCTGCCAAGAACACTTAATACGTCTTTCCTAGTCTGGGTGATTTTGCTCGTGCTCTTCCTCTTTGGTGGCGAAAGCACCAAATACTTTGTCCTAGCACTCATTATCGGAATCTTCTCTGGAACTTATTCATCGATACTAAACTCCAGCCCACTCCTCGTGACCTGGGAAGGCTATAAGGCAAAACGCAAGAAAATCTAGATTCCAAAAAAGGTCACTCTTTGCGTAGCAAGGTGTGACCTTTTTTAATTTCAGAAACAGAGGGCTACGGCTTATAGACGAACCCATCTCTTCGTTTTTGTTTATTTGAAAGCTCCTTAAGGTCACTGGCGTGCTTTTTGTCGTATATCTCAACTATTTTTAGCAGAGTTTCCTTGGTATGTTCTGCAAGCACAATTTCATCAGCCTTAAGTAGCTTTTTGGCCACTCGGGCTATATTTGAGGCTTCAATAGTGTTTTCGACACTATCAATCGAGATAATCTTTTCTAGTCTTGTTAGCTGTTGGTCAACTTTACTAAGTAGCTCCAGTACCTCTATCCCTAAGGATTCATGAACAACTTTCTCGGTGGATTGTTCGAAATCTTCTTCGATAATTTCGGTAATCTCGGGTGGGGGAGAAGTTCTCTCACTAGTATCAGCTACTACGATATCGGCTCGTTTCCTTCTTTCTTCGTCCACTAAATCCTGGAATTCGCCACGACTTAATCTTTTTACGCCGGTTGTCTCTTCATATGGATCGTATTTATCTTTTACGTCCTCACTCATACTTACCTCTGTGCTTAATTTACGTTATACTTACTATATGGCAAGAAACAGAAATTATCAATTATCAAAGAAGTGGACATTGCAAAAAGGGTTGAACCCTTTTGAAAGCACACATTTTAGTGCTGACTTCATTAGATTACTAGCCAGTAGGGGTATTTCTACTGAGGCACAGGCTCAAGACTTTATACATCCAAAATACACAAATTTATCCGATCCCTTCGATCTACCAGATATGGACAAGGCCGTAGAGACCATTATGACTGCGGTAGGTGCCAAGCAGAAGATAGCGATTTACGGAGATTATGACGTTGATGGAGTAACGGCTACGACGCTTCTTTCAGACTTTTTCCGCCAAATAGATGTCGATGTTACAGGCTACATCCCTTCTCGAGTCGATGAAGGTTATGGTCTAAACATAGAAGCAGTCACGGGACTTGCAAACAAAGGCATCAAACTAATTATCACCGTCGATTGTGGTTCTACTAGTATTGATGTCATCGAGGCCGCGAATAAGCTCGGAGTGACTATAGTAGTCACAGATCATCACGTGATGAAGGAATCTAAGGGTAAAGTGCACGTTCCAGAGGCAGCTGCAGTGGTAAATCCGAAGAGACTAGCGCCAGAAAGCCCCCTGTACGAGCTAGCAGGCGTTGGGGTGGCTTTTTACCTCGTACGGGCCTTACAGACCAGAGTCATAGAAAAGTTCGCCCTAGGGCAAGAGAAGTGGCTACTAGACCTCGTAGCGCTTGGTACTATTTGTGACGTGGTGCCCCTCGTGGGTGAGAACCGTATCCTGGCAAAGTATGGCCTATCTGTGCTTGCAAGGAGCCGGAGAGTCGGCATTCGGGCCCTCGCCGAAGTCGCTGAGGTCAGCCTAGAGTTTGTAGATAGTTATAAAGTAGGTTTCCTAATCGGTCCACGGTTAAATGCTGCTGGGCGCATAGAACATGCCCAGTCGGCCCTTTCACTGCTGCTCACGACAGACGAGGCAGAAGCGAAGACCCTGGCCCTCGCCCTAAATGAGCTGAATCTGCACCGCCAAGAACTCACAGAGAGCATCGTTGCTGAGGCAAGGGAAATGATTATCGCCAACAAACAGCCCCAGAACATCTATCTCCTATCTGGCAAGGGTTGGCCTGCAGGAGTGGTTGGCATCGTGGCCTCACGCCTAGCAGACGAATTTAATCGCCCGATGCTTATTATGGAGGACCTCGGGAATGAGCTGAAGGGCTCAGCACGGTCTATCAAGAACTTCAATATTATCGAGGCCCTGACAGAGTGTGGGGACCTCTTCACACGCTTTGGTGGACACGCCTTTGCAGCTGGTTTTAGTCTCGATAAGGACAAATTTATCCTGCTTAACAACAAACTTATCGAGATTACAGGCAAACAGATTACCGAGAAGGACCTCGAGCCCGAGATAAACATTGATCTTACTATAAAGAACAAAAACATTGATCAACAGTTCATCGAAGAGCTGGCACTTCTTGAACCCTATGGCAGAGAGAATAATAAACCCCTCTTCCTTATCGAGAAGGCCAGTATTATCGATGCCAGGCTTGTTGGCACACCAGCCACTCATCTGAAGCTGAAGATACAACAAGGTCCGGCCTTGTTGTCTGGTATTGCCTTTGGTTACGGCGAAACGCTGGACGTATTACCAGGAGATATATATGATTTTGTGGTAACTCTAGAGATAAATGAGTGGAACAACCGCAAAACACCAGAATTTAGGCTTATTGACCTAACTAAAACAGAGAAATAGATGCAGATAAAAACACTTTTAGATAAGATAAAAAAGCATAATCCAGGGTCAGAAACAGCCATAGTTTCGAAGGCCTTTACGTTTGCGAGTGAAAAACATAAGGGGCAGAAACGGCTCTCAGGTGAGGCTTACATCTCTCATCCTTATGAAGTGGCTATTATCCTTGCCGACCTTGAGCTGGACGTGGATACGATAGCGGCCGCCCTCCTGCATGATGTGGTAGAGGATACCGACACCACTATTGGGGATATCTCCCTCGAGTTTGGTAATAAAATCGCTGAACTTGTAGATGGAGTCACTAACCTCGGTTCAATCGACTTCTCCAAGCTGCCGTCTGACGATATCCAAGAGGCCAAGTTTAAATCAATGATTGAGGATTTGCGTAAATTCTTCCTCGCCATGGCCAAAGACATCCGAGTAGTGATTATCAAACTGGCTGATAGATTACATAATATGCGGACGCTCGATGCGCTCAAAGTCGCTGATCAAAAGCGTATTTCCAGGGAAACGCTTGAAATATTTGCCCCGCTTGCAGATAGACTAGGTATGGGTAGTATAAAGGCCGAACTAGAGGATCTCTCTTTCAAATACGCCAGTCCCGTTGAGTACAGAAAGATGGTGGAGCTGCTGGAGAGTGGTTCTAAGGAACGCAATCACTATCTCTCGAAGATCAAGAAGGCGATTCGGAATGAACTGACCAAAGAGGGCGTCAGGGCTGATATAGACGGTCGGATTAAGCATCTCTATTCTGTCTACAAGAAACTGCAAAAAGTAGAGGGGAACATCGCCGAAATCTATGACATTATGGCGATTCGTATTGTAGTGGATAGTGTCGAAGATTGTTACCGTGTACTTGGGATAATCCACAAAAACTTTAAGCCACTTATTTATAGAATCAAGGATTATATCGCCGTACCGAAACCAAATGGTTACCAATCATTACATACGACTGTTTTCGGTCTAGATGGCAGAATTACAGAGATTCAAATCCGAACTCAGGAGATGCACGAAGAGGCTGAATACGGTATTGCGGCGCATTGGCACTATGCGGCAACCAAGGAGAAGGCGGCCTACAAAGGTAAAGCTTCATACGCCAAGGGTGATAAGCTCGATTGGGTGAATAGCCTGATGGACTGGCAAAAAAACATTGCTACTGAGGAGCTGGCGGAGTCTCTAAACATCGATTTCTTTGCCGGTCGTATCTTCGTATCGTCACCAAGAGGCGATATCTTCGACCTTCCTGAAGGCGCTACTCCGGTAGACTTTGCATATGAAGTACATACCGAGATTGGGCACAGGTGTAGGGGCGCTAAGGTCAATGGGACTATGGTTACCTTGGACTATAAGCTGTCCAACAGGGACGTAGTGGAGATAATCCTCGCTCCAAAAAATGACAAAAGTGGCCCAAAGCGCGGTTGGCTGGATTTCGTGGTTACGGCTAAGGCCAAGCAGAACATACGCAGTTGGTTTAAACACTTAAACCGGGATGTGAATATCGAAGCTGGCCACAAGCTACTTTCCGAAGAGCTCGTACTCTTCAATATGACTGAAGGCGAAGTTTCTCTGGAGAAGGTAAAAGACATCGTCGGTATAGCCGGCTGGAAAAACTGGGAGGATGTCCTGGTGGCCATCGGTGATGGCACGGTTTCCTCGAGGCAGATAGTAAAGAAAATTGTGGGGCAGAAGCTCTATCAAGCACTTGACGAGAAGAAGGCTGGCAGCAAAAAAGGGACTGTTCCAGGTGTCGAACAGTCGGAGAATAATTTAGACGGTATCCTCATTCGTTACGCCGAATGTTGTAAGCCTAAGAAAGGCGATGCCGTGAAGGGGTTTATAACCCAGGGAATGGGTATCACTATCCATCGGGCTGATTGCCGAAACCTGCTGACAAGCCCACAGGATCGCGTCATCGACATTAGTTTGGACATCGACAATGAGATAGAGGTTTCCCTCTCTGTATACGCCAATGACCGAGTCGGTCTGATACGCGATGTCACGGCGGTGGTCTCAAACGAAAAGATAAATATCGTAAAAATTGATATCAATCGAGATGACAAAGGAGAGAGTTTGGTCTCACTAATTATTAAAACAGACAACCCACACAGAGTCGCCGATTTGCAAGCCGGCCTATATCGAGTGAAAGGCGTAACTAAGGTAATTCAGCAGTAATTTGGTCCAGGGTCCGACCCTAAACAGCCCCGAACAGCGAGAGGGAGGGTCGGACCCTTTGAAACAGCGGAGTCCGAAGCAGTCGTTTCTTGCTGAAAGCCAGGTGCGACCCCAAGCAGTTAGACTACACAAAAGGTCTGACCTGACACTTCGTGTAAAGTCAGACCTTTGGCTGGAACGCTAGCCTCAACACACAACCCGAAATTCAAATGCCTCTTTACGAGGCCTTATGTATGTGATAAAACTAGGAGAGATATGGCTAAGAAAACAATACAAACACCCAGAGGTACCAGAGACATTCTACCTGATCAACAAGTTTATTTTGATTATGTAGAACGCGTCTTCGAATCTGTTGTCAAATCGGCTGGCTTTGCCAAGATTACGACACCAGTTTTTGAAGATACCAACCTTTTTATTCGTGGTGTTGGTGAAGGCACCGATATTGTAGAGAAAGAAATGTACACCTTTGCTGATAAATCAGATAATTCGCTGACTCTACGTCCAGAAGGCACCGCCTCTATCGTTCGTTCTTATCTCGAGAACGGGATGCAGTCTTGGGCTCAACCAGTGAAACTTTACTATTTTGAACCAATGTATAGGTATGATCGACCACAGGCTGGTCGCTATCGCGAATTTTGGCAGTTCGGCTTCGAGATGATTGGCGACAAATCGGCTCTTGCTGATGCCGTAGTTGTAACTACCGCTTATAGAATCTACGAAACCCTTGGTCTAAAAGATGATATCTCAATGCAGATAAACAGCATTGGTTGCCCAGATTGTCGCCCAAAGTATCTAAAGGAGCTTACGGCTTACTATAAAGAGAACGAGAAGGACCTCTGTCCTGATTGCAAGAAGAGACTGGTTTCGAATCCACTGCGACTACTTGATTGCAAAGAAAAGAAATGTCAGGCTCTGGCTGAGGAAGCACCACAAATAGTTAATTCTCTCTGTACTGCTTGTCACGACCACTTCAAAGAAGTCCTCGAATATCTGGATGAGATTGGTATTGTCTATGAGATCAATTCACGGCTCGTTCGTGGCCTAGATTACTACTCTCGTACAGTTTTCGAAATCTGGGGACAGAGAGAAGGCGCCCAGAACTCGCTCGGTGGCGGTGGTAGATATGACAAACTAGTCGAAATACTCGGTGGTCAGCCTACTCCAGCCCTCGGTTTTGCCGGTGGTGTAGATCGCACGGTAGAGCTACTGATGGCCAGTGAGGCGGAGCTAGACCTCGTTCAGAAGCGTGACGTTTTCGTCGCCCAGATAGGGGATGAAGCTCGTAAAAAATGTTTTAGACTAATGAATGACCTTTGGAACAGTGGCGTGGATGCAGAAGGCTGTCTAGATAAGGGTGGTATCTCGAACCAACTCGCTGCAGCTGACAAACTCGGCGCCAGATATACACTGCTAATGGGACAGAAAGAGGCCTTTGACGGTACTGTTATTGTAAAGGAAATGTTGTCAGGAAATCAGGAAGTCATCACACTCGATAAGGTGATACCTGAAATAAAAAGAAAATTGAAGCAAAAATAATACTTTTCCCGTCATCCCAGCGAAGGCTGGGATCCAGCGGGAGAAGGGTCTGGATTCCAGCTCACGGGCTGGAATGACGGAGGAGGGAAGCCCATGAACTTAGATCCAAGTCAGTTCACGAATTTACTAAATGCAAATGTCTTTATTGATTTCTATAACCGATTTTTGGGCATGTTTCCACCATCTACGCACTGGTTGGTCTCTCTCATTATCCTTGTCTCGATTGCGGTAGCACTATTTACGCTAGTCTCAGCTAATTGGCTCTTCCTCATATTAGCGGTATTGCTTTTACCTTTCCTCTTTCCAATTTTCAAGAACTTCTTTGGTGAAGTATACTCATTTATACTCTATCTCTGGAATGTAGTCGGGAACGGTTTGCCGAAGACCCCATAGCAATTTGAATTTCAAATTACAAATTACAAATTACAAATTCAAAAAACTCCCCATTTCTGAGGAGTTCTTTGGTCGCTTACCCAGTATAACCGAGTGAGCGGGCGATACCGAGAACGTGGTTGACGTAACCCATGTCGTGATTATAACGAAATAGGGCATTTACTACGTCACCGCGAGCGGCACCGTTGGCGGCCATATAGTTTGCTCCAGAGAAGATGGCGTCATCGACGTCACCGATTAGAGCAGAACCATTACCATCACCGTCTACAGCGTAAGCGCGGAAGGTACTAGGCATAAACTGCATAGGACCCTGGGCACCAGCGTAAGAGGAGATGGCTGTGTCGCCACGTTGGCCAGTTTCAGTGTAGTGAACAGCGGCAATTACTTCCCACGGAACACCAAACTTAGCCTGAGCACTGACGTATTGAGCGATAAAGTCACTCTTTAGCCCGGCTGCTTGCAGCTTGGCGATACGTCCAACGTTTTCTCTGGCTATACGAGCGTCGTTTTCGGCCTTTTCACGGGCGATACGAGCATCGTTTTCGGCTTTTATACGAGCAGCTTCTATCTCTAGCTGCTGTCTGTACTCGACCATCTGAGCCTGAGCTTTTTCTTCAATTGTCAATATTTTTGGTTTTTGTAATGTTGTGTTGATGTTTTCAGCAATATACACCTCGCTGACGGCGTTTGCCTCTGGGGATTGAGGACTAGCGTAAGCTTGCACCTCGCCCAGTGAAACTGGGGTTCTTACAACCATGAAGGCAATGAGCATGGCTGTAATAGTTTTTTTGTCCATTAGGTATGAACGAACCTCTCTTTCTCCACTCCATGTAATCTAGCCCAACCAGATTACAGCTCCATCTCTATGGAACGTATTATTGTAACACAAGCATTGTTATTTGTCAATACCTTTATTGTGCCACAACGAATAATTGTACCTCAGACCTCCTATTATGTCAACACTAACTTTGCTAATATTTTGTCTACTTGTTATCTGGATTTATTGGGTTTATCCTAATCTCGTAATAACTACAAGGTCCGGCCTTGTAAGGAGGGTTTATGCCAAGCAGGTATATCATAAAGGAATATGTCGCAGGGGGTGTGTATCATGCCTACAATAGAGGTGTAGATAAGCGTGACATCTTTCTAGATGAACAGGATTATAACTTTTTCATTTTTTTGATAAAGTCATACATCTTGCCACTTGATAAACAAAAGACAAATTCTGAGACCAGAATGCAGAAAGCTGCTTTCCACGGCCACATCGAGATATTGTCCTATGCCCTTATGTCGAATCATTATCATTTACTGATTAAGCAGGCAAATGAACGCGATCTGAGCGATTTTATGACTGCACTTATGACTTCCTACGTCTCATATTTTAATAAAAAGTATGAAAGGACGGGTCCATTATTTCAGGGTCGTTACAAAGCGATTCTAGTAGACAACGAAGACTATCTCCTGCATTTGTCACGTTATATCCATCTCAATCCAGTCTCTACAAGGCCGGACCTTGTAGACCACGACAAGCTACAAGGTCCGGCCTTGTCGGGCCGGCTTAGGCAGGGTTATACGAGTTACGCGGATTATTTGAATCCGAATCGTGAAGGGCGGGAATGGGTAAATCCAAATATCATCCTGGATTACTTCGGTAATACGAATAAAGACGGTTTATGTAAAGCCAGATCATATAAAGAATTTGTAGAAGATTTATTTGTTGATGAAAGTGATTATCTCGGGATACATGCGATAGATTAGTTTACAAGGCCGGACCTTGTAATAGCCTCTGAAAAAGTGTTGCTAAGGGTGAGTAAAAAGGGGATAATTGTTATAGAAATGTTGAGGGTGATGAAGGAATTATTTTCTTTTAAAAATAAGCGCATAAAAGACGGCAACAAATCACTGAAAATGGGTTTTTTAAAGCTATTTGGAATCACTATTTCTTACGCCAGAATTACCTATATGGAGCTAAACTTGCGGGCTCACCTCGCTATCAGGCTCATTCACGATAAACTATATAACAAAAATAAAGCCTACAAGAGCTGGTCCGATAAATCATATTCAAATGCGGTCCACAAGTCAGCCCTCGCCGCTTTTGTGGCTTCATTTGTCGTGTTTGCATTTTTACAATTTGTAACGCCATCCATCTTTAATCTGCTAAAACCAAACGAGGCGCTGGCCAACTCACTCACCAAAACATGGAATCTTCTGGCCGACTTTACTAACAACAACGGAGCGACGGGAAATGTCACTAGCTCTAATGTCAATCTAAACAGCGGCGATCCGAAACTCACTACCACCGCAGGCACAACAACAGAGAATACTACAACGGCCTTTAATACTCATGCCAATTCAAAAGTGTCAGTTGGAACAAATAATGTATATCTTCTGAAACCAATAGGGGCAACAGCAACTGTAGCTTCTGAATGTGTTTTTAATTTTATTACAGGCGGAGTTTGCGCAAACCCATGGATAGCGGGCCAAGCCGAGGTTGGCTACCCCACAGCCCTAGTGGGGAAGTATATCTACTATGCTGATGTGGCCGGTACTTCAACATGGAAAAATGCCCTAACGGCTTGCGTCGGGCCACAATGTAGTACTACTGTCGCGCCAGCTCCCGATGTGAGCTACCCCTCGAATATGGTACTGGTAAACCCTACTACAAATAGCGGAGTAGATTTCTCCGCTTATCCGGCACAAACGGCCTGTAAGGCGCTGGGTGGTAGATTGCCAACCATGAATGAGCTTCTGGCTATCTATGCCGGGAAGGTGTCAGGACGCTATGGTAGCTTCCTGAGCGACTACTACTGGTCGTCTACGGATTACAATAACGATAGTCGCTTCGCCTTAACCGTGAGCTTGCTCAATGGCGTTGTGTGGGCCCCCAGCAAGAGCAGCGTCTACTATGTACGTTGCGTTAAATAAATGATTTTTAGGGGTCTTTTGAAATTGGTTTTCGGTAATTTGGGAAAAATTTAAAGAGAAAAATGAAAGATAAAATAAACAAAATTGTAAGTAGAAAAATAGTCAGAATAACTCTGATCTCTTTATTTGGATTTTTATTTTCTTTATTTTTTGCGGGTAGCGTATTGGCGGCTTGCCCGATGAATCCCGATACAGCCACAAACAACGGCACTTCAACTTCGACAGTAATCGATAAAACAACGGCGGTTTCCCTTACAACCGTTGATTTTTCCGCTACTACGCCCACCAGTACTTGTGTAATGGTTAAGGTGCGAACAGGTAATGTACTAGTCCCAGATGGCAGCTGGACAGCCTGGAGTGGACTACTAGCGACTGGTGGCAGTCTTGCAGGCTATTCGGGCCGCTATGTTCAATATATGGCAGTGCTTGGGTCAGATATTATAAACAATGTGCCAACTCTAAATTCGGTTACGATAAATCATGTGGTTTACAATTCCCCGGGTACACTGGGTGGTATCGCCACCGGAAACATTGGCCTTCGTGCCGATGTCGGAGTGGGCCAAAAAGCTAATTGGAAGTCCATAACGCCGAGCTATAATGCCCTAGTTGCAGGACAAGGGGTTAAATTTAGACTACGAGTAGCCAATGATGATAATGGGGACAATGACTTGCAGGCAGAGCTAAATGCGGCTAGTTGGTACGGGCCGAGTGGGTTGGTGACTGCATCTGACATGACAAATGGTATCTGGACTTCAAATTACTTTGGAGCCAGTAGTGGAGTGGCCGGTGATACTAACCCGGCAAACAATAACATAGTCTTACCATCGAATTTACAAAGTACCAGAGCGGCAGAAATAATGGTCCGTATGCAGTCCAGCGGCGGGGATACGCCAACCCTAAATCAGGTTGTAATATCCTACGATAATCTGGAAGCCCCAATAAATACAAGTACGACTATATTTAAGACCGACGGCACTACAAAGCTGAAAGATGTTAATAATGCCGACGTAAATGCTGGTCAAAGCCCAACTGGCGGGGCATGGACCAATGAATCATCTGTCAAAGTAGTCACCTCTGGGCTAACCTGTACTGGGTGTGGTAACTTCACGAGCCCTTATATAGAGGTAGAGGCAAAGCCCGTTGGAACCGGCTTTGATGGGATTACCGGAATTACTATTGGAGCTGTCGATGGCTCAAATGTATCGACTGCGACTCTGACGAACTTAACCGTTAGCACTGGCTATCATCTTCAAATGCGCACAAAGGACGCCCAGGGCCGAGTCAGCGGCTGGACTAGTTATGGAACGAATGCAGAAAGTGTTGCCGATTTTACTGTTGATCAAGCCACACCTACTGGCACAGTTTCGATAAATACAGGAGCTCAATATGCCACTTCTGGCTCTGTAACTCTCACAAATACTTCCTCAGACACTGGTGGCTCCGGACTTGCGCAGATGCAATTCTCCAATGATGGTACGACTTGGTCTGGCTGGGAAACCTATAGCGCCACCAAAGCCTGGACGCTCTCTGCTGGAGATGGAGCGAAAACAGTTTATGCTCAATATAAGGACAATGCGGGGAATATCTCTGGTCAGGTCCAAGACAGTACACAGGCAAATTTCATTGCTGGTGTGACTAAGACAAATATCTCTGTACAGTCTAACGGAGGTGCTACCCTCGGAAGTGCCAGCACAACAGACACCTTCCAGCCTGGTCCAGAAGGAGTGGATACTTGTTATGACGATTACAATGGTGCATTTTATCCGAATAATACGTATATTCTATCGGGTTATGATAGTGAAAGCGCTTTTAAAAAGGGGTTTGTCAGGTTTGATGGACCTAGTGCATATGCGAAATCACTAACCATTACTTCTGCAACAATCTATCTCAAAGGAGGTAATTTTTCCACCTTCTCACTTTATCCAGCTGCGAGCTACTGGGGGGAGGAGTCTACTGGCGGGACACTTTATAACATACCTCTAGGTTCCAAAATCGGAACCTATTCAGGTACGAACGCGAGCAGTGGTATTAATGTTACTGCCGCAGTCCAGAACATGATCACGAATAACAACTATGGTTTCGTGTTGGCGCCAGACAGCGCTGGACCTGCTTTTGATAATCTTTCTATTTTTGACTCATCCGATGGCTCCACACCTTCTCTTAGGCCAAAACTAGTTGTGAGTTATGCCCCGTTATCTGGACCTCCCTATAGCATTAGCGGAACATTTGAGTCCCGTATTCTGGACTCCACTTTAGCGGATCCACTGTATGGTAAATTCTCAACATCGCAAATAATTCCCGGGACCACGGGCATTACCTATAAGATACGAGGTGGCGATAACTTGGCTTTATCTGATGCAGTTGCATGGGCTTCCGCCCCGACGATAAGCATTGGAGATGCGATACCCGTATCACTTCAGTCCAAACAATACCTGCAATATCAGGCGATTTTCACTACCTCCGATAATACAAAGACACCTGTTCTGGACGATGTATTTATAGATGTAAAAACAAAAACCTCTGATTCCATCACTGTCGACTCCCAGGCCCCTACTGGCACGGTTTCCATAAACACTGGCAACCCAACTTATGCCACAAATAAAGCCGTGATGCTTCATCTGGACCCCGCAGATACTGCGCCATCATCGGGATTGAAGGACTTCCAGCTTTCTAATGATGGTGTGACTTGGGGCACAACAACAGACACCAATGGTACCGTTACTGACGGTGGAACTTGGAAAACTTGGAACACAAACTATACTACTGGCCAGGCTGGGTATGCTTGGAATCTAATTAAGGGCAATGTGGATGGGGGAACGGACGGCACGAGAAAAGTATATGTGAAATATCGTGATAATGCGGGGAATGTTGGCGGAAACTATGACGGGGCCTGGTTGTCAGGAAGACCGGGTACCGAGATGGCCAATAAGCAAGTATACTTTGTTGATATGCCTTACGCTAAATGGGGTCCATGGCAAAGTACTTGTACCGGGCCTCAGTGCGAGCCCCATACTTCTCTTGATAGTTTGACCCGATCTACCTTAGTTTCCGATAATAATGTTGATTTCTCCTTATACCCCGCGAGGAATGCGTGTAAAGTAATTGGTGGCCGACTTCCTGACAAGGACGAACAGGCTGAACTTTTCAACTCAAGTTCTTATTATGGTATAACCTTTGCACCGAGCAATTATTATTGGACTTCGATGCAATATAATCTCTATGGTGCTTTAGCCTTGGCCACTAACCTCAATACTTTTGGAACATTCAACCTGTCAGTCCCAAGCCCCTTTAAATGTATCAGGGATTCTGGTTTCGCAGTAGAACCAATTACGGTATCCATCACTCTCGACACGGCAACTCCAGTCTCAACCCTGTCCCCCAATCCTGCGACACCAAATGGTGATAATACCTGGTATAAAACCGCTAAGCCAACAGTTGCTATCTCTGCTTCAGACACTGGCTCTAAAGTTGATAAAGTTTCTTATAAATTTGACAGCGACACCGCTCCATATACTGAAGTCACCAGTGCAAACACCGACGAGCCATTTGTAGTAAATATAGACCCAGCTAATCTCTCCGAAGGCACCCATACTCTCTATTACTTCGCCACGGATAAGGCCGGTTCGCCTGAGATTCACAAATCGCAGCAGTTCAAGATAGATATCCAATCACCAAGTACCAGTTATGCCATCTCTCCAGCCTCACCTACTGGTCTAAATGATTGGTATGTCATAACTGCTCCTAGTATTACCCTTACTGGCACGGACCCAAATAGTGGTAATAACTCTGGCGTCGCCACTATCTATTATCAATGGACCAACGTCGGTGGGACACCACTCGCTGGCTCATACTTTACCTACACCGCTCCTATCCCAGCCGCCCAAGGTGATAAAACCCTTCACTATTACACCAAAGACATCGCTGGTAATGTGAGCGCTGTCTCGACTCAGCACATCAAGTTCAACGCCTACGTTCCAGACGTACCAACTGGTTTCCGGGCTCCAAAGACAGAGGCCACCCTAAACACGATTATGCTTCACTGGGATGCTGTTACCAATGACCCAACTGGCATTACCATCCACAATCTCCAACGTCGCAAAGGTTTCGGCGCTTGGGCACCAATCACTACCGGTGGTTGTACGGCTCTGGCCGGGGATGCCATTTCCTGTAATGACACCAGTGGCCTCGATACTGGCTTCCAATATGGCTACAAGATTCAGGCGATGGACTATGCCGGCAATGCCGGTAACTGGTCTGGTGAAATCTATGGTTATACGACCGATACGGTTTCACCATCAGCCCCAAGTACTGTGACCGCTACGCCTTGTGACGGCACTCTGGTTACTTGCCCAGTCGGCAACAACAAGGGATTCTCTGTCAAAGTCGCTTGGTCTCCATCATTTGATGCTGGGGTTGGCCTCTCTCGTTACGTTGTTTATAGAAAAACCGCTCCAACTGATTACCTTGCCGCTACCGGCTGGACTGTAGTTGGGACAGTTGATGGGACAAGTTCACCAAGTAATCCAGTTTTTTATGATAACGATGGGGCTAATGATGCCTTCGATGGCACTGACAAGACGGTTGCTTCCACTCGTTTAAATGATTCCACTTCGTACTACTATCGTGTGGTCGCCTTCGACACCTCAATTACTGGTAATCCAAGTCTGCTTATAGATCAGAATGATCAGTTTGCAAACTTAACGGCTATCCCTGGAGCGACTCCAGACGTGACTGCACCAACAGTGCCAACTGACCTCGTAGCTTCGGCTATGGGTATTGATCCAAACCCAGCCAGTATACTGCCATCTGACCCAGCCCCAAGAACAGAGGCTATTTTGCATCAGAGACTTCGACTAACTTGGACTGCCTCGACTGATGTAAAGGCCCGCAGTACCGATTTGACTGCAAATACCATTACTTACCATATCTACAGACTAAACTCTGGTACTGGCCTCTATGAGCAGATATCTACGACGACCGAACTTAGTATTTATGTAGACGGCCTTCAGGACTTTACCGATTACTACTTTAAAGTTAGCTCTGAGGATAGTTCAGCGGCCCACAATACCTCGGCCCAGTCTGCCAGTGCGACTAAAAAGACAGCTTCTTCGGCAGTACCAACAGTTCCAACTGAAGTGACTGTGATAAGTAAAAAGGGTAATCCAAGCAGTGATACCACCATTGGACACGAAGTTACGGTAACCTTCTTCGGCTCGTACGCCAAGAATTGTGACCCAACTCCGAATATCCGTTGCCTAGTCCGTTATGAGGTTTATCGTTCGACTACTAATTACGCCAATGATGACGATTGGCTTATCTCTGGCAACTCGACCAAGATTGCTGAGATTACTCCAAGAGTGAAGGGGAATGATCGCAAGATTAGTGATAACGATACACCATATTCTGTCAATGACTCTGGTCTCAATGATGCCACTTCTTATTACTATAAAGTAAGAGCTCTCGATAATACGCCTCTTGACCCAGATGGCGGCCCATATTACTCTCCTATGACTGCTGTTACCGTGGGTACCCTGCACCAGGGTTGGGATATTACTCCAGATGCGTCAGCACCAACTGTACCAGCTGGTGGACTAGAGGTGAAGGTGCGTGACACTCATCCAAACGAAGTCGAACTTCGAAATATTGTTACCTGGAAAGTACTGACCGCGACTACCGTTTCGAAGCGAAATGGCGTACCTGATTTTGCAAAATATATCGTCAGAAGAGAAACATATAATCCAAGTACAGACGTACTGATTTCTGACGATATAGTGAGAGAAGAGATTAACATGACAGTCAATTACTTCACTGATGTCATCGGGATTGCCTTTGCTGACCTTAAGTATAAATATTACATTCAGATACAGGATAATGCTGGAACTAATTTTGTTTACCCAAATACTGCTGTTATAAATCCAAACTTCTCGAACCTGAGTAGTAGAGAATACTCACCTGATTCAATTATTCCAGCCAAGGCTAAGCCTATTCTCTCGAACCCAGTAGTCGTCTCGAATGTTAGTGTTGCCAGTGCCGAAGTCTCATGGACAACCGACCAGGACGCAGACTCTATCGTTCAATTCAGACCGCTTGGCAGTACAGGTGAGTGGATGATTGATGGTAGGGTTGAAAGAACCATGAACCATGCCGTGAAACTAATTGGACTAACGCCAAATACGGCCTATGAGTACCAGGTCATTTCGAGGAATTATCTGGGAAACAATATCGAAAACATTGGTACTTTGCCAGCTCTTGAAACTTCAGGTTTTAACATTACTTTTGGTGGTATTACTTCCACTACCAGTACCGCTGATATCTCATGGACCACGAACCTCGATGCTTCTAGTGCCTTTGTGGAGTATCAACTTCAACGTAAGACTGGAGACGAGGCCCAGGGTGGCACCGCCGGTGTTGACCCAGAGGTACTAAAGGCTAGTTCAAGGAATCACCGCGTCATCATCAAGGGTCTTCGTTCGGCTCGTACTTATACCTATAAGATAAAGTCTATCTCTAAGGATGGTTATCTCTCAGAGTACCCAGGTGGTGAGTTCGCTACTTTCACTACTCGTACCTTTGACTCGGCTCAATTTACTCTGACGCCGTCATCATCCAATGTTGCCGAGCGCAACATCACCGCCACCACGGCGCAGATCGTTTGGCAGACTGAGAATGAGACCACTTCTTGGGTTGATTATTCCACCACAAGCGGTGTTTACGACAATGCTGCCGGAAATAATGATCTAGTTGGTACTCACGTCGTCGTGATAGAAGGACTGATTCCGGGTACGACTTATTTCTACCGGGTTCGTGTCAAGGATGCCAACGAAGTCGAATATACTTCTCAGGAGTATTCATTCACCGCTGTTCTTAAACCAAAGATCTCCAACATGACCGTTAAAGATGTCACTCCATACTCAGTCACTGTTGCCTGGGATACAAACGTCGACACTGAAACCATAATTAATTGGGGCAAAACTACCGCCTACGGCGAAAAAAGAGGTAAGAGCGGCGTCTCCAAGGTTCACGAGCTCGTGATCGACAAGCTTGATGATAACCAAGAATATCATTATCAGATTCTCGCCAAGGATGATGCCGGAAATGAAGTGGCTGATACTGATAAGATTGTCCGTACGCCACTTGATACTGAGGGACCCAAGATAACCGGTGTCAAAATCGACGTCTTGCCAATGGGGGAGAGCGACAATACCTCTTCGGTAATTGTCTCTTGGCAGACCAATAAGCCAGCCACTACTCTGGTCGAATACGACGAAGGTGTGATTGGCGGTACCTACGGCAAGAGTTCAGTTGAAGATACTACGCTTAATAACTCACATACTGTTATCATAAAGGGCCTGACTCCAGCTAGTTCTTACCATTACCGACTCGTCTCGGCTGATAAGAGAATGAACAAAACTGTTTCTCAGGATTATACCTTTGTTACCCCGTCAAAAGAGAAGTCTATTCTTCAGCTAATCTTGAAGTCTCTTGAGGAAACCTTTGCCTGGACTAAGAACCTCAATCAGTTCTTTGGGAACATCGGTAAGAGGATTACCGGGAACTAACGCTTGAAATTAATATTGTTCGAGCGCGGTGAGAACTAGGACTAGTAGTTCTCGACTGTACACTCGAACGATAAGCTGTTATTGTTCGAACGTAGTGAGAACTAAGAGTAGTTCTCGACCGTGTACTCGAACAATAGCCTTTTATTGTTCGAACATAGTGAGAACTATGTCCGGTAGTTCTCGGTCGTGCACTCGAACGATAAAGTTAGCCCCGTTTATTTATTGTTCGAACGTAGTGAGAACTAAGAGTAGTTCTCGACCGTGTACTCGAACAATAAATATACATTTGAACTGAAATTTGTATACTAGTATTGTATACTTACTAAAATTATAATATAATCATGAGCAATTATCGTTCGAACAAAGTGAGAACTAGTAAATGGCATTGGTACGTCTATATTTTGGAGTGCATGGATGGTCTCTATTACACGGGTATGACCTGGAATATTGATAATCGTTTAGAACAACACTCGCTTGGTCTTGGCTCTAGATTTACCTCAAAACACGGCTTTAAGCAGATTCGATATGTCGAAGAGCTTTCGGATATTACATCTGCACGGGAAAGAGAAGTGCAGTTGAAGGATTTCAGCCGGAAAAAGAAAGAAGCCCTGTGGGAAGACGAAATGTAGTTCTCGGCCGTACACTCGAACGATAAGCTATTATTGTTCGAACACAGTGAGAACTATGGCCGGTAGTTCTCGGACGTGCACTCGAACGATAGATAAATACCGTTCGAACGAAGTGAGGACTATGTCTGTTAGTTCTCGGCTGAACACTCGAACAATAGCCTTTTATTGTTCAAACGGAGTGAGAACTTTGCAACGAATATTTCTAAGTTAATCGTCAGCCCCTTTTCGAGACTTCATTTTTGTGCTATAATTGTTGCATTCCATCGATTAGGAGGTGAATTACTCTGCAAGCAGTAAACCGTAAAGATCATGAAAATTTTGACAGTCTTCTCCGCCGCTTCAACCGCAAGGTTCAACAGAGCGGTACTCTTACTTTGGCTAGACGCAAGCAGTATTTCGAGAAAGAACTCTCTAAGACAGAAGCTCGAACCATCGCTATTCGCAAAAAGGCTCGTAAGGACACCAAGACTAAAAACCTAATGTTAAAAGGATTCTAAGTGAGTCTGAGTGAACAAATATCTGAAGATATGAAGATGGCGATGAAGGCACAGGATGTGAAACTTCTCGCTACTCTTCGTATGCTCAGAAGTGCTGTCCTGAACCTTACTATTGCCCTTGGACATGAGCCAGATGACACAGAGGTCATGGCCACACTCGAGAAACAAGCCAAACAGAGACGAGACTCTATCGAACAATACAAAGCCGGTCACCGCGATGACCTGGCTGCTACTGAAGCGGCTGAGCTTACAATTATCGAGACATATCTTCCAAAGAAAATGGACAGCGAAGCTCTCCAGCTACTAGTGGATGCTGCAATCACCGAGACTGGCGCTACTACCATGAATGACATGGGTCGAGTTATCAAAGTTGTGATGGAACAGGCCGCAGGCGCCGCAGACGGTAAAAGTGTCTCGGAGCTGGTCAGAAACAAGCTCTCTTAATGTTTCAAATAATTGGTAAAATTTATGATGTTCCACGCGAACTCCTAGAGAAGGTAGCTACGGCTACTTTTTCTTATTTAGAGCTTACAAACGCGGAAATTGAACTGAAGTTTGTCTCGGTGAAAGAGATTACTCGTTTGAACCAAGTTTACCGTGACAAAACAGGTCCGACTGATGTCCTTAGCTTCACTTTAGATACAAAGCCCCTACTAGGTCAGATTTTTATCTGTTATACTTTTACTCGTGACCAGGCGATGCGACTTGGCCGAACGCTAGATGAGGAAGTGGCTTTGCTACTGACTCACGGCATATTACACGTGGCAGGTTATGACCACGAAAAGCTAGACGAAGAACAGGTCATGCAGCAAACAGAGAGCAAGATATTGGAGAGGGTGGGTCTAAAAAGATGAAAAATTTAATTATATTAGGGCCACCGGGCTCTGGTAAAGATACTCAAATAGCCAAACTCGCAGAGTATATGAGCTTTCAAGTTATCTCCGGTGGAGATATTGTCAGAAGCCTTTCTAAAAATAATAGTACTATTCGAAAAACCATGGAAGCTGGTGGCCTAATCGATGATGCCGTCATGCTAGCCGAGGTTGACAAGCGACTCACTAGCCTGGATAGAGAGATTGGGCTAGTTTTTGATGGTTTCCCGAGAGACCTACACCAGGCAGAGACTTTGAACGAGGTGCTACTTCACCATGATAGAGCCCTGGATACAGTGATCTACCTGGCCCTAGAAGAGGGGGAGATAGTCGACAGGCTGTCGCGTCGAAAGGTTTGCTCGATCTGTGGGCATAATATGCACGCAGGGAGCACTAAATGCGCAGACTGTGGTGGCCGGCCGGTGCGTAGACCAGACGATGAACCAGCAGTCATCATAAAGAGGGTTCAAACATTTTTAGAAAACACATTGCCGCTGGTGGGTTATTACCGCAACAAAGGCATCTTACTCGAGATTAACGGCAATAGATCAATCGCAGACGTGGCGGGAGACATAAAAGGAAGGCTTATAACAAATGACAGAGGATAAACTAATCGCAATGCGCCAAGGTGGCAAAATACTAGCTACTATTCTTCATGATATAAAAGAGAAAGTGGTCATCGGCACCACGACCTCAGAGATTAATGATCTCGCCAACCGACTTTGCCTCAAATATGGCGTTAAGCCATCTTTTCTCGGCTATGGTGATTATCCGGCCTCTATCTGTGTTTCGGTTAATGCTGAGGTGGTTCATGGTATACCTGGGGATTACGCTATTAAAAACGGGGATATTGTTTCCTTGGACTTTGGAGTTGAACTTGGCGGCTATCATACAGACGCTGCTATCTCCTTCGGAGTGGGTAATATCTCGGCCGAAGCCCATAGACTGCTAACAGTGACGGAAAAGTCGCTAGCGTACGGTATTGAAGCCGCTAGGCCTGGTAATAACGTCGGAGCCATCGGCCATGCAGTTCAAAAGTATGTTGAGTCCCATGGATTCTCTGTCGTCAAAACGCTCGTTGGCCACGCTATTGGTAAGACAGTCCATGAGGAGCCTTATATTCCTAATTTTGGAAATCCTGGTGACGGACCAAGAATCAAGGCCGGTATGGCCCTAGCTATCGAACCGATGGTCACTACTGGTACCCACGAAGTTGTCCTAGCCGATGACGGTTGGACATACACAACAGCTGACGGAAAACTCTCCGCACACTTCGAACATACCTCATGGATTCACCCAGACGGTCCGGAAATCTTGACTGTCCGCTAATAAGTTCTTATAATATCAAGGTACAGTGGAATTACTAATTACAAAATTACTAAAGACTAAGTAATTTCCCAATTAAAAATTTAATAATTCATAATTAACTTGTTAGTTATTGGTTATTAAGGAATTGACGGCTAAATGGCAAAAAAAGAAGAATATTACGTCGGTTTAGACGTCGGCAGTAGCAAGATTACAGTAGTTGTAGGCGAACCTGATGAAGAGGGTGTACTTGCGATTATTGGACTTGGTGTATCTCGTGCCACAGGCGTTCGCAAGGGAGTCGTGACGGAGATAGAGGAGACCGTTAGCGGAATCTCTGAAGCTATCGAGATGGCTGAGGGTCTATCTGGCTCTACTGTTACTTCTGCAACTGTAAATATAAACGGTGGTCACCTTGGCTCTATCAATTCTAAAGGCGTAGTCGCTATCGCTAGAGCAGATGGGGAAATCTCAAAGAACGACATTGCTCGAGCCGAAGATGCCGCTCAAGCCGTTCAGATTCCTACTAATAAAGAAATATTACACGTTATTCCGAGATACTATAATATCGATAACGGTGAACCAGTCGGCGACCCGCTTGGCATGAGCGGTGTCCGCCTCGAAGTAGAGACTCATCTAATCGCTGGCTCACAACAAGCCGTGAAGAACCTTAGCAAAACTGTTACCCAAGCCGGGGTTGCCATAGAAGACATCGTGGTCTCGCCACTCGCTGCCGCCAAGGCTGCAGTGACAAAGCGTCAACGTGAGCTTGGCTGTGTCCTTGTTGACCTAGGTGCCACTACCACTGGAATCACAGTCTTTATAGATGATAGCGTTCTCTATACCAAGGTTTTCCCAGTTGGAGCCGCTAGTATTACAAATGACATTGCCATCGGCCTGAGGACCTCTGTAGACGTTGCTGAGAAGGTAAAACTGAAGTACGGCTATGCAGTGAGTGCAGATGTAGACGAAAGGGATCGTATCGATCTCTCCGCTATCGATATCTCTGAGGAAGCGGTTGTCACCAAAAAGAATGTCTCCGAGATAATCCAGGACAGACTAGAGGAGACCTTCTGTCTCATCAAAGATGAGCTTAGACGAATCAAGTGCGATACACTATTACCTGCTGGTATTATCTTTACTGGTGGTGGGGCCAAGCTCTCTGGCATCGATGATTTGGCAAAGAGTTATTTCCGTTTACCTGTAAATATCGGTAAGCCACATTCACTCCAGGGGATGACTCAGAAGGTTTATGACCCAGCTTTTTCGACGGCAGTTGGACTGATGTTATATTCATACGAACAAGGAAACAGGAAGGGTGGCAGTACTACTGTTACTTCTTTATATAAAAAAGTTAAAGATGTCTTCAAGGTATTTTTACCTTAGATTGTATAAACTTTTTGTACAATAAATTAAAATACTTTACTTTTGAACAAATATTATGTACAATAACTTTGTTAAATTTGTGTAATGACTTAGGGAGGTCAAATGGCTGAAATCAAACCAAACATGGAAACATTCGCACGTATAAAGGTCGTTGGAGTCGGTGGCTCTGGTAACAACGGTGTTGATCGCATGATCGAGGCTGGACTTAAAGGCGTTGAGTTCCTAGCCATAAACACAGATGCACAAGCACTCCACAATTCAAAAGCAGATAAGAAGCTACATATCGGCAAGGCACTCACTAAGGGTCTTGGCGCCGGTAGCGACCCTGAAATAGGCAAGAAAGCCGCTGAAGAGACTGCAGAAGAGATTTATGAAGCCTTAAAAGGCGCTGATATGGTCTTTGTGACTTACGGCTCTGGTGGTGGTACTGGTACTGGCGCAGGTCCTATCGTTGCGGGCATTGCTCGTGAAGTTGGCGCCCTGACAGTTGGTGTAATCACTAAACCATTTGGTTTCGAGGGTGAGAAACGTAAACGTGTTGCAGAGGAAGGCATCGAAGCCCTCAAAGAGCAGGTTGACGCGCTAATCACTATTCCAAACGACAGACTTCTCCAGGTTGTCGACAAGAAAACTACTCTGCTAGACGCTTTCCAAGTAGTAGATGACGTTCTACGACAGGGTGTTCAGGGTATTTCTGACCTAATTACCGATAGCGGCCTGATCAACGTCGACTTTGCTGATGTTAAAACTATTATGAGTAACGCTGGTTCAGCCCTGATGGGTATCGGACGTGGTAGCGGCGAAAGTCGAGCTATGGAAGCAGCGAAGCAAGCCATCAACTCACCTCTACTAGAGCTCTCAATCAATGGAGCCAAAGGTGTCCTGTTTAATGTTACTGGTGGTATCGACCTGGGCATGTACGAGATTGACGAAGCTGCTAAGGTAATTACAAACGCTGTTGACCCAGAAGCAAACATTATCTTCGGTGCCGTCGTGGACCCAAATATGTCTGGCGAAGTTCGGGTGACCGTCATCGCTACTGGTTTTGAGGGGATGCATAATCCACTCAGTCCACGGATGAGTCACCAGCCACTCGACACCCCTACACGCACGGTTAGCCTCGAGCCTGAGAAGGAGAGCTTCGGTGAAGACAATGACGACGATTGGGAAATCCCAACCTTCATCCGTAAAAGAATGGAATAAGCAAAAAAGATTATATATTTGTCATCCCCGCGCAGGCGGGGATCTTTTTTAATTACGCAATTACTAATTACTAATAACTAAGTAATTTTCAAAGGGCTAAGTTCTTTTGTTATTGTTCGAACGAAGCGAGAACTAACAACGGTAGTTCTCGGCCGAACACTCGAACGATACAAATTCATTCAGAGCTTAAAACTCAGAACTCGAAAGGCGCGCTCTCCGGAGCGGGTCTTTCCTTTTTGGGCGGTCCAGGGTCCGTACCCTAAACAGCCCCGACTAGCAGGAGAGAGGGTCGGACCCTTTGAAATATTGGGGTCGCACCTGGCCCCTGGGCAAGGAACGACCCCTTTCCGGGCCTTGTTCACAACTAATTGTGTTTATAAAGGTTTGTGGAAAAGCTCTTTTTGTGCTTAAAAACAGGCTATAATTTGTGGATAAGAATCAGGTTGACACCCCACATGTAGCGTACTAATATAGTTAGGCACGCTACAGGTAGCGTATAACCGAAAAAGGAGCAAAATGGACTGTCCGAAGTGTAAATCAGAAAACTTGAGGGTCGTCGAGAAGCGGGACATGGAGAACGAGCCTGCCATAAGACGCAGGCGTGAGTGCGCCGATTGCCTATTTCGCTTTACCACCTACGAACGTTTAGAGGTACCTACCTTGACCATTGTGAAGCGTGATGGTCACTCGGAGGTCTACAACCGAGAAAAGCTAGCAAGTGGCATATACAGGGCTATGGAGAAGAGACCTGTGTCGGGGGCAGCGATAGAAGAAGCAATCGACGCCATAGAGAAGGGTCTACACTCCACTGGGGCGAACGAAGTGACTAGCGAGAAAGTAGGAGATCTAGTCATGACGAACCTACTAGTTATCGACGAGGTCGCCTATCTACGTTTCGCCAGCGTCTACAAGAAGTTTGAGACACTTGAATCTTTCCAGCAGGAGCTGGCCAAAATTAATCAGTAGTTTAATTATTAACAAACGGAGGAGTTCTGGTGGTAAAAGAAGAGATTCAGCAAGAACAGTTAAACCTAGCCAAGAAACACCTGGCCAAGAAAAAGTTCACAAAGATTGAAAAACGCGATGGTGATTTGTCTAAGTTTGAACCAGAAAAGATAGTTCACGCTATTGAGAAAGCCGGAGATGCTACTGGGGAATACGGCAGAGAGATTGCCGAGAAACTAACCCAGAAGGTTATCGATATTTTAAATAGGCAGTTTGATGCTGACAACTTACCAACGGTCGAGAAGGTTCAGGATGCTGTAGAACACGTACTGATGGACTCTGTCTTTGAAGAGGCTGCCAAATCTTATATCGTCTATCGTCGTCAACACGAGGAGCTCCGCAAAACCAATCTCACCGACAGCGACAAAATGGTCGAGGAATACCTTGGTGAAGATACTTGGTATGTCAAAGAAAATTCAAATATGACATATAGTTTACAGGGGCTAAATAACTTCCTCGCCGCTCAAATTACTGAGAAATATTGGCTAAATAAGCTCTATCCAGAAGAAATCAGAGAGGCACATAAGAACGCCGACCTGCACATCCACGACCTCGGTTTCCTAGCCACGTATTGTTGTGGTTGGGACCTAAAGGACCTCATCGTTAAGGGGTTTGGTGGCGTCTCTGGTAAGATTAATTCGAAGCCAGCCAAGCACTTCAAGGCACTGCTAAATCAAATTGTAAACTTTATGTATACGATGCAGGGTGAGAGCGCTGGCGCCCAGGCTATGTCGAGCTTCGATGTCCTAATTGCTCCATTTGTTCGTTATGATAATCTCGACTACAAACAGGTGAAGCAAGCCATGCAGGAATTTGTCTTTGGCATGAACATTCCGACTCGCGTTGGTTTCCAAACACCATTTACAAATATCACGATGGACCTAGCCGCAAGCGGAGATCTCTCTCGTGAGAACGTTGTCATTGGCGGTAAGGTGATGAAGGAAAAGTACGCTGACTTCCAGCCAGAGATGGATATGGTAAACCGCGCTTTTGGTGAAGTGATGCTCGAGGGTGATGCCAATGGCCGAATCTTCTCCTTTCCGATTCCTACTTACAACATTACTAAGGACTTCAACTGGGAAGATAAGAGCCTGGATCCAGTGTGGGAGATGGCCGCTAAATACGGTATTCCTTATTTCTCGAACTTTATAAACTCTGACATGAGTCCGGATGACGCACGCAGTATGTGTTGCCGACTAAGACTCGACAACCGTGAGCTTCGCAAGCGTGGTGGCGGCCTCTTCGGTGCTAATCCGCTGACTGGCTCTATCGGTGTGGTTACTATTAATATGCCAAGACTGGGCTATAATGCCAAGACTGAGGCTGCATACTTTGACCAGTTAGCTCACCTGATGGACCTATCACGAGACAGCCTCGAGATTAAACGCAAGGTGCTAGAGCGATTTATGGACAATGGTCTCTACCCATATGCCAGACATTACCTAGCTGACGTGAAGACGCGCTTTGGTACCTACTGGGAGAACCATTTCTCAACTATCGGACTGCTCGGCATGAACGAATCGATCAAAAACTTCTACGGTGCCGATGAAGACATTACCACAAAGAAAGGTCATGCTTTCGCCACCAAAACAATGGACTTTATGCGCGACCGCATCGCTGGTTACCAGGAAGAGACTGGCCACATCTACAACCTTGAGGCTACTCCAGGTGAGGGCACTACTTATCGCTTCGCCAAGAGAGATACTGAGCAGTATCCTGACATCCAGGTGGCGAATACAGCGACCTTCAAGGAAGGGGCTAAGCCATATTACACCAACTCAACTCAACTGCCTGTTGGACATACAGATGACGTCTTCGAGGCTCTAGATTTGCAGGATGGCTTGCAGACTAAATACACCGGTGGTACTGTACTCCATATCTTCCTCGGCGAGAGGCTAGATACCCCAGAACAGGTCAAGACTCTAGTTCGTAAAGTGGCCGAAGGCTACCACTTGCCATATTTCACACTCTCACCAACCTTCTCAGTCTGTCCAAAGCATGGCTATCTGAAGGGTGAAGTTGAGTATTGTCCAATCTGCGATACTGAAATTGGTTACAAGGAACAATTAGCGATTTAATAAATTTATAAAGAGTAAGCTTAAAGGAGGCAAACATGGCTGAGGCAGCAAACATCGAGGAACAAAGGACTAAATGCGAGATTTATTCACGCGTCGTGGGCTACATTCGTCCCGTGAATCAATGGAACGAAGGTAAGCAATCAGAGTACGCAGACAGAGTAGAGTTTAATACTTCTGGATGCGGCTGCGAATAATATGAAAATTGCAGGACTAGTCCGTTCTAGCCTGATCGATTACCCAGGCAAAGTTGCAGCTGTTGTATTTACGCAGGGCTGCAACTTTCGCTGTGGCTTTTGTCACAACCCGGACCTCATTAAAATCCAGAATACAGAATCTGGAGTAGGGGACGATAAAAGTGAAGATGAATTCTTTGACTTTCTAAAGACGAGAATTGGTAAACTCGACGGGGTAGTAATCACTGGCGGTGAACCGCTGATCCAGCCAGATATAATGGACTTTATAGCGAAGATACAGGCACTTGGTTTTGCAGTAAAGCTGGATACTAATGGTTCAAGTCCAGACAAACTAGAGCGTCTTATAGAGACGGGTCTAGTGGACTATATCGCCATGGATATCAAGGGCCCTTTGGATAAATATGCCAAAATCTGCTCTTATTTGAATACAAAAGTTATTCAGCGAAGCGTAAAACTAATTATGCAAAGCGGGGTCCCTTATGAGTTTCGAACTACAGTTTTACCGGCTTATCACGAGGCAGGTGATTTCGAGAAGATAGGGGAACTTATCTCGGGTGCCACTATCTATACGATACAAGGATTTAGACCCAAAATAACTCTAGATCCTGCGCTCGCCACAGCAAAATCATTTACCCAAGATGAGCTAAATGACTTCTCCAGAATAATGGCACCTTATGTCCAGAAAGTAGTTATTCATCCCAATCTGTAGCCTTATGTTATAATGTATCTGTAAAAGAAGGAGACAGATATGTCAGTAACTAAAAAACTTTATAGATCGTGTACAGACAAGATCCTTGGTGGTGTCGCTGGAGGCCTCGGTGAATACTTTGATATGGACCCAACCCTTATTCGTCTAGTATTTGCCCTCGCCTTTCTCTCTGGTTTCGGTTTTCTAGCCTACTTGCTGGCCTGGATTATTGTTCCAGAAGACCCTAGTTGCAAGAGTGGCAAGACTGGTGCCGATGAGATTCGTGAGCACGCCGATCGTGTAGCACAGGATTTTCGTAATGCCGCCAAGAAAGAGACCATGGAGTCTGCCGCACCCAGTGCCACCAGTGCAAGTGATTTTCGATTTTGGGCTGGCCTAGTCCTAGTATTCTTCGCTGCATCGATTATTCTACAAAATATCTTTGGTTTTGATCTCTGGCATAACTTCTGGCCGCTAATCCTAGTCGCACTAGGAGTAGTTCTGATAGCCGGTAGTTTAGAGAAGAAATAGGAGAACAATATGACTGAAAAGAAAGAAAACATAGTCGAAGCAGAAGTGGTCGAAGAAGGCGAAGTAATTACCAAGAAGGGTGAAACGAAAGTTATGGCTCATCGTTCAGGTATGGGAATATTCTGGGGTACGATTCTACTGGTTTGGGGACTTTCTATCTTTATCGATACATATTTTCATACTGATATCCGAAGTAACATTTGGCCAATCCTCGCAATCGTCTTTGGTGTTTATCTAATTATTAGTAGTTCAAGAAAGTACAGGTAATTATGAACGGAATGAAACTTTTTTGGGGAGTCGTAGCCCTAATGCTCGGGACGGTGCTACTAGCTACAAACATGGGTTATCTGGGGTCTTCGATCTGGATCAGTATATTGGCCTTGTGGCCACTAGTGCTCGTAGTTTTCGGGCTAAGACTGATTATTCAAGATAATAAGTTCTTTGCCTTGTCTTTGCTTGTTGTGCTTGTTTTAGCAACCGGGTTCGTGGTTTACGATTATACCCAAGTTACGAAATCAGAGTCTGATAATCAGAGCTTTATGGGCTTTAGGCGTGACACGAGTACTGTGAGTGAAAACTTTTCGGACACTTATGACGTGACTGGCATAAAAAACCTTAATCTCTCTCTTAGCACGGGTGCGGCTAGAGTAAATGTAAAACCTCTGCCAGCAGACGCAGCGGCTGGGACTTTGTACCGAGTTGCAACCCGCGATATGGGAGAACTAACGATTAACAAGACCGTTTCTGGCGATCGAGCGAATATCACGATTAGTGAAAGTAACACTGGCCTACATCTGGGACGCGGTATGATGACCACTAGAGAAATCGACCTTTATCTACCAGCCCCTCTGGTATTGCAGTTAAATATAGATAGCGGCGCTAGTAAGCTCTCCCTGGACTTCAAGACACTTCAAACAGAGAGTGTAGAGCTGAACGTAGGTGCAAGCGCGAGTGACATCTTCCTCAGTGATAAACCGGCTAGTCAATCACTCATCTTACAGGCAGGCGCATCGAACATAACTTTCCATATCCCGGCTACACTAGGTGTGAAGGCCGTCTTTGATGGTGGCCTCAACAGGGTCAATACCGAGCTGGCACCCGAAATCACCAAACTTGATAATACTTACACTACGAAGACGACAACCGCAAAACTTAGTCAGATATCCATTACCGGAAGTGCGGGCGTCTCTGGTGTGAAATTCATCGCAGAATAGTCGAACACTTTGATGAGCGCTCTAGTAGCGCTCATTTTTTATGTTAGAATGGATAAGTAAATTAGGAGTAAATATGTGCGGAATCGTAGGTTACGTCGGGAATAAGAATGTCGAGGCAGTGTTACTAGAAGGCCTCAAAAGACTTGAATACCGTGGTTATGATTCAGCTGGAATCGCTGAGATTAATGGCAAAACCCTCAAGGTGGCGAAGTCTATTGGTCGTATTGTGAATCTGGAGCGAGAACTTGAAGCTAAAAACTTAAAACTCAAAACTCCTATTACTATTACTACCGGTATCTGTCACACACGCTGGGCTACCCACGGGGAACCCACGGAGCTGAATGCCCACCCTCACGTCTCTTGTGATGGCAAGCTAGCCCTCGTGCACAACGGTATTATCGAGAACTACCAAGAATTAAAAAAAGGCCTGTTAAAAAAAGGTCATAAATTTGTTTCAGAGACAGACACTGAAGTTCTGACCCATCTAGTCGAGGATAACTATCACGGGGATTTGCTGGCTGCGGTTCAGACTGCTCTGGCTCTCGTCACTGGTACTTACGGAATTGCTGTAATCCATGCGGACGAGCCAGCTCGGATAATTGCCGCTAGACTAGGTAGCCCCCTGATTCTTGGCGTCGGTGATGGTGAGAACTTTGTGGCCTCTGACGTCTCTGCTATCCTCGGTCATACAAAACAGGTAGTGTATCTGAATGACGGTGAGATTGCCGATGTTCATATGGATAGCTTTGTAGTGATGGACCAAGACAAGCAAACCTTGCCAACCACAGTTAGCGAGATCGAATGGACCTTAGAGGAGTCTGAGAAGACTGGCTTCGATCACTATATGCTCAAAGAAATTATGGAACAGCCAGCGGTTATCCGTAACTCCATGCGTGGCCGAGTACTTCTCGCTGAGGGTGATGTGAAGCTAGGAGGCCTCGAGGAAGTAAAAGACCGACTCCGTGAGATAGAGCGCATTATTATAATCGCCTGCGGCACGGCTCGTTATGCCGCCATGGTTGGTGAATATATGATTGAGGAATATGCCGGTATTCCTGTAGAAGTAGAATATGCGAGCGAGTTTCGATATCGTAAACCACTTATCGATAGCAAGACTGCCGTCATCGCCGTCAGCCAATCTGGCGAAACTGCTGACACCCTCGCTGCTATCCGAGAAGCCAAAAAGAAGGGGGCTCTCACTCTAGGCATCGTAAACGCTGTTGGTTCCAGTATCGCTCGTGAGACTGATGCCGGTGTCTATAATCATGCCGGTCCCGAGATAGCCGTCGCTAGTACGAAGGCCTTTACGGCCCAACTGACCGTTCTGGCCCTAATCGCCGTCATGCTCGGTAGACAGCGCGATATGAGTGAAGTAATGGGTAAACGCATCCTAGATGAGTTAATCGCCCTACCAGATAAGGTCACGAGCGTGCTTGAGAATAAGCTAGCCATCGAAAAGTTGGCCGAAAAATACAAAGACTATGATCATTTCATGTATCTCGGGCGCAAGTACTGTTTTCCACTAGCCGAAGAGGGCGCCCTTAAACTAAAAGAAATTAGTTATATCCACGCAGAAGGTTATGCTAGCGGCGAAATGAAACACGGTCCAATTGCCCTTATAGACGAGAACTTTCCAACTTTTGCTATTATTCCTAAGGACAGTGTCTTCGAGAAGGGGATTTCGAACCTAATGGAGATAAAGGCCAGAAAAGGAAAGATTATCGCCCTGACTACAGAAGGTGCAGATGAGGTAAAGGATGTTTCTAGTGATATAATCTATATACCAAAGACCCTGGAAATGTTGACACCACTGCTTGCAGTTGGGCCATTACAGCTCTTTGCCTACTACGTAGCCGTAGCCAAGAAACTCGATGTCGACAAACCTAGAAACCTCGCAAAAAGCGTAACTGTGGAGTAAAGAGATGAAACTACTAGTAATTACAAACGGAGATGGTCCAGAGACAAGGGACGCCCTAGAGCTTGCAGATAACATTGCCCTAGAAGGGTTTAACGTACAGAAAATCGACTGGGAGAGTGATGAGGCCACTTCACTCGCCAGACTTTACGACATTTATGCCCCACCAGCTTTCGTCATAGTTCGTGACGATGGCTCACAAGTGGAAATGTGGCAAGGCAGCGGCCAGCCAATGGCTAGTGATATAAAGCATTTGATGTAATATGACAAAAGAACTGATTATAAACTATCTCTATATCTTCTCAAATGTTTACTTTGTGCTCATTTTTGCGCGCATCTTCCTGAGTTTTGTGCCTGGATTACCAAAGATTAGGCTCTTTGTCTTTAATGTCACGGAGCCGGTGCTGGCGCCAATCCGCAAAGTGGTCCCACCTCTTGGTGGAGTGATGGACCTCTCACCAATTATCTTTTATTTGGCTCTAGAGCTCATTATTACTCTAGCTGCTAACTATCTCAGATGATTGCATACGTAACCGTGAAGACTGGAGCTCGGGAAGACAAAGTTATACCGGGTGTTGAAACTAACGCATATCAGGTCCTCGTAAAGGCCAGACCAATAGAGGGGGAGGCGAATAAGGCGATTATTGCCTTATTATCAAAATACCTAGGAGTACCAAAAACTCAAATCACTCTGAAGTCTGGTTCTAAATCAAAGGTTAAAAGATTCGAATATTGAAAAAGCACAATTTGAGCTATAGGCAAAATTCTGCTTCTAGTTCCAATCTACTTAAACTATTTGTTGAAGTTTTTATCAAACAATTTTGTCGAGAACGATCAGTGACTCCATATGTAGAGTATTTGGATAGAAGTCAAAGCCGACTAGGCGAGTCAGTTTGTAGTGCTCTTTCAGGTTCTTGTAATCGCGAGCTTGAGTGACTGGGTTGCATGAGAGATAAATGATTTTAGGAGGGCCAGCCTCTAATATCTTGGCCGTGGTCTTTGGGTGCAAACCAGAACGAGGTGGATCTAGCACCAGGACGTCAGTATCTGCTAGCATATTTGTAGTAATTTTATGATCAGGTAGGGTAATAGCCGTGTAATTAGTGATATTGTTCAGTTTTTTGTTAATTTCGGCATATTCGACAGCTGAAGCTACTATTTCGAGCCCACTAACTTCTTTAGCCTTATCAACAAGAGCAAGACCAATTGTTCCAACACCGCTATATAGTTCTACGAGTTTGTCGCACTTCGGTGTCGCTTCTACTATTTCTGTCAGGGCTTTCTCGAAAACAGGTAGGTTGTTCTGGAAGAAGCCGTCATAAGGGTACTGAATCTTCATTCCCAAGATTTCTTCCTGAAGTGAATCAATGCCTTCTTGATAACGAAGTTCCGTCAGCACGGAGATAGGGGATTTGATAGTAGAATAACCGATCACGAGACCGTCTACTAAGCCATTTAGGTCGGCGAGAGTAAAGTTGATCTCATATTCTTTGAATTTGTAGAGGAGAACAGCGATTATCTGGCCATTTGATTTGCTCTCACGAATGGTGAGGCTCTTTAGACCATTTACACCAACGCCAGGAAGTTCGTTTAGTATTTCTGTAATCCTGGCAGCAGCGCGATTTATCTTCTCGGAGCCGAGTTGGCAACCTTCTATGACCTCATAGGCGTTGTTGGCGCCACGTTTGTGGAAGGCGAGGGCAATGTGTTTCTCTTCACCGGCGGTGAAGCTGTACTCCATCTTGGTGCGGTAGCCGAACATTTCTGTGGATTCGTAGAATTTCTCTATTTCAATCTTCTCGTCGGCCATCTCGAGATAAGCCTCCGACAGGAGTTTCTTCTTCAGTTCGATTTGTTTAGGGTAAGGTAGGACCTGCCAAGGCGAGCAGATGAGGTAGTGACTCTCTGTTGGTTCCACCCGGTCTGGGGACTTCTCGAGTATCTCGACTATCTCTGCTTCAGCAAAGTTTTTCTTGCTCTTTATGATGTTTATTTCGATTAATTCACCTGGTAGTCCGCCCCAAACGAAAACAACCTTGCCGTCTTCGAGACGAGCGAGGGATTTTCCTTCGGGTACTATTTTTTCAATACGAACTTGCATAACCGGATTATTCTAGCACGGAAAGGTAAGTATTACCAGCCAAAAGTACTTGACAAATAAGAAAGTATATGTTACTATATATAGTCAACTAGAAATGGTTGATATGGGCCTACGGGCCAGTACCTTCAAAAGTCGCAAACGCAAAAAACATTGTGGCAGCAAATAGTTATTTATTGTTCGAGAGTATCGAGGACTTACGAATAGATAACTGCTTGCTGTCACAAGAACTAGGCAGCTATGACCCATTCGGGGATTGTTCAGGGCGCGGCAACAGGCCAAACCCACGTTCCCCAATTGGGGAGAATGGAGTAGTCGTCATGACTATCTTCGACATCATCAAGAGCCGCTTCGGCTCAAGCGTCATGGTATCGATCACGTCGATGACTGGAACGTCAGTTGTGACGTGTGTGTCATCTGCCGTAGCCACGGAGGTCAGGGACTTTCTGGAAGCTCAGGATTGGGCTGAGGGTGTTTACATCCTCCCCCAAGGTCCCGAATTCGTTGGCTTCACAGCCAACGTATATGACTCGGAGGAATTGGTGGCATAACAGCAGCAACCGCAAGCGTTTGCGCAACCATAGGCCGGCTACACGATTCAGTGTGTGCCGGCCTTTTCTTTTATATACTGGAAAAGAGTCTCCAAAAGTTGTAAAATGTACTCATAAAAAGGAATTTTATGGCGTTTCAGAAAGTAAATCCAAAAGTTGAATTCCCCAAGCTAGAGCAAAATATGCTCCAGTTTTGGTTGGATAATAAAATATTTGAGAAATCTGTTGAGTCGAAGAGCAAGGATAAATCCTTCTCTTTCTATGATGGTCCACCTTTTGCTACTGGACTGCCTCATTATGGCCATTTGCTCGCAGGAACGATTAAGGATGTCATTCCTCGTTTCAAATCGATGCAGGGGTATCGTGTGGAGCGTATTTGGGGTTGGGATACTCATGGACTGCCAATCGAGAACATCGTTGAGCAAGAGCTCGATATAAAGACTAAGGATCAGGTAGAGGCACTCGGGATTGATAAGTTCAACGAACTTTGTCGTTCAAAGGTATTAAATTATGCCGAAGAATGGCAGAAGATAGTCGGTCGTACTGGTCGCTGGGTAGATATGGATAACGCTTACCTCACGATGAGTCCAGAATATATGGAGAGCGTTTGGTGGGCTTTTGCTGAACTTTACAAGAAAGACCTGGCTTACGAGGGACACAAAGTTATGCCGTATTGTCCTCGTTGTGCCACGCCGCTTTCGAATTTTGAAGTTGGTCAAGGATACAAAGATAAACGAGATAAGGCTGTTACCATCAAATTTGAGCTAGATTCTGAGCCAGGAACATTCGTCCTTGCTTGGACCACTACGCCCTGGACACTGCCAGGTAACCTAGCGCTTTCAGTCGGGCCAAAGATAGAATATTCAAAGGTAGCGACTAAAACAGGCAAATACATCCTAGCCACCGAAAAACTCGAAAGTTATGCTGAAGAACTCGGTGAATATACAGTTCTTGAAACGATGATGGGTAAAGACCTAGTTGGCCTGAGTTATAAGCCAGTCTTCGATTATTATAAGGTGGTAAAGAAAGCCTTCGTCATTATAGATGGCGATCACGTTACAGTAGCCGATGGTACTGGTATCGTGCATACTGCGCCTGCTTTCGGCGAAGAAGATAGTGCTGTCGCTAAGAAGCACGGTATCGATTTCTATATGCCAGTCGACGACCTAGGAAACTTTACAATCGACGTCTCGGATTATGCCGGTCGCAGTGTCATTAGTCTTGAAACAAACGAAGACATTATCCGTGACCTTGGTGATAAGGTTCTAAAAGTAGAAAATATCAAACACTCCTATCCACATTGTTGGCGTTGTGATACTCCGCTTATCTATAAAGGTGTCTCGAGTTGGTTTGTGGCTGTCGAAAAAGTCCGCGAGAAGATGCTGGCCGCTAATAAAGAAATCTATTGGTTGCCAGATCACGTAGGGCATAATCGTTTTGCGAAGTTAATAGAGAACGCTCCAGATTGGAGTATCTCGAGAAACCGTTTCTGGGGAACGCCACTACCTGTTTGGAAATGTTCTAAATGTGCAGAAGTACATGTGATTGGTTCTATAGGGGAGCTCGAGAAGCTCTCTGGCGAGAAGATTAATGATATTCATCTACATAAAATCCAAGACATCTCTTTCGACTGCTCCTGTGGTGCACCAATGAAGATCTCAGGCGAAGTATTCGACTGCTGGTTTGAGAGTGGCAGCATGCCATACGCTGGCCTGCATTACCCATTTGAGAATAACGAAAAGTTTAACCGAGATTATCCGGCTGACTTTATCGCTGAAGGCATCGATCAGACTCGTGGTTGGTTCTATTCGCTACTTGTCCTCTCGACTGCGCTTTTCGACAAGGCTTCGTACAAGAGCGTGATCGTAAATGGTACTATCCTAGCCGAAAATGGTCAGAAGATGTCGAAGAAGTTGCAAAATTACCCAGACCCAATGAAGATTGTGGACCAGTATGGTGCCGATGCGATGCGTTACTATCTGATGGATTCACCTTCTGTCCGAGCTGAGGACTTCCGTTTTACTGAAAAGGGCGTCGATGATGTCGTGAAGAAGATTATTCTCACCCTGTGGAATTCATATAGTTTTTTTGTGACCTACGCCACAGTCGATGGTTTTGAACCGACAGGTAAGCTCGATCTGGCCCACTCGTCGGACTCTTGGATTGTCTCTGAACTGAATCAGCTGATTATAGACGTTACCCAGAACCTAGAAGAGTACGAACTGTCAAAGGCCACTCGTAAACTCTCCGAATTTATAGATGACCTCTCAAATTGGTATATTCGTCGTAACCGCCGCCGTTTCTGGAAGAGCAAGAATGATACCGATAAGCTTGCAGCCTATGAGACTCTTCATTATGTCCTCGTAAACCTTTCAAAGCTCTTTGCCCCAATTATGCCATTTGTCTCAGATGAGATTTACAAAAATCTCACTGGCGACACAGCTTCTGTACACCTAACAACCTGGCCAGTAGCAGACAAGAAACTCATCGACATGGATGTGAATAAGCAAGTCCACCTGGCGCGAAATATTGTCGAAAAGGGTCTGAAGCTTCGAGCCCAGGCCGGCAAGAATGTTCGCCAACCACTTCAGACAGCCTATGTCTATGATCTGCTGGAGAGGGAACTCGGTAGTGAAGTCAAAGAGTCGGTACTCGAAGAGTTGAATCTGAAAGATTTGCGATTTGTTAGTGGCGAAAGCTCGATTGCTGGAGTGACTGTAGTTAAGGAAACAAAACTAAACTTCAAAGAGGCTGGTCCAGTCCTGGGGGATTCTCTGGGTAAGGTCAAGAAAGCCTTGGAGGCAAATGACTTTACTCTTCTGCCTACTGGAAATGTAAAAATAGGGGACCAGGAGTATCCAGAAAACCTATTCTTGCATACATTCTCTATCGATTTGTCAGTGCCGACCTTGTTTGCAGACAGTGATGCTCAAGTCTCGGTAGTACTTGACACCGCTATGACGCCAGAGCTTGTGGCTGAGGGCACCGCCCGTGACTTTGTCAGACTAGTCCAAGACGCTCGCAAGAAAGCAGACTTCAACGTAGAGGACCGGATTATTCTATCTTGGAAGACAGAGGATACTGTCACAAGTGAATCTCTGGCATTTCACGAGGCTTATATCACTAGGGAAACCCTAGCGACGAAGGAAAATTCAGACAAATCAGATTACGAATATACCGAGGAAACGAAATTATCCGGCGCAAACATTTGGTTTGGAATCTCGCGAAATTAAGATGAATCAGACGAGCCGGTTACTAAAGAACTTTGACTGGGTGCTACTGACGGCGACCCTGCTTTTACTTGGTTTTGGTTTTGCCGTGATCTTTAGTACTACCTTTACTCTCTCTGGCGGCTCAGAGGCGGCTCAGCAAGTTCTTTTTGCTGGAGTTGGTATATTTGGACTCGTTTTCCTAGCGCGTATGGATTACCGAATGCTGAAGAAGTTTTCAGGCATACTCTACATTCTCACTATCCTGATGCTGCTCGCCACAAAATTCTTTGGTTCGGCCAAGCTAGGAGCTACTAGATGGATTGACTTCGGCTTCTTTCAATTCCAGCCTTCAGAGGTAGCCAAGGTTTTTATGGTCATCGTTATGGCCAAGTTCTTCTCTGACAATGTGGAGCAGATGCATCGTCCTAAGGTTTTTATTCGCTCTCTTGTCTACATCGGTATACCGACCATACTCGTGGCCTTGCAGCCCGACCTGGGTACAGCTATGACATTTGCTATTATTTGGGGCTCCATGCTACTAGTTAGTAATATCAAAAAAAGTTATGTAGTCGGAGTGGCTGGAGTCACAGCTCTAGCGATGCCAATAGTCTATGAGTTCTTCCTCAAGGAATATCAGAAACACAGAATCCTAACCTTTCTGAACCCCGCCGCTGACCCTACTGGCACTGGTTGGAATGTGGCCCAGGCGAAGATAGCCATCGGTTCTGGCCAGATTTGGGGCAGGGGACTGGGTCATGGACCTCAATCACAGTTAAACTTTGTGCCATTTAAACACACCGACTTCATCTTTGCCGCCCTAGCCGAAGAGATGGGTTTTGTCGGTGCATTTGCCGTAATTCTACTATTTGCCATCGTTCTCTATCGAATTCTGCGCATTGCCATGTTGTCTCGTGACTATTTCGGGATGTTTATCGCGACCGGTATCTTTGCCATACTTTTCTTCCATATCTTCATAAATATCGGTATGAACCTCGGCATTATGCCAGTGACTGGTATCCCGTTGCCACTCGTTAGCTCAGGTGGTACCTCTGTCGTTATCACTCTTTTCTGTATTGGAATACTTGAAAGTATTTTTATTCGTTACAAAAAGATTGATTTCTAGGCTAAGAGCTGTTAGAATATCATAGTTATAAACACAGGAAATTACATGGCTGAAAAGAAAAATGAACTATACGCAGTGATCCGAACCGGTGGCAAACAGTACTTCGTTACTGAAGGTCAATATTTTGAAGTAGAGAAGCTAGAGATAGAAGAGGGTAAGAACTTTGATATCACTGACGTACTACTAGTAGTAGACGGAGATAAGGCCACAATCGGTCAGCCCCTCGTTACTGGTGCCGTAGTGACTGCTAAGGTACTCGCACAGACTAAGGCTGACAAATTGATTGTTTTCAAATATAAGGCCAAGAAGAACTACCGCGTCAAGACTGGTCATAGACAAAAGCTAACAAAGATAGAGATAGTAAAGATTGCTACTAAATAACAATTATCATATCCTCACTCACGTGAGGATATTTTTTTAGGAGGAATTATGTCACGAAAGATACTCATAATCATAGCCATCATCCTATCTCTAATCCTGGGTACTATCTTCGTTTTGAGGGTGTTTACACCAGAGGACAGCTGGATCTGCCAGGACAGCACTTGGGTTCGTCATGGTAATCCAGATGGGGAAGCCCCAACTACCCGCTGTCAGTAGCAAAAAGGGTTGAACCCTCCGAGAAACGTATTAATATATACTTATGCCAAGCAAATACATAGTCAAAGAATATCTCGCTGGCGGTATATACCATGTATATAATCGTGGGGTAGATAAAAGAGACATATTCCGAGAAGATATGGACTATCGTCTTTTCTTGTCGTTACTAAGGACCTACCTCGTTCCGGAGTCAGAACAGCCTCAAAAGGGTTCAACCCTCAGCACGATTCGGAAGGGTGAATTTGTATTTCGAATAGAGATATTGGCTTATGCACTCATGCCGAATCACTACCATCTACTAATTAGACAGGCTGGCGAGAATGACCTCTCGGCATTCATGAAGGCACTCATGACCAACTATGTAATGTATTTTAATAAGAAATACGATCGAGTGGGCTCGTTGTTCCAGGGCGTCTATAAGGCAATCTTGGTAACAAATGATGACTATCTCTTACATTTGACCCGATATATACACCTTAATCCAATCGCAAAAGGGTTGAACCCTCTTATGCTTGATCACGAGGAGGAGGGTTCAACCCTCAGAGCTATCCTGGTTAATCAATATACTAGTTATGGAGATTATGTACATCTGCGAGAGACGAAGTGGGTAAAGCCGGGTTATATATTGGAATACTTCGCGCAGTCTAATGTATCTAAGATGAGTAAGATTAGTGGCTACGAAGAATTTATGGCAGATCTAGTAGGTTCTGAAACCGATAAGGAGATACTGGGTCGGCAAGCGATTGACGAATAGAACTGTAAAAGGGTTCAACCCTCTTGTGCTTGGCGACGAGGCGGAGGGTTCAACCCTCAGAGAGCGTTGGGCTGGGGTTAACCCTTCTGCCTAGGCACAATAAAGGTATTGCCGAAGACTCAAAAAAAGGCGATAATTAGTTTATTAAAAGACGGAGGGGAGTTTGGCCAAAAAGCCGACGTTCTCACAGATAAAAGTTACTTGCAAGAAGGCGCTTGGCGCCTGTTCTTCGTTTTTAACTTCTCTGCTACCGTCATTGCGAGGTGTGTTGCAATCTCCCCTTTATCGTTCGAACGTAGTGAGAACCACGGGGAATAGTTCTCGACTCCTCTCGAACAATAAAAATACGTCATTGCGATTGATGAAGCAATCACTATCGTCATTCTTTGACATGGCGATATTTAGAGCACTTACATTCGTTATAAATAAACTCAGGCTTGTTCGGCTAGAGCTGGGTTACAAGCTGCACCTGGGTACTAGAACTATTCACGACACATTAGTCATCAAGGTCCCCGTATATAAGAAAACTACCGAAAGTAAATACGCCATACCGGTAAAGAAAGCTACCGTATCGGCATTTTTCCTTTCTTTAGTATTGTTTACCGCTCTCCAATACGTTCTACCATTACTAAATCCATTCAAACCTACAGCAACAAGGGCGGGTAGTAATACAAGAACATGGACCAATAACGGTGATTTTTATTATAACAAGGCAACAAACTGTAGCCAGACATCTCATGATGCCAATGTAAATATCTCGGGTACGGGGTATGGCGACACGACCTGTGCAACCGCAGCCACTGATTCATCTCTTTCTCTTGCAAACCCTGTAATGGATTTAGATACCATAGCACTAGCAGTAGGCTCCCACCATACTCTCGCTATTAAAACCGATGGTACTCTTTGGGCTTGGGGCGATAATTCAGGATACCAACTAGGCGACAATACAAATGTAAACAGAACTACTCCAACGCAAATATCCTCGGCGACTGACTGGAAAATGGTTTCTGCAAGTTATAAAAACAGTGCAGCCTTTTCATTCGCACTTAAAAATAACGGCGAGCTGTACGCTTGGGGAGAAAACAATGATTATAACTTAGGACTTGGGGATAATATTGTCAGAAAGGTCCCAACAAGAGTCGGCGCACATCTGTATAAGCATGTGGCTTTGACTTATGGTGGTACACTACTGGTTAGAAATGATGGAACATTGTGGACAGTTGGGGCTAATTATTGGGGTGAATTAGGTATTGGCACGCCCACAAGTGCTAATGCCCTGACGCAGGTTGGCTCAGATACAGATTGGAAATTCGTGTCTGCAAGCATGGTTCATACTTTTGGAATAAAAAATAACGGTTCCTTATATGCCTGGGGCAATAATGGCTATGGAGCTTTGGGAACTGGTAATACGACCACCTATCGAACTCCTCAAAGAGTGGGAACTGACACAAATTGGAAGATGGTTACAGCGTCAAATGGTAGTTTATCACCAGGCCAACATACGATTGGACTGAAGACAGACGGCACTTTATGGTCATGGGGAAATAATGACGCAGGAGGATTAGGAACTGGAACAGCAGATTCGAATAATCATTCAACCCCAGTGCGAGTGGGTAGCGAAAGTACCTGGATTCAGGCTGTGGCTGGGCGAATATCGAGCTATGGCCTTAAGGCAGACGGAACCTTGTGGTCTTGGGGTCGTAACCCTTACGGCCAGCTAGGACAGGGAAATACTAATGATTATTACCTACCCACCAGGGTAGGCGTTGATACGGACTGGAAATTTATCGCCGTTCCATCATTCGATTATAATTTAATTGCGGTAAAGAATAATGGTTTACTTTATGGTTCCGGCGGGAATTCTCAAGCCAACCTAGGCTTGGGAGATGCAACACAGCGAAATAGTATTACTCAGATTGGTACAGGCTGGAGGGGCGTGTTACAGCTCTATCCATCTCCGGGTATCATCTCGGGCATTAAGGTAGACGCTGGACTTGGTATAAAGTATAGGTGGTCGACGCTTGGCTGGAATACGGTTCAGATTCCAACTAATGCATCTGTTAATTTTAAATATCGTACAAGCGACGATGGTGTAAGCTGGTCAGACCCTACTTGGACTCAAAGTGGCACTACATTCAATTCAGGTACAACTGGCTCGGTATCTCTATCTGGGCTAACCCCAACTAGGTATTTGGAATTAAAAATAACCCTATCTACATCCGATGGGCTGAATACACCGATTCTCAATGACTTTAGAGTGGATTATGACTCTCTGGAAGCCCCAATAAATACAAATACGACTATATACAAAACTGACGGCACTACAAAGCTAAAAGATATTACTGGCGCAGACGTAAATGCAGGTCAAAGTCCAACTGGTGGGGCCTGGACCAACGAATCATCGGTCAAGATAGTTACCTCCGGACTAACTTGTACTGGTTGTGGTAACTTCACGAGCCCTTATATAGAGGTTGAGGCAAAACCTGTTGGAACAGCCTTTGATGGGACTGCGGGCATTACTGTCGGGGCCGTCGATGGCTCAAATGTATCGACTGCGACTTTGACGAACTTAACAGTTGGTACTGGTTATCATCTTCAGATGCGCACCAAGGATGCCCAAGGCCGAGTCAGCGGTTGGACAAGCTATGGCACAAATGCTGAAAGTGCGGCCGATGTTACAGCCGATCAAGGAGTACCGACTGGCACAGTTTCTATAAATTCAGCGGCTCAATATGCCGCATCAAGCTCGGTAACACTCACAAATAACACCACCGATACTGGAGGCTCAGGACTCGGTCAAATGCACTTCTCGAATGACGGCATGACTTGGTCTGGCTGGGAGCCATATAGTGCCACGAAGGCTTGGACTCTTTCTTCTGGAGATGGCTCAAAGAAAGTTTATGCTCAATATAAGGATAATGCTGGGAATAATGATGCGGATGTTACCTCTGTAACTTGGGACAGTAAAGCAGATTTCGAAGGCACTACACAGGGTGTTACAACTACTCTTGCTGGTAATCTTAACCTAACTAGTAGTCCCGGGACAGTACGCCTAACCGAGCAGGGTTCTCAAAGTTTTAGTTATAAATATGGTTTGAATGGTGATGCCGGCAAGACTGCCACAGGAGAATACTCGTTGGCCGTGCCAGATGGTGTAACGTCATTTTCGGTAGCTATCTCTGGGGCTGGGGGCGGCGGGAACGACGGCTCACTTATTGGAGGTCAAGGCGGAGATACGTATGTAGTTCGACAAGATGACAATGCTTTTAAGATGACAGCTACAGGCGGTAGTGGCAGTGGGATAACTGGTGCTGGCAGCACGGGAAGCTTTAGTGGTCCGACAACGTTTGCAGGACAGGGGAATGCTGGTGGTGCAGGCGGTTATACTGGTACACCCAGTGGGTATGTATACAGTGGCACTTGTTATTGGCCTTATGATGGCTATTATTATTCTACTACACTAGAAGATTGCCTGGCCGTAGGTGATCAGCCGCAGTATGATTGGGTCGAAGGTTCCGGTTCCCAAGCAGCTGGTGGTGGGTCCGGGGGTAAGGTCACTGGATCTGTGGCAAACGAACAGGTTTCTGGGAAAAATTTGACAGTCAATATCGGTACTGGGGGTATTGGTAAAAATGACAATGACAATACAGTCGGCGTTAATGGTAGTATCGGGACAGTTACTATCAGCTATACTTATTCTCTGAGTGGACCTCAGTCGGGCACACTGGGTGTGTCTGGAGTCGGGTTACGGGCCGGTAGTGAGACCGGAAAACAATACAGTTGGTCCACTATTCACTGGGTGGGCTCTGGTTTGAACACTAACAATAAGATAGGTATTAGGGTAAAAATTGCGGACGCCTTTGGCCTTGGCAGTTTTGTAAATCCAGTTGATGGCACTTCTGGCTACCACTATATTGACTCTGGTACTTATGGTGATATACCGATTTTGGTTTCAAGTAAAGCAAAAATTATAGAGATTCAGCTAACGCTTGTTAGCGACGGCAATGGCATGCCGATACTTGATTCACTTTCTACAGAGGGTAACACCGATGCTTTATCCGACGAAATTACTCTCGACTCCCAAGCACCAACTGGCACAGTTTCTATAAACACTGGCAATCCGGCAAACACATCCAGCAAAGCCGTGACTCTATTTCTAGATCCAACGGATGTGGCACCATCATCAGGAATGAAGGATTTCCAGCTTTCTAATGACGGAGTCACTTGGGGTACAGCTACCGACGCCAACGGAGGCGTTACCGACAGTGGCACTTGGAAGACCTGGGATGCCAACGCTCAAAGCAATTACACTACCGGTTCAGGTCATTCTGGCTATGCTTGGAACCTATCGACAGGGGATGGGACGAAGAAAGTTTATGTTAAGTTCAGGGATAATGCGGGGAATGTTGGAGGCACTACGGCGCCAGCGAATTATCTCGTAGGCCGCACAGGTTCTGCCTTAGCAGGAAAATATGTCTACAATCGAGATATATCCGCCACAGATAAATACACAAATGGTAATACGATCGGCACAGCTAATCCGAAATGGAAAACAAGTGATACTGCTTGTATTGGTCCGCAATGTACGACAGTCGGTCCAGTGGCAGAAACTCAAGCGGGTTATGCCGGGCTTAATGTTCTTGTGGCTGATAACTCGGTAGATTTTGCACTTTCGACTAGCCCGCCAACATACCCAGCCCGAGACGCCTGTAAAGCGCTTGGCGGAAGGCTCCCAACCATCGCAGAGCTAGTCGAGATGTACTTTTACAAATCAAACTATGGCAACAATTTTCAGGGGAGTCAGTACTGGTCGTCTACAGAGGGCAGCATAATCTTAGCCTCAACTGTTTTCTTTGACGCGATATATGAGGGCTATGTTGGAGATATTATGGCTTCTAACAACAAGACATTCGCGAATAATACTAATTCTCGGTGTGTTAAAGATAATCCAATTCTTACCATCTCTGACTCCATCCTCCTCGACACCGTTCCTCCACCTGCCGTTACTACCACTAATGCCACTACTCCAACCAAGAATGCACCAGCGCTTTACTGGACTGGCGTCACTGACACGGGTTCCGGAACCGCCAGCTACAATATATATCGCAGCAACACAGGTGGAGTTCTTAGCGCAAAAATTGGTTCAACTACCGTTCCCACAGTGACCTACACCGACAATTCACTTTCTGCTGACGGTACTTACTATTACACCGTCCAAGCGGTCGATAATATGAATCAGGAGCAGACCGTAGGGAATAATCAAAAGTCAGTTGTTTATGATACCAATGCTCCCGCAACCACTGTTTCGACTCTTCCTACTCCTAATGACGGTGGCTCAGGCTACTTCAAGACTAATCCAGCTATTTCGCTAACTCAGGTAGATCCCGCTCCAGCCAGCGGTAACGGTGTAACCGTATATCGTTGGGATAATGGCGACCTCTCGACTGGTACCACTACTTACACCGGCGCTACTTTCAACATCCCGGCTCAAGGCACTCATACTCTATACTGGCGCAGTACAGACCTCGCTTCCAACGTGGAAGTTACCAAGAATCAAGTTTTCAAGCTAGACACCATCGCTCCAGCAACAACTCTCAGTACTAGTCCTGGGACTAATGATGGCACTAACGGCTGGTTCAAGACCAACCCAGATATCACGCTTTCAGAGACGGATGCCACGTCTGGCGCCGGTCCAACCGTCTATCGTTGGGACAATTCTGACCTTTCGACTGGTACGACACCTTATACTGGTAGTAGTTTCAAGATTATCTCAAATGGCTTACACACTCTGTATTGGAGGAGTACCGACAACGCTGGAGTTGTGGAGGCCAATCAGTCTCAAACCCTGAAACTCGACTCAGCTGTCCCAGCTGGTACGGTATCTATAAATGAGGGGCTCTCCACTCAATCTCACACCGTTCATCTAACATTAAATGCGACTGATACAGGTACGTCTAATCTGGCCTCTTATGAGCTTAAAAACGCAGATGATTCCGGCGCTAGTTGGCTCTCCACTGCCATTATTGGTTCACCTTCGTCATTCTCGGATACCTATAAGACTTGGGATTTGTCCCCAGGAGAGGGGACCAAGACAGTCTCGGTGAGGTACTATGATAACGCGGGCAACATTAGTAATACTGGCAGCATAAATATTTACAATGACACCACGCCGCCAACAGATGTCTCAGGTGTCCATATGTATGAAAACTCCAGTAAATCCCACGATATAACCACCGGTAACACCACTCTTTGGTATCCATATACTACGACTTATTTTGAATGGTCTGCCTCGACCGCTGGATCTGGCATAAATACTTACAAATACTGTTTTAGTACAGACGCTAACTGTACTCCAACTACTCCGACTACCAGTAACGCCACAAACTTTACGACGAGCCTGGGCAGTAGCTTCGATAATTCTTATTACCTCAGAGTCGTTGCCGTCTCTAACGTACTTTTGGAGTCTACTCCAGTAACCTTCCAATATAATTTTGATAAAAGTGCGCCGGCGGCTATTACCGGTTTCGACAAAGATACTCCAGCCTCTCCTGATACTCAGATAAAGCTGAAGTGGAACGCTGTACCAACCAATAACGGTGCACCACTTCTCAACTATAAACTAGAGAGAGTAGAAGCAACTGTTTATCCTGGACTTAGCGGTAGCTGGTCTGGACTGGCTGGTTACGCCGTTTATACCACTACTAGTCTTACCTTTACGGATGATGCTACTACTCCTCAACAAGGGCAACCGCTGATAAGCCCTTCTACTAGGTATGTCTATCGTATCTCAGCCCGTGACCAATCAAACGCTAGTTATGGAAGCTTCCAAGATGCCCCTCTTTTCGCGCTGACCCGGGATGTGGCAGCTCCAGAATTCCCTCCACTCGTTGGTACATCTGATGGAGCCACAGCCTGCGATGGCACTACCGGCACTTGCGCAGCGACTGACCCCTCTGACACCTCAGTTAATCAGAAAGGCTTCTCTACTAAAGTTACCTGGACGGCTGGCCTAGACATCGGTTCCGGGATTTCTCACTATAAGATATATAGAACTACCAATGAATCTGACGCCGATAGCTGGCAAGTTGTGGGTGTTACATATAGCCCAATTCTTGGGCCACTGCCACAAGGTAGCACGGTAACTTGGTATGACAATGATACCCATAATGATGCGACTTATGGTACCGACAAAACTGTTGCAACGACAAGGTTAAACGATTCAACGGTTTACTATTACCGAATTACAGCTGTAGATGCGGCAACTCCTGGTAATGAAACTTCTTTGATTCCAAGTATTACTGATGGACCAAACTTTGTTTCCGCTGACCAGAACTTCGCCAGAACCAGACCTGGTACACCAGATGTCACTGCGCCAACTAGTCCAACTAGCGTAGTCGCCAATGCCCAGGGACTTGATCATACCAACGAGCATCAGCTGATTAGTATCTCCTGGGGAGCAGGACTAGATTACAAGAGGAGAAGTAGCGACGTTGTCCCAGGTATCATCACCTATAATGTTTATCGCTCGACTTCACCGGCTGGTCCTTGGGATAACCGAGTAAAAATTACCACTAATCTCTCTTTTGATGATGAGGGTCTAGCCGCAACTACGACTTACTATTATCGGGTGACCGCCTATGATGCTATTCCTAACGAATCGCCTCTTTCAAGCCTTCTCGGTTCTTCGAGCGCGCAGACTTATTCCTCAGAAGTACCTTCAGTGCCAGCTAACATAAACGTTACTATGACCACAGGAAACCCTAATACCGATACTACGGTGGGCCACTCGGCGACCATCTCCTTTACGGGTTCTAGTTCTAATGCTTATCAAATTACTAAATATGAGGTTTATCGATCAACCTCCAACACCAGTGGTAGTTGTAACCCAGGAGAAAGGAACGCTAATTGTTGGCTTAGAGTTAATGCCGCCACCAAGATAAGTACAGTCGATATCACTCCAACTCCAGACGACAGACTGCGTCCTCATACTGTAACTGACTCTGGGCTCGCAGATGCGACTATGTATTTCTACAGAGTTTGGGCTCAGGACAATACCTCAGTTCCAGGGCGTCCGGAACAATCAAACCTCTACTCTGGCCTGACTGGGATCGCTCCAGATACCCTGCACGTTGGTTGGGACATCACTCCAGATGCTACAGCGCCAGCACTGCCAGCAGAGGTGAAGGTAAAAGACATCCATGACGATGGTATGAATTACCGTAGAAATATAGTCACGTGGGCTCGTATAGCCATACCTCTGAGAAATGGTGTAAACGACTTCAAGGAGTATAAGGTTTATCGCTCAACCGACAGCGGTACTACCTGGGAACAGATATGTAAAAATGGCACCAATACTATTTTGTTACCTGCCTGCACAGTGCAATATCCAAATCCACTTTACAACGCCGACAAGGAGTTATCTCTGGCTAATAACTACTTTATGGATCTCATTCCTAGGACAGAATCAGAGTCCAATAAATTCTTCTACTATCACGTGACGGCCTCAGATGATTCAGGTAATGATTACAAATATGCGAACGGCACAGTAATTAATCCGAACAACTACAACGAGTCAAAATCAGCTCGAAACGGTGATGGTACAATAGCCGCAGTTTCTCTGAATCCATTTATTGCCAAACCAAGCATTTGCGACGTTGGGAGCTCTCAATGTGTTATTACGGATGGCGCCGTTAAGGCCAGTATGGTTGATATTGGCGTGGCTTCCGCAACGATTTCTTGGAAGACTGATCAACCAGCCGACACTATAGTCGAGTTTAAGAGGCATGATTCAAACGATGCCTACACTGGAGTAGTAAATCGAGATATGGTGATAAACCATCAAATAGTTGCCAAACCTCTGGAACCAAGTACTTTGTATGACTACCGAATTATTTCCAGGAATTCACTCGCAAATGAAGTCACAGCTGAAGGTGCTAGTGTTCCAGCCCTTCAAACTACCGGTTTCACTATTTCAGCTGGTACTACTATTACGACCACTTCTACTGCCGAGGTTAATTGGACAACCAACCTAGACGCTTCTAGCTCCTTTGTCGAGTATCAGCTTCAAAAACAGCCTGGTGATGATCCACAGGGCGGTACAGCCGGAGTAGAACCAGCCGCACTCGCCTCTAGCCCGCGCACTCATAAAGTGATTGTGAAAGGTCTCCGTAGCTCGCGTACTTATACCTACAAGATTAAATCTATCTCAAAGGATGGTTATCTCTCTGAATATCCTGGCGGTGAGTTTGCTACCTTCAAGACTAAGTCATTTGACTCGGCTCAGTTTACTCTTGCCCCAGCCAGCTCAAATGTAGCAGAACGTAATATTACAGCCACAACGGCTCAAATCGTTTGGCAGACCGAGAGTCCTACCACTTCTTGGGTGGATTATTCCACCACTCCAGGTGTCTATGATGGCGCATCGGGTAATAACGATCTTGTTGGTACTCACGTCATCGTAATCGAAGGCCTCATTCCTGGAACCAAGTACTACTATCGGGTTCGTGTGAAAGATGCCAACGAGGTCGAATATACTTCTCAGGAGTACAGTTTCACTGCGGTCCTCAAGCCTAAAATCTCAAATATGACCGTCAAAGACGTCACTCCATACTCTGTCACTGTTGCTTGGGATACAAACGTCGACACAGAAACAATTATCAACTGGGGTAAAACTACCGCCTACGGAGAAAAAAGAGGCAAGAGCGGCGTCTCCAAGGTCCACGAGCTCGTTATCGACAAGCTAGATGATAACCAAGAATATCATTATCAGATTCTTGCTAAGGATGATGCTGGTAATGAAGTAGCTGATACTGATAAGATTGTCCGTACGCCACTTGATACTGAAGGACCCAAGATCACCGGCGTCAAAATAGACGTTTTGCCAATGGGGGAGAGCGATAATACTTCGTCAGTAATTGTCTCTTGGCAGACCAACAAGCCAGCCACCACCCTGGTCGAATACGACGAAGGAGTTATCGGTGGAAGTTATGGTAAGAGTTCAGTAGAGGACACTACTCTTAACAACTCTCATACAGTTATCATAAAAGGCCTGACACCAGCCAGCTCTTATCATTACCGACTTGTCTCGGCCGATAAGCGATTGAATAAAACTATCTCTCAGGACTATACCTTCGTCACTCCATCTAAAGAGAAATCTATATTACAGCTGATTTTGAAGAGTCTTGAAGAAACCTTTGCCTGGACCAAGAACCTGAACCAGTTCTTCGGGAACGTAGGTAAACGTATAACGGGGAGGTAGTGTTTGAAATTACTATTGTTCGAACGCAGTGAGAACTAACGTCCGGTAGTTCTCGGACGTGCACTCGAACAATAGATAACTACCGTTCGAACAATAACGGGGAGGGTCCTAAAAATAGGTCCGACCTATTTACAAAACAAAAGGGTTGAACCCTCTTTATCCTGAGTGAGCACATGAGGGTTCAACCCTTTTGTGAGATTTAGGAACTCGTAGGCGTTTATACCTCTGAAAATTAGCCTAGCGATAAGCCACTTTATTTGCTAAGATTAAGCGGTGGCAAATGTAATTGTAATCACAAATCAAAAGGGTGGCGTAGGTAAAACTACGACTACCGTCAATTTATCAGCTTTCCTAGCCAAGATGGGCCAGAAGGTCTTACTTATAGATCTTGATCCCCAGGGAAATGCGACCAGTGGCCTTGGTATAGATAAAAACACAGTTGAGCGGAGTCTATACGACGTACTCGTTCGAGAGACTCCAATCCAGGAAATTCGCATAAAAACAGACATAAAAGGCTTAGACGTAGCACCCGCTAGCGTTATCCTCGCTGCCGCCGAGGTCGAGCTCGCCAGCCAAATCGCCCGCGAACATAGACTGAAATCAGCGATCGAGAAGATAAGACATGAGTATGATTATATTCTGATTGATTGCCCACCTTCTCTGGGCATTCTCACGATAAATGGTCTAGTCTGTGCTGACAGCCTACTTATCCCCGTACAGACCGAGTTCTACGCTCTAGAGGGGCTTTCTCAGCTACTTCACACCGTGCAGCGAGTTCGAATGAATCTGAATCCAAAACTGAACTTACTTGGGGTTGCCCTAACTATGTATAACAAGAATACTTTACTCTCTCGTCAAGTAGAGCAAGAGGTCAAAAAACACTTCCCAAACAAAGTTTTTGATAGTGTCATTCCACGAAATATTCGTTTGGCCGAAGCACCTTCATACGGGAAGACCATTATGCATTATGATAAATTTGGAAAGGGAGCAGCCGCTTATAAGCAACTTGCTCGGGAGGTACACATAAAATGCAGTCAGTAGACACCCATAATTCGAAATTAGAAATTAGAAATTCGAAATTTGGCCTCGGTAGAGGCCTGGATTCACTAATCCCAACAAGCGATTTTGACGATACCGAGAATAGAGCTAGTGGCAGTCTGCTTCTTGATCCAGCCAAGATTGATCCAAATCCTCATCAGCCTAGGACTAGCTTTGATGAAGCGCCCCTAGCTGAACTCGCGGCTAGCATCCGTGAATATGGTATCTTGCAGCCATTACTGGTCTCAAAAGCCGAGAACGGCCGATACCAGCTGATTGCTGGGGAACGAAGATTACGGGCTGCGAAATTAGCTGGCCTTACGGAAGTACCAGTTATCGAACGTACACTTGATGAACAACAGAAGCTAGAACTGGCTATTATTGAAAATATTCAACGAGAGAACTTGAATCCAGTAGAGGCAGCTCTCTCTTATCGTCGTCTAATGGACGAGTTTAACCTGAGCCAAGAAGAAGCCTCGAAGAAGGTTGGCAAAGCTCGTTCTACCGTAGCAAATGCCCTTCGCCTACTTTCATTACCAGCCGAGATCAAACAGGGCTTAATAGACGGTAAGATAACTGAGGGCCATGCTCGTAGCATCCTAGCGATTGAGAATAGGGAAGCGCAGTTAACCTTCTACGGCAATATCTTGTCAGAGGGTATGAATGTGCGCCAAGCCGAAAGTCACGTTCAGGAGAAAAGCGCTAAGGTTCGTAAGGTTACAGATCCAGACGTACGAGCGGCCGAGAAACGTCTGTCTGAGATTGTTGGTACCAAGGTACGGATTAAACCAAAACAGATTGTTATAGAGTATTACAGCCCAGAAGATTTAGAAAAGATTTTTAAGATAATTACTACCTAGGGGTAAATACGCCGAGGGTCCAAAAGGGTCGCACCTTGCTATGCAAGGAACGACCCTGTCCCGACGATTGGTTATTCGATATTATCGTTCGAACGTAGTGAGAACTGTAGTTCTCGGCCGTGCACTCGAACAATAAATATAAGCGATTTAGGCGCGAACACTTTGAAACTAGTCTCACCGAGAGTCCAAAGGGGTTGCACCTTGCTATGTAAGGAACGACCCTGTCCCGAGGATAGTTCTCGAAGGAAAAGGGTTGAACCCTCCAAGCAAGGCTTAGCTATATGAGGGTTCAACCCTTTTGTGTGCTTTAGGCGAAATTCAAAAAGGAGCCATGAGCTCCTTTTTTAGTACTTGGCTTTTGAGATAAAACCGATGTCTGGAACCGGCAGAAGCCTTAGCCAGGCCTTACCAATTATATAGTTTCTGGATAGGGGGCCCCATTCTCTAGAATCCGAACTGGCGTTTGGTTCTCTGTTATCACCCAGGACAAAGAATTCATCTTTTGAAAGAGTTACCTTTTGATTGCCCAGGGTTTGAACACCCGGCTCTATATATGACTCATCGAGGGTGAAACCAGAAGGGTTTTTGCTGTTTATGATGCTTACTTTACCGTTTTGAACCATTACCGTCTCGCCAGGAAGACCGATAACTCTCTTTATATAGCTCTTGCAAGGACCCTGGACGACCGTCTTGAGTACTTGGTTGCTTTCAACAAAAGCGGTACAGGCGACGTCCGGATGGCGGAAGACGACTACTTCACCTCGGGCTGGTGCCCTTAGGTGGTAGCTAGCCTCGTCTATAAAGAGATATTCTCCTTCATGAAAGTCGGGTAGCATGCTTGAGCCAATAATGTAAAATGGTTGGATAATAAAGAATCTGAAGAATATCACAAAAAGAGCAACCCCGACGATAGTCTTGACTATCTCCCAGGCTACTGCACCAGTGGCGGCAACTTCTTCTGTTTTAGTGGCTTGATTCTCGTTATTCATCTTATCTATTATTGTCTAAAAAGACTTGGCTGTCTACTGCTTTTTGTATTATAATATTGTATGTTGATAAAGGGGCAGAATGAAAAAGAAACTTAGTATTGAAGAAATCGAGAAGAGTGTGGGCGCAGTCCCAGTAGAACCCACTCCAGGTGAGATAACGCCTCTTAAATTTAGTAAAAAGAACAAGAAAAAGAAGATTAAACACCTGAAACTCTATATTACGCTTGGAATCGTTGGTATTGTTCTTATATTACTAGGTTTCTTTGGCTATAAAATATATAAGTCTATGAGTGGAATCTTTGGTGATAATGCGCCAGGACTACTTAGCATGCTTAGTAACAAGCAACTAAAGGGGGAGAGCTCGGGCAGAGTAAACATCCTACTGCTAGGGGTCGGTGATGCTGGTCACGCCGGTGAAACCCTCAGCGACACCATTATGGTTCTTAGCTATGACGTGGCCTCCAAACAGGTGGCTATGATCTCTATTCCAAGAGACTTATACGTAAATATCAGTACTGATTGCGGCGCTAATAAGATAAATTATGCTCATGCTTGCGGTGAACAGGATAAATTCCCTGGCGGTGGACCTGCTCTGGCTGCACAAACTGTCACAAAAGTTTTGGATATCCCAATTCACTATTATGTCAGGGTAAATTTTACTGGATTTCAAGATGTCGTGGATGCCGTTGGTGGTATCGATGTCAATGTCGAGAAAGACCTTTATGATCCCTACTACCCAGCTGATGATGGTTTGAGCAACAAAGACCTATATATCAAAAAGGGAATGCAACACATGGATGGGGTTACGGCACTTCGTTACTCAAGGTCCAGAGAAACAACTAGTGACTTTGATCGTGCTCGTAGACAGCAGCAAGTCCTCGTCGCGATAAAAACCAAGGTAATGTCTGGAACCACTTTCCTAAACCCAGCTAGGCTTGCCTCTCTGGCTAGCGCTCTTGGCAACAACATCAAGACTGACTTTGACCTATCATACACTCAGCGCGCCCTAGATCTCTTCAAGAAGGTAGATAGTGCTACCATTAAGAACCTAGTTTTTGACAATTCCGAGAAGGGTTTGCTAATTGATAGCTCTAGTAGTTATGCTGGGTACATTCTGATGCCTCGAGCGGGAGTGAATAACTTCAAGCAACTTCAAGCCGCTGCAAAAAATATATTTGCCGACCAAACCGTTGCCACTGAGAATGCCAAAATTACTGTAGAGAACGGTACAACGACGGCAGGACTGGCGACTCGTGTGGCGGAGACACTGCGTGGCCAAGACTTCAACGTGGTCTCGGTGGTCTCAGCTGATAAGCAGACCTATACTACTACCCGCATCATCGATTATACTAACGGTGGAAAATCAGGCACTATATCTGCACTCGAGAAGTTTTTTAACGTTAAATCTGAAAAAAGTAACGCCACATCAGACAGCGAGATTACCGTCACCGTTGGTAGTGGCTACAAGGAGTAAGTTATGAGCAGCTTAACGAAGAAATCCCTCGTATGTTCTACCCTTATCGGTGTAAACTTTCTAGCTTCGATTATTCTACCAATATATTTCTTCTATGAGTCACTCGCGCTGGTAGTCTTGATAATCGTAGCGTGGAAGATATACTTTGACGTTGACCTAAAGGTATCTAGTATCTTGGATAAATTGAAGTTTCTAGCGATACCTCTAATCTTCAACCTCGGAGCGCTCTATCTATCGACTATTTTCTTTCAAACCTTCGCTAAAGTAATCATCTTGTTGCTAGTTTTCGCGGCGAATTACTTCCTCTGGATAGCCTTACGTAAGGTTCATAATCTCTCGGATAGAGCCGCAATATTCCATCGTAATATCCTAATTGTGCTCTCGTTCGTGTCGGTTTTCCTCGGCTCGACCACTGTCTTTAGACTCTATATGTTACTTAGTACCACTTCCAATACCTTTATTTATCAGTCGCTGCTAGTACTGCTGATATTTGCTCTTTTCTATATAGTCTCTTCATTTCTCACTTGGGAGAATGGGGCGGCGGACGACCAGATTAAACTCAGGCCTTATAATGTTGTAAATTCACTATTGGGAGCTCAAGTAGCTTGGATATCCTCTCTTTGGATTGTTAACTACCCCGTAGTCGGAGTCTCGGAGAAAGCAAACCTTGGAGGCACCCCGCTTCCAGCCATCTTACTCACGATTATCTTTTACTTTCTTTGGGGCACGATCTTCCATAAGCTAGACGGTAGCTTGACGAAAAGAGTCCTGACAGAGTATATTTTTATTTCATTTTTATTTATACTAGTCTTAATGGTAACAGCAAGGTGGCTACCAACTTTATAAAGGAGGTAAACATGGACGAGGCTAAGCAAATTCAGCTCAAATTAAGTCTACCCGCTATCGCAGTACTAATCTTTTTACTCTCTATTATGGGCGGCATCATTGGCAGTTTTGCATATCTGGATTATCGATCAGATGGTAAGGGGCTTACCGAGACGGTTAGCTCTAAGGTAAATGTCACCGAGAGTTCGGCCGTAATCGATGCGACGAAGAAGGTTAGCCCGTCCGTAGTCAGTATTACTGGTGTAACCCAACAGCTGTCCTTTTTTGGTGGTTCAACAGCCTCTAAAAGCTCGGGCACTGGCTTTATCGTGAGAGCCGATGGGCTAATTGTTACGAATAAGCACGTTGTTAGTGACGCTACAACCAAATACACGGTTTACACAAGTGAAGGTAAATATTATGACGCAAAGATTGTCGCTACTGACCCGGTCTTTGATATAGCTATCCTAAAGATAGAAGCCGCCAGTCTAACCGTCGCTGAGCTAGGGACTTCAGAAGACCTTCAACCGGGCCAAACAGCTATCGCAATCGGGAACGCACTTGGGCAATATCAAAATAGCGTTACGGTTGGAGTGATTAGCGCTATCGGTAGAGTGATTCAAGCTGGTGATGCTAGTGGCACTAGTACCGAGAACCTCGATAATGTAATACAGACAGACGCCGCCATAAACCCGGGTAATTCAGGCGGTCCACTACTTAATATAGCAGGACAAGTAGTCGGTATGAACACGGCAGTCGATCAGACTGGCCAATCTATTGGTTTCGCTATTCCAGTGAGCCTAGTAGATACTGCTTTGAAAAGTTATTTCGATAAGGGTAAGATAGTGAGACCTATGCTCGGGGTTCGATATATCTCGCTAAACAAGGACGTTTCTAGCAGCAATAATTTGCCTGTGAGTGACGGAGCCCTTCTGTATTCTAGCGATGGATTACCTTCAGTCCTTACGGGTGGGCCTGCTGATAAGGCCGGTCTGCGTGATCGCGATATAATCGTAAAGATAGGGGACGACAAGATTACGCAGGGCAATACCCTCGTTTCACTTGTGACAAAGTACAAAGTCGGGGATAGTCTCAAAATTACCTATTTAAGAGATGGTAAAGAGCAGACAACGACCACTGTACTCACCGAAAGTAAATAAAGCAACTCTCCTGCAGCCGTTCTAGGGTCCGTACCCTGAACAGTCCCGACTAGCAGGAGGGAGGGTCTAACCCTTTCAGACTAGAAACGACGGGAGCTTCAAAAGGGTCACGCCTTGCTATGCAAGAAACGACCCTGGCCGAGAGAGATTGCTTCGCAAGCTCGCAATGACGAAATAATTACGCGAGTCTTTTAAGTGTCTCTTCTCGATCAAATTCAATTAGTCGATCAATCATTTTTTCTATGTTCCCACTCATGAAGTCAGGCAGGTTGTTTACGGACATCCCGATTCGGTGGTCTGTGATGCGATCCTGGGGGTAGTTATAGGTTCTAATCTTCTCAGACCTGTCCCCAGTACCGATTTGGCTATTACGGGCATCGCCACGTTTCTTGGCTTCTTCGTCTTGCTTAAGCTTAAGCAAGCGAGAGCGCAGAACTCTGAGAGCCTTCTCACGATTTTTTATTTGTGACTTTTCATCTTGGCACGAAACTACTAGTCCTGTCGGTAGATGAGTGATGCGAATAGCCGAATCTGTCGTGTTTACAGACTGACCACCTGGACCAGAAGAGCGGAAGACATCTACCCGAATGTCATTTGGCAGTATCTCGACATCCACCTCTTCAGCCTCTGGCAGTACCGCTACGGTTACAGTAGAAGTGTGTATGCGGCCGCCAGACTCAGTTTCGGGGACACGTTGGACTCTGTGTACGCCACTCTCGTATTTTAGGTGTTTATAGGCTTCTTCCCCCTTTACCGAAAAAATAATCTCTTTAAAACCGCCGATTTCGTTTTCATGTGCGTCGATGATTTCTATTTTGTAGTTATGTCTTTCTGCGAAGCGGCTATACATCCGGTAAAGTTCGCCGGCAAATAGGGCTGATTCGTCGCCACCGGCACCACCACGTATTTCAAAAATAACATTTTTGTCATCGTTTTCATCTTTAGGAATCAGTTCTAGCTCAATTTTGACCGCGAGTTCTTCTTTTTGATTCTTCAGGCTAACTAATTCCTCCTCGGTCATTGCTATCAGGTCTGGGTCTTTTTCTACAGTTAGCATTTTTTCAGCTTCGCCGATTTCATTGACGATCTTCTGATACTCTTCAAAAAGGGTGACTATATCTTCTAGCCCTAGTCGAGTGCGACTAAGAGAGGCCACCTGATTCGGATCACTAAGGATGCTTTGGTCCATTAGCTTGGTACCAAGGTCGTCATACTGTTCCTTAATTGCTTTGAATTTTTCGAGTAATTTCATACGTTTTCTCTTTCGTCATGCTGAATTTATTTCAGTATCTCATTACGTTCACCGAGATCCTGAAACAAGTTCAGGATGACGTGTTGCGGTGAGTTGACTATCCAGATACAATTATAGCGCCTAGAAGAGTATTCTAACAGCGCTATAAGTGTGACTAGTTATTTAGTTTCGGTTTCTGGGGCGTTTTCTACGAGTTCTTCGTTTAGTTCTTCGGCTATTTCAGTAATTTCTTCTTCAATCTCGGCAGGGGTCTCTTCAGCAACTTCTTTTTTTGTCTTAACTGGCTTTGCCTTGGTGCCAGCCTTGAGGTTTGCTGCAGCTTCCATACGCATTCGGAATTTATCAACACGTCCGGCTGTATCTACAAGCTTTTGCTTACCGGTATAAAAAGGGTGACAAGCTGAACAAATTTCAACTTTGATTTCTTCAACAGTAGATCTGGTCTCGAAAGTGTTACCACAACCGCAGATTACCACTGTGTTCATATATTTTGGATGTATTTCAGTTTTCACGTTTCTCCTGTATTTTTAGACAAGAATTATTCTATCATTTATAGGGTTACATATCAAGGTTTTTAGTTGATTCGTGATTGACATACCCTCGGAATTTTGTTAAAATTTCTCTGTTAATATAAATTCACACGCCAGCTGATGCTTGCTTCCTCCCGTATATAGGGCCAGCAGGCACACGATGCTAGCGGAGGGTCCGAGCAAAATCGGACAGAAAAGGAGACACTATGACCGTAAGCATGAAGGAAATGCTAGAAGCAGGAGTACATTTTGGACACCAGAAAAGTCGCTGGAATCCAAAAATGGCCCCTTTTATTTTTACCGAAAGAGGCGGAGTCCATATCTTTGACCTCGCTAAAACTGAGGAAAAGCTCGAAGAAGCCCTCAAGTTTGTCCGCAACGTGTCTGCAAACGGCGGCACGATTCTCTTCGTTGGTACGAAGAAGCAAGCCCAGGTTCTTGTAACCGAAGCTGCTAAATCAGTCGACATGCCATATGTTACTGAGCGTTGGATGGGCGGAATGCTCACAAACTTTCCTACTTTTATCTCACAAATCCGTAACTTCAAGAAGTTAACCGAGAAAATTGAGAATAACGAATTTGCTACCAAGAAACAACTAGTCGTAGCGCAGAAACAGGCTGAGAAGCTAGAAGCTAACCTCGGTGGTATCAAGGATATGAAGAAACTACCAGAAGCTGTCTTTGTAGTCGACGTAGTCCGTGAAAGCGGCGCAGTGGCTGAAGCTCGCAAGAGTGGTATCCCAGTAATCGCCATTGTTGACACTAACGCCAACCCAGAGCTTATCGACTATCCAATTCCTGGAAATGACGATGCTATTAAATCTATCAAAATCTTAACCGAGGAGATTACTCGTGTGATTGGCGAGAACAAGCCAGTTGCATCAAAGGAGGAAGAATAAATGTCTATTAACCTTACTGATATCTCGAAACTTCGAGAAATGACCGGTGCTGGAATGATGGATTGTAAGAAGGCCCTCGAGGAAGCTAACGGGGACTTTGACAAAGCTATCGACGTACTACGTAAAAAAGGCGCTGCTACAGCCACTAAACGGGCTGAGCGTGATGCCAAAGAAGGTGTAATCGTTTCTTATATTCACAACTCGCGCATAGGCGCTATGGTTGAGCTGAATTGCGAGACTGATTTCGTGGCTCTAAACGAAGGCTTTAAGCAGCTAGCTAGCGACCTCGCGATGCACATTGCTGCAGCCGCTCCAGAGTTCGTCTCACCAGAAGATGTTCCAGCTGAGCTTGTCGCTAAAGAACGTGAGATTGAAATGGCTATCCTTACAGAAGCCAAAAAGCCAGAAGCTGTGATCGAGAAAATTCTTGAAGGTAAAATTCAGAAGTATTATTCTAAAGTTTGTCTGATGAAACAGTCTTATGTTAAAAATCCAGACGTTACAATAGAAGACCTTATCAATGAAAAAACCGCCTCAATAGGAGAAAAACTCGTCGTTCGTAGATTCGTACGTTATGAACTTGGTAAATAACTAAAAAAAGGAGTAGATATGTTAGAAGGTTACGTAAAAGAACTCGCTCCGAAACTCGATAAATCAGTTGAATTCCTATCAGATGAACTCGGTAACATTCACACAGGGCGCGCTAGTGTCTCACTAGTAGATGATGTACTTGTTGACGTTTATGGTACCAAGCAGCCGCTAAAGGCCGTTGCGAATATTACTATTCCAGAAGCAAGACAGATTCTTATCCAGCCTTGGGACAAAGGTGTTGTATCACAGATTGAATCTGCGATTCGTGACTCCTCGATGGGTTTTAACCCGATTAACACCGGTGACGTGATTCGCATTAATCTCCCAGAGCTTACAGAAGAGCGCAGACGTGAGTTTGTGAAGATAGCTAAGGAAAAGGCCGAAGAAACTCGCGTGGGCATTCGTACAGCACGTGGTGAGGTCTGGAATGCTATCAAGAAAGCTAAAACAGATGGTGAAATCAGCGAAGACGATATGTACCATGGCGAAGCTGAAATCCAGAAGCTCGTAGATGCTTATAATAAAAAAATTGAGGATATCTTGGCCGCTAAGGAGAGGGAGCTTCTAGAAGTTTAATGGCTGACCGTGAAGTGATTAATCAGGACATTCCCACTCACGTTGCTATTATTATGGACGGAAACAGACGCTGGGCCAAGTCTCGCGGTTTAGCGGCAAAAGATGGCCATCGGGCTGGCTTTGAACGATTTAAAGAGATTGTTCAACTCTGTTTTGACAGAGGAGTAAAATATGTCACAGTTTATGCTTTTTCGACAGAGAACTGGAAGAGAACAGACGAAGAAGTAGGCGCTCTCATGGGCCTAATGACATATGCTGTAAAAAATGAAATACAAAACTACAAAAAGAAGAATATACGAGTAAATATTATTGGTAGGAGAAGTGACCTCACCTCGGCTTTGCAAACAGATCTTGCAGAAATAGAGCGTGAAACATTTAATAAAGACGGAAATATATTAAATGTAGCCATTTCGTACGGTGGGAAAGCAGAGATCCTAATGGCCGCTCAGGAAGTATTTAATAGCGACGAGGAACTTACAGAAGAAACAATTGATTCACACCTCTATACCGCCGGACAACCAAATCCAGACTTGCTTATTCGTACCGGTGGTCAACATAGGCTTTCAAACTTTCTACTATGGCAAACGGATTATACAGAGCTATACTTTACAGATACTCTTTGGCCAGATTTCAAAGCTGGAGAATTAGACAAGGCTCTCGGATTTTATACTAAAATAAAGAGGAACTTTGGAAAATAAGATGCAGAAACCAACAGAAGTTTTAAATATTTTCGAGAAATACACTCCTAGAATAGATGGGGAGATAAAAACCCTTCTAGCAGAGCAAAAGGGTCTACTAATGTATGACATGATGAGCTATTTCTTTGGTTATCTAGACGAGGATCTTAAAGAGACTTCCAAATACGGTGGAAAGAGATTCCGCTCCGGCATCTGTATGTTACTTGCTGACCTCTACGGTAATGTAGATGAGGCTCTAGAAGTAGCTTCTAGTATCGAAATATTCCATAATTTTACCCTGATTCACGATGACATTGCAGATGGGGACCTCGTTCGTCGAGGCAGAGCAACAGTTTGGAATAAATGGGGTATTAACCATGGTATAAACACAGGCGATGCACAGCTCCTCCTCTCTACAATCGAGTTGAATAAATACATCACAAGAAACGTCACTCTGGGTACTAGGATCAGTGAATTTATAGCCAAAGGCTACTTAAAGGTGGCTGAAGGCCAATTTCTAGACTTTCGCTTTAGCGATTTACCGCTAGGTAGCGATGAGCTCTCTGAGGCAAATACCATGGAGATGATTGGCAAAAAGTCTGGTATTCTAGTCGGAATACCGGCAAAGTGTGCTGGGCTGCTGACTGGCCAGAGTGATCAGGAATGCGAACTTCTATATGAGTACGGCTTCAATCTAGGGCTTGCATACCAACTTGCCGATGATCTCATGTCTATCTGGGGTAACATTGAACAAAGTGGTAAAGATGAGCTCATGGACCTCTATGACAAGAAAAAGACCCTACCAATAATCTATTTATATAATTATTTGGAAGGTGAAGACAAGGAACGCTTAGTGGAACTCTACTCGAAGACTGAGAAATTAACAGCTGAAGAAGTTTCTTATGTAAAAGCACTTCTTGATCAGGCTGGAGCCGAGAAATACCTCCTAGCCAAAGCGCTCGAAAATGTCTCTATCGTAGAAAGTTCAATCGAGAAGCTCTCACTCGCACCGGAGCATAAAGAGCTTCTAAATACGATTACTCGAGCCTTACTACCAAACGTTTGTGGCGGTGATGCATGTTAACCATACTTGCCTTTATTTTCGTCTTTGGTTTACTCGTTTTTGTTCATGAACTTGGTCATTTCCTAGCAGCAAAAGCTTTTGGCGTCGAGGTAAAAACCTTTGCCTTTGGCTTTCCACCAAGACTTTGGAGCAGGAAAGTAGGGGAAACAACCTATGCTATAAATGCATTGCCTCTTGGTGGTTATGTCAGTCTTAGCGGTGAAGATGAATATGATTTACACAACGACATTATCTCTGAATTTGGCGAAAACGTATCCAAGGAGCAGTACGACAAGGCTCTAGCTAAGGCTCAGGCCCGCGAGAAAGAGAATGTGGGTAGCCTAGTCTCGAAGAAACCTTGGCAACTAGTTGTTATCTTTATTTCCGGTGTGGCCATGAACATAATGCTGGCCATTACCTTGCTCTATGTTTGTTACCTGGTTGGTTTCCAGCCTATCTTTGGTGGCATGTGGCAGCACGCTGGCATTACTAACAATCTAAAAGTTGCTATTACGGACGTAGAGAAAAATACTCCCGCCGAGAAAGAGGACATCCGATCTGGGGACGTCATCCTCGCCGTTGATGGTAAGCCTCTCTACACTAGTACGGACGTACTAACAGTTATTAGGTCAAAGAATACCAGCGAAGGAGCTACCGTAGTCCTCGATATAGACAGGTCTGGTCAGAAATTACAAAAAACCCTCGTAACCTATAAGGCCAGTGTCGCCGGTGCCGGTGGAAAAGAGCAGTCAGTTAGCCGTGTTGGTATAGTGCTCTCTACCGAGGGTCAGGTAAAGGGCGGCATCGTATCGAGCCTGGGTGCTTCTATCGGCGAGGTCATCAAGGTAACGAAGCTTACATTCGTAGGAATATTTGATCTCTTTGGTCAACTACTGACTAAGTTTACACTTTCTGACAACGTCAGCGGACCGGTAGGTATAGTCGTTGCAACTAATTATTTCGCCAACCTGGGCTTTGTCTACTTGCTTCAATTCGCCTTCGTTCTGAGTGTCAGCTTGGCTGTATTCAACGTATTGCCAATCCCAGGTCTAGATGGTGGTCATATTGCGATCGTCCTCACAGAAGCTGTTACAAAACGCAAATTCTCGACAAAAACGAAAAACGCCATTCAGCTTATTGGTTTTGGGGCTCTAATCCTCCTAATGATTGCTGTTTCGGTAAAAGATTTTATAAATTTTGATATTATAGGTATGGTGAAGGGGGTATTTAAATGAAATATTCAGAACTACTGATAAAAACCCGCAAGGATAAGTCTAAGGAAGCCGATAGCATCAATGCAGACTATCTCTCAAGGGCAAGCTATATCGACCAATTGATGGCTGGGGTCTATACCTACCTACCTCTTGGATTACTAGTTATAAAGAAGATTGAGAACATTATTCGGGATGAGATGAACAAAGCAGGCGGGAATGAGCTCTTTATGCCAGCCCTGCAACCAGCGGATAGTTGGAAAAAGACCGGCCGCTGGGAAACTGAAGACAATCTCTACCGTTTTACTAGTTACTATTCAAAGACAGAGCTGGCGCTGGGGCCAACTCACGAAGAAGTAGTTATGCCGCTTATGGCTAAATATATTAGTTCATATCGAGACCTACCGAAGTATGTCTACCAGATTCAGAACAAATTTCGTGATGAAAAGAGAGCCAAGTCTGGTATCCTACGTGGTCGTGAGTTTCTCATGAAAGACCTATATTCCTTTCACGCAGATGTGAAAGACCTAGACTCTTACTACGAGACGATGAAAGCTTCATATACAAAGATTTATGAGCGTTGTGGCATAGGGGAGACAACCTACTTAACATTTGCCTCAGGTGGCTCTTTTTCCAAATTTTCACACGAGTTTCAGACTGCAACCGAGGCTGGAGAAGATACTATCTATCTCTGTGAGAAATGTAAGATTGCTATAAACAAGGAAGTGCTGGAATTTCAATCTGACTGCCCAGAGTGTCAGAATAAAGATTTAAAAGAGATTAAGGCCGTAGAAGTTGGTAATATCTTCAAGAATATGACTAAATACACTGAACCGTTTGACGTAAAATACACAGATGATACCGGTAAAGAGAATCTGGTCCTCACTGGTTGTTATGGCATCGGCTTAGGGCGACTCATGGGTACTATCGTCGAAGTCTTACACGATGATCGCGGTATTATCTGGCCAAAGTCTGTGGCTCCATATCATGTAGTCCTTGTATCTCTTGGCGACGAGAAAGTTAGGGCGGAAGCTGAGAAGCTTTACAAGGATATGATGGCCAGAAACGTTGAAGTGCTTTGGGATGACCGTGACGAATCTGCTGGAGCGAAGCTAGCCGACGCCGACCTCCTAGGCATCCCGTTACGTATCGTAGTAAGCAGGAAGACATTAGATAATGATTCGGTCGAACTGAAACTTCGTCGTAACGATACAGTTCAAATGGTCCGAATCGATCAATTAAATGCTCAAGTAGCAGAGAGTCTGGCCAGTGTTAAATAAACTTTTTGGATATTTTAGTCATGATATTGGGATAGACCTAGGTACGGCAAATACCCTTGTTTACGTAAAAGGAAAAGGTATCGTGATAAACGAGCCTTCAGTCGTGGCTCTCAACGTCAAAACCAAACAGATTTTGGCTATCGGTGAAGAAGCAAAGAAAATGGTTGGTCGTACTCCTGCAAATATCGTCGCTCGCAGACCACTCGTAGACGGAGTGGTGAGTGACTTTGAGGTAACCGAACAAATGCTGAAGTACTTTATTGAGAAAGTTCACAAAGAAACATTTACCTTACTACCAAGACCAAGGGTTGTCATCGGTGTTCCATCAGGCGTGACTGAAGTAGAAAAAAGAGCGGTAGAGGATGCCAGTATCAATGCCGGTGCTAGACAGGCCTTCCTTATCGAAGAGCCAATGGCAGCCGCTATCGGTGCTCGTATGCCAGTTCAGGAAGCCTCTGGGTCAATGATCGTCGACATCGGCGGCGGTACCACAGAAGTGGCCGTTATTTCCCTAGGCGGAATTGTCGCCTCACGTTCTCTGCGCATCGCTGGGGATGAGCTTAATGATGACATTATCCAGTTCGCTAAAGATGAATATAACCTGCTCCTTGGCGATAGAACCGCAGAGGATATCAAAATTGCGATTGGTTCTGCCTATCCTATGGATGAACGGCTCGAAGCAGTGATGCGTGGCCGTGACCTTGTGACTGGCCTACCAAAGGCTATCTCAGTAGACTCAGATCAAATCCGCCAGGCTCTCTCAAAATCAGTTATGTCTGTTGTAGATGCGGTCAAGATGACCATCGAAGAGACACCACCGGAGCTTGTGGCTGACATCATGGACAAGGGAATTGTCCTTGCTGGTGGGGGAGCACTGCTACGAGGTTTGGATAAGTTAATTGCTCTCAATACAAAAATGCCAGTCCATATAGCCGACGACCCTCTTACTAGTGTTGTTCGCGGTGCTGGTCTTGTACTCGAGGACATTGATCTATTGAAAGAAGTTCTCGTCACCACGCAATACGCTAAGTCACCGAGGGTGTAGTTATGAAGTCTAGAAATATATTTGGAACAATCGTTGCTACCGTTGCAATTATCGCTCTAGTTATTTCTAACCAATTTTTCTCACTTGGTCTTGGTACTAAAATCTCTGGCTTTCTAGCACCAGTTGGGGTGGTCCTGAGCACAACCGGACAACAGATTGGCGGTTTTTTTGGAAATATTACTCATATCGGAACACTTCAAACTGAGAATAAAAACTTAAGTTCACGACTCGATGATGCTTTGGCAGAAGTGGCCCGTCTTTCGGAAGCAAAGAAAGAGAATGACTCCCTTCGGGCAGATCTTGGTTTTCGTGTCAGTAGTCCACTAGACCTAGTTCCGGCTGAAGTGGCTTACTTTGACCCGAGTCTAAAGGATGGAATTACTGTAAAAGTGCAGAGTAACAGCGGCATCAAGGTTGGCAATGTTGTCCTGTCGCAGGGATACCTCATTGGTAAGGTTTTAAAAATTGACGGTAACATAGTGAAAGTTCTCCTGATTACCGATAATACGAGTTCGATACCAGCAACCCTGCTAAATAAAAATATTACCGGTATCGCTAGGGGAAAGATAGGCAACGGACTCACGATGGAGCAGGTCCCACAGAGCGATGTCGTAGCTAGTGGCGATACGGTTGTCACATCCGGCCTTGGTGGTGAGCTACCAAAAGGTCTTATCTTGGGTAAAGTAGAGGAAGTACAGAAAGTCTCTGGCTCGATCTTTCAGAGTGTAATTCTTCGACCAGCTGTAGAGTTCACACGTATCGAACGTGTAATGATCGCGAGGTAGTCCTTGATTTTAGCTTCAACATTACTCATATCGTTTATACTATTTTTTGCTGAGGTTAGCTTGCTGCCCCATCTTTTACCGTCTCTGCTAATTCCACTGCTTTTACTGCCCTTTATCTCGATTATTAGTCTTAAGGACAAAACCATATTCCCAATATTTTTGGCTGGATTCTTTGGGATATTAACAGACGCCGTGGTCGGTAACTCGATTCCAATTTTCTCGATAGCGTATTTGGTGACGGTATTAATCTCCAAGTTCTTTCTGAGTAAATTTCTAAGTTATGGAGAGTTTAGGGCGAATCTGATTAATCTCTCGCTTGCTATGACTATTATCTATGGCACCGATATCGCTCTAAACCTAGTCAACATACATAGCTGGGGTTGGCTGTTCTTGCTAGCCACAAACGTGCTACTAACTTTCCTCGTGTTAATGGTATATCTTTGGCTTGGTCAGCCCTATTTCTCCTGGATTGAAAAAGAGACCGAGGAGAGGTTCCGTTAGATGAAGAACAAAGATATTTTTAAAAAACTAGTTTATCTTGAAGGCGGAGACAAAAAATGGCAGGTTGCTACTAGTAAGACGGGCGACTCCGAGAGATGGCTGCAGCATATATTGCCAGCAGATGCAGAAGCTCCAAGTATCGAGAATGACCGAAAATCTTCGACCTTTATGGTGGTACTGGGGTTCGTACTCCTAACCATGGTGATATTGGCCGGACAGCTTATTAACCTTCAAATGCTGCAAGGCGGTTCGAGCCTAGTCATGGCTGAGGGGAACAGGGTCAGAGAGAGGGTGATTCGAGCTCCACGCGGCATTATTTATGATTCAAAGGGTGTACCCCTGGTCAAAAATATTCCAAATTATGATCTCTCGATTACGCCAAGTGACTTGCCCTTGGACCTAGATGCCAAGAACGAGCTTATTCGCAAAACAGCCGAGATATCAGGCGTTACATATGAAGAAATACGTTCACAGATTACTGCTGATAATGAACACTCACCCTCTCCAGTGCTGGTCTTAAAGAATCTGGACAAAGATAAGTCTCTTTTGCTGGAGTCGAAGATAATTGATTTACCAGGAGTTCACCTTGATATCAACCCAATTCGTGAATATCTAGACGGTGGATTGCTCTCCCAAACTATGGGTTATGTCGGTAGAATATCGGCGTCTGAGCTTGAGAAGAATGAAGACTATAAAGGTACTGATTATATTGGTAAATCTGGCCTCGAAAGAGAGTATGAGAGTATTCTGCGCGGTGTCGCTGGTAAAGAGAAGGTTGAAGTGAATTCCACTGGCGTCAATGAGAAGTCGCTAGGTACCGTGGACCCAATTCCTGGTCAAAACGTTAGACTATCGATTGACTTTGAGCTACAGAAGAAGCTGGCCGCCGAAATGCAGGTCCAGATGACCAAAGCCAAGGTAAAAGACGCCGCTGCGGTAGCGATAAACCCTCAGAACGGACAAGTCCTGGCTATGGTTAGCTTGCCGACTTATGATAATAACCTTTTTGCAAAGGGAATCTCGCAGGACGCATATAATGCGCTGCTCAATAATCCCGATAAACCGCTCTTGTCACGCACTACGTCTGGTGAATATCCTTCTGGTTCGACTATAAAGCCGTTTGTTGCCGCGGCTGCGTTAGAAGAGGGCACTATTACTGAAAGTACCACTGTCAGCTCTACTGGTGGCATAAAAATAGGTGATTTTAGTTTTCCCGACTGGAAGGCTGGCGGTCATGGCACGACCAATGTTCTAAAGGCGATTGCCGAATCTGTAAATACCTTCTTCTATGCAATCGGAGGCGGTTACGGTGGTATTACCGGACTGGGACCAGACCGAATCAAGACCTATCTAGACAAATTCGGCTTTGATGCCTATACGAACATCGATGTTAGCGGCGAATCTAAGGGTTCAATTCCAGACCCAGATTGGAAGCTCCGTACCTTTAACGAACAGTGGTATTTGGGTGATACCTACCATATGGCTATTGGTCAGGGAGATCTACTCGTGACACCACTCCAGATGGCTAATGCCACCACAGTTATAGCGAATGGCGGCACTCTCTATGAGCCAACGCTCGTTGCCACCATCTTGGATGGTAATGGTAATGTCGTCAAGGAAACACAGCCCAAGGTTATCCGTAATAACTTCCTTAAAGACTCTACGATAGATATAGTACAAAGAGGAATGGTTCAAACCATTACCGCAGGTTCAGGCAGAGCTCTTAGTACTCTGGCCAAACCGGTAGCCGCGAAGACAGGTACAGCCCAATATGGTCCGAATGAATCAAAACAGCATGCCTGGTTTATAACTTACGGTCCAACCACCACTCCGACTATAGCCATGGCAATACTAATAGAAGGCGCCGGTGGTGGTGATGTTTATGCGGCACCAGTCGCAAACGAACTCTACAAATGGTATTTTGCTAATCGTTAACCATGTTTTTGCCCTTCAAATAACGTTCATTTTGCGCTAAAATATCTACATGAGCGAACAACTAAGACCAACAATTGACGAATACTTTCTAAAAATCTCCAAAGTGGTTGGAGAAAGAGCTACTTGTGTTAGACGACAGATTGGGGCCGTAGCCGTGCGGGATAAACAAATACTCACTACTGGCTACAACGGAGCTCCAGCGAAGACAAAGGATTGTCTTGAGCTCGGTTGCCTCCGCGATCAAGCGAATGTGGCTTCAGGAGCGCCTCACGATGTTTGTAGATCAGTTCACGCCGAGATGAACGTAATTATTCAAGCGGCCCTACATGGGGTAAGCATCGAAGGTGCGACTATTTACTGTACTACGGCACCTTGCTCACTTTGCGCTCGTATGCTCGTAAATGCCAAGATTGCCAGATATGTTTGCTATATAGACTATCCGAACAAGGAAGCTAGCGCCCTCTTTAAAAATGCCGGCATTACCTTTGATATCCTGCCAGAACCTTCCTTCAAAATAGAGGAGATAGGCGAGAGAGTGCTTGCGATACCAGATGATTTATTCCAGGAAGCGGGTTATTTTACTGGTTTTAAGGGTAATGACGCTGCCTATTATAAGAAACTACTCTCTGGAATTCGCTACATCTCTCGTGATGATGCCGAGACCAGCGATGCCTGGAAGCAGATTATTCCATATATCATCGTTCACCATGAAGACAAATACATTGTGCTACAACGTCTGCCTAGAAGTGGCGAGAAGAGACTGCACAACGCCTATACTTTTGGAGTTGGTGGGCACATTAACCCAGTAGACTCGGGTAGCGATACAGAAGGCAGTGATGTTATTGAACGTGGTATGTACAGAGAGCTAAACGAAGAAATTTGGCTGAAGGAACTAAGGAGTGTCAAACTCGTTGGCTATATCTATGATACTGAGCAAGAAGTTTCCAGACACCATGTCGCCTTTGTTTATGATGCCGAGATTGGTAGCGATGACTTTGAAGTCTTAGAGTTAGATAAGCTAAAACCCTATCTTGTACCGAAAGACGAGCTAGTCAAATACATCGATGGTAATGAAAACTGGTCAGAGATTGTTTATAAGGAGTATATTTGCAAATGATTACGATGAGCGGTAGAGAACTAGCGGATTCAATTAAGGACCAACTAAAAATTAAGTTGGATTCTTTTGATATTAAGCCAAAGCTTACAGTGATTCAAATTGGCGAAAACGTTGCCAGTAGTAAATATATCGCCATGAAGAGGAAGGCTTGTGACCTATTAGGGATAGATTTCGACCATCTTCAGTTAGAAGCTGACATCGCTGATGAGCAGGTAACTAGGATGATTGCCGAGCTTAATCTCGATGACAGCATTACTGGAATTATCGTCCAGTTACCCCTACCTGAGAGCTTTCAGACAGATTATATCCTTGAATCGATCTCACCTTACAAGGATGTCGACGGCCTAACAGCCGAAAATATTGGGCGTTTGGCTAAGGGTTCCGATGGCCTCTTTCCAGCCACAGCCGAAGGAGTGATCAATCTATTACGTTATTACAAGATACCGATGACTGGGGTAAATGCAGTTGTACTGGGGCGCAGTAATCTGGTAGGGAAGCCAATCGCTCAGATGCTACTGACCGAAGGCGCCACTGTGACTATTTGCCATTCCAAAACACCGGACATATCTATCTATACGAGCAAAGCCGATATCATTATCTCCGCTGTTGGTAAGACGAATCTGCTTACGGCTGAGATGGTCAAAGATGGTGCTGTCGTGGTTGATGTGGGAATAGACGTAGACTTTGAAGGAGTTTCTACAGTGGCTGGCTATATTACGCCCGCCATTGGCGGAGTTGGTCCTATGACCGTCGCCATGTTACTCAGTAACGTCGTAAAAGCAGCAAAGATGCAGAAAGAGGAATAATGGACAAAGAAATTTTTGACATCATTGAGCTAGAGAAACAGAGACAGGCAAATGGGATCGAGCTTATCGCTAGTGAAAACTACGTTTCTGTCGATATCTTACGAGCTGCAGGCTCGATACTTACGAATAAATATGCCGAAGGTACTCCGCATCACCGCTACTATGGCGGCTGCGTCAACGTCGACAGCTCCGAAGATTTAGCTATAGATCGAGTAAAAAAGTTATTCAGTGCGGAGCACGCTAACGTACAGCCACACTCTGGTGCCCAGGCGAATGCCGCAGCTTACCTAGCTCTAATTGAGCTCGGGGACACCGTTCTCGGTCAAGCCCTAGACCAGGGTGGCCACCTAACGCATGGCAGTAAGGTCAATTTCTCTGGTAAGTTCTACAATTTTATATCTTATGGTTTGACTCCAGATGGCCTAATCGATTATGACAATATTGAGAAATTAGCCCTTGAACACAAGCCGAAACTGATTGTAGCTGGTGCTAGTGCTTACCCTAGAGAGATAGATTTTGCCCGTTTTAAACAAATTGCAGATAAGGTGAACGCCAAGCTGATGGTAGATATGGCCCATATTGCTGGGCTAGTCGCTACGGGATTACATCCATCACCAATTCCGTTTGCTGATGTAGTCACTTCCACTACCCACAAGACTCTTCGTGGGCCTCGTGGCGGTATAATCCTCTGCAAACAGGAATATGCCAAGGCTATCGACAAGGCAGTCTTCCCGGGCCTTCAAGGAGGTCCGCTGGAGCACATTATTGCGGCCAAAGCCATCTGCTTTGGTGAGGCAATGAAGCCAGACTTCACCGTTTACACACAACAGATATTGAAAAACATCAAGGCTATGGAGGCTGTATTCGAGGCTGAGAAGGTTCAGATGGTCTCTGGCGGTTCGGATAATCATCTATTACTCTTAGATTTACGCTCATTAGAGGTTACCGGCAAGGTTGCTGAAGCAGAGCTAGATAAAGTTGGTATTACTGTAAATAAGAACGCCATCCCAGAGGATCCTGAAGGACCCTTCGTAACTTCTGGAATACGTGTAGGAACGGCCGCTATTACTACCCGCGGTTTCTGTGAATCAGATTGCAAGAGAGTCGCAGAGCTCATAGTCATAACCCTAAAAAACATAGGTAACGATGATGTCTACAGTGAGGTGCGAGACGAAGTCGCTAAGTTAGTTCTAGACAAGCCAGTACCAGGGATTTAATAGGAGAAATAGAATGTATTTTATTACGGGCAATAAAGGCAAGCTTACTGAGGCACAAACCATTATAACCAATCTAGAAGCTCTGGATATTGATTTACCCGAGATCCAAGAGATAGATGCACGTAAAATCATAGAAGCCAAACTGTTAGAGGCCAGAAAACATCACTCCGGAGAATTTGTTGTCGAAGATACTTCTTTATATTTTGATGCGATACCCGGTTTGCCCGGTCCACTTATTAAGTGGTTTCTAAAAACGATTGATAATGGGGGAATGGCCGATTTAGTAGCTAAGTATGATGTTTACTCAGGTAAAGCCGTAAATTTGCTCGGCTATATAGATATAAATAACGAAATTACATACTTTGAAGGCGTTATAGAAGGTAAGATAGTCCAACCACGCGGGGATAACGGTTTTGGTTGGGATGTGATTTTCCAATCCAACGGTTTTGATAAAACGTTTGCCGAAATGACGGCGGCTGAGAAAAACGACATAAGCATGCGTAAGATAGCCTTTGCAAAACTTAAGGATTTTCTAGATGCCAAAAAATAAAATCTTTGCCTTTATCGGTACTACTGCTGCCGGAAAAACCTATTACTCCAAGCACCTGGTCAAAGAATACGGTATGAGATACATTCCTTCTATCACGACGAGGCCACCGAGAAGGGGTAACCTGAATGAATATAAGCACGTTTCGAAGGATGAGTTTAACGCCCTAGCCGAGGCTGGGAAGATATTTGAATATACAGTCTTTAACGGCCATTTCTATGGTAAGTTGCATGAGGACATTCAAGAGAATTTGAAGCTTGGACACTGTGTCTATACCATCACTGCAGATCGAGTGCGGGAACTCAAGGCCGGTTATCCAGAAACGGTTGTTATTTGTATTACGGTAGAAGAGCCAGTTCTTGAGAATACGACCAAGAGACTGATTGCTAGAGGACACGACAGACTCGAGATTTCCTCCAAATTACAAACCATTGAAAGCGATATAGCCGAGATAGAGGCCCTAAAGCAAGAGAATCTGATAGACTGTTTGGTCGAAACTATCCAGGGCAATAAATCGATTACCTTTACGGATATGGACGATTTGGTCAAAAAGCACGCCTAGATAGCATTGACTTTGACGGATAAAAGTTATATAATCACGAGCGTGTTTCGTTCTGTCTGAAAACATAGCAAACAAGTTCCACCCACAAGAGGAGGTCCTCTGGTATGTATGGTGAAGCGCTCTTGAAACTCGGAAGTATTCAAGAAAGGATGTCTGCCCAGGAGACTGACGAGCCAAATATCAGCCAACTGGTCGACCAAGTGCTCATGTACACCGATGGTCTCGAGAGACGAGATTGCCAAGTAGTCGTCTTTTTGGCGGGTCAAGAGGAACCGATTCGTTTTACGAAAGGGGAAATGCTCGAGGCTAAAAAGCTTTTTTCCAACCAATTGACATCAGATGTCGTAGCAGACATTGAGTCAATGGCCTACGTCATTGTCATGTCTATGAGGAATAGGAAGTCGAGCTACGCTAACGGCCTCGAGATGTATCTCGAGCTGCAAAGAGCATTGGGCTGCTTTGATTAGCCCAAACCGCGCCCGCAAAGAGTACTCCCCACAAGGAGCACCCCTAGCGGGCGCTTCGCTTATGTATCACAAACTATTGACATTTATCTGATATCCAGATATAATTGTATAACTAATTTGTTCTGTAGATTCCCGATTGTTTAAATCTTTCGATGTTCTAGAGGCGAATAGGAAAGATTAAACAATTAAATGCCGACATCGTTGGCAGAAGGAAACCATGCAGAACATAAGAACTGCTAAAGGCAGTTTTGTTAAAAAGAACTCACAGAGTAACTTCCGAAGTCGCGGTAACAACCGTACCTTTGGACCAAGTAAGAATGGCCGCGGTAAAGGCGAAGCTAAGATTGATATCCATGCTTTTATTGAGCGTAACGCTCGTAAAGCCCAGGAATCTACAGCACCAGAAGTAATAATCAAGAACTCCTTTGCTGACTTTAAATTCGTTGAGCCACTAGCTGCCAATCTAGCAAAGAGGGGTTATACCCATCCTTCCGCTATTCAGGACCAAACTATTGGACCTGTTATGCAGGGTCACGATATGATCGGACTTGCAAACACTGGTACTGGTAAGACAGCAGCCTTCTTGCTACCTCTAATAGATAAAATTTATCAAGATCGTACCCAGAAAGCGCTTATTATCGCACCTACTCGTGAACTCGCTCTTCAGATAGAAGATGAGCTTCGCCAGTTCGCCTGGGGTATGAAAATTTTTTACACCTCTTGTGTTGGTGGACTACCTATTGGTAAGCAGATAAACAGCCTGCGTATGCGCCAGGACTTTGTTATCGGCACTCCAGGGCGCCTAAAGGACCTCGCTAGTCGTGGTTTTATCAAGTTCTCTGACTTCAACAACATCGTTCTCGACGAAGTTGACCGTATGCTAGACATGGGATTTGTAGACGAAATCAAGTATTTCCTCTCACAGCTTCCTGCTGAACGACAGAGCCTCTTCTTCTCAGCTACTATGCCAGAGAAAATTGCCCGTCTAACGGAGAGCTTTGCCAGGAATCCAATCACGGTCAAGGTTACTAGCGGAGAAACTTCTGCGAACGTTCGTCAAGAAGTTATCAAAACTACTCGTTTTGAAAAGAAAGCTAGACTCCATGAACTGCTGGGACAGCCTGGTATGGACAAGGTTCTTATCTTCTCAGAGACTAAACGCGACGTTGAGAAGCTAGCCAATGAGCTTATTGAGAGCGGTTTCAAGGCCGAATCTATCCACGGCGACAAACGCCAGGGTCAGAGAGTGAAAGCTCTTCGTGACTTCAAGGACGAACGAGTTAAAATCCTTGTAGCTACAGACGTAGCTGCACGTGGACTCGACATCAAAGACGTCTCACACGTAATCAATTACACTACGCCAAAGACTTATGACGACTACATTCACCGTATCGGCCGTACTGGTCGTGGTGATGCGCTGGGTACTGCTCTTACTTTTGTAGAGTAATTACTATCGCTTTAAAAAGAAGGGGCCTCCGGGCTCCTTCTTTTTTAGTTTTCGACTATTTTGATACCTATTCCTTTGGCGAGGCCAGCAAATTGATTCGGTGTGATAATGATGCCCCTCAGGTTATCTTCTCTGAGATTAATTCCGGATAGGGTAGAACCGCGCAAATCTGTATCTCGAAACTTTGCGTTACGAAAGCTAACATTCGATAAATCACAGTTGATGAAGAGCGTCTTCTCGAGCTTAGTCATAGCCAAGTCAGCCTCTTTCATTGAACAATCTGGGAATTCCACTCCACCCAGGTCATTTGAGCGGAGGATGGCATAGTCTAAAACGCATTTTGTGAACTTCGCCGAAAGGAAGTGTCCGCCCGTAAGGTCTGTGCCCATTAGCTTACAATCTACAAATTCTGAACCAAAAAGGTTTACTCCAGCGCACTTGGCACCCGTAAAATCGCAACCGGTGAATGTCGAAGCGTTCATTTTCGCATCCTTCAGATTCGCTTTATTAAAGAGACAACCGACGTATTCATTCTCTGAAAGATCAGCACTGGTGAGTTTTTGCTCAGAATAATCTATCTCTGTATATATCATAGATAGATTATAACAGGGTTAGCCTAGCTCACTAAGGGGAAATACCTCTCCAGAAGGCACTTGTGACGCGTCTAGAGGTCTCTAGGCGCGTTTTTATTTGGAATCGGTATACTTGACCGAATATACTTTACTTTAGGCTTTTAGTAGGTATATAATCTATAATCATCCGTCACTATTGAAGGGGGATTTACATGGGACCTATGGTGGAAGGTGAGGAGGAGGCACTTTACGGGGGGCCTGCCGACCAGCATCTTCGGAATCTGTTGGCGAACGACAAGGTTCCGCCACATGTTGAACTCATGACAGTCCGAGGAATCACCAGATGGTTGACGGGCGTAGTCCACGCAGTCGAGAACGACGTAGCGGTTGTCATAACTCGCGGTGGTCCTGTTCTTATCAACCCACGTCACGCACACGTCGTCCACAAACAAGGAGGGGTTGCTTGGCTGGGAGTCATGGACCACAACTGCGACATCAGTCCTCTGAGCGTGGTCTGTGTCCCAGACGACAGTCGCGAGAGCGACAAGGAGTACTTCCCTCTGGCTGCATACAGGGAGGCCCTACCGAACTAGCCGCCCAAGTGAGCAAGCTTCAAATTACAAATGAAGCCGCCCGCAAGGGCGGCTTCTCTATGTTAGAATAGAATTATAAAAGAAATGGAAATTATGAGTCCTCATAGATCAGGCGGCAAGTTTGCCAGTAGTCACACAACAGTTATAGACGCAGCTGAGGAACTAGTTGATGCAGCGATAAAGTTATCTGAAGTAACCAAAATCTCGCTCGGCGAAATCAAGGTAATCGGAAGCGGTATGCGCAATATGAAGTTCATGGTGACTGACAGCGGTTTAAAGGCCGTCGTTCGGGGTAATACTACCAAGCAAAGCATCTATATCTATAGTACAAATATCGAAAAAACAAGGAATGATCTAGCTAAATTTGAACAAAAAAGAGGCTAATCTAGTCTTTTTGTTGTATAATAGCTCAGCTGTACCTAAACCATACGCCAGACTAGGATTCGAAGGGGGAGTAATCTCGTGGAAGATGACAAGCTAGACGTAGGGAATATCATCACAGTTACTGACCCCGAACACGCCTTTTGCTCTTATCAAGGCGAGGTAATTTGGGAGAATACTGACGGAAGTCTGATTGTTAGTTTTCCGCCAGACAGCAATCCTCGCGCCGTCGCCAGTGCCACCACCGGAGAAGAAGTCGCCACCGAAGTCGCCTTCCGAACCGAACAACTGCGAAAAGATGTGGACTGGGATCTCACGCTAATCGCTGAGAGAGCCTTCACAAATGGATATGAATCCATCATCTACCCCGAGAAGCGATTCTCACCCAAGGACCGCTGTGAGGTACGCGGTTGCAAGGAGCTCGCCTACAAGCGAGTACCCATCTGTTTCCTAGCTGTAGTTCGTCAGATTGATGCCTGCCAGGTGCATGCTCTGGAATATGATGGCAAGGTCACGACCTACCTACCAGTAAAGGTAGTATACCGCCCAAGTGAGGATCTGTGAAAGGTCTCCCGCAAGGGCGGCTTTTCATTGAAAAAACCTGCTTTACGTGGTATATTACGTTGCCCTTGTAGAAACAAGAGACTACTGCCTAGGAGGCAAATATTGGAGACGAGAATTATCGATACTGAGTTACAGGGCGAGGTTAGAAACCTACTGGGTGACTTTATCGCGAATCTCACGGAGTACGACCTTGAGTTATCTATTACTCAAGCGCAGGCCAAGATGGAAATGGACCCGAAGTCAAATAAACGACGAGCTCGTATCAACGAACTAAAAGCAACAATAGGAATGTTTGAGCTGCAGCAGTTCCAGATAGTCGATACTATCGCCGCGGTCCGCGGCATAATTGACTCCCTGGGTACACTAACCCGAAAGCAGCTAATCAAACGGCTCCAAGACCTGAACCTTCGATTTCAAGCCTATGCGCGGCCTTGGTTAAATCCGCCGAAGCCTGCGTTTCCGGCCCACCTCCATCATGGTCTCTCACCAATCATCGACTACTTAGGGGGCGACCAGTAGGCCGCGCACGGTTATTCACATTATTAGTGTGTCGACCGGTCGCGGTCTTCATGCTATCTCGCTAAGCCTAGACGAGGACAATGTCTTGACTATTTCAGTAATTATTGCTAAAATATTTAAGTAATTTCCGGAGACAGTAGCTGCCAGTCTCTCGACAAGCTCGAGATAAACTGGCTTAATCCGCTACCGAGGGAGTAAAACTCATTATTTTGATTTTATTCCAAATCGTCTTCGAGAAATCGAAGATTTTTATTTGGTCGACAAAAAGCCACATTCTGTGGCTAGCAGTTGACAGTAAGTAGTTGGCAGTTCGCAAGAACGGAAAATCTAGCTACTATCTACAAACTACTAGCTACAATGACTGAAAGGAACCCTATGGCAATTACAAGAGAAAAAAAAGAAACCCTAGTCGCAGACCTAGTTGCAAAACTTACTAGTGCCAAGTCTGTTGTATTCACGGATTACCGTGGTCTGACAGTTGAGGAAATAGACGAAGTTCGTAACCAGTTACGTGCCGAAGGAATCGAATTCAAGGTTGTAAAAAACACCCTATTCAAGCTAGCTGCCAAGCAAGCTGGTATCGAAATTGACGAAGACGTGACTCATGGTCACCCTGTCGCCATTGCGTTCGCCGGTGAAGACGAAGTAGCTCCAGCTAAAATCGCATTTACTTATAGCAAGAAGAACGACAAGTTCGCTATAGTAGGTGGCATCCTAGAAGGCAAACAGATCAGCGACATTATGGTTAAATCCCTAGCGAGCCTACCTGGCCGTGAAGAATTATATTCAAAACTCGTTGGTTCTATCGCCTCACCATTAACAGGCATGGTAAATGTCCTAGCTGCCAACATTCGTGGCCTCGTAACCGTACTTGGCGCAATAAGAGATAATAAGTAAAGGAGTCAATATGACTGAAGAAGTAAAGACAGAAGAAGTAACTGAAGTAGCCGCAACCGCTGCTCCAGCAAAAGAAGAAAAAGGCGAGCCAACAGGTAAATTCGCTGAAATGATCAAATCTATCGAAACTATGAGCGTTCTTGAGCTTTCTGAGCTCGTTAAGGCACTTGAAGACCGTTTCGGTGTTTCTGCTGCTGCCCCAATGATGATGGGCGCTATGCCTGCTGCTGGTGGCGCTGCCGAAGCTGTTGAAGAGAAGACCTCTTTCAACCTCGTAATCACTGCTGCTGGCGGAAACAAGATTTCCGTTATCAAAGCTGTTCGTGAAATCTTACCAGAACTTGGCCTAAAAGAGGCTAAAGATCTAGTTGATGCTGCTCCTGGCACTATCAAAGAGAACATGAAGAAAGATGACGCCGAAGCTGCTCGTACTAAGCTTGTAGAAGCTGGTGCCACTGTAGAACTTCAGTAATCCAAAACTTCCAAATAAAAAGGGGCCTATCTGGCCTCTTTTTTTACTCCAATAACTCGTAAAACAGTTATAACCACTGTATAATATTTTTATGAATAATCTTTCTTTTAAACTAGAAAAAACTGATGGGAAGGCGAGGGTTGGCCTCATTACCACACCTCATGGTGATATTCACACACCTGTTTTCATGCCTGTGGGCACCGCTGGTACCGTAAAAGCGGTCACACCAGAGGAGCTGCGAGAGGCAAATGCCCAGATAATCCTCGGAAATACTTATCACTTATACTTACGCCCTGGCATGGAGATACTGGAGAAGGCCGGCGGTTTACATAAATTTATGAACTGGAATGGCCCAATACTGACAGACTCGGGTGGTTATCAGGTTTTCTCTCTTTCTCAAGGCGAGAAGAGTTTAGTTAAAATTAAAGACGATGGAGTGCTCTTCAGCTCTTACAAAGATGGCTCCAAGCATATGTTTACTCCGGAGCGAGTGATTGACTTTCAGCTCACCATTGGCTCAGACATTATGATGCCACTCGACTTTTGTCCTTCAGCAGAAGCGACTCACGCAGAGATAGACAAGGCCGTCGACATTACTACTAGATGGTTTAAGTCAGCTTGGGAGCATTATTCTGAGCTACCGACCGAGAAGACGGACGGACATGCCCTCTTTGCGATTGTTCAAGGCGGCACTCATCCCGACCTGCGTCAGAAGTCATTCGAGGCGCTCTCACAGTACCCCGTAGCTGGTTTTTCCATCGGTGGGGTGGCCAATGCCGGTGAATCAAAAGAGAAGCAAGAGGCGGCCCTCAATGCGACGTTACCATTACTACCAGCTGACAAACCCAGATATCTCATGGGAGTAGGGGAACCAGAGGATTTACTTTATGGCATAGAACAAGGCGTGGATATGTTTGACTGCGTTACACCGACTCGACTCGGACGTCACGGCACTGTTTGGACACCAACTGGTAAAATGAATCTGCATAATGCAGAGTTTAAGGATGATTTTACTCCGATTGATGACAGTTGTGATTGCTATACTTGCACAAACTACAGCCGAGCTTATGTGGCTCACCTTATCCGAGAGAATGAAATACTGGGCGTGCGACTAACCACTATGCACAACATTAGATTCCTTATTAACCTGGTAAATGGAGCTCGAGAAGCTATAGGTACCGGTAATTTTGATGCCTATAAACAAAGTTTTCTTGCAAAATACATCACCAAATAAGTTATAATAGAAACACAAACAAAAACAAACAAGTCTGCCTAAGGCGGACAAGGAGGACACCATGGACGACAGACTCGTACAAATTCAAAAGCTTTTAGACGCCGCGGACGGCAATCTCAGCTCAGCCCGAACTATGATTAGAGAAATGACTCAAGATAATACTGCACCGCTTGATCTTGATAAAAAACTAGAAGGACTGACCACCTCAGACGAAGGTAAAGTGATTGAAGGTGTTTTTGATGGCGAAATGATGGTTTCTAGTGATGGTCAAACATATCCAGTACCACCAAACTACGCTTCAAAATCAAAACTAATGGAAGGGGATACCCTCAAACTGACTATCTCAGAGGATGGCAGCTTCCTTTTCAAACAGATTTCACCCGTTGAGAGACGCAACGCTATCGGTACTCTGGCCCAAGCTGATGGTTCTTATACTATTTCCGCAGAAGGTAAATCATACAAGGTCCTGACAGCCAGTGTTACTTTCTATCGAGCTGAGCCTGGCGATCAGGTTACAATACTTTTACCTAAAGAACACGATGCGGCTTGGGCTGTGTTAGAAAACGTAATCAAAAAATCAGAAATGCAGTCAACCCCACCTACTGGTCCTAATCTTCTCCTTACCGAAGTCGATGAAGAGCCAGCGGTCGTAGCAGAGAGGGTCATTCCAGAGCCAGAAGAGGTGTTAAATACGCCAGTAGAACCAGTTGCTGCCGAGCCAGAAACACCTAGTATCGAGGATATTCTCAGCGCGTCTGCCACTACTCCTACGGTAGAGCCACCAGTCTCCGAAACCATAGTTGAACCAGCAGTAGAAGTTAGCTTGGATGTTCCCGAGACCGTAGTGGACACTCCGGCTGTCGTAGAGCCAGAACCTTTAACCACGGCTCCTGAAACAAATCCAAATTCTCCGGATATTGAGTTTCCTGCTGGCAACAGTACTCTATCTGACGACCAGCTACTCGAAAACCTGAAGAATAATCTAAAGAATTTAGAGCAACCAGCCTATACCGCCCCGGAGAATGTCGCTGCAAGACCAGTAGACAACATAGTGGCGAGCGATCTAGCCCAGATGGACAACAAACAACCAACTATAAACAACCAGCCACAAGCCAGTGATAAACCGATAGCCGAGTTAGATATCTAGGGTTGTCATCCTTGCGAAAGCGAGGATCTCTGGTGGCGACCACCAGGGAGATACCCGGTCAACTGATTATATAATTTTTGACTAGCCGGGCATGACAACGCGGGTTATTCTCAGTTTATCCACCATACATCTAGACTTATTCACTAATTAAGTCGATTTTGTGCTCGCAATGAGGCCGAGGTCTCTATATAATAGATACTGATGAAATAATAATTTAGCTCGGCTAAGAGAGATATTCGTGTCAAAAATTGCCTTATACCGTAAATACAGACCCACAAACTTCGATGAACTCTATGGTCAGGAGCACATTGCTACAACCTTGAAAAATAGCGTTGCAGGCGACTCTTTTAGCCATGCTTACCTTTTCTCAGGCCCTCGTGGTACTGGCAAGACTTCCGCAGCGCGTATACTGGCAAAAGCCCTAAACTGTGAACATAACAAAGAGGGGAATCCAGACGGAACTTGCGAAAAATGTAAACTAATCGAAGCCGGCAAGACAGTCGACATTATCGAGATTGACGCTGCCTCGCACACTCAGGTAGATAATATCCGTGAAGTTATCATCGAAAAGGCAAACTTTGCACCTACTAGCCTCAAATATAAGGTCTACATTATTGATGAGGCCCATATGCTCTCAAAGTCCTCTTTTAACGCACTGCTAAAGACTCTCGAGGAACCACCAGCACACGCCGTCTTTATACTAGCCACAACTGAGATAAACAAGATTATTCCGACGATTCAATCTCGGTGTCAGCGCTTTGATTTCCACCGCATAGACGATGCAAGTATGATTACACGTCTTTCGTTTATCGCCAAATCAGAGAAGATTGATATCGACGAGCGTTCACTGCAAATGATCGTGCGTGCTAGTGAAGGCGGTTTCCGAGACGCCATCTCCCTGCTCGATCAAGCTAGCGACCTCGCTGGTGGCAAGATAACTGAAGCCACTCTATCTAGTGTTCTCGGCCTGGCTGACTTTGCTTCCGTCGAAGATTTTGTCTTTGCTATCACTGCCAAAGATGCCAGCTTAGCCCTGACTATATTCCACAAGGCACTAGAGGATGGCTACGAACCAGCCCAGTTCTTCAAAAACACCCTCGAAACATTGCGTCGCTTACTCTTCGCCAGCGTTTCAGGTATCAGCGAGATTGGACTGAGCGATTCTACTTTGAAAATGTTTACTGAAGCTCTAAAGAAGACCAGCTCCAGGGAGATTCTAGATGTTATCGACACTTTGATAAAGACAGAAAGTGCCTACAAATTCTCTGTTCTGCCACAACTGACAATCGAGATAGCCACAATTAAGATTTGTCTGGCAGCTGAAAAAGTAACAAAAGTGTTACCTGCAGCTTCTACGAGCACTACTGAGGAAACCAAAACAAATAGCTCTCAAGAGACTCAGACTCCTGAAAAACCAAAATCAAAGGGTAATACTGAGGCCAAGTGGCAACAATTCCTACTTGAAGTGAAGGGTCGCAATACCTCTATTCATGCCGTTTTGAGGGTTTGCGAATCAGATTTTACTGGTAATACCGTCTCTCTGACTTTCCCATACAAATTCCATAAGGAGAGGGTAGAAGATACCAAGAACAGAGAGCTAGTAGAGGACGTTCTGGCCAAGGTCTATGGCGAAAAGTACATTGTGAAATGTATCCTACGCACTAGCATGTCCCACGAACCAGCCGCTGTTGCCAAAGTAGCTGCAAGAGATGATTTACTGGATGACGCCTTAGAAATATTCGGCGGGGAAGTGAGCGAATAATGGCTGAAGAAATTAGTAGAGTCAAGATACCACCTCAGAATACTGAAGCAGAAATCTCTGTCCTTGGGGCAGTCCTCCTAGACAAAGATGCGATTATCAAGATTGCGGACATTATTACCGTAGATGACTTCTACAAGAACGCACATGCCAAGATCTTCCACGCCATGCTCGACCTTTATGAGCATCGCGAACCTATCGATGTAATTACTCTTACAAATAAGCTTGATGAGGCCAAGGAGCTAGACCGCATCGGAGGCGGAAGCTATATCGCTTCGCTTGCAAGCTCCGTCCCATCGGCCGCTAATATCGTTCACTACGCCAAGATTGTCGCAGACAAATCTATCCTGCGTAAGCTTATTAGCGCTTCAGGCGACATTACAGAGCTTGCTTTCCGTGAAGAGAAGGAAATACCAGAGATTCTAGATAAGGCTGAACAGGCCGTATTCTCGGTTTCCCAGAAACACACCAAGGGTATATTTATTCCGATTAAAGACGTGCTCACTGATTCATTTGACCGCCTGGACGATTTACACCGTAATAAAGACAAGCTAAGGGGTGTACCGACTGGTCTTCGCGACCTAGATTCGCTCCTAGCGGGTCTGCAGAACTCAGATCTCATTATTCTAGCGGCTAGGCCTAGTATGGGTAAGTCGGCTCTTGCTATCAACATAGCGCAGCACGTGGCCGTACACGAAGGCATCCCCGTAGCTATCTTCTCTCTAGAAATGAGCAAAGAGCAGCTCGTCGATCGTTTACTAGCCTCTGAGGCCAATATTGATGCTTGGAAACTCCGCAATGCGAACCTTACAGACAATGACTTCCAGAAAATCGGCGAAGCTATGGCTAAATTGTCAGAAGCTCCGTTATACTTCGACGACTCAGTCGGTATGAATGTAATGGAGATGAGAACCAAGGCAAGACGCTTACAATCAGAGCACGGCCTCGGTCTAGTCATTATTGACTACCTACAGCTTATGAGTGGTAACGGTAGCAAGAATAGGGTAGAGGAAGTCTCTGACATTTCAAGGTCTCTAAAGGGCCTTGCCAGAGAACTAAATGTACCAGTGATAGCACTTTCACAGCTTTCTCGTGCCGTAGAAAGTCGTCCTGACCGTAGACCACAGCTTTCTGACCTTCGCGAATCAGGCTCTATTGAGCAGGATGCAGACGTCGTAATGTTTATCTATCGTGACGACTATTATGACAAGGATACCGATAGGAAAAACATCGCAGACGTACTCATCCGCAAACACCGTAATGGACCAGTCGGTCAGGTGGAACTGTACTTTAAACCCGAACAGATGCTATTTTCTAACCTAGACAAAAAGCACGAAAAGGATATAATCTAAATATAAATAGGAGGATCTTGTGGATTTATTAATTGCCCAAATATCAAAGTTTGTCTCGGTCGGAATACTAAACACTCTTGTCGACATTGGATTTTTCAACTTATTTCGTCGTGTAAAAGGCTTTACTGCTACCACTGCTAGTTATGTCTCAACTACTATCGCTATGATTGGTAGTTACTTTCTCAACAAATCTTGGACTTTTGCTTCCAAGGGAAATGTCGGCGCCGAAGCTTTCAAATTTTTCGCAATTACCATCCTTGGTCTTTATGTTATCCATAACGGTATTGTTTATCTACTCACAAAGAAAGTACTCTGGCCTGGCAAACTCGCTCTCAAGATAGTTCGCGTTTTCCCATTCCTAAAGAAGCTTTCTGACGAATTCGTTACAGATAACTTTGCCAAACTCTGCGCTATCGCTATCACCCTAGTCTACAACTTCATCATGTATAAGTTTTTCGTTTTCGCAAACTAATATGACTTGGTTTCTTTTCGCACTGGCTTGTTCCGTTTGCTGGACTATCGTCGCTCTTGCCCAAAAGGAGTCGACTCACCATGAGCATGCGATTCAAGTAGGAGTGGCCTCTGCTATCCTGCAGGCGGTAATGGCTCTAGTTTTATTGCCCTTCATAAGACTTTCTTTTCCGATGAGGCTCTGGCCAGTACTTTTAGCTTCTGGAGTGCTTTTTTCTTTTGGTTTCTACTACTCAGTAAAGGCCTATAAGGCTCTAGAGACATCCATAGCCTCACCACTCTTTAACTTAGGGACAATCATAGTTATCGCCCTATCCATGATATTTCTCCACGAAAAACTAACCTTAGGCCAACTCATAGGAGTAACACTACTAATAGCGGGTACCTACATTCTTGAGTTGAAGAGGGGGCAGTTCCTCTCTCCTATAAAGGCCATTTGGAGCTCAAAGAAAATACACCTCATACTCTGGTCATCTCTATTCTATTCGATACATGCGGTTGTGAGTAAGTACATACTTACTTATCTGGAGCCAGCGACCTATCTATTTATTGAACTTATATTGATGTCACTAATCCTCTCTGCTTTTACCTTTATTAGACATAACGGCATGAAGGACATCGTGGCTGGCTTTCAGGTTCACCGTATGATGATATTTTTAATAGCACTATTTAGCCTTTTAGCTGAGTTAACATTGTTTATGGCCCTAAAAAACGGTGAGGCCTCACTAGTTATCCCAGTAGTTCGGACTTGGACCCTTCTCGTTGTAATACTAGGTGGAACCTTTCTCAAGGAAGGTCATCTCCGGAATAGGGTGGTCGCGACGGCCATCATGCTCGCGGGAGTCTTTATTATTTACCTATAACACACCCGTCATCCCCGCGTAGGCGGGGAACTAGTCCCCGAATATATGATTCCCTTCGTTGAGGGAATGACACGGTGGGCGAAATATGATAAAATTATGAACATGAAATTAAAAGAATTTGTCGAGAAAAACCAGTTTCTCTTCCTGGTCCTCATAGTTATATTCATCGGGGCGTTCTGGCGTATATTCGGAATAAACGCTTTTAAGGGTTTTGCCCCAATAGAACTAAATCTATTAAGACTAGGCACAGAAACTGCAGGGAACCATTATATTATCGCAGCCGTGAACCTGCCTGAGTCCCTCTATATCTACGCAATCGCGGTTCTCGGACACTTTACGGCCTACCAAGCAGTCTACTTCCGTTTTGCCCAGGCCATAGCTGGTATAGCCACCTCCATCTTCTTTTATTTGTTCGTCAAGAGCTGGTTTAACAAACAAGTTGCTCTCATTGCAACACTATTCTTCACTACCAACGCCTATCTTCTGATCCTTTCGAGGGTACTAGACCCTTCGGTCCTGATTATCTTTCTTCAACTGGCTATCCTTTATATCCTAACTATCGCTTTTCGTGAAAAGAACATCTATCTATTTATCTTGTCTGGAGTACTAGCAGGTCTAGGTTTCTACCTCAGCCCCTTCTTTGTACTCTCCGGCTTCTTTATTATGATTGCCGGAGTGGCCGTAATCATGAAGAACAAAAAAATCTTCAATGTTTACAAGTACGAATTCTTAGCACTAGCCCTGTCTATGCTCGTGGTAGCGGGTTATTATCTCTATAAATTACCGATTTTTGCTCCAATGCTGGTAGATTTTTTCAACCCAGGCACAATCAGCATCTTTTACCTAAATTTGGGGGCTAATGTGCTTGCTATCTTTAGCCAGACTGGCTTCCATACACTGCTGAACGTTGGCTCTGAACCACTAGTGGACCCGTTCATAGCCGTTAGTTTCTTCTGCGGGATTATCTATGCGCTCTTTCACGCTAACAAGCGTAAGTACCTCTTCCTGATGCTCTGGCTTCTTGGATCCCTAGTGGCTGTCTCGCTAGCTGGAATTCAGAACATGGGTAATCTAGTTCTCCTCATGCCGTCTATCTTCATCTTTGCGGCAGCGGTGCTAGACTATGTCCTTACAAACTGGACCAGAACATTTCCATTCAACAGATCCGCCAAGTTCTTTATGACTTTTGTTTTCTCGCTATTTTTGTTCTTGTCAGTTTATTACAATTTCCAAAAGTTCTTCTACGGCTGGCAGCAAAACGAAACCGTAAAATCACAGTTCACCCAAGACTTTATAATCAAGAAGTAGTAAGATTACCATAGAAGGAGGATCCATGGCCGATACAAAGACAAAAGAAGACATCTATCTGTCGACAATTATCTCGTTTTACAACGAAGGTAGTCGTATTGAAAAAACTCTCAAAGACATAGAGGCATTTACAGCTAGCAAGCCCTATAAATGCCAACTTATCCTTTCTGATGATCAAAGCACAGACCACTCCATAGACATCGCCAAAAAGTATTCAGAGGAGATTGACCATTTTGAATATCTCGAGCCAAAGCCTGGCCAACCAAAAGGTAAGGGAGCTGGTATAAGAAGGGGAATTCTAGCTGCTGAAGGCAAATACATTATGTTTATGGATGCCGATAGCTCTACTCCTATCTCTGAGATAGATAAACTACTGCCATTTGTCGACAAATATGATATCGTCATGGGTTCACGTTATATTCGAGAACCTAGGCCCTATAAATCAAACTACTTTGGTGCCGTCCTGCATGGCATAAAAAGTGTTTTTGAAGTACTTATATTTGGACACAGTAAAGATTACGAAGCCAAAGGTAAGCAGGGGAGACTGAGACAACTTATTAGTCGCGGTGGAAATCTGGTTTTTACCATCTTCCTGAACCAGAGTTATGTTGATCAAAGGTGTGGCTTTAAACTTTATAGAAAACACACTGCAAAGATGTTGGCACACTTGCAGACTGTACCAACATTTGGTTTTGATACGGAATATCTCTCTATTGCGCAAAAATACAGAATGAAAACTATTGAAGTACCAGTTGAATGGTATGACGATGGAGCTTCGAAAGTTGATCCAGTTAAGGACACTATCAAATCATTCACCGAAATGTTTATGGTAATGGGGAACTTAGCGAAAGGGGTTTATTCCAAGAAAAATGCCAAGAAGAAACTTGGCAATCTCTATGATGAATATATAATTAATTGGGACTGATAAGTTTCCGGGAGTAACATTGACAACTAAACAAACAAAAGCGAAGGAGATCAGAGTAAAGGCAGTCCGACTGACAATCGGTATAATCCTAGCCATAGCGCTTATCCTTGCTTTGATATTCTATCGCGACAAATTCTTTTTCTATTCATTTTTCATTTTGAAATTATTATTACCTATCTAAAGGAGGGACATGAAGATTTGGTTTAAACAAAACTGGCAAATGGTAACCATCCTCGCCGTTGCGACTTTTCTAAGGTTTTATAAACTAGCGAGCTTGCCGCCTGGGCTACATCCAGATGAGGCCGCTAACGGTCTAGACGTTATCAGCATGATAGAGAAGGGCAAATTTGCCGCCATCTATGATACGAATGGCCCTCGTGAAGCTCTCTTCCTCTACTTACAAGGTATTTTCGTTTGGATTGGACACACCTTCCATATAGCCTCACTAAACTACACGCCGCTCGCTCTGCGCATAGCACCAGCGATTATCGGTGTAGTAACTGTTTGGGCTATTTATCTATTAGGTAAAGAGCTCTACAACAGGAACGTCGGGCTTATTACGGCAGCAGCTCTAGCAGTGAGTGCTTGGCATATCCAGTTTAGTCGTAATGGTTTCAGAGCCATTATGGCTCCATTAGCTCTGGCGCTACTTTTCTACTTCTTTATCAAGGCCTATAAGGAAGGTAAACTGAAATACTACATCGCTACCGGCGTTACGTTTGCCCTTGGTTTCTATACGTATCTATCATTTAGAATGGCGCCACTAGTCTTAATCGCGCTACTTATCTTCATTCTCGTCAAAGACAAGAAGTTCCTCACGAAGAATGTAAAAAATATATCCTGGATGGCCGGAGCTTTCCTAGTCGTGATGATTCCAATGTTTATCCATTTCTATCACGTTCCTGGAGATATGCTCGGTCGGTCCTCGACTAGTATCTTTAATAAAGAGTTAAACGGTGGTGACCCAGCCAAAACTTTCCTCGTCGGAATAGGTAAGACAGCCCTCATGTTCAATGTTCATGGCGATGAGAATTATAGACACAATCTTGGCGGAACTCCGATGCTTGACCCAATAGTCGGTATTCTCTTCTGGATTGGTGTCGTAATTACTCTCACAAGACTGGGCAAGATCGAATATTTCCTTCTCCTGATGTGGGTTGGAGCATTATCACTACCAGAGATTTTGACAGCTGAAGGTATTCCTCACGCCCTTCGTATCGTTGGTATTATCCCAGTTGTCTTCCTCTGTATCGGTATTGCCTTAGATTGGCTTATGGAAAAGGCGAAAATCCAAAAGTACGCCAGTCTAGTAATCGTTGCACTACTGCTCATCAGTGGCGGGTTTGGTTACTACAAATACTTTGTAACCTTTCCAAGTCTTGGCGAAACCGGTGAAGCCTATGCCGAAGATATGGTCCAGATAGCAAACGACATCAATACTGCACCAGCTGGTCGAAAAAACATCCTAATAGTCGGTGAATATGGTACTAAAACAGTAGAATTCATCACAAACTCGACCAAGAACAATTGGAAACAGTATGAAGCCAGGGATGCAAACAGGGTCGTTATACCAGCTCAGGACAGCAAGGTCTTCGTCTCCAAGAATTGGATAGGGGAGGCAAAGGAAAAGTTCAGCGCTAACGGTTATAACGTTACTTTCACACCAGTTCTGTCAAAAATAGACGGAAGGGTAATCTATTATGAATATCAGAATTAAAGAGTTCTTTACTAAATACACCTGGCTAGTACCCGTAATACTGGGGTTCTGCCTCCGCCTCTTCGATATCGCTCGTTCTAGTATCTGGCACGATGAAGGCTACACCATGTGGCTCCTTCGTTACAATGTCGGCGAGATCCTTACCAGGACTGCTCGAGATGTACACCCTCCAGCATATTACCTAATCGCGAAGCCATGGGTAATGCTCTTTGGGAATTCTGCCTTCTCGATACGTTTTCTCTCTCTTCTCTTCTCTATCGGAATTATCTTTCTAGCTTATAAGATAGTGGAAATGATCTGGAACAAACGGGCTGCCTATTGGACGGCTATGTTTATTGCCTTCTCTCCCTTCCTCGTGAAGTTTGGCCAAGAAGCCAGAATGTACGGAGTGGTAGCATTCTTTACTACCCTTGCGACGTATTACTTCGTCAAATTTGTCAGGGAAAAGAAATCCGTATATCTAGTCGGATATGCACTAGCCATGATTATCGCTATGTACACTCAGTATTATTCATTCTTTGTGATAATCTCGCTTTGGCTCATTTTCGCCGTTTATACACCTGAATTCTGGAAATTTCATTGGATAAAAGGCTTCAGAGAGTCTATCGGCATTTTCAGTTGGAAATGGTGGCTCGCGAACATTGCACTACTCGTTATGTACTTACCTTGGTTTCCAGTGGCCTACAAACAGGTTACTCGTGTTGGTGGCAGCTACTGGATAAAACCAGAGTGGATTACGGTTCGTACTATACCGGCAAATGTCTCTCAATTTATCACTTACACTCATATGGATATTCTCTACAATTGGCAGGGGCTTCTCGGTGCCTCAATCTATTGGCTCTTAGTACTAGGACTAATCGGCGCTGGTGCCTTCCTATTCCTTGATAAAGAGAAGAGAAGAGTCGCAAGCTCTCTATATATATTCGGCTACCTACCCATGATTCTTGTCTTTACACTATCGAAGCTTAGGACACCCATCTACCAGGATAGATATTTTCCATTCTCAGCCATCGCAATATTCGCTATTTGGGGTTGCGCCGTCTCTTTGATTAAGAGCCGTGAAGCTCGAATTGCCACCGGCATAGGCCTTCTCGGCATAATGTTATTCGGACTCCTAGTTATGAGAGTGGAAGTAAATCACCAGATGAAACAGGTCACAACCCAGATAAAAGCCGACAAGAGGCCAACCGATGCAGTTGTCTCTGGCTCACTCTACACCTTCTTAGATGGTAGCTATTACTTTGACTATCAGGGGATCAAGCTGTCTTCAAAGTCTGTCGACGGCTATGGTGAAACATCGCTTTTTTACGACCAAGCAGACACGTATATGATAGACCCTAGTAGACTTGGCTCACTCAGCGATCGTGTTTGGGTGCTCGGCAGACCAGGTGAAGATTATATTTCAGGCACTGCGCTCGCTAGCTGGACGCCAACCACTATTATTGAAAAGGGCAACATAAAGGCTGTTCTCTATACGCGCTAACAAAACTTTGTTATAATTACTTGGAAATTAATAAATTAATTAGTAATTAGTAATTTTATTATTAGTAATTGCGACTAAAAGGAGCCCATATGGCTATGTTCGGAAAAGCAAAAGAACAGATTGAGTTTGTGAAAAAAGCTCGTGAAATCCAGAAAAAATTGCAACACGAAATAATTACCGTTGAGAGTGGTGCAGTAACTATTGTCATTAATGGTGAACAAAAACTACAAAAAGTACTATTAAACAAAGAAGACGTCGACGCTGACAAGCTTGATATCCTCGAGAAGGACATCAAAACTGCAGTCGAAAGCGGAATTAAGAAATCTCAAGAGTACGCAGCTAATCTAATGAAGGAAATCGGCGGCTTTCCTGGAATGTAAGGTCCTCTAACAAGTTATGCAAATCATACCCTCCTCCATCCAAAACTTAATAGATGAATTTGCCAAGCTTCCGGGTATCGGTCCAAAAACTGCCCAGAGGCTGACCTTTTATTTGCTTCGAAAGCCAGACAAAAGCTCACAGGATCTCGGTTCAGCTGCAGAAAAGTTAAAAAAGGACATCAGGAACTGCGCTATCTGCTGTAACTTTACTGATAATGAGATCTGTAGCATCTGCGCGAACGCGTCGCGGGATAAGTCTATTATTTGTCTTGTTAGTGAACCCTTGGACGTCGTCGCCCTCGAGAAGTCTGGCAGCTATCATGGACTTTACCACGTCCTAGGGGGCGTTATTTCTCCAGTAGAGGGCATTGGCCCAGATGATCTATATATCGCCCAGCTAGTCACTCGTATCAAGGCTGGGGGTATAGAAGAGGTAATCATCGCCACGAATCCGAATCTAGAAGGCGAAGCGACCGCTCTATATATACAAAAACTTATTGGTCCTCTAAATATCAAGGTAACTCGTATAGCGAGAGGTCTACCGGTCGGTGGAGACCTGGAATATGCCGACGAGATTACACTCTCTCGCGCCCTCGAGGGAAGACGAGACTACTAAACTCTTCACAATAGCACTTTTTGCCTCTATAATGGCATTGATGAAAAAAGATATAAAACACAGCACAGAAGTGAGTCTCTGGAAGACATTCTTCAGAACTATTAAGTTCGCAGCACAAGCCAAGGGCCTCTTTGCAGCGACTTTATTACTTGTTTTTGTAATGGTTTCTCTGAATTTGACGATACCTTACATCTTCAGTCTCTTCTTTAATTACGCCCAAGATTACCTAAAGCAAGGCCTCAGTGGAATCGACCAACGATTTATTGTCCTGGGTCTGGTATATTTTGTCTCATCTGTTTTCCAGACCTTCATAGTCTCAATCGAAGGTTACATCGGTTATAAATGGTGGCTTACCACTCAGACCAGAGTATTTCTAGACACTTACAGTCACATGAACACCTTGTCTCTATCTTTCTTTGAAAATAATCCAACCGGAAAGATTCGTGAAAGGGTCTGGAACGGCTCACAAGCTATAACAAATATATTAGACGACGTATTCTATTCTATTTTACCTCAAACTCTGTTTATCATAGTTTCTATAACTATAATATTCTTTATCAAGGCTAATATCGCTATATTTCTCCTTATATTGATACCAATATACTTCTTTGTAATTTACCGATTTAACATAATCCAAAAACCAATCAGGGTGGAATCGAGATTATTATGGGAAAAATTGTCATCTATAATAACAGAAAGTATCTACAATATAAAAACTATCAAGAGCAATGCCAAGGAAGACTATCACTTCAGCTCAGTTAGTAAGTCCGCAGATTCTGCTGTTGCTACAGAAGTGAAATATGCAAGAATATATGCCATCGCTGGTACTTGCTATGGCCTAATCATAGATTTCGGTCGGGTCAGTATACTTATATACGGTTTCTATCTAGTTATCACAGGAAATATTCAAATAGGCACACTAATTCTAATATGGTCGTATGTTTCACAGTCTCTTGAACCTATGTCCACTACTGTAAAATACGTTGTAAATGTACAAAAAGGTCTAGTAGATACTCAGTTGATGTTTAATTATCTCGATGAAAAACCCGAGATATTGGATTCGCCAGATGCAGTAAACAAAAAGCTGACTCATCCCGATATAACCTTCAAAAAAGTAAATTTTAGTTATAAAAAAGAAGAAACTATTAAGGACCTCACCCTCAACATTCCCGGTGGGAGCACACTAGCCATAGTTGGTAAAAGCGGTTCGGGTAAATCGACCCTAGTTAAGTTATTACTCAGGTTGTACGAAATCAATAGCGGTGAACTGTTGATAGATAACCTTAGTATACAAAAGTTCCACCAGAAATCATTAAGAGACAATATTTCCATTGTTATGCAAGATTCGGTGGTATTTAACGACACCGCAATTAACAACATTAAATACGCGAAACAAAACGCTTCAAAAAAGGAGATAGAAAGGGCTACAGCATTAGCTGGAGCAGATAGATTCATAAAAGCACTTCCACTGAAGTACAATACAATTCTTGGTGAAAAAGGAGTTAAGTTATCAGGTGGGGAGCAGCAGAGAATTAACATCGCAAGGGCCTTTTTAAAGAATGCTCCTATTCTCATTCTAGACGAGGCTACGTCATCGCTTGATTCAGAAATTGAACAAGAGATACAAAAATCTATGTGGGACCTAGCAAAAGATAGAACCACCATAATAATCGCTCATAGACTTTCCACGGTCATGAAGGCTGATTTGATAGTTGTCATGGATAAAGGTAAAATAGTGGAGCAAGGCACCCACAAGGATCTCGTAGGACACAAGGGTATCTATGCTAAGTTATTTGAAATCCAATCTGGAGGCTATCTAAAATGAAGCTATACAACACCGCTACAAAAAGAGTTGAAGAGATAAAAACAGTCACACCAAAGAAGGTGGGAATGTATATTTGCGGACCGACAGTTTACAATGCACCGACTATCGGTAACTTGCGCACATATATTAGCCAGGACGTGTTGCGTCGGGCCCTCAAATACCTTGGCTACGAAGTAAACGAAGTCATGAACATCACTGATATTGAAGATAAGATTATTCGAGACTCAAAAGCACAGGGTGTAGAATATACAGAACTAACGTCAAAGTACGAGAAGGCCTTTTTAGAAAATTTAAAGGCCCTAAATATCGAGCCTGTAGAATCTACACCACACGCTACCGATCCCAAAGTAATCGCCAAGATGATAGAGATTATTAGCAGTCTTATGGAAAAAGGCTTTGCCTACAAATCCGACGATGGCTCAGTCTACTTCTCTATTGATAAGTTTACAACCTACGGCAAGCTCTCTGGACTAGAGAGTAGGGAAGTAAAGGCCGGTGCTCGTGTAGCCCAAGATGAATATGATAAGGAGAATGCCCAGGATTTCGCTCTCTGGAAGGCTGAGAAACCGGGCGAACCTAGTTGGGAAGCCCCATTCGGAAAAGGCCGTCCAGGCTGGCATATAGAGTGTACAGCCATGTCCACGATGACTCTTGGTGATACCATAGATATCCACGGCGGTGGTATAGACCTAGTATTTCCTCACCACGAAAATGAAATTGCACAATCAGAAGCATTCACCGGTAAGCACTTTGTAAACACTTGGTTTCATACTGGGCATTTACTTATTAATGGTCAACGAATGGGGAAGTCGCTTAACAACTTTTACACCCTCGATGATCTTATAAATAAATTCAAGGTAAACCCCTTGGCTTACAGACTCCTAACACTCCAGTCTCATTATCGAGACTCTTTGAACTTCACAGATGAGTCTATCCAAGCCGCAGAAAACACTTTGAAAGGGCTTCAAGATTTTATTATTAGACTGAAGCAAACCTACAAGGACGGACCTTGTTCGAAGGACTTTACAAGGTCCGTCCTTGTATCCGAAGAGTCTTTTACTTCCGCCCTATCAGATGACCTGAACACACCAAAAGCCATGGCCATTCTCTTTGGTTTTATGAAGGAAATGAACAAATATATTACTCAAGGACTTTCAAAAACAGAGGCTGAAAAAGCACTAACCTTAATTCTAAATTTTGATAAAGTCCTAGGTTTAGAGCTAGAAAATGTTCGTGAAGTAGTGGGTACCAGTACAACAGATAAGCTATTAGCAGATAGGGAAACAGCCCGTAACGAAAAGAACTGGAAACGCGCTGACGAGATCCGAGATGAGCTCGCGGGTCTTGGTTTTGAAGTCGAAGATACTAATAACGGCCAAGTATTAAAGAAGCTCTAATGACATTCGAATGGTCCAAAATTAAAAAGCCAGTTTTCGTACTGGCTCCTCTGGCAGAGATTACAACCCTGCCTTTTCGTTCTATCTGCAAAGAAATGGGCGCAGACATAGTCTTTACTCCGATGCTTGCGTCCAATGCCATTGTCTATAACCCAGATGAAACCTTGAAGATTGCAGAGTTCTTACCATCTGAGCAACCAGTGATAGTACAGCTCTTTGGTTATGATGGAGAGATTATTGCAAAGGCCGCGAACATTGTCGATGAACGAATCCATCCAGCCGGTATCGACATCAATATGGGTTGCCCTGCGCCAAAAATAACTGGGAATGAGAGTGGTTCTGGTTTACTGCGAGATTATGATAAAGCCCTGGAGCTAATCAAAATAGTACGCAGAGAGTTCAAGGGTCAATTGTCAGTCAAGCTACGTCTAGGCTGGCGTGATTACGACGTTCTGCCTTTCATAAAAGAACTTGAGGCTATTGGCATAGACGCTGTCTCTATACATGGCAGGACTACCAAAGAAGGTTATTCTGGCAAAGCGAATTGGGATGCCATCTACGAGATTGCCAAATCTGTAAGCATTCCGGTAATCGGCAATGGCGACATCTCCTCCGCCGAAGAAGCCTGGTCTAGAGTCAAGGGTTCAGCTCTTGCCGGTGTAATGATTGGTAGGGGAGCACTAGGAAATCCGTGGATATTCTCGGAAATTACAAAACACTCCCTGTTGTCGTCCTCGAGCGAAGCGAAGGATCCCGAGATTCTTCACCCTGTTCAGAATGACAAAGAAGAACTGAAACGCGTAATATTACTCCAAACCAAACGCACTATAGACTACCTAGGTAACGAAGAGCGGGCTATTCGTGAAATGCGCAAACATTACGGCTGGTATCTAAAGGGTTTCCCTGGAGCTAGTGACCTACGAAAAAAAGCCGTTATCGTAGATACTCTTGATGATGTCAAAGAAATACTTTCAGCCTTGAAATAATGCAGACTTTACGCTAAAATATACCTCGTTGCATTGGGGAGTCGCCAAGTGGTAAGGCACCGGTTTTTGGTACCGGCATTCGGGGGTTCGAGTCCCTCCTCCCCAGCCATAAAAGAGCTTTCCATTCGTGGATGGCTCTTTTATATTACTAGGGCGTGAGGGCGAGACACCCGATATTGCCAAAACTATGAGTTATTGATGATTTATAATGTAGTTCTCGACTATGCTCGAACGATAAACGTTGTTCACCAAGATAACGGTGAGAAGAAGGCTTGCCTTCGAGTCCCTCCTCCCCAGCCAAATATTTATGCCTTGATAAGGCATTTTTTATTATGTATTTTTTATAAAAGAAGAGCCGCCCTTACGGGTGACTCTTCATGAATCACTCACTTGGGCGGCTTGTTGGTAGCCTCCTGCTACTTCTTGGGCTGGCCGCTCTGTCCACGACCATCGCTGTGAACGTTGCTGCCGTCTGTGAACTTCTTCGAGGACTGCGGCGGCTGCTTGACCGTCTTCCCGTTCACGTTCTCATTACCCTTCTTGTGGTCATGAGATCCTCCCATTTCTTCACCTCCTGTCCGGAATTGAACGAGGGCTTTCTAGGCTTCCCGGTAGATAATGGCCGTGTCAGTGTAGCCCGTCCCGTTGATCATCCACACACAACGGGCCATAGAGATGACAGTGATGTTTGGATGGGCATCGAGCCACTCCTGGACCTTTGTCGTGCTGTTGCCCTCTACCCAGATATTTACAATCTTCAACTTCTCACCTACTTGCTTTGGTCGATTGTTTCCGCCGGGTGTTCTGTGCGCAATTCTAGTGATGTTTGCTTTGGGCTCGACGTGACCTTGCTTTGGGCTATTGTGATGCCCATGTGACAAGCGTTTGAGTCTTTCAAGGCTTGCTTTTGCCTCGACATGGCCTTGCTTCGAGGCAAGTTCATACCAGTACTTTGAGTAGAAGCTGTTTGGAGCTAACTCCGCGCAACCCTTCTCGTAGCACTGGCCAAGCTCGAACTGAGACTGAGGATCCCCACTGCTTGCTGATTTCCTCAGTTTCTCAAATCTTTGACCGGAAATTATTCTCGATTCTTTCGCAGCCGTCTGTGAAGCATAAGAACTTAACCTTGACGCCGCAGTAGTTGCTTCTAAGGCGGGTATACTCCTGGATTGCGAAATGTTGGGTGCAGTCCTTGTCTGTGATACCCCTGACTCGCTTTGGACACCGATCTCGCGCATCCTGCGATTCACAAGGTCTCTCGAAGCATTCAGAATACGTAGGAGATCATCGATTTGGTATGGGAACAAATAGTCATCCCCAAGGCTGTGCAGGTCCTTGTAACCGGGTGACTCTGGGTGTGGACCGAGCTCAATCAGCTGGGCTGTGACAAGTTCGAAGTTGGCGCTACGAGATCCTAGGCTCGCTCGAAGTTGCTGGTCCGTCTCTTCGTACTTATCGGACAGTGCCTGTCTAGTTGCCTTATCCCTGTAGGACGAACTGACCTGATCACTGAACTGATGAAGCAAGGACTCGAGATATTTGTAGTCCTTTGACCCCGACACCCTCTTTCCATCCTCTGTAAGATCGAGTTTTCCTTTATTGAGAACGTATAGCTGTAACGCTTCGCTCGGCATTGTTAGCACCTTCTCTCGTTTTGTAGTTAAGGAACTTCTCAATCCATAGTGCCGTGGCAGGTGGTTCAAGATTGCGCAGATGTTACCATAATATAACTATAAAATTCAAGAGTGTTCTAGCTGTGAAGTGTATTATGAATTTCATTTAACATATACTCGTAACCACAGAATTACAGCCATAGTAGGTCATGAAATCTTCTACCGTGTCCAGCCAAAAAGAAATTTCTTGCTCATTGAGAAGTTTCATTTACACACTAAACCATGGGAACCGTTTACTATTTTAGGTAAATATTCTGATTTAAAAATAATAATTTAACCCCTGACTACTTTTTTGTTATACTTAAATAATGGAAAAACACCCGCATGAAGTAAAGATCATTATGTACTCAAATATAGCTAGTAAAACTGGGCATTATTTACTCAAATCCATGAAACTGTTTTTCATTGGATTAGGGCTTTTTGTGGTTGCCTCTGGCCTTGTGATTACTTTTTGGGCATTTGGACTCTATTTTAAATACTCACAACAATTTGAAAGTGTCACCCCGCAGAGTAATTCCACTCAACTGGTTATGTATGATTCCACTGGGGCCGAGATTTTTCGCGGTTATGGGGCGGCTGAACCAGATAGGGTAGAGCTCTCCAAAATCCCAGACACTGTCAAAGAGGCTACCCTGGCCGCTGAAGATGTAGACTTCTACAAGCACGGACCAGTGGATTTGAAAGGTATTGGTAGAGCCATCTACCTCAATTGGCAAAATAGTGACGCTGTTGGACTTGGCAAGATTGGCGCCCTCTTTAGCGAAGGTGGTTATAGTCAAGGTGGCAGTACCATCACTCAACAGCTTGTAAAAAATGTCTATCTCACAGATGAGAAGAGCTTTGAACGCAAAATTAAGGAGGCAGTATTTGCCTACAAACTTGAAGGCAAATATACAAAGGATCAAGTCCTCGAGCTTTACCTCAATGAAATTTACTACGGTGAACAATCTCTCGGTATCAAGAATGCGGCTCGAGTTTATTTCAACAAGGACTTATCAGAGCTCTCGTTAGCTGAATCTAGTATGCTCGCCGGACTACCGCAGGCACCGACATATTACTCCCCGATTAGTGGCGACGAGGAAGCAGCCAAGAAAAGGCAAGAGTACGTCCTCCAAAAGATGTATTTAGCGAAGATGATTGACCTCGAAACAGCCAAAGATGCTGCTAATGCGCCCCTGGATTATTATGGGAAGAATCTTTCGACCGATAAATATCCATACTTTAGCCAATTTGTAAAAGATGAACTCGTAAACAAGTTAGGTGCTGAAAATATTGAGAATAAAGGCTTGAAAGTCTACACCAGCCTAGACCCAACCAAGCAAACCGTCGCAGAGACCAGGATGGCGGAGAATCTTAAGAAACTCGCTTACAGAGGTGCAAGCAATGCTGCAGTTGTAATAGGGGATGTGGCCAACAATTCCATACTGGCGATGGTAGGCGGATCAGATTGGGAAAAGAGCAAAGTAAATGTCGCGACTAGCCTGCGACAGCCCGGCTCGTCGTTCAAACCTATCGTTTATGCCACAGGGCTTGAAAATGGATATACGGCCGCATCTATAATGAATGATAAGTATATAAATTACGGCGGCACTCCAGCTTATGCGCCCAGAAACTATAGTGGTGGATTTTCGGGTAATGTAACGCTGAGGAATGCTCTTGCCCGCTCACTAAACACTACGGCGGTGCAAATGGGCAAACTGGCGGGACTCAGCAAGGTAATTGACCTGGCTCACTCTCTGGGCATCACCAGCTTGAATGATAAGCCTGATAATTATGGTCTTCCTCTAGCTCTAGGCTCAGGCGAAGTAAAGCTCGTAGACATGGTAGAGGCTTTCTCGACCTTTGCTGATGGCGGTAAGAGAATGCCACAGACTTCTATTCTGAAAATCACTACTAGCGGCGGCGATGAGATTGGCCTACCAAAGAGAAATAAAGCGCAGGTACTCAGCGCCGACACTTCCTACATCATCTCTAGTATTCTCTCCGACAACAAAGCGCGTTCGGTAGCCTTCGGCAGCGTCAGTCAACTCAAGACAGACAAGACAACAGCCGTAAAGACCGGCACTACCGATAATTACGCCGACTCATGGACGATGGGTTACTCACCTGATTTCGTCGTTGGTGTTTGGATGGGGAACAATGACCGTACGCCGATGAAACAAATCAGTGGTGTTGAAGGGGCTGCATATATTTGGCACGATGTGATAACGGATATACTGGCAAAAGTGCCCGATAAAGCCTTCATCAGGCCTAGTACTATAGAGGAAGCCTGGATTAATCCATACACTGGGAAAGTAGCTACTTACAAAGGTGGTTCAAATGTATTAGAATACTTCAAGGCTGGGACAGTACCAAAGTAGTTGAATATTCCTAGCTATCGCTTATAATCTTATTTAGGAGGCTTAAATGGCAAAAGACATCAAGATACTGTTAGTCGAAGATGACAAATCAATACGCGACTTATACGAAATCAAGCTGAACAAGTCTGGATTCACAGTAGTTACAGCTGAAAATGGTGGAATCGGTTGGGATCTCGCCCAAAAAGAACTGCCAGATATCATTCTCTTAGACGTGATGATGCCTGTCATGAACGGCTTCGAAGTCCTCAAGAAACTTAGAAATAACAAAGATACCAAAGAGATTCCAGTAATTATACTTTCAAACTACGGTGAAGTAGATCAAATGACCCAAGGTTTTCTCGTTGGAGCCACTGACTACCTTATAAAGGCAGAGCACACGCCATCTGACGTTGTGGATATAGTCAATGAGACCCTCAAGAACAATGGGAATATAGCCGGAGTTGCCTTTCAGGACTAATCATGGCTAGCTACAAGACAAAAGCAATTGTTATAAATAGACTAAATTTAGGGGAGTCAGATCGAATTCTGACTCTCTTTTCGCCTGAACTTGGTAAAATAAAGGCCATCTGTCGCGGTGGTAGGAGAACGAAGAGTAAGTTTGGAGGCCATACGGAACTCTTTTCTCTGACCGACTTTGTCGTAACTGCTGGAAAAAATCTTGATATCATCACGGATGCGGCCCTAGATGAGAGTTATTTGACCGAGAAGCCGGATATGGACAAGGTAAAAACAGCCTATTTTTTCGCTGAAATAGTAAATAAGTTGCTACCAGAACGATCGCCATATCTGGAGATTTATGACCTCCTACTATATAGCTACCGTCATTTGGATGTTTCCGACACCAAGATGTTACAGCTCATCTTCATCGCCAAAATCCTAAAAACCCTGGGTGTCTATCCAGAGCTTTCAAACTGCGTGAAGTGCGAACAGAAGCCGGAGGCGAGCGAGATATACTTTAGTAGCTCTGCTAATGGGATAGTGGATAAAAACTGCTCAAAGCGGCTAGAGGACGCCCACAAAGTAGATAAGGACACCATAAAGCTCTGGCGCTTTGTTGCCGATAAGCCACTGGAAGAAGTGCTACAAATAAAAGCCAAACCTGAGACTGTTGACCTTGCCAGCAGGCTTGCCGGTAACTACATTCACTGCGCGACTCAGATTGACGTGAAGAGCCTGAGAGTGCTATCATAGGCTAATGAATAAAGCAGACAAAATACTATCAACTTTGGCTTGGACAAAGGCAGACTGGGAGAATGCAAACGAAGAAATCCCAGATTGCTTGCTCGAAGACGACTTGCACACCGAAGGTGAGCTGATGAGACGCGAGGATATCGATGCCTGGATTGCAGATACACATAGGACCTTTCTCGTACTCGGCCAATATCAACCTGAGAGATTCGAGAAGCTCTACGATGAATTTGTGGTAGACGTTCATTATCTCGAGGAGTTAGGCAAGATCACACCAACCGAAGCAGAGGCGCTAATTAGTAAAGATAACTTTAAATTTTAAGAGTTTGTCATTCTGAGTAATTACGAAGAATCTCGGAGTGAGATCCTGAAACGAGTTCAGGATGACGTGAAAGATAGAGGCCCAATATGACCAAAACAGAAGAAAACCAGATGGAGAAGATTCAGGCCCTTGCTAGAGCTCGTGGCTTTATATTCCCAGACTCAGAGATATACGGCGGTATGGCCAACACTTGGGACCTCGGTCCTCTGGGCGTCGAACTTAAAAATAATCTCAAACGCGAATGGTGGAAATTTTTCGTTCAAAATCACCAAAACATGGTAGGCGTAGATAGCGCCGTTATTATGAACCCGAAAGTCTGGGAGGCCTCCGGTCACGTCGGTAACTTCACTGACTCACTAGTTGACTGTAAAAAATGTAAGAATCGATTTCGCGCTGATCACCTGGTAGAGGATGCTACTGGTATAGACGTTGAGGGCAAAGATCCGAAGGAAATCAGCCAGATCATTGCCGACAACAAGATTAAATGTCCTTCTTGCAAGGCAATGGATTGGACCGAATCAAGGAACTTCAATATCCTCTTTGAAACCCATATCGGTGTCATAGAAGATGCCAAATCAATCGCTTACCTGCGCGGTGAAACCGCTCAGGGAATGTTTGTAAACTTCAAAAACATCGTTGGTACCAGCAGAAAGAGAATTCCTTTCGGTATTGCCCAGATAGGGAAGGCGTTCCGCAACGAGATTACTCCTGGTAACTACATCTTTCGTACTAGAGAATTTGAGATTGCAGAATTTGAGTACTTTATCCATCCAGATACTTGGGAAGAGTCCTTTGAGTTTTGGTTGAAAGAAATGCATAATTTCGCTGATGCTATAGGTCTCCCTAAAGCCAAGTTACACGACCACGAAATACCAAAAGACAAACTCGCACATTACTCCAAGCGCACTATTGATATGGAATTTGACTTTCCTTTTGGCCAGAAAGAGCTTTGGGGCTTGGCATACAGACAGGACTATGACCTGACACGCCACATAGAGGCTTCTGGCGAAGACTTATCGTATACTGACCCAATGACAAACGAAAAGTATGTTCCACACGTTATAGAGCCTACATTCGGTGTAGAGCGAACCATGCTAGCAATCCTTACCTCAGCTTATCACGAAGAAAAAGTTGGTGAAGAAACTAGGGCAGTCCTAAAGCTCCCAATCGCTCTTGCTCCTTTCAAGTTTGCAGTGCTACCACTATCGAAAAAACCTGAGCTCGAGAAAGCCTCGAGCGAAGTATGGGGCTTGCTTGCTAAACTCGGCAATACCGACTATGACGAGACTCAAAGTATCGGCAAAAGGTATCGCCGACAGGACGAAATCGGAACCCCATATTGTATTACAATTGACTTCGAAACTCTTGTCGATAATGCCGTAACCATTCGTGACCGAGACACGATGAAACAAGATCGGGTAAAAATAGCAGAACTTTCGGCCTACTTATCCACAAAGATCTAATATAAATAGACTTGACATAACCCCTATCTGACATTAGAATGACGTAAGAAATTTACTGCATCAAATCGGCATAGGAGTGCTCCAGACTCCTATCTTTTTACTCTAAAATTAGGAGATACCATGGACAAAACAAAAGAAGTTTACCTAACTAAAGGCGGTCTCGAGAGACTCCAAAAAGAACATAAAGAACTGACAACAGTAGGTCGCAAAGACATTGCTGAAAGAATTAAAACAGCCCTTGGCTTCGGTGATTTGGCCGAAAACTCCGAGTATGCTGACGCCAAAGATCAACAGGTCTTTACAGAAGGACGTATCGCAGAGCTCGAACACATTCTAAAAAACGCTAACATTATCGACGAATCACACACCAACTGTTCTGCAGTCAAAGTCGGCTGTTCAGTCAGTGTAGAGCTCGAAGATGGCGAGATGGAATATACTATCGTCGGTTCCGCCGAAGCTGACCCAGAAAAAGGCTGGATTTCAAACGAGTCTCCAATCGGAAAAGCCTTACTCGGTACCAAGGCAGGAGACGAAGTAGAAGTCACGGTCCCAGCCGGTAACATCAAGTACAAAATCATGAAAATTAAATAATTTAGTTAAAACCCTCTTCAAAAGCCTCAAACGGCAACGTCATAAGGGGTTTTTTGATGGCAATTTGAGCGTAACTAGGTTAAAATATTCTCATATATAGGAGAAATTATGTTTTGGGCTGACGAAATTGCTGGAAAGCTGGATAAAGATAAAAATCAACTAACGGATGATGCCTGGAGTACTTCAGGATTTGCTCATGTTGGCAGTCTTCGTGGCGTGATATTACACGATATCGCCAATAAGGCGCTTACAAGCGATGGCTTCAAGTCTAGATTTACCTTTATTCTTGATGACTTCGATCCGATGGACGGCCTACCGGGTTATCTAGACCAAGATAAATACTTGCCAGAAATGGGCAAGCCTCTCTTCACCATTCCTTCTCCTATCGAAGGTAAGTCACTGGCACAGTATTTTGGTGATGATTTTGTAGAGACAGCTCATCGCGCCCACACATTTCCTGAATTTCTGTGGATGCACGAAATCTATAAAAAAGGCCTCATGAACGAGACTATCAAAGAAGCACTCGATGGAGCCGATCAGATTCGCGAAATATATAAACGTATTTCTGGCGGCGAAAGAGCTGCAAACTGGTTCCCATTCCAACCCATCTGTGAAGAGTGTGGCCTGATAGGCTCTACTACTGCAAACAGCTGGGACGGTAAACTCGTTGGCTACACTTGTGAGAAGAATAAGGTTGATTGGGCCAAAGGTTGCGGTCACGAAGGCTTTGTCTCTCCTTTTGACGGCTCAGGCAAGCTCTATTGGCGTGTTGAATGGCCAGCCAGATGGAAGGCACTCGGTATAACAGTTGAGGGCGAAGGCAAAGACCACTGGGCCGCTGGCGGTTCCAGAGAAATGGCAAACGTACTTACCCGCGAACTTTTTCATTACCCAGCCCCTCAGGACATTCGTTATGACTTTCTAGTTATCGGTGGCCGCAAAATGAGCTCCTCTAAGGGACTCGGCGTCAGTGCCAAGGAAATGTCAGAGATGTTACCCGTGGAGCTACTTCGATATCTGATGGCAAAAAACCCGAAGAAGGTGATCGAATTCGATCCAATGGGAAATACTGTTCCACTACTCTTTGATGACTATGATCGCGCCATGTCGGCATTTACAGGCATTCTAGACTTTCCAGACCTAAGCCGCGCCTACGAGCTCGTACAGGAACCAGGCTTCGAACCGGGTTACCGCATGAGATTCTCGAAGGTTGCTCTGGCCATCCAAATGCCAAAAATTGATATTCACGAAGAAGCTGAGACCGAGAAGGGGAGTAAGCTCACCGAGTACGAACTAGCAAACCTCAGTGAACGTATCGAATATGCCCAGAAATGGCTAGACAACTACGCTCCAGCGGATTTCATATTCAAAGTCCTAGAGGATAAACCAAGTACCACTCTCTCAGATATTCAAAAGCAGTTTATCAGCTTATTATCAGATACTTTTGATAAAAAGAAGGACTGGAAGGGTGAGGAATTACACGCCCAAGTGCACGAAGTCAAAAAGTCTATCGAGATTTCACCAAAAGAAGCCTTCTCGGCGATTTACTTATCATTCCTGGGCAAAGAATCAGGACCACAAGCCGGATGGTTGCTAGCCTCACTAGACCATGAATTTGTTATGAGAAGACTGACCGAGATGGTAAAATAGAGTAAGAGATTTCTCCGCTACGGTCGAGAAGACATACGGGGAAAGGGAGAATAAAGAATGTTAGATATACGATATATTCGAGAAAACACCGCTAAAGTAAAAGAGAATATCAAAAATCGCGGTCTCAAGGTAGACGTCGATAAACTCCTTGTTTTAGACAAGCAAAGAATTGAACTTTTATTCGAAGTTGAAGCTCTCAGAAACGCCAAAAATAAACCTAGTGGCAAACCGACAGCTAGTGAACTCACTGAACTTCTGAAGATAAAGGAAAAGGAAGATAAGCTATCTGGCAAGCTAAATTTAGTCGAATCTGATTACAAATCGATTCTTTTCACTGTACCAAACATGTCTCACCCAGAGACACCGCTTGGTAAAGATGATAGCGAGAATGTCGAGATCCGAAAAACAGGAGTTATTCCAAAATTTGATTTCACCCCTCTTGATCATGCCGAGCTGGGTGAAAAACTCGACATTATAGACTTTGAAGCCGGTACCAAAGTTACTGGTTCCAAGTTTTATTTCCTGAAGAATGATGCTGTACTGCTCGAGCAAGCGCTGCTAAATTACGGTCTGGAACTATTGCAGAAAGAAGGCTTTACCCTAGTAGCGACTCCCGACCTTGCCAAAACTGAACTCGTAAATAACATGGGATATCAACCCCGTGGCCCCGAAGCCCAGATTTATAACATAGAAGGCGGAGACCTATCTCTGGTTGGTACTGCTGAGATTACGCTTGGTGGGCTATATGCCGGTGAGATGATAGACGAAAAGAAGCTTCCGATTACCCTTGCTGGTATTTCACATTGTTTCCGCACAGAAGCAGGCGCTTATGGCCGCCATTCAAAGGGACTTTACCGGGTTCATCAATTTAGCAAACTCGAAATGTTTATTTTCTGCAAACCTAGTGAATCAGACGCTTGGCACGAGAAACTCGTTCAACTGGAGGAGAAAATATTCACCGGGCTCGAAATCCCTTACCGCGTAGTCGATATCTGCACCGGGGACATGGGTGCCGTGGCTTACAGAAAGTACGACCTAGAGGCTTGGATGCCTGGACGCGACGGCTATGGCGAGGTTACCTCAACATCCAACTGTACCGACTATCAATCTCGCAACCTCGGTATCAAATACCGTAAAGAAGATGGTAGTAGTGAATATGTCCACATGTTAAACGGCACCGGCATCGCCATTTCCCGCGCTCTAATCGCCGTGATGGAAAACAATCAGCAGAAGGATGGCAGTATCCTAGTGCCAAAAGCCCTCCAAAAGTGGGTAGGCAAAGAAGTTATTAAATAACCCCCCCCCGTCATCCCCGCGAAGGCGGGGATCCAGAGAATTTACGCCGGGAGGCTAGATTCCAGCCTACGCTGGAATGACGAAGAGAAGGAGAAGCGCTATGAAAATAAATATCACAGGCCATGAAACCATTCTGACCCCTGAAATCAAGAAATATACCGAAACTAAGCTAGGTAAACTCTGTAAGAAGTTCAAGCAGATTCAGGGCGCAGATGTAGTAATCGAAGAAAACCACAACAAGACCGAGAAGGCAGCCGCTGTGGCAAAAGTCAGATTAAAGATTAAGGGACAGGATATCTCAGCAAGTTCAGAGGCGAAAACAGTCTTTGCGGCAGTAGATGAAGCTGAGCGCAAACTGCTGAAGCAGCTTGACCGCGATAAGGCCAAACATGATGCAACAAAAGGTAAATTTTCAAAGAGTAAAGAGATGATCCGAAACTTCTTCACTAGAAACGAGCAATAGAAAATGGCCATATTATCCAAAATATTTGGTGATCCAAATCAAAAGAGAATCGATAAGATACAAAGCATAGTGACCGAGGTGGGTAATCTCGAAGAGGGTGTGAAGAAACTTTCCGACCAAGCTATTCGTGACCGGATACTCGAGATACGTCAGGCTATCGAGGAGAAACTCAGTCACGAAAAGGCCAAAGAAACCGACAAAGCCTCCTTTAAAACCGTCGAAAATGACATTCTGGCTAAGTTTCTCCCCGAAGTCTTCGCCCTCACCCGCGAAGTATCGAGCCGCACCTTAAAGATGCGACATTTTGATGTCCAGATAGTCGGTGGCTATGTTCTACACGAGGGAAACATCGCAGAGATGATGACTGGTGAAGGTAAGACGCTCGTCGCCACACTACCAGCTGTCCTGAACGCGCTCACCGGTAAAGGTGTTCACCTGATTACCGTAAATGACTACCTGGCCCGCCGTGATGCTGGCTGGATGGGTCAAATCTACCACGCCCTAGGTCTCTCTGTTGGTGTCATCGTTCATGACGAGGCATTTATCTTTGACCCTAGTTTTGATAATGAGAAGGTCCTCGACGAAGCTACCGAGCACCTCCGCCCTGTAACCCGTAAGGAAGCCTACCTGGCTGACATTACTTACGGTACGAATAATGAGTACGGTTTTGATTATCTGCGCGATAACATGGTCCAGACACTGGATCAGATGGTCCAACGCCCACTGCACTACGCTATAGTCGACGAAGTAGACTCCATCCTGATAGATGAAGCCCGCACGCCACTGATTATCTCGGCTCCAGCTGAGGAAAGCACTGACAAATACGGCCAAATTGACCTTCTTGTGAAGCAGCTAGATAGTGCCAAAGACTATACCGTGGACGAGAAACAGAAGGCGGTTTCACTCACAGACGAGGGCATAGCGAAGCTAGAGAAACTTCTTGGCGTTGAGAATATCTACGAGGAATACGGTATCGAGAACGTTCACCATATCGAACAAGCCCTCAAAGCTAACATTCTCTTCAAGATAGACAAAGACTATGTCGTCAAAGATGGCGAAATAGTCATTGTTGATGAATTTACAGGACGTCTAATGCTTGGACGTCGTTTTAGCGAAGGATTGCACCAGGCTATCGAAGCCAAAGAAGGGGTCGAAGTGAAACGAGAATCTCTCACGCTAGCCACGATTTCCTTCCAGAATCTCTTTCGTCTCTACATCAAGCTCTCTGGTATGACGGGTACTGCTGCCACCGAAGCAGAGGAATTTTCGAAAATATATAAGCTAGAAGTTATCAAAATACCTTCAAATAAGGTAAATATTCGTGTTGACGTTCCTGACGTCATCTTCAAGAACGAGCGTGGCCGCTTCATGGCGGTCGTGGCTGACATCAAGGAACGCCACGACAAAGGCCAACCAGTGCTCGTCGGTACCGTTTCTATCGAAAAGAACGAAATATTGGGTGATTTACTGAAGCGCGCCGGCATCAAACATGAGCTTCTAAATGCCAAGAACCACGAACGTGAGGCTCTCATCATTCGAAATGCGGGTCAACGAGGCTCAGTCACCGTAGCTACTAATATGGCTGGTCGTGGTACCGACATCGTCCTTGGTGAGGGTGTTCCAGAGCTAGGCGGACTACACGTTATCGGTACCGAGAGACATGAATCTAGACGTATCGACAATCAGCTTCGTGGTCGTTGTGCTCGTCAGGGTGACCCTGGTTCGACTCAATTCTTCGTCTCACTCGACGACGACCTAATGCGTATCTTCGGTAGCGAACGGGTTGGCCAGATTATGGAGACACTTGGCCTACCCGAGGATCAGCCGATTCAACATGGCATGATATCTAAATCGCTCGAGTCAGCCCAACGTAAGGTAGAAGGTCACAACTTCGATATCAGAAAACACCTGGTTGAGTACGATGACGTGATGAACAAACAACGCGCCTATATCTATAATCTTCGTTATCGCATCCTCTCAAAGGAGAGCCTGAAAGACGATTATTTCGAGATTCTCAGGAACGCTGCCGATAAGCTAGTAGGGCTAAATACCAACGCTGAGACAGGAGAAATCATGCTAGAAGGTCTAGCCAAGGAACTCCTTGCCTACACCGGACAGAACATTACTTTGGACCCAAAACTCGCTCACAGGCCTCCTAGTGAAGCCACGGAGGGCATCTACGAGGTACTTTGTCAGATCTATAACGATAAGGAAGAGAAGACCACTCCTGAAATGATGCGAGTGCTAGAACGAGCCCTTTATCTCCGTACTATCGACATGCTCTGGATAGACCACCTCGATGTGATGAATCACCTCCGTGAAGGCATTGGCCTGCGTGGTTATGGCCAAAAAGACCCTCTCGTAGAGTACAAGAACGAGTCATACGGCATGTTCAAAACACTTCTAGGAGCTATCGAGAACGAAATCATCGGTCTCGTATATAAAGTAGAGATTACGAAGAACGTCGAATCCGTGGGAAAAACTGCGATGGCCAAAGAATCCGATAATCACAACTCAAAACATCTAGCAGGGGGTGGCAAAAAGACCATCGGGCGAAACGATCCCTGCCCCTGCGGTAGCGGTAAAAAATATAAGAAGTGCTGCGGGAAATAACGAACTGAATTAAAGTAACGTCACCCTGAGCGGTACGAAGGGTCCAGGACCCAATCCTGGATTCTTCCTATGGTCAGAATGACGACTGAAGGAAATATATGACCCTCCAAGAACAAGCAGAAAATATAATTACAAGGTTGAACCTTGTAGAAAAGCTCACCCCATTTGGTGAAGTCCATGTGGTTGGTAATGTGGCCTTCCAGACAACGACCAAACCAGATATTGATATCCAGATCTATTGCGAACGTCATTACGAAGAGGCAGGAGTCGAGATTGTAGCCTTGCTAAAAGAGATGGGTCTAGAAGGAGTCAAGGAACGACGCCTGAAGCGCAGTAAAAAATATTTAGTCTTAGCAAACACCAAGGTAGACGACGTCATCTGGCCGATAGACATCACTCTGACCCAGCCGAATAAATACTATTTGAAGGACTCCTATCAGTTCTTCCTCGACTACGACTCAAAGATGACTGATGAAAAGCGAAAGCTTATCATTGAGTTCAAAGAACATTTTGCTGATGAGAAGATAGCAGGGGACAACTCCGCCTATTATATCTATCTTGCCGTTTTAGACGAAGGTATCACAAACGACCTCGATATGCGCAAATATCTTACCAAGATGAAGAGTAAATAGATGATAAAAGCAGTTTTTTTTGATGCTATCAAAACTATTTTTGCCCCATATCCTAGCGAAGTGGAACTTTATAAGCAAGCCATATTCGAAATTGCGGGTAAAAACCTGGGTAATGCAGAAATAGAAGCCATCCTAAAACAAGCAATAGCCGAAACTGAGTCGCTGGACTCAGTCAAAAATAATAGCATTCAGCAATGGGAGCACTATCCGACTCGGGTGGCAGAATTAGTTGGTTGCCCGCTAGAAGAATGCAAAGACCTAGGAACCTTGTTCAAGCTTGAAACTTGGGGTAAACCTGAAAAATATCGACTCTACTACGACGTTTTAGAAACCCTAAGCCTGTTAGATAAAAGGGGAGTCCAGATTGTCTGCGCTTCAAATGAGGAGCTTTGGCTCTATGACTTCTTCGACCACTTTAACCTAAGAGACCGGTTTAAAAACATAATAATCTCTCAAGAAATTGGAGTCGAAAAACCAAACATAGTCTTTTTCGAAAAAGCATTAGAACTTACTGGATTCCAAGCTGGAGAAGTACTGTTTGTAGGTGACAGCTTAGTAAGCGATTATCGCGGTTCACAAGCTGCCGGCATGAAGTCGCTTCTTATTGACAGAGATGGCCAGAACACGGACAATAATGTAGTTGCGATTAGCGATTTAACAAAAGTTTTGGAGTATTTATAATATGCAAGCACCTATACTATCAGTTGTTTTAATCTCGGGACTCATAGATAGCTTTAACCCATGCGCTATCTCACTCTTACTCATCTATATTTCAATGATGTTTACTCTCCAGAAGGACCGCAAGGAGATATTCTACTTTGGTCTAACTTACGTTATCTCTATCTATATCACTTATTTGCTTATCGGGCTTGGGCTTCTCCGGGCTGGAACACTCTTCACGAGCTATCCTATTAGTAAAGTCGGGGCTGTCCTAGTCATCTTCTTTGGCCTCATGAATATCAAGGAATATTACTTTCCAAACTCACCATTTAGCATTCGTATTCCACTAAAGATACGTGCCGTCGTGAGTAAATATGCCTATCAAGCGACCATTGCTTCAGCTGTTATCGTCGGTATCCTTATCGGTTTATATGAGTTTCCTTGCTCTGGAGCTATCTACCTCGCAGTTATCTCACTACTCTCCTCCAAAACTAGCTTTGTCACCGGATTTGGGTACCTGCTTTTATACAACCTAATGTTTATTCTGCCACTGATTGCTATCTTTGTAGCCGCCACCAACAAGATTACTACTGAGAAATTCATCAATTTACAAGAAAAACACGGCCGTAAACTACACCTATTCCTAGCACTCGCTATGATCATCCTCGGTGTGGTGATTCTATTTGTCGTAAAGTAGGCGTTTAGCTTACTTATTGTTCGAACCTGCCTCGCTGCAAGGCGGGCAAGGTGAGAACTATTAGTAGTTCTCGGCCGCGCACTCGAACGATATCGTGACTCGACCTTGGGCGGTCCAGGGTCCGACCCTAAACAGACCAGAACAGCGTGATGGAGGGTCGGACCCTTTTAGACCCCCACAGTATATCCTTGCTTACGCAAGGATGACAGTCGAGCTATCTTCAAAATAGTTGACTTTTGTGTTACAATATATTTACAGAGAGGGGAAAACCTCTCTTTTTGCACCTAAAAATGCAGGAAATGACTAACAAATACTTGACAAAACATAATTAATGTGATATATTGGTTAGTCATCTCGTGAAAAGTCCGATTTGACTCGTACCTCCACATTCGCGGTTATCCCAACCGGTCGGGATAACTGTAAAATAGATCCAAAACCACAACCTATGTCCCAGGAAGGGAGGTCCCATCATGGCTAAGCCCGATGAGACCAAAAAGAATGTAACGCCCGTCCAGGGCAAGAAGCCGGCGAAAACCGGCAACACGGAGGCAAAGCAAACTGCGAAACCTCCGAAGGAAGCAAGTGCACCACAGCAGGGTGTTGTCGAGCCCGAGCGACGCTCGGTCTTCGTTAACCCCTTGGTCTGGGTGATTGCTCTTCTGGCCGTCCTCCTCCTTGGAGGGGGTACCTACTGGGGTGTCACCTACCAAGGTGATACTAACAAGGTTGAGAAAGTCGCAAAGAAGCCAGACGGCACGGCGCAAAATGCGCTGAACAAGTCTGACGGGCCCGTCAACCCGGCTGTCGACAAGGGCGTTACGTCCTGGACAGACTGGGGCACGCACTCGCTCAAAAACTCGGACATGGAATCTTCCATGCTCGAGGCTCACGCGGCAAAGTACCACAAGTACTACGCCGTAATGGTCGCGAACGAGAAGAAGGGCGTCTCCTACAGGAAGTGGTATCCAAAGGGAACGAAGTTCGTTAACTGCGACTACAATCGCAAGAACGACGGTCTCTATGTCTTCTTCACAGATACACTGAAAGAAGGCACTTGGTTCCTCTGCTTCCCAGATGGCACGCCGGCTGTGAAAACAGCCTGTGGCAACACAGTTATCATCCCAGTAGGGAAGGTAACCCGAAAGCCCGTCGTCAAGAAGCCAGTAGTGAAGAAACCTGCCAAGAAATGCACCAACCAAGCTGGCCAGTACGTCAAGCACGGCCGCCAGAATCCGGCGACGAACGTCGGATCGACCAAGGGCGTCGTTGCGGGTAAGCCTGACAAGGTTTACACCCAGCAACAGAGCGAGCCAAAGGGCGGCCTCACGCCGACCAAGCTCGGTACGCCCGGCGCTGGCGCTGGCGGTGTAACGCCTGGTGGTCCAGGAACTGGCGTTGCTGTCGCCGACAAGGGCGCTGGTGCAACAATCGGGGGTAGTATCGAAACTACCCAGAACTGACCGGTAAGCTGCTGGGAGCGGCCTATGACATTCGCAAGAATGTCCTCTAGGCCGCCCCCGGTGGATTCACTTTTGTATAATACCCAATAATTTATAAACCAAATGTAAAAAAGTAATTCTCGAAGGGAGAAGAAAATGAAGACAATATTAAAGAAGTCAAAGGTATTCATAGTATACCTATTCGCCATTCTGCTAGGTCTTAGCACTACTGCCATCGCGGCAACCACAGCCGTACCCGCTGGTGGGTCTGAGCTGGAGTCTACCCTCAAGGTAGCTAATTCAACAGCAGGAACTGGTTATCAAAAATCAGTGAGTGCTAAGGTTGATGAGATAGTAAAATACGAAGTTTACTACCACAACAACGAGAACGAAGCTTCTGGGAAGAACATCAATAACCTAAACATTAAGGTTGTTCTACCTACTGCTAAGTCAAATTCTCATGTTGCTAACCTTACAATTGGTGGCGACAACTCGAACACCATTACAGACAGTGCTACTGTCACGACAGCCGTACCAAGCACAATTCAGTTTGTACCTGGAACAGTCTATCGTAGACACAACACAGGAACTAATGCCAACCCAACTTGGGTGACAGAGAATATCTCTAACGCAATAGTAACTGCCAACGGATTCACTATTCCTGCGATGAAGCCTTGTTTTAACTATCTAGAGACTATCGTTTTCCAGGCCAGGGTAATGGCTCCGGTGGTTTCAATCACAAAACAGGTTAAGATCGAGGGCGCAAGCTCTTGGGCAACTGAAATCACCGCTAAACCAGGTGAAACACTTGCTTACCTCATTACCTTTAAAAACGAAGGAAATGTAACTCTAAACAACCTAATAATCCGAGACAACCTACCTGAGGGACTTGTGTATGTTAATGGTAGTACAAAGATCACTAACACACTCTTTCCAAACGGTACAGCTGCCTCTACTGACGGCGTTACCAAGGGTGGTATCATCATCGGAAACTACCTACCTGGTGCAAACGGATATGTCCGTTTCAACGCTACAGTACCAGCTACTAGCTCAGAATGTGGCAAGAAAACCTTTACTAACGTTGGCGTAGTAAAAGCTGATGAAATTGGCGAGTTCTACAATACTGCTATAGTAACTGTAGACTACCCATGTACTCCTGTCACACCTCCAGTTACTCCTCCTGTAACACCTCCAACTCCTCCAGTTGTAATTACTGGTAAGGGTAACCCTCTACCAACATCTGGTCCAGTTGAGGCCGCAGCCGGTGCTGCTGGAATCACTGCAGTCGGTGGCGCAAGCTACGCTTGGCTCAGAAGCAAGAAAGCCCTGCTTTCTGCTCTTACCAAGATCAAATAAGCCGCAATTAATAAAAAGGTCCCCGAAAGGGGACCTTTTTTGTTTACTTACAAATATATTTTAGCTTATTATTATACATTCCTTCCCCCCGAAAATTCACAAAGTCCCGAGGACCAACTATCGCCGAGATAGGCAAACACTGAATTGGACAATCGTGTTTGCCTAGGAGACGAAGGCAGTCTGAATTTTCTTGAACTTTTGGATACTTTTCTTTCAAGAGAAAAGTATCAAGAATAACGAATATTACTAAGAGATCTCTCCGCTACGATCGAGATGACACGAGAGTGATTGCTTCGTGCCTCGCAATGACGAGGTCATTTGTGTATAATGTTACTCATGAACGACATCAAAGACAGACTAAAACAGCTCGCCGAACGCCTAGAAAAAGCCTTTGATATTTTGAGTCTCGAAGCTGATCGCGCGGAACTGACAAAACTAGAAGCTACTTCTCAGTCAGATGGTTTTTGGGACGACTCTACAGCCGCTGGCGACATTATGCAAAAAATCGGCAGTCTCAAGAACAAACTAGAGACTTGGGATACCATTACAGCACAGATTAATGATCTCAATGAACTCGCTGAAATTACCAAAGAGGATGACACCGAGATGACGGAGGAGTTGGTCGCCGGTCTCGAGAAAGCCGAGCAGGACTTCGAAAAACTCGAGTTCGAGCTACTCTTCACTGGCCCTCATGATGACGAGAACGCCATACTTAGTATAAACGCTGGCAGTGGCGGCACAGACGCCTCCGATTGGGCGGAGATGCTGATGCGAATGTATCTAGGCTTTGCAGAGAAACATGAGCTTACGGCGACTATTCTGCATAAAACAGATGCCGATGAAGCAGGAATAAAGAATACTTCTATCCAGATAAAGGGCGACCACGCCTTTGGCAAACTAAAAAGTGAGCACGGCGTACATCGCCTAGTCCGAATATCACCATTCGATGCCGACAAAGCCAGGCACACATCATTTGCCCTTGTCGAGGTAGTTCCGGAAATCGCCACCGAAGACTTTATTCTAGACGAGAAGGATCTCCGTATCGATACCTACAGATCTGGCGGTAAGGGTGGTCAATCAGTAAACACGACCGATTCAGCGATTCGCATTACTCATCTCCCAACTGGGCTCACTGCTACTTGTCAAAACGAGCGCAGCCAACTCCAGAACAAGGAGATGGCCATGAAAGTGCTGAAATCCAAACTCGCGATACTTGATGAACAAAACAAACTAGCCGAACTAGCCAAGATAAAAGGCGAAAACATAACTGCAGCTTGGGGCAATCAAATTCGCTCCTATGTTCTCCAGCCATATACCATGGTGAAGGATCACCGCACGAACCATGAGACAGGGGACGCCCAGAAGGTACTCGGTGGCTACATCGATGAATTCATCGAAGCGTATTTGCGGCAAACTTAACACCGTCATTCCAGCGAAGGCTGGAATCCAGGAAATTGATGAACAAATCATTTTTTGTCTACATGTTAGCTAGTAAAAGGAATGGAACACTCTATACTGGGGTGTCTTCTGGCCTGATAAAAAGAGTCTATGACCACAAACAAGGTGCCGTTGAGGGATTCACTAAAAAGTATAACGTGAAGATGCTTGTATATTACGAAGCCGTAGATTCAGCCGAAGAAGCTTTCCGTCGCGAAAAACAAATTAAAGCCTGGAAACGAGAATGGAAGATAAATCACATAGAAAAATTGAACCCAGAATGGAGAGATCTTTTTGACGATATATTGTGACTGGATTCCAGCCTTCGCTGGAATGACGAGGAGGGGGGATTCACTTGACCCAAAACAAGATTGCGCTTAAAATAGTAGACGAAGAGAGAGGGACCATTGATTTACTTCGAGAAAGTTAGCAAGATTTACAAGCAGGTTGAGGGAGGCACTAGTGAGGCCCTCAAAAATATTACCCTACACATAAAACCGAGTGAATTTGTTATCATCGTTGGACATTCTGGTGCTGGTAAATCTACCCTCATTAAACTCATAAATCGTGAAATCACCCCTGAACAGGGTAAAATTTTTGTTGGTGGCCTCGACTACAGCGAACTCAAGAAAAGAGATATTCCATATCTCCGCCGCAAGATTGGTGTTGTTTTTCAAGACTACAAGCTACTACCGAAGAAAACTGTCTTTGAGAATGTTGGTTATGCCCTGGAAGTAGCCGGAATCAGGCCAGCTGAAATCAAGGAGAGAGTACCAAAAATTCTGGACCTGGTGGGACTATCAAATAAAATTAATTGTTTCCCACGGGAACTGTCTGGTGGTGAAAGACAACGTGTAGCGATAGCTCGCGCTATAGTTCATCAACCCCGCATCCTCATAGCCGACGAGCCAACTGGAAATCTCGACCCAAAGACTTCTTGGGAAATTATTGAGATCCTCCAGAAGATTAACCAAATGGGCACCACTCTCATCATGACTACTCATAATTCACATATTGTAAACAAACTGAAGAAACGAGTTCTAAAGCTCGAAGACGGCAAGATAGTCAAGGACGAGCAAATGGGAAGGTACGAAAACTAATGCATTCATTTATACGTATGGCAAAATCAGGTTTTTCCAGCTTTATCCGTAACGGCTGGCTTTCGGTAGCATCTATTACAGTGATGGTGCTCACTCTTCTTACTCTATCTATTTTCTTTATCCTAAACATCGTGCTAAATACCGGCATCAAGACGATACAGGATAAAATCGACATCTCGGTCTACTTCAAGGATGAAGTGACCCAAAACCAGATTATCGATATCCAGAACGACCTTGCTGACATGAACGAAGTGAAGGGGATTAAATATATCTCAAAAGAAGACGCACTTAATAGATTCAAAGAACAAAACAAAGAAAACACAAAACTTCTTGAATCTATTAGCGGAACTGACAATTCTTTACCAGCTAGTCTGGAAGTAAAGGTTTACGATGCGGGTAAGCTTGATCAAATATCTAACATACTCGAACGGGATGAGTATAAGACTGTTGTACTAAAGATTAGTTACAAGGAAAATAAGCAGATTATCGATAAGCTATTTAGGGCTACGAATCTGACAAAACAAATTGGTGTCATTATTACAATTGCCTTTACTCTTGTCTCTCTGGTTATTATCTTCAACACAGTTCGTATCGCTATCTTTGCCCGCATGGAAGAAATAGAGATTATGAAACTTGTTGGCGCGACTCCTTGGTTTATAAAAGGCCCCTTCCTGATTGAGGGCTTGCTCTATGGTATCGTTTCAACTGTAATCTCTATGACTGTTCTTTCATCGGTACTTTATTTCACCACCCCAGCCATCGCCAACTATATTGGTGGAGTAGGGGACAATATTTCAAACTTCCTCCGTGACAACATTCTCCAAGTACTACTAATTCAACTAGGAGTAGGTATCGGTATCGGTATCTTCTCCAGTTGGCTTGCCATCCGCAAACACCTCAGATTCGGCTAGGCGTATTTTGTCATCCTGAACGCAGTGAAGGATCTCGAGATTCTTCGTTACACTCAGAATGACAGCGGGGTTTGAACCTCCGATATTGACAAAATATTCCGTAAATATGGTATAATACCCAAGGAGGGTAAATGCACCATCTTGTTAGGAAAAGTTCTATAGTAAATTATAAGGAAAACACCTGGCTAGCAAACCTGAAAAAGGCTTCTCTGTTAGTTTCTATGGTGTTTTTATTGCTCTCCGTTCCAGCATTTGCGACTGATAACTCCACCTTGGAACAGCAAAAAAAACAGGCGCAAGAGCAACTGAACCAGAAAACTAGCGAAAAAAACACACTGGTAGCACAAGTAAACGCATTCGATAATCAGATTAGCTCTATGCAACAAGAAATCAACAATACTCAAGCAGAATTAGATAACCTGGCCCAGAAGATTACAGTTACGAACGTAGAAATAAAAAGAGCCGAAGCAGATATTGTTCAGAAGAAAATTCTACTTGGTGAATATATTAAAACCATGTACATCAGCGGGCAGACATCTCAGGTAGAACTTATTCTGACCTCAAATAACTTTTCAGAATTTATTGATCAAAGTGAATATTTGCAAACAATGCAAAACTCTGTCCAATCTGCTGTAGGGGAAATTGATAATGCCCGAGTCAATCTAGAATCTGAGGTGAAGGCCCTTAAAGTTTCAGAAGCTAAGGCTCAAAGTCTCAAGGAGGGGCAACTGTCTAAACAAGGGGCTATTCAGAATCAAAAGTCGCTAAAAGACAGCCTCCTGGCGACTACAAAGGGTGACGAACAGGCATATCAAGGACTTATTAAAAAAATAGAAGCTGAAATTTATGACAACAATGTGAGAACATGGAGTGGCAACTTCACTAGCCAGGGGCATGTTAATAAGGGAGATATCATAGGATACATAGGTAATACTGGTTATTCCACTGGAGCACACCTACACTTTGAAATTAGAAATTCAAGCAAGGCTACGCTGAACCCTTCTAGTTACATTGGAAATGGTTACTTCATTGATCCTGCTCCTGGAGTCGGTATAAACGTACCGTATGGCTACAGTGACGCTTATTTTTATGGTGTTTTCCATACGGGTATTGATAAAGCAGACGGCGAAGCTGGCACACCAATTCGTGCAGCTGCAGACGGGGAAATAGTTGTTCGAGAAACAGGATGGGGAAATACATACTACACTACAGGTGAAATGGTTTACGGTAATTACGTTATGATTAGACATACAAATGGGATGTATTCACTCTACGGACATATGCGATAATAGCCATTTTTCACCTCTAACCAGTTTGAAGTTATTAGGTTTTTCAACTATAATGTGTTACGAATTATGAAATTAAATTATATAAATATCGAATTTAATAAAATAACTTGCATGGTACTTATTGCTTGCTTATTAATGTCGAGCCCTATTTTTGCAGAGACAACGACCGATGTTAAAAGCCAAATTCAGTCAAATACAGCAGCACAAGCAGTAGCGAAAGATGAGATAGGCACACTTGACAGCCAAATTAACGTTATTCTGGCTCAGATAGAAGCCCTTGATGGAAGGATGGCTACCAATAAAGAGCAGATTACCATTGCTGAGGCAAACCTAGCAAAACAACGAGGCTTTCTAAGGGAATATATGAAATCAATGTATATGGATGGCCAAACGACGACGATTGAGCTTATCGCCACCTCAAATAATTTTTCGGATTTCGTAGACAAAAGTGAATACCTTTCTACAATGCAACAAAACGTACAGGAAACCGCGAATAAAATAGAAGATACCAAAATAGAATTAGAGAAACAAAAGAAAGAACTAGACATTGCGCAGCAACAGCAGATTTCCCTACGAGTAGGACTTCAACAACAACGAGAACAGAAGAACGTTATGCTGAATCAACTAACAGCAGACGAAACTGCTCTGCGTGATAAACTCGCGGATATGCTATCAAAGGGGACCGTAACCTGTGGTAGCAGAGGAGACAAGGGTGGTCAAATGTTTATGATGCCCACTGATTGTGGCTTTGTATCTCAGGGCTACGGGAATACAGAATATGCCAGAGAGGGGGCCTACGGAGGCTCAATTCATAATGGAATCGACATAGCAGTCGGAGCTAATACAGCCATATATCCAATTGGGGATGGTACAGTCTATGCCACCGGGACCACTCCCTCTGGCGGTTGGGGAAATTGGATTATTATTAAACACGATAACGGATATTATTCACTCTACGCTCACATGATATCTCCTTCTTTTTACAGCAGAGGAGAGAGAGTGAGCACCTCAGACACTCTTGGTGGTGTTGGTGGAACCCCCTATTGGCCCGTGCACCTACACCTAAGTGTATTCAGCGGCACTCCAAATGGGTGGAGTAATGGCTCGGTTGGACCTTATCCTGGAAATACAGTAGATCCTTTTAATTATATGAATATTACTATTTCTACAGGCGGGACAGACTGGGATTCCGCCCACGCACACTGATTGACCAGACTCGCCAAGTAAGTTAAAATAATAGGCAGGTTATATGCCTATTATTTTTTAATTAGAGATTTTATGAAAAAAGAAGAGTGTAACGTCGAGCTCACGCGTCAGCAGAAGAACTCCAAAATACTTATTGGAGCTGTTATATTTCTATCGTTTATATTTGGCTGGGCTTTCGGCCACCTCGATTACGTCTCGCAGAAAACAGGTACTTCCACCACCGTAATCGGTAAGAATGCCAATAATACTGTAGATTTCGGGGTTTTCTGGCAGGCTTGGGACAAAATCGTCACTGAATTCGACGGCAAGGTAGACTACCAAACTATGGTTAACGGCGCCGTCTCTGGCATGGTGAACTCTCTGGGTGACCCATATACTGCCTTTATGAATGCCGAGCAATCCAAAGCCTTTGACCAAGAGCTTGAAGGTAGCATTACCGGTATCGGGGCTGAAGTCGGCTTGAAGGACAATCGAGTCATCGTGATAGCACCAATTGACAATTCTCCTGCATCCAAAATCGGTGTCAAAGCCGGGGATACCATCCTCTCCATTGATGGAGTAGATACCACTGGCATGGACCTCACTACAGCCGTTTCCAAAATTCGTGGCGATGCTGGTACAAAAGTCAAACTCCAGATTCAAAGAGGGGATACCAAGATAGATTTCGAAATTACTCGTGAACTAGTTGATACAAAAAGTGTGAAATGGGAAGTTAAAGAGGGTAGTATCGGCTACATCGAGATCTCTCGTTTCGATAGCAACACCACTGATCTGACTAGACAAGCTACCTCTGAGCTTACAGACAAGGACGTGAAGGCTATTATACTCGATCTTCGTAATAACCCTGGCGGATTCCTAGATTCAGCCGTAGCGGTCACGAGTGAGTTCCTGAAGACAGGAGTGGTGGTAACCGAAAAACCCACTGCCAGAACTGGCCAAGAACAGAAGTATACCGCCAGTGGTAATGGAAAACTGACAAACACCAACATACCTATGGTTATACTCGTAAACGGTGGCTCAGCCTCCGCTTCCGAGATTGTTGCTGGCGCGCTTCAAGATACCGGACGTGCTATACTCATTGGCGAGAAGACTTTCGGCAAAGGCTCAGTACAGGCTATTGAGAAGCTTACCGGTGGCGCAACTCTGAGGATAACGATAGCTCATTGGTTTACACCAAACGGCAAAAATATCAGTAAGGAAGGTATCGCGCCAAACACCGAGATCAAGCTAACCGAAGAAGATTTCAAAGCGAGTCGAGATCCACAGATGGATAAGGCAATTGAGTATTTAAGAACAAAGATAAAGTAGGAGAACACCATGAAATTATTATTTTTACAGAGCACAGAGCACCACAAAGTCGGTGAAGTAAAAGACGTACCAGACGGATATGCCCGTAACTTTCTAGTACCAAAAGGGATTGCCATCCCAGCTACAGACGAGAAAGTAGCTGAGCTCGAGAAGAAGATCCAAAAGATCCAAAAAGAAGAGGAAAGCCTTCTTACAGACTTACAAGTAGTTGTCGACAAGATAGAGGCCAAGACCTTCACTATCGCGGCCCAAGCAGGCGAAGAAGACAAGCTTTTCGGAGCGATTACCAATAGAGACCTTGCAGAAGAGCTAACTAAGGCAAAGTTCGATATCGATAAACACGACATTGAAATACTTGAGCCTATTCACGCACTCGGCGAACACACTGCTACTATCAAGCTTGGTCACGGCGTACACGCCACTATGAAAGTCACGGTCGAGAGAGCTAAATAGCCCTCTTCCACGTCATCCCAGCGAAGGCTGGGATCCAGAACAGTAACCGGCGATAAGCCTAGATTCCAGCCTTCGCTGGAATGACGATGTTTTTTATTGACGATTCCCAAATTTTCAGTTATAATCTTATAGTATTTCAAACAGGAGAGACTCATGTCACACACAAAAGCAGGCGGTAGTACACGAAATGGTCGCGATTCGCAGTCACAGAGACTAGGCGTAAAGCTTTTTGGTGGACAAGTAGTCAAAGCTGGTGAAATAATCGTACGTCAACGTGGTTTCAAATGGCACCCAGGTTTGGGCGTCAAAGTAGCAGGCGATGACAGTATTTACGCAGCTATAAACGGTATCGTCACTTACAGCCAGAAACGTCTTACTAAATTCACTGGTGTCCGTGTTCGCAAGACTATCGTAAACGTCACACAAGAGTAATATTCAAAACTCCCTACGGGGAGTTTTTTTAATTACGCCTAAAGCACACAAAAGGGTTGAACCCTCATATAGTTAAGCCTTGCTTGGAGGGTTCAACCCTTTTCGTGTTTCGATTCATTTATTATTGTTCGAATGTACAATCGAGAACTAGTCTCCACTACGCCCGCCTTGCAGCGAGGCTGGTTCGAACGATAAAACTTTATGAACTTTATAGCTTTTTACTTTATACTTACATTATGAAAAGAACACCAATCACCATCATTCTCCCAAATATCCGCAGCGCCATGAATGTTGGGGCTATTTTACGCACCGCTGATGGTATAAACGCCGAAAAGGTCTATTTGACTGGGTATACCGCCACGCCAGAACATCCCAAGGTTGCCAAAACCTCACTCGGTGCTGAGAATTCAGTTCCTTGGGAACATGTAGCCGATACAAAAGAATTATTACGGAAGAAGAAAGCCGAAGGATATCTGATCATCGGACTCGAACTAACCAAGTCTGCGGTGAAGATATGGGACCAAAAATTCACTTTTCCAGTAGCCCTACTAGTCGGCAACGAGATAGGCGGTATCCCAGAAGATGAACAGGTTCTCTGTGATCAGATAATTTATTTACCGATGCTTGGTATCAAAGAATCCTTAAACGTAGCCACCTCCACTGGCATAACAGCCTACGAAATGTTACGTCAGTATGATATTGCAAATAATCTGCGGTAGTGTAAGATGAGATTAAGTATAAACTAACTAATAATAGGGGGATCAAATGGCCGAAGAAAATAAGAAGTCGGAGACTATGCCCAAAGAACTAATGGGATTACTAGATTACTATCTCGTCAAGAAAGCCCCTTTCCAAATACCTGAAAATGGCAAAGAATGGATTGTAAAATTTGGTCCATGGATAACACTACTCTTGCTTATCTTAAGCCTACCAGCACTACTATTTGTATTTGGTATCGGTGCAGCTCTCACTCCATTTGCAGGATATGGCTATGCTAGTGCCTTCGGAGTCGCCACCTTCGTTCTTATTGTTCAAATTGCCCTCCAAGCTATGGCTTTACCCGGGTTATTTGCTCGCAAGATGACAGGTTGGACATTAATCTTCTATGCCGATGTCGTAAACTTCGTTTATTCCATAGTCCAAGGACAATACCTGAGCGCGCTGCTAGGCGCCCTAATTGGTTTCTATATTCTCTTTCAAATCAGGGGTAAATATACAAAGTAGTACCAAGTCTCGAGGTTAAAAAAGGTCGGACCCTTTTGACGTAAAAAGGTCCGACCTTTTTTGAATACCACGACCTTTCGTGTTCGAATCTTTGTGTTTGAGGTATAATGTAAATATGAAACTTGGAGTACATGTATCCAGTGCCGGGAGCCTAGACCTAGCCGTTGACAGAGCGGTTGCTCTTGGTTGTAATACTTTTCAGATATTTGTCTCAAATCCTCGAGGTTGGCGCCCAACAGTCATTTCAAACGAAAACGCCACCAATTTCAAGCTGAAATACAGAGAAAATAACATAATCGGCGCAGTCGCCCACAGTATCTACCTCATCAATATGGCTTCTCCGAACGAAACCCTTCGCGAACAGTCAGTAGAATCTCTCATCACGGGTCTTACAAATACTGAATTACTTGGACTCTCGGGACTTGTCACTCACATCGGTTCTCACCAGGGCGACGGCCTGGAGATTGGAACGAAGAGAGTTGTGGAGTGTCTGGGGCAAATACTCTCAGATCAAACTTGTTGCGCCATGCTGCTCCTAGAGAATACTGCAGGCGCAGGTAACCTGGTTGGCAAGACGATTAAGGAATTGGGAGAGATTGTTCGCCAAGTAAATCATGAACGACTTGGATTCTGCCTCGATACGGCCCATGCCTTCGAATTCGGATACGATTTGCGTACCGAGGAAGGTCTGGAGTCTCTAGTCGCAGAGATTGAGCATGAGATCGGACTAGAAAAACTAGGAGCTATCCACCTCAACGACTCCATGACCGAGTTTGAAAGTAACCGAGATCGCCACGAGACTTATGGCAAAGGCATGATAGGGGAGGAGGCTCTAACTAGACTCATAAACCACCCCAAACTCCGCGACAAACCCTTTATCATGGAGACGCCAGATATAGGCAAAGGGGTGGCTGGAAAAGAAGTAGTAGACCGAGTCCGCTCACTCTGGAGGTAATATGGACAAGAATGTGCTTTATCAAGATGAATTACTCTACCCAAAAATTCTCTGGCAAAGACCAGTCCACTTCTACAAGTCTGAAGCGGGCAAGATAATGGTTATCGCTGGTTCCAGGGGCATGAGTGGTGCAGCGATACTCCTCTGTGAAGCGGTTTTTCGCAGTGGGACGGGTATCCTGCTTCTTGGTTTCCCAGAAAGTCTAAAAGCTGTCTACAAAGGAGTTCTGCCTGAGGCCATGACGCTCGAATTACCAGAAACTCCTGGCCATACGCTAGCCAAAAAAGCAGATACACTAATTCTTGAGAATGCTGAAAGCTGTGATGCGGTTATCCTTGGACCGGGTCTCTCTAGTAATGCCGAAACTATTCAGCTGATTTGGGAGCTGGTGTTTAGCCTCAAAAAACCTATTGTACTAGATGCAGACGGGCTGACAGCCCTCGCCAAAGGGATAGAGGTTATGAGGACGAGAGAAGACGAAGCCTTTATGCTTGAATACCTGGCTAGTAGACCGAATGAACTAATTATTACGCCTCATCCAGGGGAGGCAGCCAAACTCGCCACAGCCCTGAAACTTGATAAAAAATATACCAATACCTACATAGAGCATCATAAGGAGGAAGTAGCTCCGATTCTCGCGGAAAAACTCCGCTGTACTGTCGTTCTGAAGGGTTATCATACCGTAATAGCCACAAATACGGGGGAGACTATAATCACTCGCGTAGGGGGCCCAGAACTGGCCACAGCGGGTTCTGGCGATGTTTTGTCGGGCGTTATCGGTTCATTTGTCGGGCAAAACCCAGACAAGCACCTAGAAGCAGTTGCGACCGCTGTATATTTGCACGCAAAAGCTGGTGAAATCGCAAAAGAGAAGATAGGCGAACGAAGTGTGATTGCCTCAGACATAATCCGATACCTGCCAATTGCCATAAAAAAAGCTGAAGAATAATAACTTCAGTTTTATAAACTTATATTTAAATATGGTGCCCGCGGTCGGGATCGAACCGACATGGATTGCTCCACACGATTTTGAGTCGTGCGCGTATACCAGTTCCGCCACGCGGGCACAAAACGACTCCGAATATTTACAAACCCCACTCACTAGCGCCTGCCAGCAACCAGATTATTATAGTCCAAGTGTGGTATTTGGTCAATTATTTGCTATGATTAGAGTATGATTAACGAACCAACAATCCATCAACTAGAGAAACTCCTAGAGGCATTTCGAGCCCAAGGGGGGACTGATGCCGAGATAAACGCCCTAGCTCAGGACATTATTCGTGATTTCCGTCCAGAAATAATCCGTCCAGCTAGCGTGGTTTTCGGGACCAAGCAACCAGCCAGCGTAAAACGTATTACGGACTTCAAGAAAGACCCCAAAAACCCAATGAAAGAAGCTTGGCAAAAGTCTTGGCATCATTGGTATGTGAAATATCCGCTTACCTTAGTTAGTCTCTTCCTGATTATCTTTATTATTTCTAATTTCCCGCTATATATGTCCAAGCTAAAACCCACAGAAAAGGTTAACAAGGAAGTCATTACTAGAGTAGTGAAGGCGGAAACACCCAAGAGTGCACCCCTAGAGCCAGGCGAGATAGTCCCAGCGACACCGACACTGGTTGTCCCAAAGTTAGAAGTCACAGCTCCGATCATCTTCGTAGATACTTATGACGAGGCAACAATTCAAGCTAACCTCGTAAACGGAGTAGTCCATTACTATCAAACCGCGGTCCCAGGTAAAGTGGGCAATAGTTTCATCACTGGCCATAGTTCAAACTATTGGTGGGTCAAGGGTGGCTATAATTATGTTTTCTCAAATTTAGACAAGCTCGCGGTTGGAGATCAAGCCAAAATATATTACGAAGGTAATAAATTTCTCTATCAAGTTTCTAGCGTCAAGGTAGTGGAGCCAACCGACCTGACTGTACTAGAACAAACCAGCAAACCGACCCTCACTCTCATGACTTGTACACCTCCTGGAACCAGCTGGAAGAGGCTTATCGTTAGTTTTGAGCAGATTTCACCAGTCTATCAGGCACCGACTATGGAAACCCAATCGACCACAGTTAGTTCGACGCCAGCAAAATTACCAAGCAGCGATTCCAGTGTCTTCCTCGACTGGATAGCTAAATGGTTTCATATATAGTACTTAGAACTCTGGAATAAACTTGTAGAAGACCCCTTTAGTAGTAGGGTTACTTGAAGTATAGATAACACTGCTGGTGCCTTGATCCATTACTGTCATAGAGGCAGGCTCACCAGTTATCGGAACAACATTTGAACCGTCTAGGTCCATGACATAGGAGCCTTCAGCATTCGTAATCAGATAGTGGTTTTCGTCGAAGTACCATTCGACATCAGTAGGGGTAGCAAGCAGTTTAGCATCGGTCTCTCTGGTTCTAATCCAGTCATATCTCTTCACAAAGTCTTTACCAAAGTAGAAAAGATACTGGCCGTCTTTTGACCAGCTATATGCGTTTACTCCGCTTGATAACATAATCGAGTACTTTTTCGTGGTATTGCCGACATAATAAGCAGTTAATTCTTTCGTATCTGCATTTAGTACCGTGAGGAGACTGTTTGCACTAGAATAACCGAGCCTATAGGCGGCTGCAGGTAATATACTGTCTACTAAGACTGCTTTGTTACTGCCATCTAGATTCATTCGATTGACCGAATATATGCCGGCTTGGCTCTTTGCGGCATAGAGAATTTGCTTGCTATCATCGACTTCGAAACTAACAAAGTCAGTTAGAATTGGAGCGGAGACTGAAGTGTCGTTTATGTTGACTAGACTGATGCCAGCCGCGGTCTGGACGTAGAGTTCATTATTGTTACCGACATTCCACCAAGCACCCGTTAGGTCTTGCTTCAAGGTATTATTCAGGTGAATTAGCTTTGCCTGGTTTGAGCCAGCATCTGAGACCACAAATTCAGTCCGAGCTTCATTTGCAATACGCAGTAAGGCTTTGTCGTTATTTACACTGTACTGTGCTGTAGTAATGACGGGGCTCACAAGCCAAGGCTCAGTTGGAGCAGTAGTTGGCCAGAAGTCTTTGACTGAAAGGTTATTGGTGTCCGCAGACTTTAGTTCAAACTTCTCGGTCCCACCGGCGAATAGTATGTGCCGCCCACTTTTACTCTTCGTAATAGCGCTCCCAGTCGGGGTGCTAATCTTGGATATATTTAGTTTCTCAGGAAAAAGCAGTACATAATTCACCCAGGTCACCATGTTTGGCCTAACCTCAAGTCTATCTTTCCAAGTACGATAGCCCTTCTTCGAGATCTGTAGGTCATACCAGCCTGGTGCCAAACTTGGAACTTTTGTTGGTAACAGATGAAAGCTAGTTTTGTATTTGGTGGCCTTACCATTGAGAGAAATAAGGGCATCAAATGGTCTTGTAGTAACTATAAGCATACCTGTCTTTGTGAGGCCAAATTTTCCACTATTATAGGTAAACCGATAACCATTAGCGAGTATGAGGACAATAGACAAAATAAATAAAAAGGATATACCCGCGAGCGGGTATAACACGAGTCGTGTAAACGTGGTCGGTTTGTGTTGTTTTCCTGTAACCATTGTTGTCTGCTATTATATCGTGAAAGGGTACAAATTGCCAATATGTCTATTAGCTGATAAAATACCTTGGATGGAAAAATTTATTATATCTGGACCCTGCCAACTAAAAGGCGACATAACAGTAAGCGGCTCAAAGAACGCTGCCTTACCGATAATAGCTGCGACGCTACTTGCTAGCGGTAAATACGAGATCTCAAATGTCCCGATGATTACTGACATTTTTCACTTACTCTCTATTATGGAAGACCTCGGGGCCAAAACTAGCCTCCTAGACCATGTCTGTACTATAGACTCTACTAATGTAAATTCATTTGAACCAGACCCAAAAAAGGTGAAGCATATTCGTGCTTCGATACTGCTGCTTGGTCCTTTGTTAACCAGGTTTAACGAAGTCAAAGTAGCTCTCCCTGGTGGTTGCTTCATCGGAGCCAGGCCAATGAATACGACTCTCTCTGGATTTGAAGCCCTTGGCGCTACTGTTCACGAGAATGATATCTATCATTTGTCCTCAAAGGGTCTTGTTGGGACCAAAATCATTCTGAACGAACCCAGTGTTACTGGTACCGAGAACTTAGTGATGGCTGCAGTGCTTGCCAAAGGAACTACCGACATTCGCCTTGCTGCTGCCGAACCACACGTAGTGGACCTCTGTAATTTCCTCTGCAAGATGGGTGCAAAGATTTCTGGTATTGGAACACCAAACCTTACCATAGAAGGCGTGACCACCCTTACTCCAACGAATCACAGGCTTATCTTTGACCAAATAGAGGCAGGCACCTTTGCCCTGGCCACCGCTGTCTCGCGTGGAACAGTGACCATCCATGGTTTTCAGATAGATCATCAGGACATACTGATAAACAGGATGAGGGAAGCCGGCGTTAATTTCGAAATCATAGACGACATCACCATAAAAGTGCTTCCCAAAACTCATTTCAAATCTCTAAAGATCAGGACCGGTTTTTACCCTAATTTTCCGACTGACTTACAGGCTCCTTTTGGTATCCTCATGACCCAAGCCGAAGGAACAAGTGAAATATACGAAACCATATTTGAAGGCAGACTTAATTATTTGAATGAACTAAATAAAATGGGCGCCGATTGTGTAATAAAGAATGCTCACGAAGCTACCGTTACTGGCCCAACACCACTTTTTGGAACTACTATAAAGAGCTTTGACCTCCGAGCCGGAGCAACTCTGCTGATTGCTTCATTTATTGCCCAAGGTGAGAGTGTTATCGAAGATGCAGAAATTATAGACCGCGGTTATGAAGATATAGACGGCAGACTGAATGCTATCGGAGCCAAAATCCGTCGAGTTACTGTAAATTAATAGTCTTTCTTTTGCCACCTCCTCTTGAAAGCAGGTGGCACCCGGTTCAAGAAAATCAAGTTCTCCTTCGCGTGATCCCTTCTCCGCACTACGCTGCAGTCGAAGGGCCTCCCGCGATAGTCGTGCCTCACGCCGGCAGGTTGATTTTCAAGGGAAAGAAGTCCTTTAACCGCGACTTACAAAACACAGCGAGTGACAACCTAAGTGACTATCGTAAAAACAGCTGTTTGAACAAGTGCAACGAGAGAGTTCTGCTTTTTACGAAGGAGAGCAGTAGGAACGACAATGGCGGTTTTGTACGGAGACGGCAGTTTTACGCCACTTTTGCTGCCAAAAGTGGCAAAGAAAACAGTAAAATAAATTATGATTTGGTTGCCGAAACACTCGATTTCTGTTAGAATTCCCTTGATATGTTAGCAAGAAGAATCGGAATTGATCTCGGCACGGCAAACGTGCTTGTTTATGTCCCTAAACGGGGCATTGTTATCAATGAGCCATCTGTAGTCGCCGTTTCTGACGATAACAAGGTTCTCGCTGTTGGTAATGCGGCCAAGGATATGGTCGGTAGAACTCCAGACGCTATCACGGCATACCGTCCTCTCCGCGACGGTGTGATTGCCGACTACCGTGTCACAGAAGCAATGATTCACTACTTTATAAATAAGGTTAGTGGCAATATTCGTCTATTTCGCCCAGAAGTTATGGTTTGTATCCCAGCTGGAGCTACCTCGACTGAGAAAAGAGCTGTTATCGATGCCACCAAAGCAGCTGGTGCCAAAGAAGTTTATATAATCCCAGAACCAGTGGCAGCCGCCATAGGTGCCGACATCCCAATTGATTCGGCTGCTGGTAACCTCATCGTTGATATTGGTGGGGGAACTACCGAAGTCGCTGTTATCTCACTTGGAGGCATAGTCGCCTCAAATTCCGTTAGAATCGGTGGCAGCAAGCTAGATCAATCCATCGCAGATTATATCCGAAAAAAATATGGCCTCGCCATTGGCGACACGACTGCAGAAGAAATTAAAATTCAAATAGGCAGCGCGTTACCAACAGAAAAAGAGAAGACTATGGAGATCCGTGGCAGAGACATGATTGCTGGTCTACCGAAAACTATTACTATTTCTTCTAATGAGATTACAGAAGCTATGCAGAATGAAATTGAAAAGATCATACTAGCCGTTCGTAACGTCCTTGAGCAAACGCCACCAGAGCTCTCCAGTGATATTATTGACAGAGGTATGGTTATGACTGGCGGAGGTTCACTTCTTCGCAATCTAGACAAACTTTTGACCAAGGCTACTGGCATTCCAAGTTACGTCGCTGAAGATGCACTTCTCTGCGTCGCCAAAGGAACCGGAGTGGCCCTAGACAACCTAGACGACTACAAACGTAGTGTACTCGCAAAATAATTTTGGTATACTAAAGATATGAAAAACCTCTATGCTAAAGATCTAAAAGCCGGAATCAGCCTATTTGCTGAAGATTTTGCTGTAAAAAATCTAAGAAAATCTGTTACAAAAGCTGGTAAACCCTACCTCGACATTGAAATATCCGATATGACTGGTAGCGTAAAAGGTAGAGTTTGGTCTGAAAACATCGCCAAAACAGACGACCTCACTATTGGAAAAATCTATAGTTTTGACGGATCCGTTACCAGTGATTCATATGGCACACAGGTAAACATTACTAGTGCAGTAGAGGCCAAAGACTTCGACCAAACAAACTTTACACCAAAGTCAAAAAATGACGCTGTCAGGATGAAGGCTGACTTTGAAGACATTCGAGACGGCGTAAAAAACAAGCACCTAAAGAAACTCATCGCAACCGTTCTAGACGAAGAGCTCTACCAGAAATTTCTAGTCAGTCCAGCTGCTTATTATATCCACCATGCCTACGAAAATGGCTTACTTGAGCACACTCTAGATATGCTAGAGATGAGTAAGTCCGTTCAAAAAAGATATCCAGACATAAACTATGATCTACTAGTGACTGGCATTATATTTCACGATCTTGGAAAGATTTTCGAATATTCGATGTCGACTTCCATCGGGGTTACTAGGGAAGGTAAGCTTCTTGGCCATATTTACATGGGTGCCGAATACGTTCGTACCCACGCCCAAAAAGACATTCCAACCGACCTCCTCGACGAGGTAATTCACATGATTATCTCTCACCAGGGTCAGCTGGAGTTTGGCAGTCCCATAAGACCAAAAACAGCAGAAGCAGTGGCGCTATACCACCTCGATGACACCTCTACCAAGATAAACGCCGCTTACAATGTTATCCACGGTCTAGACTCAGACACAGAATTTGCACCGTATCACAAACAGCTAGGGGTAGAGCTATATAATTCACCGTATTTAAATGAGCTTGTAAACGAGGATATTCCTTTTTAATAATAAATCTGGAGGGTAACAACTTGGTTTGTCCATACTGTAGTACCGATATGACACCAATAGAACTAAACGGAAAAGTTTTTTGTTCTAATTGTGGCTTAACTGTTGCCAATAATTCACCGGCTCCAGTAGTAAACGCTATCAATCCCGCTTCGGAGAGTGTGAGTAATGTTGAGACGAACAACCCCGATGAGATCTCTTTTCCAGTAATTCCAGAGGTAGCCGAAGGTAAAAGAGAATCTGCTATCAGCGACCAGGTAATGATTCAGCCAGCGACGGACCCAGGTACAGAAACCATGACGGTAGGGGACACCAACGATTCGGTACCGACTCAGAAACTCAGCGATCCTTTTGGCCAATTTGCCAGCATGGACCCAACATCAGAGGCAGTGGGCAGAAAACTAGAGGTAGTCTCCGAGGAATCTACTCGACCGATTACCGAGGCTATCGCCCACGACCTAGGCATTTCCACAGAAGAGGTGACTCCGGAAGTAGAGCCAGAACCAATCGCTACGCCAGAACCTTCGTACGAGTCGAAAATCTCAGAGCTCTCTATCCCTACTGAAGAAGATTTTAATGATGAGCCAGAAACTACGGGCGGGAATATCAGTTCGTACCTCGAACTTTCAAATCCTGGCAATGAACAGGCTACCCTCGAGGCCAGCGGCATTCTACTCGACATCCTAGGTGAAGAGCAAGCAGTTGTACCAGAAGTCGATGAGTCAGATTCCGCTACTCTAGAGACTCAGAGTGAACACTTTGAGCCTAAGAATCCTGCAGAAGACATGACATTAAACCCGGTCGAAAACCCAGAAATTCCAGCCGAAACATTGACCGAAGAAGATGACGATATCTTTATTTTGCCATCTAAATTGAAGGTTGGCCTTCGCAGTAAAAAAGCTAACAAAACACCGAAGAAAAAAGAAAAGATAGATATAGCAGAAGCCGCCGTAACGCCTCTTGAGATTGACCCAAAGGTTGAAGCAGAAATCGAGAAACTCGAGGAAACCATCGAAGCGATACCTGAACCAGTCGTAGAGCTCACATCAGAAGAAGCTGCTAAATACGACCCTGATACCATAGACGAGGCTGATGTCGATATGAATAACGAAAAAGCCAAGGTAATCAAAGATTATTTCAGCACTGCGATTGAGAAAGATAAAATTACCCTCAAAAAAAAGGCTAAACAGAAAAAAAAGAAAAATAATCTAAAAATGTTTATTGTCATAGCCCTTATTGTCGGCGGGGTAGCCATCCTCTCTACTGGCAGTTACTTTGCCTACAAATACTACAATCCAGCCGTGCTGGTTCAGCAGGCCAAAGAAACAGCCGTTTTTTCGACCAAGTCACCTAGCTTCGTACCCGACGGGTATGTTCTAACGGGTAGCAATTATTCTAGCGCCGAGAAGACCTTTACTATGGCCTATAATTTTAGCGGGGACAAGGCAAAAACAATTACCTTTAAACAGATCCAAACAGACTCTGCCAAACAGTACATAGCCGATTATGTTCTTCGGGCTGACACTACCTTTATCGAAAAGGAAGTGGCTGGAATTTCTATTACTGAAGTAGCTGGCAGCAACTTAGTCTGGGCGCAAGATAATTTTGTCTTTACTGTAGAAACAAAGAATTTTACTTTCACAACAGATTTATTATATAAAATGGCAGAAATGGTGCAATAATGAATGCAGAACTTTGGGGAGATATCCTAGACAGACTGGAAGACCAATACGGCTCACTCCCGATCCAAGAACTTTCGGAAACACGCGAGGACGATACTGGCCAGAAGCTAACCTCGGTCATCAAAAGAGTTGAATTCGAAACAGCTCAAGGCAAGATGAGATTAGAGCTTGTCACCGCCCCAATGATTTTAGATAAAAAGACTCACTACACTCACACCTCTGGTGCTCGCGCTAACGTGGAATATGTACTCTCGGAGACAGAGAAAACAGAGCGAATTCGCGCATACCGCTACGACGACGATACAGATGACTGGATAGAAATTAATACAAGCAGTGGCTTTTTAGGATAGGAGAAATATGAGTACCAAAAACCCAGACCAAAGAGTCGGAATATTTATCGACGTACAAAATCTATATTACTCAGCTCGCGCACTATACGGGACCAAGGTAAACTTTGGTGAGATAGTTCGCACCGCTACAGCTGGACGTAAGCTAGTTCGAGCCATTGCTTATGCCGTGAAAGCTGAAATGCCAGAAGAGCAAGGCTTCTTTGACGCGTTGGAAAAAGCTGGTCTAGAAGTCAAAACGAAGGACCTACAGACATTCTCTAGCGGTCAGAAAAAAGCAGACTGGGATGTCGGCATTGCCGTAGATATACTAAATATGGCTCCAAAGCTAGACGCTGTGGTGCTTTGTTCTGGCGACGGAGACTTTCAAATTCTGATGCATCAGGCTAAAACAGAGGGTTGTCGTGCCGAAGTGATTTCCTTTGGTAAGTCCACCTCAGCTAAACTGATAGAAGAAGCCGACGACCTAATCGATATGGACACAGAACCTGAGAAATTTTTACTTAATTACAAAAAGCCTGTTGTTAAACCTCTGGTCTCGACAACACCAGTAGCCACAACACCAGGAAAAATTACCCCTGTAAAGCCAATGCCTGTCGCTAGTCTAGAGGGGGACATGATTGATGCCATAAATAACGACCCTTCGAGCCCAACACCAAAGAAGCGACGCTTCTTCAAACCATTGAAATAAGCCCGTTTTTTCCCTATAATAGATAGTCCGTGCCGGTCTCCGGTACGGACTATTTTGTGCCTAAATATGTCAAAAGGAGGGATTTTTGACTACCAAAAGTAATAAAATCGGCAGTGTTGAAATATTATTCAAATGTGGCCCAGATGGGGCCTGCGTTGTGAAAAAAATTATCCAGGAACCTGAGTATGATCTCAATCTAAAAATTCATGTTCTAAGAAATTGTATTCGTTGTGACGGACAAGCGGAGCCGGAGTTTCAAAATATCCTCTAGCATGCTAAAATGTACCTATGAAATACAATACACGATTTGCACCCAGCCCAACTGGTATGCTCCACATTGGTGGAGTTCGTACCGCACTTTTTGATTACTTAGCAGCCAAAAGTACTGGCGGCACTTTCTCACTCCGCATCGAAGATACTGACCGAGAAAGATTTGTCGAAGGTGCCGTAGACGCTGTTCACGAAGGTCTCGCTTGGCTTGGTATAAAAAACGATGGTGAAGTGGTCTATCAATCAGAGAGGCTATCAATATACCAAAATTATGCGGAAGAGCTTGTAGCGAAAGGTCTCGCCTATAAATGTTTTTGTACGACCGAAAGACTCGCAGAGTTAAAATCCGCCCAAGAGCTGGCCAAGAAGCCACCTGTCTATGACCGTTGCTGCCTAAAGCTTACACCCGAGGAGATTACTGCGAAGGAAGAAGCTGGCGAAAGGTTTGTAATACGTTTTCAGATACCCACAACTCCGGTTACCGTTAGCTGGACCGACAAAGTCAAAGGGGACGTCTCTATTCCCATAAATACGCTTGAAGATTTCATTATCATAAAGGGTGATAAATGGCCTACCTATAATTTTGCCAACGTTGTCGATGATCACGAACAAGGATTTAATTTAATAGTCCGTGGCGATGAGTTTGTCCCATCTACGCCTAAACACATCTTGCTTTACATGGCTCTTGGCTGGGAGGCTCCAGAATTTGCCCACGTCCCAGTAATCGTCGGCACAGATATGAAAAAGCTTAGTAAACGCAATGGCGATACTGCTATTTCTGATTATCAGGAGAAGGGCTATTTACCAGAAGCACTTCTAAACTTTCTAGTGTTACTCGGCTGGAACCCCGGCACAACAGAAGAGGTTTTTACACTTTCAGAGCTCGAAAAGGCCTTCAGTGTTGATAGAGTAGGGAAGTCACCTTCAGTATTTGACCCAGATCGTCTCGATTGGATGAACGGCGTCTATATCCGAAACCTCACCGTACCCGAACTCACCGATAGATTGCTCGATTTCGACAAAAACAAGGCTTCTTCGACTACTAATCGCGAGTTTCTCGAACGGGTAGTTACGGTAGAGCAAAGCAGACTCAAAACTCTCGCTGAATTTGGCGAAATAGCTGGTTTCTACTGGTCCTTACCTTCATACCGCTCAGATATACTCGTTTTCAAGAAAAGCTCACCTGAGGCCACCAGAAAGGGCCTAGACGCATTTCTCGCGGCTATTTCTGACTTTACGGAAAACAGCTGGCGAGAAAAGACGGTGGAGGACTGGAATACGCTTCTTTCTGACATTGTTACAAAGAATGAACTAAATAACGCTGATCTATATTGGCCTATTCGCGTCGCTCTCTCAGGACTAGAGAAATCGCCAAGCCCCGCCGAACTCCTCTGGGTACTCGGGAAGGAAGAATCAATCGCAAGGTTAGGGAAAGCTATCTAAATGGAAGATACTAAGATTCTCATGTCCATCCGCGCTATTATCCGCAAGGGGAATGACTATCTACTCGTTCAGCGTGCAAAAAATGATAGCTATGAACCCTCTACATTTGAATTTCCTGGCGGTAAGGTAGACGCGGGTGAAGACCTTAATGAGGCTCTTTATCGTGAAATATACGAGGAAACAGGACTGATGGTCACCATCCTCGAACCACTCTTCTATTGGGATGAGGCTAGTAATAAAGCCAAGTATGCCGATTTTAGACATGTCGCAATATTCTTCGAATGTTCAGTACCCATCAATGCCAAAGTTAAAACTAGCTTTGAACATGATGAATATGTCTGGCAAACCCTAACTGAGATCTCTGACCGCAAAGACCTGGCTTCTAGTACTAAGAAAGCTGTTGCTCGGCTAGCCAAGTCTCGATAAGCTCTACGTCCCTCTTATCCTTTTCACGGGGTAATTTCTTTTTGAACTCAAGAGCAGTATAGATGTTCTGAAAAGGTAATCCTTCGATAATTTCTTTACCTAGAATCTGTTCAGCCGCTGTCGGTGCACCCGGGATTGGTTTCTCGAAGGAGCCCTGGTACATTGCTTCTACATTTGGCGATAGCCTCAGTTTCGTAGCGCCATGTTCGGTAAACCTCTCATAGCTTTGCTCGAGCTCGTGCCAAAGCTTTTCCGTAACGAGAATATCGACGTCATTCATCGGCCGAAGATTACGAATACCCAGAGGTCCACTGGCAACGACGATATACTCATCTACCGGGAGATCCGAAGCTCGAAGTTCTTTAAATAAATTTTCGTTAAATTCTTTCATAAAGTCATATTAGCACATTCTTGTCCTATTTGCCTATTTATGTTATAATAAGTGTACACAAATTCTGAAACCATCATTGTTAGCTATTAATAATGCGGAGTGGGGAAGGAGTAGTTATGGACACTAATAAAAGGTCGGGAACGTCGCTCATGACGGACGGTATACTTACCCTGCTAGCAGGTCTAGTTTTATTATTTTTGACTGCAATTTCGCAAAATGCCATAGTCGTCGTTTTCTCGGCGATGGTTATCGTACTCGGAATAACCCAGATGATAGCGGCTGGTGGAGAAGGGAAGACTGCTGGCGAAACTAATTACTTGGCTCTACTCGGTCTCTATAGCTTCGCTGCTGGTGTTGGTTTGCTCTTCTTTATGAATGTTAGCCTAAGTACGGTTATTATGCTCGTTGCTATCTATATTGCGATTACTGGCGTTGCCGAAATGGTTGCTGGCGTTGCCTTTAGAAAGGATATTCGGGGATACTCTTGGCTAGTAGCCTCGGGGGCAGTCCGAACCGTCTTTGCTCTATTTCTGATATTTAGTACTGGTATTGCTCTTGCTACGTTTATTCTCTACATTGCACTCTATGCAGTCATTCAAGGCTTTACTATGAGCGTACTCGGGTACGAAGTCCGTGAGGGGGCTCGTGATTACGACAGCCCACTCCTCCAATAAATTTGACAGTCGATCCGGACGACCTAGGGGAGCCGAATAGGCTCTCCTTTATGTTTGAGTTTATTAATCTTGAAGTTTAGCTCATTTTACGCTAAAATATACCCCATACTAGCTACTATTTACTAGTTACTAGTCGACCGTATAATCGGGAGTCGCCAAGTGGTAAGGCACTGGTTTCTGGTACCAGTATGCGCAGGTTCGAATCCTGCCTCCCGAACCAAAAATAACACCAAGGGTGAATGTAACGCCAATGCCTTTAAGGATAATAACCCTGAATGAAAATAAAAGACTTTATTTATGGCGATTTTGATATAAACGAACCGGTATTGGTAGAACTCCTTCAATCTAAAGATTTAGCTCGGCTAAAGGGCATATCACAATTCGGAATTCCTGATAAATACTATTTCAAAATAAATTTTGATAGATTTGAGCATAGTGTTGGCGTTATGCTTCTTTTAAAAAAGTTGGGTGCTGACACAGAAGAACAGGTGGCAGGGCTTATCCATGATATATCTCAGTTTTCTTTCTCTCATATTTCAGATTGGGTTTTCGCAGATGGCAGAATGGGGAACGAATCATATCACGACACTCAACACGAAAAATTTGTGACGAATACCGAAATTCCTAAAATTCTAGAAAAATATATGATTTCCGCCGAAACTATACTGAACGATAACAATTTCCCTCTTTTAGAAAATACTTTGCCCGATATTTGTGCCGACCGAATTGATTATTCTTTGAGGGAGCTGGTTCACAATGGAGAAGGAGAATTAGTTGAGGAAGTATTAAATGATATTGAGGTAGAAAACGACAAAGTATACTTCAAAACTAAAAAAGCTGCGATACTTTTCGCAAACGCTTTCTTGAATCTTCAAACAACTCATTGGGCATCCGCGGAGGGAGTTACCAGGTACTCTTTATTCTCTAAGGCTTTTAAGAGGGCTGTCGATAGCAGGCTTATTGTACATGATGACTTTTGGAATAAATCGGAAGCTGAACTAATTGAGATACTTCTAAAAAGTGACGACCTGGAAATATTTTCAATTTTAGAAAAACTTGAGAAAGGCCAGCTCGATGATAAATCTGGCGAACGAGTTTATAAGAAGTTTAGATACGTCGACCCATTCGTTATGACTAATAAGGGTTTAAATAGACTAAGCAACCTTGATTTTGTGTATAGAAACATATTGGAAGAGGCGAGACGTCAAAATGCCGAAGGTATTTTAGTTTAGATATAGTGTATATATGTTCTAGGGTGTCTTGCTGAACCAAGAAGTCTGAAATTTAGCTTTGCTAGATGTCAGGCTTCTTTTGTTTCTATTGTTGACTGTATCAAGAAAATGTTATATTATATTCTGTCCATCAATCTCAGGGGAGAGGGGAAGTACGTGAAGAAGAATAAGAAGCCAAAGAAGGAGCTCGAGCCCGTGAAAGTCGGCGTTAGAATCATGCTGGTTGTCACTGTGATTTTCACAGCTATAACCGTCCTGTTCGCGCCAAGGATTATCTCCGCTGCCAAGTCCGTGCACGTCAACCAGTCCAAGCCTGTCGTCACAACGGCTACGAAATAGGGGGTTTTGCTTTATGCAGGGTGGAATAACGGTAGACTCCACGACAAGGGCTATTGCCAACGGCATCAAGCTGAAGGTGCAACATCCCGCTCTCGATTGGATCGCCTCTGGGCTCCACGTTCACGATCTGTCGCTGTGCAACCAGATATCTCTGTTCGCTCAGAAGCTGCCTGGCTTTCACTACAGTCTGGCAAATGACCCTCGTGACTCAGACAAGACAGCTTATCGCATGGCGGTATTCCTCAAGGTTCGGGATGCCATCGGAGAAGAGGGCTCAATCGCCATTCTTCTTCCGGTGCGACCGAACGCCCCAGACAAGCCAAGCGGACATTGCAGCTTCTACGTGAGCAGTCAAAACATCTCGAACGAACGAGTTCTGCTGGCCGCCGATGCACTTGCCACTATCCTCGAACCGCTTAGCCGCAAAAAGGTCAGCGCCTAAACTACCCGCAAGCCCGCAACCCGAGAGAACCCGTTCTCCCGTGAGGCGGGTTTTCTCTTTCCTAAAACACAATTTTATGATATTATTCCGCGTATCAAAGAACTAATAGTCATGACATAGTCACGACTATCTTTTACTAGTACCTTGACCCCGAAGGAGACATCAGATGATTATCCTCCTACCCTTCATAGACCATGTCGCGATTGACACAGAAAGTAGTGCAGAATACGTTCTCGAGGGCCCGTCCTCAGAGACCATGAGAAGTCTCAAAACAGACGAAGAGGGGAGAAACCCGATTGAAGAAGGAATTACCTTCAAAACTCCTGGCCAAACCTGGGAGATAGTTGAGGTTCTGGGAGTTATAGAACACAGTAGCATTTCCGATACCTGGTGGATATGGGCTACTGCGATGGACCAGATAGGCCGGGGCACCAAAGGAATAAACATGGAGATCTATGTGCTTTGGTCACCCGGTTGTCCACGACACAGCTATCTGGCTAGACATACTCAGCTCGTAGATACCCGAGTTTTCTGGAGGAGGCACCATGTCTGATGCAAATTTCAAGGTTGCGGCCTGGAAAGGAATCCGATGAGCAGTAAACACCCCCAGGTGGGGGACCTAGTCAAGGTGGTTGCTAGCTCCAAGATGGAACTGATTGATACAGAGGGTCGCGTTACCGACTATGAATCTGTGGACTGGCAATCCAAGGCCAAGATACAACCAAACGAAGGCAAGAGTTTCTGGGCGTGGACATGGGACGTATTGGTCATCGAGAAGAAAGGTGGTCCAGCAGTACCCTTCGGCCCGTCGGAAAATCTCGTAAACGCGAAAGGCATTCTATACTAGGAGGTGAGTCATGCCTGGCTCTAACAATGTCTGCCCTGGATGTGGCAGTAGCACGCTGAATAAAAGCAAGAAGCGTGCCAAAGATGATCCTGAAACGGCATATCGATGCTGGCAATGTGGCTATTCAAGCGGCGACACTTTACCACATCCCGACACAAGTGTAACCAGTGACACCGTGATGGCAATCTTGCAGCCTGGCTATCCCTGGTCACGTGAGCTGACCGGTAATCAACGAGCAACGATTGCTCACTTCATCAGTACCAACTGCAATTCGTAATGGTACGTTCATAACCCGCAACCCGAGAGAACCCGTTCTCCCGTGAGGCGGGTTTTCTCTTTTTACGCTCTTGAAAACAAAAGGGTTGAACCCTCTGGAGCTTGTGGCACGTTTAGGAGGGTTCAACCCTTTTGTAAACTTCGAATAAATAATAAAAGAGGCCCGAAGGCCCCTTTTTAGTAATTAGTTATTTTTTACTTAGTAATTTCGCTTATGCTCTCTGAACCTTGATGTAATCTAAGCTCATAGTAACGAGTGTACCGAAGACGATTAGACCAACCAGTAATCCGGCTAGCCAACCGATAAGTGGAATATTTTTTAATACTATAGCGATGAGGACGCCGATTGCAGCAGTCTTCCAGTTTAATGTTAACTCTGCTTCCTTACGTAGGTATTTCCAGACATATGAACCGATTAGGAGAGCCGAGAGTGAACCAGTCAGGGCGAAGAAGGCGAAGTAAGCTGTTGCCAGATAGCCCATAATTCCCCAACCGAGGACACTAATTAACAAAACGAGAAGGACGATAGGTGTGACCACCATACCGAGGAACCCTGCGCCCATCTTGGACCAAGGCTTTACTAAACTCTGATTTACTACCTTGCTAGAGAATTTTGGTAGTAGATTTATGAAGACGATTAGAGTGATGAATGCCATGAGAGAGGAGAACACTATTCCGCCAAAACGACTTCCCATACTCTGAGACTGCCTAGCGGTCGTAGTTACTTTGGTATATTCTACACTTCCGCCAACTTTAGCATCGCTGGCTACAGAGGCTTGATTGCGTGAAGAATATTTCAAGTTCCCAGCAATGACTGCTGAGGAAGCTACGTTCAAAGTGTCGACTTGGGCGAGCTCTACATTACCACCGACCTTGCCAGAGATATCTACGCTACCGGCGTAGCTATTTTTGATACTCCCGACAACTTCGCCTTTCACAGTGACAGTACCGCCATAGACTAGTAGGTCACCCTTCACCACAGACTTTGTACCGAGGACTACGTCACCACCGAAAACCACTAGGTCTCCGCCAATAACGCTTTCTACGTTCACAGTACCGCCTGCAACTCGAACGTTTTCGCCAACAGTACCGTTTAGCATCAGTGTACCGCCAGCGGCCAAGATTCCATTTTCAACATTCCCGTTGACCGTGACAGTGCCGCCTGCAACAACCAAGTCACCAGTGACGTTGGCGTCGACTGTTGGATTCTGGCCCGCCAGATATAGGTTGTGAGGTTGCTCCTCTTTGGTCACAGTTTCAGAGGACCGAACGTCTGCAGCTAAACTAAGTGCAGGGACGAGTAGCACCATTGCTACTATGGACATAAGAATCTTTTTCATGGCACTCCTTTTTCTTTTTACTTTCATTATTATACACCAAATATGCTACAATATGACTATGAGAAAGATATTATTCGCACTTACTTTATTATTGTTTCTACCGACTCTTGCCCTCGCAGAAGTGTCCACCGTTGACAATGGATACAAAGAGAACATCAGCTCTTATGGTGTAAACGCAACCCTAGATGACCAAGGTAATATTTCGGTTGCAGAAACCATCAATTATAACTTTGGAAGCAATGAAAAACACGGCATCTTCAGATACGTCCCAACTGTTTATGAGGGTCGTCGTGGAGACAAGAGACAGAGTCTAACAAATGTTTCTATAACCGACGGAGCGGGTAATACTGTCCCTTCCGAGAGAAGCTTTGAAAATAATTCAGAAGTTCTGAAGATAGGGGAAGCCGACAAGCTCGTCACTGGGACCCAAACGTACAAGATTAGTTACACTCTAAGTCATATGATTAGTAGTAATTCGGATGGTGACAGACTACTCTGGGGCGCTATTGGTACCGGCTGGACAGTACCAATGAAAAACATCGTAGTTACATTTATAAATAGCGAACCACAAGAAGCAAATAGAATGACGACAAATTGTTTTTTTGGTCTACAGGTTTCTAGTAGTAATTGCGACTACAAGCGAGACGGTAATAAGACGGTCATAGCCAAAGACTTTCTAAACCCAGGAGAAGGTATAACCTTAGATTCTCTATACAAGACTAGCACCTTCCCGGCGCCATCTAAGCTAGAAATGTTCCTCTGGGAGACTCACTGGTATTACTGGTTACCCCTGATTGCTCTTATAGGCTTCTTCCTACTTTGGTATGAGAAGGGTAGAGACCCAGAAGGTCGTGGCACTATTGTACCGATGTATGATGCGCCAAAAGGCGTGACTCCATATGAAGCCAGCATACTAATAGAGGACAATATCAGCAAAAGGGCCCTACCGGCAGCCATTATCTCACTAGCAATTCAGGGTTACATCAAAATTCATAAAAAAGACGTCAAGGTACTATTTGTGAATCAGACAGAATATGAACTGATAAAATTAAAAAGTCTTCCAAAGACCGCCTCTGCGACTGAACAAAAAGTGATGAGCCTATTCTTTACAGGCAGAGATCAGGTAAACCTAAATGATCTTGGGGACTCCTTTGCAACACTTCACTCCTCCTTACATAGCAAGGCCTATCAAGAGGTCGTGGCGAAGGGCTATTATACGGTAGACCCGAATATTTCTAGATTTATCTACTTTGGCATTGCCATAACGCTACTCGTAGTGGGGCCAATCCTAGCCTTCTACCTAATGTTCTCAGCGCTTGGCTTTATCTGTATGACCCTACCAGGGCTTATCGGCCTGCTGTTTGCCTTCATTATGCCTACGAAGACCAAGGCTGGTATTATACTAAAAGAAGATCTCTTGGGACTCAAGATGTATATCAAAGTAGCCGAGGCAGACCGCATCAGATTTCACAATGCCCCTGCTAAAAGTCCTGAAAAGTTCGAAGAACTTCTGCCTTACGCCATCATCTTCGGATTAGAGAAGCAGTGGGCTGAAGAATTCAAGGATATCTACAAAACACCGCCCACTTGGTATGACGGTAACCTTACTACCTTCTCAGTGATTGCCCTCACCCATGACCTTGGTAGCTTCTCAAATTCAGCTATCAGCTCAGCGGTTAATGCATCTTCTAGTGGTGGAGCAGGTGGCTTCTCCGGGGGAGGCGGCGGTGGTGGTGGCGGCGGAAGCTGGTAGACGTCACTGTCAGCTATACCAGACAGTAAAATTACTAAGGACTAATTACTAATTATTGTTCGAACAAAGTGAGAACTATAGTTCTCGGCTGTACACTCGAACGGTAGAAGAAATTAACATGAAAACTGAAAAATTACACATAGCCATAATCTTGGGTACGAAACGTGAAGGACGACGAAGCGAGAATGCAGCCCGTCTAGTGGAGACTGTAGGTCAAAAATTCGACGAAATTCAGATTAGATTTGTTGACCCTCGAGACTACAATTTCCCTGGTGATGGCAATAACGCAGACACGAGAGACCCCAAATTCACCGAGATCACTAAGTGGGCCGATGGTTTCTTTATCGTTACACCAGAATACAATCATGGTTATCCAAGCAGCTTGAAGCGCATGCTCGATACAGAATACAGGAATTATTTCTACAAACCCGTGGCACTGGCCGGCGTTTCTATCGGTATCTTTGGTGGCGCTAGGTGTATAGAAGCACTCCTACACACACTACGTGAATTACACATGACCGTACTGCCACAAGACGTGAACTTCTCCAAAGTACAGGATGTATTCGGTGAGAATGGAGAGCTAAAAGACGAGAGTTATCTACCTCGCATCGAAGGGTCCTGGAAAGAGCTCATCTGGATGACCAAGGTCATGAAAAACGGTCGCGATAACATAAAGAGATAATTATTTTATGCCGAATTACCTATCAAAATCAGACTTTCTGAAGTACCAAACCTGTCCAGGGTACCTTTGGTTATGGAAAAATAAACGAGAGGTTGTCCCAGAGGATAGCCCAGAGGATGTCGAACATCGCATCGAACAGGGGAATGAAGTCGAAGGCTATGCGCAGAAACTATTCCTAGGAGGCCTAAACTTAGAAGGTAAACCGGCTCAGACCAAAGCCGATACGGAAAAAGCAGTCCTCGCAGGAGAAAAGATAATCTTTCAAGCCACGGTCATCACTGACTCCGGCCTTCTGGCCAAGGCCGACGTACTTGAGCGCGACGGAGAAGGCTGGAACCTCTATGAAGTTAAATCAACTACAACTATAAAGAAGGATCACTTGCTTGACGCGACCTTCCAGAAGGTCGCCTTTGAGCAAGCTGGTTACAAAATAAATAAAGTGAGCATTGTCTATCTGAACAAAGGGTATATTCGCCATGGCAAGATTCGTCCTCTGGATCTTTTTCTCATCGGCAACGTCGACGAAGAAGTGGCCAAGCTTGTCCCAGAAGTAAGGGCTTCAGCCCAAGACGCCGTGGCCTATATCAACAAACCAGATGAGCCGAAGACCTGTAGCTGCCGTCAGAAAGCCAAGGGTAAACACTGTCCAACTTTCAAATATTTTAACCCTGACATTCCAGACTACTCAGTCTATAACCTCAGCAGGGCTACAAACAAAACCATAGCCCCACTCGTCGACATGGAAATTTTTCACGTTCATGATGTCCCAGATGACTATAAGCTCAGCGAGAAACAGCGAAACCAGGTCGTCGTGGCCCAGCTGGGCCAACCGATGATAGACCCGGCCCTTATCAAAGAAGAGTTGGATGCACTTATCTACCCTCAATATTACCTCGATTACGAGACTATCAGTACTGCAATTCCAATGTTTGATGGTTGTATACCATATCAACAAGTACCATTTCAGTACTCTCTGCACGTTTTGAGGGGCCCAGATGAAGAGCTGGAACATTATGAGTTCCTTGCCCGACATGCGGATAAAAACCCCATCCCGGACCTGCTTGCGCAGATGAAGCGAGAGATAGGGGACACCGGCAGTGTGATTGTCTGGTATAAACCATTCGAAACATCCCGGAACCGTGAAATGGCCAAAATGTACCCTGAATTTAGTGACTTTCTCTTGAACGTAAACGAGAGAGTTTACGACCTAATGGATATTTTTTCAAAACAGTACCACGTCCATCCACTCTTTCTCGGCAAAACCAGTATCAAATATGTCCTGCCGGTACTGGTGCCAGAGCTTTCGTACAAGGAGATGGCTATCGGAAACGGTGCTATCGCTTGTCTGCGTTGGTACCAAATGGCAGCCGATGTAGTACCCAAGGAGGAGGGCGACCAAATATACAGAAACTTGCTCAAATACTGTGAACTTGATACACTAGCGATGTACAAAATATATGAACACTTAATTGGATTGTATTAAATTAATAGTTTACCCAAACGTCATCCCGGCGCAGGCTGGGATCCAGTGGGAGTCAGGACTGGATTCCTGGCCACCGACCAGGAATGACAAACGGGGCGGAGGTCTAAATGTCTGTAAATCACGTTGGCGAAAAATACATTTGCGAAATTTGTGGCAATGAAGCGGTAGTCACTAAGGTTGGTGGCGGGACTCTAGTCTGTTGCGGTCAAGATATGGAAGTAGTAGGGGAATAGTATGAGAGACATCATTGCGTCTACATTTCTTGGTATGCCGCTAGTAGCTTGGGGTGGTCTTTTCACTCTTTCACTCGTCGTCTTACAGGTACTGATGGGGGCTAAAATCCTCAAGGTTAACTTCAAATATCACCGCATAAACGGTTATCTGATTCTTGGAGTTGCTCTTGTTCACGCTACAGCTGCCTTAATCTACATCTTCGGTTAAGTTATGCAGAAGAAGCACTATTACTTTATCGGTATCGGGGGAATCGGGATGAGCGGACTCGCTCACGTCCTAGCTAAACGTGGTTTTCGTGTTAGCGGTTCAGACCCAGTACCAAATAGACAGACCAAACACTTGGAAACTCTAGGCGTGATGGTAAATCCAGATCAGTCTAGCAAGAATATTACTAGCGACATTGACGTCGTGGTAGTAACTTCGGCCATTCCTCATGACAATGCAGAGCTCCTAGAAGCGACTAGAATCGGCCTGCCTATCATGAAACGTTCTGTACTCCTAAACGAAATTATCAATGAACACAAGGCGATTGCCATCACGGGCACCCATGGTAAAACCACCACCTCAAGCATGCTAGCGACTGCTCTTACTGAGGCTGGACTCGACCCCACGGCCATTATCGGGGCTGAGGTTCATAGTATCCAAAGCAACGCCAAGGAAGGTAAGGGAGAATATACAGTCGCTGAAGTTTGTGAATACGAACGCGCTTTCCTCGATATATACCCATTTGGAGCCATTATTACCAATGTTGAAGCTGACCACCTAGACTACTACCTAGATATTCACGATATAGTCGATGCTTTTTCGGAATTTGTATCACACATACCCGAAGAGGGTTTTCTACTCTATATGGGTGAGGACGAAAACAGCATCAAGGTGTCTCGTGCTGCCAAGTGTCGTCTCTTCTCATATGGACTAAACGATCACAATGACTATGACGCCCAAAACATCCACACCACTGATCATCACACCTCTTTTGATGTCTACGCCAAAGGAACAAAACTAATTTCATGTACACTACCACTGCCAGGTAATCACAATCTCTTAGATGCCTTAGCCGTAATCGGTGTCTCCCATATTATCGGAGCCGATCTAGAGAGGGTTGTTATAGCGCTTAGCACCTTTACTGGTGCCAACAGACGCTTTCAGATAAAAGCCGAAGCAAGTGGCATTACTATTATCGATGACTACGCGCATCATCCCACCGAAATAGCCGCCACTCTTAGTGGTGCTAGACAATTTTTCCCGAGTAGCCGTATCATAGCGGTCTTCCAGCCACATCAGCATAGTCGCACCAGGCTTCTGCTCAACGACTTTGCGAATTCTTTTGACGATGCGGATCTCGTAATCATACCCGAAATCTATGCAGTTAGAGATACAGCAGAAGATATAAAGTCAGTCTCTTCCAAGGATCTAGTTGCCCTTATAAATGACAAAAAAGACAAAGCAACGTTCTACAAGAACCTCGAAGAGACACTTACTGGAGTAAAGAAAATAGCCAAGAGTGGGGATATAATCATCACTATCGGCGCTGGACCAGTCTACAAAATAGGGGATGAGTTGTCCACATATTATACACACCTAAACAGTTGACAAAGTTCATTTTCAGTTTCATGATATATAACAATGAAACCGAAATGTAACCACATTTCAAAATATAAACTACCACACGACAAGTGGGGGAGCCGTACAGCTCACTCACTTTTTTTATTGGAAAATGTTTCGCAGGGGCGGACAGAAAGGAGAAATCATGGATGTAAATGTTATTAAAACGCTTATATCACAGTACCGCTCCGGAATGATAACTGCTGAAGAGTTTGTCTCTCTACTAGAAAAAGAAGTTTATGCTATAATCTAGCTGTGAAGAAACAAACCCCAAAATTAGTTAAGATACGCCATAAACTCTATGCTATGCTCTCGGGCGGTCTAGTGTTCTCCCAAATTATGATGGGAGTTACTTACTACTCTGGACCTGGTATTTCTTCTGAAACCCCTGAGGCTATGAGCAAAAATATCATTACCTACTCTAACGTCGAGAGATCGAAAACCGGTATAGCCACCTTAAATGAAAGCCCAGAACTAGATAAAGCAGCCCAGGCAAAATTAGCTGACATGTTCGCCGAAAACTATTGGGAACACGTGGCTCCTTCTGGCAAACAAGCCTGGGATTTTATCAAGGGCTCTGGATATACATACGAATTCGCTGGTGAAAACCTGGCCAAAGGCTATCATGACTCAGGATCTACCGTCACGGCCTGGATGAACTCGCCAACACATAAGGAAAACCTTTTGAGTGGGAAATATACTGAAACTGGCGTAGCTGTAGGAAGTGGAAGCCTAAATGGCAAACCAGTCACACTAGTCGTCCAGCTCTTCGGTAAACCACAAGCCAGTAATAAAGTGACTACTAGCGGCACCAACGCTTCAGTACTCGGCGTAAAGCAAAACACTAATTTAAATATCTTTGCCCCTATTAGCGACTCCCGCATCCCTTTCTTCATCGCCTGGCTGATTCTCTTTGCCCTAATCGTTTTTGACGGCATCGAGCTTCGTCGCCTGGGATTACACAAAAGCAAAAAACATATGTTCGAATTTCGCTCGGCCTTACTCATAAACACCCTGGCCTTCATTATTCTCTTCGTAAGTTTTGCGGCAGTAGCCTAAAACTATTTGCCACTTCTGGCAGCAAAAGTAAGTGGGAACTCGCGATTAGAGGACTCCTTTCCCTTGAAAATCAACCTGCCGGCGTGAGGCGCGACTTTCGCGGGAGGCCCTTCGACTGCAGCGTAGGGCGGAGAAGGGATTACGCGAAGGAGAACTTGATTTTCTTGAACTTTGCGTTACTTTCTTTCAAGAGAAAGTAACAAGAAAGCGTAAATTATTCTCATTCTCCCATGAGGTAATTTTAGGTGGGTAGCAAAGAGGGTCCGAGCGTAGTATAATTACGCAGTAATTATGGAGAAAAAATATGTACGATATCGCAATTATTGGAGCTGGACCAGCGGGCATGTCTGCCGCGGTTTATGCAGCTAGATACAAAATGAAAGTCGCCCTCGTGGGTGCCTACCCGGGTGGCTATGTAAATGAAGCCCACCTAGTAGAGAACTGGCTCGGGGAGAAAAGCATTCCTGGTGCAGATCTAGTCACAAAGTACCTAGAGCACGTCAAAAGCCTACCAATAGACCTGATGACACACGGTGTCAAAGGTATCGTGAAAAAGGATGAACACTTTGAGATTGTGACAGAGAAAGAAAGTATTCAGGCAGATCGAATTATTCTCGCTATTGGGACTGAGCGCAAGAAGCTTGGGATCAGGGGTGAGGAAGAATTCATGGGTAAAGGCGTTTCATACTGCACCACCTGTGATGGTTACTTTTTCCGTGACAAAGTAGTGGCTGTAATCGGTGGAAGCGACAGTGCTTGTACTGGCTCCCTCATGCTTGCCGATATAGCTAGTAAGGTCTATCTGGTCTATCGCCAAGGGGAATTGCGCGCAGAACCATCGTGGGTTGCTGATGTAGCCAAAAACTCGAAGATTGAACTAATCTTAAATACAAACCCCGAGGAAGTAATTGGCGACACAGTAGTGCGCGCTCTGAAGCTCGACAACGGCACAGAGGTAGCCGTAGACGGCATATTCGTCGAGATTGGCACGACTCCAGGGGCAGCACTTGTTGGACAGCTAGGAGTGAAGACTGACGAGAAGGGTTACATCGTAGTAGATGACACGCAGAAAACTAATATCGAAGGTGTTTGGGCAGCGGGGGATATCACTACTAAAAACGGCAAACTAAAACAGATTGTCATAGCAGCCGCAGAAGGCTCTCTAGCCACATATAGTGCCTATTTAGACAAAAAATCTAAGCAAATTTAATTTGCCTTCACAAAGCCAAAAATAGGGGATTTGAGCACAGATTATTCTGGTTTATTCACACTTTATGCTTGACAATATAAGCGGCTAGGTTCAAATTATACCTAGACGAGAGTCAATCCCTACGAGAGGAGGTGGATGAAAAATGGCAGTAGAAGGATATTGTGTTAAATGCAAGGCTAAACAAGAAATGGTAGCCCCAGAGAAAATCACTATGAAGAACGGTCGCCCAGCTACTAAGGGTACTTGCCCTAAGTGTGGAACTAAGATGTTCAAGATTGGTGCATAGTTACAATCATACTAGTATATAAATAACTCCTTGATTTATCAGGGAGTTATTTATTTTGTAGTATAATGGGCAAAAAGGAGTATTCATGAGTGAATTTGAAACGAATCCAGAGGCAGCTATAAGAGCAGAGCTTTCGGAACATAAAACCAATCTAGCCAATATCAAAGAGCAATTTGCGGGCATCCAGGATGGGGACATGAAGAGCAAGCTAACCCTTAATGAGTCAGAAAGACTAATGGCACTTGCCAAATTCACAAAACGTGAGATATTTCGACTTTTGCTTGAGCTAAATGATATAGACGCCATAAGTTCCCTTCTAGAAGCAGGCATAGCTTCGGCAGTTGAACTAGAGCAGGAAGAGGGTATCCCTGCATACCTAGAGCCAATAGTAGAGGAAACCCTTGGCTTTGATGTAAGCACACAAGAGGCAATGGACGCTGTGGATCCGAAGGTTTTTAGAATTTTCCAAGAAGCTGTAAATAGATATAATCTAATGACATTCGAATCTGAGGAAGAGGAAGACGATTGGGAACCTACAGAATAATCTTGAGATTAAACCCATTTTCTGCTATAATCTCTCGGTAAATGGTCTCATCGTCTAGCGGTTAGGACGCCTCCCTCTCACGGAGGTAACAGGGGTTCGATTCCCCTTGAGACTACCAAACGGAGCATATATTCTTAGCGAATATGTGCTCCGTTTTATATTATTTGGTATAATAGTCACAGGAGAAAATATTATGACTGATCCAAATTGTATATTTTGTAAAATAGTTGCCAGCGAGATTCCTTCGGTCAAAATATGGGAAAATAATGATTTTATTGCCATTCTAGACATCAATCCGAATGTCGAAGGTGCCACGGTGTTATTATCGAAAAATCACCAAAGTTCGAACTTTCTCAGTCTGCCTGAGGACGTGCTATGCGATTTTACAAAGGCCGCGAAGACAGTTGCAGAGATTCTTGCCGGGGGATTAGGGGCGGATAGGGTAATGCTGGTCGCTGAAGGTATGGACGTAGATCATGCCCACCTAAAGCTCTATCCATCAAATGAAGCGACTTATCCTGGCTTCCTGACCACTGGTGGTGGAAAACCAACAACAACAGAAGAGCTAGAAAGAGTTGCCAAAAAGATACGGGAATAACTCTTTCGTCAGGGTCGTTCCTTGCTCGCAGGCTAGGTGCGACCCTTTTGAAACTCCCGCCGTTTGTGGTCTGAAAGGGTCCGACCCTCCCTCATGCTATTCGGGGCTGTTTCCTCCAAAGGCGGACAGGTAGGGTATGGACCCTGGAACAGCGAAGTAGCTGAAGACAATCCTTTCAAACTTCGAATTTCAAATTTCAAATTAATCGGCTATACTTATATGCATGCGAATATTCAATTATCTGAAAAACAATAAAAAACTTTCTACTCTAATAATCATAATCCTCGTAGTAACCGGCGTATCTATCATCGCTGGTACTGGTATTAATATCTTCGAAAAAAAGAACCCAGCGACGGCTAGCGGAAAAGTCAGCGGTGCTGCCCTACAAAAACTAATTGAAAGCAATAAAGCCAAGTATTACCCAAAGACAGATTGGCTTGAGAGTCACCCTCAAGACCTGCAACTTTCTAGCAAGGGTGCTATCATCCTCGACTATGAGACAAATCAAGTGCTCCTAGACAACAATATGCATACGAAACTTCCGCCAGCGAGCATTACCAAGGTTTTAACATCACTGATTGCCCTCGAGAACTTCAAACCAGATCAACTCTGCACCGTCTCCCAGGAAGCGGCGGATACGGAAGCTTTCAAAATCGTAATGAATGCGGGCGAACAAATGACAGTACGAGACCTTGTCTACGGCATGATGATGATAAGCGCCAACGATGCTGCTGAAGTAATCGCCGAGTGTGATCCGGGCGGCAAAAAAGCCTTTATCGACAAAATGAATGAGAAGGTTAAAGAGCTTGGCCTAACTGATAGTCACTTCGTGACACCTAACGGCCTCGATGATCCAGAGCACCTAGCCAGCGCCTTCGATATGGCCACTATCACCGCCTATGCTATTCGAACTCAGCCTGACTTCCTGACCTACATGGGCCGAGTCGATGATTACAGTGTTCCAGCAACCGAACATAACGAACCTCACTCATACTATCAACTAAGTACCTTGCTAAAGACCTATCCTGGTATGGAAGGTGCCAAAACTGGCTTTACTTATGACGCTGGTAATACTTATATCGGCGTCGCGAGTCAGGAAGGCCGCCGCATTATTATTGTTTATCTGGATGCTAATTCTAAAACATATGACGCCACCACGATGATCGAGCAAGGCTTCTTCTTGAATCCAGTAGCCAAATAGCTTATTGTATAAATAATAAAATTCTTGTCATCCTTGCGAATGCGAGGATCTCCTTCGGAGGGCCGATAGAGATCCCTGGGTTTGCCACCAGGGATGACGAGTTAATGGGGGAGGGGCCAATTTTTGTTACCACTCAACGAGAAAACACACAAACTAATTAACGTAATTTCTATGATTACCTGCGCAATCTTGCTTGCAGGCTATATAATCCTAGTCATCTTTACTCAGTCGGATATCGTTTTTTACTCCGGCATGAGGCTAGCGATGGCTGCTGTAGTGATTATATTTCTTTATGGAATAGCTTTTAATGATTTCTACAAAAGAGATGAAACCACCACTCTTGGCATCCTCTTTGTCCTTGACTCTCTCTTGCCACTCTTTCTAATCGATTACTTAGGCGGGCCACTCACTCCCTACGTTTTTCTCGTATATATGACTATGGCCGCCGGCTTTATGATTAGCATGCTCTATGGCTCACTTATCGCGCTTATCTCTAGTGTTTATCTCGGCCTTTCATTTTTCATCCACCCTGGCAGCCAAGCTAGTTATATCGGTGTACTCGTCAGCTTCGTCATAGCTTCATGGTTTTTCAACTACTTCGGTAGCAAATACAGAGCCATGTTGAAGCAAAGCTGTGACCTCGAAAAAAGTAATTTAGACTTTTCTGCCAATCAGAATAAAGAGGAAGCGCTCCTCGCTGGCATCGCCGATGGTGTCTATGTCGTCGACATGGAGCGAAATATGACCATGTTCAATTCTGCTGCCGGTGAAATGACGGGCTGGAAGGGGAATGAGGCCATTGGATTAAAATGTTGGACAGTAATGAATCTGAAGAACGATACCGATATCTCCATCTGTCAGAAGGATTGTCCCGCGATGGCCGTCTGGAATACCGGGGAGAACGTCATGCGTGACGACTCTTGTTTTGTCAAAAAACGCGGCAACAAGAAGGTACAGATATCCAGCTCATACTCTCCGATTAAGGATAAGAACGGCAAGCTGACTGGCGCTATCTGTGTTTTTCGAGATATTACGGACAAGAAGGAAGTCGAGAGATTACGTAACGAATTTGTTTCCACAGCTAGTCACGAACTTCGAACACCTATCACGGCGATGGAAGGCTACATGGAGCTTATCGAGAACGAGAAGATTTGTAAGATAGACGATAAGGCCAGAGAGTATATCGAAAAAGCTCGTAATAGTGCTATCGGCATGTCGCAGCTAGTAAAGAACCTACTTGCTGTTACCAAGATTGAAGAAGGTAGAATTCAGACTAATATCACGCATTTTAGCATTCATGACCTGGTCGCCGAAGTAGTCGAGGCCATGGGACCAGCTGCGAAGAAAAAGGAGCTTTATCTCAAAATTATAGAAGCACCAGACCAGAAAATTAACGGCGAGAAAGCCATCGGTAGAAAGCTAAACGTCATCGCTGATAGAGAACAAATTCGTGAAGTTCTCTACAACCTCGTCGAGAATGGTCTTAAATTCACCGTCACAGGGGGCGTTTCACTGAGTATCACTTATGACGCGGACCACGCTACAGTACAGATTGCTGACACGGGAATGGGTATCGCCGCAGATGGTCAGAAACATCTCTTTGAGAAATTTTATCGGGTAGACAACACCGCTACCCGCGAAGTCGGGGGTACTGGTCTGGGACTGTACATTACCAGGTCTATCGTGGAAATGTTCGGCGGCAGCATCTGGATTGAGAGTCAAACTGGTAAGGGAACAAAGTTTTTCTTTACAATCCCTAGAAGTTTAGATTAGAATATAAAAAAGAGGAAATTATGACAAAAGTATTACTAGTAGAAGACGACGTTGCGCTGAGAGATATCTATTCCGCTCGTTTTATGGCAGAAGACTACGAAGTAGTCACCGCCTCAGATGGTGAGATGGCCCTGACACAAGCAGTTAAGGAAAAGCCAGAACTGATCATTCTAGACGTGATGATGCCAAAGATTAGTGGATTTGACGTTCTCGACATCCTCCGTGCCACGCCAGAGACCAAAGATACTAAAGTTATTATGATGACTGCACTTTCCCAGTCTGCTGACGTCGAAAAGGGTAAAACCCTTGGCGCCGATGAATACCTCGTGAAATCAGAAGTTACTCTAACTGACGTCATCGAAAAAGCCAAAGAAGTCCTCGCAAGATAACTGAGTTAAAAGTTAAGAGTATAAAGAAATAAATATTTAAAACCGCTTCGGCGGTTTTTAATTTACGCCCAAAAGGCATTGTCATCCCCGCGTAGGCGGGGATCTTAAGATTCCCTTCTTCAAGGGAATGACAAAATACTCTATACTTACAATATGTATAATATAAAGAACGAACAATTTGAAGGTCCACTAGACTTGCTTTTAAATCTAATCGAAAAAGAGCAGTTAGATGTAACCCAGATTTCTCTGGCCAAAATCACCACCGCCTACCTAGCCATGATTGGTGAAATGAAGGGCGATAGCTCTGACCTGGCTGACTTTCTCGTTGTGGCCGCCAAACTCCTTTATATCAAATCTCGAAATCTCATCCCGAGTGTCGCCACCGAAGAAGAGGAAGCAGAGATAGACGACCTCGAGGATAGACTCCGCGAATATGGGAAATACAAAGCCGCGGCTAAACACCTCGAATCAGTCCTGGCCGAGGAAAAGCGAAGCTACAATCGTCGTGCTAGTAACGATAATCTGGTCACTTTCACCCCGCCCACTAACTTAGACGGGGGCAATCTCTTCGCCATCTTTCAAGAGATTATCAACAAGGTTGAAGCAGAAACCCCACCCGAGAGAGAGCTAGTGCACGAACGAAAGGTGACACTCTCTGAAAAGCGAGACATTATAAAGAGTCATCTGAAAAAATCTGGCAAAATCAGTTTCCGTAAATTACTAGGCCTTTCCGCCTCAAAGGCTGAAGTAATCGTAACCTTTCTGGCTATCCTAGAAATGGTCAAACAAAAAGAAGTAAACATCGCCCAAGAGAGTAACTTTGGGGATTTTACGATAATTAGCACCTCTCCGTCATCCCCGGCTAGTCAAAAATAATATGATAGTTGAACGGGGAACTTTTTAGCGACAGCCGCTAGATATCCTCGCTTGCGCAAGGATGACAACTAAATTTCTAACTGCTATAATACAAATATGACAAGCCAAAGCAAAAACCTAAAATCAATTCTGGAGAGCTTACTTTTTGTAGCCGAGAAACCTGTCTCCACCCGTGAGCTCGCTCAAGTGACTGGAAATATGGTCGCGGAAGTTCAGAAAACACTCACTGAGATTAACGATGAATACGAGCATCGGGGCATACGGCTCGTCCGCAAAGGCGAATACTTTAGTTTCGTCTCAGCGCCCGAGAACGCTACTGTTGTCAGTGCCCTCCTAAACGAAGAGCTGAGGCACGACATCTCTGGAGCCGCCCTCGAAGCACTCGCCATCATTACCTACAAACAACCAATTACTCGTATGGAAATAGAGGAGATTCGCGGCGTGAACTCGGACCAGATAGTTCGCAGTCTCATGATTCGCGGACTAATTACCGAGGTTGGTCGCAAAGAAGCTATCGGCAAACCCATCCTCTATGGCACAACTATGGAGTTTGTCCAATTTTTCGGCTTAAACAAAGAAGAATCACTACCAAAGCTTGATGAATTAAAACTATTTGAATCGGTGGTGTCTGATGAGCGTTAGGATTGCCAAATATTTAGCCTCATGCGGACTCGGTTCGAGACGCAAGTGCGAAGAAATTATTGCCTTTGGTAAGGTTACAGTAAATGGAACCTCGATTACATCGCCGGCCCTAAATGTGTCGCCAGACTCTGATGTGATTAAACTAAGCGGCAAGAAGCTCGAACCACAGAAGAAGATGTATTACCTCGTCAATAAACCAGTCGGTTACACCTGCAGCCTGGCCGATGAACATGCCAAAAAGCTTGTTGTGGAGCTCGTGCCAGATAACGAGCTCGTGTGGCCAGTGGGGCGTCTCGACCGAGATACCTCTGGACTCATTATCCTCTGTAACGATGGCGATCTGACTCAACATTTGACCCATCCTAAATACGAGAAATCAAAGACTTATATCGCAACACTGGACAAAGAGTTAACTTCGGAAGAATATGACAAGCTTGCCCTGGGTATCGAACTCGAGGACGGCAGATTAAAACCAGACGCTCTGCGTAGCCTGGGCCACAATCAATACGAGATTACTGTCCACGAAGGCCGCAACCGCCTAGTGAGACGTATCTTTGAGCACTTCGGTAGAGAAGTAAAGGTACTCGATCGTACCAGACTCGCCTTTCTAGAGAAGGGGAGCCTGAAAGTTGGTGGAAATCGTCGACTGAATAGACAAGAGATAGACAGGCTAAAACATGCGTGAGGCGTTACTACTCGCTAGCATCCTGCTCGGGCAGCTAGCCCCAAATGCCCACTTTTTGACACAGCTCGAAAATAAATTAAGATTGGAGCCAAAGGCAGTTACTACTATTGAGGGCTCAAATGTAGTAGCTCCTATTATTGCCCAGCCGACAAGGTTGAACCTTGTAGAGCAGCGGGCCGATAGCGCCCAAGCCGTCTACAGCATCGACCTAGCGTCGAATGCTACACTGACAGATAAAGATATGAACAAGCGTCTTCAGGTGGCCAGCCTCACTAAACTGATGACTGCCTACGTCATCCTAAAAGAAGAACAGAGCCTAAGTCGTGTCGTGTCCGTCGGTAACCTTACGCCTCAACTCGATGACTCTACCATGGGTCTTGTTCCTGGCGACCAAATGACCATACGGAGCCTGTTAGACGGCCTGCTCATTCCATCTGGTTCAGATGCCGCTCAGACCTTGGCCGAGGGCAACAGCGGGACTATGACAGCATTTGTAGCCAAGATGAACAAGTCCGCCGCAGCTCTAAACCTAGAAAACACTCATTTTGCCAACCCAGTCGGCTGGGATGATGCGAATAATTATAGTAGTGCGCGTGACCTAACCGAACTCACTCGAATCCTACTACGAAATGATACTTTCAAAGAGATAGTCCAAACGAGAAACAAAACCGTCTATACCACCAGTGGCAGGGGCCTAACGCTAGCCTCCACCAATCAGCTCCTCTATAACCCGGGTTATCTGGGCGTAAAGACGGGCTTTACTTACGGCGCAGGAGAGTGCCTCATCTCTCTCTACAAAGACGGCGAATCCGAGATACTCACCACTGTTATCGGTTCTACGAACAGGTTTCAGGAGACCGAGAGCATAAAAGGGTGGATTTTAGACCACTTTTCATGGTACAATGACACGTCACTGAGATGACTTGAATTCGAAATTGAGGTAAACATGTTCCCTGTAGTCGCTATTATCGGCCGACCGAATGTCGGTAAATCAACACTTTTCAACCGTATCACTGGTCGTCGCCAAGCAGTTACCGCAGATCTTGCGGGTACTACTCGCGATAGACTCTATTCGCGTTGCGAGTGGAATGGCAAAGAGTTCATCCTGGTGGATACTGCCGGTATCGAAGTAGGGGACACCAAAAACAGCGTTTATGCCAAACTCGATAGTGACGTCCAAGAACAAGTACTCCTCGCGCTAGAAGAGGCTGACCTAATTATTTTCATAGTCGACGTACAGACTGGCGCCTCAGACCAAGACAGACGTGCACTAAAGCTTGTTTTCAAAAGCGGTAAACCATTTGTACTCGTCGCTAACAAATATGACAGTGAGAAATATCTACCAAATATCTCAGAATTATACAAACTCGGCTCCAAAGAAGTTCTACCGATTGCAGCCCTGACCGGTCGTGGTACCGGAGACTTGATGGACGCTATTACAAACGGCATCAAAGATGTTGAACCTGTCGACAAAGGTATTATCCTTGAACGAGAAGGCATCAATGTCGCCATCGCCGGCCGACCAAACGTCGGTAAATCCAGCACCCTAAATGCTCTGATCGGTGAAAATAGAGCCGTGGTCTCTGAAGTTGCCGGCACGACCCGCGATTACATGATTGCTAGTTTCGAAACTGAGAAAGGGATGGTTAACTTTATCGACACTGCTGGTATCCGTAAACGCGGTAAAGTGGGTAAGGTTGAGGAAGGTCGTGTACCAGGACAAGTAGAACGCTACTCCGTACTTCGCTCATTCCGATCTATCGAGAAGGCCGACATAGTCCTCATTATTATCGACCCTACCGAGGGCCTGACAGCTCAGGACCTTCATATTGCTGGTTACGCCAAAGAACAGTGTAAGGGCATTATAATCGTCGTAAACAAATGGGACGCAATCGAGAAAGACGAGATGGACGTGGAGAACTACCTCAAATACCTGCACGGCAAGATTAGTTTCCTCTCGCATGCACCAGTTATCTTTATCTCAGCCAAAAACAACAAGAACGTCAGTAAGATTTATGACCTTATCTTTGAGGCCGCGGAGAGCCGAAACAAACGTATCGACACTAGTGAACTGAACCTCCTCCTTGGTGATGATATCCTTCGACATCCGCCTTCAGCTGTTCGTAACCAACTGCCAAAGATTAACTATATTACTCAGGCAGATGTGAATCCACCAACCTTTATTTTCTTTGCCAACAAGCCAGAATTAATCCACTTTTCGTACAAGAGATTTCTTGAAAATAAGATACGCGAACGATGGGGTTACGAAGGAACACCAATAAATCTTGTTTTCAAGCGCAAAAACGTGGAATATACTTATAAGAAGAAAACGATCAGCGAAAAAACAAAAAAGAAGTAGGTAGCGATGAAACTAATCGTCGGACTCGGAAATCCAGGAAAAGAATATGATGGCACTCGCCATAACTTTGGTTTTGCCGTCATGGATAAACTTGCTACCAAATACGAAGCTACTTTCGCTCTAAATAAGAAATTCAAAGCAGAGATCTGCGAATTTTTTATTGATGGCGAAAAAATTATGCTCGCGAAACCACAGACCTTTATGAACAAATCCGGGGAATCTGTCCGTGAGATTATCGGTTATTTCAACATCAGTAACGACCGAGTCTGGGTAATCTACGACGACATCGACCTGGACCTTGGTAGCGTGCGAATCCGAAAAAACGGCAGCTCCGCTGGTCATCGTGGCATTCAATCAGTTATAGACAACATTGGTACGGAGAACTTCGTTCGTTTTCGTCTGGGCATCAAATCTGACACTTGTGACTTCCTCTCGACTGAGGATGTAGTCCTGCAACATTTCTCCAAAGATGAACAGTGTCCAATGAATGAAGCCATCGACAAAGCCGTTACAGAGGTAGAAAAAGCTATCATAGATGGTGTCGTTCATATCAGCGTCTAGTGCGTACGAATTACTAATTACTAAACATTATTTTATTGTTCGAGTGTACGGCCGAGAACTACTCTACGGCTATAGTTCTCACTCTGTTCGAACAATATTATTGCCATTTTCACTAAAATCCCTTACAATACCCTCGAACAATATGTTCTAGGAGGCCACGACATTCGTCGTGGCCGAAGTCGTATACGCACCTCGAAAAAGGAGGTCCAAGATGGAATACCCAGATCAAGACGCTCAAGTGCGACAAGCGGCTCAAGATTTCTCTGGTCTCGATTTCGGCGCCTGTTCTGATACCGGTCCGAGTACCCGCAAACGGTGGATATTCGTTCGGAAAGAGGGTTGCACTGAAGACCGTTGCACGGTGCTGGACGAAAGTTGGATCTGTTCCCACTTCTACGAGTGCCACAAGAAATAGGTGATAACTCTTGGCAAAGATAATCCTAAGCGGTCATGTAACCGCCTCGCTGAATCTCGCACCGCTTCTTCAGCACAAAAGCCCCGAAGAGCTTCGCGAGTTTTACAAGAGCGTCCAGACCATGGAGGTAGTGAGACCGGCTGAAGGAATCTCGGGCGTACTATCGGAAACAGAAAGCCAAGAGAGACGAGGCAGGTCATGAAAGATCAGTTTGTGCCTGCAACCAATTTAGGAGGCATCGTGGATATGGAACGTGAACCAGGCCTTATCGCAGATATGGCTGCCGATTCAAAAGCCCAAGACCCAAGTGTCTGGGGTACTGCGAAATCTATCCAAGAGGAACAAATGCGCAGCCTCGAAGATGCAGGCCCATGTGATCTGTATGTTGGTCGCATATGCACTACGCCGAGGACGAACTGTGTCACGGCGTGCCCTAGCAGCGAAAAGGCCCTCAACATGGACCCAACTCTGCGTAGCTTCCGCGTCTGCCCCGACTGCCACTGCAACAAGTGCCGGTGCGAGGGTGGAAAGGGTCACGAAGACAAGCATGCAGTAGTGGTCTGGGTCAACGACTCAGCCTTCGACCTCTTGGCCAACTTCCCGGCGAATCTTCAGTGGCTCAGCCCGACTGAGAAGAAGGCATTTGCTACGCGCATCATAGGTTTTGAGGACATCATCACCCATGCGCGCTGTCACGGTTCTGGCAGGGTGGACTCATCAATCAACCCTGACGACCCATACTGTGATTGCCCCCAAGGCAGCGGCAAGATCATCAGCGACGCGGCTAAGGCTCGGATTTGCGAGGCCTATCCGCACTATCAATTTGAGCCGCAAGAATAGAAAACCACGACCCGCTTAGGGGAAGACAAGTAATACCGTCTTTCACAGGCGGGTCTTTCCTTTTGTGGAAATAATATAGAGATTGCTTCGTTCCTCGCAATGACGTAACTTAATTGTTGCCATTTTCACTAAAATCCCTTACAATACCCTCGAACAATACCTTCTGGAGGCCACGATATCGTCGTGGCTGAAGTCGTAAATGCACCTTGAATGGGGGATACACTTGGCCAAGAAATCGGTTCACCATTTCTACTTCCCCGAGTACCGATACCCAGAGAGGCGGTTCCGCAAGATCAAGCGAACAATTCTCCACAAGACTCACCAGGCCTTACACAAGTACTTCGACACCTACTGCAAATTGGCCGAGAAGAATAAAGATAGATGGTGTTTCAGGGGGGTTTGTCGATTCCAGGAGCTATGTTGTCACTGCCGAGTCTCGATTATCGAGGAGGAGCTGAATGAGCGAGAGCGAGCTTCATAGAGAACCTCGGTACAGGGTATTGCTGGAAGACATCATGCTCTATATGATGTCTAGAAATCTGCGAAACGGGAAGGTATGGGCCGGCTACGAAGACCTGAAGATATTCTTCTCGGGACTTCGACCGGATTTCAAAACCTGGTCATCTGATCAGGTTGGTCGAGTTATTCATCACGTTACTCCACACGCCATCGGCCAGAACATGACCAACATTCTTCATAATTCTGGCCTGGTGTTTGAGACGTTCAACCGCGGCGATGAACACTACTGGCATTTCAAAGAAGGCCAGCAGCAGGAAGTCATCGAGCGCGCCAAACGTTTTACGCCGGAGAACTTGGAATCTCTCGAAAAGGTTTCAGAACGCTACGGTCTATACCTGCAAGAGCTTGGAAGGGCGTGATTATATGGATGGAAACACTTTTGCAGCCGTTCATGGAAGAGACTCAGCCATATTCCGACCGAAGGAAACAGGGGACCAAGTAAAAGGACCTAAGACCCCTCGAGTCTCTGTCCACCCTACCCAGAGAGAGACCAGGGAGTCTTTGGCCAAAGTCCTCGAAAGTGCAGTCACTCTGCTCAGACTCACGACTTGCGCGAACTGTGGCGGCCAGCTGGCAGACGAGCCTAAGGCTGGCCTCTGCGAGGACATTCTTCACGCTGAAGCGTTCGAGCGAATTGGGGACTTCCAGAAAGTGCTTGATCAGCTCTAGCCGATACCCGACCCACCTAGGAGAGGCCCGCCTCCCCAGGGTGGGCCTTTTCTTTAATAGAGTTCCTGGTAATTATTCCCGTTACGTTTTATTTAGTCTTACAGAAGGCAAAAGGACCCTCCTTCCCTGCGAAAATTCACAAAGTCCCACGGACCAACCTGCCTCGCCGGCAAGGCGGGCTATCGTCGAGATAGGCAAAATCTGAACCCACTAATCGGTTTTGCCTAGGAGACGAAGGCAGTCTGAATTTTCTTGAACTTTGCGCCACTTACTTTCAAGAGAAAGTGGCAAAAAAAACGTAAAATACCCTCGCTTTCGTAAGGATGACACGGGAGAGAGATTGGGTTCCTGGCTTGTGACCCGCTTCGACGCGAGGCGAGCCAGGAATGACAATGAGAAAATAGTTCTCGATTCACCCTGTTCCCTCGAACAATAATTATTACGAACTTGGATTTGATTAAAAACTTTAAACTACAAATTTCAAATTATTGTTTGTCTACTTGTAAGTAAATTATTTCCATAATAAAGTAAAAGAACTACCGAAGTAGTTCCTTTACTAGTTTCAAAGTTCTCCCCTGATGCAACACCGTCCGAAGACTTGACCTAGCCCAATAAATATTGGCTGGCGGTTGCAGGGAGAACCCTACCAAAGAGTAAGCTTAAAGGAGGGTGTCTAAGGCATTACTCATTGATAGGGCACTCACAGCAAGGTTGCTTGGTGAGGAACTTTTTGTCAATTGTCAGCCCGTATTTAGGTTGACATATTATTCTAGCATCTAAACCATCTTTTGTCAAGCATATTTTGGAGGTTATGTGGATAAACTAATTTCTAAGCACAAATACTGGCTAACTCTAGGTAAAAACCCTGCCATGACAGCGCGTCTTTTCAATGAAATATACGCTACTGGCCAACCAATTGACCAACTTTTTCATGCCGAAGAGAGGGAACTAGCCCGGCTTGGCCTCTCCAAGAAATGTATCCAAGAAATAGTAAATGCCAGAAATACCTATGTGCCAGAAGATGTGATAGCTGAGCTAGATAAGGTTCGTGTGAAACCGCTCTTTATCTTTGAACCTGATTTTCCACGTGCCCTAGCAGAGATCGCCGACCCACCGTTTCTCCTATACATGAGGGGATCCATAAATTGGGACCAGATGATGATTTGCGTAGTGGGTAGCAGGCGCATGACAGATTACGGCATTCAAGCGACCGAGAAGGTTGCCGCGGATCTGGCTCATAGCGGCGTGATTGTGGTCAGTGGTCTAGCGCTTGGTATCGATGCCGTGGCTCATCAAGCCACCATCAACGAGGGCGGCACTACTCTGGCTGTACTCGGTAATGGCATAGACCTGGTCTATCCTAGTTCAAACCTGAACCTTGCCAGAGACATCCTAGAACATGGCGCCATAATCTCAGAGTATCCTTGTGGCGTGCATCCCGCCCTCTATACGTTTCCAGCCAGAAACCGGATCATTAGCGGCCTTTGCCAGGGACTTGTAGTGACCGAAGCCGCCAAAGGTTCGGGCTCACTCATTACCGCCAGGGCTGCTCTAGAACAGAATAGGGAAGTCTTTGCAGTGCCTGGCAGTATATTTAGCCTGAATTCGGAAGGCACGAATAATCTGATCAAGATGGGGGCCCACCCACTAACTTCGGTCCAAGATATCTTTGATGAATTTGGCCTCTCTCACCCAGATGTAGCTACTAGTTTTCGAGAGGTAGTAGGGGCCACCGAAGACGAGACAAAGATTATCGACATTCTCCGACTAGAGCCAAAACATATAGATGAAATTATCAAAATCAGCGGCTTGCCGCACAGTTCGGTTAGTTCCACGCTTACAATTATGGAAGTAGGCGGCAAGATCAAACACCTTGGAAATATGACATTTCGGCTGAATAACTAAGCTTGAGTTGTTTGACACCATGCTCCTTTATCTATATAGTTACTTAAGTCATGAATTTAGTAATTGTAGAATCACCCGCAAAGGGAAAGACAATAGAGAAGTACCTCGGGCCTGGATATAAAGTCATGGCCTCTTATGGTCATGTCCGTGATTTACCTAAAAGTAAGATTGGTATCGACGTCGATAATGGTTTTACCCCCGAGTATGTCACACCTATAAAGGCGAAAAAAACACTGTCTGCCTTGAAGACAGCCGCTAAGACAGCTGAACGCGTATTGCTCGCAACTGACCCTGACCGTGAAGGTGAGGCTATCTCTTGGCATCTCAAGGAAGCACTTGGACTCAAGGACAAAGATTATGATCGTATCGAATTCCACGAGATTACCAAGACCGCGATTCAATTCGCTGCCGCGCATCCCCGTAAGATTGATGATGACCTAGTAGATGCCCAACAGGCACGCCGTATCCTAGATCGCCTAGTTGGTTATAATCTTAGCCCACTCTTGTGGCGCAAAATCCGCAAGGGACTCTCTGCTGGCCGCGTCCAATCTGTAGCCGTAAAGCTAATAGTCGATCGGGAACGTGAGATTCTAGACTTCAAACCAGTCGAATATTGGGAAATTTCTGCGGATCTTTCAAACGATAAGCATGAGTTTAATGCCAGATTGGCCAAAAAAGACGGTAAGAGCTTAGAGATAGGGGATGCGAGCACCTCTGGAGCTATCATTTCTGACCTAGAAAAAGCTGAATATATCGTTAGCAAAGTAGTCACCAAGGACACAAAACGTTCACCTGCAGCTCCATTTATCACATCTACGTTGCAACAAGAAGCCTCCCGTAAGCTCCGATATAGCTCCAAACGAACTATGGCTATCGCCCAGCAACTATACGAAGGTATTGATGTTGGTGAAGGCTCAGCTGGTCTGATAACCTATATGCGTACTGACTCCAGGAACCTATCAAGCCAGGCTTTAGCTGAGATTCGCGCCTACATTGAACAAAATATTAGTCCAGAATCTCTGCCAAAAACACCTCGAGTCTATGCCAAATCAAAATCGGCTCAAGAGGCTCATGAAGCGATTCGCCCGACAAGCATCGCTCACACGCCAGAAAAGATAAAGAGCTTCCTAAGCCCTGAACAATTCAAACTATACGAACTCATCTGGAAACGAACTGTTTCTAGTCAAATGACCGACGCCATCTATGCCCAAACAAGTGTAGATATAACCGCAGGAGCTTACACCCTTCGTGCCAGTGGTCGCACTATCAAATTTGCAGGCTTCATGTCTGTTTATCTCGAGGGTGATGAAGAGAAACAAGCCGAAGAGAAGGCAGAATTCAAATTACCGAATCTGACCGAAGGTAGTGCATGTGATCTCGTGAAACTAAATAGTGATCAGAAATTCACAGAGCCTCCAGCCAGATTTACTGAAGCCTCACTCATTAAAACGCTTGAGGAAAACGGTATCGGCCGTCCTTCGACCTATGCGCCAACTATGTCGACCATCCAAGATAGGGGATACGTCAGGATAGAACAACGTAAATTTTATCCTGAAGAAATCGCCTTTGTGGTGACGGACCTACTTCGCGATCACTTCCCGTTTGTTGTAAGCGTAGATTTCACAGCCAATATGGAGAAAGAGCTCGACGAAATCGCTGAAGGCAAAATGGACTGGGCTCTTGTGATGAAAGAGTTCTGGGAACCTTTCAAAGCAGACCTCGACAAAGCCCAAACGAATGTTGTGAAGATTAATACTGATCGCGCCACAGAAGAAATCTGCGATAAATGCGGCAAACCAATGGTTATAAAGACGGGCCGTTTCGGTGAATTCCTCGCCTGTACTGGCTTTCCAGACTGCAAAAACGCCAAGCCGCTTCCAGGGAAACCAATGGGGAAGTGCCCTGAATGTAAAGATGGCAACATCGTAGAACGCAAAACGAAGCGAGGTAAGAAATTCTGGGGCTGTTCCCGTTATCCAGAGTGTAAATGGGCTACTTGGGAAAAACCAAAGGACCCTGAAGACGAAGAAGAAGTTACTAAGGAATAATAACTAATAACTAAGTAAATTATCAAATCGAAATTAAATAGTAATTAGTAATTTAGAAAATTAGTAATTGCGACAGGAGGAGCACAATATGTCCAAAGGACAAGACTCGAAGAAACAAACCAAGAAGCCAAAGAAGGCCAAGAAGCCAAAGGGCGTACAGGTAACTTCCTCGGTACAAACAGGGGAATAATAAAAAAAAGAGGCTACTAAGCCTCTTTTTTGATACTTAAAACATTGTAGAAAAGCCTTTTTTCTGTTATAATTTCGCTTCCCGTCACCTATAGTAGGGAGTAATGATGCATGAGATTTACAGTCAAAGCATCAGTGCCTCGGAGACAGATAACGGCAAACGCGTCATCCTGATTACCCTAAGAGGGCAGGTTGACCCGCTTCTGTCGCAGATGCTTAGACTCGAGCTTAACAAGGCGCATATCCAAGCACACGACGAGGAGCGTAGAGTCGACGGCGTAATCATTGCCTTCGACAGAGTTAAGTCAGTCGACAACAGCGCTCTGGCACAGGTTTATGCCTTCGACCGCGATCTCGGCAACCTTCGCATTCCGCTCTTGATTGTAGCGAGTCATGGCACCCAGCTAGCCTTCGTCGAACAGGGCATCGGAGAAGGTATGACCTTCGTCCGAACCATCAAGGAGGCCAAAGTTCACCTCGGTATCCTAGAGGAGGTTGAACCCTCCTAACACACGCCCCGTCGGACACTTCCAAGTGAGGTGCCCTCCGGGGCGCTTTTCATATATAGAACACCGCCCTGGACCAGCGCAATAGCACAGATCAAGGGCGGATAAAGCTGTTATGCGGCTATACAGTCAGCCTGGGCTCCTTTTCAACACGAGCAAGCAATCGCAGAAGTAGAAAGACGGGTAGGAGGGATATTGACCCAACTACACACACGAATCCCAGATAGGGGAATATGTATTCACGTCCACCCATTCCGGCAACTTGGAACATCTCCCGGATGATGAGTGCAAATATGCCATATACAGCGCCGCCGATCAAACCGATTTCCCTGAGCATCGAAGCTGCCATTCGTCGTATAGTAAGCATGTTGCCCCATTCCTTTGGGCTCTTTCGAAGCAGGGTTCACTTCCGTGGCCTCAGTTAACCACAAAGGCCCTCCATTGTCTATGCCGAACTTCTGTTGCACTATTCTAATAGGTGTATAATTGTTATAGAGGTGAATATGAACAGAGACATATCGAATAAGGTAATTGTAATAACTGGAGCCACAGATGGGGTAGGCCTAGCAACCGCTACAGAGCTGGCTAAACACAAGCCAAAACTAGTGCTAATAGCTAGAAATCAGAAAAAGGGAGACGAAGTTGTCCTCAAGCTCAAGCGAGAATCCGGTAACGACAACATCGAATTTATGAAAGCTGATCTATCTTCACAAAAAGAGATTCGTCGAGTAGTGAGGGAGTTTAAAGGTAAATACGATCGTTTAGATGTACTTATAAACAACGTTGGGGCTGTCTTTGAGAAACGACTTGAAACGGTGGATGGTTATGAAATGACCTTTGCCCTAAATCACTTAGGCTACTTTTTGCTGACAACATTACTCCTAGATACGATTGTAGAGAGCGCTCCGGCTCGTATTATCAATGTCTCTTCGATGGTTCATACCAACGCCAAGATTAATTTTGACGACCTGAATAGCAAAAAGAAGTATTCCTCTTGGTCTGCATACGCAACTTCCAAGCTAGAAAACCTATACTTTACCTACGAACTAGCTCGAAAACTGGAGGATACGGGTGTGACTGTAAATGCCGTTCACCCAGGGCTTGTCGATAGCAACTTTGGAAAACAAGGAGAGAAGGTACCCTTATTCATTTACAAGATGCTGACTAAGTTTGGTGGCAAAACCCCAGCAGAAGGGGCCAAGACAAGCATTTATCTAGCCCTATCTGATGAAGTTGAAGGAATCAGTGGCGAATACTTTGCCAATGAAAAACTCTCTAAATCCTCTGACCTGTCCCACGACAGAAGAAATGCTCAGAAACTCTGGGAAGTATCTAGCTATCTCGTAGGTGAAAAATAACGAGTTGCTCTTTTTATTCTAAAGTAGAGTATAATAAATCTATTGGAATAAATACAAAAATAAAGAGGGAACTATGAAAATTTTACAAAAGGCAACTTTCGTCGTAGCTACTGTTATGGCAATAGTGCTTACAGTATCTGGACCTGTTAGTGCTGCCACATCGCCAAATCTAGGTACGGCAAATAGTTTTGCGATACTAGCCGGCACCGCTGTCACAAATGTTCCGACATCGGTTATCGGTTGGGACGTTGGGCTTAGTCCTGCGGCTGGCAGTAACTATGCTGGACTTACATCGGCCGAGGTGTCTGGGACTATTTATGCAGCCGACGCTACTGGCCCCGCAGGTTCAGCTAATAACCCGGGTCTACTCACTACGGCCAAAACAGACCTAGTAGCAGCTTACGATGGTTTAGCAGGCGGAGCTAATGCAGACGCCAACTGTCTCCCTGGCTACAAATTTGGAATGGGTAATCTAGAGCTAACGGGTAAAAATCTTGTTCCAGGCGTTTATTGCGGCGACACTATTACTCTATCAGGTACCCTAAATCTCAGTGGTACTGGCGTCTGGGTTTTCCGTTCTGCCGACACCCTTATCACCTCTGGAACTGCTAATATTATAGGGGGGGATCCATGTAATGTCTGGTGGCAAGTTCCTAGCTCAGCCACACTCGGTACGAACACCTCTCTAGTAGGAAATATCTTAGCTCTAACCTCCATTTCTATGCGAACTGGAGCTACACTAAACGGACGCGCGCTAGCTCGTAATGCAGCCGTAACACTCGAAAGTAACACAATAAGTAATGCTACTTGTGCTTCTGCTAACACTGCGGGATCGAGCCCTACTGTCGTTCCTACACTTCCAAAAACTGGTGTAAACTTTAACGATCACAAAGTACTCTGGATGGCAGTTGCCTTCACTTTACTTGCATCAGCAACAACTTTCTTCTTCCTAGCTGGACAGAAGAAAAAAGTCACCAAATAAGTCAACTACGATACAACATTTGGAGGCCAGGCAAGCTTTTGCCTGGCCTTTCTGCTCTATAAAGGACTGATAACGATATGAAGAAAATACGTATTTCAAAAAGATATTCCGTACTCGCACTCCTAGTGGGTATCTTTGGTTTTTGCATAGCTTTCTATATATTTGTTCCCAAACCATGGACAGACCAGCCCGATTTCGATCAATTGCCAAACAGAAGCACTCTGAAGCAAAATACCAAGACAGACCCTTCTGGTATACCAGCAAGACTTCTGATACCGACTATTGGTGTCGACGCTGGAGTAGTGGAGGTCGGAATCGGTACAGACGGTAGTATGGAGTCACCAAACAGTCCTTCTGGAACTGCTTGGTATAATCTTGGCAAAAAGCCAGGAGAGACAGGAAGTGCCGTTATCGCTGGTCACTTTGGCACCTGGAAGGGTGGCGAAGGTTCTGTTTTTGACAAATTGAACCAGTTAAAAGTTGGGGACAAATTGTCAGTCATAGACGAAGCTGGAGTGACAGTTACCTTTGTAGTAAGGGAAAGTCGAAAGTTTAAATCAGAAGCAGACGCCACCGATATATTTAGATCAAATGATGGTCTCGCTCACCTAAACCTGATCACTTGCCAGGGGACCTGGAACAAGAAGACAAAGAGCTATCCCGACAGATTAGTGGTATTCGCTGACCTTGTCCACTAGTAAAGTCCCTCATATCACGAGATAATAGATAAATGACACAAGAAGATGCATTTGGAATACTCGTCAGTGGCAAAAACGCCCTGATTACAGGACAGGCAGGCACAGGCAAGACCTATCTGCTGAGTCGTTTTATCGAGTATTTGAATAAAAAAGGTAGGCCTGTCGGCATTACTGCCTCCACAGGAATAGCGGCAACCCATCTAAATGGAGTGACTATCCATTCCTGGTGCGGTATGGGCATCAAAGATGTCATCACAGCTAGTGACATAAAGAAGCTCTTTAATCGAAATAAGGCTGCTGTTAAGCGTATTCAAGACGCAGAAGTACTCATCATCGATGAGGTTTCCATGCTCCACGCCCACCAACTAGATATAATCAACGAAATTTGCTGTCGGGTCCGCACAGGACTCGGTCCTTTTGGTGGGCTACAAGTGGTACTTTGTGGTGACTTCTTCCAACTACCACCAGTCTCCAGGGTGAAGAACAAGGGCGATTTTATCAATCTCTCAGGGGCCTGGGAACAGATGGACCTCGCTGTTTGTTATCTCGAAAAACAATATAGGCAGAGTGAAAGTAACGATCTTTATCGTCTATTAAACGAGATCCGTGAGTCCAGAGTCACCGAAGAATCCTGCCAGTTACTGAGTGAGAGAATCAATCATCCATTCAAAGAGGGGATTACCCCGACCAAGCTCTATACTCATAATTCAAATGTAGACGAATACAATCTAATGCGCCTCGCGGCCCTCAAAGAGGACCAGTCTATCTTTGTTATGGCCAGTGGTGGTGATGATTTCATAGTCGGTCAAATGAAGAAAGGCTGCCTGGCGCCAGAGGACCTCAAACTCAAAATTGGAGCCGTCGTCATGTTTGTCTCGAACAACTTTGCCAAAGGTTACGTCAATGGTACAACTGGTAAAGTGATTGGCTTCGACGAAAAGGAAGGCTACCCGATAGTACGCACATTCAAGGGTGATGAGATCGTCGCAGCACCTATCCGTTGGGGCGCCGAAGAAGTAGATTTCGATGCCTGGATAGAACAAGTTCCGCTCCGACTAGCTTGGGCCATCACTATACACAAAAGTCAGGGAATGACCCTTGATTACGCTGAAATTGACCTTTCACGTGCTTTTACCTATGGTCTGGGATATGTGGCTTTGTCACGTGTGCGCAGCTTAGACGGGCTCAGCCTACTTGGTTACAACAAAATGTCTCTACTCGTTAGCAACGAGGCGAAGGACCTAGATATGATGTTGAGGTCCAATGGATAAGTCTATTGAACAAAAAACTTGTTCAATGTGTGGTCTTTGCTGCCAACTGTTTCTTATTAATCTAAATGAGACAGAGTATCGTTCAGGCAGATACCAAACCGTCTTTCCTGACCTTGAGATATTCGACGACTTCGACATGGCCACTTCTTGCGGAGCCAATATAGTAGCCCAAAAGAACGACGGCAGTTGCATCTATCTAGTGGGCGGCAAGTGTACGATTCACGAGGCTAGGCCGGCTGTCTGCCGGGAATTCTTCTGTCGGGGGACTGAAACCAAGTTTGAGGGCATGAGGGCTGACATAGATAAAGCCCGCTTTAGAGGCGTGTTACAATAGTACTCAGTAGATTAAGGCGGTAGACATGGAATCAAATCAGAGATTAAGAAATTTTTTTGTCTTTCGGGCAACAGTATTTGTAATAATTGTCGCCCTCGGCTTACTAGGCTATGGTATTTGGTATCTATATAAGACTCAGATAGTAAAGCCACAGGACGTGGCTTGTACTATGGAAGCGAAACTCTGCCCGGATGGTAGTGCTATTGGTCGCAGTGGACCAAACTGTGAATTCACAGCCTGCCCAATCAACTAAAGTAGGGGATTATGAACAAACCAACTATTTTCGAAAAGAATAACACCCACAAACCCTTGGCGGAACGTATGCGCCCGGCTGATTTTGACCATTTTTATGGTCAGGAGGACATAGTGGGGGAAGGTAAACTTCTCCGTCAGATTATTGATAATGACACCCTTTCATCTATTATTCTCTGGGGGCCGCCGGGGACAGGTAAAACCACGCTCGCTCGGATTGTCGCCAACCAGACCAGTAGCCATTTCGAGGAGTTTAGTGCGGTCACTAGTGGTATAGCCGACCTTCGCCGAGTGGTGAAAGAAGCGCGAGAACGCCGAGAGCTCTATAGCAAAAAGACGGTGCTTTTCGTTGACGAGATCCATCGTTTCAACAAAAGCCAACAAGACGGCTTTCTGCCACATATCGAGAATGGCACCATTATTCTAATTGGAGCCACAACCGAAAACCCGGGTTTCGAAATCAACTCGGCCATTATGTCCCGTTCGAAACTCTTCGAGCTTCGACCGCTCGGCGAGGGTGATATAGCAAATATCATCAAGGTGGCTCTCAAAGATAAGGAAAATGGTCTCGGCGAACGAAAACTCACCATCGAGAAGAAGGCGCTCGACCAATTAGCTAGTTTTGCCGCCGGGGATGCTCGAGTTGCCCTGAACTCACTGGAGATAGCAGCCAATACGAAGCTCGTGAACAATAAAATTACTCAAAGTATCATTGAACAGGCCCTCAGTAAGCGATTTGTCAGCTCCTACAAGGGCGGGGCTAACCATTACGACGTTGTCTCAGCTTTTATCAAATCGATGCGTGGTAGCGACCCCGACGCAGCTATCTACTGGCTGGCTCGAATGCTCGAGGGTGGCGAGGACCCCAAGTTCATTGCCCGACGCATGCTCGTCTTTGCATCCGAAGATATCGGCAATGCTGCGCCAATGGCCCTGGTACTTGCGAACGCCGCCTTCGAAGCCGTAAACAAGATTGGACTACCAGAGGCACGAATAAACCTTGCTCAGGCAGTAACTTATCTCGCCAGCGCGCCCAAATCAAACGCCTCTTACTTAGCTATCGGCGCGGCTCTTGCAGACGTCCAACAGGAAAAGTTTAGTGGCGTACCGAACCACCTCGTCAATGCACCCACGACTTTCGATAAAAAGCAAGGAAAAGGTTCTGGGTATAAGTATCCTCACGATTACCCAGGACACGTAACCGAACAAGATTATCTGCCACCTGAACTCATGGGAAAACGTTATTACAACCCGACAGACAATGGGGGAGAGGCCGAAATTAAGGCCAGACTGGCTCGAATAAAGGACGGGAAGTAGGGGATTATGGACAATAAAATGAAAAGAAGAGTCGTCATCACAGCTCTTATATTATGTATATTAATTGTGACTGGTTATCTTGGGTATAAACAATACGAGTCAAATAAGAACAAAGTAACTACCGTACCAGCAAGCACCACACCCGCAGCTTCAACTGAACCGACGTCCATGAATGTCATTGCGGAACCAATCCTAGATTCACTCAGTCGCATCACGAAGAAGCCTTTTGGCTTACTCGTTTCACCGACAGACTCACCAGTACAACCCGAGAAATTTACAGGCTATCACACAGGTACAGATTTCGAAACGTCACCTACCGAGGCCGATATCGCCATACCAGTCTCGGCTGTCTGTGACGGCACAGTCCGCTTCGTCGGACCTGTAGCTGGTTACGGGGGAGCAGCAATACTAGCATGTACTATAAATTCACAACCAGTTACCGTACTCTACGGTCACATTGATATAGAAACAACAATCCTGAAAGTAAATGAAGTGATCACAAAAGGTTCTCTCATTGCCAATCTTGCTCCTGCAGACAGCGACAAGAGTGGGGGAGAACGAAAACACCTCCATCTCGGTATTCATCTAGGCACTAGCATCGAATACCGTGGCTATGTCCAGAACCAGAATGAACTCGTCAGCTGGCTGAACTATCAAGAATTATATAAGCAGACTAAGTAGGAGAAGCCTTTATAATGGAAAAACTTGAAGAGAAGCAGTTCTATCAAATCATGAAAGAAGTAAGTGATTTTTTTGAAGTAACTGATATTTCCAAACCAAAGATTGGATTCATATATAGTAGGGGAGACTTTGACAAACTTCTCGGACGTAAAACTGAACGTTGGGAAAGGGCTGTCTCAAAAGAAGATGGTATCTATTTTATTCACTCTAGCATGATAGAAGAATTAACAAACCACACCAACGCTGATTTATGGCAAGTTGTTAAACACGAGATTGTCCATTGGTTCTATGGGCAAATAACGAATACTCATAACCCAAAATGGTTTAACGAAGGCCTGGCAAATGTCATTGCCGAAGCGAAAAGAGGTAAACCAAGAAAACTCAATAAACCAGTAATAGAAAAGTATTTTGATAATTCTGACGCTGATAACTACTCCTGGGGCTACTGGATGGTAAAATACCTATTGGATAGCTACGGCAAAGAGGTTCTAGTGGACTTAGTTAAGGCTATGGCTGGTCAGCCAGTAACAAAGGAACTATTTGAACAAAAATTCAACCAGTCATATCCTATAGAACTTGAAGATTTGCAGAACCTAAGTATAGAGAAATATTTTGGAGGAAAAATATGAAGAATGAAAGCAAAAGGACGTTATATTTATCTCTCTGGATCGTTACCGGTCTCTTACTCGGTATTCTATTTGGCGGGCTCATCGAATATGAATATCTCATACTAGACGTTACCGTTCTTTCGAAGGTGTTTATCTATACCTCAGCGATACTAACGGGGATAGTATTTGGCTTTTGGATTGGTCCCAAGGCCTGGAAGAAAATCTATGTAGATGGTGCTCGAGGACAGAAGTACATATCCAAATAACCCTTTTATTGCCTATTTGCCAAATAGCCTTGCCGTTCTAGCTTTTTTGTCGTATAATACCGCCCGTGAAGACCAACCACGGCTACACACCTCGGGAGAGGTTTCAGATTGGGGGAATCCCATGGGGTACGCAGAAACACTACCACGCTTAACCAGATGGAAAGTAGAGGATAGGGCTAAGGCGGTTGGGCACAGATTGGTGCTTGATCCGAAAACCCAGAGCTTCTTCCGCGGGGTTATCCCCGAGCTGACCAGCTGTCTCGAGAACAACCCAGCGATTGATGACAATCACGTCATCGCATTCACTGGCCAAGCCTCCGATGTCGAAGTCAACTTCGTCATCACTCTTGCACCGAACGAGAAGGATGAGCTAACTGTCACAAATTCCGTGACTGTGTTTGTCCTACCGATTGGCGGTGTACCCATCGAGCTCGTGTACGACTTCTGACAAACACCCAGAGAAGGGTAAAATCATGGACAAAGACACGACCGTCGATGAAATCGAAGTCGGCTTAAAGGAGGATAACTCAAGCCTTTACTCAGCAATCCACGGTGGTGCTGAGAAGAAGTTTGAGGTCTACAGGGTAACAAAGATTCTCAGTGGTGACCGCTTTCTCGCCCTCAGAGGCGAGGTGGCCGTTTTCTGTCACGGTAACGGTGTACGCTTTCTGACCAACGGACAGTCCTCGTTTGTTACGTACGAGGAAGAACTTCCTGACCAGCGTCCAGAGGTTGAGGTCCAAGACTCTGTCCTTATTCTAAAGGACACAGTCGGTGCCACTACGATTTGGTCTACGCCTGGTAACTACGAGCAGACAGTAGAAGAACTGGATCTAAACCTCGACTGAGGTCACTCTCGCCCCAAAGGTCGTTTCCTAGTGAAACGACCTGCGGGGCTTTCCTTTTATCTTAGAGCTGCTTCTATCATTATCTCTAGAAGCATAGGGAACTCTATCCCCGAAGCCTTGGCCCCCTGCGGCACGAGGCTAGTCTCGGTCATTCCCGGTATCGTATTGACCTCGAGTATATATAAAGTGTCATCTTTTAGTATAAAGTCAGCCCTCGAGATATGGCTACAATCCAGCTCTTTATGCGCCCTTACGGCTGCTAGCTGAATCTCCTTAATCTTTTCTTTCGATAGATTCGGCGGTGTGATCTCGACACTGGCACCTGAAACATACTTGGCAGCATAGTCAAAGAAGAGATGATCATTGTTCGGAATAATCTCAGTTGGTGTCAGAGGGATAAGATTTCCATCAACGCCCTCTATGACAGCGCAAGTAAGCTCCTTGCCTTTGATAAAATCTTGAATCATTACGTTGCCAGAGGTCTGAAATGCCTGGTTCACGGCTTCCGCGATGTTTTTCTCAAATTCGACGATAGAAGTGCCCACGCTAGAACCCCGGTCTGTAGGTTTTACGACCACAGGTAGCGAGAAGGTGTCCAGGGCCGCTCGGATGTATTTAGGAGCATCCTCGGTCCAATCTTCCTGACTAATCGAGATAAATGAAGGGACATTTAGTTTGGAATCGGTCAATATCCGTGAGCTGGCGACTTTGTCCATAGTAGTAGCGCTAGCCTTACTTCTCGTACCGGTAAAACAAATACCTTCGGACTCAAGTAGTTTCTGAATCGTGCCATCCTCGCCATATTCACCATGAATAATAATGAAGACAAGATCAACTAGCTCTTTCTTCAGGTGCTGTATCCCATCTGCTTCAGAGAGTTCCGTGCCTGTGGCTTGGTCTATCCAAACACCGTCTTTTGATATCAATATATGTAGGATGTCGAACCTGGTCGCGTCGAGGTGTTTCAAGACATTTTGAGCACTATTTATCGAAACTTCATGTTCGCAAGATGGCCCGCCAGAGAGTATAGCTACTTTTATCTTTTTCATCAGTTGATTATAACATAATCACACACCCAGAAGACATTTTAGCCATAATTAAACCTTTATTGTGCGTGGGAGTATAATATAGATATACAAAAGGAACATAAATGAAAGGAGCAAAAATGGAAGGATATACAAAGGAAACAGTCACAACAGAGGAAACTAGTGTTGACGAGGCACCTAGAAAACCAAGCAAGAGGGAATCCACCGGTACCCAAACCGTGCAATATATCATTTATTATGTCTTCGGCGCTATCGAGGTGCTACTCGCATTTCGTCTAATCTTTAGACTCTTTGGCGCCAACCCAGAGAGCGGCTTTGTAAACTGGGTTTACAATCTCTCGGCAGCCTTTATCTGGCCCTTCCTGGGCATATTTCCAAACCCAACCACAGAGGGAGCTGTCACGACAGCAGTATTTGAACCTGCTACACTCGTCGCCATCATTGTTTATGCCATCCTCGCCTGGGGGATTGCCAAGATCATCAGTATCTCGGCTGGTGAACGACAAGAATAATTAACACAAAGGAGTAATATGAACATTCTTTATTGGGCACTTTTCGGATTAATCGCTGGTAGCATCGCCAACTTCATCTCCCCAAATCAACGGGGCGGAATCTTCGGGTCTATCATCCTCGGCATTGCCGGTGCCGTCGTTGGTGGATACCTCGGACAGGTATTTCTTGGCGCTAGCGTCACAGGCTTTAACCTGATGTCATTTTTCCTCGCAGTAATAGGCGCATTGCTAGTTCTATTCGTGGCTAGATTGTTCACACGTAATCAAAGCTAATTTTTACCGTCCTCAACCTAATCGCCTACCTCAGGGCCTGTAGATACGCTACAGGCCCCTTCTAGTGCTATTTACATTGCCAAATAGCCTTATTAATGGTACAGTAATCCGTCGAGTGACAAAGGTCACCTGATTAGAGTCTCTGCCCCAGGGTTAGAGCATAGCGACGGGGGTCGCAATTGACAAAACAGAAGCACCGTCTCACAAAAGTTCAAAAGAAGCTCCTTCGAGAGGCTCGCAAGCGAGACGTAGAAGCTCTGAGGGTTTACCTCGAGGCGATTGGCGTCCGTTGTGGGGATATGGTCTGGGAGAACACCGACATCTCAAACAACATCGGCTCTAAAGACCACACAAGCTACATGGTCATCAGCCGAAGCCAAGGCTCTGAGCTAAAACTCATCCACTTTCTTTACGTCGAGAAAGGCAAGACGCACCTAGAGAGTGTTGTCTATGCCATGATTCTGGCCCTCGACGGAGAACCTCTCGAACTGAAGCTCGACTGGAGCGGTGATGAGGTATGCATCAGCCCGGACGATTAGTCCGAAATACGCCCAACGCTGGTTACCACTTTGGTAATCGGCGATGGGCGTTTCGCTTTATGCAACTTTTTACTCACGCTATATTCCTTTAGTATGAAGATGTATTAAAGGAGTAAAGATGACTAAAGAAGAAATAATATCAACAATCGATAAGCTAATTCCAGAACTTTCCGGTATAGAGTTCGCCCTACTTGGTACTTGTGGTTTATACCTCCAAGGCATTACTAGTCTGGTGCCAAAAGATTTCGATATCCTGACAAACGATAATGGTATCCACCTAGCTTCTGAAAAATTTGGTTCGGAATTGTTTTCTGGTGAAGACTCTAAATACTTAGAGACTGAATTCCATCTGAACGGAATTGAAATTCATTTCGTTTCAACGGATAAGAATCCTGTTCGCCCAGACAACTGCCTACCACTGGTGGAAACTGTTAATTTCGAAGGCAGAAAGATTCCATGCATGAGCTTAACCTCAGAATACGAAGCCTATTCACAGATGGGCCGCGATAAAGACAAGGCCAAGCTAAGTCTTATAAGAGCTGCCCTAGAGAAACGAGTTGAGACCGTATAATAAGCCACCCTTAACTAAAACGTTTACCTCGGGGCCTGTAGATACGCTACAGGCCACTTCTAGCACCTAATTCGTGTGTTATAATATAATTAAAGTATTAAATACAAAAGTTCATACGAAAGGGTGATGTCGAAAGCCGAGCGAGGGTGCGCTCCGGCGATTTTTTGTTGCAAAAAACACCCTCATAAAGTATAGAAGGGAGCCACATGAGTACCCAGGAGATCTATTTCATCACAAGTAGTGTAATGGCCGTTATGACCAGTATATTCTTTGTTGTTTTGATAGTTTTCCTCGTGAAACTATCTGCCTCTATCCGGATAATACGGGATAAAATCACCACGGTGGCCGATGACGGCATCGAAGCGGCGGAGGAGGCCAAGGTCTATGTCAATAAACTAGGCAAGACAGTCCTCGAATACATCACCATAAAAGCACTTGGAAGCATAAAAAAGAAATAAAGAAGGAGACACAAATGGAAGTAAAAGACTTTGCAGAAGGAGCCCTAATCGGAATACTAGCAGGAGCTATCGGCGGAATATTACTAGCCCCACAGTCAGGTGAGGAAACTCGCGCAGACCTAGCAGAAAACTTCAACTCAATCAAAGATGAAGTAACGGGGAAACTCGCTGAAGTCGAAGATTTCACTCGTGAGACTTATGACAAAGCCGTTTCTGGTGTAGTCGCTACTTATGAAGAAGCTAAAAAAATCACCCCAGATGATGCCGCTAAGATTAGTGACATATTCGACAAAAGCTTTGCCGAGATTGAAAAGGTAGTAGCAAAAGACGTTCAAAAGATAGCTGACGCCGCTAAATAATACTCATGTGAGTTCAGGGGAGACGGTTTCGGCCGTCTCTTTTGTTTTGGCTAGCGCTCGACAAGAGTAGACTATAACCTTATAATGTAAACATGATTATTTTCTCTATTACCGTTGCAATCGTCATCAGCACCATACTTGGTGGTCTCTTTGCGATAAAACTAAAGGATCACCTCCATCTAATTCTTGGCTTTAGTGCCGGTACGGTGCTCGGGGTAGCTCTGTTTGACCTGTTGCCTGAGTCTCTGGCTCTAACAGCGGGTATTTACAGCATTGAGCTTGTCACCGTCCTTATCGCCACAGGTTTTTCAATTTTCATGCTTCTAGACAGATTCTTCTCGCTCCACGCCCACACTGAAGGGGACCATAAATGCGAGAATCCTGCTCACAATAGAAAACTGGGAGCATTCGCTCTTATTTTTCATAGTTTCCTCGATGGTCTCGGCATCGGTCTGGCCTTCAAAGTCTCACCGGCTATCGGTTGGGTGGTCTCCTTGGCCGTTCTGTCCCACAATTTCTCAGATGGTATCAATACCGTCAGCATGGTTTTTAACAAAGAAGGGGACCGTAAGAATGCCCTTCGTTGGCTAGCGGCCGTCGCTCTCGGACCAGCATTGGGAGTTACGGCGGCTTTCTTCTTCACAATCTCTCAACCAAACCTAGGGCTACTACTATCCGTATTCATCGGCCTTTATCTATATATTAGTGCCAGTGACCTAATTCCTGAGAGTCACCACCGACATCCAGCCCTCTGGACATCTATTATGACTGTACTTGGTATGGCCATGATATTCCTAGCCAGTAGACTTGCGGGCTAGAGAACTGGGGATTGTACGAGTCTCGCAGAAGCTTTTTTTTATTTATATTACTATCATTACTATGAACTAGTCGACCAGCCATTCAATAATGCGTATATTTTAGAATGACGGAGTAGGGAACCCCTCCTTCCCCCCGAAAATCATCAAAGCCCAAGGCCGACTATCGTTGAAAGCTAGAAATTTCGACGAAGGTCGAATTTCGTACTGAAACGAAGGAGTCATGATTTTCTTGAACTTTATGATACTTTTCTTTCAAGAGAAAAGTATCATAAATAACAAATATTACTGAGGGATTCCTCCAGCAAGGTCGGAATGACAACGGAAGATTGGAAGACAATATGAGGTGTGAGCTTCAAAAGAAGGATTTTTGTTGACAGTTTAGCCCCAATTGTGCTATAATTGGTTTATTAAAAATTATGACTACACAAAACAAAAATTCAATTTTAGAACGTATCGCTGAAGCCGAGCAGAACAAGATGGTCCGAAATCTGGACATTGCTGCTGAGGTCGACTTTGTTTTGGCTTGTCCAAAGCTAAAACGCGAACGTGACATTATGGTTGTAAGTGGTCGTTACGGCCTCACTGGCGAGAAACCAAAGACCCTCGAAGAGATTGGCAAAGAGCTCGGGATTACCCGTGAACGAGTCCGTCAAATCGAGAAAAACGCTCTCCGTAAGCTTTCTGAATACATTAGTACCGAAATTCGTGGACAAGAAATTCTGTCTACACTAGAAACCAAGATCCTCCGTGATGGGGGAGCGCTCACGAAGTCTCGTCTTTACGAGATCTTACTGGGTAGCACTGATGCTAGCTCAAAGCTAAAGCACATGGTTTGTTTCCTTGCGACTCTAGATGCGAAAATTACACCGATTCCAGATACGGCCAGCCTAAAACCTGGTTATACCGTCGAAATCGGTCCAAAAACTATCGGTGAGACCATCGACAAAGCCATTTCGATACTGGATACCGAGAAGAAACCTCTCGAAGAGAAGGCCTTCCTCGCCAAAGTCGAGAAAGCCGAAATTGGTTTATCTGACGAACAAGTTATCGCTATTATTTCCCTTTCTAAAAAGATTTTACGCACTGACATGGGACACCTTGGCCTCACTCATTGGCGTGATATCAACCCAAAGAGTATTCGCGACAAAACCTATTATGTCCTCAAAAAATTCAACAAACCACTTCACTTTACTGATATTTCGAAGCATATCGAAAATCTCGACGAGAGCAAAAAGAAAGTCACCAAACAAGCCGTGCATAACGAGCTAATCCGTGACGATCGATTTGTTCTAATAGGCCGTGGTATCTACGCGCTCTCAGAATGGGGCTACAATGCCGGTGTTGTCGAGGACGTAATCGAAGAAGTTCTAATAAGTGCTGGGAAGCCTATGCATAAAGATGATATTATAATTGAAGTAATGAAACGCAGAATGGTCAAAGAGACCACAATACTGCTGAATTTACAGAAAGATCGTTTTAGCCGCACAGCTAGAGCAACCTACACTATTACTAGCCGGAGGGGGTAACCTTGCAGTTACAAGATATCAGCATGAGCATACTTGGTGGCCTATGGACACTAATAGTTTGGACTTGGTGGATTGTCGTACCGATAATCGCCTATTATACGTGGAAAAACTTCAAAAAAGCCGAATTTGTGGCCGAAATTGAACATGTTGTGCTCTCGATAAAGATACCAAAAAACAATGAAAAGGGACCAATCGCGGCCGAAATGATGTTCGCCGCCCTTCATGGTATCCTGCAACCTGTGAGCCAATCGAAACACGGCACTACGGTCCAAGAGCATATCTCGATGGAGCTTGTGGCTAGTATTAACTCGATTGAGTTTTTCGTTTGGACCCCAAAGCATCTCAAAGACTTCGTCGAAGGCCAAGTCTACGCTCAGTATCCAACGGCCGAGATTGCCATGGTGCCAGACTACTCACTAAGTACTGATATCGATGCCGATAGTGTGCCCGATGCTGCCGTGGGAACCGAGATTACCCTTACAAAAGATGAAATCTATCCGATCAAGAGCTTCCAAAACTTCGATGTCGATCCGTTGGCCGGCATCACCGGCATGCTCTCGAAACTCGATCACGGCTCAGAACGCGTTTGGATTCAAGTCCTGACAAAGCCTGTCGCTGACGACTGGAGAGACAAGGGACTCGGTCATATCGCCAGTAAAAAAGGCGGCAAGGGCGTTGCCGATACGCTACCGCAGAAGTTGGTGGGCTACCTCGAGAAAGGCCTCGGAGGCATATTTAGCCTACTAACGACGATTCTCTCACCTCTAAACGACGAACAAAAGAAAAAGAAAGCCGAGAAAGAGAAAAAGGAGAAAGAAAAGAAGGAAAAAGAGGGTCCAAAGCTCTCTCACTCCGAAGAAACAGACCTCACGGCTATCGAAGAAAAAGCCAATAAACTAGGATACAAAATCATTATTCGTGTAGTCTACCTCTCAAAAACGAGCGAGAAGGCGACTGAGCGTATCCAGGCCGTTCTCGGTGCCTTCAAACAATTTAACACTACCAACCTGAACGGTTTCATCGGTACCGGCCTCTATAGCGGTGACGAATTTTTGAATGCCTACCGCGCCAGACTTTTCAACAATCCGGGCTACGTGCTCAATATTGAGGAACTCGCTAGTCTCTACCACTTACCACACGTCTCTGTAGAGACTCCAAACATCGTTTGGACTAGCTCGAAAAAGGGCGAACCACCATCCAATCTCGCTGTTATTGATGATATAAATGTCTTTGATCCTGAACTAGCTCCACTCGGTATGACTACCTTCCGTAACGGGATGCGAACCTTTGGGATCAAACGCGACGATAGACGTCGCCACATGTACGTTATTGGTAAGAGTGGTACCGGTAAATCGAGGTTGCTCGAGAGCCTCGCTATTCGGGATATTATAAACGGTGAAGGCGTCGCTGTTATCGACCCGCACGGTGAGCTAATTGACCGTATTATGAAATTCATCCCTAAAGAACGCATCAAGGATGTCGTCTATCTCAATCCAGCCGATAAAGACTTCCCAATTGCCTTCAATCCCCTCGAGAGTCCAGAGGGAATGCGCGAAGAGACAGCCAAGGGCTTTATCTCAGTACTCAAGCGTATGTTTGGCTTCTCCTGGGGACCAAGACTGGAGTACGTCCTGAATCATACCGTGATGGCCCTGACTGAAGTAGAGGGCTCAACCATGCTTGGTATCGTCCGTATGCTGACCGACAAATCTTATCGCAATAAGGTGGTCTCTCAAGTCACGGATCCCGTAGTTCAGATGTTCTGGCTCAAGGAATTCTCGTCTTATAACGATAAGATGGCCACCGAGACAGTGGCCCCTATCCTAAATAAGGTTGGTCAATTTACGGCATCTCCAATCATCCGTAACATCGTCGGCCAACCGAAGAGTAGTATCGACTTTGGTGATATTATGAACACTGGCAAGATACTCCTCGTGAACCTTTCCACTGGTAAGATTGGTGAGGTCAACTCTGAGCTGATAGGCTCGCTCATTATTACCAAGATTCAACTTGCAGCCATGCAAAGGGCTTTTATGCCAGAAGAAAATCGCAGGGACTTCTACTTATACGTCGATGAGTTTCAAAACTTTACCACTGACTCGTTTGCCACCATCCTCTCTGAGGCCCGTAAGTACCGACTCTCACTGACAGTGGCCAACCAATATATCGCTCAGATGGAAGACGAGGTCCGTGACGCTGTTTTTGGAAACGTTGGCTCTCTTATTGCGTTTCGCGTTGGTGCGACCGATGCAGGCTATCTAGAGAAGGAATTTGAGCCTGTCTTTACCCAGAACGACATCATTAATCTCGATAACCAGCATATCTACCTTAATATGCTCGTAGATGGGGTCACCACGGTACCTTTCTCAGCCAAAACTCTGCAATCAGCTGAGGTCACAAACGACTACTCTAGTGTGATTACAGCTGTTTCTCGTGAAAAGTACGGTACTCCTCGTGAAAAGGTAGAAGCCGATGTTCGCAGCTGGTACAATGTCGATTCTGTTATTGCCGGTACTAACGCCAATGAGAGTGATGCGACCAAGATTGTGGTGCCAGGCGCTCAGAAGAAGAATATAGAAACTAAAATAGAAAATTCAGCCGCTAAACCCGTCGAAAAGGGGAGTGAAGTGAGGAAAGAAGCCGGCAAGCCATATCCATCTCGCGAAGTCACAAGGCCAAAGCATGATGCCTCGGCACCTTCACACGAGACGAAAACCACAGAAATTCATCATAAAAATAACCATGACAAAGAAGCAAAGACGCAAACCGTCGCTGAAAAGCTAGGCAAAGAGGATCTAAAGAAAATAATTAGCGAAATTACTAGACCGGCTCAACCAGTGGCTATCGCTAAGAACACAGAATCTAAAATAGAAACAAAAATTTCACAAGAAATTCCAAAGAAGCCTGAGAATAGGGAAGTTGCTCCCCTCCCTTCTGCGATAGAGAAACCAGTGATAAAGCCTGTTATAAAGCCCGTAGAGGCCACTACACGCCATGAAGACGGGAAAGTGGTACGAGAGATCAATGCCGAGAACTTTGCCAACCTAAAGGCAATCCACCCTCATGAGAGGATTACAGTCACAAAAAGCACGAGTGAGATCAAACCAGGCGAGACCATCTCGTTTAAATAATTTATTAAAGTATTAATTACTAACGATATAACAACCAAACATCCCAGTGAGTCGAAAAGCTTAGTTTGTTTCTTGGCTCATTATTTATCCAAAAATATGAAATTTTGAAACGTGGTCAAAAAGCTATATTTAGAGTAACTAAATTAAGAACATAAAACCCACTTAGAAACTTAGTAGCAACAAAGACAACGGGGTAGCTAGAGTGAGACAGCATATAGGTATTAAAGGGTACGAAAAAGCTACTTCACTCGTCCCAGTTCGAGGATTGATAGTGAGTCGCACAATATATCTTGGACGACATTGGCCTTTCCCAAAGACTGACGCCCACTTGGTCCTCCGAAATGACGATTAATTATTAGGTATTGGCTTTGTGAAGCCGTTATTGTAGTTGGTAGAGTGTAGATAGCAGTTTGCAGCTTGAATGTATTAAACGATAAATATTAACAACCGTTTAAACAATATAATTTAGAAAATTAATTATTTATTAAAACTCTATAACAAATAATTATATTTATTGTTCGAGTATACGGCCGAGAAATAAAAGCCCAGCTTTCACTGCGCCCGCCTTGGCGCGAGGCAGGTTCAAACAATAATATCTAATTAATAAACAATTAGTTAATTAAAGAAACGACTTGCCTACTCGCACTACTCCCCTGTCTATTTGTAGAAAATGCGATTATCGATGCGGAGATCAACGTATTCGAGACCGCGCTTTTTGGCCCGAACCTCCTCGAGGATACGGACGAGACTAGTTAACTGATTCTTGGCGGTCCGACTAGTATCAAAGTATACGTACCAACCAGCGCTAGAGGTAACCTTCAGCTCGCTCACTATATCCATAACTTCGGTCCGCGCTACCTTCGCCCCGGTGGTGCCCGCAAAACTGCTGTAGAGGTCTCCTACGAAGACTACGAAGCTAGCTGGAACTATCTTGGTGCCAATCTGCACTGGTACGTTTCGGATATCGACTATCACCGGTAGGCTAGCGTATTTATCTTCGTAGTTTGCCCAGGCGTAACCGTTCTCATCTACGAGAAACTTACGATCCAAAATTTGCCAAGTAAAGATAGGGGACTTCTCCACTATCTCGATATAAACATTGTTAGGGAAGCGACGAATTATTTTAAAACTCTTTACTCCGGTCACCTCCCCTAGCCTACTGTTAAAATTTGAAAAACCAAAGGTGACAATATTATTGTTGAGAATTCCCCTACTGTTCTGCACCACCCCCGTCAGCTCTTCCCGGCTCACATATTTAGTCTCGCTAAAGTTAACCGCATTTACCCGGAAATAAGGCGAAAAGAAAATGAAATAAACGGCCGCACCGACGAGGAGACAAAAAATAAAGGGATAGATCCACCCAAAACCCTTTTTCTCCCTAGTGTCATCAGTTCTAGAGTAGAGCGATGGCTGTCGCATATTCCGCTTACGGTCGCGACTGCCTCCGCGCTTAAACTCGCTTCGCCTCATCTTCCTCCTCCTCAGCAGTATTCTTGGCAAAGTCTGCACCTTGCTGGTAGATTTCGGTAGCCACAATCTTAGCGGCATCTGGGGTAGCTAGAGTAGCAATCTTCTCGGACATAGAGACCATCTCTTCTGGATTATCAAAGAGGTAATCTACCTTGCGGATTAGTACCTTCGAACTTAGGTTCTCCTGAAGTAGCAACATCGCAGCCCCCATACGAGAGACAATCTTGGCATTACTGAGCTGATGACTATTCGCAGAGCTTGCAAGTGGAATCAGTATAGTTGGGCGTCTCAGAGCCGAAAGTTCGGCGATAACATTGTTCCCAGCCCGAGAGATAACGAGATCACTCGCCGCGTACGCATCCTTCAAGTTTCCTGATAGGAAATTGAAAAGATAATATCTCTTTCTGGCCTCTGGGTCGAGCTTGCTAGCTTGAAAGCCAAGCCAATCGTAATCCCGCTCCCCTGCCACATGAATTACTTGATATTTAACGAGCAAATCCTTTAAAGATTCTGAAATTATTTGATTGATGATCAGACTGCCCTGGCTCCCGCCAATCACCATAATAGTCGGAACCTTGGGGTCAAGCCCAAACTCCTTCACGGCTGCCTCTTTTTTGCCACCATAGATATCAGCCCGGACCGGGTTACCAGAGTAAACGAGCTTCTCTCGGTCTAAGTCTTTGTAACTCTTTATTGGATATGAAACACAGATTTTATCGGCACGTTTAGCTAGGAGCTTATTGGCCATACCCATAATACTATCTGACTCGTGAATAACTAGCGGATAGTGAAGTGAATGTGCCGCTAGTCCAACTGGCAGACTGACGTAGCCGCCCTTTGCAAATACAACATCAGGGTCGTATTCGGCAATAATCTCTCTAGCCTGAAAATAACCACGAACAAAGTGGAAAAAGTCTGCCATATTAGCAAAAAGAGTGGTGGGGTCAATGAGGTTTAGTATAGCTGAATTATGATAACGGCGAAACTTGCCAGCGCTTATGCCGACGTATTTGATACCTGTTTGTGGGATAATTTTGCTCTCTTGGCCCTCGAGGGAGCCAATGTATAGTATTTCGACCGTCTTATCGAGACGAGCGAGCTCTGTGACGACTGCTAGAACCGGTGAAATATGACCGCCAGTTCCACCACCCGAGACTATTATTCGCATTGCTTCCTCCTAACACTGAATTCTTAGAAATATTTAGTAATATACCGCAGGCTGCTAGTAACATCACTAGCGAAGTTCCGCCGTAGCTGATAAACGGTAGTGGGACACCCGTCAGGGGCATGAGACCGAGAATTGCCAAAATATTTATAAAAGACTGTGCCGCGATCCATGTAGTAATGCCGGCGGCTACCAGTCTAGCGAACACGTCTGGTGCTTCCTTTGCTATTTTATATCCCCGCAGCACAAAAAGCAAAATAATTAGGATTATGATGGAGGCTCGGATAAAACCTAACTCTTCTGAGATAACGGCAAAAATCGAGTCAGTGGCAGCCTCCGGTAGGTAGTTGAACTTTTGTCTCGATCGACCGAAGCCTAAACCGAAGAGTCCACCACTACCAATAGCTACGAGTGCCTGCTGAATCTGGTAACCGGCACCGCTACTATCGCTCGTAGGATGCATAAAGGTGGTGAGACGTGCCAAGCGATAGGGCGCTGCAGCTATAAGAGCCCAAACTCCAGCCGCTCCAACCAGGACCAAGCCGCCGATGTGTTTGAAGCTTGCTCCAGCCAGAATAAACATAATTCCAGCGGTCGCAACAATAACGGTCGTGGTACCCATGTCTGGCTGTAGCAGAACTAAACCAGCGATAGCACCAACGATAGCAAGGAAAGGCAGAGTCCCCTTCTTCAGGTCCCTAACGTCATCTCCCTTCTTCTCGAACCAAGAGGCCAGGAAGAGGATCAGCGCGAGCTTAATAGGTTCAGAAGGTTGCAAACTCATAAACCCGAGGTTAATCCAACGACTTGCCCCATTATGAGCAAAACCTAGCCCTGGGATAAAAACGACTATCAGTAGAAGAAATGAAATCACGAGAAGCATCGGGGCCACCTTGGCCCAAAACCGATAATCTATTTTGGAAAAGATATAGAGCAGGACCAGTCCAACCGCAGCAGCACCAGCCTGGGTGTAAAAATAGTAATTACTCTGACCCGCAACCGTACGACTCATGACGACAGAAGCCGAGGAAATCATTACAAGCCCGATAACGGTAAGCACAGCAATGAGAATCACTAGAATAAAGTCAGCTCGGCCGCTCCCGCCCCTTCTTTGATCACGCTTTACTTGGCTTCTTGCTACTGGCATTAAAGAGTACCCCTACCAAGTAAGGCAATCACTACGCCCGTAAATGCAGTCAGTGCTCCAATAATCCAGAATCTCATAGTAACCTTGGTCTCTGGCCAACCCTGAGCCTCAAAGTGATGGTGGATTGGAGCTGATAAAAAGACTTTTTTGCCATGGCGAAGCTTTTTACTAGTAAGCTGAATGATGACGGATAGTGTTTCTACTACAAAGACAAAGCCAATCACGGGTAGTACCAGAGCCGTATTTGTGAGCATAGCCACAACTCCGAGTGTCGCGCCAAGAGCCACGGCACCAGTGTCTCCCATAAAGAATCTGGCTGGAAAGATATTGAACCAAGTATAGGCTAGGACTGCGCCAACAACGGTGGCACAGAAGGCTGCTATACCGAAATTACCCTGGAAGAAAGCGATGATAGAGTAAGCCCCAAAAGCGGCTGATAGTAGGCCACCGGAGAGTCCATCGAGACCATCTGTAATATTCACGGCATTGGCCGTAGCTGTCACAACAACGACAAAGAGTGGGATATAGAGCCAGCCGATAGTAACATCGCCCCAAGCTGGTATATGGATGATGTTGAAGCCGAGCTTATAGTAAAACCAGTAAGCCCCGAGCGACGCGAATACCAGTATCCAGGCCATCTTGAATTTACCCTTGATACCAGCAGCCCCACCGGTGGAACGAATATTAATATAGTCGTCGATCAGTCCCATGAGGCCTAGAGAAACCAGTGTAAACAAGGGCAACCAAGTCTGAGAACGATCAAAATTAAAAGCAACGGTAATTAGTAGCACCACACCCCAGATAATAATCCCGGCCATCGTAGGTATATTCCGCTTGTGTTTTGCCGCGTGGAGCTTGTGGTAGACAGGCGCTTTCTCATCTCCCCCACCGATCCAGGCAGTATCACGGACTTGCTTCCACCACTTATACTTATAGGCAAAGTAAGTAAATATCGGGGTTACAGCGAGAGCCAGGAGAAAAGCACCGGCTGAAAGTAGTAGTAGTCTTACGATTTGAGGAATAATAGCTTGTTCATTTAGGGTTATAATTACACCATTCATCAGTTAAAGTCCTTTCTTCTTCTGCCACATGTTTCCTTGTCTCACGAGAAGTTCACTAGCCTTCTCTGGATGCAACATAACACATTTTACCGCTTCTTCGACAAAAACGCCATTTTGAGAGCCTTTGAATAACATGACGTCGCCTTTGCCAATAATGGTTTTCAGGTACTCCCCCGCCTGGGCTGCAGTTTCAAATTTTTGAACAACTTTTTTATTCAATTTATGCAAAGCCACTGGATAGAGATATTCTCCTGCGATCTGACCAACAGTTAGTATAATGTCAGCAATTTTGGCGGCGGTCTGCCCTACTTCTCTATGACCAGACTCACTCATCTCACCAAGCTCATTCATAGAGCCAAGTACTGCGATCTTACGACCGGTAAAGTCAGAGAGCACCTCGAGAGCTGCCTTGGCAGAGGCTGGATTGGAGTTGTATGAATCATCGATAATAGTAGTCCCCTTGATTCCTGCGAGAACATTCATCCGTCCAAGTTCTGGCCTCAGCTGTGCCATCCGTCCGATTAGCTGTTGCGGATCCTCTCCAAGGAGCAAACCGACAGCAATAGCACCCAAATATGAAGGTAAAAGTTGCGGAGCTACCACTGGTATATTAAGAGCTAATTTACTACCCTTCCAGGTAATATCCAGTGCCATTCCTTGTTCGTGGTATTTCAAACCAGAATAAAGGATATCTGCATCCTTTTGGCCATATGAAATGATCCTAGCCACGGTTTTATCCGCCATCTTTCGAACGTAAGGGTTATCGAAATTTAAAATAGCAAAGTCAGCTACATCTAGACAAGAAACAAGCCTAGCCTTCTCGTCCGCCACGGCTTCGATACTACCAAAGCCTTCTATGTGGACCGGCAAGACTGTGGTCACAAGGGCGATATGTGGGTGGGCAAATGATGTGAGATACGATATATCTCCCGCTTTATCAGCGCCATATTCGAGAACGATTCGCTTAAACTTACTCGGTACAAATAGCTTGAAAAACATTCGAAGAAGCAAAGTAGACCAAGCTATTAGATCCCTTGGATTCGAGGGTACCTGTTCATCAAAGAGGGCTAAAGGCACCCCGTACTCAGTATTATAGGCACCACTTGGCACATAGATGCTATCCTTAGGTATAATCTGACCCATAGTCGCCTTGGCTGTAGTTTTACCAGCACTCCCAGTAATCGCCACGATTTCGACATGATTTAAAGAGATAAAGACTTTTGACAGTAGCCGTAATTTCCACAAAATAAGTTTTTTCATCATATTTGCCATCATTTAATCGGTTCAGTCGGCGGTATTTGATAATATTTTAGCAGATAATCGAGCATAGTCCCAACTACTGGGGCTGCGGTACTCTCGGCCCATTGAACACCCTTTGGATTGTCAATCTTAGCTAGCACGACAAAGTTTGCATTCTCTGCCACTGGGAAACCGACAAAGGTTCCGATATTCTGACCATCTTCATAACCCGTGCCGTCTTCTTTCACCACTTGAGCCGTACCGGTTTTACCGGCTATTTTGTAACCCGCTACTTTGGCCTGACCTCCATGTCCCTTTTCGACAACCGCAATCAGCATCTTTTTCATGTCCGCAGCTGCTTGAGTGGAGATGACCCGACGGAGCTCACTCGGGTTGGTTTTCTGAATCTTCCCCTTAGCATCAACCTTTTTATCAACTATGAATGGATTCATCATTACGCCGTCATTGGAGATAGCAGCATAAGGCTGAATCATCTGCAAAGCAGTGCTAGAAATACTCTGACCGAAGCTGATTGCGGCATAACCATGATCGTTGAGCTCTGATGGTTTGTAGACTCTGCCAGAAGCCTCACCGTCAAACTCTATACCAGTCGCTTCACCAAAGCCGAATTTCTTCACATAATCATAAAATAGGTCCTTACCAAGCAATTGCTCAACATAAGTAGTCCCAGTGTTTAGAGACATCTCTAGGACATTACTCATAGTGCAAAGTCCGTGAGCCTTCAAGTCGGAATTTTTGATTGCGTTACCATTTAGTACCACCGAGCCTGTATCCGTATAAGTACTTTCAGGTGTAATCTTGCCAGCATCATCACCCGCAGCTAGTGTTACAGCCTTAAAAACGGAGCCAGGCTCATAAAGATCTGTGACGGCTCGGTTTTTGAAAACCTTATAATCCTTCACGTCTTTATAATTATTGGGGTCAAAGTCGGGGGCATTGGCCATAGCGAGAATCTTCCCATTAGTCTTGTCCATAACTATCACACTGCCACTGTCAGCCGAAAACTTTTTGATCATCTCTTCTAGGGTTTTCTCGGCCATACCCTGTATATATCGATCGATAGTTAAATAGACATCACTTCCATTAACAGCTGGCGTGGACCCGTTTGTACCGAAGGCTATCTTAATTCCATGAGCATCTGTCTCTTCGTTCAAGTAACCATTTTTACCTTTTAAAATGTCATCAAAGTACTGCTCAATCCCGTAATTTCCAACACCTTCATTGTTCACAAAGCCAAGTAGTGGCGAAGCCAAATTGTTTTCTGGGTAATATCGCCAGTTCTCGTTCTGAAGGTAAACACCCTTCATTTTAAGCGCTTCGATGGCATCACTCTGAACATTCGTGAGCTTATGTTTAACGATAACATAGACTTGCTGATCGTCGAATTTTGGCTCTAACTCCTCGTGGTTCATTGCCAAAATAGCCGAGAGTTTCGTGACCGAATCTTCCTTATTTTCGATTTCTTTAGGATTGAGATAGAGAAGATCTAGCGCCTGATTGCTAGCCAGTAAAGTCGGCGAGCCTGAAACAGTATCATAGGCAAAGATTTGCCCCCTTTTGGCGTAAATAATGTCCTTAAAGGAGTGCTGTGCTGCGGCAATAACAGTGTAATCACCATGTTTTGCCACCTGCAGATAGAAAAGTCTTGTGAGCACCGCAAAAGTAATCACTACGAAAATCGAAATGACTAAAGGAATTCTCTGCTTGCCCATCACTGGTTTTGTATATCTATTCATAAACTTTGACGATTTCTTCCACAAGTATACACCAAAACCGCCCCCCTCGTCAGGCTATTTTATATTCAAAGCGACTGTTGTGCCCCCAGAAAGGTAATTTATCTTTTTTACAGGAATCATGCCTGTATCTTTGATTCCGGTATCTATTTGTTGTATAGACTGCAAGCGAGATGCTTCAATCTGTAAACGTTCATTATCGTCCTTTAGCTTGTTTGCGACTGTCTCTAGTTTTGCTATATCGTAGCCACTGGTAGCCATTTGGTTTGACTGAGACAAGTATAATAGACCAAGCACCAAGACTAGGCCAGCAACAGCAACAGTAAGCCCCATTTTAGATAGACGAAAAGTAGGTTTATAGCCTCTTGAAAACTTTCGCCTTTTGGCACGATCTCTCATTCGTTTGTCCCCTCCTATTTATTTGTTTATAACTTTTCTAAGATTCTCAGTTTTGCGCTACGACTGCGTGGATTACCCTTTATTTCTTCTTCAGTTGCTGTAATCGGTTTTCTGGTAACAAGCTTCACATCAGCCACTTTGCCACAGATGCACTTTGGGAATTCCTTGGGACAAGTACAGGGATTGGCTCTCGCTCTCATAAATTCTTTGACGATACGATCCTCGAGTGAGTGAAAGGTAATCACTGCTAGTCTAGCCCCAGGTATCAGCAGGTCCACTGCTTTTGGTAAAAACTCTTCCAGGGCCCCGAGCTCGTCGTTGACGGCGATACGGATAGCCTGAAAGGTCTTTGTGGCAGGACTAATGTGGTCTGGCCAAAACTTGCGTGGTATCGCCCCGGCGACTATCTCTGCTAGTTCGGCTGTGGTTTCAATGTGCTTTTCCGCTCTTGCCAGTGTAATGCGTTTCGCAATTCTCCCAGAGAATTTTTCCTCACCATATTCTCGTATAATCTTGGCGATGTCTCTTTCGTCCCACTCATTTACTATGGTGCTTGCTGTGAGTGTGGCGCTCGTATCCATTCTCATGTCTAAGGGGCCACTATTTTTAAACGAAAAGCCGCGTTCGGCTATATCCAGCTGGTAGCTAGAGACTCCGATGTCTGCCAGAATTCCCCCATCTAAGGTCTCGCCTGTAACAAGTGTATCGATATCGCGAAAGTTGCCCCTGACAGTAGTAAAATGCTCATTTGCGGTCCCCAAACGTTTTGTGGCGCTCGCTAAAGCTGTTTTGTCTTGGTCAATTCCGATTACGTCTCCACCACTAGCTATAATGGCCCCGGAGTGACCTCCAAAACCGAGCGTGGCGTCAACATATGTCTTCCCTGTCGTTACAGATAAACCGTTTACAACTTCTTGTAAAAGAACGGGCCTATGGATTTCTTTCATTTTTTCTCCTTGGCAAGTAGCTAGCAGTCAGATGGAGCGTCAGGCGCTCCGAGTGACTAAGATGAAATAGTAATTTAGTTGGGCTAAATTTGAGGTGGATGTTTGAATAGAAAGGTGCTTGCTGGCTGCTAGCTATTTACCTAGGAAATGGAATATTACGAACTAGATCCCTAGTTCTTCAGCAATATTAGCGCTGTCTTTTTCAACGTTCGAACGATATACTTCCCAAGCCTTCTGATTCCAAATTTCGATATGGTCACCAAGACCAGTAACGACCGTAGTTCCTGAGATACTGGCATATTCACGGAGTCCGGCAGGCAAAACGACACGACCTTGTTTATCTATCTCGACGGCAAATGCGCTAGATAACATAAAACGAGCATACGCTCTGGATTTTGCCTGTGTTAGGGGTAATTCAGCGAGTCGCATGGACTCGTCCTCCCAAGATGATTCGGTGTACAGAGAAAGACAGTTATCCAAACCTTTCGTAACTACTGCCCCAGTGGCGAGCTGACTACGAAATTTTACCGGGATAGCTAGTCGTCCCTTATCATCCAAATTGTGGGTGTATTCACCGATAAACATCTCTTGTACCTCGTTTTACGTGAGCAGAGGGGGCACCCTCCAGTCCCCACTTCTCCCCACTTGTCCCCATTGTACACCATCTGTCATTAATCTGTCTACTATTTTATGTAGGAGAGCCCCACGATAGTTGTACCGATAGATTTTGGCCTTGTATGGCTCGATTAATAGTTCTGGGATTACTTCATCGAACTATACTTATCCACAGCCATTAAAATAAGTGATTTCAGAAAATGAAATCACTTATCCACAAGTTTAGCTTACCAGTGTCTCCCCTCCCCCAAGGAGAGACACTGGTGGTGGCTACAATCGTAAGCTTACTTTGCAGTGGTTAACGCCTACGCCTCTAGATACCTTTCTTCGGTACCCACACTCTCCACGCTCCCCAAGATCTGACCGAGACTCTCGTCCACGTGTCTAACGCAGACTACCCAGGATGAGAGTGACATGTCGCAGGAGTTTAACTCCGGACCACCGTCATCAACTGGCCAAAATAGCCTCACCCGCCTACTTGCAAAGTCGAACTCTACGGACATCTTCTCGGGTCGAGTTCCTGGACCCAACGATTGTCTTGCCACAAAATCTACCTCCAAACAGGTAGAAAGCGTTATAGACCAGCCACGACTGATCTATGTTTCTATATATAATTATACCATGGGGTGCAAAAATAGAGCCCCGAGTGGGGCTCTATTTATGAACAGGTCTTTGCTACCTTTTTTCGATTGTTTCAGCAAATAGATTACCGTTCCACACAACATCCATCTGCTTACTAATAACCATTTCGCTATTGGATTTATTTGAATTAATCGCATCGTTTGGATCCACCCATGATACAAACAAGTGCTGCGGATTTGTATTACTAAATCCGACATTCGCACCTGACAGAGTTTTTTTGCTGTATAATACCTTTGCTTCATTATCAACAAGTCCAACGATAAAAACGTCATTATATTGTCCCGTGCCGTCAAAAACAAAGACTACGACTGCTTCCTTTTTAGAATCGTTATTGATATCTGCATACTGAGTCGATAAAAATCTACCAGTCGATTTATCTTCGTTCGTTACAGTCTGAACGTCAATGGTCTCTATATTCTTTTCTGCAACTTTATTCGTTATATTGTCTTCAGCAACGTTCTTTGTATTTTTAAGTCCATCAATCTGCTTTTGAAGTTCAGCTACAGATTTTTCATTAGCTGTCTGAACCTCCTTCGCGCTCTTCTCCATAACATACCATGTAGTACCACCGACTACTAGAACTGCGAATAATACTATCCCGAGGGTGATTAGCAGACGCTGCCAATTGGGTTTTTCATTTGTTTCTTCTGACATTGGTCCTCCTTATGAGAAAATTATAATGTGCAAATTTTGTTTACGCAAGGACTAGATTCCCGCCTTCGCGGGAATGACGTGAAGCGGGAATAAAAAAAGAGGCCCGAAGGCCTCTTTTAGATAGAAATGATTACTTAGAAGATACTTTGATTCCAGGCCCCATAGTAGAAGCGATAGAAATTCCCTTGATGTAAGTACCCTTCACGCCGTTTGGCTTCACCTTTACGACAGTGTCTAGCAATGTAGCGTAGTTTTCGGCTAGCTTAGCGGGTCCGAATGAAATCTTACCGAAGACAACGTGCATAACGCCACTTTTGTCGACGCGGTATTCAATCATACCCTTTTTGATGTCCCCGATAACGCCGGCTACGTTTGGTGTAACTGTACCAACTTTTGGATTTGGCATCAGTCCCTTGGTTCCAAGGATTTTACCAATTTTACCAAGTTTTGACATCATGTCTGGGGTAGCAACTACGATATCGAAGTCGAGCCAGCCTTTTTCAATCTTGGCGATAAGCTCTTCGGCTCCGACGAAGTCAGCACCAGCTTCTTTGGCTTCTTTTTCCTTCTCAGCACTAACGATTGCGAGAACGCGTTTGTTCTTGCCTGTTCCGTGAGGAAGTACTAATGAACCACGAACTTGCTGTTCTGCGTTCTGAGGATCGATGTTTAGACGAATATGTGCCTCTGCGCTGCTATCGAACTTTGTCGTAGTAGTCTTGGTGAGAAGCTCCATAGCCTCTTCTACTGTATATTCTTTCTCACGGTCAACAAGTACTTCAACTTCACGATATTTACGTGCGTGGCGTTTCTCAGCTTTTTTAAGCTTAGGTTTAGCAGACTTAGTTGCTGTCTTGGCTGCGGCTTTAGTAGCTTTTTTAGGAGCTACCTTGGCTACTGGAGCCTCTACAACGGCAACTGCTTCTACTGCTGGGGCTTCAACCTGTTCAGTTACAACTGCTTCTTTAACTTTTTTTGTTGCCTTTACGGCTTTTTTCTCGGCCATCTTGCTTTCCTTTCGTGGTTCAAACGAGTACTACTCTCCCACTCTCTAATCACTGTCATCCTTAGCTTGACTGAGGATATCCTCGCATTCGCAAGGATGACAACGAATAATTAATTTTTATTTTTCTACTTCAATTCCCATGCTACGTGCTGTGCCGGCAATGACCTTCTCAGCCTGTTCAATAGAGTGAGCGTTTAAGTCTTCCATCTTAGCTTCAGCGATATTTCGCAGTTGGACTCTGCTCATCTGAGCTACCTTATCCTTCTTTGAGTTTGCAGAACCTTTAGCAAGACCGAGTTCGGCCTTTATTAGCACTGCTGCTGGTGGCTTTTTCATAATGAAGTCAAATGTACGGTCTTCGTAAACAGTGATAACGCAAGGAATAACTACGCCCATTTGGTCGCGAGTCTTGTCGTTAAATGAATTACAGAAATCCATAATATTGATCCCCAAAGGCCCTAGAGCCGTACCTACTGGAGGTGCTGGATTTGCCTTGCCGCCTTGGACCTGCAGCTTTACCTTACGTGTGATTTTCTTTGCCATATTGGCTCCTTTTAGTCGCAATTACTAATTTCTCAATTACTAATTACTAATTAATTTTCTAATTTATAAATTTTTACTTATCTAGTTATTAGTAATTTTATAACTAGTAATTTACCCTACACCTTCTTAACTTGCAGACTGTCGAGCTCAACTGGTGTCTCGCGTCCGAACATGTTTACCATAACCTTGATCTTACCCTTAACCTGGTCTACATCCTCAACTGCTCCATCGAAACTCTTAAAAGGTCCGTCTATGATACTAACTAGGTCACCCTTTGCTAGGTCAATCATGAACTTAGGTTCATCGAGGCCCATTCTACGTTGGATAGTAGCAACTTCTGCATCACTCATAGGAATAGGTGTAGTACCTGAGCCAATAAATCCAGTGACCTGTGGTGTGTTGCGAACAACATACCAACTGTCGTCAGTTACAATCATCTCTACCATGACATAGCCAGGGAAGATGCGCTTTTCAACCGTGCGACGACGGCCGTTCTTGATCTCGATGGTCTTTTCTTTAGGTACGATGACATCGAAGATTTTATCTTCCATGCCGAGAGACTTCATTCTCATTTTCAAGTTATCTGAAACCTTCTCTTCGTAACCAGAGTAAGTATGGATAACGTACCAATTTCTACCTTCGCTGTGCTGTTTTGACATGGTATCTCCTATTTCTTGAGATTAATTAGCGATGTAAGTCCCTTTGAAAGCATAAAATCGAAGAATCCGAGTAATGCCCCCACAAAGATTGTTAGAACGATGACGGCAATCGTCATTTCAATAACTTGCTTGCGATTAGGCCAAGCGACCTTGGTAAGCTCAGTCCATGACTGGGTGAAATAAGTAACAATTTTATTCACTATATTTCCTTGGATTTTAAAAAAGCCTTTCGGCTTCTAAATACGTACCTATTTTAACGGAACCACGGGTATTTGTCAATTGGTTTCACTATGCAGATATTCCCCTATCACGGCTGTAATGTTTGGCGCCACGTCATTTGGTAAGTCATGAACATTAAACCAATCCCATTCCAGAATCTCAGCGCCCGGCTTTATCTCCCCTTTTCGGGTGGCTAGGTAGTGGATTAGAATCACTGTTTTATCTGGCATAGATATCATCATTGGCTTCAAGGGACGAATAATCTCTATTTCGAGACCCATCTCTTCCATTACTTCCCTCTTTGCCACTTCCTCGAGAGAAATATCGAAATCCTCCACTTTCCCGCCAACAAATTTCCAAAAGCCGTCTTTTCCGTGCTTGTTTAGGAGCACTTTGCCGTCTTCGATAATTACTGGACCAGATGCAATAAGGATTGGTTTATTCATAATGTAATTATACCATAAAAAAATAACCTGAATCTCAAGGTTATTTTGGCAGGGGCGGAAGGAATCGAACCCTCAACAAAGGTTTTGGAGACCTACGTTATACCGTTTAACTACGCCCCTTCGTCGAAGTCCGCTGTCAGCCTAGCAACTCGTTAGACTCGTTGCTTTAGCTTTTCGCGACTTCTCCTCTTCCCCTAAAATCTTACGATTTTGGGGACCCCTTTATTTGGTTTCGCGGTGCAAAGTGTGCTTGCGTTCACGCTTACAAAACTTTGTAAGTTCTACGCGAGCAGTGGTGTTACGAGTGTTTTTCGTAGTTGCATAATTACGCTCTTTGCAATCTGTGCATTCGAGTGTAATCACTGGACGGATGTCCTTTTTCTTCGTAGCCATTTAAACTCCTATTTCTTTATGGAGCCCACCATCGGGATTGAACCGATGACCTCATCCTTACCATGGATGCGCTCTACCGACTGAGCTAGGTGGGCGCGTGGGCGACCTTTTATTATAATTTGGTGGGGAGTGAGGGATTCGAACCCCCGAAGGCGTATGCCAACAGATTTACAGTCTGCTCCGTTTGACCGCTTCGGTAACTCCCCGCGCGTGGCTCCAAAATTTTCTGGAGCCGCCTGTCGGACTTGAACCGACGACCGACTGTTTACAAAACAGTTGCTCTACCACTGAGCTAAGGCGGCCTGACAAAAAATAGCCGCTAGATTGGCCTTTTTAACTAGAGTATTATAGCCAAAAACCCTATGTAAGTCAATGAAAACGAAAACTACTTCTCCAGCCTAGCTAGTTGACGATGTGCCTCTAGGTTATCCGGGTCGAGGGCAATGATTTTGTTCAGGGCATCCTTAGCCGCTGAATTGTCGCCAGCCTCTATGGCTATTCTCGATAGAACCTCGAGATACTCCATCTTTGTTGGTTCTAGACTGACCGCATTTTCAAGTGCCTTAATTTGCTTCTTTGTATCCCCTGCCTTTTCGGAGGCTAGAGCCAAATTGATATATCTATGAGGAATTTTCCCATCTAAGGCTACTGCTTGTTCATAAGCCGAAACAGCCTCATCGTACTTGCCCACTTGCATTAGTGCCATACCTTGATTGGTACAAGCCATATCGTTCGTTGGATCCAAATCACAGACCTTCTTGAAGACCTCGGCTGCCCCCTCGTATTCCTTCTGCTCCAGGTAAATCTCCCCGAGACCTTGGTAGGCTTTGATGTTCCTGTGATCCTCTTGAATAATCGAGAGGTATTTCTTCTCCGCTTGCTTCAGTCTGTTATTGCCAGAGAGCTTCTTTGCCTCCGAAATGACAGACTTATGTACGCGCTCAACCTTCTTCTCGGTTTTCTCCGCATCCAAAACTTCTTGAATTCGAACTCCAATGGCCTTAATTTCCTTCTTTTGGCCTAGGATAATTTCTGTATCGTGGCTTGTAGATTTTGCTGCTAGATAAATAAGATATAAGCCTACTCCAATAAGAAATATATATCCGATCATCGGCGTACCTTTCTCGCTCGTGGCTTACTGCCTGCCTCAAAAGCGAGACAACACATGAGTCGCCCACAAGCACCAGTTACTTTGTTGGCATTCACATTATTCTCGAACTGATCTCGCGCCATATCCATAGTGACACTTTCCATCCTTGTCATAAACCGCTTACAACAGATCTCCTGGCCACAAACACCGTGACCACCGAGCATCTTAGCTTCGTCGCGTGGACCTATCTGCCTCATAATCACTTGCCTTTTCGATTCTCTAGAAAAGTCCTTTATCAGCTCTCGGAAATCGACTCTATTCTCTGCCGTGAAGTAAAAAACAACACGGTCTCCGTCAAATGAAAGCTCGCTCTTTACAGACTTCATATCCAGTCCGCTATCTAGAACTATTTTCTTAAAGCCTTCGAAGTAAGTAGCGCCTTCTTCGCACATACGATTATAACGATCTATGTCCTTTTCATCTGCAAGACGCATGATATCTTTGATTTCGTCTGCCTCTGCCGAAGTGACTTCCTTGTTTATATAGACAACACGTCCGATTTCCAAACCTTGTGCTGTCTCTACCACTACCCAGTCGTTCAGCTCAACCTTGTGCCTACCGGGTTTAAAGTCATATATCTTAACTGCCGAATTAAACTGTACTCCAACTACTTTCATGTAATGCTCCTCAGCAGTAAACTCTCCATAACCAGCTTGGCATTTGCGTTAGCGGCCAGCATCTCTCGACTACGAGCTATGCCGTCCAACATACTGATAAGGTCAGTTACTTTTGTTTTATTTGGTTCTTTATAATTAATGCTCATCAGGTCAGACCTCGTCGCAAGTTCTAGATTTGCAAGGTTACTGAGCAAATGGTCTTTGCTTCCAGCCAGTTTATCCGCAAATGTAATCTGTTCGTAAATATCTTGAGACTTAAAAACACGGTTAAATTCACTGGATAAAGCCAAGATCTCATTAGCTGCTTCGGGCTCCTGCGACAACCTAGTAGCCACTCCTGCTCGTCCAGAGGCAAGACGGCTAAAAATAGTTGCCTCATCTCTCTTTACCCCGAGCTCACCATTCAGTAGTTCATAAATCTGTTTTTCAGTAGCAAGACCGAAATTCAGTGCTCTAGCCCTAGAAACTATAGTTGGTAAGAGATTCTTTTGATTTTCCGTGGTGAGGATAATAGTAGTATGAACGGTTGGTTCCTCTAGCGTCTTTAGTAGAGAGTTTAGGGCCTGAGTCGTCATCTTCTCTGCGTGAGAGATGAGAGCCACCTTGGCCTTACCCATATATGGTTTTAAATCGAGTGAACTAACGAGAGCCCTAACCTCATCTACAAGCACTGTATCACTGTCTAGATGGAAAAAATCTGGGTGATTCCCCGCTGCGAAAACCTTACACGAGGGACAGCTATTACAGTTCAGAGGTTTTTCGCTTTCGCAAAGCAAGAGTTTAGCAAAATAGATGCCTGCTTTCGTCTTCCCCACTCCCTCGGGACCACAGAAAAGATAAGCGTGAGACAGGTTATCTGAGGCCACTGCTTTTCTTATATATTCTATAGTGGATTTATTTCCGACAAAGTCTTTCATAGTCACCACATTATACACGAGAAAAGCCCCTTACTCAATCAGCTCTTGATACTTTTCCCTTGAAAGAAAAGTATCCAAAAGTTCAAGAAAATCAAGTTCTCATTCGACTCACTACAAACACGATTATCCAATTCAGTGTTTGTTACGTTCGTCGATATTCGTGCCTCACGCCGGCAGGTTGATTTTCAAGGGAAAAGAGCCCCTTAACCGCGACTTACAAAACACTGCGAGTGACGACCTAAGTGACCATCGTAAAAACAACTGTTTGACCCCGGCGCAACGGCCGGGGGGGTTTTGCTTTTTACGAAGGAGAGCAGTAGGAACGACAATGGCGGTTTTGTACGGAGACGGCAGTTTTACGCCACTTTTGCTGCCAAAAGTGGCAAGAGATCTATTCTAGTTCTAGCCCCGCGATAACTTCATTTAGTTCATTTGGCAGTTCTGCCCGGAACTTAACTCGTTTTCCAGTAGTTGGGTGAATGAATGAGAGTTCTCTTGCGTGCAGGAAAATACGTTTACCGCCAGTTTCTCTAGCTCCATAACGAACATCGCCGTAGAGTGGGTGTCCGATAGCCGAGAAATGAACTCGAATCTGATGTGTACGACCGGTTTTTGGATTGGCCGTCACCAAGGCATAGCCCTTATATTGCTGAGTAACCTTGTAGAGGGTTTTGGCGTCCTTGCCTTCGTCTGCTGGCGCGATTTTATTCTTCGAGATAATATCACGTGCGAGAGGCATATCGATCACGCCCTCTGTTGGCAGCATCTTGCCAAATACTAGAGCCACGTAAGTCTTGCTTACTTTTCTATCTGCAAACTGTTTCGCTAGGGCAGCACGAGATGTCTCGTTCTTCGCCAGAATCATGAGCCCTGAGGTCCCCTTATCTAGTCTATGAACAATCATGTCTCGGTCTGTCTTCTGCTTACCCTTATATTTTGAACTAAATACTTCTGCAATAGTCTGACTCGCCTCTCCTGGTGCAGGATGAACTGTAATACCAGCCGGCTTATCTATAACGAGAAAATCTTCATCCTCAAAGATAATAGTAATATCTGGTGTTTTGGTCTTTTTTGCCTCGTAGACTGCTATATTATCACCTTTTACGGTCAGGTACTTGGCGGCTGAAACAGCATCATTGACCATGACTTGTTCATCGCGAATCAACTTCTGGGCATTTGACCTAGTAACTGCCAATTTTTCGGCAACTATTAGATCTAGGCGCGTCTCTGCCTCAGAGGCCTTTATTTTAAATTCTTGTATAACTTTTTTATTCAATTAACTAATCAAGTCAGCAACTGCGGCTAACTGCTCCTTATTACCCATGACTATGAGTTTATCGTCTTGATGGATAAGTTCTGTTCCGAGTGGATTAACCTTTGAAGTGCCGTCCTTATGATTGATGGCTAGAATCGTAACACCGGTTTTATCTCTAGAAATAGCCCCTGAAATGCTCTTGCCTACCAGGAACGAAGCCCGTGGAACTTCTATCTCCTCTACTTCTAACTCATCATGACGACTATCGACAATAACATCTAGGAAATCTAGAACACCTGGGCGCAGAGCCATCGTGGCCATGTGATAACCCCCTATTTGATATGGAGTAGCTACCCTATTGGCACCAGATTTCTCGAATTTTGGTATGTTTTCTTCGTAATTCGCACGTGCAACTATATAGAGGTTCGAATTGATTGAACGAGCGGTCAACGTTACAAACAGATTGTCAGTATCCTCGCCAAGGCAGGTGATAAGCGCCTTTGCCGTATCGATATGAGCCTTTATCAGGCTTTCTTCCATGGTTGGGTCACCACAAACAGCGTTATAGCCCTTTGCCGTAGCGGTTTTAACTTCTCGTGGGTCACGGTCGACTATGACAAACTCTACCCCGTCGTGAAAGAGTTCTTCTGCAACCTGTGTACCGACTCGGCCAAACCCAGTAACTATATAATGATCTTTCATCTTACTAATGTTTTTCATAATCCTTCTCTTCCTCCGACTTTCCTTAAATTGATTTCCCATGAGATAATCGCCAGCCATTCGTAGCAAATATGCCACTACGATATAACTACCGAGTATTAATAATATAGATATAACTTGCTCCCAGACAGGAGCCTCTACTCCGTGCAGAAAATGGCTTAGCAGAATAATGGTCGTAGCATAAAAAGCGGTCCATAGATTCATATTCCCAAGCGTCATAAAGGCGATAACGCCAAAAGAGAGCATCAGCCCCAATAATAGAAAAATCTTTCTCGAAGTGTTGTTATCGTTCATATCCCTCCGTGACTCCCCTATTTTATCATAATATACGGGTAAAGATAAATATGATAAAATAATTTTAATAATAAGGAGGAAAAATGGAACCCGTTAAACCCCAATTTAACTGGCAAAGGATGCTAGTAACCCTCGGGATTGTACTGTTTGCCGCTCTCGTTGTTGGTGGCACCACTTGGTACGTCATGGACAAAAGCGCCAAAGAAATAAAAGCTGCTAATGATGAATCTGTGGCAACATTACAAAAGCAAATAGATGATTTAAGTGCGAAAAAAATTTCAGCTACACCTACAACGACACCAACTACACCCCCAACAACTACCTTAAAGACTTACACACACAAATCGCCAGCCTTTAGTCTTCAATATCCAGCGACTCAAACAATGACCGGAGACACCCCAGCAGACCGAACAGTTTGGCTATCGACAGATGGGACCAGAGCCAATACTACCCTACAGATTACCTATGAAGCAACGAAAAACATTGAACCAAGTTCGTACTTTGATTCTCTGGTAGCTGCAAATTTTGTTCCACAACCATATACAATTAATGGATATGGACAGATTGGATCTTACAAAGTCTTTAACGTTGACTACAATCATCAGGGGAAAGCTGTTTCAGTGTATTATATTTACAACAATGGCTATACATATACCTTAAGCTACCCCGGGGAACAAACAGAAACATACCTGAGAATACTCAAAACCCTACAATTCAACTAACTTCCGTGTAGTTACAAAAAAGAGCCCCTTTCGGGGCTCTTTTGATATATAACTTAACGTTTTGAGAACTGTGGTGCTTTACGAGCACGTTTGAGACCTGGTTTCTTACGTTCCTTGATACGAGGGTCACGAGTAAGGAATCCAGCCTTACGAAGGGTGGTCTTGTTTGCTTCGTCATAGACGACGAGCGCACGTGAAACACCTAGAAGTATAGCATCTGCCTGAGCAGACAAGCCACCGCCCTCTACGTGGGCTGAGACATACATCTTCTCTAGGTTACCGGTAAGCTTCAACGCTTCATAAACCTTATTAGCGTATTGTTCATTACCAAAGTATTCAGCAACTAGCTTCTCGCTGACTTTTGAGGTTCCTTTACCGAGGTAAAGACGTACTTTCGCAATCGCCTCTTTGCGACGACCGAGTCCGTAATAGTATTTTTCTGTATTTTTATCTGCCATCTATCTCCTATCCCTCAAAAGTAAATTTTTCAGGTTTTTGCGCTACCTGACCGTGATTTTCGTCGCGGTAAAGTTTCAGTTTTCCGATAATATCATCTGCAAGACGGTTCTTTGGTAGCATGCCCTTTACGGCAGCTCGGAGAACCTTAGTAGAATCCTTTTCCATAAGCTCAGCTAGTGAAAGCTCTCTCATACCACCTGGGAAGCCGCTGTAGTTGTAATACTTTTTGTCGAGCATCTTGTTGCCAGTAACTGTGATCTTGTCAGTATTGATAACCACAACATTGTCTCCGCAATCTACAGAAGGTGAGAAATTAGGCTTTTTCTTGCCACGAAGAAGATCGGCAATGGCTACAGCAAGACGACCAAGAGTTTGACCCTCAGCATCGATGATGTACCACTTGCGTTCGATGTCAGTATTTTTAGTTACGTGAGTTTTCATTACTTCTTCTCCTTCGGAGTAGTTGCCTTCTTTACAGGTGCTTTTTTAACGGCTGGCTTCTTGGCGACTGCCTTTACGACAGGAGTAGCCTTAACTTTTTCTGAAACAGCTACTTTGATAAGTTTGTCGATATCAACGAGCTCAAGGATAGCGACTGGAGCATTATCCCCAGGGCGATTACCAAGCTTAACGATACGAGTATAGCCACCTTCTCTAGTTTTATAGATTGGGGCAATCTCGGTCACGAGCTTAGCAACTGCGTTCTCGCCATAGATGTAAGACGAGAGAGCACGAACCGCAGCCAGGTCACCCTTTTTGGCAGTTGTGATAAGCTTCTCGACGATTGGCTGAACTTCTTTTGCCTTAGCAAGAGTCGTTTTGATTCTTTCGTAAAGGATTACTGAAGTCGCTAGACCACGAAGTAAGGCTTTGCGGGGGCCGATTTTACGAGATAATTTTCGTTTGTTGTATTGGTGCCTATGCATATCTTACTCTTCGCTACCGAAACCAAGCTCGGTTAGCTTCTCTCTTACTTCATCATATGCTTTGCTTCCAAAACCTTTAAGGGTCTTTAGCTCTCCGTCAGAAAGCTTTAGGATGTCAGCAACGGACTTGATGTCGTTGTTTAATAGTGCGTTTGTGGTTCGTGGTGACAAGTTAACTTCTTCAATAAGGATATCGCCACCCTCTTCGCTAGTAACTGTATCTACACATTCCTTAACCTTGGCAACGCCTTTGCCTGAAAGGACTAGGAAGTGGTCTACGAGGATAGCTGTGGCTTGGTTGATAGCTTCTTTTGGTGTGATAACACCATTAGTCTCAATCTCAATAATTAAACGGTCTAGGTCAGTCATCTGTCCAACACGAGTGCTCTCGATGTTGTAACGAACACGACGGATTGGGCTATAAAGTGCGTCTACGGCGATTACGCCAGCGGCGAGCTTCGCTCCGTCACGTTTCTCTACTGGTACATAACCACGACCCTTTTCGATGAAAACGTCCATCTCAAGTTTAGCGTTTTTGTTATCTAGTGTAGCGATAACGAGTTCTGGGTTAGCAATCTCAATGTCAGCATTTTTATCAAATTTAGCTGCAGTGACAACACCTTCGCCATTTGCCGAGAGGTGTAATGAGACAATCTCGTCAGAATGTGATTTTACTGAAAGTTGTTTCAAGTTTAGGATGATGTCAACAACGTCCTCTTTGATATCCTTGATAGTTGAGAACTCGTGACTTACTCCCTCGATCTTAACACCAGTAACAGCTGCACCAGGTAAGCTAGACAAGATAACGCGGCGTAGTGGGTTCCCTAGAGTCATGCCGTAGCCAGGAAAAAGTGGCTCGATAGCGAATGTGGCCAAATTGCCTTCGCTTTTAACGGTTTTAATCTCGGGGAGATGAATTTCGTGTAACATGGTTCTTTCTCCTAATATTTCTACTTCGAGTAAAGCTCGACGATTAATGACTCATTTATGTTTGGATCTAATTCTTCACGGGTTGGGAAGCTTGTTACTTCACCGGCTAACTTCTTGATATCTAACTTTAACCAACTTGGTGGTGTAACTTTAGCAATAGCAGCTGGCAGAATCTGTGTAACATAGACATTCTTCTGAGATTCCTTGATGATTTCAATTTTGTCACCAATACGGACCTGGTAAGAAGGAATGTTAACTTTTTTGCCATTTACTGTGAAGTGATCGTGGTTAACAAGTTGTCTGGCCATAGCTCTAGATGGGCCAAAACCGAGACGATAAACGACGTTATCGAGACGAGTCTCGAGGAGTTGTAATAGGATTTCGCCAGTAATACCCTCTTTACGATCTGCTTTCTCGAAGTAATTGCGGAATTGAGTTTCGAGAACTCCATAAGTTCGCTTTACTTTCTGCTTCTCGCGAAGTTGTAGTAGATAGTCGCTAGACTTTCCACGACGACGAGATGTACCGTGTTGTCCTGGAATAAAGTTACGCTTGATAAGTGTACACTTAGCGCCTACACATTTTTCGCCCTTAAGATCCAGCTTTACGCCTTCACGACGACACTGTTTGCATTTTGGTGATATCATTCTTGCCATAATTAGACCCTTCGTGGTTTACGTGGACGACAACCATTGTGAGGAATCGGAGTCACGTCTTTAAGCGAATTTACATATATACCTGAGGCATTGAAAGCGCGGATAGCTGAGTCACGTCCAGAACCGATACCGCGTACCAGTACATCAACCTTCTCTAGACCATAAGCTTTTGCCTTTTCGATAGCGATTTCAGCAGCGACTTGTGCTGCATAAGGAGTAGACTTACGAGAGCCCTTGAAACCACTCGCCCCGGCTGTAGCCCAAGAGATAACATTTCCTTCTGCATCTGTAATAGAAATCATTGTATTGTTAAAAGTTGCCCTGATGTGTACTTGACCAGCAGAGACGACTTTTTTGATTTTCTTTTTCTTGATAACTTTTGCCATTATTCTCTCGTTCCTTTAAGTCTTTGATGTTTTCTTTTTGCCAGAACCGACTGTAACTCGTTTGCCACCACGTTTGGTGCGAGAATTTGTCTTGGTTCTCTGTCCGCGTACTGGAAGACCGAGTTTGTGGCGGGTGCCACGGTAGCTGCCGACTTCTTTTAGTCTAGCTACGTTCAAGGTTACTTCTCGACGAAGGTCTCCCTCAATCTTGTAGTTCTTCTCGAGCACTTCGCGGATTCGCCCGATTTCTCCCTCTGTCAGATCCTTTACTCTTGTATCAGGACTAACGTTGGTTTGTTTCAGAATTTTCTGACTGCGAGTGAGACCGACACCATAGATATAAGTAAGAGCAATCTCGACTCTTTTGTCTGTTGGAATATTAACACCTGCTATTCTAGCCAAGATCTATCTCCTCTTTTAGTTGCCCTGACGTTGTTTGTGTTTTGGATTCGTACAAATAACACGGACAACGCCTTCACGTTTAATGATCTTACAATTCATACACATTTTTTTAACTGATGGTCTAACCTTCATTGCGTTTTTCCTTGTGTCTATAAACTACTCTACCCTTGGTCAAGTCATATGGAGTCATCTCGATGGTGACTCTATCGGCCGGTAATATCTTGATATAATGCATGCGCATCTTGCCCGAAATATGAGCTAAAATAACATGTCCGTTCTCCAGCTCTACCTTAAACATTGCATTTGGGAGAGTTTCGAGGACGGTTCCTTCTACTTCAATTACTTCCTTTGTGTCGCTCATTACTGTATTTATACGTCCCTTTCGGACAGTTATTAATTATACACATTTGTATGGGTCTTGACAAGAGTTTTCTAGAACTCTTCGTAACTCCTCAGAATCATCTGTGCTTCGATCTGATTTTTTATTTCGATCGCTACCCCGACGATGATAAGCAGTCCCGTACCGCCTACTACTAGATTTGGGTCACCCGTAATTGGTGAAAGAATAAATGGTAGTACAGCGATCAAACTGAGGAATATAGCACCCCAGAGGGTAATCCGGTTGATGAGGTAACCCAGGTACTTCTCTGTCTGCGTACCAGGCCTAAAGCCAGGCACGAAACCACCTTGTTTCTGTAAGTTCTCTGCGACTTCACTGGGTTTGAAGTACATAAATGTGGAGAAGAAGGTAAAAGTGAACACCAGCAAGAAAAGTGCGACGGCGTAAGGGGTTGTCTGTGGTGCAAAAGTCGTTTGGATATATTTGGCAGATTTTGCAATCCAGAGAGTTTTGGCGCTAGATAGAAAGCCAATCATCGATGGAACATTGAGAAATGCACTCGCAAAGATAATTGGGATTACACCGGCCATATTTAACTTTAGGGGTAAGAAAGTGTCGATGCCGCCGTAGAGCTTGTCTCCACGGACTTTTTTGGCGTAAGAAATCGGTATCTTGCGCTGGGCTTCGGTAATGAGGACGATAAGACCTACAACTATCACTGCGAGAACTAATATCGAAATAGTTGTAATGAGTTGTTTTGTATCAAAGCCCCCAACAAAGAGTTTCTGAGCTGTGTTACCAATAAGCTGAGGTCCACGAGCGACGATACCGGCAAAGATAATCATACTAATACCATTACCAATCCCCTTCTCAGTGATAAGTTCCCCAATCCACATCAGAATCATGGTGCCGGCTGTAATAGACAGCAGCATGATCGCCCATTGTGAAAGAGAGATATTAGCGAGGAAAGTGGTCCCAGACTGAGTTGCAGATGCTTGCAGGAGCCGAATCATTCCAAAACCTTCGATTGGTGCTATAGCGACCGCAATTAGTCTGGAGTATTGATTAATCTTGTTGCGACCCTGCTCCCCTTCCTTGGAAAGGTTTTCAAACTTAGGAACGACCATAGTCAGTAACTGCATCATAATCGAACCCGTGATGTATGGGCCGACGGCCAACATCGCAATCGAGAATCTACTGATACTGCCACCTGAGAATACATCTAGGAATGACAGTACTGCGCTACTAGAAAAAGTTGTCTCTAGAAAAGAGCGAACTGCTGCTGGATCTGGTCCAGGAATCGGAATATGGGCTACTAGTCGATAAACAAATAATAGCACCAGTACGAAGAGTATCTTTTTTGTTAGTTCTTTATTGCCGAAGATTCTTTTGAAGTAACTAAACAAGGGAACCCTCCTATTTGGTAGTTGTTTCTGCTTTTGGGGCCTTCACAGGCTTGGGAGTGGCTTGTGCCTTGGCACCAGCTGTAATTGATTCTACTTCGAAAACGAGGCTACCAGTATATTCTTTACTTGCAACAACCTTAAACTTAGTGCGAACGTTGTCGATTAGACCTTCTTTGACCAGTAGATCGATAGTAATTTTAGTTCCGGCTTTCATGCCGTTAAACTTATTTAGTGGCAGTGTGATAGCCTTTGGGCTAAGAGATTTAAAACCAGGACGTTTAGGAACACGTTGAACTAGTGGTAATTGGCCACCCTCAAAACCTGGGCGTAGCTTTTTACCAGTACGTGAAAGTTGTCCCTTAGTACCACGACCAGCGGTTTTACCCTTACCTGATCCGATACCACGACCAACTCTCTTAGAGTCTTTGTTTATATTTCCAAATAGATTCTCAAGTTTCATCTATTTTACCTCTTCAGCTTCAACGTTTTTTACTTTTTGGCTAGATAAAGCCAGGATAGTTGCATATGCATTGTTAATTTTGGAGTTTGAACCAATCATCTTAGATAGGATATCGTGGACTCCGGCTGTCTCGAGTACGGCTCGAACGGCTCCACCAGCGATAACACCAGTACCAGCGGAAGCTGGCTTTAGGAAGACGTAAGCTCCACCCTTGCGGCCAGAAACTTCATGTCCAATAGTAGTCCCAACTAGAGTGATATCAATCATGTTCTTTTTGGCGCTATTAACTGCCTTTTGAACGGCTGTCATCACTTCATTGCCTTTTTCGACACCAACACCAACTCGACCTTTTTTGTTTCCGACTACTACTGTCGCTCTAAAGCGCATGCGTCGGCCACCTTTTACTACACGAGTAACACGGTCGATTTGGATAACCTTCTCCTCAAATTCTGGGGGTTCGGTTGGGTTTCCTGAATTGTTTCTGCTAAAATTATCTCTCATATTTGCTCCTAGAATTTAAGGCCTTTCTCTCTAGCCGCTTCTGCTAGGGCTTTGACTCGACCATGATAAAGTTTTCCACCGCGATCAAACACGACTTCTGTGACTTTTGCCTTCAAGGCTTTTTCTGCAATGAGGGTGCCAACTGCGGCAGCCTTCTCAGTTTTGGTACCAGTAAGCTTTGTCTCTGTGTCATAAGCCGCAACTATCGTAGTTCCGGTTGTATCATCAATAACCTGGGCTGAGATATGCAGGTTACTGCTGCTAACAGACAGACGTGGACGAGAAGCAGTGCCACTGATTTTGGCACGAATTCTGTTTTTTCTGCGTTCTTTCTTTAGGAATTTTTCTAACATCAATGCTCCTTACTTTGCGCCCGTCTTACCGGCTTTTCGTCTAATATGTTCTGTAACGTATTTAACACCCTTGCCCTTATAAGGCTCTGGCTTGCGGAATGCGCGAATTTCGGCAGACGTCTGTCCGACTTTTTGCTTATCAGCGCCTGAGACAATCACAATGTTTTTCTCAACTGCGATATCGATGTCTTCAGGTACGTCATAGACGATTGGGTGTGAATAGCCGAGGTTTAAGGTAAGTTTCTTGCCTGCGATAGCAGCTCTGTAACCAATACCATTAATCTCTAGCGATTTCTTGAACCCCTCTGAAACACCCTTAACCATATTATCGATCAGGGTTCTAGTGAGGCCGTGAAATTCTGCAGCTTCAACGTCATTTGTATTCTGTGCAACAGTCACGAGTCCGTCTGCAATAACAAGCTTCATCTTTGGATTAATCCATTGAGTCAGTTCGCCCTTTGGTCCCTTAACAGTGATGATATCTTTATCAAAAGAAACTTCGACTGAGGCAGGTATAGTGATTGGTAATTTTCCTATTCTTGACATATCTACTCCTACCAAACCTTACAAATTACTTCGCCACCAAGTCCAGCTTTACGAGCAGATTTACCGCTCATAATACCCTTGGAGGTTGATAAAATAACTAGTCCGTGACCCTGCAGTACTGTAGGGATCTCGGCGAGACCGACGTATACACGACGACCAGGCTTACTAACGCGGACGATTTTCTTCATTTCGGTACCTTCTAAGGTAACGAGGATTGTAGCGCCGTTATTCTCTAGAGTGTGTGGTCCAACGTAGTGCTCGCGAGCGAGTACTTTGAGGACTTCCACTTTGAGCTTGGAAGCAGGAATAACAACGTTTGCCTTACCGACGAGGCGGGCGTTTCTGATTCTTGTTAGCATATCTGCTATTGGGTCTGTAATTGCCATATGTTACTCCTTTACCAACTCGACTTAGTTACACCAGGAATTTCCCCTTTGTTTGCTAGCTCCCGAAAACAAATTCGGCACATATCAAACTTGCGAAGGTAACCGTGCTGACGACCGCAGATATTGCATCTGGTTACAGTGCGAGAAGAAAATTTTGGTTTTTTTTGCGCTTTTACGATCAATGCTGTTCTTGCCATACTATCCTCTAACCTTTAAATGGGAAACCGAGGTGTTTTAATAATGCTTTTGCTCCTTCATCGGTGTTTGCAGTGGTACTAATGTTTACTTGCAGACCGAAGGGCTCGCTGGCCTCTTCAAACGGAATCTCGGGGAATACTCCGTGTTCACGTAATCCGAGTGAGTAGTTGCCGTGACCATCGAAAGCATCTTTTTTGAGACCGCGGAAGTCACGTACGCGAGGTAGAGCTACTGCAACCAAGCGATCCAGGAATTCGTACATCATCTCGCCTCTTAGTGTGACGGTAGCGCCAACGCTCATACCTTCACGAAGTTTGAATCCGGCGATAGACTTCTTGGCCTTGGTTATTACTGGTGCTTGACCAGCAATTTGGCGAAGTCCCTGGATAACTGCATCAAGTTTCTTTGTGTCTAGGGCAGCTCGGCCGACACCGGCGTTTATAACTACCTTAGTAATCTTTGGAACCTGATGAACGTTCTTCAGGTTTAGCTCAGTCAGAAGTGCTGGAGCAACCGTCTTTAGATATAAATCTTTCATTCTAGCCATAATTACTCCTTCACCACTGCGTTACATTTCTTACAAATGCGTGTTTTCTTGCCGTCTTTCGCTACTGCGTAACCGACCCTAGCTGGTTTACCACATGATGGGCAAACAAGAGCGAGGTTACTCATAGGTACTGGGCGAGTGATCTCGACGATACCACCGGTAGTGTTTTTCTTGCTTGGCTTTACTGCCTTTTTAGCAAGGTTGATGCCAGCTACTACGACACCGCCGTCTTTGGCGAGTACCCTGGTCACTGAACCACTTTTACCGCGGTCTTTGCCCTTTATTACGTATACTTTATCGTTTTTCAAAATTTTCATATATACCTCTACAACACTTCTGGCGCTAGAGAAACGATCTTCATAAAGTTCTTCTCGCGAAGTTCGCGAGCAACTGGGCCAAAGATACGGGTTCCCCGGGGCTGGTTATTTTTATCGACAAGCACTACTGCATTATCGTCGAACTTGATAGTTGAGCCGTCCTTGCGGAGATAGTCTTTTTTGGTACGAACTATAACAGCGCGGATAACTTCTTTTTTCTTGGCATTTCCACCAGGCTGTGCGGACTTGACTGAACAAACGATGATGTCACCGAGAGAAGCATAGCGTCTCTTAGAACCACCAATAACCTTGATGCACATAACTTCTTTGGCACCGGTATTGTCTGCTACTTTTAATCTAGTTTGCATCTGGACCATCTTACTTCTCCAAATCCTTTGCTGTTAATACCTTTTTGAGTGTCCAGCGCTTCATCTTAGAAAGCGGCTTTGACTCTTCGATTTCGACCATGTCCCCTATTTTGGCGACTTCTAACTCATCATGAGCGGTGAATTTGTTTGAAACTGTATATTTTTTCTTGTAGATTGGGTGTTCGCGGGTGCGTTCCACAGTAACAACGATGGTTTTGGCCATCTTGTCAGATACAACTTTTCCGAGTAATGTTCGTTTCATCTATTTATCTCCCTTTGGGGCTAGTTTCTCTGCCTCAAATATTTCACGTTCGCGTAAAATTGTTCTAATCTGTGCAATTTGCTTGCGGCTCGCGTTTATTTCACTAACCTTAGTGAGTTCACGTCCGGCGATGGCGAAACGGTCCTTGACCTGCTTGGCCTCAGTCTCCATGAGAAGCTTGCCGAGTGCTTTGGTGTCTTTTTCGATTAACTCTTTAGCTTTCATCAGCCTCGCCTCCGTCTTTAACTACAAACTTGGTCTTTATTGGTAACTTGTGACGAGCGAGTCTCAGTGCTTCCTTAGCAACTTCGAGCGTAACTCCGTCCATTTCGAAGAGGATTCTACCTGGCTTAACTACGGCCACGTAGTGATCCAGATTACCCTTACCACTACCCATGCGGACTTCGTTTGGTTTCTTGGTAACTGGCTTGTCTGGGAAAATTCTGATCCAGATCTTACCACCACGTTTGATATAACGTGTCATGGCGCGACGAGCAGCTTCTATCTGACGAGATGAAATCCAAGCTGGCTCGAGAGCCTTGATAGCGTATTTGCCGAAATCAACATTAGTGCCACGAGTGGCGTTACCCGTTTGAGGGTTCTTCATTGATTTTCTGTATTTTGTCTTCTTAGGCTGTAACATCTGGAGCCCCCTCTTTCTGCTTGTGCTCAGTCATACCGTTGAAAATCCAGACTTTGACGCCGAGAATTCCGTAGGTTGTTTTCGCACGACTAGTAGCATAATCTATCTTGGCATCTATTGTAGCTAGAGGAATCTTACCCTTGATCACAAACTCAGAACGAGCGATTTCAGCACCGTTCAAGCGTCCGCCAACCATGATTTTGATACCCTTAACACCTGATTTTTGAGCTTTTTCAATAGCCTGACGAGTAGCGCGCTTGAAGGCAATACGGCGTTCGAGCTGCATAGCTACGTTGTCAGCAATGACTTGAGCATTACCGTCTGGGTTCTTGATTTCGTAAACGTTGATGTCTTTGATCTTGCCTGTAGTCAGTTTAGCGAGCTTAGCTTTGAGCTCAATCGCTCCAGCGCCGCCGCGTCCGATTACTACACCTGGTTTAGCTGTATGAATAGAAACACTAACCTGGTTCGCATTACGGTCTATCTCGACACTAGCGATACCAGCGCGCATTCCGAGCTCACCGAGGATATACTTACGAATCTTTAAGTCTTCGTGAAGCTGTTTTGCATAGTCTTTGCTGGCAAACCATTTGGACGCCCAGTTTTTGTTTACCTGAAGACGGAAACTGATTGGACTAACTTTGTGTCCCATTATTTGCTCCCTTCGGTTGCTTTAGCGGTCTTAGCAACTGGTTTTTCTGTTTTTTTAACCGTTGTAGTAGCAGCCTTTGTTAGCTTTTCGCCAGAAACAACTACCGTAATGTGGCTAGTTCTCTTTAAAAGAGCTGAGGCCATACCGCGAGAGCGAGGTCTGAAGCGTTTTAAGCTTGGTCCCTTGTCGACAGTGATCTTAGAAATAACGAGGGTGTTTTTATCGAGGCCTTCGTTGTTAGTAGCGTTAGACACTGCTGAATGAAGAGCCTTATAAATAATGGTGGCTGCCTTTTTTGGCATAAAACGAAGAGTCGCAAGTGCGCTCACTGCATTTTGTCCACGAACAGCGTCAGCTACGAGTCTAGCCTTCTTCTGTGAGGTTCTGATATATTTTTCTACTGCTTGAACTTCCATACTACTTCCCCTGCTTTGCGAGCTTACCACCGTGGCCGCGGAATTTACGAGTTGCTGAGAATTCACCGAGTTTGTGGCCTACCATGTTTTCTGTTGCGAAAACTGGGATGTGCTCTTTGCCGTTATGAACAGCAAAGGTGTGACCTACAAATTCTGGTGTGATAACAGCGCTTCTGGACCAGGTCTTGATAACTTTCTTGTCATTGCCAAGCTTCGCAACCTTATTAAGAAGGCGCTCGTCAATATTTGGACCTTTTTTAAGTGATCTTGACATACCTGTACTCCCTTACCTACGACCCTTTTTACGGGCTTTAACAATATATTTGCTGGATAATTTCTTCTTGTTGCGAGTTTTCTTACCAAGAGCTGGCTTACCCCAAGGTGTCTTTGGTCCGCCCATCAGAGCGATAGAAGTACCACCTTCACCACCACCGTGTGGATGATCTACTGGGTTCATGGCTTTACCACGGACAGATGGTCTGAAGCCCATATGGCGCTTGCGACCTGCACTACCGATTTTGATATTGCCGTGCTCAGGGTTTGATACTGTACCGATAGAAGCGAGACAATTCTCTGAAACGAGACGGATTTCACCACTTGGTAGTTTGACCTGAATCATGCCGCCTTCTTTGGCCATTAGCTGTGCTTTGGTACCAGCTGAACGAACCATCTGGGCGCCCTTGCCAGGTTCCATCTCAATAGCGAAGATGATAGTACCGACTGGGATGTCTGCGAGACGTTTTCTGTTTCCGTTTCGAATCTCAGCGTCTTCACCAAATTCGAACTTGGCGCCGACTTTGGTACCGGTTGGAGCGAGAACATAGAGCTTAGTGCCGTCTGCCTTGGACAGTAGAGCGATACGAGCTGATCTATTTGGATCGTACTCAATAGTCTCTACAGTACAGCTCTCGTTGCCGAGCATTTTGAAGTCGACGAGACGATACTGACGCTTGGCGCCACCACCACGGTGACGAATAGTAATTTTACCCTGTGCGTTACGACCGGCTTTGCGTTTGATGAAAGTCGTAAGGGATTTTACTGGTTTTTTAACTGTAATATCAGCGAAGTCATCTACTGACATTCCGCGTCTTGCGTTGCTGGTTGGTTTTAAAAGTCTTACTGCCATCTCTTATATTCCCTTAAAATCCTCAATCGTTTCACCTGTTTTGATGGTGACGATTGCCTTTTTATAATCGCTGCGTTTACCTATGGTTTTACCGAATTTCTTGCGTTTGCCCTTCACGATAATAGTGTGAACGGTAGTGACGTGAACTGAAAACGCCATCTCGACGGCTTTCCAAATCTCGGTCTTAGTCGAGTCTATGTTGACGAGGAAAACATATTTGTTTGCCTCGGCCATAGCAAAACTCTTCTCTGAAATTACTGGCTGCTTTAAAACTCTAATAAGTTCCATTATTTTGCCTCCCAGAATTTGTCAGCGAGAGTCAGTGCGTCCCCGACAAAGATTAGTTTTGTTGCTTCTAGAATGTCATAGACGTTTAAGTTACGATAATCGCAAACCTTCACTCCGTATACGTTGCGAGTGACGAGGATGTGGTTTTCAGTCAGTACTGGTAATACGTAAAGTGCTTTCTTGCCTTCGGCCACGACGTTGTGAAGTTTCACAAAGTCCTTAGTCTTAGTCACAGAGATATCCTCTAGTACAGCCAGGCCGTCTTTGCGAGTAGCAAGTGCGGACAAGATAGCGCCACGATTTTTCTTCTTCATGATGCGGACCTGGAAGTGTTGTGCTCCAGTAGGCCCGAAAATTACGCCGCCACCTTTCCAAAGTGGGTTACGGATAGAGCCTGTACGAGCGCGGCCAGTCCCCTTCTGTTTATAAGGCTTCTTACCACCACCAGAGACTTCAGCGCGAGTCTTGGCTTGCGCTGAGCCTTCACGGCGGTTAGAGAGCTGTGCTACGACTACTTCGTGGATAAGTGCAGGATTAACAATAGAATCAAAAAGTGTGACCCTTAGATCTTTTGCTTCTGCGGCTACGCCTTTGTTTGTATAAGTAGATATTTTCATATTAACCCTTCACCACTATAACGCTCTTCTTTGGGCCTGGTACGGCGCCGCGAACTGCGATTATATTGTTAACTGGATCGATTTTGACGATTTTTAAATTTTTAACAGTCACCTGTTCAGCACCCATATGTCCGGCCATTTTCATGCCCTTCATAACGTGTTGAGGATAACCAGCACCGATAGAACCAGGAGCACGATAGTTGTGTGAACCATGAGTCTTTGGGCCAGTAGCGAAGTTGTGACGCTTTACTGTACCGGCGAAACCCTTACCTTTAGAAGTACCAGTAACAGAGACCATGTCGCCTACTGCAAATACTTCGCAAGTAAGGCTGTCCCCTACTTTGTAATTTACTGCTTCTTCGCCTTCTGCGAGTGTAACTTCTTCGTTGAGATCAAACTCACGAAGAGTTTTTGGTACGCTACCAGAATCTTTGACATGACCAGCCTTTGGCTTATTTATGTTCTTGTCCAAGCCGAAACCAATCTGTACAGCCTCGTAGCCGTCAGTATCTGTATTCTTAACTTGAACAACAGTACACGGACCAACCTCTAGGGCGGTCACAGGAACCATATTGCCACGGTCATCGAAGATGTGTGTCATTCCGACTTTCTTACCGATTAGTGCCTTCATTGTTCACCTTTTTTAACTCAATAAAATACATTTCGACAGATAGACAGTTTCCTTGCGGACTATTCTATCCCCCGACGCGTGCTTATTTATATCTTTTTACGCATGAATTAGTATACATAAAATCCGTGGCTTCGTCAAGGATTTAATTCACTGGAATTACTATAGTTCCAGCTGACTCTTAGTTATTTAATGGTCATCCTATTTGGGTTTCCCCTTTTGGACGATATAAAGCTTTAGGGCGCCGTCGCGGTAGCGACGGCGCCCTGTGGATCAGACCGAGAGTGTACCGTGCTGCTGTTCAGCTACGTAGTGCTCTGCCGCGACAACCTGTGCCTGGTCGTAGACTCGCCGGAACACGCTGCCTCGTACCAGGGAACCCTGACGTTCTTGCTTGATGACAAAAGTGTCACCATTCTCAGAAACGATCTCGAGGTTTCCAGACAGCCAAGAGAGCGAGTAGGACTCACCTGCGAAGACAAGGTGAGCCTCGAACAGTGCGTTCGTCGCGCCTTGTTCGAATTCGCTACGCTCGAACTCCCTGTCTGCATCACCGAAAATGCAGAAGTTTTGGTCCGGTAGCGCTTGATCTTTCCATACGCCGGTAATGCGAACACCTGGGAACATATCGATGACCTGCTTAGCAGTCTCGTCTAGCTTTCTAGCAACCACGATGACTCCTCTCAGAGATTCGTCTATGACCATGACGTTCTTTATCAATCTGCGTTTTCTCGAAAGACGCCCCATTATAGAATTATTTAAGCTTTATGTCAACAATATCTCGGTATAAACTAATAAAAAAAGAACCCCGAATGGGGTTCTTTCTCTGTCTTTCGACTATTACATCTTGATTTCGATGTCTACTCCGGCTGGAAGTGATAGACTCATCAAGCTATCAACTGTTTTAGACGTGAAGTCTGTGATATCGATTAGTCTCTTGTGAACTCTCATTTCGAATTGTTCACGTGAGTTTTTGTCGATAAAGCTAGCTCGTTGAACCGTGATCGGTGTACGATCAGTAGGTAGTGGAATAGGTCCAGCCACCTTGGCTCCGCTACGTACAGCAGTCTCGATGATTTGTGTCGTAGACTGGTCGATGACTTTGTTGTCATAAGCCTTTAGCTTGATTCTTATTCTTTGTTTTTCGTTCTTCTCAGCCATGTATACTTTCTTTTATTTGTCGATCTTAGTAACTACACCGGCGCCAACTGTTCGGCCACCTTCGCGGATAGCGAAGCGAAGACCCTCTTCGATTGCGATAGGCTGGATAAGCTTAACAACCATCTTAACATCGTCACCAGGCATAACCATTTCGCCTTCGAACTCAATCTCACCAGTTACGTCAGTTGTGCGGATATAGAATTGAGGTTTGTAACCCTTGAAGAAAGGAGTGTGACGTCCACCTTCATCTTTAGTTAGGACATAGACCTGAGCGTCGAACTCTGTGTGAGGTGTTACTGAACCTGGCTTAGAAATAACCATTCCACGTTCAATGTCATTTTTCTCAATACCACGGAGTAGTACACCGGCGTTGTCACCAGCTTGACCTTGGTCGAGCTGTTTCTTGAACATTTCGATACCTGTAACTACTGTCTTGCGAGTAGGCTTGATACCGACGATTTCTACTTCATCATTGATCTTTACAACACCACGATCGATACGACCAGTAGCAACTGTACCACGACCCTTGATAGAGAAAACGTCTTCAACAGCCATCATGAATGGTTTGTCAGTATCACGAACTGGCTCTGGGATAAAGTTGTCTAGAGCGTCCATGAGTTCCATGATTGACTCTTCGTACTTGGCATCGCCTTCAAGAGCTTTGAGGGCTGAACCGCGGATAACTGGAGCGTTGTCGCCGTCGAACTCGTATTTAGTAAGTAGTTCGCGGATTTCCATTTCAACAAGGTCAAGCATCTCTGCATCATCAACCATGTCGCATTTGTTCATGTAAACAACGATTTTTGGAACACCAACTTGTTTTGCAAGTAGGATGTGCTCACGTGTCTGAGGCATAGGACCGTCAGTAGCAGCAACTACGAGGATAGCACCGTCCATTTGGGCAGCACCAGTGATCATGTTCTTTACGTAGTCGGCATGTCCTGGGCAGTCAACGTGTGCGTAGTGACGTTTTTCTGTCTCATACTCTTGGTGAGAAGTAGCAATAGTAATACCACGTTCGCGCTCTTCTGGAGCATTGTCGATATCGGAGAACTTTCTAGCAGTAGCTAGACCCTTTTTTGCGAGAACTGATGTGATAGCAGCAGTTAGGGTAGTTTTACCGTGGTCGACGTGTCCGATGGTACCAACGTTTACGTGTGGTTTGTCTCTCTTGTACATTTCAGCCATTTTTGACTCCTTTTTACTTTTACTTTGACAATCAAAACCTACCACACGCTCGGCGTGGAGGCTTTGTCATTTAGTTTGCCAAAATATTTTACTATAAATGCATACAATACGCAAGGGTTTTACCACTCCCCAACTCCACTGGCCTCTTTGTCTTATTGTTCGAATGTAATGAGAACGAAAAACCATAGTTCTCGCTTCTCTCGAACAATAAACAAGTAAACGAAAAGGCCACGTACCCGCGACCAGTTCGTTCACAATTTCTGTGAATTTGGTGCGTGTAGTGGCCTACGGGCGCTCAGCAAATGACTTCATCGCGGTCTGCGCAGCGGTATTCATGGCCTCATACTGAGACACATCCATCGTGTAGTAGAGGCCCTGTTTGGTGTCTCCCTCGAGAATCCAAACACGTATCCGAGCCTCATCACCAACTTGTTCACCCGAGTTCACCATGGCATCAAATGAAGGGTTCTCTACCTGCCCATCAAGCGGGCAACCCTTTACTTCGCCGATGTGAAGTGTGACATCACGACTCATATCTACCACTCCTCCCTAATACAGTTTGCCTAGTTTCGTGGCCTAGGGCCGATTGGCTCTTCGCAGAATGCCTTTCTTGCCGAAAAACACACTGTTCAACATTGCAAAGCCGCTGAAAAAGAGCCAAGCGAAACCTAGGTTACCGACAATCACGAGCCACTCTGAATGGAGCGAGCCCGCGGTCAGGTAGCAGAAAACCGTCAGGACGACTACAGGAGTCATAGAGAGGTCTGCTATTCGAGCACAAAACTCGATCGCTTCGGTACCGTCTAGCTCAGGCTTTTCCATTGCGACGCTCCGTTCTGCTCATCGGACGATTTTGTCACAGTGCGTCACTTCTTGATTGCCAGAGGTATCAACACGTAGTTGATGAAGACGTTGGCGATTATCAACCCCGCAATCACGAAGCCAAGATTGACCATCACGTAAGTACTGGGACTTTGGAATCGTATCGGGCGGCGAAGCCATTCGAGAACACCTGATCGTTTCATTAACCCCCATTTCATAAGGTACGCGCCGCCAGGCGCGGCTGCGCTTTGGCTTTGTGCCGGTATTGTATGCCAAAAGTGTGCAAAAATCAAGATTATTTATGTAAATATGCCCCTTAACCTCACTAGAGGCTCTAGGTGACACGTTATTTAGAATGCGTGTGGAATACGGGTAAACGAAAAGGCCACAACCCGCACCTTTCCGACCACTTTCGTGGATTTGGTGCTGGTTGTGGCCTAAGCACGGGAACAAGATTTGCAGACGTGAAACGGTGCCCTGGCCAGAAGATTCTCTTTTGTTTCTTCTCCAACTAGGAAGATATGTTGTTTCTCCTCCCGGTTCGCTCGAATAAGCTCAAGGTCGGCATGTATCCGCTCGTATTCAGCGTCATTCTCGCAGTACAGGACCCTGAAGTTCATGTAGTGTCTACCACAAGTAGCTTCAGTTTTGAGCTCGCCTGGACTGTAATAAGTGACCTTGTGTAGGGTTTTGGTCCCCTCTTCGATGAGATAGTACATGGAGTCCGCCTCCAAATATCGAGGGTTAGTCACCTGCAAAGTAACTTTCCAGCTTGATGAAAATGATTATAAGCCATAGACCAAAATATGGCAAGAGAATTTAGCTGGGGATAACTAAAAAGGAGCCCAGTTGGGCTCCTTTTTAGTTGGTGCTCCTGAAACAAGTTCAGGATGACGTGTGGGAATTACTCTGCTTGTTTCTTACCACGCTTCGTAATAATTTCAGCAGCTACGTTACCCGGAACTTCCTCATAGTGATCGAATTCCATAGTACTAGTACCGCGACCCTGAGTCATCGAGCGAAGATTAGTAGCATAACCAAACATCTCAGCTAGAGGAACGAAGGCATCCACAATCTTGGCATTACCACGATCGGACATCTGCTGGATACGACCACGCTTTGCGTTCAGGTCGCCCATGATATCACCCATGTATTCCTCAGGAACAGTGACTTCTACCTTCATGATAGGCTCGAGGATAATAGGAGTAGCCCGGCGAACACCTTCTTGAAGCGCCATAGAACCGGCGATTTTGAAGGCCATTTCGTTCGAGTCTACCTCGTGAAATGAACCATCATAGATAGTGACTTTGACGTCTACTACTGGATAACCAGCGACAACACCGTTATCGAGAGCTTCCTTGACACCAGCATTAACTGGATTGATATATTCTTTTGGTACGGCTCCACCAACAACCTTGTTGATAAATTCGAAACCGGCACCTTGTTCGTTTGGCTCAATTTGTAGCCATACATGGCCGTATTGTCCACGTCCACCAGATTGGCGAACAAACTTACCTTCTTGTTTGACCATATCTTTGATGGTCTCACGATAAGCTACTTGTGGGCGACCAACATTGGCTTCTACCTTGAATTCGCGTTTCATGCGGTCAACGAGGATGTCTAGGTGAAGCTCACCCATACCAGCGATGATAGTTTGAGATGTTTCTTCGTCAGTATGAACTCGGAAAGTAGGATCTTCCTCAGCCAGACGAGAGAGGGCGATACCCATTTTCTCTTGGTCAGCTTTGGTCTTTGGCTCGATGGCTACCTGGATCACTGGCTCTGGGAAAGTGATGTTTTCTAGCAGTACTGGGTGAGATGGATCACAAATAGTGTTACCAGTAAGAGTATTTTTCAGTCCAACAGCAGCAGCGATTTCACCTGAGTAAACCTCACTTACCTCTTCCCTATTGTTAGCGTGCATACGCACGATACGGCCAACACGCTCTTTCTCGCCAGTGGCTACGTTTAGAACGTAACTACCAGAGACGAGCTTACCACGATAAACGCGGAAGAAAGCGAGCTTACCAACAAATGGGTCAGCGGCAATCTTGAAAACAAGACCGCAGAAAGGACCATCATCAACTGTCTCTACTTCTACTTCGTCACCAGTTTTTGGATCTTCGCCGCGGGCTGGCGGAACCTCAAGTGGGCTAGGTAGATAATCGATAACAGCATCAAGCATTGGCTGAACACCCTTATTTTTAAGAGCTGTACCAGCGAAAACACCAACGATATCACCCTTGATAGTCGCTTTACGCATGGCAAGCTTGAGCTCTGCGATCGAAGGCTCTTCACCTTCGAGGAACTTATCAAGTAGGGCGTCGTCTGTCTCGGAAATCTTCTCTACCATCACGGCGCGGTATTCCTGAGACTTTGCGAGCATATCAGCTGGAATCTCTTCCACTTTCGCATCTTTACCCATGTCTTCGTTGCCGTAATTGATAGATTTCATTTCTATCAGATCGATAACACCAGAGAAGCCAGACTCCATACCAATAGGTAGTTGCATCGCAATGGCGTTGGCTCCAAGGCGCTCCTTGATGGATTCGAGTGACATATAGAAATCGGCGCCGATAGCGTCAAGTTTATTCACAAAAGCGATACGAGGAACGTTGTACTTGTCGGCTTGGCGCCAAACTGTCTCGGACTGAGGCTCAACACCGTTCTTACCGTCAAAAACCACAACAGCACCGTCGAGTACGCGAAGTGAGCGTTCTACCTCTACAGTGAAGTCTACGTGGCCTGGTGTGTCTATAATGTTGATACGGTGGTCGTGCCAGAAGCAAGTAGTAGCAGCGGAGGTAATCGTAATACCGCGCTCTTGTTCTTGTTCCATCCAGTCCATCGTGGCTGCGCCTTCGTGAACTTCACCAATTTTGTGAGTTCGTCCGGTGTAGTACAGGATACGTTCTGTAACAGTAGTTTTACCGGCATCGATGTGGGCGGCAATACCTATATTTCGTGTCTTATCGAGTGAATATTCTCTGGGCATTTCGTTAATTCCTTAATCTCAAATTACTAATAGCTAGATGGTTCTAATGTTTAAAGCAGAACTTACTTAGTAATTAGTAATTTGTACTTAGTAATTTCTCTTAGTAGCGAGCGAAGTGAGCGAAAGCCTTGTTGGCTTCGGCCATCTTGTGAGTATCTTCGCGTCTTTTAACTGCGTTACCAACGTTGTTGAAAGCGTCGATAAGTTCGGTCGCGAGGGCTTTGTCAAAAGACATTCCTTTGCGATTACGAGCAGCATCACGAAGCCACATGAAGGCATAGTGAAGGCGTCTGTCGCCCTTTACTTCGATTGGAACTTGATAAGTAGCACCACCGATACGGCGGCTCTTTACTTGAACGGCTGGAGAAACATTCTTGATTGCTGTTTCGAATATTTCGAGGCCGTCTTTGCCAGTCTTTGTGGCTGCTTCTTCGATAGCTCCGTAAACAAGTTTCTGAGCTAGGCTTTTCTTACCATCAAGCATTACCTTGTTGATAAATTTGGCAACTAAAATACTGTGATGCTTGGCATCTGGTTCTAATTTTCTTTTTTCTACTTTACGTGGATCTCTTGGCATATTACTCCTTAAGCTTTCTTAGCGCCGTATTTGCTGCGCCCTTGCTTGCGGTTTGTAACACCGGCCGCATCCAAGGTACCGCGAACTATATGATAACGTACACCTGGAAGGTCCTTTACACGCCCGCCGCGGATCATAACCACACTATGCTCTTGCAAGTTGTGGCCGATACCTGGGATATAGGCAGTTACTTCCATTCCGTTTGTCAGTCTAACACGAGCGATCTTACGAAGGGCCGAGTTAGGCTTCTTTGGAGTAGTAGTAGTTACCTTGATGCAAACTCCCCTCTTCTGAGGTGAATTTTCGATAGTGGCTCTATTTTTTAGAGCGTTGAAACCACGCCCAAGCGCAGGTGACTTTGATTTAGTCACTTTACTTTTTCTAGGCTTACGAATTAATTGGTTGATTGTTGGCATTATGCTCCTTTGAAAATCTAATTGATTTTAACAGATTATTTGGTCCCAGTCAATGATCTCACGAAGCCAGTTCCTGCTGGAATGAGCTTACCAATAATCACATTTTCCTTAAGTCCTCTGAGTTCGTCGACCTTTCCGGCTACAGCCGCACTAATAAGTACTCTACTTGTCTCCTGGAAAGAGGCCGATGAGAGGAAACTATCCGTAGTGATGGAAACCTTGGTAATTGACAGTAGCAAGTTCACAAATTCTGCTAGTGGGGCTTTCGCCTTCTTGGCTTTATTGTTTTCACGTTGCAGTGCCGAACGGGAAACGATCTCACCGGCGATGAAAGGTGTAGAACCTGCTTCATCGATGCGACAACGACTAAACATCTGACGGATGATTACTTCAATATGTTTATCGTTAATCGATTGACCTTGAGATGCGTAAGTCTGCTGAACTTCTGTCATGATGTAACGTTCAACGGCGTTCTCACCCATTAGGCGAAGAGCGTCTTGAAGATTCCATGAGCCCTCAGTAATCTGAGTACCCACTTCGACAGAGTCACCATTCTTAACATACAGACCAACCTGTGAGAATACTTGGTAAGATTTGACTTCAGCGTCGCGGACAACCGAGAGCTTACCGTCTTTAATCTTTACAGTACCACTGTTTTTAGCCTTCATAGGCTTCTTGCCATCCTGCTTGGTGGCAAGTACGTCCTTGGCTTCAACCGTTTGGTTGTGCTTGGCGACGAGCTTCAGATCAGTAACGTCATAAACATCTTCAGAAAGCACGTCAGAGACGATATCAATCTTATGTTTGCCATGACCTGTTTCGATGCGGATAGTACCAGAGATATCAGCCAGAATAGCCTGACCCTTTGGCTGACGAGCCTCGAACAGCTCTTCAACACGAGGTAGACCCTGTGTGATGTCAACTCCGGCGATACCACCAGCATGGAAGGTTCTCATAGTTAGCTGAGTTCCTGGCTCACCAATAGATTGAGCTGCGATAATACCAACGGCCTCACCAAGTGCGATTAGACCACCGCGAGCAAGGTCGGCGCCGTAACATTTCTGACAGACTCCCCAGACAGACTCACAAGCGAGGGCTGAACGGATAACTACTTCTTCGATACCAGCTTCTTCAATCTTGGCAAAGTCATCTAAGGTAACGAGGGCACCCTTCTTCAGGATAATCTCGCCAGTCTTTGGATTCACTAGTTCTTTCGCGAGTACGCGGCTGATGACTCTAGCGGCGAAATCTTCACCAATCTTGCTAGATTCACCCTTCGTAATGACTGTCCCCTTCTTGGTACCACAGTCGTTCTCGCCTACTACTACTTCCTGAGCCACGTCTACAAGACGACGAGTCAGATAGCCTGAGTCAGAAGTCTTAAGCGCGGTGTCGGAAAGACCCTTACGGGCGCCGTGAGTAGATGAGAAATATTCCAGTGAGGAAAGACCTTCTTTGTAGTTTGATTTGATTGGGAATTCGATAGTACGACCCGAGGCATTAACCACGAGGCCTTTCATACCGGCCATCTGCGCCATCTGCGAGATGTTACCACGAGCACCAGAGTTCATCATGATAGCAGCGCTAGACTTTGGATCCATCTGTCGTTCCATTTCTTTCATGATTTCGTCACGGGCTTCCATCCAGATTTCGAGAACCTTGGCATACTTTTCGTCAGCAGTGATCAGACCTTGATTGTACTGTGCAAAGACATGTTCTTCTTTTTCACCGTATTTAGTGAGGATTTCTTCCTTGTTTTCTGGGATATTGAAGTCGTCCATCGACATTGAAAGCCCTGAAAGAGTGGAATACTCAAATCCGAGAGTCTTCATCTGGTCTACAAAGACTACTGTCTTCTCTTGGCCATAGTTTCGGAAGATGTTCTCAATAATTGAAGTTAGTTTCTTTGAAGTGAGTGGTTCGTTGATGAAAGGATAACCTGCAGGTAGAATCTCGTTGTAGATAAGTCTACCAGTAGTAGTTTCAACAATTTCGCCCTCGATACGGACTTTAAGTTTAGTACGTACACCGATCTCGCCTAGGTTGTAGGCGTAGATAGCTTCGTTTGCATTGGAGTAGATCTTGAGGGGCTTGTCGTCCTCGTCCGCAACAGTCATCCAGTATGAACCAAGCACAATATCTTGACTTGGCTTTACTACTGGCTCACCAGCGGCTGGCTTCAGCAAGTTCTTCGTCGAAAGCATAATTTCAGCAGCTTCCTTCTGAGATTGAATAGATAGTGGTACGTGGACAGCCATTTGGTCACCATCGAAGTCGGCGTTGAAAGCCGAACAAACAAGTGGGTGGATCTGAATAGCTTTACCCTCTATCAGAACCGGTTTGAAAGCCTGAATACCGAGACGATGCAGGGTTGGGGCGCGGTTTAATAGTACGTACTTACCGGTAATGACAGAGTCCAGGGCATCCCAGACTTCATTACGGCTACGCTCAATCATACGAGAAGCGCTCTTTACGTTGTGAGCAATACCGTCTGTAATGAGGCGGCTAATAACGAATGGTTTGAAGAGCTCTAGGGCCATCATCTTTGGTAGACCACATTGGTCTAGCTTGAGCTCAGGACCAACGACGATAACCGAACGACCAGAATAGTCGACACGTTTACCGAGTAAGTTCTGACGGAAACGACCTTGTTTACCCTTAAGCATGTCTGCCAGTGAGCGAAGTTTCTTACGGCTAACAGCCATCGAAACGTTCTTGTCGCGACGAGCTGAGTTGTCGATAAGTGCATCGACTGCTTCTTGTAACATACGTTTTTCGTTACGGCAGATGACTTCAGGAGCATCCATGTCGAGAAGTTTCTTGAGACGGATATTTCTGTTGATAACACGACGATAGAGATCATTTAGGTCAGAAGTCGCGAAACGACCGCCGTCTAGCTGAACCATAGGTCGAAGGTCTGGTGGAATCACTGGTAAGATAGTTGTAATCATCCACTCTGGGCGGATCCCGGCGTTTACAAAACCTTCGATAAGCTTGAGGCGCTTAATCGATTTCTTGCGTTTGACACCTTGGGCAGTCTCCACTTCAGCGCGAAGTGATGTTACGAGAACATCTAGGTCAATGCGCTCAAGCAGAGTCTTTAGGGCTTCAGCACCGATGCTGGCTGTGAAAACTTCACCATATTTGAGAGAGAAATCACGATATTTAGACTCAGAGATAATCTCGAGTGGGCTAATCTGCGACAGTTCGTCGCGAGCTGTAGAACGATAATGTTCGAGCTCCTCTACTTGCTGTGTGCGGATTTCAGCGTCCTTCTCGTTTGCTTCAATCTCTGTTTTGCGAGTCTTGAATTCTTCGTCGATTTGCTTCTTACTTGCTTCCTTAGCATCTTCATCGACTGAGAGGATGATGTAATTGGCGAAATAAACTACCTTCTCTAGATCACGGGCTGACATGTTGAGAGTAAGTCCGATAGAGCTCGGGACGCCTCGAAGGAACCAGATGTGAGTAACAGGGACAGCGAGTTTAATGTGACCCATGCGTTCACGACGAACGATAGAGCGAGTGACTTCTACACCACAACGGTCGCAGACTACACCCTTGTAACGAATTCTCTTGTACTTACCACAGTAACATTCCCAGTCTTTGGCCGGGCCAAAAGTTTTCTCGCAGAAAAGGCCGTCCTTTTCTGGCTTGAGTGTACGATAATTGATAGTTTCAGGCTTAGTTACTTCACCATGAGACCAATCGAGGATCTGTTTTGGTGAGGCGATCGAAAGCTTGATGGCCTTGAAATTGTCGTTTCTTGTTTCTTGAGTTATCACTTTATTTCTCCTCTGTCTTTACTTCTTCTAGTGCTTCGAAGTCGTCGACCGAATGCTCTCCGGTTATATCTACTTTTGGCATCTCTTTGTCAGCTTCGTCGCCAGTCATGAGCTTAGCCCCTTTTAAGTCTTCTATATTTTCTTCGTAACTTTCCTCAATCAGCTCCTCTGCTTCGACGATAACGTCTGTGCCAGAAGTCTTATCTTCCTGGATCAGGTCTACATCGAGACCAAGGCCTTGAAGCTCCTTCACGAGAACGTTGAATGATTCTGGGATACGAGGTTCCTTGATATCTTCACCCTTAATGACTGACTCATAAGCCTTTGAACGGCCAATGACGTCATCTGATTTAATGGTAAGGATTTCTTGTAGTGTATGAGCGGCACCATAAGCCTCAAGTGCCCATACTTCCATTTCACCAAATCTCTGACCACCGAATTGCGCCTTACCACCGAGTGGCTGTTGCGTAACCATAGCGTACGGCCCGATAGAACGAGCGTGAATCTTGTCTTCTACCAGATGTAGTAGCTTCAGGAAGTATTTGTAACCGACTACAGTTCTCTCTACAAAAGGTTCGCCAGTACGGCCGTCGTATAGTTGGACGCGTCCGTCTTCTGGAAGTCCAGCCTCAGCGAGGAGTCCCTTGATCTGTGCGATAGAAACACCGTTGAAGACTGGTGAAGCAATCGTAATACCGAGTGCCTGTGCAGCCCAACCAAGGTGAGTCTCGAGAGTCTGACCGAAGTTTAGACGAGAGCTAATACCTTGTGGGTTTAGGAGTACGTCTAGTGGAGTACCGTCAGCTAGATATGGCATGTCCTCAACTGGTAAGATACGAGCGATAACACCCTTATTACCATGACGTCCAGCCATCTTGTCGCCGACTGCGATCTTACGCATCTGAGCCACCATGACATAAACCTGCATGATGACACCAGCTGGTAGTTCGTCGCCCTTATCTCTGCTCTTGATAGCGATATTTACGACTTTACCATGAACTCCTGGTGGAACGCGGAGTGAGCTATCTTTCACGTCTCTTGCTTTTTCACCAAAGATAGCGCGAAGTAGTCTTTCCTCTGCTGTTAGCTCTGTTTCACCCTTTGGAGTAATCTTACCGACCAGGATGTCGCCAGCCAGCACTTCTGCGCCAGTCGTGACAATACCTTCTTCGTCTAGATCTCGGAGAGCTTCTTCACCAACATTTGGAATGTCGCGTGTAATAACTTCAGGCCCGAGCTTAGTATCACGAACGTCGATATGGAACTCTTCTAGATGGATAGAGGTGTAGCGGTCATCTTTGACGAGTCGCTCTGAAAGAACGATAGCATCCTCAAAGTTGTTACCACCCCAACACATAAATCCGACCAGTACGTTCTGTCCGAGAGCCAGCTCACCACCCTGAGTAGCGGCACCGTCTGCAAGCAAATCGCCTTTTTTGAATTTATCGCCCTTCGATACGGCTGGGTGTTGGTTGATACAAGTATCACTGTTTGTTTGATTAAATTTGTTCAGAAGAATAATGTCTTCTTTGCCGTCTGTATATTTAACCTTTATAGAGTCTGCTGTGGATGAAAGTACAATTCCGGCGGCACGAGCAATTGCAATCTGTCCTGAATCCTCAGCTACCTTAGCCTCGTTACCAGTACCAACGATTGGTGCTTGTGGGCGGATTACAGAAACAGCCTGACGTTGCATGTTTGCTCCCATCAGGGCGCGTCTAGCGTCGTCATGCTCTACGAAAGGAATTAGGGAAGTCGAGATACTTACTGGTTGCTCAGTGGCAACGTCGATATAGTCTACCTCTTCTACTCTTACTTCATCTGCTTCACCGTTACGACGAGCGATAGCAAGCTTCTCTACAAAGTAACCTTTTTCATCAATCAGGGTCTTGGCCTGAGCGATAACACAGGTTTCTTCATCATCAGCAGCCAGGTAAACTACATCGTCTGTAGCCCTTGGCTTACCGTTTTTATCTTTTTCGACCTTACGATAAGGCGTCTCGATAAAACCATAACTATTAATCTTGGCGTATGTTGCCAGTGAGTTCACGAGACCAATGTTTGGTCCCTCTGGAGTCTCAATTGGACAAATACGGCCATAATGAGTTTTGTGAACGTCACGAACTTCAAAACCGGCACGTTCTCGAGAGAGTCCACCGGGCCCTAGGCTCGATAAACGTCTTTTGTGAGCGAGCTCAGTCAGAGGGTTTGTCTGGTCCATAAACTGTGATAGTTGTGAGCTTGCGAAAAATTCGCGGACAGCAGCCACAATAGGACGAACATTGATGAGTTGACTTGCAGTCACTGTTTCAAGGTCATAGATAGACATACGATCTTTGATGTTACGCTCAGTACGAGCTAGTCCAATGCGGAATTTCTGTTGTACGAGCTCACCGACGGTACGAACACGTCTATTACCTACATGATCGATGTCGTCTGCGACGCCACCTTCATTATTTAGGCGAATAATCTCGGTCACAATAGCAACGAGGTCTTCACGTCTAAAAGCGCGATTAGCGCGGACGTTCTTCACATCAGTACTAAGGCGTTTGTTCATTTTGTAACGACCAACGCGAGAAAGGTCATATTTTTTGACATCGAAGAAAAGACTTTCGACAAAACTCTTTGCGTTTTCCATAGTAGCTAGGTCACCAGGACGGATACGTTTGTAAACTTCTACAAAAGCCTCACCTTGGTTGCTAGAAGGGTCTTTTTCGAGAGTACTTGAGATGTAATCACGTTCTTTGTTGGTATTTACACTGTGGAAAAGAGCCTTGAGTTCTTCATCTGTAGTATAGCCAAATGCGCGAAGAAGCGTAGTGATTGGAATTTTTCTCTTTCGGTCAATCTTGGCATAGATGGCGTCGCCAGTAGCAGTCTCGATTTCGAGCCAAGCACCACGGCCAGGGATTACCTTCGCGCCAAATGTAGTTCCAGAGTTGGTGTCCTCAGAAGTAAAGTACACTCCTGGAGAACGGACGAGCTGAGATACGACAACACGCTCTACCCCATTTACGATAAATGTACCGCGTTCAGTCATCACTGGCATATCGCCGAGGAAGACTTCTTGAACACGTTTTTTGCCGGTTTCTTTGATATGAACTTCTACATTCGCTTTAAGCGGAGCCTCATAAGTAACCTTTTTAAGTTTCGAGATCTTCTCGGTGTACTTTGGGTCACCCAGCCAATAATCCTTGAAGGATATAGAGACTAGCTTACCAGTGTAGTCGTCAATCGGAGACACTTCTTCGAACAGTTCAGCGAGACCTTCTCGTAAAAACCATTTAAAGCTGTCGGTCTGAACTTCGGTCAAGTTCGGGAGTGCCAGTACGTCGGGTGATGGGTTGAGATATTTGCGTCCGAGCTTGGATTCGGAAACAAAGTTGAGCTGTTTTTTGGCCATAAAAATGCTCGCTCCTTATATTAAATTTGCTACTTTCTAAGGGGTGTATCGTATTCTCATTGTATTTGGACAAAAAACAAGAGTGAACCAAAGACTACCAGGTAGCCTTCGCCTCCTTCTTATTCCGTTTGTCTGTAACAACTAATCTATACTATTTCGTGGTGTATGTCAACGATTTTATCGGCACTTTTCGTCATTCCTGCCCTCTCCGTCATTCCAGCGAAGGCTGGAATCCAGTCGCTCCACCCGTCATTGCGAGGAACAAAGTGACGCGGCAATCTCTTTCGCAATTCTAACCATCCCCACATTATTGTTCGAACATAGTGAGAACTACTCTTCCCCACCTAACTCAAAACCACCCAATTTGATATAGCTCTCGAATTTGCCAAGATTGGCATTTTTGTCAGCTATACCAAAATGAAGTTAAAACTAGATAGTTGCTCTGTGGGAAGCAAGTGTGATTATGGCGTCCAATTAGTCTCTGGCTCGAGGTCTTCGATAAAGGCAGCGATAAGCTTGGCTGCATTCTCTAGGTCATCAAGAGAGATGACTTCGCTTGGTGTGTGCATATATCGAAGTGGGATACTGACAAGTCCTGTGGCCATACCAGATTTTGTCATTTGCATAATGTTCGCATCTGTACCAGTCCCGCCGCCTTGGGCCTCAACTTGTAAAGGAATGTCATGTTTCTTAGCTGCGGCCGCGAGCAGTTTCTCGACCATTGGAGTAACATTTGCGCCTCTAGTCATCACTGGGCCCTTACCGAGATCGACTTCGCCATGCTTCGTCTTGCTAGAAGTTGGAAAGTCATTACCATGAGTCACGTCTACAGCGATACCAACTTCGGCATCTATAGTAAAGGCGCTAGTGCGGGCACCACGAAGACCGAGCTCTTCTTGAGTCGTCGCAGTAGCATAAACTGCGACACTAATCTTCTTATCCTTGAGTAGTCGCAGTACTTCAGCGATGACGAAGACTCCAGCCTTATCATCAAAGGCCCGTGAAACAACCAAGTTATCTTGGAGCTTTTGCATCTGATAACTAACTGTGGCCGCGTCCCCTACTTGAACAAGCTTCAAAGCATCTGCCTTGCTTTTGGCGCCGATATCTATCCAAAGGTCAGAAAGCTTGAGCGCCTTACCGCGATCTTCTCTTTCGATGAGGTGAACGGCTGTTCTGCCGATTACGCCCGTGATTGGACCCTTATCATTATAGATACTGACCCGACTGCCAGGAAGTACGCCAGGGTCGATGCCACCAATCTCCTGAAAATAGAGAAAACCCTTATCATCTATATAGTGAATAATCATGCCAATCTCATCTATGTGCCCAGCAAGCATAATTTTGGGACTACCACTTGGATTCCGCACGGCAATGACACTACCCATTACGTCTGTTGTAATCTCGTCAGAGTAATCCTTCACATAGGTACGGAAAACCTTTGCCGCTGGCCCCTCATAACCAGATGGGCTGGGCGCATCTATTAACTTTTCTAAAAATTCGAATTGTTCTTTTTTCATGTATACATCCTTCTCTTTAACGTCATTCCAGCGAAGGCTGGAATCCAGGCCTACGGTAGATGTTGGATCCCAGGTCAACTTATCATATTATTATTGTTACGCCTGGGGTGACGGAAGCTTATTTGTTCCCATTATTGTATCACAAATGCGAAAGGGACAAACCCCGATCGCTACTTAGCGAAAGGTGTTTGTCCCAAATTGTTCTAGCAACTTGATCATCCCTCCTGATGACCAAGCTTGTAGTAGTACAAACAAGCAGGACAACCAGTGATGTTGAAGTTGCAGGCTTCCGACCAACCGGCATCTTCCTCACCAAGAGCTGGCAAACCGTGGTTGTGTTTCGGGACATCCGAATCATCAATCTCCGTCGCCAAACTCTTTGCGTCCTCGAGTGGCCAACTAGCTGTGATCTCCTGAAAGTCACTCTCCCCGACCAGTTCGAAGTACTTTGCAGGTGTCATGCCGTTGAATGGCAGAACCGACCGCGGCTCCGAGAGCCACTTCTCGGCCTCCTGCTCGCCACCAAAGTGACGAACGAGCCTCATACCCACTCGATACGACCGCTTATCGAGAAGCGGCAAAGAAATACCCGGCACTTCTACCACCTCACTTGCTCGAAGTGAACGAAATCGTTGCTGTATCTTAATCCCAAATCAGCTTTTCGTCAATGTTGTAAATACAAAAGTATTCTCTTATTCTCGAGAATAAGAGAATACTTTTATCGGCAACGACATGAAGTTCTGGATTCCTCCTTCCCCCTGAAAATTCACAAAGTCCCGAGGACCAACTATCGTCGAGATAGGCAAAATCTGAATTGGATAATCGGTTTTGCCTAGGAGACGAAGGCAGTCTGAATTTTCTTGAATTTTTGGATACTTTTCTTTCAAGAGAAAAGTATCAAGAAAAACAAATATACCGAGATCCTTCGACTCCCGCCTTGCTGTCGAGGCAGGTCGCTCAAGATGACAAACTAGGATTAAAAACAAAGATCCCCGCCTAAGCGGGGATGACAATGTCTAAACTAATTATTTAGCGCAAGTTTCGTAGAGGTAGTCGAGGACTTTTTGCCCGACGACGGAGTTCTCTATTTGATGTTTAGCTTCAGGAGTTTCGAAGTAGGCCTTGGCCTGTTCTAGCTCTTGTCCTTGATAGAGTTCCATCTTGCGGGCGATAGATTCCTCTATCTCCTTCTCGGAAGCTGTGTAATCACCGGCTTTAGCTATCTGAGTGAGGATGATGCCAACCTTGACGCGCTTCTCGGCCTCTGGTTTCATCTCGAGCTCGATATCTTCCATAGTTTTCTTGATCATTTCCAAGTATTGAGGCATTTGGATGCCTTGCTGAGCCAAATTATTCTCTGCCTCGTGTACTAGACGATGTTGTTCCTGAGAAACAAGAGTGCTAGGGGCAGTGAATTTAGTCTTTTCAACCAGCTTTGCCAGTATCTCGTCCTCGATACGGCGTCTCTCCTGGAGGTCTTTGGTGAATTTCAGCTGTTTCTCTACATCTACCTTGAGGGCGGCTAAGTCCTTAAAAGGACCTACCTGGGCTGCAAACACGTCATCGATAGCAGGTGATACCATCTCTTCTACGTGGTGAAGCTTTGTCTTGAAAACAACTTTTTTACCCTTTAGGTTTGCTGCATGGTAATCTTCTGGAAAAGTAACGTTTATCTCGCGTTCTTCGTCTGCTTTCATGCCAACTAACTGGTCTTCGAATCCAGGCACAAATTGACCAGAGCCAAGTAGTAATGGATGGTTCTTGCTGAGACCACCTTCGAAGGGAACTCCTGCGTCAAAGCCTTCAAAGTCTATTTCCACCTTATCCCCCACCTTAGCAGGACGGTCTACCTTGACGGCCTTAGAAAGTTGCTTTGCAAGATCGTCTAGAACTTCTTGAACTTCTTTCTCAACAATCTTAACTGGCTGCTTCTTGACCGAAATTTTAGAGACATCAGGCAACTTGAACTCGGGCATAATCTCAACAGTAGCTTCGTATGTCAGGCCGTCCGAAGGAACAAATTTAATTACTTTTACTTCAGGTGAGCCGACAACTTCGAGCTTCTCGCTCATAACTGCTTCATAATAGCTCTCTGGAAGGATAATATCGAGAATCTCGGCTTCGAATCTTTCACTACCGATTTCCTTCTCTACGATGTTCTTTGGAGCTTTTCCAGGACGGAAACCAGCAGTCTTTACGCTTGGTGCCAACTTCACATAAGCGGCATCACTAGCAAGCGCGAGCTTACCAGCTTCGACTTCGATAGTTAGCTTTACTTTGTTATCAGATAAGGTTTCTTTGGTAACTTTCATGGTTTTCTCCATAATTAATTATTGTCATTCTGAGTAAAACGAAGAATCTCGGCCGAGTTCCTTCGCTAAGCTCAGGATGACAGCTAGATTATTACTTTAGTAAGGCTTCGGCCTTCGCGACGAGAGAATCCTCGTCCTGTAAACCAACTAGTGTTTCCACAACTTCGCCAGCCTTGAATGTAAGAATAGTTGGGATGCTCATCACGCCGTATTTGGCTGCTGTGACTCGAGCTTCGTCCACGTTCAGCTTGGCAAAGACTACCTTGCCTTCATATTTACCACCAACTTCTTCGAAGATTGGCCCCATCATCTTGCAAGGTCCACACCATTCGGCAAAAAAGTCTACGATGACTGGCATATCGCTTTTTAGTACTTCTGATTCAAAATTTTCGTCTGTTACGTTTAACATTTTTCCCCATTTCTTTGTTAATCATTCCTCGTATCTCCCTCGTCCCGTGAAAATCAACGATTTTCGCGGAAAAGGAGAAATCGCTTCAAGGCGAAACTTTCACCTTTGGTGAAAGCGCAGCCAGCTAGCGAATTTCGACGTGGTGGGGATGAGAGGACTCGAACCTCCACGCCTTGCGGCACCAGTTCCTAAAACTGACGTGTATACCAATTTCACCACATCCCCATATACAACTACATGATATTAGCATTATTATCCACGTTTTTCAACAGTTTGGGTTAAGCGCAAAAGTATTGACAAATAGGTACTTTTGTGTTAGTATATTCATGTTACGAATCACTTGATAAGTAAGGCAACTTTCCCCAAGCGACGGGAGTGACAATGAAATCCTTTTACATGATCTTGAAAATTTTCACAATCTTTTTCATCAGCGGTATTGTACAGGGAATACTCACGACTTCCTTGCACATCGAGTTCCCCAATTTGACGACAAGAATGGCATTCATCGCTGTCGTTCTAGTCACGGGAATAGCCGTGGGACGTGTTTATGATTAACGACTACCGACCACAAGGTTCTACAGCCCCCGCAGCGCACCATTTGGTGTCGCGACGGGGGCTGGTTCGTTTTTATACCCCCGTACAGGGTCGTTCCTTGCCGACATCGCAAGGTGCGACCCTTTTGGACTACCGCGTTTTGGGTCTGAAAGGGTCCGACCCTCCCTCCCGCTAGTCGGGGCTGTTTAGGGTCGGACCCTGGACCGCAGAGTGCTATATACTAATTAAATCTTTTATTTCAGCGTATTTAGCAGGTCCTATGCCTGAAACATTATCAATGGCTTCAATGTTCAGAAAAGGCCCGTTCTGAGTGCGATAATCTATTATCTTTTGAGCTGTAGCTGGACCGACTCCTGGGAGAGTATCTAACTCTTCCAATGACGCCTTATTGATATTCACGAGTGCCGTTTTATCGTTCGAAGCCTGCTGAGAACTACTAGAAGTTACCTTCTCACCTGAGTTTGAGGAAGGTGCCGAAGAATTAGTTACAGCGCTTTCTGTAAATGTTGCCGGGGCATCCTTCTGCTTTATCAGTAGTAACCCGCTCATTACTAGCACTCCGGCCAGCAGGACAACACCTATAATTTCTCGAGTTTGTTTTTTCGATTCATCTGTCATGGCTACTCCAAGTTTAGAATTTTATCGAAGTTCCCTGTTTTAGATAATAATAATGGGTATTCAGAAAGTTGGTGTTTGGCCAGGAATCTCTTGGCGGCCTCACGGCAACGGCTGATGAGCTCTAGATTAGTAAGATTCTTCATCTTTATATCGGGTAGACCGTGCTGTCTAGCGCCGATAAAGTCACCAGCACCGCGAATCTCAAGATCCATGTCAGCAAGCTTGAACCCGTCATCTGTATGAACTAGGGCGTTTAATCTCTTCTGAGCTACTTCTGATTTTGAAGTCGTAAAGAGCAGACAATAAGATTGATACTTACCCCGGCCGACCCGGCCTCGGAATTGATGCAGCTGGGCCAGTCCAAATCTCTCAGCATCCTCAATGACCATAATAGTAGCGTTTGGTACGTCCACTCCGACTTCAACCACAGAGGAACTAACCAATATCTTTGTTTCACCGGAAACGAATTTGCTCATAGCTAAGTTCTTCTCCTCGGTTCTCATTTGACCGTGGATATAGCCAACAGACAAATCCTTGAAGATGTCATGTGCCAGTTTCTCATAGACAGTCATGACAGACTTTCGCTCGTCTTCCTTGTCTTCTACCAGAGGGCAGACTACGAAGGCCTGTCTGCCAGAGGCAATTTCCTTGCGAATAAAAGCATGGCTATCCTCGCGCTTCTCTGCTGGCACGATGCGAGTAAGCACTTTTTGCCTGCCTTTTGGCATTTCATAAATAATTGAAAGATCCAGGTCTCCATATAAAGTAAGCGAGAGAGTCCGAGGAATCGGGGTCGCGGTCATCGAGAGAAAATGAGGCAGAGTTTTCGTCGACAAGCGCTCCTTCTTCAGTGCAGCCCGCTGATTAACCCCAAACCGGTGCTGTTCATCCACAATTGCGAGCGCTAGGCGCCAGAATTCCACATCCTTCTCGAGGATGGCGTGTGTACCGATAATAACCTTAGCCTCTCCGTCTCGAATCTTGGTCAGAGCCACCGCTCTTTCACCTTTTGGAGTCGAACCAATCAGCAAAGTACATTCTATCCCAGATGGTTTGAGTAGTTCCGTCAGTTTGGCAAAATGCTGTTTGGCGAGTATCTCAGTCGGGCAGAGTAGCGCCACCTGCGAGCCAGAGCCGGCCACATTGGCCATCGCCATGGCGGCAACGACAGTTTTGCCACTACCGACATCTCCCTGCAATAAGCGGTTCATTGGTTCACTCTTGGCTGTATCTTGGATGATATCCCAAGCAGCCTTCCTCTGGGCTCCAGTAAGCTCGAATCCTAGCTCTTGAATAAAATTTTTGATCAATACTTCGTTATATGGAGTCGCAATCGCCGTCTCCTGGGCCAGCTTCTTCCTTGCATCTAGCACTGTGGCTTGAAGAATAAACATTTCATCAAAGTCGAGCCGTTCCATCGCTTTTTTGAGCTGAGAAGTGTTCTCTGGGAAGTGTAATTGACGAATAGCAGCTGGAAGGTCGATGAGACCCTCGGTACGCTTCACCTCCTCTGGTAGGTAATCTTTGATGCTGTAGATGTATTTCATCAGAGGTTTTGTCTTGCTGCGAAGCCACTTCGAAGTGAGACCAGCTGTTTCAGGGTAAACTGGCACTATTCTACCAGTATGAGTAGTGTCACCCTCGTCGTCCTTGACCAGCTCGTAGCTCGGACTAGCCATTTGTACGGAACCGAAACTAAAGTCGATAGTCCCTGCCAAATAGATTTCATCATCTAGCTGAATTGTCTTTGTCAGAAAGGGTTGATTAAACCAGACCGCCTTTACAAGGCCGGTCTCATCGGCGACGATTGCTTCTGTCAGATTAGTGCCACTCTTGCTGGTTCTATTCGCAATCTGTTTGACCACACCTCGAACACTGACCGCCTCACCGGCTTTGGCCGAACCGATGGACACTATGTTAGAGTAATCGTCCCATCGACGGGGCAAATACCAAAGCAAGTCCTCGATCGTAGTAATACCAAGACTAGCAAGCAGTGTCGTGTGACTCTCGCCTACCCCCACTACTTCATTTATTGGAGTTCTCAGATTCATTATTTCTCTAGTTTAATCTTTACAAATTTACGCTTACCGACCTGTAATACCGTACCAGTCTTCGGTCGAATTACCGCATCACGGTCTCCAATAACGGCCCCATCTACTCGTACGCCACCCTGTTCGATCATTCTTTTTCCTTCATTTTTAGAAGGAACTAGTTTGGTGTAGTAAAGCAACTCCACCAAAGGCCAATTCTTATCTAGAACATCCATTTCTAGAATATCACTAGGTGCTTCATTCTTTACAAAAACCTGCTCAAAGCTCTTCTCGGCTTCTAGCGCTGCCTTCTCGCCATGATATCTAGCAACGAGAGATTTAGCGAGTAGCACCTTGGCATCTCTTGGATTCATGCCCCCTACTAGCTTCTTCTCGATACTATCTATTTCGGATATGTCCATATCGGTCACAAGTACCATATAACGTGTAATTAGCTCATCCTTTATAGACATGATCTTGCCGAACTTCTCCTCAGGTGAATCTAGCAGATAAATGGCGTTATCGTATGACTTGCTCATCTTGCGACCATCAGTGCCTTCTATAAGATCAAAGGTAATCACGTCTTGGGGTTTCTGATTATATCGTTTCTGTAGAGTTCGGCCGGCGAGCAAGTTAAAATACTGGTCGTTACCACCCAGCTCAACGTCAGCCTTGACGGCGACTGAATCCATACCCTGTAGTAATGGGTATAGAAACTCATGCAGTCCAACTGGCTTGTCTGAAGCTAGTCTTTTGGCGAAGTTATCTCGCTGAGCCATTTGATTCACCGTAAAGTTCATCGCTTCTTCGATGAAGTCCTGCTTGGTGCCCTTGGCGTGCCATTCTGAGTTATTACGAATTTCAGCCTTCTTCAGGTCGATAATTAGCCCAATCTGGTCCAAATAACCCTTTTCGTTGGCCTTAATATCTTTGTTTGTTAGAGGTTGTCGTTCAGACTCTTTGTCAGATGGATCCCCAATCTGCGCCGTGAAATCCCCAATAATAAGGACTATCTTGTGTCCAAGCTCCTGCAACTCACGTAGTTTCCAATAAGTAATAGCATGACCAATGTGAATACTAGGTCCAGTTGGGTCGATTCCAAACTTAATTCTGAGTTTTTTGCCTTCCTTGAGTGCCTTTTCGAGATGAGGACGTTCTACTATATTTGTAACGCCGCGAGTTAGGATTTCTTCTAGTTTAGTCATGCGCGCCTTCCTTGACAGTTTACGTGTAAAATCATATAATATGTTAGTCGATAAGTAGACAGAGTATGGTTAATAATATACACTTTTTATATATAAAATCAAAGGAAAATAGGAGCAATTATGCCCTTTGGAAAAAAAAGTTCTAGGTTCTCGGGACAGAAGTATACTTCGTTTCCGAAGTCCAAACGTTCTGCACGTAAACCAGCAAAAAATATTTATTCAAAAGCCCCATCTAGAAGCAGTCGCAGTACTCGCAAGGCTTTTTCGTTAGCGGGGCTTAGTATCCCAGCTTTTAATTGGACTAAGATAAAACGTTATATAAAGGATCTATTTACTACAAAAGAAGGCCTAAAGAAGGTTGGATTTGTAGCTCTTACTGGTTTTGCGCTACTTGCAGCAATCTTTATCTGGTTTGCCAAAGACCTACCGAGTCCAGACAAGATTAACGCCCGTATGAACGCTCAGTCTACTCAGATCTTTGACCGTAACGGCAAGCTTCTCTATGAGATACACGGCGAGCAAAACAGAATCCTAGCAGACTGGAACGAGATTCCAGCTAATGTAAAAAATGCGACAATTTCTGTCGAGGATAAAGACTTCTATAAACACGGCGGTTTCAGTATCACCGGTATAGCGAGAGCGATGTTCGGCGTTATTACCGGCAACAGAGCCCAAGGTGGTGGGTCAACCATTACTCAGCAGTATGTAAAGAATACTTTGCTTACAAACGAGTACTCACTCACTAGAAAGATTAAAGAAGTTATTCTCGCTACCGAGATCGAGCGCCGCTACAAAAAAGACGACATCCTCAAGATGTATCTAAACGAGATTCCTTATGGTTCGAACGCTTACGGAATCAAGGTCGCAGCCAAGACCTATTTCAACAAGGAGCTAAATGATCTTACCCTAGAAGAATCTGCCACTCTAGCGGCGATGCCTCAGGCGCCGACCTATTACTCCCCATATGGTACTCATAAAGATGATTTAATGTCCCGTAAAGATAAAATCCTCGACCTCATGGCTGAGCAAAAATATATCACCGATGAAGAGAGAAATACAGCTAAGGGTAAGGTAATCGCCTTCTCGAATAACCCTTACGGTACAATCACGGCGCCTCACTTCGTGATGTACGTTCGTGAGCAATTAGTAGCCAAATATGGTGAAAACATGGTTAATACTGGTGGTCTAAAAGTTTATACCTCACTCGACATAGAAAAACAAAAGTATGCCGAGGAAGCAGTGGCCACTAATGTTGATAAAAATAGAGCCAAATATAATGCTACCAACGCTGGCCTCGTGGCGATGGATCCTAAGACCGGGCAAATACTGGCGCTAGTTGGTAGTCGTGATTACTTCGATGATACCATCGACGGTAATGTGAATGTTGCCATGAGCGAAAGGCAGCCGGGATCATCCTTTAAACCGTTTGCTTATGCTACTCTCTTTAAAGAAGAGAACTGGGGTCCCGGTAGCATAATCTATGACCTGAAGACTGACTTTGGCGGTGGCTATGTGCCACAGAACTACAGCGGCGGTTTCTGGGGACCAGTGACTGTTCGCACAGCCATACAAAACTCCCTCAACATTCCAGCTGTAAAAGCGCTTTACATGGCGACCCTGAATAGTACTCTTTCGACTGCTCACGCCATGGGTATTACTACCCTGAACGATCCAAGCCAATATGGACTCTCCATTGTTCTTGGTGCCGGTGAAGTAAAACTTGTCGACATGGTGAACGCTTACGGCGTCTTCGCGAATGACGGCGTCAAGCAAGATCCATCTTGGATGGTTCGCATCGAGGACAACAAAGGCAAGGTAATTGACGAATATAAAACTAATGCTGGTAAACGAGTCCTAGACCCACAAGTTACCTATCTTATGAACAATGTTCTTTCAGATGATCCATCACGCGCCCAAACTTTTGGCGCTGGAAGTGCCCTTACCCTTCCAGGTCGCCCTGTTGCTGCGAAAACTGGTACTACTAATAGTTACAAAGACGCATGGACGCTTGGTTACACCCCTAGTCTCGTCGCTGGCGTTTGGTCAGGTAACAACGATGGCACCCCAATGTCTTCTGGTGGTGGTGCTTTTGCCGCTGCTCCTATCTGGCACGACTTTATGGCAAAAGCCCTGGCTGGGACACCTGTAGAACAATTCAAGAGACCTAGCGGTATAAAGACAGTCACAGTTACTAGTGGTAACAAAAGCTCAACAGACATCTTCCCTTCTTGGTTCAAACCAGCTGCTGCCTCTGGCGCTAGTCAAACACTCAAAATCTACAAACCAGATGGCAAGCTCGCTACTGATAAATGTCCAGCTGATTTAGTTGAAACCAAAACCTTTACCAGTATCACAGCTGAGATTCCAGCAACCGACGGTGCCTATGCCCGTTGGTTCGCCCCTATCGCTGCCTGGGCTGCCTCTCAAGGACTTTCGACAGACACGGGTGCAGTTCCAACCCAAACCACTGATCAGTGTACTGGAGTGGACCTACCGACTGTCAAGATCATCTCGCCAACAGGGGCTGGAACCCTAAACGCCAAGTTTGATGTTCTGATAGACGTTACAGCTCCAGCAGGAGTTGCAAACATAGAGGTCTCTGTTGCAGGTAAAACCGTTACGGCCACTCTCGTTAGCGCTGGTTCCTACAAAGCCTCATTTACTGGTATCGATCCTGGTTCGTATGACCTTATCGCAACTATCAAAGATGCAAAATCTCAGACCGCTACAGATTCGGTTAAAGTAAAAGTTAAGTAGTTCTAAAAACCAATTTTTACAACTTCCGGTTCTAGCCAGATCCTGTATTTTTCATAGACACTAATTTGTATGAATCTTTCGAGCTTGTATATATCCGAAGCGGTCGCATCTCCGACATTTCTAATGACGTTTGCGTGCTCTTGGCTTAGCTCTGCTCCGCCAATCCTGTGACCCTGAAGGCCAAGGGAATCAATCAATTCCCAGGCCGGCTTCTCTTCTGGATTACGAAAATAGCTACCACAAGTCTTACCGACATAACTCTTGCCTCTTCTCTTCAAGTCCTCACGGATCTGTGCCTTAAGTTCCTGGGTATCACTCTTTTTGAGAGCAAATTCTGCTGTTATCAGGACTAAGCCTCCGTCTCTTTTGAATTTTGAATATCTGTAAGCGAAATCGAAGTCTTGGTTATCCCACCTTTCGACTGCTCCTTCATGCCAAACATTTGCGGAGATAAGGGCTTTTGAAATATCGGCGCCGAGTGCCCCTGCGTTACCCCTGACAGCCCCACCTATAGTCCCTGGGATACCGGCTCCGAAGTGAAGACCGATAAACCCTAGTTCCAAGGTTTCCCGCGCGATTCTGCCAAAATTTGAGCCGCTGTCTGCTATAACGGTTGCCTGCTCAGGATTAGATAGATTAAGAGTAAACTTATTTGCCCTATTTATTATTATTAGTCCCCTAAAACCATTATCATGAAAGTAAACATTACTTCCGGACCCAATAATCTCGAAGGGGACTTTATTCTCTTTAGCGAAAGTTAGAACCTCGAACAGCTCTTCCTGAGAAGTGACTGTCGCCAGAAAATCTGCTGGTCCGCCTACCCCGAGTGTCGAGTATTTTGATAGTATGACATTCTCAAGTATTTTAACCACCGATGATTCTCGCAAAATACATCTTACCGGCAGAAGTCTGCAGAGCACGACTAATCCGAACTTTTACCAAAGTGTCTATCTGTTTACTACCAGACTCGACCACTATCATAGTGCCGTCCTCTAGGTAACCAACTCCCTGGGTTTTATCTTTGCCAATATGAACTATTTTCACCTCGAATTCCTCACCAGGTAGCAGGTCTGGCCGCAAGCCCTGCGCCAAGTCATTAATATTGAGGACTCTTACACCTTGGACCGTAGCAACCTTATTTAAGTTAAAGTCAGTCGTAAGTAGAGTTGCCTGTCGCTTCTTAGCTATTGCTACCAGCTTATCATCCACGGCGGTTATCTCAAGGTCATCATCATTCACTACTTCTAGCTCATGTCGTTTAATTTTCTTCAGTTGTTCCAGCGCTTCCAGTCCCCTTCTACCCTTATCTCGCCTGTCGCCGTCTTTGGAATCTGCGATATTCTGCAACTCAGCAAGCACGAATTTTGGCAGAATAATTTTTTGAGCCAGGAAACCGCTCTCTGCCACCGCTATTATTCGCTTATCGATAAGAACAGAAGTGTCGATGACTGCTTCACCCGAGGTTCCCTCATGATGGACCGGTAACCGGAACGGTTGGAACCGAGGCAGAGCGCGCAGGAATTCAAACCAGGAATCGAGCTGAGGGGCCAGACGGATTGAAAGGAATAATGCCGCAAAAACAGAGATGATGCTAACGATAATCGGCAGCGCTTCGCCATAAAGACCTGGTAATTTCGAAAGCGGTCCGGAAAGCAGTGCCCCGATAATTAAACCAATAATGGCTGCCAAGAGGTCAGAAAAAATCCTTTTTGTGGCAAGACGCGAAAAGTTCTCGATAATAGCAAAAACTATTACGAGGATTGCGAGTGAGATAAAGACAAAAATTGATATGTTATTCATTTTTTATATTATACAACTAATACGCAAGAAGAGGAGCAAATTTGCTCCTCTTCCTTAGTAATTATTATTTTTTTGTATCGGTTTCGTCTTCGAGAATTGCGGCAACTACTTCCGGTGCTTCTGCTACAGGTAGTGCAGGCTCTTCAGTTACTTCCGCAGCAACTTCAGCTGGCTCCACAGGAACTTCGACAGCTTCGACGTCTTCTACCTCAGCCGTTGTATCTACAGCCTTCATGATCTCTTCTTCTAGATCGCGTTTATCCTCTACTGGGCGCAAAATCTTCGAAACTGCCTCGACTCCAGACTCGTCTCCACCCTTGATATCCACGTTCCAACCAGTTAGCTTGGCTGCTAGACGAACATTCTGACCAGAGCGTCCGATAGCAAGTGAGAGCTGATCTTCGGGAACTTCTACTTCGGCTTTTTTAGCTTCCTCGTCTAGGATAATGTTATTAACCTTGGCTGGAGAAAGAGCATTTGAGATAAAGGTCTTCTCGTCTTCGTCAAAGAGGATAATGTCGATCTTCTCTTCACCAATTTCATTCATCACTGCCTGGACGCGAACACCACGTTGACCGACACAAGAACCGACTGGATCGACACCTTCTTGATTGCTGATGACAGCCATCTTAGTTCTTTGACCGGCTTCGCGGGCAATGGCCTTAATCTCAACTATTCCTGCGAGGACTTCTGGGACTTCTAGCTCGAATAAACGCTTCACGAGGCCTGGATGTGAACGAGAAATAACGATTTGAGGGCCTTTGTTGGTTTGCTCAACGCGTACGATGAAGAATTTCAGTCTCTGTCCGACATAGTAACGCTCGCCGTGTATCTGCTCGTTTGGAAAGAGGACACCAACTGCTTTACCCATATCGACGATAACATTGTTACCCTCGACTCGCTGTACTGAGCCATTGATGACTTCGCCTTCTTTGTCTTTGTACTCACCAAAGACCATGTCGCGTTCAGCTTCACGGATACGTTGGATAATAACCTGTTTGGCAGTCTGGGCTGCGATGCGGCCGAAGTCGCTGGGCAAATCTTTAATTTCGACGATGTCGCCGACTTTAGCGCCTTTTTTAAATTTAACAGCGTTTACGATACTCATTTCGGTCATATCGTTTTCAACTTCGTCTACGACTTCTTTTTGTACATAAACAACTATCTCTCCAGAGTCAGCATCTATCTCTACACGAACTTCCTGCTCTTTGCTACCAAAATCTTTTTTGTAGGCAGCAGCAAGCGCGGCTTCGATTGTTTCCAGCACTACTTCTTTTGAAATATTTTTCTCTTCGCAAATCTGTGTAATTGCATCTGTAAAACTATTCATTTTCTCTCCTTTTAATAAAAATGTCGCATTTCTGGCGAAATCCGACGGTTCAAGGCAACAGGGATATTATAGCGTAGACCTAACTTTCTGTCAATTATGATCAAGTCCCTCAACAAATATATTCGGGATTATTTCTAATTTCTCTCCGTCTATGACCACGGCGTCTATCCGATAGTCGACGTCCGATTGCTCGTTCTCGTACAAATATCGCTTGGCAGTGAGAAGAATTTTACGCATTTTTGAGTTTGTGATGGCGTCAATAGCCGTTCCAAAACCACGTGGGTTTCGGTATTTGACCTCCACAAAGCAGATATAGCCATCTTTTTTGGCGATTATGTCTATCTCGCCAACCCTAGTATTATAATTTCTTTCAATAATCTGGTAGCCATCTTGCTCAAGTGCCAGGACTGCCTGTGTCTCGGCTTCGTTACCAACAATTCGGCTCACAAGAAGGCCTTTACGGGCTTATAACTGCGGCGGTGTATATCTGAGACGCCGTGCTTGGCCAGCATTTCCTGGTGTAGCTTCGTGCCATAACCTTTGTGCTTAGAAAAACCATAGTTTCCATAATCGCCTCCGAGAGCAGACATTAGATTATCCCTGGTGACCTTGGCGATTACAGAAGCGCAAGAAATTGAATAAATTTTTTGATCACCTTTGATTACAGCCTCCTGATCGCAGAGAATGTGGCTAGTCAAATCCAAGGCATCGATTAACAAATAGTCTGGCTGAGTCTTCATCATGGCCACAGCTTCTTTCGCTCCTAGTTTCGTGGCTTCCAGAATACCAACACGATCGATGACATCGTGACTGATGATGCCGACTCCGAAATCTGTAGCAAACTCAGTAATCAGTTCATAGAACTCGGCTCGTTTTGCTGGTGACATTAGCTTTGAGTCCATAATGCCATCAACTTGCTTATGATTCTTCGGCAGGATAACCGCGCCCACGACGACGGGTCCAGCCCAAGCACCACGGCCGGCTTCATCGATACCGACGACCACTCGGCCCTCTTTCCAAAGAGCCTGCTCTCGTTTCATGTCTGGGACTATCTTCATAATACAATTATCAATCAACAAACGACAATAAACAAGGGGCTGTTCTTTCTGTGAAAATCAACCTGCCGGCGTGAGGCACGAATATCGACGAACGTAACAAATACTGAATTGTATAATCGCATTTGTAGTGAGTCGAATGAGAACTTGATTTTCTTGAACTTTGGTTACTTTCTTTCAAGAGAAAAGTATCAAACAAACAAAAGAGGCTGCTTCTTCTCTTTCTCCAGAGACGTCCAGACGCAATCAAGTGGGACTAGATTCCCGCCTTCGCGGGAATGACAACCGAGATTATACATTAAAAAAGAGCCCGAGTGGGCTCTTTTTTGTTATTTTTCTTTTGTCTCTGGCTTGTCGTCTTCGGTATTCTTCTCTACCGCTACGCCTTCACCGGCTTTGCCTTTTTCTAAATCGTGATTTGCTTTGTCTAGGCCTTCGGCTATTTCTTCTTTTTGAATCTCTTGGTGGTCATCTTCTTGTTCTGCGGATGTAGTTAGATCTTCTGCATTCGCCTCTTTGTCTTCGGCTTTTGCAATCTCTTCGGTAGAAACTTCATCTGAGACAATCTCGTTGTCCTCAACTTCAGTAACATCCAGTTCGGTGATTTCAGCATCGATAGCATCTTCTGTTTCAGTAGCTGGTGCTAAGTCTTCTGGTTTAAGGTCTTCAACAACTGTATTTACAGCAAGAACGTCGAATTTCTGATCTTTAAGCTTAGCAGCCTTACCACGAAGTTCACGGAGATATGTTAGATAAGCGCGACGAACCTTTGCTCGTTTCTTAATTTCAATCTTAGCAAGCTTAGGTGATTGTGCTAGAAAAACTCTTTCGACGCCAATACCGTATGAAAGCTTTCTAACCGTAAATGATTGAGAATTACCACTACCCTTAACACGTAAGACTACGCCTTCAAAAACCTGAATACGTTCCTTGGTGCCTTCTACGATTTTGGTATGTACCCGAACAGTGTCGCCAGGCTTCATGTCTGGGATTTTTCGTTGCTCGTTGTCTGTCAGTGATAGTAATGATTTCATGATTTCTCCAAATAAGTACGCGAGGAATATTATAGCGGATTTTAGGCGCGTAGTCAATTATAAAATAGACAAAGTAAAAGGCGCGCTGCGCCTAGCATATAATGCCGGCATTGCGCGCCCGGACTCCCGTGGTACCATGTCATCTCACGACGAGATGGAACAACGTCTTTCGACGAGGTCTTCAAACCACGGGCCTTATTTGCACCAACTGTCTTCCTTGTTGGGCAAAGTGAATTTCTAGTGAAAACGGCTCTTCAGCCAGACAGTGAACCCCTCGACTTTATCCGGTCGAGTCACTATCAGGATGAAGGCTGCTAAGACAAGTACTGTGATAATTGGCAGAGCCATATTCTGCTCCACCAGCTTCTCAGCAGTCATTGGCCAAGACTGGTCTTGCCGCTCGAGCAGCCTTGAAACCGCCCTTACCTGCACCAAACGGGCAGGGAACGATTACAGGCCCTCCCTCTTCTTGCGGAACTTTGATGCCCTCGAGGCAGTGGCTAGTAGGTATACCAGCCTTGTCTGCCAAATCAGCCAGATCATCATAGGTCCTGCCGGTTGCCCCATGTGAGCAGCACGGCCTGGAACACGAATCGAAAGTCTTGTAGGCTGTCACCTGATCAGGTGTCAAGCCCCTATCCCTGTCTACCATCTTATGGCCCCTTTTCCTTCGAAGCTTCGGCTATGAGGCCGAGGCTGGCTGCGACTGGGCGATTCTTGCGTTGTTACATCCCGGGCAGGCTTCGATAACCCTGTCCAGATTTACCTTTGCGTGATTCATTCTTACGGCAAAGGCTTCGTGCACTTCGCCGCAATAACCTACGCGGCGGAGTTTAAAACCCCTGAAACGATCTCGGTCGTCAGAGACCTTGATCCTCTCAATTCGATTGCCAAGCTTCATCTTACTCCCCCATCATCGTTTGATTGACCTTTCACCAGGACAATCAACGATTAGGAGCTGTCAGATAGCGCCACATTCTCACCCGCTTTCCTTTTTCACTAGGTTGTTTAGGTACGAAGTGTGTATCATACAATAAAGACCTTAAAAAAGCAATGGTTTTGTACGTTAGGGACCCGTTAAAGACCCATCATAGTTCCCTCCATCCCTTTGAAAATTCACAAAGTCCCGAGGACCGACTGTCGAGGAGCGTCACAAATGCTGAATTGTACAATCGCATTTGTAGCGAGTCGAAGGAGTCTGAATTTTCTTGAACCTTTGGATACTTTTCTTTCAAGAGAAAAGTATCGAGAAGCCTAAAGATTCCCTTCTTCAAGGATATAACAACGAGAAGATTGCTCCGCTACTTTCCTTCAAAAACTGAGATACTTTTAACAAAAAAAGTCTGACCTGACACTACGTGCAAAGTCAGACCTTTTTCTAGGCGTAATTATACTGAAAAGGGTTTAGTTTTCATGTAATCTTTTTCGGATTGAGTCCCCTAGTTTTTCGGTATATTGAATACCAAAAGGCAGTTTGACCTTCTTTGGACCAGTGGGCCCGTTTGGTACAAACACAAAGACTGGCGAATCACCTTTATTTGCGGCGAGTTTGTATTTAATATCATTTAGAGCATCGGCGCTAGTGCCTCTCGGTATGTAAATACTGATGACTCCATCAGTTTCAATACGCACGGATTGCGTGAGTAGCGGATCAATCACCTGAATTTCAGCGTCCCCCATATTTCCCTCCAGTTTAATAGCTTTGTCTACGATTACCTTTACTTGATTGTCCTTGGTACTAACCTTGCCTCGAATAAGCAGTACGTTACCAACCACCCATAAATCAGGGGTCTCCTCGATTACCTTTGGAAAGACTATCAGTTCTGTCTTACTGACACTGTCTTCAAACCAACAGAAATACATCAGCTGTTTGGTACGAGTCATGATCTTTTGGACGTTTGAGAGCACCCCGCCAATCTTTACGGTCTGATTGCTCATCTCCTCAGTCAGATCCACAATCGGATTCACGTTCAGCTTCAAAAGTTGTTCTTTATACTCACTCATTGGGTGCTCAGAGATATAGATTCCAAGCAAATCCTTTTCAAATTTCAGCTTCTCAGACATCTTCATCTTTGGGGCTGGCTCTAGCTTGAGCGCTGGCATCTCTACCCCAGTGCCACCGAAAAGGTCAATCTGACCGTTTGAGGCGGTGCCCTGTGACTTGGTAGCGTATGAGAGAATGCGCTCCACGTTTGCAAGTAGTGTAGCTCTATCGCCAAAGTCTTCCATCGCTCCGCATTTAGCGAGCGACTCGAGCATCTTCTTATTCACCTCGGAATTCGACACTCTACGGGCGAAATCTTCAACAGAAGTGAACTTACCACCCTCCTTGCGAGCGGCTATAATGGCTTCGATTGGCCCCATACCGACATTTTTAACCGCCTTTAGGCCAAAGCTAATTTTGCCAGTCTCTTTAACCACACCAAATTCAGCGAATGATTCGTTCACATTCGGTGGTAAAACTTCAATACCCATGCGTTGACACTCGTCAATTTCGATGGCGATACGATCCATATTGCCGTAATCGCTAGTCATGAGAGCAGCCATAAAGGCAGCTGGGAAATGAGCCTTCAGATATGCGGTCCAATACGAAATAAGGGCATAACAGGCCGAGTGAGACTTGTTGAAGGCGTACTGAGCAAAAGTTTCAAAGTCCTTGTACACTTTCTCGGCTATCTTACGATCTACGCCGTTCTTGACTGAACCCTCAATAAATTTGACCTTCATCTGTGACATCAGGGAGGCAATTTTCTTACCCATGGCCTTACGCAAAGTATCGGCCTCACCTCCGGTGAACCCAGCCATATCCTTACTTACTTGCATGACCTGTTCCTGATAAACGATAATGCCATACGTGTTTTTGAGCGCGCTCTCTAGCAGGGGGTGATCGTAATGAATCTTTTTCTTGCCGTGTTTGCGTGCGATAAAGTCAGGAATATTCTCCATTGGACCCGGTCGGTACAGAGCCACCATAGCGATAATATCCTCAAAGACTGTTGGCTTAAGCTCCTTGATGTAGCGTTTCATCCCAGCAGATTCTAGTTGGAAGACACCAGTTGTATCACCCTTTGAAAGGAGTTGATAAGTTTTTTTATCATCGATTGGCAGGGTGTAGAGATCAATATCTTTATCGTAGACTTTCTTGATAATTCTCATGGCGTTTTTGATCACCGTTAAGTTTGAAAGGCCCAAAAAGTCCATTTTTAGAAGACCAAGGTCTTCTATCGCGTGCATCTCATATTGGGTATTAATGGCAAGGTCACCCTTGGTTGCCTTCTGTAGCGGGGCGTATTCAACGAGCGGGTCTCTCGAGATAACCACAGCGCAGGCGTGAGTAGATGAGTGCCTGGCGACGCCCTCAAGCTTTGTTGCAAGGTCGATGAGGTGCTTGACGGCTGGATCATCCTTGTAGGCTTGTTTCAGCTCAGGACCGGTCTTGATAGCGTCTATCAGTTTGATATTTAGGACTTCTGGGACCATCTTGGCCACCTTATCAACATCGCCATAGGCCATACCGAGAGCTCGGCCGACATCACGAATTGCATTACGAGCTTTCATCGTCCCAAAGGTGATAATCTGCGCCACTTTATCTTTGCCATATTTTTCCGTCACATAGGCTATTACCTCATGGCGTCTGTCATCGGCGAAGTCCATATCCACATCGGGCATGGAGATACGATCAGGATTCAAGAATCTTTCAAAGAGGAGGTCGTACTGCATTGGTTCTAGATCCACGATACCTAAAGCGTAAGCGACCACTGAACCAGCGGCTGAGCCACGGCCAGGTCCAACCACTATCCCTTGATTCTTGGCCCAATTGACGTAATCCTGAACAATCAAGAAATAGCCCTCGAATTTCATTCGCTCAATGACACCTAGCTCAAACTCTATTCGCTCCTTGAGTTCCGGTGTCTTCACACCATAGCGACGAGTCACGCCCTCTTCGACGAGTTTCTCCAAATATTTATTTTCTGTAAGTCCATCTGGCACTGGATAGTCTGGTATCAGCATACCGCCAAGCTCAATAGTGACATTACACATCTCGGCGATTTTGACAGTATTCTCAAAAGCCTCAGGCACGTCTGGAAAAGCTTTCGCTAAATCTTCGTAAGTGCGCATGCTATTATCCATCGTCATTTTCATGCGATCTTCGTCATTTACAGTCTTACCCATCTGGACGCAGAGCAAGATATCCTGTGCTTCGGCATCATCCTTGTTCACATAATGGACGTCATTCGTTACTACGAGTCCGATACCGGTTTCTTTCGCAATTCGCTTGAGTCCTTCGTTTGCTCTCTCTTGCTCCGGAACTCCTGGTTGATCCTGCAATTCGAGGTAATAATGGTCCTTGCCAAATATTTCTGAATATTCTAACGCAGCAGCTTTTGCCTTGGCATAATCGCCATTCATGGCGTTACGGGCTGGTTCGCCACCTAAGCATGCGGACAGACCAATCAGACCCTCAGAGTACTTTCGCAGGGTGTCTTTATCGATTCTAGGTTTGTAGTAGTAACCATCGATGTTAGCGATAGAGGCTAACTTCATGAGGTTATGATAACCAACATTATTCTCGGCAAGGAGCACTAGGTGATATGGCTTCGCGTCCACCCTAGCTTCTTTGTCGTGGAGAGTACGAGGAGCGACGTAACATTCGCAACCAATAATAGGATTGATATCTCTCTTTTTGGCTTCTTTATAAAATTCGATGGCACCATACATGACACCATGATCAGTAATTGACATGGCTGGCATCCCGAGGGCTTTCGCCTTATCCAGATAGTCAGGTATCTTGCCCATACCATCAAGCAAAGAATAGTGAGTATGAACATGCAGATGTACGAATTTTGCTTTTGTTTCGGCCAAAGTATCTCCTGATTAGCTATAAATGAAAAAAGACCACCATAGAATAAGGTCTTTTGCTATAAAAGTTCCTGCACCTCAAATCTATATACCATTTTAGTCTCAGCTGAGCTCTAAAACAAGGGCAAAATTACTTAATTTCGCGAATTTTCGTCTTATTTTTCTCAAGGAGTGTCATAACTCCAAAAACCGATAAAACGAGAATACCGGTGGCAATCACCGCTATTAGAAACCAGGAGAAAAAGAAGTTTGAAACTGCTACGAAAGCCGAAACTATTGCTAAGCCAATTTTTGTGGTCGAGAGCAACTTAATGATAATGAGTCCAAATATCAAACCGATCAGAGTCTTCTTTGCAAAAGAGGATTTAATTGAAATGTAATTATCCCAGAATAGTCCCACTTTGCGCTGCCACGAGAGTGATTTGGCGCCAGAAAAGTCCTTTATCGCCTTGGCATAAGCCGCCACAATATCTTCGGTCTCAAAACTAGAGAGAGTGTATTCAAAACTATTTTTGATTTGTTCGGTCTTCTCGAGCGCGTTCTGGAGCGCTTTCTTGTCAGAGAGCTTCCAACCAAAAATTGTGAGCACCTGCTTCATGTTCTTAGTCGGATATCCCTTAGTCTTCAACATATAGTAAAAGACCTTCTGAGCCTCGATGCACGCCATTTTGTAGCCACTAGCCGTATGCTCGGTCAGTGCCCTCTCGACTTCTCCCCAGAGATCGTCATGTTTTTTATTAATGGCTTTCATCTCTACCTTATCATTTCTTCTTAACGTGTCGACTAAGGATAATCCACTCTGTATTTTCAACTGCTGAGTTTGGAACAACGTGCAAAAACCCCTTGTCATCCTCTATGCGGACCTTGCGCATATCAATACCTTTGATTACACCAGTGGTCTTACCATCATTGGTCGTAACCTTCATCCCCGCTCGAATATCGGGGTCCCCGACGAGAAATAGGCCAGCAAAAATATTTGAAAGTAGTGGTCCGACACTCGCAGAGAGGAAGAAAGCCACGATTGCAGCTGAGCCAGTAATGGCAACTGCTAGACTGCCAAAACCAATAACCTGAGTCATCACTACAACCAGGGTTATCCAAAGGGCCAGTTTAGTGATAGTGACTATAAGACCACGGACGTCGATCGGGACTTTACTGAATCTAAGTATCTGGCGTAACGTTAAGACAGATAGCTTTATAAGTAGCATTCCAAACAAGAAACCCAAGATAATCAAAGGCGAAATCTCCAAAAAATGTAAGATTGTTTTTAAGTAACCCAAGACTACATCGTTCATGAAAGTTTCTCCCTTAATATCTCGTTAACCATCTTGGGGTTTGCCTGCCCGCGTGTAGCAGCCATTACCTGTCCGATGAGGAAACCAAATGCCTGCATTTTACCCGCCTTATAGTCCTCTACAGACTTCTGATTCTTCTCTAATACCACTGTAATTATCTTCTCAATCTCGCCAGTGTCACTGATTTGACCGAGGCCACTCTTCTCGACAATTACGGATGGTTTTACGCCGGTTTCAAACATTTCTTCGAAGATATCTTTGGCCTGTTTACCGGAGATTTTCCCGCTTTCAATTAGATGTACCAGCTCTGACAAAGTATCTGGCGCTATTTTTACATCGGCAAGTTGAACACTAAATTTGTTCATTTTACCAATTAGCTCACCTACTATCCAGTTGGCTAGTTTCTTTGACGAAGTTCTCTTTAGCTCATCTGTCATAAGTACATCGTCTGGAAGTGATTCGACTGCTTTTTCAAAATATCTAGCTAGTTCCAAGTCCCCAGTGAGTTGCTTTGCATCATCGACTGATAGGCCGTATTCACTGGTAAAGCGTATGCATTTATCCTTTGGTAACTCTGGCAACTGTTCCCTAATTTTCGTTAAATCGAAGCTACCACTCTGGGACAGATCAAATGGTGGCAGATCAGGCTCTGGGAAATACCTATAGTCGTTGGCCTCTTCCTTACTTCTCTGGCCGAGGGTAATCCCCTTGGCATCTTCCCAGCCTCTAGTCTCCTGGACCACGCGCTCGCCGTTATCTAGGAGCTCAGTCTGGCGTTCAATCTCATATTCTAAGGCCTTTTCAATCATTTTGAATGAATTCATATTCTTAATCTCGGCTTTCGTGCCTAGCTCCGTCTGTCCGACAGGACGCAGAGAGATATTGGCATCACAGCGAAGGTTACCCTGATCCATATTGGCATCCGAAATACCTAGATAGCGCAGTATTGAACGCAGATCCTGCATAAAGACACTCGCCTCTCGTGGACTACGAATATCAGGTTCAGAGACGATCTCTAGAAGCGGGGTGCCGGCTCTATTTAGATCGACAAGACTATAATTCTTTCCGACAGGATGAACCAGTTTGCCAGCGTCTTCCTCGAGATGAACGTGATGTATCCGAACTGTCGAGAGAACCCCGTCCACGTCTACGTCCACATGACCACCAATCACCGGCGGCGTGGTGCTGCTAGTAATCTGATAGGCTTTTGGTAAATCAGGATAAAAGTAATTCTTTCGTTCAAAATTCCATTTATCAGCCACCTTGGCATCAATCGCCATTCCGAGTAGATAAGTCCAGTCTATCGCCTGTTTGTTAGCGACAGGTAACATGCCCGGCATTCCCAAACAGATTGGACAGACATTGGTATTTGGTTCGGCCTGCTCAGACATATTGTCACAACTACAGAACATCTTGCTGGCAGTGCGAAGCTGAGCGTGAATTTCTAGGCCAATAACTGTTTCGTACTTACTCATAAACTACTTACCCTTCTTAGATATATTTGTATAAAGTCCGTAAACGACAAAACAAAGCAAAAACCAAAACGCTAAATCGTACATGAGATTAAAGGAGATTATCTCGGGATTCCAATTCTGTGGTGGTGTAAACATAGGGCAAATTGTCGTCGTGCACGAAGGATTAATCGGTAACTTTAGATAAGTTTTTGGGTAACCATTCCAAATAGCTGTAATACCAGTTAGTAGTACTGAGATTATTACGGTTAAAGAAAGGCCCTTGCGAGTCATTTTCATCAGAGTGCTCCCATTATCTTTAAAGCTTTCTTGAAATATTCTATCGCTTTCTTTGCGTTTCCAACACTGAAATCTGTGCCATTATCATGAGCTATTGAATTACGGACCTTATGCGCAAACCAGAGGTTGTCATAATCGCTATAATTTGGAAATAGTCGCTTCCCCACCTTCAACTTATCGGCAAAAGTATTTCCCGGTAAGCCCTTTGAGCTAAGCACGTTCTCCACGAGCTTATCGGCATCCATCACGGAAGCCTTTAGCTGTGCCGGGCCACCGAGATTAGCCACAGCCTCAATCTCTGCCCATTTGGTCTGTATGTATCCTCGATCTAGAGGTGTTGCATTTCCGTACTTCTTACCGCTCTTCTTTGGTTTAGCACCGAAGCCACCGAAAACAGGTATCACAACCACGACTGCTACGGCCAAGGCGAAGATAAGTATAAACGAAGGGTGCATTATTTTTCCTCGATAGTTACTTTATTTATGATGACAGCTTCGTTTGGCTTGTCATTCTCGCCCACAGGTAAGTCCTGGATTTTCATCACGTTTTCAAGACCACCAGTAATGTTACCGAAGGCTGTGTGTTTACCGTCCAACCAATCAGTGGCTTCCTTGGTTACGATAAAGAATTGTGAACCGTTCGTATTGGCACCGCTGTTAGCCATAGCTAAGGTCCCCTTGACCAACTTATGAGAATTAAACTCATCTTCGAACTTGTAGCCTGGACCGCCGGTACCATCACCACTTGGATCTCCGCCCTGAATCATGAAATCCTTGATTACGCGGTGAAATGACAAACCATCATAGAAACCATCTCGAGCAAGTGTTACAAAATTGTTCACGGTTTTCGGTGCATCTTTTGTAAAGAACTCGGCTTCAAAGTTTCCTTGGTTTGTCTCAAATTTTGCCGTATAGGTCTTGTTGATATCGATTTGCATATCTGGCTCCTTATTATAAGTTTTTCTCTCTTTTGTCGTTTCGGTGGTGGCTGCTTTGCCGGTAAAGAACTTACTCTTGGCATATTTGGCGCCGAAATAAACTCCAGTCCCGAGTAGAGAACCTATCACAAGGCCCGCTAAAATAAATGATACTAGACGAACTTTTCTGTCCTTGTCGAGTTGTTTACGAATTTTATCTAACTTTCGTTGCTCTTTCAGCTTTTCTGCCTTACCCACTTAGACCTCCATCGCTTTCTCATAAAGATGACCAAAGTTTAATATAGTTTCCTCATCAAAGTGTTTACCTATAAGCTGCATCCCTATCGGCAGTTTATTACTATCAAAGCCACAGGGTAGTGACAGAGACGGATTACCGGCTAGGTTGATGGCAGCAGTACAAACATCGGCGAGATACATCTGTACCGGGTCCGTAGTCTTCTCACCAATTTTGAAAGCAGTCGTTGGAGAAACTGGTGCCAGAATTACGTCTACTTGCGCCAGGGCTTTCTTGAAATCCTGTCGGATTAGGGTCCGTACCTTCATCGCCTTGTTGTAGTAGGCATCATAATATCCAGCGGAGAGAACAAAAGTACCCAGCATAATTCTTCGCTTAGCTTCCATGCCCAGTCCTTCGTCTCTAGATTTGAAGTAATGATCGATCAGGTTATCTGAATCTTCAGAACTGTGACCGTATTTAATCCCGTCGTAACGACCCAAGTTCGAGCTTACCTCGGCCGGCATAATAATATAGTATACGGGGACGCCGTATTTTATATGAGGTAATGTAATTTCTACAAATTGTGCACCCAGTGCTTCGTAATCGCTTCTTGCCTTATCAAGAGCCGCTTTCACCTCTGGGGCTAGACCCATTTCGAAAAATTCTTTCGCCCAACCGATCTTCTTGCCCTTTATTGATATTGCTAGGGACTTTGAATACTCAGGAACTGAGATATTTACTGAGGTAGCATCCTTAACATCGTGTCCGGCGATCACTTCTAGTATTTTAGCAACATCTTCAGTAGTATTGGCAATCGGACCCACACAATCGAGGGACGAGGCCATCGCAATCAGCCCATAACGAGAAACGCGACCGTAGGTAGGCTTCAGTCCGACAACGCCACAAAAACCAGCTGGTTGTCGTATCGAGCCGCCTGTATCACTTGCAATCGAATAGACGCACTCGCCAGCAGCCACTGCGGCTGCGGAACCACCCGAAGAACCTCCAGAAACCCGGGTTGTGTCCCAAGGGTTCTTGGTAACGCCATAATCAGAGTTTTCGGTACTAGCACCATGGGCCCAGGCGTCACAGTTATTTTTACCGACAATCACTGCACCCGCTTCGCGAAGCTTCGCCACGACGGTAGCGTCGTATGCAGGAACAAAGTTATCAAGCATTTTGCTGGAGGCGGTAGTACGGATATCTTGGGTGCAAAAGACGTCTTTTATCCCAACTGCGATGCCATCAAGTACACCCTTTGATTGTTTCTGCTCGTACCTCTTCGAGGCTTCCATAGCGTCTTGGAGTGCACCTTCGGCTGTCACAGTCACGAAGCAATTCAGCTCATCTTCCTTGGAATCAATGGTCTTTAGCGTCTCTCGCATCTGCAAATTCACCGAATCAGGGTTTTGTATAAATTTTTTATTCAATTTTACAATTGTATCGTTTGCCATCTATAACACCGACTTCACTTTTATAAATCCGTTTTCTGTGTCTGGAGTATTACTAAAAAGCTCGTCTCTGTCTATCTCAGAACGAATCGCCACGTCTTCTCGCATAACATTCGTCAGTCCAGTAGTCTGGCTGGTAGGTTCTATCCCCGAAACGTCCACCTCGTCTAGCTGTTTTACATATTCAAGAACAGCCGACATCTCACCTGCAAGCAGCTCAACTTCACTCTCGGTCAGTCCTACTCGTGCGAGTTTGGCCAATTTCTCTATCTCAATTGTAGTTATCTTGTTCATATGTTTGCCATTTTAACCTTCTGAGTATATCATTTATTCATAAATTAGGAAATATCATGACCGAAAGAAACCCTTTCAACCCTAAGAGTGCTAACAACTTTCAACGTAGAGTCGAAGCCGCTCGCCAAAATATTGGAACAGTTAGAGATTCAGATAGCTCCAACCTGGACAAGGACCCCTTTAAAACAAGTATTGCCGACCTCGAGGCGAGACTTTCAGCCATTACTGACCCCGAAACCCGCGAAGCTGCGGCGAGAACCCTAGCCGAGATAACAAAAATAAGAAGAGAAAAACTAAGAAGCCAGTAATTTGAGGAGCTCTTCTTCAGTGATAACCTTCACTCCAAACATCTCAGCCTTCGCAAGTTTAGAACCACCGCCAGTACCTGCTACTAGATAGCTGGTACTTTTTGAGACTGAGCCGGAAGCCTTGCCACCAAGTAAGCGAATTTTCTCTTCTGCATCTTCTCGGCTCACACTCTCGAGTGAACCCGTAATTACGAAGGTTTGCCCGGCTAGCTTAGTAGACTCAAGCTGATAACTAGTGGTTTTCACCCCTACATCTTCTAATTTTTCTAGTAATTTAATGTTTTTATCATCCTGAAACCAAGAATAGACGCTCTCTGCGACGACTCCCCCGACTCCCTCTATGGTGCCGAGCTCCTCTAAAGTGGCTTGTTTAAGCTTATCCAGGCTTCCGAAATGAACCGCTAGGTCGTTTGCAGTGATGACTCCGACATGACGAATTCCCAGACCATAGATAAATCGAGATAATGTGACTGATTTTCTATCCTGGATTGCTTGTACCAGATTGGCAGCGCTCTTTGCTCCAAATCTTTCTAGACCAGCCAAATCCCCTTCTTTTAGCGCGAAAAAGTCAGCAGCATCTGAAATAATGCCCTCCGTGAGTAGTTGGTCGACTATCTTTTCCCCCAATCCTTCTACGTCAAAGGCGTCCTTGGAGGCAAAATGAATCAGTTGCTCGCGTTCAATAGCAAAACAAACCTTATTTATACATCTAGCCACAGCCTCGCCAGCTGGTTTTACTACCGGTCCGCCACACATTGGGCAAACTGTTGGCATCACAAACTCGCGTTCGCTGCCATCTCTGAGCTCGGGCAAAGAACGAAGGATTTCAGGGATAATATCCCCAGCTTTCTGCAAAACCACAGTATCTCCGATACGGATATCTTTTCTCTTGATCTCGTCTTCGTTGTGTAGGGTCGCCCGAGATACGGTGGAGCCAGCCACCTTAACTGGTTTCATCACAGCAAAAGGAGTCAGGGCGCCAGTTCGACCTACATTGACTCGAATATCTTCTATCACAGTCGTCACCTGTTCGGCTGGAAATTTGTAAGCCACAGCCCCACGGGGCGCCTTTCCCACGTAGCCGAGGTCATCAAAAATCTTATTATTATTTATAATAACGACTATGCCGTCTACTTGGAAATCGAGGGAATTCCTCTTGTCGTCCCAATAGGTACAATAGGCAATCACCTCGTCGATAGTTTGACAGTGTTTCACGTACTTGCTAGTCTTAAAACCGAACTCTGCCAGCTGCTCGTGCTTGTTCTCGTGAGTAGGCAGTTCCAGACCAGCCATGACGTCATAGATATAGCTATCAAGCTGCCTGGAAGCGGTTACGCGTGGATCTAGCTGACGAATACTACCAGCGGCTAGATTACGGGGGTTTGCATAAGCCTGGAGGCCTTCTGCGGCCATTTTACTGTTGACCCGGTCAAACACCTTCTTTGACATATAGACCTCACCACGCACGTCTAGACGGCCCCTGAAGGCCTTTCTAAGCACTAGCGGGACCGAAGCGACAGTCCGTATATTACTAGTGACGTCTTCCCCTACTCTGCCATCACCTCGAGTGGTCGCTCTAATAAATTTTCCATCCTCATAGGTCAGCATCATCGAGAGGCCATCAATCTTTAGCTCACAGAAATAATCGAGTGGCACACCGCCCACCAGCTTATTCACCTTCTTCTCCCAGGTGTAGATGTCTTCCTTGTTGAAAACATCATTGAGAGAAAGCATCGGCGTAATATGGGCAACTTTCTCAAATTTATCCAAAGGTAGACCGCCTACTCTCTGAGTCGGTGAATCTGGGGTGACCAGCTCTGGGTATTTAGCCTCAAGTTCGCGAAGTTCTACCGTCAGAGAATCAAACACCTCGTCAGATACGCTGGGTTCATCTAAAACGTGGTATTGATAACGATATTCGTCAATCAGACCCCGTAACTTAGCTGCTCTTTCGCTAGCCTTTGAAAAATCTATATTATTCATAGCCCTATTATACCAAAAAAGAGCCCAAAGCGGGCTCTTTTGTTAGGTGGAATTTATTTCGTAGGGTACCAATCTCCGATTGTGATGTTTTCAACAGTTTTGCCTGCCGCTAAGGTCACAGCTACCTTGGTGGTGTCCTTACAACTAGCGGCGAGTCCACAAACTACGAATTGATTATAGTAGGCTTTCCAAGGACTGCCGTTCTGGTCGTTAAAACCAGCCAGAGTACCATAGACGTAATAGCTTCCGGCAGGAGCAGTAATAGTATAAGTAGCGGTGGCAGAGATATCAGCAGTTGGCTCCGAGAATGTAACAATAGCTTCGTAAACTTTTGCGGTTTTTGTGTCTTCAGCAAACACCTTCACCTTGTTTGGAATCCCGGAGGAGGGATAGGTAATTTTACCTGTAACCGTGCCATTCTCTGAGGTTGTCGTAGTTGTTGGGGCTCCAGTATCGATACGGGTGCCGAGATAATTAATCTTCTTTTCGAGAGACTCAACTAAACTAGCGTTGGTCTGTTGACTCTCGTTGAAGGTACGATCTAGGATAAAAAAGGTAATACTAGAAGTAACCGCCGAAGCGATAACCACGAGTAAGATAGTAACGATAAGTCTCTGCCAATTAACCATTTGTATTTTTGGATCCATTTTCCCTCCCTGTCCGCCTTTGGCAGACTATTTGTAAGTATTATGCGACTAAAGTGCCATTTCGTGCAAGCGCTTTATGCGCTCTGCTGGGTCAGGATGAGTATCAAAGAGCTTTGCGAAGAGCCCCTTGCTCTTACCTTTTTCGTCTTTTAGCGGACTAGCAATAAATAGATGGGCTGTGGCCTTGTTTGCCCGACGAAAAGCCGTTGGATCAAGCGCAATCTTTGAAAGTGCATCAGCGAGACCATTTGGATTCCTAGTGAGAAGGGCTGCATCCGCATCGGCTAGAAACTCCCGCTTACGTGAAATCGCTAGCTGTATTAGTGAGGCAAAAAGTGGTGATAATAAAGCGAGTACTATGCCGACAATCATCATTATCAAGCCAAGCTGACCGCTATCCCTATTATCGTCATCCCCTATTCCCCAGAAACTGAAACGGAGGAACCAGTCGGACATAAGAACTACGAAACCGACGAGAACTACAATTACGGCCGAGAGACGAATATCATAATTACCAATATGAGAAAATTCATGGGCGATAACGCCTTCAAGCTCGGGCTTAGTTAGTTTGTCCAGAAGCCCCTGCGTAACGGCGATAGCAGCGTGCTTTGGATCCCTGCCTGTAGCAAAGGCGTTGGGAGCGGCACTGGCGATGACGTAAACACGCGGAGTTGGTAGACCGGCCGTGATGGAGATATTCTCTACTAAACGGTAGAGCTCTGGAGCATCCTGTTTCTGGACTTCTTTAGCCCCTGAAATGGCCAGGGCCACCTTGTCACTCCACCAGTATGATGAGAAAGACTGAACGATGGCAAATGCTATGGCCACAGGTAAAATCCAGTTAATCCCTAGGGCACGGCTGAAGATATAGCCCAGGCCTACTACGAAAACTACGAATAGTGTCATAATTACAACTGTTCGCTGTTTATTGGAAGCGACATGAGTATAGATAGTAGCCATATACTAGAAACTTACTTCGACGTTTTCTTTCTCGCCCTCAGTGGCCTCTATAAATTCAAACTTACCAAAACCAAGCTGTTTAGCATAGAGATTGTTTGGAAATACTTGGATTTTTGTGTTGAAATCACGTACATTTCCGTTGTAGAAACGTTGAGCTGACATAATCTTGTCTTGAGTATCGGTGAGATCCTGTTGTAACTGCAAGAAATTGGAATTTGCCTTTAGGTCTGGGTAGTTCTCTGCGACTGCGAAAAGAGATTTCAGAGTCTCAGTCATCTGATTACTAGCCGTTACCTTATCGGCGGTAGTTCCCTTCATCAGACCAGCTCGCTCTTCTGTAACCTTCTCGAGAAGTTCTTTTTCGTGTTTAGCGTAACCCTTGACCGTATTTACGAGGTTTGGAATCAGTTCATAGCGACGTTTAAGTTGAACTTCAATATCGCTAGAGGCTTCTGCGACCCTATTCTTTAGGGTTATTAGGCCGTTGTAGGTAGCGATGACGTAAACCGCTAGTAGTGCTATTGCTCCGAGTACAATCCATAAAATTCCCATGTGTCCCCCTTTTTATTATTGTGTTTTAATTACTTGGCCTATTTGTAAGGAATTTTCGTCTGTCATACCATTTAAAGTCATTAATTTTTCTACTGTGGTGTTGAATTTGTTTGCGATTGAACCGAGAACATCACCCTCAACAACTGTATACTCCGTCGTCGTTGGAGTTGCTGCTGCTGGTGCACGCGTAACTGGCGCCGTGGTAGTTGCGGCTGGTGTTTCTGTTTTTGGGGTCTCGACGACTGTCTCTGGTGGTCTAGACTCAATCTTTTCACCTGCTGATTTTTGTTCTACCTTCTCGGGTTTAAAGACTAGCTCATACCCTGCTACTCCGATAGTTCCAAAAACAAGCATAATCGCAACGATGGCCAGGATAGTTCCTAGGACGTTCTTCTTGCCGCCGTTCTCGCGGATATCTTTTTTGAATTCGTCAGATAACTGACTATTTGTGTCTTTACTCATAACAAAACAATTATACACCAATTTTCATAATATTTAATACTTTCCTAGGGATTTTGGATTGACTACGGGGCTTAAATAACGTATAATTTTCGTGCGTTACATATACTTCTGGTAAGCGGGCGTGGCGGAATTGGTATACGCGCTAGCATGAGGGGCTAGTGGCCGCAAGGCCTTGGAGGTTCAAGTCCTCTCGTCCGCACCACGACGTCAGCGCAGACTGACGCACTACACAGTTTTCCAGTGAAAACTATTTCGCGCTTTCGCGGCGCTTCCTTTTCCAGAAAAATTACAAATTTTTCTGGTTGAGGAGGAATCGTGACAGGATGAACACGTTGCCGATAGGCCACGCCGTAATCCGAAAGCAGATTCCGACGCGGGTGATTAGCTCAGCTGGTTAGAGCATCTCGTTTACACCGAGAGGGTCGGGGGTTCGAATCCCTCATCACCCACCAAATAATAATCTTGTGGCTCGGTAGCTCAGTTGGTAGAGCAGAGGACTGAAAATCCTTGTGTCGCCGGTTCGAACCCGGCCTGAGCCACCAGTATTTACCTTCAAAAATAAAGCGTAAATCGCCTGCCACGGCCGGTATTTATGAGCGAGAGTAGCTTAGCGGTAGAGCGCAACCTTGCCAAGGTTGAGGTCGCGGGTTCGATCCCCGTCTCTCGCTCCATTTAAAATTTTGGCCTGATGGCGGAGTGGTTACGCAGCGGTCTGCAAAACCGCGTACCCCGGTTCAATTCCGGGTCAGGCCTCCAATTGTCTTTCGATTCGCCCGGGTGGTGGAATGGTATACACGAGGGACTTAAAATCCCTTGGCCTTTGGCCTTGCGGGTTCGAGTCCCGCCCCGGGCACCAAAAAAAATCACTGAAGATTCAGTGATTTTTTGTTTAGCGAGTTTTCTTTGACCTTATGAACCAATCATAAATATTATTAAACATATCGATCGGCTGCGAGATACGGATCTGTTTGGAACCCTGAATCTCCTTACTTAGGGCTGATGTATGAAGCGGCGTATAAAGGAACAGGGCTGGCACTTCCTCTATCAGAACCTCCTGAACCTGTTTAAATCTGTCAGCACGGTATTTCTCATCACTACTCTTCCTGACTTGCTCGAGAAGTTTATCGACTTTCTTATCGCTAAAACCAGTGAGATTTAAGCCTGGATCAGCTGCCTGTGACGAGTGCCAAAAACTATACAGGTCTTCATCAAGCCCTACATTCTGCCCAATCATAATCATGTCATAGTTTCGGGGACGTATATAATTTGCGTTAATGAAGTTAATATTTTCTGGTATCAGACTAAGATCTATTCCAATAGCGGCGTATTGACGCTTTAATGCCCCTGCAACCCTCTCGTTCTCAGAATCATTTATATATACAAATTTGAACTTAAGAGACTTACCGTCTTTGGTTCTGACTCCCCCGTCGCCTGGAACCCAGCCAGCTTTATCTAAAGCTTCTTTTGCTCCCGCTAAGTTGTAATCCAAGCCCTTCGCCTTTGGATCGAAACCAGACCGGGCCGGTAAAATCGGGACAGAAACTTCCCTAGCAAGACCCAGCAAACCCTCGGAGATGATCTCCTGTCTGTTCGTAGCCATAGCCATAGCGCGCCGAATATCTTTGGACGCCAAGATATCGTTTTTAAAATTGAAGTTTAAAACTGTGTATTGGGGTAAATAGTTCTGGGTAAAATTCAAATTAGAGAGTTTTTTTGTCTCAGCCATTTTATCAGAAGGGATATCAAAAGTACCAGATATCTGCCTACTTGCTAACCCCTTTACCAGGGCCTTACTATCATCATATAGCACTAGCCTTACCTGGTCTATATAAGGCCGATGTAGAGAAAAACCCTTATTCGATTCAAAAATTACTCCGTTTTGTGTCCCTACTTGGTCAAAACGCACAAACTTGTAAGGTCCCGTTCCGATAGGCTTAGAGTTGAATGCGGCGACCTTGATGTTCTTTGGGTCAGTACTTCCAAGTAGGTGTTGCGGTAGAATTGCCTGATTGGCCACATCCAAAAATTCAGGAAATGTGTTTGGCAGAACAAATTTAACCTCAAAGTTATTTACCTTTTCTACCGTTACGCCACGCCAAATTTGCGAAAGAGGAGTTCTGGTGTCTGGGTTCTGGATAAGCCCAATGGTATAAACCACGTCATCGGCGCCAAATTGACTTCCGTCTTGCCACTTTGTGTCTTGCCTTAACTTGAAATTGTAAGTCAATCGATCTTCTGAGACTAGCCAGCTTTCGGCGAGATCGGGAATATATTCAGTCCCCGATACTGTCCGTACTAAACCGGAGTAAACTAGCTTATTCGCCACTTTCTCTGCATCATCTTGCACAAAAAGAGGGTTAATTTTCTCGATAGAACCAACGACCCCGTGTGAATAGATACCACCAAATGCCGGGGTTTCCTTTATAAAATATGTCCCAAGGCTAGTAAACCTAGTGACAAACATTGCCATAATGACAACAGAGAGTACTCCACTAAAGAGCACTAGGTTCTTTAGATGGACTATATCTGGGATTTTCTTGATATTCGATAAAGTAAGATTACGCAAATCTTTGAGATGAGTTTGTTTGAGATCAATATAGAATTTTTTCAGCCTTAAACGAGTCTTTAGGCTTAAGTTTTTGAATTTCATTAGACAAATAAAATTAATAGAGCACTGACACAGAGGACGGTGGCACTAAAAATAGTGAAGAAAACCAGGAACTTCTCGGCGCCCCGCTTGGTCATATAAGAGACATCTGAACCACCAAAAACTCCAGAGAGGCCGGAGCCCTTCTGTTGCAAGATAATGGCCAGGACGGTCGTAATCGATGAAATAACTATAATAATGTTTAATACTGTTTTCATAACTCTATGATTTTACCATCATTCTTCGATTTCGTAAACCTATCAATCTTGGGAAGCAGTTTCCAGACCACTTCCCCAAGTTTCTGCCCGTCGTGATAGAGGGGTTTATCTCGGTTAACTATGTCAGCAGAAAGTCTGAGAATATGCTGTATATTATCAAAATCAGCTACAACTGGAGCGACAAAACCATCCCCCGTCCCAGCGGGGAATGAGTGACTATTAGCGAGGACGGAATCTAAGGTTATACCATATTTAATAAGCTCAGAAACATGTCGTGATAGAGGAAAACCAGTCGTTTCGCCTCTCTCAGTCGAAACATTACAGACGTATAGTTTGTGTCCAGGGGCAATCGCCAGAGTCTTGCATATCTTTGACTGCAGAAAATTAGGGAGAATACTGGTATAGAGGCTTCCAGGTCCTATGATTATTAGATCAGCCGCAGATATGGCGGCTAGGGCACGGGGATTGGTTTTCGCCTTCTTTGTAAGTGTAATTCCAGAAATGATGTGTTTATAGCCATACTTTGTAATGCTTGATTCACCTACAATAGTCTTACCATTATCAAATTTGGCGACCAGATTTACGTCATCAAGCGTAGACGGCAGTACTCTTCCTTTGATATTTAGCAGACTCGAGATTTCCTCAACCGCTAGTTCGAAACTACCAGTCAGATCCCGCATCGCCTTTATCAGTAAATTACCCAGACTATGCCCGTCAAGGCCCAGACTACCCTTGAAACGGTACTGGAATAGCTCCGTGAGAGAAGTCTCGTTCTCAGAGAGGGCTGCGATGCACTGCCTAATGTCACCGGGTGGTAGTATTTTGTAGTCCTTACGCAAACGACCGCTGCTAGCTCCGTCATCAGTCATAGTGACGATCGCCGTAATATCTAATGGATAATCACGCAAACCGCGCAAAAGCGTCGCTAGGCCCGAACCACCACCGATAACCACTATCTTTTTCATAGTATCTCTTTAATTCTTTTTGCTAAATTCTCGTTTACGATTTCGGAAAGGTCTGCGACAGTCGCGGCCTTTATGTTTTCAATAGTACCAAATTTCACTATAAGTAGCTTCTTTGTTTTCGGACCAACCCCCGGTACATTATCAAGTCTCGAGCTCGTAAGCTCTTTTGAACGCAGATTCCGGTGGTAGGTAATAGCGAAACGGTGTGCCTCGTCCCGAATGCGTTGTACCAGGAAGAATTCTTCAGAATTTGGAACCAGGTTTACTATTTCAAATTCGCCGTCAGAGTTCATAGTAACAAGCTCTTCTAGGCGCTTGGCTAGGCCCACAAATCGTGTTTTTAGACCAAGAGAGGCCACAATCTCCATCACCGAAGAAATCTGCCCCTTTCCACCATCGATAATTACGAGGTCTGGAATTTTCGCAAAGCTCTTATCTTTATTCCCAGTTGCGTTTTCGCCACTGTGTAACAGATACTTGAACCTCCGTTTAGAAACCTCTTGATGCATGGCAAAGTCATCAATTCTCTTTACGGTCTTTATCTCAAATCTCCTATAATCATTTTTAAGAGGTATACCGTTCTCGAAAACAACCATCGAACCTACAGCAGCGCGACCAAAAATATTAGAAATGTCGTAACATTCTATCCGTTGTGGGATTTCTGATAAGCTCAGGGCTTTCTGCAAACCAAGAAGTGCCTTGTCTAGTCTCAGTTCCCTCTTCTCTTCGATAACGTGCTCAAAACGTATACGTCTAAGAGCTAGCAAACGGTCCCTCATCTCAGCGGCCTGTTCATACTCTTTCGCTTTTGAATGTGCTTTCATTTTTCTAGTCAAATCACGGATAACATCCTCCTTCTTTCCAGAAAAGAAAGAAACTAACCCGCGGATATTTGCCTGGTACTCACTCGGTGAAATATAGTTCGGGCCATGACCCTGACAAAGTCCGAGGTGATAGTATAAACAGATATTGTCACCAGAGAGACTACAAGTACAATATGGGAAAATTTTACGTAAATATTTGAGCGCACTCCTAACTGCACCAGCATCTATGAAGGGGCCCAGATATTCAGACTTATCCTCTACCACCTGCCTCACGACTGAGATGGTTGGATAATCTTCGCGAGTTATTTTGATATAACAATAGTTCTTGTCGTCCTTCAAGAGAATATTAAATTTCGGCTTATAGCGCTTAATCAGTTCCGCTTCTAAAACGAGAGCTTCGATCTCCGACCCTGCTACAATCCACTCTAAATCAGTAATGTTCTTTACGAGCTCATCCGTTTTGATATCATGTTCACCAATAAAATAAGAACTGACCCTATTTTTCAGGTTTACAGCTTTGCCAACGTAAATAATGCGACCCTTATCGTTACGATAAAGGTAGACCCCTGGGTCCTTCGGTAATTTCTTTAATTTTTGTTGTACAACTTTTTTATTCAACATTTGCATAACTTCATTATAACACTAGAAGCGTGGGGCGCTCATTTGAGCGCCCCACGCTTACGTAGCTCTTCTTCCACGACCGCGACGGCATTATCCCAAAAGATGGAATTCTTACTTCGCCGGAAATAATCTCGCAAATGCTTGCGGATTATCAGATTACCGGCCAACTCTTCGGTGGTCATTTCAGAAATCTGCTTCGTTTTAGCCACGATTACCACCCCCATGGTGACGAGCTACAAAGGTACTACTATTATTTAAGGACCTTAGCCAGATATTGCCCTGTATAAGAGCTAGGAATTTTCGCCACTTGTTCTGGCGTACCGATAGCGACTATCTCGCCGCCACGGTCTCCCCCTTCTGGGCCAAGGTCAATAATCCAATCCGCGCACTTGATGACTTCTAGGTTGTGCTCGATGATGAGCACTGTATTACCGGCGTCCACAAGTTTGTTCAGAACCTCCATCAGTCGACTCACATCTGCGAAATGCAGACCCGTAGTCGGCTCATCGAGTATATACATAGTTTTGCCGGTCGAACGGCGAGAAAGCTCACTAGCGAGCTTGACACGCTGTGCTTCACCTCCTGAGAGAGTGGTCGCTGGCTGTCCCAGACGAATATAGCCAAGTCCTACCTCTACTAGAGTCTCGAGTTTTCGTTTTATCTGGGGAATATTCTTGAAAAATTCATAACCCTCATCCACTGTCAGATCTAGAACATCTGAGATATTCTTTCCCTTGTAGTGAATTTCAAGTGCTTCTTTATTATACCGCTTTCCGCCACACTCTTCACAGGTAACATAAACATCTGGCAAGAAGTGCATTTCGATCTTCAGAATACCTTCACCACGGCAAGATTCGCAACGGCCACCCTTCACGTTGAAGCTAAACCTACCTTGCTTATAACCGCGGATTCGGGCTTCCGGCGTACCAGAAAATAGATCTCTAATGTCAGTGAAAACACCTGTATAAGTAGCAGGATTAGACCTTGGAGTACGGCCGATTGGTGATTGGTCAATGTCGATGACCTTATCGAGATCTTTTAGGCCCATGATTTCCAAATGCTTTCCAGCAAGTTGCTGTGAATGATGGAAGACCTGTGAGAGTTTCTTCGCTACGATATCGTTTATAAGACTGGATTTACCCGAGCCAGAGACACCAGTGACTAAGACTAACTTGCCCAGAGGGATTGCAACGGTAATATTTTTAAGATTGTTTTCGGCGGCACCAACAACAGTAATTTCTTTGCCATTGCCTTTACGACGCTTGGCTGGTGTTTCTATGATTTTTGCACCCGAAAGATATTGCCCTGTTAAGGATTTTTTATTGGCTCGAATCTGCTCTGGCGTACCCTCGGCAATTATTTCACCGCCGTGTTCCCCTGCCCCAGGGCCAACGTCTATGATCCAATCCGCTTCGTTCATGGTATCTTCGTCGTGTTCAACTACAATTACAGAATTTCCGAGGTCTCGGAGATTTTTCAGAGTCTCAATTAGTCTATAGTTATCTCGCTGATGTAACCCGATGGAGGGCTCATCTAGAATGTAAATTACGCCCATCAGAGAGGAGCCAATCTGCGTGGCCAGACGGATACGCTGGGCTTCACCACCAGAAAGTGTATTTGCAGAGCGATCCAGGGTTAAGTAGTTTAAGCCAACGTTAATCAGGAAACCGAGTCTCTCACTGATTTCTTTCAAGATCTGTTTGCCTATCTTCAGGTCTCTAGCCGAGAGATTCAAGCCTTCAAAGTATTTAATCGTCCCGTCTATCGGTAGTGTGGTGACATCATAGATAGATTTACCTCCTACGGTAACAGCGAGGAATTCTGGTTTAAGTCGTTTTCCCTTACACTTTGGACAGACCTGCAGTGACATGTATTTTTCTATATCTCGACGAACATAATCCGAATCTGTCTCATGATAGCGTCGCTCTAGATTCGCAATTACACCTTCGTATGTAGCCTCATAGGTTCGTGAACCCATATGAATGGTAAAAGTTTCCTCACCAGAACCGTACATAATAATATCAATCGCCTTCTCAGTGAGATTTTCTACTGGCTCATTCACGGAAAACCCGTACTTTTTACCCACTTCCTCTAAAACCTGTGAGTACCAGCTCATCCGCGCGGTGGTTCGACTCCAAGGACGAATAGCTCCCTCAGCGATAGATAGACGCTGATTTGGCATAACGAGATTTGGTCCTATCTCGAGCTTCGTACCAAGCCCGGTACAGACTGGGCAGGCCCCGTGAGGACTGTTAAAGGAGAACGAACGTGGAGAAATTTCTGGCAAACTGATATGGCAATTCGGACAAGCAAAATTCTGAGAGAAGACTTGCTCCTCCTTGGTATCGTTGTCATAAAAAGTCATCACGCCTTCACCCAAATTCAGGGCATTTTCAACGGATTCAGTCAGTCTTTTAGCAATTTCAGGCTCCACAATAAGCCTATCAATAACCGCCTCGACGGTGTGTTTTTTATTCTTATCGAGCGTGTGCTCTTCGTCAATATCAAAAATTTTTCCGTCCAGACGGACTCTGGCATAACCGGCCTTCTTCAAGCCCTCAAAAACGTACTTATGAATACCCTTTTTATCATTAATAATCGGGGCTAGAATCATAAATTTAGTACCAGCTGGTTTCGAAAGAATTTGCTCCACTATCTGAGGGGTGGTTTGTTTTGCAATTATTTGACCGCAAACAGGACAATGAGGTACCCCAACTCGAGCAAAGAGTAGGCGCAAATAATCGTAAACTTCGGTTACGGTACCGACAGTCGAGCGTGGGTTCTTTGTAGTCGACTTCTGATCGATCGAAATAGCTGGTGACAGACCTTCTATCTGGTCAACGTCTGGTTTCTCCATCAGTCCTAAGAATTGGCGCGCATAGCTAGAAAGACTTTCTACATATCTGCGCTGTCCTTCGGCATATATAGTATCAAAAGCGAGCGATGATTTGCCCGAACCAGAGAGACCAGTAATAACGACTAATTTATCACGTGGGATAGTGACATCTATGTTTTTTAGATTATGTTCGCGGGCCCCCCGAATGACAATATTTTCGCTCATTTTATGCCTACCTCGTAATTTAGCGCTGGAACTTCACCATTCTACCTCTATTGTCAACATTTTTCAAGTCTATAAAATCTAGCTATTTACATCCAATGACCCGAAGGATTATAATATTTTTATGATACAAACAATGCGTGAGAGTAATAAACACTAGCTTACAAGCTGGAGTTTAGAACTCTCTCTTTTGTTTCTTCAAGTTCCGTACCAGTCCACCTGAGGAGGTGACGATATGGCCATCGTAGAGCACAACAAATACACGGACCCGATGTGTGGCGATTGTCACAACGATAACCACGATAGGTACCAGGCTTGCACGCAGGGGTGCAAGGACGTATCTAGGTCTCATCGGCCGTCGGTGTTGAGCCGCTGTATCAGGTTAATCCTGAGTTTGGCAGTGACCCTCACCCACTAATCCCGTAGTTGCACTCTTGGGCCAAGAAAAGGCCAGGGAACGTAAGCGTTCCCTGGCCTTTTACCTTTTAGAGGCTTTTTATTTGCTTTTTCACTTTATTCTGGTCTTTGGCTTGTTGGATCGAGGATATCTGATCTCTTAGTTCCGCTGCACGCTCAAAATCAAGGTTCTTAGCGGCCATATCCATCTTCTTTTCCAGGTCCCGAACCAGTCTCACTAGCTCCTCTGGCGGTATCGTTGTTACGTCTAACTCAAACTCTGGCTTCACTTCATGTTTGGCATGGACGAGGTTCGAGACCGCTTTTTCAATAGTTAGAGGTGTAATACCGTGGTCTTCATTGTATTTTTGTTGTATTTCGCGCCTACGCTCCGTCTCAGCAATAGCTCTAGTCATCGAGCCTGTCATGACATCGCCATACATAATCACTCTGCCCTCTACGTGCCGAGCTGCACGTCCAATAGTCTGGATAAGAGCCTGTTCGCTGCGTAGAAAGCCCTCTTTGTCAGCGTCTAGTATCGCAACCAGTGAAACTTCTGGCAGGTCAATTCCCTCTCGCAAGAGGTTAATGCCAACGATAACGTCGTAAACACCGAGTCTCAGGTCCCGTAATATTTCTGGTCTTTCTAGAGTATGAACATCTGAATGCAGGTAAACAACTTTAATGTCGAGTTCTGATAAATACTGCGACAGCTCTTCGGACATTCTCTTTGTAAGGGTGGTAATGATGACTCGCTGTTTCTTGGCCACTGATTTTCTTATCTCTGCAATCAGGTCATCGATCTGACCATCAGTTGGTCGCACCTCTACCTTTGGATCGAGCAGTCCTGTCGGACGAATAACTTGCTCTGCGACGCCGTCGTATTCTTCACCCGCGCGTCGTTTCTCATAGAACTCAGCACTCGATTTTATCTTGCCATCAGTACTATGCGACAGCTCATACTCTGCCGGAGTGGCTGAGACGTAAACAGCCTGTTTGACGTGTTCCTCAAATTCTGGGAATCGTAACGGCCTATTATCCAGGGCGCTCGGAAGTCTAAAACCGTAATTAACGAGGTTCTCTTTTCGGGCTCGGTCACCGTTATACATACCGCGTATCTGCGGGATGGTCATATGTGATTCGTCGATCAGAACGAGGAAGTCCTCTGGAAAGTAGTCAAGCATGGTGGCCGGTTCGTCTCCAGATTCTCTATTCGCGAGATAACCAGAGTAATTCTCAATCCCCGAGCAATAACCTAACTCATTTAGCATTTCTAAGTCGTAATTGGTTCTCTGAGAGATACGCTGAGCTTCAATGTGCTTCCCTTCGCTCTCGAAAGTTTTAACCCGTGCCTCTAGCTCGGCTGTAATCTGCTTGCTAGCTTCAACAATACGCTCCCTAGTAGTGACAAAGTGCTTGGCTGGGAAAATAGTTATCTTGTCTAGGATATTTAGTATTTCACCTGTCAGGGGGCTAATTAACTTTATCTTTTCTATCTTGTCACCAAGAAACTCCACCCTGTAGGCCAGCTCTTCGTATGAAGGGAAAATATCGAGGACATCACCACGGACGCGGTAACTTCCCCGTTCTAAACTCTTATCATTCCGACTGTATTGGACGTCAGCTAGCAGTCGCAAGAGGCGATCACGTTTCCGCTCCTCACCAACGACGAGGTCGATTGAGAGGTTCTGATATTCTTCAGGATTCCCCAGGCCATAGATACAAGAGACCGAAGCCACTATAAGCGTATCGGTGCGTGAGAGCAGGGCACTTGTAGCGGCATTACGTAACCGATCGATCTCTTCATTGATATCAGACGTCTTTTCAATATAAGTATCACTCCTCGGAATATATGCCTCTGGCTGGTAATAGTCATAATATGAAACAAAATAGTGGACCGCATTCTCCGGAAAAAATTCCTTGAACTCAGCATATAACTGGGCTGCCAGTGTCTTGTTGTGGGAGATAACAAGAGTAGGTTTCTGAGCGTTCTCCACAATTTTGGCCATGGTGAAAGTTTTGCCCGAACCAGTTACGCCAAGTAACGTCTGGTGTCTCAGACCAGCCGCAAGGCCCTTCTCCAGCTTGGCGATCGCCGTTGGCTGGTCCCCTTCTGGCTTAAATTTGGATTTTAATATAAATTTGTTTTTTTCCATAAATACTCGGAGACCATTTTAACACAAAAAAAGCCCCAAGGGGCTATTTTTATTTACTAACTTTGAATGTCCCGAGTATTGTATCGAAGTTTTTGATGTAAGCGCCCGCATCATCTGTGCCTATATAAAGGGTTTTATCTCGCAATGGAACGATCACATAGGCGAAAGTCTTGCCGCTTTTTTCATTTTTTCCGGTGAATTTTTTGCCGCTAAGACCAGAAACGGTAACATCTGACTCCACCATTGGACTACTCACGTTCTTATTACTGCTCTCTATTTCCTTGAGTTTACTTGTATACTTTGCCTGGTAGACGATCACCCGGAGTGCCGGAAATGGTCCAGGAACTTCCTTGTTTACGATAATCATGTTTGGGTCGGCAAGAAAGTTAAGCTCTTCCGCTGCTCCGACTTCCTGCTTCACGTTAGTAGACCAAACCTTTGGATATGTAAACTCGAAGGAACCGAAAACGTCATCAGCTAGAAAAGTGGTCGTAGTTTTTTCTTTGTCACTCTGAAAGTCAGCCTTTAGTTGCTTCGCCTGAGTAGCTAGGGCTGCACTTATCTCGGTTGCTTTCTGCTTATTTGCTCCACCGAGCTTGACCCCAAAGAGGACCACAAAACCCAGGGCAACGGCAAAAAGAACCCCCGCAAATATAGTTATAAGTCCTAATGTCCTTTGGTTCATCTAGGCAACTTCAGTTACGGTAATAGCCTGAGTGGGACAATTCAGTGCCACTTCATCTAGATCACAGCTACATTCTTGGTTTGTTACGACTGATTTACCGTCTTCATTTAGTTCGAAACATTCAGGACAAGCACTTACGCAAGCTCCACATCCGATACATACATCTTCATCTACTGTAATTTTAGTCATATTTACTCCTGGGCAACAGCCCTGCCCTGAGCGACTGTAGGAGCCGCAGGGCCTTTAATGTTCTTTTGTTAATTATCTAACGCTCTGAGACAAAAAGCAAGACATGACTCACTCTTACAAGGTTCAACCTTTTAAGAACCCCTGTGCACTTACGTCTATACTATTTATTCTAGATTCTACTTTCCAGTGAGTCTTTTGCCGACGTTTCCAAAGAACTGATTCAAGTTCTTGGTCCAGGCAAAGGTTTCCTCGAGACTCTTCAAAATCAGCTGAAGTATAGATTTTTCTTTTGATGGGGTGACGAAGGTATAATCCTGAGAAACAGTCTTGTTTGTTCGCTTATCGGCCGAGACAAGTCTGTAATGATATGAGCTGGCTGGTGTAAGACCTTTTATGATTACGGTGTGTGAGTTATTCAGGGTAGTATCTTCCACCGAACTCTTGCCATACGTACCGCCAATTACACCTTCGTCGTATTCGACAAGGGTAGTGGCTGGTTTATTTGTCTGCCAAGAAACAATTACCGATGAAGTGCTATCGCTCTCCCCCATTGGTAAGACGTCTATTTTGACTCCAGTAATCTTCGGACCTTCAGTATCGAGTGGAGTACGAACGATTTTGTCAGTATCAGCTACTTCGTTACCAGTCTCGTCCTTAGCGAGGATTTGGTAGTGGTATTCCTGATTATCAAGTAGGCTGTCTACAGCTAGTTCGTGTACTTTTGATGTGCCACTCTTGCCTCGTTTTTCACCATAAGCTGTGGTAGTGCCCCAGTTGATTACCGTTTCAGTCTCTACATTAGTGTCCCAAGCAATTGTGGCGGAGTACGGTGTGACATTTTTCACGGTCATATTGGATATCTTTGGCTTCAGTACGGCCTTAAAGCTATACTCAGGAGATTGATACTTGAAGCCATTTATGTCTTCTGCGGATACAACATAATAGTACACAACCCCTGGAGACAGACCGGTAATTTGTATCACATGCTTGTTCGTCATCTGGTTATCAACTACTGACAAATCTCGGGCTCCCGCAGATGTACCATAGTATATGGTAGCTCTAGTAGGAATGGCTGTTTCCCAAACTATCTGAGCGGTAGTAGCTGTAATGTTGCGATCCGCTATATTTGATGATTCAGGTGACATCGTAAATTTGCTCGTGTCAGACTCAGAAGTCCAGAGCGATATCAGGTTATCGGTATAGGCAACATAACCGTCCAGCGAGATAGCTTTGATCTTTATGAGATAGTTTGACGAGGTTCTCAGCGGCGCTATGGTGACACTGTGGTCACATAGTTTTGGCTCAAGTGTGGCGCCAGTTACGCAAGTATACTGACCAGGGTTATTTTCATCGATACTGGTATTTGTCTCTGCCTTTGAACCATTGCCGCTCGCATCGTTTGCGAGGCTATATTCTACGATATTTGTATTTGACGGCATATTGGTAGACCAATGTAGCTCGGCGGACATCGTAGACATCTTAGAACCTGATGAGCTATAAGTAATCGTAAATTTCTCGGTCTCAGCCTTTGGTAAAACAGAATATTTATTTAACGGGTCATCTACGGCTGTGGCAGAATTACCAAGTTTATTTCTAGAATATAGCTTGTATTCATATTCAGTCCCAGGTTTGAGACCCTTTATGGTAGCTGTATGATCTGGCTTAAAATCTGTATCTCCTGCGGCCACAAAGGCATCGTTGGAGCCAATCACGTGATACTCAACAATAGAATCAGTCGCCTGATCGGTATTCCAATGGATGGTCAGTGACGAAACTCCACGATAAGTCAAAGACGCTTTGATATTACCACCTGCTGTAACTGGCAAGATAGTAGGCCACGCATCAGTAGGGTTTAGACTATCGACAGAGTCTCCCGTAACTACACTCGTATTGTAGAAAGCGTTTATCGGTTCCCCGGCAATGTTGTTATCATCTGCCATATCCCGAGTGCCCTGTCCAAAAAGAAAATCCGACGCTGCATCGTCTACCGCGATTAGTTTGTAGTAATACTCTTTGTTGGCATCACTACCGATACCCAACCTGTCGATATAATAATTCGTTCCGAGCGAAATTTCCTGATTTTGAGCCTTTGTCAGACCTGGATTTACACTCCGTAGTGGATTTGGGTTGGCAATTGTACAAGAAGCGGCCACGCCCAAGGCGCAAACCTGTTCGTAGAAATCGCCAATTCCAGCCGTCTTGCGATAAAGTCGATATTCCCTAAAGTCATTTACGGGCCGACCAAGGCTGACATCATATCTAGTCGGAGTAGCTATACGTTCCCAGGTCACGATATTGCGATATTCATTTGTTATAAGCGGTGTAGAAGGATTTTGATCAGGATGAATATCCTTTACCCTCACACCCATCACCGTGGCTGGCCTGGTAGCATCAGGTACTGTATCCCAGCCATAACCCTGAATATTACTATTTACTCCAGAGGCGGCCTGGGATGTCAGGTTGCCTACCGGCAATAAGTCGGGATTTGTGCCTTCTGAGTATATTCTATAAGTATATTTGCGAGCATCCTCGCCGACTGGAATAGTATCCGTAAAGCAACGGGTGCCATAATTGGTACCGCTCAGTTTGTCAGTAGCAATCGGTGGGGTAACGCGAGGGCAATTTACATCGCCTGGGTCTCTAGTATCCCCAGGAATGCTTAAGTCATTTATTTGCCAAACCAGTGCTGGTGTGCTATTTGTCTCGCTGGTCCTGTATACTTTGTAACCAGTAATAAAATTACCGGTATTCTTTATCACAGAACCTACAAAGACGATGTTGATGTCTTTACCAACCCTGGTCCCGTCTGCATTCGGATCGCCACGAACAGCTTGAACCTCTACGTAATATGGTGGGTTTGGGTAGTCATTCGAAAGCGTGGCAACCTTTTTGAGCACCGTTTCATCGGTCAGAGATACATTGTTATTGTCGCGCGTTATAACCTTGAACCAGTAGTAATTTGGCTTTGGCTCAAGTCTGTTAATCGTAATATTGGTATTATTTCCCACTTCGACAGTCTGGAATTGTCCTGTTGGCCCTTCGGTGTCACCCATGGCGTAGCTCACGGCATAACTCTTTATCCCTAACCCATTCCCAGCTGGAGACCTAGTCAGATTATTGAAATCACTTGCTGTCGCCCAGGACACATCCACCTTTTGTTTTGGATCATTTACATCGTTGATTCCATCTAGACCAGTGGCCGAAAGAGAGAGCGAGCCCTCGTTATCACAACCGCTTAGCACAGTACTGACATAATGGGCCCAACAAGGGTTGGTAACGTCCTTTGTGGTCACAAAAGCCCTATTTAGATTATCATTCACGACTGGCAATAAGGATCTGTCCTTCGAGATGACGTCGTATATCGGGTTCCCGTTGGCATCCTGATAAAAGACATTACCCATCTTGTCCATACCGAGCACACGATAATAGTAAGTTGTGTGGTCGTTCAGCCTGTATGACGCATCCAGTGCTGTCTTAGCCACTATCACGTGCTGTGTTACCCCATCATTCGGATCAGTCACGGTCTCCTGGACCTCTGCCAAGACATGGGCATCGTTATCGGTATAGTTTATATTTTGCGCGCTAACGGTATTTAGATAACCCACTAGGGCATAATCGTTCGAATTCATAGAGTCCTCTACCGTGGTCCTATATATTTTGTAACCAATAGTCCCGATACCCAGATCGTTGGCCGGGATAGCTATGTTCAAATTTACCGAAAAACCATCGTTGCCAGAGACAGCCGTGATGGATTGTGGATAGGCCGGCGGCAGATTGTCCTTGGTAGAACTAGTCTTGTACCAGTTTGTCGAGCTAGACCAATCGCTTATGTTACCAGCGGTATCTATAACTCGAACCCGGTAGGTATATCGCTCTGAAGGTTGAACATAGTGAGGGTCACTCTCGGGTAGAGTATTGTCATCGGTAAAATTTAGTGGTGCGTAAGGAATATTGGTAAATTCATTATAGCCACTGCTAGCATTCGACGAGAAATCACCCCAATTATCAGTAATTACAGTGTGAGTACTATCTAAAAATCTGTTTTTTACTTTTTGTATCACATAGCTTGCGGTCCTAGAACCAGTGGGTTCAGTATATCCATTCGAATTTGACTGTTTGTTGGACCACTCTAGTTTTACAGTTTGATTGTTGTAGATGGCAGTAATACCAAACTGGCCACCTAGTATTGCTGTAGGCTTATTATTATCAAAACCATAGGCCCAATCTGTCTGAGTACTACTCGTAGTATTACCAGCAAAATCGACTGCCACTACCTTCCACATGTGGTTACCGTTGGAAAGCGGTCCCAATAGGGTCGTAGAAAGTGTGGCCGTTGTTTTGACTTCTTTTTCACTTTCATCAAAAACACCACTAGAGTTTTTATCTACCCAGAGCCAGTATTCCTTTATACCAATAGTGTCGCCTGAGGCATTCCAGGTGAAAGTTGGGCTGCTCTGTGTCCTAGACCAAGTGGTGGTAGGGCCTGTGATAGAAAAAGCGTCAGGATTATGCTGATCAAGATAGATCTGGGTAGCACCCGAGGTACCAATATTATTGGCTGCATCAGTAATGCGGATATAAACATTCTTTAGGCCACTATCATCTACTCCGCCACAACTCACGTCTCGCAAATTAATGGGTACTACTCTATCTGAATTATTCGAAATATAGTTACTACCTGAAATTGAAGTGAGATTGCACCAAGTGCTTCCATTTAATGAAAGCTCATAGCTCACGAATCCAGCGGCACCATTTTCTGTAGATGAAGCATTCAATCGTACATTATTCTTGTTCGTGTATGTATTTCCGTTACCGTTCGGACTAATCACATTTCCATCAGTATCCCAAAAGCCATTTACGGTTATTGTCGGTGTCTGGTTGTCAACAAGCACAATAACCTGATTATTACCACTTATCTGCTCATTACCACCGTCGGATGAGCTGTCAACAGGGCGAACCGTATAATAGTATGTTGTATCAGAAGGTGTGGTGTCAGAATACGTATTTCCAGTAACTGTACCCGCTGTAGATATCATGTTACCGACTTGCCCACCGGTAGTACTGCGATATATGTTGTAACTCGCCACGTTAGTAACGCTATCTGTAGATGCAGACCAAGAGAGTGAAACTGGGTTTTTGGTAGCTGATGCACCCGTTAGGTTTGCGTGCAAATCAGTTACGGCTGTCGGTGCCAGAGTGTCTATCGCAAATGCTGTGTTGCTAACGTCGAAACTCGTAAGACCTACATTGTCTTCTGCAATTAGCTGAACCTTCACATTATTCGAGTTATCGCCAACAGATGAAGGCACTGTCCACGTGTAGCAGCCTCCGCCCGAACCAGGGGTGCAGCCACTATTTATGCCATTTGTCAGTCCTGTTGCGATAGTATTGGTATAGTTAGTCCCATCTGTTGCGTATTTCAGCGTAATCGGTGCTGTCTTTAGCCCAGAGTTACTGCCAGAGTTGGGGTCTGTGATTTTAGTTGTATCCCAAGTGATGGTCTTGGACGTACCGCCCTTCCATTTTTCGCCACCGTTTGGAGAAATGAGTGTGGAAAAATCAACGGTTGGAGCGGTGGTGTCCAGCATGATGGATGCTCCAGCAGCTGAAGAAATTGTTACCGATTTTATTATCGGCGGATAATTAGAGTCATTGGTATAAAAATATACCTTATATCTAATATAACGATGATTATTTAGACCCAACCAAGATTGCAATCCCGAAGGTGTATAATACGTTCCCGATCCCCCGTCTGGTCCCACATAATCGCTATCAGTCCAACCAGAATCGACATCTTTGACTCCAACCTGTATCTTGATCGCGTCAGATCCAGCTTGCGGAGGAATGGTAGCACCCCAGGAAACATTGGTATATGCTATACCAGCTCCAAAGTCCCTGGTAGCCGAAATGTAGGTACCTGCAGTACCTGGGCCACCATTTCCAGGAAAAGTACCTCCATTGCTTAAACAACGAACCGAAAGTGAAGTTGTTTTATACCCGAAATCAAGACCCAGGGTATCATTGCCAGGACTATATATACCTCGATAGTAAGACCTTGTTAAATCGAATGGAGTACTGGTTTGGAACCATGCCGCACTTCCAAAACCTATATAGTTAGTATTAAAAAGATCTCCAGCGAATTGTGCGTTAAAACCGCTGGAGCCACCGACTCTAAGTGCTGCACCAGCAACGGCTTCTCCACCAAGACTATTTGCAAGTGTCGTAAATTCTGCAGACGAAGGCAAGTGAAATCCACTAGGACACTTGGAACCAGCTGTACTCCAATCGTATAATCCTCCATATTGTACAAGATTAGCAGGATCACCGTTCGGATACCAAGGTGGGTTTGTATCAACATTGTAGGCCATCCAAGTCTGACTGCCGATAATCACAACATACGGAACACATAAACCATTTTTTAAAGTATTACTAGCACACTCTAAAGCGTCTGTAGCAGCAGCGCCATTGGGTTTTAGAAGGTTCAGTGTATTAGTTCCAGCACCAATATCGCTGCCCCTAGTTCCGGTGGCGAACTCTGCCGTAGTGCTCTGTGTCCAAGACCCTGAAACGTTATTAGCCTTATCAATAACCTGAGCGCGCACCATCCGAGTGCCATCAACTCCACCATCTTTGGCGCCCTTCACCAGGTTCCATGGGTAGTTTGTGGCCTGATATTGTACCCAGCAGGTAGAACCGTCCCAATATTTTGTCGAGCCAGTACAATTTCCTACATTATCTGTAATAGAGCCTGTTGTATAATCATTCGCAGTCCCCCAGTTGGTACCATCATTTGAAAAATGCATATACAAGTCTGCGGTTATAGGTGAGGATTTGACTGTACCATTATCTGTAGCCGTAACATTTAGCATCACTTCATGGCTTTTGGCATTGGCTCCTACGACATTGGTACCCGTAATAGTAAAAGCCGAAATACTCGGTGCGTCTTGTTCCACCGTAAATGCGCCTGTTTGTGAGCTCCACGGGCTCTGTACCCCAGCACTGTCGTAGAAATGTGCCTTCCAATAGTATGTTTTTCCTGGAGAGAGTCCGGTTACCGTCGCCGTCAGATTGGTAAGTGGCGTACTAATAACTCCCGTAACTGGTGGTGCGCTTACGTTCAGGGCTGTAGCAGCTCCAAGGAAGCTGGGCGCTGCTCCTCCATAAGACACGGGAATAACCTCTACTTCTGGGGTTACATTCCCACTCGCAGTTGGAGTACCGTTGAAGACGAGCCTAGCCGTGGTTTCGTTGGTAAAACCTGAAGAAATAGCAAGATCGTTTGTTCTTTTTGAAGCAAGCGTTGTAGGTGCGGCTGCTTCGTTCCAATTTAGTGTCACACTATTTAAAGTTGGGGTGGTAAGCCCGGTAGAGGTTTCCAGCCGCGTCATAAGTTCGGCGTATCTGCCTGTTGGGGTTACATCAGCAACATTATTATTGGCTGGATTTGTATCTCCAGCGATATTGCTACTACCAAAATAATTACTAGTCCAGCTATTGGTATCTGAGACTAATCCACCAGGACCATACCATATGGCGGCTTCAAGCTCATCTTGTGGGCCATTACCATTTGTGTCTTTTGCGACTACTCGAAGACGAAATTTGACGGCTTCATTAACTGCAAGAGTGTTGTAAGCTGGGCTTAAAGAAGTAAATTTTGTTTTCGAACCGAATCCATTGTCAACTCTTAGACCGACACTGTCTGCAGCAGCACTTCCCAAAGATCCAAGAGTAAAATATGGAGTTACATAGGTATAGTATGCGTATGGTCCGATTTTATTAGATGCCCCGGGTGTGTTTGCATATGTACCATTTAGTGAAGAAAGTGAAGACCCGTTAACAATACCAGCGTGTACTCCTATCCTTCCAGCACCACCTCCACCACCAATTTGGTCGTTATTACTATTCGATTTTCCGGGAGCAGCGCCTGCAGAATTACCACCATTCTGCTGACTCCAACTTCCATTTCGTTCGTTGTACACCGGAGTTGCACCATTACCAGCAACTCCAGGAGGTCCGCCCGTAGAACCAGAAGCAGACCCACCTCCTGTACCGTTAAGACCAGCGCTACCGGCACCAACGCCGCCACCACCGCCACCGCCGCCAGCAGCACTAATGTAGCCATTAACTGAAAGGGTTCCGGCATAAATGTCTACACCACCACCTGATCCTCCTGCTCCAGCACTTCCACCATCAGCACCGAGAGTACCTCCTACTCCATTTGCCTGTATACTGCCAGACACAGATATGGCAGGGGAAGATAGTTTAACCCTTCCACCGCCAGCAGTATTACGTGTGCAGTTTGTACTAGAAGAACGGGATCCCATGTGAGAAATATCTGTTCCACTACCATAAGTATTGCCAGCAGGAGCGCCATAACCATAGTTAACGCCTCCTGTTCCACCTGTAGACCCATAGCTTCCACCGGAAGCAGACCAACTGGTACAAGTTCCTGTCCCCAAACTTAAACCGCTTTTCCCTGTAATATCTATTTTGGAAGTATCATTGATACTTATCGAACTATTAGCATTCAATTCGAATCCCTCAACACCACCTTTACCCGAGCTCATATAACTATGTGTCACCGATGCTCCATTCTGGAGTGTTATAGTAGTAAAGCTGTAGATATTATTTGATTTAACAAAGTATAAATCGAGAATCAAGGGGTGGGCCGCATTAAATGGTCCGTTATAATTAGCGCCATATCCCATAGAATTGGCCACGTCATTTATTTGAACACCATTAATACTAGAGGAACCTGCGATTGTACCATTAACAATCAATGTACCATCAGAACCGTTCCCATAGCTTTGAGTCGATTTCAATTTAACACTATTTGGAACAGCGGCAAAATCAACTTGGCTATTTGTCGTCGCAGTACTAAATGATGCATCCGTTGGCCAGTTTTGGTGGTTTGCATCCGCACTTACCGGACTTGCCTTGAAAGGAGAGATTATTTGTGCTACAAGCAGTGCCATAAGCAAAATAGAAATAGTCACAAAGGCACTGTTTCTGACATGTTTTGTCTTTAAGTTCTTTGAGTTTAAATAAAGCTTATAAATTAGTTCCTGTAAGAAAAGTTGGAACTTCAAAAAACGTCTGGTACGTGTCAAATATACCTTGTTTTTACGCTTTTTCTTATTCGAGGTGACTCGAGATCTTTGCAGTCTGCCCTCCTTTTTAGATTACATGTATATATTATTACTAAAAGGGGCCACAATCAAGCTTAATACGGCCAGAAATGACGACATTCAGGTTATTAAGATTTTATTTCAAACTGCTCTTGTCTCCATTTGGCTATTTCCGCGTGTTTAGTTTTCATAGGTCAGACCTATTTTCAAGAGCTTCGATATAGGTCTGACCTATTTAGAGTAAATCAGTCCAAAGTATAATGACCGAGATAATCGTTTTCGTCTACTTCCAGATCACGGATAAAAGCCTCGTAACTATTCGCCTCGTATAAGCCCGCCTGGTCCATCTTGGCAAAATAGTTAAGTATAAACTCAGGCATTACCCAGCCTGAGCTTCTCTCGCCTATGTAGTCGCCACAGCTAGTATATTGGTCCACTAATCTCTTCCTAGATAGGTCTGACCTATTTTTGACAGGGTTAAGATGTATATATCTGCTGAGGTGTAATAAGTAATCATCGTTTTCTACAAGCACTGCCCGATAGACACCTTGGAACAAGTGGCCACCTCGATCATACTTATCGTTAAAATAACTAACATATGTAGTCATCACGGAACGCATAAATTCACTGAGATCATGCTTACCAATTTGACGAATAAGCAAATGGTAGTGATTGGGCATGAGCGCATAGGCGAATATCTCTATTTTGCCTGCAAAATAGCCACGCTTCAATACTTCCCCCTCTTTTACCATCTTGAGCTTCTTTTGCTGATCAAGGGGTAAAATGTATGACTTCATAATATACAAGAAGAATTTATAATCAGCGTCATCGACAAAAATAATGCGCTTGTCTATACCACGGTTATAAACGTGATAAACGCCATTTTCCAAATAATCTTTTACAACATTCCTGCTAGGCATATCCCAAGAATATACTCTATTTTTTTTGCTGTATATAGGTCTGACCTATATTTAGGATGATTTCTTCTCAGACTGCCCTTGTCTCCATTTGTCGATTTCGGCGTGGTTTCCTGATTTCAGTACATCCGGGACAGATTGGCCCTGAAACTCTTCAGGACGAGTATAATGCGGGTACTCTATCCTGCCCTGTTCAGAGTGTGACTCGTCCATGTGTGACTCCTTACTTCCGAGTACACCGGGAAGTAGTCGTGCAATACCGTCAATAAGCGACATAGCTGGCAATTCCCCACCAGTAAGAACAAAGTCCCCAATCGAAATTTCTTCGTCTACAAAACCACGGATTCGTTCATCGAAGCCTTCGTAGTGACCACAGATAATGATGTAATCACCGTCAAAGTCAGCCATTTCGCGCAGTTTCGGTTGCAGTAACCTTTCGCCTTGTGGCGTCATCAGTAAAACTTTAGAATTCTTACTTTCTATTTTTTGCTTCGCCGTGGCTAAAGCTTCAGCCATCACATCTACTCGCAGAACCATTCCAGCGCCGCCACCATAGGGGGTGTCATCTACCTGCTTCCTTGGACCGACTCCAAAATCACGCAAGTTTACAAAGTCAAAGGCTACAGCCCCTTTTTCCTGTGCACGTCCAAGAATACTGGAGTTTAACACTCCATCAAACATTTCTGGAAATAAAGTTATAATTACAAATTTCATTGAATCTATGGATTAGATGTCGAGGTCGGCCATAGGAGCTTCGTCGTCTTCCTCGGTCTCCAACGCGAGTTCAGCCTTGGGAGCAACTGGTTCTACTGGTAACTCGTCGACTGCCTCCACTTCTTCGGCAACCTTCTTGACGTAAGGCTCGCCGCCTTCCGGCTCCACGATCTTGAGATTGATGCGTGAGTCATTCTTGGCTCCGAGTACTCGTAAGAGAGTTCGAATAGCTTTGGCTGTTTTTCCCTCTTTACCGATAACAACGCCCATGTCTTCTCTATCGACTGTGAGCTCGATTAGAACTCCGAGTTCATCGATAGTTCTTTTGGTTACGACCGCTTCTGGTTTTGTGACAAGTTGTCCTACAACGTATTCGACAAATTCTTGATCCGCTTCTTTTACTGCCATGATAGTACTCCTCTTAATATCTAAATTATATAACACAATAGCAAAAAAATGAACAAGTGCTTAATTTTGTAACTAAAAAAGAGACCCAGTTGGATCTCTCTTTATATGATTACTCTGTTTTAGCGGCTTCTTTTTCGGCAGGAACTTCTTCGGCTATCGCCTCTTCTACCTTTGCTTCTACAACTGGCTCTTCAGCGACAACTTCTGTAATGACTGCTTCTGGTTCTGCTGGAGCTTCTACCTTTTCAGGTTTTACTACAGGCTCTTTTTTAGGCTTACTTACCTTGGTATTAATCTTAACCCAATCAGGTAACTTTACGCCCTGTGCAGTGAGAATCTTTGCAACAGTATTAGAAGGCTGAGCCCCCTTTTCGAGCCAAGCCAAGATCTCATCTTTTTTGAGCTCTGACTCTTTTGTGTGAGGGTTATACCAACCCACAATTGCGATAAATTTAGAATTTACGAATCTTTTGCTATCAGCAACAACGACACGGTATTGTGCCTGTTTCTTTTTTCCTATTCTTGTAAGTCTTAGAACTACCAAGGTTTTCTCCGGTTATTTGACTCATGAATTTTAGCCCAAAATCGGCACTTTGTCAACGTTTTACTTCTTTTCTGACACCAAAGCTTCTGTTAGCTTGACAGATAAGAGCTTCGAAACATGACTTTCGTCCATAGTGACGCCATAGAGTGAGGCAGCTGATTTCATAGTATCTCGATTGTGAGAAATTACGATAAACTGAGTTTTCGTGGCCAGGTCTTCGAGTATTTTTATAAAACGAACAGTATTCGATTCGTCCAGAGCGGCATCGACTTCGTCAAGCACACAGAAAGGACTCGGGTTAACAGAAAGGATTGCAAAGAGAAGTGCTAGAGAGGTCAGAGTTCTCTCTCCGCCAGATAGCGCATTTAGGCTGGTTGCTCTCTTTCCTGGAGGATTGGCCGAGATATCGATACCGAAACTACCCTCTTCGTTCTCGCCAAACTTCAAGTTCGCTGTACCTCCGCCAAATAGCATGGAGAAATATCGACTGAATTCTGAGGAAATACTACTAAACACAGTCGCAAATTGTTTTCTGATCCTATCATCAAGCTCGGTAACGACTTTCTCGAGATCAAGCTTCGCCTTTGAGAGGTCGGTCACCTGTTCCGACATAGCCGTGGAACGCGCTTCTAGCTCATCGTATTCTGCAGCCGTTTCCGGGTCAACTCCACCAATAGTTTCGAGTTTTCGACGCAAATTTTCCATCTTCAGCTTCAAGACGTCTTTTTCCATCTGGTCGAGGTAATCATAACTAACACCGCCGGGTAGCTGTATGTTCCCGAGCCTAATCTCTTCGTTGACATCTTCGAGTCTGACCTGAGTCTTGGCTACCTCGACCTCAAGAGTAGAAAGCTGGGAAATAATGGTATTTTTACTATCTAAAAGTAATCTTTTTTCTCTTTCGAATACTTGCCCGGCCTGCTCAAATTCGCGCTCAGCCGTGATTACTTGGGTCAGTCCCCCTCTATATTTAGCCAAGTCCTCTTCCTTACGATTCAATTCTTTCTCGGAAGCGACAAGCTTCGATTCAAGTTCACTATTATCTTGATCTGAAGAGAGCCCAATCTCACTTAGCGATTTCTCCACAACCTCTAGGCGTCTCTTGGCGCCAGAAAACTCGGATTCTTGATTGGTAACGAGCGTTTGTAGGCGGTTTCTCTCGATTTGAGCCAAATGGAGCTTCTCCCTTGCTTCAGACAATTTCTCTTGGAGGCTATCCTTTTTACGAAGTAGGATGTTCTGCCTTTCACTGGCGCTGCCTTCGTACTGTGAAAGCTCCGCCTTTAGTGCCTCTAAATCGATACTCTGAAGGTCGCCCTGATTAGCTTTGATCTTATTCTGGGCTATTTGGGCTTCTAACTGGGACAAGGTGGACTCTTTTGTGGCCAGCAGTACCCGAGTAGAAACTAGTCTCTCCATAGCTGCATTACTGCTCTTTCTCAACACCTCAATTGATGTCTCCAGCTTAGCTCGTTCTTCACTATTTATAGCCTTAGAGATATCCCGAAATTGTATAAATATTTTATTCAATTTAGCTTTAAAATCAGGTGCGTCTATCTGGTAGCTCTCTAATTCTTTGATTGCCTTTTCAAGAGTTGAAAGCGTGACAGGATTAACAAGCGAAGAAAGTTTTCTTACCTCAATTTCTAGCCCGCCGAGCTCACCCTGGAGCTTATCGGCCTCACCCTGAAACTTCTTTAGTGTCTCTCTGGCAGACTTAATTTCGAGCTTTAGTGTACTCTCTGCGCTACCAAGATCCACAAGACGAGCAGCTGCTTCTTCTGAGATTAGTCTCCTACTACTAACGTCTCTAATCGTGTCCCTCAGTTCACGTGTCCGGCTAGAGTTGTCGGTCTGGGGCAGCTTCAGCTCCGTCTCGGTCGTTTCAATCTCGCGAGTTAGTTCGTCGGCCGGTAAGGACAACCCAGCTACCAGCTCTCGCGACGCGCCTAGTTCGACTTGCTCGGCTGATAGTTTTGCCTCTAAAAAGTCTATTTTTATTGTAAGCGTGGTCTTCTCAGTGCTTAATTCGCTCTTCTTACTTGTAAGCAAGAGATGATTTCTACCCAAGCTCTCTACTTGGCCCCGCAGATAAGCCGTGTCTCGCATGAGTCTATCTCGCTCACTCGTACACTTACTTATTTGCGATTCGATATCACGTCGTTCCTGAGTGTGAGGATTACGGCTTTTTTCAGCCTGCTTAGCTTCTAACGCTTCAATATTCTGGTTTATTTGAACAATTCTTTTATTCAATTCGCTCTGTTTTAGCTTCGTCTCAGCCACAGTCTTGCCGTATTCGAAGGCGAGTGAACCGAAGTATTGCTGTTGAGTATGCGTCAGTTCTACCTCAAATTCCTTGCGTCCCTCGGCTCTTTTTACAAGGCGTCTGAGGTTCGCCACGCGAGGCTCTAACTCGGATAGAATATCTTTTAATCGTATGAGATTGCTGTCGGTTGACTCGAGTTTACGAATGGCTTGCTCACGTTTAATCTCGTATTGTTTGACTCCGGCTGCTTCGTCGAAGAGCACTTTGCGCTCGCTCGCCGTGAAGAAAAGTAAGCGATCCACCATCCCCTGACCAATGACGGTGTAGCTAGATTGGCCAAAACCAAGTGAAGCAAGTAACTGCTGGATGTCAGTCAGTCTCACTTTTTTATGATTGATAAGATACTCGCTCTCGCCAGAGCGGTAGAGCTTGCGTGCTACCTCTATTTCGGTAAGTTCATGCTGTTTATTATTTATCTCGAACCGGACGGGCTTATCTGAAGACAAGAGCAAGGAGACTGAGGCGTATGAACCCCTGGGCTTGACTGAGCTACCAGAGAAGATTACGTCTTCGCTCTTCTTGCTACGTAAGTTTTTGCTGCTCTGTTCGCCCGTAACCCAACGAATCGCGTCAGCTACGTTACTTTTGCCAGAACCATTTGGTCCGACGACAGCTGTAATATTACCGTTTTTTAGATACTCAAAATCGAGAACGCTACGGCCAGCGAACGACTTAAAACCATAAATTTCAATTCTTTTTAGAAACACCTATCAATTGTACTAGATTTTGGCCCCTTACCGCAACGATTTCGGAGCTATCTCAGAGTACCGCCCCAAACTTGCCAAGCAAGAAGTGCCTTAGCGACGAGAGAAAGAGTGATATATACATACTCGCCGTAGATGTAGTCTTTCCATTTACCAACCTTGGCATACTGTAAAATCATGTTTATTGAGAAGACATTGAAGGCAATAAATAGGCTCCAGAAGATAGCATAGACAAAGCTAGGCACGGCGCTACCGCCAGCGGCCAGAGCGTTGTAGAAGTATAGTCCCATCACTACCCAAGGCATCGCCCCAGCAAAACAGCCGAAAAAGTATGCGGTCCAGTCTACCTTCTTTGTCGTCTGGTTCTGCACCTCCATCATCCAACCGAAGAGAATCATACAGGCATTTAGGGAGAAGATTAGTATTAAGGTTGATAGATCATAGATGCCACAGAGGATAGCGATAACGATGACCATCATTGAAGAGGTAACGGCGTATTCGGCCCAGCGGAATAGATTCATTCCTTTCTGGATCTGTTCCTCGTATTTCTTACGCCACACGAAGGCTGAGCCTAGTAGAAAGATGCCTGATAGCAGCAGGAAAGAGGCCACAATTGGTCCCAAACGCCATTCAGCAAAGCTCTGGATGAGGGTAGTAGGCATCCCTGGAATGTCGCTCTGTTTACCGAGATAACTAGTAGTTATTTTTGCAGTGGTGTCGTTCGAGACAACCCACATGAGTATACCCTGGAGGAAAAGTATTACGCCGACGATGGTATTATATAGTCTTAGGCGAGAGAGTCTGGCTTCCATAAGCACCCCTTATCTTTTAGTTAAACCATTATATGGCTATTATGAATCTTTCCCGTCTAATTGTCTATATGTCGAAAATAAAACGAGTAATTAAATAAAAGCTGCCCTACAAAATAATTTGTCAGGGCAGCTTAGTACTTAGTCGCAGCTATATTACTTCTTGCGAGCTTGCTTCACTTCGATGTGTACGTCAGCTAGGAGAGTGTCTGGCAGCAGAGTGGGCGCTCCAGTCAGTGGGTCTCTAGCGTCCCCAGTCTTTGGAAAAGCGATAACCTCCCGAATGCTACTCTCACCCTGAAGAATGGTGATGAGTCGGTCCAAACCGAGGGCGATTCCGCCGTGTGGTGGTGGCGAGAATTTGAACGCTTCTAGTAAATGACCGAATCTAGACTGTATCTCATCTTTTGATATACCTAAAATTTCAAATATTTTCTCTTGTAACTCTCTTTCAAAGATACGGATACTTCCACCACCGATCTCGCTGCCGTTTAGGACGATGTCGAAGGCGTTTGCTCGTACTTTTTCTGGATTCTTATCGAGTAGCGCCAAGTCTTCTGCCATTGGCATAGTGAATGGGTGGTGGCTAGAAACAAGCTTCTTCTCGGTTTCACTACGTTCAAAGAGTGGAAAATCAATAACCCAGAGAAAAGCCAGTTCGTGTGGGTCTGTCTTGTCTTTTCGGATATCTGGTTTGTCACTGTTGTACTCTTTTATCGCATCGGCATACATCATTCTTGGGAAGGGTTTTGTGGCTATCTTGTGCTCAGGGTAATGCTTCTCCACTAGGTCAATGAGCATCGATTCCATAATTGAAAGAATGTCTTCTTGTTCTATAAATGACATTTCAATGTCGAGTTGAGTAAATTCTGGCTGTCTATCGCCTCTCTGGTCCTCGTCACGGAAACAACGGGCAATCTGAAAGTATTTTTCCACACCTGAGACCATCAGTAGCTGCTTGTACTGCTGTGGCGACTGAGGTAAGACGTAAAAATGTCCTGACTGCAGTCGAGAAGGAACTACGAATTCGCGGGCCCCCTCTGGAGTTCCCTTGGTAAGACATGGCGTCTCAATCTCCCAAAAACCCTTCTCTGAGAGGTAATTTCGGAAAAATAGGTTTATCTCGTGCCTCATCCTTAAGTTATTGGCCATACGTACGCTACGAAGGTCTAAATATCGGTATTTGAAACGAGCCAGCTCATTTATCACGCTTGTATCTTGGTTTATCTCGAAAGGCAGTGGAGCGGCGGCGGATACAACCTTGATTTCCTTGACCCCAATCTCTACTGTTCCGGTAGGCAAATCCGCATTAATGAGTTTATCTGGGCGTTTCTGGACCTCACCGATTATCTCGACAAGATCTTCGGTTGAAAGTGCTGAGGCTGCAGGGATAAGCTCTTTCCGGAAAATAACCAGTTGGATGAGCGAAGTACGGTCTCTTAGGTCTATAAAAACCAAATTACCATGATCCCGAATGCTATCTACCCAGCCAACGAGCTTAACGTCCTCGCCTACTTTACTGATTGTCTCTAAATTACTAATTCTCTGCATAATTTTCCTTAATTTACGTGTAAATAATACTACACCTGGTTCTTCGGGTCCAGTGTCCTCTGACCGTCTCTTCGAAAATCAACCTGCCGGCGTGAGGCACGAATATCGACGAACGTAACAAATGCTGAATTGTATAATCGCATTTGTAGGGAGTCGAATGAGAACTTGATTTTCTTGAACTTTGGTTACTTTCTTTCAAGAGAAAGTAACAAGAATAACGATAGAGATTGCTTCGTACCTCGCAATGACGTGGAAGCTAGTTTCCCGCCTCCCGCCTAGACTCGGCTAGGCTGGTCGCGGGAATGACGAGGGTGGGCTAGTATATCTTACTTCTTAAACTTTTTCACCGCTTCTAGTGCTGCGGCTTGCTGGGCAGTCTGTTTTGAGGCTCCAGTCCCCTCTCCCCATTTTGTATCTCCGGCAAATACGCCCACTAAAAACTTCTTATTGTGATCCGGGCCTTCTTCAGAGATAACCTCATAGCGAGGAGTCACCCCTTCATGCTCCTGGACAAGCTCCTGAAATTCACTCTTTGGATCGACATAAAGGCGTTCTGAGATTATATTGTCGAGTCTAATGAGCAGATTGGTCGAGATAAACTTCTTCGCTGCATCATAGCCTTGATCTAAGTAAATAGAACCAGTGATAGCTTCAAAGGCATTTGCTAGGAGAAGCTGTCTGCTCCGTCCAAAACTCTTAGATTCACCGCGACTCATGAGCAAGTATTTTTCTACTCCTAAAACACGTGAAACATCGGAGATCGTCTCAGTCTTCACTAGAGCTGAACGCCAATTAGTAAGCTCACCCTCTGGGTTTGGATAATTGTTGTATAAAAACTCTGTAACCACTAGTTCCAGCACCGCGTCACCGAGAAACTCTAGCCTCTCGTTATGTTCTTTGACACTTTTGTTCTCGTTTAGATACGACCGGTGAGTCAGGGCAGTTTCCAAAAAGGCCTGGTCGTTATACTTAGCGCCCAGTACCTCTATAAATTCATTTAGTTCTCGCATGTTGTCCTTTCAGGACCAATGTTCGACTTTTCACTAGATTGTCAAAAACCGAACACTTTGCCGTAAGTGCACCCCCTGTGTCATTCCCGCGTAGGCGGGAATCTAGATCCCCGGTCAACTTATCGTAGATTTTATTGACTAGCCGGGGATGACAGGCTGGGGTGCGTAAGTTTATTTTTCCTTTTTGCTTTCTTTCGCTTTTTCTTTTGCATTTATGAGGTGCTTGTCTTCGCTGGGGTCATATTTGTCGCTTGCCCGGAAGATTGTGCCGAGAACTCCGTTTACGAAACGACTAGAATGTTCCCCGCCAAAGGCCTTGGCCAGCTCAACCGCTTCATTGATAGCAACCTTTGGTGGTACCTCTGTAGCGAACAGGAGCTCGTAGATGCCCATTCGAAGGATAACTAGGTCAACTAGTGCTATTTGGTCTATAGGCCACTCTGGGGCCGCTGGAACAAGGATAGAGTCTATCTTCTCTTTGTTATCCATAACTCCCCAGACGAGATTGTCTATGAAGTCAGGACTTTCGATGCTGGCTGCAAACTCGTTATAGTTACGAGTAAGCATGGGCACCATTCCAGTATGAGCATCCTCACCTGCTGTGAGATCTTCGGTGCATTTAGCAGCCAGAAATTCCCATTCATACATGGTTTGGAATGCGACTATACGTGAAAGGTGCCTATTACTTGCCATTATTCCTCGATTTTCTCTTTTTTCTTCTCTTCTTTTTTGAGCTTTTTGTCTAGCTTGCTCTCAACGTCGAGGACCTTCTTGTCTCCATAGTAACCGCAAGTAGCACAGGCCATGTGTGACTGTAGTAGTTCGCCACATTTGCTACATTTTACTAGGTTAATCTTAGTTAGAGCGTCATGTGAACGCTTTTGCTTCCCCTGGGAAGAAGTTTTTCGTTTCTTTGGTACTGCCATATTACTCCTCTGTCTTTGTCTCTTTATTATTGCATTTACAAGTTTCGTGATTCAAGTTTACCCCACAACCTAGACATAAGCCACCACAGGTCTCTTTGCAGATATTCTGTGTCGGCACTGCCAGGATGATCTCGGCTCTCAGCTCAGGTGCCAGGTCTACATTCAAATATTTATCAACGTACAGGTCTTCTTCGTTTTTTTCTTTGCGGTCGAGTATATATTCACGGTCAAAATGGAATTTTATACTTGTATCAAAGTTATCGAGGCAACGATCACAGATTAGTGTTAACGACGCATTTGCAGTTCCATGAACAGCAACACAATCGTCCAGGCGCATTACTTTGCCCGTAATAGACAAGTCGTGGCCTTCCATCTCCTCGGGTAAGTCCAGCTTGGAGATATCCTCTTCCATCGAGAAGACTTCGGTAGTACCGATTTCTGCTTGAAGAAGATTTTTTACACTAATAAGTTTCATTCATAGACCTCTGCTAAAACAGAGCAAATTATAGCACAAAATCTAGTTCGTGACAATGCTTAGTATCTTCCCCTTGATATAGATTTGCTTCTTTATCTCTTTGCCTGCCACGTATTTAGCTACTTTTTCAGAGTCGTTCGCCATCTGCAGTAGCTCCTTCTCGGTCACATCTGGTGAAACAACGAAGGAGTCACGAACCTTACCGTTTACTTGGACGGCAATAGTAATCAGCTCGTCCACGAGGAGGGAACCGTCTACAGTTGGCCATGGTTGGATGTGGATACTACCGGTGTTGCCCAGGTTTTCCCATAATTCCTCAGTTAGATGCGGAGCAAAGGGCGCCATTACGAGAAGCATCTGAGAAATCGCCTGTTTCCAAGCTACCACGTTCTGCCCTATTGGGAAATTACCCTCAAAAACAAGTAACGAGTTCATCGCTTCCATAAATGCAGATACGCAAGTATTGAACTTCATTTCAGGCAGATCAGTACTTACTTTATTGATTAGTTTTGCCATAACTCGGTCTAGCGAAACCGCGTCATTCCCGCGACCAGCCTCGCCGAGTCTAGGCGGGAGGCGGGAATCTAGATCCTTCGCTTCGCTGAGGGGCGCTAATGCTTGAGCTGCAGAAACCCTAACAGCTAAATCATAGAATTTATCTAAAAATCGTCTAGTCCCTACTAGTCCATTCGGATTCCAAGGGCCACCCTGTTCGAAAGGCCCCATAAAAGACAGATACATACGCACAGCATCGGCGCCATACTTATCTACTTCTATGTCTGGGTCGATCACATTACCTTTTGATTTGGACATTTTCAGTCCATCTGGACCGAGAATCATTCCTTGGTGGCGAAGCTTAGTGAAAGGCTCATCAAAATCGAGGTAACCACCATCACGTAAGGCCTTGGTAAAGAACCTGGAGTAGAGCAAGTGAAGAACAGTATGCTCGGCCCCGCCAATATACATATCCACGGGCAACCAATGCTTAAGATTTTCTTTGGAGGCAAATTCTTGGTCATTTTTCGGATCAGCATAGCGAAGATAATACCAACTTGAACAAACGAAAGTGTCCATGGTATCAGTTTCTCTAGTCGCACTACCACCACACTTCGGGCATTTTGTCTCGTAGAAATCCTTTTCATACTTCAGAGGAGACTCCCCCGTCGGCTTCATCTTCACTTTAGACGGAAGTACAACTGGTAGGTCCTTCTCTGGTACAGGCACTTCACCACATTTCTCACAGTAAACTATAGGAATTGGCGCGCCCCAATATCGTTGGCGAGAAATGAGCCAATCTCGAAGCTTGAAGTTTACCTTTTTTGAAGCCAGGTTATTCTCAGATAATTTTGTGATAATCATTTTTTGGGCTTCCTTTGAAGTAAGTCCTGAGAATTCGGCACTATTTTCTAGTATGCCGTATCCCGTAAATTGTTTCTTCGCAAAAACACCTTCCCATATCCAGCGCATATCCTCCCGATTCAAGAAACTACTCATTTCCTTTTTCGTAAGCCAAACTGGCTTATGCAAGGCTTTTTCCTCATCAGATACTGGCAGCCTTTGTTCGTCCCTTAACTGGAATAGCGCTGGAACAAAGTGAGCAAAACGATTCTCTTGCTTTCCGACCTGGTAAAACTTCGAGTGAACAATCTTTCCATAATCTTCGACTAATTCAACATTCTTATAACCAAGTTCCTCAGTGATTTCTCGCAAACCCGCCTCAACTGCTGTTTCGCCCTTATCTATTCCCCCGATTACAAAACCCTGCCACTCACTATGAGCCCAGCCCATGCCGAGATATTTATCTTCAGACCAGTGTTTTACTAACGCCACCACTGAATTGCGCTCCGAAATAGGCGCTTCCTCAAGAAAAGTATCCTCATTTCCGGAAGTATTGGTAAAGACCGGTGAGATTACCTCCACGATAGATAGATCAAACTTCTTGGCAAAGTCCCAATCCCTCTCATCATGAGCCGGGACGGCCATGATAGCACCGGTACCGTAGCCCATGAGGACATAATCACCTATCCAAATAGGTATTTTTTCATTATTTATAGGGTTAATAGCGTAACTGCCGGTAAAAACTCCAGATTTTTCCTTTTCCTGCATACGGTCAAGCTCAGTTTTGCTCTTTGTTAGAGTCACATACTGCTCGACTTCTTTCGCCTGCTCCTTGGTAGTAATCTCAGAGACTAGAGGATTCTCAGGTGCCAGAACCATAAAGGTAACACCAAAAAGTGTATCGATACGTGTTGTAAAAACTTTGATTGTTTTATTGTTCGAACGTAGGTGAGAACTATTTTTTCCAGACTTCTCATACCCTTTGTCATTCGAAGTATAAATAGTAAACTCTACTTCAGCCCCTTCGGAACGCCCTATCCAGTTTCTCTGCATTGTCTTAGTACGTTCTGGCCAATCGAGAGTCTCGAGTCCAGTAATTAGCTCATCCGCGTAATCCGTAATTTTGAAAAGCCATTGATCGAGATCTTTTTGGATAACGCCGTTGCCACAACGTTCACATTTACCGTCTACAACCTGCTCATTAGCTAGGACTGTATTACAATCGGTACACCAATTTGCTACCTGCTTCTTTTTGTAGGCAAGACCCCTCTTATAAAGTTCAAGGAACATCCATTGGGTCCAACGGTAATACTCCGGGTCACTTGTAACCACCATGCGATCCCAGTCGTAGCTCGGCCCGAGGCGATGGAGTTGCTTCACCATGTTCTCGATATTGTCATAAGTCCACTTCTTTGGTGCGATACCCCGCTTTATGGCGGCGTTCTCGGCAGGTAGGCCAAATGAATCAAACCCGATTGGATTCAAAACATTATAACCGTTCATTCGTTTATAACGGGCGTAGAAATCTCCACCAGAAAAATTGTACCAGTGTCCGATATGGAGGTCTCCAGACGGGTAAGGGTACATGACAAGGTTATAGTACTTTTCACGCTTGTCATTATCATCGGCAACATAGAGATTGGTTTTATCCCAAACTTCTTGCCATTTCTTTTCAATTTTATTGTGATCGTATCTAGCCATAAGTAGGCTTATTTTAGCACAAAGTAGCTTTTAGTGGTAGAGTGCGAAACCGACAACCACGAGTGTGCTGACGAGGAAACTAAGAGAATTTACAATCATTAGGGGTTTGTCTTTATAGAAAAATCCGTATAAGCACCAGCAGGATGAGACCATCATATACCCGATCCAGGTATAGACCGAGATGCCAGCAACGGTTTTGATATTAAATATATGGACGACTTGTATAAGGGTGGCCATCGGCCCCATGGTGCCAACAAAGGCCATCAGTAGATTTATTTTGCGGGTTGTTTCTAGGTCTTGGCGATGCTTTTCGAAGTGTGTGGTGTGAAATTTTTCCGCTGTCGCTCTGAGTCGTGTCAAGCATGGCCTCCGATCTTATTTTTAATACTGCGCCCTCATAAAAAAAGAGCAAACTTCCTCGAAACGAGTAATGATTGCCCTGCAATTCTCGACAAATTGTCGGAGCGCTTTTCTATAATTAATTGTAACACTTTAAAGTATATTTCCAAGATTAACTATGATTTATCTACTTTTCGTAAGGACTTTTCTCTGGGAAAAGTCTGTCTAGGACTTCTACGAAAGCAGCATTAACTGGAAGCTGATCAGAGGAGCTGACGAATAGATCACCTTCTAGTGTATCCAGTGTATAGACCTTATTATCCTTTAAGTACTCACCGCCAATGTTGTATTCGTTGCCGTAAAGAGATCGACTAAAAGAATAAGGATGAGTCATATCGTATTTCTTGGTTAGGGCAAGGAACTTATCCCTATTGAAGATAAATGGATAATGTAGCTCATAATCTAAGGGGTCTTCAAACAATATAGAGGCCCGATGCATACCCTGCCAGTAGCGTGAGTAGTTGAGCAGCAGCGCCTTACGCTCAACATTTGCCTTCAGTTTTCCCTGGTGGTAGATTTTAATCTCTTGGGGTTTCATGAGGAATATATCATCGTTCATAAGAATAAAGTCATCACTTGCAACAGCTGCGGCGGCTTTTATCTTTCGTAGGGTGTTTAGTCCTTTCAGTGTTGAGATGTCTTCTTCTTCGACGAAGGTAACTCCCTTCAGCCATTCTGGATGACCCCCAACAATAATCACTTTATCATGTTTTATGTTTTTGAGACTTCGAAGAGAATACTTTAGCTCTACAAAGTCATTTACGCTTATATTCTTTACTGGATATACTATGTCCATCAATTTCCTCGCTGTTTGTCTTTTCTAATAATTAAAATGGTGGACCGTAAGAGATTCGAACTCTTGACCTCCTCCATGCCATGGAGGCGCGCTACCAACTGCGCCAACGGCCCACGTCGCAAATAAAACAATTATTTGAGCTTGGGGAAACCGAAGTTCCGGGGGTTATTTTAGCACAAATTGCCCCTTTTGAGAAGGTTAAAAGGACCAGCCGAGTGAGCGGGTTGCGAGTATCAGAACCCAGGAAACTAGACCGATCGCAGCAAAACCACCCATTGTGACTAGAAAAAAACCAAGGCCAAAACGAATACCATCGTTTACAGTAAGTCCGTGCTTGTCTACTATTTGCTCTATCGTTTCTTTCGCCATATATCCTCCTATGTCTCGATTATAACAATTCTATCGATGTCAGCATAGTCCCCAATGACTGTAACTTTAGCTTTTGGCATGACATTTTGTAGATATTTTATTATTTTATCACCTTGATCATAACCAATCTCGCAGTAAACGGTTCCACCATCATTTAGGTGTGTCGAGACTTGATCAAAAAACTTTTCGTATATCTCGAGACCCTCTGCTCCTCCGTCCAGGGCCAGTCTAGGCTCATAGTGGATGAGGTCGAGTGCAAGTGTGGCCATATCCTCATGAGGTACATAAGGAAGGTTTGTCACAATTAAGTCAAATTTTTGGCCATCCCATGGGTCAAAGAGACTTCCGAGTTTAAAAGTAATATCATTCTCAAAGCCGAGATTTTTCGCGTTTTTTTTGGCCACAGCGAGTGCTTTGTCGGAGACGTCAGAAGCAAAGAATGACGGCGACTTCTCTTTGTCATTCCCGCTTAGGCGGGAATCTAGATCCCCGGTCAACTTATCATATTTATTTTGACTAGCCGAGGATGACAACGTTATTGAATTTAGACCATTAGCCAGCGCAAGTATAATCGCACCACTTCCAGTGCCTATATCTAAAATACTTTTTACTTTTGACTTTTTACTTTTAACTACATCGAGCACATGCTCGATGAGTAGCTCGGTCTCTGGCCGTGGAATCAGGACGTTCTCATCTACAGATAGACTAAGTGCCATAAATTCGATTTTACCTGTTATATACCAAACCGGCTCGTGTTTCGCTCTTCTGGCTACCCACTGTTGGAAAGTTGAAAGTTCAACCGGAGCTAGCTCTCGTTCTGGGTGAGAGAAGAGGTATTCTCTGGAATTAGAAAGTACTTGTCGTAGTAAAAATTCAGCCGAAGCATCTGGATTCTCAGCGCCAGCTTCGGTAAGTAACTTTCTGGCCCATTTTATAGAGTGTTCTATATTTATAGTTAGCCCTTATATTCTAGTTCTTTATCACCAATTTTAATCTTGGTACCATAGTGAGCACCTTGCTTGGCAAGCTCTTTTGAGATACCCATCCTAGTTAAGATGTCATAGATACGCATTACGGCATGTGGGTTATAAAAGTCAGTTTTTAGAGCGAATTTCTCTAATCTTTCGCTGGTAATGATAAAGCCTTCGCCGTCAGGAGTAATCTTGAAGGTAGATCTGCGGGCATCAGAAATAGTGAAAGTCTTCACCATCTTCTTTTCGACTTTCTTTGGGATTTTAGCCAGCTCAGAGTCCGCCTCTAGTATGAGTTCACGTGTCCCCTCTTTTGTAACGGAGGAGAAAAGGAATGGTTTTTTATCAAACTTAAATACTTTAGGATTATTCTCGATAATTTTCTCAGCAACCTTGAGGGCTTTTTCTTTACCTTCTTCATCGAGCAGGTCTATCTTACTTACGGCTAAAATCTGAGGTTTTTTGGCCACAATTTTGCTGTATTCTGCGAGTTCATTATTGATAGTTATAAAGTCAGCCTCTAGGTCCTCAGAAGTACCATTTAGGATATGAATAATGATTCTAGTGCGTTCGATGTGGCGTAGGAATTCATCTCCCAGACCCTTACCTTGAGCAGCACCAGCAATAAGCCCTGGCATATCAGCGACTACAAAACCTTTCGTTCCAAAGCCTTCGACAACTCCGAGATTTGGGATAATGGTCGTAAACGGATAGTCGGCAATCTTTGGTCTAGCGCTAGAAATGACTGATAGAAGAGTGGATTTACCAAGATTAGGCAGTCCTACCAGTCCGACGTCGGCGATTAGTTTCAGCTCAAGACGGATATTCAGCTCTTCGCCAGGCGTTCCGAGCTCGGCAAATTTAGGAGTTTGACGAACCGAAGACTTGAAATGAGAGTTGCCGAAACCACCCTCACCACCCTTGGCAATTACAAATTCGGAGCCGATGACACCGAGGTCAGCAATCTGCTCGTCCGTATCAGCGTTGTAGATAACTGTACCCACAGGCACTGGCACAACTAGGTCGTCACCGTTTTTGCCGTGACGCTGTCGTCCCTCACCGATTCTACCGTTATCAGCCACCATCTTACGATTAGTTTTATAATAATAAAGCGTATTCCAACTAGGGTCAACTTGAAAGACTACGCTACCGCCATCTCCGCCATCACCGCCATCTGGACCACCATATTCTCGATATTTTTCATGCAAAAAGCTGAGTGCGCCATCGCCACCCTTACCAGCCTTTACCAAAATTACTGCCTTATCGCAAAACATCGTAGCTATCCGCTTTCTTGTTTAGTACTACTTTAACAGAGGCTATTTTAGCACAAATCCGGACCTTTGTCACGGGTGGACTTAGCCACTACAACCGCCCAGGTAGTCACAAGGGTTCTGTCTCGAACCACCTATAAGTATCTCGAAGTGTAGATGGGTACCAGTAGAACGGCCGGTACTACCCATGTAACCGATTACTTGGCCCTTCGAAACATAACCACCGACTACGGCGAGTGATGACATATGGGCGTAGCGCGTCGTAAAGCCATTTCCATGATCGATAAGGATAGTATTACCATACCCACCGCTCCAGCCATATTGAGCCTCTACAATTCTACCGGCATCAGCTGCAAAAATAGGAGTTCCATAGCTACCCATTATATCTATCGCCCAATCATGATACCCGTTGAAATAGCCCTGTCCATTCTTGATTGTAGGGAAAAGGAACTGGCCAGATGCAATTAGTCGCTGCGAGCTACCCTGCGAACCACTTCTTACAGTTGGTGCAGCCTGAACTACAGCAACAGGCTTCGGTGCCTCTGGTATCTCCCCGTCTGGTACCATAACCTTCATCCCGACCACAAGTTCTTCACCGTACAAGTTATTTTGAGAGATGATGAGCGATTCACTACCATTATAGCGTTTTGCAATTCCCGCAGTCGTTTCACCAGCGGCTACCGTGTGAAGTACCCCGGTAACAGGAGGTATAACAAGCTTTGTACCAGGCGCGATACTGTCGACGTCTGTAATAGCGTTTGCATAGCGAATAGTATCTGTAGAAACATTAAACTTGGTCGCAATCGTAGACAAAGTATCTCCATTTTCAACTAAATAGTCTATAATTTTATTTTGGCTTGCTCCTGTTGTTGAATTCTGGACAATTGGCAAACTGGCTAAGTATTCTGAGCCTCCATAGCTTGCATTAAGCTGGGTGTTCAGCTGTTCTGTTACTGCCGCTGCGTCAGGCCCAAGCTTTGCTTGATCAATATAATAAGCCACAGTTGTCACGGAATCAGCCTGGACAATACGTTTCTCAGTGTTCGATAGATGCTGTCTAGAAGTCAATTGCGAAGCAACAAAAGGATTTACAGTAATTTGATCAGGCGTGTTGAAGGTGGCCGAAAGACCACTTAGTAGCGCGATAAAGATGACCACAATGATGCCTATGTGTGAAACATCGTTCATCGGACGGCGGAAAATAGCTATAGATTTTCTACGAGCATAAAGAAACCGCTCTTTAGTCTCAAGAGCCTTTTCTCCAATATTTTCTCTGGACACGGGTTCGATATTCGCGAGTCCCATGAATATATTTTTTACAAACTTTGCCAATGCAGCGGCGGTATGACCCAGCCAACTGATTAGTTTCCTTAGGGGAGTAAAGATACCCACCTCCAAAACTTAAACAGGAACTATTTTACGTTGAATTCAGGTCAGTGTCAAGCGATCTAGCCCAGATATTTTGCGACTTTTTCTTCATGTTCTCCAAGCGTTCTTGAGTAATACGTTGTGCCATCAGCAGAAAGGAAATACATATAAGACGTACGCTCCGGGTAAAGTACCGCCATAACAGAATCTATACCGGGGTTTCCGATTGGCCCCAGAGGTAAACCAGGAACGACATAGGTATTATATGGTGATTGAACTCGGCTCTCATCGTAACTAAAGCGTTTCTTATCTGACTTGAGGACATATTGCACGGTCGCATCCGACTGTAAGGCCATTCCTGAATCTAACCTATTAAGAAAGATTCCCGACACTACTTTACGATCTTCTGGCTTTGAAACCTCTCGCTCCACCACAGATGCCAGTGTGACCACCTCGTAAGTGCTCATGCCCGAGCCCTTTATGGCAGCCCTCGTGTCCGAAGTAAGCTTCTCACCGAAGGTCGTAAGCATCAGCTTCACAATATCTTCAGCATTCGCGGTCACGGAAATCTGATAAGTGTCAGGGAAGAGGTAACCTTCCAGGCTCTGGTCAGCTGGCTTATCGGCCAAAAAGTCATAATCATAGTTCTTCTTCGCGGCTGTTTCAAAATCGCCCTTTGATGTAACTCCTTGTTTCTCGAGATAAGTACCGATATCGTCAATCGTCCAGCCCTCTGGGATTGTGATTTTCTTGCTGGCGACCTTACCTTTAGTCAGTATATCCGCAACGGTGCGGGGAGACATAGCGCCTGACAGCTTATAATCGCCCGCTTGGATACTCGTAGATAGTCCCGATAACTTGAGATAAGTCAAAAAGACAAAATCGTTTGAGATAATCTTTTGTGTCTCTAGGTTTGCGGATACCTTGCGAACTCCATCCCCTTTTGTGACTACAAAGACTATTTCAGAGGCACTTTTATTTACTGGGGTATTTAGAAAATGGAAATAATAAACTAAAGATAATATTAGAGTTATTAATAAAACCCCGAGTGCTATCGCTGCCGAAATAAGGTAAATCTTATATTTTTGTATAAATAATTTGTTCAATTTCATCTCCTACTTAGGTAACCTTCTAATATAATAGTGGCGGCCATGGCATCCACCTCGCCTTTATCCTTGATCTTGCGTTTCATTCCCTTGAGGCGATTGGAGGCTTCCACTGAGGACAATATCTCATTTTCAAAGGTTATATTCAGCGAGGTTAATGCCCCTAGGTCTGCGGCAAAGTGCTCTATATCCTCGGCTTGGGAACCAAGGTCACCACTTGGCAGATAAGGCATACCGATAACGAGTTGCCCGATTTCTTCTACTCGTATGATGTCTACAATCTTCGCTACAGAGCCTTCTCGTTCTAGAAACCCATAAGGTGCCGCAATCATTCTAGTCTCATCAGTAGTGGCTAGTCCGACTCTCTTCTCCCCGACATCGATCGCGAGTACTTTAGTCAAAGCTAATTCCTCGAGCTGTCTGCAACGGAAACCGTCAGGAAGATATGGCTCTTGATGCGAGGGAAACTCTTTATAAATTTGGGCCAATACTCTAGGGTACTGCTAGCTACGCCATCTAAACCAGCCAGGTAGTTAGTTGCCTTGGCATTGTTTAGACCCGAGAGCTCTATTCGAATAGCGCTTTCGTCTAGCTTAGCACTGACAAAGGCATTAGTCTTGATCGTGCCCGATATCTTACCCGTGGCTATATCAGACGAATCTATCCCGATCTCAGCTGTCTTAGAACCATTGTCAATAATTGATTTAGTAAATCCTAGCTGTCTATTTACTTCAGCCGTAACAATAGCCGAAACGTCATTTACGTTGAAGCCGAGCGCTTTCGCCGCTACCTTTACTGTCATAGTAAATTCAGACGCCTCAGTATTTACGGCTGAACTGGACGAACTAGAGACTACTTCTGAAGTTTTGGTATCCTCAATTATTTTGAGCTCGCTAGACTTGGTGGCAAATTCTGCATCCACAGTCTCACCCAAATCTTTAGATAAAGCATCTTTAGCTGAATTTATGTCGCCTTGAGAGACTACATTTACCTCTTTTGTACTCCCTCCGGACATACCGGAAGAAGTTGAAAACAGTAGAAGTCCGCCCACCTCACCCTTAGCTGGAACAAAATCGGTATTACTGAAACCATTGTAAACCTCCCCAGCCTTTTGTGCGCTTACTCTAACATCCGAATCACCCTTATGTTGTATCGTCACAGGTGAATCTGCTATAAAAATAAGGTCAGAGCGCCCTTTTGGAGAAAAAGTTGCTATAGTTATTGGACTACCAGATCTATTTGAGACCTGAATAATACCAGTAGACTTAGTACCAACATCCTTTTTACCTGTGGCTGGGTATTTTTTACTCTCTTCCTTGGCCACTTCCACTATCTGAGTCGGAATGGTAACCTTTTCGGTATCCAGCTTGGAGTCTTTCTCTCCAGTAAAGTTTAGCGAGAGTGGTTTCTTCTCTGCTGCAACGTATATAGTAGCTTTTGCTCGAGGCAAATAGACGTAACCTGCTAGCAGTAATGCTCCCAGGAGGATTGTACCGCCGAGGGTAATCCATTTCCAAGGTAGTTTTGGCGTAAGACTATTGTCTTTCCTAGCTGCCTTCTTGTCCGAATCCTCGTGCATTTCGACTTCTTCTTGGACATCCTCACCTTCGACGACAGTTAACTCCGCAGGCTCATGCATTACCGGTTCTTTATCGAAGATGACTTCGTTTGTATCCTCGATTGGACCAGCCGACTCGCGGGCGCTCTGGCTTGGAGCTGCCGAGACCGGCGCTACTCTAGCCACCTCAGCAGCGGTGGCGGCTGTTGCGAGGCCGATTTTGCTAGCTAAGTTTCTGGCAACCTTATCTTGAGTAACTAAGGAAATATTTTTATTAAGCTCTTCTGCCTTGCGCTTGATTAGTTTCAAGTTCACTACGCTTTGAGAAATACTGGCGTCTTTTGGTACCACAAGAACAATATCCGTAAATTCTGTCTTACGAATCTTATCGATGACCGAAGTAACTTCTTCGTCCATCTCTAGATAAATTGTTTTTGGTGTTACGGCCATTATTGTATCCCCTTCACTACCTTGCTAAGTATATTCGGTAATATGTCTTCTTCCAAGTCCATCTCGACTACCAGTGAAGCTAGGCCCATCGGTGTAATGTCTTGCTGGTCTTTGATTGTCCCTGTTTTATCAATTATGTTGGCTACATATTCTGGCTTGATGAAGATTACTTTCGGTTTTTTAGCGAAAGGTAAATCCTTGTACCAAGTGCTGCCCTCAAGTGCCTTCTTCATCTCTGGCAAAGCCGCTCCACCGCCGCAAAGCATGATGCGGGAAGGCAAACTATCGAGATCTGGGAATTCTGAGAGTGAAAGTTCCACCCCGGAAAGCCAAACATCGGCATCAAGTTCAAGGGCTTCCTTGACAATTCCAGCATCTTTATCTTCGAGCATATCGTGTGAATAGGCAATTTTAACTTCTTCTGCCTTGGCAAAAGGAATGTTGAGGCTCTGCGAAATGCGCTTTGTAAAGCTACGGCCACCGATGGCAAACATCTTAGTTCCTTCGAGTCCCCCGTTACGAACAACAGCGATGTCAGAAGTACCACCACCAATATCGATAAATATAGCACTAAACTCTCCAGCCTCATCGATACCGACAGAGCGCGCTACTGCGTATGGCTCAGCGGCGATACTGATAAGATCTAGGCCAAGGTCCCCAGCAATAGTTTGGAGCGCTCCTAGGTGTACTAGCGGCGCAAAGGCGTTGAAGATACCGATAGAGACGTCCTTACCTTGAAAACCGATAGGATTAGTGACTTTGTAACCATCAATCTTCACATCGACAATGGATGCCGAGACTAGTTTCACATCGAGAGCTGCTTGGCCGGTTTCCCAAGCCAGTTGCTCGCGGGCAGCGTCAAATGCCTTCCACTGGACTTTATTGACGATATTTTTCAGTTCGTTAAGATCAATTTTCTTCTCTGGAACTAGTCTTTCGTAATGAACCGTGGTAGTAGTCCCCTTCACGAGTTCTCCGGCGATGCCGATAATACACTGGTCAGCCACCACTCCGGACATTTCCTCAGCCTGGTCAAGAGCCTTACTGCAGTTATCTACGACACCAGCAATATCGGTCACGGTTCCGCCATGCATGTCGCCGAGGCGCTGACGTTGACGGCCAGTACCAATAATAATGCCCTTATTATCCTCGATTTTGAATATTAGTGCCTTCACAAACTCCGTACCAATATCAAGAGCTACATAATAAGGTATCTTTGGTTCTTTGTTTGTAAATTTTGAAAGTAAATTCTTCATTTCTATGTTCTAATTCTAACGGAGAAAGGGAGAAATAACAACTGCAGGCTCTATTCTAAGGTCGCTTTAATCCTACGTACGCCTGCGCTAGAAGATTCTTCCTTGCCGAGTTTAAAATGGCCCAGTTCACTTGTATTTTGTACATGAGGCCCGCCACAAATCTCTTTCGATACATCACCAATGCTATAGACCCGTACCTTATCGCCATATTTTGAGGCAAATTCGCCCTCTGCACCAGATTTCTTCGCTTCATCAACTCCCAGTTCAATCATAGAGACGGGTAGATTTTGTGAAATCTTATCGTTTACCCAATCCTCTACGGCTCTTTTTTGTTCGTCTGTCATCTTTTCACCCCACGAGAAGTCAAAACGGATTCTTTCAGCAGTAATGTTTGACCCTTTCTGGTGAACACTATCGCCTAAAATCGCTCTTAGCCCAGCCAGGAGTAAGTGGGCTGCCGTGTGATATCGAATGATTTGCGGGTCTTCCTTGTTTTCCATGCCGCCAGCAAATTTCTTGTCTTGCACCCCTGCTCGAGAGACAGTCTGATGTTTCTCGAACTCAGCAGCAAAACCAATCTCATCTACAGTGATGTTTCGTTCTTCAGCCATTTCCTTAGTCATTTCCAAGGGAAAACCATGACTCGCAAATAGTGTAAAAGCTTCTGAACCAGTGATACTTTTTGATTTAGTTGCTAAACGTTCGAACTCCCGAGTCCCCTCCTCTAGTGTCTTTAGGAACTTGCTCTCTTCGATGTCAAATTCCGAGAGAATCGAAGTCTTCGCTGTTTCCAGGTTGCTGTAGTGTTCACAATAATCGTTTATGATAAAACCAGCTATTTTTGAACACATTTTTGGTTCAAAAATATTAGTTAGCTTCGCGAAACGAATTGCCCGGCGAATCAGTCGCCTTAGTACATAACCCTGGCCCAGGTTTGAAGGTCTCACGCCATCCCCCATTAGAAATGTAGCAGCTCGAAGGTGGTCACAGAGTATCCGAAAGGCTCGCTTTGTTGCGGCGTCGGCCCCTGCGTACTTTACCCCGGTCACTGTTTCGATGTCCTTTATGATGCGGGCAAATATATCTATGTTAAAAACGTCGGGGTCATTGTTGGCGGCTGCGGCAATGCGCTCGAGCCCTCCGCCGAAGTCTACATTTTGTTTTGGTAGAGTAGAAAAAGTCCCATCTTCATTCTTGAGGTATTGCATAAAGACTGAGTTCCCTATTTCCATAAAGCGTCCGCAGTCACAGTTCGGATGGCAGTGTTCACCCCACTTTTTGTCATGCTCTATCTCGGTGAATTCATAGAAAATCTCGCTATCAGGTCCACCTGGTTCTCCCGCTGGCATCGTCTCGGGTACGCCCGCACGACTCCACCAGTTCTTCTTACTATCATAGTAGAAGATTCTGCCACCTTGCATGCCGACTTTGTAACCATTCTCTTCCGAGCCTATCTCCACTGCCTTGGCCTCGATACCCTTAGTTGCAAACAACTTTTGCCACAACTCGACTGATTCATCGTCCCTAGGAATATTATTTTCCTTATTTCCCGCAAACACTGTCGTATAGATACGCTCTGGATCTAAGCCGATCTCTTTAGTTAGAAACTCGAAGAGCCAAGGTAGCTGCTGCTCCTTGAAGTAGTCGCCTAGTGACCAGTTTCCAAGCATCTCAAAGAAGGTGGTGTGACGATTGTCGCCAACCTCGTCTATATCTTCTGCGCGAAAGCATTTTTGAGAATCGACCAATCGGACACCCTTGTCGTGCTCTTTGCCGAGAAGATAAGGCATGAGTTGTTGCATGCCAGAGCCAGTAAAGAGGGTGGTCGGGTCATTTTTTGGTAGCAACGATGAGGACTCAATCTCTTGATGTCCCTTGTTAGTATAAAATTTTATAAATTTTGTACGAATTTCGTTTATTGTCATAAAGGTATTTTACCAGTAAATTACTCTTATCTCAACAAAAGAAAGTCCTATGGAGGCGGGCGCCGTTAGGCACCCGCCTCCACTTAATCGTCTACTGGTGCAAATCTCGCAGTTCTTCTGACCAGCGTTTCATCTTTCGCACCCGCTCACAGCAATCCCGGACATGGTCCCTATCTGTGCCTGGCGGAAGTCTTGCGTTCGACGAGTCGTAGAGAGCTTGAAGTTCTTCTGGGCTTTCCGCAGACTCCGTCCGTTTACAGAGATAGCTCACTATCTTCTGCAGATCTGGTGACACTGAAGTTCTCACCTCCCCTATGAACTTGCACGGAGCTTGGTGCCGGCCGGTTGCGTTTTTCGCAGCGAACCGAACCATCCGTGTTTATTGCCCACGTTCTTGCAATAGAGACTCAGAACGTTCTGGTCGTAACCCGTCGGAAGAGAGTTCACTTCATCGTAAGCCGCCTGAAGTTCGCTCAGCTTTTTTACGTTGTAAATCCGCCGTATCAACGCACCTATCTGACGCTCCGGTGCTCTTGTCAAAGCGAAAACCCCCTCAGTTAGATGTTTATTGCCAAACTCGCGTTTTCACGTCCGTCTCGCGATTATCTTAATATAGAAATTGTTATTTGTCGATATATTAAACGGACAAGGGCCTCAGGCGCTTAACGCGCCTGGGCCCTCAAGTGGCATAGCCACACCTCCGAGTGTTATGAAACGATGTTTTCCGGTCAAGGTAGAGCGCCCCCCTCAGCTGTTCTTGACGCACCTAGCGCGCGTGTCGGCCTTAATGTCCTTGATATTTTGGGGTTTGACTCCCTCTATAGCTAAGACATCAGCCTCAATTCGGCACCTGTCTAATGCGCTAATACGACCCCCTTCGTAAGCCTCCTGGGCTTTTTTGAAGCGTTCCAATCCCTCGCGCTTCGTTTCCGACATCGTTTTCACCTCCTAAGGTACGGGGTTTACTGGTACCTTAATTATACCACCGCCGACAACCTCTTCGCCCTTGTAGAAGACAGCCGTCTGGCCGGGAGTGATGGCCTTTTGAGGTTTGTTAAATGTTACTCTCACGTCATTCTGATCGCAGGAAGAATCCAGGTCACCGGATCCTGGACCCTTCGTCCCGCTCAGGGTGACGTTGTAAAGTTTAGCCGTTGCCGCCTCGCTATTATACCTAATCTTCACATCGTATTCGGATGGCAGAGACGGCGCTTCGTTCGTCCAAGTCACGTTCCCCACCACCATCTCACTCTCATATAGTTCTTCTTCTCTTCCTACTACAAGTTCATTCTTTACAAGGTTCAACCTTGTAACGTACATTGGCTCAGTGAAGCCACCACCGAGTCCCTTACGTTGTCCAATGGTATAGAACGGCAGGCCATCGTGCCTACCAATCTTTTTGCCATTAGTATCTACGATATCCCCGGGTTTCGCTTTGACTTTGCCCGAGAGAAAATCTTGGGTCGTTGTTGTAATAAAACAAATGTCCTGTGATTCCGTTTTCTGAGCTGTCTTCAATGCATATTTCTCGGCTAGTTTGCGGGTTTCTGGCTTAGTTAATTCGCCAAGTGGAAACCAGATATGGGCTAGTTGCTCTTGGTTCAAATTGTATAAAAAGTAGGATTGGTCTTTGGCAGGATCAAGGCCAGTCAGAAGACGTCGGATGCTATTTGACTTCACTATTCGTGTGTAATGACCAGTAACGAGTATGTCTGCTCCAAGTTCTTGAGCCTTGGTCAGTAAATGCTTAAATTTGATCAAACTATTGCAACGAACACATGGGTTCGGCGTTCTACCCTGCTCATATTCGGAGACAAAATCCGCGATAATTTCTGTCTCAAACTCTTTCTCTAGATTTACTACATAATGAGGGATTTCTATCTGTTTACAGACTGTGGCCGCATCTGTAATAGCATCTAGAGAGCAGCAACTCTTGTCAGTAGATTCCGTCTCGCCATAACAAAAAAGCTTCATCGTGAGGCCAAAGACATTTTCCTTGCCATACTTCTCGACTGCGAGTGCAGCTGCGACTGATGAATCTACCCCGCCAGACATGGCAATAGCGACTTTGGTCATTTAATCTTACTCCTTAAAAATACGGCAAAGTAAGTCTTGAGGTTTGGATAGGTCAGCAATTCGATTACTTTATCTACAGACACCCAAACAACTTCTTCATTAGTTTCAATCTTTTCGCCCTCACCCGTAACGGCTCCTTCAAACATTTCAACGACAACACCGCCGCCTTCTGGATAGTTATACGCAATTGGTTCGAGGTGTTTAGTTATTTCTATTTTATAGCCAGTTTCCTCTAAGATTTCGCGGATCGCAGCCTTCTCGGCACTCTCGCCTTTCTCCAACCGTCCTTTTGGAAAGCTATAATCCTTTTGAAGGTTTCTGTAAACCAATAGATATTCAACTTTATCTGTTTTATTTCTAGACACTATAGCACCAGCCGATCGAACATTACCACTTTTATCTAACACTCGACTTTCGGATTTACCCGATAAATAACGGTGGACCAGTATTGCCATTGCCAACATTGCTCCGCCAAGCACATAGCCACCGAAAATATCGAGATACCAGTGAACGCCTAAGTAGATTCTCGAATAACCAACCGTTACTACCAGAGCCAAAGATACCGGTAACACAAATTTTGCCCATAATTCACGCCTGTTCTGCCAAGCATAATATGCTAGTAAACCGAAAAAAATTGTATAAAAAATAGTGTGTCCACTAGGAAATGAGTATTTATCGGCATAGTTGACGAGCACTTCACACCCAAAAGCCTCTGGGCGCGGAACCTGATAATAGTTCTTCAGTAGCGACTTTACTATTTGTCCGACCAAGGGTGCTAAGAGCAAGATAACTGAGAAAGCCTTATCTTTTTTGAAATAATAGACAAGAGCTGCTGCAAAGATAGTTAAAGCCACTGGAATCCAAACCCCATCTCCAAATAAACTAACGAATCTGAGTGCTAGAGTGAGTAAATCAGTGCGAAAAAGAGAGATACAATTACCGACCATCAGTGGCACCCTGAATGATTTCGTAGAAATTCTTAATTATTTCACCGAGCGTCAGAAAACGGGCATTCGCATTCTCCCACCAGCTCTTCTTACTCCAGGTGTTATCCTTTGAAGAGTGATTGATAATTACAAAGTCTTTACCCAAAACGTTCCGAAACTGTGTATAGGCTCGTCTCTGATGATACGGCGAAGTCACGAGGATGATGCTCTTAAAGCCGCTATCAGCAATTACCTTTGCGGTAAAATCTGCGTTTTCGGCGGTTGTCTTCGAATCTTCTTCAATCAGAATGTCACCCGCTGGAACCCCACTAGCTACAGCGATGCGTTTCATGGCCAGTGCATTTGACACATCACCTTCAGCTGCTGCTCCTGAAAAGATAATCTTCGGAGCCCAGTCTTGCCCATATAGCTTCACGCCTTCAGTAATCCTAGCGTCAGTATCCCCACCCGAAACCACCACAATCGCATCTACCTTTTCCAGCGCATCCTGGGGAGAGAGATAAACAGCTATGAGCATGGGCACAAATACGACCAGAGCCACCGCTATAAATATTGAAACAAATAGTTTTTTTATCATTTTTCCTTTCGTCAGAAAGATCCCCGGTCAACCTATCATAACATGTATTGACTAGCCGGGGATGACAACGGGGATTAGTTTGTAAACTCCTGAGCAAACATCTTACCATAAGATCCGCCATCCACGACAGAGATACCGACCTTCCCGAAGTCATTTGAGAGCATATTTGCCTTATGGCCAGGACTGTCCATCAGTCCAGCAAATGCATCGGTTAGAGTTGGCGCAAGGGCTAGATTCTCTCCAGCGATCATATAGTTAATCTTAGCTTCGTTCATACGGTCGAAAGGCGTCTTTCCCTCTGGTGTATTGTGCGAGAAGTAACCACGTGCAAACATCTCTATATTATGTGCTTCACCAACAGCAGCTAACTTATCATCGAAAACCAGCTCTCTGGCACCATGGTCTTTTCTCTCTTTGTTAATAAGGACAAGCATTTCTTTTGCCGTCGCCTTTTCTGATTTCACTTTCGTGGTCGTAAACCCAAGCGCCAAAGATTCGCTGCTCTGGGGTTTGACAGTGAGAAAGTCAATTGTACTCGCCGCCGCCGGGCCAAAAGTTTCTGTTACAAAACGACTTACTGTTGGGTTATTTGAGGTCAAAAGTTTTGAGAAATACGATTCACCCAAGTCCGCTTTCAATGTCCCAGAGACAGCTAATAAGTAAAGTAAGTTCACTGTAAACCAGACGAATAATATTCCGCGCAAGAGTCCAGGCACAAGTCCAAACCAGCGATTATAACTCGAGTGAATATACTCATTCGGCACTCGATCGTAAAAGAATATCATCAGTCCATAATAGAACAACATCACCGCAAACCAAATTAGGAAGAAAGCGATCGTTCCACTAAAGCCCGCTGGCAGAGAGACTGCGCTTACTAGCCATGACCCCACCCCGCGATAGAGATAAGCGGCTACGGCCACAGCGCCAACTAGCGCGAGTAGATCCGCTAAGTCACGGATAAAGCCGCGCAAGTAGCCAATGTACACAAACAGTGCCACTACCCCGACAATTATCAAATCTATGTAATTCATAGTTACTATTATAGCTTTTTGCGGCGAAGTAACAACGAGTTCGTTACCACGCTTACGCTAGATAGGGCCATCGCAAGACCCGCTAGCTCTGGCTTCAGTAGCCAGCCGGTCAAAGGAAAGAGAAGGCCAGCTGCAATCGGAATACCGGCCACGTTATAGGCAAACGCCCAAAATAGATTCTGCCTAATCTTATTCATGGTGGCCCTTGAGAGCTTTATGGCTGTTACTACATCCCTTAAGTCGTTTTTGATTAGGACTATATCGCCGGATTCCATCGCAACATCGGTTCCGCTACCGAGGGCTATACCAACAGTGGCCTGTGTCAAAGCAACGGCGTCGTTGATACCATCACCGACCATGGCAACGGTCTTACCTGCCTGTTGCAGTTTCTTAACTTCACCTGCTTTGTCCGCTGGCAAGACCTCAGCTAGAACCTGATCGATGCCAACTAATTTAGCGATGGCAGCGGCCGTTCTCTGATTATCACCAGTAATCATGACTGTCTTTATTCCCATTTCTTTCAGTGTAGAGATAGCTTCGGCTGAGTTTTTCTTCAGCGTATCTGCAACTGCGACAATGCCAATCACTTCTTTTTCAGATGAAATAATCATCGCTGTTTTACCCTCGTTCTCGAGCTGGGCCATAGAGGCTTCAATCTCTTTTGTACTAATTTTCTCATCAGACATAAGCTTGCGATTACCCAGTAAGTACTTTTTGTTAGCTATTTCACCTTGAACGCCGTGGCCGGGTACGGCTTGGAATTTTTTGGCCTCTGGTATGGTAATACCCTTCTCTTCGGCCTCACGGACAATCGCCTCAGCCAGGGGATGCTCACTCAATCTCTCGAGGGATGCGGCAATACCTAAGATATTCTCGATGTTATGCTTAGTATTACCTGCTGGAACCACATCAGTAACTATCGGCTTACCGTGAGTGAGGGTGCCTGTTTTATCAAAAATTACGACATCTATCTTCTGAGCTGTTTCTAGCGCTTCACCAGATTTTACCAAGATACCACTCTCGGCTCCACGCCCCGTACCAACCATTATGGCGGTCGGGGTGGCCAGCCCAAGCGCACAAGGACAAGCTATCACTACCACAGAAACCGCTAGTAGCATTGCAAAGACAAAGGTTTGCCCGACGATAAAGTACCAGACCAGGAAAGTCGCTAGAGATAGTAGCAGCACTGTTGGAACAAAATAAGAGGATATCCGATCAGCGAATCGTTGTATCGGTGCCTTGGAACCCTGAGCTTCCTCAATTAGCTTCACTATCTGGGAGAGCACTGTCCCATCACCAATTTGAGTGGTGCGGAATTCGATCGAACCATTTTTATTAATGGTGGCGCCAATGACTTTATCACCGACATTTTTCTCGACTGGGATAGACTCGCCAGAGATCATCGATTCATCAATAGAGGTATTACCAGCTATAATCTCGCCGTCTACTGGGATCTTCTCCCCGGGCCGAACGATCACAGTATCCCCAACGACCACTTGGTCTATTGATATGTCCATCACCTTACCGTCTCTTCTAACTCGAGCGGTGCGTGCCTGCAAGCCCATTAGCTTCTTTATCGCCTGCGAAGTTTTACCTTTAGCCCGAGCTTCCAGTAACTTGCCAATCAAGATAAAGGTGACCAGTAATGCCGCTACTTCATAGTAAGAGTCACCCGCGATAAAGAAGGTGGTCGCAACTGAGTAAAAGTAAGCCGCCGATGTACCAACAGCAACCAGCGTATCCATATTCGAGGTTCTGTTCTTAAGGGCAGCCCAAGCCCCCTTGTAGAATTGACCGCCCGCGATAAACTGAACCGGTGTCGTCAGAAGAAATAGTAGAAGTGTTCGATTGGGAAAATCCATCAACATTTCAGCGTTTATACCAACAATCATGAGTAGCTGAGGCATGGAGATAAGTAGTATTGGAAGCGACAAAGAAAGGGCGAAAATTAAAGTCCTCTTTAGTTTAGATAACTCTGTTTTCTTGCCAGTTTCATCTGGGGACGCACCCTGATGAAGTTTGGCGCCATAACCAGCCTTCTCAACAACCTGGATCAGGCTTTCTGGGTGAACCACACCTTCGTCGTACTCGATTGTTGCTTTCTCTGAAGCATAATTAGCATTTGCCCGAATCACCCCTTCTTGTTTGCCAAGGGCATTCTCTAGGACTGTTGAACAGGAAGCACAATGCATTCCTGTTATATCTAAGATAACTTTTTCTTTTTTCATAGTATTCCCCTATTTAACTATTTCTACCGTACCGGCCGGTACACCCATCGCACAGGTAATAGTGTATTTTCCAATACTTTTGGGTGTAAATTCCAGCTTCACTGTTTGCCCCTTAACGAAGAACTGTGGCTGGCTAACCAAATTCGGAATCATCACTGAGCCCATACAACCAAACCCATCATCCTTGGCTAGTATCTCTATACGAACAGGTTGGCCTACCTTAAAGGTAAATTTCTTGGGTGTCAGAGTTTCTTCCTTGTCATAAGTCGCTTTTGCTACTTGTACCTCTCCATTCGGCACTACCATTCCGACACTTGAGCTAGGCTCTGTCTGACTTTGAAAACTATTTTTTAAACCAGATAGAGTGAATCCATTTGAAAGGTTGTAGAGCGCTAGCAAGATTACCAGGACTCCAATAAATTTGTAAAAGAAGTCAGTAAGTCCACCTTTTTTAAGTACAGACGTCAAACCGCCAACGCTCAGCAAACCAGGAGTGGTGCCGAGGGCAAATACACCCATAATCATGGCTCCACTGACGAAGCTACCAGTGCTAATAGCATAGACCTGCATCGCCTGAGTAAAACCACAGGGAAGGAAGAATGTCAGCCCACCCAAGATCATTGAATTTTTGTGGCTATACTCGGCACCAGTTGCCTTGTCTAAACCGAGTAGCCTAGACAAACTCTTTGGCAGTGTAAATACATTTGTGAGCCTTGGAAATATTTCCAAGAGCTGAATTCCAAGAAATAACATAAATATACCCACTATAATCATAAAGAATCCCGTAAACGAAGAGGAGAGCTTTAGAAATGAGCCCAAACTACCTATCAGACCGCCGAGGGCAAAAAAAGCGATGATCCTACCTAAGTTAAAAAATAAGTGCGGTCTAAATTTCTGTGCCGGTGTCGCATCTGGATGTTTCTCGGCATACCTAGCGGAAGCACCGAGAACAAGTCCCCCAACTAGCGCCATGCAACTAGAAAGTCCAGCAGTGACGCCGATGGTGAAGATAACAGCAAGGCTAGTAGAGGGTCCGGCGGCACCAAAAGTAAGTGCCTTTGCCAGACCAAGTTTAGTTGCCATGAAGTACAATAAACCGATGGTTAGAAATGACACCACTATAAATGTAAGGTCCCGATAATTTGCTTTGACAAAGGGTAAATCTGATTTACCGACTTGATAACCAACCGCTTTTACAGCAGCTGCAATCTCATTTCTCGAAACTTCTACATCGCTAAATATTGTAACAACGGACTTTTTCGAGCTCGCAGTTACTTTCTGAACCCCAGAAACTTGCTTCAACTTATCTTCTATCAGGATTTCGCAGGAATGGCAGTGCATCCCCTTCACTTCAATTATTTGTTTCATATTATCTAACTCTCTTTCTGAAGACTTCGAGGACTTCCTTGGTCGCTTCATCTGCACGACCATCACTAATCTTATGAGCAACACAGGTGCGAAGATGATTCTCTAGGATTACTTCATCCATCTTCTTTAGGGCATTCTGGACAGCCAGAGACTGATTTAGAGTATCGATACAATAAACATCTGCCTCAATCATCGAGACTACTTTCTTGATATGTCCTTCGATTATTTTAGCCCGGTGTAGGATGTCATTCTTCACTTTTTCGCTTTGCATCAATTCTCCTCGTGTTTATTTTATAATTAGTTATTTAATATTTCGTAATTAATCCCATCCCCCATCCCCCCTAGGGGGTAGTGTGTATCTATTATATAGCCCCTATCCAGTAAGTCAAGGGGCTATATAACAAGATTGATGTTGTTGCTAGCTTTTGTTTATATATTTCCAGAGTGCTACTGCGCTTAAGCACAGAACAACGATTACTAGTAGATAGCTCAGCCACATAAATGGCGCTACTCCCCAACTAGCCCCTCCCATCATTCCTTGAAAGTCGTTATAACCATAATTCATCATGATTAACCCCTTTCTTTCTTCTTTTTATAATCTATTATTGCTTCGTGTAGTGCATTCGCAGCTAGGTTACTGCAATGCATCTTTATTGGTGGTAGCCCACCGAGAGCCTCTGCCACAGCGGCATTGCTAATTTTTTCGGCCTCTTCTAGGGTTTTCCCCATCACCATTTCAGTTACCATGCTCGAGGTTGCTACAGCCGCACCGCAACCAAAAGTCTGAAATTTCACGTCTTCGATAATCTCTATACCATTTTTCTCACCCACCTTGAGGTATATCTTCATTATATCACCACAGGTTGGGTTCCCGGTAGTGCCCACACCGTCTGCATTCTTAATCTCACCCACATTACGCGGGTTTGAGAAATGATCCATTACTTTTTCGCCATATAAATCTGCCATTATTTTGCTCCCTTTGTTAAAAAACTATCACAGTAACTGTTAAATGCTTCATAAAATTCGCCATTATCTCTCATGTCTGATTTTCTATCTATCTTTTCTAGATATTCCAAGGATTCCTCTGGTTCTAGGATCACGTCACACCTCACAGCTATCCTAGTAGGACTTACTCCGTCCCATTCTACAGCTGGAAACCCAGCGGTGAGAAGTTCCTTGTTCCAAGTAGGATCTATATATATCCACTCACCTGCCTCATTCTGAAACTCTACAAACATATGAGAACAATCATCGTGATGAGGCTTAGAAGTAATACTTTCTGGTAAACGCAGTTTAGACCACTTAAATAAACCAACCCGAACTCTTGCCTCAAAACCCAATTTACAAAGTTCATCTACTAGTATTTTTGCCTTATCTTCACAATCAAAGCCTGCTTCACCTTGAGTAGAAATATGATACGGAATATCTCTAACCTTGTTGAATATGATAATAGCCTTGTCTATATCTTGCATATCAGTCCCCAATCTTTTTTATACTATCTATAGTAACAACAATCGCGCCCTTTGCTGGGAAACCAGCGTGTATCAGCTGAACCATATCAAAATGCGTACCGGCCGTCTCGTAAACGGCCTTACCAATCATCTTATAGCCAAAACAATTCTTCTCCCAATCTGGATTCCAAACTACCAAAGAAACCTTATCGTTTTTCTCAATATTAGAAACCGTCTTTGTAAGGTAATTGTCGCCGATGAGTAACTGATTCTCATTCAAAACTTTCACATCGGCTAAAACAGCTATATCTGGCTCTAAAAGTGATGCCGTGGCCATGGCTACAGGGTTACCCTCTATTAACTTCTTCGCTTCTTTTGAAATCATTTTATCGGACTCATATCTCTTAATTTTTGCACGATTCCCGGTAAATGTTTCATCAGTTCATCTATCTCCTCTTTTGTGTTCATTTTGCCGAGAGAGAAACGAATAGCGCCGTGTGCATCCATATCGGCAAAGCCCATTGCCTTGGTAACATGTGATGGCTCCAAGCTGCCGGATGTGCAAGCAGAGCCACTAGAAGCGGCTATGCCGAGCATATCTAGATTAATGAGGATTGACTCCCCTTCGATGCGACGAAAGAGAAATGCGGCGATGTGAGGCAAGCGATTCTCGGGGTCTTTCGGTCCGATGAGCTCAACATCTGGGATTTCCTTTGTCACCCGCTCAATCAGATAATCTCGCAAAGTGGTAACTTGTAATCTGTAATTTGCCATTTCTTGCTTTGCCAGAGTCATGGCCGTAGTCATTCCGACTATGTAGGGAATATTCTCAGTTCCCGCTCTTTGATTTCGTTCTTGAGCCCCACCCTGCTGTTGCGGCAAAAATTTAGTGCCTCGTTTGACATAGAGTAAACCCACGCCTTTTGGACCATAAAATTTATGTCCTGTGAGCGAGAGCATATCTACGCCAAGTTTCGTCACATTTATATCAAGGTATTGAAAAGCCTGTACGGCGTCCGTATGAAAAACAAGGGGAAGCGTATTCCCAGCTTCTTTCCTTGCATCTTTTGCCTTATTTATAATCTCAGCTATAGCGGAAATCGGTTCAATTGTACCGGTTTCATTGTTACCAAACATAACAGAAACGATAGCTGTGTTTTCGCGGATATTTTCTCGGACATAATCCAAATCTACAATGCCCTCGTGATCAACTGGGATGTAGCTAACTTCAAAACCAAAATACTTTGCGAGATATTTGGCACTATCGAGCACACAATGATGCTCTATGCTCGAAACCATAATATGTGGCTTCACCCCAAGCACCTGCGAAGCATAAAAAGCGACGCCTTTTAGGGCCAGGTTATTCGATTCAGTGGCGCCACTAGTAAAGACGATCTCGCCTGGCTTTTCGGCCCCGATTAGCTCTGCTACCGCGTGTCTAGATTCACAAAGTGCGTCTTTGGCCTCACGGCCTAAAGCGTAAATGCTAGAAGGATTACCAAATTTATCGGTAAAATATGGGCACATCGACTTGCGCACAGTTTCATCGATTGGTGTAGTCGCGGCATGGTCAAAATATATCATTATTTCAGCTCCTTTTTCGCCGTGGTGATGCAAGATTTGCAAGCATTTAGTTGTGTACGCTCAAGGTTCTCTATCTTCTTGTAATCATCCCATGAAATCAGGACACCGACGGGATCGCTATAACGCAAAATCACAGTCCCAGTGCCGTTTTTCAACCCGGCTAGTACCTTCGATGCGCCATTGGCGAGCTCTGCGGTGGTGATAAATTTCTCTTTCACGATTTACCCTTTCATGTTGTCATTCCAGCGTGGGCTGGAATCTAGTCCTTCGGTAACTTATTCTCCTGGATCCCAGCCTTCGCTGGGATGACGATGAGAGAAATAAATGTTACCCTACAAGTAGGGTAACATTAGGGGTAACATGTTGTCAATATATTTATGAGGACTTGATGGTGGCAAGAATAGACTTCACCTCTGCTTTTCTAGCCTCCAAGTCTGAACCCGTAATACCATTTGGCAAAGAGTATGTGACTACATAGTTGGTGTTCTGAACCCCCACAGTAGGTAATGGTCCTCCTACATTTTTGGCCTCCTGCCACTGCGCTGGCGTAAAGACTGAAATAGCGAACATTGAAGCGTACCCCTTGTCTACGCCCATGCTGGTCTCGTCGATACTTATGTCTGTTGTTGGAACCGAGACATAATAGATAGCGGTAACACCATCTTCCTTCGTCTTGGGAAAAAACTTATATGCCCAAGTAGCTGGGAAGGTTATTTCAAAACCGTATTTCGCATCTTTATAGACCAGTGGGTCAGATTCGCTGGTAAAAAGCTTGGCCACCCAACCGGTTTTGTTCTCATATGCTGTCTTGAACCAATCCCCAGTAGTCTCTAAAACTTCGAGCTTGGTGCCATTGGGGATGATAGCGAGTACTTCTGACTCCGCTTGAGCCTCTTTACGAAAATTCAAACCTTCCGGAGAGTTCACGTAAACTATTTGCTGTTTTGAGCTGGTCGAAGTCTCTGTCTGGGCAACTGGATTCTCTATTTTCTCTTCAGTTTTAAGTGTTTTATCGGCACTATATGATTGCCAGGCCACATAAGCTCCGGCGGCCAAAATAAGTGTGGCCAAAACGGATAGTAGTACCACGAGCCAAGTACGGCGCTTCGGCTCATCTAGGATAATCTCATCTGCTTCGTCTTCGAGGATCATCTCCTCGCGTTCAGCTTTGCCCATTAGTTCTTCAAGGGTAGACTTCTTCGCCTTATTCATTCGGGCTCCTCCGACTCTATTGTTCGAGCGAAACGAGAACTATACATTTTAAACTTCTCACTGCGTTCGAAGAATAATTAATTAAATTCTAAACAATTCTTCTGCGTTTATTGTAGTCTGCTCAGAAACTTTATCAAGAGTTATTCCCTTCAGCTCAGCGATTTTTTGGGCCACTTCGAGGACGTAGGCTGGCTCGTTTCTCTTGCCGCGGTATTTCTGAGGCGTGAGGAAAGGGCAATCTGTTTCGATCAAAATATTCTCAAGAGGAGTGGCTAAGACCGCGTTCTGTATTTCTAAGGCATTTTTATAAGTAACAATACCAGTGAACCCAAGGCTAAAGCCCAGGTCAGCAAAACGTTTCGCCCAGCCCGCATCTAGAGTAAAACAGTGAATAACACCAATCGCTACGCTTGAATTTCTAATTTCTAATTTCGAATTTCGAATTATTTCGTAAACATCATTTACAGCCTGCTCATCCTCACCGTTTCGAACATGAATTATCAGTGGCAAGCCCAAGTGACGCGCAACGTCTATGTGAATTTGAAAAAGCTTGGTTTGTTTTTCCTTAATATCTTTCGTCATCCCAGCCCGTGAGCTGGGATCCAGAGCTCCGGAAGACTGGGTTCCTGACTTGCGACCCGCTTCGACGCGAGGCGAGCCAGGAATGACAAGAGGACTCTCGTAGTAATCCAACCCGGTCTCGCCTATCCCGACGACTTTCTTCGAACTTTTCGCTAAAGACAGTAGATCATTATGGATAGTTTCAAAATCCACTTTATTAGCTTCCTCTGGATGAACTCCTACACTGGCAAATATTTCCGTATGATTATCTGCTAGTAGTACAGCCGCGCCACTAGTCTCAAGACTAACCCCGATACTCATTATTTTCGAAACCCCAGCCTCATGGGCTCGGCTCATGACGTCATCGAAATCATCATGAAAGGCTTCAAAATCTAAATGTGCATGACTATCAATTAGTGGCATTTTTTGGCCTCAACTTTGGCGTCATATGGATCGACGCTAATTCACAAACTGGTAATTCGCACTTCGCCTTCGGCATAAAACTCGTCATAATTGCTCCGATTGCACCAGCAAAAAGACCAGCGGCCAAAACACCACGGTCGGGTAGAATATAAGTTAGCCCAATAAGAGTTGAAAACATAATAATTCTAAAGAAGTCGATTGATGCTTCCATAAAGAGGATGTACTCTGACCGACTCTGTTCGTCAGCATGAAGGTAGTATTCTGAAACAAAGGGTGCTGATCGAAGGGCGCTAGCTAGGCTGCGAACTATATTTAGCGAAGCAACTTGAATAAAAGTTTCAACGAATACAAGCAATGTATAGACGATCCCATCAAGATAGCTACTGGCTTTAATATATGCATGTCTGTTCCCATTAGTCACTTTTTTGCCAACCATGTAAGTCACTGCAATTGTTAAAACAAGGGCAAGCGAAGTAATTAGCCCAACTGATTGATAATTTTTCACTATTGCAAAGACAAATAAGGGCCAAATCACGATTGCAATGCTGGCATCAATTCCAGACCCACCGTAAGAGATCATGTCCTGCAAAATAGACCCAACTTTAATTCGATTGATCCTCAGCTTTTTAGCCGTATGTTTCTCGCTCTGTTTCAACAGAGGAATGAAGACAAAACCTAAAGCAAGGATGACGATAAGATAGAGCACATTAAAGCCAAAATAGGTGGCAATAGAACTGCCGACAAATGGCGCGATAGCACCGAGTATGGCTAGAATAATATACATACGACTGACATCTCTAGTCGCCTGACCTTTGTGTTTTGATTTTGAAAAGTCATAATGGTAACCTTGCCAATACAGAGCCAGAGCTATTCCACCACAGACAGCTGGAAACCAGAGCGGCCAGTGATAAGTCTGAATAGTAGCAAGGAGCCAAAAATGGGCCAACAGTGGCGGCAAAGATAGCGCGATGGCATGCTTTGGTCCGAGCTCCGTGCGTATCAGCGCGGATGGGTACTCGAAAGCGAATTCGACAATGAACATAATTAGGTTTAAAAGTAAGATATCCCTCAGAGAATAACCGAGTAAGAAGAGATAGATTGGGACAAAGATGCTAACCATGGCGCAAACAAAAGAGCGCAAACTCATCACTAAAAATATTTCGTTTAGCTCCGTGTGCTTGATGCGAAAAAGCTGATGCTGTAATATTTGCGCTTCGCTAAATGGCAAGTTACCCCTCCGTTTTTATTATTCTGTGCGTTCAATCCTTGGGAAAAGTGGTTCTGGTTTAAGTGATTTCAGTTGTGACTTCATCTTATCAGACGTTTCTGGCATAAAAGGTGAGATCTTAAGGCTTAGTAACTCAAGTACTTGTCGTAATTCTAAAATAATAATAGTAAATTTCTCATCATCTATCGTTCTTAATTCCCATAGTTTACTTTTCTCAATATATTCGTTGCAAAGTCCCACCGCAGAATTGAACAAAGAAAGTGACGTATAGAAATCTAAAGTTTCTACTGTAGAATCAAAAGCAGTACTAAAAACGCTAAACATCTGGTTTATAGACCCCATATCAACTTCGTAAGGTTCCGTATCTTTTTCATCATTTTTATAAGAGATAAACTTGACTCCATAGTCACCTGGGCAAGTCTTACCTACTCTCTCATCAGTACCTTTTATATCTTCCCTGATTCCTTTGTTGTTTAAAACTAAAACCCTATTTAGCAGGTTTCCTATACCGTTTGCTAATTCTGAATTATATCTAGAGACGATTTTTTCCTCAGAGATATCACCATCCGAACCAAAAGGAAATTCGCGAAGCAGGGCGTAACGTACTGCATCTGTGCCATACTTATTGGCCATGACTACAGGGTCAATTACATTCCCGATACTCTTACTCATCTTTTGGCCATCGATGGTGAAGAAACCGTGGGCAAAAACCTCTTTCGGTGGCTCTTCGCCGATGCCGAGTAGGACTGCTGGCCAGATAACCGCATGAAACCAGAGAATATCCTTGGCCATTAGGTGCAGACTCGCTGGCCAGACTGGACCCTGGTCATAAATTTTAGTTGCGGAATAATAATTAATAAGCGCATCAACCCAAACATAGATAGTCTGAGCCTCATCTCCAGGGAATTTAATCCCCCACTCAACGCTCTCGCGGGAAATACTGACATCTTCTAGACCCGATTTAATCTTACTTAGGACTTCATTCTTGCGTGAAATTGGTGAAACCTTAATCTCATCGCTCTTAATTCTGTCATATAGGCTAAACTTGTCGGCGATTTTCCCGAGCAAGAGAAAATAGTTTTCCTCTGATTGAGCCACTGGAACCTTCTTGTGGTCTGGGCATTTGCCATCCACGAGATCGCCTTCGGCTAAATATTTTTCACAGCCAACGCAGTAAAGACCTTCGTAGTCTCGCTTCTCTATATAGCCGTTCTTCTGTAATTTTGTGACCACTTCCTGAACAATTTTCTCGTGTTTTGGATCCGTAGTTCGAAAAAACTCATCGTTTGAGATATTAAGCTTCGTCCAGGTTGATTGGAATTTACTCACCAGCTTGTCGACGAACTCTTTTGGTGACTCCTTGGCCTTACAAGCCGCTTCAGCAATCTTCGCACCATGTTCATCAGTTCCAGTGAGAAAGAAGACCTCATCCCCAAGTCCGCGATGATAGCGAGCAAGTACATCAGCAGCGATGGTAGTATAGGCGTGCCCAATGTGCGGCACGTCATTTACATAATATATCGGGGTGGTGATGTAAAATTTATTTTTCATTATTTCTTTCTGTGATTTCCGAAAGCTCCGCTTTTAGTTGTTCTATCGTCTTAAATTGTACCGCATTCATACCAAGAGTGCGAGCAGTCTCGACGTTTTCAATCTTATCATCTATAAAAATAACTTCTCTTGGCTCTTTTTTCAGTTTGTTAAGTGCATAAAGATAGAAGTCCTCATTAGGCTTCAACATACCAACTTTATAAGATACAAAGATATTTTCTGGCTTAAAAACATCTTCAAGCCTCCAGTATTTTTGATTAGCCTCGTCAAAACCGTCACCAAAGTTTGTAAGCATCGCTAGCTCATAACGATTACTCAGTGTTTTGACAAAGTCTTTCACTTCCGGCCTAACCTCATAACTACTAAGATGGACCTTCCTTAATTCAACTTTTGATTTATTCGTTCCTAGTTGCTCTTGGATATAATCGTAGAATTGATCTGTCGTTATCTTACCCACGTCTTCGGCCTTAGAGATATAGTCCTGTATTGGCTGTAGCTCCGCTACCGTTACACCAAAAAAGTCCGCAAGTTTCTGGTAACTGCCCTCAAGGTCATTAGCGGTAAAAACCCCATTATTATCAAAAAGAAGAGTTTTAATCATTCAGATACTCTTTGGGTTTTCTTTCCTTAAGGGTTGCCTCAGGTGGAGAGAGAATAACTACGAACTCCCCTTTTTCCTTAATTTCAGGTAAGACTTCACTGATTTTACCCCGATAAGTTTGCTCGAACTTCTTGGTGAGTTCACGGGAGACGGAAACTTCTCGGTCCCCGACGTGTTCTCTGAGTTCATTCAAAAGTTTTACAATTCGAAATGGTGATTCGTATAAAATAATTGTTCGATTTATGGTGGCTATTTCCCTTAGTTTAGTTTGTCTGCCTTTCTTGTGTGGCAGGAAGCCAATAAAGACAAATTCATCTGTAGGTAAACCCGAGATTGAAAGTGCTGTAATGGCGGCTGAAACGCCTGGTATTGGCTCCACCTCTACCCCAGCCAAAAGTGCTTGGCTAATAAGATACTCACCAGGATCGCTGACTCCTGGAGTCCCAGCATCTGTGACTAGAGCCACATTCTGTCCCTCCAAGATTGATCTAATAATTTGTTCGACTTTACTATCTTTACTATGCTGGTGATAACTAATGAGTGGTTTTTTGATCTCAAAGTGGTTCAGTAACTGTAGACTATGCCTAGTATCTTCACAGGCAATGATATCAACCTCTTTTAGCGTCGTGAGAGCACGCAAAGTGATATCAGAGAGATTGCCTATAGGTGTTGAAACTACGAATAATTTTGCCATTATCGGATCTCAAATTCCTTCTCAAGTCCTGTATATTTCTCTTCCACTACTTCGAGGTTCTCAACGGTGGCGAGTTCGCTACCCTGCTTAGCCCAACGGACAAATTTATCCACGTTCTTCGCTTCACCTTCGACAACGGCAAATACACTGCCGTCTGATTCATTACGACACCAGCCAGTTAGTTCCAACGAGTTTGCTTCTTTTCTCGCAAAATGACGAAAGAAAACTCCCTGTACATCTCCAGAAATATTTAGCTTAGCTCTTTTAAAAATTTTATCTGCCATGTGCCCCCTAGGTTTTGATTATCTTTAAATATGACTTATATAGATTATACCAATCCATCATAGCTAAGCTCTCAGCGCGGGCCATTGTACTAATACCGGCGTCTTTTAGGAGAAGTTCGGTAGTTTCTTTGTTCAGTGTGAGGCCTCCAGAGAGTGAATTAATCAGTTGCTTTCGTTTCTCACCGAAACCAGCTTTTACCAGGCGGAAGAAAAGAGGAACGTCAACGTCAAATAGTGGTTTTTTATAAATTCTTATCTTCAAAATAGCCGAATCAATCTTTGGGGCTGGAAAGAACGAAGTTCGCGGAATAACTTCCACGATCTTTGGGTTACCATAAAACTGGACTGAGATTGCCAGTATACTCATCCGAGCCGGTTTGGCACAAATACGCTCGGCAACCTCACGCTGAACCAGGATGACCATCTCATCGGGTTTATTCTCGGCCTCCAGGAAGAGACGTAAGACTGGTGAAGTAATATAGTATGGTAGATTCGCCACCAGCTTATATTGTCCGAGCTCAGATGAATCAAATTTGAGGACGTCTGCATTGATAACTTTTAAGTTTGTGTGTTTGATACAAGAAGTTTTCACAATCGAAATCATCGCTTTATCAAACTCGAGGGCGATGACCTCGCCAGCGTGTTTACAGAGCTCATTCGTGAGTACGCCCATTCCTGGACCGACTTCGAGTACCTTGTCTTCCTTGGTTAGTTCAGCTGCCTCGACGATGGACTGGAGCGCTTCGGGATTAACAAGAAAATGTTGCCCTAAATCCTTCTTGGTATGGGCACCATATGCTTTGAGGGTACGCTTTATCTCTGTTATATCTGTAAAATCCATTGTTCTCCGATAATTATTATCAAATTGTTGGAAACCTGCTCATGATAATTGACCAGTTACCAAACTGGCCCCATTATACTTGGTTAAGCACGATTTATGAAGGGGATTATCTGTACTGGCACTGACCCCAAGCGCCCCAGCCATTCTGGCTAGCGCGTAGGGCGGTGGCGTAGGCTTGAGCGTCTATATCAAACATGTTACTAGCAGGATGTCCGGCTTTTGCGGCCCACGTGTATAAAGATCCGTCCCATTGGAAGATTCCCTTATTGGTACCATTATCGGCAAATTGTCTGCCGCCACTTTCGCACCACATTACCCGAGCCATCTTGTTTGGGTCCACCCCATATGTTCTACCAGCCGCTACTAATATCGGCCAGATGTCGTCCATACCGTAAGGTTTGACCCCAACAGCAACAATCTTGTTCTGAACTGGAACTGTGACGGTTGAAGAAGTTACGGTTCTCTCTATTTCAGCCCCATTCTTGTAGACAATGTGTACCGATTGGTTCTTGGTACCATTTGCACCAGTTTGAGTAACGGCGGTTTTACCTTGATATAGGTTATAATCATTCTGCTCAACCGTTTGGAACGGTACAGCTACTACCTCGTCCACATCGGCAAAGTTTATTCTCGTAATTGTAATCCCAGAGATACCTACAAGCAGAGTAGCCTTCGGAGGCTCAACAATATCATTGGCACCGAGCGTAATCGCTTTCTCAGTGAGCATTTCACCGACTGTCTTTGCCCAGCTACGCACAACCATAGTTTGCTCATCAACATAAATTGTATACACAGGAGCACGGTCAATGAGTATTTTCTGCCCGACAGCGCCTTCAGCAGCTGGGTCCATAATCAGTTCGGCTGACAGCCTATCCTCTGGATAAACCTCCACGGCAAGCTGATTTAAGATTGCGGCTGGCTCTGAGTAAGCCGAAACGGCTGGCCAAGACTGGCCATTATCCGAGATAAGCACTGGCAGTGCGCGAACAACCAAGACTTCTACTGGTTTTCCGGTCAGATAAGTGTCTACTGCTGGCTCGGTAATGTCATACTTTGAGAGTGAAATCTGATTTTGATCTAGGGCTCCTCCGATAGTGTTCTGAGTGGTTAGTATGTGTTTAGTTTTACCATCTATATTGAGGGTGATTTTCGTCTCGACTGTGCCCACTACACTCTCACCGTAAACTCGGTGAGAAACAAAGGTGGAGAACATAATTGTGAGTGCGAATACTACTAAAAAGGCATACTTTGCCTTTCCATAGAAGGAGTGGAAGTTATTCAATTTGAAGGGAATATTCATCTACTAAATTACTTTTTGTTATCGTACTAGCCATTCTAGAACAGATGAAAGAGGGTGTCAATGCTTGTCCACAGGCACCTTTGCCATTGCTACGATACGGGGCTATAATGCCTGCATGAAGCTCGTAAGCGTAACAAATTTTGGTATAAAAGGCATAAACTATTACTGGGAACGAAGAGATAAGTTCAACCTGTCAGCAGAAGAACTTGCCTCAGTAGGTGTTCTAGGTAATATAGCTCTTGTTGAACCTAAGCTCATTCCAAAGTTAACCCAAGCAAACCGACTCCTTAAAGAATATGGATATGAAATAGTCGTCAAAGACGCTTATCGCTCGCCTGAACTTTATAACCTTGTTCGTAAAAAAAGATATGAAATTGACGGAAAGATAAATACTGACAGAACCTTAAGCACCGGCGCGAACCCACATAGCAGTGGCAAGGCCGTAGATATTAACCTAATAGAGCTAAGAACGGGTCTAGAAGTTGAGATTTGGGGTAAGAGTGACTGGCCAAACGGTGTCTTCATAAATTATTACCGAAATAAAAAAGATAAAAAAAGTAAAAATTATCAAAGCTTGCAGGACCTACTACAAAGCACTATGACAAAAGTAGGTTTTTCATTAGGCAAAAGACGAGAATTTCATCACTTCGAGTTGAAGTAATTTCATAGCTTCTTCAATTTCGCATAGCTAAGCGATAACCACTTGATCCCATAATCATCGAAATTCACTGTAACTTCATCGTCATCAAGAGCCGTCACCACGCCAGCGCCAAAATCTTCGTGAGTAACCTTGTCACCGACACTGAGGTAGCTGCTGAGAGATTCTTCGGCGACAGCCTGAACAGTCACAGATGGTGAGAGTATATCCTCATAACCAGCCACTAAGTGAGCCGGGATGTCTGCGAGAAACCTACTCGGGCTGTTATTCATAGTTTTACCATAGAGCATGCGGGAGCGAGTGATAGTCATATAGAGCCTTTCGCGTGCGCGCGTAATCCCGACATAACAGAGACGGCGCTCCTCCTCCAGCTTCTCCTGATCCCAAGAGCTATTGGCGTGAGGAAATAGATTCTCCTCCATTCCAGCCATAAAAACGGTTCTAAATTCGAGGCCTTTGGCAGCGTGCAGAGTCATCAGTGTCACCGCCTCTTCGTTCGGATTCCAATTATCGATATCTGCAATAAGCGCCACTTCTTCGAGAAACCCTTCGAGGTCAGATTGTCCGTGGACAGAGGTATACTCTTTAGCCACAGTCAGAAGCTCGCGAACGTTCTCGATGCGCTCTTCGCCGGCGGTAGTGCCATCATCGAGCGATTTTTCATAGCCACTCTTGCGAATCACAAGCTCAATCAGGTCCGCTAGGGGCTCGCTATCACGCGAACGGCCAAATACTTCAAGGAGTCTGGCAAAGTCCACTAGAGCGGCTATCTGCTTCGGTCCGAGGCCTAGATCATTCACCCGATCTAGTACTGCCGAAATAGTTAGATTACTCTTTCGACCAAAAGTCATAATTTTCGCAAGTGAAGTGTCCCCCACTCCGCGGGCTGGCACGTTTATAACGCGTTCAAAGGCAACCCAGTCATCATTACTATTAATAACGCGTAAATAAGCGATAATATCTTTAATTTCTTTGCGTTCGAAGAAGCGAAAACCACCAACGATACGATATGGTACCCGAAATTTGAGGAATTCGGCCTCAATGGCGCGTGATTGAGCATTTGTGCGATATAAAACAACTATATCACTTAGCTTGTAGTCTTCCTCTCGGACGAGACGTTCTGTTTCGCGGATAATCAGCTGCCCTTCCTCGTGCTCGTCGCGGGCATCCATGACCACTATCGGCATGCCGGCTATATTATCTGTAAAAAGTTTCTTTTCGCTTCGTTGTTCGTTTTTGGCAATAACGTGGTGTGCCGCCTCTAGAATTGCTTTTGTAGAGCGGTAATTCTGTTCGAGTTTTACCACTTTTGCGGTTGGATAGTCACGTTCAAAGTCGAGAATGTTGCGGAAATTAGCCCCACGCCATGAGTAGATGGACTGCCAATCGTCTCCCACGACACAGAGATTTAGAGATTTTGTGGCCAGTAGCTTGGCAAAGAGATACTGGGCGCGGTTGGTATCCTGGTACTCGTCGATGTGGATGTACTCCCAGCGAGTTTGGTATTTTGCCAAAACCTCGGGGAATTTCTGAAATAGAACCACAGTCTGCATAAGCAAATCGTCAAAGTCGAGAGCGTTATTTCTTTTTAAGACTTCTTGGTACTTCGGATAGATCCTGGCTGCGAGCTCTTGCAGGGGCCCGTTTGCGAGAGCCGGGTATTTGTCTGGGCCAACTAGTTCATTTTTCGCACTAGAGATAAATGAGGCAATCGTCTGCAGCGAAATTTTACCCTCGGGAAGCTCCACGTCCTTCATGGCTTGCTTTAGCGCCGACTGACTATCAGAAGTATCATAAATCGTAAAACTACGTTTATAGCCTAGATAATGTCCATCTTCACGCATGATTCGGGCACAAACGCTGTGGAAGGTTCCCATGGTTGGGATATTTGCAGATTGTAGTTGGTAGTTGGTAGTTGGGCCGCTATCTACTACCTGCTTACTACCATCTACCAAGGAAATGACGCGACGCGTCATTTCCTTCGCCGCTTTATTAGTAAAAGTTACCGCGAGAATGTTTTCTGGCGCTACGCCCATTTCTCGGATAAGATAAGCGATTCGGTGAGTGAGAGCCTTAGTTTTGCCACTCCCTGCCCCTGCCAAAATCAAAACTGGCCCCGTGGTGGCCAGAACTGCGTCTTTTTGTGCCTCGTTGAGGCCTGTCAGTACTTCTTGCATGATACTAATTATACATGAAGTTTCCGTTCAAAAAAAGGCCATACACTACTATTGATGATTTGAATTATATAATTTGGCTAGCTAAAAAACTAAGACTTTGCCTTTGTACTAATAGTTGGCAATCGATCGTACCTAAGCTTCAGAAACAAAATACTAAAAATAATTCCAGCCGAAATAGTATTAGCAAAGACAAGCGGTCTTGAGGAAATTAAAATGCCGTAACCCACCCAACAAAGAATGCCAGCGAAAGTCATTGAAACCATTAAGACAGAGATATCGCCCGATGACTTTGTCTTTAAAAGCTTATGTAGCTGTGGAATGGCAGCGAGTCCCGTTAGTCCCGCTGCTAAATAACCTAGATAATCAACAAACATAGACTAGTCTTTTACTCTAATCGCCATATCGGGGCAGACGTGTTCACATTTTTTGCATTGGATACAAGTAGCGATATCGCACTTCACCGTGTGCTGGCCATAATGTCCGAGCACTTCCTCGTCCCAGACAAGGCACTTCACTGGACAGACTTCGATGCAGAGACCACAACTCTTACATTGATCCGGAAACTGAGTCCAGATATTGGCTTTATCTTCGTATGTCTTTGGGGCGATTTTGGTCATTGTAATTTCTTTCATTTGGACTTTGTTTGTAATTAGTTATTAGTAATTGCGTAATTTCCCGAGTTCCTGAAACAAGTTCAGGATGACGTTGGGGGGTTCAGGATGACGAGGGAGAATATACTTCCTTGGCCATCTTCGCACCAAGCTCTAGGGCCTTCTTGTTAAAATTTCGAAGCTGCGGTTTCTGTGCATATTTATGCGCAAGTTCGTGCTCTAGGGCCTCTTCTAGCGCCTTTACTGTAAGCATATCGAGCTCGGAGACAAGTGCACCAAGAATAATGATGTTTGCCACTCGGGCCGTTAACTTTTCAGACGCTCTACTGGTCGCTGGAATGGCTAGTTTCTCGGCCACCACGTGAGCTAGCTCATGGCTCGTGATCAGGTCGCTATCATAGAGATAAAGCGTCTCTTTGCCAACGTATTTATCAACTCGAGCAATCGCTCGACCGCGCATGTTCACAATTATATCGGCTGTACTAAACTTGGGAAAACCAATTACTCCAGTGCCCACCTGGATAAAGGCAAGCGAAACGCCTCCTCGTTGCTCGACGCCATAATTTGGCATAAAGGCGACATTGAGACCGGCGGCAAAGGCGGCTTGGGTCAGTACGTGGGCGATGGTTTGCACCCCTTGGCCACCCTCGCCAGCAATCAGGATACGGACTACTTCCCTATTCACAAATCACCCCCAGTTTGTAGGTTTCAGCCAGTTTATCTGTAAATTCGATGGTGCCTTTGGCGTCAGTGTGCCAATTTGTCGGACAGTGAGAAATAATCTCGAGCAGCGCAAAATGCCCGGCGAGTTGAGTCTCGATGGCCTTTTTCATGAGAGCTTTCATGTTTGGAATGTTATTTACGCTTGCTCTAGCCACAAAAGCGCCCTTTTCGGTCGCATCTGCAACGAGTTCTGGGCCAAGGAAAGGTCTTTTATTCGTAAAAGCGCCACCAGGGGTAGTATCAGTAACTTCTTTGTAAATCGTGGTTGGGGCCGATTGGCCACCAGTCATAGCATAGACTGTATTATTTACCCCGATTACGGTCACTGGTTCATCGCGGTGTGCTGTATGTAGTAGACTCTGTAAGCCAATCGCATATAAGCCACCATCGCCGGCGAGCCCGATAGTAACACTCTCTTTCTGAGCACGTTTATAGCCAGAAATCGCTGGTGTTACTCGGCCATGATGGGTCTGGATCGTATCGAGATTGAAATAGTCCCAGGCTAGCAAGTTACAGCCGATGTCTATGCCAAAGACAGTTCTTGGCGCAATCTCCATCTCGTCAATCACTTCCCCCAGAGTTTTGAGGATAATACCATAACCACAACCAGGACAAAAGTTACTTGGTTTGGATTCCATGTTTACTACTTTTGGCATACGTACTTCAGTCATGCATCGTCTCCAATACTTTCGCCATAATATCTTCTACTGTAATTCCCTCGGCCGGTTTGTAGAGGCGAATAAACTCCTTATCATAATGACCACTCAGGGTTTCACGGATAATACGGCCAAATTGACCAGCGCTAGATTCGGCGACTAGAATCTTTGATGCCTTGCTAGAAGCTTTGATAGCGGCGGCGGCATCGAATGGCCTCATCGTAATCGGGCGGAAGAGTCCGACCTTGAGTCCCTGAGCGCGGAGTTTAGCGACAGCCACCTTGGCCGCATAGCCGACACTGCCCCAAGCATAAATCACGAGGTCTGCATCGGTGGTTTTATAACTCTCCGATTCAACGATCTCACGGCTGGCCTCTGCAAAATCATGAAAAAGTGAATTCAGGTGGTCTGCGAGCTCTGCTTCAATCGAGTAGCAATTTCGCATATTTTTAATCTGACCGTTCAAAAAGTAAGGTTCCGACTTCGTCACGGGTATAGTTTTTGCGGTATCAACAGTGGAAAGAGTCTTCGAGAGATAGCCGTCACCGAGGATAATGACTGGAAAACGGTACTTCCAGGCCGTATCGAAGGCTTTCTGAGTGAGGAGGTAGAGTTCTTCAGGATTAGAAGGCGCATAAACGACTCGAAGTCCTTCGCCATTACCACCAAAACGAGCAAGAGTCAGCTCCTGCTGGGAGTAAATAACTGTCCCTGTAGAAGGGCCCCCACGCTGTCCTACATACATCACAAGCGGTAGTCTCATGGATTCGGCTAATGATAGCGGGTCTTGCATCAGAACGTGCCCTAGGCCTGCTGTGACAGTCCAAGCCTTACGCCCAGCGATGAGCGCCCCGATAACGGCGAAACCAGAAGCGGTTTCATCTTCCATCTGCATAAAATCAAGTTTTTTGTCCTTTGCGGCGAGCTTCGCCCAACCAGCGAGTATCTCTGTCGTTGGGGTTATCGGATAACCGGCAAAGAAATCAGCACCACTAGAAATAGCGGCCCTTAGTACCACCTCGTTTCCTGTGAGTAATTCCTTCGTATTGACGGTTATTTTAGCGACTTTCCCCTCCTGTGTCTCTCTATTTTACGCTACTTTGGTCTTCTTCTCAAAGATAATTTTGGCGTCGAGCGCTAGAATGCCATGATGGTCGGTATTGACCCGGATTGGATTGACGTCTATCTCGCTAATCTCTGGAAAATCGGTCATCAGCATCGAGAGGCCCGAAACCGCCCGAGCCAGCGCTTCGATGTCGAAGTGTTCCCCATTTCGATAGCCTGTCAGCATCTCGAAGGATTTTATGCCCGTAATCATCTCTTTGGCCCGTTCGAGACTAACAGGCGCTATCCCTAGGCGAAAATCTTTCAATATTTCTATATAGATGCCGCCTAGGCCAAACATAATCACTGGCCCAAAGAGTGGGTCTCTCTTGGCGCCGATGGCGACTTCGATAGTCGAACGCACCATTCGATAGACCGTCACCCCGAGAACATGGGCCTTCGGACAGTTCTTCTTCGCATTTCTCAGGACTTCCTGGTAAGACTTTCGCAGATCTTCATCGTTTTCGATTCCGGTTTTGACGGCGCCGTTCTCTGTTTTATGCAAAATGTCGGGTGAAGTCACCTTGAGCACCACTGGATAGCCAATCTCGTTGGCCGCCTTGATGGCCTCGTTGGCACTCATTGTTAGTTTGGAGCCAGCCATCGGTATGTCGTAGGCCATCAGAATTTTGGCAATATCGGTGTCATTGAATGGCCCACCTTTGGCGATAACCTTCCCAGCAACGGTAGCTTCCGTTTTCGGCCAGGTTTGCTTCGGAGCCTTGTGATGGAAATACTTGCCATAAAAGGCCAGCTTGTCGAGCGCCATCACGGCTCGTTCTGGATAGAGAAAAGTAGTAATCTTGTGTTTCTCCAGTAGTACTTTGGCTTCCTCAAATTTTGGCCCACCGATGAGCACAACTGCCGTATCATTATCAGTATGCTTGACGATTACTTCAGCTATTTTAGTGGCATCGGTGCTCGACTGTGGTGTCAGAATAATCATTTTCAGATCAGCGGAGTGTTTACCTTTGAGCACCTTTAGCGCCACTTCAAAAGTTCGGCTTGTGGCGTCCCCAAGCATATCAATAGGATTAGTGACGTTGGCACCGTAGGGTAGAACCTTGGAGAGGACATCTCTTTGGTTCGCTTCAAGCTCAAAGAAACTCAAATTCTTGGCTTTCGCGATGGCATCAGTAGTCATCACCGCGGGACCGCCAGCGTTCGTCAGGACTAGGGTTTTACCGCCCTTCGGGAGATTCATATCCGAAAACACGGTCGCTAGTTCAAAGAGATCTTGCAATGTTTCCGCCCGAATAATACCGGCTTCGCGAAAGGCTGTTTCGATTACTTCATCGTCACAAGCCAGGGCACCTGTATGTGAACTCGCCGCTTTGCCACCGCGGCTTGTCCGTCCGGCTTTGAGCAAAATAAGCGGTTTCTTGCTCGTAACGCGCTTGGCTACAGCGAGGAAGTTCTCCGGGTCCGAGATGGATTCGAGATAACCAATCACCACCTTCGTATCTGGGTCGCTAGCGTAGTAGTCCAAAAAGTCATTTTCATTTAAATCCACCTTGTTTCCGAGGCTGACAAAGTGAGAAAAGCCAATGCCGTTACCGTTGGCCCAATCGAGAATAGCCGTGCAGGTAGCGCCACTCTGCGAAACTACTGCGATATTTCTCTTTTCAGGCATATTGGTAGCAAAAGAAGCGTTCAGACGATGAATCGGATCGATAACCCCGAGGCAATTAGGTCCTAGGAGGCGGATATTGTAGAGGTCTGCCACCTTTCGGATCGCCTCTTGGCGCTTGACGCCCTCTGGTCCGACTTCAGCAAAACCAGCCGAAATAATAATGGCGTATTTGATCTTCTTGCGGCCACATTCGGCTAAAACAGAGCCCACAACCGTGGCGGGGACGACGATAATAGCCAGATCGATTGGACCTTTGACAGCCCCGACGTTTGGAAAACAAGGTAAACCGAGCAGGTTGTCGCAGTCAGGATTAATAGGATAAATTTTGCCGCCAAAACGGCCGTCTAAGACATTCTTAGTAATCGCAAACCCGATCTTCTCTGGGTGTGCGCTAGCACCAATAATGGCCACCGACTTTGGTGTAAAAAAGTCTTTTAAGTTCAAATTCCCTCCAAAAAAATATTAACCGAGGCTGCCGTCGCGTCCGTTTCCAGTTTCTGCAGGCACAGTAGACTGCGGTGTTTCAACTGGTGTCGGTGTTACCGTTGGGGCCTCGACTGGTGTTACTGTAGGCGTTGTGGTCGGGGTTGTCTCTGCCACAGGAAGCTCAAGCGGACTAGGGGTTTCCTGCAAAGCGCTGACTTCTTTTTTGATGTCATTTAGAGCCGTCTCTTGCTCGGCCAGTTTACCGCCGTTCATCGCCGAGACAGCGAAGTAGAGCCCAGCTCCAACGACGATAGTGGCAACAAGAGCAATTAGTCCTATCACCAGCACTCCGCGCCAATTAATCATATCGGCTGTGTTTGTATAGGTAGAATGGACCGTTTCGGCAGGTTGGACTGGACTCACATCATGGACGGGTTGAGCGGCTGTCATTACTGGTGCTGCCGTCTGTGGTTGTGGGGCCACTGGAGCGGCCTGTCCAGGAGCGTATTGGGTGGCTGGTTGCGAGTCTGCCAAGTTTATTTTCACATCATCAGGCTTATCAAATCCACCATAGAACCGATCGTTTGGTGTCGCTGGTTGGACTGGGGCTGTCATATTATTCAAATTGTCTGGTTCGTTCGTATTTGGATTGATTGTATCAACCATGTTTCCCCTCCTTAACCTATTGTAAAAGTTGCGGCCATTTTAAGCAAATCTTCTGCATATCCGCCACCCTCAGCGAGTATAAATACTTTACCGGATGCTGTAAAAACTATCGCAGTCATTTGGGTATTCGAAGTGCTCGAAGTGTAGGTGTATTTTGTGGCTGGTACACCGGCGATGGTGGTTGCTTCCACGACCACTCCGGCGATGGTGGCGTAACCCTGCTGGGCCGCGTCGATGGTTTTTGTCGAAACAGAGACGGTCACTGGGGCAATAAATTCACTGCCGACAGGTAATGTGGTTGGTAGATCTTGATTACTAAAGGCAGCGAGACTACTGGCTCCGAGTGCCGTATTGGCACCATAGTCCTGAGCCTTCCAACCGGTCTGATACTTAACTTTGTAACCAGAAGTCGAACTAAAGACGGCCCAACCCTTCGTTGGGTCTTCGGCGGGCACTACCGTCGTAGTGTATTGCTTGGAAACCCAACCAGTATTGTCGTTGTAAGAAACTTGGTACCAGCCATCTAACTCTTGGGTAGCCGTAAGTTTGGTGCCATTTGGTATCAGCTCCAACCTCTGCGAGTTGGGATTTCTGTCTGAACGGAGACTGAGACCACCATCGGCATTCACATAAACTGCGTCTTCTTTGGGAATTGGTCGGTCCCCCGTCTCGAGCTTGATATCTACCTTGCCTGTCTCGGCGGATTTATTCCCACGTAGATTATAGAAAGCAAAAGCGATTACGGCGATAGCAACGACGACCACTCCAGCAATCATTGCCAAGTTGCGTCTATTTGACAACGGACTCTTCTTCAATCTATACATTCGACGGGCCATTACTGTGCTGTTACTCCTGTTATTTTCCAAGCACCATCATATTTTGAAAGCTGAAAGACTCGGACTGTTGTTTCTTCAGTTGGTAGGATGAAGGTCATGCTGGCTGTCACATCCTCGCCGCTAATTTCTTCAAAATTCTCGCCAGTAGTAACGTTTGCGAGGTCACTCCCAAGTTTGAGAGTCGCTTTTATGTCCATTGCCTGTACTTCTGGTGCCAAGTAGAGCTTAGCCACCTCGAGTGAATCCGATTTTACTTCACCAAAGAAAGACTTTACTACCTCTGTGGCGGTAAAACCGTTAACATCTTTTGAGGCCTTGAGTGCATCTAGCTCTTTCTGTGCACTTTCAGTTTGCTTCGTGAGCTCTGCCGATTTAATGGCGTAATTCGAGTTAGCCGCTAGATAGAGACCAACGGTAACCCCTAGGAATATTAATGAAGCGATGACTATCGCAATGATTGTAACCCTCTTTTGCATTTTTACCCCGCGAGTGGCACTGAAAAAGCGCCTTTAGACAATATTTCTTGCCAAGTAATCGTAGTATCGCCAGAGATAGCAGTCCTGGTGCCACCCTCGAGCTTAAAGACTCGATAGTGTGATTCGGCATCGGTACTATTTATGGTGTCGATATTCTTACCTCCATTACCAGAATAAGAAAACTGAGGTAACAAGACTGTCCAGCTACCATTAAGTAACTTTTCAACCCCATAGGTCCCAAAAGGACCGTAAAACGAAACGGAGGCTTTATTTGAGTCATGAAGAATTGTGAATGAAACATCTGAAAGCGATGTCGGGGCTGGTTTCTCCGCCACGACCGCTGGCGTGGTTGTTTGGCCCGTAGCTGCAGCGTTCTTCTCCTCTACATTCTGCTGAACTTGAGGGTCTGTAGTGGTGATTGTGGCCGCCTTTTCCTCGGTTGTGGTCTCTGTCTTAACAAATGGACTCTCTTGTTTATTCGCGAGATAGTATCCACCACCAAGCAGGCTCGCTACTAGTACCCCAGAAGCGATTAGAATTGGTGTTTTCTTTTCTTTTATAAACTTTTTAAATTTCATCTGTTCCCCCAACATCTATTTTAGCGCTAAGTTCGGAAAAAGTCATTAGGCCTTTTTGGGCCCCGAGATAACTAACGACATTTGCGGCGTTTTCGGCCGCTAGGCGCATGGCGTGTTTTGGGCCATAACCCTTCATAATCGCCGACACAAAAGTAGACCCATAGGCGTCTCCAGCTCCAGTAGTTTCCAAAACTTTAGTACTGTGTGCGGGCTCATGGTGGATTTTCTTATCATCAACAAAATAGCTACCGTGCTCTCCATCCGTCATCACTACCATTCCTGGAGTCATTTCTTTTAACTTCGCAGCGATTACCCTGCAATCTGCGTGTTCGTTGTAATTCTTACGATCTGCGAGCAAGTTGCAGGCTTCGTTTTTATTCAGGATGAGGATGTCGGTATCCTCGAGGTATCTAGCCATGTCGTGATATCCCGATTTATACTGTTCACTGCCCGGATTCCAAGCAATCTTGATGTTGTGAGCCCTCGCATAGGAAAAAACCTCTGGAATCATATCCACTGACTCCCCGGTTAGAGAAGCAATGTAGAACCATTTAGCATGAACGTCGCGCCAATCAGAAACATGGATGTAGTCGTTTGAGCCGCGATAGAGAAACATCGTATGGTCACCGCCACTGACTGAAACTATCATCGAAAGTGCGGTATGGTGCTCCTTGTCCCGAGTGATGTGCTCTGGGCTCACGCCGGCCGCTTCCAACTCGCGAATAACGAGACTGCCTGTCCCCTCGATACCAACATTTAGAATGGTGGCCGTATGTAGACCCATTTTCGAGAAGGAAATGGCCGTATTGGCGCCGCCGCCTCCGTGGCTAAATTCGGTCTCTTCGGGAATTATTTTCGAGCCATACTCAAAGGCGATGAGTTTCTGGTGTCGTTTTAGGTCATTTACGACTACGCCCTCACTCGTGAGGAAGAAGACGTCACGGGAGACGCCGCCAATTGTGATTACATCAAACATAGTGAACTCTCTGTCATTTCTTTAGGTTTCTCTAGACCCATCAGGTCTAATACGGTTGGCGCAATATTGCCAAGCTTTGGCTCTATGGTGGTTTTTAAGACTACTTTTCTCTCCGAAACCAGAATAAAAGGGACTGGATTTGTGGTGTGAGAAGTGCAGGGACTACCGTCACGGTTTACCATCTTTTCAGCGTTACCATGATCAGCAGTAACGATTATATTATAGCCTGATTCGAGGGCTTTACCCACTATTTTGCCAAGCTCTGTATCGACTTCTTCACAAGCCTTGACGGCAGCTTTCATCTTGCCTGTATGTCCAACCATATCTGCATTTGCAAAGTTCACCACGATAAAGTCATATTTGCCAATCTCTTGAATAAGATCAGTGGCCACCTCTTGAGCGCTCATCTCCGGCTTCAGGTCGTAGGTGGCGACATGAGCGGAAGGAACCAGCTGTCGATCCTCGCCCTTTGATGCCTTCTCGATGCCTCCGTCAAAAAAGAACGTGACATGGGCATATTTCTCTGTTTCGGCGATATGAAATTGTCCCAGACTCTCGTCAGAGATGACCTGTGCTAGAGCGTTAGGGATTAACTCTTGGGGAAATAACACTCCTCGGATAGCAAGAGTCGGATCATAATCGGTCATTGTCACAAAGTACAGTTTCTCTGGAGTGCTTGATCGTTTAAAACCGACAAATTTAGCATCAGTCAGGGCTCGACTCAGTTGTCTCGGTCGATCAGAGCGCAAATTAAAGAAAATAACCGCGTCCCCATCTGAGATGTGGGCAGACTGGTCAATCACGGTTGGTCGAATGAACTCATCAGTGATGCCTCGAGCGTAGTTATCTTGAATTATCTCACTCGCCGAATCGCCGAGATCTCCCTTGCCACAAGCGATCGCCTCATAGGCAAGCTTGGTCCTGTCCCAACGATTATCTCGGTCCATGGCATAGTAACGGCCACAAACGGTGGCTATCTTCCCGACCCCTACTAGCTTCATTTCTCTTTCGAGTTGCGAAATATAACTAAGAGCAGAACTCGGTGCCACATCACGTCCATCAGTAATCACATGAACGTAAACATCATGAACTCCGGCGTGTTTCGCGGCTTCAAGCAGTGCAAATAAGTGCTTAATATGGGAATGAACTCCCCCATCACTAACAAGTCCGATTAAGTGAACGGGTTTATTCTCTTTTTTGGCGTATGCAAAAGTATCTATAAGAACTTTATTTTTGAAAAAAGTGCCATTTTGAATCGAATTTGAAATACGAGGCAGATCCTGAAAGACTATTCTACCAGCTCCGATATTGAGGTGGCCTACTTCGGAGTTACCCATCTGTCCTGCCGGTAAACCGACAGCCTCGCCAGCAGCCGCGAGTTTCATATGGGGATAATGTGACCACAAAAAATCAAAGCTAGGCGTATTCGCCACACTGATAGCATTAGTTGTGCTAGCTGGTGCTAGACCCCAACCGTCCAAAATTACGAGCATTACCCTCCGTTGCATAGCCATATTATACAACCAAGACGAAGCAACTGCCACTATATATTAGGAGTTTAATTCTTTCTCAATCTCGACCAAGCGATCGTATTTTGCAATTCGCTCACCTCTCGCTGGAGCCCCGGACTTTATCTGTCCGGCTCCGGTAGCCACGACGAGGTCTGCGATAAATGAATCTTCAGTTTCGCCACTCCGATGAGAAATCATGCACTTGTAGCCATTTTTTATAGCAAGATGCATGGCATCTAAGGTTTCTGTAATGGTACCGATCTGATTCACTTTAATCAGGACGGCGTTCGCCACCTTATTATCAATTCCTTGTTGAATTCGGATCACGTTGGTTACAAATAGATCATCACCGACGAGCTGAACCTGGCCACCGATACGACTAGTCATACGCATCCAGCCTTCCCAGTCATCCTGAGCGAGTCCATCCTCAATCGAAACAATTGGATAATTCTCTAAAAGCCCCTTATACCAACTCACGAGCTGTTGTGACGTAAGAGCCACATCTTCGCTTGCGAGTACGTACTTATTATCACTCGCTGGTCGGTATATCTCGCTCGCGGCCACATCTAGAGCAATACCGACGTCCGTACCTGGCTTATAACCGGCTTTTTTGATCGCTTCTAGGACCAGGTCAAGAGCCTTGGTATTTGATTCTAAGTTCGGTGCAAAACCACCTTCATCACCCAGTCCGGTCTCCAAACCAAGCCCTAGTAGGATTTCTTTTAAAGTGTGGTAAACTTCACTGGCGATGCGCAGATTCTCTGTTATGCTCTCCTTCTGAGGCACAATCATCGTCTCTTGGATGTCGATATTATTAGCTGCATGGGCGCCACCGTTTATAATGTTGAAATACATTTTTGGCACCACATAGGCACTATGAGATAACTTCAGCTCTGGTTGTAGGTGTCCCTCGTTTTCATATATTTCTCGAAGATATTGATAGAGCGGCAATCCCAGAAATGCAGCAGTCGCGCGGGCCACGGCGCCAGAGACGCCCAAAATGGCATTAGCACCAAGATTGCTCTTGTTCTTTGTTCCGTCTAGCCCTATTAGTAACTTATCAATTTGAGACAAGTTCGAAGGATCTTTTCCAAGGAGTGCTTCTCGAATCGGGCCGCAAACATTAGCGACCGCTTTCGTTACTCCAAGGCCGTTATAATCCTTGCCCCCGTCGCGCAGCTCAAGTGCCTCATGTACGCCGGTACTGGCACCGCTAGGGACAGAGAAACTCCCCTTTACGCCGTCAACACTGGCCGTGACTTTGATAGTTGGGTTACCGCGTGAATCTAATATCTGGATTGCTGAAAGGTCGGTGATTTTCATTACTGTGTACTTTCTGCTGTGATAAAGTTAAATGATTTAATAAATTTACTGTATTCCACACTTTGTCCACTACTACTGCCAGCCATTAAAACAATGTATCTGCTCCCTTGTATCATAAGCTTACCCTGATATTTTGCAGTATCATCGTTAAGAACAAAATCAATGGCATCCGCTGTGTAGTATTTACCGATTTTGGTGTCAGAAACAGTCAGGCTCAGGGGGTCTGCAATTTCTTTTAAGAGAGTTAAAGCCTTATTCGAAAAATTCTTCGATAGATCTATTTCCTCTGGTACCGAAAGATACGCATATCGAAGGCTATAGATAGAGCTATCATCAGTATATATATTAGTAAAACCATCTTTTTCAAAACCGTTTACCTGCATCTTTTCTTCAGTCTGCACCGGGGTCCCTGGAAAACTAAGTTTGAACCCGCCAGTCTCTTCCTTGAATTCTTGCCAAACTATTTCTGGATTATCAACAACCGGAGTCACAGGGGCTACTGACTTATTGAGGGCTAGATAACCCCAAGTCCCACCGATAATCAGTAAAATTATGAGTAAAATACCAGAAATTAAGACAATTAGTGTCACCCTTCTGTCTGCTGGCATAGGAATGTTTTGACCAACTGATGCCTGAGCAGCAAGTACTTCGCCCAGATTATTTTCAAAGCTTGGATCTGTATATATACCGGGGTCCATGTTTTGCTGGGGCATAACCACTGGGCTTGCTTCAAACATATCAGTGACGACTTGTTCCGGTGGAGCTACTTCCGGAACAGGGACATTTACCGGGATCTCTTGCACTTCTGGTGTAAAAACTGGTTCGATATAGGTGGGAGTCTCTGAAACGGGTAGTTCTGGCGTTACCGGTGTTACAGGCGCTGCAAATGTTGGTGTTACTTCTGGCTCGCTAGTTAAAGGGGCAACCACTGGTTCTTCCACTGTTGGCATCGAAATCTCTGGTATTGATACAGGAGGGTTGGTTACCTCTTCAGAGGTGTTTGAAAGAGCAACTACTGGCTCAACCGCCGGAACCTCAAGTACCGGAATGGCAGCGCTTGTACTGAATTCTAGCTCGGGTTCTGGCATTTCAGTCACGATTTCATCGGCTGATGATTGCAAGCTATTATTTTCAACTTGTTCCTGGATTGTCGGTTCATAGAAACCAGGGTCACTCGGAATCGCCTCAGCAGCAGCCTCGGTACTCCCCTGCTGTTGCAAAATCTCCTCGACACTTGGCTCATCTGCAACTTCAGTATCTACGGGTAATTTCGTAGGAGGTTGCAACTCGCCTTCTGCTTCAGTTAGAGAGGTACTGTAATCATTAATCGGTTCGCTGCCCACTTCTGGTATGTCATCCGTGCCCGCGCCATAGAGTCCAGCCCGAGTTGCGCCACCGTTACCCCAATCACTGGCCATCACTTCATTCTCAGGTATTTCTCTACCACAATCAGAACAAATATAACGTCCGTTTACCTCGACGAGTTCTGTTTTACAATTTGGACAAATCATGTTTTCCTCTCCCTGCCTGTTGGCAGGCAAGTATTTTCTCAATTATGGCAGAAATATTACTATTCGTCACGATGATTAAAGCCACCCGAAGCCTCTAGCCTCGATTCTAGTGAGCGAATCTCATCTTTCATCTTGACTACTTCAGAGAGCACAATCTTCTCTTCAACCGCTGCTATCAGTCGGCGGGTACTGTCGATAACGTCTGGGCTGACTGAGATTGAAGTTGCGCCATACTCCACCATTTTCTGAGCCACTTCTGGATAGACACTTGGAGCTTGACCACAAATAGAACAAGTAACCCCGTACTTGGCACAAGTTTCGACAGTATGTTTAATCATCCATTGAACTGCTGGATAACGCTCGTCGAAGAGCTCCGCCACGGTGCTACTATCGCGGTCGAGACCGAGAGTTAGCTGAGTTAGGTCGTTTGAGCCGATAGAGACGCCGTCTATTCCCATCTCACAGTATTTATCGATTTCTATTACGGCACTCGGTACTTCTACCATAATCCATAGCTTGAAGTCTGGATCTTCCTGTTTATTGAGACCCGCCTTCTCGACAATTGCCTTCACCTTGGCAAATTCGTCTGTTCGACGAACAAACGGAATCATTAAATGTAAGTTGTTATAATTCTTACGCACTCTCTTGAGCGCCTCTAGCTCTAGTCCAAATTCCTCTGGGTCTTTTAGGTAACGGAAACAACCACGATAACCTATCATTGGGTTATCCTCAATTGGCTCAAATTCTTCGCCACCCTTTAGGCCACGATATTCGTTAGTCTTAAAGTCAGTCCCTCTGTAGACCACATTACGGGGATGAAAAGCCTTGGCGATTGTTTCGAGACCCTCAGCGAGCTTAGTGACGTACTCTTCTTGTCTACCTTGCTTAATCATTGCCTTTGGATGTTCACCGATAGATTCCATGATGATAAATTCGGCACGCAGCAGTCCGACACCATCTACATCCATGGCCGCTACCTTCTCGGCTAGCTCTGGCTCGCCTAAGTTTACATAAATCTTGGTGGCAGTCACTGGAGAGGGTTCCTTCATGGTAACTACCTGTGCGCTGCCAGCCGTTACGACTGGTATAGCCATGGCACCGTCATAAACGACCCCGTTTTTACCATCGACGGTGACCACTTGGCCCGCCTTAAGAGTAGTCGTAGCTGTACCAGCCCCTACAACACAAGGTATGCCGAGCTCACGAGAGACAATAGCGGCATGACAAGTTCGGCCACCGGCATCTGTAACAATAGCTGCCGCTCGCTTCATCGCTGGCACATAATCAGGAGTCGTCATCTCAGTAACGAGAACGTCCCCAACGAGTATTTGATCGATTTCGCTTGGGCTGTGAATTATCTTTACTGGACCACTCGCCATACCTGTACTGGCAGCTTGACCCTTCAAGATAACAGTTTGTTTGTCGCTGGCAGCGGACTCTTCACCAGCCTCTTTGTCTCTAGTATCTTGTGTCTTATCTGTCTCTGTGTTCAAAGTAGTCACTGGGCGACTCTGAAGCATAAAGACCTCACCCTTGTTGATACCCCATTCAGTATCCTGTGGCTTGCCGTAATGCTTCTCAATCGCAACAGCGAGCTTAGCAAGTTCCATAATCTGTTCGTCAGTAATCTTCTGTTTCTCCTGAAGTTCTGGCGCCACTGGAATACCCTCTTTTTGTAAGACCGAGAGGTCTCCAGTATCACCGGATCCAGAAGCTCGAGTGAGCATCCAGGTTTGCTTGAAGACGTCTTTTGCGGTTATAGTCATGGTCTTCTTGTCGACAAGATAACGGTCTGGTGTCACGGCTCCCAGCACCACCACTTCACCGAGTCCATAAGCGGCCTCAATCGAGATATGGTCGAGGTCATTGTTGGTTGGGTCAATTGTAAACATCACCCCGGCTGCCTGAGAGTCTACCATCTGTTGTACTGGAACGGCAATGCCGACTTCGAGCTGACCGAAACCTTGCTCAGCACGGTAATAGATAGCGCGAGCTTCGAAAAGTGAAGCCCAACATTTGAGCACGGCTTCGAGCAAGGCTTCCTGTCCGAGAACGTTTAGATAAGTTGCCTGTTGCCCGGCGAATGAAGCTCCAGCCAAATCTTCGGCGGTAGCGGAGGAGCGGACGGCCAGATAAAGCTCACTCTCTGGGGTTTGTGTTTGGACGGCTAGTTTGGCAAAATTATCTAAAATTTCGGCTTTCAGGTCCTCTGGGAGTGGAGTGGCCAGCATCAGCGCCTTTGCCTTCTCGGCTCTGGCCTGCAAATCCTTGCTATCTTCCTTGTCAAAACCATCAATAACTGCACTAATTTTTTGTTCAAGACCAGTGGCCTTTAAGTAGTCAAAATAGGCTTGAGCCGTAATGATGTAACCATGAGGGACAGGTAGTCCAGCCTTCGTGAGCTCCCCGAGATTAGCACCTTTGCCTCCGACGAGCGCGCCATCGTCTTTACCGACTTCTTCAAACCATAGTATATTTTTGCTCATTTTGTTTTCTCCATATGTTCACGATGATTTTTTCTTAAATAATATATTGCTGTAGGTAGGAAAATAATGTATAAAACCGCAATCCAGTAAGGAAAACCAAAGAAAAGTTCACGCAAACTAAGTGAATAAAAGCTGTCCCAGTTTTGGTACATCGAGATGTAGATTAGAAAAGTTTCAATCAACGCGTCTAAGGCCACAAAGGACATGCCCCAGACTAGGCCAAGACCGAGTAAGTCTGCTAGGCCTGTCTCGTGCTTAGAAAATAGATTTTCGTCGAAAAGAACAGCAATAAAAAATGTAGCTAGGAATATAATCAATAAGACTGAGCCGAATATTGTGACTAGGTTCTCTGAATTCAGCCCAGTTCTAGTGAGGAGCTCTCCGCTATTACTGATGATATTTGTATACCGAAGGATAATATCAGAGAATGAGGTAAATAATGCCGTTATCAGAAATACACTCACGTAGATGGCGACACCACCAAAGATAGCGTCTTTTAGATCAATTTTGACGGTTAATCGTTCCCTCACGCTCATTTGTCCCCTCCTTGTATTTTTAGGCTTTGTTAGCCGAACCAAACATTTTAATTTTACCCATCACCACTTGTTTTACCGCTTCTATCTCCTCTGGCAGATATTTATAAGGCACAATCTCTTCTGGATGATCATTTAGCTCTTTGTGCAGTGCTGTAGTGTAGGCCTGGCGCAGCTCGGTATTGACGTTAATCTTGGTAATTCCAAGGCTAATCGCCCGCTTTATCTGAGCCTCAGGGATACCAGAACCACCATGGAGTGCTAGCGGAATGCCAATCTTGCCAATCTCCGCTAAGCGTGGAAAATCTAGCTCGGGCTCATTCTCATAGATGCCATGGATATTGCCAATAGACGAGGCCAGTACATCAATCCCGGTTTCGTGGACGAAGATTGCCGCTTGAGTAGGATCAGTATAGGTGCTCTTCTCCATTTTGACCTGCTCGTCATGAATTTCACTAGCTCCACCGACATGACCCAGCTCTCCCTCGACGGTAATCCCTTTTTCGTGGGCAAACTTGGTCACTTCTGTCGTCAACTTTAGGTTTTCAGCATAAGGGAGGGCCGAAGCATCGATGTGAATCGAAGTATAACCAGCCGCAATAGCCTCCTTGGCACTCTCGAGGTTCTGGCCGTGATCTAGATGAATCGCCACCGGTATATCGAGGTCAGTAGCCAGGTCGCGTACCACATCAGCGACGAGAGTCGCGCCGACATAGCGCATCTCCTTTTCACTAGTCTCTATAATTACAGGCGAATTTAGCTCTATCGCTGCGTCTAAAACACCCTTTATCGCCTCTAGGGTAGAGACATTGAAGGCACCGATCGCGTAGCCGCCTAGCTTGGCTTTCTCAAAGAGTTTAGCGGTGGTTACTATCATTTCTCTTTTGTCTTCTCATTAGGCTCGCATGGTGTAATAGTTATCTTTTTTACTCCAGCCGAATCAAAGGCTTTCACAATCTGGGCAAATTTAGAGTGGTCGAGGCTGGCCCCACCAACCAGGACGCCATCGACGGCGACGAGTTTAGTGAAATCGGCTGTATTTTCATCAGTAACGCTACCGCCATAAAGTACGCGGACGCCTTCGGCAGCTTTAGTGCCGTAGAGTGCCTTCACTAGAATTCGAATGTTTTTTGCCATTGTCTCAGCATGCTCTGGCTCGCAAGTATGGCCGGTACCAATAGCCCAAATAGGCTCGTAGGCAACGACTACATCGGCTATTTCCGCGGCAGTCAGATGTGAGAGAGCGGTTTCGAGCTGACTCATCACAACCACTTTACCGAGACCGTCTTCTTTTTCATGAAGTGACTCCCCGACACAAATAATTGGGATGATGTCGTGAGCAACAGCGGCCGCGGCTTTTTTGGCTACTATTTTATCTGTTTCACCGAAGTGGCGGCGGCGTTCAGAGTGTCCGACGATGGCGTATTTTACAAAATGTGACAGAGCGACGGGCGAAACTGCACCGGTGTAGGCGCCTTCTTCCTCGTAGAAAAGATCTTGGGCACCAAGAGCAACATTACTCTCTGCGAGCTCCTTGGAGGCAGGGTAAATATCTAAAAATCCGGGGCAAATCACCACATCTACGTGCTTCTCCCGGGCTAGTTCTCTCTTTAATTTTTCGACGAGTACGGTGCTTTCTGGCACTGTCAGATTCATCTTCCAGTTACCAATAACAAGCTTTTTATTCATAAACCCCTCCAGTTTTCTAACTCTATTATACCAAATAATCGCACCATTGCGAGTAAATACACAATTCTCCCTCCTTCCCCTTGAAAATTCACAAAGCCCAAGGCCGATTATCGTCGAATGCTAGAAATTTCGACGAAGGTCGAATTTCGTACAGAGACGAAAGAGTCTGAATTTTCTTGAACTTTTGGATACTTTTCTTTCAAGAGAAAAGTATCAAGAAAACGTAAAGATAGTTCTCGAATACCTCGAACGATAACGAAAAAGATTGCTTCGTACCTCGCAATGACGTGGGTTACTACTCCAGTGCTTCCAAGCCAGGTAAACTCTTGCCCTCGAGAAAGGCCATACTAGCACCGCCAGCCATAGAAACAAAATCAAACTTATCTTTTAGACCACCTGCCAGTGAGGCTACTGTATCGCCACCACCGATGACGGTGTAGGCGTTGGCCCCGGCCACGGCTTTGCCAATAGCAAGAGTCGACTTCGCGAAGGCAGGAAACTCAGCGACCCCGAGTGGACCATTCCAGAAGATGGTGCCAGCCTTGGCAATTTCATGCTCGAAACTAGCGACTGTCTCGGCACCTATATCGGCAATGATGTCCATCTCATCGACGTCATCTACTTTTACGGTATTACCCCGGGCGTTATCGACGATAGCCTTTGTCACCACTACGTCACTCGGCAAAACTATCTTGACGCCCTTTGAGCGAGCATTTAATACTAGTTCCCGGGCGGTCTGGACAAAGTCCTCTTCGTAAAGTGAGCAACCGACTTCTAATTTCTGAGAACTAAGGAAGGTGTTGGCCATTCCCCCACCGATAAGCATCGTGTCAACTTTATCCACTAGGTTTACGAGTACGTTTAGTTTGTCCGAAATCTTTGCCCCACCCGAAATAAAGACAAAGGGCCTCGCTGGTTCTGTGATTAGTTTAGTTAAATTAGCGACTTCACGCTGAAGTAGAAACCCGGCATAGCAAGGCAGATAAGCAGACATGCCAACAATTGAGGCATACTCTCTGTGAGACTCAGAGAAGGCTTCGTTGACAAAAAGGTCGAATCCAAGAGCCAGTTTCTCCGCAAATCTTGGGTCATTCGCCTCTTCTTCTGGATGAAAACGAAGATTTTCCAGCAGGACAACTTCGCCGTTATTTGCCGTTGTGACGGCATTATCTCTACCAGTACCAACACAATCCGAGACAAAGTGAACAATTCTTTTGTTCAAACTTTCGAGTTCTTTGGCCGCTGGTAATAGTGAAAACTCTGGGCTTGGCTCGCCACCTGGTTTACCGAGATGTGAGCAAAGTACCACTATTGCCCCAGAGCGCATGAGATAGTTTACCGTTTCGAGACTCGCCAGAATGCGAGAATTATCGACTATCTGTCCGTCTTTCATCGGGACGTTGTAATCAACGCGGACAAGGACTCTCTTGCCTTCTAGGTCTGTAACATCTTGAATATTTTTCATAGAATACCTTACTTTGTAATAAACACTGCCATATCAGCAAGTCGACAGCTATAACCCCATTCATTGTCGTACCAACCAATGATTTTGAAGAAATTGCCACCAATATTCTTCGTCATCAAACTATCGAAGATGGCCGAATAGCTATTGCCTTTGAAGTCTGTCGAAACTAGTGGTTCATTAGTGACCAGCAGATAGCCCTTCATCCGACCGTTAGCAGCCTCCTGCATTTTCTTCGTAATTTCCTCTATAGTGGTAGCTTTCTCCAGCTCAACAGTCAGGTCAGTCACGGAAACGGTCGGGGTTGGGACCCGAAGCGCGATACCGTCAATCTTGCCCTCTACCTCTGGAATGACGAGACTCAGTGCCTTGGCGGCACCAGTGGAGGTCGGGATAATGTTCGTAGCAGCGTTCCTAGCGCGGCGTAGATCCTCATGCGGTGCATCCAAGATGCGTTGATCGTTCGTGTACGAGTGCACAGTCGTCATCAGAGCAGCTTTTAGGCCAAAGTTATCGACTAGGACCTTCACTATTGGAGCGAGGCCGTTAGTAGTGCAGGATGCATTCGAGATGATGTGGTGATTTTTCTTGTCATATTTATCTTCGTTCACACCAAGAACCATCGTAATGTCGACGTTCTTGCCAGGAGCGGAAATCAGGACCTTGCTCGCTCCAGCGGCGAGATGAGCCTTGGCCTTCTCCCCGTCTGTGAAAAAGCCAGTACATTCAAGAACCACATCGACACCAAGCTTCTTCCAGGGCAAGTTTGCCGGATCTTTTTCGGCAAAAGTAGTCACTTTCTTGCCACCAACCTCGATATAGCCAGTTCCAAGGGAAATCGGCACGTCCCAAACACCATAATTACTGTCGTATTTGAGTAAGTGGGCCAGAGTCTTGTTATCGGTCAGGTCATTTACAGCCACTATTTCCACATTTGGGTACTTCTCAGTAATAATCTTGAAAACCTGTCGGCCGATACGGCCAAATCCGTTTATTGCGAGTTTCATTTTTTCCTCCAGAACTTTTTAATAAAAAGGTATGCGACAAGTGTAAAGAGGACAAGACCAACTATCGAAGCCCAAAGAATAAGATTCGACTCATCCATATACATGCCCTCACAACCAGTTAATCGCCTTATTTCCTTACCGGCAGAATCAAAAATAGGCTCATGAAAACATTTGGCGGATACATACAGGTCTCCTAAATACAGGCCGAGATTATTGCCCAAAACCGTGGCCAAAGCTATGATGCCACCCAGTGTCATAATTCGTTTACTTCTTGTCCCCATGGCGCCTCCCTTTACACTACACATTCTACTTCGTCTGTAGTAATAAATGAAGAGTAATTACATAAAAAGAGGCATAACATCTCCATCAAGATTAAGCCTCCATAATTTAAATTTTATTTAAAGAGGCTTTTAGAACCAGGAGGAGGTAGGTTTAGTGCTTTTTTCTTGTTCATGGCGTCTATTCTCTTCGGCTTCCTTCTCGGCATGTCTCTTATCTTCTATAGCGTCCTTACGAGTTTCTTCGGCCTCTGCTTCCTCGTGTCTTTTTGCCTCTTCTGCATCTTTTCGGGCATGTATTTGTGCTTCGTCGGTACTCATAATTACCTACTTTCTATACTAATTATAACATGCGTATTATATTAATGAGTCGCACTATCTTGTAAAACTAACTAGCAATTTGGCAGAAGAACTACTACGTAACTCTTGATAAAAGCGCTCTTTTTTGCTATAATAGTCGGGATTTGCGGTCCCATCGTCTAGGGGTCAGGACGCTAGGTTTTCATCCTGGTAACAGGGGTTCGAATCCCCTTGGGACTACCAAAAGAGGTGTAACATTTGTGGAAATGTTATGCCTCTTTTTTATATTACCCAGATAATTACATTGACAAAGAGCCAAAAACAGCTATAATACTGCCAATCAGTCTGTTCCTGCACCCTGACAAGAAGGTTGGTGAAATTATGAGTGAACCACTAATGGCCAACCCGAGGGTTGGCTGGCGCGCTATTGCAGGCCATCTAATGGCCTTCAATTGTGACAACAACATGGTTAGTATCTGGAGCGACGGTGGCGGTCAGGTCTGGGAAGGTATCCTGGACGGAAAGACCGCCGAAGCGATTGCCTCAGAGTGTGCACCTCTATGGGAAATGTCTCCCGTGGAAGCCCTATCCGCAGTCACTGGTTTCATCACAGAGGTCAAATCCGATGGTTACATCCTCGGAAATGAACTCTCCATCGCTGTCGTCAACGATAGTGAGGGTGAGGACGGTGTTGATACGCTTCTTACCATCGAGATGATGGCTATCGAGCACTTGACACCTTTCGCAGTGACGTTCGAAACTACCTACGCCTGCAATGAGTGCTGCATTCACTGCTACATGGACCGGGGTTTACCCGCAAGAAGCTTTGAAGAGATTGTCGAGACCCTCGACGCTTTGGCAGAAGCCGGAACGTTGTTCGTTTCATTCACTGGCGGTGAGTTCTTCTGCCGTAATGATGCATTGGAAATCGTAGAAGAGGCGCACAAACGTCATTTCGTTATCGACATCCTTACGAATGGCACTCTCATCACGTCTCAACTTGCAAAAGAGTTGTCCAAGAGAACAGTCCGTCGGGTCCAAGTCAGTCTCTACGGCAGTACCGCAATGTCACATGATCACATCACTGGAGTGCCAGGGTCTTTCGTTAAGACCCTCGAAGGTGTCAGACACCTTACAAACGCCGGCATCAAAGTCGAAGTTGCGTACCCGATGATGAGAATCAACTTCGATGAACGCTACGAGATCGAAGCACTAGCCGCCGAGATGGGAGCAATCCTGTCTCCGAGCCCGATTATCACAGCCCGAAACGACGGCAACATGGATACCTACGACCTACGTATTACCGATGAACAGTTCGCGGCATTCTATGCCGATAAGGACTTTTCCCGGCTATACAGCGGCCGTAAAGCCTTCGCCGAACACCAGTTCTACTTTGGGTTCAGTGACATTCTCGACGCCGCTCCCTGCTACAGCGGTTCCAACTGCTGTGCGATTAGCCCATCAGGCAAGGTTTTCCCCTGCAACCAGATGCTTCTAGAAGTCGGGGACCTCAAGGTTACCGACTTCAAAAACATTTGGAAGCACTCCCCAGAGCTGGCAACGCTTCGATCGCTGAAGCTTCATGACCTGAGCGTGTGCAGCAAGTGCAACTTGCTCAGCTCGTGCGCCAGATGTCCCGGCTTGGCAATTCTTGAAGGTGAGGATATCTTCGGACCATCACCCGAAAATTGCCGTCAGGCCAAAATCTACCAACAGGGTCTGGAAATGGAGGTGTAATATGAACGCACCCACCGTCATCAAGAAGGGCGATACCACGAACGTTGTGGTCGCCGCAATCCACAAGGGCTGCCCGAGCAGCTCTGGACGTAGCAAGAAGGGCTAGAGAAGCCCTTCACTCTCGGAAACCAAGCCTGGCATCCCTTCGGGGATGCCAGGCTGTTCTATTTTGTAGCTATCGAATCTTCAAATAATATTTTACCTAAAGTGGAAAAAGCAATCGGTTGTAGTGTTTGAACTGAACCCCTATCCATCTCCAATCCTAAACTATTTATATAAGTTACATCATAGTTTACAGGCACTTCTGGGTCTAGCCGTACGTTAAAACCTACACAAGTGATGAGCCTATACTCTGTTCTCCGCAAAAAATATTTATCTTTACCTATCGTGAGATCGCCTTCTTGTGAAGCATACTGGGCATCTACATCCACCCAACCCGCCTCTTTTGTATATACTTGCGCCCAACCATGTTCCATTACAGAGCCCTCATTTTCAAAAATTACAAAGCCCGTAACATTCCTGGCCATTATTCCTATCGACCGACACATAGTTACAAACAAACTAGCATATTCTGCACAATCACCTCTAGGTGCGCATATGTCCATATGAGCCACGCCTCTATGAGCTACAGGGTATTCATACACAAAAGTATTGGCTACATATGAGAAAATATCAAATAATTTATCTTTATTCGCCTGGGATGCGCTCGTAATCTTCTTTGTTAAAGCCGTTAATACGTCACTGCCCTCGAGGTAATGCTCATCCTTTACATATTCTTCATAATCCAGGTCATCAGTATCACCCAGCGTCAAATCAATTTCTGCATCAGAGATAGATAAATTTGCTTCAAGATCGACCTCAAACGTAAACGGGCTCAATAGTTCATCAACAAAATACAGAATTGTGTTACTTTTATCCATGTAGCTCGATTGAGGTTCACTATTAGCCCTGGGATTTATAATTTCTTGTCCTTCGAGGTTCTGGGGTATCGAAAACCAAAGCATTAGACCATTCTTCTGCTCCACAGGGCTAAATTCTGCCCGATACTTTAGTTTAAATCTTTTTTCTAATTCCATATCTATATCTACCCTATCATCTAATAGTATACTCGTTGCGTAATTTTGGTAAATTATTAGTCTTTCTACGGGCCACTATGTATATTACCGGTATTGCTAAGAACAAAAAGCCTGAAAGCAGGAGCGCACTCTGCATCGAAATTACCCCTAAAAGATAACCAGCAATCGGTCCCCCGACGATGCTCGCCAATGAAATTATCACCGATTTAAGAGAAAGCGCTGTCGCACGGACCTTGCTCTTTATATAACTATTTGTAATCGCCTCCTCTAAAGGCTCGATGACTTCCTCGAGGTTATAAGTCAGCATAAAGAGAATAATAACAAAGAGTGGCTTACTAAAAATTGCCGCCAACAGCAAAGCCAGTCCATAAATAATCGTTGTTGTTATAAGTACAGTATATTTACTCCTATATTGAAGCAGTTTTTCCACCAATAAGGGAGTGACTACACCGAGTGCTGCGATGGCTGAAAATATGTAGCCTATCTGAGATAGTGAAATACCAATATTCTGAAGATAGGGTGTCCAGACGAGTGACGTTATCTCTTCTACAATAAAGAATATAAAAATAGCAAAAAACATTAACGACAAGACGCTGTGCTTCTTTATAAATTGCCACGTCTTATCGGACTGGTTAAAGATATTTTTAAAAGCGTTTGCTTCCAAGACTTCATCGTCCTCATCCTCTTCGGGTAAAACTGGGGCTCCCTCTCCGAACAAGAGAAAAACGACAGAGACAAGTATACCAATTCCGTAGATTATCCACAGGTTTGACATATTATATTGTGCCACCACTAATCCTGCTGCCAACGGGGCTACAACCATCCCGATGTTTTTAAAGACTCTTCGCTTGAGGAAGTATTTGTCTACTAGTCCGTTATCGTGTTTCTCGGCGAGATCGACTGCCCAGGCACTGTCTGCTCCGCTTACCATAGTTTCGAAGAGAGCATTTAGACCAAATATCACTAAGATTAAGTAGAAGTCCTTAGTAAAGATCACAGCCACTGTCGAGATACCCATAAGGAGATAACCGATGATTACACTTATCTTCCGTCCATAGATATCGGCGATAGCCCCCGTTGGTATCTCAAAAAGTATTGATATAACACTCCGCACTGCCCCAATCATGGCTATTTGAAAGAAATTCAGTCCAATACTGAGAAAGTACAGAACGTAAAAAGGCATAATCACCTTGGACATACTTTGAACTAGTGACTGTGCGTAGAAGGGCCAGAGGGTTTTTAATTCGAGTTTAGAAAAAATCATCGTTATTCCGTCTTGTTATTCTCAGCTATCTCCGTGGCCATCGGCATGACAGGAGGAATGACAGTTGGACGAGGTGCCGGCGCTGATGTAGCCACGCTCGATGACCTCTTCTTTAGTGGGAAACGGAAGCCGAACATCGAGCCCTTGCCTTCGACGGAATCAAAGATGATTTCGCCGCCATGGTCCTCGACCACGCGCTTCGCGAGGTAGATGCCGAGGCCGGTGCCGTCTGGACGAGCGGTGCGGGCATTATCAGCGCGGAAGAATTTCTCGAAGAGGTGCTCAATCTGAGTCCGTGGTACCCCGATACCAGTATCATGGACTTCGTAGATGAAATCATCCTTGTCGTGGCGAAGCACCACCGTCACGGTCCCAGTATTGGTATAGTAAATCGCGTTATCCATAAAGTTCATCACCACCTGGCGAATCTTGGTCTCATCAGCCCAGATATGCGGCACTCTGCCCTTCTTCTCGATGACTAACTTCAGGCCCTTGGTCTTGGCGGCATTAGTGAGTTGCTTCACCTCTTCTTCGACGACACGTTCTATGTCGAGCTCCTTTGGCTCCAGGAAGAAACGACCAGTTTCCATACGTGAAACGTTCAAAAGGTCATTGATCAGCCCAACCATACGATTTGCGCCACTGTAAGCCTCGTTGATGAAGTCATACTGGCTGACCTTTATGTCGCCCGCATCACCCTCGAGAAGCATCGACAGATAGCCTTTGATGGCCGTCAGCGGGGTACGCAGCTGGTGACTGGCCATACTGATAAACTCGTCCTTGGCCTTATCGAGCTCCATCAGCTGCTGATTCTTCATTTTTAGACGTGTCGTGGCATGTTTAACCTCTTGGCGCAGGGTGACATTGAAACGATTAATCTCTTCGTATGATTTCGCATTCTCAATGGCGACCGAGATCTCTGGCGCAATTATCTCTAGTACGGCCAAATCCTGCTGACTGTACATATCCCCCGAAGCCTTCTCGCCCAGGAAGAGCACTCCGACTACTTCCTTCTCAGTCTTGAGAGGAATGGCGATGGCGGCATCATAAGAGCGGAGCAGACGCTTGTGGGCGCTATTATCTGGCAGCTCATCAGCAATCATTATGCCGTCTTTTGTGATATGGACTATGTCTCTTGGCTCCACGCTCGGTGTCGCCTTGTAGCCATTCGCCTGGATAGTATAAAGCCTGTTTTCGTCCTTGCTAAGAGCAAATAATGTACGCGAAACCTTCATCTCGCGAGTCAGAATGTCGCTCACCTTGTAGAGCATCTCTATAAGCACAATAGTCGAACCAAGCGTATGCGAAAGCTCACTAAGCAGCTCGTCTTTGTTATATAAACTTTTGAAAAAAACCTTATCCGTAACCTTAGTAATCCAGTGACGCAATGGCTGAAAAGAAAAGGCCATAATAATAGCCAGAACTATCTGAAGAGCAATATAACCGTTACTATAATTAGCACCTGGAAATATAAAATTTTGGGCAAGGATTATTACCCCCGCGTAGAAACCGGCTAATGTCGCTATAAGGAATGTATAGGCTACGGATCTTGCGACCACCATTCTAATATCCATTAGTTTATGTTTAACAATGGCATATGTAGAAAAACCAACTAGAAATATTGAACTTTGTGCGTCAAAAGGCACTGCTACGGCAATTCCCAATCCAGGCAAAACAAGTCCCACTATAATAACCACGGATGAGTATAAAAAGATACCCGTGAATATATAAAGAAGTTGTTGTCTGAGTAATCCCTTACTTCTCTTATAATTACTGAATATCAAATAGTTCGCATAAAGTATAGTGCCAATAACAGCGAGTCCGAAGACAGAGAAGAATGGGCCGGTCTCAAAGGTCAATGAAGCATCTGTAGAAATGTTTAAACTTTTTATTACAAAACCATCTATAAGCGGCAAAATACATAAGATAACCCCCATAAAATAAAAAGGGAGTACCTTCCTTAGACCTGGGTTTCGCTCAACTAGATATAAAATCCAAGGTATAAGGAAAAATATAACCACTGGACCAGTAGAGTACACTAACTTAAACATCAATAAAGTATCGACGGTTGAAAAGAATAAGTAGTTTGTTAGCGCCCAAATAAAACTAGCAACCGAAAATATAAAAAAGGATATATTTAAGGGTTTTTTCCAATTTTTTTGGAAAACCAACAAGCCTAATAGTAAGTTCGCTACAGCGGCTATTATCGTTAAGAAATTTAACGTAGGCATTAGATGATTCCTAGACTCTTCCCAATCTCTTCACAGGCTTCGGCATATGTATCAAGTTGTTTATAACTATGGTTTAGCATAACAATTATACGAAATCTAGCCTCACCCTCTGGAACGGCTGGCCATCTAACAACTGGCGAGAAGATTTTCTTTTCATATAATCTATTAGCAAATTCTATTCCCTCAGACTCTTTACCTACATACAAGGCAACAGAAGGAATATTGTCCGTACCCATTATCTTAAAGCCCATCTTTCTCAGCTTATCACTGAGGTATTTTGATTTCTCAAAAAGCTCTTTTCTCATTGCCGTACCAGCCTTCATTATCTTTACAGACTCAAGCATAGCCCCTGACATTGAAGTGGTTAGAGCAGAAGACAGAATAGAAGAACGTTCGGCAACTCTCAGGTAATCTATTAATACCCTTTTTCCACACAAGTAACCACCGGTTCCACCGAAGGCTTTATCCATACAGCCCATGATAATGTCGATATCTTTAGCGCATTTATGATATTGAGGCGTACCACCGCCCTTATCCCCTAGGATACCAACTCCGTGTGCGTCGTCAATCATGGTTTTAGCGCCATACTTCTTTGCTAAGGCAACAAGTCTAGGAAGGTCTGTTATCTCACCATCAAGACTAAAAACCCCCTCAGTAACAATAAGCTTATTAGGAAATTTCCTAAACTTAATAAGTTTCGACTCTAGATCGTCAAAGTCATTATGCTTAAAAGGTACTTTTTTCGCCGAGCTAAGTCTGCAACCATCGATTATAGAGCCATGATTATATTCATCACTAAATATTACCCCGCTTCCTTTGGCATAAGGGAGGCCAGCCATGAAAGTGTCCATAATGGCCTTGAATAAACCTACATTTGCCATATAGCCAGTCGGTAAAGTTAGGCAATCCTCAGCACCAATCATGTCAGCGATTGCCTCTTCTAAACGAAGTATAATATCAACGTTTCCACTTATAACCCTTGAACCACCTGGGCCCATACCATATTTTTCTATTGCAGCTATTCCAGCAGCCTTCACGCGACTATCTTCTGAAAGGCTCAGGTAATTATTTGCACAAAACATTAAGTATTTTTCACCATTGAATTCGCACACAGGCTCGTTAACACCCCCGGTAATCTCTGGAAGTCTTGGGTATAGCTCTTTTTCTCTCAAATATTCCACCATATGGTAAATATTTTCAAAATTTACTTTTTCTTTTTCAAATTTTGACTTATAGAATAGTTTTACTTCCTTAAGCACGTAACCCTCCAAATTTACCTTAACATATATATGACTATAAAAATTCTACCACCCGTAGCAGTAAAATAATAGCCTTCTTACATTTCTTGTGGATATTCATGTCCTAATTCACTTGCGATTGCGGGCATCAAGAGATAATGAACTATCTCAGCCGGATCAAGCCCGCGGAAATCATCATATCTCAGTGGTTTTAAAAATTTTATATGACAACGGCCTGTAAAGAACTTGGGCCACTTATAGTGAACTGGATATATATGGTAACTCTCGATGACAGTAGGGATAATGTCTGTTTGTGAGGCTAAAGCCATTCTAGCAACACCCTTATACGCTCTTTGTAGCTTACCGTTTCTTGTCATTCTGCCCTCAGGGAAAATAGTTAAAGCTTTTCCCTCACTCAATAACTTTAGTGACTGTTCATAAACAGCGCTTTTATTCTCTACGGTTCTATCCACCTTGATAAAACCCATTTGGTTAACGCACCAGGAGGCAAATTTGTTTTTGTATACATGCTCTCCAACCAAGAAGTATAGCCGTCTATTTAAGACGGCTCCTACAAAGAATGCGTCAATCCAGCTCTGATGATTTGGAGCAATTAATATCCTGCCTTTTTTCGGGACATTCTTAAATCCCTCTACCCTACCGATCCAGACAAGTCGGATAAAAATTCCTAAAGTAAAAATTAAGAAGTAATATACAAACACTAGTTGTAAATATCCTCAATCTGAATAGCATATTGCTCACTAATAATATGCCGACGAAGCTTTAAAGTTGGCGTTAGTTGGCCATTCTCAAGAGTAAATGGATCAATAATTGTTATACACTTCCTTACCTGTTCGATAGAAGACATATTTCTCGTGGCCTGTTTCGCCTCTTCGTGGATAAATTCTTGCACTGCCATGCTCTTAAGAAGTTTCTCTTTACCCGTTTTACCATATTTCACAGATAACTTTTCATAATCAGGCAATATTAGCGCCCCGATGTGCTTACGCGCATCTCCGAAGACCATGGCTTGTTCAATATATTCACTCATTTCCAGCGCTTCCTCTATCGGTACTGGAGCTACTTTCTTACCGGTTGTGAGGACCATTAAGTCTTTTTTGCGGCCTGTTATCGTTAAGAATCCACCATCATCAATCATCCCTAGGTCACCAGTCCTGAAATAGCCTTCGGTATTAAAAGCCTCCAAATTATCTTCTTCTCTTATGTAACCGCTCGTAACAGAAGGACCTTTCACAAGTATTTCACCGTCCTCTGCAATCTTAACATTTACATTATTTATAGGATGCCCTACGGTACCGAAACGGTAACTAGTCATTTCATTTACCGCTACTATTGGTGAGGTTTCCGTCAAACCATAACCCTCTAGGACAAGCATGTCGACCTTTGCGAAAAGCTGACCTATTTTTTTGGGTAGTGAGGCACCTCCTGAGATAAAGAAACGGATATTGCCACCAAAATTTCCTTGTACCTTTGAGAAAACAAGTTTGTCAAAGAGAGGATAGAAACGGCTATTCTTTTTAGTGGCGAAGGCAAGACGGAAAATTAACTTAGTAACAAAGCTCTTATTTGCTTTAGCCAAAACTCTCTCATATATCTTTTCGTAAAGTCGTGGCACTGCCAGAACCACAGTCGGTTTCTGCTCTTGGATCTCTAATGAGAGAGTCTCTATGTTTAAACAATAACCTATACTGGCTCCTGAATAGATAGGGATATAATATCCAGCCGTACGTTCAAAAACGTGCGAAAGTGGAAGTATGGAAAAGAATTTATCCGTTGGCAATATCCAGATAGCGTTAAGAGTCCCAATAATGTTAGCGATGAAGTTACCGTGAGTAAGTTTCACCCCCTTGAGGTGACCAGTCGTCCCCGAAGTATAGATGATACTGCAAAGGTCGTCTGGTTTGATCTTCAGGGCATTATCTACGAGCGTAGATTTATCAGATTCCGAGAGCTTCTCACTGGTGATGTCCTTGAAATAGCTGAGTCTGCCCGCGTGAGCCGAGTCCTCAACTTTTTCATAGGAGACGAGGTGCTTAATCTTGGAGAGGTCAGTGGAGAGGCTAAGCAGCTTATCTTCAACCTTTTTGTCTGAGTAGAAGATGAAATCTGGCTTTACCTCAGTAATGATTTCCGAGATTTGCTGAGCCGATAAGACACTGTGAATTGGCACGTTGACCGCACCCAGGAGCTGGATGGCGAGGTCAGTAATCACCCACTCTGGGCGGTTTTCTGAGATAATCACAGCGCGAACACCTTTCGCCAGGCCCATCGCCGCTAGAGCTTTCGCCGCCGAGAATACTTCCTCGCGCAGCTGACCATAGGTTAGCGATTCATAATGATGCCCTGACTTGTACTTCAAGGCCTCTCTACCAGCATGAAGCTCGGCAGAGGTCAGGAACATATCAGCCAGATTTACCGGGGTCCAGATATCAGTCTTCGGCATGAGTCACCCTCTTTAATGAATAAATCATAACATCCAGCCTCGCCTTTGAGTAGGCTTTTAACCCAAACGGTAAACCCATTACTCCGTCCTATCTCTCTTCAATATTTTCGGTAGTAAAATGTTTGCTGGAGCAAACATTTTACTACCTTTCTTTTGGGAGATGTGTGTACTACTCAAGGTTGAATTTTTTAATATATTGAGAGTGCTTTGGCAATTTATCGGTTTTTAGATAGAGAACATGGGGTGAGATACCCAAGGTTTGAGCCAGAACAGCTATTTCCTGGATGCAGTCGAAGGGATGTGCGTAGAGACTCTCTTGAACCTTCACAAAACCGAGGCCCTCAAGTTTGGTTTTGAAGTAATCACGCTCTTTCTTGTGATCATCTGGAATGTCATAGGCGACTATTCTCCAAATACGATCCCACTTTTCTGGGCGTTCAATAGTAATATCTTCGGCTTGGATTAGCTTCAGCATTGCCTTACCCTTCGCCGTAAGTTTCACTTTTTCTCCACTGAGATAAATTAAATCTTTTTCCTCAAGCCTCTTAATAGAGCGCTTTGCGTTCTGTTTTCTTGTTTTTTCGCTGATCATTAACGGTGCAAGAGCCATTGGTAAGGCCGGTATTATCAGCGCTCCGACTAGCGCTACCCCAATACCGACGTTCTGAAGTATCTCTCTTTCTTTTTTCCCGATCTTTAGTCCTTTAGTCATACCCTACCCTCCAATCGCTTATAAAAAAGTAGTAATATCTTTGCTCCAGCAATAATATTACTACCTCTAAATGAATTGATTCAAGTAGACAAAATGGCTATAAATCGGTCATGTTTCTTTTGATAAAACCGTGGATAGCGAGCACTGCCTCGCCCTTGAGTAGGCTTTAGTTGCGAGTATCCTTGTATTTAAAGACTGTTACGGGTTGAGCCCAATCTGTTTCGTCCAGCGTATTTATTATATTATCTACTTCTTCTTGTTCATTTCTCGTGAGTATATACACTGCTGGTTGCTTTATTTCGGCTAATCTACGATGCCAATCTAGATTATCAGCAACGTATTGGTCTGCATAATATGGCACCTCGTCTACGTGCCTACACTCCAAAAATACGCGATCAAGAAATGTTTCAAATTCATCAACTATTACGATATCTGTTTCTTTTGTCAGATGATTATCTGGATATCCATCGATGTATTCAAAACTCTTTGAATTAGCCTTGAGAAGTGGCTTCAACTTATTTTCAATAAACCACGTCTTACCGGCTTCAGTCGGGCCTACGAGAATCACCGACTTTCCCGAGTCTAGTATATTAAATATTTCCGTTTCTTGGCTTCTCATAATAGACAAATCATAGCATCGGTAAGTAGCTTTTAGTAGGCTTTTACCTATGAGCTAGAAATATATTTTGAAGCTCCTCACTCGGCTCCCGATAATTATCTTGTAGAACGTAGTCTGGTACAATATCTTTCAATTCAGTTTCTGTGAGTAGCCAGTCGAGAAGATTCTCTTTCTCATCTTGAGTTAGGTTTTTCTTTAGCACAACTGGTTCTTCTACGATTAGGTGAGTTAGCTCATGTATTATCACATCTGACACATTTCTTCCGGCTAGGTTAAGCCGTATAGTTACCATATTAGGTAAATCGTAGCTACCCTGTGTCCCGTAGGCAGTGAAGAAGACCTCTACTTCCTTCGGTACCTGAAAACCAAGCCTGACAAAGTAACTTTCGAGAACTGACATCCTACTTTCCAGGTCAGCCTGCAAGTTTTTCGTCAAGGATTCATAAGCTGGCTTATGTAAAACAAATTCCTGTTCAACACTCTGGCGCACCAAACTGATATCAAACTGCTCGAGAGTCATATTCCCTGGTAAAACTACGGCGTAACGATTCTCAATCAACCAATCAGCTGACTCCAAGGTGGAGACAACTTCACTTACTTCATTTTCAATTGTATATATAAATCTAAATTTCATATTTTTATCTTAGTTTACTCTACTCTTGTAGAGTATTTTATTACATTCTATCCGCGCACAGTCTCTCTAACAGTCTCAGACATCAGTATAAAAAGTTATTTTCCCTGAGGGCTATTCTCTGTTGGCCCTCAGAAGATCAGGATAACCTGCATCGAGTATCTGATTTTCTTTCTTCAAGCCTAGTTCGATAACTACCTCATCTATGATTGACCTATCCCGGCCCTCAAGTTCTAAAAACTGTCCTAATCCGACTATATTATCTAATACAAGTTCGAGGTCCTTATACTTTGCAACCTGGCGCTTCTTTTCAACAATAACGTCGATCTGATAGTGTAGTTTTTCTAATATTTCTTTCACTATTCCCGGCGAGTCTACTCCGCTTTCCCACTCTTTCGTCAGATACTCATCCACATATTCGTGATATTCGAAGCTGGCTCCGCTGCTTGATTCGCGTACCCTGAGGTACAAGTCAGGATCTGGCATAATATAATATGTATCGGTTGACTCTTTAGCCTCTGGAAAATCAAATTTTGACAGAATACTCTCAAATTCTTCGCCGCTTAGTTTAAACTTAATTTCTAACTCCTCGTTCATATATCCCCTTCCTATATTTATAAACTATATATAATTTACACCCATTTATTTGTAAGAGATAGGGGGCGCTAACTGGTAATATAATATATTCAGTGTATTTTGAGCAAACGTCGATTATAATGTGAGATATGATAGAAATAAAATTCCTTGGTATAAGCAGTGCATTTCAAGGAGACGACACGAGCATTCTAGTTAAAACTAATATTAATATTTTACTAGACTGTGGCTTTTCTACGCCAAAGAAATTAAAAGAACTTGGTCATCCTTTAGACTTCCTTGATGTAATCTACATCAGCCATGCTCATGGAGATCATTATTTTGGTTTAGCGGAACTACTATACGACTACTGGGGTGGCGATAGGAAAAAAGGTTTAACAATCATAGCAGCAAGCAACTGTATAGATAAAATTATTAAAATGAGCGAACTGCTAGGGGAGCCGTATAAAGTTGAAGGGTTTATCAAATTTATCGAAGTTACCGAAAAAAGCGAGGTTAACATAGAGGAGAACGTTTTCACATTCTGCAGAACTAACCACATAGAAGACAATCTTGCAATTAAAATTCTTCATAGAGATAAGCTAATTTGCTACAGTGGTGATGGGATACCCACACGTAATACTATCGACTTCTATAAGAATTGTGATATATTGATTCACGAACAAACTTTTGAAACTCAAGAAAAATATACTCACAGCTCTGTAAAGACAATAGATGCTATTAGCAATACAGTCGATAGTTCTAAAATATTTATTGTTCATTCAAGCGAAAACATAAAAACTAATTATTACAAACCTAAATCGGGAGAAACAATTGTCTTATAACAAACCGGAGATACATCATTATGTAATAGAAATTTTTGAATCTGAACAATGTATCAAAAAGAACAAAGACATTGAACTCTTAATTGAAAGTTTTGTAAAAAATATAGGTCTTTCAATTGTAAAAATGATTGAACACGACTTTAAGCCGTACGGGGCTACTAAGCTTTTTATCCTATCATCTTCTCATCTAGCCGTTCACACTTGGCCTGAGAATAACTATATGCATCTAGACCTACTAGTTTGTTCTGCGATTAGCGAGAAGACTATCTCCATGGTGTCTAATCAAGTATTTTCCGGCGTAGTCTCTGTAACGGAAATCACCCCATACGTGTCAGTGGCCTAGCTCCTTCTGGGTTCAGGCACCGGAGTTCATCCTCCACACCTTCCTGCCTACCATCAATACCTGTCTTTAAAATAATTTCGCTAATAATCTCTTCTACATCACGGCCATTATTTATAATTCGAACAACTTTCGTCCCCGGTAAAAGCCTTTCATGCTCTGTCATAACCTCTTCGAAAAGCTCTTTTTCTTCTTTAATCTCATCTATATCTAACGGGTCGTCTTCTGAAATCTCCCCTCTTGACTCTCGTAAAGTCCTGAGTTCATCGAGGTAACTTAGGTCATTATCAACATATATCAAATAATCAGGAATAACTCTCATTTTTATATTGTCTCTAGCCTTTTCATCAAATGCATAGATTGTAAAAATACTACGATCAGCAACATACAACTTATCGGGGTCTTCCTTAACTCTTTCAGATAGGACCCTGTCACGTTGGATTGCGGCAAGGTTCCAATAACGCTGTTTCTGCTCCTGAGTTCCACACTCTTGTAACATTCTTTCGTGTAGTTTAGCAGACCGATCTGTTTCGTCAAATCCAGCCCCCCTTACGTAACAAGCGCTGTCAGGCAACTTCTCACAGAGCTTTTTTGCAATAAAACTCTTACCAGAAAAAGAAGGACCATCAAAAGCAATCAACATTATTTACCCACCCATTGTCGGTTCTTCTTACTTCGCATCTTTATAACAGGGTTGTCGATTTTGGCTTTGATTTCTGTTAGACTTACTTTGTTTATATTCCCAAGATTGAGATATTCGTTTCCTATTAGCACTTCCAACCGTAGATCAGGAGTTAAGAACACGTATGAATTGTCGGAGTCACTATTTGTTAACTCTGAAATTATTCTATCAGGAAAAACTTTTTTTACTTTTTCGACGACTTTCAAAAAGTCGCTTGAGTTAATTTCGTATTTCATATTATTTTCCGCACCATACCTAAGCGGTGAGAATTCATAAAGTCTCCAAACATCTGGTTGTAATTGACCCGGTGTTTCGTATAAAAGTTTTCCAATAGCCAAGATATTGTCGATATTAATCATAGAAACCACCGTGCCAATCTTGATTTGCGGTCGCTTCTCACCATCCCCCACTGTCTTAAGAAATTTAATGACACCGTCAAAACCTTTTGGACTTCTTGTCATTTTAGAGACTAATTCTGCGTTATCGGCGTCTATCGGTAAACCGATACAATCAACATAGCTTTGTACCTTTGGATAATATTCATTAAGCAAAATTCCATTTGTGGAGATGTAAATCGGTATATTCTTCGAGTGTATATATTTTATAATTTCAACAATATCGTTTCTAACTAGAGGTTCACCCCCCGATAGAACCACTCTCTCCACACCAAGCTCCTCGAACTTATCAATTGCACTATAAATTTCCGAGGTTGTACTGTCCTCGATTTGCCTCTCGGCACCACAGCAAAATTCACATGACATATTACACCTAGATGTAACTTGAAAGTCTATAATCATTGTTCTAAATACCTTTCTTTCGCTAGCTTACACCGAATTATGATACATATCAATAGTAAAAGTATTGACTAAATCTAGATTATATGATATTATATCTACACGTAAAAGCCAATTGACCCCGTTTGAAGAGGTGGATTATGAATTCTTTAATCAGGCGAGATTACGAATATCTTCGTCAGAAACTCGAAAACCAGGAGGCCAAGAGACTGCATACGTCAAAGCAACTTGCTGAGGCTGCGGCGCATGGCGGAGCAACCCTAAGCAAGATACCTGAGTTCGCCGGATTGATGGAGGAACTCAAGGTAATCGATTCAACGATCGATTCTATGGGAATGTCCCTACAGGTAGCAACCGTGGTTGAGTTTGAAGACATCGACGACTCAGTTGTCGGAGACTACTCACTCGTACGGGTTGTCTACAACGATACAGGAGATACTTCGCTTTACTACATCCTGGATCCTGCAGTTGGGAACGTACTGAAGATCGAAGACGGCGCTGTCATTGCGTCGCCGAACAGCCCCCTTGGCAACGCCCTGCTAGGCAAGAAAGCTGGTGACACGGTCGAGATCAAGCTTCCAAAAAGGACGAGAATACTCAAGATTGAGGGTTTTCAGAAGAAGCTTTACTCGCTCTAAACCGCCAATCTTACTACAGAAGCCTGTTAGGGGGCTTCAACTTATATGAACTGGCTTAATATATATAAAAATGATATTAAAAAATTTGGAAGTCTCTTTACGTATACGGCTTTTAAAAGATTTAAATACTATTCATATATTACTTTAATCAAAAAAAACCTACCGGTTAAAGGCACAATTATAGAAGCTGGCTCTGGCACAGGCTCCATAATTAGCTATTTTTCAGGATTATATGATTCAACTGGCATCGACAAAGACACAGATATGATCTCTTTAGCAAAATCCCGTAACGACAATACTAAATACCTCTATCACGACATATTACAGCCACTTGGCAAAAGCTACCGTGCAGATGTTACTTTTAGTAATGGCGTACTCGAGCACTTCAGTGACACTGAAGTGATTAAGATAATAAATAATCAGTTAAAGTATTCCAAGATAGTTATTTTCTCAATCCCAACTATTAAATACTCAGCAGAAGACAGAATATACGGTGACGAAAGATTTTTATCGTACGAAAAATGGATTACACTGATAAATAGCTCAAATGGGAAACTTACTGATTCTTATGCTGGTTACCTTTTTCTATTCCAATATAGATATATTAAATGTAGGATACTATCAGAGAAATTTGTTAATAAGGCGGACTTCTGGGTATTTATATTAAGGGAGAAAAATGCAGAACAAAGACCTTCTAAAAATAATCAAACCAGGCGATAGAGTAGTTTTAATGCTTTCAGGCGGTAAAGATAGCGCCTTATGTCTAAAGAAACTCCTCGAGATAGGAGTCAATGTATACCCAATTCATTTCACCCACAGATGGGGTTGGACTCTAAGCACACAAGAAGCGAGAAAACTTGCAAAAAGATTTGACGTTGAACTCAAAGAAATTGATATTTCTAAAAAGTTCATTATGAAGTTCAACGGCTTTTTAGAAGGTAGACCGTGTCGTAAATGTAAGCCGATAATGTACGAAACCACCATAAAGTACGCTCTCAAAAATAACATTAAATGGATCTGCGTAGGCGACAATTCTTTTGACACCATCAACATTAGAATCGGCGAATTTGTAGAAAAAAGCGGTGGCACTAATTTTGTTAATAGATTTTTAGATTGCATTAATGAAGGTGTCGCAATCCCCGATACAATCAATATTATACGTCCAATCCTTGATCAAAGTCCTGATGAAATTAGTAAAGAGTTAGCAAAAGATGGCATTATAGTTCTAAAAAACCACGAAACTGGTGATAAGTACGAACAATATTGGCGTGAAGGCTGTCCTATGCAATATAACGAAGCAGGAACGCTCCTCACTGAACAACGCATGGACGACCTCTTTGACTTCAATCAACTAGCAGTAGACATGGGCAAGAAAGGTAATTATAGGGTTTCCATCCACCTTCCAAGCAAACGTATTGTCACGATTCCTGTCGGTTATGAAGCCGAGGTTGAAAAGGAAATAATTAAAAAATATAAGGATAGATATGAGAGATATTGATTACTCACAAGTGATTGAAAATGAATCCGAACTAGTTTTCTACAAAAAAAACACAAAAAGAATATTAAAATTTCTGGAGTCTATCGACTCAGCCAGTTTCCAAGAAATTATTTCACATGTTGAGGGCGGTGACCGCAGGACGCTTAGATTGCTAGATGAAATGATTGAATCTAGATTAATCAAGCTTGAATCAGGTCGTTTTTCGGTCGAAAATAACCTTAGAACCTACACAGACTTAGCCTGTCCGTGCTGCCAAGGTAAAATTATCGACACAAATAGTACAAAATATAAAGAGATTCTAAAAGTAATAGAAGGTGTAAACAATCGCAGACCAAAACCAACTTTCGTATTTGACCAGAGACCTATAACCCCATCATCTTCGGTAAACAGAGCTTTTTATGCCGCTTGGCGCAATGACTTAACTAATAAGGACATTGCACTTATCGGAGATGATGATCTAACTAGTCTAGCTATCGGTCTACTAGGTCTCAACAATAGAATAACCGTATTTGAGATAGACAAAAGACTTATAAAGTTCCTTAAAGAAGAGTCTAAAAAACTGAATCTTGTTATTAATTTTGTTGATAAAAATATTCTAGATGGAATCCCTGAAAAGCATAAAAGAGCGTATGATGTTTTTTTTGTAGATCCCACTCCAACTAAAGAACCATTTACTATATTTGTAAATGCCGGCATTGATTTGCTTAGAGAGTCGGATGGTTCAACCGGGTATTTATCCTTTTACTCTTCTTGTATCGGAAAGAACCTCGACCTTCAGGACGTACTTACACAGATGAGATTCTTAATAACGGATTCGATCCCCTTTTATGTAGACTATCAGCCAATATTTCACACCTTCAGACAATCTGATCTTGAACTAATGGAAAAATTTCAGGTAAAAAACCTAGACAAGGCGTTCTTTGAATATCTAATCCGAGTTGAGTGGACCGATAAAACAAAAAAATTGAATATTAAAACGACTGTGGGTGAGATCATTGGCAGAGCTACAAAAAGGGCATTAATAGATGAGTCAAAAGATCCTGCTCTTTCCCTGAAGGACTCAGATTACGATTATCTTAAAGCGACGGCTGAGGAGATAATCAAATCTGAAAACCAGATAATCAAAAATTAAGTGTCCTGACTTGTACTTCAAGCGGGGCCTTCTCTTTTGCATTTATGCTATAATTGGCTCATGAATTTCATAATCACAAAAAATAAAGAACTCGATCTTGAAATGATTAAAACCTTTTTTGATGGCGGAAGCCCATCCATCAAACAATTTTGGCCAGAGATTAATAAAGCGGAAGATATTCCCAAGTACGTCGAAGTAGACTATAACGATAAAATGGAACTAAGAATAAAGGAACTAAAGTTAGAAATACCCAGGTTAGACAATATTTCGACTGCTATTAGTACTATTATAGGTGAGTCCTGGGATCCTATAGAAAACATCGATATTTATGTTGGTGCGTGCCCCATAGCGCCCCGCTTCCTGGACACTTATTCTTTTCTCCTTCCCTATTATTATCCCATCTCTAGGCAAATAAAGAGTGCCACAGAAGAACTTATACATTTTCTCTACTTCAAAAAATGGGTAAAGTTATTCCCTTCTCATTCGAGAGAAAGTTACGAATTTCCAAACCCAGTAAACATTCTTAGCGAAATTTCAGCTGCGGTAATTGCAAACGATTCACGAATATCTAGCCTTGTTGGGTCTAAAGGAGAGGTTTACCCAAACTGGCGAGAGATTAGAATAGATGGGCATAAGATCACAACCTCATTTGAAAAAATATATAGAGAGAGAAAATCTTTCGATGACTTCCTCAAGGTCTCTTGGTTAAAATATCAAGAGCTTGAAGAGGAATACGGCATTACTAACCAGCTTACAAGAAATCCATATTAGGTTCATTACTGAGGAGCGGTAAAGGCCCAATAGCAGTTACTGCTATTGGCTGAGAATTTTCTTTACATAAACAGCACAAGGGTTCCCGGGCTCCCAGCCTGGATATGAATCGATAACTTCAGTTTTTACAAAACCATTTTTCACGTAGAAAGCTCGCGTATAAACGTATGGAGCATAATCGGCGCTTGCGTCGAGGGTTTTGACTTCAATATAGTCTTTTCCCTTATATTCTTCTTCTATGTATCTAATGAGTTTAGTTCCCAATCCCCTGTGTTGTCGATTCCTTGCTACTGCAAAATGTTTGATCTCAACCGTATCATCTGATTTATTCTGAAGTATAGCAAAAGCCTGAACTCTTTCTTCTTCCAATACAAAGGTTGGATAGATAAGTAAATTATTTGAGATTTCTTCTATTTCTTTCGCATCAAACCACTCTGACAGGTCTTTAGCAATTTCTATGCAGGAATCGTAGTCCTCTTTTTTTGCTTCTCTAATTATCATGCACAAATAATATCATAACTCGGTCATATTTCCTTTGATAAAACCGTGGATAGCGAGCACTACCCCATCCTTGAGGCGTGGATTGCTGGCGGCGACCCAGACAGCGAAATGATAGAGTTCATCATTCGACACATCGAGCCATTTGTTATTGATATGGAGAAAGGTCAGCAAGGTGGCGATAGCTAGGCGCTTGTTGCCATTCATAAATGGGTGGTTCTTGATCAAGAAGTAGAAGAGAATCGCTGACTTGTCGATTAGAGTTGGATAGAGCTCACGCTTGGCATAAGTTTGGAAAGCGGCTGAGAGACAGCTCTCCAACCGGCCTGAGTAGCGCGTGCCAAAGTCAGGAATCGGCTCACTCCAAGCCATCTCGTCCTGCGCTAGCTCATAGGCAAGATACTCGACTTCGGCTACTGTAATCGCCTTCATCACTCTTTCCCTAGCCTCTTTAGCGCTGGGCCGTACTGTTTCATCACTCGTTTGACGGCGGCAGAGACCTGTCTCTTCTCGCCTGGTGTGATGTGCTTGAAGATACCGGCGAGGTCACCCCGATCAATGATGTAGTTTCGTCCCACTTGAACCGCGGGGAGCTTGCCGCTCTTTATTTGCTTGAAGACAGCGACCCGACTAATGCCCATTAGTTTGGCTGCCTCAGCTGTACTTAGATATTTCTTTTGCATGTTAACCTCTTGTAAGTATGTTAACTATTGTTAACTATGCTGTCAAGAGGTTATCTAGCCCCTTTAATGCTTCGTCATTCTGAACCGAGTGAAGAATCTAGGATTAAGAGTCCTGGACCCTTCGTACCGCTCAGGGTGACGAGGTTCTGGATTCCAGCCTCCGCTGGAATGACGGCAGAGAAAAGTATAAAGAATAACGAATATTACTGAGGGATCCCTCCAGCAAGGTCGGGATGACAACGGGGAGGACAGTTATTAAACCGCTACATCTCTTCGGTTGAACCAGAAGGCTGCAAGCCCAGTGAAGACAATGATTATTCCTAAGAAAACCGGTATAGAATACTGGACAATCTCATTGTTACCAAAGACGGTGGCCGGATTGAAATAGTAGAATACGGAGAACTTCTGAACAATATGTAAACTCTCCTTCAAGGTACCGACAATATTCATGAGATACATGACGATTAGGAGCGCCGCGGAACAAGCGGTGGCCCGCCCCTTCTCTGAGAAAACGGCTGAGAAAAAGGTAGCCATACTGAAAATAGCGAGGCCAAAAAGCAGACTAATACCAAATGTCTTCGGATAACTAGCCCAGGCGTATCTGACATTGTTTAGCTTCGAAATAGGGATAATAGAGAAGACAGAGACTACGGTAAAAAGTGTTAAATACGTGACACCAGCAAAATAGCGAATAAGAAAAAGATGAATTCTAGATATTGGCTGCGATAGAGTAAGCTCGATAGTCCCCTTCTCGATTTCTGCAACAATCATTAGATTTGCAAAAGCCACCACTAGGGTCACTACCATAATCGGCCAGAAAAAAGTGAAATATTCCGTCGACATGTACGACTCTACCTTGGAGAAGAGCGCTACAGTGCCGTTGAACCCAAACGCCTCCAAAAAGCCCTTTGGATAAGCCGCTAGAAGCTGATTTAGTTGCTCCGACTGTTTTTTTAGGGCTGGAAAAAGGGCAATATACATCTCCACCGTAGCCACTGCACCGAGCGTATAAGCTAGCAGCGAAACTTTTTTATCTTTCAGTATTCTAGTAAATAATTCCCAGTTCATTTGGCCCTCTCGTAAAATTTCAAAAATACTTCCTCAAGGTCGGCGTGAGAGATAGATATATCCGTTACCTTGTGCTTCGCAAGCTTAGCAAGGAGTGGATTCACATCCCCACCGACACTGAATATTAGTCCGTCTGGCATCTCCTCTATGTTTTCGATTCCGTCAAACTCGAACTCTTTTTTTGAAAATTTATCTGCGAAACGTACTTCTACGCGATGAAGTCTCATACCAGAGATTTCCTTCAGTGTTTCCACCGCCACCATTTGGCCTTGCTTGATGATGCCGACTCGATCACAAATGCGTTCTACTTCAGGTAGATTGTGAGAAGAGATGAATATAGTAGTACCGTGTTTCTTCAGTTCCGCGAGCATAGTGTAGATTTCGTTTTGGAGTAGTGGGTCGAGTCCAACAGTAGGCTCGTCCATAATCAGAAGCTCAGGGCTATGCATGAGTGCCAGCACTATGCCAAGCTTTTGCTTGTTGCCAGATGAAAGTGTCTTGAACTTCTTACTGAGGTTCAGATCAAGCCTGCGCGCAATGTCAGCGGCGTTGTGGCCCTTGCCACGAATACCTTCGACAAATGAGACGTGCTCATGACCGGTCCAGTTGTTATTTAGCTTTATATTACCTGGCAAGTAGCCGATTTTACTCTTTAGTTCGACTGCGTCCCGCCGACTATCGAGTCCGAGGATTGTGACTGTGCCCTCTGTTGGACGAATAAAGTCCATCATAGTTCGAATAGTGGTTGTTTTACCGGCACCATTTGGCCCGAGGAAGCCAAAAACTTCACCTTTTTTTACATTGAAAGAGACGCCATCGACGGCGTGAACTTTACCAAGTGCTTCTTGAGATCTTTAATTTCGATTGCATTTACCATATCTATAAGTATAAGTCTGGGCGTTTGCTTTGTCTAGAAACTAAAAAAAGACCACTTGTTCAGAATGGAAAACGCCGGCGGCGCGAGGAGTACTTGATCTCGGGCATTGCCCGATATCAACCTCGCACCAACCGGCGCGTTCTGTGAGCAATGTGTGCCGTTTGGCCGATCCGTCGATCGCGGGACCTCAAGATGGGGTTGTGTGCTGCGGGAGTACCCCGGCTTCAACACTAGATCAAGTTCGATCCACCTCTTCTTAATTTGGTCCCAATTGCCTTGATGGCGCCTTTGGACACACACTTTGCGAACCAGCAATGTCTCGTCGTTTCTACGATAGATTGCTTGTAGCACTTTGGACCTTGGGGTCTACCACCGTTTTCGGTGCGCATAAGACGCACAGGATTAGCCACAAACGTGGCACGTGTGAGATTCGCGTGTTCGCGGTCTCCATATCCTTTTTTCGGCAGGGCCTCTGGACCTCACTGCTGGTTCTGCTTCCCGAGAGAGTACTGCTTGCGCAGTCACGTCTCTCAGAGACAAAAATTATTCTATCACAGTTTCCCCTTTTGCGCAAGGGTTATCTCTCATTGACACTGCGAGCAGCTCAAGAGTACAATTGTAATAAGAAATGGAGAAAGCATGGCCACAAAGATTCTGCTCGCCGAAGACGACTTACAACTAGTCGACATGTACCGCCGTAAATTCGAAATTGACGGATTCGAAACCGTCATCGCTGAGGATGGTCAAAAAGCGATCGACACACTTGCCGGAGGCTATGTCCCAGACGTAGCCATACTGGACGTGATGATGCCGATGGTAGACGGACTCGCGGTCCTCAAATACATAAAGGATCAAAAAGAATTAGATGATGTTATCACCATCATGCTCACCAACCTCTCTGACGAGAAAACAGCAGAGAAAATCTACGAGCTTGGAGCCACCGAATACCTAGTAAAGGCCGAGCTTACCCCCATGGAGGTCTCCACTAAAGTGAAGGAACTCCTAGCGTACTACAAGAAAAAATAGAGTATTAAAAAAAGGCCCCGAGGGCCTTTTTTTTGACTGCGTCATTGCGAGGTACGAAGCAATCTCTATTCGCAAATTTCGTCGTACAATTCCTTGAAATTAGGGTTATTCTGTTTGATTAACTCTATTTTCTGTTTCCTTGACCCACCTTTGAGTTGTTTCTCGCGTGCAATTGCCGAACTTATATCGTCAAATTGTTCAAAATAGACTAATTTATCTACGCCATATTTTTTCGTAAAACCATCAATAAGTTTTTGCTTATGGGTATAAATTCGTCTAATTAAATCAGACGTTACGCCCACGTAAAGAACGCTGTTTATGGTATTTGTGAGTATATATACGTACGATGGAGATTGCTTCGTCATACTTCCTCGCAATGACGTCTGGGAAAGTCCCTACAGCTGCTTGTCCAGCATAGCCTTAATCTCTTCATAACTTCGTTCGCCAGAGAATTCATCTACTTTGACCCCGTCTTTGTATAACCAAACTGTAGGGTAACCCTCTAAGCCCTTGCTCACTGCAAAGTCGAAGTTATCCTTCATGGCTGGGTCTTGATTATTTGAGTTTAGTTTGCCTACTTTTACCCGACCGAGATATTCATCAGAAATCTGAGTGATGATTGGGGCTAGCTTCTGACAATGAGGGCACCAAGAAGCATAAGCATCTACAAGGACCAGCCCTTTAGCCTGTTCGACTTCGGTGGCAAAGTTGCAAGCGGTGAGTGCCACTTCGTTTGGACCGAGCTTATCCGTCTCCGTCAGAATAGTACTGACTTGATCACACTTAGGAGCGGATGAACTAGTTTCAGCCTTAGGTGTTTCAGTTCTGTTCCAAGCATAATATACGATGCCACCGGCAACTGCTAGGGCGAAGATTGCCCAAAAGGATATCATCCAGATTTTATTACTCTTTACCTCTGCCATGTCGTCTCCTAAATTAGTTTGTATATTATAGCGCATCTTATACAAACAAAAAAGACAAAGTAAGTCAGTTTAGCTCAAGCAAAAACGATTAAGATAACACCGAATATCATTATTAGTGCTGCAACAAGTCTCTGAACAGGATGTTTCTCACGAAACAAGATGTACGCACCAAGAATCGAAACTAGAACGCTTAATCTTTTTATAGATAAAACGTAAACAACCAGCCCAGTATTTACCGCAGTCCATTCAAAGACAGCTACAATCGTCCCAAGTAAGCCCAAGAGCAATAATTGTGGCCAGTTACTTTGGATAGAGACTACTCTTTTTTTATTTATCATAAACGGTATCAGGCAAATTGTTATAAATAGGTTCAAGGCAAAGATAAAGTATATCGGCGAAGAATTCTGCATTCCGATTTTGTAAAAATTAGAAGAGATTGCCCACAAAAAACACACTAAAAGTATCAATCTCTGGCCTCTGTCTTTGTAGATTTCAAGAAATGGCTCGAAATTTACCTTGCCCTTAAAGTTCAGGACATAAGTTCCAAATAAAATTAGGAACACGCCCACTAGTCCTATCGGCTTGGGAAATTCTCCGACTAGCAGAGGGGCGGTAAATAATAGAAACAACGGACTGAGATTATATATCGGTGTTATTAGAGATAACTCTGTCCGCTTTAGGGCTTTAAAAACAAGCACGACTGTAACGGAATTGATCAAGCCGGTAATTAGCAAGGAACTCCAAAAACTGGCACCGATTTCTGGTCCTTTTGTAAATATGATATACGGAAAAAGGCACAAAACAGTAATAATAGAGTAAGAAAAAGCCAGACTATAGGCATTAATAGTTTTCGTTAGATTTTTTGCGAATAAATCAGTTAAGCCCTGAAACAGGGCTGCAAGAAAAGACAGCAACAACCACATGAATAGATATTAACATACATTTATGACTGAATATTAACGAAATTATGTTTCTAACAGCACCCACAAAGCAAAAGCCCCACCTAACGGTGGGATGCTTACTTTGGTGGGCCCGGTGCGACTCGAACGCACGACCAGTTGCTTAAGAGGCAATTGCTCTACCAACTGAGCTACGGGCCCTCGTCAGCGAACGCTGTCGTGTTGCGCAGACTGATTACTCAACTGCTACACACTCTCGCTACGCTTCCTTATCCAACAAAAACTACGTTTTTATTGGTCCTAATGACCGATATATTGTACTCTGAAACGCTGTGAATATCAAGCGTATCTTAGCCGAATAAATTTGTAATTTATTCGGAAGAGGCGCAATTGCGACAAGGCGAAGCGTTTGCATTAGGCATATGCGAAGCCGAAAGCGAATTGTAACATGGTGCGCCCGGGTGGATTCGAACCACCGGCCAATAGCTTAGAAGGCTACTGCTCTATCCCCTGAGCTACGGGCGCTCGTCGAAACTCGCTTTCAGATACCGACAACTAGAGTAAACTAGTGTCTATATCTTGTCGCGGTTTCTCCTCCTCCCCTTAAACCTTGCGGGTTTTGGGGACCCCATTCCGATTGGAATAACGAATAGATTATAGCGCAAAACCGCTTCTTTTTCAATGAAAACACTCGCTAATTCTTCCATTTTGCTGTATAATCGGCTGGCAATGAACACAAATCTTATACAACTTGGCTTCGTACTTGGCCGCGACTCAGCTCTCTCTGTCGCGGAGATCTTTGCGCTTATCTCTCGCAAGGGAGCGAAAGCGAGGACTCTACACTACGAAAAGAATATCCTAATAGTCGAGACCGATGCCGCCACAGAGACCCTAAAGATTGCGGAGCTCGGCGGCACTATCAAAATATTTGAAGTTCTTGGAGAATATCAAGATATTGCCGAGGTTAAGGCAAAATTAACCGAGATTACCCCATTTGAAGCGAAGAAACGTATTAATTTTGGCATCTCTAGCTATGGCCCTCTGAGCAAAAAAGTTATTCTAAATATGGGCTACGAGATTAAAGAACAGATAGTGGAGAGTGGTTACTTAGCCCGCTTCGTCACTGGTAAGAGCGTCGACCTTTCGAGCGTTATCGTTCACGAGAACAAGCTCATCGAGCGTGGTTTCGAAGCTATCCTGATCCGAACCAAGGCAACCTACATTCTTGGCCGCACTCTAGCGGTTCAAGACTACAAAGCCTACTCCAAACGTGACTTTGGTCGCCCTCAACGTGATGACCGAAACGGTATGCTGCCGCCAAAACTGGCACAAATACTTATAAATCTGACTGAGGCTTCACAAGGTTCAACCCTGTATGACCCTTTCTGCGGCAGTGGCACCCTACTCCAAGAGGCGCTTCTTCTGGGCTATACTGAAGTTTTTGGTAGCGATATTACCGAACGAAACATAGCCGATACTAAAGAGAATATCGAATGGCTCTCGCGCCACTCTCGTGAAGGCGGTAATCCAGACGCCACTAGACTAATTCAAGATGATAAATATATTTTTGTCTCAGATGTGCTTACACCATCTCGCGAAGTCCCGAGCGATGCTATCGTTGGCGAGGGCTTTCTCGGCGAACCTTACCGCCGCAATCAGGATCAGGCCGTTCGAGACTGCGAACAATTAACGACTTTTTACCTTCAAGCGCTTACTAATCTAGCAAAACAACTCAAGGCCGGTGGCCGCATCGTCCTCGCTGTCCCCTTCTTTATCGTTGGCACTGAGTATTTCTACCTACCAATTATCGAGAAGTTAAATAAAATTGATCTAGAAATAATCAAGCCGAATATCGGTGAGGCTGAATTACGCCTCTTCGGCCGGGGCAACCTGACATACTCACGCGCTGATCAATTTGTCGGCCGCGAAATACTGATATTAAAAAAGACCTCCTAAGAGGTCTTTTTTTAGATTTAACTTTGGTCGAAAGACAGTATCAGCTAACGAACCTATCATTCTCGACAAATTATACCAAATACTTACCAATTATGACAGCCTTAAAACGAGGGTGGAAAAAACCGAGTTATTACTAAACAACTTAGTAAAGCCCGACAGCTTGGCTTCTGTGCGTTATTTGGTATAAAATAGAACTATGAGCGATAACATCGAAGAAAAAGAAAAGCGAATAATAGTAGAGACCATAGAGTTACCGCGTCAACAGTCAGCAACTGATACGTCAAACTGGGACGATAGAGTATCGACCGACCCAAACGGCGGAAAGTACATAAGGGCTGACGACAGCGAAACAGTCGAGGAATAGCCCCCCTACCTCTCTACTGTTATCTTCTAAGAGGTTTGTAAACGCACATACTACCTAAAAAAGTGGGTGTGTACGGTTTTGGTCTCTTTGGTAATGACCCAACAAAAACAGAAATTACTGCTTAAAGTTGTTGGGGGAACTTGTTAGCAAGTAATGACTAAAATGGTGTCTCGACCATATCGTAAAAGGTATTTTCTGAAAGTATTTGTAAATCCTTGCCCTTGATTATCAGCTGTTCGGCTTTCTTTAATTTGTTACTCTTGCCGTCCTTTATATTGCTGGCGTATTCTAACGAGCCAACAATTAAATAGTTGGTGTGTTTAGTTATACCGTCCTCGATATGACCCCCACAATCAACGACTAACTGAAAGGCTTGCTTGCGTATCATTTTCTCTAAGGTACCAGTGAATACACAGTTCTTATTGTAGAGAGGGTGCGATATGTCAAAGTCTGTATTTGTAGCCGTTACATCTTTTGCCCTAATCTTTGCTAAGTGAATACGAGTGTTAAATGCTTTCTCAAAATCGGCAACATCGCCGTACTCTGTTATCGCCGTATCTTTTAGTACAGATAAAATAGCAAGAGTAACGTTTGCGTCGTCTAAACCTCTATGTTTTACATCTAAGTCAAATCTAAAATACTCTGTTAAATCACTAAGTCTGTGGTGTTGTAAGTCTTTTAGTAAAAAGCGAGCAAGCCTTAACGTATCAACAAAATCGTTTGTAAACTCTTTATTAGCTATCTGTTTATAGGTGTCGTAAATAAAGTTAATATCAAAATTAACATTATGCCCGACTATAATATCGTCGCTCAAAAAGTCCGTAAACGTGCTTAGTGTATCGGTAATTAAAGGTGCGTCTTTCAACATCTCGTCCGTAATGCCCGTCAGTTCGGTTATAAACCAGTCAAGTGGTCGCCTAGGGTTTACAAGTGTTGAAAAAGTATGCGTAACCACGCCGTCTTTAACCTTTACGGCACTAAGTTCAATAATGCTATCGTATACCGTATCTAACCCCGTCGTCTCGATGTCAATAACCGTAAACGAGGTCGGAAATGTTACTAGACTTTTACCTTTATTGCGATCGCTCATAAGAACCCTATATTCCTTAACGTCCTTGTTCGTTGCGGACGTTGGTATTTGCGAAGCCTCGTTTTGCCATAGCCTCGTCAAAGGCTTTGTCCATATAGAGCATATCGCCGACCCAACCAAACCACATATAATTACAACTAACACTTCTTAGCAGCACGCCCTTTAGGTTCCCGAGGTAGAACCTGTTTAATGGCAGTAAGAAACTACAATAAGTTAAAACTTTATACGTTTGACGGTCTTTCACTTGGACACCCCTTTCACTTAGTTGTATTCACTAGTCGTTTTGGTGTCCAAATAAAAAGGGACACCGCCACGGTGTCTTAAGTCGTCTTTCCGCAATAAGTTTTCACCCATTGTTTCGGGCGATGCCCCTTTTTAGGTGAAAAACCTATCGGAAAACCGACAGTTCATATTGCGAATTGGACAACTTAAGACAAGGTTAATTATAGCGTCTTTTGATTATCGTGACAAATAGAAGACTGCTCAGAAGCGACAAAAACAACTAGTTTATAGCAAATTGTTATATACGATAAAACTGTTGAACCCATTAGTAGCCACTTTTGTTATATAATATGTTTATATGAAAGAAACAAACAAAAAGACACGAAAGCACACCAAAAGAGTGCGTGTATCACTTAGCAACGAGCAACAGCTGGAAGCTGAAAAGGTGGTAGCTGACACGCTAAGGGACAACCCCGAAGCTTTTAACTTACCCGAAAGTGAATATAGTGCGGAGGATTTAACAAATTACTTTACAAAAGCAACGGCGGGAAGCCAACGCATACTACCAAAAGAGAAGCGTCGCTATGTAATGTACCTACGCAAATCTACCGACGATGAAGCAAAACAAGTACGCTCGTTGGATGACCAAGAAACGGAGTGTCGAGCGTTAGCCCGCCAGCTAAGTATAACGGTACGACCAGAAGACATTTTTATAGAGAGTGCGTCTGCTAAGAAATCGGGTAACAGACCTCTCTTTGACAAAATGCTACAGGGCTTTAGGACAGGAAAGTATCACGGGCTACTCTCTTGGTCTCCCGACCGACTGTCACGCAATATGAAAGAGGCGGGCGAGATTATTGAAATGATAGACCTTGAGCAGATACAAGACCTACACTTCAAGACATATCAGTTTGACAACACGCCAAACGGCAAAATGTTGCTTGGTATTTTGTTTGCGACTTCAAAACAGTACTCGGACAAATTAGCAGTAGATGTTGCGAGAGGTATCACAGGTACAATTAACGACGGTAAATACGTTGGTGCGGGCAAAAGGGGTTATTACGCAGATGCGACAACTGGATATTTTATACCCGACGCTCATAATTGGCAGTTACTTCGTACAGCGGTCACTATGAGACTTACGGAGGGAAAAACAAACCAAGAAGTAGCTGACTTTCTAAACAATGCTCATTTTAGTTATCGTAAAAGTCAAAACGACGAATATAAACTGACAAAAATGGACAAAAAGTCAGTTAGCCTCATCTTTAACGACCCGTTTTATTGTGGTGTATATAAATACGGCAACAACATCGCAAACTTAAACGAAATATACAACTTCTTGCCGTTAATAACGCCCAAAGAGTTTATATCACTTGGTCGCAACATATCTAACAACTTTAGTGAAAGCTTTAATGGGCGGGGAACCGTAGCTAGGAGGCTAGATTTTGGCTTACTGCGAGAAAAAGTTATTTGCGATTACTGTGATAAAACGATGAGCTTTCAACGTACAAAGTTAGTTAGGGGTAAAAACAAGGGTAGCTATATGTTGAGTTATTATTGTCGCAACAAAGAGTGTATACGACATAACAAGGCAGAAGCTATCAAGTTGTATGGTCACAAGCTATCGGGAAGTATCAGAGCTAAGTACGTAATGGCTCATATTGAATGGACACTACGGCATTGTACCAAGAACACGCTAAAAGCCTACCAGCAGTACATAGGACGCTTAGAACAGAAGCTAGCGGTCGATAGAGAGATAGCAAAACGCAAGCTTACAGACGCGAAATCTGACTTGAAACGACAAGAGGAAATGTACGCCAAATACCAGAACCTACAACTGGTAAGCAATGAGGATTATAAACGCCACCATAATGGCAAACTAGAATATCACGAAAATCTAATTAACGTCCATACGGCGAGTATCGACAAGTTACAAATAGAACTGAATAAACTGAGCGAAGCGTTACCGACACGCGAGCAGTTTGTTGAACTCATCCAATTCTATCTTAAAACCATACTTACAACGACGGATTTGATAGAAGAAGACACAGTGTATCAAGAAGTAGTGTTGAACCTACGTGCTGGGGACGATTTTATAGCTAGTATAAAGCTAAATCCACCATACGACTTAATGGTGGATTTAGATGATATTTCTACTGGTCGGGGTGAAAGGACTCGAACCTTCGACCTCGCGGTCCCAAACCGCGCGCACTACCAACTGTGCTACACCCCGACAAATAACCCATAGAGTATAGCATTTTCAGCTGGTTTCTTCAATATAAACTTCTCCCCTACCTGGGTAGACGTATTTATCTAAGCTAATTCGTCCTGGTTTGTACCGAGAACCCAGTTTAACAGCGAAGAGATCAGCGAGATAAAGATGCCGAAGATAATGGCATACCAAAGATTATCGACAACAACTCCCCCACCAGTTAGCCACGATGCAATCATGATAGAGAGCCCGTTGACGATAATGGCGAAGAGACCGAAGGTAACGATAGTTATCGGCAGAGAGAGTATCTGCAAGAGCGGTCGGATGCTGACGTTAACGATAGCGAGGATAAGGGCGAAACCGAAGGCCCACCAGATACTAGCGACTGAAACGCCTCCGAGAACATAGGCACTCGCCATAACCGCGATAGTGGTGATGAGTAGGTTTGCAAAAACTTTCATAAAACTCCTTTATTTATACAATTACTAAACTAACGACGTCTGAGCACAGAAAACTTGGTAAAGTCCTTCTCGAGAATGTAATGACTGTCAAAATAATCAACTAGCGGCTTGTTATCGTAATAGAGAGTGTCTCGATCCTTGTAGACAACCACATATTTGGTCTGTGACTTCTCCATTTCCGAGATAAAGAGGTCGTCGAAGTGGAGGCCGTAATTATCACGATTCTCAAGTAGGAGGACGCTCGCTGAGATGAAGCGAGAGCCAGAGTCGCGCTCTGCAAGTCGGTAGAAAGTAGCGCCATAGTCATAAGCGAAGACCTTATCGGTAGGAGCAGTGCGATCTCGCACGTAAGCCGCAATTTCGCGGTATTCATCCGATTCTACTTTGACGCTTCCGGTAATCGTGTTTCGAATCTGGAACGTAGATAAACCAATGCTTAGAATTATACCGAGGGTAAAGAGACCGATGTAGCCAAAGTAAAGTAGTTTTGGTCCCCTGCTCTCCTTGAAGATAAGGTAAGTAGCCGCCAAAACGTAAACCGGCATCATAATTTCGAAATAATAGAGATAAGGCACCCCAACGGCAAAGAAAGCGAATGAACCGGTTAGAATCATCAGGACCCAGAAGAGAAACTCCTTTGTCCTGTTTCGCCAGAGCTCAGTTACAAATAAGATTGGCCCAAAGATAATTAGGGGCGAAGCTATGGCCAGCAAGATATAGAAAACCGTCATATTACTGAGGCCGCCCTGCCAAGCACTGGCAGAGTATTTGGCGCTAAACTGGAACGAGGCGATGAAGAAGTCGTTTAGGGCTCCCTTGCTGGCAAAGTACCAGGCCCAAAAAATAGCCTGGAGGACGAGCGGAGTGACAAAGAGGAAGCCGAAACCAAAGAACCTACGAAGGCTTTTCCAATTATCGATCAACAGTAGGATGCCGAGAGGAACGCCGAGAAGGAGAAAGTTGCCCTTCAGGAAAAAAAGAATAGAAAAACAGCTGCCCGAGAGGAGCATTTTCCACCATTTCTGGTCGCGGCGGAAAGAGAGGTAACTAAGTATCATGCTGAGGAAGAAAATAAGCCCGACATTCTCGGTATTGTTACCACTGCTAGTAAATTGTGAGAGATTTCGCCAAAGGACGTAGAAGAGGAGGCCGACTTTGGTGGCGATATCGACGCTCTTTACCTTCAGGTCTGGCAAAACACTCTTCAGGATCATCCAAAAAAGTCCAATATCAACTAGGCTAAGCAGGGTAAACCAAATGCGGTGCCAAACGATATTGCCGCCAAACATCAGGTACATCAAACCATTCATCACAAAGATAAGTGGTGGTTTGTGATCCCAAGCCGCGACATACATAGTGCCGCCCTGGGCCCAGATACGGCCGACGTAATAAAAAATCCAATGATCGCTATCGAATGGGTAAAGCCAGGTTCCGAGACGCGCAACCACAAAAACGGCGACCACGAGCAACCAAAAGTAGAGTGGCGTGTTTAAAATCTTTAAAGTTAGTTTCTTCAATCTTTGCATTAGAACTATTGTAACAAAAAAGAAGCCGATATGCTTCTTTTAGTTGGTTTCGAAATTAGTAGAATCGCCATTCACGAATAAGCTCGGAGAAACCGACAATAACCGTGGTATTTTCGGGTAGATCGTCTCCCAAGAAGTAGGCCGTAAGCCGAGCATGTCCCTCCAAAAGGACCAAAGGATCGTCGCTGCCAGCGGCTAGCAATATAAGATCAGCCATGGGTTGCTTTAGCTTTAACTTTTTCGATATTTTAAAATATCTATCCTTACTCTCCTCGTCTATTTCCCTACCCGCCAGTATATTTTCAGCCGCTACTCTGGGTAGTCGAGACCAGTTCGAAAGTTCATTCCAATAAGGATAATCAACATACTTAACTTTACCCAACTCGTTCTGGGTCAAAACAGCTCGGAACCAGTGAATATCTTCTGGCAACGAGGCTAGAAGGGGCTCACCTTCTAACTTTGATAAGCTGGCCTTGCCAGTCTGTTCAGAGGAAAACACTCTATCTTTGCCCCGATAGGAGTGCAAAATTTGTTTTCTAATCCTATTCTCCTCTTGATCATTCAAGTTAGGGCCGGTAATAACACTCTGGGGCCGCCCGTACTCCTTTAATCTACTTTTGTATAAATACGGCATAACGCTCCGAATCAAGCTCCGCTTTCAAGAATTCGGCAATCATTTCGTTCTCTGAGATTGGTTCAATAATTTTCATGTAATAACCATAACACAAAAAGAAGCCATAACAGGCTTCTTAAGTACCGGAACGGAGATAAGAGAGAAGAGAGTAAAGTTGCTATTTTCCGCTTTTAACGCGCCAATAAACTGTTGCCCCCACAACTGATGCCAAAACCAAGGCTGCTAGATAAATGAGTAAGGGTTGCTTCCCCTTCTCACTGTTTTCGATCTGAGCTTTACCGTTAGGTAAGTATTCAATAATTCCCGTATCAATGTCTACAGAATAATAACGATCTTCCCTCGTCGCCAAGATGTTATCTGGTGATTGGATATTAATAGTTTTCGACTTAGTTGCCCTCGGCGCCAATTCTTCGTAATATTTTTCAAGTTGAATAAGATAATCATCTTCTGGTACTTTGGGTGGGGCTGGATCCCAAATTTCTTTACTTTTATTATTAGCAACCTGGTAAATAGTAGTATTCTCGGGATTTATTTGCCCGAAATAACCGCAAAGTTTCCTTTTAATAACTTCATTGCCATAGGAATCCTCACGTTCGCAAGTATAAATAACCGATTCAAAGTCAGTGATTATTTTTCCGTTCTTATATAAGACGAATATTTCAGAAGGTAAAACCACGGCGTGAACAGAAATTGGTATGAAAATAATGAGGAAAAGCACCAGAGACACTATTTTTGAATAATTATTCTTTCTCATAAGACAATATTAGCATAGATTATAATTTTAGCTAAGCTACTCTTTCCAAGATTTATATCATTTTATGAAAAATAGTGAGAGGTGTTTTATTCCTGATATAAGTATTCATAAACTAAAATTAATAAAAAGTAAAGATGGTCTCAACCGAAATATGAAGTCATTTTTACCTAGTTATTTAGTGTGTAATTTCAAGAATGGGTCTTTGCTTCCCTTGCTTGAATTTTTTAAATAAAAGTACTGAACCAGTGATTAAAAGCGCTGGAAAGATAGCTAGAAGTGAATTATTAGCAACGCTCATTAAAGCATCCCCAGTGATAGTATCACCCTCAAAAACAGTATTAGGAAAACCCACAGCGAGACCAGGTAGAACACCGCAGTCACAAACCGACGATAAATTCTTATTTAGACCCCATTTATCTGTTCCAGTACAAAGCTCCTGATAGTCAGCAGCGCTTCTTTTGGGGCAAACGGTAGTTAATTTTGAATATGGAATTACATTTAGCAGAACTGCAAAAAATATAAATGATAATAAAAAAGCTTTCTTCATAAAATAATCATAGCATAATTTTTCCAGGGTTCAAATGGGTTTACTATTTAAAAAAACCCTTTGATGAAGGGTTTTTATGTTTTAAAACTGGGGTGGCTAATGGGACTCGAACCCACGACCCTCGGTACCACAAACCGATGCTCTAACCAACTGAGCTATAGCCACCACGTCGGGCTTCGCTAGCGGATTACGTCAAAGTCTAAAGACGATGACTTCATCCTTTCGCGATCCCTCCTCTGCCGAGAAAATTTGTAATTTTCTCGGAATAACGAGGAATAACGACAGGGCGCAGTAGTTGCCTAGGCAATCTACCTAGCCCGAAAGTGCATTCCGAAGTGGAGCGGGTAAAGGGAATCGAACCCTTATCTCGACCTTGGAAGGGTCGCATAATAAACCATTATACGATACCCGCTCGTCGTCGGGATTCGCTAGCGGATTACGTCAGAGTCTAAAGACGATGACTTCATCCTTTCGCAATCCCTCCTCTGCCGAGAAAATTTATAATTTTCTCGGCATAACGAGGAATAACGACAGGGCGCTGTAGATGCTTAAGCACTCTACTTAGCCCGAAAGTGTATTCCGAAGTGGTGCGCCCGGAGGGGCTCGAACCCCCGGCCTTGTGGGCCGAAACCACACGCTCTAATCCAACTGAGCTACGGGCGCACGAAGATGTTTTCGCGAACAAATTTTACCACTTTTTAAGTACTTTTTCAATCCTATTGTGATAGTATAAGCCTATGAACGAAGAAAAAGATAATCCTATCGAAGTAATGCCTGACATTAAGGAGAATATCCGCGCGGAATGTGCCGGTGATGAATTTCTATCACAGAAGTTTTTGGAATTTGCTGGCGTAGAGGGCTACAGCGATGAAATGGAAGCTTTAAGATATGTCAGTAATGAAGACGTTCGCAAGATGGTTGCCGTAGAAAAAGCGATAGGTGCTGAATTGAAGTCGCTGTACACAGACCCTGAGGCCTATATGGCGGAGCATGCCAAAGCAATGTTATATGACGACGAGATTCGCCACAAGACGATTAGTACTATATTTCTGGTCTCAGTTATTGTAGTAAATCAAATAGGATTAACAAGCTTTACTAGTGAATATATGAAATTCGTTTCCGCAGCCTCACCAGTATTAGACAGTATTTTGAACTATTTATATGAGGTAAACTCAACCTACGGAAAACTAGATGTTTACAATGAGAACGATTCCGCTGTTAACCGCCAAAGAAGAAACGAAATGTTCATAGGTAAAACAGCCTACCATCTTTTAAATACTGCCATACCGAATGCGGTTGACGATCTAATAGCAATACTCGAAAAAGCAAACCAAGGGCAGCTAAAATGGGAGGCTGAACATGCGACTAGATGAGCTGAAGAAGATACTGATATTTATCGGTTTTACCGAGGAACGAGCCAAGCACCAGCTGGTACTTCTCGGGGTAATTGCCGAAAAGCGAGCAGAGCGCTCAAACAATACGCCCGGGACCGACATAGAAGCGGCTACGATAAGGGAATACTTTGATAATGTAACTCGTGTCTTACCTTTCAGTAAAAAGGAATACGTCAAATCCAAACTAGATACACTACTAAAATAAAAGAACCCCTTTCGGGGTTCTTTTTTAGAAAACTATCTAACAGATTCCTTGAGATTTTTGCCGGCGCGGAAGCGAGGCATCTTCTGATTCTTCTGCTAAATCAACAAAATCCCCAATTGTCTTTACAGAAACTTTCTGGTAAATCTCACTTAACTGAGCTTTGGTAAAATTGCTATCGATAAATCGCTCAATATCGTCTATTTGATTGAGTAACTTCATCTCCGGCCGCATTTTGGCGAGTTCAGCTAGACATTGATCAGTGATTAAATTTTCTAAATCTTGTTTATCCATCTAGTTTTTGTGATCTTCAAATTTAAATAGTGCCAACACATCCTTTATTGCCTCGGGGCCAACGCTTACACCTCCCATCGAATCGACAGGTGATTCTGTTGAAAAGCCTTTTTCTGCATAACGCACACATTTAGCAGCAAAGAAGACAGCAAATGAGCAAAGGAGGGTAATTGGCAGAGCCTCTGGGTTACTGGCGACAAACTTCAGGATAGGCTCCTGAATGCCCGGTGGAAGAGTGGCGACAAAGGTCATTACCTTATCAACAACATCACCGGCTTCAAGCGCTGAAAGGGTTAAATGTAGATTTAACCTCCCCCGATTAACTGGGTCCTTTAAGGCTTCTCTCATTTCACCAAGGTCAATTACAAGATCTGAGACCTTACTTTCGTATAGAGTCTGGAACCTTGCGGCTAGGTGCTCACCGATATCGATGCCCTCTCGCTCTAATCGCATTACTTCCTCGTGGAGACTCTCACCCTGTTTGTAGTTCCAGTATTTCCTTTCATCTAATTTTAGGAGGGCACCCTGCTCTAAGTCTGCCATTTTTATCCCAAAAGAAAAACCACCTGAATTTATGGAGTTTTCTCCTTCAGATGGTCCTTCAAAATTTGACATACTATCTAACAGATTCCTTGAGGTTTTTGCCGGCGCGGAAGCGAGGCATCTTCATCTCAGGGATGCGGATGATCTCACCTGTCTGAGGGTCTCTACCGCGTCTGCTAGCGCGTTTGCCGAGGTCAAATGTACCAAACCCGGTAACTGATACTTTCTCGCCCTTTTTAACGGTGCGAGTGACTACTTCTGCGAACTTTTCTACAAATTCTTTGACTTCCTTCTTTGTATATTTTGTTTCAGCTGAAAGTACGTCTACTAATTCTCTCTTTGTCATGGTAACTCCCTTTCTTTTTACCTTTAATACAAGGTTAATTATACTATGGATGTAAAGATTTTTCCAACAATCTTTATATTGAAGCATCAAGCTGAGAAATGGCTGAGAATTATGTCCAAAATGGAATATAAGCTACTGAAAAGCAATTCCTCCTTCCCTCTGAAAATTCACAAAGTCCCGAGGACCAACTATCGTCGAGATAGGCAAACACTGAATTGGATAATCGTGTTTGCCTAGGAGACGAAGGCAGTCTGAATTTTCTTGAACTTTTGGATACTTTTCTTTCAAGAGAAAAGTATCAAGA